>JAESFI010000008.1_pt1 | contig 893776 bp, 890 predicted proteins | sample 9269361 | NCBI WGS metagenome assembly JAESFI01 (sample SAMN14504119, study PRJNA617095) | algae metagenome | isolation source: Brasilonema angustatum HA4187-MV1 and co-occurring heterotrophs from moss... | place: USA: Manoa Valley, Honolulu, Hawaii | collected 2009-07-20
CGAACCGGCTCCTCGTCCCTGGACTTAAGCGTAAGCTCTGAAATCGTCATGTGTCGAAGCCCTCAAAGGCTCCGAGCATCGTGGCTCATGACCACGCGCGAAAGGTGGTGCCGCAACAGCGCTCACTAGCCATCTGGGAGTTTGTGATGTAGAAGCGCGCCGCCGCCCACCACAGAAGAGTTTCGACCCTTGAGTGCTTTGTCAGACAAATGCCTGCTGATTACGGGAGGAACCGGATCGTTCGGCAACGCAGTCCTTCACCGCTATCTGGCGTCTTCGGTTGCGGAGATTCGGATTTTTAGCAGAGATGAGAAGAAACAAGACGATCTTCGTAAGGCGTTCAGCAGCAAGAAACTAAAGTTCTATATTGGCGACGTGCGCGATTACGGAAGTATCCTTACAGCTACCCGCGGTGTGGATTATATTTTCCACGCTGCTGCGCTGAAGCAGGTTCCGTCTTGTGAATTTCATCCGCTGGAGGCCGTTAAGACAAACGTTCTCGGTACAGAGAACGTGCTGGAGGCGGCTATAGCAAACAAGGTAAGGAAAGTCGTCTGCCTTTCCACGGACAAAGCCGTCTATCCGATCAATGCCATGGGGATTTCGAAAGCCCTGATGGAAAAGGTTATGGTGGCTAAATCCAGAAACCTTGACTCTCGCGAGACGATCGTTTGCGGTACCCGTTACGGCAATGTGATGGCCTCACGTGGCTCGGTCATTCCGCTGTTCGCCGACCAGATTGGCTCGAGCAAGCCTATCACGATCACCGATCCGGGGATGACCCGTTTTATGATGACGCTGGCCGATGCCGTTGACCTCGTGGCTTATGCCTTCGATCGGGGAGGCAACGGTGACATCTTCGTCCAAAAAGCCCCCGCAGCTACGATAGGTACGCTTGCGACGGCCCTTTGCGAGCTCTTAGGTCAGCGAGAATATCCGGTCGAAGTAATTGGCACCAGGCATGGTGAAAAGCTATTCGAGACATTGCTGAGCCGCGAGGAGTTGGCGGGTGCTGAAGATCTGGGAGATTACTACAGAATCCCACCAGATTTGCGCGACTTGAATTATTCAAAGTATGTTGAAATGGGAGAAGAGCAAATCTCTCGATCAGAAGAATACAACTCCCATAATACGCGACGCCTTGATGTGCCCAACATGAAGGAATTGCTGATGAAGCTTGACTTCATACGCGAGTTAATGGCTGGGAACCGGCCTCGTCCGGAGGAATAATTGAAAAAAATCGCAGTCACGGGGTGTCGCGGCTTTATTGGTCAAAATTTGGTGCGGCGTCTCGAAGAATTAGGCTTCGAGATAGGGCGCATTTCCCACGATGATGATGACGTCTCGGTACGTGCAGCTCTAGCCGGCTCGTGTGCTGTGTTTCATCTGGCGGGTGTTAATCGACCAACCGATGAGGTCGAGTTTCAATCCGGCAATGTCGGCATGACTCAAAGGCTGATTGGTCTTCTTCGGGAAGACCAAATGCGCCTGCCGGTCATCTATGCTTCTTCAATTCAGGCTGAGCGCAACAATTCTTATGGCAGAAGCAAGCGCCAGGCGGAAGAATTGGTGGCTGCGTTCGGTCGAGAGCAGATGACGGCGGTCCACATCTTTCGATTGCCTAACGTCTTTGGGAAGTGGGCTAAGCCGAACTACAATTCGGTTGTTGCCACATTTTGCTACAACCTTGCTCGAGATTTGCCCATCGTTGTCAACGACCCCGAAGCGCCCTTGAGGCTGGTCTACATAGATGACGTAGTGGATGCATTCATTGCTTTATTGGATGATGCCGAGAGTGCCGTCCGCGACGGTGTGGTCAAACCGGAATATGTGACAACAGTAGGTTACGTCGCGGCTCTTATTCAAAGCTTCCGCGACAGCCGCCGTACCTTGTTAACCGATGCAGTGGGATCTGGGTTAATACGTGCGCTCCATGCGACGTACTTGAGTTATTTACCTCCTGCCGAATTCAGCTACACGCTGAAGAGTAATACCGATCCACGCGGAGCTTTCGTGGAGGTTCTGCGCACGGTCAATTGCGGGCAATTTTCTTATTTTACCGCTCACCCAGGAGTGACACGAGGCGGGCACTACCATCACACCAAGACCGAGAAATTTCTTGTTGTGCAGGGCAAGGCTCGATTCGGGTTTCGTCATATTTTGACCGGCGAGAGGTTCGAGGTGTTTGCGTCCGGTAGTGAGCCGATGGTGGTGGAGACGGTGCCTGGCTGGGTGCATGATGTAACGAATATCGGCGACCAAATGATGATTGTTCTGTTGTGGGCCAACGAGCTGTTCGATCAGAGCCGGCCTGATACCATCGCAGCGAAGGTATAGTTGTTATGTCTAAGATGAAGGTCGTGACGGTTGTCGGCACGAGACCGGAAATCATTCGTCTTTCCCGCGTTTTGGCTAAACTCGACGAATACTGTGATCATCATTTGGTCCACACCGGGCAAAATCATGACTACGAGCTGAACGAGATTTTCTTCGAAGATTTGGGCGTAAGGCGCCCAGACGCATTTCTCGGTGCAGCAGGTGCGAATGCTGCTGAAACGATTGGCAACGTGATCATCGGCTTTGATCGGTATTTGGCAAGTCATCACCCAGACGCCTTGCTGGTTCTAGGTGATACGAATAGCTGCCTTGCTGCAATTCCAGCGAAGCGACGAAAGATCCCAATTTTTCACATGGAGGCTGGTAATCGTTGTTTCGATAGCCGTGTTCCCGAAGAAATCAATCGACGTATCGTCGATCATACAGCCGACATCAACCTGACCTATTCGGATATTGCGCGCGAGTATTTGCTAAGAGAGGGGCTTCCACCTGATCGTATTATTAAGACTGGTAGCCCAATGCTGGAAGTGCTCTCATATTATAGAAAAAACATACAGAACTCAAGTATTTGCGAACGGCTTTCTTTGACGCCCGGGAAGTATTTCGTCGTCAGCGCACACCGCGAGGAGAATATAGATACTGAAAATAATTTCAGTAAGTTAGTCGATATGTTGAATGCAGTGGCGGTTCGTTTTGATGAGCCGCTTATCGTGTCGACACATCCGCGTACTCAAAAACGCATTGATGCTGTGAATGCTCGCTTCCACAAAAACGTTTGCCTGATGAAGCCTCTGGGTTTCTTCGACTATGTGCGGCTGCAGCAAGACGCAAGAGCGGTGCTGTCTGACAGCGGAACGATTACCGAGGAGTCGTCCATTCTGAACTTCCCAGCCCTCAACATTCGAGAGGCGCACGAACGGCCGGAAGGGATGGAGGAAGGTTCGGTTATGATGTCCGGTTTGGGCAAAGAACGGGTATTGCAATGCCTTGACATTCTTGGAACGCAATCGCGTGGGGAGAGGCGTGACCTTAGGCTTGTTTCGGATTATTCGGTGACCAACGTTTCTGACAAAGTGGTGCGTATCATCCACAGTTACCGTGACTACGTTCGTCGTGTGGTCTGGCGCGAAAACAGCTAATTCAGAACTTAACGAATGGTTGAAAAGACGCTCGAGGTGTCATGGGGATGCCCAAAAATGGCAGAGGCGCCCTACTGGCTCCCTGAGGTGCGGTATGCCTAAAAGTGACAATCCGCCTTCTAATCGCTCCTTGCGCATTCTCGTTGTCAGTCAATATTTCTGGCCTGAGAATTTTCGTATCAACGATCTTGTTGATGCGCTAGCGGTCCGTGGTCATGAGATTACCATACTGACGGGGAGCCCCAACTATCCCGACGGCGTCGTCTTCAGTGATTTTGCCGCTACGCCGGCGAAATACTCCAGCTATAAGGGTGTACCCGTCTTTCGGGTTCCGATGGCTGCCAGGGGAAGTGGCGCATTCCGTCTGGTGTTAAACTACATAACCTTTGCTGTTTCTGCGGCGATAATCGGTCCGTTGAAATTGAGAGGCCGCAGTTTCGATGCTATCTTCGTATTCGAGCCATCACCAATAACAGTTGGATTTCCAGCGATTGTCCTGCGAAGGTTTAAGCGCACGCCGGTCGCCTTGTGGGTTCTGGATCTTTGGCCAGAATCGTTGTCTGCAGTTGGCGCTGTGCGTACCCCCACTGTTCTTCGGTTGGTGGGACGCCTCGTTTCATTTATTTATCGACGTTGTGACTTGATATTAGCGCAGTCTCGCCGCTTTATTCCAGAGATTCAGCGGCGGTGTGGGTCCGTTCCAGTAGTTTACTTCCCCAATTGGGCTGAAGATACATTTGCAGCGACCGATGCGATTCCTGCGCCTGAGATTCCAGCCGCGGCTAACACATTCGATATTGTGTTTGCTGGCAATATAGGAGAGGCGCAGGATTTCCCTGCCATATTGGATGCTGCAGACCTTCTGAGGGATGAGCCTGTTCGTTGGCTTATTGTGGGAGATGGCAGGAAACTCGAATGGGTGCGTCGTGAAATCGCAGTCCGTGGCCTCGGCGATAAGGTGTTGTTGATCGGAAGGTTCCCTGTTGAGCGTATGCCCGAGTTTTTTGCCGCAGCAGATGCGCTTTTGGTATCTTTACGCAGTGAGCCGATCTTTGCTCTGACAATACCCGCAAAACTCCAAGCCTACCTAGCGGCCGGCATACCGATATTGGCGATGATCGATGGCGAAGGCGCTGACGTAGTGCGCGATGCGCAGGCAGGCTTAGCTTGCGCGGCCGGTGATAGTGCTGGCCTCGCAGAGGCCGTCAAGGCTATGGTCGCATTACCCGAGGCCGAAAGGTTCTCCATGGGGCAAAGAGGGCAAGAGTTTGCAAGACGGGAGTTCAGTCGCGATATGCTGATCGAGGCACTCGAGCACTGGCTCGGTGCCTTGAGTGAAAAAGTTACAAGGTAGGTACAAGGGGCCAATGGATGATCGTCGTGACTGGCGCTTCCGGTTTCGTGGGTAATGCACTCTGCCAGGAGTTGTCTCAACGCAATATCGATTTCCGACCTGTGAGCCGCAGCGGAAAAAGCTCTACGTCTGTCGGAGACATCGACGGCACCACCGATTGGCGACGCGTCCTACAAGAGGCCGATGCGATCGTTCATCTGGCTGCTCGTGTACATGTGATGAAAGACGATGCGGTCGATCCATTGGCAGCTTTCCGCGAGGTCAATGTCGATGGAACCGTGAACCTCGCCAAGCAAGCTGCGATGGCGGGGGTCAAGCGGTTCATTTACATGAGTTCCATAAAGGTAAATGGGGAGGGGACTGAACCTGGGCGACCATTCACGACCGAGAGCCCTCCCTCACCGAGGGATCCATATGGTATCTCAAAATGCGAAGCTGAAAACCTCCTCTTTGCTGTGGGCGCACAGCACGGGATGGAAGTGGTCGCCATTCGCCCGCCTTTGGTCTATGGACCAGGCGTTAAGGCAAATTTCCGCGCAATGATGACGTTGGTCCAGCGGGAGGTTCCATTGCCGTTGGCTTTGGTCGACAACCGTCGCAGTCTTACCTACGTGGAGAACTTAGTTGATCTCATCATCTGCTGTCTCACCCACGATCAAGCTGGAGGGAAAGTCTTCCTAGGTGGCGACGGAACTACGTTATCCACACCGCAATTAATGCAGAGTCTCGCTCGAGCCATGGGGCTGAATGCTCGCCTTTTTCCTGTGCCTGTTTCTCTTCTGAAATCCGCTGCGGCGCTGTTTGGTAAACGGGATATGGCGCAGCGATTGCTTGGCTCGCTGGAAGTGGATATCACCGCGACAAAACAACATCTGAATTGGGTTCCTCCAATCTCACTCGATGAAGCCATGAAGCGAACCACCGCCGCCTTCCTGGAACACAGGCTGTAATCTTGAAAACCCTCGCAATCATTCCCGCGCGCGGCGGCTCTAAACGATTGCCCGGTAAGAACATCAAATCGTTCGCAGGTGTGCCACTTATTGTGTGGTCGGTTCGGTTTTCGCAGTCGATTAAGTGGTTCGATCGCATCGTTGTTTCCACTGATGATCCGGAGATCGCGTCAGTTGTGGTCTCGCATGGTCTCGATGTGCCGTTTCTTCGGTCAGCAGAGTTGGCTACAGATACCGCCACGACAGTGGATGTTGTGTTTGATGTTCTGCAGCGCGAGCGTGCCGAAGGGCGATCTTACGACTTTGTAGCGTTACTACAGCCGACTTCACCGGTTCGGCGAGCAGAACGCTGGGAAGCGGCGAGGATGCTGTTGAATAACGACGATTGCCAAGCCGTTATCGGTGTGGCTCATGCTCGAAATCATCCCTCTCACCTGTTCGATTGGCAGTCTCCCCCCTCTCTGGTGCCATTCACTGACAACCAGGAGCGGTTGCTTCGCAGCCAGGATCTGAGTCCAGTCGTCTACATTGCTGGCAATCTTTATCTGGCACGTACGAGTGTGCTGGAAAGTGGTCGGACATTTTTCCCTGATAAGACTTTTGGGGTGCTATGCGATGGTCCGTGTGAGTCAATCGACATTGACACGGAGGACGATTGGATCATGGCGGAAGCCCTGGCGCAAAGATATGGTGAACAACCATGAGGGCGGTGCGCAAGGTTTGCTATGTTACTGGTACTAGGGCTGACTTTGGCCTTATGAAATTAACACTTGAACGTATTCATGGAAGCAGCGCACTTGATCTCAGCCTCCTTGTTACGGGCATGCATCTCTCGACGCGATACGGATTGACAGTAAGGGAGATTGTGGCGTCCGGATTGCCCATCGGCGCTCAGGTTGAGGTCGAAGACGATATACCTTCTGGTCCGCTAATGGCTCGGAACATCGGGCGGATGTTGGTGGGATTTGTCGATGCGCTGGAAGTCGAGCGACCTGACATCGTTCTCTTGCTTGGTGATCGGGGGGAAATGTTGGCTGCCGCTATCGCCGCGCTGCATCTGGGGATTCCCGTCGCGCATGTACATGGCGGCGAGCGTTCAGGGACCGTTGACGAGCCTGTGCGCCACGCTATTTCCAAACTGTCGCGTTTCCACCTGACAGCTACCGAAGAAAGTAGGCAACGGCTTGTGTCAATGGGAGAACCTGCTTCTCAAATATCGGTGGTCGGTGCCCCTGGACTGGATGGCTTGACAGAGATTGCTACGAAGTCGCGAGAGCAAATTTGTGCAGATTTCCATTTGGAGGCTGCCGGGAAGATCGCACTTCTCCTTTATCATCCGGTTGTTCAAGAAGCGGCGACGGGAGGGGCAGATATTGCCAGGATCATCGCAGCATTGCGTGCGTACCAGTTTCAAATCCTGGCTTTGATGCCAAATTCCGACGCAGGCAGTGATGAAATTCGGAAGGTGCTCGACGAAGCATCCAGGAGACACGAGATCAAGGCAATCACGCATCTTGCTCGATCGGATTTTGTCTCAACGATGAAAGAGGCCGACCTCATGATCGGCAATTCCAGCAGTGGCATTATTGAGGCGGCCAGCTTTGGAACGCCGGTGGTCAATATTGGATCTCGGCAAAATCTACGACAGCGAAACAGCAACGTGATTGATGTGAAGCCGACGGAAGATGCGTTAAATTCCGCACTTGAATTCGCTCTCAAGAAAAAGCGGTTCGCCAAGTCGAATGTTTACGGTGACGGCAGCGCGAGTATGCGAATTGTTAGTTTTCTTTCTTCTGTGCGACTGGACGCATTGAGCCTTGTCAAAGAAAATACGTACTGAGATGATAAATCTTGTGGGGGCTGGCGGTCACTCGTTAGTGGTTATAGATTCTTTGCTTGCTGGTGGCTGGAGTCTGGAACATATTTGCTTGTGGGATGAGGACGTCAGCAGGACGACCAGCAAGCGCCTCGATATCCAAGTTCGTCTTTTTGACCCATCTTTGCTTTCTGGGCAGCCGTATCACGTTTGTATTGGCAATTCTAAAGCACGTGCGAATTTGGTTGAGTGTCTGGACTCGAAGGGAGGATACACTCAGTCTATTTATCATCCGGCGACCTCTATTGCTGGCAGTGCAAAAATCGGTCCGGGGACTTTTCTAGCTTCTGGAGCCATAGTTGGGCCTCTGGCACATATCGGCCGAAGCGTCATCGTGAATCATGGCGCCGTCGTCGATCACGAGTGCACTGTGGGTGATTTCTCCCATATAGCTCCGGGCGCTACGCTCGGCGGCAATGTCCGTGTGGGGGAGGGCGTACTGGTTGGAGCTGGAGCGAGTGTTTTGCCTGGGATACGAATCTGCGATGGAGCGGTCGTTGGTGCGGGAGCGGTGGTCGTTGCTGATATCGCGCAACAAGGTGTCTATGCGGGGATACCTGCCAATCGGATTGGATAGGGGTTTTGGGCGTGGATATTTCGAAAATCGCCATTGGCAGAGATGCCACACTTCATGATGCGCTAGCCTTGCTCGACCGAACGGCGACGGGCGTTCTGCTTCTCTCATCGGCAGATGAGCGTTTTGAGCGAACGGTCACCGACGGAGATATCAGGCGCCTTTTGCTTGATGGAGCGAATCTGAACGACACGCTCTCTCTGCTTTCCGATCGTCAATCGGTCACCTTGCAATTAGGCTACACTCGTCGCGAAGCGTTGTTGTTGATGCAGGCCAATGTGGTGAACCATCTGCCTGTCGTTGATGACAACGGCAAAGTTGTTGAACTCGTCGAAAGATCAAAGATCGATCAGCCGGTCTTGTTATCGACCCCACATATGGGGGAGAGCGAGATCGAGTTTGTCACCGAAGCATTTCGGACAAATTGGATCGCGCCGCTAGGGCCAAATGTAGATGCTTTCGAAATCGAGCTGGCTGAAAAATTGGGGATCGCAAACGCCGTTGCTCTGAGTTCGGGTACTGCGGCGATCCATTTGGCCTTGCGCCTGTTAGATGTTGGGCCGGGGGACTATGTCTTTTGTTCGACGTTAACTTTTGCAGCCAGCGTTAATCCGATCGTTTACCAGGGTGCTGAGCCAGTCTTGATCGATTCCGAGCCAGAGAGCTGGAACATGTCGCCACAAGCGCTTGAACGCGCCTTGGAGGTGGGCAGAAGAGAAGGCAAACTTCCGAAAGCTGTTATTGTCGTTAGCCTGTACGGTCAAAGCGCCGATATGGATCCTATTGTTGAGCTGTGCGACCGGTTTGATGTTCCGATCATAGAGGATGCAGCAGAGTCCTTGGGCGCTACCTACAAAGGCAAGGCTTCGGGAAGCTTTGGTCGCATGGGTATATATTCCTTCAATGGTAACAAGATCATCACCACGTCGAGCGGGGGGATGTTGGTTACCGAAGAGAAGGCGTTTGCTGATAGGGCTCGCTTCCTCTCAACTCAGGCGCGAGATCCTGCGCCGCACTACCAGCATTCGACGATCGGCTACAATTATCGAATGAGCAATATTCTTGCGGGCGTCGGCCGTGGGCAGTTAAAGGTACTCGAGCAACGAGTGAGCGAACGCCGCAGGATATATGAAACGTATCGCAAAGAACTATCCGACATCGAGTGGATTGAATGGATGCCGGAGCCCGCTTGGAGCTATTCTACTCGCTGGTTGTCAGCTTGCACGCTTCAGCAGGGCGGGAGCAACCGATCAGCGTCGGCGCTTATTCAATATCTTGCAGGTGAATTGATCGAAGCGCGCCCCATCTGGAAGCCCATGCATCTGCAGCCTGTTTTCTCAGACTGTAGTTTTTTTGCGCATGGCAACCAGCCCATTTCAGACCGGTTGTTCGATACGGGGCTCTGTCTTCCGTCTGGGTCAAACATGTCTGAGCAGCAACTCGAACGGACGATAAACGCAATTCGTCGCTACGCGCATGCGTAGCGACATTTGTTCGAGAGGTGGCTTTCTGCGTTTTCCCGCATTATGATTTTAGGAAAGCTTTGAGGAGCGATTGACCTGCTGCAGCGCTGCGCTCCGGATGAAATTGAACCCCCACAACGTTGTCTCTCCGGATCGCTGCCGTTATCGCAACTCCATCGTAGTCTGTGTAGGCAATCCGCTGGGCTGGATCATTCGTTTGGCAATGGTACGAATGGACGAAGTAAACGGCGGCGCCAGTTGTCTCCATAGCAGATAGAGGCGCTGTTTCCCAGCCGCCGCCCGTATGGTGGTCGGTTTTCAACGTGGCCCAGCCGATATGTGGCACACGCAAGTGGCTACGATCAGGAGTCTGATCGGGTATACGCTCTACCTGCCCCTCTATGAATCCCAATCCTTGGTATGTGCCGAATTCCGTACTTTGGTCCATTAGTACTTGCATGCCGATGCAGATTCCAAGAAATGGCCTGCCGGTCTCGACAAAAGCCCTTAAGGTCTCGTCAAGACCTCGTTGGCGCAAGGCTTCCATGGCGCGCGCAAAGGCGCCCACGCCTGGTAGGATTACACGGTCAGCATGACGAATCTGGGATAAATCTCCTGTTAGCTCAGCGCTTCCACCAACTTGCCGGATGGCATTGCACACTGAGAATACATTGCCGATCCCATAGTCGACGACGACGGTTTTGCCGCTCATGCCGCCACCATAGTCTGTGTAGAACGCACCGGGACGCCGGCTGCAACACAACTTTCCTTCAAGTCTTGTATCGACAATTGATTCATATGAAGCGTCTTGGCGACAGCAACGGCGCTCACGTCGGGATTCTGGAGTACATTGATAACGTGTCCAACGGTCCCGACTCCCCCTGACGCTATCACTGGAATGTCGACTTCCCGTGCAACAGTTGCGATCAGATTTTCATCCATTCCGCGACCAGTTCCATCCTGGTCGATCGAGGTAATCAACAACTCGCCAGCGCCAAGCCTCTGGCCCTCAACAGCCCATTTGACGACATCCCGTCCACTGCGATTGCGACCGTTGTCCGTCATCGCCTCCCAGCCGCCTGCCGGCTGTCGTTTCGCCTCGATCGAGAGAACCGTAGCCTGCGACCCGTAGGTGTCGGATATTGCCCGCAGGATATCCGGATCGATTGTGGCGGCCGTGTTTATTGCCACTTTGTCTGCACCCACCGCAAGAAGATCGTGCACCGCTTTCAGATTGCGTATGCCCCCTCCAACGGTAATAGGAATGAACACTTCCGAGGCGACATTGCGCACGATACTCGAAAGATTGTTGCGATCATAAAGGCTTGCCACTACATCCATGTATAGCAACTCGTCCGCACCCTGTTCATAGTATTGTCTAGCGCGCTCTTTGGGGTCTCCCATCTTTCGCCATCCCTCTAGATGGACACCTTTTATGAGATGTTCCATCTTAACATCGAGGCGTGCAATCAATCGTCTATTCACCGGCAGGGCCCCTATGTGCGTTGCTGTTCGGCGACATGCACATCTTAGTTCTCCTGAAACACGGTGCGCCGAAGGCTCCACTCACCGCCCTCGTATTGCCACAGGTGAGGCGGGCGGAATCTGTTCGCGAGCGTGTCGAAATAAGCCCGATCCATAACAGGTGCTTCAAACTGCTTAGCGGCCTCGGGGTACTGTTCTGGCGGAACACTGAGGTAATCAAATAGTTCGTTTGCGAAACGCTCTGGGAATTCTCCATCATATCGCTTCACCAGCGCCACTCCTTCTTCGCGCTCGATGTCGCCCGATCGAATTTCCTGAGCTGCGTCGTAGGAACTGCGACCAATACCGAACTTAATAAAGGTCGTGTAATAGTGCAGGTCGTCGATCCGATCATCGATCGAGTTGTACTTGGAATACGTTCCAGGAGTACGTTCCGGAGATGCCTCGAAGCCGCCATGTTCGACAGCAAAATAGTAGGCTGCTTGCGGGTGCCACTTCAAATAGTAGCCAAGATAGTGAACTTCGATTCCCTTTTCTTCCAGAACCTTCGGGTCAGAGGGCATGTACGCCGCCAAGTCGGCTCTACGTACTCCGAATTTTTCGATCAAATCCGCTACCGAGACACCGCCAAGGTAAGTCTCGTCGTCGCTTGTGGCTGAAAAATAGTTGTAATCACGTTTAGCGGTTTCGTTGTCCGCGATCGGATTACCGTACTCGGCCTCGTTCTCTCCGTAAAAGATCAACGGGATGCCCATTTTTGCCGCAAATGCTGGAGCAAAACCTTTTTGACCGATGATGAATGGTTGAAAAGGATGAAATAGGTTCTCGACTGCAAGTCGTGTCATTAGCCGCTTTACGCGACCGTTTGGCGTCAAAAGAAAATTGTCGAAGCCGGAATGGATCCAATGGTTGAAGTTACGCTGTCCCCATTCAGTGTAAACATGCGGTGCCCAAGTGCATGTCAACGGGTTCATGCCGAATTCGTATTTCAGCATCCATGATTGGTAGAAGCTATCCTTGCCGCCTGAGCCTGGGACCAAGCAGTCATATGAGCCGTTGCGCGAACGATATTTGTCGCACAAGACAACCAATTCTGCGCGTCGACGCTCCCAATCAACGACCGCATGTTTGCGTTCGGCGTTCCGACAGGCATCGCATACGCCTTCGTCGTCGAAAGCAATGACTGATTTCTTGCTCTCGGCAGTATGCTTGTACTCCACAGCGGAATTCGGCCTCTGGTTGGATATCACGCATTTTTTGCAGAAAACAACCGAACGTGGCAGGCCGTATTTGGTTGGCGGCGAAGCGAGCGTCGGGGAATAGAGAGAGTAGTCAACTATTTCGGTGCGGGGATCGGCATAGATCATCGGCCGGCCTTCTATCTCGTATTTTCCTAGTTTGCGTCTTATGAGGACGCGCTTACTCGAAGTGGGAGTAGTCCAGGGGGTCGCCTGGTGCAACCGCTTTTGAAAGGCGTCGGCCAACCAGCGATTTGTAGTACTCTGGTGAAAGGCCGGTGGCCGGTCTGAGGATGGCAATATCCGACAAACTTAACACCTCACCCGCCGGCATGGCGCGCGCGGCCTTTAACCCGCGTCGCACAAGTCTGCGGGCTTCTTCTTCAATTGGACGAACCTGCTTGGTGCCGTCGCCTAGAAGGGTTTCTGTATTGGCAATTGCTTGCATCATGTCGGATAGTTCGTAGGGCTCGATTGAGGCGGAATGATCCGGCCCTGGCATCGCTCGATCCAGCGTTATGTGTTTTTCAATTACGATTGCGCCCATGGCAACGGCGATCGGCGGTACCAGTATTCCGGCTGTGTGATCGGAATAGCCAACAGGTACTCCAAGTTCCCTAGCCATGGTTGCCATCGCTCGCAGGTTCACATCTTTGAACGGGGAAGGGTATGCACTCGTGCAATGAAGGACGACCAGAGGAGGCAGTCCAGCGGGGTCTTTAGGGAGATCCGCAGGGGTGCCTGCAGTCACAACTTCTACCGCACGCTGAACTTCAGCAAGATTTGCCATGCCCGTGGACAAAATAATTGGAAGTCCACGTCTCGCGCAATCCTCAAGATAAGGCTCGTTGTTGACTTCGCCGGAGGGGATTTTGATTCGGCGAATGCCGATGTCGCACAGCATGTCGAGCGATGCAGTGTCGAAGGCAGTTGACATAAATTCGATGCCTAAATCTCTACAGCGAGCGGCAACTGCCTTGTGATCGGCTTCGCTAAGTTCCAGATCCTTCAGCATCGCATGCTGATCCTGCGCGCCCGAGACTTGCTGATAAGCGACGGTTGCTGTGTTCTTTGCCGTAATAGAATCGGCCTTGAACGTTTGAAATTTTGCGGCATGTGCGCCGGCGTTGGCGGCCTTTTCGACTAGCTCCAGTGCCAGTGCCAGCTTTCCATTGTGATTTACGCCGATTTCGGCAATTACGAATGTCTTCATGTTTGAATTTATCTCATTACCAAGTCGGCTGCAGATTATCGACACTTGCCGGCACCATTGAGCAGCCAGGGGAAGAGCGCCTGTGTTAGTCAACTTTCGTTGAAAATAGCAAGCATTCGCGACAGAGGGAGGGCTATTTGCAGCTATCTCTCATTCTCGCTAAGCTACAACTCCAACCCTACCTTGGTCTCCCGTTGCTGCCAATTGAGAATGCGAGCGCTGCTTACAATTGCAGTTGGGCGTATGCGTCGCGTCCCTTAGGCCGAGGGCGGAACGAAGTTCGCCACTGCGGAAGATCGAGCTATCAGTGTTTTGTGTGTTGATTGGAATGTTGAGGGGATTTTCAAATAATACTCCGGTTATGTGAAATTAAATTGCTACGCAATTTAATTTCACGATCGCCGTGCAATGATTTAATGTATAAATTTATATATATTGAATGATTGTGATTTAATGAAGTGAAATCGGGTGTATTTTTTTTTAAGGTCGTATTTCGTGGTATCTTGCGCAGTTGAGCGCGGCAGTTTCATGCGGGTCTCGTATCAGAACCTTATTCCTTCCCGTTCAATCATGAGCTCGCATTGCTTCTCGGCGCCATGTGAATACGCCCCACCTCTCATGACCGTCGGCGAAAAATTTCGCCCCACGAAAACAGCCGTTTGCGACAAATCTACTGACATCGTGCCTTTGATTTTATTCACCACCACTGCCGCGCCCGCAAAATCGGGCAAACGCAGAGGGTGCCATGAGCGAACAGACCAAACTTCTCGAACTTCCCTACATCCTTCCTTCGCAAGCCCAGAAACACGTCATCCACAATGAGGCGTTGCGTCGGCTGGACGCCGTCGTGCAACTTGCGGTGCTCGACCGTGACCTCGCCGCACCGCCGGCAAGTCCGCAGGAGGGCGACCGCTATCTGGTCGCTGTCTCGCCGACGGGTGCCTGGGCGGGCAAGGCCGGCATGATTGCCGCCTGGCAGGACGGCGCCTGGGCCTTCCTGGTGCCACGGCGGGGCTGGCTGGCCTGGGTGGCGGACGAGACACGGCTCCTTGCCTTCGATGGCGGTGTCTGGGCCGCGGTCGACGAGGCCACCTCGCTGCAGCGGCTTGGCGTCAACGCCACCGCCGATGTCACGAACCGCCTCGTGGTGCGTTCGGAGGCGGTGTTGTTCGACAATGTCGGCGCCGGCCATCAGGTGAAGGTCAACAAGGCAGGCGCCGGCCACAGCGCCACCGTTTTGTTCCAGACCGGCTATTCGGGCCGCGCCGAATTCGGGCTCGCCGGCGATGACGACTGGCGCGTCAAGACCAGCGCCGATGGTGCGAGCTGGAACGAGGCGCTGGTCGCCGACAAGGGCACGGGCGCGGTGCGATTTCCGGCCGGCGTCGAGCATGCCGCGACGCGCAAGCCACTGAGCGGCATGATCCTGACGCCCGGCGGCGATGGGCAGGTGTCGATCTTGCGGCTTTCGCGCACCCGCAGCCAGGATCCGCGCCAGGCGACGTTGTCGGCGGTCGCCGGAAGCGTGCTGACGCTGGCCGCCAACGACGCAGACCTGTTCTTCGACACCACGATGCGCGACGTCTCCTATGTCAGGGTGTGGAATGTCTCCAAGGCGGCAGCGCAGCCGGCGTGGATCAAGTGGAACCCGGCCGCCAACCAGCTTCAGGTCACCAGCGCCGCGGACGTGGCGGGATGGGTGGCCGGGGAAGTTGTCCAGCTTGGCGATATTGCCGGCCGGCCTGGTGTTCCCGCCGGCTTTACCCGTGGCTATGCGCTGGATATCTCGCCCATGCTGCAGAACCAGTTGGGCGCCGTGTTCCGCCAGGCGGCGATCACGTTCAGATGCGATGTGCAGGGCATCGGCACAAGGGTCGGCGTTCTCTTGTCGCGCGATACCGGCGCGGGGTCGTTTTTCGGCGGCAACAGCCTGTCCGACGGCGCGGTCAACACCACCATGCACATCGTGCCCACCACGCAATTGTCACCGGTTTCGAACTCGAACCTCGTTTATGTGCGCGAGGACGGCAATGGCGCCAACACGCTGGGAGCGACCACCATCTCGGTCTGTGGTGTCTGGGTCTGACGGGGGATGGGGTGCCTATCCCGCTTCTGGTGTGCCGCGTGCGATACTCCTGCGAACGACAGGGCAATGGCATATGGCGGCTGCCAATCTTGGCGTCGGGCGGTTGAAGCTCGTCATTCCCGACCTCGTGAGGGAGCGAAGCGACCGGAGAGTGTCGGGAATTCATGCCGGAACATCTCCGTCATGGGCCCTCCAGACGGGAAAACTGAAAAATGTAGAGTTCGCCCTGCCCTCCAGCATTTTTTTTGCAGTTCCTCGGTCACGGCGTGGATTCCCGACACTCTCCGCTCCTTCGTCGCTCACGAGGTCGGGAATGACGAGGGGCCTCTGCACCCATCTTGAAACCATGTGCGATAGCTCTCCCGTGAACGGGGAGGGGCGGCGTGCTGGCCCGTCCCTACGGCCCGCTCCCTGCCAAGCGGGGACAGATGCACCCCGTAGAAGAGGGGAAGGCTGATGCCGGCCTTGTTCGCTTGCCCTGATCCGCGGCGGCGCGGACGCCGCGTCATCGTGGAAACAGAACGATCCAATCGAAGCAGGCAGTGCTCGCGCACGTCAGGCCGTAGAGAATTTCCAAGAACGGCCATTTGCGCGAAAAATTCAACTCATTGCGCAAGGCGAAAGAGCCTTGGCAATGTTGGCGACAGCGGTTTCTACCGTTAGAAGGTGACAGGTTCGGCAGCCGGCCAAGAACCGCGACAGCTTGTTCCGCCAGCGGTTGTTCGTTCCTATCTATCCCGTGGCGGGGCCGCGGCGACCAGAGACCCAATCGATGAACATGGCACTCACCCATCTCCAGCGGTTGGAAGCCGAGTCCATCCATATCTTCCGCGAGGTCGCGGCGAATTTCTCCAAGCCGGTCATGCTTTATTCGGTCGGCAAGGATTCCTCGGTGCTAATGCACCTGGCGATGAAGGCCTTTTATCCGGCCAAGCCGCCATTTCCCTTCCTGCATGTCGACACCACCTGGAAGTTCCGCGAGATGATCGCCTTTCGCGATCACATGGCGGAAAAGCTCGGCTTCGACCTTTTGGTGCACGTCAACGAGGACGGCGTGCGCGACAACATCAACCCGTTCGACCACGGTTCGAACGTGCACACCCACGTCATGAAGACGGTTGGGCTGCGCCAGGCGCTCGACAAATACGGTTTTGACGCGGCCTTCGGCGGCGCCCGCCGCGACGAGGAGAAATCGCGCGCCAAGGAGCGCATCTTCTCTTTCCGCAACGCCGCCCACGCCTGGGACCCGAAGAACCAGCGGCCGGAAATGTGGAACATCTACAACACCCGCATCGCCGCCGGTGAATCGATCCGCGTCTTTCCGCTCTCCAACTGGACCGAGCTCGACATCTGGCAGTACATCCTCCAGGAAGATATCCCGATCGTGCCGCTCTACTTCGCCAAGGAGCGGCCGGTTGTGGAACGCGACGGCATGCTGATCCTGAAGGACGACGACCGCATGAAGCTGAGGCCCGGCGAGACGGTGGAAAACCGTCTGGTGCGCTTCCGCACGCTGGGCTGCTATCCGCTGACCGGCGCCATCGAGTCCGACGCCGACACGTTGGAAGCCATCGTCGGCGAGATGCTGACGGCGCGCACTTCCGAGCGCCAGGGCCGCCTGATCGACCGCGACGAAGCGGGCTCGATGGAAAAGAAGAAGCGCGAGGGTTATTTTTGACGATGCGTCATGTACCGGCAAAAACCCTGGCGCCCAGCAGCGACGTGCGCGACTATCTGGCCGCGCAGGAGAAGAAGTCGCTGCTGCGCTTCCTCACCTGCGGTTCGGTGGACGACGGCAAGTCGACGCTGATCGGTCGCCTTCTGTCCGACACCAAGCAGATCTTCGAGGACCAGCTCGCAGCCCTTGAGCGCGATTCCCGCAAGCACGGCACCACCGGCGAGGATATCGATTTCGCGCTTCTGGTCGACGGCCTGGAGGCCGAGCGGGAGCAGGGCATCACCATCGATGTCGCCTACCGCTTCTTCGCCACGCCGAAGCGCAAATTCATCGTCGCCGACACGCCCGGCCACGAACAATATACGCGCAACATGGCGACCGGCGCCTCCACCGCCGATCTCGCCATCGTGCTGATCGACGCGCGCCAGGGCGTGCTGCGCCAGACCCGGCGCCACTCCATCATCGCCTCGCTGCTCGGCATCCGCCACATCGCGCTGGCGGTGAACAAGATCGACCTGGTCGACTTCGACCGCGTCACCTTCGATCGCATCGTTGCCGAATATCGCGATTTCGCCCGCGATCTCGGCTTCGAAAGCATCGCACCCATCCCGATGTCGGCGCGCTTCGGCGACAATGTCTCGGCGCGCTCCGAACGCATGGCCTGGTATCAGGGCCCGACACTGATCGAGCATCTCGAGACGGTGCCGGTCGACAGCGCCGCCGCCGGCCAGCCGTTCCGTTTCCCGGTCCAATATGTCAACCGGCCGAACCTCGACTTCCGCGGTTTCGCCGGTACCGTCGCTTCCGGCACCGTTGCGCGCGGCGACGAGGTCGTGGTGGCCAAGTCCGGTCGCGCTGCACGCGTCAAGCGCATCGTCGCCCATGGCGGCGACCTCCAGCAGGCCGTCGCCGGCCAGGCGGTGACGCTGGTTCTGGACGAAGAGGTCGAGGTCTCGCGCGGCAACATGCTGGTGCAGGCGGACGCCCGCCCGCAGGTGGCCGACCAGTTTGCCGCCAATCTGGTCTGGTTCGACGAACAGGCGCTGTTGCCCGGCCGCTCCTACATCCTGCGCACCGAGACCGACCAGGCGAGCGCGACCGTCACCGAACTGAAGCACCGCCTCAACATCAACGATTTCTCGCACGAGGCGGCGAAGTCGCTGGAGATGAACGAGGTCGGCGTCGTCAACATCTCGACGCGCACGCCGCTGGTCTTCGACGCCTTTGCCGAGAACCGCTCGACCGGCGCCTTCATCCTGATCGACCGCATCACCAACGCCACCGTTGGCGCCGGCATGATCCAGCACGCGCTGCGCCGCGCCGAGAACATCCACTGGCAGTCGCTCGACATCGACAAGCGCGCCCGCGCCGACATGAAGCACCAGCGGCCGGCGGTGTTCTGGTTCACCGGCCTGTCGGGTTCGGGCAAGTCGACCATCGCCAACCTGCTCGAGAAGAAGCTGGCCGCCACCGGCCGCCACACCTATCTGCTCGACGGCGACAATGTGCGCCACGGCCTCAACCGCGATCTCGGCTTTACCGATGCCGACCGTGTCGAGAACATCCGCCGCGTCGCCGAGGTGGCCAAGCTGATGGCAGATGCCGGCTTGATCGTGCTGGTCTCCTTCATCTCGCCCTTCCGCGCCGAGCGGCGCCTGGCGCGCGAACTGATGGCCGGCGGCGAGTTCGTCGAGGTGTTCGTCGACACCCCGTTCGAGGAATGCGCGCGGCGTGACCCGAAGGGCCTCTATGCGCGGGCAATGCGCGGTGAGATCAAGAACTTCACCGGCGTCGATTCGCCTTACGAGCCGCCGGAAAATCCGGAAATCCGTCTCGAAACCGTCGGCCGCACGGTCGAGGAGATGGTGGATATTCTGGACGACTGGCTGGCCGAGCGCGACAAGGCCGAAACGCAATATGAGAGCGGCGGCGGCATCTAGATGAGCGCGGCCCACATAGCAGAAGAAGCGGCCGACGCGGCGATGCTCGTCGTGTTCGAAAGGCTGGCTCTCGTTGCCGGCCAAGCCATCATGCGCATCTTTCACGAAGGCTGCGCCGTCGATGCCAAGGCCGACGCCTCGCCGGTGACGATCGCCGACCGCGAGGCGGAGGTGATCATCCTGGCTGGCCTGCGCGACGCCTATCCGGCCATTCCTTGCGTGGCGGAAGAAGAGGTCAGCGCCGGCATTTTGCCAGAGGCGCTGGGTAACGCCTTCTTCCTGATCGACCCGCTCGACGGCACCAAGGAGTTCGTCAAGCGCGGCAACGACTTCACCGTCAACATCGCGCTGGTGCGCCATGGCGCGCCGGAAGTCGGCGTGGTCTTCGCGCCCTGTTCGGGGCATCTCTATCTTGGCCGGCCGGGCAGGGCGGAAGTAGCGGAGGTCGATGCCGGTTTCGCTGTCGGTTTGCGGCGCGAGATAACAGTGCGCCGGGCGGGTTCGCCGCTCGCTGTCGTCGCCAGTCGATCGCACCGCACGGCGGAGACCGATGCCTATATCGCGACGCTGGGCGAAACCGAGATCGTCTCGGTGGGATCGTCGCTGAAATTCTGCCTGCTGGCGCAAGCTTCGGCAGACGTCTATCCCCGCTTCGGCCGCACCATGGAATGGGACACAGCGGCAGGCGATGCGGTGCTGCGCGCCGCCGGTGGCACCACGCAGACGCTTGACGGCACGCCACTCGCCTATGGCAAGCGCAGCCAGCCGCACGACGCGGATTTCGCCAACCCGTTCTTTATTGCCCGGGGAAGGTAATGAGGTTTTTCCGTCTCCCGCTTGCGGGGAGACGGAGACCCGAAGAGGCGGCTACTCGGCCGCCTGCGCTGAATTCGAGCCGATATAGTTGCGGATCGTCTCGATGACGCGGTCCTGGTCGGATGTGCTGAGATACGGGTGCATGGGTAGACACAGGATGCGCTTCGGCAGGTCTTCCGACACGGTGAGCCCGGTCGGCGTGCGCGGGAAGTGGCGATAGGCCACCTGCTCGTGCAGCGGCTTCACGTAATAGATGACCGAGGGAATGCCCTTTTCCTGCAGATGCGCCTTCAGCCCGTCGCGCTTCGGCGTCTCGATGGCGTATTGCGCCCAGGCCGAGCGGCTGCCGTCGAGATTGCGCGCGGCGGTGACGATGTCGCCGAGGCCTTCGGCATAACGGGCAGCCACCTTCTGTCGGGCGATCATCTCGTCCTCGAGGATGGCGAGCTTCTCGATCAGGATCGCCGCCTGCAGCGTGTCTAGGCGCGAATTGATGCCGACATGGACGTTGTCGTATTGCGTCGCGCCCTTGCCGTGGAAGGCGAAGGAACGCAGCTTGTCGGCGAGCGCCGCATCGTTGGTGAACATGGCGCCGCCATCGCCATAGCAGCCGAGCGGCTTGGCCGGGTAGAAGGAGGTGCCGGCGACATGGCCGAAGGCGCCGCATTTGAGACCGTCGGCGGTGCCGCCGATCGACTGGGCGGCGTCCTCGATGACCAGAAGCTTCTCGCGCTTGGCGATCGCCATGATGGCGTCGTAGTCGGCGGAAAGGCCGAACAGGTCGACCGGGATGATCGCTTTCGGCGTCAGGCGGCCCTCGGCCTTGACCATGGCGATGGCTGCTTCAAGGCTCTCGATGTCGATGTTGTAGGTCTTGGCGTCGACATCGACGAAGACCGGCTCGGCCTTGGCGAGCGCGACGACCTCGGCGGTGGCGGCGAAGGTGAAGCTCGGCACGAACACGGCGTCGCCAGGCCCGATGCCGGAAGCATAGAGCGGCAGGAGCAGCGCGTCGGTGCCGTTGGCGCAGGCCACCACATGCTTGACGCCGACATAGTCGGCGAGCTTGGCTTCGAATTCGGCAACCTGCGGGCCGAGGATGTATTTGCCGTCTTTGACGACGCGGTCGATCGCCTGCGTCAGGCGGTCCTGGATACGCTCGCGCTGTGCGCCAAGATCGATGAACTGCATGTCGGCCCCAATATTTGCCTGATAACGCGCCGCTGGTAACAGAGTTGCACGGCGCCGAAAAGCCGCGCGGGCAGGGCGCGACCACAGGCAGCAGCCGGCCATGTTACCCGGTTCCTGGCGCGATGAGCCGGCAAAGGCCGGATTTACAGGCGTTTCCGGCCGTTCGCGGGCGGCGAGGCGAGCGTCGGCCGCCGGATCGAAACATAATGTGATTGGCGAAGTCCGCTTTGGCGAGCCCGACCGAGATCGACCCGGCGTATCTCAGGCGAGTTCGCGCCGCCAGGGCGGATTGGCGCCGGCGCGGGAGACCGTGATGGCGGCAGCTTTGACGCTGAAGGCAAGCATTGTGCGGATCTGTTCCTCGGACAGCGTGGCGATCGCCTGTTTGGAAAGCAGGCCCTGGTCGCGCAGCGAGGCGAGGATGCCGGCATTGATGGTGTCGCCGGCGCCGACCGTGTCGACGACGGTGACCGGCGTTGCCGGCACCGAGACGGCATGGCTCTTCGAAAAGGCCAGCACACCCTTGGCGCCCTGCGTGACCACCATCAGGCTGGGGCCGAGCTGTAGCCAGCGCGCGGCGATTTCCTCCAGCGAGCCGCTCTCGCCGAACCAGTCGAGGTCCTCGTCCGACAGCTTGACGATGTCGGCCATGGCCAGCATGCGCTTCATGCGGGCTAGGTGTTTCGGCTTGTCCTTGATGAAGTTCTTGCGGATGTTGGGATCGAACATCATCACCCGCTTGCCGTGCTCGCGCCGCATCAGCGCCTCGTAGGTCGCGCCGCAGGGCTCCTGGATCAGGCTGACGCAGGAAAAATGCATCGCCTCGACCGCGTCGCCGACTGCTGGCAGGTCGGATTCGACCAACATGCGGCCGGCGGTGTTTTCGTCGTAGAACAGGTAGCTGGCGTGGCCGCCGCTGAGGCGCACGAATGCCAGCGTCGTCGGCAGGTCGGCGAATTTGATGAAATCCAGCGTGACATTGCTGGCAACCAGCGCGTCGCGCAGCATGTCGCCATAGAAGTCGGTCGAGATGCCGGTGAAGAAGCCGGCCGGCAGGTCGAGCCGGCCGAGCGCGACCGCCGTGTTGAACACTGCGCCGCCGACATAAGGCGCGAAGGCCGCTTCGCCGGCGGTGGTCTCGCGCGGCAGCATGTCGATCAGGGCCTCGCCGCAGCAAAGGATCATGGGCGTCAGGCTCCGGTCGGGTAGATGACGCCCTTGCGGACGACGATGTTGGCGTAGAGTCTGGGTTCGGAGGTCGCGACGATGACATGCGCGGCCTTGACCCTGGCGTAGAAGTCGGCACCGGGCAGGGCGACGACCTTGCGGCCGGGCGCGCGCCGGGCGCATACCGCCTCGATCTCGCCATGCACAGGGTCGACCAGCTTCGGGTCGCCTTTGGTGGAGGAGCGGAACAGCGCCTCTTCGACGAAATCGTCCACCGGCAGCACGGTGAGAATGGCGTCCAGCACCGGGATCAGGTCGAGCCCGTCGGCGCGGATCAGCCGCTTGGCCTGTTCCTCGGCCGGATAATTGCCGTCGACGATGGCGATCTCGTCGCCATGGCCCATGGCGCGCAGGACGGCCAACAGTTCGGGGCCGAGCAGGGAAGGGATTCCAATGAGCATAATCAGGACGTTCCGGATGCCGAGGGTGGGCCAACAAGGAAGCGTTCGGACAGCGGCAGGCTGGCGCCGCCGAGCGCGCGGGCGTGGATGCCGACTGTGCCTTCGCGCACGGCGGGCAGCTTGAGGCCTTCGGCGTCGATCCGGCCGATCGCCGCGTTGACGGCCTCGACCAGGCTGCGGCGCACGGGCGCGGGCAGCCAGCCGTCGATCACCGCCTCCTCGAAATCGATTACAGAGGCGGCAGCGACGATGGCATAAGCAAGTGCCGCGGCCGCGTTCGCCACCCAGCTCTCCAGCTCGGGGCCGATCTCGCCCCAGTCCTCGGGCGAAGTCCAAAGATGTTGGGCGTCGATGCCGCGTTGGTTGAGGGTTTTCTCCAGCGTGGCGATGGAGGCAACGTCGATGAGCTGGATTGGCCTGCCGTCCGGCCCCGGAACCGGCATCGAGCCCAGCGCGCCGGCATTGCCGGTCGGGCCGCTATAGATGCGGCCGTTGAGCACCACGCCGCCGCCGGCAAAGGCGCCGATGTAGAAATAGACGAAATCGCGCACGTCGGAGACATTGCCGAACACCAGCTCCGCGCCGCAGGCCGCCGTTGCGTCGTTCTGCAGATAGACGGGGAAATCGCACAGCGCCTGGATGTCGGAGCGGATGTCGCGGTGGCGCCATTCCTCCATCACCGAGCGCGGCGCGCCGGCCGCGTCCGCCCAGCTCCACAGTTCGAATGGCACGGCGATGCCGAGGCCGGCGACGCGACGATCCTGTGCAGGCGTCAGATCCGCCCGCAGCTTGGCGACGCCCTTGGCGACGAAATCGACGGTCTCCGACGGTTCGGGATAACGATAGGAATGGTGCAGCATGGCGCGCACCTTGCCAAGGAAGTCGATCAGCACCAGTTCGGCGCTGCGGCGGCCGATCTTGAGGCCGATGAAGAAGGCGCCTTCCGGGTTGAGCGCCATCGGGATTGAGGGCTGGCCGATGCGCCCGCGCAGCGGCTCGCGCCTGACCAGCAGGCCCTCGTCCTCCAGTTCGCGCATGATGACGGAGACGGTCTGCGCCGAAAGGCCGGTCATGCGGGCAATGTCGGATTTGGCCAGCCCGCCATGCTGGCGCACGAGCGAAAGCACCAGCCGCTCATTGTGGTCGCGCATGCCGCTCTGGTTCGTGCCGCGATGAAGACGGCTCGCGGCCGGCTCAGACGAACCGTGCTTTTGAACGCCGTCGTCCAAACGCTCCTCCCTCCGGTCTTTTCTTGTCTGACTTTTGGCCGAGAATGTGCCGGCTCCGCAAGTGTGTCAATAATAAATAAGAGTGATTTAATTATTGACTCATGTCGATGTTTGGTGTTTCGTTCGTGCCAGGCGCTCCACCGGGAAGGCATTCGGGCGCCGTGGCGCAATGCCCGGCAGGCGGGCCGCCAATCTTGGTTCTGGGAGGAGTACCTATGCGAATTTCCGTTTTGAAGACGTCCGTGTTCTGCGCGGCGGTTGCCGCGCTTGCCGCCTTCACCGTTCCCGCTTCGGCGGCCGGGGTCGGTGCGTGCCTGATCACAAAGACCGACACCAATCCCTTCTTCGTCAAGATGAAGGAAGGCGCCACCGCCAAGGCGAAGGAACTGGGCGTCAACCTGAAGACCTATGCTGGCAAGATCGACGGCGACACCGAAAGCCAGGTCGCGGCGATCGAAAGCTGCATCGCCGACGGCGCCAAGGGCATCCTGATCACCGCTTCCGACACCAAGGGCATCGTGCCGACCATCAAGAAGGCACGCGACGCCGGCATCCTGGTGATCGCGCTCGACACGCCGCTGGAGCCGGCAGACGCAGCGGATGCCACCTTCGCCACCGACAACCTGCTCGCCGGCAAGCTGATCGGCCAGTGGGCCGCCGCCACACTGGGCGACAAGGCCAAGGACGCCAAGGTAGCCTTCCTCGATCTCACCCCGTCGCAGCCGACCGTCGACGTGCTGCGCGACCAGGGCTTCATGATCGGCTTCGGCATCGACCCCAAGGACCCGACCAAGATCGGCGACGAAACCGATCCGCGCATCGTCGGCCACGACGTCACCAACGGCAACGAAGAGGGCGGCCGCAAGGCCATGGAGAACCTGCTCCAGAAGGACCCGAGCATCAATGTTGTGCACACGATCAACGAGCCGGCCGCTGCAGGCGCCTATGAGGCGCTGAAGGCCGTCGGCGTGGAAAAGAACGTGCTGATCGTGTCGGTGGACGGTGGTTGCCCGGGCGTCAAGAACGTCGAGGCCGGCATCATCGGCGCCACTTCGCAGCAATATCCGCTGCTGATGGCTTCGCTCGGCGTGGAGGCGATCAAGAAGTTCGCCGACAGCGGCGAGAAGCCGAAGCCGACCGAAGGCAAGACCTTCTTCGACACAGGCGTGGCGCTGGTCACCGGCAAGCCGGCCAAGGGCGTCGACTCCATCGACGTCAAGACCGGCCTCGCCAAGTGCTGGGGTTGATCTGAACGCCTGACGGCGTGACAGTGTCTGGCGCATCGGCCCGAAAGTCGGATCCGATTTTCGGGCCAATATGCAGATTGAAAGTGTTGGAGCGTTCCGTGCGTCCAGATGGACGCGCGGCGCTCCAGCAGGGTGCCTCGAAGGCGGAGCGCCCTATCTTCCGGACGTCTTCTTCTCCTGCCGGGGAAGGTGATTGCAGACCAGCAACTCGCGTGTCGGTTTTTGACGCGAGGCTGGTCGGAGGACAGGGCATCGGCACGTCGACGGGCATTACGTTGGGCGTATGACGGGGGCAGAGATCCCCGATCGGGAGGAGCCGACATGACCGACGCTTCGGCGGACGCCAGGCGACCGCAGGAATTCGAAAAGGTACTCACCGGCGCCGACACGGCGGTGGCTGATTTCGACACGCACACACGTTCGAGCGTGGAGAAGGTGCAGCACTTCCTGCATTCCAATCCGGCTGCGGTGCCGCTGATCGTGCTGGTGGTCTCGGTGCTGATCTTCGGCGTCATCATCGGCGGCAAGTTCTTCTCAGCCTTCTCGATGACGCTGATCCTGCAGCAGGTGGCGATCACCGGCGTGATCGGCGCGGCGCAGACGCTGGTCATCCTGACGGCCGGCATCGACCTTTCGGTCGGCGCCATCATGGTGCTGTCGTCAGTGGTGATGGGCCAGTTCACCTTCCGCTACGGGTTGCCGCCCTCGCTGGCGATCCTGTGCGGCTTCGGCGTCGGCGCGTTGTGCGGCTGGATCAACGGCGCGCTCGTCGCCTATATGAAACTGCCACCCTTCATCGTTACGCTCGGCATGTGGCAGATCGTTCTGGCCTCGAACTTCCTCTATTCGGCCAATGAGACGATCCGCGCCCAGGACATCGAGACACAGGCGCCGATCCTCCAGTTCTTCGGCACCAATTTGCGGATGGGCAATGCGGTTTTCACCTATGGCGTCATCGCCATGGTGCTGCTGGTGGCCATCCTCTGGTATGTGCTGAACCACACCGCCTGGGGCCGCCATGTCTACGCGATCGGCGACGATCCGGACGCGGCGGAACTGTCCGGCGTACGCGTCAAGCGCATACTGGTCTCGGTCTACATGCTGGCCGGTCTGATCTGCGCGCTCGGCGGCTGGCTGCTCATCGGCCGCATCGGCTCGGTATCGCCGACCGCCGGCCAGTTCGCCAACATCGAATCCATCACCGCGGTGGTGATTGGCGGCATCTCGCTGTTCGGCGGCCGCGGTTCCATCCTCGGCATGCTTTTCGGGGCGCTGATCGTCGGCGTCTTTTCGCTCGGGCTGCGCCTCATCGGCACGGACCCGCAATGGACCTATCTGTTGATTGGCGTGCTGATTATCAGCGCCGTCGCCATCGACCAGTGGATCAGGAAGGTCGCAGGATGACCGGACAGCCAGAACCCATTCTCACCGCGCGCGGACTGGTCAAGCGTTATGGCCGCGTCACCGCTCTGAACAATGCCGATTTCGATCTCTATCCGGGCGAAATCCTCGCCGTCATCGGCGACAACGGCGCCGGCAAGTCGTCGCTGATCAAGGCGATTTCCGGCGCGGTCACGCCGGACGAGGGCGAAATCCGCCTGGAGGGCAAGCCGGTGCAGTTCAAATCGCCGATGGAGGCGCGCAACGCCGGCATCGAAACGGTCTACCAGAACCTCGCTCTGTCGCCGGCGCTGTCGATCGCCGACAACATGTTTCTCGGCCGCGAACTGCGGAAGCCCGGCATATTGGGGTCGTGGTTGCGCATGCTCGACCGCACGGCGATGGAGAAGCGCGCGCGCGAAAAGCTGACGGAACTCGGCCTGATGACCATCCAGAACATCGGCCAGGCGGTCGAGACGCTGTCCGGCGGCCAGCGCCAGGGCGTTGCGGTGGCGCGCGCCGCCGCCTTCGGCAGCCGTGTCGTCATCATGGACGAGCCGACGGCGGCACTCGGCGTCAAGGAAAGCCGGCGCGTGCTGGAACTGATCCTCGACGTGAAGCGGCGCGGCCTGCCCATCGTGCTGATCTCGCACAACATGCCGCATGTCTTCGAGGTGGCCGATCGCATCCATATCCACCGGCTCGGCCGGCGGCTGACCGTCATCAACCCGAAGGACTATTCGATGTCGGATGCGGTCGCCTTCATGACCGGGGCCAAGGCGCCGCCGGAGATGGCAGGGGCCGCTGCCTGAGTTCCTGATTGCGCCCGGAGTGCATTGCGATAAGCTCTGGGTGCAACGCGGAATATTAGCGAACTTAAATCGATTGAAAAATTCTAGTCAACTGTCTGGTATGGGCTAGATGGTCCTGCTATGCATGCTTGTTGAAAGGCAAAATCGGTTCCCGGCGAGACGGAGAGGTCCTGATTGCCGGTTGCGCGAGAGGCAACATGACCCGCACCAAGACGCTTAGTGCTTCGCTGCCCGCTCTCGACCATCCCGACCCGCAGACGCTGGCGTCCGAGGTGCTGATGGCCCTCAAATACCGGGTCGGCAAGGACACCACCGTCGCCACGCCCTATGACTGGCTGACCGCCTCGATCAAGGTGGTGCGCGATCGCATCATCGACCACTGGATCAGCGCCACCAAGGAAACCTACGAGCAGCAGGAAAAGCGGGTCTACTACCTGTCGCTCGAATTCCTGATCGGCCGGTTGATGCGCGACGCCTTCTCCAATCTCGACATCATGGACCCGATGCGCGAGGCGCTGGCTTCGCTCGGCGTCGACCTCGACGAAATCGCCACGCTGGAACCGGACGCGGCACTCGGCAATGGCGGCCTCGGCCGGCTCGCCGCCTGCTTCATGGAATCGATGGCCACCGTCGACGTGCCGGCGCATGGCTATGGCATCCGCTACGCCAACGGCATGTTCCGCCAGGAAATCCAGGATGGCTGGCAGGTCGAATTGCCCGAAACCTGGCTCGACCACGGCAATTCCTGGGAGTTCGAGCGCCGCGAGCGCTCCTTCGAGGTCGGTTTCGGCGGTTCGGTGGAGTCCGTCACCGCCAAGGACGGGCGCCTGGAGCGCCATGTCTGGAAGCCGCTGGAGCATGTGCTGGCGGTTGCCTACGACACGCCGGTGGTCGGCTGGAAGGCCAAACGCGTAAACACGCTGCGGCTGTGGTCCGGCATGCCGGTAGACCCGATCCTGCTCGACAAGTTCAATGCCGGCGACCATATCGGCGCGCTGGCCGAGAGCAACAAGGCCGACGCGCTGTCGCGGGTGCTCTATCCGGCGGATTCGCACAAGGCCGGCCAGGAACTGCGGCTGCGGCAGGAATATTTCTTCTCGACCGCTTCGCTGCAGGACATCGTGCAGCGCCATCTCAGTCAATATGGCGAGCTCGCCTCGCTGCCCGACAAGGCCGCGATCCATTTGAACGACACCCATCCGGCGGTGGCCGTGCCGGAGCTGATGCGGCTGTTGATGGACGTCCACGGCATGGATTTCAGCCAGGCCTGGGACATCACCAAGCGCACCTTCGCCTACACCAACCACACGCTGCTGCCCGAGGCGCTGGAAAGCTGGCCGGTGCCGCTGTTCGAGCGGCTTTTGCCGCGCCACATGCAGATCGTCTACGCCATCAACGCCGAGGTGTTGCAGGAGGCGCGTTCCTCCAACCGCTTCTCCGGCGACCAGATCGCCGCGATCTCGCTGATCCAGGAGAATGGCGACCGCCGCGTGCGCATGGGCAATCTCGCCTTCGTCGGTTCGCATTCGATCAACGGCGTGTCGGCACTGCACACGGAGCTGATGAAGCAGACCGTGTTCGCCGACCTGCACCGGCTCTATCCCGACCGCATCAACAACAAGACCAACGGCATCACACCGCGCCGCTGGCTGATCCAGTGCAATCCCGGGCTGACGGCGCTGGCGCGACAGGCCATCGGCGACCGTTTCCTCGACGACATCGAGGCGATCAAGGAACTGGACCGGTTTGCCGGGGATGCAGCGTTCCGCGACAAGTTCGCCGCCGTCAAACGCGCCAACAAGACGCGGCTGGCCAATCTGGTCGCCGACCGGCTGGGCATCCGGGTCGATCCGTCGGCGCTGTTCGACATCCAGATCAAGCGCATCCACGAATACAAGCGCCAGCTGCTCAACATCCTGGAGGCGGTGGCGCTCTACGACCAGATCCGCTCGCATCCGGAAAAGGACTGGACGCCGCGCGTGAAATTCTTCGGCGGCAAGGCGGCGCCCAGCTACCACAACGCCAAGCTGATCATCAAACTGGCCAATGACGTCGCCAAGGTCGTCAATGGCGACCCGGCGGTGCGCGGTCTGCTGAAAGTGGTGTTCGTGCCCAACTACAATGTCAGCGCGGCCGAGATCATGATGCCGGCCGCTGATCTGTCGGAACAGATCTCGACCGCCGGCATGGAAGCGTCCGGCACCGGCAACATGAAGTTCGCGCTGAACGGCGCGCTCACCATCGGCACGCTCGACGGCGCCAATGTCGAGATGAAGGAACATGTCGGCGACGACAACATCTTCATCTTCGGCTTGAAGGCCGACGAAGTGGCCGAGCGCCGCCGTGGCGACTACCAGCCGCGCGCCATCATCGAAGCTTTGCCGGAACTGGCGCAGGCCATTTCGGCGATCTCGTCCGGCGTTTTCTCGCCGCACGATCCCGACCGTTATCGCGACCTGATGAACGGGCTCTATGACAGCGACTGGTTCATGGTCGCCGCCGATTTCGATGCCTACGCCGCCACGCAGCGCGAGGTCGACGCGGTCTGGAATGATCGTGCCGACTGGAACGCCCGCGCCATTCGCAACGTGGCGCGCATGGGCTGGTTCTCGTCGGACCGCACCATTCGCCAATACGCGAAAGAAATCTGGAACGTGCCTGTGTGATGTGATTGCATGAAGGCCACGCCAAAGTGGCCGGATACCCAGGGAGGGGTACCGCTTGACGAAAAAGCCGCGCGCGACCGCGACGAGCGACCAGGCCGAAGGGCTGGCCTCGGCCAGCGACGTCAAGGCGATCGTGGCGGGGACGCATGGCAACCCTTTCGCGGTGCTCGGCGTCCAGCAGACTGGCGTCGGTTTTGTCGCCCGCTGCTTCATCCCCGATGCAGAAACCGTCACTGCCCATACGCTCGCCGGCAAGCCTGTCGGTGAACTCTTTCGCCGCAACGAGGCCGGGTTCTTCGAGGGACCAGTCTCGATCACCCGGCGTCAGCCGCTGAAATACCATGCCCGCAATTCGGGCGGCGAATGGTGGATCACCGACCCATACACCTTCGGCCCGGTGCTCGGTCCGATGGACGATTATTACATGGCGCAGGGTTCGCATCTGCGCCTGTTCGACAAGCTGGGTGCGCATCTCATCGACCATGAAGGCGCCAGCGGCGTGCATTTCGCCGTCTGGGCGCCCAATGCCAAGCGGGTCTCCGTGGTCGGCGATTTCAATGCCTGGGACGGCCGCCGCCATCCGATGCGGTTGCGGCAAGACACCGGCATCTGGGAAATCTTCATTCCCGGCCTTGGCGAGGGCCGCCCCTATAAATACGAGATCGTTGGGGCGAGGGGCGCGCGCCTGCCGCTCAAGGCCGACCCCTTCGCCTTCCGCTCGGAACTGCGCCCGGCCACCGCCTCGGTGACGGCGGCGCCCTCGCGGCACAAATGGGGCGATGCCGCGCATCGCAAGTTCTGGCGTGAAACCGAAGCGCGGCGCCAGCCCATCTCCATCTATGAGGTCCATGCCGGTTCGTGGCAGCGCAACGAGGATGGCAGCTTCCTGACCTGGGACGAACTGGCGGAAAGGCTGATCCCCTATGTCGTCGACACCGGCTTCACCCATATCGAGCTTTTGCCGATCTCCGAGCATCCCTACGACCCGTCATGGGGTTACCAGGCGACCGGGCTCTACGCGCCGACCGCCCGCTTCGGCGATCCGGAAGGTTTCGCGCGCTTCGTCGACGGTGCCCATCGCGCCGGTGTCGGCGTCATCCTCGACTGGGTGCCGGCGCATTTCCCCACCGACGAGTTCGGACTGGCGAAGTTCGACGGCACCGCGCTCTACGAGCACGCCGATCCACGCAAGGGCTACCAGCCCGACTGGAACACGCTGATCTACAATTTCGGTCGCGGCGAGGTGCTGTCCTTCCTCGTCAACAACGCGCTCTATTGGGCGGAGAAATACCACGTCGATGGCTTACGCGTGGATGCGGTCGCCTCGATGCTCTACCTCGACTATTCACGCAAGGCCGGCGAGTGGATCCCCAACGAGAAGGGCGGCCGCGAGAACCTCGAGGCCGTCGCCTTCCTGCAGCGCATGAACAAGGAAATCTACGGCCATCATCCCGGCGTCATGACCATCGCCGAGGAATCCACCTCTTGGCCAAAGGTCTCCCACCCGGTTCACGAAGGCGGGCTTGGCTTCGGCTTCAAGTGGAACATGGGCTTCATGAACGACACGCTGGAATATCTGGCCCGCGAGCCGTTGTTCCGCAAATACCATCACAACCAGATCACCTTCGGCCTGACCTATGCCTTCACAGAGAATTTCGTGCTGCCGCTCTCCCATGACGAGGTGGTGCACGGCAAGGCGACGCTGATCGGCAAGATGGCCGGCGACGACTGGCAGAAGTTCGCCACGCTGCGTGCCTATTACGCCTTCATGTGGGGCTATCCCGGCAAGAAGCTGTTGTTCATGGGCCAGGAATTCGCCCAGCGCCGCGAATGGAGCGAGGCCCGCGCACTCGACTGGGACATGCTGCAATATGCACCGCACAGCGGCATGCGCGACGTGGTGCGCGATTTGAACCGCCTCTATCGCGAAAAGCCGGCGCTGCATGCGCGCGACTGCGAGCCGGAAGGTTTTGAATGGCTGATCGTCGACGACCGCGAGAACTCGGTCTTTGCCTGGCTGCGCAAGGCGCCGGGCGCCAACCCGGTCGCCGTCGTCACCAATTTCACGCCGGTGCCGCGCGAGAACTACCGCGTGCCGTTGCCGGAGGCCGGCACCTGGCGCGAGATCATCAACACCGACGCTGCCGCCTATGGCGGCTCCGGCAGGGGCAATGGCGGCACTGTCGAGGCGCGTGCCGAAGGCGGCCGCACCGCCGCCGTGATGGTGCTGCCGCCGCTGGCGACGGTGATGCTGGAATTCATGCCCGCGACCGAAGGCAGGAAGGTCGCGGGAAAGGCGAAGTCGGCTACGGCGGCGCGCATCAGGAAAAGCGCGGTTCCGAAGGCAAAGCAGGGAGGCTGAGAATGGCGGATTTCAAACGGACGCAACCGCTGGCGCGCGATGCGATGGCCTATGTTCTGGCCGGTGGGCGCGGCAGTCGCCTCAAGGAGTTGACGGACCGTCGCGCCAAACCTGCCGTCTATTTCGGCGGCAAGACCCGCATCATCGACTTCGCTCTGTCCAACGCGCTGAATTCCGGCATCCGCCGCCTCGGCGTCGCCACGCAATACAAGGCGCATTCGCTGATCCGCCACCTGCAGCGCGGCTGGAACTTCCTGAGGCCCGAACGAAACGAGAGTTTTGACATCCTGCCCGCCAGCCAGCGCGTTTCAGAGACGCAGTGGTATGAAGGCACCGCGGACGCGGTCTACCAGAACATCGACATCATCGAGGCCTACGGGCCCGAATACATGGTGATCCTCGCCGGCGATCACATCTACAAGATGGACTACGAGATGATGCTGCGCCAGCACGTCGATGCCGGCGCCGACGTCACCGTCGGCTGCCTCGAAGTGCCGCGCATGGAGGCGACCGGTTTCGGTGTCATGCATGTCGACGCCAAGGACAACATCATCGCTTTCGTCGAGAAGCCGGCCGATCCGCCCGGCATCCCCGACAAGCCGGACTACGCGCTGGCCTCGATGGGCATCTATGTGTTCAAGACCAAGTTCCTGATGGAGCAGTTGCGCCGCGATGCCGCGACGCCCGATTCCAGCCGCGACTTCGGCAAGGACATTATCCCCTACATCGTCGAGCACGGCAAAGCCGTCGCCCATCGCTTCGCCAAGTCCTGCGTGCGTTCGACGGCGGAGGCCGGGCCCTACTGGCGCGACGTAGGCACCATCGACGCCTATTGGGAAGCCAATATCGACCTGACCGACATCACGCCTGAACTCGATCTCTACGACCGCGACTGGCCGATCTGGACCTATGCCGAATTGAAGCCGCCGGCCAAATTCGTGCATGACGACGAGGGGCGGCGCGGCATGGCGGTGTCGTCGCTGGTGTCGGGCGATTGCATCGTGTCGGGTGCCTCGCTGAAGCGCAGCCTGATCTTCACCGGCGCGCGCATCAACTCCTATTCGAGCCTCGACCATGTCGTCATGCTGCCGGACTGCACGGTTGGCCGCAACGCGCGGCTGACCAATGTCGTCATCGACCATGGCGTGAAAATCCCAGAAAGCCTTATTGTCGGCGAAGACCCCGTCGAGGATGCCAAGCGATTCCGGGTTTCGGAAAAGGGTATCTGTCTGATAACGCAGGATATGATCGACAAATTGGGGTCGTAGCGCATGCAGGTTCTGTCCGTGACGCCGGAGATATTCCCGCTGGTCAAGACCGGCGGGCTGGCCGATGTCGCCGGCGCGCTGCCGATCGCGTTGGCCGGCAAGGGCGTCGCCATGCGCTCGCTGGTGCCCGGTTATCCGGTGGTGATGGACGCCTTCAAGAAAAAGAAGCCGCTTCTGTCCTATCCGGCCCTGCATGGCGGCAAGGCGGCGGTCTATGCGGCCGAGGTCGCCGGGCTCGATCTCCTGGTGCTCGACGCGCCGCATCTGTTCGACCGCGTCGGCGGGCCTTATGGCGATGCCGGCGGCCGTGACTGGCCCGACAACTGGCGCCGGTTCGCGGCCTTGTGCCGTGTCGGCGGCGACATCGCCGGCGGCGGCATCGACGGCTACAAGCCCGACATCGTGCACGCCCATGACTGGCAGGCGGCGATGACGCTGGCCTATATGCGCTACGGCAAGGCGGTCGGCACGCCCTCGCTGATCACCGTGCACAATCTGGCCTTCCAGGGCCAGTTCGGCGCCGGCATTTTCGGCGAACTCAGCCTGCCGGCGGAGGCGATGAGCCTCGACGGCGTCGAATATTACGGCGGCGTCGGCTATCTCAAGGCCGGCCTGCAGGCGGCCTGGGCGATCACGACCGTCAGCCCGACCTATGCGCAGGAAATCCGCGTGCCGGAATTCGGCATGGGGCTGGACGGGCTGATCAATCTGCGCGCCGCCGACCTCCACGGCATCGTGAACGGCATCGACACCGACATCTGGAACCCCGCCACCGACAAGCACCTGGTTTCGACCTACACGGCCGACACCCTGGCCAGGCGCGCCGCCAACCGCGCGGCGGTCGAGGAGCGCTTCAATCTTGCCAGCGACGGCAGCCCGATCGTCTGCGTGGTCAGCCGTCTGACCTGGCAGAAGGGCATCGATATCCTCGCCGCCATGGCCGACGGCATCGTCGCCGCCGGTGCCAAACTGGCCGTTCTAGGCTCCGGCGATCCGGGTCTCGAAGGCGCGCTTTTGGCCGCCGCCGCCCGCCATCGCGGCCGCGTCGGCACCGTCATCGGTTATGACGAGGCGCTGTCGCATGTCATGCAGGGCGGCTGCGACGCCATCATCATCCCATCGCGCTTCGAGCCCTGCGGGCTGACCCAGCTCTACGGCCTGCGTTATGGTTGCGTGCCGGTGGTGGCGCGCACCGGCGGTCTGGCCGACACCATCATCGATGCCAACGAGGCCGCGGTTGCGGCCGGGGTCGCCACCGGCTTCCAGTTCGCCGCCAACAATGGCGATGCATTGCTGCACGCCGTGCGCCGGCTGCTGCAGGCACATGGCGACACCGACGCCTGGGCCTCGATCCAGCGGCAGGGCATGAAGGCCGACGTGTCCTGGGACCGCAGCGCCGGAAAATATGTCGAGCTCTATCGCTCGCTGCTTGCAAGGAAGGTTGCCCAACGATGATACGCACCGTCGCCACCAAGCCCTATGACGACCAGAAGCCCGGCACGTCGGGCCTGCGCAAGAAGGTTCCGGAATTCCAGCAGGCGAACTATGTCGAGAATTTCGTGCAGTCGATCTTCGACGCACTGCAGGGTATTGAGGGCAAGACGCTGATCCTGGGCGGCGACGGCCGCTACTACAACCGCGAGGTGGCGCAGAAGGTGATCGCCATTGCCGCCGCCAACGGCTTCGGCAAGGTGATGGTGGGGCAGGGCGGCATCCTGTCGACGCCGGCCGCCTCCAACGTCATTCGCAAATACAAGGCTTTCGGCGGCATCATCCTGTCGGCCTCGCACAATCCCGGCGGCCCGCACGAGGATTTCGGCATCAAGTACAATGCCGAGAATGGCGGCCCGGCGCCGGAGAAACTGACCGACGCCATCTTCGCGTGCACCAAGGCGATCAAGGAATACAAGATCGCCGACATCGCCCCGATCGATCTCGATACGATCGGCACGGTCAAGGCCGGCGGCATGACGGTGGAGGTGATCGATTCCGTCGCCGACTATGCCGAGCTGATGGAGACGCTGTTCGATTTCGACGCGCTGCGCAAATTGTTCAAATCGGGCTTCCGCATGCGCTTCGACGCCATGCATGCCGTGACAGGTCCCTATGCCAAGGAAATCCTCGAGCATCGGCTGGGTGCCGCCGCCGGCACCTGCCGCAATTTCAAGCCGCTGCCGGATTTCGGTGGCCATCATCCGGATCCGAACCTCGTCCACGCCAAACATCTCTATGACGAGATGATGGGTCCCGACGCACCGGATTTCGGCGCCGCTTCCGACGGCGACGGCGATCGCAACCTGATCATCGGCAAGGGTATCTTCGTCACCCCGTCGGACTCGGTGGCGATGCTGGCCGCCAATGCGCGCCTGGCGCCGGGCTACAAGGACGGCCTCAAGGGCATCGCCCGCTCGATGCCGACCAGCGGCGCCGCCGACCGCGTGGCCGAAAAGCTCGGCATCGGCATCTACGAGACGCCGACCGGCTGGAAGTTCTTCGGCAATCTGCTCGATGCCGGCATGGCCACCATCTGCGGCGAGGAAAGCGCCGGCACCGGCTCCAACCATGTGCGCGAGAAGGACGGGCTATGGGCGGTGCTGTTGTGGCTGTCGATCCTGGCGGCGCGCGGCGAAAGCGCCTTGCAGATCGTCACCGAACATTGGGCGACCTACGGCCGCAACTATTATTCGCGCCACGACTATGAAGGGGTCGACAGCGACCGCGCCAATGCGCTGGTCGACGAGCTGCGCGCCAAGCTCTCCTCGCTGCCCGGCAAGACGGTGCGTGGCCTGAAGATCGCCAATGCCGACGACTTTTCCTACCACGACCCGGTCGATGGCTCGATCAGCGAGAAACAGGGCATCCGCATCCTGTTCGAGGGCAACTCGCGCGTGGTGCTGCGCCTGTCCGGCACCGGCACTTCGGGCGCGACGCTGCGCGTCTATATCGAGCGCTACGAGTCGGACAAGGCCAAGCACGGGATCGACACGCAGGTGGCGCTGGCCGATCTCATCGCCGCCGCCGACGATATCGCCGGCATCAAACGTCATACCGGCCGCAACAAGCCGAGCGTGATCACCTGAGGCCGTTCGGAGGCGCCGTTCCCTTTTGACGACCGCCGCTGTTGTTACTGGCGGATATCGGGCTCGACCACATTGGCGAGTTGCAACAGCGATTCCTGCCAGCCGAGATAGCAGGCGGCTTCCGGGATCATATCCGGTATTCCGGCCTGCTCTATCTTGATGTCGGTGCCGCAGAACACTTCGGTGAGCGCGACGGTAACCTTGATCTCGCCCGGCAGGTTGGGGTCGTCGAAGCGGTCGGTATAGACCAGCTTGCGATGGGGCTCGAGTTCCAGAAACTCGCCGCCGAACGAATGCGCCTGGCCGGTCGTGTAGTTCTTGAATGACATGCGGAAGGTGCCGCCGACCTTGGCGTCGACATGGTCGACACTGCACAGGAAACCGTAGGGTGGCAGCCAGCGGCGCAATGCGTCCGCATCGAGAAAGGCGCGATAGACCTTTTCGGGCGGGGCCTTGAGGACGCGATGCAGGTGGATGGTATAGGGCATGACCTTACTCCTCATCGATTATGGGCGGGAAACATCGTCCCTTGCTCTGGTTTCAGGTGCACCTGACCCTCTCGATCCCTGGCGAATTGTCCAGCCCAAGCGGGTCATTTGGCTGAAGAGTGCTGCAACCTCCTGACAGCCACTCCGACGGCTTCCGAGATACGGCAAGGTTGCTATTGTTGGATGCTGGCGAGTCGCCGGTGACGATGAATTCGTTCCAGGAGGATCGCCATTCTCGGAGCACGCCCCGACAGATCCGGCACCGAATTCGCGGTCTGGTCAAGCCAGGCCGGCAAGATCGAGCTCTGCCTTTTCGATGCGGATGACCGTGAGACGCAACGCCTGCCGATGGCGCGCGGGGCTGACGATATCTTCCGGCTGCGTGTGAGCGGCATCGGCGAGGGTGCGCGTTACGGCCTGCGCGCCGACGGCGACTATGCGCCGGAACGCGGCCTATGGTTCGATCCTGAAAAGCTGCTGGTCGATCCCTATGCCGTCGAGATCGATCGCCCCTATGTCTACGATGCCAGGCTTGCCGCCCGGCGCGGCGAAGGCGGCGATACCGCGCCGTTGATGCCGAAAGCGGTGGTGCGCGCCTTGTCCGATCCCGTGCCGGCGCGGTCGCCGTTGTTCGAGCCCGGCGGACTGATCTACGAATTGTCGGTTCGCTCCTTCTCCATGCGCCATCCGCATGTGCTGGACGAAGATCGCGGCACGCTGCGCGCAGTCGCCCATCCCACAATCATCGATCATTTGAAGAAGATCGGCGTTTCGGCGGTGGAATTGATGCCGGTGACAGCGAAGATCGACGAGCGCCATTTGCCGCCGCTCGGCCTGACCAATGGCTGGGGCTACAACCCGGTCACCTTCATGGCACTGGACCCGCGCCTGGCGCCGCGGGGGATCGCCGATCTGCGCAGCACGACCAAGGCCCTGCATGGGGCCGGCATCGGCGTCATCCTCGACCTGGTTTTCAACCACACCGGCGAGAGTGACGAGCGCGGCCCGACCCTGTCGCTGCGCGGACTGGACAGCCGCGCCTATTATCGCCATGCGTCCAACGGGCGCCTCGTCAACGAAACAGGCACCGGCAACACGCTGGCCTGCGACCACCCGGCTGCGCGCGATCTGGTGCTGGCCAGCCTGCGCCACTTCGTGCGAAACGCCGGCGTCGACGGCTTTCGCTTCGACCTGGCACCGGTGCTTGGGCGCGACGACAAAGGTTTTGACGCCAACGCGCCGTTGCTCGCCGCCATGCGCGCGGACCCTGTTCTTTCCGACCGTATCCTGATCGCGGAACCCTGGGATATCGGCCCAGGCGGCTATCAGCTCGGCCGGTTCGGTCAACCGTTCCTGGAATGGAACGACAAATACCGCGACGACGTCCGCCGTTTCTGGCGCGGCGATACCGGCATGGTCGGGCGGCTGGCGACGCGGCTGGCCGGCTCTTCGGATGTGTTTCCCGGCACAGTGAGCCGCACGGTCAATTTCATCGCCGCCCATGACGGTATGACGCTGGCCGACCTCGTCAGCTACGAGAAGAAGCACAACGAAGCCAATGGCGAGGCCAATCGCGACGGCCATGACGAGAACCAGTCGTGGAACCATGGCGTCGAAGGCGAGAGCGACGATCCCGGCGTCGTGCAACATCGGGCTGGCGACCAGCGCGCGCTGCTCGCCACCCTGTTTGCCTCGCGCGGCGCCATCATGTTGACCGCAGGCGACGAGTTCGGGCGCAGCCAGCGCGGCAACAACAATGCCTATGCACAGGACAATGCCGTCACCTGGCTGGACTGGGCCGGCCGCGACCACGCGCTGGAAGGCTATGTCGCGGCACTCTCGGCCTTGCGCGGCGCTGTACCCGCACTGCGCGATCCGACCTTGCTCACCGGCCGGCCGCTGAACGGCGATGCATGCGCCGACGTCGAGTGGATGACCGAGACCGGCCAGCCGATGGACGACAGCGCCTGGAACGACCCGCGCCGGCGACGCCTGGCGATGGTTCTGGGCGCGGCGAACGCCGACGGTGGCCGGCTTGCCGTGCTCGTCAATGGCGACCGCCGCGCTTCCACCTTCGTATTGCCGGTGCGTGATGGCTACAGCTGGGTCGACGCGTTGGACCCCGCCGCCGACGCGGAGGCCTGGCGCCGGGTCGAGGGCAGGGCGTTAGTATTCATGAGCGAACGCAAGCGACGGCCAGACAAGGGAGAGGCGAAATGACCACTGCCGGTCATGAATGGTGGCGCGGTTGCGTCATCTACCAGATCTATCCGCGCTCCTTCCAGGACACGACGGGCGACGGCAGCGGCGACCTCAACGGCGCCACGGCGCGTCTCGCCCATGTCGCTTCGCTTGGCGTCGATGCGGTCTGGCTGTCACCCTTCTTCAAGTCGCCGATGGCCGACATGGGCTACGACGTCTCCGACTATCTCGACGTCGACCCGATCTTTGGCACGCTGGCCGATTTCGATGCGCTGGTGGCGGAGGCGCACCGCCTCGGGCTGAAGGTCTTCATCGACCAGGTGCTGTCGCACACTTCCGACAAACACGCCTGGTTCCAAGAGAGCCGCTCCAGCCGCGATAGCGCCAAGTCTGACTGGTATGTCTGGGCCGAGGCCAAGCCGGACGGTTCCGCCCCCAACAACTGGCTTTCCGTGTTCGGCGGCCCGGCCTGGGAATGGGATGCGACGCGGCGGCAATATTACATGCACAATTTCCTGGCCGCCCAGCCCGACCTCAATTTCCATAATCCCGCTGTTCAGGCCGCGCTTCTGGAAACGGTGCGCTTCTGGCTGGAGCGCGGCGTCGATGGCTTCCGCCTCGATACGGTGAACTATTTTGTCCACGACCGCTGGCTGCGCTCCAACCCGCCGCTGGTTGCCAGCCTCGCCGGCACGCTCAACGAGACCAACCCCTATCTCTTCCAGGAGCATCTGTTCGACAAGACGCGGCCGGAGAACCTGGAGTTCCTCAAGCGTTTCCGCGCGTTGATCGACGAATATGGAAACCGCGCCGCGGTCGGCGAGGTGGGCGACGAGGGGCGCTCGCTGCAGACCATGGCGGCCTATACGTCGGGCAACGACCGTCTCAACATGTGCTACACCTTCGACCTTCTGGGCGGTGCCTTCTCGGCCGCGCATGTGCGCGGCTGCGTCGAGGCATTCGAGAAGGCGGCGCCGCAAGGCTGGGCCTGCTGGGCCTTTTCCAATCACGACGTGGTGCGCCATGTCAGTCGCTGGACGCCGCTGGGCGGCGATACTGATATTGTGGCGAAATTCGCGGTCGGCCTCATCGTCTGCCTGCGCGGTTCGATCTGTCTTTATCAGGGCGAAGAACTCGGCCTGCGGGAGGCCGAACTCGCCTTCGAGGATTTGCGCGACCCTTACGGAATCCGCTTCTGGCCGGGCTTCAAGGGGCGCGACGGCTGCCGCACGCCGATGCCGTGGCAGGTGGGCGCCGACAATGCCGGCTTTTCGACCGCGAAACCCTGGCTGCCGGTGCCGGACCAGCATCGCGCCCGTGCCGTCGATGTCCAGGCTGGCGATGATGGCAGCGTGCTGGCCGCCTACCGCGCAGCGCTTGCGCTGCGCCGAGTTCACCCCGCGCTGGTCAGGGGCTCGATCCGTTTCCTCGATGCGGAGGGCGACGTGCTGGCTTTCATGCGCGAAGCGGACGGGCAGCGGCTGCTCTGCCTGTTCAATTTCGGCGGGACGGAGAGCTCGTGGCCACTGCCGGATGGGTTCGAGATCGCCGAGGTGTTCGATCTTTCAGGAGCGCGGGCGACGCTCGGCGATAGCGGGGTCTTGCTGCCGCCACTGGGGACGCTTCTCGGCCGGCTGCGCTAAACAGAAAAGTAGCGGGAGAGCTCTTGCGAGCCTCCCGCCTTCAGCATTTCGGGCAAGGGTGGGGAAAACCTGCCTACAGCACAAGAACCGATTGGCCGCAGGTAGCACCGGTGACGCGGACGTCGGCCTGGCCGAGGCCGATGCCGAGCGACTGAAGCAACCCGGCAAGCAAATTATCCAGCGGAGCGGTGACCGTCTGCAGGATCGGCATCAGAGCCGGTGTGATCGTGTTGGTAATAAGCCCTGTCAGGACGGCGAGATCTAAGCCCGCCACGGTGACGCTCAGGTCAAGATTCCCGAGCAGCGAGGTGGTCGCGGAGTTCGTGAAGTTTGAGGAGGTGACGGTCTTTGGGGCCTTCGACGTTATGTCGGAATTGTTGAACGTCAGCGGCGTCGTAATCGTGTTGCCGATATCGACGTCCGCATAGGCGTTCACAGTTATGAGGCTGAGCTGGAGCAGCAGCAGGTTGATGCTCACATTGACGATGGGAGCTGCACTGAAGCTCTGCGGCTGCGTGAAGTCGGCGAAGCCCGTGCCGCTGGTCTGCGCGATCTTGACGCTGCCAATTCCCGGCCGCGCCGCGATCGAGACCACGCGGCTTGCTGGCAATCCCGTCGGGCAGCTGATGTCGGTGAGCGTGCCCTCGGCATAAGCGAGTTCGACATTGACCGGCAGTGTAATCACCGCCGAGTTCAATTTGACGCCCGCGGCCGGCTGACTGGTGCTGGGAATGACCTGGACGAGCAGTTTCAGCCGCGTCTGGGCGGTGCGTACTACGGAACCCTTCTGCCCGACCCTGAACCAGGGGGCGGATTGCGGCGGCTGGCCGACGGCGACGGAGGCGGTAATGCTGAGCACGCCTGGGATATTGATCGCCGTACCGAGGTCGATCTGCTTGCCGCCGTTTGCGAGGCCGGCAGCGGCGGAGACCATGCCGAGCACGCCGGCATCGACGGTCAGGCCAGCTGGCCGCTGGCCGAGGCCGAGACGACCGACATTGCCGAGATCGACCAATGCATTGAGCGGGATCTTGATGAGATTGGTCGCGCCGGCGGCCATTGTCTGCAGGGCGAGCTGGCTGCGCGAATCCAGTCCGGGCACGCCAGCCAGCGCGCCAAGTATCTGCCCGACCGTCGCCTTGGACGCCAGCACATCCGAATAGCTGACGCCGGTGAGATTGAGCTTGATGGCGAGCTGGTCGAGGAAGGAAAGCACGTTCACGTCGGCGCTGAGCAGCGAATTATAGTCCATCGCGTTCAGCGCGACATTGGTGCCGAGGAAGCCGCCGAGCAGCGCGTTGAGCAAGGGGCTCTTGCTGGTGTCGACCGAAGCGAGCCGCGAGCCGATGGAGAAGGTGGCCTGCGGCGTGGTCGAGGCGATGGCGCTCGCGCCGATCTGCGGTGGTGCCATGAACGCTCCACCGAAATACAGCGTACCGATCTTGCGCATCGACACTGAGACGGCATTGTAAGGCGTCACACCGGCCTGGAACCGCTGACCCAAGGCCGCGGTTGGCGTGTAGCGGCCGCGCACGACGCTGACCACCGGCTTGCCGGCCGTCGGCGTGCCCGAGCCAGCTGCTACCACTGTGGCGCCATTCAACCCATTGTCGCCGAAAGCCGCCAGCACCGCCGCCTCCGCATTGGTGATGTTGGAGCCGGCGGCGATTGCCGCGAGATCGGTCAGCGATTGCGCCGCGCGCCGCTCATTGTAGAGCGAGCCTTCGTCGACGGCCACCGCCATGGCTGCCACCGCCACCGGTGTGCACAAGGCCGCCATGATGGCGATGTTGGCGCCGCGATCGCGCAGGAAACGCCGGCCAAGGGCCGCAAACTCTGCGAGGATGCGCATCATATCCCCCCGACGCGGATCGTTGATTGGCGGGAAATGGTGGTTCCCGGCAATGGCAGGCCGGACAGCAGATTCCAGATCGGCAGGTTGCGCGCGTCATAGCTGACGGTAACGACGAACTGGCTGCCGTCGGCTTTGCTGTCCTGCGCTAGGACCGTGAGCTTGGTGCTGTCCACGAAGGGATAGCCGGCCGCATTGTTGGCAAGGAAGGTGGTGACGAGCGACTGTCGCTCGGTCTGATTGGCCCCGCCTATGGCGGTTCTGGCCGCATCGGCCGCCAGCTGTTGCACCGAATGGCTCGCGCCGAAGTAGATGCCATATGCAACTATTCCGAGTACAAACAGGATGAAGAGTGGCGCAAGAAAAGCAAATTCTACCGCTGACGTGCCTTTGCCATCAACTTTCCATCTCGAAAGTATCGAACGAATTTTTAAAGCTGAAGTTCCTCGTATACTATGCATGCTTTCTCCCGCCTAAAAAAGAAAAGCCTACAAAAGTACGGTGAAATGTAACCGTCGGTTGCTTAATGGCGCATTAATATTTTAGCCGCGTGTCAAGTAATCCGGCGTTGTAGGGGCGCTAAGCCGTTTAATGGTTAGCTACAGGTTACGCTTTTGATTTCATTGGTTTTTCAAAGGCTCTGCACAATATTTGTTTCCGGGTGACGTTGGGGAAGGTTGCGCGGATGTTGAAATAAAAAATCGCGGCGTTAGTGTCTGCCCATCTGCCGCGGAGAGGGAACCGCGGCTCGCCCAAGGGAGAGGCCGGTGAACGGTCAGCGGGCGTCAACACCTCCGCGGGCCCGACAGGAAGCCCGCACGACTAAGGGAGATTTGTTTTCATGCTGAAAAACATGCTGAAGGCGACAGTGTTCGCCACCACCTTCGCTTTGGCTGGCGGCGCCTTCCACGCGGCCGCCTATGCCGAAGTCGTCTATAACCGCGGCAGCGCCGCCGAGCCGGAAACGGTCGATCCGCACAAGACCTCGACCGTCTATGAAGCGCATGTGCTGCGCGACCTGTTCGAAGGCCTGGTCATGCAGGATGCCAAGGCCGGGCTCATTCCGGGCGCCGCCGAAAGCTGGACGGTTTCCGACGACGGCAAGACCTATACGTTCAAGCTGCGCAAGGACGGCGTGTGGTCGGACGGCACCCCGGTAACGTCCGAAGATTTCGTCTATGCCTTCCACCGCCTGGAAGATCCCAAGACCGGCGCTGAATACGCCTCCATGCTCTATCCGGTCGCCAATGCCGAGGAAGTCAACAAGGGCAAGGCCAAGCCGGAGGAAATGGGCGTCAAGGCGATCGATGCCAACACGCTCCAGATCACGCTGAAGGCACCGACCCCGTACTTCCTGGAGATGCTGACCCACCAGGCGACCTACCCGATCAACAAGGCATCGTTCGAAAAGCTGGGCGCCGAGTGGGTGAAGCCGGGCAAGCTGGTTTCCAACGGCGCCTACACGCTGGCCGAATGGGTACCGAACGACCATATCAAGATGGTCAAGAACCCGAAGTTCCATGATGCCGCCAGCGTCAAGATCGATGTGGTCAACTTCATCCCGACCGAGGACCGCTCCTCGGCGATGAAGCGCTTCGAAGCCGGCGAAATGGACAGCTATGACGATCTGCCGACCGAGCAGCTGCCTGACCTGAAGGCGAAGTTCGGCGACCAGATCCGCGTCGCGCCGTATCTCGGCACCTATTATTACGCCATCAAGACCGACAAGAAGCCGTGGGACAATCCGGAACTGCGCAACGCCATCTCGATGGCGATCGACCGCGACTTCCTGGCCGAGAAGGTCTGGAACAACTCCATGTTCCCTGGCTATTCGATGGTCCCGCCCGGCATCAAGGGCTACACGCCGGCGATGGCCAAGTTCGCCGAGATGTCGCAGATCGACCGCGAGGATGCGGCAAAGAAGATCCTGGAGAAGCTGGGCTACAGCCCGAGCAATCCGCTGAAGATGGAAATCCGCTACAACACTTCGGAGAACCACAAGAACACCGCGGTCGCCATTCAGGAACAGCTGAAGCCGCTGGGCGTCGAGGTGACGCTGCTTAACACCGACACCAAGACCCACTACGCCTTCCTCCAGGAGAAGGGCAATTACGACGTCGCCCGCGCTGCCTGGATCGCCGACTATCAGGATCCGGAAACCTTCCTCGGCATCACCCGCAAGGACAGCGGCAACAACTATTCGAGCTACAACAGCCCGAAGTTCGAGGATGCCATGAACAAGGCAGCCGCCGATGGCGGCAAGCCTGAGCTGCGCATGAAGGATCTCGCCGAGGCCGAACGCATCATGATCGACGACGTCGGCCAGATCCCGCTGCTCTACTACAGCTTCCACAACATCGTTTCGCCGAAGCTGCACGGCTTCGAAGACAACGTGATGGACGTTCATCCGTCGCGCTTCATCAGCAAGGACTGACAAGTCCTCCAGAGCCGCCGTCCCTCAAGGGGCGGCGGCTTCCCTTTGCAGGTGAGGTACGGCGGCCATGCTGCTTTATGTGTTCAGGCGGTTGCTGACCGCCATCCCGACGCTATTCGTGATTGTCACGCTGGCGTTTTTCCTGATCAGGGTCGCTCCTGGCGGGCCCTTCAACCAGGAGCGTGGGCTGAACCCCGTGATCCAGGCCAATCTGGAAGCCCAGTTCGGCCTCAATGATCCGCTCTGGAAACAATATCTCAACTATATCAATAATTTGCTGCATGGTAGTTTCGGGCCGAGCTACAATCTGCCCGACTTCACGGTGGGCGAACTCTTCGCCAAGGGCCTGCCGATTTCGATCCAGCTCGGCTCCTCGGCGCTGATCCTGGCGCTGATCCTGGGCTCCATTCTCGGCATCACGGCCGCGCTGAACCAGAACAAGGTCGGCGACTATGCGGTGATCGCGCTGGCCACCGCCGGTTCCACCATCCCTACCTTCGTCATCGCGCCGCTGATCCAGCTAGTCTTCGGGCTGAGTTGGAAGCTGCTGCCGATCGGCGGCTGGGGCGATGGCGCACTCGTCAACAAGATCGGCCCGGTGCTGACGTTGGCGCTGCCGCAGATCGCCATTGTGGCCCGCCTGATGCGCGGCTCGATGATCGAGTCGCTGCGCTCGCACCATATCCGCACCGCCCGCGCGCTCGGCCTTTCCGACTGGTCGGTGGTGGTCAAGCACGCCCTGCGCGGCGCGCTGTTGCCGATCGTCTCTTATGCGGGGCCTGCCGCGGCGGCTCTGCTCACCGGCTCGATCGTCGTCGAGACCATCTTCTCGATCCCGGGTGTCGGCCGTTACTTCGTCGATGCGGCACTGAACCGCGACTACACGCTGGTCATGGGCACGGTGGTGGTGATCGCCATCTTCACCATCATCTTCAACCTCATCGTCGATATTCTTTACGCCGTGGTCGATCCGAGGGTGCGCTATGACTGATATCGCAGCCACCTCCGCCCCGCATGTCGCCGGGCGTTCGCTCTGGGGCGATGCCTGGGCGCGTCTCAAGGCCAACCGCGCGGCCATGTTCAGCCTCTGCTACCTGATCGTAATGGGCGTCGTCTGCATCGCCGGTCCGTGGTTCGTGCCGCACGACTACACCGCCATCTACTCCGACTATGTGCGCACGGCTCCCAGCCTGTCGGCCTATCCGAAGGAGGATATGGTCAAGTCGGCGCTCGGCGACGTCGTCAAGCGCATGCGCGTCGACATCAAGGAGATGAAGCAGGATGGCGACACCCTTGCCGTCACGCTGACCTCGCCGAAGCCGATCGACGAGCGCTATCTGCGCTATCTCGACCGCTCCGACACGTTCGAGGGCGCATCGATCACCAGCAAATCCGCCGACGGCACCGAGATGGTGGTGGCCACCAGGGTGAAGCAGCAATATTTCCTGTTCGGCACCGACAATATCGGCCGCGACTTGCTTTCGCGTACGCTGATGGCCGGACGCATCTCGCTGGCCATCGGCCTGCTCGCCGGCGTCGTTGCCGTCGTCATCGGCGTGCTCTACGGCGCGACCGCCGGTTTTGCCGGCGGCAAGGTCGACGAGGTGATGATGCGCATCGTCGATGTGCTCTATTCCTTGCCGTTCATCTTCTTCGTCATCATGCTGGTGGTGTTTTTCGGGCGCAATTTCGTGCTGATGTTCCTGGCCGTTGGCGCGGTGTTGTGGCTGGACATGGCCCGCATCGTGCGCGGGCAGGCGCTGTCCATCCGCCGGCAGGAATATGTCCAGGCCGCCGAGGCTCTGGGCGTGCGGCAAGGCGGCATTCTGATCCGCCATGTCATCCCCAACCTGCTCGGCCCGGTCGTCATCTACATGACGCTGCTGGTGCCGCAGGTCATCATCCTGGAAAGCTTCCTGTCGTTCCTCGGTCTTGGCGTGCAGGAGCCGATGACGAGCTGGGGCGTGCTCATTTCGGCGGGCGCCAAGAACATCGGCACCGCCAACTGGCTGCTTTTGTTCCCCGCCTTCTTCCTGGTCTCGACGCTGTTCGCGCTGAACTTCGTTGGTGACGGCCTGCGCGATGCGCTCGACCCGAAGGATCGCTGAGATGGCCAACGCGCAAACCGTTCTCGACGTTCGCGACCTCAAGGTCCGCTTCCGCACGCTCGACGGCGCCGTCGAGGCCGTCAAGGGCATCAACATCAACGTCAAGGCCGGCGAGACTGTCGCGGTCGTCGGCGAGTCAGGCTCCGGCAAGAGCCAGACCATGATGGCGGCAATGGGCCTGCTCGCCTCCAATGGCGAGGCGACTGGCGCCGTCGACTACCGCGGCGCCAACCTGCTCGCCATGAAAAAGGGCGAGCTCAACAAGGTGCGCGGTCGCAAGATCAGCATGATCTTCCAGGAGCCGATGACATCGCTCGATCCGCTCTACTCGATCGGCAATCAGCTGATGGAGCCGATCCGCCGCCATCGGGGCCTGAGCGCCGCTGCGGCGCGCGAGGAAGCGCTGAAACTCCTGCGCCTCGTTCATATTCCCGACCCGGAACGGCGGCTGAAATCCTATCCGCACGAAATGTCGGGCGGCCAGCGCCAGCGCGTCATGATTGCGATGGCGCTGGCGAACGATCCCGACATCCTGATCGCCGACGAACCGACGACGGCGCTCGACGTCACCATCCAGGCGCAGATCCTGGTGTTGCTCGCCGAGCTCCAGAAGAAGCTCGGCATGGCCATCGTCTTCATCACGCATGACCTCGGCATCGTGCGGCGTTTCGCTGACCGCGTTTACGTGATGCGCTCGGGCGAGGTGGTGGAAGAGGGCGAGGCGGCCTCGCTGTTCGCCAATCCGCAGCATGCGTACACCAAAATGTTGCTGGCGGCCGAGCCGACTGGACGCAAGGCGCCGCCCGCGCCCGACGCTCCCGTGCTTCTGGAGGGCCGCAAGGTCGAGGTGACGTTCAAGATCGGCGGCGGCTTCCTGGCGGGCGATCCCGTGGTGTTGCGCGCGGTGGACGACATTTCCATTCGCCTGAAACGCAACCAGACCATCGGCATTGTCGGCGAGTCCGGTTCAGGCAAGTCGACGCTGGGCCGCGCCCTCTTGCGACTTCTGCCCAGCGAAGGGCAGATCCGCTTTGGCGGCAATGACATTTCCGGCGCCGACAAACAGGCTATGCGGCCGCTACGCCGCGAACTGCAACTGGTGTTCCAGGACCCGTTCGGCTCGCTGTCGCCGCGCATGACGGTTGGCCAGATCATTACCGAGGGGCTTTTGGTGCACGAGCCGGCGCTGTCGGGCAAGGAGCGCGACAAGCGCGCCGTCGAGGCGCTGAAGGAGGTCGGGCTCGATCCGATCATGCGCAACCGCTATCCGCACGAATTTTCGGGTGGCCAGCGCCAACGCATCGCTATCGCACGCGCCATGATCCTCAAACCCAAGGTGGTGGTGCTGGACGAGCCGACCTCGGCGCTCGACCGGTCGGTGCAGAAGCAGATCGTCGAATTGCTGCGCAAGCTGCAGGCCGACCACGACCTGTCCTATCTGTTCATCAGCCACGACCTGGCGGTGGTGCGCGCCATGGCCGACTACATCATCGTCATGAAACAGGGCAAGATCGTCGAGGAAGGACCGACCGAGGCGATCTTCGATCATCCGGCCGAAAAATACACCCAGACGCTGATGGCCGCCGCGATCGACTCGACGCATTTCAGGGCGAGCGCTTGAACCCCGCTGAAATGGCACCGCCCGCACAACTGGCGGGCGGTGTCTTCATTCCTTGAAAGAATTGCCTCGGACGCCGCCAGGCTTTCCCGGACAGGTTTGGCATTGGTTTGGTCACCGGGCGCCGAAATCGTTGCGCCCGGACAGAACCTCAGTAATCGCCGTTGTAATAGCGATCGTCGCACGGCGCGGTGTAGATGCGGCCGGAACGGTCCTGATAGCGGCACATTTCCTGGCCACGGCGCTGCGGCGTGGTGGACGAACCGACGGCCGCGCCAAGCAGCGCGCCGGCGCCCGCGCCGATCAGCGTGCTCTTGGTGTCGCGGCCGATCGCCTGGCCGACCAGTGCGCCGCCGGCACCGCCGATCAACGCACCGGTACCGGCGCGCTGGCCTTGTTCCGACGTTTCGCAGCCGGCAAGCGCGACTGTCATCAGAATGGCGGCGATAGATGTATGAAGTCGCATTGAAAAATCCTCTCCACATAGCCCCGCTGCTCCCCTGACGGGCCATTGCGGCGGAACGGGGGCAGGGGAATGCGTCGTTACCGGCGGCAACGCAACGTGATCGGCAAGGGTTCTGCGATACAGGCCGAAGCCGGCCCACCTAGAAATAGGTCTTCGGCTCGACCAGGCCCTTTTGCTGGCGAAGATAAAAACAATAGAAGCCGAAGGCGGCGGCAACCCACATGAAGGACTCGCCGATCGCCAGCCGGTTGTTCGAATTGCTGAGGATGGTGATGGCGAAGAAGACCAAGGTCGAGATGAAACACGACCACGCCGCCGGGGCGACGAGCTTGGCGCGCACGGCTAGCACGACCTGCCTGGACGACCAGATGTAGAGAAACGCAAAGAACGCCAATCCGACCACACCGTAGCGCACGGCGATTTCCAGATAACCGTTGTGGAAGATGTCGTGGATGCTGGGATGATAGGTCCTGCTCTCCCATTCGGTGAGCCAGGCCGAACTTGCGCCGAAGATCGGATGACGTTTCCAGACCTCAATCGCATCGGCCCACAACATCAGCCGTTCCTTGGCGCCAAGGGGCGTTGTGTCGCTCGCGATGGCAGCGGAAATCGCCTTGCCCAGGCCTTGGCTGAAAGTATCTGAAACCAAGGTCTTGACGAAGATCATGGTATCGCCTGCGGTGGACCAGAAGAGGTTGTGCGTGGCGACAACGCCGGCTGCCACGACCGCCAGCACGCCAGACCCGACCAGCAATTCGCGGCGATGGCCTCTGGCAAGGGCCATCACTGCCAGTACGAGGAGCGCAAGGGCGACGGCGAGCCAGACGCCTTTCGAGCGCAGCGCGATGATGTTGACGAGGGCAAACAGCAACACAGCCGCCGAAAGTGCCCAGTGCCAAGCCCTGGCGCTGCCGCTCAGGTCCGTTCTTTGCGCTGTATGGGCGATGAACTGCAGTGTGCACAGGAAGATGAAACCAGCGGCCACCGCCGCATGGATGGGGTTGTTGAACAGCCGTGCGTCCGGCTTGATGCCGTGCAGAATGTCCGAGTAGCCCGTGTCGGCAGCCAGGAAGACCAGGCTCAGGATCATGAACCAGAGCACCAGCTGTGCGGGGCGTCGGGCGAACAGCAAGAGAGAGAAACCGGTCGTCGCGTAGAGCAGCGGAAACAGATAGATGCCTTCGGCGCCGCCCAGCTGGCCCGTGCCGAAATAGACGATCGCCAGCCGGATGAAGACATAAAGCGACCAACCCAGGCACAGATAGCCGACACCGCCGATCAGCGGTTTGCTGTAGGTCCAAAGGTCCTGCCTGAACCAGCGAAAAATCGTAGCCCCGGCAAGCGCCAGGCCCGCGACGCGGTAGGTGTCGGCCTCGCGCCATACCGTGGACACCATGGCCAGAATAGCGAGGGACGCAAGCACCAGTATGAAGTTATTGCGCGGCGCGTCGTCTCTGGCGTAGTCCGGCGTTTCGCGCGGCAGCGGCGGCCTCAAGAACGTGTGATGCAGGCGGCTGAGCTGATCCTTGGCCCGGAACGCGGCGGCACCCAATCGGCTCGGCCACGGAAAACGTGCGAATTTGTAGCTGCCCGACGGACCGGCAATGCCGGAGACCGCGCTCGACGCGGCAAAGCGCACGACGTTGCGGCGCACCGTATAGACCCGAAGGCCGGTGTCCCAGAACCGTTCGAGGGCGACGTCCCACGGCATGGTCATCACCGCGAGCTTCGAAAGCAGCCCTTGTGCTCCTTCCCGGGTCACCAGATAGGCGGCGGCTGAACCCTGCGGGCCATGTAGCGCGCGGCCGATCTCGTCGCCTTGCGTCGTCGTGGCGGCGCGCAGGAACAGGCTCATGCGATGGTTGGCGAGTTTGATGACGTCGAAATCCGGCACCGCGGCGATGATGGCTTCGATGCGCGGTTTCGTGTCCTCGCCGAACAGGACATCGTCCTCGACGATCAGGCCATACGGGCTGCCGTCGGCGAGGAACGTTTCCAGCGCCTGGACGTGGCTGCGATAGCAGGCATATTCGCCTGGCAGAATGTCGCGCCCGTTCAAATTCTGCGCGGTTGGAAGATCGATCTCCGTCCAGTCTTTTTGGGCAAGCGTGCGGCCGTCGATTGCAGCGATGCGATGCAAGGTCAGGCCAGCCGCTTCGGCACTGGCATGCAACTCGCTCCAGCGGTTGGCGTCACGGTCGAGGTTAATGGCGAAGATCGGAAGGTTCATTGAAGTCCATTTTCGACTGCGCCACCCCTCTTAGTCGAATCGTCGATCAGACTGGAGGGAAAGAGAGTGGTATTCAAGACGAGACTGTTTCAAACCACACGCAAAGAAGTGGCCCAATTTGCCGCGATTGCGTTAGCATCGTGGCAAAGATTTGACTATCGCCTCGGCGAAGGCGTTTCCGGCGACTGCCGAAGAAGCAGACTCGCTGGCCAATCAGATTCATGGAAAAGGTCGTCAGGGTGCTCTCGGGCGCAACCCTTTGAATTTTCTGGTCGGAGTGGCAGGATTTGAACCTGCGACCCCATCGTCCCGAACACCATTACCCTCCACGGAACCGGCAGTTTTCCGGCCTTTCTCATGTCGCCCAACCATGGATGTTCCCGTTTGTTTCCGGGGTTTCAGGTGGGAAACCGGGCGGGAGCCGGGTGGACCCTATCGCATCCTGACAACATTCGTTGATGCCCGCGCCACCGGTGCCTTAGCGGTGATCCTTGCTGCGGCCTCGGCTTGGAAATCCGGGTGTTGGTGATAATAGGTCGATCGCAGCACCGCTTCCGTCATGCCAAGATAATCGGCGGCCTCTGTCAAGGTTGCCCCATTCTTCATGAGCCAGGTAGCGGCTGTATGGCGCAGCACATGCGGTGTCACGTCGGTGACGAACACCCGCTTCGTTTTCCCCTTCACCTCGCGCATCTCATACCAGCCAAGCCCTGCGATCTCGCAAGCGGCCTTAAACGACTTTTTTACCGATAGGACAGGCTCTCCGTTCCACTCGACGACGTGGTCTTGCGAAATCATCCGGCCAGCGGTCTTGCTCTTGCCGCGCGCTTCGGTACTCACCGTGACAGGTGTTGTCGCCCATCGGCGTATGTGGGTCAGGAGACGGTCGGGGAGGCGGACCGCAGGCTGACGCTTTTTCGTCTCCCGCTCCCCCTGTGCCTTCCGGTAGAAGACGCCTCGGTCGAGATCCACGAAACCGCGTCCCTCTGTAGGGCCCATGGCCGCGCCGCAGATAGCTGCCGATCTGGTGCCCGTGTAGAGCCCCACAAGGATGAAGCGGGCAAGATGCTGTCCCGTGCGACGATCGCTTGCCTTTCCCTTCCATGTCTGCCGCATACGCCACGCAGCCCGGAGGAGCCTTGCCGCTTCCTCGCGTGTCAGCCAGCGAATGCGCGCTTCGGACTTCTCCGGCATGACCACAACCGGGATCGTCGCGACGTAGCCTTCGGCATGGTAATGCTTGATCGCAGCGCGTAGGTCTTCAAGCTGACGACGTGCAGTAGGGACTGACGACGCCTGTTCGACATATGCACGACACAGCTTGCCGTTGATCTGGGAGAGGGTCTTTGTCCCGAAGAAGCCAAGGATGGCTGCCAGACGTGCGGCAGTTTCCTTCGGCTTGGCGTGTGACGGCGCGACCTCTTCAGTGTAGACCGTGACGACGTCGGCTATTTTGACCTGATCGGGGTCACGGTCGCGCCGGCGCGCTGGGATGTGTTTTTCTGCGAGGTAGGCTGCGAGGCGTTTTTCAGCTTCATCACGGTCGCCATAGCCAAGGCCAAGGCTGGATCGCTGTCCTCCGTCCTCAATGAACCATCCAGCTTTGCTACGGAGTGATCCGTCTGCCTTGCGACTTTCCTTGCGCCAGACAAGTCGGGCGCCTTTCGCTGGACGCGGCATCGTTCCCTCATGCGTTCGATCTCGGCAAGGGTGACATACTCCTTGCCGGCGATCATCTCGGTGATCAGGTTGCCCTTATCGCGCTCCTTGCGCAGACCGGCCGCACCCATAGTCCCATCAGGGAATGCGATCTTCGCCGCTACGTCCAGACGTATAGGCGCTTCGTGCGAGACGTTCTCCCCGATTTCCACTGACCTAGGGTGGATGGTCATTTGCCACCTCCGGGGAGGGGTCGGCGCGGACGAGTTTTACGCAGAGACGCTTTCAACTGCCTGGCTTCTTCGACCGCCGCGTTGCTCCAGTAGCATTCGACTGAACGCCCTTGTCCCGCCACACCTCCAGGGGCAAGTTTCAACAGCCCGCGAGCCTTCCATTTTCGAATCAGGCTCGGGTCTACTCCCAACAGTTTCGCCAACTCGCTGGTCCTGAGTTCGCGTTCAACCACGACCCGCCTCCTTTGTCTGGAGGGCTTTGAGCGTGGCGCGTTCGTCGGGGCTGTCGATGGTCATGGTGTAGCCGTGGCAAACCGGCCACCCGGAACGCATACACTCGGCGCCATCTACCTTCTGCGATCTGCCGCAAATAGTGCACCAGACGATGCCGCGCCTAATCTGCGGCACGCTTTCGGCAATGGTTTCATGGATCGAGCCTGCACGATTGATGAGTTTTGAAAGGTCAGTCATCCCCGCCTCCTGTAAGGGCGCGGAACAGGGCGTATTTGCTCGGAGCGAGCATCACACCGTCGAAGTCGGCGTCCTCGATCGGTGAGCCGAACTTGCCTACCCACACGATTTTGCCGTTGCGCATCAACGCCATGCAGTCGTCTGGCATGATTTCGCTGCATGAAAGACGGATGTCGCCAAAAGTCGGAAGCGTGGTCGCGCTCATTTCGGCTCTCCCTGCTGAAGGGCGGTGCGGGCACCATCCCAGGCTGTTTGAGCCTGTTTCATGCTGGTGCGTAGCTCTGGCGTTCCGAAAGACGTCAGTGCCACGTTGTAGAGAAGGTTGGCCATTCCCGCCCCGGCCCGAACCAAACGCGCTACCTCGGCTTCGGCGGCATCCGCGTGCCGTCTTGCGTTGCCGTGGGCCACTGCCGCGTCAAAAGCGTTGGCTTGTGCCGCATCCCGCTCCCGCTCTGCTTTCTCGGCTCGCTCCTTCATTTCGTAGAAGCGGATGGTCAGGGCGTCGTTCTCGCGCTGGTTTGACCAGTCGCCATGGCTACGAGTTTTCTCAATGGCCAGTTCGCGCTCCATCTCATCCCGTCCCTGTACGGCTTCGGATAGCTGGCGCTGGAGGTCGGCTATCTGTTTTTGTGCCGGTGAGACCGGGAAACACTCGTGATGAAATCCGGCCCGGCCATTGTATAGGAATGACGAACCCAAGGGCTGACCGCACTTTCCGCACTTAGGCTCAATTGCTGTTGTGATGCTCATGGCTGCGCCTCCTTGGCGAGGACTTGGCGAGGGTCAAATTTGCTGCCGATCAGGCTGAGCGCATCGCCGCGAACTTCTTCCACGGAGTACTTTCCGTTGAGCAATTCGGCCAAATAGCACTTGGCAAAAGTCCCCCAGATAGCCGCGATATCTTCCTCGGTGATCTGGTGCTCGCTTGGCTCGGTCGCGCTCATGCCTGCACCTCTTTCGCTAAAGCGGCGCGCATGGCAGTCACAATCTCTGCCGCTGTGGTCCCGACATCAGACGGCGAGAACTTCCATCCTTTGGACTTTAGGTGAGCCTCAGCAATACGCAGCGCTTCAGCCTGGGTGCGGTCTTCGGCCTGCCTAGCCATGGCGCGCATTCTCCTTGGCGGCTGGCTCGGGATGCGTGCAGGAGCCGTCACAGTCGCCGTGGTGGCGACAGTCGCAATGCTCCAGCCACTCGCCCCACGTTAAGAGGTGAGAGCTTCGAAGCGCATTTGCGACTGCCGATAGGACGATGTTGCGATGATGAACACTGACTGCGAATGTCGGGTTCTTCCGACCACGAATTTCAATGTCCGCATGGATGCAGCGCAGCAGATCGTCGGATGGGAATCCAACCTCTGGGTCCAGAACGTCAGCTATGCGCTCGCGGTCCACGACCATCCAAGCCGTCACACCGCCGTCCGCGCAAATCTCATCAGGATCGATGTCGCGACGGGCGCATTCCTCGCGGGCTTCAATTTCACGCTCTTGCTCGGGCGTGATATCGTAATAGCCGCTGTCGATGAGATGATCGCCGTAGGTGATGCCCATGTTACTGGCCCTCCTTGGCGGGACGCCGTGGACACGGATCGCATCGCGTTTTGTCGGTCGGATAATCCTTCGGTGGGCAATCTGAGCAGAGTGACCCTTCCGGATTTTGCGCCGTCTCCTTGGCGGCAGGGCCGGCGGGGAGAGCCTGAACGCGCATGTAGCAGGAATGGCAGTAGTGGGAGCCGATGCCTCCTCGTTCGAAGTGCACGGTTGCGGGGCTGCAACAGCCCTCGGTGGCGCATTCCTGCCAGCCCTGCACTGGATGGGAGAGGGCGATACGGGCCGCGTTAGTAGCGTCGAGCCAGCGCTGATTGGTTCGCGGGCCAGCTTGCCCGGTTCGAGCGAGGGCAACCGTGTTTGGCAAGTCCTGCCAGCCGAGAGCTTCAACTACTGCCGCGTCCACCGCCTTCTCTGAGGCGGGGACGGCCGAAGATCGTTTGAGGCATGCGGCGTGAGAGAGTGCGATCCGGGCCGCCGTTGTGGCGACTTTCCACTCATGTCCCGTGATAGGGCCAGCAGTACCTGCCTTGGCATTGCTGATGGTCGTCTTTAGGTGTTCCCATTCCAGGGCCTGAATTGCAGCCGCTTCAATGATCGCTTGTTCATCGCCCACCGGCTCGGCCTCCTGCGGCTCAAGAGCGGCGATGACGGCATCGACATAGCGGTCCGCCAATCCATCGGCTTCGTCGCGCCCGAACCACGGCGTGTAATGGGCTCGCAGGACGGCTCGCAACGATGGCTCGCGGGTAGAGGCGCCGAAATCCGGGCCTTCATCTATCAGCGCCTTCACGCGCGGTGCTGTGTTATGCATGGGGAAGGTCCTCCGCTTTGGCGATAATGATGTCCACCGCGCGCAAGGCTGGGTCAGAGGCTTCCATGACATCAACGGGATCGCATGAGCCGCCAAACGCAAGGATGCGATCCCGCCCGATTTCGAGCAGGTTCACGTAGGCGAGGCGAAGCCGTTTCAATTCCTCGAAAAGCTCTGGCACGACGGTGATCAAGCGAGCGTTCGCTTCGTCGGTATCGTTGCCTGTCTCGATATGGACGTTTGCAAGCACACGCATGCGACTGGCGTTGGTTACGATATGCCAATTCGGTTCGGTACTCGGCAGATCGGCGTAGCATTGCCACGGTCCGGGTGTGTGCTTCGCCATCTGCTCACCCCTCCATATCTGCGAGGAACCGGGAAGCGGCGACCAAGGCGGCCTCAGCCTTTTTGATTGTCTCGATCTCGCTGGCGAACAGGCTTGTTTCGTTATCCAAGCGGAGGTCTTCAAGCGCCCGGATCAAATCCGTCACGTCTCCTATCTCCCTCGCCCTTTCGAGCAGGGCGGATTGGGCGGTGAGGGCTTCGAGCAAGATGGTGATGTTGTCAGGGGAACAGCGGGCGATGAAGCGCATATTCGCGTCATCTTCCTTGAAGGACCGATCGTTGTGTCTATCAGGCTCGCAAACGCCATCATGAGGATGGACGATCTCGCTCGGGCCAGCAACGTACAGACGCTGTACGGTCCTAGACGTTTCCATTCGCTCGGTATGCCAAGGCCCAGGCGTCACGTCTTCCATGGCCTTGCGCCATTCGTCCACCAGCCCCTTTACGTCTGCCGGGAGGGTGGGAGCGGCACGGCGCTCGGCCTCCAGTTTCAGCAGCGCGTTGCCCTGCGGCGAGTTGGCCGGCCAGCATGCGACCTGTTGGCCGAATGTGGAGAGACGGATGTAGTTCTCGTCTTCCTCGATGCTGAAAATCGCAAACGCGTTGGCCAGCGCGACGTTCGCTGTCTCATCACGATCCGTTCTCGCTATGGGGCTAATCGTGTCAGGGGATTGGCAGGTTTCGGGTGTCATATCAGCGGCCCTTTTCCAGATCTCGGATAAGTCCGGTGAGTTCGCCCCACTTTGGAGCGACGAACTGAGCTTGATCGATGAGGCGGTCCGCGACCTCATTCATGAATTTACGAAGTTCATCGGCACTGAACCGATCAGTCGCAGCAGCGCTGCGGAGGCGGTTTGCTTCCGTCATGATTTTGTAGATGGCGTCCATTATCGTGCGAGCCTCATCAATGGCGGCAAGGGCAAGGGCGGCAATGCAGCCTTGTCGATGCGCGGGGATTTCGGGGATGCTGGAAAGCCGGCAGACTTGATCGACTGCTTCGGTCGGATAGAGCCGATGTGTTTGCCGCGAATCTTGGCGACCTTGGCCTTTTCCTTCACGTCTCGAGCTGATTTGCCGACATGGCAATGGCCATGAGCCGGGGCGAGGTTCGTCTCGCGATGCTCTCCGCCGTTGATCAACGCGATGACGTGATCCGCGTGCCAGGTCTCGCCCGACTTGATCGCCATCTTGCACAAGTGGCAGACGCCGTTGTCGCGGTCGTAGACGCGCTGGCGGACACGCGGCGGGATGTTCACGCCGTGGTGCTTGCCGATCCATTCGGGGACGGGCCTGCTCATGGCGCCACCTGATCGATGTTGCGGTGCTCGACCGTTACCGTGACGGCTGTCACCCAGGGATTGGCGTCCCAACCGTAGCCGCGAGCGGCATTGATGCCGTTCCATAGATTGCGGAACCGCTGAACTGCGGTGGCACATTCGGCGCAATCGACCTCGGTGACGCCATAGCCGGCGCCAAACGCGGCGTGAACGCCGTTGCCTTCACACAGGGAACAGTAGATTTCATCCCCGATGTTGCCTTCCATCTCGGTGGGAACGCCTTCAGCGAGTGCGTCTTCCTCGCTAATGTCTTGCAGTCGCTGGACCCTGACGTCGACGACCGGCAGGGTGAGGCGCGATGCCCAGCGCGGCATGTGGATAGACGGGACGCTGTTGCGCTCCTTGTGCCACTGGGTTGTTGGCCAGACGTCTTTGCCGTCGGCTGCATATGAGAGCCATCGAACGCCTTGGTCATTGCTTGCAACCGACAAGGATTCGCGCACCCACAATCGGTCACCAGCAGAATAGCGGATTTCAGAATCTCGCCATGACTGGTTGCCGGGGTCGAGCACGTATTCATTGGCCCAAGTGCCATTGAAGAGACTGGCAAACCTTTCGTTGCTCAAGACGCGCCGCGTTTGCGTCTTTCGACCGGCGAGTAGAGCACGAACCATCGGGCCGCTGAAAAGGATAGGGCGGTCGGTCATCAGTCCAACTCCCGCTCTTCAACCCCGATGATGCCGGCGAGATACGCGCGCGCCTGCAGCTTGGTCCGCATGGGCTTCTCGCCGCAGCAGAATTCGAGTGAGGCTCGGATGTTCTCGGCCTTGCGCTTGATGTCGTCGGACGCGCCCGCCAGATCGGCGTCGAATATCTTGAACGCCTGGTTGAAGTCCTCGACTGACGGGCCGACGCAATCTTGCATGGTCTGGTAGACGCGGATCAGGAGCTGCTGGCCGCTGGATTGTTCGGAAGCCGGAGACGCGGACTGACCATCAGCCGCTTCAATGTCTCCGGCCTCCGAGGCCGCTTCATCGGGGTTCTGATCTTCCGATGTTGCGGGAAGGTCGGCAGCGACGGCGGATGAGGAGACGCCGCCGCTGCCATCGTCGGACGGAGAGGGGGGATTGTCCGACGATTGGGAATTGTCTTCGGCTTGGAGGCTGGCAGGCTCGCCAGTAGTGTTCGTCGTCTCGGCACTCTGTTCCGTGCCTGCGCCTGCCGTCGCGCCCTGTGAGGCTGGCTCGTCCGAAAGCGGGTTGTCGACCTTCTGATGATCGGACACAGCCCTGACCGTGCCGACGAACATTTCTTCGACTGTCGCCTCGCCATTTTTCAACGCGGAATACATGCCGCGCAGCGTTGCGATATGGTCGACGCTGATGTCCTCGACGCCTTCAACGCCAAGAGCGACGAAAACCTGATCGGGCTTCACGCCGAACGCTGCCAGCGCTTTGAATGCCTTTTCCCGGTTCTCGGTAAGGGTAGTGATGTCGCCGGTGATGGTTGCCTGCACCAAATCATAGGCGCGGCGCCATAGAGGCTTAGGCACCCCAGCCAGGATCGCATTGCGCATGGCAATCGAACAGGCAGCGTTGCCCGTCACGATGATCATGTCGTCGTTGTAGACGGCTCCATTTTTGCCGCTGATCCGACGGCGAACGCGCGCTGTCGACTTCGAGTTGGTCTCGAGGTCGATGAACACTCCTTCCGCCTCGACGTACTTGTCCACTTTGTCGACATGCACGACACGAGCCGCCGCTTGGCAGTTGCCGTAGGACTGTTTCAGGATTTCGGCGAACCGAATGGAAGGACCGCGAATGGGCTTGCCGCCACGAGGCAGGGCATAGATGCACTCTTCGGCACTTTCTTCGTCCAGGGTCGCCATGCTCATGATGCGCGTCTGGACGTGCTTCAGCGAACGCGGGAAGGCGCGGGCAGTCGACACAAGCTGGTCGATCTCGGCCTTCTGGAGCTGAACAGCCATGCTCGACGACGGGACAAGCGCCATAGTCTCCAGCACTTCGCCGTCTTGGGTGATAATCTCTTCCATCGGATCAGCCCTTCAATTGCTTCTGCTGCCACCAGACGGGCAGATCGGTTTCGTCGAGTTCGTCGAGGGGAGTTGATGGCACCCAAGCTGCAGACGTGCCGAACTCCTCCATGAAGCGCTGGTAGTTCCAGACGGCCTTGGCGATGCTGTGCTTTGCGCTGTCGAGAAGCGGGTTACCGGGGGAAATCTTGAAGCCGTGGGAAATCGGCGCGCCTTCGGCCTGCCAGAACACAAACACGAACGCGAACTCGGTGATGCCGGAGACTTGGATCAGCCACGAGCGAAACTGTTCGGTATCGGGCGCGCCATAGACCAGACCGGCCTTCACAAATCCTGCCATCCGTCGACGCGCGTCCATGTAATGCGCTGCCGAAATCACGTAATCGAGGCTGGCGATACGCTCGCGACAAGCCTGCACAAAGGACTTGTTCAATGGGTTGCGGATCGACTTAAGGTCCGCGATCGCCCGCATCTTGAGATAGTCGAACCGTGCCTTGTATCGAATGCCGTCAGCGGTCCAGAAGACTGACACTTCGGCCTGCCCACCGGTGAAGGCGTCACGCAGATATGAATTGGCACGAATGAACGCCGATGCCGCCAATATGCGGTTGAACTCGTCACGCTTGAGAGGAAGCTTTTTGGACTTTTCAAAAGCGGAGACCACATCCTCGTAGATCGGTGGGCAACCTGAAACGCCCTTGACGCGAAGGATCAGCTCATCCTTGGTGCCCGATTTCGACATGCCGGTATCGGCTAAGAACGCGCGAAGATCATCCATCGTTCGCAGATGTTCGGGATAGTCATCGGGCTCAGGAGATGGAGCGTAAGCCGCCTCGAATGCGTCTCGCCCTTCGAGGACGCACTTATGAACAGCGCGACCGAAAACCTTGGCTGGCGTTTCTTTCTCGGGCTCCCTCGCCGGGTTCATCCAACTCGACCACCAGTAGTCCGGTGCGTTGTCGATCAGATCCTTCAACCCGGTCGAACCGAGCGCCGAGTCAGCATGGTAAAAGGCTTCCGCAAGGCCGAAATGAATGCCGTCAGCAATGAGAGGCGCGACTTCTGCGACGGCGAGATGCGCCGAAACGCCGATTGCCTGCATGTTCATGCTGCCCTCCTATTCGTGAGTTCGATGAAGCGATTGCCGGCCACGCGACGCTTGGCCACGTCGGCTTCGAATTTCAGGATTTCCTCGCACTGGCGAAGCTCGGCGGCGAGGTCATCGCCCAGCGCTTCAACGGCGCGCTGTAGGGCCGTGTTCTCAGGGCAGCTCATGTGCCACCGCCAGTCGCGGGGGCGACCTCCGCAAGGCGCTTCATGTCAGCAAGCGCTTCGTCATTCTTGACGTAGAACTTGCCTGGATTGATCGGGTGTCCGCTTTCCCGGTAGATCAGTTGGGCCGCTAGCGCGGTGTTGTGAAATCGCTCCAGCGCATATCCGGCCTCGCCTGCGAGATGCACGACCCAACCAGCGCGGCAATGCGTCGTGCCGCAGGTGTGCCAGTCGTTCATATTGAGTGCGCCGGGCTGAGATGCCGCCTCGAATACTTTCTGATGGATATCCGCGATGACAGGGATTGTCGGCTGGCCAAGGGTTGCGGTCGCTTTGTCAGGATCGCCCTTGAGGCCCTTCTTGTCCCAGACATAGGCAACATCCGAGCAGTCCGAGCAGCCCGAGCAGCCCGAGCAGCGCGAGCAGTCCGAGCAGCCCGAGCAGCCCGAGCAGTCCGAGCAGTCCGAGCAGCCCGAGCAGCGCGAGCAGCGCGAGCAGTCCGAGCAGTACGAGCAGCCCGAGCAGTCCGAGCAGCCCGAGCAGCCCGAGCAGCCCGAGCAGTACGAGCAGCCCGAGCAGCCCGAGCAGCCCGAGCAGCCCGAGCAGTCCGAGCAGCCCGAGCAGCGCGAGCAGTCCGAGCAGCCCGAGCAGCCCGAGCAGTCCGAGCAGTCCGAGCAGCCCGAGCAGCGCGAGCAGTCCGAGCAGCCCGAGCAGCCCGAGCAGTCCGAGCAGTCCGAGCAGCCCGAGCAGCGCGAGCAGTCCGAGCAGTCCGAGCAGTTGGTGCAATTGTCACAGTTCTTGAGGCTGTCGAGCGCCTTCTGCGCTTCTTCCTCGCTGCCCCAGTATTCAACGGAACAGCGGTTGCCTCGTGCATCGGTAAGCCAAGTGGTCATGGTGGTGTCCTCGTTGTCAGACGGTCAGGGAAGTCGCAGGTCGAGTTGCCCCGCCAGCAGGATCGCGGCGCAAAGCAGCGCGCAGGTCCAACGTGGATGAAGGGCTAGGTGGTTCGTGATGTGGTCGAGGGAGGACATCAGGCGCTCCTAGTCCGTGTAGGCGATGTATTGGAAATGCCCGCCCCCGAAGGTGTCGAACCGGCCACCGAAGGTGCCTTTGACACGCGCATCGACCTCGGCGCGCGAGGTTCCCTCTGGGTAGACCCCGATGCACTTCTGTGAAGAGTTGGAGTGGCTTTGAACGATCCAGTCGATCTTGGTCGGATCGAGGACACGCTTACGGGTCTCGCCCCAGAAGCCTCCGTTTATGGCGAGGTGATAGGTGTGCACCTCCTCGACCACTAGAGGATCGTCTTTTTCCTGCCAGTCGCAGGCCGCGCAGAAATTGCGAGGCGACGTGCAGGCCGAGCATGGCGGGTTGATGTGGCAGCTGCAGTTTTCTGCCGGGTGCGTGGCGATGGTGCCGGTACAACCGCTTCGGTTGCAGATCTCGCCCTCAGTATAGCCAAGCGCTTCCATCACGCCGCCTCCTCGACAGGAGCAGGCTCGACGGCCGGTTCGGGCGCGGGGTCGACGCGCATTGTATGGCCGACCCAGACCGTTGAGAACGAGCCGTCGTCCAGATTGACCCAGAGGTGATCATTGGAAATCGACAGGACGCGACCGGTCCACGAATCCGCGCCATCGTGCGTTGACCAAGTGACTTGATCGTCGACCTCGAAAGCTGGCCGGACCATGGTGAGGTCGACCTTTTTCACGAAAATCTCGTGATACGGCGAGACGGTAATTTTGATCGTGCCGCCGTCGAGAACGTAGTTGGAGGCGACGACGCCTTCGATCGACACGCGATCACCTTTGCGGAACTTGGTCATAAAAGTACCCTCGCTCTTGGCCGGCGGCGTTCGCCGAAATTGCGGATGAAGTCGCTGATGCGCTGGGTGTCCCAACCCTTGGCCAAAGCCTGGAATGTGAGATCGGTGACGAATTTCCAGTCCCGGCAGCCGTGCTGCATCAGTTCGAAATGGCCGGGTTGGCCGCGCGGAATGTCGAGGCGACGAACGCCGGTTTCTGGCTGTTCGCTGCGGCCGATCATCGAAACCGGGCACCACAGAGCGTGCGTCAAGCAGATGTTGCCGCGTGTCTCCTGTCCGCACGGGACCGACTTGGGCGCGTCGTCATCCATCACGCCGCCCTCCGGTTCCCAATCGCCATCGCCGCATCGAGATCAGCCTCGGCATCCGCGAGGGCGCGCTCCGCATTGGCGAGGTCGTACGCATTGATGACGATGCGATGGCGTTCGACCTCGACCATCACGACGGCCTTGTCGCGATTGCGGCGGGCGGTACGAGCCGGCTCCGGCAGGGCCATGACCTCGGCCACATAGGCGGCGTCGGCGGCTTCATTGGCGCGGTGCTGGAGTACGGCGGCTTCGATTTCAGCAAGGGCTTCGGCTTCCGTGGCCGAGAAGCCCTGATAGTCGAAGGCGCTCCATTCGATCTCGCCGAAGCAAAGACGCATCCAGCCGACACGCTCGCCGGTATCTTCGTCGATCACCCGCTTCACAGCTGCACGCTGGAAGGTGGCTGAGTTGATCGCGGTGGACGGATCAGGCTTGGTTTGGGAGAGGCGCATGGCTCAGGCCTCCGCCTTGGCGAGGGCAACGCGAGCGATTTCGTAGATGTCTCCGATGACGGTCTGAACAGGCTCCGAGGAGAGCTCGATCCGATTGACTGCGACGTGGAAAACGTCCGGCATCAGGATTTGCTCAAGGGCCGCCTTCAAATCGGCAATAACCACGTCGCGCTGGTCGACGTACTTCGCGACAACGGTCTTCACGGTCGCGGTTTGCAATGCGGTGTTCATCGTCGTCCTCATCGTTTCCGGCAGATCGGCGCCCCGTTGGGTGCTTCTTCGCGCTGGGTTGATGAGGCGACTATGCATCGAATGCATATCAAAGCGCAAGAGGAAAATGCATATGATGCATAAATTTCTTGCGAAGCATTTTTGGAGCGCATAAAAGAAAAGCCTCGGCGGGATGATCCGACCGAGGCGCGACGCCCAAAAAGGCAAGGAATAAGTCACCGCTTATGTATCAGGTCGATACTAAACGAGCAATCGAAAAAGCGGCGTCGCGACGCAGAAAATCGCAATATCTTGGGTCTGCTCGGAGGTTCCCGCCAAGAGTTTGTGATTGGAGCGGCAAAGCGACGGTCTTTTCGGGCGATTGCCCCGCCGCGCCGATCATCCGGTGCATCAATCCCCATGCGGTGACCGGTTCCCAGGCTGAACCGGATAGTCACGGCGGGTCTTTCCTCGAAAGAGGTTCAACCGCTCGAAAGCTGATGCGAGCTGAGAGGTAACTGGAGCAAACAAACCCGGCAGACTGCTTCGGCAACCATACCGTGCAAATTGCCACTTTCGAAAGAAGGGTCTACGCCAGGCTGAGCCGCTCGATCTTCGGCGGTTTTTGGCTCAGTAGAGGGGCAGGGACCGGCCATCTTCCTCATGTAGAGGTAAACGGCACTCCAGCTATACCGTGATTGAAAGCGTCCTGCCCGGTTCGCGGCCCGCCTTGTGGTGGGGGCAGTAAGCGAAGGGGAAAGCTATGCCTGATCCACAGGACAGGCTTCACGCGCCGCTTTCTCACCTTCGGCTTCGGTGCGGATAGAGCCTTAATCGCGCCCATCGCATGATCGACGAAGGCGGATCGGTCGGTTTCGCTCATGGTCTTCAGGATCGGCCGCAAGGCAGCAGCCAGTTTGTCGGCGTCGTCTGGATCGGCCATTGCCCATAACCAATCATTGATTTGACGGTTCAGGCTCTTTTTACCACGAATCTGCTCGATAACGTCCCAGAGCTGCGGCGAGACGCGCAGTTTGAATTCGTGGGGCTTCGGCTTAGGCATGCCTCGACTTATCGCCGAATCCTTAAGCCCTTGAAATGGTCCCATATTCGGCGGAAAATGTGCCTTGTGTGCCGGAATCTGGGACTATTGGAATTCGTTTTGAAGTAGGTGGGGGCGCTTAGAGGTATCGCCCTAATTGCCGGACGCAACAGAACAGCAGAAGCAAATCCGAGGCATTCTCGTTCGGATGATGCTGGATCTTCATTCGCTGGTCACGTCCCAGGGCAGACCGACGGAGGAAATGGTTGTGTCATTTGCTGTTCGGCTGGGCCAGTACGAGGGGAAGGCATTGGATGCCAGCCAAATTGCAGCAGTGACGACATTGCCCCGGACATCGGTACTCCGGCATCTGTCGGCAATGCAAGTAAGAGGCAAGGTTGCCCAGACGCGTGTCGGTCGGCGCATCGTATATTACTTCAAATCGTCATCAAATGAGACAGATTCCTTCTTCGCAGACGCGGAAAGAGTTCTTCGCACTGCGGTTGGTGAACTGTCCAAAATGGACACTTCGCCCCCTAGACACAAAACCTAACGGTCTGTAGCACTTTCGTTATCTATGAATTTTCGTGATTGCAGGGGGAAAATCCACCATAGAAACAGCGCTGGGTTTGTCAGCGGTTGACATGCTTTAAGGATTTTGTTCCTATTATGTTCTATTTTTGGTTAAGGAGTGAGGGGAATTGGCCGAGAACGCGCTGCGTCAGAGGACGCGGAATGAGGGGATAGTCGCAGACCTGAGAAATGCTGCCGGTGCGGGGGCTCCGCTCGATCCAAGGATGATCATCAAGCGCAAGGCCGCAGAGATATCTACCGCGATGGCACTTTTACACGGCGGCCACTGGCGCGTTCGTGTTGATCATCAGGAAGGTCTTGTGATGGTTGCTCGTCGAGGTCGTCGACAAACACTTTGACAGACGAAACGGCGCGGCCGAGATCTTCAGCATCAACACCAAACGCCAGTAGGGCCGATCGGAGTTGGATTTCTGGCGTTCGATCAGCATCACCAGGCGGCCGCGTTATCAAGTCTGCCGGCGAGCAGCCGAACACCTCTGCGGCAAATTCCAAGTCGTCTTGATTGTACGGGGTATCGCCGTTTTCGAGACGACTGATCTTGGACTGTGACCAGCCCAGAGCTTCCATGGCGTCCATCTGATTTGGGAACACGTTCTCCCGCCATGCACGGAAGAAATGCCGGCCTCTATCGCGCTTTGGTTTGGGTCTGGGTGCCATGTTCTAAGGGTACTGCGCCCCGTTTGAATGCTTAATGTCATGGCATGCATAATCATGCTTGACATGCATATGCATCCAATGCATTTTGTGCAGCATGAAGCTCTCCGAATATCTCTCAGTGAACAACCTGACCGACGAAGCCTTTGGCGTGTTGGTTGGAATGTCCCAATCCCAGATCAGCAGGATCAAGCGTGGGATTTCGAAGCCATCGTGGGAGAGCTTGGCAACTATCGATCATGTCACCAAAGGCTCGGTCACCGCAAATGACTTCGTGCCGGCAGTCGCCCCTGCTTCGGGAGAAGCAGCATGAGCGCCGGCGCCCGTATCAAGGAAGCGCGTAGAGGTCTGAGCATTACGCAAAGCGACCTCGCCTTGGTTCTGAACATCACGCCATCTGCAATATCGCAGTGGGAAGGCGATCTGACACTCCCAGACGTCAACAAGCTCGTGGCGTTGTCCATCATCCTCCGGTGTTCCGTCGACTGGATATTGAAAGGCGACGAACGCGAAAGCGATCCTGCCAACGAAACGCTCGCTCGCATTCGCCGGCTTGAAGCATGGGCATGGAACGGCAGGCCTCCGCGTTTTCTGCCGAGCCTTGACGCGTTTCGGAGGCCCGCATGATCCGCCTCCAGTCTCCCGAGGATCATGGTCTCGCGCTCGACGCCATCCAGATCGACGGCGGAACGCAGTCGCGCGCAACGCTCAACGAGCACGTCGTCAGCGAGTATGCCGAGGCCATCAAGGCCGGCGCGACGTTCCCGCCAATCGTTGTTTTCTACGACGGCAAGAAGCACTGGCTGGCCGACGGGTTCCACCGGTTCCATGCCTATCAGAAGCTCGGCCGGGAGAATGTTGCCGCCGATGTTCGCCAGGGAACGCGCCGCGATGCAATTCTGCATAGCGTCGGCGCCAATGAGATGCATGGTCTGAGGCGGACCCGCGACGACAAGCGCCGGGCGGTCGAAACGCTTCTGAATGACCCGGAATGGTCGGCGTGGTCGGACAACGACATTCGCCAGAAGTGCCACGTCAGCTTGGCATTCGTGCAGAAGCAGCGACAGGAAGTCACTTACCGCGCGGTAAGTGAGAAACCCAGGCCAGCACCGCCTCCTCCAGTGCCAGCCGCTGTTCAGGATCGATTCGAAAAGATCGAAGCGGCAGGCGGAACGCCTCGTTTCTACAAAAACAAGCACGGCAAAGTCGGCGTCATGAACGTCGCCGGTATCAACGCCGGTCGCAAGAATGCACGAGAGGCCCTCGTAAACGATGAGCCATCCCCGGAGGCAGGTCCGCAAGCCGAAGCCTTCCAAAGCCAGGGTACAGGTGCCGGGACGCTTGCGGATCGTGAGGGCCGCCACGAAGGGGAGGCAGCTTCGGTCGACCTCCCCACCATTTCCCCGCGCAACATCTTCGACGAGCTTGTCAGACTCTGGAAAGAAGCCGACGCCGGCGTCCGCCAAGACTTCAAGGCCTACATCACGGGCAGCGAGGCCGTCGCCAAACTCAATCTCAGGCAAGAGAGCAATCCAGCCCCTGGCACGGGAGGCGACGATGTAGACCGCAGCGCAGAGCGCGCCAGCAGCGCCGTGGAAGTCGGCGCAACCAATTCGCCCGATGGGGCACAAGCATCCTTGGCAAATGGGCCATGTGAGGCGGTATCCGAAAGGACCGCAAATCTGGTCGGCCCGGCAACGGGTTCGGCTGAGGCTGGAGTATCGGGGCAACCTGAGGTGATCCCAGCTCTGACCGGGCAGTTCCCCGGCACAAACGTCAGTGGCCCCGAAAGGGCAGGCGTGACAGCCGGAGAGACGGCACTCACTTCCCAATCGACTGCCCCCGCAGTCGAGGCCGTGGCTGGTAACCCCCAAGCCCCCCGTGATCCAGCCACGGCCGAAGTTTCCAATCCGCAAGAGCCAAACTCCTCCCCGGTGATCGCGGATAGCCCGGTGCTGACCTTCTCCCCAGCATCGGGCACCACTTTCGAAAATCCACGCTGCTTGCAGCCATACACCTGTCATCTGTCTCATAGCCGGGATGCCTGCCACGACTGTCTGATGGCTTGGTCGCGGCGTCCGAAAACCGAGCAAATCCGTCTGTGGGCGGAAGCGAATGAAGCTGCGAGGGCGGCATGAAACCCAATCACGTCACCGAAGCCATGCGGGCCGAAATGAAGCGGCTCCGTAATGAGGGCGCCTCCTTCACTGGAATAGGCAAGAAGTTCGGCTTCACGGGCAGCACGGTCCGTTGCGCCATCGATCCGGTCTATGCGGAGCATCGACGCGAACGCGTCAACTTCAACCGCGACCGCGCCCGCGGCTACATCATTGTGCCGCCGGTGAGGGAAAAGCCCGAGGAGCGCATTCAGGAACGCGATCCTATCGCGCTCACCGAGACCTATTCGATCAGGCCCTACGCAATGCGCGTTCCGAACCGGACGGCGCTCGGCACCAATTTCCTGACTGAAAAGGCCGAGTGTCATTGGGTCTCGCTGCCTCGCTTGAGCATCCAGGGGAGGGCGGCATAGATGCGCTGGTTCCTTCGGAGATTGTTTCCACCGCACCTGCCAAAGCCAAAGCAGAAGTATGTCGGCTTCGTTCATGGGATTTCTCACGTCACTGATGAGGACGGTGTCGAGCGCTATCGCCATGATGGCTACTGGATTTTGACCGAGTTAGCCGGACAACGTTCGGCATCAAAGATCGGCACCGCTGGCAATTCCCCATACGCCCTCCATCGCTTTGCAATGGTTGAGGTTTGGCTTGCTGGCGGTCCGGTTCCTCCACTCGGCTATTCCGATGGACCAACCAGCCCAAAACCGAAGCCTCGCAAGCCTCTCCCCACACCGAAGGTCGAAGGGAATGTGGTTCATTTGCCCAGGAAGTCCGCATGACCCTCTCCAAAACCGCAGCCGAACTGATCCGCACCGATCCTGCACTGGCGAATGAAGTTGTCAGGCAGCTGGCGCCAAGCACCGGTGGGATGACGGATCGTCAGGTCGACGCGTTGGAGTTCATCAAGCGGTACGTGCGCGGCCACGACGGAAGGACGCCGACCTTCGACGAGATCAAGGACGGCATCGGTCTCAACTCAAAGGCTGGCGTTCATCGGCTCGTCGTGGCTCTCGCCGAGCGCGGTTTTATCGATCGCGTCCCAGGCAAAGCACGCTCCATCGTTCTGAAGGTGTCGATATGATCTCGACCTTTGCCGATCTCATCTTCGCTCTTCTACCGTTCGCAACGGGCATGGTCGGCTATGCCTTGGGCCGGGCCGCTTCTGGCAATTGCATCCGCGATGCTGAGGTCTCTTCGACCGCTCCCCAGTCCATTGAAGACGCGGCGCGTCGGGTGGGGGGCTGAGAATGGGCAATTTTCATTCGCCGGCCGAAGCCGGCTCCGTTTCCCAAACAACTCAAGCTGGGTCGAACGCTGTTCTTGGCGGTTCCGTGTTCGATCCATTTGACATTCCCTTCCTTCCACTGTGGCCGGCTTTGCCGACCGTCTACCCGAATTTCTCCGGCCCAGGTTTCGCGTACCGGGGAAACTCTTTCGATGCTCACGACAGTATCGAAGGAGTTGTCCATGAACGTGGAAAAATCAGCCAAGGACTTGGAAAGATCAGCTATGCAGGACGGTGAACTTGCGGCAAGTCTTATGGATGAAGTGATCGGTATTCGCGGTATTCGCGAGCCCGTCAAATCCATGTTGGAGCGTGCCTTTAGCGATTTGCGCAAGCGTAACAATGCGTGGACGAGGCGGCGTGTGCGCGCCGTCTTCAACCAGGAAGCAAACAGGATTGACCACCGTGAAATCGAAGAAATGCGCGCGGTCGTCCAGGCAAGGAAAGAACATGCGGCTTTCAAGCAGGAAACCACCCGTCTTGTTGCGATGGCTCTCCGTCGAGACCCGGATCGCACTGGCGAAGTGGCTGCGGGATCGGGGCGCTGATCTAGCCGAGTGGGTCGTGCCCGAGATGATCGAACATGAAGGAGAGTGACATGGCAAAGCATGCAGAAATGGCGGCCGGAGAAGGCCACAACAGCGGTGTGAGCGACGACAGCAAGCGTGTTCTGTTCTTCATGAACAGGTCCGACTACCACGAGGCGCTTGCGGCGAAGAAGGCCGCTGACGCCAAGATGAAACTGGTCGGCAAGACCATCAAGGCCGATCTCGGCGAATTTGGTCTCAGCCAGATCAAGGACTACGACACGGCACAGACGCCGGAAGGTCAAGCCAGGCTCAAGGCTGAGATCGACGCCAAGATGCAGGCGATGAGTTTCGCGGGCATGCCTGTCGGCACTCAGCTTGATCTGCTCGAAGATCGTGCCCCTGTGGTCGAGCGAGCGGCTCGCGACGGCGAAGAAGCCGGCATGCGCGGCGACACGCTGTCCAATCCCTTCAACGAAGCATCGCCGGAGGGGCAGGCCTATGCCGAGGCATGGCATCGCGGGCAGGGTGCCATTTTCTCGATCCGCCAGATGCGGATCAAGGCGGAGGCAGACGAGTTGATCGCCGGTGCCGATCCATTCGCAGATCAGAGCGACGAGACGGAGTAACGGCGATGAAGGTCTATATCAGCAAGTATGCGCTGAGCACTGGGATCACTGAGATCGAGGGCGAAATCAGTTCGTCGTATCCCGAATATGTCTATGCCAGCGCCCCATATCGGCAGCACTTCAAGCTTGGCATTGATGCCCATCACTCGCGAGAAGATGCTGTCTTCGCCGCAAACACGATGCGGTCGAGGAGAATTTTCTCCCTCAAAAAGCAGCTCGCGCGTCTCGAAAAATTGTCGTTTGCGGGAGGCGAGCATGGCTGAACTGGGCAACTGCGTTTTCTGCCTGAAAACCATCAACGAGGGCGACCTCTATCACCAGGGCGCGGAAGAGATCGCTTGTGAGGATTGCGCGCCGACGTACGCCGACATGCTGGCAGAGCCGGAATCGTTCCGCGACCTCAAAACGGATGAACCGCTGACTGCGGCACAGGCGAGCGCAGCAGTCGATGCTCATCTCGCGGACGGCGGGCAACTCACCGACAAGATGGTTTCGGAGTAAACGCCATGAGCATCCTCCTCAACCTCTTCACCCGCAACTACCCCGATGATGACACTGCCCTCGACGCTGAGTTCGAAGCGGCGGCTGAAAGGCATCTCGCCGGGTTCGATCCGAAATGCCAGCCGACGATCTTGGATCGGTCGGCATCGGTTGTGTCCGATTTCCTATCCCATGCCAGGACCGAAAAGGCTCGGCTGGAAGGCGAGATCGCAGACCGGCAGGAACGGCTGCGGCAGACCAATGTTGCGATCGATGCCTTTGCGCCTGTGCTGATCAGGTTGGAGGAAGGCTATGACGCGGCCGACGACGCCAAGAAATCCTACGAGGCGGCGGTCGAAGCGAAACGCAAACGAGGCGATCGGCACTTCCGCAAGCCCGCACTCCAGGCGGCGGAGTAGGGCGTGTCCATCCATCCCGACTATCAGCAATTCTTGGACGGGCGGGTGACGCTCTGGACGGCAGATTGCTTCGCCGCTCTCGAAGCCATTGAGGCCGACAGCGTGGATTGTGTGGTTTGCAGTCCTCCTTACTACGGGCTCCGCGATTACGGCGTGGACGGTCAGATCGGACTCGAGCCGACGCTCGGAGAACACCTCGACGTTATGGTCCGCGTGTTCGAAGCGGTGAAGCGGGTTCTGAAGCCGACCGGCACCTGCTGGATCAACTACGGCGACTGCTACGCTACCACGCCCAACGGTCGCTCTGCGGCCGACACGAAAGCGACCGGCAACGATGATCGCACATTCCGCGACAAGCCATTTTCGACCATCGGCGGTGTGCTGAAGGCCAAAGACCTTTGCATGATGCCGAACCGCCTCGCCATTGCGCTGCAGGAAGCTGGATGGTGGGTTCGATCAGAGATCGTTTGGGGCAAGACCAACCCCATGCCGGACAGTGCGAAAGATCGCCCTGGAACTTCACACGAGAAAATCTTCCTGCTCTCCAAGTCAGCCCGCTATTGGTACGACGCAGAGGCCGTTCGCTTTGGACTACGGCCTAAGACCCTGACGACCTACGGCACGGTCCGCAACGACGTCGAGGATGATGGTAGCGGCAAAGTAAAGAAGGCGAACATGGCCGCCACAATGCCGGTTCGCCAGTCTCGCAAGGTCAAAGTGCCGGCTGGGTGGGACACAGGCGAAGGAGGGCATGGATCAATCCATCGCGAGGGACGCGGAGACCCTGAATATCTTGAAGTGGCGATTGAAGGACGCAATCTCCGCAACTACGAGCCGGCACCGCTCACCGTGTGGCCAATGGCGACGCAGCCGTTCTCTGACGCTCACTTCGCGACATTCCCGCCGGAACTAGCCGAGCGCTGCATCCTCGCCGGGTGCCCGAAAGGCGGCTTGGTACTCGACCCATTCGGCGGCGCTGGCACAACGGCCCTGGTTGCCCTTCGCCACGGTCGGCACGCTACATTGATCGAACTCAACCCAGAATATGCCGAGATGGCCCGCCGTCGGATCGAAACCGAATGGCGTGTGCCGCAGAAGCCAAAGACAGTCGAATACGGGCCGCTCTTCGGCGGGGAGGCCGCATGACCTCGCACACTCTCACCCGGCAAAGCACTGTCCTCGACATCATCGCCGAATACAACCGCAAGGCTGCCAATGTCGACGAGGCTATCAAAGCGTACAACGACGCGTGCACTGCCGTGGAAATGGCGGGCACGATCATGGGCACCTACGTCAACCCGGTGCTGCGCGGTCGCGCCCATGTGCATGCCTCCGAGATGCGCAAGAACCTGTTGTCTTCGGGATGGAAGGCGATCTACGGCCGCCTGAATATCGACCGGATCGCCAGCGCCAAAGACAAGAAGCTTTTTGAACGCACGTTGGCCGACCCGCCGGAACTGACCTTCGACAACGCCAAGGCGACGTTCGGCCCATATCTTGAGAACCCGCGCGCGCACATTCTTCGCGGTCTCGCCGAAACCTTTGCTGACCTCGACCCGGCCTATAAGTCGCACTCCAAGGTCAAGATCGGTGTCAAGGGGCTGCCTAAGCGGGTCATCATCGGTTCTTGGGGCAGCTATTCCGACACTTATGGAAAGAACAAGTTCCGCGACATCGTGAACGCGCTCGCGGCCTATCGCGGGCAGCCGTTGATGGAACGGGAAGAGTTCAACGCCCTTGCCATCATGCACAGCGCCGGAGCCGATGGGATACTTGATGGACGAGAGGCTTCAGAAACCGACCGCTACGGCAAGGTGACGGTCGCCAAAACGCTCGATCGCGGCATGACGGTTCGCACCTTCGCCAACGGCAACGCCCACGTTTTCTTCGCACCCAATACCTTGCTCGACATCAACCGTGCGCTCGCCGAATTCTACGGCGAGGTTTTGCCGGACGCCGAAGAAGACGACGCCAAGCCGCGCACTGGCACAGCCGTCTCGAAAGACCTGCAATTCTATTGGTCGCCGGCCGATGTGATCGAACGGGCTTTGGAATTTGCCGGCCTATCCAATTTACGGGAGTGGCGGAACAATCCTCCCGAGCCTTCTCGCGTCCTGGAACCATCCTGTGGTGATGGCCTGATCATGGACGCGATCCGCGTTCGCGGCCATCGGGCGTTTGGTGTCGAATATCACGCCGTCCGCGCCGCCGAGGCACGTTCCAAGGGACACAACGTCCTAACGGCTAACTTCCTCGAATGCCCGGCCAGCCCGGTCTACGACATGGTCGTGATGAACCCGCCCTTCAGCGGTCGCCATTATCTCAAGCACGTCCGCCATGCACTCGAGTTCCTGAAGCCAGGCGGGCAGCTCGTTTCGATCCTCCCGGCAACCGCCCACTACGACCACGGCGAGCTCGAAGGCGAATGGCGTGACTTGCCCGTAGGCAGTTTCGCTGAGGCTGGCACGAACGTACCTACCGGAATGCTGAAGATCAGGAGGGCAGCATGACGCAAGTCCAATGGGCTGGCCCGCTCTTCTATCCGCCTACCGGCATGATAGCGGTCATGGACAGCGGCTCGCGTATTGAGGTTTGGGCAGACGAGTCCGAGTCGAAAGACTGCTTTACAGGCGTGATGTTGCTCCAAGGCCGGACAGATGATCAGCGCGCCATTTTCGATACATCATGCATGTGGGGCCGCTGTTTCATCGACCATATCGAAGAGCCGACGGAAGCCGACTTGCGGCTCGGCGGCTTGTCGCGAGAGGAGGCCGCCTGATGCACAAGCTCACCCTCGATCCTTCGACGCAATTCGGTTGGGCCTTGATGCTGGACGATAGCCATTTGCCGGCAGACCAGCAGCGCACGCCAGGTCAGCGTCTTTCCTATGGCACATGGGATTTGACCAAGGATACCGACGGCACGCGCTACAAAGACCGCGCCAGCTACGGCCGGCACTTCATCCGATGCCTCAATGATCTGCTTCGCAAACACGATATCGCTGACGACGAAATCGAGATCGCGCTTGAGGGGGAATCTTACGGTTCACAGCGGAGCGAAGCCGGGCGGCTTATGGCTGCGATGTGGCGAATTGCCCTGGAATTGTGGTGCTCAGGCAAAGGCCGTCCCTATCCGATCATTTGCCCGCCCGATACGTGGCGATCGTCATTCATCCACACGACCAAGGCGCCCAAGGAAGTGGGGGCCGGGCTTGAAGATAACGATCGCTATGCTGCCCGGCGCAAGTGGCTGAAAGATCGGGTCTTGGCCGAATGTCATGCGCCTGGCCGCAACCTCAAGCCGAAAAACGATAACGAGGCTGACGCGCTCGGCATGATGTACTGGCTTGTCCACGACGGGCCAGAAGCTTTGGAGCAAAAGCGGGCCGAGAAGAAGGCCAAGGCATCGGCCAAGCGTGCTCAAAAGAAACTCGATCTGCAGGTGGCAGCGTGAATGTGGCTGTTCGTCCCCATCACCTCGACATCCTCTCCATCTGCACAGGCGGAGCCGGACTTGATCTCGGCGTCGAGCTGGCAATTCCAGGCGCTCGCTCAGTCTGCATGGTCGAGAGGGAAGCCTTCGCCGTCGCGCACCTGGTTTCAGCGATGGAACAAGGTCTCCTTCATCCGGCTCCTGTGTGGAGCGATGCCCGATCCTTCGACGGCAGACGCTGGCGTGGATGCGTGGACGGCCTCATTGGCGGCATCCCGTGCCAGCCTCATAGCCTTGCCGGAAAGCGCGAAGGCTCCGACGACGAACGCGACCTCTGGTCAACAGCCCGCCGCATCATCGTCCAATCGGGCGTTTGGTTTGTCCTCATCGAAAATGTCTCGGGAATGCTCTCGGCGAAGCCCGGCCTCGATGCGGGCGCGCTACGGGTCAGGCGTGACCTACAGCGATTGGGTTTCGACGTTGAGGGAGGATTGTTCACGGCGGCAGAGGTCGGCGCGAGCCACGAGCGCGAACGCCTCTTCATCCTCGGCGTGGATAACGCCGCGGGCGAACGAGAACGACGAATCGCCAGAGAGTTGGCAGGTGCGGCGAATGCGCATGGCGCCAGCGGATCGACCCGGGGAGACAGGGACACTCACATTGCAGGCGAAGGCGTTTCAGGCGTCGGCCTGGCCGACGCCTACTGCGAACGACTGGAAGGGCAGCGGCCCAACGCTGGAGCGCAAGGACGGCCAGATGCGAGGCGACCGGCTGGACTATGCGACGGAACAGCTTTGGTCGACACCGCGGGCATCGGACGGGGAGAAGGGCGGGCCGAACCAAGCCTTTGGAGCGGGCGGGGTGCCGTTACCAGCGCAGACGGTGCAATGGCCGACGCCGACATCGTTGAGTTTCGGAGACAGCCATCAGCCGGGGAACTCGCGCTCATACAACGAGACGATGCGGTTGGCCTCTTTCCTCCCGGGCCAAGCGACCTCTCCAGTTGGCGACGTACCCTTGAAAGAGCGCCGGAGCTTGAACCCGCTGTTCGTCGAGTGGCTGATGGGCTGGCCTCCCGGTTGGACGTTGGGCGTGTGGATCGACTTCGCATGCTCGGCAACGGAGTTGTCCCGCTTCAAGCAGCGTATGCGATCCGCACTCTCGCAGCTCGCCTTGCCGGCAGAGGCTCCGCCGGCGCAGCTCGCCTTGTTCGGATGATGGAGGTGGCAGAGTGAACGCTCACAGCTACGATTTCGCCCTTCCTCGTGAATCCCCGAACAACATCGAGGCCGAACAGGCTCTGTTGGGTGCGCTGTTTGCCAACAATGATCTCGTGGGATCGTTGGAGTTTCTGCGCCCATCCCATTTTTTCGAACCTCTACACCGCAGAATCTATGACACCTGCATCGAATTGATCAAATTGGGAAAGACTGCGAACCCGGTCACGGTGAAGTCGTTCCTGCCTGCTGATGAAAAAGTTGGCGGCATGACGGTGGCGCAATATCTAGCTCGGCTGGCAGCTGAGGCGGTGACCGTCATCAATGCTGTGGACTATGCGCGCGCTATCGAAGACATGTCCCGACGCCGACGGCTGATCGTGGCTGCAGACCACCTGCGTGAAGCCGCATTTGACGCCCCTGCGGAAGCGGACCCGCAATCGCTCGGCGACATGGCAATCGACGAAATATCTGCTGCTTGTGAGACAGATGCGGAAACGCTTGGTGCGATCAGCATGGGCGATGCCATCACGTCCGCCATCGACATGGCAAACGCCGCCTTCATGAAGGACGGCAAACGGGCGGCCGGTATCGGGTATCGAGTTGGGCCGCTTGAGCGCCTAATCGGGCCGTTGTTCGGTGGGCAGTTGATCATCATTGGCGGCGCGACCAAGCAGGGCAAGAGCGGATTGGTCGGTCAGATGTCAATCGGCGCGGCGCTGGAAGGATACCCAGTCGATTTCTATTCCGGCGAGATGACGGCCCAGGAATTGGCCATGCGCGAAATATCGCGGCGCATCGGTGTTCCGGTCCGCAGGCAAAAGCGCGGCGAACTCACCGAGGCGCAGTTCGCGCAGATGGTGGAAGTCCACCAAGCACTTAAAGACACACCGATCCTCATTCAAAATCGCCGTCTGACACTGCCGCAGTTGAAGGATCGCTGGAGACGCATCGTGCGCAAACGCGGCAAGTCCCTGTTGATCCTGGATCATGCCGGGTTGCTCGATCGGGATAGGGCCACGGCCAAAATGAGCAACTGGGAGTTTGGCGAGGAAGTCACCCGCGAACTGAAGGCGACGGCACGCGATCTCGATTGCCCGATTGTCGTCTGCGTCCAGTTGAAGAAAAACACCTTCGCGGAAAACAAAGGGCCGCTCAACGAGAAGTTCCTTAACGACATTATCCGCCGCAAGCCTCGGTATTCCGACCTCATAGGGGCAGTCGAACGGGATGCCGATCACGTCATCATGCCGTTCCGGCCCGAGGTTTTCCTGATGGAAAACGAGCCTACGCCTGGCTCTGAACTCTACGGAGTATGGGAATGCAAGGTCGCCGAATGGCGCGGCCGGGCACAGTTCGTTCTTGCCCTGTCGCGTGAGTTGCCATGGCCCGCAAACGTTACCGTTGGATGGGACGGCGGCACCACTTCATTCTTCGAAATTGGCGAGAACGGGTTTCCCGAAAGATTCGACACGCCCGTTTCCTCTGATCCTATGAGGCTGTTCTGATGCCCAACGCACCCGATTTCCTTCCAGAATACTGGTATCTGCCGGTCGGTGGCGGCTACGTTCCGGCCTATCGATTGTTTACTGGCAAGCAGCTTCATATTGTTCCGGGCAATCAGCCAATGGCGACTGCTGGACAAGCCATGGCTGTGGCCAGGGAATATGTCAGGCAGCGTCTCAACTCGCCTGTACAGGCCTGCACGGTCGAGCCGGAGGCAGAACTCGATGAAATCGAACGATGGCGCCGCAAGAAGGCCGATGAAGCCGCCGCGGAAAAGGCCAAGGTGTTCGGCTCTGCACCAATGACGCCGCGCAATGCCAGCGGATCGACTGTAGCCGTCGAATACAGGAACCGGAGGGCACGGGCATGACGATCCACCCACGTATTCCCCCTATCGACCTCGACACCGCAAGCCGTGACCGCCTCATAGGCCACATCGATGCGTTGGAGGATATTCTCCAAACCCTTCTCCCCGCCGAAAGCGATAGCGAGCTCTCCAAATTGAGAGCACTCGGGCTGACACGGACACAAGCGCGGATGCTCGCCTGTCTGACCAATGGCAGAACCCAGTCCCGCCAGCAGCTCAGGACTGCCAGCCGGCAATGGGGTGACGAGTACGAGACTAAATCGGTCGATGTCATCATCCATCACATTCGCAAGAAGCTACACCACCACGGCATCGAAATAAGGAACGATTGGGGAAGCGGGTTCTATATGGACCCGGCGAGCATCGCCAAACTGCAGGCTGTCCTGGCGGAGGAAAAATGATCGATCCGCACGTGCAAAGCTTATGCGATGAATTCGGCGTTCCGATCGTTCCGAAGCATCGCTATCCAGCCATAGGCGAGACGCGAGCCGTCGCAGCCATCCGCAAGGTCATTGAACGTGGCGGAATGGATGACGCCCGCGTCGTCATGCGCACTTTGACCGAGACAGCCAACAACAAGGCCAGCCTCGAAGCGGAGTGCATCGGTGCGGCCTTCGACCTCTACAGGCACGGCAGGGATCGCTTCGAGCATGACCCTTCCAAATGGATGGAAGTCTGGGACATTTGCCCTGTGGCTGAATTGCAGGCCATCGCGCATGATTTACGCGGCTTCGTTCCTTTGCGACCCGCATTGGCCGGCATGATCTACGAACGCATCTGGCGCGCCTATGGGCCTAGATCCATTCAACCCGATCTTCTCGATGACAGGAACTTCCAGCCATGACCGAAGGCGATATCGCAGAACTGTTCATCCGCGCTGCGGAGACCGAGGCCAAGTTGCCCGAGGTCAATGGGCTTCGGGAAAACTTCGGCAGGTACACATTGCCGTGGGTGCATGATCTCGGCGATATCAATGGGCGCAGGCGTGAGTTTGGGGACCAACTCCTACCAGGGGACGACCCCTTGGGTGATTGGTCGAAGTCCGCCAGCCGCGTGTTGGCGGAGTGGGGCAAACGACCGACGACACGGCAGATTGAGAATTGGGAGCGGTGCATGGACATCATGCGATCCTTTCTTACCGACGAAGGTCAGAGGCGTTCATTGTGGGCATGGGCGAGGGCACAAGCGGGCACCTTGACCAGGCCGGGACGGCGCAGCAGGATCAGCTTTGCGCGCTGGTGTCGCGATGTCGAGAAGATTGCGGAAATCACTGGTCACAGGCGAAAAAACCGCGCCATTGCATCACTTTTTGCAGGAATGCACGGCAAACCTGATTTGCATTGCAAAAATCATGCGGAAGGGGTGTTGCCTGATACCCAAGAAATCAGTCATATTTTCGCTACGGTCGAAGGTGATCGCGCAGTATACGACGCCAAGCGAGTATACTCATGGCGTGATGACCCAAGCTTCAGCAAATCAACTGGCATGAGCCTTCGTGAGTGGCGCAACGCCAAGCGGCGCCAGAAGCAGGCGGCTTAGATCGTTCGCAAGCGTATCTTGCGAGTAGGCGACGGCCGCCGAAGATAGCCGTAGTCGGTTGAACGCGACAGGAAGGCCTCGTGAACAACGCACCTGCTTCGGCAGGCCGACTAAGGCAGCAATAGAGTTTCCGCGAGAGCGGACAGGGTTGGGCGCACCGGGACCGCGCACAAGTAGCTCAACAGGATAGAGCGACCGACTTCTAATCGGTAGGTTTCTGGTTCGAGTCCAGACATGTGCGCCATTCATCGCCGTCCATGACGGCAACGACAGTCCGGCACCGGTAGCAGGATAATGGCCCGGTCGCGTTAAGGTCACCATGGGGGCGGTGGCGTCGGCAGAAATGCGAGATGAACCGGCAGATGCTTGCGGGGCCTGCCCGTCTCGTAGCGAGGCTCAGGAGCTATCCTGGCAGCCGGTGAAAGGCCGGCCCTCGCTGTATCATTCGAATTGCCCGCGCCAGCGCTCCATGACCTCAAGAGCCATGTGCCAGCGGATGCCAGTGTGGGTAAGCAAATCAGGAACGGCGGACGGACGAGGCTAAGGCCCGTGAGGTGCTTGGGAAAGTGTGGGAGGCGAAAGCCGATGTACCACTCCCCTGATCGCCAAGGCGGGGTGGGAAGCGAGCGGTCCAGTCCGTTCCTGATACCAATGCGGGGTCATCATGCCAGTAACGATCCCCCTGCAATGCTCAGAGCGGCGGTGGCGTTCTACTTCTTCGTTTGATGGGCTGCTGCATCAGATACTTCTCGTCCTCTTCGGTCGATGAAATCGCGAAGCGCGGTGTGGTTATCAGAAATCCGCTGCATCGCTTCTGGTGTCAGTTTGCCCTTCGATGCCTCTTCGAGAAGTTCAAGGTGGTAGGCGAAGTGAAGTGAAATCGGATAGAGGCTGCCACCTATCTTAGAGATCACATCAGATCGGTACTTGTAGTCGGAAAGGGCGAGCTCAACCGCCTTTTCGCGGAGGTGTCGCCTTTCATCTCTCCTGCCTTGAATCCATATCGTGATGATGGAAGTTGCGGAACCGATCAGCGCGCCGGCCAAAGCTGATACCAGCGGAACCCAAAACTCCATGCCCATTCTCCCCAAGGCCCGTCATGAGAGCTTCGCCCAGGCACTGGCAAAGGGCAAGACGGCGTCACCTAGGGGCATCTAGTAATCGAGAAAGCCGGGGTTCATGCATGTGCGCTCGGCAATACTCCCGAAGGCCTCAATCAGGAATGGCGGCCTTGGTGCACGAGTTTCCTTCTGGATGATATAGCGCAGGGCAAATGAACTGGAGCGGCCGTGCAGGTGGGAGAGAACACCTAATGCTCCAACTAGAACGTCGCGAGGATTCTCCGAAAAGTCGTCGTTAGGCCATTTCCCGCCGTCTCTTGCCGCCGACCAAACCAATTCAGCGGCTTGGAGCGATTCCCGTCTAAGAATTTCATTGGCGTCAGCCGACCACAGCTTCAACAAATCGTGCCCGTAGGTGGACCGCACTTCATCTTGGTTCGCGCCATGGCGTATGAGTGGGTATTTGAAAAGTAACTCGGCTCCGTGCGCTAGCAGATGTAACGCCGGCGTCTGCAGCAATCTGCCTCTCGTTCTCCATTCCGTTGAATCGCACAGCACTTGGGCGGCTGTAAGATAGCGCTGCGCACCTGCAACAAACTGTCCTTGGATCGTCATGAAAAAATCGTTCTCATCCATCGACTTTGCGCACTTCAGCCCCCTCTAAAGTAGACAAAAGATAGATCAGGTTAGATGCAGACAGGCAAGAAGACTGGCGATGCTGAGGAACAGGATATGCCGCCCCAGCGTAAACTGAGGCGGCTCGCTCGTCATATCAGATGTAGAATGGCAATGATCGCGTAAGCGATTGCCAGCAGTGCGTCGCGCATTTCGAGTGCCCTCCTTTCCAAGGCTAATTAGTCGGGACATGGCTTTCTGTCAGGAACAGCCGCTCCTTTTGTTCCTATAGGCGGGAGATGGTTTCAGCATCCACTGGCCCGAGATTGTGAAATGAATCTCACTGACAAGCAGCAGCGCTTCGTCGCGGAATACCTAGTGGATCTGAATGCTACCCAGGCAGCGATACGCGCTGGGTACAGCGAGAAGACGGCGCGGAGTGTCGGGTCCGAAAACCTGACGAAACCTGACATCGCGGATTTGATCCGAAAGAAGCAGGAAAGAGTCGCCGAGAAAGCCGAATGGACGGCCGTGGACAGGCTTGCGGCCCTCAAGCGTATCTCCGATGCCGCCGAGAAGAACGACGCCCGAGTGGCCGTCTCTGCCATCGCTGAGGCCAACAAGATGCAGGGCAGTCATGCCCCGACGAAGACTGAGGTCTCAGGTCCAGAAGGTGGCCCGATCCAGACAGAAAGCCGGACATGGCGCGACGTGCTGCGCAGCGAGAAGAGTTAGAGGACAGCACGCACCTCACCAACCCGGCGCTTTATGACTTTTGGGAAGAGGTGTTCCTCGGCAGCGTCGACATTGCTGTCCTGCACGGTGGTCGATCCAGTTCGAAGACGAGGGATACCGCCTGCCAGTTGGTGAGGCTGATCAATCACCTGACTGTCAAGATGCGCGTTCTTTGCATCCGGCGCTTTCAGAATCGCATTCAGGAATCGGTCTACACTGAACTGAAGTGGGCCATAAATCATCTCGGGCTCAGTGCCGCGTTCGACGTCATGAAGACGACGATCGTCCACAAGGCGACCGGTTCCGAGTTCATCTTCTACGGGATCGAGCGAAACCTCGACGACATCAAAGGCACGTCGGACATCGACATCCTTTGGGTGGAGGAGGCGGAGAAACTTACGGAAGAGCAGTGGGTCGTTATCGCGCCGACGATCCGCAAAGAGGACAGCCTCACGATCCTGCTCTTCAATCCGAAATTCGTTACGGACTATGTGTGGAAGAATTTCGTTGTAAGCACCCCCGAGCACTGCCTAGTCCACAAGATCGACTACTCGGAAAACCCGTTCCTCTCGGACAAGGCCAAGCGCGACATTGCGGCAATGCAAGAGCGCGAGCCTGAGAAGTTCGAGCACGTTTACGGTGGCGTACCACTCGGCGATAGCGAGCTTTCGATCTTCAAGCGGCGTTGGCTGGATGCCTGCGTTGATGCGCATACCGTCCTGAATGTCACGTTGACCGGCCGGAATACGATCGGCTTCGATCCTGCCGATGACGGCGAGGATAATTGCGCCACTGCCGACAAGATCGGAGGCATATTCTTCGACGCCGAAGACTGGGCATCTGGCAAGGATGAACTTGTTCAGAACGCCAAGCGGGTTTGGGCCAAAGCCAAACTCATGGGAGCGACAGTCTCTTACGACACGATCGGTGTGGGTGCTTTCGTCGGTGGCTACATCGATGAGCAGAACCGTGAAAACCAAGCGAAGGTTCAGCACTACGCATTCCATGCCGGCGGCGCGGTGGAAGATCCTGATAAGCCGAGCGATCCCTACAATCGGCAAAGCCCGCTCAACAAGGACGAGTATCTGAACCGCAAGGCACAGGCGTGGGCCAACACGGCTCGCCGCGCGATGTTGACGTTCAATGCGGTGACGCGGGGCCACGCCATCAAGCCTGAGGACGTTCTATCGTTCTCTTCGGGGATGGGTGTTGCCAAACTCGACGCACTATTCACCGAGCTATGCGTGCCGTGGTGGGTTGAAACCGAGGGCAAAAAACGGGTCGTGCCGAAGGTGAAGCTCAAGAAGGACCTGGGCGTGAAGTCTCACAACCTGGCGGATGCTGTGATCGCTGCGGACAATTCGCATGCCAAGCGCCCGATGATCATCAGCCCGACGGCGGTGACACAGACGGCAATGCCTGGAATCTGAGGAAGCTTCATGTTGTCTTGGTTCTGGCGCCGGAAGGCCGAAATAGTAACGGCCGAGGTGGCGCAACCTGCTCAACAGGTCATGAAGGTATCGCAGGAGGCTGTTGCCGCGACGCGCGTCGTTCAGGCGGAAGTCCGGCCGTTCAAGGCTGCAGTCCATCCCCCGTTGGTTGGAACGCATGACAAAGCCATCGCCATGGATACGGCGATGGACAGCATCAACGGCTGGGCCGCCAATGCCTATGCCAGCGCTGCGGCAACGTTCGGCTACCAGGGTTCGGCCTTCATGGGCTACCCGGTCCTGGCCGAACTCGCGCAGCGTCCGGAATATCGGATGATGTCGGAGATCATCGCCGGGGAATGCACTCGCCGCTGGATCAGATTTACGGCCAAGAATAAGGCCCAAGAGAAGGACAAGGCTGAGCGGATCACTGAACTCGAGGCGGAGTTCAAGCGCCTCAATGTCAGGGCGGTGTTCAAAAAGGTCGCCGAGACCGACGGGTACTTCGGGCGAGCTCATATCAGCATCGATACCGGCGATTCCAAAAATCCCGAAGAGATGGCCAAGAGTATCGGCGATGGCTGGGACAAGGTTTCGGCAGCCAAAATTGGAAAGGGCAGCATCAAGAAGTTGAAGCTCATCGAGCCGGTCTGGATATACCCGACGGGCTACAATGCGGCCGATCCTTTTGAGGATGGCTGGTACGACCCACAATCCTGGAACGTGATGGGCAGGAGCGTCCACAAGACACGGTTGCTGACGTTTATCGGCCGCCCGGTGCCGGATCTGCTGAAACCGGCCTATTCGTTCGGGGGCATCTCGCTGTCACAGATGGCGTATCCCTATGTCGAGAACTGGTTGAAAACTCGGCAGGGCGTCAACGACATCATCACGTCGTTTACGCAGTTCGTTCTGAAGACAGGAATGGATGCCGTTCTGAGCGGTGGTTCGGCTGACAGCATGCTGGCCCGCGCGGCGATGTTCAACAATACGCGATCCAATCGCGGTTTGCTGATGATCGACAAAGAGGCGGAGGAGTTCGAGAATGTCTCGTCGCCACTCAGTGGCCTCGACGCGCTCCAGGCTCAATCACAGGAGCATATGGCATCCGTTAGCCATATCCCAACGGTGAAGCTGCTCGGCGTCCAGCCGGCGGGCCTGAACGCATCGTCGGAAGGTGAGTTGCGGTCGTTTTATGACTGGACACACAGCTTCCAGGAGGACCTTTATCGCCAGAACTTGCATGCCCTCTTAGGTTTGGTGATGCTTTCGCTGTGGGGTGAAACCGACGATGGCATCGATTTCGAATTCGAGCCGCTGTGGTCTCTCGACGAGAAGGGCCTGGCTGAAGTCGAGAAGACGAAGGCCGAAACCCGCCAGATTGATATCGATTCCGGTGTTGTCTCGCCAGAGGAAGCGCGCAGTAGCCTAGCAAGCGATCCAGACAGCATGTATCAAAACCTCGATCCGGACGAAGTGCCGGACCTCCTCATTGAGGAGGAAGAAGGCCTTGAGCCGAAGGGCGGCCATCCTATAAATGGGCTATTCGACGACGGGAAAAAGGCCGCGGCGTGATCAAGCTTGATCTCTGGGATGTCATCAACGCGAGAACGCCGAAAGATCGGCCAATCGCTGATACGCTGAAGGATCGCGATGTCGAGCCTGCAAAGCCGGAAGCGAGCGCCCCGGAGCAAGACGGAAAAGGTGCTTCGCCCGGTTCGACCAAACGTCGGGATCGCTGAAGCATACCGGAAGAAGCTTGATCGTCTCGTCGAGGCCATGCACGTCAGTGTGATGTACTGGGTCAAGGCGTCGTATCGAGCGAACGAGCCACGTGTTGCAATGGACGAGACGCCGGCGGATGTGCTTCGGCGCACCATGAAACAACTTTCGGCGCAGTGGCTGAAGAAGTTCGATACCGCAGCCGAGAACTTGGCAGCCTACTTCGCGCAATCGGTTGAGAAACGATCCACCGCGGCGCTGAAGAAGATTCTTCGCGACGGCGGCATGTCGGTCGAGTTCAAGATGACGCCGGTGATGCGGGATGTTGTCGACGCCACGGTTCACCAGAATGTTGCCCTGATCAAATCGATCCCCGCCCAGTATCTGGACCAGGTCGAGGGAATGGTGATGCGATCGGTGCAGACCGGCCGCGATCTCGGGCAACTGGCGTCCGATCTGGAGACAAGGCTGGGCGTCACCAAGCGCCGGGCCGCGTTTATATCCTTGGATCAGAACAACAAGGCTACGGCGGCTTTCAATCGGGTCAGGTTGCAGGAAGTCGGGATCGACGAGGCCATCTGGACGCACAGCGGTGCCGCCAGGGAGCCCCGCCATACACATCTGAAGGCCGGGCGCGAAAAGACACGCTATCAGGTTTCGAAAGGTTGGTACGATCCCGCTGTGAAGCAATTCATTCAGCCCGGCGAACTGATCAACTGCAGATGCGTCGGCAGGCCGGTGATCAAGGGATTTTCGTGATGGGATTGATTGCATCGCCCCCACCGGTTCTTCCAAAAGACCCGGCTGAAAGGGCCCGCGCCTTGAAGGTAATGCGCTCCATCGATCGTCGAACAAACTACGATCTGCCCGGTGGCTCGTTCCGCAGTCCTGGCATGATCATGATCTTTGGCATTTGTTTCGCCATTTGGTCCGCTGTCGCGATGGGCTGGTAGCCCAGACGCCGAGTGAAAAGAGGGTTTCGTGATGATTGTCAGCGAAATCCGAATAGCCGTGCCATTGGCGCTCCGGGCGAAACTACGGGCCCGCATGGTCTTCTGGAAGCTTTGTGCTCTCTTCGGTTGGCAACCTTCAGAAGCCGACTACGACAGATTGGCGCGTTGGATACTCGACCGCTTGCGTCTCACGGTCGAATAGACCGCACTCCTAACACTGCGAGAATTCTATGCCGGCTGTCTCTGAGGCTCAGCGGAAGGCGATGTTTGCCGCCGCCGCTGGCAAATCTACGCTCGGCATCCCAAGGGCCGTTGGCGAAGAGTTCGTTGGAAAGGACGCGGCCGAAGCACGCCCGCTCTATGTTCGCCGCTCGTTGCTGAACACCCGTGAATTCCTGGCATGGGCGATCCTGCAGGGCTTCGACGAGACGCTGAAGGCCGACGATCTCCATGTGACAGTGGCCTACAGCAACGAGCCGGTCGATTGGGACCGGTTCAAGCCGCGCGAGAACACTGCCGTCGCCATCCTCGGCCCCCGATCGGTCGAGGAGCTTGGTGACAAGGGAGCGGTCTGCCTTCTGTTTCAGAGTGACGAACTCGCGGAACGCCACCGCACCTTTGAGGACGGCGGCGCATCTTGGGATTGGCCGCAATATAGGCCGCACGTCACGATTACCTATTTCGGAGCGGGCGTCGATCTGACCAAGGTCGCGCCATATGACGGCCCCTTGGAATTCGGACCCGAGGTCTTCGAGGAAATCGATGACAACTGGTTGGATCGCGTGAAGGGTGCGCAGGATTGCATCGCGTTGGACCGGGCCACGGTTCGCTCGATCGATGCCGACGGCCACCTCCACGTCGAGCGGACCCCGATTAGCAAGGCGGTGGTCAACCCATACTATGGCCGTGAGGTTCCAGATTTCGAACGGCTTGGCCTCGATCCAGAGCACATCTACCGGCTGTATCGTGATCCCAAGGAACTGGCGCGTGCCGCGTCGAGCTTTGAGGGCAAGCCGCTCTTGATCCGCCACAAGCCGGTCAACGCCGATGATCATCCCAAGGAACTAACCGTCGGCACAATCGGAAGCCCGGTCAGCTTCGACGCGCCCTATCTCACCGCGCCGTTGACGGTGTGGGATGGCAAGGCAATCGAGTTGATCGAGACCGACGAACAACGAGAGCTTTCAGCCGGGTATCGATACCGCCCGGATATGACACCGGGCACTACGCCGGATGGGGAAGCTTTTGACGGCACGATGAGAGACATCGGGGGTAATCATTTAGCCCTCGTTGAGCAGGGCCGCGCAGGCCCGGACGTTCTTGTCCAAGATAGCGCACTCACCCCACGTCCCATGGAGAACATCACAATGGCGACTTCGCCGAAAGCAAAGGCGCGCGCGGCGAGGGTCGCGGCGTTCAAAACTGCCCTCGACGGTAAACTGGCGGCAGACGCCAATATCGACGAGGTGATCAAGACGCTCATCGCCCAGGACGAAATGGAGCCTCGCGGCGAAGACGAGGAGCATGAAGACAAGAAGGCCGAGGACGAAGAAGAAGACGAAAAGGCCAAGGGCGCCAAGGACGACGGCGAGGAAGTCGCCGAAGACGAGGATGATGAGGACGACAAGGAGGAGAAGGTCAGCAAGTCCGCCATGGATGAAGCGATCCGAACCTCTGCCGAAGCCGTCGAGAAGCGTGTTCGGAAACAGTTCAACGACATCCGCATCGCCGAGGACGAGGTTCGCCCCTACGTCGGCAAAATCGCCGTGGCCTGCGACAGCGCCGACAAGGTCTATCGTCACGCCCTGGATGCCATGAAGATCGATATCGCGGGTCTTCACCCCTCGGCATATCGCTCCCTGTTGAAGGCTCTCCCCGTGCCTTCGACTTCCGCCGCTCCCGTCACCACTGCCATGGATGCCGCCGCTCAGGACGCTTATTCGCAGCGTTTCCCGAACGCCGGCCGCCTCAAGTAAGGAGATCCAGCAATGTTCCAGAGGCAGGTCAATCTCACCCAGGCGCCGGCCGTTGCCGGTCAGGTCGCCTCCGTCAATCCGCGCCATTCGGCTCTTACCGTGGAAGGCGGCTTTTGCGCCGGTGCCAATGGCGTCACCGTCGGTCTGTTCGCATGGACGGCCAATGACACCAATGGCGTTCCGCGGCTCCTGAACAACACCGGTTCGGGTTTGCCCACTGGTATCGTGATCCGGACCGAACAGGCCATCATCACGACGTATCTGACCGAGTTCGGCAACACGATCCCATCCGGCTTCCCGGCCGGCGATATCATCAACGGCGGTGATGTCTGGGTGAACAATGCCGGCGCCGGTGCGGCCACGGTCGGCATGAAGGCGTTCGCCAATCTCACGACTGGTGTGATCTCCTTCGCAGCCGCTGGCGCCACTGTCGCCGGCAGCATCGAGACCAAGTTCTATGCGGCCACCGCTGGTGCTGCGTCGGAACTCATCAAAATGACCGACACGATCTAAGCGAGGCAGCCATGATCAAGCACGTTGATTTCACCCGCCTTGAGCAGGACTGGGGTATTGTCGTCCTCGCTCAGGACTACCTTCCGCTCGATTACAAGCGAAACTATCAGGTCGCACTGGATGCCCAGCCGACGCTCGCCGTTGGTCCCGGCTCCAGCGGTGTCCCGGCGCTGTTCACGACCTATGTCGATCCGGAAGTGATCCGGGTTCTTCAGTCTCCCAACAAGGGCGCTGACATCCTCGGCGAACGCAAGGAAGGCGACTGGACGACCCAGACAGCCATGTTCCTCGTCGTGGAAAACACCGGTGAGGTGTCCAGCTACGGCGACCAGAACAATGTCGGCATGTCGGACGCGAATGCCACGTTCCCGCAGCGCCAGTCCTATCTGTTCCAGACCATCATCGAATATGGCGATCTTGAACAGGCTCGCATGGCGACGGCAAAGCTGAACTGGGTTGCTGAAAAGCAGATGTCGGCCGCACTAACGCTGAGCAAGTTCCAGGATTACACCTATCACAACGGTGTTGCTGGTCTGCAGAACTATGGCCTGCTCAATGATCCGGCCCTGTCGGCTCCGCTGACCCCGGCCACGAAGGCAGCGGGTGGCGTGACCTGGATCACGGGCGCCGGCGTCATCAATGCCACGGCCAATGAAGTGTTCGCGGACATCCAGGCCATCTTCAACAAGTTGGTGGCACAGACCGCCGGCCGTGTTGAGGCGACTGATGACATGACCCTGGCGCTGCCTCCGGGCTCTGCCGTGGCCATGACCTCGACCAACTCGTTCGGCGTCAATGTCACCGATCTTCTGGCCAAGAACTTCCCCAAGCTGAAGGTGAAGACCTCGCCGCGCTATGCCACCGGTGCCGGCAATGTCGTCCAGCTCATCGCCGATCGTTTCGACGGTCAGGACACCGGCTTCTGCTCCTTCAATGAAAAATCCCGGGATCATGCCATCGTTCGCGAGCTCTCGGCCTGGAAGCAGAAGAAGACGGCGGGTAGTTGGGGTGCGGTCATTAGATACCCAGCGGCAGTAGCGCAGCTATTGGGCGTTTGAACGGGAAAACGAATATGGTATACTCGGAGTTCAAAGATTGATTTCCGAGTATATCAATGTCAAAGAAGTCTGGAACAGATAAATCATGTCAGAACTGCTCTAATTCGTACTATGTCCCGGCATGGCGAGAGCCTAGCAATTTCTGTTCAATGGCTTGCTTATACGAATGGCGCCGTATTCAACCTCGTCGCACAACCACTGTTTCGTTGGTTTGTGCGGAATGTGGATCGCCATACGATGTGCCGACATGCCGAGAAAAGAAGTCCAGATTTTGTTCTCTCGAATGCACTGGAGCCAACACGCTCCGGTATCATGGGAATAAGATCAGGGCAGCCTCCATTGAAAATCGTCGGGAGTTCGCTTTCTCCGAAAGTGAGAAAATCGAGAGAAAAAAGCTCTCTCAACGGCAAGGTTATGCCAAACACCGACCGAGAATTCGGGAAAAGCAAAGATCTGCCTACCAAGAAACTGCTGCCGATCGAAAAATCAGGGCCAAAGCGGATCGCGTGAGCAATCCTGAAAAATTCAAGCAGTGGCGAAAGAATTCACGGGCTCGCAACGGCGACATAATCCGTGAAAGACGGCGTAATGACTACCGAAAAAATCGAGCTTGTTACATTGCCAACGCTAGGCAACGTGAATTTGACCTAAAGGCAAGAACACCCTCTTGGGCTGATATGAATGCGATCGCAGAGATCTATGCGGAAGCTGATCGCCTTACTCGCGAAACCGGCATCTCGCATCATGTGGATCATATCTATCCTCTTCGAGGAAAGACTTGCAGCGGTCTGCACGTTCACACGAATTTGAGAGTAGTCCCCGCGTCTATCAACCTTGCGAAGTCCAATTCGATGCCGGAAGGCATCTAGTATCGTAAAAAGGAAACTCACCATGGCGAAAACGGTAACCGTGGCTTGCCGCCTCCCGCATGGGCTGGTTCTCCAACTCCAGCGTCAAACGAGCCGTCCGGAGCCCGTCATGGGCGGCGGCTCGCGAGACGTGCCGGTGTGGGAGAAGGTGGGTGATACCATCACCCTGAACGGATGGTCTCACGCTGTCGACCGCGCCGCGCCGAACCTGATCATGAACGGCTACGCGCTGACCTACAACGTCGATGCCGACTTCATGGACAAATGGATGGAGCAGAACGCCGATCATCCGGCCGTGAAGTCGGGCAACATCATGGTCATGACCCGGGCAGGCGACATCAAGGCCCGCACCCAGGATCATGTCGGCGAACGTGTCGGTTTCGAGCCGCACGATCCGAAGAACCCGATCCCCGAGTTCAAGCGCCGCGTCGAAACCGCTGCGGCCTGAGGTCTGACATGGCTATCACGTTCGATTATGCAGCATGGGCTGCGGCCTATCCTGAGTTCTCGAACGTGACAGAACCTCAGATCACGGCGAGAATTCTGCCGAGTGCCCAGCAAGCCATTGCCGGCTTCATCGGAAATGTGATCGATCCTCAGCAACAGACCAACTTCCTGTGGCTGATGGTTGCGCATCTCTGCAAACTCAACTTTGGCGTAGTCGGTAGCCCGGCAACGGGTCTGGTCGGCCGCATCTCCAGTGCGACCGAGGGCAGTGTCTCGGTGGACGTCGAGTTCACCACGAGCCTGGCCCAGGCCTGGTACGCCCAAACCACATACGGCGCGCTGTTCTGGCAGCTTGCCCGTCCGTACTGGCTTGGCGGGTTCAGCTATCCAGCGCCGCCGCCAACGCCGTTCCCCTATCGGTAAATCAGGATGAAGATCATGGACGAACAGATGTTCAATGCGCTTCGCAAGGAAGTGCGCGATTTCAAGATCGAGACTGAGGATCGGCTTTCCATCGTCGAGGCTCGCCTCGATCGTATCGATGAAGCTCTCGCTGGCGGTGCCCAGGTGATGAACATCGCAAATGTGACCGTTGCGGCCCCAGTTGAACCGGCGGCAGTGACAGAGCCCGATCATCAGCCCGTCGCAGATGACGGGGGCGCAACTGATCCAGCGGGTCATGCCGGCGATGAGCCTGCGGCTGCCGCAGCATCTGTGGCGCCGGCCTCCGAGGAGCCCGCTTCTGATGACGCTCTCGCCACTGCCGATCTATTGAAGGCCGAAGCGAAATCCGAAGAACCGGCTAAGCCCGAAGAACTACAGGTGCTGCCGCTGAAGGGCTCCAAGGCCAAGAGCTGATGGTCGCGTTCAGCGGCGGCAACAAACTCGCCGCCAAGCTGGCCGAAATCGCGCAGAGCGTCAGCAATGCGTCGAGCGTCGAGATCGGCTTCCTCGCCGGAGCGACTTATCCGGATGGCACCTCCGTTCCCTTCGTGGCGGCGATGAACGAATTCGGCAATGAGAAGTCACCGCCGCGCCCGTTCTTCCGAGGCATGATCGAGGCGAAGTCTGAGGAATGGCCGGACGCCATCGGCGGGTTGCTCGTCGAAAACGGCTATAACGCCGACAAGACCCTCGGGCAGACCGGTGCAGCGATCAAGGGCCAGCTTCAAGGCGCGATTGTCGAATATGTCGGGCCTCCGCTCAGCGAGGCGACCATCGCCCGCAAAGGCAACGACAAGCAGCTCATCGAAACCAGCCACATGCTGAACAGCGTCGACTGGCGCGTGAAGTAGGCCAAGCAATGAACCTTCATGGGATTGTAGCGCCGGCAATTGGTGCGGTGAACCCGTTTGTCCCCGCGACGTTGCGACGTTCAACGGGATACACCACGGCGCCCGACGGATCGCAGATTCCGGCTTACTCCGATTTCGCCATCTCTGTTCAGGTCCAAGCTCTAACGTCCTCGGATCTTCGTTTGCTCGACGGTCTCAACATCCAGGGCGTTGACCGTGCCGTTTATCTCAACGGTGTGGCTATGGGTGTCGTTCGCAATGTCGGGGCTGGCGGCGATCTCTTCGTATTCCCAAACGGAACGTTACCCGAGGGCAATGTGTGGCTCGCTGCGCACGTCCTCGAACGCTGGCCCGATTGGTCAAAAGTGGCTCTGACGCTCCAGGTCTCACCATAGGAACGGCACATGTTCTCTCAATCCTACGCGCCGCTCGGATATCAGCAGATCACGAGCCTTGCCGCGTCTACAGCACTTACCGTGCCTCCAGGCGCGAATGTTGCGCTCATCGACTGCGAAGCTCAGGCGGTCCGTTGGCGGTCCGTTGGCGGGACGATGGCACGGCTCCCACGGCGGCAATCGGCATGACCATGGCGGTGGCTGATGCGCCACTTCTGTTCTCGGCCAATCTGGGCGCACTGCGCTTCATCGAGCAGACGGCCGGCGCAAAACTGAACGTCGCCTTCTACAGGCTGGCCGGGTGAGCATCGCGCCAGCGCTGACCGAGACGGCGGTACTGACCGCGCTACGGTCGTTCCTGATCTCGATCCTGCCTTCTGGCGTTGAAGTCGTGCGGGCACAGGTGAACCGAGTGCCGCCGCCGAAGGCACCCGATTACGTAGTGATGAACCCAATCGGACGTCGCCGGCTCTCGACCAACGTCGATACCTATACCGATGTCAGTTTCACCGGATTGATTGCCGGCCAAGTCATGACCGTGACGGCCGTTCAATTCGGCACGATAGCCGTAGGGCAGACCGTCTTTGGCGTCGGTGTTGCCGCCGGCACTACAGTCGCGGCAATCGTTTCAGGGACAGGTGGCATCGGAACCTACCAAGTCAGCCCGGCGCAAACGGTTGGCTCTGGCAAACTCGCATCGGGCTTTGAGACTTTTCTACAACCAACTGAAATCACTATTCAACTGGACGTCCACGGCGACAACTCCGCCGACAACGCTCAGACCATCACGACGCTATTTAGAGACCAATATGCAGTCGCGGCTTTTGCTGCATTGAACACCGGCGTCGCCCCGATCCATGCGGACGATCCGAAGCAAATCCCGTTCTGGACCGGCGAGCAGCAAGTCGATGACCGCTGGGTCATCGATGCGCGGCTACAAGCCAACATCACACTGCAAACGCCGCAGGACTTCGCGGATCAGTTGCAGCCCACACTCATCAACGTCGAAGCGGCCTATCCGGCCACCTGAGAAGGAACAAACCCTTGTCGTCGATACCTGCAAGCCTTCTTGTGAACGTGATTCCGAACGTTCTCAACGCCGGCGGCAACTCGCTCGTGATGAACGGGCTGGTGCTGACCCTGAACACCCGCGTACCCGTCGGCCAAGTGCTGTCGTTCCCGAATGATGGCACTTCCGTATCAAAGTATTTCGGCCCGTCGTCGGACGAAGTCGGGATCGCGAACGTCTATTTCCAGGGCTTCGATAACTCGACCCAGAAGCCTGCGGCCATCCTGTTCACCCGGTTCCCCGCCGCTGGTGCCTCGGCCTATTTGCGCGGTGGTCCGGTCAACACATTGACCATTCCTAAGCTTCAGGCGCTCACTGGCGCTCTTTCGGTGGTCGTGGATGGTTATACCTATTCGAATGCATCGGTGAGTCTGGCTGCCGCGACGAGCTATTCGTCGGCTGCCGCCATCATCGCAACCGCGCTGAACAACACTCTGCCTTCGGCGGCGAGCGTGACCGGCGCCATTGCTGCCGGCACCGCTACCGTGACCGGCAACATCGCTGGCAACGTGCTGACAGTGACCGCTATCGGGTCGGGCAATCTGGTGCCCGGCGCGGCGATCAGTGGCACCGGCGTGACGGTTGGCACGGTGATCGTGTCTCAGCTTTCGGGCACCACCGGTGGGCTCGGCACCTATGCAGTGTCGAAGGCCCAGTCAGTTCCCGATGGCACCGTTGTCACGGCAGCCTATGGCACGTTGACCGTCTCGGCCGTCTCGTCTGGTACTCTGTCCGTCGGGCAGGCGATTAGTGGCACCGGTGTGACCGCCAACACGCAGATCACGGGTCTTGGCACTGGCACAGGCCTTGTCGGTACCTACTACGTCAACCTGACCCAGACCGCCGCAAGCACCACGATCACGGCCACAGGCGCACCGCTGAGCGTTTCCTATGACACGATCTCCGGTGGCTTCATCATCACCTCCGGGTCAGTCGGCATCGGCTCTACTGTGGCTTTCGCAACTGGCTCGCTAGCCCCGCAGGTTTTCCTGACTGTCGACACCGGTGCCATCCTTTCGCAGGGTAGCGCTCCGCAGGCACCTGCCGCCTTCATGACGAACACCATCAATCTCACCCAGAACTGGGCGAACTTCATGACGATCTTCGATCCTGATGGTGGTAACGGCTGCCAGCAGAAATTGGCTTTCGCCCAGTGGACCAACGCACAGAACAAGCGCTGGGGTTATGTCTCTCTCGATACCGATGTGACGCCGACGCTTTCCGCTCAGGCCACCACGAGCTTCGGGTACTTACTGGCTCAGGCTGGCTACAACGGCACGTGCCCGATCTATGTCTTGGCAACCGATGTGCAGCGCATCGACGCCTTCGTGTGCGGTGCCGCGGCATCGATCGATTTCCAGGCTACCAATGGCCGGATCACCTTCGCCTTCAAGGGGCAGGGCGGTCTTGTCGCCGGTGTCACCACAGCGACGGTCGCCAGCAATCTGATCGCGAACTCGTACAATTTTTACGGCGCTTACGCGACGGCGAACCAGCAATTCCGCCAGTTCCAGAACGGTACTGTCTCAGGCATCTTCCAGTGGCTGGACAGCTATGAGAATCAGATCTGGCTGAACAATGCGCTCCAGCTAGCCCTGATGAACCTGCTCGCGAATGCGAAATCTGTCCCATACAACCCTGATGGGTACGCACTGATCCGGCAGGCCTGCATGGACCCGATCAACGCCGGACTGAACTTCGGCGCGATACGGCCCAATGTCACTCTGTCGGCCCAGCAGGCCTCGCTTGTGAACACTGCCGCCGGCCTTCCTGTCAGCGACACGCTGCAAATCCAGGGCTGGTATCTGCAGGTCAAGGACGCCGCTCCGATCGTCAGGCAGGCCCGCCAATCGCCGCCGATTTCCTTCTGGTATATGGACGGCGGCTCGGTCCAGCACATCGACCTTGCATCTATCCTCGTCCAGTAACCAACCGCCCTAGATCGGGAGATTTCGCATGTCCTCCATTACGGCGGCCAACGCCATCATCATGCTTACCATTCCGGGGTTGTTCCCGGTACCGCAGCGCATCCAAGGCTTCTCGGCCGACAACATCTATGACGCTGCCGAGCAGGAAGTCGTCGAAACTGCAATGGGTGTAGACGGCCTTCTCTCTGGCGGTTTTGTCTTCACCCCGGTTGAGCAGAATTTCTCGCTGCAAGCTGATTCCGTTTCGAACTTCATCTTCGAGCAATGGGCGGCGGCAATGATCAACAACCGGGATGTGTTCACTGCCAATGGTCAGACTACTCTGACATCGGTCAATCGTACCTATGTCTCGACCAAAGGGTATCTGGTCAACAAATCGCCACTCCCGACAGCGGCGCGGATTTTGCAGCCCCGGCGCTACATGATCCGCTGGGAGCGGGTCACGGCAAACCCGATCTGAGGCTTGATCCATGGCGCGTAAGGTCAAAGCAGTTACGATCTCAGATGATCGCCAGATTGATGCCGACGGGAAACCAATCGGCGAGATCAGCCGTGATGCTGGCAAGGTGTTCGTCATTCGGGAGATGCCGGCCAGCCAGGCCGAGAAGTGGGCCATGCGTGCGCTTCTCAGCGTGGCCCGTTCTGGTATCGACATTGGGCAGGCAGCCGGGCAGGGCATGCAGGGCATCGCCGTCATGGGCGTCAGCGCTTTGCTGTCATCCAACTGGGATGATGCCGAACCCCTGCTCGACGAAATGATGTCTTGCATCCAGATCAGGCCTGATCCAGCCAACGTCAATGTCGTGCGCAACCTCATAGAAGACGACATCGAGGAAGTGATGACCCGCATCAATCTGCGCCGGGAGGTGCTTGAATTGCATGTGGGTTTTTCGCTTGGCGGCGCCGCATCGAAGCCGACCTCGGACGCGACGCCTACGACGAAGGCCTGATTGAGTACGCCAACGTTTCACGAGTGATAGGCGCGGTTCTTTCCCAGAAGCTGGCCACGCTGCGCGACCTTGATGAGTGGCTTGGCGTCGAGGACGTCTACGACTTGCTCGAGGTCGCGACGGTAGACGGCCATAACCGACGCATCATCAATTCTCACAAGAAAACGGAAACCTGATGGGCGTTTTGATCGACGAACTCATCGTGGCCTTGCGGCTCGATCCGAAGGACTTCAAAAAGGGCGAAAAGGAAGCTGCTTCCGCATTTCTCAAGACACGGGATCAGGCCGTCAAATCGGGCAAGGATGTCGAAGCGGCTTCGAACAAAGTTGCCGCCAGCATCCAGAAGATGGCCCGCGAAGTCATCACGCTCTTTGCCGTCATTGCGGGCTCTCGTTCGCTTGCCGATCTCATCAGCGGCCTTACCCTGGCCAATTCTGAGTTGGGCCGGTTCTCCGCCAACATGGCGGAATCGCCGCAGCAAGTCGCGGCGTGGCAGGCTGCGGCGCAGCGTTTCGGCGGTACTGGGCAGGTCACGGCCGAAACCATCCAGCGCATGGGCAAGGCGCTGTATGACTTGCGGTTTCAAGGCAAAGCACTGCCGCAGGCGTTCTACCAGCTTGAAGCAGCTACCGGCCGGCTGATCTCGACCGATAAGGGCCCGATCGCTTTTCTAGAGCAGACTTCGGCCGCGCTGAAGAATTTGGCGGCAACCGATCCAGCCCGCGCATTCAACATCGCGCAAGAACTTGGCATCGACCCCGGCACATTTGCCCTGATGAAGGATCAAGGTGCAGCCGTTGGGGCTTACGTCGCCGAAATCGAAAAATCGATTTCGCCGTCCGGCCGGGCGATCAAGGCAGCGCAAGACCTTCAGAATGCCTGGTTCACGCTGACCCAACAGGTCGGTTCGCTGATCAACAAGCTCTATGAGTTGGCCGGACCACCGATCACCGATCTCATCAACAAGATGACGGCCTGGTTGGGTGCCAACAAGGATTGGCTCGCCAGCGAAATTTCCGACAAGGTTGCCAAGTTCGCTGACTATCTGGCGAAGATCGACTGGAACGCCGTCGGCGCTGGTTTGAAGAGTTTCGGTGACGGCGCCAAGTCTGCCGCCGATGCCGTTGGTGGTCTCACCAACGCGCTCGAAATCATGTTCGGCCTATGGGCTGGTGGCAAGGCGGCAAAGTTCCTGTTCGGCGGGGCCATTGCGAGTGGTGCCGGTGCTGCCGCAGCGGGTGGAGGGGCTGCCGCGGCCGGTGGTGCAGGTATTGGTGGCTTAGCGCGCGGCCTTCTTGGCCGTGTTTCCCCATGGATAGCTATGCTCAGCCTATCGGGTGACAGTGCAAAGAATGCGGGTAGCTGGCGTGATGATCCGCGCGCCGACGAATGGGTCGCCCAATGGGCGAAGATGCGCGGCATTCCGGAGGGACCAGGTTCTGGTCCCCATGGGCGTGGTCCCGGCCGCGATCGTGGTGATCGAGAGCGACAAAACTCACTCGACGGCTTCTTGAACGGTCCAGTCGACGGTCGCCCGGTTTCGAAGTCAAACCCGCTTCCGGTCATGCCGGTCTCCAACGAAGTTGGCGGCGGTGGTTTCTGGTCAAATCTCTGGAAGGGGATCACCGGAGCCATGTCTGGCGCGTCCGCTGGCCCCATGGGTTCTGGTGGCAGTCTGATTTCGGCTGGGGCGAGCGGCGGAGGCCTCGCCGGTGGCAGCGATTTTGCCGTCAGCGGTCGAAGTGCCGGTGAACGAGGTTGGTGGACGAAGGACCGGCAGCGTCAAGCCTACCAGATGCTGACAGAGGGCGGCGTGTCGCCTCATGGTGCAAAAGGACTTATCTCGCGGTGGATGAATGTCGAGGCCTCTGGTGGTCCGTCGTCGGTTAATTCTATCGGCGCAACTGGGATTGCCCAATGGCTCGGCTCTCGGAAAGCCGGAATGCTTCAGCACGCTCGCGAACTCGGCAAGGATTGGCGCGATTTCGAGACGCAAGTCAAATATGTGCTGAAGGAGATCAACTCTGGCAAGGCTGGCGGTGGGTCTGAATCAGCACTTCGCACGGCTCGCAATGATCGCGAGGGCGCTATTGCCGCCTCCCGGTTTGAACGAGCTGAGGGTTACAATCCGCGAACTGGCGTAGACAATTTCACCGGCAGGACGGCCGGCGGTATGCGCGGAATGGATTCATATCTGTTGAGACCGGAACAGCCGGGGATTGCCACGGGCGCCAAAGGCTCGGCGGCAATCTCTTCAGCGAACAACGACAACCGTCGTTACGCCAACAGCGTGTCTTCGAACACATCGATCGGCAACATGAACATCCATACCCAAGCCTCTGATCCGCACGGCATTGCCGATGCCATTTGGGGCGATATCGACAAGCGCATGAAACATTCCGCCAATGCCACGGCGGCGAACTTTGGTCCGACCTGATGGCTCTTGAACTCCTCCTCGCCGACGCGCTTTCCCTGATATTTCGAGGCAGGGCATCGGCATGGGGCATCTATCGCGGTGGCATTCCGGTCGTGATTGCCGACAGCATCACCGCGTTCGACTTCCGGAAGCAGTGGGCGATCTCTGACTATCCCGTCGAGCGCGGTTCATTCGAGAGCTACGACAAGGTCGAAGTGCCCTATGGCACGAGGCTCCGGTTCGCCGCCGGCGGCAATGAAGCTCGGCAGCAGGCATTGCTATCTTCGATATCGGCGATAGCAGGCGATCTGCAGCTCTATAACATCGTGACCCCGGCAAGGGTCTATCTGAACGCAAATATCGAACGCTACGACTATGCGCAGACCGCAACGAACGGTGTTGGTCTGATGCAGGTCGATGTGACCGTGATCGAAATCAGAGAAGCCGGTGGTGGCATGTTCTCCGCAACGAAAAGCCCGACAGTTGCGGGGCTGGTCAATGGAGGGCCGGTTCAGCCCGTTGCGCCAACCGCAGCACAATTCGGTGCTAGCGGACTTCCAGCAGGGCCATTCTGATGCTGATTGTTCCGCTTCAAGCCGTGCCTAACCAGGCGGTCCGGGTGCAACTCAACAACCAGCAATGCCAGTTCAACATTTATCAAAAGGATCAAGGCTTGTTCCTCGACCTTCTGGTTGACAACTCACCGATGGTGATGGGCGTGATTTGCCAACGTGCCAACCGGATCGTGCGAGATGCGTATCTCGGCTTCCTGGGTGATCTGATGTGGATCGATACCCAGGGAACGAACGATCCGGAATACTCAGGCATCGGATCGAGGTATGTGCTGGCGTACCTCTTTCCCGATGAAATCGGGCCCTGATTGATCAGTCACAGCGGGACCAGTTAAGCATCGATCGCTGGTTTGGGGCATGTCCTTCACACCAGTGCATGCTTTGGAGCTTTTCAGAATAGACCTGCCGTTCGTCACATGCGTCGGAAGTCGCCGGTTCTTCAGTTCCACCTCGGCAGCGCTCATTTGCGCCTTCCCAGAACACGGCATAGGCCATTGCAGTCGCGTCTTGAGTGCAAGCGAACTGGGTGTGGCCCTTGCTCTGGCATATGGAAACATAAGGGCTGAAGGTGCCATTGCAGTTGACTATGGCTGCCTCGGGTGTGGCGCCGCCAAGCATTCGAAGGCAGTATTCATAGTTTCCCACCTTGCCAGGCGGGATTTCGGTTGCAGCGGCGGACAGTACGCCTGCTACGATCGCGAGAAGAGTAGTCAGAATCCGAGCAAAAACCATGGTTGCCCCCGTTGAGATGGGGACAACCATATCCGTTGGATTGGAGATTCTGAAGTAGTCGGGCTAGGCGACCTTAAGAGTCGGAATTGCCGAGACATCAACCTCGCGTTCGGCCCGTTCCAGATCATATGCCTGCTGGAGATTCAGCCAGAAGAACGGGCTGTTTCCGAGCAATTTTCCGAACCGGAGGGCCATCGTGACGGTCACGGGCTGCTTCTCGTCGATAATGTCGTAGAGCGTCTGTCTGCTGATGCCGAGCATCTTTGCGATCTCAGTCTTGGACTTATCCAGCGCAGGAATGATGTCTTCGCGCAGAAGTTCCCCCGGATGCATCGGGGGAAGCCCGCGCTTGATAGGAGATGATGTAGTCATCAGTGGTAATCCTCTAATTCAACGTTGGTGACGTGTTCGCCGTCCCAGCCGAATGTGATGCGCCAATTGCCGGTAACGCGGACCGAATAGCGGCCCTTGTCCTGACCTGAGAGGCCGTGAAAACGATAGCCAGGAAGGTCCATGTCTTCCGGTGCAGACGCAGCTTCAAGCGCGCGCAGGATGCGGGACACTCGCTTGTCATCCTGAACACTCAGACCGCGTGGGTTTCCGGTCTCGAAGAACCGTTGCAGGGCTTTGTTTCGGAACGACACGATCATTTCTGTAAGGTACCAGCTTACGGAAATATGTCAAGCACTACCTTACAAAATAGCCACGCTCATTGATCGGAACTCCATATGTCCTTCACGAAAAAGCGCATCGTGACGGACATCTCGCTGGCGAGCGGACAATTCAGCATCGGCGGCGGTAACACTGCAGCGCTGAAAGGCCTGCGCACGTCGTGCATCATCGAAGTCAACGGCGGCTTCAGCCAGTCCAATATGCAGATGGCAATCTACGGGCTTCCCCTTAGCCTGATGAACCAACTGAGCAACGTCGGCAGGGATCTGAATAAGTCGCTACTGAACACAATTACTGTGCAGGCTGGCGATGATGAGATGGGAATGCATCTTGTCTTCCAAGGCCAGATTTTTCGAGCATTCGTCGATGCGCGAGCAATGCCGGAAGTGGCGTTTCGTATCCAGGCCGTACCTGGTGGATTTGACAAGGTCAAACCGGCGACGCCGATGTCGATCAACGGCAGTGGCGATGTCGCTCAGATGATGAGCCAGATCGCCGGCCAGATGAACCTCACCTTCGAGAGCAACGGCGTCAGTGTGAAACTGGCCAACCCGTATTATGCGGGAACGCCATTCCAACAAGCCGCCAATATCGCCCGAGATGCTGGCATCGAATGGATCATTGATCGCGGAACACTCGCAATCTCCCCGCCCGGAAAACCGAGACAGGGCGAGGCGGTACTGATTTCTCCGACCACCGGTCTCGTCGGATATCCGATGTTTAATGAGGCCCAGGTCATTTGTCAGTGTCTCTTCAACCCGGCGTACAAGATGGGCGGGCAGGTCGAAATCCAGTCTGATCTCACATCGGCACGCGGGAAGTGGAAGGTCGGTCAGCTATTCCACTACCTCGACGCCGAGGTGCCGAAAGGCAAATGGTTCACGATCGTGAGCTGCTATCAAATGTCGGAGACGGTCGGATGAGTGAGAGCTTTTTCGGTCAACAGGGCGTTTCCGACGCTGCCGGCGACAGCAACACTGTCGAGTTTCAAATTCGACAGGCACTGGCACAAGTCCGGACAAACATTCCCGTCAAGGTCATTGCCAAACATGGTGGTGGCGTCGGCAAGCCCCCGACAGTCGACGTGCAAATCATGGTCAATCAGACCGATGGTGTTGGCAAGAAGACCGATCACGGCATCATCTATGGCGTCGCCGTCTCCAGAAACCAGGGTGGCGGCAACGCCATCATCAATGATCCGGTCGTCGGCGATGTCGGTCTGGTATCGGTCGCTGATCGTGACATCTCCGCACTGAAATCGAACGATGGTGCTCAGTCGAATCCGGGCAGCAAGCGGCGCCACAATCTAGCCGACAGCGTCTACCAGCGCGGGATGCTCAATCCGAACAATCCGGATCAATTCGTTCACTTCCGCGCCGATGGCGTGACTGTGGCCGACAAGAACGGGAACGTGATCGAGATGAACTCTGGCGGCATCATCAAGATCACCGGCACGCTACACGTGACCGGCGACGTTGTCGCGGGCTTCGGTGGCGGCTACGTTTCCTTGCTTAATCATCTCCACTCCGGTGTCGTTCCGGGTGGTGGCAATACGGCACAGCCTGTTCCGGGAACCTGAGATGAAGACGCTGATGCTTGAGCCCAGCGCATGGGATTTGAAGATTGATGCGTCGGGCAATATCGCACTGGCCGCTGAACCCTACGCTTTGGCCCAAGATGCGGCGAGCGCAATCCGCCTGTTTCAGGGTGAACTCTACTTCGATACCCGACCGGGCATTCCGTATTTCGATCAGATTTTGGGGCAGGCTCCGCCGATCTCTTTGATGAAGGCGTGGTTCGTCCGGTCGGCAATGACCGTGCCGGGCGTCGTCTCGGCAGTCGCCTACATCTCGGAATGGACTGACCGAACCGTCCGGGGCCAGGTTCAGGTCAAAGACAGCAACGGCAACGTCACGGCAGCTTCGTTCTGATGGCAACAACGTCCAATGTGCCGCGCCCGACGTTCGGGCCGCGGGGTTTTGTCATTCCGTCCTCGCAGCAAGTGTTGGACGGCGTGCAGGCGGATATCAACTCTGCCTTTGGCGGCGGCCTCAATCCGTCCCTGGAGACGCCTCAAGGGCAGCTTGCATCGAGCGAAGCGGCTGTTGTTCTTAACACCGATGCCGATTTTCTCTTTCTGACCCAGATGTTCGATCCGGCCTTCGCCTTTGGCCGCTATCAGGACGCGCTGGCGCGCATCTACTTCATCTCGCGCAATCCGGCGCAGCCAACAACGGTTCAATGTCTCTGCACCGGCCTACAGGGCGTGCTGATCCCGCAGGGGGCCTTGGCAGTTGCGGCGGACGGCAATCGCTATGTCTGCACCCAAGACGGGGTCATCCCGGTTTCGGGACAGATCACGTTGCCGTTCGATTGCGTTCTTCCGGGTCCGATCCCATGCCCCGCCGATACGCTCAATCAGGTCTATCAATCTATTCCTGGTTGGGATTCGATCAACAATCCAAGTGCCGGCGTGCTTGGCAACAATGTGGAATCACGAGCCGCGTTCGAAGCAAGGCGCGCCGCATCTGTCGCTCACAATTCCATCGGAACTCTTCCATCGGTTCTGGGTGCTGTTCTGACGGTTCCTGGCGTTATTGACGCCTACGTTACCGAGAACACCAGCAACGCCCCGCAGGTGATTGGCGGAGTGTCGTTGCTACCGAACTCGCTCTATGTCGCGGCAGCGGGCGGAGCGCCCAATGACATTGTTCGTGCCATCTGGTCGAAGAAGTCGCCGGGATGCGCTTATAACGGCAATACTTCGGTCGTCGTCCTCGATCAGAGCCCCGGATATGTGCCGCCCTATCCGGCATACTCCGTCTCATATCAAATTCCGAACCCGCTTCGGATCATCTTCAACGTCAACATCAACAACTCGACGCTGGTACCGGCCGATGCCGCGACACAAATTCGAAATGCCATTGTTGGTGCTTTCGCCGGGCTCGACGGCGGTCTGCGAGCAAAGATCGGTGCTCCAGTCTTTGCGAGCCGGTTCTACGCTCCGATCTCACTTCTTGGACCGTGGGCACAGATTGTCTCGATCAGGATCGGATCCACAAATGCGGCGGCAGCCACGTTCACGGGATCGATCAATGGCAACACGTTGACGGTCTCGGCTATCTCATCGGGAACCTTGGCCGTTGGGCAAAACGTGCTTGATGCTTCGGGTGCCGTGGTGGCTGGCACATCCATCATCGCCTTGGGCACGGGCACAGGAGGCACAGGCACTTACACGCTGAGCAACAGCCTGACCGTTGCGACCGAAACCATGCAGACCGTAGCAGCGAACCTGTTTGAGATCGGTATCAACATCAACCAAATCCCAACGGTGACGGCTGCCGATGTTGCGGTCACGCTGAGCTGATCTCATGGCAGATACAGGACCGGATTACCCGCCTGGGCCGCTTCCCGGGTCGAATGGCGTTGGGCTCTTCAAGATTGGCGTTAGCCAGATCGGGGGCATTTCGAGCTTCGATGTCTGGCAGACAATCATCAGCCAGTACGCAAATTCACCAGTGCTTACGACGCTGATCGAAAACATCTTCGAATACGTCGATCAGACCCAAAACATCGAAGCCTTCTTCGATCTGGTGATGAACCTCGATACCGCCCAAGGATACGGCTTAGATTGCTGGGGGCGAATTGTTGGTGTCAATCGCGTCCTGAAGGTCGTCAATGGCGACTGGTTCGGATACGACGAGGCGCTGCCAGGCTCATTCACCTTCGGACAGTCAGCGCTCTACTCAGGTCAGACGCTCACCGATAACTTCGCGCTATCCGATGCGTCCTATCGAACGCTGATCATTGCCAAGGCCGCAGCCAACATCACAAGCGGATCAATCCCGGCGATCAACCGCATTCTGATGGATCTGTTTCCTCATCGTGGCAACACATACGTCACCGAAGGCAAGCAGCAAGGTACGTGGTTCGGGTTTGCGGAATCCGTCAATGCCCAAGGTTTCAATCAAGCGGCATTCTACTCGGGTTCGCCGATTACAACCATGACGATGACATACACGTTCGAGTTCCCGCTTAGCCCTGTCGAACTCGCCATCGTCCAGAATTCAGGCGTTTTGCCGAAGCCTACCGGCGTCGCGGCCGCCATCGTCATTCTCTGAACTCCTCGAGGCAGTCATGAAACTTTCCAACCTTCCCGCAAGGTTCAACATCCCTTTTGCGAACGGCGCTGGCGGCGGCTACGTGCGGCCAGTACCGGAGGCATCCCAGATCGGTGTTCAGGACGGTGCCGCCTCGCTTACGACGGGGTTCCCGCCGATGAATTTCCTTCCCGTTGGCGCGGGCGGCGTGCCCCCCTTCGGTCAGGATATGAACGGCATTCTGAAGCAGATCACGCTTTGGAGTCAGTGGCAGGGTGCTGGTGGTCTTGCGACCTACGACGGGACATTCTCGACAACCGTTGGCGGGTATCCAAAATCAGCCCTGCTTGCCAGTGCTTCGACGGCAGGTGTGGTGTGGCTCAATCTAGTCGACGACAACATCACGAACCCGGATTCCGGGGGGGTGAACTGGGTTCAGATCGCGATATCCACTGATGTGCAGTCCGGAAAGTGGAATTATGCCGTCGCGGGCGGGACAGCCAATGCCCTGACGGTGGCATTGGCGCCAGCGCTTCCTGCCTACACGGCCGGTACGGTGATCTACTTCAAGGCGACGGCTGACAGCACCGGCGCACTTACCCTCAACGCCAATGGGCTCGGTAACAAAAACCTTTTGCCGCTCATCCGGCTCAAAACCGGCAAGATTTACGGCGCGGTCTATGATGGCACGAACTTCCTGCTCCAAGGGGTCGACGCGGGAAACATCTCACTAACATCCGTCACTCGTTTCGCATCCGCGTATAGCTTTGGTTCGCCCTTCAGCATGGCGGACAATACCATCACGACGTTGCCAATCACGTCGTTTTCCGACGACGGCCAAGGCGATTTTGTTCAGACTGGGAACACCGTGGTTTGCCAGCGGGCTGGGCGCTACAACATCTTCGCCACCCTTGGGGGCACTATGGTTTCAGCCCAAGCTACGGCTCTTACCTTTGGGCTCCATTACAATGGCAACGAACTATCTTCGAGCTCTCTCCGCTTGAGCACGACGGTTATTAGCCAGCTCTTCGGCGGTGCCGCTGAAATCAAGGATGTTTTGGTCGGAGATGTTTTCGACCTGTGGGGCTTCCAAGTTTCAGGGGCAACACAACCCATGACGCTCGTCAATCGTGTTGCATTCCAACGTCTCACGACTGTCTGAGGTTGATCTGAATGAGCTGGAATCCAAACTGGTCTTACGGCTTTGTTCCGACGACTGCCCAATGGAACAACGCCTTCGGCAACAAGCAGGACAATCTCGACTACACGCCCCTCAATCAGGCGGGCGGCACGATGGTCGGGAAGCTGTCTATCGCTGCGTCAACGGCACAGAGTTCCGGCTTTCGCCTCTACCAAGGTGTCGCGCCAGCCAATCCCAATAACGGCGATATGTGGTTGGCATCCACCGGATTGTTCATCCAGGTGAACAATGTCAGCGTTGGACCGCTGGTTGCCGGCAACAGCATCACCAACATCAATCCGGTGAGTCCCGGCACGATCGACAATATGGTCATCGGAGGGACTACGGCGAGGGCTGGAACCTTTACAAGCCTTTCCGCGTCGGGAGGGATCACGCCAGTCTCTAACAATGGTGGATCGCTCGGGTCAACGACCCTGCAATGGTCGGGCCTATTCTTGGCCAGTGGGGCAGCCATCAACTTCGCCAACGGCAACGTCACCGTAACCCACTCAAACAACCTGCTGACGATCTCAAAAGCGTTCACGGTAACGGGGGCCCTTACAGCCAGCGGCGCAACAACCCTTTCTCCAGCCAACGCCAACGTTGCGCTGTCGCCGACAGGCTCCGGTGTGGTCACCATCAATCCGGCAACAGCCGGTGCCATGGATAACATGAGTGTCGGGGCGACTGTCGCTGGAAGCGGTGCTTTTACTACACTGACCGCAAGCAGTGCTATTACACTCTCGCCGGCCAACTACAATGTGATTGTGTCACCGACTGGCTCGGGCCTCGTGTCCGTGTACCCGGCGACCGTTGGCACCATAGACAACATGGTTATCGGCGCCAGTACGCCCAAGGCATTAACTGCAACCACGCTGGCGTTGTCCACTGGAACAATAGCCTCGGCCTCGACGACGAATCTTTCAATCGTAGCTGCATCCGAGGTTACGATTACCGGCACGACAACAATCGCGTCCTTTGGTACGCTCCCTGCCGGTGCCCTGCGGTTCCTGACGTTTTCGGCCGCGTTGACGCTAACCTACAATGCCACTTCCATGATCTTGCCCGGGCGCGCCAATATCACGACCGCCGCCGGTGATAGTGCAGTCGTTCAATCACTCGGCTCGGGCAATTGGAAGGTGATCTCGTATCAGGTCGCCGTCGCGTTACCCACGGTTTCATTCATGACCCCGTGGGTGGCTTACACGCCAACGTTTAATGGGATCGGCACCGCTACCGGCATTCAATGTCGATCAAGACGTGTCGGCGCCAATCTGGAAGTGGAAGTGGCATTTATGACCGGTACCGTTACTGCGACGACGTTCGATATGACGATGGGGTTTAACGGGCTCAGTGGCGGTGTCGTCTGCGATACATACTGGAATACGTTTAGGCCTGTTGTTGGTGTGGGAGTATCCCAGGTTGCCGGCACGCAGAGCATCTATGTTCTGGCGCTTGGTGGTTCGAACGTCGTGAATCTCAGCTATGCCTCGGCCGGCCGCGATAGCGTGACCCCTGTGCCTGGGACGGTTATTGGCTCCGCCGTCCCGGTGGAACTTCGCTTCTCAGTACCAATTGATGGATGGAATGCATGACCTCCCTTGGAGATACCTTCCGCTCGATCGCTACTGCTTTCGATAATATTCCCGGCGGCGGCCTGTCGACCTACACCATGCCAACCGGGGTTGATTGTCTCGGCGGTGTGTGGCCTACGGCGCTCCTCCCTTATCCGCTCGGATATACGTCAAATGACACCGTCCCCACGGCGGTGGATCTGGGCTATTATGATCGGAAGATGGCGCATTGCCTCAATGGCACGATCATGGTCTTGGGCGATTCCATCGTGCAGGACATGGTGACGTGGAAGATTGGGCCATTTGTCGAGGGCTTCGGCGTTGGTGGTGAGAGCCTTCGCAGATGCCTGAACCGGCTTTCCAGGGGCGGCCTGATCCACAGGGCCGGGGCTGTCGTGCTGGCATCAGGCGTGAATGAACTGGCGAATTTCGCTTATTACAACGCCTACCCGCTTGAAGCGAAGCTGAACAACATCGCCGTCATGCATCAGTGCGTTGCGGCTCAGGCCACTGGCAAATGGGTGATCCGCGAAATCTTGCCGGTCAATGAGCCGGTGTTGGTTGCCAATGTCAGCTCCAATTACGCCGGGTTCAATGCCCAGGTCGATGCTGTGAACGCGCGCATCCGCTTAGCTTGGGCAAGCAGCACGGCCCGCGTGGAGTTCGCGCGTCCGAAGGCTCAACTGGTGGATAATTCGGGGAACTTAGCCGATGCCAATCATATCGACGGTATGCATCTGAGCATGGCGGGGGACGACATTCAGTGCGCTTCGATCAAGGCTGCTCTGCAGCTTGTTCTTGCGTAGTAGCGGCCGAGAACAACGGGAACGATTGGCAACCCCCGCCATGCTCAGATGCATACCGTCGATATGATGGGATGGTGCGACCTACTGGGACGCCCGTAGGTCGCCTCTTGTCATCAATCAATTACTTCTATGGAAAACCACGTTCCGTGATTTCCGTAAATCTTAGTTGGCGCACCTGTTGGTTTTTGGCGTATATGCCACGCCTGCAACTGAAACGTGTCTCCTGCTTTTACCGGAATGACGGCTGTCGCTACGTTTTGATCGGGAGTGGTACCAAAAGTTGCTCGCCCGTTCTGGGCGGCATAACCGTCGAAAAGGGCATTGTTTTTGGTAATGAGTGTCTGCCGCGAGCCCTTAGCGTCGTGGTCCCATACTATTTGTCCTGAGAGACGAACAAAATGTACGCCGTCAGGAATTACGAATTGATGGTTTGCCGCGTCCCATAAGCCGCTCGTGTCGTATTCGACCTCAGGAAATTCAACCTGCACCCACTGTGCGTGCGAATAGCTATTCGGAACGATCTGCTCGGCATCGGTATTCTTGTGAACCAGAGCACCGCGAAACTCATCTGCCGCCACAGGCGACAACAAGAATGTGAGCGTTATGGCGACGACGCATGCAATGGTTTTTTTCATTCCCCAGTCCCATTGTTTTTTTGCCCTAGCGACAAAGTAGATGGGAACATCGCCATTGGGCAATTCCAGCGGAGATGTACTTTCGTTGACCCGGCTTAATATCTGGAACTCATAACCACCCGCTTCGGCGCGATCTGCATAGCAGGGGGAGACGATCCGGCGTCAGCGGACCCCGTGCCACATGTCGTCGTCAGCTGATTCTTTTTCGGTAAACGGCCGGTAGGTCCAAGAGCCATCACGAAACCGCCTCATGCAGTTGCCTTCGATCAGGTTGCCAGCTTCATCGCGGATTTTTCGTCCGAACGGCATATAGGGCGACCACTCGAAAGGGTCGGTCCGCCACCACGTCCACCAGTGCTTCGGATGCGTTAGCTGCCAATGGTCCAGCCACTGGCAGGAAAGTTCATAGAGGTTTTCGAACATACCCATCTCCCCAAATCTGGATCGGGGAGTTGAGAAGCCGCCAAGCGACGACCGCATACGCCTTTAGACTTTCGCCCTGGACATACGCGTATGCCTCCCCGACCCGAACGGTAATCGGGAGGGTATGAAACGCTCCCCAGCCTGTGCCGGAGAGCGTCGCTTGGAGGGGTTCTCACGCCCCATCCCACCTCATTTCGGTGAGATGCCGGGAAACTAATCGAATAACGCCGGAAAGGAAAGACCGTGCCTCGTCTCGTTACGAACTGGCGAGCGGTCCTGCGCTATGCATGGACCGTCCGTCTGGCGCTTTTGGCCGCTATACTCAACGGCGCTGCCGTGACCGTCTCCATCATCACCGGATCATTGCCAGTCGCCCCGATGTGGCTCGCTGCACTCAACGGCGTTCTAGCTGTTGCCGTTCCGGTGGTCCGCATCATCGACCAATCCAACCTGAAGGATGACGACAATGAGTAAGCGCGCAAAAGCGGCGCTCGCCTCCGGTCTTGGCCTTGTCGCGATGACTGCGACCTATTTGACGCAGCCTTGGGAGGGGACGGTAAACCGCGCCTATTGGGATAGGCTGGGTAAGGTGTGGACGATCTGCACGGGCGAAACCAAGGGCGTGAAGCCCGACATGGTGATGTCCGACCAGCAGTGCAGCGCCATGCTGTATCGCCGCCTCGAGGTCGATTTTCACCAGCCGCTCACCCGCTGCATCAAAGGGTTCGACGGCAAACCACTGAGTTGGCAGGCCGCTACGCTCGACCTTTCCTACAACGTGGGCGTCGGGGCAGTTTGCAATTCGACCGCGGCGAAGCGCGCCCGTGTCGGTGATTACACCGGCTCCTGCTACGCGATGACCTGGTTCGATAAAGCGAATGGCAAAGAGATACAGGGGTTGAAGAACCGTCGGCAGTTTGGCGACGCAAGTCGCCTTGGCGAACTCGAACTGTGCCTGGCGGGGCTGTGATGTTCACCCAAGCCAAGCTCTATGCAGCGCTGGTAATCGCTGTCTTGCTCGCCGGACTTATCGCGACGGCGCTCTGGTATCGCGGGCAGGCCATAAGCGCCTCCGCCGAGGCCAGGGACGCGCAGAAACAGCTGTCCGTGGCCGTCGATGCCAACAAGGCCGCAAACAGCACTATCGACGCTCTGCAGGAACAGGCGCGGCTAGATAGCCGCCTTGTCTCCTCGCTGGTCCAAGAAATGCGCAACATCGGTGCGTCGGTCGAAGATCAATCCCAAAAACTCTCCGAACTGGAAAAGTCAAATGAAGTGGTGCGCGATTTTCTCAATCGTCCTGTGCCCAGTGACCTTGGCAAGTTGTATCAGCACTGAGACCGTGGTTGCGCCGAAGGTCGAGCAGTTGCGGGTACCAGAGGCGTTCACGGTCCCATGCCCGAAGGCTGATCGCCGCAAATGGTCAACGGTGAAGGACATCGTGGGCACAGCAACGGCCAATGAGGCATCGCTGAGGGTCTGTGCAGCGCAGGTCGACGGGGTTCGGCGCTGGAATGCCGGTACGGGAGCCGCCAAATGAGCGAAGAACTCATGCGCGCCATCCTGTTCATCGCGACGGTCGTTGGCGCTGTTGGCGCGGCCTATTGGCGATTTTCTCAGGCGATCGCCAAGGTCGACAAGGAACTCTCGGAATACAAAACGCACGTTGCCGAGACGTATTCGACGAAGGCCGGCATGCAGGAACAGACCACCGCGATCATGCGCGCCATTGAAGGCGTCGCCGGCCGGATGGATGGTCTCCACGAGCGCCTGGACCGGCTCTACGACCAAGGCGGCCGACGCGGCCGCAATCCACCATAGGGCGCTTCGCCTCTCTCATTCGCATCGAAATTTCGTTCCCTCGCACGCCGGAAAGGACTCTGGCCATGGGTACCGCATTTCGTTTTCGCATCTGGTTCACATTGTTGTGGCTGGCCGGCATCGTTGCTGCGCTCATCGCGTTAAGCCTTTCGCAGGCACATGCTCAGTCGATGGCCTGTCTCGAGTTCCAGAAACTCGCCAAGGGTCTCGCTGACAAATATCACGAAGTTCCCGCCGGTTCCGGCATCACGGGGCAGGGAAGTGCTGCACTGATTGTATTCGCGTCGCCAGCCGGAGCTACCTGGACCGTCGCGATCCTCGACCAGAAAGGGCAGGCCTGCGTCGTGGCGACAGGTCAGGATTGGCTTGATGTCATCCCGCCCAAGGAAGTCGTTCCGGGGACGGAAACGCCATGATCAGGCTCGCTGTTCTAAACTTCGCGGCCCTGTGTTTTCTCGCATGGACGTGGTGGATGGGATATCTCGGTTTCGTTTACAGCCATGATATTTCCCGTCTCAGCTATCTCATCACCGCCATCTTCCTTGCTGTGATGGTCGGCGTCTTTGCAGGACGAACCAATCATCTCGATCGCTATGAAGTGTGGCTCGTGACGCTGGGCCTCATCGGCAACGTCGTGGGTTTCGTGCTTGCCCTGCATCACATCGATATGAACTCTCTTGGAACTGCCGAGGGTGTGCAGAAGGTCGCTGCGTCTCTTTTGGCCGGCATGGGTGTCGCGTTTTGTTCGACCCTCGTCGGCGCGGTCTGTGCCCTTTGGCTGAACGTCAACGCCTGGATCGTTTCGAAATGATACCGATCCTCACGCGCGACCTGCTCATGAATATGCTTCTTGGGCTCACTGCGCTGGTCGTGCTCGTGCTGGCGCAGATCAATCCAGCCGCCAAATCGAACGAAGAAACAAAGCCACCCGGCAACATCGCGGTCATGATCTCGTGGCCCGTTGGACCAATTGATGTCGATCTTTGGGTAACTGGTCCGGGCGAACCTGTCGCCGTCGGCTATAGCAACAAGCAGGGGAAGCTTTGGAGCCTTCTGCGTGACGATATGGGAACCACCGGTGACGTGTCTCCCATCAACATGGAAAACGCCTTCGCCCGCGCGACACCGGCCGGCGAGTATGTCGTCAACGTCCATGGGTATTCCCTGCCGACAGGTCCGGTTCCGGTCTATGTCGAGGCCTCTCTCAACGGCCGGCTTTTGGTGAAAACCAATATTGATCTCCAGCCCAAGCAGGAGAGGACCGTCATTCGGTTCCGGCTCGACGGCGAGGGGCGCCTGATCGAGGGCAGCGAGAACAGGGTGTTCAAACCTCTGCGCGAGGTTGGCAAATGATCATCGCAACAACATGGCTTTGCCTAGCATTCATCCTATGCGCAATGGGATGGTTCATTAATCGCCGTCTGGTCCTACTCACGCTACCGATCTCTTGTCTTGTCGCCGCTGCTGCGTTGTGGGTTCCAACGGGTTCGCCTCGCTTCACAACCCCACCACAAGGTGATTATGCCGTCGTCGGGGCAAAGATTGTGGTCGACAAGGCCATCTATGTCCTGCTCGATGCTGGCGATGTTCCGACCTTCTACGTCCTTCCCTATTCGACCGCTGCGGCCAACCAACTTCAAGATGCCCTCGACGCCGGTAACGGCGATGGGGTTTCAGCGCACATAAAGCGCGGCCGCAATGACGAAGGCGTGTCCTTTGACGGACCGCCTCCTGTTTCGAGGAACGTTGAAAAACGGCCCGAAACCCCAGCTTTCCAATAATTCAGAGGCTCACATATGGTCGTATCAACCGATGAGGCACAACTGCGAGCCGTGCTCTGTGCAGTACAGGAACACGGATCAAAGGCGGCCGCTGCAAAGGCTTTAGGGCTACCAGCATCAACATTAAAAAGTCAGTTTGCGGCTGCGGAACGCCGTAGCATCCACGTCGAAAAGGATGAAGCGGTGGAGTTCCCCGCTTTCGTCCACGGCGATGAAGAAGAACCGATTGACGACATCCTCGATCGATTTCGCAAAGCCCACGACCGCAAGCAGAAGGCAATCGAGGCTCGATCTTGGTTCCCGATCAAGATCAAGGATGAGAAGCCCTACGGAATTCTCTGGTTCGGCGATCCTCATCTCGGCGTCCATTGTGACTGGAAGACGCTAGAAAGCCATATCGCCATCGCCAGACATCCCGGCGTCTATGGCGGGAACATAGGTGACACCTCAGACAATTGGCCATGGACCGGGAGGTTGGCGCGGCTATGGGCCGAGGCCGACATTTCATCCAAGACCGAGCGGCGTCTAGCGACTTGGTTCATGATGGAAGCCGGGATCAAATGGCTTCTCTGGCTCGGCGGTAATCACGACGAATGGAACGGTGGCACCGAGTTCTACAAGCTTCTCGGCGCTTCGCAGATCCCCGTGATCGATTGGCGGGCACAGTTCACACTTTGCCACAAGAACGGGTCGGAAACGCGTGTCGATGCCGCCCACGGCCGTAAGGGCTCATCGATCTACAATCCGACCCATGGCACGCTGAGAGATGCCAAGTTCGGCCAGGACGCGGCACTTTTCGTTACCGGCCATATCCATTCGTTCGGGCTATTCGATATCGAGTTTCCTGAAAAGAAGTCGAACGCGTGGCTGGCTCAGATATCGGGCTACAAGATGGGCGATCGCCATGCCCTCGTGAATGGCTATGCCCAGTCCAATCGCGGCGCGGCGGTGTTGTCAGTCGTGTTTCCGCAGACAGGGAAGGTCCAATGCTTCGCCGATGTGGAGCAGGGCGCGGACTATCTGGCGTGGTTGCGTCGATGAACCCACAAGAAGGTCGCAAGGACGATTCCGGCAAAATCCGGATGGAGCTGCTGCCGCCGGAATTGCTCGAAGCAACCGCAACAATCCTGACCTTCGGTGCTCAAAAATATGAGGATCGAAACTGGGAAAAAGGCATGAAGTGGGGCCGAGTGTTCGGAGCGCTCATGCGGCATTTGTGGGCATGGTGGCGCAAAGAGAGAGCCGACCCGGAAACCGGATGCTCCCATCTCTGGCACGCCGCGTGCTGCATCTCATTTCTCATTGCGTACGAAACACGTCAGATTGGCGAGGATGATCGGCCATGAACAGGATGCGTATCTATGTAGCCGGCCCGATGCGGGGGATACCGGAATTCAACTTTCCGGCCTTCAATGCGGCGACGGCCATTCTGCGGGGACAAGGGCACGAGGTTTTCAATCCCGCCGAACGCGACAACGAGCGCCATGGTAAGGATATTTCCAAGGGCAACCTAACCGGGTGTGAGGAAGCCGCCGCTCGCGAACATGGCTTTTCACTAAGGGAGGCATTGGCTGACGATACGGCGTGGATATGTCGTCAGGCCGATACGATCGCTCTGCTTCCGGGATGGGAACGTAGCAAAGGCGCAAAAGCGGAGCTTGCTCTCTCCGAAGCCCTGGGGCATCGCGTGATGTATCTCTGACAGAGTCATCGAATGTTCCGTATGCTTGCCTAGCCCATTCCCAGCAGCTAATCGGCTGCGCGCTTGTCCGTTGGCGAGCGCACTCAGGCAATAGGCCCGCTCCGGTTCGCCGGGGCGGGCTTTTTTTGCGTTTGGCGGCCACCCAAAAAGAGCTAGACCGCCGGCATGACAACCAAGACGACAATTGATTCCGATGCCGGCACCTTCACGCTCTCCGAAGCCGGCGGCTGGATTGGCACGTATCCGATTTCAGACCATGCGAAATGGGTCGGTTTTTACCGGGAGCAGCAGCAACGCTATCCCGCATACGCCCATACTTACCAGCCGACGGTCGATGCGCTGGCTTCGCTCGCGCCCCAGATTCAGTCGATCAGCAAGAAGTAGGCCGCTAAAGCGTTGATGGCGCCAGCAGCCCGGTATGTCATCACGGCGCCGGCTCTCCGTCGTAGCCCTTCAACCAGCCCGTAGCATGGTCTTTCCACGCATCTGGCACCTCGCGCGGGCGGCCATCCTTGCGGGCCTGCTGGCCGTAGGCCCAGGCGAAATACTCGCGACTGTCTTTGCTGGCCATGATCCCCCGCTATTTCGGCAACCTCATTTGAGCGCGCATGAAGGCAAGCTCTACTTCAAGCGCAGCATTCGATTCCTGAGCGAGATCGTGTGCCGACATCAGGCCGACGAACGCTTGCCGGATTTCGTCACAGCTCCAGCCAACGGCCATCATTTCTTCAACGAGGATTTGAAACCCCGGTTCAAGCGCCTCCTGGCAGTCTATCTGCCGGTCGGGGTAGGGGTCCTGTCGCTTTGGCGGGTTGAACCACATGGAGATAGTGTAGCTGCGATTGCAGCGCGGTCAATCATCGCTCAATGGTGGTTGCGATGCTCCTGGTCGAACAGCGAGCCGTCTCCCAACGTCTCAATGCGCTGCTGCAGTTCGCCGTTGAGTACGATCATCTGCTTCAGCGCCATCATCACGTCGCCCTTGTGGCTGGCCACAAATCGGTCAGCGACGCGCTGTAGCGCTGCTTCCTGCCGTGTATCGAGACGAACAATCCGGTCCATTCGAACCTCCTAGAACAGCGCCTATTGAACGCTGATCGCGTCCTTCGGTGCATCAACCAAGGCTGTCATGCTGTCAGGCAGAGAGCGCTGCAGCTTCTTCGCCTCATCCCACGGTGCGGTTAGCCAGGTCTCGGTTTCTTCCTGTGTGGTGAGAAGGACGGGCATGGCCTTGAAGTGGATAGGCTTGACGACGTTGTTCGGTTCGGTGGTCAGAAAGCCATACACATCGATCGTCACCGGTCCTTCGGTCTTTTTGCGGATGCTGGTGTGTTGCGGAACCCACAGCCCGGCGAAGAAGGCTAGCGGCCTTTCCTCCGTGACAGAAAACCACTGGTTCCGCCTGTTTTCCTTATCCCACTCAGCAAAGCTGGTGATCGGTACGACGCATCGGTTCTGAAGATCGTACCACTGCGCCCAATGTTCGCTCTTGAGCGTGCGCACATTGGTTGTGCCCGCGTCGGGCTCGACCTTCATCAACTCCTTGAATTCTTCCTTGCTGACGGTCTTTCCCTTGGCCCGCATCTTCGTCACGCGGTCCTCTGTGGCCTGCAAGATTGCATAGGGGGATGACGGCATGCCCCAGCGCACTTTTACCAATTCCCGTTTACCGTCGAGGCCATTGCGAACGATAGGGCCATGGCGATCCGGGCCGACCGTCATGCTCGGCATCCAGTTGCCCGAGATGTCTCGAAGCGCGCGTGTCCATTCCAGTACTGCTTGCTGCGTCGTGGTCAGGTTGTAGAGGTTGCACATGGGAAACCTTATTGCCGGGTCTGGTTCAGAATGGCCTGCAATTGCGTCGCGGCCTGGATGATGAACTCCGCTTGTCCTTCGTCGAGCAAGAGGCTGGCTTCGCGGCCATCCTCCGATTGTATTTGAAGGACACCGACCTTTTGCCCCGCCACTTCAGCTTCGCCAACCGTGATGGATGCTGGCGAAATCGGAACGGTAAGCGTTTGGGCTTCCTGTTGTGGCCCGGGTTGGCCGGCTCCGGACACCGCGCTTCCGTAGTCTAGGAACTGGTCCATTGTGGTGCGGAACGCTCGGGCACTTTCTGCCGTGATCATGTATTCCACGATGCCCCGGTCGCTGTCGACGGTCAAAACGCCCAACGTTTCCTCTCCTGGTTCGGCCGGGATTACATCCAAGCCGACTGATTTTAGAAAACGTGGCGGCCTTCTCGCTGGCATGGCACCATTCTCCGTTTTGCCCGCAATCGATAGTGAACAAAAAAGGAACAAAAGAGTCAAGTGCCCTCTTGACGGCGTAGGAATTTGGTCCTTTTTGAAAGGCATGCCCGAACCCTATTGGCCAAAACGCAAGAACGCGTACAAGCTGTCGCACGCCCGTCAGCATTTTGAGATCGCGCGGATTTGGTGCAGCTATTGCAAGACGCAAAGGCACTTCTGGATCGATGATCTCAAACAGCTATTTGGCGACATCGAGTGCGATGACGTTGTCTACCAGCCTGGATGGCGCTGCGAGAAATGCGGCCAGGGCAGTGTTCTGGAGATGGAAGTGGTCAAGCCATCAGCGGAAGACCGCCAGCGGATGACAGTCCGGCGCATCGAGAGCATTGTCTATGTGCGAAAAGTGACGTGGCGGGATGAGAAAGCGTGAGTGCCAGGAAGGGATCAACAATCCAGTCTCTCATCGATAGTGGCGATACGCTGACCGCCTACTGTCACAAGCCACTTTGCGGTCATAACCAAACCCTCGACCTGATCAAGCTACGAGACAAGTTCGGGCCGGACTACGGCTGCATGCACGATGACATTGTTCCCAAGCTTCGCTGCTCAAAGTGCGGCGGCAAGAAGGTGGGGATCATTCGACATCCGAACTACGAGCGAATGGACGCAGAACGCCGGGAGCGCGAAGCGAAAGAGGCGCAGGAACGGATGAGCCGCTACGCCAAGGGCGGCTAGCGATTCTCGCCGTTTCAGGTGGGATATCGGGTGGGGTGGGTAGCGCAGTCAATGCTAACCCTTTGAATTTTCTGGTCGGAGTGGCAGGATTTGAACCTGCGACCCCATCGTCCCGAACGATGTGCGCTACCAGGCTGCGCTACACTCCGCGACCAGACGGCGGGCTTATAGCTGCCGCATCCCGATCCTGCAAGCGGCAATGGTGCAACTTTGGTGGCTTTCGTCAGCTTTGTTGACCGACCGCCTGCTGCAGTAAGTTTCCTGTTAGGCTAACGTGCTAAGAGAGGCGGCTGAACCACGTTTACGCACTTGTTGCCGGGGTTCGACCACAGGGGAGTCTCTTTGTTTTGACCTTCAGGATTGTCGCCGAAGCCAAGCCCAATACGTTCGCCTTCGAGACGTCGGCGCTCGTCAAGCCATCCGGCTTTCGTGAATATGACGCGCGCTGGTGGCTCGGCCATCCAGGCTCGACGCAGCAGCCGGAACTCAACCTCGTCGGCGTGCAGGCGCTGGGCATGGGGTTGGGCACGCTGATTCGCCGGCTGGGAGCCGGTCCCTATATCGTCACCGGCCATGATTTCCGATCTTATTCGCTTTCCATCAAGCTTGCCCTGATCTCCGGCTTGATGGCGGCGGGCGCACGCGTCAAGGACATCGGACTGGCCTTATCGCCCATGGCTTATTTCGCGCAGTTTGCGCTCGACACGCCGTCGGTCGCCATGGTCACGGCTTCCCACAATGAGAACGGCTGGACCGGCGTGAAGATGGGCGCGCAGAGGCCGCTGACCTTCGGCCCGGAGGAGATGAGCGCGCTGAAGGCAATCGTCCTGTCGGGCGACTTCGATCTGGTAGGCGGCGGCAGCTACGAGTTCGTGGCCGATTTCCGCGCGGCCTATATCGACGATCTTGTTGCCGGGGGCCGCATCGCGCGCAGGCTCAAGGTGGTGGCGGCATGTGGCAACGGCACTGCCGGCGCATTTGCCCCCGAAGTTCTGGAGCGCATCGGTTGTGAAGTCATTCCGCTCGATGTCGAACTCGATCACAGCTTCCCGCGCTACAATCCAAATCCCGAAGACATGAAGATGCTGCATGCCATCCGCGACAAGGTTCTGGAGACCGGCGCGGATGTCGGTCTGGGTTTTGATGGTGATGGTGACCGCTGCGGCGTCGTCGACAATGAGGGCAACGAGATCTTCGCCGACAAGGTCGGCGTCATGCTGGCTCGCGACTTCTCGGGACAACATCCTGGCTCTACATTCGTGGTCGACGTCAAATCGACAGGCCTGTTCAACACCGATGCGGTGCTGCGCGCCAACGGAGCAAAGACCGATTACTGGAAGACCGGCCATTCCTACATCAAGCGCCGCGTCGCCGAGCTTGGCGCCATCGCCGGTTTCGAGAAGTCCGGCCATTTCTTCTTCAACCCGCCGATCGGCCGTGGTTATGACGACGGGCTGGTGACGGCCATTGCCGTGTGCCGGATGCTCGACCGCAATCGACAAAGCTCGATGGCCGACCTTTATCGCGCCTTGCCGCTGACCTACGGGACGCCGACCATGTCTCCGCATTGCGATGACGACAAGAAATATGGTGTGGTGGACAGGGTGGTGGCGGATTTCCAGGCGATGAAGGCCGGCGGCGAAATCTTCGCAGGCCAAAAGATCGTGGACCTGATCACGGTCAACGGCGTTCGGGTCGTGGCAGAAGACGGCACCTGGGGGTTGGTAAGGGCTTCATCGAACAAGCCGGAACTGGTCGTGGTGGTGGAAAGTCCGGTTTCAGCCGAAAGGCGCCTGCAGATGTTCGAAGCGGTCGATGGGGTGTTGCGGCGCAGTCCTGAAGTCGGCCCTTACAACCAGACATTCTAGGACCAATCGCGAATGTCGATTGGTGACAAGGTTAGCGGGGCGACGCAACGAGCGTCTGGGGGTGGGATGAGCGAACGCATTGTCGGTTTCGTCATGAGTGGCGGCGTTGGCTCCAGGCTGTGGCCGTTGTCGCGCGAGGACAATCCCAAGCAGTTTCATGACCTGTCGGGCGACGGGTCGATGCTGGTGAAGACGCTGCAGCGTCTTGCCGCGCGCAAGGGCGGCGAGACGCCGGTTTTCCTGATCGCCTCCGAGCGTCATGCCCAGCGCGTCGGCGCGGACCTCACTGGTATCGATCTGCGTGGCGGCGACGCCCTGTTTGAGCCGGTCGGCCGCAACACCGCGGCCGCCGTGGCACTGGCGACACTGCGCACCCTTTCCGACTATGACGACGCGTTGGTGCTGGTGGTGCCATCGGACCACGAAATATCGACGACAGCGCAATTCTGGCAGACGGTTGAGGCGGGCGTTCCCGCGGCCCGCGCCGGAAGGCTTGTGGTGTTCGGCGTCAAGCCAACCCAACCCGAGACAGGTTACGGATATATCGAGGTCGGGGCGGAAAACAGCGGTACGTTCGACGTGTCGCGTTTTGTCGAGAAACCGAATTTGGCGACGGCAGAAAGCTATCTTGCGGCCGGCAATTTCTACTGGAATGCCGGCATCTTTCTGTTCCGCGCCAGCGCCATGCGCGATGCGTTCCTGTCATTTCGTCCCGACATATGGAAAGCGACGGAGGCTGCGTTCAATGCCGCCACCACCGATGTGTCCGGTCTTTACATGGCGCAGCATCTATACGAGGCAATCCCGTCCATCTCGATCGACTACGCGATCATGGAGCGGGCGAGCGACATCGCCATGGTGCCGGCCGGGTTCCGCTGGAACGACCTCGGCTCGTGGCAGTCGTTGCTCGATGTCGGCCCGGCCGACGTGGATGGCAATGTCGTTATCGGCGACGTTGTCGCCATCGACTGCGAAAACTCCTACATCCGCAGCGAAGGCCGTCTGCTGTCCGCGGTCGGTCTGAAAGACATCGCCATCGTTTCCACCGCCGATGCCACTTTCGTCGCTCCGGTCAGCCATAGCCAGAATGTGCGCAAGGTGGTCGAACAGCTCGAAAAGAGCGGGCGTCTCGAAACCAAGTTCACGCCCACGCATGACCGCGTGGTTGAGAACGGTGCCTGGCGCAAGCGCGTGCATCATTGGTTGTTCGACGAGACCATGCCCTTGTGGTCCACGGTCGGCGTCGACGACCATCATGGCGGCTTCCATGAAGCGTTGGGCTTCGACGCCGTGCCGTTGGTCAAGCAGAAACGCATGCGCACGCTGGCCCGCCAGGTCTATGCCTTCGCCGTCGCCAAGACGCGTGGCTGGGACGGGCCCGCCGACCGGTTGATCGCGCATGGACTTGAGTTCATGACCAGAAATGGCCGCACCGACAAGGGCGGCTGGGTGCGCACGCTGAATGTCGACGGCAGCGTCGCCGACGCGGCGGAAGACGCCTACGACCACTCCTGCGTCCTGCTGGCGCTGGCCCATGCGCATATGTGCGGTAATCCCGACGCGCTGCGACTTGCTCAGGAGACGTTCTCCTTCCTCGACGCGCATCTGGAGGATGAGCGCCTCACGGGCTTTCTGGAGACGTCGGGGGGAGAAGGCGAACGCAGATCCAACCCGCATATGCATCTGCTCGAGGCATTCCTGGCCTGGCACGCGGCGACCGGCGACCGCACCTATTTGCGCCGTGCGGCGCGATTGGTCGATCTTTTCCGCAGTCATTTCTTTGATCGCGAGAGCTGGACGCTGGGTGAGTATTTTGACGAAGCGTGGAAACCGGCCCCGGGCGACCGGGGTGAGTGGACCGAACCCGGCCATCACTTCGAATGGGCGTCGCTGCTGGTCGATTTCGCCGGGCGCAGCCACCGCGACGATCTCGCCGGCTACGCACGCAAACTTTACGCCTCAGCCATCGCCAACGGCCTTAACCGGGCAACAGGGCTGGCTTATGGCGCCGTGTCGCGGGATGGGCTGCCGCTCGACCGCATTTCGCGCAGCTGGCCGCAGACTGAAGCGATCAAGGCAGCGATCGCCCTCGATGGCACTGGCGGACCTGATCTGAAACCGGAAATCGAAGCGCGCGTCGGTCGTCTGTTCCGCTGGCACATCGACCCCGCTCCCGTCGGCCTGTGGATCGACCGCATCGATGAACGCGGCCGCTCGCAGGCGACGGAAGTGCCGGCCAGCATCTTTTATCATCTGGTCACCGCGCTTACGCAGTACCTGGACAAGACCGAAGGGACTGGGGCGAGGCGACGAGCCTAATACGGGCTCGCCACGTCGCCGGTTTCGACATAGATCGCCTTCTCCTGCGAGTAGTGCGTCAGTGCCGCCAGCGAGTTCTCACGGCCGATGCCGGATTGCTTGTAGCCGCCGAAGGGGATTTCCACCGGCGTCAGATTGTAGGCGTTGATCCAGCATGTGCCGGCCTGCAAGGCGCCGATCACCCGGTGGGCGCGAGGCAGGTCGCGGGTGAAGACACCGGCGGCAAGGCCGAATTCGCTGTCATTGGCGCGCTCGATCACCTCTTCCTCGTCGCTGAAGGACAGCACGCTCATCACTGGGCCAAATATCTCTTCGCGTGCGATCCGCATCTGGTCGGTCACATTGGTGAAGACGGTCGGCTCGACGAAGAAACCGCCGCCGAAACCTTGCAAGGCGGGAACGCCGCCGCCGCAGGCAAGCGTGGCGCCTTCCTGCTTGCCGACGTCGATATAGGACAGCACCTTGTCGTGCTGCACCTTGTTGATGAGCGGGCCCATCTGGGTATCCGGGTCGAGCGGATCGCCGATACGGATCGCCTTGGTGCGCTCCACCAGCCGCTCCACGAAACGGTCATGCAGGCCCTTCTGCACGAAGACGCGGGTGCCGTTGGAACAGACCTGGCCGGTCGAATAGAAATTGCCGAGCATCGCTCCGCCGATGGCGTTTTCGAGGTCGGCATCGTCGAACACGACGATGGGCGATTTGCCGCCGAGCTCCATGGTGGCATGTTTCATCTTGGAGCCCGCCAGCGCCAGCACCCGCTTGCCGGTCGGCACGGAGCCCGTGACCGATACCTTGGCGACGACCTCATGCTCGACCAGGGCCGCGCCGACGTCGCCATAACCCTGCACCACGTTGAACAGCCCGTCCGGCAGGCCGGCCTCGCTGTAGATTTCGGCCAGCGCCAGCGCCGACAAAGGCGTGTTTTCCGACGGCTTGAACACCATGGCATTGCCCATGGCGAGCGCCGGGGCCGATTTCCAGCCGGCGATCTGGATCGGATAGTTCCAGGCGCCGATACCGACACAGACGCCGAGCGCCTCGCGCCGCGTATAGGCGAACGGTCCGCCGAGATCGATGAACGAGCCGTTAAAGGAGCCGACCGCGCCACCGAGATACTCCAGGCAGTCTGCGGCGGACGGTGCGTCGGCCACCAGAGTTTCCTGGATGGCCTTGCCGGTGTCGAGCGTTTCCAGTCGGGCGAGCTCGGCATTGCGGGCGCGCAGTATGTCGGCGGCACGGCGCAGGATGCGGCCGCGCTCTACCGGCTTCAGCCTGGCCCAGGCCGGCTGCGCGGCGCGCGCGGCCTCGATCGCCAGCTCGACGATGTTGGGCGTCGCCGAATGCAGCGTGGCGATGGTCTCGCCGGTGGCCGGATAGATCACCGGCAAGGGCGCGCCCTGCTCGTCATCGACGAAGCGGCCGTTGATGTAGTGCGATGCCTTGGGTTGGGCGCGCATGGAATACTCCGAATTCTGTGGCTGCCGGATGCGGCGGCCGATGATGCTCTATCTGTCCGAGACCTGCCAGCGCGGATTGATCCAGGGCTCCTGGTTCGACGGCGCGAGCATGGGGCGGCCGAGAATGTGGTCGGCCGCCTTTTCGCCGGTCATGATCGACGGCGCGTTGAGATTGCCGTTGGTGACGCGTGGGAAAATCGAGGAGTCGGCGACGCGCAGGCCGTCGACGCCGATCACCCGGCATTCGGGGTCGACAACGGCGAGACGGTCGTCGGCACTGCCGATGCGGCAGGTACCGCAGGGGTGGTAGGCGCTCTCGCTGTGGGCGCGGATGAAGGCGTCGAGTTCGTCGTCGCTCTGGACGTTGCTGCCGGGCGAAATCTCCTCGCCGCGGAAGGGGTCGAAGGCTGCCTGGCCGAAGATCTCGCGGGTGAGGCGGATGCAGTGGCGGAAATCGGCCCAGTCGTCGGGGTGCGACATGTAGTTGAAGCGGATCACCGGCTTGGCGTTGGGATCGTGCGAGCGCAGCGTCACCGAGCCGCGCGACTTCGACCGCATCGGCCCCACATGCGCCTGGAAGCCATGCGACTTCGCCGCCGCCTTACCGTCATAGCGCACGGCGGCCGGGATGAAGTGGTACTGGATGTCGGGATAGTCGATGCCGGGCGCCGAACGCACGAAGGCGGCCGCCTCGAAATGGTTCGTCGCGCCGAGCCCGCTTTTGAAGAACAGCCAGCGCGCGCCGATCAGCGCCTTGGAGAAGGGGTTGAGGATCGAGTTCAGCGTGATCGGCTGGGTCGATTCCTGCTGGATGTAGAGCTCCATATGGTCCTGCAAATTCTGGCCGACGCCGGGCCGGTCGGCGACGACCGGAATGCCGTATTCGGCCAGATGTTTGGCCGGGCCGATGCCGGACAACATCAGGATCTTGGGCGAGTTGATGGAAGAGGCGGCGACGATCACCTCACGTCGCGCCTTAACGACCTGAATCTGTTTGTGAGCTTCGATCTCGACGCCGACCGCGCGTTGATTCTCAATCACCACGCGCCGCGCGAAACCCTTGACCAGACTCACGTTTTTGCGTTTCAGCGCCGGCCGCAGATAGGCATTCGCCGCCGACCAGCGCTGGCCGTTGCGGATGGTCTGCTCCATCGGCCCGAAGCCTTCCTGCTTGGCGCCGTTGTAGTCGTCGGTCAGTTCGAAGCCTGCCTGGCGACCGGCTTCGACGAAGGCGGCATAGAGCGGGTTGGCACGGGCGCCGCGCTGCACATGCAGCGGGCCGCCTTGGCCCCGCCAGCCGTCTTCGCCGCCATGGCTGTCTTCCATACGCTTGAAGTAGGGCAGCACGTCGGCGTAGCCCCAGCCGGCAGCACCCTGTTCGGCCCAATGGTCGAAGTCGCGCGCATGGCCGCGCACATAGACCATGCCGTTGATGGAGGACGAGCCGCCGATTACCTTGCCGCGCGGAGTCGCGAGGATGCGGCCGCCGAGATGCGGTTCCGGCTCTGAGGCAAAACCCCAGTCATAGAGCGGCATGTTGAGCGGGATCGACAGCGCCGACGGCATCTGGATCAGCGGGCCGGCATCGGTGCCGCCATATTCGATGACGATCACCGAATGTTTGCCGTCCTCAGACAGGCGATAGGCCATGGCCGAGCCGGCCGAGCCGGAGCCGATGATGACGAAATCCGCTTCAAGCATTTTGCATATGCGCCATGAAATCGGCGAGCGATACGTTGCCGCCGGTTGCGATCACCAGCACCGTCTTGCCAGCGACGTCGACGCCGCCGCCAAGAAGTGCCGCCAGCGATGCGGCGCCCGAAGGCTCCAGCACCAGTTTCATCCGCTCGAAGGCGGTCTTCATCGCCCGCCGCACCGCAGCGTCGCCCACGGTGATGCCTTCGGCGCCGGCCGTCTTCAGCGCCGCGAACGGGGCCGCGCCCGGCGCCCGCGCCATCAGCCCGTCGCAGATCGATTTCGGGCCGAGCGGCATTGTCTCGATGGCGCCACGCGCCAGCGACGAGCCCATGCCGTTGAAGCCTTCCGGCTCCACCGCGAAGATGCGGGTTTTCGGCGACAGATAGTGGAAGGCGAGCGAGACGCCGCCGATCAGGCCGCCGCCGCCAACCTGGCAGAACAGGAGATCGACAGAGGCATTGCGCGCGGCCAGCTGTTCGAGCGCCTCCAGCCCGGCGCCGGCCTGACCGGCGACGATCTCGGGATCGTCGAAAGGATGGAGCAGCGCGAGGCCTTCGGTAGCCGCGATCTCACGCGCTTTGGCCGCTGCCACTTCCTCGCGGGCGCGGTCGCCATGTTCGGTCAGCACCACGCGCGCGCCGTAGCCGGCGGTCGCCTCGCGCTTGGCCGCCGGCGCGTCGAACGGCATGACGATGGTGACGGGAATGCCGAGCACCTGGCCGGCCGCCGCCAGCCCTTGCGCGAAATTACCCGAGGAATAAGCGACGACGCCTTTCCTGGCTTCCTCGGGCGACAGCTGCTTCAGTCGCCAATAGGCGCCACGCACCTTGAAGGAGCCTGCCCATTGCAAGGATTCGGGTTTGACGAAGACACGGGCAGCGCCGGTCTCGCGGGCGAGCGCGGTCGATTCGAGCAGCGGCGTCATCTGCGTTGCCTTCGCCGTCTCGGCATAGGCGCGCCTGATATGGTCAAGGGAGGGAACGAGCGGTTCGGTCATCATTCGCCTCGCGGAAAGCGCTTGCTGTCCTCGAGCGTGTCGAGGTTCATGTGGTTGCGCATGTAGCGTTCGGACGCCTTCTGCAGCGGCTGGAAATCCCACGGGTAATAGGCGCCGTTGCGCAGCGCCGGGTAGATCACCCAGCGGCGCGCCTGGCTCTCGCGCACCGCGGCGTCGAACTGCGCCATGTCCCAGCGCGCCCGCACGGCTTGCATGAACTCCGCCACCAGCGCCGCCTTGGTTGGGTCTTCGGCGAGGTTGTTCCGCTCCAGCGGATCGTTTTCCAGATCGAAGAGCTGCGGTGGATCGAGCTCGCAATGCACGAACTTGTAGCGGCCCTGCCGAATGGCGACGAGCGGCGCGTAACTGCCCTCGGCCGCGTACTCCATCAGCACCGGCGCCGTGCGGATGCCGTCGCCGGTGAGTGGCACCAGCGACTGCCCGTCCGTCCACGGCATGATCGCCGACATGTCGATGCCGGCGAGTTCGCAGAGTGTCGGGCAGATGTCGAGGTTCGAAACCGGCGTCCTGATCAAACCCGCCTGCACGCCCTTGCCAGCGATCATCAGCGGCACGCGCGCGGAGCCCTCGAAGAAACTCATCTTGAACCACAGGCCGCGCTCGCCCAGCATCTCGCCATGGTCCGAGCAGAACACGATGACCGTGTCGTCGGCCATGCGGGTGCGCTCGAGGAGGTCGAGCAGTTCGCCGATCTTGTCGTCGACATAGGAAATGTTGGCGAAGTAGCCGCGCCGCGATTTCTGCACGTTGTCGCGCGTGATCTCGAAGGACGCGTAGTCGCTGGCGCGGTAGAGCCGCTGTGAATGCGGGTCCTGCTTCTCTTGCGGAATGAAGCCGGCTTCGGGATCGAGCGCCTGGCAGTTCTCGTAGAGATCCCAGTATTTGCGCCGCGCCACGAACGGGTCATGCGGATGCGACAGTGAGACGGTCATGCACCACGGCCGCCGCGCCGCATTGTCTTGTGCTCGCGACAGCTCATAGAGCTTCTGGCCGGCGAAAAACACCACTTCGTCGTCATATTCCATCTGGTTCGTCGTTTCAGCGACGCCAGCGCCCGTCACCGAACCCAGATTGTGATACCACCAGTCGATGCGTTCACCGGGCTTGCGGTAGTCCGGCGTCCAGCCGAAATCGGCCGGATAGATGTCGGTCGTCAGCCGCTCCTCGAAACCGTGCAACTGGTCCGGCCCGACGAAATGCATCTTGCCCGACAGGCAGGTGTAGTAGCCGGCGGCGCGCAGGTGATGGGCGAAGGTCGGGATGGACGAGATGAACTCCGCCGCGTTGTCGTACACCCCCGTGCGCGACGGCAATTGCCCGCTCATGAAGGCGGCGCGGCCGGGCGCACACAGCGGCGAGGCGGTGTAGTTGTTGCGGAACCGCGCCGAGCGCGCGGCCAGCGCCTTCAGGTTCGGCGCGTGCAGGAAATCCGCCGGACCGTCGGGGAACAGCGTCCCCGTCAACTGGTCGACCATGACGATGAGGATGTTGGGCGCCCTTGTCATCGTGCTTGCGCCAGCTTGGCATCGATATAGTCCTCGACCAGCGCACTGGCGCTGACCGGGTTAGGAAGGCCGTCGCGCAGCGCCCGGCGGATGTAGAGCCCGTCGATCATGGCCGCGATCGCTTCGGCCATGCGCGCGGCTTCCTCGCGCGGCACCAGCGGCGCAAGGCCGCTCATCAGGTTCGAATGCAGCCGGCGCGCATAGACGCGCAACAGCCGCCTCAGCGGCAATGAGTTCTGCGCCTCGACATAGAAGGCGAGCCACGCATGCACGGTCTCCTCGCGGAACTGGCCGGCGTTGAAGTTCACGCCGACAATGGCCGAGAGCCGTTCGCGGGGCGTGCCGGCCTTGTTCAAAGCCGCGACGGCATCGGCGCCGAGATCGGCCAGAAGATGTCGCATCGTGGCGAGCAGCAGCTCGTCCTTTGGCCCGAAATAGTGGTGGGCGAGCGCCGAGGACACACCGGCGCGGTCGGCGATCTCCGACATGGTGACGTTGAGCGAGCCACGTTCGCCGATCGCCGAGATCGTGGCGTTGATCAGCGCCCTGCGGCGCAGCGGTTCCATTCCTATTTTCGGCATATCAGCTTCTCCCGCTGGGTAAGTTATTTTTTATTGACTAATCAATCAACAAAAATCCCGCCATGCGGTGTGATCATTGCGACGGGGGGAGGGTAGAGTGCCATGCCGTGGCCTATATGTTCATGATTGAACAGTTACGCCGAGGGGCTTACTGTGCTAGGAAAGACAAGGCCAATCTGGAGAACTCCCATGACGGCAAGCATCGTCGGTTGGGCGCATTCGCGCTTCGGCAAGCTGGAGGGCGAGACGCTCGAAGGCCTGATCACCAAGGTGGCCGCGGAGGCGCTCGAGCATGCCGGCATCGGCCCGGGTGACGTCGATGAGATCGTACTCGGCCATTTCAATGCCGGCTTCTCGGCCCAGGATTTCACCGCGAGCCTGGTGCTGCAGACCGACGACCGGCTGCGCTTCAAGCCAGCGACCCGCGTCGAGAACGCCTGCGCCACCGGTTCGGCCGCAGTGCGCCAGGGCATCCGCGCCATCGACGCCAACGCTGCCCGCATCGTGCTGGTGGTGGGCGCCGAGCAGATGACGACGACGCCGGGACCCGAGATCGGCAAGAACCTGCTCAAGGCCTCCTATCTGCCGGAGGATGGCGACACGCCGGCCGGTTTCGCCGGTGTCTTCGGCAAGATCGCGCAGGCCTATTTCCAGCGTTATGGCGACCAGTCCGATGCATTGGCCATGATCGCTGCCAAGAACCACAAGAATGGCGTCGACAATCCCTACGCGCAGATGCGCAAGGATTTCGGCTTCGACTTTTGCCGTCAGGAAAGCGAGAAGAATCCCTTCGTCGCCGGTCCGCTGAAGCGCACCGATTGTTCGCTGGTTTCGGACGGCGCTGCTGCCCTGGTACTTGCCGACACCCAGACCGCGCTCGGCATGCGCCGTGCCATCACCTTCCGTGCCAACGAGCATGTGCAGGACTTCCTGCCGATGTCGAAGCGCGACATCCTTGCCTTCGAAGGCTGCGAACAGGCGTGGACGCGGGCGCTGAAGAAGGCAGGCGTGGCGCTGGGCGATCTCTCCTTCGTCGAGACGCATGATTGCTTCACCATCGCCGAGCTCATCGAATACGAGGCGATGGGACTGGCCAAGCCTGGCGAGGGTGCCAAGCTGGCACTGGAAGGCTACACCGCCAAGGACGGCAAGCTGCCGGTCAACCCATCAGGTGGCCTCAAGGCCAAGGGCCATCCGATCGGCGCCACCGGCGTTTCCATGCATGTGCTGACCGCCATGCAGCTTGCCGGTGAGGCCGGCGGTATCCAGGTCAAGGATGCCAAGCTCGGCGGCATCTTCAACATGGGCGGCGCCGCGGTCGCGAACTACGTCTCGATCCTCGACCGCATCCGCTAGGATGTTCTGATATTCAAGCGAGGCCGGCCTGCAAATGGCGGCTTTCTGCGCTTCCGGTACTCACGTACTTGAATGTACGCTCCGTTCCGGTTCTCGAAAGCCACCATTTTCGGCTCGCCCTGGCTTGAATCTCAATACATCCTCCACCCAGGCTCTCTCCTAGCTCATGCGCGGGCAGGCGCATCCTCGGGCAGGATCATGGCTTTGGGCACATTGGCGTTGCCGCGCGCCAGGAAGTAGTAGAGCAGCGACGTTGCCACCAGGGCGACGATCCAGGAAATGTCGGCATCGCCCAGCAACACCGCGATCGGGCCTTCATAAAGCGCCTGGTTCAGGAACGGGATCTGCACCACCACGCCGAAGAGATAGCAGCCCAGCGCCGTCCAGTTATAGGCGCCGTAGCGGCCGGCTGGATCGTAAAGCGCCGGAATATCGACCTTTTCCTTCGACACCAGATAGTAGTCGACGAGGTTGATCGCGCTCCACGGCACGAAGACGGCGAGCAGGAGAAGCACGAAGTTCTTGAACGCCGACAGGAAGTTGGCGCTGGCGAAGATGGCGATTGCCACCGAGGCCGCCACGAAGGCGACGATGTAGGCGATGCGCACCGCCTGCGAGACGCGCTGTTGGCCGGTGAAGGCGCTGACTGTGGTCAGCATCGTCATCGAGCCGCCATAGGCGTTCAGGCAATTCACCGTCAGCTTGTTGGTGACGATGACGATGTAGGTGAGCAATGCGGCCAATCCGGCGCCGGCCAGTTCGCCCATGAAACCGACCTGGTTCTGCAGGAACTTGCCGCCAAGTGCCGCCACGATCACACCGAAGCTCATGGCGATTTGCGCGCCGATGGCCGAGCCGAGCAGGGTCGACCAGAAGGTCGTAGGGGCCGGCGTCTTCGTCGGCAGATAGCGCGAATAGTCGGCCACATAGGGTGCAAAGGTCATCTGCCAGCCGGCGGCCAGCGCAATGGTGAGCAGGAAGGTGGCGACAGTGAAGGGTTTCTGGCCGAACGCCTCTGCTACATTGTAGTGCGATAAAAGCTGCACCGAGAGGTAGCCGAAGCCAAGAATGCCGACCACAGTGGCGATGCGTCCGATGACGTGGATGAGATTGTAACCCACCACCGCGACGATGACCGTGATGAGGCCGAAGGCCAGCATGCCGAAGGCGGGCGTCTGGACGCCGAACATCAAATTGATTGCCTGGCCGGACAAAACGGTGCCGGTGGCGGCGAAGCCGAGATACATCAGAACGGTGAGGATGAGCGGCAGGGCAGCGCCCTTCACGCCGAACTGCGCCCGGCTGGAGATCATCTGCGGCAGGCCGAGGCGAGGGCCCTGCGCAGAATGCAGCGCCATCACCGCGCCACCAAGCAGATTGCCGATGGCAAGGCCGATGATTGCGGTCAGCGCCTCGGCGCCGAACACGATGGAGAGCGCGCCGTCGACGACGGCCGTGATCTGCAGGTTCGCGCCGAACCACAAGGTGAACTGGTTGATGGGAGAGCCGTGTCGCTCGCTCTCCGGAATCCGGTCGATCGTGCGCCGTTCGGCCACGCCCGTTGATGCCGCTGCCATGATGTTCCTCCCGAGACCCGGTGGGCCTATCCACCTGGGGTAGAATATGTATATACATAAAATTGCATTGCGCGATGCCGAGAGTCAAGAGCCGCGGTTTTAGGCTGTGCCCATCGATCCTGGTTGCGAGCGGACCACTGAGCCGCTACCCCTTGCCGAAAGTACAGCTTGTTCGAGGGATTCATGGCCAATCCGGTTCTGGTCGAAGTGTTGCGCGGCGCTGTCGTCGAAAGCGCCCATCGCGGTGCGGTTGCGGTGTTGGACGGCGATGGCCGCACGGTGCTGGAGATCGGCAACACCGCCCATCCCGTCTTTCCGCGCTCGGCGGTGAAGGCAATCCAGGCGCTGCCGCTGGTCGAGAGCGGCGCGGCCGACGCCTATGGCTTCGGTAATCGCGAATTGGCGCTGGCCTGCGCCTCGCATTCGGGCGAGCCGGAGCATGTGGAATTGGCGGTTGCTATGCTGGCCAAAGCCGGCCTCGACGTCAACGCGCTGGAATGCGGCACGCACTGGCCGTCGAGCCATGATGCGACCGTCGCGCTGGCGCGCCAGGGCGGGGTGCCCAACGCCTTGCACAATAATTGTTCGGGCAAGCATTCCGGCTTTCTGTGCGTGTGCTGCCACGCCGGCGTCGACCATCGCGGTTACGTCGCGGCCGGCCATGCGCTGCAGGAGATGGTGCGCGATGCCATGCAGGCGGTGACCGGGGCGACGCACGATACCGCCCACCAGGCGACCGACGGCTGTTCGATCCCGACCTATGCTGTGCCGCTGCGCTCCTTCGCGCTGGGCTTCGCCAGGATGGCCACCGGCAACGGGCTGGGCACGGAACGCGCCAGGGCGGCGCGCCGGCTGCTCGGCGCCTGCATGGCCGAGCCCTTCCTGGTGGCCGGCAGCGGCCGTGCCGACGTCGCGCTGATGCAGGCCGCCCCCGGCCGCACCTTCGTCAAGGTCGGCGCCGAGGGCGTCTATTGCGCGGCGCTGCCTGAACTCGGCTTCGGCATAGCGCTGAAATCCGATGACGGTGCCGCCCGCGCCGCCGAGGTGATGGTGGCGGCGGTTCTGGCGAAGCTGTTGAGCGGCGACCGTGAAGTCTCCGCCAAACTCACCGAACAGGCCAATCCCGCCATCGAAAGCCGCATCGGCGCGGTTGTCGGCGGCATGCGGCCGACGGCGGCGCTGGCCTGAACGGCCGTCGGCAACTCAGCTTGCCCTGTTGCGCTCGATGACGAGGTGCGGATAGCCGCTGGTGCCGCTCTGGGCGAGATCGCCGGTGGCGGGCTTTGCCCAGCGGTGGCCAATGATGGCGCCGTTGGTCACGCCGTCGATGATGTTGTCGGCAATGATGGCGCTGCCGGCGCCTTCCACGACGCTGACGGCGATGCCGGTGCCGGCGTTGCGGATGACGTTGCCGGTGGCCACGACGTTGCGCAGATAAGGCCCCCAGCCAAGCTGCATGCCGTAGAGCGGCGCGTTTTCCACGATGTTGCCGGAAACGGTCGTGTCGGCCTCCACGCCGATGCCGATGCCGAAACCGCCGACTTCCGGTGGATACGGACCAGTGGTCGACAGGTTGCGCACGATGTTGCCGCTGCAGGTCGCCATGCGCCCGCCCTCGTTGAAATTGACGATGGAAATGCCGTTGGCGGCGCCGTCGACAACATTGTTGGCGATCACCGCGCCCTCGAAGGTGAATTCGGAATAGAGTGCCGTTTCGCCGGAGCGCAGGCAGGAATTGCCGGTGATCTGCACGTTCGAGCCGGAATTCGCGCGGATCGCCGAGAAAGCGCAGTCGGCAACGACATTGCCGGAGACCAGCACGCCGCCTGCGCGAAAGACATTGATGCCGTTGCCGTTCTGGCCGGTGCCGCCATTGCGCGCCGCGATGCGAGAAATGCGGTTCGCGGTGACCATCGTGCCGTCCTCGGCCGTCTGCCGGCGATGGACAAGGATGCCGCCATTGGCGCAATCGATCACGCTGTTGCCGCTGATTGAAAGGCCGGCTCCGTCGACCGACCAGATGCCGGCGTCCGCGGCGCCCGAAATGAAACAGCGCTCGATGCGCCCGGCCGCGCGCTGCAGCGCAATGCCGTTTTTCGAGGCGCCGTTCACCTGGCAGTTGTCGATCGACAGTGTCTTCACTGAACGCAGGTCGAGAAGGCCCGAAACGCTTTCGCCGAGATATTGGTTGGCGCCGTCGAAGACGAGGCCGGAGAATTCGACATGGTCGGCGTTTTCGCCTGATAGAAACGGCCCGCCGCCGCCATGGATCAGCCGGGTGGCGCCGGCAGTGCCGGCCAGCCGCACGCGCGGCGGCAGGATGAGGCCGGACACGATATAGGTGCCCGGTGGCAGAACTATAGGCTGGTTGGCGTCGCTCGCCGCCTTGAGCATTTTGCCGAACGCCTTGCTCTGGTCGTCCGTGGCGCTGGGCCTGACTCCAAAATCGCCCGGATCGATCCCGCCGGTTCTGGACGAAGACTTCGCGCCCGAAGCCTTGGCCGCGGCTGCCTTGCCAGGCACCAGGCTGAACATGGCAGCGCCGGCGGCAAAGCCCAGAAGGCTGCGTCTATCCAACATCGGCTCGGTTCCCGTCTTCAATGAGGCTGGGCGACCGTGCCATGGCGTGGCAGTGATGGCTAGTGCAAGTAGTGAGCCTGCAAACGCAGCGAGAGCAAAACTCAGAATCCGGTTACATGTGTTGTGAACAAGTCCCGGTTTGCGGAAACAGGCATTCGCGTTGGTGCGTGGCGACCCAGAAATTTATGTGATACGAACCTATCTTGAGAACGGGGTAGGGAACCATTGTGAGAAATTTTATATGCTTTGGAAGCTCTGCTATCGTTTGTATATTCACTTCACTTCTTCTTTTCCATAGTATCTTGCCTCCCATCGGATATCTTATGTTTTATTCGAATGATCTTGGCGCGCCGTTCTGGCGGTGGATTGTCGTTTTGAGCATGGCATGCGCTGCGTATGTCGCCTCGTGGGTTCCAGCATGGTTTGCTCTCAGCCGCACACCTCTTTTTATTGGACTGACGATGGTCCTTTCCGTTGGTCTGGTCGGTGCCTACGCAGAGCGTTTGAGGCGAGTGAAAGTTTTGGAATTCGCACCGGATAGCTATGTTGAAAAACCATTCTTCCGCTCGTTGCAGGAGGCACCAAACGAATTTCAGTTCTTTCTCCACGCTGCCGCTTTGAAACACTGCAAGCCATATGCGTGGAGCTATCGTGAGATGGATTTTTACGAGCTACCTCCGAACGCTGCGGTGAATGTATTGCCGGCCGAGTGGATTGAGCGCTGTGCCATCGAGCGCAGTCATAATTGAAGCTCGCAACGAGGTGCTTATGACGGCTTTCGCTCGATTTAAGCGAAGCCGGTTTCCAGATTTCTGCGTTCTGCATCGTTTCTCGAACTCTCTGGTTGGCATCGCTCGCCGCCTTGAGCATTTTGGTGAACGCCTTGCTCTGGTCATCCGTGGCGCCGGGCCGCACATCGAAATCGGCCGGATCGATCCCGCCGGTTCTGGACAAAGCCTTCGCGCCCGAAGCCTTGGCCGCGGCTGCCTTGCCCGGCATCAGGCTGAGCACGGCAGCGCCGGCGGCAAAGCCCAGAAGGCGGCGTCTATCCAACATCGGCTCGGTTCCCGTCTTCAATGAGGCTGGGCGACCGTGCCATGCCGTGGGTTGGCTGACTAGGGTGCGTGGATGTTCCAGTTCGCCATGTTTTGAAACTCAGGACATCCGAGCTTCGACCGGTGCTTGTTAAGCCAACTCTCCGGCCTTAAGTTTCCTTCATGAGCAGAGCTTTCACCCGTGAAGAAGACAGCGAGAACGCCATCGCCGGTATTGGCGAGCGGCCTGTCAGCCAACACCGCAATCTGGTCACGCCCAAAGGGTTGGCGATGATCGATGCCGAACTGGCAGGCTTGCGGGCAGCACTGGCCAATGCCGAGACGGCAAGCGACCGTGAACGCATCGCGCTGGTCTCGCGCGACCTGCGTTATTGGAACGCGCGCCGCGAAAACGCGGAGCTTTCCGTGCCCGAGCCGAACAGCGGCGTGGTGCGCTTCGGCATGACGGTTTCGCTGGAAGGCGAGGACGGCGCAGCGGTTTCCTGGCACATTGTCGGCGAGGACGAAGCCGACCCCGCCAAGGGTTCGATCTCGCATGTCTCGCCGGTGGCGCGGGCTTTGTTCGGCAAGGCCGTTGGCGATACGATCGCGGTCAACGGCCGCGAATGGGAAGTGGTGGGGCTGGGGTAGGGGCTGTCTGTTCCTTGCCGCCTACGCCGGCAACGTTTGCGTCGGTTTCGCGCAGCAGCCGGTCGAGCGTCAGCAGCGGTACCAATTCCGACTTTATCCCAGCAGCCTGTCCACCAGCCGTTCGGCCGCTTGTGGGATCACTGTGCCTGGCGGGAAGATCTCGGCCGCACCCGCCTTCAACACGGCGTCGAAATCTTGTGGCGGAATGACGCCGCCGGCGACGATCAGCATGTCCTCGCGGCCGAGCTTCTTCAGTACGGCCTTCAGTTCCGGGATGAGCGTCAGATGGCCAGCGGCGAGCGAGGAGACGCCGACGATGTGGACGTCGTTCTCCACCGCCAGCTTGCCGATCTCGTCTGGCGTCTGGAACATCGCGCCCACCGTCACGTCGAAGCCGAGATCGGCGAAGGCGGTGCCGATCACCTTCTGGCCGCGGTCGTGGCCGTCCTGGCCGAGTTTGGCCACGAGAATGCGTGGCTTCGCCCCATTCTTCTTTTCGAAGACAGCGATCTTGTCCTGCAGCCGGTCGACTTCGGGATTGTCGCCGAGCGCGGCGCGGTAGACACCCGAGATCATCAGAACCGAGGCGACATGGCGGCCGAACGCCTTTTCCAGCGCCAGCGAGATCTCGCCGACGGTAGCCTTGGCCCGTGCCGCCCGGATGGCGAATTCCAGCAGATTGCCGTCGCCCTGCGCGGCTTTCGTCAGCGCATCCAGCGCGCTCTCGACGGCGGCGACTTCGCGCGTGCCCTTGAGCCGCTGCAGCTTGGACAATTGCCTGGCCCGAACTTCGGCATTGTCGATTTTCAGGACATCGACTTCGATGTCGCGCTCGGGCTGGAAGGCGTTGACGCCGACCAGCACCTGCTCGCCTGAATCGATACGTGCCTGTGTGCGGGCGGCGGCTTCCTCGATGCGCAGCTTCGGAATGCCCTTTTCGAGTGCGGCCGCCATGCCGCCGAGCTTCTCGACTTCCTCGATATGGGCGCGGGCGCGCTCGGCCAGTTCATGCGTGAGCCGCTCGACATAGGCCGAGCCGCCCCAGGGGTCGATGATGCGGGTGGTGCCGCTTTCCTTCTGCAGGACGATCTGCGTGTTGCGGGCAATGCGCGCCGAATGGTCGGTCGGCAGTGCCAGCGCCTCGTCGAACGAGTTGGTGTGTAGCGACTGGGTGTGGCCTTGCGTGGCGGCCATCGCCTCTATCATCGTGCGCACGATGTTGTTGTAGGGGTCCTGCGCCGTCAGCGACCAACCGGACGTCTGGCTGTGAGTGCGCAGCGACAGCGAGCGCGGATCCTTCGGCGCGAAATTCTTCTCGATGAGTTCGGCCCAGAGCAGGCGCGCGGCGCGGAGTTTCGCGACCTCCATGAAAAAGTTCATGCCGATCGCCCAGAAGAAGGAGAGCCGCGGCGCGAACTTGTCGATGTCGAGGCCGGTGGCGACGCCGGCGCGCACATATTCGATGCCGTCGGCGATGGTGTAGGCGAGCTCCAGGTCGGCCGTCGCCCCTGCCTCCTGCATGTGATAGCCGGAGATCGAGATCGAGTTGAACTTCGGCATGTTCTTGGATGTGTAGGAAAAGATATCCGACACGATCCGCATCGAGGGTTTCGGCGGATAGATATAGGTGTTGCGCACCATGAACTCTTTCAGAATGTCGTTCTGAATGGTCCCAGTGAGATCCTTCTGCGCCACGCCCTGTTCTTCGGCGGCGACGATGTAGAGCGCCAGGATCGGCAACACCGCGCCGTTCATGGTCATGGAGACGGTCATCTCGCCGAGCGGGATGCCGTCGAAGAGCTGGTGCATGTCGAGAATGGAATCTATCGCCACGCCCGCCATGCCGACATCGCCGGCCACGCGCGGATGGTCGCTGTCATAGCCGCGATGGGTGGCAAGGTCGAAGGCGATCGACAGGCCCTTCTGGCCGCCGGCGAGGTTGCGCCGGTAGAAGGCGTTGGATTCTTCTGCCGTGGAGAAGCCGGCATATTGCCGGATCGTCCAAGGCTGCTGGACATACATGGTCGGGTAGGGGCCGCGCAGATACGGCGCGAGACCCGGCCAGGTGTCGAGATTGCCGACGCCCTCCAGATCGGCCTGGCCGTACTGGCGCTTGACCGCGATGCCTTCCGGCGTTTCCCAGATGCCGTCGACCGTGGCGGATGGCATGCGCGGCGCCGTCCACGCCATGCTGCTGAAATCTGGGATCAAACCATGCCTCCGACCGACGCGTCGTCGCGGACCGGCGGCAGCGGTTCGCAGAAGACCGTACCGTCGCTGGGCGCGATGCGCGGCGTCGCCTCCAGCGTCTCCACCGGCCGTTCGGTCTTCACCGGATGCAGCGTGGTGCCGACTATGGCGCGCTCGCCGCTGCGATAGGCCTCGGCGCGTGCCTTGCGCGCTTCGCCGATGCGGCTCTGGATGTGGCCGTCCTTCAGGCTCTGAAGAACGCCGCCTTCCTTTTCGATCTGCCTGAATTCCTTCCAGGCCGCTTCGCACAGGCTGTCGGTCAGCGCCTCGATGCCGCCCGAGCCGAAGGCCGGATCGCCGACATGGCCGAGATGGCTCTCTCGGGCGATGACAAGCTGGGTGTTGCGGGCGACGCGGCGGGCGAAGGCGGCCGGCAGGCCGTGCGCGATGGTGTGCGGCAGGATCGCGATGGAATCGGTGCCGCCCACGGCAGCCGCGAAACAGGCGATGGTGGAGCGCAGGATATTGGTTTCGGGGTCGGCGGCCGTCACCATCCTGTAGGAGGTCTCGGCGTGCACGCTGGCCGGCGTCGGCTGAATCGAGCTTGCCTCCAGAACGCGCATCCACAGCCTGCGCAGCGCCCGGATCTTGGCGATGGACAGGAACTGATCCTGGTTGACGGCCAATGCGAAGCCGATATGCGGCGCGGCATAGATCAGCGCCTGGCGTGCTTCCTCGAACAGGCGCAGGTAAGACACGGCCGAAGCCAGCATGATGCCGAGTTCCTGCGCCTCGGTGGCGCCGGAATTGTGGAACACGCGCCCATCGGCCTCGAGCAGCACGCCCGGCACGTCCATGGCGAAGAAATGCGCCAGCGACTGCGGCATCGAGGCCTGCAGCGCCTCGATCGACATGCGCAGCCGCCCGGTGCCGGCAAAGATCGCGGCCGGGTCGATGCCGAAGGAAAGGTTCAGCCTCGCCGGATCGACACGCCGCTTGGCGAGAAAGGCGGTCAGCCAGTCGGCCATGGCGCGGCTGGCCGGATGCACGTCGACGCGCAGATAGGTCTGGTCGAGCGGCACGCCTTCCAGCACACGGTCGATCGTGTCGGGCGCATAGGGCAGGCCATAGCCGAATGAATTCGGCGCGCCTTCGAACACAAGCGAAAGGCCGGTCGCGCCCTGGGCGATGTCTTCGGCCACCTGCGCGCGGGCACGCTCGACATCCGGGTCGTCGACGCGCTGCGAAACGATCCAGGGCTTCAGCGGGTTGGCGCGCAGGCTGTGCTCATGCCCGCTGGCGCGCTCGTAGAGCGGATTGATGCGAATGCCGTCATCGCTGTGCGAAACCAGCTTTTCCTCGAAGGAAGCGCCGGCCAATGCCTTCTCGGCCAGCGCCAGCCAGCGCTGCCGCTGCGGACTGTCGGGTTCGCTCGGTTCGTCGATGGCTTTGCTGCCCATCATCCATCCTCGTCTGCCGGCCGCACCAGCCATTGCAAATCACTCTAAGGTCCATTGCCGCGCATCGCAATGCAGCAACATGGCAAGTGTGGTGTGTCAGGTTTGAAGTGCAGGTGTTTGAAGGAGCTACGCGGCCGTCCGATTGCCATCTGATCAGGCAGTTGACTGACCACGATCCGACAACAGCGCCAACAAGGCAGGGTTTATATAAAGGTTTTCCCGCCCGGCCTTTGCCTCGTGCAGAAACCCTTCCGACGTCAACGCCTTGAGATAGACCGCGGCTGTCTGGCGTTTGGCCACGCCGGAGTCAACCAGATCGCTAATCCGGCAATAGGGGTTCACGAAGATCAACTCGGCCAGTTCGCGGGAATAAATCTTCGGCAGGTTCTGCCGCATCCGGTCGGCCGTCTGCTCCAGCAGATCGCGGATGGCGCCTATCCTTGCGGTGGTCCATTGGGCTGTCGTCCTGATCGCCTCCAGCATGAACAACACCCACTGCGTCCACGAACCGCTGGTCGTAACCTCCAGCAAATATCTGTAGTAGGTCGCCTTGTTCTGGATTATGTGCCGGCTGAGATAGAGCACGGGAATATCCAGCAGTTTCTTGTCCACCAGATAGAGCAGATTCAGTACGCGCCCCGTCCTGCCGTTGCCATCAGCGAAGGGGTGGATGGCCTCGAACTGATAGTGCATCACCGCGAGACGGATTAGCGGGTCCGTTTCCTCGACCTCGTGGATATAACGCTCCCAGTTTGCGAGCTTTGAGCGTAGAAGGTCGGCTCCTTCCGGAGGTGTATAGATCACGGCGCCGGTCGCGTCATTCACCAATGCGGTGCCGGGCGTATTGCGGATATCGAGATCGACGCCCTTGATTGTGCGGCATACCTCGACGGCGATGGCTGTCGAGAGCGGACGTTGATTCAGCATCCCGAAACCGCGATGCAGCGCCGTGCGATAGCGCAGCGCCTCTCTGGTCGCAGGATCGGCTTGCCCCTGCGCGTCGTTGGCGAAACGAAACAACCGGTCACTGGTGGTGACGATGTTCTCGATCTCGGAACTGGCCTGGGCTTCAAGCAAGGGGATCGAGTTGATCAGCACCGCTTGATTGGGGATGAGTTGCCCCGAGACCCTCAACTCTGCCAAGGCGGCACGTGCCTCGATACAGGCTTTCAGCACTGCTTTGGTTTCGATGTCTTGCGCCGGTGGCAGGGGCGGAAGATCGTTGAAAGGCTGGTCCGGGCGGAAGCTCATGGTGATAATCTGCCGTTTGATCGACATGAAGGGCAGATATGTCGATGTCTTCGACACATGAGGTTATTGTGTCGATTTTTTCTGACTTTATCGACATGTTATCTGATCTACAAGAGCATTGACAGATAATCGGCGCGAATGAATGCCAGATTTTGGACCGTTGCAGCCCTCGCCGCCATTCCGGCATGGATTCCCGACACTCTCCGGTCGCTTCGCTCCCTCACGAGGTCGGGAATGACGACAATCCGAGAGCTACCCCGCCACGCTCCTCGAACTTCGCACCTTTGATTTTGACGACTGCGTTACTATACCTGCGGCGGAACGGGTTTGTGACGATGCGCACAGCGGCTTTGCGGAGACGAGACAATGGCTGACGAGACGAGCATTTTCCTGGGCGCCAGCCGCAAGCCGGATGACAGCTACCAGAAACCGGAACAGCTCTTGCTGCGTTATGGCAACCGCCACGGCCTGGTCACCGGCGCCACCGGCACCGGCAAGACGGTGACGCTGCAGATCATGGCCGAAGGTTTTTCGAACGCTGGCGTGCCGGTGTTCTGCGCCGACATCAAGGGCGACCTTTCCGGCATCGCGGCCATCGGCGAGGCCAAGGATTTCCTGGTCAAGCGCGCCAAGGATGTGAAGCTCGATCCGTACCAGTTCCAGGAATTTCCGGTCATCTTCTGGGACCTGTTCGGCGAACAAGGCCATCCGATCCGCGCCACCGTCTCGGAAATGGGGCCGCTGCTTCTGTCGCGGTTGATGAACCTCACCGAGGCGCAGGAAGGCGTCATGAACATCGCCTTCCGCATCGCCGACGAGGAAGGCCTGCTCCTGCTCGACATGAAGGATTTGCAGGCGCTGCTCGCCAACATCGCCGAGCGCGCCGCCGAGATATCGGCCCGCTTCGGCAATGTCACCAAACTGTCGGTCGGCGCCATCCAGCGCTCGTTGCTCATCCTCGAACAGCAGGGCGGCGCCAATTTCTTCGGCGAACCGGCGCTCAGGATCGCCGACATCATGCGCACCACCCGCGACGGCCGCGGCGCCGTCAACGTGCTGGCGGCCGACAAGCTGATGGCCAATCCGCGCCTCTATGCCACCTTCCTGCTTTGGCTGATGTCGGAGTTGTTCGAACAGCTTCCCGAGATCGGCGATCCCGACAAGCCGAAATTGGTGTTCTTCTTCGACGAGGCGCATCTTCTGTTCGACGACGCACCGAAGGCACTGGTCGACCGCGTCGAGCAGGTGGTGCGGCTGATCCGCTCGAAAGGCGTCGGCGTCTATTTCGTCACCCAGAACCCGCTCGACGTGCCGGAAACGGTGCTCGCCCAACTCGGCAACCGCGTGCAGCATGCGCTGCGCGCCTATACGCCGCGCGAGCAGAAGGCGGTGAGGACGGCGGCCGAAACCTTCCGTCCCAATCCCGAATTCGACTGCGCCACCGCCATCACCCAACTCGGCACCGGCGAGGCGCTGGTTTCGACGCTGGAGGAGAAGGGCGTGCCGTCGATGGTCCAGCGCACGCTGATCCGCCCGCCATCCTCCAGGCTCGGCCCGATCACTGCGGAGGAGCGCCGCAAGCTGATCACCGAGAGCCCGGTGGCCGGCCAGTATGACGAGACGATCGACCGCGAATCCGCCTTCGAGGTCCTCCAGAAGAAGGCCGCCGAGGCGCAGGCCCCGCAAAGCGGCGGTTCGGGCTGGACCTTGCCGGACTTCGGCGGCGGCGGCCGCCAGCAGCCTGGACAACGCGCGCCGGCGCCAAGGCCGTCGAACCGGCAGACCGTCACCGAGGCGGCGATCAAGTCCGTCGTGCGTTCGGTTGGCTCCTCGCTCGGCCGGGCGATCGTGCGCGGAATCTTGGGCAGCCTTACGCGGCGGTGATCCGCATCGCTGTTTGGCGCTTAAAGGGTAGTCCCTGACAGTCCGGTTTTGCGCGTGATCCTTTGCGAAAATCGACGCCGATTTTCAGGCGCACACTAAACCGGTTGCTGTTGGGTCGTGCAATGAATGCCGCCGCCGCCGGCGGCGATGCCGTCGATGTTCAGCTGAATGATTTCTCGCTTCGGGAACAGGTCCGATAGGGTGTCGTGGGTCGTCCTGTCGGCGTCCTTGTCGCCGAATTCGGGCGCGATCACCGCGCCGTTGCAGGCATAGAAATTGATGTAGCCGGCGGCGAACTCGCGGTTCTCATAGTCCTCCCGCACGCTTGTCGGGCCGGGCAGGGTGACGACGCGCAGGCGCCTTCCCTTGGAGTCGGTCGCCTGTCCCAATATCTCCAGATGCCGTTTCGTGACGGCATGGTCGAAGGAGGCGGGATCGGTATCCAACCCCGCCACGACGACACCGGGACCGGCGAAGCGCGCGTAGAAATCGGTGTGGCCGTCGGTGATGTCCTTGCCGGCTATACCGGGCAGCCAGACGATCTTCTCAAGCCCGAGCAGCCGGAACAATTCCTTCTCGCAGGCGGCTTTGGTGAGATCCGGGTTGCGGTTCGGATTGAGCACGCAGCTTTCGGTAATGATGGCCGTGCCTTCGCCGTCCACCTCGATGCCGCCGCCTTCCAGCACCAGATCCGTTTCCAGGAACCGGGCGCTGGCCTGGCCGGCGACGAACGCGGCCACCTTGGCATCGCGCGAATGGCTTTGCTTGTCGCCCCAGCCATTGAAGTTGAAGCCCGCGCCGCCAAGTTGACCGGACTGGTCCTTTACGAAGACCGGGCCGGTATCGCGCATCCACAGATCGTCGATCGGCTGGACGACGAGCTCGATCGAAGGACCGCACAGGCGCTGTGCCAGGTCGTACTCGTCTTCCCGCACCAACATCTTCACCGGCTCATAGGCCGCGATGGCCTTGGCGATACGGGCGAGGTTTTCGCGTACAACCGGCAGCAGCTGCTTGCCCCAGATCCGGGTGCTCGGCACGAACGCCATCCATGTGGCGGCGTGCGGCTCGCCCTCTTCAGGCATGTGCCATTGCCGGGCTGCGTCTTCCGCGCGGGCGGCGACGCCGGTCATGCTTGCTCCAAGGATGCCGCCGCCCGCGGCCAGCAGACCCTTTGCCAAAAATGCTCTGCGTGTCGGCATGGCGATCTCCCGAGACAGGCTGCATCCGCGCACGTTACGGACAACGGATATCCGTATTCCCGACCTGCTTCAACGCGCGCGGCGGGTTGGAGCACGGCGCGTCGGCCGAGCGTCAAACGAAAACGGCCGCTGTCCGAGCAGGGCAGCGGCCGTTTCGCGATATCGAACGGTGTTTAGAACCAGGAGCGGCCGGCGGGGCCGAGCAACTGCGAGCCAGCGGGGACGCCGCTGTCGATCGGGATACCCTGCTCCTGGTCGTAGGAATTGGCGACCAGCGGCTGTCCGGCGCGTTCGGTGACGATCACCTTGGCGCCGTTCTTGACCCGATCAAAGAGATCGATGACGTCCTGGTTGATCAGGCGCACGCAGCCGGACGAGACCGACTTTCCGATGGAGCTCCATTCCGGCGAACCGTGCAGGCGGTAGAGCGTGTCCTCGCCATTCTGGAACAGATAGAGCGCGCGGGCGCCGAGCGGGTTCTTGAGGCCGGGCGGCATGCCGCCATTGTCGGCGCTGAACTTGCGCAGTTCCGGCTGGCGCTTGATCATGTCTTCGGGCGGCGTCCACTTGGGCCACTTGCGCTTCCACTGCATGACGGCGGTGCCCGACCATGCGAAGCCGGCGCGGCCGAGGCCAACACCATAGCGCAGCGCGCGACCACCCGGCAGCACGACATAGAGGAAATGCGTCGAGGTCTCGACAACGACCGTGCCCGGCTTCTCGCCGGTCGGGTCCGGAACGACCTGGCGCAGGAACTGCTGGTCGATCTTGCGGTAGGGGATCGCGGGGATCTCGTAATTCTCGTCGACCACCGGGCCATACATGACGGCGTAGTCGGGCAGGATCGGATCGGCGGGCGGCGGCGGGGGAGGCGGTGCTACCACCGGCGGCGGCTCCTGGCTGACGGTGGTACAGGCGGCCAGCGCCATCGAGGCGGCGCCGACCAATGCGGTGTTCAGGAACCCCCGGCGGGTCATGGGGATGGTGGGCGTCTTGAGCATAATGGCCTTGGATTAGTTCGATATGTCGAAGAAAGCGTGAATGGGCGTTGGCCCGCTTGACGGTCGTGCCGTTGTGATGGGGGCGATAGGCGTTTCTGATTCCGGCGGCAAGGTGGACAAAAAGAGGCGAGGGGGTGACGGTCCGGCTAGTGTTGCCGATCGGCAACGCCATTTTCATGGCTTTCGCCGGGCGCGGCCTCCTTTCAAGCTGGCTCCGGTCGCGCAAAGCCTTGTTTGACATGGTTTTCTTTATGATTTTCGCGCCAGCCGATCACATCTGCGTGACGGGGTTGCGGATACGGAGCGGTCGCCGCTGGCCTCACCAATTCCGGCCGATGCCGGTTGACGGCACCATCGCCTCGCGCCCAATCTTGCCAGCCTCATCGGCAGCAACGGGATCCGACCATGACTTTGGCGAGCGCCGCACTTTCAACCACCTGGACCTTTGTCGACGGCGACTGGCATGAGGGCAATGTCGCGCTAGTCGGGCCGCGCAGCCACGTGTTCTGGCTGGGCTCGTCGGTATTCGACGGGGCGCGCTGGTTCGAGGGCGTCGCCCCGGACCTTGACCGCCATGCCGCCCGCGTCAACGCCTCGGCTGTCGCACTCGGCCTGGAGCCGACCATGACGCCGGAAGCGATCATCGGCCTGACCTGGGAAGGGCTGAAGAAATTCGACGGCAAGACCGCCGTCTATATCCGCCCAATGTACTGGGCCGAGCATGGCGGCTATATGGGCGTGCCGGCCGATCCCGCCTCGACCCGCTTCTGCCTGTGCCTCTACGAGGCGCCGATGATGCCGCCGGCCGGATTTTCGATCACCGTGTCGCCATTCAGGCGGCCATCGATCGAAACCATGCCCACCAATGCCAAGGCCGGTTGCCTCTATCCGAACAATGGCCGCGCCATTCTGGAAGCCAAGGCGCGCGGTTTCGACAATGCGCTGGTACTCGACATGCTGGGCAACGTCGCCGAAACCGGCTCGTCCAACGTGTTCATGGTCAAGGACGGGCACATCTACACGCCCGCCGCCAACGGCACCTTCCTGTCTGGCATTACCCGGGCGCGCACGGTCAAGCTGTTGGCTGATTACGGCTTCCGCACCACCGAAAAGACGCTGACGGTGCGCGATTTCCGCGAGGCCGACGAGATTTTCTCGACCGGCAACCATTCGAAAGTGGTGCCGATCACCCGCATCGAGGATCGCGACCTGCAGCCTGGTCCGGTCGCCAAGAAGGCGCGCGAGCTCTATTGGGAATGGGCGCATTCGACGCCCGCCGGTTAGCAGCCTGTGGACGGTTAGGCCTCCATAAGATGCGACCGGCCACCCTTACCTACGTCATTCCCGGGGGCGCTTAGTGGAACCCGGAATGACCGCTTGCGAGTTCGATCTCGAACTGCCCACACGGCCTGGCGACCGCTTGAAAATTAATTTTCCAAGTGTTCCCTTAGTATATTTTTTCGGGTAAACCCGGTTCCATGGCGAAAACGGCCTGCCACTTTCCGGTGCGATGCTTTAGAAGGAACCGCACACCAGTTTCATGGGTTGTCGCGAGACAGTTCCACCATATGTCTGTCCGGTGAGAGATTGCCGGAAATTGCCAACGAAGGAGTACGACCATGGCTTTTGAACTGCCCGCCTTGCCTTACGATTACGAGGCGCTTCAGCCCTTCATGTCGAAGGAAACGCTGGAGTACCACCACGACAAGCATCACAAGGCCTATGTCGACAACGGCAACAAGCTGGCCGCAGAGGCCGGCATGGAAAACCTGTCGCTGGAAGAGGTGGTGAAGCAGTCGTTCGGCAAGAATGCCGGCCTCTTCAACAACGCCGCCCAGCACTACAACCACGTCCATTTCTGGAAGTGGATGAAGAAGGGCGGCGGCGGCAACAAGCTGCCGGGCGCGCTGCAGAAGGCGGTCGACAGCGATCTCGGCGGCTATGACAAGTTCAAGGCTGACTTGATCGCCGCTGGCACCACCCAGTTCGGCTCGGGCTGGGCCTGGGTCTCGGTCAAGGACGGCAAGCTCGCCATCTCCAAGACCCCGAACGGCGAGAACCCGCTGGTTCACGGCGCTACCCCGATCCTCGGCGTCGACGTGTGGGAGCACTCCTATTACATCGACTATCGCAACGCGCGCCCGAAATATCTCGAGGCTTTCGTCGACAGCCTGATCAACTGGGATTACGTGCTGGAACTCTACGAAAAGGCGTGAAGACCGCTCTTTCGGTCCACTGAATTTGATCTGGAGGAGCCCCGCTTTTGCGGGGCTTTTTCTTTGGCCCAGCGGCCCGGGCTTGGCCGTCCTGCCGATCTCGCGACCATTCAACTGAGGTTCAAAGGCGCGTGAGTGGATATTCCGGAATTTTTGGGCCACCTTGGCCGTTGTCCCAGGCATACGAATGTCTCGATCGTCAACCAAGGAACTCACCGAATGAGAAAGCTTGTCCTCGCCGTCTCGATGCTTGCCTTCGCGGGCTCGGCCGCCTTCGCTGATCCGATCGCCGACCGTCAGGCCCTGATGAAGGAGCGCGGCAAGCTCGTGGGCGGCCTTGCCAAAGTGGTCAAGGGTGATGCCGCTTTCGACGCGGCCGCCGTGCTCGACCAGCTCAAGGCCCTGGAAGCGAATGCGCAGAAATTCGATGTCGCGACGATGTTCCCGGCCGGCAGCGACAAGGGCGAAACCGAAGCCGCTCCGAAGATCTGGGAAGACCCGAGCGGCTTCAAGGCCGCTGGGGATAAATATCTGGCCAATGTGAAGGAAGCCGTGGCTGCCGCGCCCGACAGCGTCGACGCGCTGAAGACCAGCTTTGGCGCGGTGACCGCCAATTGCGGCGGCTGTCACCAGCCCTATCGCCTGAAGAAGAGCTGACGGGACGCGCCCGGTGTGGGGCAGGATAGTCGGCGCCGGCGTGGCGCTGGCCGGCATTGTCGCCGGAGCCGGATGGATTTTGTCCGCGCCGGTCGGGCTGGATGCAGCCACCGTTGCCGGGCTCGGGGCGGGCGATGCGGTGCGCGGCAAACGCATCTTCAACGCCGGCGGCTGCACATCCTGCCACGCGCGGCCCAAGGCTGAAGGCGACGCCCGGCTGGAACTGGTGGGTGGGGTCGAACTGAAGACCGGGTTTGGCACCTTCGTTGCGCCTAACATCTCGCAGGACAGACAAGACGGCATCGGCGCCTGGTCATTGGAGGACTTCGCCAACGCCATGATGCGCGGCGTCTCGCCTTCCGGCGAACATCTCTATCCGGCCTTTCCCTATACTTCCTATGCCCGCATGAAGCCGTCGGATGTGGCCGATCTCTACGCCTATCTGAAGACGCTGCCAGCGGTTCCCGGAAAGGCGGCGGCGCATTCACTGTCTTTCCCCTTCACCATTCGTCGCGGCATCGGCCTTTGGAAACGGCTCTATCTAGACAGCAACCCGGTTGTGGCGCTCGCCGCCGACGCACCCGCCGCGGTCGTCGCCGGACGCTATCTGGTTGAAGGGCCCGGCCATTGCGGCGAATGCCACACACCGCGCGATGTCTCTGGCGGACCCGACAAGACACAATGGCTGGCCGGCGCGGTCGCCGCCGAAGGTGGCGGCATCGTGCCGAACATCACGCCTGGCAAGGGCAGCTTCGCCGGCTGGTCGGCCGCCGACATCGCCAACTATCTGGAGACCGGCTTCACGCCGGAGTTCGATTCCGTCGGCGGTTCGATGGCCGACGTGCAGAAGAACATGGCGCAACTGACGACCGAAGATCGCGCCGCGATCGCCGCCTATCTGAAGGCGATACCGCCGCACGCCAATGGCTATCCGGCGCGGAAGTAGCGAAGGCCGTCGGCAATCGGCAGTCGGGAAGAAAACCCGTCGCAGTGTCGGCTGCGACAGGCGAGACGGCGAATTCCACGTCAACAATCTCTTCCGACTGCCGACTGCCGACAGCTCAGGCTTCCATCTTCCCCGTCACCTTGAGAGCAAAAGCATAGGTGAAGGCGATCTCCTCCAGCCTGGAGAAGCGCCCGGACGCACCGGCATGGCCGGATTCCATGTTGATCTTGAACAGGACCGGGCTGTCGCTTCGTTTCATTTCGCGCAGCCGCGCCACCCATTTCGCCGGCTCCCAATAGGTGACACGCGGGTCGGTCAGCCCGGCCAGCGCCAGGATTGGTGGATAATCGAGCGCGCCGACATTGTCGTAGGGCGAATAGGCCGCGATGGTGCGGTAGTCGTCCGCCGAGGCGATCGGGTTGCCCCATTCGGGCCATTCTGGCGGTGTCAGCGGCAGGGTCGCGTCCAGCATGGTCGTCAGCACATCGACAAAAGGCACTTCGGCGACGATACCGCCGAATGCGTCGGGCGCCATGTTGGCGATGGCGCCCATCAGCATGCCGCCGGCCGAACCGCCCTGCGCCACGATGCGGTCATGGGCGGTGTAGCCTTCGGCCACCAGATGCCGGGCGGTCGCGATGAAATCCGTGAAGGTGTTCATCTTCGTCGCGCGTTTGCCGTCCTCGTACCAGGCGTAGCCCTTGTCCTTGCCACCGCGGATATGGGCGATCGCATAGACGAAGCCGCGGTCGACCAAGGAGAGGCAGTTGGTGTTGAAGGATGCCGGTATGGCGATGCCGTAGGAACCGTATCCGTAGAGCAGGCAGGGCGCCGAGCCGTCGATGGGCGTGTCGCGGTGGTGGATCAGCGAAATCGGCACCAATTCGCCATCGTGAGCGGGGGCCATCAGCCGTCGGGTGACATAGTGGCTGGCATCGTGGCCGGACGGCACTTCCTGCGTCTTCAACAATGTGCGCTGGCGCGTGCGCATGTCGTAGTCGAACAGCTGCGACGGCGTCGTCATCGACGAATAGGAGAACCGCATGATTTCGGTGTCGTATTCGTAGGACCCCGACAGGCCAAGCGAGAAGGCCTCCTCGTCGAAGGAGATCAGATGTTCCTCGCCGCTCGCCCGCTCGCGCACGACGATGCGCGGCAGGCCGTCCTTGCGCTCCAGGCGTACCATGAAGTCCTTGAAGCCGATGACCGAGAGGATGAGGCGTCCCGGCTCGTGCGGCACCAGCTCGCGCCAGTTGGCGCGCACAGGGTCGTGTGCCGGCGCGGTCATGATCTTGAAGTCCTTGGCGCCGTCGGCATTGGTCAGGATGAAGAAGACATCGCCGCCTTCCTCGAGGTCGTATTGCAGCCCGATTTCGCGTGCCGCCACCAGCTTCGGCTCGGCAAGCGGCTCGCCGGCGCGCAGCAGCCTGTATTCGGAGGTCTCGTGATCGTTGATGCCGATCATGATCCATTCGTTGCTGCGCGTTCCGCCAACATTCATGAAGAAACCTGGATCTTGTTCTTCGTAGACAAGAAGATCTTCTTGCGAATTGGCGCCGATCGCATGGTAGAAAGTCTTGGATGGGCGATGATTGGCATCGAGCCTGGTGTAGAAGAACCCGCTGTTGTCGGCCGCCCACACGCCGCCGCCGCCAGTATCCTCGATGCGGTCGGCAAGATCGTTTCCGTCGGCAAGATCTCGCACGTATAGCGTGTAGAATTCGGAGCCCTTGTCGTCGAAGGCCCACAACAGCCTTTTGTGGTCGGAAGAGTGGTCGACGCCGCCCAGGCGGAAGTAGGCCTTGCCTTCGGCTTCGAGGTCGCCGTCGAGCAGGATCTGCTGTTCGCTGCCGTCGCGCGGCGTGCGGAAATAGCGCGGCTGTTCGCCGCCGAGCTTGAAGGAGGAGCCGTAGGCGAAGGGGCCGTCCTTCATCGGCACGGAGGAATCGTCCTCCTTGATGCGGCCCTTCATCTCGCCGAACAGAGCTTTCTGCAGGTCGGCGGTGTCGGTCATCAAGGCCGCCTGGTAGGCATTCTCGGCCTCCAGATGCTTGCGGATCGTCGGATCGAGCACGGAGGAATTCTTGAATACTTCCTGCCAGTTGTCGGCCCGCAGCCAGGCATAGTTGTCGACCCGGGTCACGCCGTGGTGGGTGTCGGAATGGGGTCGCTTTTCCGGGCGCGGTGCAGTGGCCTGGGGAAAAATTGCAGGTCGGGTCATCCAAATCTCGCTGTGCAGAATCCGAGTTGCGACTGAACACGGCGAGGCGGCGGCATTCAAGAGGCGCCCGCTTCTTTACGCGGCGGACGGCGGTCGAGGGAGGCGCTGCTCAGTAGTTGACGTTGGGGAAGGTTGGGAAACGCTCGCCGGCGGCCCGGATGTAGTTCAAGATGTTCTCCAGAGCCGCGGTTCGATTAGGCCAAGCGATAACGCAGAAGTTGTACGGAGTACGGAAAAATATCCACCCGTCAAAGAATATTTTCTTGAGCAGTATTAATATAGTTGAAGAATGAATTGACTTACTTGTCTATCAAGTCCATTAAAGCCCCGTGACACGACTCGCGGGCAACAGCCTGTGCAGAAGCGTGCAGCGCCCTCTCCAGAATGGGCAAGACTTAACTCTCGTTGGGACCCGAACGCTATGGATATTGTCGAAACGCCTCCAAAAAACAGCGATATGCTGATCGAGTTGACCGCAGACGTGGTTGCCGCATACGTCAGCAACAATCCTGTTCCGGTGGGTGAGCTTCCGAATCTGATCGCCGATGTTCACGCTGCCCTTGGCCGCGTGGGTGGAACGGTGGAACAGCCGCCTGCCGACAAGCAGAAGCCGGCTGTCAATCCGAAGCGCTCGGTTCATGACGAATACATCGTCTGCCTCGAGGACGGGAAGAAGTTCAAGTCGCTCAAGCGCCATTTGATGACCCATTACGGGCTGACCCCCGACCAGTACCGCGAAAAGTGGGGCTTGGACGCCAACTATCCGATGGTCGCCCCGAACTATGCCGCCGCGCGCTCGCAGCTGGCCAAGAAGATGGGCCTCGGCCGCAAGCCGAAGGGCCGGTAGTTCCAGGCTTTTCACGGGTTCACGGCTTCGCCAAGGAGTTGTTGCCCGCGTGATCGAACGGCGCCTTCGGGCGCCGTTTCATTTTTCGGGCATGGCTGCGCGCCCGGTTTCCGACATGGCCGCCATCCTCGCTTTGCGCCGGCGCTTCGCCGCGCAGCCGGTCCAGTGCCTGTTTCAGCGCGATATGACGGTTGAGATCGTAGCTCCAGTGGCGGCGCATGCCCTTTAGCCGCTCGCGTTCGATGACCCGCTCAAGCCTTTGCATCAATTTGGCTTTCGTCTCGGGCGGCGCGGTAAACGCGGCCGCCAGATCGATGCCGCATAACAGGCTCGTCGCCGCGAGCTGGCGTGCCTCGTTTGCCTGCGCTGTTTTCCTGGCACCGAAACTTTTCGCTTCTTCCTCGAACCGCTTCATCCGTCCTGCCTCGCTGTTGCTGTGACGGTGAGATCATCTCCGCTACGCGGGGCGTGGGGAGAAAGGACAAGCGCGCTTCGGGACGGTGAAAATTATTCGCAAGTCATTTCAAGACTTTGCGCGCTATTTGCCAGATTCAATGTTCTTGATTTGTTCACATGTACGGCGTATCCGGCTACAAAGGAACTTATTCCTATAACGGGAGGGGTTTCGTGCAATTGATGACCGTCCTAGCCGATGAACCGGGCGAACCTGCCACCAGCGGGCTCGTATTTTCGGAAGGGTCTCACCCACATGCGAAGCGACGCGACGAGATCGTGTTCGAACTTTGCGAAGGGCTGATCGACATGACCGCGGCGCTGTTTTCGGTGTCGAGCAGGGAACTGCGCAAGGCGCAGCGCACGTCGGCGCCGGTGACGCGGGTCCGGCAGATCGCCATGTATGTCGCGCATGTCGTGCTGCAGTTCACCCAGGGCGAGATCGGCCGCGCCTTCGGCCGCGACCGCACGACGGTGGTTCATGCCTGCCACCTCATCGAGGACATGCGCGACGACGCCGAATTCGACCATCTCGTGCTGGTGGTCGAACGGATTGCCTATGCCGCCTTCCGCGACCGGCTGGGGCGCTGAGATGGAGGCGTGCGCGACTGTGGTTTCAAGCGAAAGAAGGCTGCTGCATTTTCTGATGCCGGGCCCGGCCTCGCTGCGGCCGGCCTCGGTCGCGGGCCGGCTGCTTGTCGAAGCTTCGGGGCGGGGTGCGATCGCGGTGGAGGAGCATGTGCTTGCCACGCTCGCTTCCGGCGGCGTGATCAAACGCGAAGGGTTCAGCCTGGCATTGACGGCCAGCGGCGCTGCGCTGGCGCAGCGCCTGTCCGCGCCTGCCGACGCATTTGGCGGGCGACAACGCGAACTTGGCGTGGTGACCGCCGATACCGGCACCTGTCCGGTTTCGGTCATGGCCAATCTGTCGGAATCGCCGCTGGCGCAACTGGTGCGGCGCAAGACCAAGGACGGCAAGCCGTTTCTGAGCCCACCGGAATTCGAGGCGGGCGAAAGGCTGCGCGCCGACTATACGCGCGGCCAGATCATGCCGAGGCTGGGCGCCAACTGGGAGGCATCGGTCTCGTCGGGCCGGCGCGCCGACGGCCTCGCCGACCTGACCGACGCCGCGCTCGCCGCGCGCCATCGCGTCGAGGCCGCGCTGGCGGCGGTCGGCCCGGAACTGTCCGGCGTTCTGGTCGATGTCTGCTGTTTCCTGAAGGGGCTCGAACGGGTCGAAAGCGAACGCGGCTGGCCGCTGCGCTCGGCCAAGATCGTGCTCAAGACCGGCCTGGCAGTACTGGCGCGGCACTACCGCCCGCCGGCGCGTGGACCAAGGCAACCCCTGCATTGGGGCGCGCAGGATTATCGCCCGCGCATCGCGTGACGGTAGATAGTCTTTCGCGAAACGCTCAGGCGGTCTGCTTCAGCGCCGCTTCGGCATCGTGCTTGATGCGCTTGACCATGGAGCGCAGGCCGTTGGCGCGCTGCGGCGACAGATGTTCGTCCAGCCCCAGCGCTTTCAGCGTGGCTTCCGCGTCGGTCTTCAGGATATCGCTGGAAGTGTGGCCGGAAAACAGCGCCAGCATGATCGCCACCAGCCCACGCACGATATGCGCGTCAGAATCGCCCTGGAACGTCAGCACCGGATCGCCGCCGCTGCCCTGTTCGGTGGTCAGCCACACCTGGCTGACGCAGCCGGGCACCTTGTTCTGGGGTATGCGGGCGGTATCGGGGAATTCCGGCAGCGCTTCGCCCAGCTCGATCACATAGCGATAACGGTCTTCCCACTCGTCGAGCAGGGAGAAGTCGTCGCGTATGGCTTCGATGGTGGCGCTCATGCAGGCGATATAGTCACGCCGGCCGCTACAGTCACGGAAAAAGAAAACCGCAGGCGCCGAGAGGGAGGCGGCCTGCGGGTGATGCCGAAGATCGGCAAGGGGATTTTCGCGACAAAAGTGGGATCGGGGCCTGGCGCCCCGGCCGATCAGTTGTTCGGATCGGGGCGGGCGGACGGCGTCGGGATGACGCTGCCGGTGATGGTCGTGGTGTCCGACGGGCCGGCCGGCGCGGCCTCGGCCTGCTTGGCCGGCTGGTCGTCCAGCATGTCGGCGGCGATCTTGGCGGTTTCCTTGGCGCGTACCGAGATGGTGTGCACCGCGGCCTTGCCGGTTTCGCAGACGTCGGGCTTGCGTTCGCACATGCCGGCAATGTCGCCGACCGCGTCGCGCGCCGCCAGCAGCGCCTGGATGGGGTTTACGCTCTGGCCCTGTTCGTCGGAGCCGACGCTGAACGGCAGCACGAGCAGCACGAGCGAGAACCAGAAAGCGGCTCTGAGCAGAAAGAACATGACACGACCCTCTCGTTGTGACCGGACCGGGCATCGTTGTGCCGCAGTCTCGTTTGTTGAGGATGATCCTGACACAGCCGCGCAAAGGACGGCTTGCGGTCCATGCGAGAATTTGCCTCAAATTTTAGACAATCTGGAAAGGCCCGATTTTCGATTTAGACAAGGCTAAAATGCGGCCTTTTTCGTTAGGGCTGCGGTAACCATCTAAGATGCTGTGTTTATTCGTCTTTTCCGGCACTGCTCCGATAGCGTCCGAAATGGCCGGAAAAGTCCTGAAGGCGGTCCGGCTAACCCGGTGTTTACCATGACCGCAATCGGCTGGGCATGGATGCCGGGGGATACCGATATTCGCACCGTGATCGGCCTAGTTCGGCCCGGTTTTATTCATTCCTTAAAGGCTGGATGCGAGTTTCAGATCAACAAAAGCGATCTGCAAAGCAGACCAGTGTGAGTGCGTTGCGTTGAATTCGATAGCGACCCGATACGTTGATTTGCCCGACGCCGTGGCCGCAGGCTGCGAGCGGTTGGTGCATGCTGGCGTTACCGATCAGGCCGCCCGCCGCAGCCAGCGCCGTTTCATCGGCCTGATGCTGGCGGCACCTTTCCTGTTCGCCAGCGCCGCCGTTGTCCTGGTCACCGCCAGGCTGGGTGCCGATGTCACCGTTGCCACCATTTTCGCGATCTTCGGTCTGTCCTGGTTCACCGCACTGCTGGTGGCTGCCACGGGCCGCCTGATGCCGGCCGCTGGCGTGGCACTTGGCGCCGGCGCCGTCGGCCTTGCCGGCCTGGTCGCCGCCGGTGGCGGTCTCGCGTCGCCGCTGGTCATCCTGGCGCTGGCCCTGTCGGCCGAGGCTTTCTGGATTGGCAATTCGCGCCGCGCCGCGGGCATTGGCCTCGCGGCTGCGCTCGCCGCGCTCGTTCTGCAATTCGCCCTGGCGCCGTTGCTGCCGGTGGAAGCACCGACCGCCTGGCACTGGCTGTTCCCGGTCGCCTGGGGCCTGACCTGGCTGCCGCGCGTTCGCGGTCTCGGACGGTCGCTCGCCGATGACGACGCGACGCCGGAGGCAACGCGCCTGGAAGACATTATCGACGCCGTGGTGCTGCGTTTGGCGCAGAACGGCGAGGTGCTGGAAGCGTCGGCGCAGTCGCGCGGGCTGTTGAAGCTCGCGCCTGAACTCCTGTCCGGCAACGGGTTGTTCGACCGCATCCATCTGGCCGACCGCGTCGCCTACCTGTCGTCGCTGGCCGACATGCGCGAGGGCGCTGCGCTGCGCAGCGTCGAGATGCGCGTGCGCCTCCCCAGGGGCGAGGCGGGCGATGGCGCCTCCAACCACCAGCCGTTCCGGCTCGACCTGATGCGCGCCGGCGATGGTTTCGTCGCGCTGCTGCGCTCGAACGAAGAGATGCAGGACCTGAAGCATGCGCTGGCCGGCGCGCGTGAATCGGCGGCTGGCGCCGATGTCGCCAAAGGCAGGTTCCTGGCCGCCGTCAGCCACGAGTTGCGTACGCCGCTCAACGCCATCATCGGCTTCTCGGACATGCTGCTGAACGAGATATTCGGCGGCTTCAAGGACCCGCGCCAGAAGGAATATGTCGAGCTGGTGCGCGATTCCGGCCACCATCTGCTCGCCGTCGTCACTTCGATCCTCGACGTGTCGCGCATCGAATCGGGCGCCTATTCGGCGCAGCCGGAGCCGTTCCGCTTCGTCGACGCCGTCGAGATGTGCCAGTCGATGATGCACATGCAGGCCGAGGCCAAGAACATCCGGCTGACCACGCAGATCGCCGCCGATTCGGGCGAGATCAACGCCGACCGCCGCGCCGTGCAGCAGATCCTCATCAACCTGACCTCGAACGCCGTCAAGTTCACGCCGGACGGCGGCGCGGTCTCGATCGGTTCGCGCCGCATCGGTTCGCGCCTGCATTTCTGGGTGAGCGATACCGGCATCGGCATAGCCGAGGCGGATCTGTGCAATCTCGGCAAGCCGTTCATGCAGATCCAGAACGACTATACACGCCGCTTCGAAGGCACCGGCCTCGGCCTGTCGCTGGTCAAGGGCCTCGTCAGCCTGCACGAAGGCACGATGTCGGTCGAAAGCGCGCCGGGCGAGGGCACCAAGGTGACCATCAGCCTGCCGGTGGATGGTCCGAAGGGGAATGCCCCCAAGTCGACCGTGCTGCCGTTGACCCAGCCAAGGAACGAAAAGGAGGCCGGCCTTGGCTCGCTCCGCAAAACAGCCTAGGAAAGGCGCCCGCAACAAGCGCCCCGGCATGCTGCAGACCGGCACCGCGGCGCTGGGCGAGATGATCGCCAACAACCCTGTCCTGGTCGGTGGCTCGACCGCCTTCCTGGTGACGCTATTCTACGTCTCGGCCAACGCTCTGTGGTATCAGCCGGGCCTGCACACCGGCGCCTTCTTTGCCACGCGCAGCTTCCAGCAATTCCCGGTACCGGCCGTGCCGGAGCCGGAGACCACCATCAACATTGAGCGACCCGACCCGAATGCGGCGGCAGTCCCCGCCACTTCGCAGCAGGCAGTCGCCAAGAGCGATCCGGTCGTGCAGCGGGTGCAGGGCGTGCTGAAGGAGATCGGCTATTACGACGGTACCGTCGACGGCCTGACCGGGCCGGCGACGCGCAAGGCGATCGAGACCTATCGCCAGAAGATGGGCCTCTCTGTTTCCGGCGCCATCGACGGAGCGTTGCTCGACCATCTCGGCATTGCCACCACCGCCTCGGTGGTGCCGCAACCGGCGCCGCGCAGCGACACCACAGGCACGGTCCCGAAACCGGCGCCGGCCAATGCCATGACGGATCAGCAGAAGACCGACGCCCGCCTCGTCAAGATCCAGGCGGGCCTGCGCGCCTTCGGCAATAACGACATCAAGATGGACGGCGTCATCGGCGCCCGCACCAAATCCGCCATTCGCGAGTTCCAGTCGCTGTTCGGACTGCCCGAAACCGGCGAGCCGGACGAAGTGGTCTATGCCAAGATGCGCGAGATCGGCCTGACCAACTGAGGTCGGGTTCTCCGCCCGCGGGCAAAACGGCGACGGACCATGCGCTGGACACAAGCGCACGCCCTGCTACAGCAATCACCTATGAAAAAGCATTTCCCGCAATCCGCTTCTCGCGGAGCCCGCCCATGCGTGTGACCACCGACCTGTGGGTGTCGGCGCTGGTGCGCCGGGCCTTTTCGTCGAGCGGCTTCGCGGCGATCCTCCAGCGCGGCGCCACCGAGGCGGGCGCCGTCTTCGTGCTGACGCGCGATCGCTTCGGCGAGGTGACACTCTACGGCCCGGCGCCGCAGACCAGTTATGACAACGCGCGGCCCGACGAGCGCCTGTTCGGCAAACTCGAGACGACGCTGGACGAGGAGGTCGTCATCAAAAGGCTGGAGCGGGAGAAGAAGTTCGACCCCGACATCTGGGTGGTCGAGATCGAGCCGGGTTCGGAACCGGTGGAAGAACTGATCGCGATCAGGACGCCTTGAACGCCGGCTTGCCCTGCTGCGTTGCCGCCGGCGTGTCGGAATTGGCGGTTGTCTCGCGCGCGTCGCGCAGGCCCGGCGACAGCGCCTCGGCCTGCCACTGCGCCAGCTGGCCGCGCGCCACGTCCAACGGCAGCAACCTGTAGCGGTCGAGGAACAGGCGGATCGACTGCGGATGCGGAAACTGGCCGGGAAAGACCGCCACGGCGATCAGGAAGGCGTGGTCGTCGCCGAGTTCGAGTGTGCGCAGTGCGGTGAGCAGCCGCGAATAGTCGTCCGCCGCCGCGATCGAATGCGCCGTGGCGAAGTCGATCCGCAACGCGTCGGCGAGCGCGGTCTTGAAGAAGGCGGCGTTGCCGCTCAGCGCCATGTCGCGCAGCTTCCGGTAGGGATTGGTGTCGGCTCTGGCCGGAGCGGTGGTGGCGGTGTTGTTAGGGTCGGCCATCACCGCGCGCAGGCGCTGGCGCACCGCCTCGGCCGCCTGGCCAGGCATGGGCTTGGCCGGTCCAGGCGCCTCAGTTGCGGTATCGCGCATCTCGCGCGACCGGCCCTGTGCTGGCCGTTCCAGTGCGCGGATCAGATGCGAAATCGCGGGGTTGAGGTCCTTGCGGCGGGCGATGGCGCGCGCATGGGGCAAGCCATGACGGCCGATCAGGGCGATGAGGTCAACATCCGTCAACGCCCGCGAGCGGATCAGGAGCGGCGCCGCGATATCGACCTTGGCGTCGGCAAGCCTGAGCACCAATTGGCGCGGCGCGTATTCGGTTTCCGAAAGGGCGGCTGCGCCGAAGCGCAGCGCCTCATTGGGCGTATCGTCGAACAATGGCAGGGCAAGGTCTTCCAACTGCGCTATCTCGCGGCGCGACGGGCGCGGCAGCGAGCAGAACGCCGAAATGGCGGCCCGGAAAAGCCGCTCGGCCTTTCCCGTTTCCATCCGCACCGCGATATGCCGGAAGTCAGAAGATGACACGAGTTACGCCTGTACAAACACACGGCGCTCCGATCCCGACGCGGACAACAGTCCGGCCGAGGGCGCGCGAACAAGCATCAAATTAGCCGCGATCCGTTAGCGCTCCGTTAACCCTCTAGGCGCCTAATCAACCCTGTAGGCGTTGCGTTTGTGCTCTGGGTCGAACCGAGAGGAATGCGCGAACCATGGGACAGGTACTGTCTTTCCAGCCGCGGAACGCGGCACCAAACAGACTTCCGCGAAGCGTTGATACGGCCGCGTCCGTCATCATCTTTCCAGGGGTGCGCTACGAGCGGCCGCAGGAAGGTGCGGCAACGGCATCGGGCGCCGAGACGGGCACGCAAGGCGCGCCGTCGTCGAAGCCGCGCCACTGAGGCGGCGTAAGTCGCTTTCCGATCAGAATTGCTGCAATTCGCAGGAACTCTGATCGAGGAAACGCGCCACCGCCGGCTTCCAGCTTTCATCCGGCACGAAGGCGCGCACCACCACGATGCCTTCCTCAATCGGCGCCTCGACAAAGATCGAGCCCTGGAACCCGTCGGGCAGGGCCTTGCGCACCTCGATCATCTGCGCCGGCGTCAGCACCACCGCATCCAACTGGCCGTTTGTCGCGCTGCGATCGTTGAAGCTGTAGATGTTGTGGCCGTTGCGGTCGTAGACCGAGACCGACCAGAACGGCACCGAGCCCGGCGCGGTCAGCTGTATCATGCCGTCGGCGAGGTCGAAGCGGCAGGCGGCGGCGTAGAATTGCGGATCGATCGACTTCACCGGCGCCGGACTGCCGGCATCCGCGTCAAGCCGGGCCATGGTGTAGAAATCCGACTTCATCGCCAGGTTCGACCAGGCGTCGCGCTCGGAAAACGTCGGCACCAGCAAAAGCACGGCGATGTGTACGATGGCCGCGCCGACGAGGCCGAGCAGGATGGCGTGGAACAGCCTAGCCATCGCAGCCGATCCTCAGGATGGCCGGCAGCTTGACGTCGGAGAGCCCGGTCGAGGCGGCAATCGGCGTGTCGTAGAAATTGAGCACGAAGCGCAGCGGACCGGCGCCGGCGACGGGAAGCCAGTTGCCGGGCGCCGCGTTACTGGCCACCGTAATGACGGTGGAATTGTCGGCCTGGCGCAGGATCTCGTGCGACTGCAGCGCCGCCTGGCGCGGCCGGCCGGACACGATCGGGTCAAGCGCCTGGTCGGCGGCGTGCAGGGTCCAGAACCGCGCCGTCGGGAAACTGCCTTCGATGGTGTAGCTGCATTCGCGCCGCAGGCTTTCGCCGTTGGAATCGGCCTCGGCGACGAAGGAAAGACCCTCGGCGCGGCCAAGCGCCAGCGCGCCCTGGCGGGCCACGCGCGCCTGCGAATAGGGATCGGCCTCCGCTGTGCCGATATCGGGAAAGGCCGTCCACGGCCCGATGCGGATGGCGCCGCCGCCGCTCTGGGCATCGAGCGCGTACCAGACGCTGCCGCCGCCCAACCCGATGGCGATGGCGAGAGCCAGAAGCGTCAGCAATGCGTTCTTCAGCATGGAGGCTCGTCAGGGCAGGGGATCATTGCGACATGGTGGCCGGCATAGCGGCGGTGCGGGGCTGGTGCAAGGCTGTGGGCTGCTTCACAGCGCCGAGAGCGTTTCGGGTTTGGTAGGCGGGGTGAGCACCGGCGCATCCTCGAAGGTCTTGCTGAGCGTGCGCAGGGTCTGCGTGGTGCGGCTGGACAGAACGGGCGGCCGCTCGGCGGCCACCTTGGCCTGGTCGTCGGCTGCCGGCTTCTTCTCGGGCTCGGTCTTGGCCGCCACCGTCTTGTCGACGAAGGGCTGGTCGATGCCGGGGATCGGCTTCAGGTCGATGTTCTGGTGCGCATAGACCATCATCCGCTGCCAGATCATCGCAGGCAGCGAGCCGCCGGTCATGTTGTTGGTGGGGCGGAAGTCGTCATTGCCGAGCCAGACCGCAGCCGTGTAGTTGCCGGTGAAACCGACATACCAGGCGTCGCGGTAGCTCTGCGTGGTGCCGGTCTTGCCGCCCGAAACGATGTTGGGCAATGCCGCGCGGCGGGCCGTGCCGATGACCGGCACCTGCACCAGCATCGAGTTCATCGAATGCAGCGCCTTTTCCGACAGTACGCGGCGCGGCGGCGGCGCGTCCTTGGCCCAGTCGTAGACGACCTGGCCGGTGTGAGTGACGAGCTGGGTGATGCCGTGGCGCGTGCCGACAAAGCCGTTCTGGGCGAAGACCGAATAGCCGGTCGCCTGGTCCATCACCGTCATGCCGGAGGTGCCGAGCACCATGGTCTTGTGCGATTCCAGCGGCGATTCCACGCCCATGTCCTCGGCCATCTTCTTGATCGGCGGGATCGACAGCGAATCCTTGGCCAGCCGCACCGGCACGGTGTTGATGGATTTGACGAAGGCGGTGAGCAGCGTGATCTTGCCGCCGAAACCACCGCTGTAATTCTTGGGCGTCCAGTTGCCCCAGCTGACCGACGCGCTCGAAATCACCGATTCCGGCGTGAAACCATGCTCCATAGCGGTCGCATAGACATAGGGCTTGAACGACGAGCCGGTCTGGCGCAGCGCCTTGGTGGCGCGGTTGAACTGGCTGGCGCCGTAGTCGCGGCCGCCGACGATGGAGCGCACGGCACCATTGGTCTCGATGACCACGACCGCACCTTCGGTGACGCGATAGTCCTTGCCGTATTGGCGCAGGTGGAACTCGACAGATTCCTCGGCGGCGTCCTGGATGTTGGCGTCGAACGTGGTGTGGGCGACCAGCGAATGCGTGCCCTTGGGTGCGATGCGCTTGACCTCGTCGAAGGCCCAGTCGAGGAAATAGTCCGGGCTCTTGCGCTCGCCGCGGTCGACGACATTGGCCGGATGCAGCCTTGCCTGCAGCACCTGGCCTTCCGACATGAAGCCGCTTTCGACCATGTTGTTGAGCACGACGTTGGCGCGGGCGCGCGCCGCCGGCAGGTTGACGTGCGGCGCGTATTTGGTCGGCGCCTTGAACAGGCCGGCCAGCATCGCCGATTCCGCCAGTGTCAGGTCCTTCACGCTCTTGCCGAAATAGAAATCGGCCGCCGCCTCGATGCCGAAGGTGCCGCCGCCCATGTAGGACCGGTCGAGATAGAGCTGCAGGATCTCTTTCTTGGAAAGATTGGCTTCCAGCCAGAGCGACAGGAAGGCTTCTTTGACCTTGCGCTCCAGCGTGCGTTCGTTGGTGAGGAACAGGTTCTTGGCCAATTGCTGGGTGATCGAGGAACCGCCCTGGACGACCGAATTGGCGCGCACGTTCTCGGTCATGGCGCGCATCAGGCCGAGGACGTCGATGCCGTAGTGGTCGAAGAAGCGGCGGTCCTCGGTCGCCAGCACAGCCTTGATGACATGGTCGGGCATCTGGTCGACCGGCACGGAATCGCGCTGGATGATGCCGCGCTGGCCGATCTCGTTGCCGTAGCGGTCGAGGAAGGTGACGGCGAAGTCGCCCTGGGCGCGCCAGTCGCCCTTGGTTTCCTGGAAGGCCGGCAGCGCCAGCGCCAGCATGACGACGGCGCCGCCGGTGCCGAGCGTAAAGCCTTCCGACAGGATCTCGACCAGCCAGCGCCGCCAGCCTTTGACCTTGAAGCGGCGGAAGAAGATGGTGGCGCTTTCCCAGAACTCGCCGGCCCGGTAGCGCAACTCGTAGAGGCTGGAATCGAGCCAGGCATCCAACGACAGGAACCAGGCGGCGATCGGGCCTCTTTTCTTGCGCGGTTCCTGGGAATTGCTCATCGAGGACGGTTACTGGCTTCGGATGGTTGCGCGGTGATCGGATTATACGCGTTCGCCGCGCAAACGGGAACGCGGACGGCGCCCTCTCGGCGGTCAGGGCCGACTATTCGTCGATTGCTGCGGCACTGGCAAGGGCTCAGCCATTGGACGCGCGATTGGTGAAGGGAGGGTAAAGGCAAACCATTAGGGATAAACGATATTAGCGACCAGCTAAGCGCTGAATTTGATCAGTTTCCAACCGACAGCGATTGTTTCAGCATGTCGAGGTCCTGCAGGCGCCGGTTGGTCAACAGCTTGGCGTTGTTGTTTTCCTGGATAAGCCTGTCGAAGAAGGCGGGATTGATTGGCTTGACGGGCGGTTGCGTGGCGCTGCCGCCTTGCTTGGCCTCGATCGCCGCTATGCGCTCGTTCGACGATTTCAACGCGTCGGCGACGCCCGCGATATCGGCGTTGATCTTGGCCAGTTGCGCGCTGTTGGCGGCGATCTGCTCGGCCAGTTGCGAGCCCTGGTCCCGGGTGGTGAACCTGATGCCGCTTCCGGTCCATTCGAAATTGGCGACATAGGGCAGCGCCAGCAGCGCCGCGCCGATGACGATGATGGCCGAATGCCCGGCCGAAACTTCCAGCTTCTTCAGGATCAGGATGATCGCCAGCACGACCAGGACGGTGCCGGCCACGGCGAACAGGATATCGATGTTGGACATGACGCTTCCCCCAAGCGGGATTTCCATACAACGGAAACCGCCCGACTGAATGTGAGGAAGGTCACGGAGATCGCCGTGCCAGAAGCGCGCGACCATCAGGCCGTTTCGAAGTGCCGCCGCCAATTGCGGGCTTACGACGACAAACGGTGATGAACGGCCATTTTCAAAAAATAGGAAAATAGTCCTTGACACCGTTACGATGCTTTGCTAGGATTTGGTTATCGTCGGAAAAGTGTAGGTGGCGCAGCGGCGCCCCGGCGATTTCCCCTTAATATCTAGCCTGCCGGTCTCTGCACCAGCACCAGACGATGCCGGCGCGCGGCACCTGCATGGTTGTTCGGCTGCCGGCGCACTTTGAGTAACCGTCAGGTTCCGACCGTTTTCAGGAAAAGCAATGCCGAGTTCGAGACCGAACGCGAAACAGCGGGCGTTGCGCGCGCTGGCGGAAGGCGCACGGGTGACGCTCGATCTTCTGGCCGATGCGTCCGGCCGCTCGCTGCAGGCGCTGAAGAAACAGGCCGAGCGCGAAGGCTGGGCACACGCGCGGCGACCTAGCACCGACGCGGCTGAGCGCGTGCAAGCCATCGCGGCGCAGGCGCTGGAGCGGGTGGAGACGTTGTGCAGCGCACTGCTGGCCAATGAGAACATCGACAAGGCCCGCTTCGATGCGCTGACGGCCGCCATCCGCGCGCTGGATCGCATCGCCGAGATTTTGCGCACCGGCGGCATCGCCAGGGAAAGCCAGATCAAGCGCAATGAAGACCTCGCGGAGGTTCTTGGACGCATCAATGAACGCATTGTCGAACTTGCCACCCGGATGGCGGCCGAAATGGTCGCGGATCAATCGTTACTGGATGACGAGCCAGGTCGGCCTGCGGGGCGCCGAGCTGGCATGGCATGAGTGGTTTCTGAGCGCCCATGGCGTGCAATATCCGGTGGGGCGCCCGACGCCGGCGACCTGGCTGGTCACCGGCGGGCGCGGTTCCGGCAAGACCAGGCTGGGCGCCGAATGGGCGACCGCGCTGGCGCGGTGCCTGCCGCCCTTCGCCGAGTTCGGCAATCGCTACGACCGCATCGCGCTGGTGGGCGAAACGCTGGGCGATGCGCGCGAGGTGATGGTGGAGGGGCCTTCCGGCATCCTCACCATCGCCCGCGAGGACCGGCCGCGTTTCGAGCCGACGCGCCGGCGGCTGTTGTGGCCGAGCGGCGCGGTGGCGCAGCTGTTCTCCTCGGAAGATCCGGAGAGCCTGCGCGGGCCGCAATTTTCAGCCGCGTGGTGTGACGAGCTTGGATGCCCGGCGACCGACAAGGGCCCGAACCAGCCCAATGTCTTTCCCGATCCCAAATCGATGGAGAGCGCCGCTCCCTATTTTTCCGACGGCAGCCGCTCCGACATCGCCCAGCGCCGGTTCATCGAGGCCCATCTGCAGCATTGGGATGCGGCTGGGCCCGGCTTCCAGCAGGCCTGGAACCCGGTTTCGCCAGCCTATGGCGGGCGTATGCTCGATCTGTCGCGCATCTATCTGTGGGCGTGGGACGCGCGGCCGTTTCCGGCTTTTCCGCAGCGCGCCGATGTGTGGTCGGACGGCGTCAACTGGGAGCGTGGACACTGGCTGAACGGACGATTGGCGAGCCCGGACCTCGGCGCGCTGATCAACGCCGTCCTGGCCGATCACGGCTTGCCGGCTGCCGACGTTTCCGGCGCCGACGGCGTCGTGCATGGCTATGTCGTCGACGACCCGTCCTCGGCGAGGGCAAGCCTCGAACCGTTGGTCGATCTGTTCGACCTGACAGTGATCGAACAGGCCGACGGGCTGGTGTTCCGGCAGGCGGGCCAGGCTGGCGCCGCTGTGTCGGTAACAGAACTGGTGCTGGACGACGACCGTCCGGCGGTCGAGACCATGCGCGTGCCCGACCAGCAACTGCCCGCCGAGGCGCTGCTGGCGTTTCGTGATCCTTTCTCGGACTACCAATCCGCAACCGCACGCTTCGCGCGGCAGGGTGCGGCCGGCGCCCGCCAGCAGGTGCAGTCGTTTTCCGGAGTGCTCGAAAAGGGGCAGGGGCAGGCGCTGGCCGAGGACTGGCTGCGCCGCACCTGGTACGAGCGCGAGACGATCGGCTTTTCGGTGGCCATGCCCGACGACGCACTTGCGCCCGGCGCCGTGGTGACGCTGCCTGCCTCGGGAAATCCGTCCGAATTCCTGGTCACGGGCGTCGAGGATGGGCTGGTGTGCCGCGTCTCGGCAAGGCAGATCGCGCGCGGTGCGGTGCCGCGCTGGCGCAGCGTCGTGCCGAGGCCGCCGGTTCCGCCGGTCATCGTGTCAGGACGACCGCACGCGGTCTTTCTCGATCTGCCGGCGGGTGTCGGCGAGGGCAGCCTGCACGACCAGCTTCGTGTTGCGGTCTGGCAAAAGCCGTGGCGGACGCAGGCGCTCTCCGCATCGCCGGAGACGACCGGTTTCACCGCGCGCGCCATGGTGGCGAAATCGGCGGTTCTGGGCCGCTTGACCGCCCCGCTCGCCCCCGGTTTCGAGGGACGTATCGACCGTGCCGGGGCGATCTTCGTCGAGCTTTTCGATCGCCAGGCCGAGAGCATCAGCGTGGCGCAAATGCTCAACGGCGCCAACGCGGCGGCGGTGCGGTCGACGGTCGGGGTGTGGGAAGTTCTGCAATTCCAGCAGGCCACGGAAATCGAGCCGCAGCTCTGGCGACTGTCCGGTCTGCTGCGTGGCCAGCTCGGCACCTCGGACGCGATGGCCGCCGGCGCCGCCGAAGGCGCGGATTTTGTCCTGCTGGACGACGCGGTCGTGCCGGCCGGCCTGCGCTCCAGCGAAGTTGGCCTCGTGCTGAACTGGCGGGTCGGGCCGACCGGCCTGGACGGTTCCGGCCTCAATGTTGCCGAGAGCACGGCTGTCGGCGGCCAGCGGGCTGCGTTGCCACTGGCGCCAGTGCATCTGCGCGCACGGCGAGCCGGCGCCGACGTGGTGTTTTCCTGGATCCGCCGTGGCCGTGTTGACGCCGATGGCTGGGATGCGAGCGACATCCCGCTCGGCGAAGCCGTCGAACAATATCGCGTCGAGATTGCGGCGCCTGGCGGCATGCCGGTGCGTACGGTCGTCACCGCGGAACCGCGTTGGCTCTACGAGGCGGCCATGATCGTTGCCGACTTCACCGCGCCGCCTGCCGCGATCGATGTCACGGTGCGGCAGTTCAGCGTCACCGCAGGTTGGGGCGTACCGGTCTCCAAGCGCCTCTCCATTGCCTGAGAGCTCTACTTTCCGTCGAAAGGAACGAAGATGAAAACGATGAAACCCTGGTATCTTTCCCGCACCATCTGGGCGGCGCTGGTGACCATCCTGACCGGCGCCGCCGGACTGGCTGGCGCTTCGCCTGAACAGGTCGACGAAACGGCGCTGACCGACGCCTTGCTGCAAGGCGTCGGCGCGATCGCCGGGCTGGTGGCCCTGTTTGGCCGGTTGTCCGCCACCGACCGCATAGGTTAAGCTTCCTGCAACTCGCCATCCGGCCGCGATGGTGCGAGGTCAAAGGGGACGCAGCCGCCGGTGTTCATTTCGTGTTCAGCCCCGGTGCGCTAGTAAGGGCACCATGAAAAGCTTTCGTTCCAATCTCCGGTCGATTGTGCTGGCGCTCGGCGCCAGCGGGCTGTTTGCAGTGCCGCCGGCAGGGGCGCTTCCGATCACCCCTCTCGACAGCCCCAGCCAGGTTTTGACGGTGGCGTCCGATTGCTACGCCATCGGCCAAGAGGTCGCGGCGCAGAACGGCGGCACGCTCGCCAAAGCCTCGCCGTCAACGCGTGGCGGGCAGCCGGTTTGCGTGGTCGTCATCCTCGTGCCAGGCAAGGAAGGCGAACGCCCGCGCCGGGCCGAAGTGGTGGTGCCGCAGGGCTGAGCGGTCGTCTTACCGCCGGAATCGGCTTATATCTCAGCAACCGAAAGCAACGACACGAGGCACGATGCGCGTATTGGTGGTAGAGGACGACAAGGAGTTGAACCGGCAGTTGGCCGATTCACTCGTCGATGCCGGCTATGTGGTCGACCGCGCCTATGACGGCGAGGAAGGGCATTATCTCGGCGACACCGAGCCCTATGACGCGGTCGTGCTCGATATCGGCCTGCCGCAGATGGACGGCATCAGCGTGGTCGAGCGCTGGCGCCGCGATGGCCGCAAGATGCCGGTGCTGATACTGACGGCGCGCGACCGCTGGAGCGACAAGGTTTCCGGCATCGACGCCGGCGCCGACGATTATGTCACCAAGCCGTTCCACATCGAGGAAGTGCTGGCCAGGGTGCGCGCACTGATCCGCCGGGCCGCCGGCCATGCCTCGTCGGAACTGACCTGCGGTCCCCTGCGCCTCGACACCAAGGCTTCGAAAGCCGATGTCGACGGCGTGCCGCTGAAGCTCACCTCGCACGAGTTTCGCCTGCTTGCCTACTTGATGCACCACATGGGCGAGGTGGTGTCGCGCACCGAACTGGTCGAGCATCTCTACGATCAGGATTTCGACCGCGATTCCAACACGATCGAAGTGTTTGTCGGCCGGCTTCGCAAGAAGATGGGCGTCGACATGATCGAGACCGTGCGCGGCATGGGCTACCGCATGCGTGAACCGGAGGCGTAAAGCGGAACCGCTTCCCACCAAACGGGTCAAGACGAGAGCGCCGCTGCGGTTCTGGCTGCGCTCGCTGACCTTTCGCGTCGTGGCCTTTTCCTCGATGTGGGCCGTGCTGACGCTGGTCGTCATCTTCACCCTGATCACGACGCTCTATCGCCAGGCCAGCGAACGCGGCTTCGACAGCCTGCTTTCAGCCCATCTCTTCAACCTGATCGGCTCGGTCGGCATTTCCGACAAGGGCGTTTTGATCGGCGCGCCGGATCTCGGCGACCTGCGCTTTTCCGAACCGTTTTCGGGTTGGTACTGGTCGGTGGAGCCTGCGTCGGACGGCGTCGGCGGCCATCTGCGTTCGTCCTCCATGGTGCAGGCAATTCCCTCGCCGAGCATCAGCGACGTCCCGTTCAATTCCAGCTTCCAGCGCAGCTACGCTGCTCACGGGCTGAAAGGCGAGGAATTGCAAATCTTCGAGAGCGAATTCGTGCTCGATTCGAAGAACCACATCGCCCGCTTCCGCGTCATGGGCAACAAGAGCGAACTGGAAGAAGAGATTGGCTCTTTCCAGCGCCGGCTGCTCACCTACCTGTCGCTGTTCGGCGTTGGCATGATCGCCATCAACGCCATTGCCATCCTGTTCGGCCTGCAGCCGCTGCGGCGCGTGCGCGCCGCCCTTGCCATGGTACGGGAAGGCACGGCGAAGCGGCTCGACGGCCGTTTTCCGTCCGAAATCGAGCCGCTGGCCGACGAAACCAACGCGCTCATCGAGAACAACAAACGCATCGTCGAACGTTCGCGCACGCAGGTCGGCAATCTCGCCCATTCGCTGAAGACGCCGCTTGCCGTGATGCTGAACGAGGGCCGCGCGCTGGGCGGGCCGAAAGGCGAGCTGATCGCCGGCCAGGCGGCCTCGATGCAGAAACAGGTCGAGCACTATTTGCAGCGCGCCCGCATCGCCGCGCAGCGCGACAGCGTCGTCTACCGCACCCCGGTGGCGCCACTGGCCGAGCGCATGGTGCGGGTGATGCAGAAGCTCAATCCCAACGTCGCGCTGTCGCTATCACTGCCGCCGGAGGGCATTATTTTTGCCGGCGAGCGCGAGGATCTCGAGGAGGTTTTGGGTAACCTTCTGGAGAATGCGATGAAGTGGGCGAATGGCGCGGCCAGGGTCACGGTCCGGCCATTGGCAACGGGTGGCGAAGGCGGCGAACCGTTCGAAATACTCATCGAGGATGATGGCCCCGGAATCCCGGAAGACAAGGCGCGCGATGCCTTGCAGCGCGGCAAACGCCTCGATGAAACCAAGCCCGGGACGGGGCTTGGTCTGGCCATCGTCGCCGACCTCGTCAACGAATATGGCGGCAGCCTCGCGCTGGAACGTTCGGACCTCGGTGGGCTCAAGGCGATTGTGCGCCTGCGAAGTGTCCGGTGAGGAACAGAGTTATGGGATTGGCATGCGGCCCAATTTCAGCCCAATATCGGCACTATCGCCGCGACCGTCGCCCAGTGCGTGGCGAAGAGGGGACTTTTGAGAGAATGACGATTCGCATTGGCTTCGTTGCCGGAATGTTGCTGCTGACCGGCTGCGCCACGACCGGGTTGACCGGCAATGGTTCGGACACCGCGCCGAAAGCCGGCAAGGACAGCGGTTCGGTCACATCGACCGTGCTCGAGGAACTGGGTGACGGCCTGATCGGTGGCAATATCGGCTCCGGCTTGACCGCGGCCGACAAGCGCAAGGCGCTGGAGGCCGAATACAAGGCGCTCGAATACACCGCCAGCGGCCAGACGGTCACCTGGAAGAGCGACCAGGGAGGGCGCTATGGCGAAGTGGTTGCCGCGCAGCCCTATCGCGTCGGCTCGCAGGACTGCCGCCAGTATCGCCACACCGTCTATTCGGGCGGCAACGGCCAGATCGCCCGTGGCACGGCTTGCCGCAACACCGACGGGTCGTGGACGCCGCTGACCTGACGTTGGAGCGCCGCGCCTCCTTTTTGGACGCGCAAAAGGACGCTCCGACAATTTGATTTGCGGTGAAGGCGCTCGAACTGCTTCGAATGTCCGATTTCGATTGAGCGTTTGCGCTCGATCAAGTGCGGCCGGCCGTAATTCTGTCAAAGCGTCGCAGGACGCTTGTGTTGGCAGGACGAAGCCGGACCGCTATTGGAAGTTCCATGCTGTTTTGGGTCATAGCCGCGGTGCTGACGCTGGGTGCGAGCCTGGCGGTGCTGCTGCCCCTCGCGGGGAGCGCGAAGGAGCGGGATTCGCAGGACGCCCATGACCTCGAAGTCTACCGCGACCAGCTTTCCGAACTCGACCGCGATCTCGCCCGCGGGCTGATCCAGCCGGTCGAGGCCGAGCAGGCGCGCGCCGAAATCGCCCGCCGCATCATTCGGCTGGGAACTGGCGAGACGGCGGCCGCCGCGCCTGGTACGATGCCGAAGCTGGCGGGGCTGTTGTCGATGGCCGCCGTGCTGGCCGTGCCGCTGTTGAGTTGGGGCATCTACAGCCGTATCGGTTCGCCCGATCTGCCGTCCCAACCGCTCGCCGAGCGGCTGGCGAAGAACCCGGCCGACAGTTCGGTGGACGAACTTGTCGCGCGCGCCGAGGCGCATCTGACGAAGAACCCGTCGGATGGCCGTGGCTGGGACGTTCTGGCCCCGATCTATCTCAGGATCGGTCGTTTCCCCGATGCCGTCACCGCCTACCGCAATGCCATTCGCTTGGCAGGCGAAACGGCTGCGCGCCAGGCCGGACTTGGCGAAGCCATGGTCAATGGCGCCGGCGGGGTCGTCTCCGCCGAGGCACAGGCGGTGTTTGAGGCAGCCCTCAAGCTTGAGCCCGCCAACCCCAAGGCGAATTTCTATCTCGCATTGGCGCTGTCGCAGGAGGGTCGCAAGCCCGAGGCCGTGGCCATGCTGCAGAAGATGCAGGCATCGCTGCCTCAGGATTCGCCGTGGCGTCGCGCCGTCGGCCAGGCGCTGGCCGCTGAAGGTTCGCGGCCGGCCGCAGGGCCGAGCGAGGACCAAGTGGCCGCAGCCTCCTCGCTTTCCGACGAGGACCGCAGCGCGATGATCGAGACCATGGTTGCCGGCCTCGATGAAAAACTGAAGCAGAATCCACGCGACGCGGAAGGGTGGATGCGCCTCATTCGTTCTTATGCCGTGTTGCGCAAGCCCGACGAGGCGCGTGCCGCGCTGCGCCGTGGCATTGCCGTGTTCGGTGCCGACAGCCCGGAGGCCAAGCAATTCACCGCCTTTGCCGGCACGCTCGGCCTGACGGCGACAGAGTAGGGGCGAAACGGGATCATGACACGCAAGCAGAAAAGGCTGTCGGTGATCGTGGCGGGGCTGGGTTTCCTGGCGCTGGCCGCCGGCTTGACCTTCTATGCGCTCGGTCAGAAGGCGTCCTATTTCTACATGCCTGCCGATATCGCCGCCGCCAATCTGGCGCCCGGCCAGCGCATCCGGCTGGGCGGGCTGGTGGAGAAGGGCACGATCCTGCGCGGGCAGGGGACGACGGTTTCCTTCGCGGTGACCGACACGCACAATTCGGTCAAGGTCACCTATACCGGCATCCTGCCCGACCTGTTTCGCGAGGAGCAGGGCGTCATCACCGAAGGCGCGTTTGGTCCGGATGGCACTTTCGTGGCCGACAGCGTGCTGGCCAAGCACGACGAGCGCTACATGCCCAAGGAAGTCGCCGACGGGCTGAAGGCCAAGGGCGTGTGGCAGGAGACGAAGAGTGAATAGCGGACGCCGCCATGGTTGAGATCGGTCACTTCGCCCTCGTACTCGCCTTCGCGCTGGCGCTGGTGCAGACCGTGGTGCCGCTGGTGGGCGCTCGCGCCGGCAATGAGCGCATGATGGCCGTAGGCGGTCCGACCGCGATCACCGGCTTCGCGCTGACCGCGCTGTCTTTCGCCGCATTGGTGTCGGCCTATGCCGGTTCCGATTTCTCGGTGGTCAATGTCTGGGAGAATTCGCATTCCCTGCAGCCGATGATCTACAAGATCACCGGAAGCTGGGGCAATCACGAAGGCTCCATGCTTTTGTGGGTGCTCATCCTCACCTTCTTCGGCGCGCTGGTCGCGGCCTTCGGAAGCAATCTGCCGGCGACGCTGAAAGCCAATGTGCTTGCCGTGCAGGGTTCGATCGGCACCGCCTTTTTCCTGTTCATCCTGACCACGTCCAATCCCTTCGCGCGGCTGTCGCCGGCGCCGGTGGAAGGGCGCGATCTCAATCCTATCCTGCAGGATCTCGGCCTCGCCATTCATCCGCCGCTGCTCTATCTCGGCTATGTCGGCTTCTCGATCTGCTTCTCCTTCTCGGTCGCCGCGCTGATCGACGGACGCATCGATGCCGCCTGGGCGCGCTGGGTGCGGCCGTGGACGCTGGTCGCCTGGATTTTCCTGACCGGCGGCATCGCCATGGGCTCTTACTGGGCCTATTACGAACTGGGCTGGGGTGGTTTCTGGTTCTGGGACCCGGTCGAGAACGCTTCCTTCATGCCGTGGCTGGCCGGCACGGCGCTGCTGCATTCGGCCATCGTGATGGAAAAGCGTTCGGCGCTGAAAATCTGGACGCTGCTGCTCGCTATCCTCACCTTCTCGCTGTCGTTGCTGGGCACCTTCCTGGTGCGTTCGGGCGTGCTCACCTCCGTGCATGCCTTCGCCACCGACCCTTCGCGCGGCGTCTTCATCCTGTGCATCCTTTTGTTCTTTATCGGCGGGTCTCTGGCGCTGTTTGCCCTGCGCGCCGCTTCGCTGACGGCCGGCGGGCTGTTCCAGCCGATTTCGCGCGAGGGCGCGCTGGTTCTCAACAATTTGTTCCTGACCACGGCGGCGGCCACCGTCCTGGTCGGCACGCTCTATCCGTTGGGGCTGGAGGCGCTTACCGGCGACAAAATCTCGGTCGGCGCACCGTTCTTCAACCTGACCTTCGGCCTTTTGATGCTGCCGCTGCTGTTGTTGGTGCCGTTCGGCCCGCTGCTGGCCTGGAAGCGCGGCGATATTCTGGCCGCCGCCCAGCGTTTGATGGCCGCCTTTGGCGCGGCGCTGCTGGCAGCGATTGTCACGCTCGTTTTCATCGACGGCAGTTCCGCCCTTGCCGCGCTCGGCGCCGGCCTGTCCTTCTGGCTCATCATGGGCGCGCTGACCGATCTCGCCGCCAAATCCGGCTTCGGTTCGGTGACATTCCCGATCATGCTGCGCCGCTTTGCCGGCCTGCCCCGTTCGGTGTTCGGCACGGCGCTCGCCCATGCCGGCCTCGGCATCACGCTGATCGGTATTGTCGGCACACTGGGGTTCGGCAGCGAGCATATTCTGACGATGCGTCCGCAGGAGACCGTCGAGATCGCCGGCCGTGTCGTGCACTTCGACGGCCTGATGCCGATGAAGGGACCGAACTACAGCGAGGATCGCGCCCGCTTCGAACTCATCGGCGCGAACGGCCAGGTGACGGGCGAAATCAGCTCGGCCAAGCGATTCTACCCGGCGCGCCAGATGCCGACTACCGAGTCCGGCATCAAGACGATCGGCTTCAACCAGCTCTACATCTCGCTGGGCGATGAGGCTGCGGACGGCTCGGTTGTCGTGCGCATCTGGTGGAAACCGCTGGTGACGCTGATCTGGCTGGGCGGGGTGGTGATGATGGCGGGCGGCACCGTGTCGCTGGCCGACCGCCGCCTGCGCGTCGGCGCGCCTGCCAAACGCAAGGCCAAGACCGTGCCTGCCGGAAGTCTGTCGTGAAGCCCGTGGCCGGCATCGTTCGTTCGCTGGCGGCATGCGTGCTGGTGCTCGGCGTTCTGGCATCCGGCACTGCCCTTGCGGTGAAGCCGGACGAGGTTCTGTCCGATCCCGCGCTCGAGGCTCGCGCCCGTGCGTTGTCGTCCGGCCTGCGCTGCATGGTCTGCCAGAACCAGTCGATCGACGAATCCGACGCGGACCTCGCGCGCGACCTGCGCATCCTGGTGCGCGACCGGCTGAAGGCGGGCGACAGCGACGGGCAGGTGATCGATTATGTCGTGTCGCGCTACGGCGAGTTCGTCCTTCTGAAACCCCGTTTCGAATGGCGCAACGCCTTGCTGTGGGGGGCGCCGGTGCTGCTGCTGGTCGTCGGCGGCGCCTTCATGGTGCGCGCCGCGCGCCGCCGCAAAGCGCCCGAGACCGCAGCCCTGTCCGACGAAGAAAAGGCCAGGCTGGACGCCATCCTGAAGCAGGATTGAAGCGTCGGGCAACCGCCCAAGATTACCAAAATTTCATGCACCGGAAATGGCGCCGTAATGTCGGCGATCTTATTCCTTTTGTTCGAAGGGTGCTTTTGGCACCTGCGTGCAAAAGGACAACAGACCGATGACTGCTTCCCCCATTTCCTCCCGCACCCGCTCGCGCCTGACTGCTGCCGCTGCTTCCGTGGCCATCGCCGGCGCGATCGGCTTCGTCGCCGTGACCACCGGCACCGCCCCCGTGATGGCCGAGGCCGTGCGCGTCCAGGCTCCCCAGGTTGCGGGTTTTGCCGACCTCGTCGAGAAGGTCTCGCCGGCGGTCGTCTCCGTTCAGGTCAAGGCCAAGGTTCAGCCCGCTGCAGACGACGGCCAGGCGAGCCCGTTCGACGGTCCGGACTTCTTCCAGGACAACCCGCAGCTGAAGCGCTTCTTCAAGGAATTCCGCGGTCCCGACGGCCAGGGCGGCCGCCGCTTCCAGCACCGCGATAACCCCAATCGCGAACCGCGCCCGGTGGCGCAGGGCTCCGGCTTCTTCATTTCCGAAGACGGCTACATCGTCACCAACAACCATGTTGTCGATGGCGGCAGCGCCTTCACCGTCGTCATGAAGGACGGCAAGGAGCTTGACGCCAAGCTGGTCGGAACCGACCCGCGCACCGACCTCGCCGTGCTCAAGGTCGACGGCGGCGGACAGAAATTCACCTATGTCGACTTCGCCGACGATGCCAAGACCCGCGTCGGCGACTGGGTCGTGGCCGTCGGCAACCCGTTCGGCCTCGGCGGCACCGTGACCGCCGGCATCGTCTCGGCCCGTGGCCGCGACATCGGCGCCGGCCCGTATGACGACTTCATCCAGATCGACGCCCCGGTCAACCGCGGCAACTCGGGTGGCCCGACCTTCGACCTCAACGGCCAGGTGGTCGGCATCAACACCGCCATCTTCTCGCCCTCGGGCGGCAGCGTCGGCATCGCTTTCGACATTCCGGCCTCCACCGCCAAGAATGTGGTGCAGGTTCTGATGAAGGGCGGATCGATCGAGCGCGGATGGCTCGGCGTCGAAATCCAGCCGGTCACCTCCGACATCGCCGAATCGCTCGGCCTGAAGGGTGAAAAGGGCGCGCTGGTCGCTGGTTCGCAGGACAACAGCCCGGCCAAGAAGGCGGGCATCGTTGCCGGCGACGTCATCACCCAGGTCGACGGCAAGTCGGTCGAGACGACCAAGGATCTGGCCCGCACCATCGGCAACTACCAGCCCGGCAAGTCCGTCGACGTCACCGTCTGGCGCGGCGGCAAGGAACAGTCCATCAAGGTCGATCTCGGCACCCTGCCGAAGAACGACAAGATGGCCTCGGCCGAACAGCAGTCGGCGCCGGCCAAGGACCACAATTCGCTGACCGACCTCGGTCTTACCGTCACCAAGTCCGAGGACGGCAAGGGTCTGGTTGTCACCGAGGTCGATCCCGACAGCGATGCCGCCGACCGTGGCATCCAGGCCGGCGACGTGATCACCGCGATCAACTCGCAGGAAGTCACCGCGGCGTCCGACATCAGCAAGGCGATGACCGACGCCCAGAAGGCCGGCCGCAAGCAGGTGCTGGTGCAGATCACCCGCAACGACAACAACCGCTTCATCACCTTGCCGGTCGCCAAGGGCTGATAGTCTTCCGTTTTCCGATGCGGCGGTTTCCACACCCCCGGATCGCCGCAAAGGAAACCTGGTCGGAACAGTCTGTCAGTCTTCGGTGTCCGACCTCGGCGGCAGCGGGCCTCGTCGCCCGCTGCCGCAAAACTTTAGGGATGTTGCAATGACTGCCGCCAGAGCGTCCGAAATTGCGTATAACGATCCCATGAAGATTCTCATCATCGAGGATGATCGGGAGGCCGCCGACTATCTGGAGAAGGCGTTCACCGAGGCGGGTCATACCGCCCATGTCGCCGGCGACGGCGAGACCGGTTTTGCGCTCGCCGATTCCGGCGAATACGACGTCATGGTGGTGGATCGCCTGTTGCCGCGCCGCGACGGGCTGTCGGTGATCGCCGGCTTGCGCTCGCGCGGCAATGCCACCCCGGTCCTCATCCTTTCCGCGCTCGGCGAGGTCGACGATCGTGTCACCGGTCTGCGCGCCGGCGGCGACGACTATCTGACCAAGCCCTACGCCTTTTCCGAACTGCTCGCCCGCGTCGAGGTGCTGAACCGCCGCGCCGGCGCGAAGGAGACCGAGACGGTCTATCGCACCGGCGATCTCGAGCTCGACCGTCTGTCCCATTCCGTCAAGCGAGCGGGCAAGGAAATCGTGCTGCAGCCGCGCGAGTTTCGGCTGCTTGAATATCTGATGCGCCATGCCGGCCAGGTGGTGACGCGCACCATGCTCCTGGAAAATGTCTGGGACTATCATTTTGATCCGCAGACCAATGTCATCGACGTGCATGTGTCGCGGCTGCGCGGCAAGATCGAAAAGGGTTTCGAGAAGCCCATCCTGCACACCATCCGCGGCGCCGGCTACATGCTGAAGAGCGGCTAGCTGCCTATGGCGCTGACCTTACCGGCCATCATGAGGACGACGGCGGCGCGGCTCTCCGCGCTGTATCTGTTGCTGTTCGCGCTCTGCGCCATGCTTCTGGTCTTCTACATGACCTCGCTGTCGGCGCGCATGCTGACCTCGCAGACGCAGGAGACCATCAACGAGGAAGCGCTGGGCCTTGCCCGCGCCTATCAGCGCGGCGGCCTGCCTTTCCTGGTGCGCACCGTGGAGCGACGCTCGCGGGCGCCGGGCGCCAATCTCTACATGATCGCCGATCCGAACGGACAGATCCTGACCGGCAACGTCCAGAGCATCGAACCCGGCGTGATTGCCCGCGAAGGCTGGACCGAATTGCCGTTCTCCTACGAACGCTACGGCGAGACCGGTGGTGAGCAGTCGCAGGCGGCGGGTGACAGCAGCCATCCTGCTGCCCAGGCCAAGCAGAGCAAGGGGCACAACGCCATTGCGCTGGTGGTGCGCCTGCCCAACCAGATGATTCTTTTGGTCGGCCGCGACATGGGCGAGCCGGAGCAGTTCCGCTCCGTCGTGCGGCGCGCGCTCATGCTGACGCTCGGCATGATGGGGCTGGGTGGCCTGGCGATCTGGTTCTTCGTCGGCCATGCCGCACTAAAACGCATCGACAACGTCTCGGAGGCGAGCCGGCGCATCATGGGCGGCGACCTCACCGGCCGCCTGCCGGTTACCGGTGCCGGCGACGAGTTCGACCGCTTGTCGGAAAACCTCAACGCCATGCTGGCCCGCATCGCCACGCTCAACGAAGGGCTGAAGCAGGTCTCCGACAACATCGCCCATGACCTCAAGACACCGCTGACCAGGCTGCGCAACCGGGCCGAGGCCGTGCTGTCCGGCAAACACAGCGCCGCCGACTACAAGGCGGCGCTGGAGGGCACGATCACCGAGTCCGACCAGCTCATCAAAACCTTCAACGCCATCCTGATGATCTCCAGGCTGGAGGCGGGTTATTCGTCCGAGAACGTCACGCAGGTCGATCTCGCCGCCGCCGTGCGCGACGTCGTCGAGCTCTACGAGCCCGTGGCGGAGGAGGCCGGCGTGATGATCGAGGCAGGGCTGACCGGACCCTATCTGGTCGACGGCAATCGCGAGCTCGTCGGGCAGGCATTATCGAACATCGTTGACAACGCCATCAAATATTCGACCGACGCGACCGCCAAGCCGGTCGTCAAGGTTTCGCTCGAACGCGTCGCCGGCAAGATCATGCTGTCAGTGGCCGACAACGGCCAGGGCATACCGGACGACGCCGACCGGGCGCGGGCCACCGAGCGTTTCGTGCGTCTTGAGAAGAGCCGTTCGCAGCCGGGCTCGGGGCTGGGGCTCAGTCTCGCCAAGGCAATCATGAAATTCCACAAGGGCACCCTTGATCTTAAACCCGCCGATCCCGGACTATGCGTCGTCATGAGCTTTCCCGCGCGGGAAGGTTTCTAGGGGAGAGACGGAATGATGGCAGTCGCGGCGGGCAAGGAAAAGACCAAGGCATTGTGGCGGTTGGAGCCGAAGGCGCGGCTTTCGCCGCTGGATGCCCGGCACGCGCAAGACGAGCTGGCCGACGTTGCCGCCGCTGCAGCCGAGGACGAGCTGCCGCGTCTCGCCCGGTTCCTGTCCGCCAAGGGGCCTGTGCAGGATTTCCTTGCCGCCGTTTTCGACCTTTCTCCCTTCCTGCGCGATCTCGCCCGGCGGCGGCCGCAGATACTCGACGCGCTGTTCGATGAAACCGTCGAGGAGCGGCTCGCGGCGATCGGGCAGGCGATTGCTATGGCTCCCCGTGCCGAGGGCGTTTCGGAACAGAGCCTGATGATGGAGCTTCGCCAGTTCAAGGCGGAGGCGCATTTCCTGATCGCGCTTGCCGAGCTCGCCGGCGTCTCTGAAACGGTGCTCACCGTTCGCCGCCTTTCCAGCCTGGCCGATGCCTCGATCCGCGCTGCGGTCGATTTCCTGCTGCGCGACGCGCATGGGCAGGGCAAGCTGAAGCTGGTCGATCCCGAGAACCCGACGCTGAAATCCGGCTGGGTCCTGCTCGGCATGGGCAAGCTCGGCGCCAACGAGTTGAATTTCTCGTCCGATATCGATCTGGTTGTTTTCTTCGACCCCTTCGCGCCGGCGGTGATCGATCCGCTGGACGCCACGGAACTGTTTTCGCGGCTCACCCGCCGCCTTGTCCGCATCCTGCAGGACCGTACCGAACACGGTTATGTCTTCCGCACCGATCTCAGGCTGCGTCCTGATCCGGGCTCGACGCCGCTGGCCATCCCGGTCGAGGCGGCGCTCAATTATTACGAGGGCAGGGGCCAGAACTGGGAACGCGCCGCCATGATCAAGGCGCGGCCGGTTGCCGGCGACATTGCGGCCGGCGAAGCCTTCCTCAAGGAACTGCAGCCCTATGTCTGGCGCAAATACATGGATTACGCGGCGATCGCCGATGTCCATTCGATCAAACGCCAGATCCATGCGCATAAGGGCCATGGCGAGGTGGCCGTGAAGGGCCACAACGTCAAGCTCGGCCGCGGTGGCATCCGCGAGATAGAATTCTTCGTGCAGACCCAGCAGCTGATCGCTGGCGGCCGTTTTCCGGAACTGCGCGGTCGCGAGACCGTGCCGATGCTGGGCGAACTGGCCGGGCGCAACTGGATCACCGCCGAGGCGCGCGACGTGCTGGCCAACCAGTACTGGTTCCTGCGCCGGGTCGAGCACGCCGTGCAGATGGTGGCCGACGAACAGACCCATATGCTGCCGGAGGACGACGAGGGGCTGGAGCGCATCGCCCGCATGCTGGCTTACAAGGACGCCGAGACCTTCGCCGCAGCCTTTCGCGCCGCGTTGCTACAGGTCGAGGGTCATTACGCCGCTTTGTTCGAGGCGGCGCCGGAGCTTTCGGCCGGCGTCGGCAACCTCGTCTTCACCGGCGATGTCGACGACCCCGACACCTTGCAGACCTTGCATCGCCTGGGCTTCCAGCGCCCGAGCGACATTTGCCGCGTCATCCGCACCTGGCATTTCGGCCGCTACAGGGTGACGCGCTCGGCCGAAGCGCGTGAGCGGTTGACCGAACTGACGCCGGCGCTACTCGAAGCCTTCGGCAAGACGCGCCGCGCCGACGAGGCGTTGATGCGCTTCGACGAGTTTCTCTCCGGCCTGCCCGCCGGCATCCAGCTTTTCTCGCTGCTGCAGTCCAATCCCGGCCTGCTGCGGCTGATGGCGACCATCATGGGCGCGGCACCGCGGCTGGCTGCCATCATCACGCGCCGTCCACATGTGTTCGACGGGCTGCTCGATCCTGCACTTTTGACCGAACTGCCGAACCGCGCCTATTTGTCTGCCCGGCTTGCCGCCTTCATCGATGGTGACCGCGCTTATGAGGACGTGCTCGACCGGTTGCGCATCTTCGCCGCCGAGCAGAAATTCCTGATCGGGGTGCGCCTGCTGGCCGGCTCCATCGACGCCACGCGCGCCGGCCGCGCCTTCTCCGACCTCGCCGACCTCACCATCGGCGCGGCACTCGAAGCGGTCAGCGCCGAATTCGCGCAACGTCATGGCCGCATCGCCGGCGGGCGCGTCGCTTTGCTCGGCATGGGCAAACTCGGCAGCCGCGAACTGACCGCCGGCTCCGATGTCGACCTGATCCTGCTCTACGATCACGACGAGGATGCCGAGGATTCCGATGGCGAGCGGCCGCTGGCGCCGTCGCACTACTTTGCGCGCATGACACAGCGCCTGATCGCCGCCGTCTCGGCGCCGACAGCCGAGGGTGTGCTCTATGAACTCGACCTCAGGTTACGCCCGTCCGGCAATAAGGGGCCGGTGGCGACCCATGTCGGTTCGTTCCGCAAATACCAGCGCCAGGAGGCCTGGACCTGGGAACAGATGGCGCTGACCCGCGCCCGCGCCATCGCCGGCGATGCCTCGCTGGGAGCGGAGCTCGAAGCGGAAGTGGCCGCGATCCTGGCTTTGCCGCGGGATGCCGCCAAGGTGCGTGCCGATGCCGGCGAAATGCGCAAGCTGATCGAAGAGGAGAAGCCGGCGCACGATCTGTGGGACATCAAGCTCATTCCGGGCGGGTTGATCGATCTCGAATTCATCGCGCAGGTGGCGACGATCACCGGCCGCCTCACCGGTGCCGAACGCACGCCGGGCACCGCCGAGACGCTGGCGCGGCTGGCGCCCGACTATGCCGATGCGACCACGACGCGCGAGCTCTGCGACGCATATTCGCTCTATTTGTCGGTTACCCAGATGATCAGGTTGTGCCTCACCAGCGCCTTCGACAAGAACGATGTGCCGCCCGGTCTGGCCGACCTTCTTCTGGCAGCAACCGATCTGCCGGATTTCGGGGTGCTGGAAGCGCACCTCAAGGAGACGTCGCAAAAGGTGCGGAAGGATTTCGACCTTTTGCTGCGTGGGAAGCGGTCATGAGGCACTGACACCTCGCGCCCCTTCCCGAAGCATCGGGGGTAACGATGCAACAGGAGATACCGATGAGAAAATCGACAAAACTGGCATTTGCGTTCGTGGCCCTGGCCGGTGTGGTTGGCACGGCCGCTTATGCGCAGGAAAAGGGCGACGGCATGCGCGACGGTGTCCGCATGCGTCTGCAGAAGGCGTTGAAGGATAACGACGGCGGCATCACTTTCGACCAGTTCGAGGCGGCGATGAACCCGCAACTGACGAAGATCCTCGCCGACAATGGCGGCAAGGTCACCGTTGAACAGCTTGCCGCGGCGCTCGAAAAAGCCCGCTTCGAGCAGATGGCCAAGCGCATCATCTCCCGCTACGACACTAAGGGTGATGGCGTCATGACCCAGGAAGATGTCACTGCCCGCCAGAAGAAGGTCTTCGCGCTGCTCGACAAGAACAACGACGGCAAGATCGAGAAGAACGAATTGCCGAAGGGTGGCCGCGGCCACCGCCTCGAAGGCGCGGAGTAAGCGCGGTCGATGAAGCGAGCACGCCGGCGACGGAAGTCGCCGGCCATTGCCTGACGGGCATTGCGGAAAGTTAGGCCGCCGCCTTCACCGGCTGCTGCGCCTTGCGGATCGGGATGCGCACCGAAACGATGGTGCCGGTTCCTTCCGTGGAGCGGATCTTCAACGCGCCGCCATGCAGTTCGGCCAGCGAGCGCGAGATGGCGAGCCCGAGACCGGAACCGGTGTGGTTCTTGGAAAACTGGTTCTGCACCTGTTCGAACGGCCGGCCGAGCTTGCCAAGCGCCGTCTTCGGAATGCCGCAGCCATTGTCCTCGATGGTCAGCGTCAGCGCGCCCGACGCATTGCGCGCCCTGACCACGATATGCCCGCCCTGGCCGGTGAACTTGACGGCGTTGGACAGGAGATTGATGACGATCTGCTTGATGGCGCGGCGGTCGGCCACCAGCGTCAGGCTGTCGGCGATGCGCGTTTCCACGGTGATCGACTTCTGCGCGGCCTGCAGCGACACCACCCGCACCGTTTCGCTGATCAGCGGGTTGAGATCGATCTCCTCGCGGTCGATCGAGAACTGGCCGGCCTCGATCTTCGACATGTCGAGAATGTCGTTGATGACGCCGAGCAGATATTTGCCGGACGAATTGATGTCGGTGGCATATTCGTCGTAGCGCGACGAGCCGAGCGGCCCGAACAGCCCCTGTTCCATCAGCTCCGAGAAGCCGATGATAGCGTTGAGCGGCGTGCGCAGCTCATGCGACATGTTGGCCAGGAACTCCGACTTGGCCTGGTTCGCGGCCTCGGCGCGGTCCTTCTCGCGGATGTATTTGCGGTTCAGCTCCACCAGTTCGCGGGCGCGCTCTTCTTCGGCGCGGCGGGCGAGACTGAGGTCGTGGATCGTCGCCATCAACCGGCGCTCGCTGTCCATCAGCTTGTCCTGATGCTGCTTGATCTGGGTGATGTCCGAGCCGACCGAGACGGTGCCGCCGTCGCGGGTCTTCAATTCGTTCACCTGCAGCCAGCGGCCGTCGCCAAGCTGCCGCTCGATGCTCACGCCGCCATTCGGACCGTTGGTGTTGGCCAGCCGCCGCTCCGAGGCGAAGGCCAGCATGCGTTCCTCGATCTCGGTGCGCTCGGTGCCGGGCATGACGCTGCGGTCCGACAGGCCGTTGTCGTACTGGAACTTGGAATTGCACATCACCAGCCGCTCGGCCGCATCCCACAGCACGAAGGATTCGTTGATGTTCTCGATCGCGGTGCGCAGGCGCAGGTCCGCGGCCTCCGAGCGCAGTGCCAGATGGCGCTGCTCGGTGACGTCGACGGCAATGCCGATGAGCTGGATTTCGGGCGCGTCCGGGTCCATCACCTGCGCCCTGGCGCGCATCCACACCCATTGGCCATTGGCATGGCGCATGCGGAAGACCTGGTCGATCTGGTCGATTTCGCGGGCGACGATGCGTTCGGCCAGTTCGAACAGATTGCCGTCCTCGGGATGGATGATCTCGTCGACCTCGCCGAAGGACAGCATCGTCTCGCAGGGCTCGTAGCCCAGCATGTCGTACATCGAGCGCGACCAGTACATCTTGCCGCGCACCATGTCCCAGTCCCACAAGCCGCAACGGCCCCTGACCAGCGCCATGTCGATGCGCTGCAGCGATTCTGCCAGGATGCGGTCGGCGCTCTTAGCGCGCGTCACCTGGCAGAAATAGGCGTAGAGCACGACGAGCAGCACGCCGGCGGTCAGCACGAACAGCGTCACATTGAGCGAGACGGCCTTGCGCCATTCGACGAAGACGGCGTCCTGCGGCACCAGCACGGCGGCGGCGCCCTTGCCATCGGGTCTCAGATCGACGGCGGCGTACCAGTTCTGCTCGCCGATCTGCACGTCGAGCACGCCGGCGCGTTCGCCGAACAGGAACAGAGGCTGTCCGCCGGACACGACCGTATCCAGCGCGCGGCCCTGCCAGCGCGTCGATTTGGGCGATACCGCCAGCACCTTGAAGTTCCGGTCGGTCAGCGCCAGCACATGGTCGGGGCTGAGCGAGCCCTGGCGCACGGCCTCTTCGATCAGGTCCTGCGGGTCGCTGGCGCCGCTAGCCGGACCGGACTTCGCCAGTTCGCCGGCTGCGAGTGTCAGGATCGCCTTGGCGTTGCGGTCGATCTCGTCGTGCCAGTTCATCAGCGACAGGCAGCGCAGGCCGGCGATGGCAATGAGAAACAGGATGATGAGCGAGGGGATCAGCCGGCGCAGAACCGGCTCGGCGGCGAGCAACTGGCCGTAGGTCGGAGCAGAGATGAGCCGGGCATTGCCTGCGAAGGCGCCACCGCGTCGCGATTGCCCGCGCCGCTCAAAAGCTGTCCGTCCGGGCGCGCGCAACGCGTCCGCCTTGGCCATTGACTGGCTCTCCCCAAAAACCCCGATGATGACCCGGTTACACCGCACTTCCGAATCGTCACTAAAGAATCAAAGGTGATTCGCCTTGTCCAGTGGGCGGGGAGAAAATATTAAAGATTTAATAAATTTGACCGGCGTTTTCTGTATCGCCGGCCAAAGCTTCCACTTGGGCCGGTTCAGGCCAGCGTGCGCTCGATGATGTCCTTCAGATCGGCCGAGAGCTTTTCCACCTTGAGGATCGACACCAGCGCCTCGCGCGCCTTGCCCTGGCGCACCGGTTCCAGCGACCGCCAGGAGCGCATCGCGGTGGCGAGCCGCGCCGCGACCTGTGGATTGCGCTTCTCCACCTCCAGCACCGTCTCGGCAAAGAAGCGGTAACCCTCGCCGTCGGCGCGGTGGAAGCCGGTCTGGTTGGCGCCGGCGAAGGTGCCGATGAGCGAACGGACGCGGTTCGGGTTGCCGATCGAGAAGGCGGGATGCGCGGTCAGCCCACGCACGGTGTCCAACGCGGCGGGTCCCGGCGCGCTGGCCTGGATCAGGAACCATTTGTCCATCACCAGCGCGTCGCTGGAATATTCGTTTTCGAACCGCGCCAGTGCATCCACGGCCTGCGGCGTGCCGGCATGGCGATGCGCCAGCGCGGTCAGGCCGGCGGCGCGATCGGTCATGTTGGTGGCGCTGGCGAAGTGCAGGGCGGCGAATTCGGCGCCGCCTGGCAGCAGCGCCAGATAGTCGAGCAGCACGTTGCGCAGGGCGCGCCGTCCGGCGCCGTCGGCGTCGGGCCGGAACGGACCATCGCTGTTCAATTCAGCGTAGAGCTGCCTGAAACCCTCTTCATTGACCGTCGCGATCGACCGGGCCAGCGCTTCCCGTGCGGCGAAGATCGCGTCCGGGTCGATGCCCTTGCCGATCTCGCGGGCGATGTCGGCTTCGGCGGGAAGCGTCAGCGCCAGGGCGCGGAAGGCCGGCTCCAGCGACGCATTTGCGGCGATGCGGCCGGCAAGCTCGCCGAGCGAGGCGGCGAACTCCGGCTGCCTGTTGCCGAGCATGCGGCGGAAGCCGGCAATCAGCGCGTCGGTGAGCAGCGTGTTGAAGGCCTGCCAGCGCGAGAAGGCGTCGCCGTCATTGCCGGCGAGGAAGATCCGGTCCTCGGGCTTCTGCTCCAGCGACAGCGTGATCGGCGCGGAAAAGCCTCGGTTCAGCGACAGCACCGGCCGTTCGCTGAGGCCTTTGAAAACCACTGTCTGCCGGCGCTTGTGCAGGTGAAGGACGCCGTCTTCCACCGTGGCGCCGCTCACCTCGCCAAAAGCGAGGTCTTCACCATCGGGGCCAACAAGCCCGAAGGCCAGCGGAATGTGCATCAGCCGCTTGCGGCTCTCCGACGGCGTCGGCGGCGACGACTGTTCGATCTCCAGCGTGAACTCGTGGGTGCTTGCGTTGTAGGCAGAACTCACCGTCACATGCGGCGTGCCGGCCTGGTGATACCAGAGCGCGAATTGCGACAGGTCCTGGCCGGAAACGTCCTCGAACACTTTCAGGAAGTCGTCGATGGTGGCGGCGTCGCCGTCATGGCGCTCGAAATAGAGGTCCATGCCGGCGCGGAACATCTCGGCGCCCAGGATGGTGCGGATCATGCGCACCACTTCCGAGCCCTTCTCGTAGACGGTCGCCGTGTAGAAGTTGTTGATCTCGCGGTAGCGGCGCGGCCTCACCGGATGCGCCAGCGGCCCCTGATCCTCCGGGAACTGGTGCGCGCGCAGCGTGCGCACTTCGGCGATACGCTTGACCGGGCGCGAACGCTGGTCGGCCGAGAATTCATGGTCGCGATAAACGGTCAGCCCTTCCTTCAGGCAGAGCTGGAACCAGTCGCGGCAAGTGATTCTGTTGCCTGTCCAATTGTGGAAATATTCATGCGCGATGATCGCCTCGATATTGGCGAAATCGGCGTCGGTCGCGGTCTGTTGGTCGGCCAGAACATATTTGTCGTTGAAGATGTTGAGGCCCTTGTTCTCCATCGCGCCCATGTTGAAGTCGGAGACGGCGACGATGTTGAAGACGTCGAGGTCGTATTCGCGGCCGAACTTTTCCTCGTCCCATGTCATCGAGCGCTTGAGGGCGTCCATCGCATAGCTGGCCAGCGCTTCCTTGCCGTGCTCGACATAGATGCCGAGTTCGACCTTGCGGCCGGACATGGTGGTGAATTCGTCTGCCAGCCTGCCGAGATCGCCAGCCACCAGCGCGAACAGGTAGGAGGGCTTGGGGAAGGGGTCGTGCCATTCGGCGAAGTGGCGGCCGCCGGCAAGTTCGCCATGGCGGACCGGGTTGCCGTTGGACAACAGCAGCGGTGCCTCGGCCTTGGGCGCCTCGATGCGCACCGTGTAGACCGACAGGATGTCGGGCCGATCGAGGAAATAGGTGATGCGCCGGAAACCCTCGGCCTCGCATTGCGTGCAATAGACGCCGTTCGAACGGTAGAGCCCCATCAGGGCGCTATTGGCCGACGGGTTCACCTCGGTCTCGATGGTCAGGCTGAAGCGTGCGGCTGGCGGAGCAAGGATCGTCAGCTGGTCGGGCGTTACCGCATAGGCGGCCTCTTTCAGCGGCTTGCCATCGATCTCGACGCGGACCAGCTTCAGCTCGTCGCCGTCGAGCAGCAGCGGCGTGCCCGCGGCCACGCCTTGCCGGCGTTCCACCGTCAATGTCGCCACAACCCTGGTTGCGTCCGGTGCAAGTGCGAAAGCCATGTCGATGGCGGGGATGAGATAGTCGCTTGGACGGTAGTCTTCGAGCTTGAAGACCTGGCCGGTGTCTGTGCGCATCCGTGGCTTTCCTGAAAGGCTGGCGAGACCAGCAGACGCTGGTTCAAGATTATTGAGGTTGCGGCTCTTTACACGAAACCACCCCTCGACAAAACTGGCGGTAGGTCTATCTCAACCTGATCCATCCTTTCGCCATCCGCTGCGAGGTTCCCATGACGGCCGTCACTCCGAAATTCGGGATGGGCGCCGCGGTCCGCCGCGTCGAAGACGTCAGCTTCATCACGGGCCGCGGTCGCTATACCGACGATATTCGCCCAGACGGTGTCCTGCACGGCTACGTGTTGCGCTCGCCGGCGGCCAAGGCGCGCTTTTCCATCGGCTCGACCGAGGCCGCTAAGGCTGCGCCCGGCGTGCATCTGGTGCTGACCGGCGCCGATCTCGGTCATCTGCGGGCTTTGCGTTCCACGGTGATGCAGCCGCAGCCGGACGGCACGCGCGCGCCGACGCGCGACATCCCGATCCTGTGCCATGATCAGGTCAACTATGTCGGCGATGCCGTGGCTTTCGTCGTCGCCGATAGCCGGGCGCTGGCGCAGGACGCTGCCGAACTGATCGAGGTCGATTACGACAGCCTGGACGCCGCCGGCGCCACCGCGACGGCGCTCGATGCCGGAACACCGCTGGTTTGGCCCGAACTCGGCTCGAACCGCGCCTACGCCTATCATATCGGTGACAAGGCCAAGACCGACGCCGCTTTCGCCCGCGCCAAGCGGGTCACCCGCATCGACTTCGTCAACAACCGGCTGATCTGCAACTATATGGAGGCGCGGGCCGCCATCGGCGAATGGAATGCCGATGAGGATCGCTTCGTTCTGACCACCGGCTCGCAGGGCGTGCATTCGATGCAATATGTGGTGGCCGGCGTCTTCGGCATCGGTCGCGACAAGCTGCGCGTCATCACCCCCGATGTCGGCGGCGGCTTCGGTCCGAAGGCTTTCGCGTACCGCGAACACGTGCTTGTGCTGGAGGCGGCCAAGCGGCTTGGCACGCCGGTCAAATGGACAGGCGACCGCACCGAACATTTCCTGACCGACGCGCATGGCCGCGATAACCTCGCCACCGCGGAAATGGCGATGGACGGCGAGGGGCGTTTCCTCGGCTTGCGCATCGGCCTCACCGCCAATCTCGGCGCCTATGTTTCGCAATACGGTCCCTACATTCCCGTCGTCGGCGTTTCGATGTCGACCGGCGTCTATGACATCCAGGCGCTCGATGTTTCGGTGACCGCCGTCTACACCAACACCACGCCCGTCGACGCCTATCGCGGCGCCGGCCGGCCCGAGGCGGCATTGCTGATCGAGAAGCTGGTCGACGCCTGCGCGCACGACCTCGGCCTGCCGGTCGAGGAGATCCGCCGCCGCAACTTCATCCGCCCACAGCAGATGCCCTATCGCACCCAGACAGGCAGGCTCTACGACACTGGTGAATTCGAGGGCCACATGAGCCAGGCCATGCAACGGGCTGCGTGGACTCAATTTTCAGAACGGCTGGAGGACGCAAAACGGCGCGGCAGGATACGCGGCATCGGCATGGCCACCTATGTCGAGGCCTGCGCCTTCCCCGGTTCCGAGCCGGCCCATGTCGAGCTGAATGGCGACGGCACGGTGACGTTGAAGATCGGCACGCAGTCCAACGGCCAGGGCCACGCCACGGCCTATGCGCAGTTCCTGGCCGACAAGCTCAACCTGCCGATCGACAGGATCCACGTTCGACAGGGCGACACCGACGAATTGAAGGCCGGCGGCGGCACCGGCGGTTCGCGCTCGATCCCGCTCGGCGGTGTTTCCACCGCGCGTGCCGGCGAAGACCTCGCCGAGAAGATCAGGCGCATTGCCGCCGACGAGATGGAGGCGGCCGCCGCCGACATCGAGCTCGAGGGCGGCATGGCTCGCATCGTCGGCACCGACCGGTCGATGGATTTCGCGGCGATTGCCAAGGCGGCCAAGCGACCGGACGATCTGCGCGGCTTCGGCGAATTCCTGCAGGACGAATGCACCTATCCCAACGGCACGCATATCTGCGAGGTCGAGATCGATCCCGACACCGGCGCCACCGCGATTACGCGTTACACCATCGTCGACGATTTCGGCGTAACGGTGAACCCGCTGCTTCTGGCCGGGCAGGTGCATGGCGGCGTCGTGCAGGGCATCGGCCAGGCGCTCACCGAAGACACGGTCTACAGCGAGGACGGGCAATTGCTGACCGCCAGTTTCATGGATTACGCCATGCCGCGCGCCGACACCGTGCCGTCCTTCCATTTCGAGACCCGCAACGTGCCGTCGACCACCAATGCGCTCGGCATCAAGGGGGCAGGCGAGGCCGGCACCATCGGCGCTACGCCGGCGACGCTCAATGCCGTCACCGACGCGCTCTACCGCGCCTACGGCATCAGGCACATCGACATGCCGGCAACTCCGTCGCGCATCTGGGGAGCGATCCAGGACGCTGGCATGCAGTGACATCGGACGCATCGTCCGGCCAGCAGCGCACGCTGGTCGGCATCACATTCAAAATCTGTTCAGTCGCCGTCTTCGTAGCGATGTCGTCGCTGATCAAGGCCGCCGGTGAACTGCCGGCCGGCCAGATCGTCTTCTTCCGCTCCTTCTTCGCTATTTTTCCGATCCTGATCTTCCTCGGTTTCCGGCACGAGCTGCGCACCGCCTTCTCCACGAAACGGCCGCTCAACCACATCGCGCGCGGCGTGGTCGGCGTCAGCGCCATGGGTTTCGGCTTCTTCGCGCTGACCCGGCTGCCACTGCCCGAGGCGATCACGCTGAACTATGCCCAGCCGCTGCTGGTCGTGGTGTTCAGCGCGATCTTCCTTGGCGAAACCATCCGCATCTACCGCTGGGGCGCGGTGGCGGTCGGGCTGGTTGGCGTGCTCATCATCTCCTGGCCGACCCTGACGCTGCTGCGCTCGGGCGCCGCACTTGGCGACCAGGAAGTCCTCGGCGTCATCGCCGCCTTCATCGCCGCCGCGATTTCGGCGGTCGCCATGCTTCTGGTACGCAGCCTCGTTCACAGCGAGCGCACCGCCACCATCGTCCTGTGGTTTTCGCTGACCGCCAGCGTGGTAGCATTGCTGACGGTGCCGTTCGGCTGGCAGGCGCTAGCCACCCGTCAAGTGTTGCTGCTCATCCTTGCCGGCTTCTGCGGCGGGCTCGGGCAGATATTGATGACCTCGGCCTATCGCCACGCCGAGGCGTCGGTGGTGGCGCCGTTCGAATACACGTCCATGCTCTTGTCGATCGTCGTCGGCTATTTCGCGTTCGGCGACGTGCCCACCCTGCACATGCTGGTGGGCGGCGCCATCGTGGTCGCCGCTGGCCTGTTCATCATCCTGCGTGAGCGGCAGCTCGGCCTCGAACGCGCCGCCTCGCGCAAGGCGTCGCAACCGCCCGGCTGATCAGGCCTTGCCGACTGCCTTTGTGCGTTCGAGCGCAAGGCAGGCCAGCGCGTGGCGCGTCTCTTCGTCGGCCGGGAAAAAGGTCTCGATGGCGAGTTCCGACAGCGTCACGTCGAGCGGTGTGCCGAACACCGTGGTGGTGCTGATGAAGGACAGCACGGTGCCGTCCAGCTTCAGCCGCAGCGGGTGCACGAAGGCGTTGGCCTCCGGTTTCGGTGCCCGCGTGGCGGACAGGACGGGATAGGAGCGCAGCTCCTCCTCTAGTTTCTCCAAAACAGGGTCGGCCGAAGCCGCAACCTGCTGCTTCAGCCGTTCAAGCAGATGCGCGCGCCATTCCGCGAGGTTGACGATGTTGGGCGCGACGCCCTTGGGGTGCAGGCTGAGCCGCAACACGTTCACCGGCGCCTCGAGCAGGGCAGGATCGGTGACGCCGGCAAGCAGCGGCGCCAGTGCCGCGTTCGCGGAAATCAGGTTCCAGTGGCGGTCGACTGCGAGCGCCGGGAACGGTTCATGCCCCTTCAGCACCAGCTTCACCGCGTCCATGGCCGGTGCCAGGTCGGGATCGGAAAGCTTGCGCTCCGAGAAGGACGGAGCGAACCCGGCAGCCAACAGGATCTGGTTGCGCTGTCTGAGCGGCACCGCCAGCTGCTCGCTCAGCCGCAGCACCATGTCGCGAGAGGGCATGGCGCGGCCGCTTTCTACGAAGGAGAGGTGCCGCTGCGAGATTTCCGCCTCCATGGCGAGGTCGAGCTGGCTCATGCGGCGGCGGGTGCGCCATTCGCGGATCAGGCTGCCGGCTGAGGTTTCGGGCGTGGTCATCGTGGTCTTTTCTTTCTTGTCGCGCGGACGGCGGGCAATGCAGGCCAGCAGCGCGTTGAAGCTCCTCGGATGGCTGCAAATCTATGATCGGAAGAAAGTTATTTCCATTACCTGGCGCGTAATCGCCAGGCATGAACGGCCTTGGCATTGTCCGGTCATCAGATGCCGGAACGGTCCGCCGCATCACCAACAGGAGAAAGCCAATGCCGATCACTGTCACCCCGTTCCTCCGCAACGTGCTGCTGCTTGATGCCGTCGCCACGGGCGCCACTGCCGTCCTGGCGCTTGCCGGCGCGTCGTTGCTCGGCCCGCTGCTCGGCATTCCTTCCGGCCTGCTGTTTTGGGCGGGCGTTGCCCTGGTGCCTTTCGTGGCGATGGTCTTCGCCGTGTCGCGCCGTCAGACGGTGTCGCGGGCCATGCTGGTCGAGATCATCGCCATCAACGTGCTCTGGGTCGTCGCCAGCTTCGGCTTGCTCGTCTCGGGCGCCATCTCGCCGAACCTGCTCGGCATCGCCTTCGTCAGCGCCCAGGCCGTGGCGGTCGCGCTGTTCGCCGAGCTGCAATATGTCGGGCTGCGCCGTCAGCCTGCCTGAGAATGAACTGGCCAAAGTGCCGAACAAATCATGCGCCGAGAACCGGATACGGGTCGCGGCGCTTGGTTTTTGTCGTCAGGCGAGGGAGCGCAGCTTGATCTTGGCTTCGACGAAATCGCGCCAGGCCAGGCGCTTGTGGGCGGGCGTGCGCAGCAGATAGGCCGGGTGCAGCGTCGGCATCGCGGGAATGGCGGTGCCGCTGGCCGTCATATGGACGCGCCAGTTGCCGCGCAGCCTCAGAATCCCCTCGGTGGTGTTGAGCAGGGTTTTCGCCGAAGGCCCGCCCAGATTGATCAGCACCTTCGGATTGACCAGCTCGATCTGGCGCTCGATGAACGGACGGCAGATTTCGGTCTCGTGCGGCGTCGGCGTGCGGTTGCCCGGCGGACGCCAAGGGATGACATTGGCGATATAGGCCGAGCTGCGGTCGAGGCCGATGGCCTTCAGCATGCGGTCGAGCAGCTGGCCGGAACGGCCGACGAAGGGCAGGCCTTCCAAATCCTCGTCGCGGCCAGGCGCTTCGCCCACCAGCATCAGCGCCGCATTGGGGTTCCCATCGGCGAAGACCAGGTTCTTGGCGGTGAATTTAAGGTTGCAGCCGTCGAAGCCGGCCATGGCCTGTCGCAGTTCGTCCAGCGTCGAGGCCTGGGCAGCAAGCTGGCGCGCCAGGGCCGCCTGCGCCTCATCCGGCACGCTCGCTGAGGGTTGCGCCGGCATGGGCGGGGGCGCCGACCGTGCGGCTGGCGCCGGGGCCGCGCGCGTCGGAGCCGTCGCTTCACTGGCTTGCGCCGCTGCAATCGGCGCAGCGTTGACGGCCTGCCGCGCTTCGGCGAAGCGGTCGATCGGCTCGTCGCTCAGCGCTTCATCCACGCCGGCTTCGGCATAGAAGGCGAGCAGCCCGTAAAGGTCCGCGCCATGGTCGAGATTGGGGGCAGTCATGCCGGCACCATCTGCCGGCCGGCCGCGATTTGCAAGAGCGGAGCCCGCGCGAAGAGGCCGCTGTTCACATCACCGGCACGCGCGGTTCCTGCAGGATGTAGATCGCCAGGCGTGGCGTGTAGTCGGTCACCAGATATTCGAATTCCGCGACATGCTTGGGGTCGACCTGGCCCTTCTTGAACAGAAGCCGGTCATAGGGGCGCAGCTCCCGGTGGTATTGGGCATAAGTGCTGGAGTGGATGTTGTCGGGGGTCACGTTGCGCTGGTCGAAGGAAAGACCGTCGGTGTCGTCGCTCGGCTGGCCGAGAACCGACTGCAGTTCGAATTCGAACTCCACCCACGGTTCGCCGCTGTTGTTGAGCGCGTTGATGCGCAGATAGAGCTGCCCCGAGGCATAGTCGCCGGAAGGATCGAAGGGCACGATCGGGCGGGTGGTGCGGATGGTCAGCGTCACGGGCTCGGGCGAATCCAGCTCCTCGTCGATCACGATGGGATCGGTGCGCGTGCCCTTGCCGGAAGCGCCCGAGATGCGGAAACCGCCGAGTTCGTCCGAGACGGCGTAGGGGCCGCACGGCCACGCCTTGTGTTCGCCGGCATGGCTGTGAGGTGCTGATACTGCAAGGAAACCGGGAAGGATCGCCAGGCTCGCAAGGCGCCGGGCGGTGGGAAGGCACCAAGCTGGAAACCACCTCTGGCCGGTGCTGCGCATGACGCAAGTATGACTGATTGCGGGCTTTTCGGAAAGCGGCGCGCCGCGTCGGCCTCGCACTATGCTGACAAGGCCCTGCGGCCACCCTTCGGGCCGGCCGCCGCCAGGGTCTCGCAGGGTGGAAACAATCGTTCAGGTCGAGGGAATGCGCGGGTCCTGCACGATGTAGAAGGCCCAGCGCGGCGTATAATCGGTGATCAGGAATTCGAACTCGCCGGACTTTTTCGGGTCGATCTTGCCCTGCGAGAACAGCAGGCGGTCATAGGGCTCCAGCAGCCGCTCGAATTTGGCGAAGTTGGACGACGAGACATGCTCCGGCTCGGGGTCGCGCTGGTCGAAGGAGAGGCCATCGCTGAATGTGCTCGGCTCGCCCAGTATCTTCTGCAGCTCGAACTGGAATTCCTGCCAGGGATGGCCGCTGTTGTTCATCGTGACGACACGCATGTAGAGGATGCCGCTGACATAGTCTCCGGACGGATCGAACGGGATGACCGGGCGGATCGCCCTGATGGTCAGGGTAATCGGCGTCGCCGACCTCAGCTCTTCCTGGATGACGATCGGGTCCTGCCGCGTGCCCTTGCCGGAAACGCCGGTGATGCGGAAACCGCCCAGCTCGTCGGAGAAGGAATAGGGGCCGCTGTCCCAGACCTTTTGCTTGTCCTGCGCCGCGCCAGTCGAGATCGTCAGGAGAAAACCGAGGATGGCCGCCGGCCATAGTCGGCCTGGGGCAGGGGATAGGCGCGATAATGTTAAGCCGGCTGGCCCACGACTGCGCATGAACAGGACTATGACCGATATCCGGTTCCGCGAAAAGCTCCCGTTTTCAAGGGTTGCGCTCTATTTGACGTTTACGTGAACGTCAAATATTCTGCGCCAACGTGAAGCTTTGCCGGCCGGCGGAACGGTGCTGTCGTTGCGAGCCGGTTTCGCGTCGCGGAATGATGCGCTATGGAGCGCATGAGCCAGCAAGATGCCGGAACGGCAAGCCAGTGCGGAGGGACCTGATGAGCGAGATCGAACGGGAGAGCATGGAATTCGACGTGGTGATCGTCGGCGCGGGGCCGGCGGGGCTCGCCGCGGCGATCCGGCTCAAGCAGGTCAACCCCGATCTTTCCGTTGTCGTCCTGGAAAAGGGCGGCGAGGCCGGCGCCCACATCCTGTCCGGTGCCGTCGTCGACCCGATCGGCATCGACCGCCTTCTGCCCGGCTGGCGCGAGGAGAGCGACCACCCTTTCAAGACCGAGGTGACGGCTGATCATTTCCTGGTTCTGGGACCGGCCGGTTCCTTCCGCCTGCCGAACATCCTGATGCCGCCGCTGATGAACAATCACGGCAACTACATCGTCTCCCTCGGCAACGTCTGCCGCTGGCTGTCCGGCAAGGCCGAGGCGCTCGGCGTCGAAATCTATCCGGGCTTCGCCGCCGCCGGGCTGCTCTATAACGAAGAGGGCGCGGTCACCGGCGTCTACACCGGCGACATGGGCGTCGAGAAAGACGGTTCGCATGGCCCGAACTTCGCGCCCGGCATGGCGCTGATGGGCAAATATGTGCTGATCGGCGAAGGCGCGCGCGGCTCGCTCGCCAAGCAGCTCATCGCCAAATACAACCTCGCCGAAGGCCGCGAGCCCGCCAAGTTCGGCATCGGCCTGAAGGAACTCTGGCAGGTCAAGCCGGAGAACCACAAGCTCGGCCTCGTCCAGCATTCCTTCGGCTGGCCGCTCGACATGAAGACCGGCGGCGGCTCCTTCCTCTATCACCTGGAAGACAATCAGGTTGCGGTCGGCTTCGTCGTGCACCTGAACTACAAGAACCCTTATCTGTCGCCGTTCGAGGAATTCCAGCGTTTCAAGACGCATCCGGCGATCGCGCCGACCTTCGCCGGAGCCAAGCGCATCGGCTATGGCGCGCGCGCCATCACCGAGGGCGGCTGGCAGTCGGTGCCGAAGATGTCCTTCCCCGGCGGCGTGCTGATGGGCTGCGCGGCCGGCCTCGTCAACGTGCCGCGCATCAAGGGTTCTCACAACGCCGTCCTGTCCGGCATGCTGGCGGCCGAGCACGTCGCGGAAGCCATCGCCACCGGCAGGGCCAATGACGAACTGGCCTCTTATGAAGAAGCCTGGCGCGGCACCGACATCGGCAAGGACTTGAAGAAGGTTCGCAACGTCAAGCCGTTGTGGTCGCGTTTCGGCACCATCGTCGGCGTTGGCCTCGGTGGCCTCGACATGTGGCTGAACACGCTGTTCGGCGTCTCGCCCTTCGGCACGCTGAAGCACGGCAAGACCGACGCCGCCGCGCTCGAGCCGGCATCGAAGCACCAGAAGATCGTCTATCCGAAACCGGACGGCGTGCTGACCTTCGACCGACTGTCGTCTGTCTTCCTGTCGGGCACCAACCATGAGGAGGACCAGCCGGTCCATCTCCAGGTCAAGAACCCGGCCTTGCAGGTGAGTTCGGAGCACGACGTCTTCGGCGGACCGTCGACGCGTTATTGTCCGGCGGGCGTCTATGAATGGGTCGACGCGGAAGGCAATGCCGCCGCTGATCCGACGGCCAAGGATGTGCGCTTCGTCATCAACGCCCAGAACTGCGTGCACTGCAAGACGTGCGACATCAAGGACCCGAACCAGAACATCAACTGGGTGCCGCCGCAGGGTGGCGAGGGGCCGGTCTATCAGAACATGTAGTTGGGGACTAAGGCGCTATGGGGCACCTTAGCGCCTTAATTCGACCGCAGAGACGTAGCAAGGCTCGATCAAGCTTCCGTGAAAAAGACGACCATTGAAGGTCTGGCGGAGGGTTGGGAGGAACATTGATGCGTCACGCCGCGGTTCGCTGTCTGGCCGGACTTTTGATTGCAGGAAGCCTGCCCGGCCTCGCCATGGCCGGTGCCAAGGTGGTCGTCCACACCACGAATTACGATATCGCGGGCGACAGCGGTAAGGCGCTGGTCGCCGCCATGGACCAGAGCGGCCCGCGGCACGGCTTCACCACGCGCGCCATCGCCCGCACGTCCTACACCCTCAATTGGGATTACAAGACCGAGCCGTCAGCTGGCGGCTGCCGTTTGCTGCGCGCCGACGGAACCCTGGACCTCACCTACCAATATCCGCGCGTCACCTCGAAAATGTCGCCGGCGCTGCGCAAGCGCTGGCAGGTCTTTTTCGCCGGCGTGCGGGCACATGAGGAAACCCACGGCCGCATCGCCCGCCAGATGGTCGCGGCCGGCGAGCGCTCCGTTTCCGGTCTCAACCTCGCCAACGATCCGCAATGCATCAAGACACGCCGCGAAGCCGAGCGCAGGACCGCCGCCGCCACCGCCGACTACGAAGCCAGGCAGGTCGCCTTCGACATGCGCGAGCACAGCCCTGGCGGCCATGTCCAGAAACTCGTCACCGCCCTGCAGAAAGCGCAATAAGGTCTTCGCCTGAAATCCCGGGAGGCGCCGGCGGTCAGCCGCCGCGTACCAATTTGCGTTGTTCGGGTCGTTCGGCCGAAACAGTCGCCGTTTTCGGTCCGCCCTCCGGTTCCGCCGCCGCCGGCTTCAGCGAGAATTCGACGAGGACCGGCCGGTGGTCCGAGCCGGTGTCTTCCAGAAGCGTGGCCGAGTGGACCACCACGGCGCCCTTGTACAACACCTGGTCGATCGGCAGTCCGGCAAAGGACAAAGCGGCGGGCAGCCTCCGGTAAAACCAGGTCGGGCCGGCGGAGGGCACCAGCGTCAAGGCGCCGGCTCTGGCGAACCGTTGCACCGCCTCGCTCCACGGCACGGCATTGAAATCGCCGGCGACGACGGCGTCTTCGCCCAGTGTTGCCAGCGGGTGGCTCAGGCTGCGGATCTGGCGGAACTGGTTGAACGGCCACGGCCAGCCAATATGGACGGCGGCGACCGCCACTTCCGTGCCGCCGAAGTCGATATGGGCCGTCGCCATCGATCCACGGTCATTGCATTGCGGCTCGCTGCCTTCGACAAAGGGCTGCCTGGACAGCAGCGCCACGCCGAAGAAGCCGTTCGGAAACGGGCAGGCGATGCTGTAGGGATAGACACCGGACAGGAGCTTCAGCTTGCCCGCCCACATGTCGGAAACCTCGTTCAGCGTCACCACGTCCGGCTTGACGCTGTCGATCAGCGACAACACCTTTTCAGGCGTCGGGTTGTTGTAGCGCAGGTTCATCTGCAGCAGCCGGTAGACGGCGCGGTCGTCCGGCTTGGCGGTGAAGCCGGCCTGTGATTTGCCGAGGCCCGGAAGGCTGGTCGTCGTCGCAAGGCAGGCGATCGCAAAAACCAGGAACGGCACCGCCTGCCAGCGCGGGCCGGCAATGATCATCACCAGCGCCAACAAGACGAGCAGCGCCGCGAGGTGGGTGCGGAAATGCGAGAAGGAATCCAACGCCGGATGAAAGGCGCCGAAGAATCCGGCCAGAAGCGCGACGGAGGACGCCACCGCGCAGGCGGCGATCAGGAATTGAAACAGGATACGGGCGCTGTCCATGGCGGTCATAGCTCGAAACATTGCGGCTCATTGATGGTAGGGCAAGCGCTCTCTATGGTGCGCGCGAAAAATGCAATGCCCTATCCTGGAAACGCGATGATCTTGAAGAACGGACTTGTCCTGCTGACGGCTACGGCCGGCTTTGTCTTGGCGGCCTCCTCCGCGCAGGCCGGTGGCCGCACCATCGAACAGGAAAAGCCTTATGCCATCACCGGCGCATCCGGCGCTGAGCTCTACAGTTCCATCGGCCAGAACGGCCCGGCGGTGGGCAGCAGCGGCCGCCGCGTCATCGCCCACACCTTCTTCACGCTCACTTGGTCCAGGAATTACGTGCCGCAGGGCGGCGGCTGCACGCTGGTGTCGGCGACGCCCAAGCTAACCATCACCTATACGCTGCCGAAGCCCGCCAATGCGCTTGCGCCGGCGGTGCAGAAACGCTGGGACGTCTTCATCGACGGCATCCGGCGTCACGAGAAAGTCCATGGCGACCACATGAAGGCGATGTTGAAGCGGATCGAGGCGACGACCATCGGCGTTTCGGTGCCGAATGACCCCGGCTGCCAGAAGATCCGCAAGCAGATCCAGACGCCGCTGTCGGAGGCCTCGCTGGCGCAGCGCCAGGAGAGCAGCGAGTTCGATCGCGTCGAGATGGGGCCGGGCGGCAACATCCAGCGGCTTGTCCTGGGGCTGGTCAACGGCGACTGAGATACTCGGCGAGTGCGAGAGCTGACGGCGACCTTTTCTCCGGTAGCGCGCCTGCCCGGCATCCAGATGCCTTATGCGGTGCGGGGTCGCCACGGCTCGTGCTCGTGCGCGAGCCAGACCAGTTCGGGGTCGAGCGCGCGCACCCGCAGCTGGCCTTCGGTCTGCGGCTCGTCGAGCTCGCCAAACCAGACCGCCACGTCGCCGCCAACGACGACCGGGTGCCCGCCAGTCTCAACGACGACGACCTGCATGCCGGCTGTGTGGCCGGGCGCCGGGACAAGCCGGAGCCCGGGGAGTAGCTCGAGCTCACCGTCGACTGGCACGTACTCCACGCCGGGTGCATCGACCCACTCGCGAATGGTGTAGTCGTCCTCGTTGCGCGCGTTGTCGAGTTCCCGGCGCTGGACGTAGATCGGCTTGCCGGCGAAGAGATGGTTGCCTCCGCAATGGTCGGCGTGCAGGTGCGTGTTGACGACGATGTCGATGCCGGCGAGGTCGAAGTCCTGCTTGCTCAGCGGATACAGGCGCGGACTGAAGGCGGCCACCACTGCCGGGTGCAGCTCCGTCATGCCGGTGTCGACCAGTATGCGCCCGTTGGGATGGTCGATGACGTGCACGTAGACTGGCATTCGCTCGCCCTCGACGAAAAGGTCGGCAACGAGGATTGGCGAGATGGTGATAGAGGCGGGGGCATTCATCTTTTCGTCTCCCTCAACAGTTTTGCACGCTGCTGCGAACAGGGTTTTGGGATCATCTAGATAACGCCGTCGGTCTTGAGCATCCCTCCGCCTCCATCGCTTGCAATCAGCCACGCGCATATCTGCCTGACTGATTGCATCTCGCAACCGGTTGTAGGTTACATAAACTGATTTTATATTGCAATCGGTTTTTGGAGTGCGCGTGAATGCCCTGCGCTGGGCTGCCCGATCAATCGGATTCTCGAGGCCCTGGGGGATCGCTGGAGTCTGATCGTCATCGGCGACCTGATGTTCGGCAACCGCCGTCACTATAGTCGGTTGAGGCCGACGCCGCACACCGCCGCTCGGAGTACGGCCTCCTACTGGAACGCCGTCTCCGAGAAGCTGCGCAGCTTGCGTGAATGCAGCCGCTCCATCGGCATTTCGGCCAGCTTCTGCATGGCGCGAATGCCGATGGTCAGGTGTTGCGCCACCTGCCGCTTGTAGAATTCGGTCGCCATGCCGGGCAGCTTCAGTTCGCCATGCAGCGGCTTGTCGGAAACGCACAGCAGCGTGCCGTAGGGCACGCGGAAGCGGAACCCGTTGGCGGCGATGGTTGCCGATTCCATGTCGAGCGCGATGGCGCGCGATTGCGAAAGCCGCTGCACCGGCCCGCGCTGGTCGCGCAGTTCCCAGTTGCGATTGTCGATGGTGGCGACCGTGCCGGTGCGCATGATGCGCTTGAGGTCGTAGCCGGAAAGCCCGGTCACCTCGGCCACCGCTTCCTCCAGCGCCACCTGCACCTCGGCCAGCGCCGGCACCGGCACCCACACCGGCAGGTCGTCGTCCAGCACATGGTCCTCGCGCACATAGGCATGCGCCAGCACATAGTCGCCCAGCGCCTGCGTGTTGCGCAGGCCGGCGCAGTGGCCAAGCATCAGCCAGGCATGCGGGCGCAGCACGGCGACGTGGTCGGTGATGGTCTTGGCGTTGGACGGACCGACGCCGATATTGACCATGGTGATGCCGCCATGGTCCGGCCGCTTCAGATGATAGGCGGGCATCTGCGGCAGCCGTCCCGGCGCGGTGCCTTCGCTGAGCAGCGGCGTGCCCGGCCTGGTGACGACATTGCCCGGCTCGACGAATTCGGAATAACCCTCGCCACCCTTCGCCATCAACTCGCGCGCCATCGCGCAGAACTCGTCGATGTAGAACTGGTAGTTGGTGAAGAGGACAAAATTCTGGAAATGCTGCGGGCTGGTCGCCGTGTAATGCGTCAGCCTGTGCAGGGAATAGTCGATGCGCTGGGCGGTGAAGGGCGCCAGCGGGCGCGGGTCGCCCAGCGCCACCTCGAAGGTGCCGTTGGCGATCTGATCGTCGGTGCCGTCGAGGTCCGGCACGTCGAACAGGTCACGGATCGGCCGGCGGATGCGCTCGGCGGCGGCACTGTCGACATAGGTTCCTTCCAGGAAGGCGAAATGCAGCGGGATCGGCGTCTCCGATTCCGAAACGATCACCGGCACGCCGTGATTGCGCATGATCAGCCTGAGCTGTTCGGTCAGGTAGCTTTCGAACAGATGCGGTTGGGTGATGGTGGTCGAGAACTGCCCCGGCGTCGGCAGATGGCCGTAGGCCTGGCGCGAGTCGACCTGGGTGAACGAGTTGGTGACGACGCTGACCTCCGGATAGAAGGCGCGGTAGCGCTTGTCGTTGCCGCCGCCGGCGGCAAGTGCCGAGAAGGAGTCGCGCAGGAATTTGGTGTTGCGCTCGTAGAGCACCTTGAGCGCGGCGACGGCCTCGCCGGCATCGTCGAAGGATTGCCGGGCATAGGGCTCCGGCATGACCAGGGTCTCGATGGCTTGTGGATAGATTCGCTTTTCCATGACCCATTATAGAGATGGAACATGACACTGGGGAGGGGCCGCCCCGCCAAAGGCTCATTGGCCCATGCTTTTTTAGTGGTCCGTGTTTTCTAGCTGCCCGTGCTTTTAGCTGATTGAGCAATCAGCTTGATCAGCCGCGCTGCAGGCTGACCAGAAGAACCAGCCCGATGCCGTTCTTCTTGAGTGCCGGCGCCTCGATGGTCGAGCCCGTGCCTGTCCGCATCATCGGCACGGCCAGCACCGGAGCAGCCAGCAGCATCAGGATCAGCATGGCGCGCGGCAACAGCTTCAGAACGGCGACGGTGTTTTCGGCGATGCTGTTCATGGCGGCGGCTTTCGATACGAGGTGTCGGGTGTTCAACGGGTGTAGCTGTCGGGGCAGGCGAGACCGCAGAGCCGCAAGCCGGCCTGATCCCAGGCCCGGGCGGAGCGGCCGTCTCCGGCAACCAGTGTCGCGAAGCCCATGCCGAACAACGTCATCAGCAGGCAGACGATGGTGAAGCGGCGCGCAAGCATTGGTCTCTCCCTCAATGCTGGAGAGAATGCCCGAGCGCGGCTGAACCCCTTCTGAGGCCACCGTTCATCCAGGGTTCAAAATGATTGACGGAAATTCAGATGCAGCGCCCCTTCTCCCGCAAGGGGAGAAGGAGAGGCAACTGCAACCGCAGCTCCCAAAACAAAAGGCGTTCCCGCATGGCGGAAACGCCTTGTCGTCAACCGGGTCTGCTGTTCGGCTTACATCTTGGTCCAGGTCTGGCTCTTGCAGATGAGGCCGCCCAGCACACAGCCGCTCATCTTCAGCGACTTGCCGGAGATCGAGGCCTTGCCGTTGTAGGTCTTGTCGTTCTCCGGATCGGTGATGGTGCCGGCATATTTGCCTTCACCCGTCGATTTGAACGAGCCGATCGTCTTGCCGGCATGCTTGCCGGTCTTCAGCGTGATCGAGAACGAGCCGCTGCCCGAGATCGCCGCCGTGGCACCGGATGCCGTCTTCCAGTTGCCTTCGATCGGGTCGGCCCAGGCCGCGCCCGCCATGATCAATGTGGCCGCAACAGCCAAGCTGAGTTTGCGAAACATTCCTTCCTCCCTGTGCGCTCCGCCGGACCTGCGGGTCCAGCCTCTCCATCCCTCACGCCCAAGCAGGCTAATCCAGTCCCCAATAAAACAAAAGCCGTGCCGCTGGGGAAGGAAAAGCGCTTTTTCATCGGCGTTCGAAAGGGCATTTCGCCGGCTGCTGAGGCATTTCTCAATTCGCGAAGCTTTCGCGTGGTTAGCGAAACCTTGTTTTGCGAGGTTCGGATTTTCGTCGAATTTGAGCGAAAACCCAGCAATCGCGGACTTCCTATCCTTAACGGTTTCTCACGTTTACTTCTTGTTTTAGCTTTGTTTTCTTCCAGTTAAGCAAGCCATTTAACGACGGATTCAAGCGTCCCCTTCATTCTTCGAAGCATCGGAAGAGCGCACACCCACTGAAGAAAAGGGTGGCGGCTTTCAGGAGCAGACAGGGTCAGACAAGGGGATTTGAAATGGCACGTTTCGAGATGCTGGAAGCAGGGTTCGGTACGATGGGCGCAACCGCTCAAGCCGACATTCTCTTCGAACTGGGCATGATGTATGCGACCGGCCGCGACTGCGAGACCGACGTAGTCACGGCTCACAAATGGTTCAACATCGCCGCGATCAAGGGCTCGACCCGCGCCGCGGAACTGCGGTCCGAACTTTCGGCTTCCATGACCAAGGGCGAGATCGCTCATGCCCTGCGCGAAGCCCGCGACTGGATGACCACGCACTGAATTCCGCCCCGCGAGGGGATGGTCTCGCCGCTCCAACGGCGAATTGAAGAAACGGAAGCGGCCAGCAAGGCCGCCCGGCGAAACAGGGAAGGCGGGTCGTTTTCGAAGCCATCTGGCTCGAAACCGCCCCGGCGAAAGAAAACCGCGACCGGTCGTTACAAGACCGGCGCGGTTTTCGCATTTTCGACCCGGCATTTGGCCGGCGCGATTAACCCGACGATTGCAAAAACGCTTCGACGGGCTTGACGAGCGGTGGAATTTTGAGGCCATTCTCGGCCAAGCGTGGCCAGGGGGTTGCGCAAGCCTTGGGAGGTTTAAAGTGAAGAAGACCAAATTTTTGAGCGCTGCCTTGTTCGGCATGGCGCTCAGCGCCTCGGCCGCTTATGCCGAAGACATCACCTTCGCGGTTGTCGGGCCGATGACGGGCCAGCTCGCCACCATCGGCGACCAGTTCAAGCACGGCGCGCAGGCCGCGGCCGACGCCATCAACGCCGCCGGCGGTGTCAACGGACGCCAGATCAAGATCGACATCGAGGATGACCAGTGCGACCCTAAGCAGGCCGTTTCGGTGGCCAACCGCATCGTCGGCAACGGCGTCATGTTCATTGACGGTCACGCCTGCTCGGGCTCGAGCATTCCGGCTTCCGCCGTCTATGCCGAAGCCGGCGCGCTGATGATGAGCCCGGCCTCGTCCAACCCGCTGATGACCGACGACGCCGCCAAGAAGGGCTGGTCGACGATCATGCGCCTCTACACCCGTGACGACGCCCAGGGCGCCTTCATCGGTCCGTGGATTGCCAAGAAGTATGCCGGCAAGAACGTCGTCGTGCTGCACGACAAGAGCGCCTATGGCCAGGGTGTCGCCGACGCCGTGAAGGCGACGATGAACGCGGGCGGCCTGAAGGAAGTGCTCTATGAAGGCATCAATTCCGGCGAGAAGGACTATTCGGCACTGGTCACCAAGCTGAAGAACCTGAAGGCCGATGTCGTCTATTTCGGCGGCTATCATCCGGAGGCCGGCCTCATCCTGCGCCAGTCGGCCGAGCAGAACTTCAAGTACCAGCTGATCATGCCGGACTCCATCGCCTCGCCGGAATTCTGGCAGGTTGCCGGCCCGGCTGGCGAAGGCACGATGTTCGTGTTCCCGGCTGACCCGCAGGCCCGCCCGGAAGCCAAGGAAGCGATTGAGAAGATCAAGGCCAAGGGCTTCGTGCCGGAAGGCTTCACGCTGTTCTCCTACGCCACGATCCAGGCTTTCGCCGAAGGCATCAAGCGCGCCGGCAGCGACGATCCGGGCAAGGTTGCCGCCGCGCTGAAGGACGGCAAGCCGATCAGCACCGTGGTTGGCGAAGTCATCTTCGACGAAAAGGGTGACCTGAAGAACGCCAAGTACGACATCAACCAGTGGCATGAAGGCAAGTACGCGCCGATCAAGGTCGACTGATCCCGCATGGGATGATTGATGAAAGCGGAATGGCCGGGCTTGTCCCGGCCATTTTGTTTGCTGGAGATCGTGGCGTGGATCGTCGGCGGCTCAGGCCTCCGTCTCGGCGAACCGCACCAGCACCGTTCCGTCCGTCACCTGCGCGCCCTCCGTAGCGATCTCGGCGATGGTGCCGTCATGCGGGGCGGCGATGGTGTGCTCCATCTTCATCGCTTCCAGGATGAGCAGCGGCTGCCCCTTGACCACCACGTCGCCAGCCACCGAGCGCACCACCTTGACCAGCCCCGGCATCGGCGCACGCAGATTGCCGACACCCGCGCCGGCATCATCAGCCTTGGCCAGCGGATCCGGCACGCCGAAACTATAGCCCGTGGCGCCGGCAAAGACGGTGACGTGGCCGGGCCAGCGCGCCAGCCGCTTGCCGCCGCCGGCCCGCAAGGCGTGCACGCCCGTCTCGGTCGCGACATCGAAGCCACCGTCGTCGCGCGCGGTGATGCGGGCAGCGATTTCCTCGTCGCCGGCTTTCAGCCTGATGCGGCGCGCGCCGGCGTGGAAATGCGCGTAGCCGACAAGTGACGACCATGGGTCGGAACCGTTTCGAGGGATGGAGACGTCCGCCGCCGCAAGTGCTGCCGTCGCGATGACATCGTCGCCGGGAAGGGCGATCGCCGTCAAAGCCTCCTGCTTGCGGCCGATAAGGCCGGTGTCGACATCGCCGGCGGCGAAATCCTCATCGGCGGCCAGCGCAGCCAGGAAGGCGGTGTTGGTGACAGAGCCGGCGATTTCGGTACCGGCCAGCGCTTCGCCGAGCGCGGCCAGCGCGCTCGCGCGGTCGGGCCCATGCACGACAAGCTTGGCGATCATCGGGTCGTAATAGGGCGAGATGGCATCGCCCTGGCGCACGCCTGTCTCGACGCGCATGCTGGCACCCGCCGGCGCGGTCTCGGGAAAGCGCAGGTGATGCAGCGTGCCGATCGCCGGCAGAAAGCCCTTGGTCGCATCCTCGGCATAGAGCCGCGCCTCGAAGGCATGGCCGGAAAGCGCGATCTCGTCCTGGGCCTTCGGCAGCTTTTCGCCGGAAGCCACGCGCAGCTGCCATTCGACGAGGTCGACGCCGGTGATCATTTCCGTCACCGGATGTTCGACCTGTAGGCGCGTGTTCATCTCCATGAACCAGAAGCGGTCGGCCAACAGTCCCTTCGAGGCGTCGACGATGAACTCGATGGTGCCGGCGCCGGAATACTGGATCGCCTTGGCGGCCTTCACCGCGGCATCGGTCATCGCCTTGCGCAGCGCCGGCGTCATATCGGGCGCCGGCGCCTCCTCGATCACCTTCTGATGGCGCCGCTGCGCCGAGCAGTCGCGCTCGTAAAGATGCACGGCATTGCCGAAATTATCGCCGAACACCTGCACCTCGATATGGCGCGGCTTGTCGACATATTTCTCGACCAGCACGCGGTCGTCGCCGAAGGCGGCCTTGGCCTCGCGCCGCGCGCCGGACAGTGCCTCGGAAAAATCATCGGGATGATCGACCCGGCGCATGCCCTTGCCGCCGCCGCCGGCGCGCGCCTTGATCAGCACCGGATAGCCGATCTCGCGCGCCTTGGTGGCCAACAGCACGATGTCCTGCGCCTCGCCGTGATAGCCGGGCACGACAGGCACGCCGGCCTTTTCCATCAGCCGCTTAGCAGCATCCTTGAGGCCCATGGCGCGGATGGACGCGGCCGACGGGCCGATGAAGACCAGCCCCGCCGCCGCCACCTGATCGACGAAATTCGGGTTTTCCGAAAGGAAGCCGTAGCCGGGGTGAATGGCCTCGGCACCCGTCTGCTTTGCCGCCGCGATGATGCGCTCGGCCCTAAGATAGCTCTCGCCGACCGGGGAGGCGCCGATATGGACCGCCTCGTCGGCCATGGCGACATGCAGGGAGGCGGCGTCGGCGTCGGAATAGACGGCGACCGTATCGATGCCCAGCTTGCGCGCGGTACGGATGATGCGGCACGCGATCTCGCCACGGTTGGCGATCAGGATCTTCGAAAACATCGGGGCCTCCAATGGTAAGGGCAATTAAGGTGCCGGACTTGATTATTTCGGCGTAATCACCACCGACGGCGCCGAGCGCTCGAAGGGGCCATGGTGGACGGCCTCGATGTTATTGCCGTCCGGGTCGAACAGGAAGGCGGCGTAGTAGCCGGGGTGATAGCTGCGCTCGCCCGGTCCGCCATTGTCCCTGCCGCCGGCGGCAAGGCCCGCCTGGTAGAATTTCGCCACCGTCTCGCGATCGGGCACCTGGAAGGCGAGATGCACGCGCGAGGTCTGGCCGCTGGCGGCGTCGATCCACAATTCGTCGGCCGAGAAGAAGGTCTCGCCCTCATGAATGGAGGAGGCGTGGCCGATGGCTTCGAGTACTGCGCGGTAGAAGCGCCTGGTCGTTTCAAGGTCGGCCGCGCGCAGATGGATATGGTCGATCAGGCGGCCGCGATGGAATTGCATCGGTAGTCTTTCCTCGTGTTGGTACCGGGTAGTTGTGGTGCTGCCGGCGCGCCATCGCGCGCCGGTCGCGTCTTCGATTGTTCCGCTGCTAGTCTGGCCGCCTCGGCAGCTCGATCCCATAGGTGCGCAACGGCTCGATGAGCTTATTGTGGTCGAAATCCTTGACGCCGAAGTATTCGTAGAGTTTCCAGCCGGCAGAAAGGCCAACGGCGACATATCCCTTTTTCGGGTCTTTCGGCATCCAATTGGCGACCAGAGATCCGAGTACAGGAATGGCTTTTTTGGGCGCCCACCCCATAACTCGGCCGGCCGCGCGCAGGCGCACTTCGGGCATCTCATGTGTCATCAGACGCTCAAGTGTATCGCGCCCGATTGGGGAGTTAACAAGCTCATCCAGCACGAGCCGCATCCGATCCACCTGACGGTTTCCTGCACGCGTGTCCTCGCGCTCCCGTGCGGCAATCTCGAGCTCATTGGCTTCGATCAGACGACTAACGAGGGTCGTGATACGCGCATCGGTAACGGGAGAGGCCATGGGCGAACTCCTTCCGGACGGGTTCGGAACGGCGGCCATAGGAGACCTCGCATCCCAAACACGCCGAACGTCGCGTCCGGGATTTGCACGTCGAATGCGGCGCTCGGGCCGAGCATCGACACTTGCCCCGTAGTGCCGGCCGCCACCATCATGGCAAGGCCGGCACGCAGCTGGACTTAGCAACGCGGCTTTGCGGCCGGAGAGACGCGCGCGGCTTACTTCGAAGCCGCGATCTCGCAGCTGCCGCCTATGTTGATCTTGCCCTTGTAACTGTCGCGGGTCCTCACGCAGCTTGCCATCGCCTTTTCTTCCGCAGCCGCCTGCGTCTTTGCGTTCAACGAATTGCCGCAAATGACGAAGATATCCCGCACGCGAGAATAGGGCGTGATTGCGTAGGCTGAGTGGCCTCCAGCCGCCACATAGGCCTTCCACGCTTTGGTGCAGGGGTCTTTCGGATTGTCCGGCAAAGTCGGAGGGAACCGCTTGTCGCCCTGATTTCCCGCCAATGATCCGGCGGTTGTTATGTTTGAAGTCGCTGCAAGAAGCATGCAAGCCAGAACGGAAATATTCAAAGAACGAAGATGTCGCAAATTTATCCCCATGTGCCCAATATTGAACACCGTAATCAATAGAAGAAATTGTCGCTGTCGGGCAATGCAATTCTTCGACTGGCCCATTTGAACAGCACTGTATTGGCTTCGGTGAAAACAAGTGCACGGCGTCACATCCTGAACACGCCGAATTTCGTGTCGGGGATCGGCGCGTTGAGCGCGGCCGACAGCGAAAGCGCCAGCACCTCGCGTGACCTTACCGGGTCGATGATGCCGTCGTCCCAAAGCCTTGCGGATGAATAGAGCGGGTGGCCCTCGCGCTCGTATTTTTCCAGCGTTGGGCGCTTGAATTCGGCCTCTTCCGCGGCCGTCCAGCTGCCGCCCTTGCGCTCGATGTTCTCGCGCCGCACCAGCGCCAGCACCATCGCCGCCTGCTCGCCGCCCATCACCGAGATGCGCGCATTGGGCCACATCCACAGGAAGCGGGGCGAATAGGCGCGCCCGCACATGCCGTAATTGCCGGCGCCGAACGAGCCGCCGATGATCATCGTCACCTTCGGCACCTGCGCGGTCGCCACCGCCGTCACCAGCTTGGCGCCATCCTTGGCGATGCCGCCGGCCTCGTATTTCTTGCCGACCATGAAGCCGGTGATGTTCTGCAGGAACACCAGCGGGATCTTGCGCTGGCAGCACAGTTCGATGAAATGTGCGCCCTTCACAGCGCTCTCCGAAAACAGCACGCCATTGTTGGCGATGATGCCGACAGGCATGCCATGGATATGGGCAAAGCCGGTGACCAGCGTGGTGCCGTAATTCTGCTTGAACTCGTCCAGCTCCGAGCCGTCGACGATGCGCGCGATCACCTCGCGCACGTCATAGGGCTGGCGCAGATCCGTCGGCACGATGCCGAGGATTTCGCGTGGGTCGTAGAGCGGCGCCACGGGCTGGCGCAAGTCGAGGCCGCTCTCCTTTTTGCGGTTGAGGTTGCGCACGATGCGGCGGCAGATCGCCAGCGCGTGTTCGTCGTCCATCGCATAGTGGTCGGCGACGCCGCTTTGGCGCGTGTGCAAATCGGCGCCGCCCAGTTCCTCGGCGCTGACATCCTCGCCGGTCGCCGCCTTAACCAGCGGCGGGCCGCCGAGGAAGATGGTCGCTTGCTTGCGCACCATGATCGATTCATCCGCCATCGCCGGTACATAGGCGCCGCCGGCCGTGCAGGAACCCATCACGCAGGCGATCTGCGGGATGCCGGCGGCGCTCATATTGGCCTGGTTGTAGAAGATGCGGCCGAAATGCTCGCGGTCGGGAAACACCTCGTCCTGGTTGGGCAGGTTGGCGCCGCCGGAATCGACCAGATAGACGCAAGGCAACCTGTTCTGCAGCGCGATCTCCTGCGCCCTGAGGTGCTTCTTCACCGTGACGGGATAATAGGTACCACCCTTCACGGTAGCGTCGTTCACCACCACCATCACCTCGCGGCCTTCGATGCGTCCGATGCCGGCGATCATGCCGGCGGCGGAAATGGCATCGTCATACATGCCCCAGGCGGCGAACTGGCCGATCTCCAGGAAGGGCGAGCCGGTGTCCAGGAGTTGCGCCAGCCGGTCGCGAGGCAACAGCTTGCCGCGCTGGGTGTGGCGGGCGCGCGCCTCTTCCGTCCCGCCGCGTTGGACCGTTGCCGCCTTGTCCGAAATGTCGGCGACCAGCGCCCGCATGCGCTCGGCATTGGCGCGGAAGGTTTCGGAGGAGGTGGAGACCGAAGAGGTGAGCGCTGGCATTAAGACCTCGTTTCAAATGGGTTCGTGCACGACCGCGAGCTTGCCGCCGCGCCGCTCGTAAAGCAGCGGCGACATGATATTCTGGTCGTCCTTGGTGAACTCGTCCATGAGCTGGCGCGCCATTTGCAGCCCTTGCGGCGCATTCTTGTTGAACGCGATGACGAAGTCGCGCTCCGGCACGCCCAGAAAATAGCCGCCGGGGAATCTCTTGGCGACATAACCGTGGAACCAGTCCGACAGCAGCAGGGCGGCCGAAAGCGGCGCATTGCCGTCGATCTCGAACACCGACACATCGTCGCCGATCCGCTGCTCGATCACCTTCTTGATCTGCTCTTTCAGGTTCTTGCGGCCGAGTTCGGCAAGTTCCTCGAGGCTGCGGCCGCCGGTTTCCGAGCGGTCGAGCGTGCGCAGCGCCGTCGGCTCGTCCATCTGGTAGAGCACGATCAGATCGCCAGCCAGTTCCTGGAAAACCGCGCGCTTTGTCAGGTCTCCCCCGCTTTGCATGAGGTAGCCCTTGGAGCGCACATTGGCGAAAATCCGCGCCGGATCGCTGGTGTACCCCTCTTGCAGGGTGGCGAAAGCGCCGATGAAGGTCTCGATCGCTTCTCCGGCCTCCGCCGGTGGAAGGCCCCGGACCTGGTCGAGCAGGTAGGTCACGTCGATGCGGATGCGGCCGCCTTCGCCGTTCTTGCGCGAAAGATCGATCTGCGCGGGGTCGTCGGGATTGGGCTTGATGTCGACAAAGCGGCCATCCTTGCGCAGGCGCTTTTCTACCGCCGCCGCCAGCTGCTCGACCGTTGCATAACCCTGCTGCTGCGCCGCCGAGACCGGGCTCGAAACCGCGAGCGGAACCGCGACCAGAAGCCCGAGCGGGATCAATAGCTTCAAGAGCTGTTTCAGTTTCATGATGTCCCCCCAATACGCTCCATTTGAACGTATGAGGAACTTATAGGGAACATTTCGGCGTTTTACTATAGTTTCGTCGCGATTTCTCGGCAGACCGGCCTTGCGGCGCAAATCGTTTCGATGTATTGGCCACGCCCCGCGCGAAGCCTCGTCTGTCTGGTCGCGCATGACACTGTGATGGAGGCGACGATGAAAAGCAGAATTCTGCTTTCCCGCGAATGTCTGCCTCGGGCGTGCGAGCAAGCCGCCTGAGGGCGGCGACTTTTTAGCCAGAAACATCAGCAAGTTTGAGGAGCGGCGCGCGGCGCCGCCAGTGTCATCATGTATGTGCGGTTCGTCACGCCGCTTATCCACCCCGACAGCCGGGTGGAGACCGGCTTCTTCCGGGCGTCCTGGTATCTCCACCGGATCGGCGCGCCGGACTGGATTCTGCGCGAGCTCTACGACGAGTTCGAATGGTTCAACGAGCACCTGCCGGTGCCGGGCCGGGTGGCGCGCCATTTCAAGCGGCGCAACTCGATCTGGGGCGTGTGCTGGTTCGACCACGACGCGCGCGAGATGATCGCCCGGGCGCATTATTGCGCCTGGCTGATCGAAGAGGGCGGCTTGCCGGTGCGGGCGGTCAGGATCGACCGCCACCGCGAAGTGCTGTGGCGCGACGCGCACCAGGTGGTGGTGAAGCCGACGTTCGAAGCGCCGCGCGGCTTCAACTGAAACGGCGGGGAGCCAGGTGCTCCCCGCCGACGCCACCGGTTTGTCCAAAGCCTCAGTTGCGCGAATGCAACAGGCACTTATCGCATTGGAAACAATACTCTTTCCGCACTTGCCCGAAATCCGTTGGCGGCCTAGAGAGCCGCCCCGTTCAACCGAAAGGAGACCCGTCCATGACCGCGAGACCGAGATCGACACATTCCGTGCCGGCGCTCGACGCGCGTCCGGCTGACAGGGTTTCACCAAGGATGAACGGCCATGGCCAAGTCCACGATCAAGCGCCGGCGCGAGGCCGAGCGCGAACGCATTGCCTGCTATGAAGCGACGCTGCGGCGTGTCCAGCGCGCGCCGCGTCCGGCTCCGGACTTCGCGCGTGCGCTGAACGACGCCGGGCAAGGGTTCGCCGGCGTCATGGCCCGCGAACCCGAGGCATGGCGCCCCATGTTGAAGACGCGCGATGCCGCACGCCTGCAGCTGGCCGCGGCACGCCATCTCTTCGCGCTCTACCCGGTTCCCTATGCGCTGGAAGAAATCTGGCTCGACGGTTCCGGTCTCGACGCCGACGAAATCGCGCTGCGCCGGCGCTGGTACGTGGTTGCCGCGCGCGGTCGTTCGCTGTGGAAGGAGGAGGCGCGAACGTGGCTTTCCCGCAAGGAAGTCCACTGGTTCCTCAACTCGCCCGGCGATCTCGGTTTCGACGAGGCGATCTGGCTGGCCGTGGCCCGCTCCTACACCGGCGACCTCGGCTCGGCGCTGCGCATTGCCCGTTCGAAGATCGCGCGGACGCCGCGTGCCGGCTTCGTCTTCTGGCGCGAGGTGGCACGCTTCTTCTGCGTGAACGTGGCGACCATCGCGGAGATCGACGATCTCTGCGACTACCTTGCCGCGCGGCGCGAGCGGGAGCCCGGCTACAGCCTCAACGGCCGTACGCTCGCCTCGCTGCAGCGCCAGATGGCCGAGTGGCATCGCGACCTCGAGACTATCGCTCGCATCGAGGCGGCCCGGCGCCGGGCCTTCCGGGCAGCGGGCGGCGAGCCCGAGGGGCGTTGGGCCGGTTCGCCGCTCGACGACTGGAGCTGGAAGCCGACGGCGGGGGAGGTGCGCGTGCGTAAGGAGCAGTTCACGGTGACGCAACTCGTCACCGCCGACGAGCTCGTGGCCGAGTCCCGCGCCATGCATCACTGCGTGTCCAGCTACGCGCAGAAGTGCATCTCCGGGCAGGCTTCGATCTGGTCGTTGCGTCGCTGCGTGGAGGGCAACATCAAGCGTCTGCTCACCATCGAGCTCAATCGCCAGCACCATGTGGTGCAGGTGCGCGGCCACGGTAATCGCCTGGCCACCGCTGAAGAGCGTCAGGTGCTTGGCCGATGGGCGAAAGCGAAAGCCATCGCGCTGTCCGAGCGCTAGAAGACAGCCCGCGCGGCGGAAATGTCGCGCGGGCTTCATCTCAGATCGCCTCCGCCATCATCTCGCGGCCGATCAGCCAGCGGCGGATTTCTGAGGTGCCGGCGCCGATCTCGTACAACTTGGCGTCGCGCAGCAGGCGGCCGGTCGCATAGTCGTTGATGTAGCCGTTGCCGCCAAGCAGCTGGATCGCGTCCAGCGCCATCAAGGTCGCCTTTTCCGCGGCAAAAAGGATGCAGCCGGCGGCGTCCTTGCGGGTCGTCTCCTTGCGGTCGCAGGCGGCCGCCACGGCATAGACGTAAGCGCGGCAGGCATTCATGGTCGTATACATGTCGGCGAGTTTGCCCTGCACCAGCTGGAAGGTGCCGATCTGCTGGCCGAACTGCTTGCGCTCGTGCACATAGGGCATCGCCACGTCCATGCAGGCGGCCATGATGCCGAGCGGGCCGCCGGCCAGCACCGTGCGCTCATAGTCGAGGCCGGACATCAAAACCTCCACGCCGCGCCCTTCCTCGTGCAGCACGTTCTCGAATGGCACCTCGACGTTTTCGAACACCAGTTCGCCGGTGTTGGAGCCGCGCATGCCGAGCTTGTCCAGCTTCTGCGCCACCGAGAACCCCGCAAAGCTCTTCTCGATGATGAAAGCGGTGATGCCGCGCGAATGCCGCTCCGGGTCGGTTTTGGCATAAACCACCATGGTCTCGGCGTCGGGGCCGTTGGTGATCCACATCTTGGTGCCGTTCAGCACATAGCGGTCGTTCTTCTTGTCGGCGCGCAGGCGCAGCGACACCACGTCCGAGCCGGCACCCGGCTCCGACATGGCGAGCGCGCCGACATGCTCGCCCGAACAGAGCTTGGGCAGGTATTTTTCCTTCTGCGCCGGCGTTGCCCAGCGGTTGATCTGGTTGACGCACAGGTTGGAATGCGCACCGTAGGAGAGCCCGACCGAGGCCGAGGCACGGCTGATCTCCTCCATCGCCACCACATGCGCCAGATAGCCCATGCCCGAGCCGCCATAGTCCGGATCGGCGGTCATGCCGAGCAGGCCGAGTGCGCCGAGTTCGGGCCAAAGATGCGGCGGAAATTCGTTGCTGGTATCGATCTCGGCCGCCAGCGGCGCGATCCTGTCCTGGGCAAAGCGCCGCGTCAGGTCTCGGATTGCCTCGACGTCCTCGTTCAATCCGAAATTAAGCGTGTGCGTGTACATGCCTTTGCTCCCCAGCAGGCTGTGGCGCGCCGACAAGGCGCATGGTCATGGATAGGTAGGTTTCGGTGACGCCGTCGATCGACAGCCGCTCGCCCGGCCGGTACCAGACGATGACGCCGGTCATCATCTGGATCAGTGCCATGGCGGTGAGGCCGATATCGTCGACGGCAAAGACGCCCTTCTCGGCGCCGTCGCGCAGGATGGTGCGCAATTCCTTCTCGTAAGCCGTGCGCAGTTTCAGGATGTGGGTCAGCCGCTCCGGCGCGAGGCTGCGCAGTTCCATGTTGGAGACATGCGTCGAGGAGCGGCGCTCGATGTGGAAGGCGATGTGGTTTTCGACATAGGCGGCAAGCCGCGCCGTCGGGTCGACCGTGGCGGGGCGTGCGCCTTCCCAGGCCGCGATCAGCCCGTTCATATGGTCCTGCATCAGCGTGTAGAGCAGGTCTTCCTTGGTCGGGAAATAGCGGTAGAGCGCGGCGGCCTGCACGCCCACCTCGGCGGCCAGCTGGCGCATGGAGACGGCCTCGTAGCCGTGACGCGCGATCAGCGACAGCGCCGCATCCCGGATCGCCGCCTGCGTCCTGCCGCCGTCAGAGCCCGTTGTTCTCGCCATCGTCTCCTCCCGATTGGAGGATAATAAAACGAACGTTCAATTAATTCAAGAGCGATGACACGCGCTGTGACGAGGCGGTTGATGTCCCGGGCGGATTTTCCGATTCAGGGCTGCAACTTGCAATTCAGTTGCAGCCTGCGCTTCGTTCGATGCCGGCGCGCGTAGCCTTTTTCAGGACCAATAAGGGCGTGGTCCAGGAAGACGAATTGGTGCCGCGCTGGGCAAGTCTCACGACACGACGTTTGAGTCGCGAAGCTCGAAAGAGACGAGCGAAAACCAGCCGAAGAGCACGACGCCGGCGCCTCCGATAATCACACCGGCAAAGGAAGGATTGGCTATGCCTGTCGCAACAAGCGCCGGGGCAAGCAGGGCCGTGGCGATGCTGTAGACCATCCAGCCGGGCTTGCCCGCGGCACTGAACCGGCGCGCAAGGACGAAGCAAGCCGCGATCAGTGACAGGAACGAGACCAGGAATGCCACCAGATGCAAGGCGCCGGTGGCGCTTATCTGCGGCGCTTGGCCCGGGGAAGGGAGCGGGTCGGGGCCGAACAATCCGGCCCCAATCATGCCAAGGCCGTAAAGGCCGACGAGGATGGGGCCAGCACTGCTCCCGCGCTGGTCACGCAAAACCCGGCGCAGCCCAACCGCGCCAGCGAGCGCCAGAAAACCGGTCAAAAGAAAGTTGGCGATCTGGATCCAGCCGAGCTCACCCAGCGCAAGAAGGCTGAGAGGCTGGGTCCGAATGTCATGGCTCGGCCTCAGCGCCAGTTGCAGGGCAACGACGGCGTAGAAGACCGGGGCAGTCGCAACGCCGCAGGCGAGGAGGGCGCGATCGACAGGCTGGGGCGAGGCGGTTTTCATCTGGCTCTCCATGAGTGAAGGGAATGGAATGGGACTGAATGGCCGTGGAAGGCGGCTCGCAGGCGATGCGGGCGCCGGTGCCGGTCGCCCGCAGCGGGTGGCGGCCATGGCCGGAGATGGCCACGGAGAACGCGTCGCCAAAATTGAAGGCGGGGGTGTCTGGAAATTCGAAAGTCAGCCGACGCGTCGGGTCATCCGTGCGCCATCACCATTCCGGCCAGATAGAGCACCAAGGCTACGGACATGATGATGAAAGGCACGCTGAACCAGAAACGCTTTGCAATCAGCACGATTGTGGCCAGGAACCCCGCGCCGACCGCGGACAAGGCGGGGAGTTCGAGCACCGCGGGCTGCAACAAGGCCAGATAGCCGTAAATCGCGCCGAACAGGATCAGGCCCAGGCTGTGGCTCGCGTTGAAGCCAATCCAGGCGCGCCACATCGATGCGCCGGGACTGACGCGCAGTGTCGCGCTGCGGAGTGTTTTCAGCGCCGTTTCTTCGCGAGGATGAAGTTCGGTTCCGAACAGCGTGTACACCAGGTGCATCGCGCCGATGACGGCGACGATCAGGGCGCAAACGGCTACAGGCCAGTTGATGGTCATATTGTTTCTCGCAATGAAAAGAGGAAATGGATCAACGAGGTTTCGCGCCGAGCATGAAGAACTCGAACGCATGCGCGAGCTCATCGCGCAACGATGCCGTCGGGCTTTCAAGCCAAGTCATCAGTGCGTAGAGAATGAGGAAATGCAGATAGTTGGCGAGCCGGATGGCGGATTCGTCGACGCGCACTTCGTCAACCTCCTGGGCTTTGGCGATGAGAGCCGCATAGGCGGCGGCCATGTCGGAGGACGTCTGCCCAGCCTCTCCTTGCTTCAATTGCTGGAAGCGAAAGCGGAGATAGGCGGCTGCGTATTGCCGGTGCTGCTCCCACCATAACGCGGACGCGTCCAGCAGGGTCGAGATGCGGGCCGAAAATGAACGCTGCGTCATGACCTGCCCTATCAAAGGGGCCAAATCTTCGGCCAGGCGTAGGTGCATCCATTCGACGAGCACGGCCTCCTTCACCGGGAAGTGGTTGTAAAGCGTTCCGCGTACGACGTCGGCTTCGATGGCGATCTGTTCCATGGTCACGGCGTCGAAGCCGTGGCGCTCGAACAGCGCGTGGGCGGTCTCGGCGATACGAAGACGTGTGCGCTGACTTTTCCCGAGTTGCGGTCTGCTGGCCATGGCGTGTTCCAAAAATATACAATGTCTAAATGCGAGTGACGTCTAATTCGCGTCCAACTACGCCGGCTTGGCGATGCATCGCCGTCGTTTTGCTGGACTGATCCCTGGCCGAGGAGTGCCTATGTTAGTTGCTCCGGTGCTCGGCGGGTTCAACCTTGCGGCAATAATTGAACTATGTGCAATATTAGACATTGTATAAAAACAAGTCAAGTGGGGGCTGCGTTCGCGAGCTCCGACGGAAGCGGGATCCAGCAACGCGGTCCAACTGCCGGGGAGACTGGGGTGTTGATTAGAGGAGGGCTTGAACAGCGCCTCCGTTCGCGAAACGCATTCTGGCGATGCCGAGCAAGGGCAACGCGACCGCCACCGCGTTTTCGTCCGGCGCGATCAGTCGCTAGACCATTGCCGGACGAAAACGCGTTGGACGAACCTGACTATGCATCGGGAGCATAAAGACGCAATGGCCGACCAGGTCCATGCCCCGGCTTCCGAAGGTCGTTCACCGTCAATTTCCTGAGTGACCCGGATCACCCACGACCACCTGCCCTTGTCTCGGATCGCTTCGCCCCTCAGGCCCTGAGCAGTTCGGCAATCGCGGCGTGGTATTTTGGCGTGTCACGACGCGCCATGTCGGGATTGACGCCCTGGGCCGCCGCCATGTGATAGGCGAAGAACTGCATCGGCAGCAGCGACAGCATCGGCGAGAGATGTTCGTCGGTGGAGGGCAGGGGGAAGACGGCGGCGTCGGTCGGCTGCTCCGGTGCGTCTCCCAGAACGAGCATGTCGGCGCCGATCATGTCGAAGACCCTGGCGGCCACGTTGACGCGGCGTGTCGAGGCGCCGGGGTAGTTCACCAGAAGCACGCCGTCGCCGGCGTTGAGCGATACGACCGGGCCATGCAGATATTGCTCCAGCCCGAGCCCGTCTATCTTGCCGAAAGCAGCCTCGCGAACCTTGATCACCACTTCCCAGGCCGACGCTTCGTTGGGCCCGGCGCCGACCGCGTAGTTCGCGCGGCTGGCCGAGCGGCGCGCGAACGGCGCCAGTTCTTCGCCGCGCTCGATCACCTCCTCGACCTGGCTCGGCATCGCCTCCAGGCATCGGCGGAAACCGGCGGTCCCGTCAGATCGACGGATATCCCCCAGTTCGGTTGCGATCTGGGCGATGGCCGCCATGGCGCAGAGGTGGGACGAGGTGTAGGCAGCCGAAGTCTCGCGCTGCGTCGTGCGCAGCACCGCATCGGCATCGCCGATCGCCGCCTCGGTTCCGGCAATGGCCACGACGCGGCAGCGCGCCTGCCTGGCGACATCGAACAGCACACGCGAATAGTGCTTCACGCCGGTGTGAGACAGGATGATGAACACGTCCTTTTCCGACGGCCGATAGGCATCCGTGTAGCATGCGAGGTCGTAGGAATTGACCGGCCGGGCATCGGCGCCGGCGGCGCGAAGCATCCAGGCGCCGGCCAGGGCCGCGCAATAACTCGTGCCCATGCCGGCCAGGAACACGCGCCGCGCACCGGCCAATATCGTGGCCGCTTCCGCCGCCGGCTTCCACTCTTCCGAGAGAACCCTTCTCAGGTCGGCGGGCTGCCGGTGGATGGTTTGATACAGTGCGGATTCGGTGCCAATGGCCATTGTCGCTTCTCCAGATGTCGGCCGCTGGTCATCAGCGGCTGTCCGCATGTTGAAGCGTTATCTTGTCCCACTTCCAGTTCCAGAAAATATCGGATTTCATGGGCCATTGGTCTTGAACGCGTCGCGGGGACAATGATGGCAACGAATATGGGTGAACTGGCACCGCTCGGCATCGACCGGCGGCAGGGACGTTCGCTCGGGCGCCAGCTCTATCACCAGCTGCGCGCGAAGATCCTCGCCGGAGAGCTGCCGCCGGGAACCCGGTTGCTTTCGTCCCGCAATCTGGCGCTGGAGCTGGACATCTCCCGCAACACCGTCGCTGAAGCGTTGAGCCAACTCGTCGCCGAGGGCTATCTGGAGGCGCGGGCCGGCGCCGGAACCTTCGTCTCCCGCATGCTTCCCGAACGCAGTTCGACGCAGCCGGCGCCTGGCGCCGACGTGCCGGAAGCACGGCCCGGGTCGGTGCTGTCCGCGCGCGGCCAGGCTACGCTGCGCCACGCATTGGCGCCGCAATCCCGCAATCCGGCCTTCACGCCGGGCTTGCCTTCGTCCGAGGCCTTTCCAGCCAAGGCGTGGGCGCAATGCGTCGCTGCCGCGTCGCGAACGACGCGTCATCAGCTGGCGGAACACGACGATCCACGCGGAAACGCGCAGCTGCGCTCAGTGGTCGCCGCCTATCTGAGGGCCGCCAGGAATGTCCGCTGCGAGGACGATCAGGTCTTCATTGTCGGCGGCGCCCAGGATGGCATTGATCTCCTGTGCCGCGCCCTTTTTGCGCCGAATGATGAAGCGATTGTCGAAGAGCCGGGCTACAGCGGCCTGAAGAGCGTGCTTGCCTCATGGGGACTGTCCGTTCGCCCAAAGCCCGTTGACGGGGAGGGGTTGATCGTCCCGGCCGACAGCGCCGAGTGGTCCGGGGCAAGGTTGATCTGCGCAACACCGTGCCACCAGTTTCCGCTCGGCATGACGATGAGCCCGGCGAGGCGGTTTTCGCTGCTTGCGGCGGCGCGCGCGGTCGGTGCCTGGGTCCTGGAGGACGATTACGACAGCGAATACCGGCATCTGGGCAATCCGCTGCCGGCGCTGCAGGGCCTGGATGGCGGCGAGCGCGTCATTCATCTCGGTTCCTTTTCCAAGATGCTGTTTCCCGCCTTGCGGCTTGCCTATCTCGTTGTTCCGAAGCCCCTTGTCGATCCGCTGTGCAACGTCCGCGCGGCGACCGGCAACCACGCACCGGCCGCAAGCCAGCTGGCGCTTGCCCGCTTCATGGAACGCGGTCATTTCACCCGCCATCTGCGCAAGATGCGGCGACATTATTCGCTTCGTCGCGCGCGTTTCGTAGAGCTGCTCGAAAACAATCTGTCCGCCTGGCTGAAAGTGTCAAACAGCGAATGCGGCCAGCATGTCATCGTGGAACTGGACGAAAACACTCTCCGAGGGATCGACGACCAGGCTTTGGCAAGGGCGGGCGAAAAGCTCGGCCTGACCCTGGTGCCGCTTTCCGCCTTCTACGAGGGCACGCCCCGCAAGCAGGGTTTTGTCCTGGGCTTCGGCGCGCTGTCGGATCAGGACATGCTGAAATCGGTCGAGCAGTTGCGCGGGCTGCTAGCGACATTCACCCCGAAGGCCTGACCGACAGTTGCGCACACGCAATTGCCGACGTCATGTCGCGCGGGCCGTGCCGAAGACCCGCACGACAATTCCGCCGACACAGGAGATTTCAAACCGAGGCTTGCCTTTTCAAAATATGTTACGTTATAACAAAACTACCTCGCCAAGGCGGGCACCGATGCCGGACGTGACGACACGGCCCGTCCGCACCCTTTGCCTCACCCGCCGCAGACCTCATCGTCATCCCCGGAAAGCAGCCATGCCCCAACCCAGTCCAAACCGCCTTCCCGTCACCGTGCTCTCCGGCTTCCTGGGGGCGGGCAAGACGACGCTTCTCAACCACATCCTGCACAACCGCGAGGGCCGCCGCGTCGCAGTCATCGTCAACGACATGAGCGAGGTCAACATCGATGCCGCGCTCGTCCGCGACGGCGGCGCCAACCTGTCGCGCACCAACGAGCAGCTGGTTGAGATGACCAATGGTTGCATCTGCTGCACGCTGCGCGACGATCTGTTGAAGGAGGTGCGCCAGCTCGCCGAGCAGGGGCGGTTCGACTATCTGCTGATCGAATCCACTGGCGTTTCGGAGCCGCTGCCCGTCGCCTCCACCTTCGAATTCCGCGACGAGACGGGCGCCAGCCTGTCCGACGTCTGCCGCCTCGACACCATGGTCACCGTGGTCGACGCGGCAAACCTGTTGCGAGACTATTCCTCCGCCGACTTCCTGCGCGATCGCGGCGCTTCGCTCGGCGCATCCGACGAGCGCGCTCTGGTCGATCTGCTGGTCGAGCAGATCGAATTCGCCGATGTCGTCGTGCTCAACAAGGTCTCGGCCTGCGCCGCGCCCGATCGCGAACTGGCGCGCAAGATCGTCCGTGCGCTCAACCCCGAGGCCGAACTGATCGAGGCGGATTTCGGCCGCGTCCCGCTCGGCAAGGTGCTCGACACCGGCCGCTTCGATTTCGAACGCGCCGAACAGCACCCGCTCTGGTTCAAGGAGCTGAACGGCTTCAAGGACCACATGCCCGAGACCGAGGAATACGGCATCCGCTCCTTTGTCTATCGCGAGCGCCGCCCCTTCGATCCAATGAAGCTGAAGGCATTCGTCAGCCGGCCGTGGCCGGGCGTGGTGCGCGCCAAGGGTTTTTTCTGGCTGGCGACGCGGCCAAGCCATGTCGGCGAACTGAGCCAGGCCGGCGCGCTGGTCAAAACCGGCAGGCGCGGCCTGTGGTGGGCCGCAGTTCCCCGCAACCGCTGGCCCGACAGCAATGAATGGCGGGACGCCATGCTGCCCTATCTCGATCCAATGTGGGGCGACCGCCGCCAGGAACTGGTCTTCATCGGCTGCAATCCCATGAACGAGGTCCATATCCGGGCCGAGCTCGATGCCTGCCTCGTCGATTGTCCGGTCTTCGCGCCGGAGCTGTGGCGCGACATGTCCGATCCGTTCCCGAACTGGGAAGGGCAGGCGGCATGATCATCGCTTCGCTGCGCAAACTGTTCACCGCCCGGAGCCATATCGACTGCGACTGCCACCGCCCGCGCGTTCGTTATACGCCGCCCGGCGATCGGCCCGCCGCCGGCTCCGCGGGCGAGCATGAATGGCCATTGCCACGCGGCGGCCGCCCCAATAGGGTGCCCGACGATGGTTCCCCGAATCGAAAGGTCCGGGGTGAAAAGGGAACATGGTGAGGCTCTTCGGGCCGAGGCCATGGCTGCCCCCGCAACTGTAAGCGGTAGCAAAGTCCGAAATACGCCACTGGCCGACAGGCCGGGAAGGCAGGACCGAGCCGAGACCCGCGAGCCAGGAGACCTGCCATCGCAACGAGTTGACCGGACGGGGTGTGCCGGGAGGAAGCTTAGAGGGCGGCGTCTGCCGTCATCCCGGCCATCCTTCCGCGCCTGATCGAAAGAGAGATCGGTGGAAGGTATTGCTGCTCTTCGACGCAAACGCGTATGCCGCGCGGCGGCCGCGTCGGTCTCGCCACGCACCTCACGCGTCGCATCGGACGTTCTGCCATGAACGGGCCGGTTCTTCAGGCCCGCGGCCTTTGTTACCGGCCTGAAACCGGCGTCAGCCTCGTCGAGGAAGTCGGCATCGACCTGGCAGCCGGTGAAAGGCTCGCCATCATCGGCCCCAACGGCGCCGGCAAGACGACGCTTTTGCGCATGCTGTGCGGCATGCTGCGCCCGAGCCGGGGCACGGTCAGCCTCGAGGGCCAACGGCTCGACCGGCTGTCGATGGCCGAGCGGGCGCGCAGGATCGCCGTCGTCGGCCAGTCCGACCAGCCGGACCCACGCCTGTCCGTCCTCGACTATGTCGGGCTCGGTCGCATCCCGCATGCCAGCCTGCATGGCCAGGCGGACGAGCGCGACATCGTTGTCGATGCGCTTGGTCAGACCGGCCTGCTGCCGCTGCAAGCGCGCGCCATGGGCTCACTCTCCGGCGGCGAGCGCCAGCGCGCCCAGCTTGCCCGCGCCATCGCGCAGCGGCCGACCGTGCTGTTCCTCGACGAGCCGACCAATCACCTCGACCCCCGCGCGCGCGGCGAATTGCTCGAATTCGTTGCCAGGCTGGGCATCGCCGTCGTCACCGTCTTGCACGACCTGCCGCTGGTCGCGCCCTTTGCCACCCATGTCGCCGTCATGGACAAGGCGCGGTTGCGCGCGCTCGGCTCGCCGGTCGAGACGCTGACGCCCGCTCTGGTGCGCGAGGTCTTTTCGATCGACGTGTTGCGGTTCCCCCATCCGGAAGAACGGGACCGCGAACTGACGGTCTTCGACGTTCCGATCCGCCTTTCCCGCTGAACAATCCCAACGGAGTTCCCATGAAACGTCTTGCGCTTGGTCTTGCCCTCTCGCTGTTTGCATCGGCGGCTTTTGCCTTCCCGGTCACCGTCGACAATTGCGGCGTTCCGCTGACTTTCGACGCGCCGCCCAAGCGCGCGGTCATCAACGATCTCAACATGTCTGAAATGGCCTTCGCGCTGGGGCTGCAGCCCGAGATCGTCGGCCTGACCGGCATCACCGGCTGGTACAAGGTCGATGCCGCGTTCAAGGCCGCCCAGGGCGCGATCCCGGAACTCGCGCCGAAGTATCCGACGCTGGAAAACCTGCTCGCGGTCGAGCCCGATTTCTTCTTCGCCGGCTGGTATTACGGCATGAAGCCCGGCGGCGAGGTGACGCCTGATACGCTGGCCCCGCACGGCATCAAGACGCTGCTTCTCACCGAAAGCTGTATCCACGTCGACAAGAACCGCCCGGCGGCGTCGATGGACCTGTTGTTTGGCGACGTCGAGAAACTCGGCAAGATTTTCGGCAAGGAAGAGAAGGCGAACGCCCTGGTCGCCGGCTGGAAGGAAAGGCTTGGCACTATCACCGCCAAGGTCGGCAACCGCAGCGGCACGCGCGTCTTCCTCTACGATTCCGGCGAGGACAAGCCTTTCACCGCCGGCAAATTCGCCATTCCGACCGCGATGATCGAGGCCGCCGGCGGCACCAACATCATGGCTGACATGCAGACCAGCTGGGGCAACACCGACTGGGAGACGGTCGCCGCCAGGAACCCGGAATTCCTGGTCCTGCTCGACTACCAGGATGCGGCCGGCTACCGGAAGCTGATTGATTTTCTTAAAAGCCACCCGGCCATGAAGGAAACGGACGCGGTCAAGAACAACCGCTTCGTCGCCCTTCGTTATGCGGAGCTGACGCCCGGGCCGGCCAACATCGAAGCCATCGACAAGATCGCCAAGGCCATGCACCCGGAGGCTTTCTGAACGTGACGAGGTCCTACGGCGCGGCGATCGGTATTGGCGCGGCACTGATTGTCCTGCTGGCGCTGCTGTCGATCGCCTATGGCTCGACGGTCATTCCGTTGGGAGACGTGATCGCGGCACTTGCGCGCGCCGTCGGCCTCGACGCGGCCGCCGTTTCGGTGCCGGTCGAGAAGATCGTCGTCGACTTGAGATTGCCGAGGGCGATCCTCGCCATCTGCGTCGGCGCTGGCCTCGGCGTCGTCGGCGCGCTGTTGCAGACGGTGACGCGCAACGATCTGGCCGACCCGTTCCTGTTCGGCCTGTCGTCAGGCGCGGCCGCCGGCGCGGTTTCGGTCATCACCGTCTTCGGCGACCGGCTCGGCATCTGGACCTTGCCGCTTGCCGCCTTCGCCGGCGGCATCCTCACCGCGATCGTCGTGCTCTTGCTTGTCGCCCGCATTCGCGGCCAGGGGCCGGAACGGCTGATCCTCGCCGGCCTCGCCGTCTCGTTCCTGTTCACGGCGCTGACCAATTACCTGGTCTTCGCCGGCGACCAGCGCGCCGCCCATTCCGTGCTGTTTTGGACCATGGGCGGGCTCGGTCTCGCCCGCTGGAGCAATATCGGCCTGGCGCTTCTCGGCGCCACCGTCATCCTGGCCTTCGCGCTGCGCTACCATCGCTGGCTCGACGCGTTCCTGGCCGGCGAGAACACCGCCGAAAGCCTCGGCGTTCCGGTCGCCCGCTTCAGGACCTTCACCTTCCTGGCGGCCGCCTTCTCCACCGCCATCCTCGTCTCGGTCGCCGGCGTCATCGGCTTTGTCGGCCTGATGATCCCGCATCTGGCGCGCCGTTTCGCCGGACAGCTCCATCTGCGGCTGGTCATTGCCTGCGCGGTTTTCGGCGCCGTCCTGCTCCTGGCCAGCGATCTCCTGGCCCGCACCTTGCTGCCGCCGCAGGAACTGCCGATCGGCATCATCACCTCCTCGGTCGGCGCGCTCTTCGTGGTCGCGACCTTGCTGCGCAATCGGCTTTGAGGGGGAGGACCTGTCCGCCTATTCGCGATCTTCGCAGGCATCGGCCCGATCGATGCCAACAGCACCGCCGCGCCGTTGAAGCGGCCGGCGAAGGCCGCTACACCAAGTCCCGGATCGGCTTTGCCGGTAAGGCAGGGACTGGAAGGCACCGCATGAAGATCGAAGTCACCGAGACCCCCGACCCCGTGGTGCTCGCCGTCGTTGGCGACAGCCTCGCGGCGTTCAACGTTCAGGATGTCGGCCCGGCGGAGCGGCGCGCGCTGGCGGTGCTGGTTCGCGATGACAAGAGCAGGCTGGCCGCCGGCATCTCCGGCTACACCGCCTGGGGTTGGCTCTACGTGCAGTGGCTCTGGGTGGACGAGAGCCTGCGCGGCCAGAACATGGCGGCAAGGATGCTGCAGGCGGCCGAGGACGAGGCCACCGCGCGCGGCTGCCACGGTGCCTATATCGATACCTTCAATCCGACCGCGCTGAAGGTCTATCAGCGCCAGGGTTATCAGCCCTTCGGAACCCTGCCGGATTTCCCGAAAGGCCGCACGCGGACCTTTTTGGCGAAGAGTTTGCGGGTCGGCGAAGAAGGCTGACCCGCCGCCCCGCGAGTGGGGAGGCGAGGCCGCCTGTCACCCCGCGATGCGTCCGCCGGTCATCGGCTTCGGCACGCCGGTGGTGCTGGGGAAGCTGATCGGCAGGCCGCGCAGCGCGCGCACCGCCAGGAAGGCGAAACACTCGGCCTCCACGGCATCGCCGCGCCAGCCGAGCTTGTCGGCGGAAACCGCATCGACGCCGGCGCGGCTGGTCAGCATCGCCATGAATGTCGGGTTGTGGCGGCCGCCGCCCGACACGAACAGCGTCTTCGGCCGCCGCGGCAAAAGGTCGAGCGCCTTGCCGACGCAGGAAGCGCTGAACGCCGTGAGCAGGGCGGCGCCGTCCTCATCGCTCAAACCGTCGGCCATTGCCGCGGTGAAGTCGAAGCGGTCGAGCGATTTCGGGAAGGGCGCCGCGAGATAGGGGTGCTCCAGCAGCTTCGCCAGCCGCGCCTCGTCCACCTTGCCGGCGGCGCCAAGGGCGCCGTCGCGATCCATTTCGCCCAAGCCCCGCGCCTTGATGAAGTCGTTGATCGGGGCGTTCGCCGGGCCGGTGTCGAAGGCGACGATGTCGCCCTTGCCGTCCCACCAGGTGACGTTGCCGACGCCGCCCAGGTTGAGGATGGCGCTGTCACCGTGCGCGCCGGCCGTACCAAGCAGCGCCGCGTGATAGACCGCCGCCAGCGGCGCGCCCTGGCCCCCGGCGCGGATGTCGGCGGTGCGGAAGTCGTAGACCACTTTTGTGCCGAGAATGGATTGCATCAGCGCGCCGTCGCCGAGCTGGCGCGTGTCGCCAGGCCGGCCCTTCTGCGGGCCGCGATGCAGCACGGTCTGGCCGTGGAAGCCGACGACGCCGATCTCGGCCATCGTCATGCCGGCCTCTTCCACCACCTTTTTCACCGCCGCCGATTGCGCGCGGGTCAATGCGGCCTCGGCCTCGGCGAAGATCGCCGGTTCCGGCCCCTCGAAATTCCAGACGCGGGCTGCAGCCTGCGCTTCCTCCAGCATGGGGCGAATGGGGGCGTCGTAGGGCACCAGCGCATAGGCCCCGAAAGTCTCGATGCGTTCGCCGTCGGTCTTCAACAGCGCGACGTCGATATTGCCGTCGAGCACGGTGCCGGTCATCAGCCCGACCGACCAGATGGGGTTCATGGTTCTGCTCCGTTCAAGAGGTCGCCGACCTGGCGGCGAAGATCGACAATGCCGCTGTCGAAATGGCGGGTCGGGTGAATGCGGTTGGTGAGCAAGGTCCAGGCGTGGCCTGCGTCGAAGTCGATCCACAGCCCGGTGCCGGTGAAGCCGGTATGGCCGATCGTGCCGGCACTGCAACCATCGCCACCCGACCAGCCGGCATAAGCGTGTTCCCAGCCATGTGTGCGCCTGGCCGACAGCGGTTTCCGCATCAGCGCGACGGCGCTTGCCGAGGCGCCGCTGCCGTCGAGCAGGCCTTGCGCGAAGTCGAGCACCGAACCGGCCGTGCCGAACAGCCCGGCATGGCCGGCGCCTTGCAGGGCGGAACAATTGTCGTCATGCACCTCGCCACTCAAAACCCGGTGGCGCCAGGTGCAGTCCTCCGTCGCCGCCGATCGCTCCGGTTCGGCAAAGAACGCGAAACCCGGCCCCGCGTCCATGGCGCGGATCGTCTTGCCGGACAGCCGCTCCATGGCGAGCCCGAGAAGAATAAAATTGATGTCGGAATAGACCGGCTCGTCCAGCCGGCGCCATTCGCGTTGCAGCACGAAGGTGCGCAACAAATCGGGGTCGCGGCCATAGGTGTAGATCGGCGCGACGGCGGGGAACGGCGTCTGGTGGCCGAGGCACTGGCGGAACGTCACCTGCCGTTCCCAGGCATCGGCATCGTATTGGCGCAGGTCCGGCAGGGCCGTGGTCAAGGGCGCATCAAGATCGATCGCGCCTGCCTCGGCCAGCGCCAGGATGCGCGGCGTCGTGAAGATCACCTTGGTAAGCGAGGCGAGGTCGAACCAGCTGTCCTCCCGCATCGGCCGCTCGCCCGGCACGCGTTGCGCCAGCCCGATGGCGCGGGTCAGCCGCTGGCCGTCGCGCGTCGCCAGGCCCAGCACGCCGCCGGGGATGCGGCCGGCTTCGATCGCCCCCTGCAGCGGGGCAAAGGCACGGTCGAAACGCTGGCGGAAATCGTCGCTGGCCATTCCTTGTTGTTCCCCTTCAGGCCTCCGCACGCACCTTGTGGTCGCGCCCATATTCGCGCCATGTCGCCGGCGGCGGCTCGAAACCGAGCGGCCTGACCAGCGAGGGCACCTGCCTTGTATCGAGCTCGAAATGCTGGCGCCGCCGCGCGATGGTCGGCACCGCGCCGATCAGCTTTTTCGTGTAGGGATGCTGCGGATCGGACAGCACCGATTTCGCCTCGCCGATCTCGACGATCTGGCCGGCAAACATCACGGCAACCCGGTGCGCGATACGTTCCACCACCGCCATGTCGTGCGAAATGAATAGATAGGCAAGGCCGTATTCGCGCTGCAGGTCGACCAGAAGTTCCAGCACGCGTGCCTGTACCGAAACGTCGAGCGCGGAGACAGCCTCGTCCAGCACCACCACCGAGGGGTTGAGCATCAGCGCGCGCGCGATGCACAGTCGCTGGCGCTGGCCGCCGGAAAACTGGTGCGGATAACGCGCCAGGCTGTCCTGCGGCAGCCCGACGCGCGCGAGCAGCGCCGTCATCCTGGCGCGCACAGTGGCGTCGATGCGCTGGCCGGCGGCGATCACCGGCTCGCCCAGTATCTGCTCGATGCTGAGGCGCGGGTTGAGCGAGGCATAGGGGTTCTGGAACACCATCTGCACCGGCAGCCGGCTTTGTCCGGGCCGCGCCGCATGTGCGTCGACCGAGAACGCGCCGCGCGTCGGCGCCACGAGACCAAGCACGGCGCGCGCCGTGGTCGACTTGCCCGAGCCGCTTTCGCCAACGATCGCCAGCGTTTCGCCGGGCAAAAGGTCGAAGCCGACGCCATCCACCGCGTGAACCGCGCCGAAAGGCCGGCTCAGCCAGCCGCTCTTCAAGGGATAACGCACGACGAGATCGTCCACCGCGAGCGTCGGTTTGGCCACCGTCGGCCGCATCTCGTCCGCCTGCGCGCGGATGGTGTCCGTCCGTGCCGCGTCGCCGCCGGAAAAGTGCGGCACGGCATGCAAAAGATGTTTGGTATAGGGATGCTGCGGATGGTCGAGGATCTGGCCGAGCTCGCCCTGTTCGACCGCGTGGCCGTCCTGCATCACCATCACGCGGTCGGCGATGCCGGCCACCAGGCCGATGTCGTGGCTGATGAAGATCATCGACATGCCGGTCTCGCGCCGAAGCTCGGCCAGCAGCGCCATGATCTGCGCCTGCACCGTCACGTCGAGTGCCGTCGTCGGCTCGTCGGCGATCAAAAGGCGCGGGTTGCAGGCCAGCGCCATGGCGATCATCACCCGCTGCAGCATGCCGCCGGAAAGCTGGTCGGGCGTGGCCGACAGGCGCCGCTCCGCATCGGGGATGCGCACCCGCTCCAGTGCCTCGCGCGCCGCCGCTTTGGCTTGTCTGCCGGTCAGGCCGCGATGCAGCCGGAACGCTTCTTCCACCTGCGCGCCGATGCTCAGCACCGGGTTCAGCGAGGTCATCGGCTCCTGGAAGATCACGCCGATTTCGGCGCCGCGGATTTTCGTCAGTTCCTGCGTGCTGGCGCTGCCGATGTCGGTGACCGTGCCGTCGGCGCGCAGCAGCTCGATGGTGCCGCTGGTGATGCGGCCGCCGGCATAATCGATCAGCCGGTTGGTCGACAGCGCGGTGACCGATTTGCCCGAGCCGCTTTCGCCGACGATCGCCAGCACCTCGCCGACGCCAACCTCGAAGCTCACGCCATGCACGACTTCCTTGGCATCGGGCGCTCGGCCAAAGCTGACATGCAGGTCGCGGACGGAGAGAATGGGTTTCATCTCACGCCCTCCTCGTCTTCGGGTCGAGGATGTCGCGCAGCGCGTCGCCGAGCAGATTGAAGCCCAGGATGGAGAGCATGATGGCCAGTGCCGGGAATGCCAGCAGCCACGGCGCCTGTTCCATCAAATTGCGGCTGTCGCTCAACATCAGGCCGAGCGAGGCGGCCGGTGGCTGGGTGCCGAGGCCGAGGAAGCTCAGGCCCGCCTCCGTCAGCAATGCCCAGGCGAGCGCCAGCGTCACCTGCACGGCGAGCGGCGCCACGAGGTTGAGCAGCAGGTGGCGGGTCAGGATGTAGAAACGGCTGGAGCCGAAGGTGCGCGCGGCGTCGACGAAGTCGCGGGTTTTCAGCGAAAGCGCCGGGCCGCGCACCACGCGTGTGAAGATCGGCGTGTAGACGATGCTGATCGCCACCACGCTGGTCCAGGTGCCGGGTCCGATGATCGTCACCACCAAGAGAGCCAACAGGATTGCGGGGAAAGCCAGCAGCACGTCCATCAGCCGCATCATCACCGTGTCCCAGCGTTTGCCGTACCAGGCGGCGGTGAGGCCGAGCACCGTGCCGGAGAGCGCGGCCGCCGCGACCGAGAAGAAGGCCACGGTGAAGGATTGGCCCACTCCCTTCATCAGCCGGCTCGCCACGTCGCGGCCGAACAGGTCGGTGCCCATCCAGTAGGAGGGAGACGGCCCGTGCAGCCGGTCGATGCGGTATTGCATCAGCGGATCGTGCGGGGTCAGGCCGAAGGCGCCGAACAGCGCGATGACAACATAGACCAGCACGATCGCGCCGCCGATGCGGCCGCTGGGATGCGCGAAGATGGCTCTGACCATGCCCATCACCGGCCTTCCAGGCGAATGCGCGGGTCGAGCGCCACATAGGCGAGGTCGACCAGGAGGTTCACGATCATGAAGTTGAGGGCGATGAACAGCACCGAGCCCTGCACCAGCGCGTAGTCGCGCTGCAAAATCGCTTCCAGCACCATGCGGCCAAGGCCGGGCAGCGCGTAGATCTGCTCGACGATGACGGCGCCGCCCAGCAGGTAACCGAATTCGATGCCGCTCAGCGTCACCACCGGCACCAGCGCGTTGGGCAGCGCGTGCCGCCAGATGACGCTGCGTTCCGGCGCGCCCTTGGCCCGCGCCGTGCGCACATAGTCGTCGCTCAGCACGTCGAGCATGGCCGAGCGCGACACCCGCGTCACCGATGCGGCGAAGGCGCAGCCCAGCGTGACCGCAGGCAGGATCATCTGGCCGAGATTCTGCAGCGGATCCTGCCAGAGCGGGGTGAAGGCGCCCATCGTCGGCAAAACGCCGAAACCCGCGGACAGGATGTAGATCAGCACCAGCCCGACGACGAAGCTCGGCGTCGACTGGCCGATCATGGCGGCGACGCGCACGCCAAGGTCCGCCGGCCGCTCGTTGCGGGTGGCGGCGAAGACGCCGGCCGGCACGCCGATCGCCAGCGCGATCAGCATCGACAGCAGCGCCAGTTCCAGCGTCAGCGGGAAACGCTCGAGGATCACCGCCAGCACCGGCTTGCCATAGGTGACGGAAATGCCGAGATCGCCCGAAAACAGGCCGGTGAACCAGCGCCAGTATTGCACCGGCCAGGGTTGGTCGATGCCGAAATAGGCAGCGAGCGACGAGCGCTGCTGCGGCGTCAAAAGGCCGGCCTCGGTGCCCAGCATCGCGGTGATGGCATCGCCCGGCACGAGACGGATGGCGATGAAGACGACGATCGAAACCCCGATCAGCACGAGGGGGAAGGCCGCAAGGCGCCGTATCAGATAGTTCACGCGACGTGCCCTTGTGTCGGGATGTGCGGGGTGTCGGGATGTGCGGGTTTCGGTCAGGCGAGGCGCCTTACCCTCCCGGTTGAAGGAAAGGTAAGGCCGTCCGCGTCATTGCCCGACGGTCACCTTGCCGAGGCTGGCCAGCGAGCCCGTCGGCATCGGCACGAAGCCCTGCACGTTCTTCTGCTGCGCCGTATAGCCATAGGAGGTGTAGAGCCACACCCAGGGCGATTTTTCGGCGAGCTCCTTGTCGAAATCGGCGAAGATCGCCTTGCGCTTTTCCGGATCGGTCTCGACGCGGCCCTTCTGCAGAAGCGCGTCCAGCGTGTCGTCGGCGAAGTTCGAGACCTTTTGCAGGTTGCCGTTCTTGGTCCAGTAGCGGTTGTACATCGTATATGGATCAGGCCGGCCGCCATTCAGCGCGATCGCCATGTCGAAATCGCCCTTCAGCCAGGTGTCGACATAGACGTTCAGCTCCATCATCTTGATGTCCAGCTTGACGCCGATCTCGGCGAGCTGCGCCTGCAGCACCTGCGCCTCGGCCGCCGCCGTCGGCGGCTCGCCGGTGGCGGCGATGACCGTGGCGGTGAAACCGCCGGTCATGCCGGCATCCGCCATCAGCTTCTTCGCCTTCTCCACGTCGCGCTTGTAGCAGAACAGCGTGTTCGGATCGGAGGCGAAGAACGGCATGGTCAGCGGGCCGGTCACCTTGCCTTCGCCAAGCGAGGCGGTGTCGAGCACTGCCTGCCGGTCGACGGCGCAGGAAATGGCCTGGCGCACCGCCAGCTCGTTCATCGGCTTGCGCGCCGGGTTCAATTGCAACACGTGATAGGCAAGCACCGGCGCGCGGTTCAGCTGCAGCTTCGGCTCCTTCGGCACCAGCGTGGCGATCAGCGGGTCGTTGAGCAGCGCGAAGTCGATCTGCCCGGTGCGCATCGCCGCCAGGATGGCGGTTTCGTCGGGCAGAACGCTGATCTCGATGCCCTCGACGCCGGTCGCTCCGCCGGCCCAGTCCTTGTTGGCGGTGAGTATTTCCTTGGAATTCGGGTCCCAGCGCTCCAGCTTGAACGGGCCGGAGCCGACGGCCTTGGTGCCGATGGTGCCGGCGGCGATGTCGGCCGCCGGAACGATCGAGGAATTGGTGTCGGTCATCGCGGTCAGGATCGGCGCGTCCGGCTGCGACAGCTTGAAGGTGACGGTTTCCGCGTCCGGCGTCTCGATGCTGGCGATCGACAGATAGTTGGCGCGGTTGGCCGCCCCCGTCTTCTCGTCGAGGATGCGCTCGAACGAGGCCTTGACGTCGGCCGGAGTGACCGCTGCGCCGTTCTGGAATTTCGCCTTGGGGTCGAGCTTGAAGGTCAGTTCCTTGCCATCGGCGGAGAAGGCCCAGCTCTTGGCGATGCCGGGCACGATCTTGAGTTCCGCATCGAGGCGCACCAGCGGCTCATAGATGAGTTCCAAAAGACGCAGCGAGGAAAAGGCTGTCTGCTTGTGCGGGTCGAGGCCGGTGGCATCCTGCGCCCAGGCCATGCGCAGCTTGGCCGCGTCGGCGGTGCCGGCAAATGCGGTGGCGCCGAGCACGATGGCCGCGGTCAGGCCGAGCAGGCGCTTGAATTGACTGGTCATTTCATCCTCCCTTTATGTTCTTCTTGGTCGAAATGGTCTTCTTTGTCCAAGTCCGGATCGATGCCGACAGCCTCACATCGCGGCAGGCCCGCCGTGTTCGATCGCTTTTCGCAGGAAGCCGTTAGCACCTTCCAGCGCAATCCGCGCCTCGGCGAGGTTCATCCCCGTCATTGTGATCAGGATGGCCAGCTTCACGTCGTTATGGGTCTTGGCAAGTGCCGCTTCAGCCTCCTCCAGCGTACACTCGGTCGCCTGCATGACGATGCGCGCCGCGCGCGCCACCAGCTTCCTGTTCGACGCCTTCAGGTCGACCATCAGGTTCTGATAGGTCTTGCCGATCTTCACCATGCTGGCCGTGGTCAGCATGTTCAGCACCAGCTTCTCGGCGGTGCCGGATTTCATCCGCGTCGACCCGGTCAGCGCTTCCGGGCCGACCACGGGCGAAATGGCAATCTCGGCGATATCGGCAATCGTCGATTGCGGGTTGCAGGACAGCGCCACCGTGGTGGCGCCGATCTTCCTGGCGTGGTTCAGCCCGCCGATGACATAGGGCGTGCGCCCGCTGGCCGCGATGCCGACCACCACGTCCTTCGCGGTCAGCCCGATCTCGGCCAGCGCCTCGGCGCCCTTGGCCTGGCTGTCTTCCGCACCCTCGGTCGCCTTCAAAAGCGCGTCATAGCCGCCGGCGATCAGCCCGACCACCATGGTCGGCGGCACGCGGAAGGTCGGCGGACATTCGGAGGCGTCGAGCACGCCGATGCGGCCGCTGGTGCCGGCGCCCATATAGATCAGGCGGCCGCCCTTCCGGAAGGCGGCGGCGATGCGGTCGACGGCGGCGGCGATCTCAGGGATCACCTTGGCGACCGCGCCGGCGACGCCCTGGTCCTCGTCGTTGATCCTGCGCAGCAATTCGACCGTCGGCAACAGGTCCATGTCCATGGTGCGCGGGTTCCGATCCTCGGAAACCAGTCGCTCCAGCTCCGCTATCAGGCCTTGTTCGGACACGATCTTCACCTGCGCATTCCCGTTTGGACCGCATCGATACCGGTCCGGTAGTATCCCGTTAACTTTTTAGAATGCATTATTCCTTTGTGTCAATATAGGATGGAATTAAATATTCCAAACCACCTCAAGGCGGGCAATTCGCCATCCGGCTACCGGCCCGCCGTGCCAGGATGATGGCGCCCGACACCGCGTCGCCATCGGCCGGTTTCAGCCGCCGGCGCACATCAGGCGCCAGCCACGGTTCCAGCGGGCTGGCCAATCCGCCTAACAAGGTGACGCGCGGCGCTCCCTTGTCGAACAGCGTGCGCACCAGCGTGTCGATCTGCTCGGCCGCCGCCTGCACGATGCGCCGTCCCGCCGCGTCGCCCTGGTCGGCATGGCGCATCACGGTCGGGGCGAGGGCCGCGTAATCGGTCGCCGTGGCGCGATCCATCCAGGCCACCGCCTCCATCGGATCGTCTTGAAAACGCTGCATGATTTCCGAGAGCAGGGCGGAGCGGTCATGGCGGCCGTCCTGGGCGCGCAGCGCCAGTTGCACTGCCTTCAGTCCTAGGTCGGCGCCGCTGCCTTCGTCCGAGATTGGAAAACCGTAGCCGCCGACGCGCAGATTGCGGTCCCCGACAAAACCCAGCCCGATCGAGCCCGTGCCGGCGATGACAATGGCGCCGTCGAGGCCCGAATGGGCGCCAAGGCAGGCGCCCATGCCATCGCTGGTGAAGTCGATGCCGAGAAAGGGATGCTCGATCGCCCGCAGCGCCTCCAGCGCGCCCTTGCGGCCGATGCCGGCCAGGCCGATGCCGGCGAAGGTGTGCTTGAGTTCGGCCCGGCCGAAGCCGGCCTCCTCGGCGGCCGCCCCGAAGGCGCGCGCGATCGAGGCCCATGCGGCTTCGATGCCAAGCCGCGTCGTCGCCGGTCCGGACAGGCCCTGGCCGAGCACCGTGCCGCCTTCGTCCTCGATGCGGGCGCGGCAGCCGGTGCCGCCGCCGTCGACGCCGAGATAGAAATGCGGCGCGGCGCTCATTCGCGGAACCGCTCGATCGTCGCGCCGCACATGCGCAGCTTGCGGTCGAGGCTCTCATAGCCGCGGTCGAGGTGGTAGACGCGGTTGACCACGCTTTCGCCCTCGGCCACCAGCGCCGCCAGCACCAGCGAAACCGAGGCGCGCAAATCGGTTGCCATCACCTGCGCCCCGCGCAGCGGGTTGCCGCCGCGCACCAGCGCCGAGGTTCCCTGCAAGGTGATGTTGGCGCCCAGCCGCATCAGTTCCGGCACGTGCATGAAGCGGTTTTCGAATACCGTTTCGCGCAGCAGTGAGGCGCCCGGCGCGCAGCACATCAGCGCCATGAACTGCGCCTGCAGGTCGGTCGGAAAGCCGGGATAGGGCTCGGTGGTGACGTCGACGGAACGCAGCGGCCCGTCGCGCGAGACGATCAGGCCACGGTCGCCGGGCCACACGCTGACGCCGGTCGCCTCCAGGATCTGCACCACCGAGGCGAGGTGCTCCAGCCGCGCATGCGTCAGTTCCAGCTGTCCGCCGGTGATGGCCGCCGCGATCGCATAGGTGCCGGCCTCGATGCGGTCGGGAATGGTGTGATGGCTGGCGGCGCGCCAGCGCGTATCGCCTTGCACGAGTATGCGGTGCGTGCCGGCGCCCTCGATGGTGGCGCCCATGGCGCCAAGGCAGGCGGCGAGGTCGGCCACTTCCGGCTCGCGTGCGGCATTGACGATCTCGGTCTCGCCCTTGGCGGCCGTTGCCGCCATCATCGCCGTCTCGGTGGCGCCGACCGAGGGCGAGCCGAGCACGATGCGTGCGCCGGTCAGGCCGTCCGGCGCGTTGGCCACGATCGACCCGCCCTTGATGCCGATGTCGGCGCCCAATTGTGCGAGTGCCTTGATATGCATGTCCACCGGCCGCGCGCCGATGGCGCAACCGCCGGGAAGCGATACCTGCGCCTGGCCGAAGCGGGCGAGCAGTGGCCCCAGCACCAGCACGGTGGCGCGCATCTTGCGCACCGTGTCGTATGTCGTCTCCCTGGAAGCGGCCGCACTGGTGTCGATCGTCACCGCCTGGGCCGAACGGCTGATCTGGGCGCCATGCTGGGCAATCACATTCAGCATGTTGTCCACGTCGCTGACCGCCGGCAGGTTGGTCAGTTCCAGCGGGGAGGGGCTGAGCAGCGATGCCGCGATCTGCGGCAGCGCCGCATTCTTGGCACCGGAAATGGCGACCGCGCCTTGCAGTCGCTGCCCGCCGACAATGCGCAATCTGTCCATGGTTCAGGGTCCATTCCGGCAGCTGTTGAACTGGCGGTACCATGGCGAGAGTTGACCGGGATATTCTTCCCTGTCAACCTGCGTTGGAATATTCTATTCCTTGCCCGATTGGCAAAGAAGCAGGCTCTATGTCGGTTCTCAAGAAGATCCACGCCACGCTCGACACCATGGCGCCGGCCGATCGGCAGATCGGCCAGTTCATCGTCGATAATCCCGACGAGATGCTGCAATTGTCGTCCGCGGCGCTGGCCGAGCAGACCGGCCGCAGCCAGTCCAGCGTCGTCAAGTTCTCGCAGAAGCTGGGTTATTCCAGCTATCAGCAATTGAAGCTCGCCGTCAGCGAGGCCAAGGCCAAGCAATGGCACGCGCCGGCCGGCATGGTGCATGGCTCGATCGAGCGCGGCGACGGCTATATGACCGTCCTGCAGAAGCTGGTCGCCTCCAAGCTCGCCTCCATGCAGCAGAGCATGTCGGTCAACAGCGAGCAGACCATCGGCGAGGTGCTCGACCGGCTGGACAAGGCCGGGCGCATCCATCTTGCCGGCGTCAGCGCCTCGGCGCTGGTGGCGCGCGATTTCGCCATCAAGCTGATGAAGCTGGGCCGCAACGTCCTGCACGACAGCGACAGCCATGTGCAGCTCGCCAGCGCCTCCTCGCTTGGGCGCAATGATGTTCTCTTCGCGCTTTCGCATTCCGGCGCCAGCATCGAGACGCTGCGTATCGCCGAACTGGCCAAGGCCCGCGGCGCCGCGGTCATCGTCATGACATCGCTGAAAAACAATCCGCTCAGCCGCATCGCCGATGTCGTGCTCTATTCAGTCGGCGACGACGATGGCGTGCGCTCCTCCGCCATTTCGGCCCGCGACGCGCAATTGGCGCTCACCGATCTTTTGTTCATCCTTCTGGTGCAACGCCAGCCCGACGCCAACGAACACATCCGCGACAGCGAGATGGCGGTGTCCGCGCTCAAGCAGGATGCATCCTAGGCTTCCTGCCGCTCCGGCTGTTCCTGGCTTTTTGGGACGCTCCTGTCGCTTTCGCGCGGAGCCTTGCCCATGATCCGCCGCATGCCGGCCTTGGAGAAGGGCTGCACGATCTGGCCGAGGAAGCTCTTGTCGATGGTTCCGCTGATGCCGATGTCGGTCGAGGATGGGCGCGGCGGGTTGAGATAGGTGCCGAACACCTGGTCCCATATCACGATGTTCTCGCAATAATTGGTGTTGCCTTCGCGCAGGTCGCGCGAATGGTGCCAGCGATGGATGCGCGGCGTGGTGAAGATCCGGTCGAGCAGGCCGGTGCGCATGTCGATGTTGCAATGGGTGAGCAGGCCGATGAACACCGAGACCGCGCCCAGCCACAGAAACACCGGCAGCGGCGCGCCCAGAAGATAGAGCGGCAACTGGCCAAGCAGCATCTTGAACAGCGAATCGACGAAGTGGAATCGCCCGGTGTTGAGCACCCACAGCCGCTCCACGCTGTGGTGCAGCGCATGGAACCGCCACAGCGTCAGGCGTTCGTGGCTCAGCCGATGCGCGAAATAGAGCCCGAATTCGGCGATCACCAGGCCGAGAACGGCTTGCACGAACATCGGCGCTTCGCTTGGCCACAGCGAATAGGAAGGGTGCAGCGCCGGTTGCGCGATGGTCGCGAACAGAAGCGGAAACGAGGTGGTGATGGCGGCGGCGATCTGCGTCAGCCCCTTGGTCACCGTGGTGTGGGCGACATTGTTGAACGTCTCGCCATCCGGCTCCAGCCAGCTCCGCTCATAAGGCATCAAACGCTCGAAAAGCGCGATGACGGCGATGCTGGTGAGGTAGACGACGTTGAACCACAGGATCGGATGGTCGCTTTCGAAAGCGAAATACGAGCCGATCATGCTGGCGGTGAAGATGACTGGCCAGAGAATGACGGAGAGAAGCCCGTAGATCATGCTCCGCGGATTGAAGTATGTCGCCTGCATGCTGTCCTTCTCGGGCTCGATCTGTCATCGCGGCTCAGTATGGCGGCCGGATTACAAGAGCCTTGCAAATCTCCGTCGCAGGCAGAAAATCGACGGATTGGTGAAATCGCATCCTATTGACCAGGACGCTGCGGATTCGCCGGGCAGTTTGAAAGCTGATCGCCGGACCCGCAAGCCTTGCGGGCAATTTCCTCCCCAGCCATGTCGAGCCGCGTGGCGCCGCCGCGCGCCGGACTTGTGCTAGCTTGCCGGCAGTTGGGGCCGTGATTCCAGATGCTTGCCTGATGCTCGTACGTCTTACCTTGATCTGCTGCGGCGCCAGCGCGGCCAGCCGGCGCGGCTTTTTCCCGTCCGATGAGCCGCTTGAGCCGAAGGCCGTGACCGCCGCGGCGCGCTTGGCCAGGCTTGTCGATCCGGCGGATAGGTTCCTCACCGCTCCAGCCCGGCGCGCGCGCCAGACGGCGGAAGCATTGGGGCTGGACGCAGTGGAAACGCCGGCGCTGCGCGACCAGCACTATGGCGGCTGGGCCGGCCTCGCCTTCGAGGCGGTCGAGCGGGTCGCCCCGGAAGCGGCGCAGGGCTGGCTGACCGATCCCGACACGTCACCGCCGGAAGGGGAGCCTTTCTCGGCTGTCGCGGCCCGCGTCTCGGATTTGCTCGACAGCCTTGTCGCCCAGCCAGGTCATACGGTCGCTATCACCCACGCCACGGTCGTCCGCGCCGCCATCCTGCGTGTGCTGCAGGCGCCGCTTGCCGGCTTCCGTCACATCGATGTCGAACCGCTCAGCCTCGCCGACCTGCGCAGCGACGGCCGCCGCTGGATGTTGCGGTCATGCGGTTTGACGGCGCCGAAGCCCAGGCGCGCCTGAGCATACCGGTTCCGCGCAACAGGCTATTGTTATTCTATTGAGTAGGCTGCGGCAGTTGCCGCGCCTAGTTGCCTCGGGCCGCCGCGACCGCGCCCGGCAGTTCCTCGGCCAGTATGTCGAGCTCATGATCGAGGCCGACGCTGATGCGGATGCAGCGATCCAGCCCCTGCGCCATCGGCTTGCGGATGAAGACGTCGCGCGACAGCAGCGATTGCATGATTTTTGCCGCGAAGGCGCCGTCGCGGCCGCAGTCGACCGTCACGAAATTGGTGGCCGAGGGCAGGGGAGTAAGACCGTTGTCGCGGGCGATTGTCGCGATTCGCTTGCGCCCCGCCTCGACCTTGCCCACCACGGCCCGCAGCCAGTCCTGGTCGGCCAGCGCTGTGACGCCGGCCTCCTGCGCCATGCGACTGACGCCATAGTGGTTGCGGATCTTCTCGAAGTCGCGGATCACCCCGGCTTCGCCGAAGGCGTAGCCAAGCCGTATGCCGGCCAGCCCGTAAGCCTTGGAGAAAGTGCGCATGCGGATGAGGTTAGGCAGGCTGGCGTCGACCGCCGGCAGCGCCGAGGCGGGGCCGAGCTCGCCATAGGCTTCGTCCAGCACCAGCATGGTGGTTGCGGGCAGGGCCTCCATGAAGCGGTTGATGTCCGCCGCCTCCCACCAGCTCCCCATCGGATTGTCGGGATTGGAGAGATAGACCAGCGGCGCGTTTTCGCGCTTTACCGCCGCCAGCAGCCCGTCGAGGCTCTCGCGATCCTTCTCATAAGGAACGGTGACCAGCCGCCCGCCGGTGCCGGCGACATGGAAGTTGAAGGTCGGATAGGCGCCGAGCGAGGTCACGACCGCCATGTCCGGCCCGGCATACATGCGCGTCACCAGGCCGAGCAGCCCGTCTATGCCTTCGCCGACCACGACGTTGTCGGCCGAGATGCCGAGATGCGCCGCCGCGGCGAGCTTGAGGTCGTGATTGTCGGGGTCGCAATACATCCACATGTCGCCGGCGATCGCCTTCATGCGCTCGACGACGCGCGGCGACGGGCCGAAGCTGCTTTCATTGGCGCCGAGGCGAGCCCGGAACGGCTTGCAGCGGTCGCGCTCCTGCGCCTCCGGGCCGACGAAGGGCACTGTGGCCGGCAGCGCCGCGACGATCGGTGACAGCGGAGGATGTTTTGGCATGGAGAGGCCCCGGATGGTGTTTCGCGTTCTGGCTACAGCGACCGACCGAACCGCGCAAGCACTGGCTGCTGATCGCTGGAACGGCATGACGAGGGAAAAAAGAAAAAACCCGGCGGTTGCCCGCCGGGTTTTCAGAAAGTCCGTAGGGACTGTTCTTAGAAGTCGCGCTGGAAGCGGATGAGGCCGCCGACGCTGTTCTTCTTGTTGGCGTTGGTCCAGCTGCCGGTGTAGTCCGGCTTGCCGAAGTTGCCTTCGTTCAGGTAGTCGACTTCGGCCGTGACGGTGAAGCCCGGAACCAGCTGGTGCGCGATGTTTGCAGCCACGCCGAGGTTCTTGGCGTCGTCATACGAAATCTGGGCGTTGAACGAGGTCTTCTCGTTGAACTTGTAGGTGCCACCGCCCCACACAGCCCAGTTGCCGCCCCACTGCTTGTAGAAGCTGCGGTCGATATTGTCGTCGGTGCCGTAGCCGCCCATGATGAACAGGTCGATCTGGTCGGTCGCCTTCACATCCAAGCGAACCTTGCCAGCCCACTCTTCATAGTTGCTGTTGTAAGCAACGACGCCGGTGATCGCACCCCAGCCAGCGGTGTACTTCACGCCGCCAACCACGTGCGGGACGTAGCTGTCGATGGTGTTGTTGTCGATAACCCAAGTGTCGCCGGGGCGACGGAAGCGGGATTCGCCACCCGAACCCTGTTCGAACGACACGATCGCCGAGAGGCCGTTGCCGGCATCGAAGGTGTAGCTGATCAGGTTGGTGTCGAAGTCGCCGTAAGGAACCAGCGTATCGTTGATGACGTTGCCGGCGTAACCGATGAAGGTGTTGAAGGCCGATTCGTCCTTACCGACGCGCAGGCCACCGAGCTGGATCCAGGCGAAGTTCAGCGAGAAGCTGCTGCCCGAGCTGTTGGAGCCGTAGTTCTGCGAGTTGCCGAAGTTGAAGCGGGTCTCGGTGTAGGTCTTCAGGGTGCCGAGCTCGGTCTCCTGACCGGTCCAGGTCTTCAGCGCGAAGCGGCCGCGCTTCCACCAGGTGCCCTGGTCCTTGCCGGTGAGGCGGTCGTTGGCGCGAGCGCCATCGAACGAGCCGACGTCGCCGAAGCCAGCGTCATAACGGATGTAACCGCCGACGCGCAGGCAGGTCTCGGTGCCCGGGATGTAGAAGTAGCCAGCGCCGTAGACGTCGCAGATCTTGACGTATTCAGCGGGTTCCGGCTCGGCAACGACGACAGCGTCGGCGGCGCGCGCACCGGAGACTGCGAGCAGTGCCGCAGCGGAGCCGAGGAGAAGGCTCTTGATGTTCATTTTCTGACCTCCAGTCAAAAGTTTAAAAACGGGTCTGGGTATTTTTTGCTGAAGGACAGCGTTCCCTGCCCCATCCCCATGCTGAAAAAGATGCGCTGCGCGCCGCTTCTTCGAGATCGACATTACCCATCGGGCGGCCCGGTTCAATAAGGATCGTGCAGGCGGAAGGGCAGTCCGGACGTGATCGGGTAGCGTTGTTGCACAAATGACACGATTTTGCCCATGGCGGAAAGCTCTCATTAACCAAGGAGGTTCCGCCAGGTCCCGAAAAGCAGCGTTTCCGGGCGAATCTTCTCAAGAATCGCAGTGCTCGACCGGCTCCCAGGAGAATCGTCGCTGTGGATGCCGCGGTTTTTTGAGTTCGAACTGCGTTGGCTTATTGATTGTGGCCGGCCTTTTCTTTATCCAGCCCGGCAACGGAGAGGTGGCCGAGTGGTCGAAGGCGCTCCCCTGCTAAGGGAGTAGACCTCAAAAGGGTCTCGTGGGTTCGAATCCCATCCTCTCCGCCACCTTCCAGGCAGCTCAAATCAAATCGTCCGCGCCCTTAACTGAGTGGCGTTTACGCTATGCGGCGCAATCAACGCGGTGCTTGTCATGGCGGGGCGGCGTCTTTCTGAACAAGAAAACGAAGCAATAACAACGCGATATGCCGCATTCACCGGCTACGCCAACGAAAATGACGTTCGATTCTGACTGGAGGTCAGAAAATGAACATCAAGAGCCTTCTCCTCGGCTCCGCTGCGGCACTGCTCGCAGTCTCCGGTGCGCGCGCCGCCGACGCTGTCGTCGTTGCCGAGCCGGAACCCGCTGAATACGTCAAGATCTGCGACGTCTACGGCGCTGGCTACTTCTACATCCCGGGCACCGAGACCTGCCTGCGTATCGGCGGCTACATCCGCTACGACATCGGCGTGGGCGATCGCGAAGGCACCACGGACGTCACTGACGTCCTCAATGGCGGCTCCAACGATACCTACTTCAAGCGTGGCCGCTTCACGCTGAAGACCTGGACCGGTCAGGAGACCGAGCTCGGCACCCTGAAGACCTACACCGAGACCCGCTTCAACTTCGACAGCGGCAAGGTTGGTGGTTTCAATGAAGCCAGCAACAAGGGTGTTTCGCTGAACTTCGCCTGGATCCAGCTCGGTGGCCTGCGCGTCGGTAAGGACGAATCGGCTTTCAACACCTTCTCGGGTTATGCCGGTAACGTCATCGACGATACGATCGTTGGTTATGGCCGTTTCGACACCAACCTGATCAGCTACACCTTCGACGCCGGCAACGGCTTCTCGGCGATCGTCTCGCTCGAACAGGGCGATAGCATCTACACGATCGACAGCTATGTCCCGCACATCGTCGGCGGCGTGAAGTACACCGCTGGCTGGGGTGGCATCGTCGGTGTTGTCGCTTACGACAGCAATCTGGAAGAAGTCGCCGGCAAGGTTCGCGTCGACGTCAAGGCTACCGACCAGATCGATCTCTGGGTGATGGGCGGCTACGGCGGCGAAGACCTGGATAAGGGTGTTAACCACACCTACTACAAGCAGTGGGACGGCAACTGGGCTGTCTGGGGTGGCGGTACCTACAAGTTCAACGAGAAGACCTCGTTCAACGTGCAGGCGTCGTACGACCAGGGCAAGACCTTCGGTCTCGCTGCCAACATTGCGCACCAGCTGGTTCCGGGCTTCACCATCACGGCTGAAGTTGACTACTTCAACAGCGCCAGCAGCAAGTATCACCCCGTCAAGAACGACGGCGTCGGTGGTATCCTGCGCTTCCAGCGCGACTTCTAAGAGATGTCGCGTCTCCTATGACATATCGAACCCGGGCGTTCCGCGCCCGGGTTCTTTTGTTTCTGCGTTGGGCTTGGGAACGAAGAAGGATCAAGGGGGTGGAACGGTAGCTGAAGCAAGTTTGCAGGTCGCTTCGAAGGGATTCCGGTTGTTTGCCGGAATGAGGCGATTGCAAGTTGCTCTCTTGAAAGGACGGCTCCTTGTGGTTAAGCCTTTGGGCATCCACAGGGGGGTGTGGCAAAAAGATGTCTCAAGACGCGCTTCAGGAGAGCACGCTCTCCGATCGATTTGCAGTTTTTACGTCTCAGAATATCCGGGTAAAATACAACACCGGCAATATAAGGGAGGTGAAATCCTATCGGATCGGCGAACTATTTTCAGCCTATCGCGACATATTGTGGGACGATGGACGGCATAAATACAATGTCAGTTCGTTCATCGGCGAAATAGACGAGATTTTGCTTGGCGAACGCTTTAGTACGTTCGACCAAGGCACCTTGGACAACCTGATCGGTACCCTGCGCCAACGCGGCAACAGCAACGCAACCATCAACCGTAAGATGGCTGCGCTCAGTAAATTGCTGCGCAAGGCTCAAAAAATGGGGGATATCCACAGTCTGCCAGAGTTCCGCCGCCAGAAGGAGCGGGCGGGACGAATCCGTTTCCTCGAAAAGGACGAGGAGGCGCGGCTGTTCGCGGCCATTCGCAGCCGCAGCGAAGACGCTTACCGGCTCTCGGTCTTCCTGGTCGACACCGGCTGCCGCCTCGGCGAGGCCCTCGGGCTGATCTGGAACGATCTGCAGCCGATGCGCGTCAGCTTCTGGATCACCAAATCCGGCCGCAGCCGCACCATTCCTTTGACGCAGCGCGCGCGCGACACAGTCGCTTTTTCGGGTGAAGGCCGGCGGCCGAAAGGCCCGTTCGTCATGCTCAACCAGCCGCAATTCCGCCAGATCTGGAACGAAGCGAAGCAGGAAGTCGGCCTCGGCGCAGACGACCAAGTCGTGCCGCACATCCTGCGTCATACCTGCGCTTCCAGGCTGGTTCAGGGCGGCATCGACATCAGGCGCGTTCAGATGTGGCTCGGCCATCAGACGCTGCAAATGACCATGCGTTACGCCCATCTGGCGACGAACGATCTCGACAGCTGTGTCGTGGTTCTTGAAACGCGGCCCGTCGAAAGCACCAATGCGGCCGCTGTTTCGCCGCTGGAAGCCGCTGCCCCGGCCGTCGTGAAGGCCCGTAAGCCGCGTGCGAAGAAGGCCTCGACCGCTGTCGGAGAGAAAAAGCGCGCCTGATCGTGCTCGGTTCGAAAACGAATTGGGCGCGATCCATTCGAAGAAGACCCTACGATTGATGCCTTGAGGTGTCTTGGCCGATCTCGTGAATGCGACGAGCGGCCGAAGCTATGATTGCCGCTCCGATCGATCGATGAAATTGGCGATCAGTTGCGGCAGATCACCTGTCTCCAAGAAAGGCGCGTGGCCTTGGCCGGGCACCGTCACCGTCTGCAATGTCGGGTGATGGCGCGCCATTTCATTCAGGGTCTCACCAGACAACAGCCTTGAATTGGCGCCGCGGATGGCCAGCATCGGTATCGAGGTCAGCGCGTCGAACTGCGGCCATAGGGTCGGCAAGGGTTTGGACAGATCGACGCCAGCCAGCGTATCCACCAGTTTCGGGTCGAAGTCCGGGGTGAGCTTGCCGTTTTCGGTACGATAGATGGCTGCCACCATGCGTCGCCAGTCGGTATCGCCAAGTGCCGGAAAGTCGGCACCGTGTGCCGATTTTTGCGCCTCAACGGCCTCGTCGAGGCTTTCCGGCCGCGGCGCCCTTTCCAGATAGGACTTGATGTGCGCGAGGCCCGCCATTTCCAGCGCCGGGCCGACATCGTTGAGCACGATGGCTTTCAGCACCGAGGGTTTCATCATGCCAAGCACATGGATGATCAGCCCGCCGCGCGAGGTGCCGATGAAAGCCGCTTCCGAAATCCCCAGCGCGTCGAGCCCGGCCAGAATGTCGCCGGCTTCAATGCCGACATTGTAGTTGGCCACATTGGGGTCGTAGGCGGATTGTCCCCTGCCGCGATAGTCGACGGCGACAACCTTGCGTTTTGTTTCCGCGGAGGTCGACAGACAAAGCGCCAGTTCATGAAAGTCTCGTGCATTGCGGGTTAGGCCCGGCAGGCAGACGACTGGCAGGACCTCGCCATGCTGTTCCCCATAAACCCTGGCGTGCAGCTTCAGCCCGTCCGGGGCGGAATAGAAGAAATCCGAAAAAGCTTCCGCCACGCCGAAGTGCCTCCCGATGCCGTAGTCTTCTTCAAAGGGCTACAGATGAGAGGAGGCGTCGTCAAATCAGGCGTTCGTTCAACGCAATCGAGCCGATTATCGAGGGATATTGCGTGGCGTGAATAAAAAATCCGCAACCTTTCCGCGAAAATCGCGCAGGTCATTGAAACAGGAAGACGATTCCATTTTACAGCTCACAAGCGGTGGCGGTTATTTCCACTTTTGACCTTTTATTTCACCTACAGGTTGTCTATGGCCGCGATCTGAAGACAGGCGTTTCGGGCGATCATTTTCGCCCATCGACCAGATCGCCGACAATGTCGAACTGGCCGGAGATCCGCATCTTGTAGACCTCGTAGTTTTCCATCACGCGCTGGATGTAACTTCTTGTTTCCGAATACGGAATCCGCTCGATCCAGTCGACGATCTCGTCGATCTTCTTGCCGCGCGGGTCGCCGTACCGGGCAACCCATTGGTCGGCGCGGCGCGGTCCGGCATTGTAACCGGCGAAAGTCAGCACATAGGAGCCGTTGTAGCGGTCCAACTGCTGCCCAAGAAACGTCGCCCCCAACGTAGCGTTGTAGCCGGCGTCGGTGGTCAGCTTGGCTTGGCTGAAGGCCATGCCGGCCTTTTTCGCCAGCTGTTCTGCGGTGCCGGGCATCAGCTGAAGCAGGCCGAGTGCACCGGCGCGAGAAACCGCGCTGACATTGAATTCGCTTTCCTGGCGGGCAATGGCATAGGCCAGCGCCTTGCCCGACCCGGAAATATTGGCGCTGTCAGGAATGACGCCGATCGGGTGCGACAATGCACCTACATTGATGCCATTGGCGGCGGCGATCTTGCCGATCCGAAGCGCCAGGAAATGATTGCCTTGTTTCTCGGCCATCGAGGCCAGCAATGCCAATTCGCCAGGACTGGTCAGTTGGCCGGCGAGATCGAGATAGAGTGTGTCGGCAAAGCGCTGATAGCCCGCTTCCTGCAGCCGCGTGATGGCCGCCACCGCCTCACGCGCCGCGAAGGTCGAGCGGTCGCTGTCGCTGGACTGCGGGTCGGCAATGTTCAGCGTACGGTTGCCGACGCGCTCTCCGGCGAGCTGGCCATAGAAGGTGGTGCCAAAGAGCGATGCCTTGGTGAAATAGGCCTTGGCATCGCCCGGTCCGCCAGCTTCAGCGGCGCGGCCGAGCCAATAATAAGCGCGCGACAGTGAAAGGGCGCCCTGTGCCAGAGTGGGGATGCGCGAAAAATGCTCCGCCGCCTTGGCCGGGTCGTTCAGCCCACGCAGCGCATACCAGCCTGCGTGGAATTCAGCGTCCGCTGCATTGATCGGGCTTTCAGCGGCATGCGCGGCGGCAATCTTGTATGCCGTCTTCATGTCGCCCTGGTCGACCAGTTCGCGCGACAGCACGCGCCGCTCGATCCACCACGCGTCGGGATCGACCAGCGCGGCACGGTCGGTCGGCGCCTTCAGCATAACCGCTGCCGCTTCAGCAAACTTCTTGCGCTTGCGCAGATATTCCGCCTGGGCAAACAGGTAGCCGGCACCGCGCTGGTCGGCCGGCACGGCTGCCAAAAGCTTCGGTGTCTTCTTGTCGCCTTGCGAGGCGGCCGCCCAGGCGTCGGCCAAAGGCTGCGCGCCGGCGAGTGTCGCGACGCGCTGCGCGGAATCGACGCGATCGGCATAGAACATGCGCTCCATGCGGTAGCGGTGATCCGCCACCGGGATGATCGGACCGAACTCATTGATGATGGCCGTCTCGTATCTGGCCTCCAGCTTTTCCGTGCGCCAGAAAGGTGACAGGACGGACTGTGCCGCCTTCGCGTCGCCTTTCGCCACATAGGCCCTGGCCAGCGCGATCGTTCCTTCCGCCGTCTGCGGCCGGCTGCCGTCGAAGGCCTTGATGACGATATCGGGCGTCGGGTTTTCCCGGGCGAGGGCGCGTTCGCTGTTGCGCCGCAGCGTCGTCATTCCAGGCCAGCCAGGCAGCAGTTGCGCGGCCGCCGTGATCTCATCGGATGGCACCTTGTCGCCGCCATAAAGCGCGATCGCCCAAGCCAGGATATGATGGTCGAGCGAGGAGACCGGCAGATTGTCGCGCGCCGCGCGCGCCGCGGCGAAGTTCCTGGCGGTGAGGGCGTCCAGCCCGCTTTTCAGTTGGGTGAGATCGAAGACGGGCAGGCTCGCCTTGTCGGGAGCCGGGAACATGGGCAGTGCTTCGGTCGGTCGCGTGTCGGCGCTGCTGCCGATCGCGATGGCAGGCGCCAGCGCGACCAGCGCCCCAAACAATGCATAACGATAGAACCGTCTGGCGGTCATGATTCCGGTCTGTTCAAAGTGGTTGCGCGCTACAGATAGGCATCGATTGCAAAGAGCCTAGTGAGCCGCGATGAAGAGATGGTGAACGAAAGGTTAGCGCCTCTGTTTCGTTTGCCGTCTTCTGCACCGGCTCTACTTGCTCCAGAACAGTGTCGAGACTATGGTGCGCGGCCCTTCGATGGGCTGGGGCCAACTGCCGTTTGGCACCACAAGAGAAACATTGAAACCGAAGCTTGGAACCCTCTGGGTCCGTGGAGTTTGAAGACATGCTGAGAGGCTCGCTTACTGCGCTCGTGACACCGTTCGAAAAGAGCGGGCGTTTCGACGAGAAAGCCTTTCGCGCGCTTGTCGCCTGGCAGATCGAGGAAGGCACAAAGGGACTGGTTCCGGTCGGTACGACTGGCGAGTCGCCCACGCTTTCGCATGAAGAACATCGCCACGTGGTGAAGGTCTGCATCGAAGTTGCGAAGGGGCGGGTGCCGGTGGTTGCCGGAGCGGGCTCCAACAACACCGAGGAAGCGGTCGGCCTGGTGCGGTTTGCCGAGGAAGCCGGTGCGGACGCGGCGCTGGTGGTGACGCCTTATTACAACAGGCCGACCCAGCGCGGGCTCTATCAGCACTTCGCCACGGTGGCCAAGGCGACCAAGTTGCCGATCATCATCTACAACATCCCGCCGCGTTCGGTGATCGACCTGATGCCCGAGACGATGGGGCAGCTGGCCAGCGAATTCAAGAACATCGTCGGCGTCAAGGATGCGACCGGCAAGATCGAGCGCGTGTCCGAGCAGCGCGCGACATGTGGCAAGGAATTCATCCAGCTTTCGGGCGAAGATGCTTCCGCGCTGGGCTTCAACGCGCATGGCGGTGTCGGCTGCATTTCAGTCACCTCCAATGTCGCGCCACGGCTCTGCTCCGAGTTTCAGGAAGCAACGCTCGCCAACGACAAGGAACGTTCGCTGGAACTGCAGGACAAGCTTTTGCCGCTCCACAAGGCGCTGTTCGTCGAGCCGGGCGTGTCTGGCGCCAAATACGCATTGTCGCGTCTCGGCAAGGTGGAAAATGTCCTGCGCTCGCCGCTGATGACGGTCGAAGCGAGCACGGCCGCCAAGATCGATGCGGCCATGCGCGTTGCGGGGTTGATCAACTAAGCTGTTACGGCTCTTGCGGGGCTAGCTTCGCATGACCATTTGATGGCTTCTTTTCAGATGCGTTTCCAACACTCCGTTTGCGGGGACGCATCGCCAATCATTTGAAATTGATGCCATGAACCAGGTCAGAAAAGCCGATCCCAACAACAAGGTCGCCGCGGAAAACCGCAAGGCGCGCTTCTCCTATGAGGTTCTCGACACAATCGAGGCCGGCTTGGTGCTGACCGGCACCGAGGTCAAGTCGTTGCGCCAGGGGCAGGCGAATATCCAGGATTCCTACGCTTCGGTCGAAGACGGCGGCATCTGGTTGATCAACTCCTATCTGCCGGAATATCTGCAGGCCAACCGTTTCAACCATGAGCCGCGCCGGCGCCGAAAGCTGCTGTTGAACAAGCGCGAGATGGCGAGGCTCTCGCAAAGCATCGAGCGCGAGGGCATGACGCTGGTGCCCCTGAAGATTTACTTCAACGACCGCGGTCGGGCGAAACTGCTGCTCGCGGTGGGGCGCGGCAAGAAGTTGCACGACAAGCGCGAGACCGAAAAGCAGCGCGACTGGGCTCGCGAAAAAGGCAGGCTGCTGAAGGAACGGGGCTGAGGCTCAACGTTACCATGCGAACGGTGGGGTGGCCGGCTTGCCGCTACCCTCCGTACCGAGCTTGCATCAGGCCGGACCGAGCTTATCCCTGATGTTGGCAAAGACCTTCACGAACATCTCCTGCGTCAACACGCCGGTATTCGTGTTGTAGCGCGAGCAGTGGTAGCTGGAGAACAAAGCAACGTTCCCGGCCTGATAGTGCGCGCCATGCTTGAAAGGGAAGGCCGCTACACGCAGGCCGAGCGCGCGCACGGTGGACTGATGCGCGATGGCGCCGAGCGTCAATATGGCCTTCAGCTTCGGAAAACGGCCTATGGTCGGAACGAGGAACGACCGGCAGGTGGCGATTTCCGGTCCGGTCGGCTTGTTCTCCGGCGGCACGCAGCGCACCGCATTGACGATCGCCGTGTCGACAAGTTCCAGGCTATCGTCCGGGCGCGCCTCGAATTTGCCGCGCGCGAAACCATGCGAAATCAGGGTCGAGTAAAGTAGGTCGCCGGCGAAGTCGCCGGTGAACGGGCGTCCGGTGCGATTGGCGCCGCGCAGGCCGGGCGCAAGGCCGACAATGAGCAGGCGCACATTGTCTTCGCTTGGCCTTGCCGCGGCGTCACGCGGCAGGAACGCCGGAACGGGACCGTTGAACCAGGCCGGCTCACGCTCGCGCCAGCCAGCGATGAAATCATGCAGGCGAGGGCAGAGCGGGCAATCGTGGGAGGGTTCGGTCGAGGCGGGCATGCCGCCTGCTACCATCAATATTCGTCTTCGTCATCATCATGCGCGACAGCCGGCTCGGCGCGGCGGACAGGCCGTTCGTTCGGATCGCGACCGACCTCGTTCTTCAAGGTCGCAAGGTCGATGAAGTGGTCGGCCTGACGGCGTAAATCGTCGGAAATCATCGGCGGTTGCGAAGACATGGTCGAGACGATGGAAACTTTGCGGCCGCGCCGCTGCAATGCTTCCACCAGCGTGCGGAAATCGCCGTCGCCGGAGAAGATGACATAGTGGTCGACGACGTCGGTGAGCTCCAGCGCGTCGACCGTCAGTTCTATGTCCATATTGCCTTTGATCTTGCGGCGCCCTGCGGCGTCGGTGAATTCCTTGGCGGGTTTGGTCACCACCTTGAAGCCGTTGTAGTCGAGCCAGTCGATCAATGGGCGGATCGAGGAATATTCCTGATCCTCGACAAGCGCGGTGTAATAATAGGCGCGCAGCAGATAGCCCCGCTTCTGGAAGCTGGCCAGCAGCTTTCTGTAGTCGATATCGAAACCGAGTGCGCGCGAGGTCGCGTAAAGATTGGCGCCGTCGATGAAAAGGGCGATTTTTTCGCGTGGATCGAACACGGCAATATCCTTCTTGAAAATAAGAGGCGCGATAAGTACGTAGGGCAAGGTTTCATAGAAAATACCCAGGCCCTTATTCTTGATGGAATAACGCCGGCATCATGGCATTCCAAGAGCAAGAGGGGCTGCGCAAGAAATTGTGATCAATCGCGAGCCGGCAAAGGCAGCCGAGGCGCGTCGTGCTTGTAATCCGGCCTGGTTCGGGCTATGGAGCCCGCCAGATTTCCAATAGATCAAGAGCATGAAAGGGGCATCGAATGGCCCGCGTAACCGTTGAAGATTGCATCGACAAGGTCGACAACCGCTTCGAGCTGGTGCTGTTGGCCGGCCATCGCGCCCGCCAGATCAGCCAGGGCGCACAGATCACCGTGCCGCGCGACAACGACAAGAACCCGGTCGTGGCGCTGCGCGAGATCGCCGACGAGACGCTTTCGCCCGGCGATCTCAAGGAAGATCTGATCCACTCGCTGCAGAAGCATGTCGAGGTCGACGAGCCGGAAGCGCCCGAAAGCGAAGCGATCACCGATCAGACCGGCACTGCCGTCGCGGCCGATGCCGACGAGCCGGAAGAGAACATCACTTTCGACCGTATGACGGAAGAAGACCTGCTGGCCGGCATCGAAGGCCTGGTCGCGCCGGAAAAGAACGACGATTATTGATAGCCGACGGGGCTTCGGCCCTTTCGCGCCATAGTTTTCGTGGCTATTTGTGACATGCGCCGCCGTCGCTGCGGCGCATGATTCATTTGAGCTTTGCGAGAATCCGCCCATGATGCGTCAATATGAGCTTGTCGAGCGCGTGCAGCGCTACAAGCCCGACGTCAACGAGGCGCTGCTCAACAAGGCCTATGTTTATGCCATGCAGAAGCATGGCCACCAGAAGCGTGCTTCCGGCGATCCCTATTTTTCGCACCCGCTCGAAGTTGCTGCCATCCTCACCGACATGCATCTCGACGAGGCGACCATCGCGGTCGCCCTGCTGCACGACACGATCGAGGATACCACCGCGACCCGCGCCGAGATCGACGAACTGTTCGGTCCGGACATGGGCAAGCTGGTGGAAGGGCTGACCAAGCTCAAGAAGCTGGACCTTGTTTCCAAGAAGGCCGAGCAGGCCGAGAATTTGCGCAAGTTGTTGCTGGCGATTTCGGAGGACGTTCGCGTTCTCCTGGTCAAGCTCGCCGACCGGCTCCACAACATGCGTACCCTCGACCATATGCGCGAGGACAAGCGCGTGCGCATCGCCGAGGAGACGATGGAAATCTATGCGCCGCTGGCCGGGCGCATGGGCATGCAGGGCATGCGCGAGGAGCTGGAGGAGATCGCCTTCCGCTTCATCAATCCCGAAGCCTACCGCACGGTGACCGCCAGGCTGGCGGAGATATCGGAGCGCAACAAGGGTGTGCTCGCCGAGATCGAGAACGCGCTTTCGGCCCTGTTCGAGAAACACAACATCAAGGCTGGCGTCAAAAGCCGGCAGAAGAAGCCCTGGTCGGTGTTCCGCAAGATGGAAGCCAAGGCGCTGTCCTTCGAACAACTGTCCGACATTTTTGGTTTCCGCGTGGTCGTCGACACGATCGAGGACTGTTACCGCGCTCTGGGCTTGATCCACACCAGCTGGTCGATGGTTCCCGGCCGGTTCAAGGATTACATCTCGACCCCCAAGCAGAACGACTATCGTTCGATCCACACCACCATCGTCGGTCCGTCGCGCCAGCGTGTCGAGCTGCAGATCCGTACGCGCGAGATGAACAAGATTGCCGAATATGGCGTGGCCGCGCATTCGATCTACAAGGATGCCAAGGGCAAGACCAACGGCGCCACCCACACGATCTCCAAGGAAACCAACGCTTATGCCTGGCTGCGCCGCACCATCGAGCAGCTGGCCGAGGGCGACAATCCCGAGGATTTCCTGGAAAACACCAAGCTGGAGCTGTTCCAGGACCAGGTCTTCTGCTTCACCCCCAAGGGCATGCTGATCGCGTTGCCGCGTGGCGCGACGCCGATCGATTTTGCCTATGCCGTCCACACCGACGTCGGCGACAGCTGCGTGGGCGCCAAGGTCAACGGCCGCGTGATGCCGCTGATGACGGAACTGAAGAACGGCGACGAGGTCGAGATCATCCGTTCCAAGGCGCAGGTGCCACCCGCCGCCTGGGAATCGATCGTGGTCACCGGCAAGGCGCGCGCCGCCATCCGCCGGGCTACCAAGAACGCCATCCGCAAGCAGTATTCCGGCCTCGGTATGCGCATTCTGGAGCGCGCCTTCGAACGCGGCGGCAAGACCTTTTCGAAGGAGAGCTTGAAGCCGGTGCTGCACCGCCTGGCGCGCAAGGACATCGAGGATGTGCTGGCCGCCGTCGGCCGCGGCGAACTCGCTTCGGCGGATGTGCTGAAGGCGGTGTTCCCTGATTACAAGGACGAGCGCGTCACTGTTGCCCAGCCCAAGCACCGCGAAGAGGGTTGGTCGCGCATACGCAACGCCGCCGGCATGCTCTTCCAGATGCCGGGCCGTGCCGCGCGGCGCGACAAGAGCCAGCCCAGGGATGCCGCCGTGCCGATCCGCGGCGTGCGTGGTGATCTGCCCGTGCGTTTCGCGCCGGAGGGTGCTGTGCCGGGCGATCGTATCGTCGGCATCATCCAGCCGGGGTCCGGCATCACCATCTATCCGATCCAGTCGCCGTCGCTGACGGCGTTCGACGATCAGCCGGAACGGTGGATAGACGTGCGCTGGGACATCGACGAGAACAATCGCGAGCGGTTTCCCGCACGTATTTCGGTGACTGCCATCAATGCGCCGGGATCGCTTGCTGATATAGCGCAAGTCGTGGCCGCTAACGATGCCAACATCCACACATTGTCGATGGTGCGCACCGCGCCCGATTTCACCGAAATGTTGATCGACATCGAGGTCTGGGACCTGAAGCATTTGAACCGGCTGCTGTCGCAGCTCAAGGAAAACTCCAGCGTCAGCGATGCGCGGCGCGTCAATGGATGATCGGAACCGCAGGCATGAACACGGCTGAAGTGCTGGATATCTTTCGCTCGGCGGGCGCGGTGCTCGAAGGGCATTTCATCCTCACCTCGGGATTGCGCAGCCCGGTCTTCCTGCAGAAGGCGCGTGTTTTCATGCATGCCGACAAGACGGAACGGCTGTGCAAGGCACTGGCTGGCAAGATCCGGGCAGAGGTCGAAGGGCCGATCGACTATGTCGTCGGTCCGGCGGTCGGCGGGCTGATCCCCGCCTATGAGACCTCGCGCCATCTCGGCGTACCGGCCATCTGGGTGGAGCGCGAGCAGGGTGTGTTCCGGCTGCGCCGCTTCGAAATCGAGAAAGGCGCCCGCGTCGTCATCGTCGAGGACATCGTCACCACCGGCCTGTCGATCCGCGAGACCATCGATTGCCTGCGCGACCTTGGCGCGGAGGTGCTGGCGGCTGCCTGCATCATCGACCGTTCAGCCGGAAAGACCGAGGTGGGGGTGCCCCTGATTGCCCTCGCGCAGTATGAGGTTCCGGCGTATCCTGCGGACAAGTTGCCGCCGGAACTTGCCGCACTGCCGGCGGTTAAACCCGGCAGCCGGGCGCTGTAACGATCGCGGCACTATAGAGTTTGGCCTGACATATGCTGTTCAAGCGAAGGGAAGCCGAGAGTTTAAGCGAGCGGTTGCGCATTTGGCTGTGGCCGCGCCGCTCCCTTTCGCGTTCGCTGCGTTATTTCGCCAAGCGCATCGTCCGGTTGAAGGCGACACCGCATGCCGTTGCTGCTGGCGTCGCCGCCGGCGTGTTCGCGTCTTTCTTTCCGCTCGGCCTGCATTTTGTCATCGCCGCGGTGGTGTGCTGGGTGGTTGCCGGCAACCTCGTCGCCGCGGCGATCGGAACGGCCGTGGGCAATCCGCTGACGGTACCGTTCCTGTGGGGCGCCTCCTGGGAAACCGGCAGGCTGCTGTTGAACGAGCATGTTCCTCACAGCGGTCCGCCGGCGCATCTCGGTGCCATGTTGCGTCACCTGAGCTTCGCGCAGCTTTGGGAACCAGTGCTGAAGCCGATGACCATTGGCGCCATTCCACTGGGTCTTACGGCCGGTCTGATCACCTATGGCCTGACCCGTTGGGGCATGACCAAATTCCAGGATCGGCAGCGCCGGCGTCTGGCCGAGCGCGCCGCGCGCGGCCATCCCGCGTCGGATGTGGGCCATCTGGGTTCTGCCACGCGATGATCATCGGCATCGGTAGCGATTTGATCGACATCCGCCGCATCGAGAAGTCGCTCGAGCGCCACGGCGAGCGTTTCGTCAAGCGTGTCTATACCGATGTGGAGCAGGCGCGGTCGGAGGGACGCAGGATGCGGGCCGCCTCCTATGCTAAGCGCTTCGCGGCAAAGGAGGCTTGCGCCAAGGCACTCGGCACCGGCATCGCGCAAGGTGTCTATTGGCGCGACATGGGCGTTGCCAACCTGCCAAGCGGCAAGCCGACCATGGTTTTGACCGGCGGTGCCGCCGAGCAACTGGAAAAGCTCGTTCCGGCAGGACACCGGGCCGCAATCCACCTGACCATCACCGACGACTACCCACTCGCTCAAGCCTTTGTGATTATCGAGGCGCTGCCTGTCGCATAAGCGCCACAGTGATAGGCGTTGGAAGGACTTATGGGCGTTGCCGGACAGGCAACGACCCCGTATATGAACCGGCGAGGCATCGAGGACGAGATGAGCGTGGCAGATAAATCCGACAAGAAAAGCGGCGGGCTTGGCGAGACCGTCAGTGTCATTGTGCAGGCCTTGCTTCTGGCGTTGGTTATCCGCACGCTGTTCTTCCAGCCATTTTCCATCCCGTCCGGTTCGATGCGTCCGACGCTTCTGGAAGGCGACTATCTCTTCGTCACCAAGTGGGCCTACGGCTATTCGCGCTACTCGCTGCCCTTCGGTCCGGACCTTTTCTCGGGTCGCATCTGGGGCTCCGAGCCGAAGCGCGGCGACGTCGTCGTCTTCAAGTTCCCGCCGGATCCGTCCGTCGACTACATCAAGCGCGTCGTCGGCCTGCCAGGCGACAAGATCCAGATGAAGGGCGGCCAGCTGTTCATCAACGATGTCGGCGTGCCGCGCGTGAAGGTCGGCCAGATCGACAATCCCGACATCACCGAGCAGAATCGCCCGGTCGACGTCTATCGCGAGACGCTGCCCAACGGCGTCTCCTACGATACGCTCGATTTGACGCCGAATGGCATCGGCGACGACACGCGCGAGTTCAAGGTGCCGGAAGGGCACTATTTCATGATGGGCGACAACCGCGACAATTCCAGCGATAGCCGCTTCTCCGTCGGCTATGTGCCTGCCGACAATCTGGTGGGCCGCGCAAACATCATCTTCTTCTCGATTTCCGGTGGTGCAAGCCCGCTCGAGATTTGGAAGTGGCCGTCCGAGATGCGTGCCTCGCGCCTCTTCAATTTTGTCCACTAGCCTATGACGGCACCGAAGCGTTTGACAGCCGACGCGCTTGCCGCCGTCCTGGAAAGCCGAACCGGTCACGCCTTCAGCGACCCGCAGCGACTGCAGCGGGCGCTGACCCATGCCAGCGCGCGTGGAAGCCAGGCCGGTGTCGACTATGAGCGCTTCGAGTTCCTCGGCGACAGGGTGCTCGGCCTTGTTATTGCCGACATGCTTCTCGCAGATTTCCCAAACGCGCCGGAAGGCGAGCTGTCGGTCAGGCTGAACGCTCTGGTCAATGCCGAAACCCTGGCGCAGATCGCCGACGAAATCGGGCTCGCGGAGTTGATCCGCGCCGGCAGCGAAGTTCGCAATCTGGCCGAGCGCAAGCGGGTCAACCTGCGCGCCGACGCGTTGGAATCGCTGATCGCGGTCATCTATCTCGACGGTGGCATCGATGTTGCCCGGCGGTTCATTCACACCTATTGGAAGCCGCGTGCCGGCGCCGTCGGCGCGGCACGTCGCGACCCCAAGACAGAGTTGCAGGAATGGGCGCACCAGGCGACAGGCGCCACGCCTGACTATAGTATCGAAGGGCGCGAGGGGCCGGACCACGATCCGGTGTTTACCGTTCGGGTCAAGGTTGGCGAAAGGGCGCCCGCAACCGGCAGCGGTCGTTCGAAGCGTGAGGCGGAACAGGCTGCCGCCACGGCCCTTCTGGTGCGAGAGGGCGTCTGGGTTCCGGAAGAAGGGGATATGCCGTGACGTCGATCGGTGAGAGTGAGCAGGCCACGCATTCGGGCTTCGTCGCCCTGATCGGCGCCCCGAACGCCGGCAAGTCGACGCTGATCAACCAGCTTGTCGGCTCGAAAGTGTCGATCGTCACCCACAAGGTGCAGACGACGCGTGCCCTGGTGCGTGGCATCGCCACCCATGGCGCCGCTCAGATCGTGTTGCTCGACACGCCCGGTATCTTCAAGCCGAGGCGACGCCTCGACACCGCGATGGTGACGACCGCCTGGGGCGGCGCCAAGGATGCTGATATCGTCCTGGTGCTGATCGATGCCGAGCGCGGCATCAAGGGCGACGCCGACGCCATCCTCGACAGGTTGGCGGACGTGCGCCAGCCAAAGGTTCTGGTGCTGAACAAGGTCGACCGCGTGAAACCGGAAGCGCTGCTGACGCTGACGAAAACTGCCAACGAACGCGTCGCGTTCGACAGGACATTCATGGTTTCCGCCTTGACCGGCTCCGGCTGCAAGGACCTGCTCGACTATCTGGCTGCGACATTGCCGTCCGGTCCCTGGTATTATCCGGAGGATCAGATTTCCGACCTGCCGATGCGCCAGCTGGCAGCCGAGATCACCCGCGAGAAACTCTATCTGCGCCTGCATCAGGAATTGCCCTACTCCTCCCATGTCGAGACCGAGAAATGGGAAGAGAAGAAGGACGGTTCGGTTCGCATCGAACAGGTCATCTATGTCGAGCGCGACAGCCAGAAGAAGATCGTTCTCGGCCACAAGGGCGAAACCATCCGCGCCATTGGCGAAGCCGCGCGCAGGGAGATCGGCGAGATCCTCGAACAGAAGACGCATTTGTTCCTGTTCGTGAAAGTGCGCGAGAACTGGGGCGACGATCCCGAGCGCTACCGCGAGATGGGGCTGGATTTCCCGCACTGACCGGGCGCCAGCGCCAGTCGCGCAACTGTCACAAACCGCACCTATAGCCGTGTACAGCCTAGGCATCATCCCCATGCCGAGGCAGCGGCGGAATGATGCGAATGAACGAATTCAACAGCGCGGCAAGCGGCGTTGTCCGCTCTGAGCTCGAGCGAGTTGTTGCGGCAGCGCTGGAACAAGCCCTGCGCGGTCGCGGTGGTGAGACATCCGAGAATGCCGTGAAGCTGGCGGCTATCGTCGGCGGCAGCGTTGCAACCGCGATCATCAATCTGTCGCCGCGCCAGCACAGAGCGCTCTCGGCTACCCTGAAGAACCCTTCCAAGCTGGCGCCCAAGATCGTCAGGCTGCTGCTGGCCGACGCGGCGCAAGAAACCGAATCGACGTCGGCAAGAGGCCAGCTCGATTCGATGGAGACGTCCGCCGCCTCGCAATCCGAGATGGCCAGCGATTCGCAGCCGCAGCGTGGCGGGCTGGCGTCGGCGCTCATCGAGGATTGGGCAGGGCAGGTGGCCGGCTCGACCTATCTGGAAGAGACGCTGCGGATACCGCGCTCCACGCTGCACCGCTGGCAGCGGCGCGGCGAGGTCATCGCGCTGCGTACCGGCGGCAGGAAACATGTCTTTCCGCTCGCCCAATTCGTCGATGGCCGGCCGGTGCCGGGCATTCGCGAGGTTTTGCAATTGATTGGGCATCCACGCACCGCGTGGTCGTGGCTGATTCGACCAGCCGCGGAGTTCGATGGCGAGGCTCCGATCGACCTTTTGACCAAGGATCGATCCGACGATGTCATCCGCGCCGCGGCGGCGGTTTCCGCCAGCACGGACCAGCTTCCGCAGACGACCTGAGCGCCTTCGTTCCCGGTTGTTTCACCGCCCTTTACGCTCCTTTCGAGAATATTATTCGACGAAGAGTGCGCCTTTTATGACAGTTTTCTGTCGTTGTGCCGTTTGTGCCAAAATCTGTTTAAAATCAACATCTTAGTTGTAAATATACAACAAGCTTCCGTTGAATCCGCGCGGACGGCGTTGTGCGGTGCAATATTCATTGAAAGCGAGAATTCGATGCGTATTGTCCCGATCGAAAGAGCGCGCTGACGTGCCTCCTTCAACAGGCGGTTGGCATTTTTTGGCCCTCGGCCGAGAACACGAAAACACATTTTGAAAAATTGACTGGAGAGGTCAAAATGAACATCAAGAGCCTTCTGCTCGGCTCGGCTGCGGCACTGCTCGCAGTCTCCGGCGCGCGTGCGGCCGATGCGGTCGTCGTTGCCGAACCGGAACCCGCTGAATACGTCAAGATCTGCGACGTCTACGGCGCTGGCTACTTCTACATCCCGGGCACCGAAACCTGCCTGCGCGTCGGCGGCTATCTCCGCTATGACGCCGGCTTCGGCGACATCGGCACCTTCGACGGTTCGGTGACCAATGATCGCCTGAACGGCGACAGGCAGCACACCTACTACAAGAACGCCCGCTTCGCGCTGAAGACCTGGACCGGTCAGGAGACCGAGCTCGGCACCCTGAAGACCTACACCGAAACCCGCTTCCAGTTCGGCAACACCAATGCCGACGGCACCGCGCAGAACAAGTCGGTGTCGCTGAACTTCGCCTGGATCCAGCTCGGTGGTCTGCGCGTCGGTAAGGACGAAACCGCCTACGACACCTTCATCGGCTACGCCGGTAACGTCATCCAGGACACGATCATCCCGTATGGCGGCAAGGACACCAACCTGATCAGCTACACCTTCGATGCCGGCAACGGCCTCTCGGCGATCGTGTCGCTCGAACAGGGCGCCGGCAGCTATTCGCGCGTCAAGCGCGTTGGCGACACCTGGGTCTCCGACAACAACACCATCGACAGCTATGTTCCGCACGTCGTCGGCGGTGTGAAGTACAAGGGTGACTGGGGTTCGGTGACCGGCGTCGTTGCTTACAACAGCGCCTTCGAAGAGTGGGCCGGCAAGGTTCGCCTCGACGTGAACGCCACCAGCGACCTCACCCTCTTCGTCATGGGCGGTTACGGTACGGACGACAACATCGACCGCAACCAGTACAAGCCTTGGGGCGGCAACTGGGCTGTCTGGGGTGGCGGTACCTACAAGTTCAACTCCAAGACCAAGTTCAACACCCAGATCTCGTATGACGACAACCGCAATCTCGCGATTGCCGCCAACGTTGCCTACGAAATCGTCCCCGGCTTCACCATCACGCCCGAAGTGGACTTCCTCCACAACGGCCGTTACGGCGAGGCAGGCTCGACCTGGACCAAGGCCGACAAGAAGAACAGCCTGGGCGGCATCATCCGCTTCCAGCGCAACTTCTAATCAGCTTCAAACCCTGGTTTTGCGGCCCGCGACAATCGTCGCGGGCCGTTTCCGTTTGGCGGCAGCAACTGTCCGGTTGTTCGCCTGCTTCTTGATTTCGTCTCAGAAGGCGTCAAATCTCCGCCCATGGAATGGCGCGACGAGGGAATCGTTCTCGGCACCCGCAAGCATGGCGAAACCAGCGCCATCCTTGAGGTGATGACACAAACGCATGGCAGGCATCTCGGCCTCGTGCGCGGCGGTCGTTCGCGCAAGATCCAGCCGGTGCTCCAGGCTGGCAATCGCGTCGATCTGATCTGGCGCGCGCGGCTGGACGAGCATCTGGGCACGTTCCAGGCTGAAGCGATCGAGATGAACGCTGCGCGGCTGATGGACAGCGCCGTCGCCGTCTACGGCCTGCAGCTTCTGGCCGCGCATCTGCGCCTGTTGCCGGAGCGTGACCGGCATGACGGTCTCTACGCCACCTTGGGCGTGATCGTCGAACATCTCCAGGATGCGGATCTTGCCGGCGAACTGGTGGCGCGTTTCGAATTGCTGGTGCTCGATGAACTCGGTTTCGGCCTCGATCTTACGGAATGTGCCGCGACGGGTACCAGGCAGGATCTGACCTATGTCTCGCCGAAATCGGGCAGGGCGGTGTCGCGCGAGGCGGGCGCGCCGTGGCACGACAAGATGCTGGTGTTGCCGGGCTTCCTGCAGAGAGGCGGCGGGCAGCATGCCGACCCAGACGCCATCGAGGATGCATTTCGCCTGACCGGTTTCTTCTTCAGGCGCCATGTCTACGAGCCGCGCGGCATCGAACCGCCCGATGCGCGTTCGGGATTTCTCGCGGCCCTGCGCAAACATCATGCCGGCCCGAAGGCCATTACGGGAGACAACGCCGCATGAGCGCAATGGAGCTTTACCCGGATCTGGTCTCGCCCATGGGTGTAGGCACCATCCCGCATGCCGAAATCGCTGACTGTTCGGGGCTGGAATTCCTACAGCGCATTGTCGATGGCCAATATCCGACCCCGCCGATGGCCTACCAGATGAATTTCGGCTTGACCGAGGTGGCGGAGGGGCGGGCGGTCTTTCGTGGCGTGCCCAATGAGAAGCATCTCAATCCCATGGGCGGCGTGCATGGCGGCTGGGCGGCGACCATCCTGGATTCCGCGCTCGGCTGTGCCGTACAAACCTTGCTTGCGAAGGGCGAGGCCTATGCCACGGCAGAGTTCAAGGTCAATCTGATGCGCCCCATCACGCCGAATAGCGGCGAACTGGTCTGCGAAGGCAGGGTCATCCACAAGGGGCGTACGCTGGCGGTATCGGAAGCGAGCCTGAAGGACAGCGCAGGCAAACTGCTGGCTTTCGGCACGGAAACCTGTTCGATCTTCCCACTGGGCAATTTGGCTGCCAGATAGGGCGTATCTGTAGTTCTCGGAAACTGTCAGACTCGGGGATTTTCGCATTGGATACAATCAGCATCATCGCGCTTGTCGTGCTGTTCGTGGTCGTATTGCGGCAACGCTCGCAGCTGTCGAGGATCGAGCGCGATCTTGCCGAATTGCGCGGTATGGCAGTTCCAGGAGCTGCAAAATCGGAAGCCGCGCTGGAGGAAATCCTCACCTCGGCCGGCAAGACGACGGCAATTTCCGCCGGAGCGGCACCGGATGCTGGCAAGGCTCAGGCCGAAACCACGTCGCCTGCAACGCTGCGGGTGGAAGCGGCCCAAGAGGAAAGCGTGCGGCCGGCCGCACATCAGGCCAATGCCCCTGAAGAGGCCGTCGCCGGGCCATGGGGAAGCGCCAGGGCGGAGGCCGCCGGCGATGCGGAAGCTTCGCCCGCGCAAGCGGATGCGTCGCGCAAGCCGGATATAGAAACGGCGCTGGGCACCCGTTGGGCGGTTTGGGTCGGTGGCATTGCGCTGGCCCTGGGTGGTCTGTTCCTCGTCCGCTACAGCATCGAAGCCGGTATCTTTGGCCCCGGTTTGCGCCTCACAATGGCGGCGATCCTTGGATTGCTGCTGATCGGCGGTGGAGAATTCATCCGCCGCACTGGTTACAAGGTGCCGGTCGAAGGTGCGGCCGGCGCCTACATACCGGCGATCCTGACCGCTGCTGGCGCATTCACCCTTTTTGGTACCGTCTATGCCGCGCATGGCATCTACGGCTTCATCGGTCCGGCGGCGGCTTTCGTGCTGCTTGGATTGATTGGTGTCGCGACGATCGCCGCGGCCCTTGTGCATGGCCAGGCATTGGCCGGAATTGGCTTGCTCGGCTCGTTGGCGACCCCGATGCTCGTTGCATCGCAGTCACCCAACCCCTGGGCCTTGTTCGGCTATCTGGCCATTGTGTTGGTCGCGACCGGGTTCATCGCCCGGATCCGCCGCTGGACGCCTTTGATGGCGGCCGCTTTTGCCGGCGTCGGCCTTTGGACCGTGGCTTACATGATCGAAGCGCCGATGCCGGGTTTTTCGGTCCTGGTCTTCATCAGCCTTGTCACGCTTGTCGTGCTCGCTTTCGTCTGGCTCGGCAAGGAACAGGACGCCGTTTCGGCGACGCTCGGCTTCGATCTGCCCTCGCTCGCTCCGGCTATCTTCGTGGCCTTGTCGGCATTGCTGCTGTTCGTTGAACCACGCTTCGCCGAGATCGGGGGCGCCTGGCCGGCGACTATTCTGATCGCCGCCTTGCTTGCGGCCGCACTGTTCAGGCCTCAGGCGCTGCCGCTGCTCTTCGGTGCAGGCGTGGCGACGGTCTTCGCCTATCTGCGCCTGACGCCTCTCGCGACCGCGTCGATCGATTTTTCCGGCTACGCGGTGATGGACACGATGCCGGTAGCGGCGGCGGCCGGAACCTCGATGGTTCGCATCGGCCTGTTGCTCGGTCTGCTCTTCCTCGGGACCGGCTTGTGGAGCGCTCGCCGCCATGTCTCGGCCAGCCTTGTCCAGTCGGCTTCATGGGCCGCTTGGGCGGCTGTTGCACCCTTGGTCATCGTCCTGTCGCTCTGGGTCACCTTCGGCAATCTCGACCGCGACCTTGTCTACGCCCTGATTTCCTTGCTGTTGCTTGCGGCCCTCGTCGCGGGCGGCGAATGGATCGCGCGTGCCGAAGAACCGCAGTTGACAGGTGGGCCGGCGGTTTCCTTCGCCCTTGTCGGCGCGGGTCTTGCCGCGGTCCTGATGCTGCACATGGCATTCGGGTCAGGCATAACGACGGTTCTGTTGGGTGCTGCGGCGGTTGTGCCCGCCTTGGCCACGCGCTGGCGCAGCTATCCGGTACTGGGCTGGCTGTCCGTCGGCGCCGTGGTCGGCGTGCTGGCGCGTGTCGCCTTCGACCCGACGATCGTCGGAGCGGATTTCCTGTCCAGAACGCCAGTCTTCAACTGGCTGTTGCCTGGTTATGGCGTGCCGGCGCTCGCCTTTGGCTTCGCCGCCTGGCAGTTGGCGCGCACCACCGATGGCCGACCGCGCCTTGCCATGGAAGCCGGATCCGCGCTGTTTGCGCTGCTGGGCGTTGCCATGCTGGTGCGCCATGCCATGCATGGCGGTGTCATCGACGACGGCCATGTCACCTTGGCCGAGCAGGCCATCTACACGTTGATCACGCTCGGCGCCGGCGCCATCCTGATCAGCATCGACATGCGTTCGCCGAGTTCAGTGTTGCGTTATGGCTCGCTGATCGCGGGCGTCGTGTCGGCGCTGACGATTGTCAGCCAGCACTTCGCGATCCTCAATCCGTTGTTCACCGACGAATCGACCGGCCGCATCCCTGTCTTAAACCTGCTCTTCCTAGCTTATCTTCTGCCAGCCCTGGCGGCTGGCGCATTGGCTTACTATGCGCGCGGCAAGCGGCCGAAATGGTACTCCGCGATGCTGGCTCTGATGGGAGCCTTGCTGGCTTTCGCCTATGCGACCCTGTCGGTGCGGCGTTTCTTCAAGGGCGAGTTCATCGGTCTGTGGAGCGGCATGGAGCAGGTGGAAACCTACAGCTATTCCGCGCTCTGGTTGCTGCTCGGCGTGATTCTTTTGGTGGTCGGCGTGCGGTTCCGTTCGCAGGTGCTGCGCATTGCTTCGGCGGCCCTCATTGCAATAGCGGTGCTCAAGGTCTTCCTGTTCGACATGTCGGAGCTGGAGGGCGTGCTGCGCGCGCTGTCCTTCATCGGGCTTGGCGCCGTGCTGATCGGCATCGGGCTTTTCTACCAGCGCCTGCTGTCGCGTGCTGCTCGGTAGGTAGCCGCGATGCTAAGAGAAATTTAAGGAACGTTACTCAAATATTACCGATAAATATTTGTTTTTGCTAAATTTTGCGCAATGTTGGCGTAATCCAGAGCGGTCATCTTCCGCATGCAACCAGCTAGCTGGTGCACGGGGCCTGACCGGCGGATTGCTTCCCCAGTCGCCGTACGGTCGAGGCCTTGTCAACGGGCTGCGGAGCTAACCGCTCCGCAGCTCAATCACTTTCGGAGCTAAAAACCATGACCAAGCGAAATCTGTTTCTCGTCATGTTCGCTGGCCTTGCACCTTTCGCCGTGCCGGCCACGGCAGCCGATCTGGCATCCAACAACTACGGCTCGCAAAACTATTCGGACGCTGCCTACAACTGGTCGGGCAGCTATGTCGGCGGCCATCTCGGCACGTCGTCCTCGGGTTTCCCGAACCCGTTCTCGAGCAAGAGCGGCTTGCAGTTCGGCGGCCAGCTCGGCACGAACTTCCAGAGCGGCGGCATTGTCTATGGTGCGGAACTTGACGGTTCTTATTCCAGGGGCGCCAAGCACAAACTCGACGATGGTGCCGAACTGAAGCGCACCTGGATCGGCGCCGCCAAGGTTCGCGCCGGCGTTTCCTTCGACAAGACCCTTGTCTACGGCACGGCGGGCTATTCGATGACCAAGGTCAAGCCTGGCGGTACCGTTGCATCCGGCGGCAGGTGGAAAGGCGGCTATCTGTTGGGTGGCGGTATCGAGCAGGCCTTCGCCGGCAACGTCTCGGCCAAGGTCGAATACAACTACGTCAACTATGGCGACGTCGACTACACGTTGCGCAACGGTGCCAAGCGGTCGGCCGATCTGTCCGCCCACACCGTCAACATGGGCGTCAACTACCGGTTCTGACACCGGCAAAACGAAGACTGTTCCAGCTCAGTCGTCGCAACGCCGCCGATCCACAAGGATCGGCGGCGTTGTCGTTTTCGGGCATTTTACCGTTCAGGATCGGGAATAATCCTTCGTCGGCCGCCGTTTTCCTGACGATGGCAACGAAGCGGGTATTTGCGCTGCTTGCGCCGATCGGCGAAGGCGCGTTCAATCGACCGGCAACGGAAGAAATTGGCGAACCGCCGCTCATGGACGAGAGGAAGGCAGCGATCCTTGGTGAGATTCCGCGCTTGCGCCGCTATGCGCGCGCTTTGGTGCGCGACCGCGATTCCGCTGACGATCTCGTCCAAGATTGCTTGGAACGGGCCCTGGTCAGGCTGGACAACTGGCAGACTGGCGAAAGCCCGAGGAAATGGCTGTTCACGATCATGCACCACCTGTTCATTGACCAGATGCGCAAGGTGAACCGGCGCGGCGAAGCGGCGATGCTGTCGCTGGATGGCGACGAGGCGCTGGCCGTGCCGGCAATCCAGGTTGAAAGTCTCGCTTCCCGCGAGATCATCGAAGCGTTGCACGCGATCAGTCCCGAGCGTCGCTCCGCATTGGTCATGGTGGCGATTGAAGGTTTCTCCTATGCCGAGGCCGCCGGCATCCTTGGTATTCCCGCAGGCACGCTGATGTCGCGCATATCGCGAGGCCGCGAAGATTTGCGCGTGCTGCTCGATGACAAGGCGCGCCGTCGATCGCTGAGGGTGGTCGAGAAATGACCGCACGCGATTTCACCGAACGCGATATCCACCTTGCTCTGGATGGCGAGTTGCCGGCCGAGGAGCGCGCCGCGTTCGAGAGCTGGCTGGACAGCAATCCCGAGATGAAGGCGAGGGGCAGCCGCTATGACGCCGACGGTGCGGCGCTGCGTGCCGCGTTCGCCGGGGTTCTTGAAGAACCGCTGCCTGCCCGCTTCACCGACATGGTTGCGGGCAAGGAACGTGTTTCTCGGGTAAGACGGTCGCCTTGGTGGCAGGCCGCCGCTGCTGCGGCGTTACTCGCGGTCGGCGGTGCGGGCGGCTTTGCCGTCGGCACGCGGGACTTTGGCTTCGAGGATCCGGCCGGAGATCGGCTTGCCGAGGAAGCGGTCGCCGCGCACGCCATCTACGCCTCCGAGAAACGCCACGCCGTCGAGGTGCCTGCATCCGACAAGGAGCACATGCAGACATGGCTGTCGGCGCGACTCGGCTTGAGGCTGGTGGCGCCTGATTTGACCGCGGACGGGTTCCAGCTCGTCGGCGGACGGTTGCTGCCTGCCGGCGAGAGCAAGGCGGCGATGCTCCTCTACGAAGACGAGGAAGGCAACCGTATCTCGCTGTTCGTCACCGGCGATTCGGGCAGCAACGCCAAGGGCACCTATGCCGCGCAGAACGGCCCGACGGCGGTTTACTGGCTGGACAAGGGTTATGGCTGCGCCGTGGTTGGCTCATTGCCGCGCGAACGGCTCGCCGCGGTTGCCAGGAACGCCTACGGGCAACTGGTTGCGGGTATCGCGAGTTAGCACCGCACCGTCTGACCGGGCGTGGCTTCGGGACTGAGGGTTGCTCGGGCTGACAGTGCGTCATCCGCAGACTTGGGGATCGCGGTCCATCAGCATCTGTTCCCTCGCTGCCCCGACGATGTTGGCCGCAATCAACAGGCAGGCCACCGTGCAGATGACGGCGATGACCAGATTGAGCCGGTCGCGAAAATAGTGCCCGTTCACCACAGCGCCAACGCCGTAGAGCAGCAAAGCCGGGATCGCGAACAGAAGCGCCGAGATCGGCCCGTCGCAATCGACTGCATCCACGCCCCCGGCCTTGTATTCGTTCGCCGGCATCGACATGGCCAGCAACGCCACCGGCGTGGCTGCGACCAGGATGGCGAGGCCGAGCCATCCAAGCCATTTCGGCCAGGGTCGGGATGGTTGCTGCTGATTGTGGGCGGTCATGCCCCTTGGTGGCATGGCAGAGCCCGGCTGCAAAGCACCATCTGTTGTGGGCTCGCTGTTTGGACGCCGGGTGTGATCGTCGCTGTCGCTTGAGACAATCGTCCGGTAGTCAAACACTTGCACTGGAGCGCTTGCATGTCCGGTGGGGAGAGCCGCTATATCGCTTGGCAAGCCAGCGGAATCTGTCACAATTCAGCCCAAATCGAAGCGCGAAACGCTGACCATGCGTCGGCTTTCCGGTTGGCGCGACGACGTTTCGATTGGGCACTTTCCCTGCCACGCACCGAGGTTTCTTAAGCCCTCATGCCTGCCGAAATCCGCACGGCCCGCCCGTCCGACGTCGATGACCTTGCCGCCATCGAAAACGCCGTCTTTCCCACCGACCGCATCTCGCGCCGCTCGTTCAGGCAATTGATCGAGCGCGAAACCGCCGAAACGCTGATCGCCGAGAGCGACGGCAAGGTCGCTGGCTATGCGATCATCCTGTTTCGCAAGGGCAGCGGCGTGGCGCGGCTCTATTCCATCGCGACAGGACCGGGGCGGGAAGGGCAGGGCATTGGCCGCCTGCTTCTCGATACGGCTGAGGACGTCGCCTTCGAGCATGATCGCATGATGCTGCGGCTGGAAGTGCGCGAGGACAACGCCCGCGCCATCCGCATCTACGAACAGTCCGGTTACCGTCGGATCGGGCGCGAGACAGATTACTACGAGGACGGCACGCCAGCGTTGCGTTACGAAAAGACGCTGCGTGGCCATGTGCCGGTTGCCACCTCGGTGCCCTTCTACGAGCAGACCTGCGATTTCACTTGCGGGCCTTGCTGCCTGATGATGGCGATGGCGAATTTCGACGGCACTTTTCGGCCCGATCCGGTGATGGAAGTGCGCCTGTGGCGCGAGGCGACCACCGTCTTCATGATGTCGGGTCCGGGCGGTTGCGAGCCGTTCGGCTTGGCGGTGGCGGCCTTCGAATACGGACTTTCCGCTGAGGTCTTCGTCTCCTTCGACGGACCGCTTTTCCTGCAATCGGTGCGCAGCACCGAGAAACGCCGGGTCATGCAACTGGCGCAGATCGACTTCCAGCGCCGTGCGGGCGAATACAACATTCCCGTGCGCTACAACGCCTTTTCGATCGACGACATTCGCACCGCGATCGCCGCCGGCAAGCTGGTTGTCGTTCTGGTCAGCGGCTTCCTGATGTTCGGTAAGAAAGTTCCGCACTGGGTTCTGGCGATCGGCGACGACGGTGACCATATCCTGATCCATGACCCGTGGGTCGAGGACGAGCGGGAAGAAACCGAGTCGGACGCTGCCAACATTCCCGTGCCTTACGACATCTTCATCAACATGGCGCAGTTCGGACGCGACGGGCTGCGCGCTGCCATCATCCTTGGAGCGCGTGACAGACAATGACCTGGGTCATCCTCACCGGCAGGCAGAACGACATCGACCAGGTGGCCACGCCGCACAAGATCATCACCAGCCGCGATTATCTGGCGCACCCGGGCCTCTTCCGCGGGCAGCGCCCGAAGGTCATCAACCTCTCCAACCGATATGACTACCAGAGCCGTGGTTATTATGCCTCGCTGCTCGCCAGCTCGCGTGGCCACAAGGTCATCCCGACCGTCGAGACGATGATCGACCTGTCCGAACGCAAGCTCTACGAGCATGCGCTGCCGGAACTGGAACTGGCCCTGAACAAGTGCCGCAAGGATCTTGGTGGCGCCTTTCCAGCCAAGATGCACGTCTTCTTCGGCATCGGCCCGAGCAAGGCCTGGGACCGTTTCGCCAAGCTTCTGTTCGACTGGTTCCGGGCGCCGGCACTCGAGGTAGCCATCACCGATGGCGGCGAGTGGGCCTCGATCCGCAAGATCGGTTTCTACCCGCTTGCGCGCATGACGGAAGACGAGGAGAAGCGCTTCCTCGAATGCCTGGATGTCTACACCGGCCGCGAATGGCGCGACACCAAGGCGCGCACGCCGGCGCGCTATACTTTCGCGACGCTGGTCGATCCGCACGAGCAACTGCCGCCTTCGGCAATCTCGTCACTGCGTTATTGGGCGAAGACCGCTGAGAAGATGGGCGTCGAGGTCGAGCCGATCACCAAGAAGGATCTGGCCAGGGTCGCCAACTACGACGCACTGTTTATCCGCGAGACGACCTCGATTTCGAACCATACCTATCGTTTCGCCCGCCGTGCCCAGCAGGAAGGCATGCCGGTGATCGACGACCCGCTGTCGATGATCCGCTGCACCAACAAGGTCTATCTGAACGAGCTGATGGCGTTCAACGATGTGCCGGTGCCGCTGACGGTGATGATCGCCGGTTCGTCCGACCTGGAAGTCGCCGCCGATACGCTTGGCTTTCCGCTGGTCTTGAAGATCCCGGACAGCGCGTTCTCGCGCGGTGTCAAGAAATGCAAGGATTTCGGCGAGTTGAAGAAACTGGCGACGGAGTGGCTGGAGGATTCCGACCTGCTCGTCGCGCAAAAATTCATTCCGACCGATTATGACTGGCGCATCGGCGTGCTCGGCGGCGAGCCGCTGTTTGCCGTTCAATATCTGATGGCCAAGCAGCACTGGCAGATCGTCAACCACGACCGTGCCGGCAAGCCGGACGAAGGCGGTTTCAAGACCTTCACCTTGAAGGATGCGCCGGCCCATGCCGTGCAAACGGCTGTCAAGGCGGCCCGCTGTATTGGCGACGGCCTCTACGGCGTCGATCTCAAGGAGACCAAGGACGGCGTTTTCGTCATCGAGGTCAACGACAACCCTAATCTCGACCACGGCTGTGAGGATACCGGCGAGAAGGACGAGGTCTGGGTGCGTCTGACGCAATGGTTCCTCGACCGCCTGGAGCGGAACGGAAAATAGCTGGCGGCTGGCCTGATACCGGCCGCCGCAGGCACCGCTAGCCGGGTTCAGGCAGGAGGGCGATTTATGCAGTTCGTCGTTATCGAGGATTTTCGCGGCGGCGATCCCAAGGCGATCTATCGCCGTTTCCGTGACAAGGGCCGGCTCGCCCCCGAGGGCTTCGTCGTCCATCACAGCTGGGTTGCCGCCGACATGAGCCGCTGCTTCATGTTGGTGGAGGCCGACGACGTGACGCTGGTCCAGCGCTGGGTCGTCGAATGGGCTGACCTTGTCGGTTTCGAAATTGTGCCGGTGGCGACCAGCAAGGATACGGTGGTCGGGCTCAGCCCCCATCTCTGACGCTGTAAGCCGCCACCGCGAAGTCAGGGCCTCAATCCAGCATCGAAGCGCCCGCGGGCGGCATCGAGATCGTCCGAATATCGCTCCGCCCACAGATCGAGGGTGATCAACGCCTCGCTGAGCGACGCGCCAAGCTTGCTCAGGCTGTATTCGACATGCGGCGGCACGGTCTGCATGTCTCGCCTGATCACCAGCCCGTTGCGCTCCAGATCCTTCAGCGTCTGCGTCAGCATCTTTTGCGAGATGCCGCCGATCTTGCGCAAGAGCGCGCTGTTGCGCATCGGGCCCGCCGACAAGGCGGGCAGGATCAGCATCGCCCATTTTGAAGCGATGAGCTCCAGCGCAAGCCGCGCGGAACAGGCGGAATCATAGACGTTGGGAGCAGCCATCGAAAAACCTATAGGCACCAAAAGGTGCGTAATTGCACTTTGGTTCCCATTAACACAAATCAGCCTTCGTCTGAACATCAAAGGAGGCCGGAATGGCTTGGTTTCTTCTTCTGCTCGCCAGCGTAGTCGAGATCGCGATGGGCGTCTCGCTGAAATACGCCGAAGGCTGGACGCGTTTCTGGCCGAGCGTTGGCGGCCTGTTCTTCGCTTTGCTCAGCGTTTTCATTCTCACCTTTGCCATGCGGCATCTGCCAGCCGGCACAGCCTATGCGATCTGGACCGGCATCGGCGCGATCGGCATCGCCACACTTGGCATCGTGCTGTTCGGCGATCCGGCCACTCCGCTGAGGCTCGGCTGTATTGCGCTGATCATCGTCGGTGTTGTTGGCCTGCGCCTCGTCGAAGGCTGAGGCAAATTCAGCGCAAGGCGCTTTCGATCTTCTGGAAGCGCGCCATGAACGCCTTTTCGACCTGCTTCGCCGGTTTCGGCGTCAGGTCGAACTGATCGGCGGAAAACCCGCGCGGGCGGCCGAAAAACTCGGCCGCTTCGGCTAGGTCGAAGCCGGCCAAAGCCGTAGCCTCGAAATAGGCAGCGATCTGGTCGGCGCGCTTGATGTCCTTCTTCACACCTTGCGCGGTCGCCGCCGGCAGCCCGAAGCGCAGATGGATGGCGTGCTGCAGGCGTTCCTCGCAGGATTTATAGCCGCCGCCGACCACTGATTTGAACGGCGATATCATGTCGCCGATCACATATTCGGGGGCATCGTGCAGCAGCGCCGTCAGTTGTGCCGTCGGCGAGGCGGCGGGTACGATCTGGCGGAAGATCTCCTCCACCAGGATCGAATGCTGGGCCACCGAAAAAGCGTGGTCCCCCGAAGTCTGGCCATTCCAGCGGGCGACGCGGGCAAGCCCGTGCGCGATGTCGCCAAGCTCGATGTCGAGCGGCGAGGGATCGAGCAGGTCAAGGCGCCGCCCCGACAGCATGCGCTGCCAGGCACGCGACGGGGCGCCGACGCGGTCCGCCATCAGGCGTCTTCCGAGCCGGCGGTTTCCGGGAAGGTGAAGCGCGCCCAACCGGGAATGGCAAGCGACAGGGTAACGCCGCCGGCGCTGATTTCCTGGCCGGCATCCATCGCCGTCTTGACGCGGTCGATGCGGGCGATCGCAAGACCATGCATGCCGGAGACCGAGCCGAGCGTCCCGACCGGGCGGCCGTCGACCGTCAACTCCGTACCCGGAGCGGGTAGGGGAGAATCGGCCTCGACCAGCAACACGCGCCGGCGCGCCGTACCGCGATGCTGCATGCGGGAAACCACTTCCTGGCCGATGAAACAGCCCTTCTTGAAGCCGATGCCGTCCAATTGATCGAGCAGCACGTCATGTGGGAAGGCGTCGTTCAGCGCATAGTCGTCGCCACTTTCCGCAACACCATGCGAAAGGCGGAAGGCATGCCAGTCGGCTTCAGTGGCATCGGGTGTGGGCAATGGCGCGTCGTAGAAGCGGAAGACGCGAGCGCCGAAGCGGGTGTCGCGAGCGCCCTTGCTTGAATCAACGCTTGAAGCAGCGGAATCACTTTGCGAAGCGTTTGAATCAGATCGCCATGAAACGGCAACAACGGTTTGATCCTGCTTGGAAATATCGGCCTTGGCGCGCAGGCGATAGAACATCAGGCGGCGCACGAAATCGTCAGCGATATCGGCGCGGCATTCCAGCCGGAACGCGGTTTCGCCGGCACGGGAGACCAGGAAATCGAACAGGATCTTGCCCTGCGGCGCCAGCAATGCGCCCGGTTTGGCTTCCGCGTTGCCCAGCCCGTCGAGATCGACGGTCAGGATGTTTTGCAGGAAGTGTTCGGCATCGGGGCCTGAAACGGAGACAAGGGCGCGGTCGGCGAGAAAGGTTGTCGGCATGGGCCTGATCTTGCAATTCGGAGAGCCATTACGTAAGCCGCAGGCAATTCCCACACAAGGGCCGGAGCGGATGGCAGCGATCTACGACCTCATCCTCAAGGGCGGCACGGTCGTCAATCATGACGGCATCGGCCTGCGCGACATCGGCGTCAAGGATGGCAGGATCGCCTCGATCGGCGATCTGGGTGCGGCGTCGGCCGGCCAGACCATCGATTGCCATGGCCTGCATGTGCTGCCCGGAGTGGTCGACAGCCAGGTGCATTTCCGCGAGCCGGGTCTCGAGCACAAGGAAGACCTGGAGACGGGTTCCCGCGCGGCGGTGCTGGGTGGCGTCACGGCCGTGTTCGAGATGCCGAACACCAATCCGCTGACCACCAGCGAAGCGGCGCTGGCCGACAAGATCAAGCGCGCGACGGGCCGCATGCATTGCGACTTCGCTTTCTGGGTTGGCGGCACCCGCGACAATGCCGGCGAGGTCGCCGAATTGGAGCGGCTGCCGGGCGCTGCCGGCATCAAGGTGTTCATGGGTTCTTCCACCGGTGATCTGCTGGTCGAGGACGACGAGGGCGTCGCCTCGATCCTGCGCAACACGCGCCGTCGCGCAGCGTTCCACTCAGAAGATGAATTCCGGCTGCGCGAACGTCTCGGCCTGCGCGTCGAGAACGACCCGTCTTCGCACCCCATCTGGCGCGATGAGATCGCCGCACTTCAATGTACCGAGCGGCTGGTGCGGATCGCGCGCCAAACGCGTGCGCGCATCCATGTGCTGCACATCTCGACGGCCGAGGAGATCGCCTTTCTCCAACAGCACAAGGATGTCGCTACCTGCGAAGCGACCCCGCATCATCTGACCATGAGCGCGGACGATTATGCCCGCCTCGGCACGCTGCTGCAGATGAACCCGCCGGTGCGGGCCGCCCGTCATCGTGACGGCATCTGGCACGGTATCGGTCAGGGCGTTGTCGACGTACTGGGTTCCGATCACGCGCCGCATACGCTGGCCGAGAAGGCAAAACCCTATCCGGCTTCTCCATCCGGCATGACCGGCGTGCAGACCCTGGTGCCGATCATGCTGGACCATGTGAACGCCGGTCGCCTGACCCTGGAGCGTTTTGTCGATCTCTCCAGCCATGGCCCGAACCGCATCTTCGGCATGGCGCGCAAGGGCCGCATCGCCGCCGGCTACGATGCCGACTTCACCGTCGTAGACATGAAGCGCAGGCAAACCATAACCAACGCCCAGGCCGGCTCGCGTGCCGGCTGGACGCCTTATGATGGCAAGCAGGTAACCGGCTGGCCGGTCGGCACCATCATCCGGGGAAGTCGCGTCATGTGGGAAGGCGACATCGCCACGCCTTCGCAGGGCAGGGCGGTGGAATTCTCCGAAGCGGTGATTGGATGACGGTGTTTTCCACTCCGCAAAGAGGCGCGGCCCCTTTCGCTGGGTGGTTCAGACAGCCTGCGTTCATGTTGGATCAGTAAGATTTCCGTCATCGTCCGCATGGACATTACGGAGACGACCCAATGAGCCTTTCCAAACTCGCGACTGCCGGTGCGGTATTGATGACGCTTGCCGTCACCGCCTGCTCGCAGACCGCGCAGCAACAGCGGGCGACCGGTGGCGCAGCACTTGGTGCGGCCGGTGGCGCTTTGGTCGGTCAGGCGATCGGCGGCAACACGGAAAGCACCCTGATCGGTGCCGGTGCCGGCGCGCTGCTCGGCGCGGTTTTAGCAACGTCCGGCGGACCGCAGCCGCGCGATCAGGAGATGTGCCGCTATCAGGACCGTTATGGCCGCATCTTCACCGCGCCTTGCGACGAGCGCTACTACCGTCGCGGCTACTAGAAACAGGCCGCTAAGGGCTTTCTTTCCCGCTCACCGCGCGAATGGGCGCGGTCTCAATCGCCCGCGACGAAGAATGTCCAGCGCCCCTGCGGCGTGATGCCGACGCGGTAGAAGATGTAAGTGCCGAACTGCTTCATGTCCTCGTAGTCGCCGGCGGTGACGATCTTGAACAGCTCGACCCTTTGGCGGGCGTCCAGCTTGGCCAGCGGATAGGCGAAGAAATAAGGCCAGACATAAAGTTCCTGCGGCGTACCCGGGTCGAGACGCACATAACCCGCGTCGAGAACTTCCTGCAGGATGGCGAGGATTTCCTGGCCTTCGGTATCGCCGGACAGCCCCTTCAGGAAGGTGACCGGGTCGCCCTCGATGTCGGTCAGCGACAGTTGCGTGATTGTATCGCCGCTGCCGATCAGCGGGCGAAGCTTTTCGATGTCGCCGCTCTTGCAGGCTTCCACGATGAGATCGCGCATGCGACGCACGGGCTCGGGTAATTTGGAAAGGTCGTATTCAACCGGCGGCAATGGCGCGGCGGGGTCGACCTGCGGTCTGGCAAGGTTGCCGCCACCCTCATTGGGTTTGGCTGGTTCAACCTGCTCCGGCTCATCTTGGCCGGGTGGCGTAGGCTTGTTGGCCGGCGGTATGCGCTGGATCGGGTCCGGCAGTGGCACGGCGCCCGGCTTCGCATTGTCCGGGGCTGCTTGCGGCTTGGCGGGCTGCTGAACGTCGTCGTGCTTGATTTCGCTGAGCGCGGCGGCGGGACGGACAGTGGTCACCCACACCGGCGGCAGCGTCAATGCGAGCAGGCCAACCCCGAACGCCAGGCCACGAGGTCTGTCGAAGGAAGAAATTCTCACCGGCCGCCTCTCCATGCTGCCGGGCAACAGCCCGGTCGGTATGCCGCTTCGTAGCGGGAGGCAGTCCCGCTATTCAGCGCCAGGCGTCAGGATCAGTGCCTTACTTGGTCGGGCCCAAACGCCCCGGCAATCACCTTTTCACGCATCCTGTCGAGCAGGGCAAGGGCCGCTGTCTCTCCATTGGCTCGCAGCATCTCGCAAAAAGCGGTCTCAAGCGCCGCCTCAGCGATGATGTCGGCCTCGATGCCGGCCGAAAGACCTTCGGCCCAGGCCTCGTTGTGACTTTCGACTGCCGTCAGGCGCTTTTCTTCCCTGACGAGGGCGTCGATATCGCTGACTGTGTGTTCCATACGCAACTACCACCCTTTTCAAGCGGTGATCCGTCAAATGAGGATCAAACTCGAACCGTCCCTTTAATGTCCCGTTAAGTTTCCTAGCACAGCACTGTGATGCTGTGCTGCCACAATGGTGAAAAAGTTAACAGCTTGCTAATTGCCGTAGCGCGAGGCGATGTCGCGCGACAGCGTTTCGCCTTCCTTCATGTAGCGGCTGATGGCTTCGCTGGCCGAGGCGGTGCACTGCGTATAGGTGCTGCCGAACGAGCGATAGCCTCGGTTGAAGGCGGCGATGAAGCGTGCGCGACGTTCCGGAGCGGGATTCTCCGAGGTCAGCAGCTTTTCCATCTCGGTCCGCCACTGGTCGCTCTTTTCGCCGCACAGATTGCGCAGGAAATGCAACGACCCGAGAACCTCGGCCAGCCGCATCAGGCCTGGCTCGAACGGAGCCTCGGCGGCAGTGGCAGGCCGCGCCGGGGAGCCGACGGCAAGGACCAGACCAAGGACAAGAAGGGCGAAGGCGCGAACCATAACGCTTTGTGGACAAACAATCTGTCGCCTGCAAGGCGCCTTCAGGCGTCGCCCAAAGGCTTTTTCAGTGGTGAGAGCAGATCGCGGGCAACCGAGAAGACCGAACCGGCCAGAGGCATCGTCTCCATCTCCGCCAGCGTGTAGAACGCAGCGGTCTCTGCATCGTCGGCGGCCTGCGCCTCGCCACCGATATAGCCTGCTCCGAAAACCGTGAGGAGATAGTCGGCCGGATGACTTTCGACCGAGCCGTCGATGAAAATCTCGATCAGGGGACGAAAATCAGCGGCCACGAGGCCGGTCTCCTCGAGAAGTTCCCGTTTTGCCGCCGTCTCCAACGCCTCACCGGCCTCCACCTTTCCTCCGGGGAAGGCGTAGACGCCCTGGGAGGGCGGCTTTGCCCGCTTGACCAGCAGCACACGGTCACCGCGCACGACTGCCACGGATACCGATGGTATGGGTTGCTTCTTGGTCATGACATTCGGCCTCTGGCAGGCTTCCTTGCGGTTCGCGATCAAAGCCTTGGCTGTGGATCGCGGTACCGGATCGAGCTTTAGCGGTTGCGGCGGCGTGGTTCCACCACCACCTTCAGGGCCAGACATCAAAGAGATTGCACCATGTGTGGACGTTTCGCCTTGACCGCGACGCCGGACCAGACGGCGACATTTCTGGGCGTTGACGAGATCGAACCGTTTCCGGCGCGTTACAACATCGCGCCCACCCAGCCGGTGCTGATGACATTGGCCGGCGCGCCGCGCGATCCGGGCTCAAATCGCTCAGACCGAACCGCTGTTCTGGTTCGCTGGGGACTGATCCCGGCCTGGGTCAAGGATACGCGCGACTTTCCGCTTCTGCTCAACGCCCGCTCGGAAAGTGCAGCCGAGAAAGCCTCGTTTCGCGCGGCGATGCGCCATCGTCGCGCCTTGGTGCCTGCCAGCGGCTTCTATGAATGGCGGCAGACCGGCGGCAGGAAAGGGCAGGCCTATTGGATAAGGCCGGCCCATGGCGGGCTGGTCGCCTTCGCCGGATTGATGGAGACCTATGCGGAGCCGGGCGGCTCGGAAATGGACACCGGCGCCATCATGACGACCGCCGCCAACACCGACATTGCCCATATCCACGATCGCATGCCGGTCGTGATCCATCCCGGCGATTTTTCGCGTTGGCTGGATTGCCGTGGCCAGGAACCACGTGACGTGGCTGATCTTCTGAGGCCCGCCGAGCCTGGCTTCTTCGAGGCGATTCCGGTCTCGGATCTCGTCAACAAGGTCGCCAATACCGGGCCGGAGATTCAGGAGAGATTCGTCGCCTCGTCCGAGGGCGATGCGCCGCAACAAAAGGCTGCCAAGCCCGGACGCAAAAAGCCGGGCGACGATACGGATCAGATGTCGCTGTTCTAGTCTTTGTGGATGCGCCGGCCGTGTCGGCGCGCATCGACCTGCACCGCCAGGCCGGTCAGTCGATCAGGCCGCGCGCGGCGAGGTAATCTTGTGCGCGGGCTTCTTGCTCTTCGGTGTGTGGAGCAGGGCGGCCGCGATGGCCGCCGGGCCTATGGCCCGATATTGACTGGCGAGCGCTGGTTGTTTGGCGCGACTGGCTTCTTGCTTGCTGCGTGGCATTTCGACTTCCCCAAGGTCAAGTTCACGTTGATGACGCTGCAAATGATGGCCGATTCCGACCAAATCGTGACGCCTTTCAAAGGAACAGGCGGATACTATAGCACTGAACCCACATGTTTAACAAAAGGTTGTTCGGCTACATGGTCTGTCATCAACCTGGCCTGAACCGGAAAGTTGCGACTTGACGGCAACACGGCCGGGCGCGATAAAGCCGCGCATGAAAACGTCATTCGCCATTTGTGGCATTTGCATTATTGGCTAGCGCACGCGCTGGTCCGGACGTTTTCGCCTCAATTTTCTCCCTGAGTAGACGAACGCCCCGGCCAGCAGGCTGGGTTTGAATTGCGCCTATGCGCGGCGGCCTGGATAGGCCGGGAAGGGGATGAATGTCTGAGGGTTCGAAGGGCCTGCGCCTCTACAATACGATGACCAGGACGAAGGAGGATTTTGTCCCCATCGACCCAACCAATGTGCGCATGTATGTCTGCGGCCCGACCGTCTACGACTTCGCCCATATCGGCAACGCCAGGCCGGTGATCGTCTTCGACGTGCTGTTCAGGCTGCTTCGGCACGTCTATGGCGCCGACCGCGTCACCTATGTCCGCAACATCACCGACCTGGACGACAAGATCAACGCGCGCGCGCTGCGTGATTTCGGTAGCGACATCGCGACCGGAAAGCTGTCGCTCAACGAGGCGATCCGTAAGGTGACCGAAAAGACGGCAAACCAGTTTCACAAGGATGTCGCCACGCTCGGTTGCTTGCCGCCGACCTTCGAGCCGCGCGCGACGGACTTCGTCCAGCCCCGATCAGACGGCAGGACCGACATGATCGGCTTGATTCAATCTCTCATCGAACGCGGCCATGCCTATGAAGCCGCAGGCGAAGTCCTGTTCGATACGGCCTCCATGGTCGACTACGGCCAGCTTTCTAAACGCCCGCTCGACGAACAGCAGGCCGGCGTGCGCATCGCCGTGGACGCGCATAAGAAGAATCCCGGCGATTTCGTCTTGTGGAAACTCTCCTCGCCGGAAGAGCCCGGCTGGGATTCGCCCTGGGGTCGGGGCCGGCCGGGCTGGCATATCGAGTGCTCGGCGATGAGCGCGGCCTATCTTGGCGAAGTCTTCGACATTCACGGTGGCGGTCTCGACCTGATCTTCCCGCACCATGAAAACGAGAACGCGCAGTCGCGTTGCGCCCACGGCACCGATGGGATGGCCAAGGTGTGGATGCACAATGGCTTCCTGCAGGTCGAGGGTCAGAAGATGTCCAAGAGCCTGGGCAACTTCTATTCCATCAACGAATTGCTGGAGACCGAAACTTTCGGCGGCCGCAAATGGCCGGGCGAGGTGCTGCGCCTCGCCATGCTGATGACACATTATCGCGAGCCGATCGATTTTTCGGTGCGCAAACTGGAAGAGGCTGAAAACACGCTTCGCAAATGGAAGCGCGCGGCTGATCTGGCAACCGGCGATAGCGGCCGGCTTCCCGAGGCGGTTGTCGAGGCGCTGTCCGACGATCTCGCTACCTACCCGGCCTTCCAGGTTCTGACGCAGCTTGCCGCCGAAGCATCGGAAGGAAACGAGGCTGCGGCCGGTCTCAAGACGGCACTTCAGTTCCTCGGTTTCAATCTTGCCACGGCGACCATTGACGAACAGGCGGTTTCGAACACCATTGCCGAACGTCTCGCTTTCATTGCCGCCAAGAACTGGGCCGAGGCTGACCGCGTCCGTGACGCATTGCTGGCGCAAGGCATTCAGTTGAAGGATGGCAAGGACCCGGCGACGGGTGAACGCGTAACGACCTGGGAGGTGAAGAGATGATCGATCATACCGGCATTTCCGTCGTCGATTTCGAAGCGGCCAAGACCTTCTACGACAAGGCGATGGCGCCGCTGGGCGCCTCGCTGCTCTACATGGTGCCTATCGAATATACGGGTGGCGAGAAGGTCGGTGGCTATGGCCGTGATCGACCGGTGTTCTGGCTGCATGAGGCGAAAGTGCCCGGACCTGGCCGACACTATGCCTTCGGTGCGACCAGCCGCGCCGACGTGGACGCTTTCCACAAGGCTGCTCTTGCGGCCGGCGGCAAGGACAATGGTGGTCCGGGCCTGCGCCCGCACTATCACGAGCACTATTATGCGGCCTTTGTCTTCGATCCGGACGGCAACAACATCGAAGCCGTCTGCCACAGGCCGGGATAAGACGATGAGCCTCGACAACAGACCTGTGTATGCGGGCGGCTGCCAATGCGGCGCGGTGCGCTTTCGCGTCGAAGGCGTGCTCGGCGACGCTTCGATCTGCCACTGCCGCATGTGTCAGAAGGCGAGCGGCAATTTTTATCAGCCGCTGGTTTCCGTCGGCGGCGCCAGGCTGACCTGGACACGGGTCGAGCCGAAGCACTTCCAGTCTTCGAATTTCGCCCGCCGCGGCTTTTGCCCGGAATGCGGCACACCTTTGACCTTCGAGGCACCGGACGGCATCGCGCTTGCAATCGCTGCCTTCGATCACCCGGAAGAAATCCCGCCGACCATCCAATGGGGCATCGAGGCGAAACTTCCCTATGTCGATACCATCCCGTCCCTGCCGGGCGGGGTGACCGAGGACGATCCCGAATCTTTGCCCTTCGTCACGTCGATGGTTTCTTACCAGCATCCCGATCACGATACTGAAACCTGGCCTCCGGAGAACAGATCATGACAGAGACGATCAGGACTGGTGGGTGCCAGTGCGGGGCGGTGCGGTTCCGTGTTCGCGGCAAATTGGGCCACGCCTCCATCTGCCATTGCCGCATGTGCCAGAAGCAGTTCGGTTCGTTTTTCGGCGCCTTCGTCACCGTGCCCATCGACGGCGTCGAATGGGTGCACGAGGAACCGACCTATTTCCAGTCGTCGGTGAACATCGCACGCGGCTTCTGCAAGCGCTGCGGCACGCCGATGACCTACAAGCAACCCGACGGTCTGGAAATCTCGATCGGCAGTTTCGACGACCGCAGCGATCTCGCGCCAGTGCACCAGGTCAACTACCCGGCGCGGCTGCCGTGGGTGGAGAAGATATTCGAGGCGCCCATCCATAAGAATCCGGACTATTACGCGCGGCAGGAGCAGATCATCTCCTTCCAGCATCCGGACCAGGAAACCGACAATTGGCCGCATAGCGGACTGAAACTGTGATTTTGGAGCTGTGATCTTGGACTTGCGTACACTTTATCCGGAGATCGAACCGTTCGAGACCGGCATGCTCGATGTCGGCGACGGCCACACCGTCTATTGGGAGCGCGCCGGCACCAAGGGTGCCAAGCCTGCGGTCTTCCTGCACGGTGGTCCGGGCGGGACTATTTCGCCCAAGCATCGCCGGCTGTTCGACCCGAAGCTCTACGATATCCTGCTGTTCGACCAGCGTGGCTGCGGCAAGTCCACGCCCAATGCCTCGCTTGATGCCAACACCACCTGGGATCTGGTCGCCGACATGGAGCGGCTGCGCGAGATGGCCGGCTTCGACAAATGGCTGGTTTTCGGTGGCTCCTGGGGCTCTACCTTGGCGCTCGCTTATGCCGAAACGCACCCCGACCGCGTCAGCGAACTGGTCGTGCGCGGCATCTACACGCTGACCCGCGCCGAGTTGGAATGGTATTATCAGTCCGGCGTGTCGGAAATGTTCCCCGACAAGTGGGAACGGTTCGTCGCGCCGATCCCGGTCGAGGAGCGCGGCGACATGATGGCCGCCTACCGCAAGCGGCTGGTTGGCAGCGACCGGCAAAAGCAGGTCGAGGCGGCCAGGGCCTGGAGCCTGTGGGAAGGCGAGACGATCACACTGCTGCCGGACCCCGAAACCAGCGGCAAGTTCGGCGAGGACGATTTCGCCATCGCCTTCGCGCGCATCGAGAACCACTATTTCGTCCATGCCGGTTGGCTGGAAGAAGGCCAGCTCCTGCGCGATGCGCACAAGCTGAAGGACATTCCCGGCACCATCGTCCATGGCCGCTACGACATGCCGTGCCCTGCGCGATATGCCTGGGCGCTGCACAAGGCCTGGCCGAAGGCCGATTTCCACCTCATCGAGGGCGCTGGCCACGCCTATTCGGAGCCGGGCATCCTCGATCGCCTGATCCGCGCGACGGACAAATACGCCGGTAAATGACCATGCAACGCGATCGCCTCTATCTCTTCGACACGACTTTGCGCGACGGCCAGCAGACGCCGGGCATCGACTTTTCTGTCGAGGACAAGATTGCGATCGCCGGCATGCTGGATGAATTCGGCATGGATTATGTCGAGGGCGGTTATCCCGGCGCTAACCCGACCGACACGGAGTTTTTCGCGAAAAAACGCACCGCGCGGTCAAAATTCGTCGCTTTCGGCATGACCAAGCGCGCCGGCGTTTCCGTGTCGAACGATCCGGGTCTGGCTGCTTTGATCCAGGCGAAGTCGGACGCCATCTGCTTTGTCGCCAAGAGCTGGGACTACCATGTCCGTGTCGCGCTCGGCTGCACCAATGAGGAGAATCTCGATTCGATCCGCGTTTCGGTGGCCGCGGCGGTGGCGGCCGGCAAGGAAGCGATGGTCGATTGCGAGCATTTCTTCGATGGCTACAAGGCCAACCCCGACTACGCGCTGGCCTGCGCGCGGACGGCTTACGAAGCCGGCGCGCGCTGGGTGGTTTTGTGCGACACCAATGGCGGCACACAGCCTTCGGAGGTGCGCGCCATCGTCGAACAAGTGATCAGTGCCGGCATTCCTGGCGATCACCTCGGCATTCATGCCCATGACGACACCGGCCAGGCGGTTGCCAATTCTCTGGCGGCGGTCGAGGCCGGCGTGCGCCAGATCCAGGGCACGCTGAACGGCATCGGCGAGCGCTGCGGCAACGCCAATCTGGTTTCGGTGATCCCGACGCTGATGCTGAAGCCGGCCTTCAGCGACCGCTTCGAAACAGGCATATCGGCCGAGCAATTGACGGGCATTTCGCGCCTATCGCGCGCCTTCGACGAATTGCTGAACCGAGCGCCGGAAGCGCAAGCGCCTTATGTCGGCGCTTCGGCTTTTGCCACGAAGGCGGGAATTCATGCCTCGGCCCTGGTCAAGGAACCGCAGACTTATGAACACGTGCCGCCGGAAAAAATCGGCAACCGCCGGCGGGTTATGGTCTCCGATCAGGGCGGCAAGGCGAATTTTCTCGCCGAACTGAAGCGGCGCGGCATCGATGTGCCCAAGGACGACGCACGCCTCGACGCGCTTATTTCCGTGGTCAAGGAGCGCGAGGCCGAGGGCTATGCCTATGAAGGCGCCGACGCCAGCTTCGAACTTTTGGCGCGCAAGATGCTGACTGGCCTGCCGGAATTCTTCGCCGTCACCTCCTTCCGCTGCATGGTCGAGCGGCGGTTCGACGCGAACGGCCAGTTGCGGACTGTGTCGGAAGCCATCGTGAAGGTGATGGTGGACGGCGAGGAGAAGATGTCGGTGGCCGAAGGCCATGGCCCGGTCAATGCGCTCGACCTCGCCTTGCGCAAGGATCTTGGCAAGTATCAGAACGAGATCGGCGATCTCGAACTGGCGGATTTCAAGGTGCGTATCCTGAATGGCGGCACCGAGGCGATCACTCGCGTGCTGATCGAATCGCATGATTCCACCGGCGCGCGCTGGTGGACGGTCGGCGTATCGGAAAACATCATCGACGCGTCCTTCCAGGCGCTGATGGATTCCATCATCTACAAGCTGATGAAGAACCGCGAGATGGCCGGGCTGGTGGCCGCGGAATAGAACCTCGAGGTGGCCTTAGGCAGTTCCGCGCGAAGATCGCCGGACTGCTCTGTTCCGTGCAATCCATCAGTGAAAATCTATGACCCATCAGAAATAGTTGATGGTCTTGGCTTGCTCTCTGGCGCATAGGGTTGGGCCATGACGAGCCAGACTGTGCCAATCCAAGCCGATTCCGACGCCCGCCGTGGCTTTGTGCTGGCGCTTTGCGCCTACCTGCTGTGGGGGCTGTTGCCTTTCTACATGAAGGCGGTGGCGCATCTGCCGCTGGCCGAGGTCATTGCGCACCGCATCATCTGGTCGGTGCCGATTGCGGCCGCCGTGCTGATCTGGCTCGGCCGCACCGCCGATTTCAAGGCGGCGTTGCGCTCACCACGCATGCTGGCCATGGCGGCGCTGACCGCTGCCCTGATCACGGTGAATTGGAGCATCTATGTTTGGGCCATCGCCGTCGACCGCACGGTCGAGACGGCGCTGGGCTACTACATCAACCCGCTTGTCAATGTCGTGGTCGGGGCTTTGCTGCTTGGCGAGCGCCTGACCAAGTTGCAGATGGTGGCGGTGGCTTTGGCGGCTGTCGCGGTCATCGTGCTCACCGTGGAAAGCGGCAAGCTGCCATGGGTCTCATTGGCCCTGGCTTTCTCGTTCGCCGCCTATGGGTTTTTCCGCAAGACGCTGCCCATCGGTCCGAGCCAGGGGTTCCTGCTTGAAGTGCTGCTGCTGTCGGTCCCAGCGCTGGGTTATGCCGTCTGGCTCGCTTCGACGGGGCAAGGGCATTTCGCAACCGGCAACAGCACGGATACGCTTCTTTTGATGGGAAGCGGGTTGGTTACGGCCGTGCCTTTGCTGCTGTTTGCCTTCGGCGCTCGTCTGCTGCGTCTGTCGACCATCGGCATCATGCAATATATCGCGCCGACCATCGTGTTCCTGATTGCCGTCTTCATTTTCGGCGAACCGTTCAACACGGTGAACGCAATTGCCTTCGGGTTGATCTGGGCGGCGCTGGCAATCTATTCCTGGTCGATGCTGACGGCGAGCAGGCAGCGCTGAGCAGGCAGCGCAGGCACCTACATCTTGTCGATGACCGAAGACACGCCGCCCGTCGGCGCATCGACGCTGGCGCCGGTGGCAAGAATGGTCGCGACCACCGCCTCAGGATCGTCCACCACCAGCGGCTTCACATTGTGGGCGGTATGGATGAAGCCTTCGCTGGTCATGTGGTCGATCAGCGCCAGCATCGGGTTCCAGAAACCCTTGACGTTGACGAACACCATCGGCTTGCGGTGATGGCCGAGCTGCGCCCAGGTCATGATCTCGACGATTTCCTCGACCGTGCCGATGCCGCCCGGCAAGGCGACGAAGGCGTCCGATTCCTCGAACATCCTGTGCTTGCGCTGGTGCATGTTTTCGGTGACGACCACTTCATGCAGCCGGTCGAGGGCACTTTCGGTCGCTTCCCGGTTCATCAGAAAGCGTGGGATGATGCCCATCACCTGGCCGCCGGCCCGCATCGCGCCATCGGCAACGGCGCCCATGACGCCCTTGGTGCCGCCACCATAGACAAGGCGCAGGCCTGAACGCGCGAGCGAGTGGCCAAGCAGACGTCCGGCCTCGACATAGATGCCGTCACGGCCCGGAGAGGAGCCGCAATACACGCACACGGATCGAATCGTATTCATGGTTCGATTGGTGATGCCGTCCATCATCGCGGTCAAGTCTGGAAGCGGGCTTTTTCTTGTCGGATTCGGCAAAAGCAGCTAGACCGTTGATAGGTGGCTAAGGGGGCAGAACGAATATGGCTACGGCGCTTGTCAGAGCATTGCTTTTTGCTGCCGGTGGTTCAGCCGCCGTTGCGGGCGTCGCCTATGTCTCAGGGGCACTCGACCCCTTCCTGAAACCGGCCCCGCCGGCACAGGTCGCGGCCGTGGCACCCGCCGCGCCGGCGACGCCGCAGCCTTCGGAACAGCAGGCACCAGCGCAGCAGCAGGCGGCCGCGACACCAGCGGCCGAAAAGCCGGCTGAGACGAAACCGGCGGTCGCCGGACCGGTCGCTCCCACCTTCGATGTGGTGCGCGTGGAGGGCAATGGCTCGGTGGTCATTGCCGGCAATGCCGCCGCCAACGCCAAGGTTGATGTCGTCCAGGGAACGACGGTGCTCGGTTCGGCAACGGCCGGGCCGGACGGTGCCTTCGCGATCGTGCTCGAAAACCCGCTCAAGCCCGGCAATTACCAACTGCAGCTGCATGCGACCGCGCCTTCCAATACGGTCGCAACCTCGGCGCAGACTGCGGTCGTCTCCATCCCCGAAAAGCCCAACGGACAAGTCCTTGCCATGGTCGAGGAACCGGGCAAGGCGGCAACGCTGCTTTCGGTTCCGAAGCCAGAGGAGAAGGCTGGCGCCGAAACAGCGGCAGCTCCCGCGGCAACCGCTCCCGCGGCCGAACAGCCTGCGGCGGCCGCGCAGCCCGCGGCACAGGCGACGGCATCGGCTGAACCTGCCAAGCCGGCCGAACCGGGTTCGCCCGCAGTGTCCCCTGAGGTGTCCAAGGTCGTGGTCGAGGCCGTCGAGATCGACGGTGGCAAGGTTTTCGTCGCTGGCACGGCGGATCCCGGCCGCAAGGTGCGGGCCTATGCCAATGACATGCTGCTCGGCGAAGCCCTGACCTCGCCCAAGGGTCAGTTCCTTGTCGAAGCGACGCGCGATCTGCCCGTCGGCAACTACACGGTGCGTGTCGACGCGCTCGATGCCGACGGCACCAAGGTGGTCGCCCGCGCTGCTGTTCCCTTCCAGCGCGAGCCGGGGGAGGCGGTCGCCGCCGTTGCACCGGCGCCGGCCGAAACAAAGGCACCGGAGACTGCTGCTGCTGGCAGCACCGCGGCAAAACTCGAGCAGGTCGACCACGCGGTCATCATTCGCCGCGGCGATTCGCTGTGGCGCATTTCGCGCCGGGTCTACGGCCACGGCATGCGCTACTCGACGATCTATCTGGCCAATCAGGAGCAAATCCGCGATCCGGACCGCATCTGGCCGGGCCAGGTCTTCAAGCTGCCGCAGAAGTCGAAAGAAGGCGAAACCGCCGACATGAACACGCTCGGCGACCAAATGACGACCGCGAAATAGAACCTCATTCGCCCATTCGGCTAGGTTGCGCAAAATAGGTTCATCGTCTATCGACGATGAACCATGCAAACATCGCTTTCACAGACATGCGGGGCGGGGCATCTCGCCGACACTCGGGCCGTCGCGGCAAAGCTTGCTGCGCTGGCGCATCCGGCGCGCATTGAAATCCTGAAGCGCCTTTCCGCCAGCAATTCCTGCTGCTGCGGCGAAGTGGTGGATCATCTCGATCTCGCGCAATCCACAGTCTCGCAACATCTGAAAATACTGGTCGAAGCCGGGCTGGTTCGCTTTACGCCGGACCGGCAACGCTCGCGCTACGCGGTTGATCATCAAGCGCTCGCCAGCGTCTCGGCTTCGCTCTCCGCCCTGGTCGAGACCTGCTGTCAGACCGGTTGAACCAAATAACAAGGCAAGAACAGTGGCCGACAAAACCGTCTCCGCCGACTCAGGCTCCACATTCAAGACTCTGCGCAATCTATGGCCGTATATGTACCCGGCCGACCGCCCGGATCTGCGCTGGCGCGTAACCTGGGCAACCCTGCTGCTGGTTGTCGCCAAGCTGGTTCTGGTGGCCGGTCCTTACTTCTTCAAATGGGCCACTGACGCCCTGACCGGCGAGGGGAAATACACGCCACCCCTGCCGGCTATCCTGCTCGCGCCGATCGCGCTGGTCATTGCCTATAATGTGCTGAGACTGGTGCAGCTTGGCTTCAACCAGCTTCGCGACGCTTTGTTCGCCCGCGTTGGCCAATATGCGGTGCGCCAGCTCGCCTATCGCACTTTCGTTCACATGCACCAGCTGTCGCTGCGCTTTCATCTGGAAAGGCGCACCGGCGGCCTCTCTCGCATCATCGAGCGCGGCACGAAGGGCATCGAGACCATCGTGCGCTTCATCATGCTCAACACGGCGCCCACCGTGCTGGAGTTCGCGCTCACCGCCGGCATTTTTGGCTTCACCTATGGCTGGAAGTATGTCGCGGTCGTCGCCGTTACGGTTGCCCTCTACGTCTGGTTCACGGTGAGGGCTTCAGACTGGCGCATCGCCATCCGCCGCGACATGAACGACAGCGACACCGACGCCAACACCAAGGCGATCGATTCCCTGCTCAATTTCGAAACCGTCAAATATTTCGGCAACGAGGCGATGGAAGCCTCCCGCTTCGATCGCTCCATGGCGCGCTACGAAAGCGCCGCCACCCGCATCTGGACGTCGCTCGGCTGGCTGAACTTCGGCCAGGGCGTCATCTATGGCCTCGGCACCACGGTCGTCATGTGCATGTCGGCCTATGAGGTGATGAACAAGACACAGACGATCGGTGACTTCGTCTTCATCAACGCCATGCTCATCCAGCTTTCGGTGCCGCTCAACTTCATCGGTTTCATCTACCGCGAAATCAGGCAGGGCCTGACCGACATCGAGCAGATGTTCGATCTGCTCGATGTTCAGCAGGAGGTTCTCGACAAGCCCGATGCCAAGCCTTTGGCGGTCGCCTCCGGTCGCGTCGAATTTCGCGACGTGCAGTTCTCCTACGACCCCAACCGCAAGATCCTGAAAGGCGTCAGTTTCGAGGTTCCGGCAGGCAAGACGGTGGCCATCGTTGGCCCGTCGGGCGCCGGCAAGTCGACGATTTCGAGGCTGCTGTTTCGCTTCTACGACGTGCAGGACGGAGCCGTGCTGATCGACGGACAGAATGTGCGCGACGTGACACAGGAAAGCCTGCGCTCGGCCATCGGCATGGTTCCGCAGGATACGGTCCTGTTCAACGACACCGTCGCCTACAACATCCGCTACGGCCGCGTCGACGCCGAAGAGGAAGAAGTCAGGCGCGCAGCCGAGCTCGCCCAGATCGGTCCCTTCATCGAGCGCCTGCCGGACGGTTACCGGACCATGGTCGGCGAGCGCGGCCTCAAGCTCTCGGGCGGCGAAAAACAGCGCGTGGCGATTGCCCGGACCATTCTGAAGGCGCCGCCGATCCTCATTCTCGATGAGGCGACCTCGGCGCTGGACAGTCACACCGAGCAGGAAATCCAGGCGGCGCTTGATCTCGTTTCGAAAGACCGCACCACGATCGTCATCGCCCACCGCCTTTCAACCGTCATCTCGGCCGATGAGATCATTGTGCTGAAGGACGGGCAGATCGCCGAACGCGGCACCCATGCCGACCTGCTTCAGCAACGCGGCCTCTATGCGTCGATGTGGGATCGTCAGCGCGAGGCGACGGAGGCGGAGGAGCGTCTGCGTCTTGCCCGCGAAAGCGACGATCTCGGCGTCGTCGTGCGTCGGCGAACGGCAGAGGTGTCCTGAACCATCGCATCCGAACAGCTGCGCTCTTGACTGGGGCAGCTGGCGGATGTTCGGTGGCGCTCGGCCGGTGAGGGGGCCTTACGGAGAAAGAGCAGCCGATGTTCTTCGCTATTCTCGCTTATCATGCCGAGGGTGTCGTGGAATCGTGGACGCCGCAGGAAGACGCCGCGCTGATGGACGATCTGCTTGCGACCCACGACAGGCTGGTCACGCAGGGTCATATGGGGCCTGCGGCCCGGCTCGGTCCCGTCGAACAGGCGCAAACTGTTCGAGGCCTTGGCGATGGCATGGTGATAGACGGCCCTTTCGCGGAAACGAAAGAACAGCTTCTTGGCCTCTATGTGGTTGATTTCCCGAGCCAGGAAGAAGCGGTCGAGGCCGCCCGGGAGCTGCGCCGCGCCAATCCCAGCGCTGTCTATGAAGTGCGGCCGATCATGCTCTATGTGCCCGGTGCATCGCTCGCCCGGCCGTAAGCTGCAGCGGGATATCCGAGTGATGCCGGATTGCCGCGTTGCGGCGGAGAAGTGTTTCCGGTAGACAAGCCGAACCCGAAACAGAGCCGCCCCAGCCCGATGAATCTTGTCGATACGGTCAAGAACGCGTTCGTGCCGATCCACCGCGAAGGTTATCCCTTCATCGCGGCTTTCGGCGCTGGAACGCTGCTGCTCGGCTATTTTTCGTCGATCCTGTTCTGGATCGGTCTCATCCTGACCGCCTGGTGCGCCTATTTTTTCCGCGATCCGGAGCGTGTCACGCCCGTTGACGACCGGCTGGTGATCAGCCCCGCCGATGGCGTGGTTTCCGCGGTCGGACCGGCTATACCGCCACGCGAGCTGGGTCTTGGCACCACCGAGATGACCCGCGTTTCAGTGTTCATGGACGTGTTTTCCTGTCATGTGAACCGCGCCCCGGTGCGCGGTCGCATCACCCGTATCGAGCACCGGCCGGGCAAGTTCCTCAATGCCGAGCTCGACAAGGCGAGCCAGGAAAACGAGCGCAACGGCGTCGTCATTGAAAGCCCGAATGGCACCGTGGCTGCCGTGCAGATTGCCGGCCTGGTGGCGCGGCGCATTGTTTGCTGGGCCGAAACCGGCGGTACGCTGGCGATCGGCGAACGCTTCGGCCTCATTCGTTTTGGCTCGCGTGTCGATGTCTTCCTGCCGGCGAATGCCGCGCCGCGGGTGGCTGTCGGCCAGACCGCCGTGGCCGGCGAGACGGTGATTGCCGAGTTCGGCGGTGCCCAGGCGGCGCCGCTGGTGCGCATCTCCTAGGGACGGCGCGATGGGCGCTCCCTTCAAGAAGTTCGAGGCGCATGGTCTTGGCGGGCCGCGCATCACCGAAATCCCGCTGCGCATGGTTCTGCCCAATCTGGTGACCGTTCTGGCGATCTGCGCCGGTCTCTCGGGCATCCGTTTCGCTTTCGAGAACCGGTTCGAGACAGCCGTGGTGATGGTGCTGCTCGCCGCCTTCCTCGATGGCATCGATGGCCGGCTGGCGCGGCTGCTCAAGGCCACTTCGAAATTCGGCGCGCAGATGGATTCGCTGGCCGACATCGTCAATTTCGGCGTGGCGCCGGCCCTGGTGCTCTATGCCTATCTCCTGGACAGGGCAGGTTCACCGGGCTGGATCGCCGCCCTCCTGTTCGCGATTGCCTGCGGCATGCGCCTGGCGCGCTTCAACGTGCTTGACGAGCAGACCGACCGGCCAGCCTGGCAGGCAGACTATTTCGTTGGCGTGCCGGCGCCTGCCGGTGCCGTGCTTGTCATGCTGCCGCTCTATCTCGCTTTCCTCGGCATGCCGCCGACGCGGCCGATCGCTTTTGCCGGCGTGGCCTTCACGGTGCTCATCGCCTTCCTGCTGGTCAGCCGCCTGCCGGTCTATTCCGGCAAGAGCGTCAAGATACCGGGCGACCGGGTGCTGCCGGTCATCCTGGCCGTCGTGCTCTACATGCTGCTTCTGGTCAGCTATCCCTGGCACACCTTGACCGCTTCGGTTCTAGCCTACCTGGTCTTCCTGCCGTTCAGCGTCAGGGCCTATTCGCGGCGTGCCAAGAAGGAAGGCGAGGCGGTTCTGCCGCCGGATGTCGACCACAAGGTCGTCGACGGCGAGAATTGATCCCAACCGCTCAGGCCGGCAGTCCCAGGCGTTCCATCGCCAGTTTGCGCGCTGACACATAATCGGTCTTGCCTGAGCCCAGAACAGGAAGCGCGTCCACCTTCACGATGTCGTTCGGCACCATGAGTTCGGCGGCGCCATGCGCCTTGCCGAACTTGCGCAGCGCATCGGCTTCGGCCTCGTCGGCCGTGGTCACCAGCACGATGCGCTCTCCCCGGCGCTTGTCGGGCACGGCCACCGCCGCATGGTTGTCCTCCGGCCAGAGCGACTGCACCAGCATCTCGACTGCGCCAAGCGATACCATTTCGCCGGCGATCTTGGCGAAGCGCTTGGCACGGCCGCGAATGGTGATGAAGCCGTCGCGGTCGACGGAAACGATATCGCCGGTGTCGTGCCAGCCTTGCAGCGGTTGCAACTCGCCGGGGCGGTCGGCGGTCATGTAACCCATCATCATGTTGGGTCCGTCGAGCCACAGCCTGCCGCCATTCTCTATGCCTTCGACCGGGTCGAGCCTCATTTTGATCGCGGGCAGCAGCCTGCCCACAGTCCCCTCGCGATTGTGAATCGCCGTATTGACCGACACGACGGGGGCCGCCTCGGTCAGGCCGAAGCCTTCGATGATCTCGGCCTGGAAACGCTCGCGATAGATGCGGCGCGTATCCGCTTTCACCGGCTCGGCCCCGGCCACGATGAAGCGAAGGCTGGAGAAGTCGCCGTCGCCGGCATGGCGCGCATAGTTGGCCAGGAAGGTGTCGGTGCCGAACATGACCGTCGGCCGCGCCTTGCGGGCGATCTCGGGGATGATCTTGTAGTGCAGCGGCGAAGGGTAGAGAAACGCCTTCACGCCGGTCAGCAGCGGCAGGATGGTACCGCCGGTCAGTCCGAATGAGTGGAACACCGGCAGGACGTTGAACAAGATATCCAGAGGCGAAATGGTGATGCGCGCCTCGGCCTGCATCGCATTGGCCAGCAAACTGCGATTGGAAAGCACCACCGCCTTGGGGGCGCCTTCCGAACCGGACGTGAACAGGATGACGGCAGGCTTGGCGGCATCCTGCGGCTGCAGCGGCCATCGCCAGAAAAGCATGGCGCTCAGCCGGTCCAGTGACGACGTATCGTCGCGCAACTCCTCAAGCCACAGGAACTGGGCGCCGCCTGCTTGCGCTGCCTCGACGATATCCGAAAGCGACGCCTTCTCGACGAATGCGCGCGAGGAAACGATGGTGCGGATCGTCGCTGTGCGTACGGCCGAAGTGATGCTTGCCGGCCCGGCCGTATAGTTGATCATGGCTGCCACGCGCCCGGCCGACAGCAGGCCGAGCAGGGAGATGGCGACGCCATTGGTGTTGGGCAGAAGCAGGCCGACGGCCTCGCCCGGTGCCGTCTTGGCTTCGACCTTTTGGCCGATGATGCGTGCGCCGGCGAAAAGGCGGCGGTAGCTCAGAGCCCCCGAAACCACATCCTCGACGATCGGATGAGAGGCCCCGAAACGGTCGGCGGCGTCCCGCATTGCCTGAAACAGGCTGCGGGTAAGGTCGGTGGCGGCGAAGCGGGCTTCGGCGACGCGATCGAACAGGGCGTTGCTGCCATTGGTCGCCGGCTCGCCGCCGCGCGCCGCCAGCTCGTCCACGGTCATCGGCGCAAGCACGCTGATGTCGAGCCTCGGGAACCAGCGCCGCGGCGCCTTGTTGGCGGGCGTGAGCGACGTAGGCAGCCAGCGTGCGCCACCGACGAAGATCGGCACAATGCGGGCGTCGGCCTGCATGGCGATGCGGGCGACCGCGCGGTATAGCCGGAACGACTTGACGTCCGGTTCCACGGCGTCGGGGAAATAGACGGCCAGCCGGCCGCGTCCCTTGAGAACGCGCACGAGCCTGCGGCTGACGAAGACATGTTCGGCATTAAACGCGATGGTGCGAGCAAGCTCCCGCCACGGTTCTAGCCAGAAGGAGTGCGCCGATGCCTCGTCCAGAATGTGAAGCGTATCCTCCGGCAGGAGCGACAGCATTAGCGCCGGGTCTATTCTCGACTGATGGACGATCACGTAGATGACTGGAGCGTCGCTGTCGCGGGCGAGCCTGATGCGGTGATCGGCGATGCGATAGGCCAGCTTGAACGGTGTGTAGAGCAGCGCCTGCGCGAGGCTGAGGCCTAGCCGGACCTTCTCGACAAGGCCGACGAGCAACCAGGCGATCGCGAGTGCTGCGAGCAGCCCCAGGGTCAGGATCATACCGCGTCACTCCCAATGCCGGTCAGGGTGTCGCGCGTCCGCTTGGACGCTCAATCTAGCGTAGTCGATCGCCGACCTTGCCGGGGCAAAACCTATCCGAAGTGATGCCAAGGTCAATGCGGAAGACGCGCACTGCCGACGACAAAGAAAAAGCCGACCAAGAGGTCGGCTCTGGAGGGGGAGCGGGCCGGGGGATTGGGGGGACTAGAGCGTGGCCCGCTAGACAATAATGCGTGTGCAACATGATGGTTCCGTGACAGCGCGACTATTTTGATGGTGACGCTACCGGCAGCGCCGCTGCCCGCCGTGCCTTGAACCAATCGCGGGCGCCGTGAGCCAGAACCGCGGCAAGCACGATCGCGCCGCCCAATATGCTGGCCGCAGGCGGCACCTCCGACAGGAACAGCCAAGCCAGCAATACCGCGGCGGGTACCTCCGCCGCGCCCAATAGTGCGGATTCCGGCGCCGGAATGAGTCGGCTGCCTTCGGTCCAGAGGATCGATGCCAATGCGAACGATGCCCCGAAGACAACGAGCAGCACGGCGTCCCAGGTGGTGATCGCCAGAGGGTCGGTGACGAACCAACCGAATATGAAGAGAAGAAAGGCCGAGACGGCACCGGCCCAGACGACCGGCGTGTCGCGAAACGCGCGGATCATGATCATGTAGAGCGCGCTGCCGATGGTCATCAGTGCCGCGAGCCCGTCGCCGAACAGATTGCCGGACCCGAACCCGGAATGAACCATGATGGCAACGCCGGTGAGCGAGACAATGGCCGCAGCCAGCGTCGGCGCTCGAAATGGCTCGCGCACGAGCAGCCATGCCAGCAAGGCGGTCACGAAGGGCGCTGTCGCGTAAATGACGGCGACATTGGCGACATAGGTGAATTTGAAGGCCGAGATGAAGGCAATGCTGGCGGCTGCACCGACCACGGCCACCAACCATCCACGCCAGCCAAGCCGCATGTTGGGCTTTTCGCCTGCCCTTCGGGGACGCCAGCGCACATAGGCTCCGATCAGCAGGAAACCGACGAAACCGCGCCAACAGGAGACGGTCAGGGCGTCGGCCGAAATCGATTTGGTCAGCACGCCGGTGAGGCCGAACACGATCGCCGATGCCGAGACCAGCAGGATGCCCAGCGTTCGTTCGTTCGAAACCCCGTTTGGTGGTGTCATCGGCTCCTCCGGCGCTGCATCACGATAGCGCCGGGCTACTGACAGCCTTCTGGCAGGAATGCGCGTTCAGGCGGCCGGTTTGCGGAAGCGCTCGCTGGCGACGATGACGAGGCCGGCGAAGACGATGATTGCCGCACCGATGAACACTTCGCTGCGCGGCACGTCGCCCCAGATCAGGAAGCCGAGCGCGAAAGCCCAGACGAGCGCCGTATATTCGAACGGAGCGATGATGGAGATGGGCGCCCGTTTCATGCCTTCGAACAGAAAATACTGACCGAGGCCGCCAAAGGCGCCAACGGCGATCAGCAGCAGGAGTTCCTGCCAACCGGGTGTCTGCCAGGTCCAGAACAGCGGCAGGCCGGCGATGACCAGGAAGAAGCCGTTGTTGAGCACGAGTTGCACCGTCGTGCGCTCCTGGGAGGCGACCTTGCTCAGAAGCACGATGGACAATCCCCATAGCGCGGCCGCTGCCAGCACCAGGATCACCGGCAGTGAAAAGCCGAGCCTGGCAGGATCGCAAGCGACGAAGACGCCGCCAAAACCGATCAGCACCGCTGCCCAGCGCAGCAAGGGAACCTTCTCGCCCAGCACGACGATCGACAAGGCGGTGACGATGATCGGCGCGGCGAAATAGATGGTGGTCAGTTCGGCGAGCTGCAGATCCTTGGCGGCCGTATAATAGCAAAGCCACGCCGCCAGGATGAGAAAGCTGCGCAAAAGCATGGATTTGAGGATCGGCGAACGCGCCGAATCCGCAAGGAGTCTCCAGCCGCCGGTGGCAACGCAGCCGGCAAGGATCGTGGCACTACGGAAGAACAGGATCTGCCAGACTGGCGCAGCCACCACCAAGAGCTTGATGGATGCATCCTGGAACGAAAACAGCAGATAGGAAAAACTGGTCAGCATGATGCCGGCCAGCACTTTCTCGCGTGTATCGGTGAGGACGACTTCTGACATGACGAGTCCGGCGACTGCTGAGGCGGCCGAACCCGAATCTCGATTGTTTCAGAGCCCACCGCAGCCGCTAGGCTACACGAGGCGCATCATCAGCGCTGCTAAGCCACAGAAGTGGTTGCGTTGGCGCAGTGTAGCAACAATGCGTCCTTACTGAGCCGGTTGCGCCGGCTGCGGCACTTGCGAGGCGCCCGGCTCGTCGTCTCCCATGTCGGCATAGGGCGAGGCGCTGGGGACGCACTGCACCGCCCAGCCCACCGGCGCCGGCTGCTTCTGATATTCGGCTATGGCCGCAGTGCACTGTTCGCGTTTGTCGAAAGTGCTTGGCAGCACCACCATGCCGCCTTGCGGGCCGGCCACCACGAGATACCAGACCAGGGCAACGGTCGATGACATGGGGAATCCTCTTTTCTGCGGATTGGAGATGACGGGTTGCGCGAGCCTAGCAAGTCTTGCCGGCAGGTGAAAGCGCACCGGTGACGCGGAGCCTCGAAGATCGGATCAACCTTTGGGGCTCGTTGCCTCCAAATGTGAACGCCTAAGTCCGTATGTTTCTTCCACAAATCGGATCGTGCCATTGCCGACGGGCCTGCGACGGTTGGTGCCGAACGGGGGCTTGCCCCCGATGACGGCCTTCTCCTCAGAACAGCCGATCTCAGGCCGGCATCTGGTACGACACCCAGCGGTTCGGCTTTGCTTGGAAGATCATGCCGGTTTCCGTCACTGAAGGACTGGCCAGCGGCACGATCCGGGCCGCGATCTCAGAAGGATGGGGCAGGGTGTCCGGGTTTTCGCCAGGTACGGCCTGAGCGCGCATGGCGGTGCGAGTAGCGCCGGGATCGACGGCGTTGACCCGCAGCGGCGAGTTCCTGGTTTCGTCGGCCCAGGAGCGAACCATCGCCTCTACTGCTGCCTTCGAGGCCGCATAGGGCGCCCAGAAGGCACGCGCCGAATGGGCGGCGCCGGACGACAGCACGATGGCGCGACCCGCATCGGAAAGCCTGAGCAGCGGATCGACCGAACGGATCAGTCGCCATGTCGACGTCACGTTGACCGTCATGACCTTCTCAAAGACCTTGGCTTCGACATGGCCGATCGGCGAAATGACGCCCAGGACGCCGGCATTGGCCACGAGTATGTCGAGCTTACCCCAGCGATCGTGGATGGCGCCACCCAGCCGGTCGATGCCGGTCATGTCGGCGAGGTCGAGCGGCACCAGCGTTGCTTCGCCTTTCCCGGTCCGGGCGCGTTCGGCCTTGATCTCGTCGTCCAACTCTTCCAACCCGCCGACGGTGCGGGCGACCGCGATGACGTGAGCGCCCGCCGCCGCCATCTGCTTGGCGATGTGGTAGCCGATGCCGCGCGATGCGCCGGTAACGACGGCGAGGCGGCCGGTGAGGTCAAGTGTCATTTCTGCCAGTACCTGCTGAGATTTGACGGGAAACTCCGAGCCTCGCGAAACACGGTTCAGCGCCGTTTGGCAAGGGGCGAGATGGACGCAGCCCATTTTTGCCTATAGCCGCCTCTACAACCTGTAATATTGTTTTGATAGCAATTCTATTTTAGGTTGCCGAAATTGATGGGGGAACCATATGAGAAAAGTAGCTTGTGTCGTTGGTGTCGTGGTCCTTGTGCAAGGATGCACATCCTATGCGGCCAATCAGGTGCTCGGAACGTCGGCAATTCCGCTCAGCGTGACGGCTGGCAAACGGCTGGAGCCTAAAAATATCTACAGGGTGAAATCGGGCGGCATGATCACTCAGGTCTGCCAGAAAGACATGGAGAACCGCAAGATAAAGGCGGTGGGTGTTGTGATGGGGGACGAGTCCGACGACACGATCACGGATCGGGTCGTTGGCGAGGCCATCACCTTAACCGTGCCGGGCGTGCCGACCATCCGCATGCCTTATCGGAAGATGCGCGTTCAGGGCTATACGGTGAGGGAGGCGAAGGCACCGTCCGGCGAAGACATCTACCAATATTACATGCAAAATGTCGGCTCGACGTGCCGCAAAATGATGTCGGAGGGTGGCCTTATCGTTGTCCAGAGCGAGGCGCGGGCCAAGAAATCGGCTCAGTTGCTGAAAGGACCGGTGGACGACCTGCCATTGGGACCGGGCACATTGGGCGGATTGGGTACCGAACAAGTCATCCGCGGTCCTTCAAACGTCACTTTTGGCATCGTGCCCGCCGAGCATTGATGACGGGCGCCCATCAAGATTTCCGACACCGCGGCGAAGGGACAGTGTTGTCCGCAACTCTCCTGTCATGGTCGCGCGCAGATCGTCTGCTCGTCTTCGCCAACGCTGCAATCGGCATCGTGCTCGGGTTGAACGACCGTGGGGTTGGATGATCACTTGAAGGCCGGTCGCGGGAATTTTCGGCGCCGCTGTCGGGAACGGCTGCGCTTCAACGTCCTTGAAGGTGAAACGAGGCTTCACAGGAGGAGACCATGGGCCGCACAATCGTAATTCTCGTCGCCAGGCTGATTTTCGCCGCTGTCTTTGCAATGGCCGTCAGCTTCAAATTTGCCGGCATGGCCAATACGGCCGCCTACATCGCAGCGGCTGGTCTTCCGTTTCCGCTGCTGTTGGCCTGGTTGGCGGCGATCTTCGAGGTCGGGCTGATTCTGGCTTTCCTCACCGGCGCCTACTTTTCCGACGCCGCCTTGCTCGCTGGAGCCTATGTGGTCTTTCTGGCCTTTGCTTTCCACGGTCCGTCGCACTGGCAAGCCAACCAGGACGAGTTCGGCTTCTTCATCGACCACTTCACCTTCCTGGCCGGGCTTTTGTTCGCCGCCGTGCATGGACCGGGTGAACGACTGGCGCTGCGAAAAGGTTTTGTCTGGAAGGACGAAGCGGCTTCCGCGAACTGACGCGGAAGCTTAAGGGCGGACCGAAACCTTATTGCCCGTTGGTCGCCAGCAGCGACAGCGTGCGCACATTGTCGGTGCCTTCATGATCGAGCAGCCGGGTCGGATACTGACCGGTGAAGCAGGCGTCGCAGAACTGTGGCTGTTCGTCGTTGCGGCCGGCTTCGCCGACGGCCCGGTAGAGGCCCTCGATGGTCAGAAAGCCGAGCGAATCGACACGGATGAATTCCGCCATCTCTTCGATCGACATGCGCGAAGCCAAAAGCTTCGATTTCTCCGGCGTGTCGACGCCGTAGAAGCAGGAGGCGCGGGTGGGCGGCGAGGCGATGCGCATATGCACTTCCTTCGCGCCGGCGTCGCGCACCATCTGCACGATCTTCTGCGAGGTGGTGCCGCGCACGATGGAATCGTCGACCAGCACCACGCGCTTGCCTTCGATCATGCGACGGTTGGCGTTGTGCTTTAGCTTGACACCCATGTGGCGAATGGAATCGCCCGGTGAAATGAAGGTGCGACCGACATAGTGGTTGCGGATGATGCCGAGTTCGAAGGGAAGGCCGGCCGCCTGGCTGAAGCCGATTGCCGCCGGCGTGCCCGAATCCGGCACCGGCACGACGAGATCGGCGTCGACGGGGCTTTCCATGGCAAGTTCGGCGCCGATGCGCTTGCGTACTTCATAGACATTGCGGCCCTCGACCGAAGAATCGGGGCGGGCGAAGTAGACATATTCGAAGATGCAGAAGCGTGACTTCTGCTGTTCGAACGGGAACATGCTTTCGATGCCCTTGGCCGTCACCACCACCATCTCGCCCGGCTTCAGGTCGCGGACAAAGCGCGCGCCGATGATGTCGAGCGCGCAGGTTTCGGAGGCCAGGATCCAGGCGCCGTCGAGATCGCCCAGCACCAGCGGGCGAATACCCAGAGGATCGCGGCAGCCGATCATCTTCTTCGACGACATCGCAACCAGCGAGAAGGCACCTTCGATCTGGCGAACGGCATCGATGAAGCGCGAATTGAGGTCGCGCTCCTTGGACGTGGCGACCAGGTGCAGGATGGTTTCGGTGTCGGAGGTCGACGAGAAGATCGAGCCTTGCTTCTGCAAGGCGCGCTGCACCGTCATGGCGTTGGTGAGGTTGCCGTTGTGCGCAACCGCGAAACCGCCGTCGGCGAGTTCGGCAAAAAAGGGCTGGATGTTGCGCACGCCGGCACCGCCGGTGGTGGCGTAGCGGGTGTGGCCGATGGCGCGGTTGCCCTTGAGGCTGTCGATGACCGCCTGCTTGGTGAAGGTGTCGCCGATCAGGCCGACATGCCGTTCGACATGGAACTGCGTACCGTCATAGGAGACGATACCGGCCGCCTCCTGGCCACGGTGCTGCAACGCGTGCAACCCGAGTGTGACGATGGCGGCCGCGTCCTGGCGGCCGAAAATACCGAAGACGCCACATTCGTCGTGGAAATGGTCGTCCGCCTCGGCGCAAAGCACGTCTGCTGCGTCTGCCATGCCGGGAGCCTCTTGTCCGCTAAAGCCGCGATATAAGGCGGTAGCGCTCCGAAAGCAACGTGCAGTCGTGACGGTTCACACCATCGTTAGTTATTCGTAGCCGGCGCATTGCCGCCGGCAGGGGCGTTGCCGCCTGCGGGAGGCTGGTCGGCGGGCGCTTCGTCGTCGGGAGCGGCGTTGTTGTCGGGAGCCGCATTTTCGTTGGCGGGCGCGCCGGTAGCGGGTGCCTCGCCAGCCGCGGGCGCCGTTCCAGTCCCGGCTTCGGGCAGCATGCCGTTCTTGTTGAGCTTCTTGAGAATCGTCTTTTCCGGATCTTCCGGCAACACGCTCTCTATATATTTGCCGATCGATTCCAGCAGCGGGCGCGACTTCGATGCGGCGATCCAGTTCGGAGCCTTGTCGCCGGCCAGCCAGTTGAAGAACATCAGGCCGACAGCCACGACCAAGATGCCGCGCGCCGCGCCGTAGAGGAAACCCAGCGTCCGGTCGAGCGCGCCGACCCGGCTGTCGATGATCCAGTCAGCGATCTTCATCGTGATGATCGACACGACGATTAGCGCGATCACGAAGACGATGCCGGCGGCAGCGCCCATCGCGATCTTTTCGTTGTCGATATAGGGTTTGAGGTAGGGGATGACCGGCTTGTAGAACAGGTAAGCCGCCACTGCCGCCGCCGCCCATGAGGCGATCGACAGAACCTCGCGCGAGAAGCCGCGAACCATCGCGAGCATCGCGGAAACGAGAGTGAAGCCGGCGAGAATTCCGTCAAGCAGCGTAATCGGCATGTCTTCGCCTACTCCATATGCCCTGTCATTCGTCTTCCGGAGTGCGACTGCGGCGGGTGCCGGCAATGCGCGCTACGAGATCGGCGAGCTCGGTAGGCTGGAAAGCACCGGCGCCTATCCCCCCGGCAATTTCCTCGCTGCCCAAGGGCAGGACTGCGCTTCCGAAGCCCAGCTTTTCCGCTTCCTTGAGACGCTGTTGCGCATGCGCAACCGGCCTCACGGCGCCTGAAAGGCTGATTTCGCCGAAATAGACGCAATCGGCGGGAAGGGCAAGACCGGTGAGCGACGACACCAGGGCGGCCGACACGGCGAGGTCGGCCGCCGGCTCGGAAATGCGGTAGCCGCCGGCAACGTTGAGATAGACGTCGTGCTGACCGAAACGTACCCCGCAATGGGCTTCCAGAACGGCAAGGATCATCGACAGCCGCGCGCTATCCCAGCCGACGACGGCGCGCCGCGGCGTGCCGAGCGACGACGGCGCGACCAGCGCCTGGATTTCCACCAGCACCGGCCTGGTGCCCTCCATTCCCGCGAAAACGGCGGCTCCGGGCGACTTTGCGTGGCGTTCGCCGAGAAAAAGCTCGGATGGATTGGCCACTTCGCGCAGCCCCTTGTCGGACATTTCGAAGACGCCGATCTCGTCGGTGGGGCCGAAGCGGTTCTTGACCGTGCGCAGGATGCGGAAGTGGTGTCCGCCTTCGCCTTCGAAATAGAGGACGGCGTCGACCATGTGCTCGACGACACGCGGTCCGGCGATCTGGCCTTCCTTGGTCACGTGGCCTACCAGCACGATCGCCGCGCCTGTGGATTTCGCGTAGCGGATCATCGCCTGGGCGGCGGCGCGCACCTGCGTGACGGTTCCGGGTGCCGAATCGGCAAGGTCCGTCCACAGCGTCTGGATAGAATCGATGATCACCAGGTCCGGCCGTTTGCCGTCGGCGATCGTGGCCAGGATGTCCTCGACATTGGTTTCGGCGGCCAGCTCGACCGGCGCTGATGCCGCGCCCAGCCTCTGGGCGCGCAACCTGATCTGCGCCACCGCCTCTTCGCCCGAAACATAAACGATGCGATGGCCTTGCCGGGCAAGCGCTGCCGCCGCCTGCGTCAGCAGGGTCGATTTGCCGATACCTGGATCCCCTCCGACCAACAACGCCGAGCCGCGCACGAAGCCGCCGCCGGTCGCGCGGTCGAGCTCGCCGATGCCCGAAGCAATGCGCGGGGCATCCTCGATGTCACCGGAAAGTGTGGTCAGCGCCACGGCACGGCCCTTGCGGGCGCTTTTCAGCGAAGCGGGCCCAGAGCCGATGCCGCCGGCGGTGCCTTCCTCGATCAGCGTGTTCCACTCGCCGCAAGCGTCGCATTTGCCTGCCCAGCGCTGATGCACCGTGCCGCAATTCTGGCAGATGAACTGGACGCGCGACTTAGCCATGAACGCGGCCGTGGTTGCGCTGCGATGCAGGGATGCAAATCAAGGCGTTACTCGAACCGCTCGGGCAGGTGATGTTCTTCGGCAAGATCGGAGAAGCGGGTGTATTGCCCCTCGAATGCGAGGTCGACCGTGCCGGTCGGGCCGTGACGCTGCTTGGCGATGATGAGTTCGGCCTTGCCCTTCACCTTCTCGAATTTGATCCGCCAGTCCTCATATTCCGGCGTGCCTTCCTCGGGCTGCTTGTTCTGCAGGTAATATTCGTCGCGATAGACAAAGAGGACGACGTCCGCGTCCTGCTCGATCGAGCCCGATTCGCGAAGGTCCGACAGCTGCGGGCGCTTGTCGTCACGGCTTTCGACCTGACGCGACAGCTGCGACAGTGCGATGATGGGAACATTGAGTTCCTTGGCCAGGGCCTTCAGGCCGGTGGTGATTTCAGTGATTTCCTGCACGCGGTTCTGCGAGGATTTGGCCGAGCCCTGCATCAGCTGGACGTAGTCGATGACGATGACGTCGAGACCGCGCTGACGCTTCAGGCGGCGCGCGCGCGCGGCAAGCTGGGCGATCGAGATACCACCGGTGGCGTCGATGAAAAGCGGGATCTTCTGCATGGTCTGCGCGCAGGCGACCAGCTTTTCGAAATCGGCCTCGGTGATTTCACCGCGGCGGATCTTCGATGACGAAATCTCGGTCTGCTCGGAAATGATACGGGTGGCCAGTTGCTCGGATGACATTTCCAGCGAGAAGAAGCCGACCACGCCGCCATTGGCGGCCTTGAACGAGCCGTCGGCCTGTTGCGCCGGCTGGTAGGCTTCGGCGATGTTGAAGGCGATGTTGGTGACCAGCGATGTCTTGCCCATGGCCGGGCGGCCGGCAAGGATGATCAGGTCGGAGGACTGCAGGCCGCCGAGCTTGCGGTCGACATCGCGCAAGCCGGTGGAGATGCCGGACAGGTGGCCGTCGCGCATATAGGCGGCGTTGGCCATGTCGACGGCGGTCTTGACCGCATCTGTGAACGCCTCGAAACCGCCATCGTAGCGGCCGGTTTCGGCCAGTTCGAACAGGCGGCGCTCGGCGTCCTCGATCTGTTCGGACGGCGACATGTCGACGGGCGCATCATAGGCGATGTTGACCATGTCCTCGCCGACGGTGATCAGCGCGCGCCGTGTGGCCAGATCGTAGATCGCGCGGCCATAGTCGGCGGCGTTGATGACCGTCACCGCCTCGGCCGCCAGCCGGGCCAGATATTGCGCCACGGTCATGTCGCCGACCTTCTCGTCGGCGGGCAGGAAGGTCTTGATGGTCACCGGGTTGGCCATCTTGCCCATACGGATCAGTTCCGCCGAGACCTCGAAGATCTTGCGATGCAGTGGCTCGTAGAAATGCGCGGACTTGAGAAAATCAGAGACGCGGTAGAAGGCGTCGTTGTTGACGAGCATGGCGCCGAGCAGCGCCTGCTCGGCCTCGATGTTGTTCGGCGCCTCGCGATAAAGCGGCGTTTCCGCCGCGCCGAATTTGAGAGCTGCTTCCGCCATGATTCCCCGATCCTGATCCCATCTGTCGGTAGCAGAACTGCAGCGGATCGATGCTGACTTATCTGCATCAGTGCCGGATCAGTCGACGATGTTTACCGTGATTCACAGCCAGGCATCTTCGTCCACAGGACGATATTCCGATGCCCCGAATCTGTTTGACTCGACAAGACGCAAAACCTAGCCGAATAACCGGAACATATCAAGAACCTGGTTAAATCGAAGTCAGCCCTGAACGAGGCTGTCGCCCCAGTCCGCCCGCCGCGCCGCCTTGAAGATTTTGCCGTCGCGCTTGGTCAAAAAGCGCTCTGATGCGAGGCCATCCGGCTGGCAGAGTTTCAGCGAGACCTTACCCGACCCGGCCTTTGGCGGTGCCAGTACGCGTGAATGGCGCAAAGCTGAGGGTGTACGGGATGCGGCGAGGTAGATGAATTTCTCGTCTTCCCACGGCACTTCGGCTTCCTTGGCCAGCCGGTGCAGGCGTGAGCGCGCCACGCGCCGGGAAAAGTGACACCAGTCGGGAGCGACAAGCGGGCAGGGCTCCGCATGCGGGCAGGGCGCCGCGATATGTGCTCCGCTTGCGATCAGCTGTGTTCTTGCATCGAGGATGCGGCGCCAGCCGGCCGGGGTTCCCGGTTCGACGATGAGCAAAGTGTCGGCGGTGAGGCGCCAAAGGCGGTCGATGAGTTTCGGCAGCGCCGCAGGCGCAACCTCGTCCATGACATAGGCCATGGTGACGAGATCGACGGCCGCCATGTCGGGAAGGTCGACGGTCACGTCGCCCTGCAGCCAGCGGATCTCGGCTGCGATGTTCTCTCCAGCCAGCATCTGCCCGACCTTGCGCGCGGCGGCACTGGCTTCGAACAGCGTCGCTGCCTCGATGGACGGCCACAGGTCGGACGCCGCCCACAGCACCGTGCCGGGCCCAGCACCAATGTCGAGCAATGTTCTGGGCGCGAGATTAGGCAGCGCCTCGCTGGTTGCCTCGAGACTTGCCCGAACGGCGGCATAGGTGGCGGGTAGGCGCGTGGCGAGGTAGGCCTTGGCGGCAATGTCGTCGCCCATATGCAGGCGTCCGTCGCGAACCTCAGCCCGATAGCGGTCGGACAGCGTTCTGGAAGCCTGTTTCAGCGTGTTGAGCGGCAACCCATCCAGCAGCCTCTCGACCGCCTGTTTTAACTGCGCCGGCAACTCCACTTCTATGCACTCCTTGGCGCAAGCAGGATCAGCGACGCGCCGGCGATACAGATTGCTGCTCCCACGATATCCCAGCGGTCGGGACGCACGCCTTCGACCAGCCACAGCCACAGCAGCGAGGCCGCGATATAGATGCCGCCATAGGCGGCATAGGCACGTCCCGCGGCATCGGTGGGGGCAAGCGCCAGCAGCCAGGCGAAAGCCATCAGCGAGATGACGCCGGGAACAAGCCAAAGTGGCGATTTTTCCAGCCGCCACCAGGCCCAGAACGAAAAGCAACCGGCGATTTCAGCGACCGCCGCCGCGACGAAAAGAACAATACCCATCAGGTCTAATAGCCTGTCCGCGAGGCAATGGCACGGGTCAGGCTTGCCGGAAAACGCCGCAGCAGCGACTTCGCCGCCGGCAGTCCGTGCACCAGCAGGGCCTGGCAGGCGATCCGCCCCTTGACGCTCAGCGGAATGACGAGGTCGCGCACCTTGGTCACGCCGTCGGCGTGACGCATCTTGTGCTCGCTGGCGGGAGTCAGCAGCTCGAAGACGGTATTTCCGCGTGCTTTGGCGGTGGCAAACACGTGATGCACCAGCACACTGCCGGCCCCGTCCTTTTCCGCGCAGGCGTCGGTGGCTATGACATGGCCGAAGCAATGGCCCTTGTGGTCGAACGACAGGTCGATCCCGATGGGCCGCTCGTCCCGTTCAAGCGTCGAGACGTTGATGGACGCCAGTGCCTCTTGATCGCCGGCCATTCTAGCGAAAAAAGCTTCGAAACGGGGATCGAAAAGGGTGGGTGCGCCGATCTTTTCGCGTTCCAGCCAAGCTTTCTTCATGACAACTGCCGCATGGGCCAGCCCGGCAGCCTCCGGCCCCGCCTGATATTGGCGCATCAGCAATTCGCCCGGTCCCGCCAGATTGCGCACCCTGCGGCGATAGTTCGAGCGGATCTTGGCCGAATAGGCGGGGCCGGGGCCGTCGTCGCCTATGCGGTCGGCCAGCACGCAAAAGGGAGCATCAAGCCGGGATAGAACCGCGGCGTCCTGATCGAACCCGACGCGGACGAACGCCGAATCCTGACGCACGAGCGGCGCATCGATGATGTCGGCGCGCAGAGCGCCGATCTTGGCTCGTAGCGCCTGAACAACGGGTTCTCCAGCGTCCGCGTCGATCAAAAGGTCGCTGAACCGTGCGACCGGAATGCCCATGAAGCGCAACGTGTCCAGCCCGAGCCAGCGTTGGCGCACCAAAGGCAGGATCGCGACGATGTTCGTGCCGCGATACGCCACGATGATCTGCAGGCGGTGCCGGGCGCCGAGATAGTGGCTCACCCAATGGCGGAGGAAGCCGAAATCCTGGAACAGCTGGTGCGGAGCCGCGGAGCGCTGGGCAAGCGCGTTCCAGTCGTCTTGGAGCGACTGAAAACCTTCGACCGTGTCGACCACTCGAAGATCGAGGTCTGATCCTTCGACGCCTTTTTGCTTTGATTTCGACGTGGTCCGGGTCACGTCTTTTGTGCCCGCCAGTAGGCCAGGATACGTTTTGCGCCGTCGAAGCGGAATTTTATCAGGAACGGTGCAAGAAGCAGCGGGTGCCGTGCGGCAAACGGGGCATCCTGTTCGACCAGATGGCGGATGGCGAGCACGGGCAGCGGCGCGCGCAATGGCCGGAACGCGGGGTTCCACAATCCAGGCGCCTCGTTGCCTGCATGCATGAAGCCGATCATGCGAAAGCGGCTCAGCGAATAAAACTTATGCCTTGCCTGCACACGTTGCAGCATGGCGACGCCTTCGTCATCGCTGCAATTCGGAAAGCCGACGATCACGGTGCGAAAATGCTTCATCCCGGCTTTGCAGGGGATTTTCTCAAGCTCGCTGAAGGCCCTGCGGATCAGCGCGAAGGCCTCTTCTTCATTGGCGGCGTCGGCGCTCGAGATCGCCAGCCTGACCGTGTCGATCTTCGCCGCCTGCCGGGTGAACGGGCAGACCGCTCCAGTTCGCCCAAGGTCGGGGTGATCGCGCATGAGGTAGGACTCGACCCAGCCGAGCAATGTCGACATGGCTCCGTCCGAGGCGGCGACGGTGCGGGCCTCGGCTATCGTCACAAGTGGGAGCGACCCGGTCGGCCCGGGGATTTTGTCGAGCATGGCGCAGCCTCAAACCCCAGGCTCGCGATATCAGCTCCGGTTTACGAAACCATTGACGAGGCGTCTAGCTTTGTTCTCAACAAGCGGCGCTAGCCGCGCCGCTGTTGGTCTTCTTCCTCACTCTTTCACCCTCCGGCGCCTTGCCGGCTTGGCGAAGAGCGGCTTTTGCGGCGCATCCCGCACTTCGAGCGCCTTTTCGCATTTGCCGATATAGTCGCGCGTCACCGGAAGCACGTCGTTCTTGTGCGTGAGCTGGATCTGGAACACAACGAGGTCCTGCCAGCGGAACGACGCTTCCGAACCGGAGAGGTAGAATTCCCACATGCGGCAGAAGCGTTCGTCATAGATCGCCTTGACCTTGTCGCGATTGGCCAGGAAGCGCTCGCGCCAGTGCTTGAGCGTGTCGGCATAGTGCAGTCGCAGGATCTCGACATCCGTCACCGCCAGGCCCGAGCGCTCGATATGTGGCATCATCTCCGACAAGGCCGGAATATATCCGCCGGGGAAAATATGCTTGCGGATGAAGGCATTGGTGGTGGTAGCCGGTCCGGTTCGACCGATCGTGTGCAAGAGCATCACGCCGTCCGGTTTCAAGAGCTTGGCGCTTTTGTCGAAGAAGGTTTTGTAGTGATTGATGCCGACATGTTCGAACATGCCGACCGAAACGATGCGGTCGAAGCGTTCGGATAGGTCGCGATAGTCGCGCAACTCGAAATGGACCTGCCGGTCCATGCCCTCGGCATGGGCACGGTCGGTCGACACCTGGTGCTGCTCGGTCGACAACGTCACGCCCAGCACATCGGCTCCGAAAGCCTCGGCGATATAGAGACCAAGACCGCCCCAGCCCGAGCCGATATCCAGCACGGTCTGCTCCGGCCGCACTTTCAGCTTGGCGGCGATGTGCCGTTTCTTGGCGAGTTGCGCCTCTTCGAGCGTCATGTCCGGTCGTTCGAAATAGGCGCAGGAATACTGCATGTCCTTGTCGAGGAAGAGTTTGTAGAGGTCGCCGGAGAGGTCGTAGTGGTGCGCCACATTCTTCCGTGACCGGTAGGCGTTGTTCAATTGCTGCAGAGGGCGGATCGTCAGCCGCGCCGAGTTGAGCAACTTGCCCCAGGTCGATTCCGCCCACGAAAGTCCGGTGTTCTGATAGACGAGCTGGAGGAAGGACAGCACGTCGCCTTCGACGAAGTCGAGTTCCTCCTCCATGAAAGCCTCCGGAATGGCCAGCGAGGGATGCAGCGTGATGGCGCGCTCGGCGCGGCGGGTGTGGATCACCATATGCACTTTCGGGCCGGTTCCGTCCCCGAAGGTGCGGGTCCCTCCGTTTGGCCCGGTGATGGCCAGGTTGCCTCTGCGCACGATGCGTTGGGCAATGCGTTCCAGGAAAACATTCATGACGAACCCTCAAAGAACGATAGTGACAGCCGTGCTGTCCAATCCTTCAAAAAAGGCGAGCGCGCCAAAAAGTTCCGTTGGCATAAAAAAACCGGGCGCGAGGCCCGGTTTCTTGATCCAGCTGCAAGGCCAGATTTGTGACAGATCCCGAAAGGATCAGGCTTCCTCTTCGCCCTCGAACTCGGCGTTCGGGTCGAAGAAGCTGTCCGGACGGGCATTCTCGTTGATGTCGTCGCCATAGATGGCTTCGGCGGTGGTCAGCATCTCACCCTTGGCCTGACGCTCGGCTTCTTCCGACGTGCGGGCGATGTTGAGCGTGACGGTGACTTCGACTTCCGGATGCAGCGCGATCGCCACATTGGTGAGGCCGATCGTCTTGATCGGGTGGTTGAGCTCGATCTGGTTGCGGGCGACGGTGAAGCCTTCCGCGGTCAGGAGATCGGCGATGTCACGGGTCGAGACCGAGCCGTAGAGCTGACCGGTTTCGCCAGCCGAGCGGACGATGATGAAGCTCTTGCCGTCGAGCTTGTCGGCGACCTGCTGGGCTTCGGCCTTGCGCTCGAGGTTGCGAGCTTCGAGCTGGGCGCGCTGGCCTTCGAACTTCTTCTTGTTGGCTTCGTTGGCGCGCAGCGCCTTGCCCTTCGGCAAAAGGAAGTTGCGGGCGAAGCCGTCCTTGACCTTGACGGTGTCGCCCATCTGGCCGAGGCGGGAAATGCGTTCGAGAAGGATGACTTCCATAGTTTTCTCCATATGCGCCATAGCGGGCGCTGTTCGGGAGACAGTCAGGAAGTGAAGGGCGCCTGGCGCCGGTTTCGCTGTCCTGCCTGTCGAGGCAGTTAGGGTCAAAAGACCCAACTCGGGATTTTAGATTCACCGGTCGTGCCCATCACGGCCGGGAAAACCCCGCAGGCGGCAACCGCCCGCGGGGAAAGGCGCTTAGCGGACCACGTAGGGCAGCAGGCCGAGGAAGCGGGCGCGCTTGATCGCCTGGGCGAGTTCACGCTGCTTCTTCTGGCTGACGGCGGTGATGCGCGACGGAACGATCTTGCCACGCTCGGAAATGTAGCGCTGCAGGAGACGCACGTCCTTGTAGTCGATCTTCGGGGCGTTGGCGCCGGAGAACGGGCAGGTCTTGCGGCGGCGATGGAACGGGCGCCGGGTCGGGATCTGGTTGATGTCGACCATTATTCTGCACCCCCTTCAAAGCTGCGCTGCGGGCGCGGGCCGCGGTCTTCGCGGTCGCCGAACGAGCGCGGACCACGGTCGCCGCGATCCCGGTCGCCGAACGAGCGCGGGCCACGATCGCCGCGGTCACGGTCGCCGAAGCCACCGCGCTCAGGGCGCTCTTCGCGCTTCTGCATCATTGCCGAGACGCCTTCCTCGTGCTTCTCGACCTTGATGGTCAGGAAGCGCAGGACGTCTTCCGACAGACCCATCTGGCGCTCCATCTCGTTGAGCGCTGCCGGCGGGCAGGTCAGGTCCATCAGCGTGTAGTATGCCTTCCGGTTCTTCTTGACCCGGTAGGTGAGGGACTTCAGTCCCCAGTTCTCGACCCGGCCAATCGAGCCGCCGCCTGCGGTGATGACGCCCTTGAAACGTTCAACGAGCTCATCGACCTGCTGCTGCGACAGATCCTGCCGGGCAAGGAACACATGTTCGTAAAGAGCCATAGTGCTTTTGCCTTTCTTCGTTTCTCTCCCGGTTCCCGGCGGCTAAAGCCTCTGCAACTTCTCTTAACCCGCAAACGCGGAGAAGAAAGGAGCATGACGAGACGGTCGAGAGCGGAGACACGGGAGGCGGAAGCGTTTTCGCTTCACGCGGCGGTTCCTTGAAGAAACCTCCGGCCCTCCGTTCAGCCCCCAGCTGGGACCGGCAGATTGCGCGCGTCTATACAGGAATTTGGCTGGAACACAACCCTTGCCGGTCAGTGGCGGGGTAATAACGGGCTGGTCGACTGCCTTGTTGATGGCCGGAAGCTAACCATTGTCCGAATTGTTCGACAATCCCATAGTGCCGCCTTCACAGCTTTGAGAGGGGAAGTCCATGTCGTTCCAGGCCTATCTCGACACGATCAAGAACAAGACCGGTCAGGGGCCGGAGGATTTGATGCGCCTCGCCGACGCGAAAGGCTTCTCGGAAGGTGGAAAACTTAAAGCGAGCGTCAAGGCCGGCCAGATCATCGAATGGCTGAAGGCCGACTATGACCTCGGCCACGGGCACTCCATGGCCGTCTACGCGCTGCTGACGGGCAAGAGAAAGCCCGGCGACTGACGACTGCCGGGCCGTTTCTCACGACGGGAAGCGACCGTCACCGGAGCGATTCCCGCTTCTGGAACATCCTTGAGGCCGATTTGGTTGGTTGTGCGAGGAGCGCGACTGAGCAATCACGGCTGATCGCCTCAGACCCCACCAGCATGGAGCCTCGGATGAGCAGGAAAGATCACGACCATTGGTCCGAAGTCGCTGCCGAGTGGATCGAATGGGCTCGTGCGCCCAACCACGATGCCTTCTGGGCCTACCGGCCCGCCTTGCGCGAATTTGTCGGGCAGGGCACGGGCGAAGCGCTGGAAGTCGGTTGCGGCGAAGGCCGGGTCTCCAGGCTCCTCAAGGAATGCGGCCATCGCGTAACCGCGACGGACCCGGTGGCGGCGTTCGTTGCCGCTGCCCGGGGCGCCGATTCGGCTGATCGCTACGAAGTTGCCCCCGCAAACGCCTTGCCGTTCGAAGCCGCCAGCTTCGATCTCGTCATGGCCTATAATGTGCTCATGGATGTCGAGGATGTTCCGGCCGCGGTGACGGAAATGCGGCGCGTGCTCCGCCCATCCGGCACGCTGTTCGTCTCCATCGTGCATCCCTTCGCCGATCGCGGCCGGTTCGATCGCGAACGGCCGGGCATGCCTTTCGTGGTCGACGGCACCTATTTCGGCCGCGAGCATTTCGAGGGCGCGGAAGAACGCGACGGACTGCGCATGCGCTTCGCCGGCTGGTCGCAGCCTCTGCAGAACTACATGGCCGCGCTGGAGGAGGCAGGTCTTGCCATCACCGCGCTGCGGGAGCCTGTTCCAGACACCGGCTCGCAATGGGCGGGGCTGCAGAACTGGGTCCGCATGCCGCTGTTTCTGTGGCTGAAGGCGCGTCCGTTGCCCTGACGGCTCTAGCCGGGTCCCCGCCTGAACGCGAGCCTCCCGATCGCCAGCACCATATAGGCGGCGAAGAACAGCGACAGCGCGCCGCCGAAGCCGGACGGGCCGAAAGCGTCCATGCCGATGCCGATCGCCTGTGGCCCCAGCACCATGCCGACACCGTAGCAAAGCACGAAGGCGGCGTTGGCGGATGCCAGTTCATGTCCTGAAAGCTGCGAGCCGAGATGGGCAAGGCCGACCGTGTAGAGCGCGGCGACGACGCCGCCCCACACGAACAGCAGGGCCGCCATCAGGTACCAGTTCTGCGCAAGATGCGGCATCACCAGTGTGCCGAGCAGCCCGACGGCGGCGCAGATCAACAACAGGTAGCGGCGGTCGCCGACCCGGTCGCTGATCATGCCAAGCGGTATCTGCAAGAGCACGTTACCGAGGCCGATCATGGTCAGCAGAAGTGCTGCATCCGCCTCGGAATAGCCGATACGGTTGCCATAGACCGGGAACAGCGCGAAACCGCCGGTTTCCACGGCGCCGAACACCAGGACGGCCGCGGTGGCCGTGGGAACAAGCCAGATATATTGCAGGAAGCCACTGGTCTCCTCGCCTTCGGCGCGGATGGGCGGGCTTTCCTTGCGGGCTGCCAGGACCGGTATCGCGGCAATCATCACCAGTACGACGATGACGCCGAAGGGCAGGAAACCGGAACTGCCGATTCGCGAGAACAGCCAGGGCCCGGCGGCGAAACCCAGCGACAGCACAGTGGCATAGATACCCAGCACCAGACCGCGCCGCTTCGGCGGCGCCGAAGTGCTGATCCAGAATTCGGACAGGATGAACAGGACCGTCAGCGCGATATGCAGCACCACGCGCAACGGAAACCACATCCAGAACGCGGTCGCGAAATGGAAGCCGACAAAGGCGAGCGCGCCGGCGGCGATCATAATCAGCATGGTCCAGGCGACGCCGAGGCGCGTGGCGATCGGTGTCGCCAGCGGTGCGCCTGCGATCGAGGCGAGGCCGGCCACGGCGGTATTGAGGCCGATCATCGACGCCGAATGACCGCGTGATTCCAGGATGACGCTGAGCAGCGGCATGCCGAGGCCGATGGCGATGCCGACCACGCTGATCGAGGAAATGGCCGCGATCATCGGCAGCCAGTGTACGCTCTCCTCGTCCTGCGACTTGGTTTCGACCGTCATGCGATGTCCGATAGCTGGAAGATTTTCGTGTTAAAGTACTTCGCGCACGAAGCGGTTGTGGAGCATCCTGTAGAACGGCACCGCGCCGCCGGGCCGCAACAGCGGATCGTCGCGAAGGCGCTTCTCGAGTTCTTCCAGGATAGTTCGGGTGATCGTCGGAATGTCTGCTTGTTTGGCCTCGCCGACCGGCAGCCAGACCAGCTCTTCGAGTTCGTTGGTCGGCCCGCCATCCGGCAGCGCAACGGCGACGTCGTCGCGCCATGCCGCCAGGAAACGTGTGTCGAAGCGGCGCACGCGGCCGGGCGGCGTAATGGCGCGAGCAATGAAGCGCACGGCCTCCAGGGAGGGCTGCACGCCGTGCTCGACGAAACCCTGCCAGTCGCGCTTGCCGGTGGTGAGCGCGCCCTTGCGGCCGATCAGCAGCCCGGCCTCCTCGTAAGTTTCGCGGATGGCTGACAATGCAATGGCGCGAGCGCGGACCGGGCCGGTACGTCCGGCGCCTGCCGTCAGCTTGGCCTGTTCCTGCGGATGCAATTGCGTTGCCACCGGCACGCGGCTGTCGGCGGGGTCAGTGCGGCCGCCGGGAAACACGAACTTGCCGGGCATGAACGCATGGCCGGCATGACGGCGGCCCATCAGCACGTGGAAATCGTTGCCTTTGCGGTCGAGCAGAATGAGGGTCGCGGCATCGCGCGGACGCTTCGGCCCCTCGCCAAGCGCCACATCGTTGCGCTCGGCCTTGTCGACTTCCGCCTTGGTCATACCTCGCATGCGACCGACCTAGCGGAAACTCATGTCAAATTAAAGAGGTTCGCGTCGGCTGGCGATTACGCCAGCCCGGGCTCAAGTCTCGGGATGCCCCTCGATATGGTCGACCTCGCCGCCGAAGCCGTGCATGTAGTAGGCCCATTGCAGGCCAACGACGGCCCCTTTGATCGGCTGCAGCAACGCCAACGACATGATGACGGTCAACGGTGCCCAGATCGCCAGATGCTGCCACGTGGTCAGCGTCGAGGTGGCTTCCACGCCCATGAAACCGCCAAGGACGACGTGGCCGACGATGACGATCACCAGATAGGCCGGCAGGTCGTCGGCGCGATGGTGATGGAATTCCTCACCGCAGACCTGGCAATTGTCGAAGGTCTTGGTGAAGGCGCGGAACAGCTTGCCTTCGCCGCAGTTCGGGCAACGGCAGAAAAAGCCGCGCTTCAGCGCCGGCCAAAGCGGGCGGACTACCCTCGCGGATTGCTGTTGGCCACCGAAAACCTGCTGTTGCATCATCGTCTCCTGCCGCGCGATCCTGAACGCGATTGCGAGGCGCGGGCGCGGCCCTTTGCCTTGTGGAACGATCGTTTCGAGCCGGGCAGGGGTTTGGGAGCGCTCAGCATTTCAAAGCGCATGGCGCCAGCCATTGGCGCCACCTCGACCAGGCGAACTTCTACCCGGTCGGCGAGCTGATATCCCTTGCCGCTGCGTTCTCCGAAAAGCGAACGCGCCGTTTCGTCATACACATAGTAATCGTCACCCAGAGACGACACCGGGATAAAACCATCTGCGCCAAATTGTGGCAATTGGACAAAAAGTCCTGATTTGGTCACGCCTGAAATGCGCGCGTCGAAGCGCTCGTCGATCCGTTCCGCCAGATAGCCCGCGATCAGGCGATCGACGGTTTCGCGTTCCGCCGCCATGGCGCGGCGCTCCGCCGCCGAAATCAGCGCGGCGGTCTCGGCCAATCTTTCCTCCTCGCCATGCGTCAGCCCGTCCGGCCCGAGGCCGAGCGTGGCGATCAGTCCGCGATGTACGATCAGGTCGGCATAGCGGCGGATCGGCGAGGTGAAATGCGCGTAGCGGCGCAGGTTCAGGCCGAAATGGCCGATATTGTCGGGGTTGTATTCGGCCTGGCTCTGCGAGCGCAGCACGACTTCATTGACCAGCGCTTCATTGTCGGCGCCGCGAACGCGTTCCAGGATGGAATTGAACTGGCTTGGCCGCATCTGTGCCCCGCGGGCCAGCGACAGGCCAAGTGTCTGCAGGAATTCGCGCAGCGATTCCTGCTTAGCCAGCGTCGGTCCGTCATGGATGCGGTAGACGAGCGCCTGTTTTTTTGCCTCGAGCGTTTCAGCGGCGGCGACATTCGCCTGGATCATGAATTCTTCGATCAGCTTGTGCGCATCCAGCCGCTCCGGAACAACGACGCGGTCGACGGTGCCGTCTTCCTTGAGCAGGATCTTGCGTTCGGGAAGGTCGAGTTCCAATGGCTGGCGCGCGTCGCGGCCGCGCTTCAGTACTGCATAGGCGTCCCATAGCGGCTTGAGCACGCCGTCGAGGATGGGGCTGGTCTTCTCGTCGGTTGCGCCGTCGATTGCCGCCTGAGCCTGCGGATAGGCAAGCTTGGCCGCCGATTTCATCATTACCCGGTGGAATGTATGCCGGACTTTTCGCCCTTCCGCCGAAAACGTCATGCGAACGGCAATCGCCGGCCGGTCCTCGCCTTCGCGCAGCGAGCACAGATTATTCGAGATGCGCTCGGGCAGCATCGGCACCACCCGGTCCGGGAAATAGACCGAGTTGCCGCGCTTCAGCGCTTCGCGGTCCAGCGCCGAGTTCGGCCGCACATAGGCGGCGACATCGGCGATGGCCACGGTCACCACCACGCCACCGGGATTATGCTCATCCGGGTCCGGTATCGCATAGACGGCGTCGTCATGGTCCTTGGCGTCGGCCGGGTCGATGGTGACCAGCGGCAGGTCGCGCCAATCCTCGCGCCCCTGCAGCGTCACCGGCTTCAGCGCTTCGGCTTCGGCCAGCACATCGGCGGGGAAGATATGCGGGATGTCGTGTGCGTGGATGGCGATCATCGAGACCGCTTTTTCGCTGGTCAGCGAACCCAGCACCGTCAGCACCTTGGCGCGCGGCAGGCCATAGCGGCCGGCTCGCGAAGGCTCGACCTCGACCAGATCGCCATGCTTGGCGCCGTTCTGGAATTCCTTGTCGACGATCAGTTCGGGCTGGCGCCGTTCCACCGGCTCGATGCGGAAAGTCCCGTCCTTCAGCACGCGGAAGACGCCGAGCACCGCATCGCTGCGTTTCTCGAACACTTTCATGATCCGCGCCGTGTAGGCGGGGCCGCTGACCTCGTCGGTCGGGAAGGTTTTGGCCAGCACGCGGTCGCCGATGCCGGCCACCGGGCCGCCGCGCGAAGCGCGGATCGAGACCACTGGCGGTTCGCCATTGCCCTGATGTTCGGCTGGCCGTCCGATAAGGCCGCCCTGGTCGTCGCGGCCAATCACGTCGAGCACGGTCACATGGGGCAAGGCCCCGGGCCGAATATGACGCTTGCGTTTCTGCTCCAGCAGGCCCTCGTCCTGGAGGTCGCGCAGCAGCTCCTTCAGCCAGACGCGATCGTCGCCGCGCAGTGCAAAGGCCTTGGCGATCTCGCGCTTGCCCGAGCGGTCGGGATTTTCCGCGATGTAACGCAGGATCTCGTCACGGGAGGGGCGATATTGGTCGCGCGGCCCCCGGCGGGTATCGGCAGCGCGGGGATCGCCATGGCTTCGTCCGGAGATCCTGCGCGCCAATGTCTTACCCCTTCTTCTTGCCGCGGAATGGCTTCTTGCCACCGCCGCCCTTGGCTTCCTTTTCGGCGATCAGCGCGACCGCCTCGTCCATGGTGACCGATTGCGGGTCCTTGTCCTTGGGCAAGGTCGCATTGATCTTGCCGAAATTGACATAGGCACCGTATTTGCCGTCGCGCACGGTGATCTTGCCGCCGCCGGCCGGATGGTCGCCAAGCTCCTTCAGGGCCGCCGGTGTGCCGCCATTGCGTCCACCCTTGCCCTTGGACTGTTTCTCGGCCAGCACCGAAACGGCGCGGTTAAGGCCGATAGAAAACACGTCCTCGATGCTTTCGATATTGGCGTAGGTGCCGTCGTGAAGCACGAACGGTCCATAGCGCCCGAGGCCCGCCGAGATCATCTTGCCGGTTTCGGGATGCTGGCCGACATCGCGCGGCAATGAAAGCAGCGCCAGCGCCTTCTCGTGGTCGATCGACGCCGCCGCCCAGCCCTTGGGCAGGCTGGAACGCTTGGCATCCTTGCCTTCGCCGCGCTGGACATAGGGTCCGAAGCGGCCGGAGCGCAGGGTGATTTCCTCTGCCGTATACGGGTCCTTGCCGAGGACCTTGGTGCCGTCCTCGACCGCGCCGTTCTCGCCATTGCCGTTCGGCCCGTCGAGCTGGCGCGTGAAACCGCATTCGGGATAGTTCGAGCAGCCGACGAAAGCGCCGAATTTGCCGAGTTTCAGCGACAGGTTGCCGGTGCCGCACTTTGGGCAGATGCGCGGGTTGGAGCCGTCTTCGCGCTCGGGGAAAACCAGCGGCGCCAATTCCTCGTTCAGCGCATCGAGCACCTCGGTGACACGCAGTTCCTTGATGCCGTCGACTGCACCGGAAAAATCCTTCCAGAAGTCGCGCAGCACGTCTTTCCAGGAGAGCTTGCCGTCGGAGATTTCGTCGAGCTTCTCCTCGAGCGAGGCGGTGAAGTCGTATTCGACATAGTGCTCGAAGAAGCCTTCCATGAAGGCCGTGACCAGCCGGCCCTTGGATTGGGGCATCAGCTTGCGGTTCTCGATCTTGATGTAATCGCGATCTTCCAGCGTCTTCAGCGTCGCGACATAGGTCGACGGCCGGCCGATGCCGAGCTCTTCCATCTTCTTGATGAAGCTGGCTTCCGAATAGCGCGGCGGCGGCTCGGTCGAATGCTGGGTGGCACTGATCTGTTCGCGCTTCAGCGTTTCCTCGGGGCGGATTTCGGGCAGACGACGATTTTCCTCGTCCTCCGAATCCTCGTCCTTCTGGTCGGTATAGGCGGCGATGAAGCCGTCGAAGCGGGTGACCGATCCGACCGCGCGCAGACCGGCGGTCTTCGCACCGTTCTTCGCCTCGATCTCCACCGTGGTGCGCTCGATCTCCGCCGGCTGCATCTGGCTGGCGATCGCTCGCTTCCAGATCATCTCATAGAGCCTGGCCTGGTCGGCATCGAGAAATTTGCGCATCTCGGCCGGCGTGCGGTTGAAGTCGGTCGGGCGGATCGCCTCGTGCGCTTCCTGGGCGTTCTTGGCCTTGGTGGTGTAGTGGCGCGGTTTCTCCGGCAGATATTTCGCGCCGAATTCCTTGACGATGGCATCGCGGGCGGCGGCGATCGCCTCCGGCGCCATCTGCACGCCGTCGGTTCGCATATAGGTGATCAGGCCGGTGGTCTCACCGCCGATGTCCATGCCTTCGTAGAGGCGCTGGGCAACCTGCATGGTGCGCTGCGCCGAGAAGGAGAGCCGCGACGACGCGGCCTGCTGCAGCGTCGAGGTGGTGAAGGGCGGTCCCGGATTGCGCTTGGTCGGCTTGGCTTCCACCGACAGTGCCCGGAACGAAGCGCCTTCGAGCATCGTCTTGATGTCGTCGGCCATGGCCTGCGAGGAAATGTCGAGCTTCTGCAGCTTCTTGCCGTCGAAGGCGGTTAGCCGTGCCTCGAAGTTTTCATTGCGCGGCGTGCCGAGGATGGCGGCGATCTGCCAGTATTCCTCGCGCACGAAGCGCTCGATCTCGGCCTCGCGGTCGCAGACGAAACGCAGCGCGACCGATTGCACGCGACCGGCAGAGCGGGCGCCGGGCAGTTTGCGCCACAGCACCGGCGAAAGCGTGAAGCCGACCAGATAGTCGAGCGCACGCCGTGCCAGATAGGCATCCACCAGCGGCGGATCGATCTCGCGCGGGTTGGCGATGGCGTCGAGCACCGCCTGTTTGGTGATCGAGTTGAAGGCGACACGCTTGATCGGCTTGTCCTTCAGCACCTTCTTCTGCTTCAGCACTTCCAGCACGTGCCATGCAATGGCTTCGCCTTCGCGATCCGGGTCGGTGGCGAGGATCAGGCCGTCGGCTTCTTTCACCGCCTTGGCGAGTTCGGACAGGCGTTTCGCGGAGGCAGTGTCGACTGCCCACGACATGGCGAAGTCATCGTCGGGTTTCACCGAACCGTCCTTGGCCGGCAGGTCACGGACATGGCCGAACGAGGCCAGAACCTTGTAGTTCTTGCCCAGATATTTGTTGATGCTTTTGACCTTGTTCGGCGATTCGACGACGACGACGTCCATGTGCGACTGCATTCCTGTGCGGCGCCAAACCGGGAACCGTGGCGCGGGAAGCTGAAAATCCGCCCGTCAAATGGCCGTGCTTTTCAGTCTGGTCAAGAGGCGGGGGTAAATTGGCGGCTTACAACGCGATGCAACTTTTGGGTGTTATGCATCAATATTGCAATTTTAGATTGTCATAATACACTGTCCGGACGGTCCGCTGTGTAGCCTTCGCGAAGTCGAACGTCGCGGACCGATGAAGCTGAATTCAGTTTCGCTGCAGGGGGAAGGTTCTGTCGATGCCTCAATCTTATCCGCAAGGGCGCACGGATACACTCGACTATATGCATGCGATGCTCGGCCAACTGCGCGGCATGGCGGAAGCCGAACGTTTCGACATGCTGACCTATCTCATCGAGATGGCTTATATCGAAGCGGGAGACATCATTCGAAACGAGCGGCCGGCACGGGTCTACCCTGTGAGGCGCAAAGGCAACGCCTGAACGACGGCTGTCGAGGGGCTGGCTTTCCTCCCATTGGTTTGACCTGATCGAGTAGGCTCTGCGCTGACTTGCCACAGAATGGTGATTGGAGCCTGGGCGCTTGGAACGCTATATCGTCGTTCGCATCGGACGGAGCGGCGAATGGCATTGGACATCGGCTATATCAGCGCAGTCGGGGCAGGGGCGATTTCGTTTCTGTCGCCATGCGTGTTGCCGCTGGTGCCACCTTATCTCTGCTATATGGCGGGCGTTTCGGTCGACGATTTCCGCGGTAATGCCGGCATCGCCGCCAAGGCCGGCGCGCGCGGCGCATTGCTGATCGCCTCCATCGCCTTCGTGCTCGGCTTCTCCACGGTCTTCGTCGCGCTTGGCGCCGGCGCCTCGACCATCGGCAGGTTGTTGCGTGTCTACCAGGAACCGCTGGCGATGATCGCCGGCGCGCTCATCATCTTGATGGGGCTGAATTTCCTGGGCATCGTGCGCATTCCGCTCCTGTCGCGCGAAGCAAGGTTCCAGTCGCAGGGCAAGCCGGCCAGCGCCGTAGCGGCCTATGTCATGGGCCTGGCCTTCGCCTTTGGCTGGACACCGTGCATCGGCCCGGTGCTCGGCCCGATCCTCACACTTGCCGGCGGGCGCGAGACGATGAGCGAGGGCGCTCTGTTGCTCGCCGCCTATTCGCTCGGCCTCGGCATTCCTTTCTTCATCGCGGCGCTGTTTTCCGGTGCCTTCATGCGCTTCCTCGGCAAGTTCCGCCTGCATCTCGGCCGTGTCGAAAAGGCGATCGGCGCCTTGCTTGTGGTTGCCGGCGTCTTCTTCCTGACCGGCGGCGTGCAGGTGATGGCCTATTGGCTTCTGGAGAATTTTCCGGCCCTCGGCCGCTTGGGTTAGAGTTCCGGCCTGTCACGCCGGCGCTCTAACCGGCATCTCGGAATTTAACCGTATTGGTACCATATCGCGCCGATGCTAGAAGGCTTCCACCTCTTCTCCATCGGTAGCTGCTCATGACCTCTAGAACCTGCCTGTCCGTTATCCTTGCCGCCGGCGAGGGCACGCGCATGAAAAGCGCGCTGCCCAAGGTCCTGCATCCGATCGCCGGGCTGCCGCTGGTCGCCCATGTCGTGAAGGCGGCGGAGGCGGCGGGGGCGACGGATTTGGCGCTCGTCATCGGCCATGGCGCCGACGAGATGCGCAAGGCGGCGGCGAAATTCGCGCCTGGCGCGGGCACCTTCGTGCAGGAACCGCGCCTGGGAACCGCCCATGCCGTGCTGGCCGCGCGCGATGCGGTGGCCAAGGGGTATGACGACATCCTGGTCATGTTCGGTGACACCCCGCTCATCGACGCCGCGGCTCTTGGCGAGGCGCGGGCGAAGCTTGCCGCCGGCGCGGCCGTCGTGGTTATCGGCTTCCGTCCGCCGAGCCCAGCCGGCTACGGTCGCTTGATCGAGAAAGCCGGCAAGCTGGTGGCGATCCGCGAAGAAAAGGACTGCACGGACGAGGAGCGCAAGATCGGCTTCTGCAATGCCGGCATGATGGCGGTCTCGGGCCGGCATGCGCTGGAATTGCTGGACGCGGTCGGCAACGCCAATGCCAAGGGCGAATATTACCTCACCGACATCGTCGAGATCGCCGGAGCGAAGGGCCTCGATGTGGTCGCGACCGAGGCCGGCTTCGAGAATGCACTCGGCATCAACAACCGCGCCGAGCTCGCCGAGGCCGAAGCGATCTGGCAGAAGCGCCGCCGCCAACAGGCGATGCTGTCGGGCGTCACGCTGATCGCGCCGGAAACGGTCTATTTTTCGCACGATACCGAGCTTGGACCCGATACGGTCGTCGAACCCAATGTCGTCTTCGGCCCGGGCGTCAAAATAGCCGGCGGCGTCAAGATCCATGCCTTCAGCCATATCGAGGGCGCGACAGCGGCAACCGGTGCCGATATCGGGCCCTTTGCCCGGCTGCGCCCCGGCGCGGACCTTGCGGCCAAGGCCAAGGTCGGCAACTTCGTCGAGGTCAAGAACGCCAGGATCGAGGCTGGCGCCAAGGTCAATCACCTGACCTATATCGGCGACGCGCGCATCGGCGCCGGCGCCAACATCGGTGCCGGCACCATCACCTGCAATTATGACGGCTACTCCAAATTCTTCACCGATATCGGCGAGGGCGCTTTCGTCGGCTCGAATTCGTCGCTGGTGGCCCCGCTCAAGCTCGGCAACGGCGCATACGTCGCTTCGGGCAGCGTGATTACGGAAGACGTGCCAGAAGATGCTTTGGCTTTCGGCCGCGCGCGCCAGAAAACCTTGCCTGGAAAGGGCAAGGAGTTGCGCGCGCGTCAAGCTTCCGCCGCGAAGAAGTGAGAGTTTCTCGCCGCTGGACTTGACGGAACGCTTGTCTTACGAGGCCACAGCGGCGGGCTAAGTCAAAAGACTGGTCGAAACGCAATGTGATTTTCTCAAGCTGTGGCGGTCGACTAAACAGCGACCGGGTTTTGGTCGCAAGGAATCGGGGCATCCCTCATGTGCGGAATTGTTGGAATTGTCGGACACACGCCTGTCGCACCGTTGATCGTCGACGCGCTCAAGCGGCTCGAATATCGCGGCTATGATTCCGCCGGTGTCGCCACCATCGAACACGGCGAGCTCGCGCGCCGCCGCGCCGAGGGCAAGCTGGTCAATCTTGAGCGCAAGCTGCACGCCGAACCGCTCGACGGCACCATCGGCATCGGCCACACACGGTGGGCGACGCACGGCGTTCCGAACGAAACCAATGCGCATCCGCATTTCTCCAACGGCGTGGCCATCGTCCACAACGGCATCATCGAGAACTTCGCCGAATTGCGCGATGAATTGATCGCCGACGGCTACAACTTCGCTTCGCAGACCGACACCGAAGTCGTCGCGCATCTCGTCTCGCGCGAAATGGCGCGAGGCGCCAAGCCGGTCGAAGCCGCCCACAAGGCGCTGAAACGGCTGGAGGGTGCCTTTGCGCTGGCCATCATGTTCAAGGGTGACGAGGACCTGATCGTCGGCGCCCGCAACGGCCCGCCGCTCGCCGTCGGCCACGGCGAAGGTGAGATGTATCTGGGCTCGGACGCCATCGCGCTGGCGCCGTTCACCAACTCCATCACCTATCTGGAGGATGGCGACTGGGCGGTTGTGCGTCGCAACGAGATCGCCATCTTCGACATGGACGGCAACAAGGTCGAGCGCAAGCGCCAGCAGTCGATCGGCACCTCGTTCCTTGTCGACAAGGGCAACCACCGCCACTTCATGCACAAGGAAATCCACGAGCAGCCGGAGGTCATCTCCCACACGCTCGGCAACTACATCGACTTCACCAACGGCAAGGCCAAGGCGCTGGAGTTGCCCTGGGATTTCGCCAAGATCGATCGTCTGGCGATCTCGGCCTGTGGTACGGCCTATCTGGCCGGCCTGATCGGCAAATACTGGTTCGAACGTCTGGCGCGCCTGCCGGTCGACATCGATATCGCTTCGGAATTCCGCTACCGCGAAATGCCACTGTCGAAGAACAGCGCGGCATTGTTCGTGTCGCAGTCGGGCGAGACGGCCGACACGCTGGCCTCGCTGCGTTATTGCCGCAAGGAAGGCGTGCCGATCGGCGTCGTCGTCAACGTGCGCGAATCGACCATGGCGCGAGAGGCGGACGTCATCCTGCCGACGCTGGCCGGTCCTGAGATCGGTGTCGCCTCGACCAAGGCCTTCACTTGCCAGCTTTCGGTGATGGCAGCGCTTGCGGTGCGTGCCGGCGTGGCGCGTGGACACATCTCGCCGGACGAAGAGCAGAAGCTGGTCAAGCAATTGGCCGAGGCGCCTCGCCTCGCCAGCCAGGTCGTCAAGCTGGAAGAGCAGATCGAAAAGGTATCGCGCGACCTCGCCCATCATCGTGACGTGCTTTATCTCGGCCGCGACACCAATTTCCCGCTGGCCCTGGAGGGCGCGCTCAAGCTGAAGGAGCTCTCCTACATCCACGCCGAGGGTTATGCCGCCGGCGAGCTCAAGCATGGCCCGATCGCGCTGATCGACGAGAACATGCCGGTCGTCGTCATCGCGCCCTACGACCGCATCTTCGAAAAAACCGTGTCGAACATGCAGGAAGTGGCGGCGCGCGGCGGCAAGATCATCCTGATCACCGACAAGAAGGGTGCCGAGAAATCGACAGTCAACACCATCGATACCATCGTGCTGCCCGACGTGCCCGAAATCATCGCGCCGATCCTTTATGCGCTGCCCGTCCAGATGTTGGCCTACTTCACCGCCGTGTTCATGGGCACCGACGTCGATCAGCCACGCAATCTGGCCAAGTCGGTGACGGTGGAGTAGCCCTCTCTGGGGCTCCGCTTTTCACCAAGCTGTCTCCTTTCCAAAGCCCTCGCGCCGCGACGGCTTTGTCGTTTCGATCGAAGTTCCGTAATTCAGCCTACGCAATGCCCTGCGGCAGGACTACAATCTAAAGACGCATATATTTGAATTATGTAACTAATAGTTGAAATTGCTGATGATCCGAATATCATCCTTCTTTTCAGGAGAGGGGGATCGACATGGCGACAGCTTTTGCGACCAAACTGGCCTCGCTGGCGGAGGCCGAGTACGACAATTACGGTGGCCATCATGAGACGACGTCGAGGATGGCGACGCGGATCAGAAAATACTGGGGCGACCTTGGTCTGGGGTTTCCAGGCGTCAGCACGCCTTGGTCGGCGGTTTTCGTGTCCTTTTTCGTGAAATCGGCCGGTGCAACGTCGTCGGAGTTCCGTTTCGCGCCCAGGCATTCCGAATTCGTCTTCCAGGCGATCAAGAACGGCAAGGCCGAAACCGGCGTTTTCCGGGGACGGCCCATCGTCAGTTACGCCCCGAAGATCGGTGACATCATCCAAAACAACCGCAACGGGAACCATTTCGACTTCGCGCACGCGGCGGCAAATCACGCCTACGAATCGCATTCCGCGGTCGTCGTCGAGGAAGGTTCCGACGGAAGCGGGCGTTATGTCCGCACTGTCGGTGGCAACGAGGCCGACACTGTTGGCGACCGGGTCGTTCGGCTGAAGTCGAACGGTCTGATCAAGCAGCCCCTTGCCGACCCCACGCGCTTCATCTGCGTCATCGAAACGCTGAAGTAGCCCGTCGCACAAGAAGTGCCGCGCTCTGTGCCGGAGCGACCCGCATGGGCGCCTCCGGCAAACGTCGGCAGCAGGTCGCAACGCAATATCGGTTGTCGGGCAGATGACTTGATGCTCTAAGATAAGTGCAGCGCACAATCCACCGAGCATCGTATGTCCGACAGCCACAAGACCTCGGCGATGGCCCGTCTGAGGAACTATTTCCTCGCCGGTTTCGTCGTCTGCGCGCCGCTGGCGATCACCGCCTATATCGCTTGGTCGTTCGTGGGCTGGGTCGATTCCTGGGTGAAACCCTATATCCCGGCGCGCTACAGTCCCGATACCTATCTGCCGTTCCCGGTGCCCGGTTTCGGGCTGATTGTCGCGCTCATCCTCGTCACGCTGATCGGTTTCCTGGCAGCCAACATCGTCGGCCGCGCCGTGGTGGGCTTCGGCGAGCGCCTGCTCGGTCGCATGCCGCTGGTGCGCGGTATCTACGGTTCGCTGAAACAGATCTTCGAAACCGTCCTGTCCAACAGGAACGACATGTTCCGGCAAGTCGGACTGGTCGAATACCCGCGCAAGGATGTCTGGTCGCTGGTCTTCGTCGCCGGCGAAAAACACACCGAGATCAACGAGAAGCTCGATGTGGAGGGCGACCCGCTGCTTGGCGTCTTCATGCCTTGCACCCCCAACCCGACCACCGGCTTCCTGATGTATGTCCGCAAATCCGAGATCGTCATGCTCGACATGACCATCGAGGAAGGCGCGCGGCTGATCGTGTCGGCCGGTCTCGTCGCGCCTGACCCCAAGAAGAAGATCAAGGGACCGGACGGGCGCTTGATCGATCTTGCCAACCCGCCGGCCGGCACCTTGCCTCAGCCGGCCCGCAAGAGCCGCACCGCCTCGTCGCGCCCGAACAAATAAAGCAGCAACCTGAGCGCTTGCCCACGTTCGCCCTGCAATTCCGGGTCGCGCGTCAGGATCAGCCTTGCGTCGTCGCGCGCGGCTTCCAAAAGATCGGCATGCGCCTCGATGCGCGCCACCTGGAATCCCGGCGTACCGGACTGGCGCGTGCCGAGCAGTTCGCCTTCGCCACGCAGTTTCAGGTCCTCCTCGGCGATGACAAAGCCGTCCTCGGTCTCGCGCATCACCGACAGCCGGCGTTTGGCCGTTTCGCCGAGCGGGTCCTTGTAGAGCAGGACGCAGCTCGACGGTTTCGAACCGCGCCCGACGCGGCCGCGCAACTGGTGCAACTGGGCAAGGCCGAAGCGCTCGGCGTGCTCAATCACCATGATGGTGGCGTCCGGCACGTCGACGCCGACCTCTATCACTGTGGTGGCGATCAGAACGCGTGTCTCGCCTTCCTTGAAGGCGCGCATCGCCTCGTCCTTCTCGGCCCCTTTCATGCGGCCGTGCACGAGGCCGATCCGCTCGCCGAAGACGGGCTTCAGCGAGGCGAAGCGATCTTCCGCCGACATCAGCTTGATCTCTTCCGATTCCTCGACCAGCGGGCAGATCCAGTAGATCTTCTGGCCTTCCGCCACCGCGTCGCGGATGCGGCCGACCAGTTCGTCGAGCCGCTCCAGGGGCAAAGTCACGGTTCGTATCGGCTGCCGTCCCGCCGGTTTTTCGGTGAGTTTCGACACATCCATGTCGCCAAAGGCGGTCAGCACCAGCGTGCGTGGGATCGGCGTCGCCGTCATCACCAGCATGTCGGGTGCGTCGCCCTTGGCCGTGATGGCAAGGCGCTGGTGCACGCCGAAGCGATGTTGTTCGTCGATCACCGCGAAGACCAGGTTCTTGAAGGCGACGGCCTCCTGGAACAGCGCATGCGTGCCGACGACGATGTCGATCGTGCCGTCGGCAAGACCGGCCAAGGTCTCGGTCCTTTCGCGGCCCTTTTCGCGTCCGGTCAGGATGGCTGTCCTGAGGCCGGCCTTCTCCGCCAGCGGCTGGATGGTGGCGAGGTGCTGGCGTGCCAGGATTTCGGTCGGCGCCATCAGTGCTGCCTGGCCGCCGGCTTCGACCGCGTGCGCCATGGCAAGCAGCGCCACCACTGTCTTGCCGGAACCGACATCGCCTTGAAGCAGCCTCAGCATGCGTTCGGGCGCGGCAAGGTCGGACAGGATTTCGGCAAGCGCCGTTTCCTGCGAACCGGTCAGCGAATAGGGCAGGGCGGATCGCAGTTGTTCGAGGATCGCGCCGCTGCCGGTCAGCGGCTGGCCGGAAAGCTTCCTGACGCGGGCCCGCACCAGCGCCAGCGACACCTGGCCGGCAAGGAATTCGTCATAGGCAAGCCGACGCCAGGCGACGCTGTCCGGCAAGGCATCGAGTGGACTTTCGGGGTTGTGCACGCGGTCGAGCGCGGCAGTGAAGGCCGGAAAAGTATGGCGTCGCATGAAGGCGCCGTCCTGCCATTCCGGCATCGTCGGCACGCGGCCCACCGCCTGGCCGATGGCACGGCGCAACACCTTTGTCGAAAGCCCGGCGGTGAGCGGATAGACCGGCTCGACCAGCGGCAGGCTGCCGGCTTCGCTGGCCAGAGCGATGTGGTCGGGATGCACCATGTTCGGGCGGCCGTTGAACCACTCCATGCGGCCCGACACCACCACCTGTTCGCCTTCCGGCATCGCCTTTTCCAGATAGCTGGCATGGGCATGGAAGAAGGTCAGCGCGATCTCGCCGGTATCGTCATGGGCGTAGACCCGGTAGGGCACCGATTTGTTGCCGCGCGGCGGTGGCTGGTGGCGGTCTATGCGCACATCCAGCGTCACGATCGCGCCCTCGGCCGCATAGGCGATACCCGGCCGGTTGCGCCGGTCGATGACGGTATTGGGCAGGACGAACAGAAGATCGCCGACGCGTGCGTCACGGTCGCCAAGATCGGCCGGCACCACCCTTTCGATCAGGGCGGCGACCTTCGACCCGACGCCGGCAAGCGCGGTGATGGGCGAGAATAACGGATCGAGCAGCGAAGGGCGCATGGCCTGCAATAAGCGCGGAACCCGCTGTTTGCGCAAGCCGTATGCAGCCGGCACCACAGGGAACTGCAAGTGGGGCCGACTGTCCGTCGCCGACAGGGTTCTATCATGGTGCTGTCGCTCCCTTGGGCATCACGAACCCTGTCTGCGTCGGACCAGCCGAAGCTGGGTCGCATCTGCCCGCGCCGGCCCGCGTTTCAAACCGCTCCAACAGATTTTCGGACGCGGTTGCCAGCGGCAACAGCAGCCCGTGGTCGTCGTGCAGATAGCCCCAATCCAGTGCGCGCTTCAAAACGGCGTCCTCTCCGATCCCGGAGAGATAAGCCGCCATGGTTGCCTCGTTGAGGATTTCGGCGTCGACATGGGCGCAGGCGCGGGTGTCGATCATCAAATAACGGCCGGGCGACAGGTCGAGAACGCACAAAACCGGCATGGTGCGGTCCGGCGCCCACGCCGCCTTCCAGGCCGCGACGCCGTCGCCCAGACGCCGGGCAAGGTCGGGTCTTCGCCTCAGGCTGGAATCGTAGTCGCCGATGAAATGATAGGCCATGTCGTCGGCGCGTTCGATCGCCGGGAAGGCCAGCCCGTAGGCCGGTATGGGACGGACATTGGTGATCTTGTAGTCGTCCCGCTTGTCGAAATACGGACTGAACCGTTCGATGCTGAGCTGGCCGACCCCTACCGGCGGCTGCAGGTGTTGGAGCAGCGGGATCAGCTTGGCGGTCGCTTCATAAGCGGCGTCCTCGTCGCCGGGGAAATCGGTCAGCAGGTTCCATGCCGCCTCAATGCCCAGCGCACGGGCAAAACGCAGGCAGTCGAGGTTGATCTTGAGTGTGCTGCCCTTGCGCATCAGTTTCAGCACCGAGGTCGCAAGCGATTCGATGCCGGGCTGGATGCGCTCGACCCCCGCCGACTTCAGCAGTTTCATCTTCTGGAAGGAAAGATTGGCCTTCTGCTCGTAGAAGATGCCGACCTTGTTCTCGGCCTTGGCCAGCTCCGGCAAAAGGGTCGAGAAATAGGAATGGGGCATGATGTTGTCGACCATCATGATCCGCGTCGCCTTGTGCCGGGCGACCAGTTCGGTGAGCTCGCTGAATGCCTTCTCGGCCGACTTCTGGCGGTGCTGCATGCCGTTCGCGTTGAGGCCGCAGAAGGTGCAATGCTGCTTCGCCCCCCACCAGCAGCCGCGGCTGGTTTCGTAGGGCAGCCAGATTTCTTCGGGGCGCAACCCGTCGGGATGGATGTCGCAGCCCACGGTCTGCGCCAGCTGCGTGAAATAGTCGTCATAGTCGGGCGTCGGCGATTCATCGAGCGCTTCCAGCGGCTCGCCCCGGATGATCCTGTCCGGGGTCGGCTTCGCCTCATGCAGGCCGTCGAGGAAATTCACGAAGGTGACATCGCTCTCGCCCGAGAAGATGTGGTCGATCGAGCCTGCGAGCGGCTGGATGCCTTCCGACATGATGCCGTCGACATTGGCGCCGCCGAGCAGGAAGATTTTGTCCGGCGCGGCCGCCTTGGTTCGCTTAGCGATCGATAGTGCCGCCAGCGTCTGCTCGAAGACGGTGCTGAAGCCGACGATCCGCGCCGGCATCTTCGCCAGATTGTCGGCAAAGGCATCGGTCCATTGCTCGGCCGCATTCTGCAGCCAGTCGAGCGTGACGACCGACGGACCGGTCGCGTCGGCGATGGCGCGTTCGACCTCGGGTTCCATGCGGCGGTCCGCCCGCGCTCCGAACATGGCACGGGCAAAGATCCGCTCCCCGATCAGGAGCCCGGTGGGCGTTCCGCAAAGTTTCTGGTAGCGCCGCACCCCGATGCGGCCGGCAAAAGAGAGGTTGGCGTAGAGAACCTTTGCCCGGTAGCCGGCCTGTTCGGCGCGCGCCGCGATCACATGGGGCCCGAGTGCCGGCCGGTCGGGGCTGGCGAAGGGCGGCACGATCACCAGGATGTCGGCCATTCTATAGTCAGCGTCGAACATTGTGCACCTGCGCGGTTTTTGGCGAAGCCTTCCGCACCGGCTGGCGGCGCGGAAGGCTTGGGACGACGGACGGATGCCGGGTTCTCTTGACCTGGCCGGAATTTCGCCGGCCAGGCTTAAGCGTCGGTCAGAACTTGACGCCGACCGACACGGTGACTTCGGTTTCAGCGGCCGCCGACCCCGCCAAGCCGCCACCGGGGCGCGCTCTCAGCTTTTCGACTTCGCGTGAAAGCCGTGATGCCTCGGCGTCGGAAATGACCAGGCCCTTGGCCTTCAGGGCCTTGGACGGGTCGCTGATAAAACTGTCGCCGAACTTGACGTCTGTGCTTTTCAAGCTGGAAACAGCGGTCTTACTGGGTGTCTTGATGGTGGTTGCCTTGACCATGTTCATACTCCCTGTTGCTGTGAGACGGATGCGGCTGATTTGCTGGCGCAGATGACCAGAAAATCGCCGGCACGACTGTGAGCGCGGTCACAGTCGGCCTGCCAAGCGGCCGATTGGGCAGTTGCTGGCATGAGCCGTACGCGGTCAGGCGTTGCGAGGCTGACACCGCCTCCTATCCACGCTATATCGCCCCTGCCAGTGAGGGACGCCGCCACCATGACCGCAACGACAGCATTGAATGCAGAGCGGACGAACGAGCATCTGGACCCGCGCCGCAAGAAACTTCTGTTCCGTTCCTGGCATCGCGGCATGCTTGAGGTGGACCTGATTCTCGGCAACTTCGCGGAGCGCGAGATCGCCGCCTTGACCGCCGACGAGATTGACCAATATGAAAGGCTCCTCGAAATCTCCGATACGGTGCTGATGCCCTGGCTGACCGGTGGCGAGCCGGTGCCGGCCGATACCGGATTGCCGATCCTGCAAAAGATCCTGGCGTCGCGCCAAACGATCGAATTCTAAGCCCGACATTGAAACGACCATGGTTCTGATCCCCAAAATCGGTCTGCCGAAGGGCCGCGCTACTTCCCTTATCGTCGACGGCGTCGCCGACGGCTTCGAGGCCTTCGCGCTGGTGCAGGCGGCGAGCGAGATCGCGCCCGACGGCCCGGTGCTGTTCGTGGCCCGCGACGGTCAACGCCTGCCGACCATCGTCGAGGCGCTTGCCTTCGCCGCGCCCGGCCTGCCGGTGCTCGAACTGCCGGCCTGGGACTGTTTGCCCTATGATCGCGTCTCGCCCGGCTCCGACGCCGCCGCGCGCCGGCTGGATGCACTGGCGGCGATGGTTGCTCTGGCGCGCAAACCGCACCGTGCCATCGTGCTCACCACCGTCAACGCCCTGTTGCAGCGCATGCCGCCGGCCGAACTGCTGGAAGCCCAGACCTTCCATGCCCGTCCCGGCAACCAGGTCGACATGAACAAGCTGATCTCGCGGCTGGAGAATTCCGGCTTCGAGCGCGTGCCGACGGTGCGCGATGTCGGCGAATTCGCGGTTCGCGGCGGTATTCTTGACCTCTACGCGCCGGGCTGGAGCGAAGGGCTGCGCCTCGATTTCTTCGGCGACACGCTGGAATCGATCCGCAGCTTCGATGTCGCCAGCCAGCGCACCAGCGGCCAGCGCAAGTCGATGTCGCTGCAGGCGATGAGCGAGGTGGCGCTGACGCCGGAAACCATCAGCCGCTTCCGCCGTTCCTACATCGAAGCTTTCGGCGCCCCGTCGCGCGACGACGGGCTTTACGCGGCGGTCTCGGAGGGACGTCGTTTCGCCGGCATGGAGCACTGGCTGCCGTTCTTCTACGAGCGGCTGGAAACGGTCTTCGACTACCTGCCAGACGCGCCGGTGGTGTTCGATCACCTTGCGCACGAAGCGCTGAGCGAGCGGCACGACCTGATCGTCGATCACTACGAGGCACGCCGCAAGCAGGCCGACGCGGCGCTGAAGGACGCGGTTCCCTATAAGCCGGTGGCGCCGGGGCTGATGTATCTGGCGCCCGACGATGTGAAGGCCGCGACCGGCGAACGCGAGGCGATCGAGTTCACGCCTTTCGACGCGCCGGACGCCGGCGGCCGCAAGGTATTCCACGCCGGCTCGCGCGCCGGCCGCTCTTTCGCCGAGGAGCGTGCCGACCCCAACGCCAATGTCTTCGACGTGGCGGTCAAGCACATCGCCGAGGAACGCGCCGCCAAACGCCGCGTCGTCGTCGCCGGCTGGACCGAAGGCTCGCTCGACCGTCTCGGCCAGATCCTGGCCGAACATCATCTCGGCAATTTCAAGCCGGTCGCGTCGCTGGCCGAGGTTGAAAAACTGGCGCCGGGCGAGGCGGCTCTCGCCGTGCTGCCGCTGGAGACCGGCTTCGAGACCGACGCGCTCGTCGTCGTCGCGGAGCAGGACATTCTGGGCGACCGCCTGGTGCGGCGCTCCAAGCGCAAGAAGCGCGCCGCCGATTTCATCGCCGAGGCCGCTTCGCTGTCGCATGGCGATATCGTCGTCCATGCCGACCACGGCATCGGCCGCTTCGTCGGCCTGAAGACCATCGAGGCCGCCGGCGCCCCGCACGACTGCCTCGAAATCCGCTATGCCGGCGACGACCGGCTGTTCCTGCCGGTCGAGAACATCGAGCTTCTGTCGCGCTACGGCTCGGATTCGGCGGAAGCCACGCTCGACAAGTTGGGCGGCGGCGCCTGGCAGGCGCGCAAGGCGAAGCTGAAGCGCCGCCTGCTCGACATGGCTGGCCAGTTGATCCGCATCGCCGCCGAGCGCCAGATGCGCGCCGCGCCCGCCATGGTTCCGGCCGACGGGCTCTATGACGAGTTCGCCGCGCGCTTCCCCTATGAGGAGACCGACGACCAGCAGTCGGCCATCGACGCCGTCACCGAGGATTTGTCCGCCGGCCGCCCGATGGATCGCCTCATCTGCGGCGACGTCGGCTTCGGCAAGACCGAGGTGGCGCTGCGCGCCGCCTTCATCGCCGCCATGGAAGGTTTCCAGGTGGCGGTGGTGGTGCCGACCACGCTTCTGTCGCGCCAGCATTTCAAGACCTTCTCGCAGCGCTTCTCCGGCCTGCCGGTCAAGATGCGCCAGGCCTCGCGGCTGGTCGGCGCCAAGGAACTGGCCGAGACCAAGAAGGGCATCGCCGACGGCACCGTCGACATCGTCGTTGGCACCCATGCGCTGCTCGGCTCGGCAATCTCCTTCAAGAGCCTCGGTCTTTTGATCGTCGACGAGGAGCAGCATTTCGGCGTCAAGCACAAGGAACGCCTGAAGGAACTGAAGAGCGATGTGCATGTGCTGACGCTGTCGGCGACGCCCATTCCGCGCACGCTGCAACTGGCGCTGACCGGGGTGCGCGAACTGTCGCTGATCGCCACGCCGCCGGTCGACCGCATGGCGGTGCGCACTTTCATCTCGCCCTTCGACCCGCTGGTCATCCGCGAGACGCTGCTGCGCGAGCGTTATCGCGGCGGCCATTCTTTCTACGTCGTGCCGCGCATTTCGGATCTGTCGGAAATCCAGGATTTCCTCAAGGCTGAGGTGCCGGAACTGAAGGTGGCCGTCGCCCACGGCCAGATGCCGCCCGGCGAACTCGACGACATCATGAACGCCTTCTACGATGGCCAGTACGACGTGCTGCTCTCCACCACCATCGTGGAATCCGGCCTCGACATCCCGACCGCCAACACGCTGATCGTGCACCGGGCCGACATGTTCGGCCTGGCGCAGCTCTACCAGCTCCGGGGCCGTGTCGGCCGCTCCAAGGTGCGCGCCTATGCGCTGTTCTCGCTGCCCGCGAACAAGAAGCTGACCGACACCGCCGACCGCCGCCTGAAGGTGCTGCAGTCGCTGGACACGCTCGGCGCCGGCTTCCAGCTCGCCAGCCACGACCTCGACATCCGCGGCGCCGGCAATCTGCTCGGCGAAGAGCAGTCCGGCCACATCAAGGAGGTCGGCTTCGAACTCTACCAGCAGATGCTGGAGGAGGCGGTGGCCGAGGTGAAGGACAGCGGCGAGGTGGCCGACACCGGCTGGTCGCCGCAGATCACCGTCGGCACCGCCGTGATGATCCCGGAAAGCTATGTGCCGGACTTGCAGCTCAGGCTGGCGCTCTACCGCCGCCTCGGCGACCTTGAGACCACCGAGGAGATCGACGGTTTCGGCGCCGAGCTGATCGACCGTTTCGGCCCGTTGCCGGAAGAGGTGAAGCACCTGCTGAAGATCGTCTTCATCAAGGTTCTGTGCCGCCGGGCCAATGTCGAGAAGCTCGATGCCGGGCCGAAGGGCGTGGTCGTGCAGTTCCGCAAGAAGGAGTTCTCCAACCCGGCCGGGCTGGTGCGCTTCATCGGCGAGCAGGGCTCCCTGGCCAAGATCAGGCCGGACCAGAGTGTCGTCTTCATCCGCGATTGGCCGACGGCCGAAAAGCGCCTGGCAGGTTCCGCCGTGGTGATGACGCAACTGGCGAAGCTGGTAGCGTAGAACATCCGGTCGTCATTCCGGGCAAGCGAGGCGAAGCCGAGCGCCGACCCGGAATCCATTGGGAAGCGCGGCCGGGACCTGGATTCGCGTGGGCCGCCGAGAAATATGGCACGGTGATCCGCGTTGGCCGGCGGCATTCATATGCCGGGGCGGTTACCCCGCCTTGTCGAGCTCGCCGCGTGCCTTGGCGGCGGCCACCTGCCGGATCGCGTCGGCGATCGTTTCGGTGTCCTGCGCGCCCATCACCGCATAACGCTCCTCGATCAGGAAACACGGCACACCGGTAATGCCCATGCGCGCGGCGGTGGCGATCTCGGTGCGCACGGCTTCGACATCGGCGTCGGTCGGCAACAGCGTTTCCACGACGGAGGCGTCCATGCCCGCCTCGCGCGCGGCCGCGATCAGCACCTGATGGTCGCCGGTGTTTTCGCCGCGCTCGAAATAGGCGCCGAACAGGCCGGTCACCAGCCGGTTCTGCACGGCCTCGCCGACCGGCCCGGCCCAGCGGATGACGCGATGGGCATCGAGCGTGTTGGGTGCCACCTTGATGGCGTCGAAGTCGAAAGAGATGCCTTCCGCGGCGCCGAGCGAAACGAGGTTGGCGTGAATTTGTTTGAGCCGGTCGCCGTCGCCAAACTTCGCCTGCATATAGGCCTTGCGGTCCTTGCCTTCCGCCGGAATGGTCGGGTCGAGCTGGAAGGGTCGCCAGCGCACCGTGACATCGACATCCTTCACCGCTTCGATCGCCTGCTCCAGCCGTTTCTGGCCGAGGAAGCACCAGGGGCAGACGACGTCCGACACGACATCGATGGTCAGGGAGGTTGTCTCGCTCATCCTCGATCCTTTCGGCAACTCAGTTCGGCCCAGCTCAGTTCGGCTTACGCCACCACACCGGCAACTGGTAGCCGAACAGCGCTGTCGCCTTGGGGTGATCCAGGTAGTTCCAATAGGCGATCCACTGCTCGGCATTGTATTGCATCGGCACCATATAGTTGCCCGAGATCAGCAGCCTGTCGAGCACGCGCACCGCGGCGACGAAATCTTCCTTGCTGTGAGCGTTCAGCATGGCGTTGATCGCCGCGTCCACCGCCGGGTCGGCGACGCCGGCAAGGTTGAACGAACCGTCGACCTTGGCCGCGGCCGAACCCCAGCGCATGGTCTGCTCGATGCCGGGCGAAAGCGAATTGTTGAAGCCGCTGGCCCCGATCAGCGACTCGAAATCGTAGCGCTGCTTGCGCGACTGGATCTGGTCGCCGTCCAGCGCGCGGATGGTCACCGCGATGCCGATCTTGGCGAGCGTGCGCTGGTAGAGCGCGGCCAACCGCTCCTCGTCCTGCGAAGCGGTGATGATCTCGAAGCCGAAGGGGTGGCCCTGCGCGTCGAGCATCTGGCCGTTCTCGATGTGATAGCCCTGCGTCTTGAACAGGTCGAAGGCGGCCTTCAGCACCTTGCGGTCCTGTCCCGAGCCGTCAGTGACGGGCGGACGCCAGCTGCCGTCCATGACGTCCGGCGGCACGCGGCCGGGGAAGGGTGCCAGAAGCGCTTTTTCCTTGTCGGAGGCCGGGTGGCCGAGCGCCGACAACTCCGACCCCTGCCAGTAACTCATGGTGCGGGTGTAGCGGCCGTTGAACAGATTCTTGTTGGCCCATTCGAAGTCGTAGAGCATGCCGAGCGCGCGGCGCACCTCAGGGTTGGAGAATTTCGCCAGCCTGGTGTTGAACAGGAAGCCGGTGACCACCGGCGGAATGCCGGTCTTGAAGGTTTCCGCCACCACGTCGCCGCGCTTGAAGGCGGGAAAGTCCATGTCGCGCTCGCGCTTGACCGGGTCGCTCTCGGTGTTGACGGCGCAGATGCCTTTCTTGAACGCCTCGAGCTGGGCATTGGCGTTCAGGAAATATTCGATGGTGATCTGGTCGAAATTGTCGAAGCCGCGCTTGGAGGGGATGTCCTTGCCCCAGTAGTCGGGGTTGCGCTTGAACACGATGCGCTGCCCGGGCGCCACCTGCGCCACGGTATAGGGACCGGAGCCGACCAGCGGCTTCAGCGTGGTCTGGTCGAACGTGTCCTTGTTGAAGGCGTGTTTGGGGATGATCGGCGTCAGCGCGATGATCAGCGGGAATTCGCGGTCGGACTGGTCGTTGAAGGTGAAGCGCACGCTGCGCTCGCCCGTCTTCTCCAGCTTGGCGATCTTCTTCATGCGGTCGGAATAGGGCGGGCGGCCCTTTTCAGTGAAGACGTTGTAGCTGAACAGAACGTCTTCCGGCGTCACCGGCTGGCCGTCCGACCATTTGGCCTTGGGGTCGAGGTGGAATTCGATCGACTTGCGGTCCTCGCTCATATCGGCGGTGTCGGCTAGCAGGCCGTAGAGGCCGAACGGCTCGTCGTAATTGCGCTGCATCAGCGGCTCGAAGACGAGGTTTCCGTAGACCGTGTCGATCATGCCGCGCGCGGTGGTGCGCAGACTCTTGATGATGAACGGGTTGAGATTGTCGAACGAGCCGACCACGCAATAGGTGACATTGCCGCCCTTCGGCGCTTCGGGGTCGGCATAGGGGAAATGCGTGTAGCCGGCTGGCAGTTCCGGCTCGCCCTGCATGGCGATGCCGTGTTTTGGCTCGGCCTGGGCAAGTGCGCTGCCGAGCAGAAGAAACGCGGCGGTCAGCCAGGGAAACGAGCGGCTCATGCCGTATCCTCGAACGAGATTGTGTGATTCGGGACGCAACCTAGCATGAGCTGTGGCCGTACCGTGGTCATAGCCAAGAAATACGGTCGTTGGGCTGGATTCGGCTGCAATGCCGGTGTAACACGCCGACCAAGCCATTCTGTTGCCTCATTTGGGCAAGAGGTAGCACGCCAAAGGGCCGAAGGCCGCTCGGGGATCACGTTAGAGGAATTCCATCATATGATGAGCTTGAACAGCAAAGCTTTCCGCCTCCCGCTCATGGTTGCCGGCGTCGCCGGTGTGCTGGGTGCTGGCGTTCCGGCTGCATCCGCCCAGCAGCAGATCCCGCAGGGTTGGTTCAAGGCCTGCACCAAGCAGGAAGACGTCGACATCTGCAACGTGCAGAACATCACCACCGCCAACAACGGCCAGCTGATCACCGGCGTCAGCCTGATCGACCTGCGCGGCAAGGTGAACCGCAAGGTGTTCCAGGTCACCGTGCCGACCGGCCGTCTGGTGCCTCCCGGCATCGGCCTGCAAATCGACGCCGGCAAGGCGCAGAAGCTTGACTATGTCATCTGCTTCCCGGACCGCTGCGTGGCCGAAGTGCCGCTGACCGACCAACTGGTTTCGTCCTTCAAGAAGGGCCAGCAGATCACGCTGACCTCGATCAATTTCCAGAACCAGCCGAACCCGATCAAGATTTCGCTGGCTGGCTTCGGCACCGCCTTCGACGGCCCGGCCATGCAGCAGTCCGACATCGAGGACCGCCAGAAGAAGCTCCAGGAGTTCGTCAACAAGAACAACCAGGACTTCTCCAAGAAGCTCAAGGAAGAGCAGGACAAGGCCAAGACCGCCAACTGATCGTCTTCCAGGGCGCCTGAACGCCCGGTAGAGAATTCGAAAAAGCCCCGCTTCGGCGGGGCTTTTTTGTTGGCCTGGCGGCGATGCGGGTTCCTGGCCACGTCTTTCGCAAGCCGGCTTCGTTCACGGCGCCGTCATGGCGGGCCGCTATTGCGGCGCCGACTGGTCCGGCACGGAGCGATTCTCAATGCGGATGGCGTGGTTGGGCGCGGCGGTGGCCGCGATGCTGGCGGCTTTTCCCGCGGTGGCGGCCGACACCGGCCGTGCCGCGCAGATCCTGGAGCGGCTGCACAACGCCAACCAGTGGCGCGACCATGTCATGGTCGTCGCCCATCGCTCCGGCGGGCTGCAGGCCGGTAAGGCACGGTTCCCGGAAAATTCGCTGGCCGCCGTCGAGGATGCAATCGCCGCTGGCGCCGAGATGGTCGAGGTCGATGTCCGTCGCTCGAAGGACGGCGTGCTGGTGATCATGCACGACAGCTGGCTCGACCGCACGACCACCTGCAACGGCGAGGTGGCGGAACGCACGCTGACCGAAATAAAGACATGCCGGCTGGTGATCGAGGCCGGCCGCGTCGCCACGCCAGAGACCGTCTCGACGCTACGCGAATTCCTATCGGCGACCCGGGGCCGCATCCTGGTCAATGTCGACAACAAGCTGGGCACCGAGGCGCTGCCGGCGATCATCGCCGAGGCGCGCGACCTCGGCATGGCCAATGAGGTCGTGGTCAAGGAAAACATCTGGAACGACGCCCGCATCGCCGAGGTGGGCGCGGCGTTGAAGGCGGCGGGACGCGGTTTTCAGTTCATGCCGATCGTTGCCGACGATGCCGTGCGCGATCCGGTTTTCGTCGCCAAGGTCGCCGGCGCCTTCGCCGTCGATGCGATCGAGCTGATCAACTGGCGCAACGGTGCCGAAAGGCTGACCGAAACCGGCGGCGCGCTGTTTTCGACAAAAGTGCGGGCGGCGGCCGTGCGCGGCGACTGGCATCTGTGGGCCGACACCTACGCCATCCTGAACAAGCCGGGCGGCTCTCTTGCCGGCGGGCGCGGCGACGAACTGGCGGTGGCGGCCAGCCTGCCGGCCGAGAGCTGGGGTTTCTGGGCCGAGCGCGGCGCCACCATCATCCAGACCGACGAGCCGCGCGCGGCGATCGAATGGCTGACCGCCAACGGCTATCGCGTGCCCTATGGCATGGCGCGACCGCAAATGCCGACGACGACGGCGAGCATCAACTGAGATCATCGTCCGGGGCGTAAGCACCATGGGCTTCGGTCATGGCAGCAGGGGGTGTTCTATACCGTGGCCGGAAATGCCTGCGTGATGGCCGCTGCCACCCGTTTCGGCGAATCCCAGTGCGGGTTGTGCCCGCAATCCGCAAGACGCATCGCCACCGCATCAGGAAACGCGGCCGCCAGCGCTTCGTGATGCGCCTTGCTGAACAGATCGTCGTCCGCGCCGCTGATGATCAGGACCGGCATGTCGATGCGCGACGCCTGTTCGGTCAGGTCGCAGTCGCGCAGAGCCTGCAGGATGGCACGCCACCTGTGCGCCGGCATGGCGGCGGCCTCCTCGGCCAGTCGCGCCAGAAATGTCTCAGGCACGCCTGGATGGCAGTGATGCCAAAGCTCGAAGAACGGAGCGTTCGGGTCGATAGGGTCGCGCAACGCGTTCACCCCAACGACGACCGGGTGATCATCGGCGAGTTCGGGCTGCAACGTTGCCGCCAGCAGGACGAGCCCTGCGAACGCTCCAGGTCGGGTTGCCGCCAGTTCGATCGCGACCATCGATCCGAGCGAATGTCCGACCAGCACGGCCGGCTCCATGTCCAGGGCGGTCATGAAGGCCGACATCTGCCGGGCGAGATCGGCTGGCGTCCAGCCATCATGGCCTGGCGCCGAGCCGCCATGGCCGGGCAGGTCCGCGATGATGAGGCGACGGCCCGCCAGTTGCGAGGTAATGAGCGAAAAGCTGCGGCTGCTGTCGGTAAAACCGTGCAGCAAGAGCAGCGGCGGGCCGGCCCCCTCGAATTCGACATAGGCGATGCGGGCACCGCCAGCGTCGACGAAGCGCTTGCGGCCCAGCCACGCGTCAGTGCCTGTCATAGGCCAAGCTTCGCCTTCACCGCGGCCAGTGCCGGCTGGCCGTCGAACGTGGTCACGCCGGCAAGCCAGGTCTCGAGCAGTGCAGGGTTCGCGGCGATCGCCTTGCGGCCCGCGGCGGTTGGCGCCATGCCGTCATTGATGAGGTAGCCCATGCCGGCATTTTCCAGCGCCACATTGAATGTCAGGTTCGTCAGCAATTTCGTGACGTTCGGGCAGGCGGCGGCATAGCCCTTTCGGGTCTGGGTGGAGACCGTCGCGGCGCCCAAATCGGGGCCGTAGAACTTGTCGCCTCCGGTCAGATAGCGCAGGTCGTAGCTGACATTCATCGGATGCGGCGCCCAGCCCTGAAAGACGATGAACTGCTTTTCCTTGATCTTGTAGCCGACCTCCGAGAGCATGCCGGCTTCGCTGGACTCCACCACTTCCCAGCTCGCGAGTTCCAGCGTGGGATCGGCAATGGCATCCATCATCAGCTGGTTGGAGCCGGGTTCGATGCCGTACATCTTGCGGCCGAACTTGTCGGCGAATTTGTGCAGATCCTTGAAATCCCGGACCCCTGCATCCCAGACATAGGCCGGCACGGCGAATGTGTATTTCGCCCCGACGAGGTTGAGCTTCAGGGTCTCGACCGAGCCGTCCTCCTTGTAGGGCTTGTAGTAGGTCACCATGGCCGGGTCCCAGTAGCCGAGGAACACGTCCAGGTCGTTGTTCTTCATGCCTTCGTAGATGACGTTGATGCCCAGCACATCGCTCTTCGGCTCATAGCCCAGGGCTTCGAACAGGACATGGGCCACGCCGGTGGTGAAGGCGAGGTCGTTCCAGCCGGGTTCCGCCATGCGAACCGCCTTGCATCCGGCGGGATCGGCGGCGTGGGCCTCGGTGGCGACGCCGCAGGCGATCAAGACGATGATGGCGAAGTTCCGCATGTCGAGCGCTCCCATTATCCGTTTGGTATGATTATTGACCCATGGGACAATAATTGATCTGGAGGGGCAGAAATGTCAATCTCGATTCATGCATGATCGTCCAGCCAGACTCACCCGCATCAGCGAGATCCGCCGCAAGGAACTGCGGCAGGCAGCCTTTGCCGTTCTGCAAAAGGAGGGGGTGGCAGGCATGACGCTGGAAAAGGTTGCCAGCCACGCCGGTGCCTCGAAGGGCATCGTCCTGCACTACTTCCGCAAGAAGCAGGAACTCTTCGAGCACACCATGCGCGAGGCCAACGCCGCACTTCGCGATGCGGTCGTGGCGCGGCTGAAACGCGCGCGCACACCCATGGAGCGGCTCGAGGCGGTGATCGACGGCAATTTCGAGCCCGAGCTGTTCCAGCCGCCGACCTGTCACGCCTGGCTGTCGCTGTGTGCCGAGGTGCCGCGCGACGAAAAGCTGAAGCGCATCCAGAAGGTCATTCATGCCCGCATGCATTCAAACCTGATGTCGGGGCTGTCTCGTCTTGTGGCGCCTGAACAGGCGCGGGACATCGCCCTCGGTATCAGCGCCCTGATCGATGGGCTGTGGCTGCGCCTTGGCCTGGAGGCGGGCAGTGTCGACCGCGACACGGCTGTCGCACAGGTGAGGGGCTATCTCGATTTGCGGCTGAGGGCTCTGTCCGCGCCTGTCTGACGAACTGTCGTGGCATTGGCGCAATGGTGTCGCCGGGTGATTGGCTAGCCACCAGCCCAAACAAAAAAGGCCGCCCGGAGGCGGCCTTTTCGTATTCGGTTCCGAAAAGCGCTTAGCGCTTCGAGAACTGGAACGAACGACGGGCCTTGGCCTTGCCGTACTTCTTACGCTCGACAGTACGGCTGTCGCGGGTCAGGAAGCCGCCCTTCTTGAGCACGCCGCGCAGCGCCGGCTCGTAATAGGTCAGCGCCTTGGAGATGCCGTGACGCACGGCACCGGCCTGGCCGGAGAGGCCGCCGCCGGTGACGGTGGCGATGATGTCGTACTGGCCGGCGCGGTTGGCCGCGATGATCGGCTGGTTGAGGATCATCTGCAGGACCGGACGGGCGAAGTAAGCGCCGAATTCCTTGTCGTTGACAGTGATCTTGCCGGAGCCGGGCTTCACCCAGACGCGGGCGATGGCGTCCTTGCGCTTGCCGGTGGCATAGGCGCGGCCCGACTTGTCGAGCTTCTGGACGTGGACCGGAGCAGCCGGCTGCGCGGTCTGCGCGACGGTGCCGAGTTCTGCGAGCGAGGAAAGCTCAGCCATTATCAAGCCCTCTTGTTCTTGGCGTTCAGCGCGCCGACGTCGAGCGTCACAGGCTGCTGGGCGGTGTGCGGATGCTCGGCGCCAGCATAGACGCGGAGGTTCTTCATCTGGCGACGGCCGAGCGGGCCGCGCGGGATCATGCGTTCAACCGCCTTCTCGACGACGCGCTCCGGGAAACGGCCTTCGAGCAGCTGGCGCGCGGTGCGCTCCTTGATGCCGCCGGGGTGGCCGGTGTGCCAGTAGTAGACCTTGTCGGTGTACTTCTTGCCGGTGAACGCGACCTTGTCGGCGTTGATGATGATGACGTTGTCGCCATCGTCGACATGGGGCGTGAAGGTGGGCTTGTTCTTGCCGCGGAGGATGTTGGCGACGATGGAGGCGAGACGGCCGACGACGAGACCCTCGGCATCGATCAGCACCCACTTCTTCACCACGTCCGCAGGCTTCTGCGAAAAGGTTGCCATGGTTACATGCTTTCGTTTGGGACCTTCAAAAGAAGGCGTTTCTTGTTGCTTTTATTGGCAAGAGGCCGGAGCCCTTGGTCAATAACAAAACGGCGGCCTTTACGGGCCGCTGCTTTGGATGGGCTTATAGGGGAGGGTGACGCCCCCGTCAAGGCGCGAAAAGTGGCCATCGCGCCGAAAATTCATTCAAAAACAGCATGTTATGAAAAAGGTATTATTTTACCTCATCCCGGCGGGCTGGATGAGCCCGCGTTTGGCACCATTGGCCGTGACCGCATTGTCGGCGCAGGCGCAATCTCGGTCGAAGCGATCCTGCGCCGCCAGCACCGCATCGATGTTGGCTTCGGCCCATTCCGTGATGGTGGAGAGCTTCTCCGAAAGCGTCCTGCCAAGCGGGGTGATCGAATACTCCACCGTCACCGGCACTGTGGGGAAGACCTCACGTAGGATCAGCCCGTCGCGGCCGAGCCGTTTCAGCGTCTGCGACAGCACCTTGGTCGAGATGCCCTCGACGTCGCGCCGCAACTGGTTGAAGCGCACCGGCTCCCGCGAGATCTTCCACAACACAAGTGCCGTCCATTTGTCGGCGATGTGGTCGAGCAGGAGCCTTGTCGGGCAATTCTCGGCATAGACATCGTATTTGCGCATCGGGCATCCCTTGAAGGCGATTTCCTGCTGGTAACCTGCATACCGGCGGCGGCACCTTGTAACCGCGAAGTGCTCTCTTTTTACCCAGCTATCCAGTCGCTAACAAGCTTCCGTTTGAAACCCACTTTCCAAAAGAAAGCGTCAAGGAGCTTGATATGTCCAAAGGAAAAATCCTGGTTCTGGCTGCCACCGGCAATGTCGGCGCGCCGCTGGTGGCCGAACTCCTCGGCAAGGGCGAGAAGGTCAAGGCAGCGAGCCGCAGCGCCACGCCTGCTCTGTCCGCCGGTGCCGAAGCTGTGCGGCTGGACCTCAGCGACCCGCGCGGCCTGGAGCCGGCGCTGGAAGGCGTCGACCGCATCTATGCGGTGTCGCCGACCGGTTATCTCGACCAGGTCGGCCTGCTCGGCCCCGTCGTCGAAGCAGCCGCCACGCGCAACATCAAGGTCGTGTTGCAGACGGCGATCGGTGTCGATGCCTCGGACGCCATCCCGTTCCGGCAGCTGGAATTGCGGCTCGAACGCTCCGGCGCGCCGTCCGTCATTCTGCGGCCCAACTGGTTCAGCGACAATTTCGCGACCTATTGGGCGGCTGGCGTCCAGGCCGGCGAAATCCGCGTTCCCGCCGGCGAGGGCAAGACGAGCTTCATCGATGCCCGCGACATCGCCGCCGCCGCCGCCGGCGCGCTGACCAGCGACCGGCACGACGGCAAAGCCTTCGCGCTCACCGGTTCCAAGGCCTACGGTTATGTCGAGGCGGCCGCGCTGTTGTCGAACGCGCTCGGACGCACGATCCAATACCGTTCCGTCGACGACCGCACCTTCGTCGCGGATACCGTCCGCAACGGGTTGTCGCAGGGCTATGCCGAGCTTCTGGCCGCGATCTTTCATCCCGTCGCCGAGGGCTGGGTCGCCGCCGTCACCGACTCCGTCGAGCTTCTGTCCGGCAAAAAGCCGCGTTCGCTGGAGGATTCGATCGGCGCTATCGCGGGAAGGCTTCAGGCTCGAGCGGCGTGACGAGGTAGTGCCGGCCTAGGCGGAGGGGCGCTACGTCTGATTGGAGAAGCGTCGTGCCCCTCGGTCGCCTTTGGCGACACCTCTCTCGAAATCGGGGGAGGTCTACGGCGTGAAAGCCTCGCTCAGCGCTTCGGCGGGATCGAATAGGTGCCGGTCGCGTGCGCGATCGTGTGGCCGCCGGCGACGATATCGATGTCGTAGACCATCAGGTTCTTGCCGAGCTTCAGGATACGGCAATGGCCGTCGATCGGCCCGGCCTCGGCCTTGCGCATGAAGTTGATGTTGAGATTGGTGGTGACGGACAGCGCGTCCGGCCCGGCATGCGAGAGCACGCAGACATAACCGCCGATGTCGGCCAGCGTGAACAGGCAGGGGCCGGACACCGTGCCGCCGGGGCGCAGGTGTCTTTCGTCGGCGTTGAGCCTGACCGTGCAGCCGCCGGGAAAGACGTCGACCGCCTCATAGGCCTGAAGGTCGTTGTTGAGTTGCGGATAGACTGATTTCAGCAATGCATTGACCTCTTGCGCCGTCAGCACTGGCTTCAGATTGTCCTGCTTCGGCATGGCATGGTCCGTTTGCTGTCGTGGCGCATGGGTGGCTATTCGGCGCCTGTTATGATCTTGCAGGGGTGAGAAAGCACGGCGGAAGCCTTTCCTTCAACCGGCAGCGTGCTAGTTCTTTTGTTCCATGGTGGCCGTCGCCGCCGACTGAATGAATTGCGGAGATCACGCGTGGCCGAAATCGTCGCCATCAAGACCGAGCCTGCCGGGCCCGTGTTTGCCGAACAGGCCAATGGCATCGCAAGGCTGACGCTGGCGAGCCCGCCGGCCAATGCGCTGTCGCTTTCGGTGATGGCCGCCCTGCAGGCCGAGCTCGACCGGCTGCGCGACGATCGTTCCGTGCGTGTCATCATCCTGGCCGCCTCGGGCAAGGTGTTCTGCGCCGGGCATGATCTCAAGGAACTCACCGCGCATCGCGGCGAAGCCGACCGGGGCAGGGCGTTTTTCGAAAAGACCTTCGCCGCCTGCTCGGCGCTGATGCAGACTATCGTGCATCATCCGAAGCCCGTGATCGCGGCGGTCGACGGGTTGGCCACCGCCGCCGGCCTGCAACTGGTCGCAAGCTGCGACCTGGCGATAGCCTCGCACGAGGCGACCTTCTGCACGCCGGGCGTCAACATCGGCCTGTTCTGCTCGACGCCGATGGTGGCGCTGTCGCGCAACGTCTCGCGCAAGCAGGCGATGGAAATGCTTTTAACCGGCGAGACCATCGATGCCACCACCGCCAAGGATTTCGGTCTCGTCAACCGCATCGTGCCGCGCGAATACTTGAATCAGGTCGTGACCAAATACGCGCAAACCATTGCTTCGAAATCGCCTTTGACCATCCAAACCGGCAAGGAAGCCTTCTACCGTCAGGCGGAAATGGGGCTTTCAGACGCCTATGCCTATGCTGGCCGCGTGATGGTGGACAACATGCTGGCGCGCGATGCGGAAGAAGGCATCAGCGCCTTCATCGGCAAGCGGCAGCCGGAGTGGAAGGGCGAGTGAAGCGGCCGGCTGTGGCCGTGTCGTTCGTTTCGCATCTCCTGGCGACTTGTCCCGCATGAAAAACAGCCCCGTCCTCGATATCCGGCCCAACACCGTCTGGCATGTCGAGGAGGCGTGCCGGCAGGCATGGCCGGCGGCGGTCGAGCAACTTGCCGACGGCTGGCTGCTCAGGCGTTCGGGCGGCGGCATCCGGCGCACTAATTCAGCCAACCCGCTTGCCGGCGAGCGCCATTGCGATGCCGGTCTGATCGACCGCGTCGAGACCTTCTATCGCGGCTTTCGCCAAATGCCGGTGTTTCGCCTCACCGATTTCACCCGCGAGATTTCCACCGAGCTCGACCGGCGCGGCTACACCATCGAGGCCAGCACGCGCACGCTGCTTGCCTTGCTGGCCGGCCAATCCGCGCTGGATGCCGAGGCTACTGTCGTGACCACGGAGCCGACCGAAAGCTGGTTCGACCTGCGCGACCGGCTGGCCAAGGACCCGCTGATTTTCCGCGACATGGTGGCATCGATCGGCCTGCCCAAGGCCTTCGCTTCATCGCGCGCCGGCGGGCGCACCGCCTCCATCGCCTATGGCGTACTCTGCCATGGCATGCTGGTGGTCGAATCGGTCGCCACTCATCCCGATCATCGCGGCAAGGGGCTCGCCAGGCGCACGGTCGGCGCGCTGATGAACTGGGCGCAAGGCGCCGGCGCCGACAAGGCCTGCCTGCAGGTTGTGGCCGACAACCATCCGGCTCTTGCGGTTTACCGGGCGTTGGGCTTCAACACCGAACTCTACAGCTATCACTACCGCTTCGCACCGGATGCAGCATGAAACACGATACCTATGACAACGCCTACATCGCCGGCATCCTGAATTCGGTGAAGACCATCGCCATGGTCGGCGCCTCGGCCAACGACGTGCGGCCGAGCTGGTTCGTGCTGAAATACATGCTGGCCAAGGGTTTTTCGGTGTTCCCGATCAATCCCGGCCATGCCGGCAAGGAAATCCTCGGCCGTTTGACCTATGCCAGGCTGGCCGACATCCCCGAGCCGATCGACATGGTCGACATTTTCCGCGCCCCTGCGGCGGTGCCCGGCATCGTCGACGAGGTGCTGGCGCTCGACCCGCTGCCCAAGGTGATCTGGATGCAGCTTGGCGTGCGCCACGACGAGGCGGCCGCCAAGGCGGAAGCCGCCGGCATCAAGGTGGTGATGAACCGCTGCCCCAAGATCGAATATGGCCGCCTGTCCGGCGAGATCGGCTGGACCGGCGTCAATTCCGGCGTGCTGTCGTCCAAAAGGCCGATCATGCGTTCCGGGTTCCAGAGTTTCGGCGTGCGCCAGAAGTAATCCGGAACGTTTTTTCGCGGTTGCGTCGAAACGTTGGCCCGCTGTTCGAAAAATAGCGGTCCAGGGGCAAAATCTTCTTTGCTTTCAGCGCGCCGCTCGCCCAAGAATGCCCGGCGATTTTCAGGGGCTATTTCAGGAGGTTTTCGATGAGCCAGCGCGCACCCGGTTTCAACACGCTCGCGGTTCACGCCGGCGCCAAACCCGATCCGGCCACCGGCGCCCGCGCCACGCCGATCTACCAGACCACCTCCTATGTCTTCGACGATGCCGACCACGCCGCCTCGCTGTTCGGCCTGAAGGCGTTCGGCAACATCTACACCCGCATCATGAACCCGACGCAGGCGGTGCTGGAGGAGCGCGTCGCCGCACTCGAAGGCGGCACGGCCGCACTTGCCGTGGCGTCCGGCCATGCCGCGCAGTTGCTGGTGGCGCATACCTTGCTCAAGTCGGGCGAGAATTTCGTCGCCGCGCGCCGGCTTTACGGCGGTTCGATCAACCAGTTCGGCCATGCCTTCAAGAATTTCGGCTGGGAAGTGCGCTGGGGCGACACCAACGATCTCTCGACCTTCGAAAAGCAGATCGACGAGAAGACCAAATTCATCTTCACCGAGAGCCTGGCCAACCCGAACGGCGAATTCGTCGACATCGAGGCGCTCGGCGAGCTGGCCCGCAAGCACGGCATTCCGCTCGTCGTCGACAACACGCTGGCCACGCCCTATTTGATGCGGCCGATCGAGCACGGCGCCGACATCGTCGTCCATTCGCTGACCAAGTTCATCGGCGGCCACGGCAATTCGATCGGCGGCGTCATCGTCGACGGCGGCACCTTCGACTGGTCGAAGTCCGGCAAATATCCGATGCTGTCCGAGCCGCGCCCCGAATATGGCGGGCTGGTGCTGCACGAAACCTTCGGCAATTTCGCCTTCGCCATCGCCACCCGCGTGCTTGGCCTGCGCGATTTCGGCCCGGCGATCTCGCCCTTCAACGCCTTCCTGATCCTGACCGGGCTGGAGACGCTGCCGCTCAGAATGCAGCGCCATTGCGACAACGCCGCCGCCGTCGCCGCCTGGCTGTCAAAGCATCCGAAAGTGTCCTGGGTGTCTTATCCCGGCTTGCCGACTGACAAGAACAACGCCCTACAGAAGCGCTATTCGCCGCTTGGCGCCGGTGCCGCGTTCACCTTCGGCCTCAAGGGCGGCTACGATTCCGGCGTCAAGTTCGTCGAGGGGCTGGAACTGTTCTCGCACCTCGCAAATATCGGCGACACCAAGTCGCTGGTCATCCACCCCGCCTCGACCACACACCGCCAGCTCTCCGACGAGCAGAAGGTGGCGGCCGGCGCCGGCCCGGACACGGTGCGCCTGTCGGTCGGCATCGAGAATATCGAGGACATCATCGCCGATCTCGAACAGGCGCTCGCCAAAGCCTGATTGGCATGGCACAGAAGGCTCCGGATCAGACCGGAGCCTTTTTCATGACCGAGCCGAAATTCCTCTCCGTTTCCGTCGACGGCGTCGAGCCCGAACATGGTGCGCCGGCGCCCGACCGGCTGGTCTCGGGCGATCCGAAATTCCGCACCTGGAATGCCGAGGAGCGCGATGGCGGCCTTTACGCCGGCATCTGGGAATCGACCCCCGGCAAATGGCGCATCGTGTATGACGAGTGGGAGTTCTGCCACATCCTCGCCGGCGTCTCGGTGATCGCGGAAGAGGGCGGCGAGGCGCGCACCGTGCGTGCCGGCGACAGTTTCGTTCTGAGACCCGGCTTCAAGGGAAGCTGGGAAGTGCTTGAAACGACTCGCAAGGAATACGTGATCAAGCTCTGATCGCCGCTGCCTATCCGGGCACTCGCCCGGATAGCCTGAAGAAGGTGTGCGGCCTCACCAGCCCGCCCGGATTGGCTACATGGGCGTCAAGAACGGCCATGTCGTCATGGAGATCGCCACCTTGAGGCGAAGGTGTCCCACCGTCCGTGCCGATGTCTTGCCTGCTCATCGATTTCGCCCGCCTGTTCATGGCTTATGCCAAGATCGTCGAGTTGGTGGTCGTCGAGCATTGAGAGCGGTCTTTCTTGTTGCGGGTCGCGCCGATCCGCTTCCGTGCCGGGCGCGTCATAGTTCCGCCGCAGCACGATGATGGCCGCTCCGACGATCATGACTGCTCCGCACCACTGCGGCGGGCTCAGCCGTTCGCCGAGCAAGACAAACGCTCCGATGATCCCGAACACCGGAATGAGGTTGAAGAAGCTGCCGGCGATGCTTGCCGGCATTGAACGCAACGCCCGCAGATAGAGCCAATAGGCGGCGGCGTAATAAAGCAGCCCGGAGACGATGATCGTAGCAATGTCCGATATTGGGATTGTCGCAACGGGTGGCATTTGCGCCGATCGCAGTTCGATCGGCCAGATCGCCAGCATCCAGCCGAAAGCTACCGTCTGTTGCAAGGCGACGGTAAACAACGGATCGGCGTCGATGTTGCGCGCCAGCACCGTGTAGATCGCGCAGCACCATACACCGGCAAGGATGAGGACGACGCCGATATCGGTCGAAAGCGTCGAGCCGCTGGCGACCAGCCCGCTGACCAGGAGCACGCCGATGGTGGCGGCCGCGACCAGCATGGCGAGCTGGCGGTCGACCGGCTCCTTCAGAAAGGTCCAGGCGAGACCGAGGATCAGGATCGGCTCGAACGCCCACAGCAGCGTCGTCACGCTGGCGCTCGTGCTTGTCAGGCCGAACATGCTGAACGTATAGGCCCAGCCGGGATTGAGCAGTCCGAGCAATGCGATCGGCAACAGCAACCGTTGCGGCGGAACCGGCGCGCCGGTCGCGCCGACCGCCAGCCACAGGGCGACGACGCTCGGGGCAAGCTGGAACACAAGAACGGTGACGGGTGGAAACGAGGAAAGCAGGGTTTTGCTGAGGATCGTCCCGAGCGCCCAGCACAGGCACGCTCCGACGATCGCCACGCGTGGCGACAGTGATGGCATGGTAGCCCTCATGAGAAGGTTGAAACGACGGCGATGCGGGAATGCCGACGACTATGCGTCGTCGTCGCACCGATCGTAGGAAGGCCTTCTCTGAGGACGACTGCTCACCGGTTAGCTGACCTTGAACATCCGTTGGTCGCTGATTGCCTTTTGCTTATACCACATCGCGCCGCGGGCGAACATCGAGGTCGCCGTCGCGCGATCCGTGCAGCCTAGGCTGGGAGCAGAGGGGCTGCGATGACGATTGCCGTGCTGGCGCCGGAGCAGGCCACAAGCCACTTGCCGGCACTTGTCGAGATGCCGATCGCTGCACCTATCCCGGCACCCGCCCGGACAGCCTGAAGAAGGTGTGCGAGGTCACCAGCACGTCCGGATTGGCCACATGGGCATCGAGCACGGCCATGTCGTTTTCCAGATCGTCGCTTGCGACAAAACCCTGGTCGACCATCCTGTCGCGCACATTGGTGATGAATTGGTGCAGCATCGGTCGGCGATCGTGACCGGGCGGATAGACATGGTAGACGGCGTCGACATGGATGTCGCGGACGCCAGCTTCGCGGAACAGGCGGTGCGTGCGGCGGCCAACGAACAGGTCGATGCCTTGCGCGGCCGAATAAGCGATGTAGGCGTTGAGCAGCCGATCCCAGGCCGGCAGCGGCGGGTCGCAGAAATGGGCGACGAAATCGGCCTCGAAACTGGCGATCCAGCCGCCGGGCCGCACCAGCGCCACCATTTCGTTCACGATGCGCTGTGGCTCCGGCACGTTGACCAGCACCAGCCGCATATGCGCGCCGTCGAAGGAGCCGCGTTCCAGCCCGGTATCGTAGGCGTCGCCCTCGCGCACTTCCACTTGGGATAATGCATGGTCGGCCACGAAGCGCCGCGCCATCTCGACGAAATGCGGGCTGCGTTCGAGGCCGAGCACCCGTCCGGTCGGGCCGACCCGCTTGCCGAGCAGATGTAGCACGCCGCCCGGACCGCAGCCGAGATCGATGACGCATTCGCCCGGCCTGATGCCGATGCGCTCGAACTGGGCATCGGAATCGGGCGCCAGATTGGCGATCTGCCGTTTCAGCCTGGCTTCCTCGGCCGGGCCGCGGCCGAGCAGATATTTGTCCTGCCGCATGGTGCACGCTCCCCCTCATCGAGACGTACGGCGATGCGAAACTATGCCTGCGAAAAGGCGAGGATAGCACGGAACCGCCACGCTGGCGCAGGGAACTTCGCGCAGCGCTTGTGAACGTGGGGGAGCAGCCCGAGGACTGCGCCGTCAGGCCGGTTTCGGGAAATTCGCGCGGCTCCGTCACCGCGCTGTCATGGCCGCGCGGTAGCCCCAGCCTGTTTTTTCAACAAGCAAGGAGGCTCCAATGCCGACCCGCCGCAACATCCTCCAGGCAGGTGCTGCTACCGCGCTGCTGATGCCCTTCGCGGGCTTCACCGTCTCCCAGGCCGCCGCGCAGAACGGCCCGCTTTTCCGCTTCGGCATCGTTGCCGACCCGCAATACGCGCCGGTGGTGCCGAACCTGAAGCTCAACCGCTATTATTCCAACAGCCTGTGGAAGCTTTCCGAGGCGATAGAGGCCTTCAACAAGGAGGACCTGCAGTTCGTCGCCACGCTTGGCGACATCATCGACCGGCATTGGGAGAGCTACAACCATATCCTGCCGCTCTACGACAAGCTGAGGCACGAGCACTTCTTCCTGCTCGGCAACCATGATTTCGATATCGCCGCCGAATATCTGACCTCCGTCACCCGAACCGTCGGCATGGAGAAGGCCTATTACGACTTCACCGGCGGCGGTTACCGTTTCATCGTGCTGGACGGCAACGACGTCAGCCTGTTCGCACCGCCGAAGGACGACCCGCGCCGCGACATCGCCGCCAAGCGGCTGGAGGAGTTGACCGCCAAGGGCGCCGTCAACGCGCAGACATGGAACGGCTCGCTCGGCGATGCACAGTTCGCCTGGCTGGGCGAAACGATGAAGAAGGCGCAGCTCGCCGGCGAAAAAGTGATCGTCATGGGCCACTACCCGGTGTTCCCGGTGAACGAACACAATATGTGGGATTCGGAGCGGGTCGTGGAGTTGCTGACCGGCTTCGACAATTTCGTCGCCTATTTCAACGGCCACAACCACGCCGGCAACTATGGCGAGGTCAAGGGCAAGCATTTCCTCAACTTCAAGGGCATGGTCGATACCCCGGCCGAAACAGCCTATTCGGTGGTCGAAGTCTATGCAGACAAGATCGAGGTTCGTGGCCTCGGCCGCGAGCAGAGCCGCACGCTCAAGATCTGAGCGGTCTGATCCGCTGGCAAAACCCGATCCGCGCCATGCGGGTCGGGTTTTTCTTTCACCGCTGGACCGAAAGTTTTTCCAGCCCGTGGAAGTGATAGGTGTCGCGGAACTGCGGCTTCTCGGCAAAGCTCAGCGTCGGCAGGCGCTCGAACAGCGTCTTCAGCGAAACCTGCAATTCCAGCCGCGCCAGTGGCGCGCCGATGCAGAAATGGATGCCGGCGCCGAAGGACACGTTCTTCTGGTCGCCGCGCCCCGGAGTGAAGGCGTCGGGCTCCGCGAAGGCCGACGGGTCGCGATTGGCCATGCCAAGCAGCAGGCCGACCTGCTCGCCGGGCTTCACCGTCACACCGGGCACCACCTCGATCTCCTGATAGGCGTAGCGCGTGAACATGTGCAGCGGCGCGTCATAACGCAGGCATTCCTCCACCGTGGCGGCGGTCGCTTCGGGCGAGGTGAAGAAGCGAGACGGGTCGCCGCCCTGGGAAAGGATCGAGCGCACCGCATTGCCGGTCTGGTGCACGGTCGCCTCGTGGCCGGCATTGAGCAGGAGGATCGTCGAGGAGACCAGTTCGTCCTCGCTCAGCTTCTGGCCGTCCTCCTGCGCCGAGATCAGCAGCGACAGAAGATCGTCGCCCGGCTGCTTGCGCCGCTCGGTGACATAGCCGCGCAGGAAGTCGGAAAATTCGCGCGTGGCGCGGTTGGCTCTGTCCTCGGTCTCGCGGGTGCGGCCGTGCATGTACATGGCCACCATATCGTGCGACCAGTCGAGCAACTGCGGCCCCATCTCCACCGGAACGCCGAGCATTTCGGCGATGATGGTGATCGGCAGCGGCGCGGCATAGGCAGGCAGAAGGTCGACCGGCTTGCCCGGCTCGAAACGGTCGATCAGTTCGTTGGCGAGTACCTCGACGCGTGGCCGCAGCCGCTCCACCTGGCGCGAGACGAAGGCGCGGTTGACCAGCGTGCGCAGCCTGGTGTGTACCGGCGGTTCCAGCTCCAGCATCGAGTTCGCCTCGATGGCGTCGAAGTCTGTGAGGTGGCTGCGGTCCTGGTCGAGGCCGCGACTGTCGGGAATGCCGGCCGGGTTCTGCCGGCCGAAGCGGCGGTCGCGCAGCAGGCCGTTCACCGTGTCGTAGCCGCCCAGGCACCAGAAGCCGAATTCCTTCCAGAAAAAGGCCGGGCTCTCGGCATGCAGCCAGGCATAGGCCGCATAGGGGTTCTGCACGAAGGCCGGCTCATGCGGGTCGAGGCTCAGATGCCGGGTGGCGGGGTCGAAGGAGAGATAGGCTGGCTTGCTCGGCATATGTCGGGTCTCAGGCTGCGAAGGAAAGGCTCAGGATGGCGGCGGCACCCGCCTCGATGCGTCGCCAGTTCACGAAGGCCGCACTTTCGCAGAGTGCCGCGAGCAAATCCGGCCGTCGGCGTTTCAGCGCCTCGGCCTCGCTCAAATGAATGACGACGATGCCGCCTTCTTCCACATGGATGGCGGAAAGGCCAGCGCCGGGTTCGTCCAGATGCGACATGCAATCGATCCAGGCATCCCAATTGCGGCCGTAAAAAGCCGGAAAGCCAAAGGTTTGCGCGAAACGATCATGCAGATCGGCGGTGTCATTGATCTGCGAACAGTCGACGCGGACGAGGCGATGTTGCAAGACATGCTCCTGAGTGGCGAAATGATCAGACTTTCCCGCACAAGGGGGCACGTGCCAACATGAATGTCATCGTCGTCGGCGCCGGTATTGCCGGTCTCTCCACGGCCTGGTCGCTGATCAAGGCGGGCTACGGCGTAACCATTCTGGAGCAGGGGCCGATCCCCAATCCGCTCGCCGCCTCCGGCGATCATCACCGCATCATCCGCCGCGCCTATCGTGCCGGCACCGGCTATGGCCAGCTGATCAGCGAGGCCTATGCGGTGTGGGAGGAGTTGTGGAGCGATCTTGGCGAGAACCATCTCGACCAGCGCGGTTTCCTGTGTGTGTCGCGCGAGCCGGGCGACGAGGCCGAGGAATACCGGGAAGGCATGGAGGCGGGCGGCTGGCCGATCGAGCTCATGGACCCGGCGGCCGCGGTCAAGCGCTGGCCGTTCCTTGAGGCCGGCACCTTCCGCTACGCCTATTTCTCGCCGGACGGCGGCGCACTGCATTGCCGCAGGATCGCGGCGGGGCTGGCCCGGTGGCTGCGCTCCCATGGCGCCGACGTGCGCGAGAACTGCAAGGTGACGGCGGTCGATGCCGAGGCCGGCCGGGTCACGCTTGCCAGTGGCGAAACCCTGCATGCCGGCCGGGTGGTGGTCACCGCCGGCGCCTGGGTGCTGAAACTGTTTCCCGAGCTCGGCACCGAACTCAAGACCTATCGCACCGCGCTCGCTTATGTCGATCCGCCGGCGGACCTGAAGGCCGCCTGGGAGGCCGCTCCGGTCATCCTCGATATCGGCGGCAAGACCGACGGCTACATGATCCCGCCGACACGCGGCACCGGCATGAAGTTCGGCTCCGGCCTGCACAAGGTGCCGACGAGCGACGCCGACTGGAACCGCGTGCCGGTGCCGGGAGAGGGCGAGCAGATCCGCGACCTGTTTTCGCCGCCCATCGCCCGCATCGACGAGTATCGCGTCACCGAGGTGGTGACCTGCGCCTACACCTTCACCGCCGATGAAAAGTTCCTGGCCCGCGAAAAGGGCCATTGCCTGATCGTCTCGCCCTGTTCCGGCCACGGCTACAAATTCGGCGCCGCCGTCGGGCGGCGGGTGGCGCGGTCGGTTGACGACGGCGACATTGCCGGGCTCAAGCGCTGGCTGCGCGCCGAATTGGCGTAACGTGCACGCCGGGGGCGTGTCGATCGCCGCGTAGGCGGCGCCTGCGCGGCACCGCCAACCCAAATCCTGAAATCGAATCTGTGAACGCTGGTCCTCTGGGGGCGGCGCGCAGCCGCATGCGCCGGCCGTGCGGTCGCTGCGCCAGCCATGGCGCAACCCGTTGGCGGCCGGCCTGACCACGCGCCGCCCCGCGGACGAATTTTGTCCCGTTGACATTGCTATTCATTGACACTAAGTACCAGTAGTCAGTAACGCTTAGTAGGTAGGAAAGAGGCGCATGGGCAAGCAGATGACGGAAATGCTCAAGGGCACGCTGGAGGGTATCGTTCTCGCGATCCTGTCGATGCAGGCCGCGTATGGCTACGAGATCACGGCGCGGCTGCGCGAGCAGGGTTTCACCGACATCGCCGAAGGCACCGTCTACGCGCTGCTCGTCAGGATCGAGCAGCGCGGCCTCGTCGATGTGGAAAAGGTCCCCTCGGAGAAGGGCCCGCCACGCAAGGTCTACACCCTCAACGCGCAGGGGCGGGACTATCTCGACGAATTCTGGAGGACCTGGGGCTTCCTCACCGAACGGCTCGAACAGCTCAACACGGAAAGGAAATAGACATGGCCAAAGGATGGCTCGAACTGATCGCGGGGTCGCTCGAAGAAAAGAAGCGATACCGCCAATACAAGGCGCGCACGCAACAGCTTCCCGCCAATTACCGCGAGGCGGTCGAGGCGATCGACCGGTACCTGATGTATTTCGGCGGGATTACGAAAGGGGATGTGCTGGTGAAGATGACGGAGGATCTCATCGATCTCTTCGAGCAAAGTGCCGCGATCGGAACCCCGATCCGCGCGATCGTCGGCGAAGACCCGGTGGAATTCGTCGAGACGTTTCTCGAGAATTACGCGGATGGCCGCTGGATCAACAAGGAGCGGAAGCGGCTGATCGACACCATCGATCGCGTTGCTGGAAAACCGGAAGGGGCTGTTCAATGATGGCTCATCAGGCACAGGCGATCCGCGTGCGGGGCCTGGAGAAGTCGTACGAGGCACTGCATGTGCTGCGCGGCGTCGACTTCGACGTGGCGCGGGGCAGCATCTTTGCCCTGCTCGGCTCGAACGGGGCAGGCAAGACCACGGTGGTCAAGATACTGTCCACGCTTATCAAGGCCGACGCCGGCGCGGGCAGCGTCAACGGCTTCGATGTCGCCACGCAGGCGCAGAGCGTGCGGGAGACCGTCAGTCTCACCGGCCAGTTCGCGGCCGTCGATGAAATCCTCAGCGGGCGCGAGAACCTCATCCTGGTCGCCCGGCTGCGGCACCTCGACGATCCGGACAAGGTCGCCGACGACCTGCTCCAGCGTTTTTCGCTGACCGAGGCGGCGGCGCGCAAAGTGTCGACCTATTCCGGCGGCATGCGCCGGCGCCTCGACATCGCCATGAGCCTCATCGGCAACCCGCCGGTGATCTTCCTCGACGAGCCGACGACCGGGCTCGATCCGCAGGCGCGCCTCGAAGTGTGGCAGGCGGTCAGGGAACTCGCATCGCAGGGCACAACGGTGCTTTTGACGACGCAGTATCTGGATGAGGCCGAACAGCTCGCCGACCGCATCGCCATCCTGCACAAGGGCCGGATCATCGTGAACGGCACGCTGGCCGAGCTCAAGCAGCTGCTGCCGGCCACCACGATCGAATATGTCGAGAAACAGCCGACGCTGGAGGAGGTCTTCCTTGCCGTTATCGGCAACGACGATGCCGCCGGCAATGACAACGCGGCGGCCAACAGCCGCAGGGATAACTGAGGAACGACGATGACCACGCACTTTTTCGGCGATACTGCCGTCCTCTTGGGACGCTCGCTACGCCACATCGCCCGCAGCCCCGACACCATCATCACGACCACGATCATGCCGGTCGCCTTCATGCTGTTGTTCGTCTACGTCTTCGGCGGCGCCATCAATACCGGGGCGGCTTCCTATGTGAACTACCAGTTGCCCGGCATCCTGCTCATCACTATCGCCTCGGGCATCGCCTACACCGCGTTTCGGCTCTTCGTGGACATGAAAAGCGGCATCTTCGAGCGGTTCCAGTCGATGCCGATCGCCCGTTCGTCGGTGCTGTGGGCGCATGTGCTGACCTCGCTGGTCGCCAATCTGATCTCGCTTGGCGTCGTCCTACTGGTCGCTCTCATCATGGGTTTCCGCTCGGGAGCGGGCGTAGCGGCATGGCTTGGCGTCGCCGGCATCCTGATCCTGTTCACCCTGGCGCTGACCTGGGTCGCGGTGATCGCCGGTCTCTCGGCAAAATCCATCGACGGCGCCACCGGGTTTTCCTACCCACTCATCTTCCTGCCGATGCTGAGTTCGGCCTTCGTGCCGACACACACGATGCCCGGCCCGGTGCGCGCCTTCGCCGAGAACCAGCCGGTGACGGCTATCGTCAACGCCATTCGCGGCCTGTTCGCCGGGCAACCGGTCGGCGCCGACATCTGGGTTGCACTAGCCTGGTGTATCGGCATCCTCGTCGTCGCCTACGCTTTCGCCATGGCCACCTATCGCCGCAAGATCGCGTAGTCGCGGGTAGTATTGGGGCGGCGCGGACATTGAATGATGCTCCCGCCTGCGAAGATCTTCCTGCAAGACCTGCGACCGCCAGGACGAAAGCCGCCAACGGAAAAAAGCCGGGTCAGCGACCCGGCTCTTCCATCTCTATGACAAAACCGCTCAGTACTGGCAGTGGTTGCGAATGTGCACCCGGCGCCAGCCGGCCTCGCCTTCGGAGACCATCACCCTGCGCGCGACGCGCTGGTAGGTCGGCGGCACTTCCAGCACGCGCTGGGTTTCCTCCTGCACCACCACCTGTTCGGTCTGGTAGCCATATTCGGCGGGGATGACGACGCGGCGGCGGGCCTCCGGCTGGACGACGACCCTTTCGGCCACTTGCTCGTAGCGCGGCTTGTATTGGACCTTGCACAGCACCCGGCGGCCGTTGATGACGCGCCATTCCCAGCCATAACCGCCGTCGGAGACCTGGACGGTGCGGTAGCGGGTCTCAACCACGGCCGGCACCACTTCGTAGGTGACGCGCGCGGGGCGGATCATCACTTCGCGCTGGCGGGTTCCATAGATGGCGGGCGTCCGCACCACGCGGCTGTAGCCGGGGCTGACCTGGACCTCGCCGTAGACAGTGTCGTAGACCGGCTGCGTCCTGTACGGCTCGTAGCACTCGATCGCGCGGCCGCCGGCCACGGTTTCGGAGGCGGTACCGAGCACGATCAGTGCGGACACGGCCAGCGAAAGCTGCTTCTTCAACATATGCCACCCCTTTTTACGCGTACTGACGCCGCTCGCTGCAACTTTAGCGAAAGGCGAAGGCCGGAAAAGCGAATTCTTTAAAATTCGTTAACGCCGGCGCCGCCCGCGAAAATGCGCTGGCCGGATGGCTAGGCCGACCGGTCTTGCGCTAAGGTGAGGCGGCATCCTATTTACGGACACGACAGTCAGCATCGATTCCGCGCGTCCGCCGCGGAAATCCCATCCAGGCAAGGGACCATTTATGAAGAGCCCACTCGAAACCTACATGAACCTCGTTCCGATGGTGGTCGAGCAGACCAATCGCGGCGAGCGGGCCTACGACATCTTCTCGCGGCTCCTGAAGGAGCGCATCATCTTCATCACCGGCCCGGTCGAAGACGGCATGGCGACGCTGGTGTGCGCGCAGCTTCTGTTCCTCGAAGCCGAGAACCCGAAGAAAGAGATCAACCTCTACATCAACTCGCCGGGCGGCGTGGTGACTTCCGGCATGGCCATCTACGACACCATGCAGTTCATCAAGCCGGCGGTATCGACGCTGTGCATCGGCCAGGCGGCCTCGATGGGCTCGCTGCTTCTGTGCGCCGGCCACAAGGACATGCGTTTCGCCACGCCGAACGCCCGGATCATGGTTCACCAGCCTTCCGGCGGCTTCCAGGGCCAGGCCTCCGATATCGAGCGCCACGCCCAGGACATCATCAAGCTGAAGCGCCGCCTCAACGAGGTCTACGTCAAGCACACCGGCAAGGACTACGAGACGATCGAGAAGACGCTCGACCGCGATCATTTCATGACCGCCGACGAAGCCCGGGATTTCGGCCTCATCGACAAGGTCATCGAAAGCCGCGATCCGGTCGAGGCTTCCGCAGCCTGAAACCGAAGACGTTAAAATGGCAGTTGCTGGCCGCAGACCACGCTTTTGGTGTGGTTTGCGGCATTTCGGCCACAATTGGCTGTTTCCTCGACTGCGGCGATTGCCTACGTTAAGGCTATGTTGATTTTCGGCGGCTTAGCTTTCAGCGGGGTTGCAGGAATCATTGCCACGTTTTCTGATTTGTGTTTCGTACGGAATGCGTTGCAGGAGCCAGACCACTGGCCGGCGCGGAATCCCGCGATAGATAATTAGGTGTGCCATACGCCAAAGCATCGGCGGGTGCCCATGAAAGGACTGGGACGATGAGTAAGGTCAGCAACAGCGGCGGTGATTCCAAGAACACCCTCTATTGCTCCTTCTGCGGCAAGAGCCAGCACGAAGTGCGCAAGCTGATCGCCGGCCCGACGGTGTTCATCTGCGACGAATGCGTCGAACTGTGCATGGACATCATCCGCGAGGAGAACAAGACCTCGATGGTGAAGTCGCGCGAAGGCGTGCCGACACCGCAGGAAATCCTCAAGGTTCTGGACGACTACGTCATCGGCCAGCCCTACGCCAAGCGCGTGCTGTCGGTGGCGGTCCACAATCACTACAAGCGCCTGGCGCATGCCGGCAAGAACAACGACGTCGAACTGGCGAAGTCGAACATCCTTTTGATCGGCCCGACCGGCTGCGGCAAGACGCTGCTCGCCCAAACGCTGGCCCGCATCATCGACGTGCCCTTCACCATGGCCGACGCCACGACGCTCACCGAAGCCGGTTATGTCGGCGAGGACGTCGAAAACATCATCCTGAAGCTGCTGCAGTCGGCCGACTACAATGTCGAGCGCGCCCAGCGCGGCATCGTCTACATCGACGAAATCGACAAGATTTCGCGCAAGTCGGACAACCCCTCGATCACCCGCGACGTGTCGGGCGAGGGCGTGCAGCAGGCGCTTCTGAAGATCATGGAAGGCACCGTTGCTTCCGTGCCGCCGCAGGGCGGCCGCAAGCACCCGCAGCAGGAGTTCCTGCAGGTCGACACCGCCAATATCCTGTTCATCTGCGGCGGCGCCTTCGCCGGCCTGGACAAGATCATCTCCGACCGCGGCCGCAAGACTTCGATCGGCTTCGGCGCGACGGTTGCCTCGCCGGAAGATCGCCGCACCGGTGATCTGTTCCGCCAGGTCGAGCCCGAGGATCTGCTGAAATTCGGCCTGATCCCGGAATTCGTCGGCCGTCTGCCGGTTCTGGCGACGCTTGAGGACCTCGATGAACCTGCTCTGATACAGATCCTGACCGAGCCGAAGAACGCGCTGGTCAAGCAGTATCAGCGGCTGTTCGAGATGGAGAATGTGGACCTGACCTTCCACGAGAACGCACTGTCGGCTATCGCCAAGCGCGCCATCGAGCGCAAGACCGGCGCGCGCGGCCTGCGCTCCATCATGGAAGCGATCCTGCTCGACACCATGTTCGAGCTGCCGGCGCTGGAAGGCGTTCGCGAAGTCGTGATTTCGGAAGAGGTCGTCTCGGGCAACGCCCGGCCGCTCTACATCTATTCCGAACAGAAGGAAAAGAAGGGCAACGTCAGCGCCTGACGTGCCTTCCTCCAGGGTTGGAACGGCGCCGAAAGGCGCCGTTTTCGTTTCCTGGATGCGGGCTTGGCGAAAGGCCATGCCTAGCACTAAAGGCAGGTGCCGGCGGACCTTGATCTTTGCCGGCGCCGCATCCACTTAATCACCGAAGGCCAAGGGCCGAATTCTGTGCTGCAAAACTCCCGTCACAATCGGTGGTAGGCGGAATGACCCGCGGTCGTTAATATGAGATTCGCGATTGGCTAAGGGCGGTCGCGAAGGAAAGGTTGGACAATGGCCAAAATATCCAAGGCTCCCGGCGACGGCGCCTTTGCGGTTCTTCCACTGCGCGACATTGTGGTGTTCCCACATATGATCGTTCCGCTCTTCGTCGGGCGTGAAAAATCGATCAAGGCGCTGGAAGAGGTGATGGGCCAGGAAAAGCAGATCCTGCTTGCCACCCAGATGAATGCCGCCGACGACGATCCCGAAGCCGATGCGATCTACGACATCGGTACGCTCGCCAACGTCTTGCAGCTCCTGAAACTCCCCGACGGCACCGTGAAGGTGCTGGTGGAGGGCGTGGCGCGTGCCAAGATCGTCTCGTTCACCGACCGCACCGACTACCACGAGGCCAAGGCCAGCGTTCTGGCCGAGCCCGAGGAGGAAGAGGTCGAGGTCGAGGCACTGGCGCGTTCCGTGGTTTCGGACTTCGAGAACTACGTCAAGCTGAACAAGAAGATCTCGCCCGAGGTGGTCGGCGCGGCCAGCCAGATCGACGACTATTCCAAGCTCGCCGACACGGTTGCCTCGCATCTCGCCATCAAGATCCCCGAGAAGCAGGAAATGCTCGCCACGCTGTCCGTCAAGGAACGGCTGGAGAAGGCGATGGGCTTCATGGAAGCCGAAATCTCCGTCCTGCAGGTGGAGAAGCGCATCCGCTCGCGTGTAAAACGCCAGATGGAGAAGACGCAGCGCGAGTACTACCTCAACGAGCAGATGAAGGCGATCCAGAAGGAGCTCGGCGAAGGCGAGGACGGCCGCGACGAGGCCGCCGAGATCGAGGCGCGCATCAAGAAGACGAAGCTGACCAAGGAGGCCCGCGAGAAGGCGGAAGCCGAGTTGAAGAAGCTCAGGACCATGTCGCCGATGTCGGCAGAGTCCACCGTCGTGCGCAATTATCTGGACTGGCTGCTGTCGATCCCGTGGGGCAAGAACTCCAAGGTGAAGCAGGATTTGAGCTTCGCCCAGGAAGTGCTCGACACCGACCATTTCGGCCTCGACAAGGTCAAGGACCGCATCGTCGAGTATCTGGCCGTGCAGAGCCGCCAGAAGAAGCTGAAGGGGCCGATCCTGTGCCTCGTCGGCCCTCCCGGCGTCGGCAAGACCTCGCTCGGCAAGTCGATCGCCAAGGCGACCGGTCGCGAGTTCATCCGCATGGCGCTCGGCGGCGTGCGTGACGAAGCCGAGATCCGCGGTCACCGCCGCACCTATATCGGCTCGATGCCCGGCAAGGTCATCCAGTCGATGAAGAAGGCGAAGAAGTCCAACCCGCTCTTCCTGCTCGACGAGATCGACAAGATGGGCCAGGACTTCCGTGGCGATCCGTCGTCGGCGCTGCTCGAGGTGCTCGATCCGGAACAGAACGCAACGTTCATGGACCACTATCTGGAGGTCGAATACGACCTTTCGAGCGTGATGTTCGTGACGACGGCGAACACGTTGAACATCCCTGCGCCCTTGATGGACCGCATGGAGATCATCCGCATCGCCGGCTACACCGAGGACGAGAAGGTCGAGATCGCCAAGCGGCACCTGATGCCGAAGGTGGTGCGCGACCACGCCCTGCAGCCGAAGGAGTTCTCGGTTTCCGAGGACGCCATCCGTGCCGTGATCCAGACCTACACCCGTGAAGCGGGCGTGCGCAGCCTTGAGCGCGAGCTGATGAAGCTTGGCCGCAAGGCGGTGACCGAGATCCTGAAGACCAAGAAGAAGTCGGTGAAGATCACCGCCGCCAACTTGGCTGATTATCTCGGCGTCGAGCGCTACCGCTTCGGCCGTGCCGAATCCGACGATCAGGTCGGTGTCGTCACCGGCCTGGCCTGGACCGAGGTCGGCGGCGAGCTGTTGACGGTGGAAGGCGTCATGATGCCCGGCAAGGGCCGCATGACGGTGACCGGCAACCTGCGCGACGTGATGAAGGAATCGATCTCTGCGGCGGCATCCTATGTCCGCTCGCGGGCGCTCGATTTCGGCGTCGAGCCGCCGCTGTTCGACAAGCGCGACATCCACGTGCATCTGCCCGAGGGTGCCACGCCGAAGGACGGTCCGTCGGCCGGTGCTGCCATGGCCACCGCCATTGTGTCGATCCTGACCGGTATCCCGGTCCGGGCCGATGTGGCGATGACCGGCGAGATCACGCTGCGTGGACGCATTTTGCCGATTGGCGGCCTCAAGGAGAAGCTGCTGGCGGCACTGCGCGGCGGCATCAAGAAGGTGCTGATCCCGGAAGAGAACGCCAAGGATCTGGCGGAGATTCCGGACAATGTGAAGAACGGAATGGAGATCATTCCGGTCAGCAGAGTGGGTGAAGTGCTGCGGCACGCGCTGGTCAGGATGCCGGAACCGATCGAATGGGTCGAGCCCGTCAACACGCCGGCGAGCACCGATGCCGACGATGCCGGAAAGTCGCTGGCTCATTAACAGCGGCCAAGAGTGCGACGCACAAACGGAAAGCCGGGCCTTTGAGCCCGGCTTTCTTGTGAAAAAGCCCGGTTTTCCGGGCTTTTTTCGTCTTTTTGTCGGTCTTGCGGCTTGGTTGTGGGAACGCTTCTTTCTAAAGTCCAATCCCTGCCGGATGAGTCGCAAGTTCCGGTTTTCTCATGGAAGGGAATTTTTATGAACAAGAACGAACTGGTGTCCGCTGTCGCCGATGCCGCGAAGATCTCTAAGGGTGACGCGCAGTCGGCGGTGGATGCGGTGTTCTCCGTAATCACCGGCGAGTTGAAGAATGGTGGCGATGTCCGTCTGGTCGGCTTCGGCAATTTCTCGGTCTCGAAGCGCGCTGCCTCGACCGGCCGCAACCCCCAGACCGGTGCTGAAGTGAAGATTCCGGCGCGTACGGTGCCGAAGTTCACGGCTGGCAAGGGCCTGAAGGACGCCGTCAACTAAGACGTCCTATTGTTCAGAACTGCGAAAAGCCGGGCCTTGAGCCCGGCTTTTTTGTTGCCTGGTTGGTGCGCCGGCGCACTGTCGCCAAAAGGCTTGGCAATGGCTTTGGACGCGCCGCGGTCGTGAGCGATGCGAAGGCGGGGAAGGGCGCGCGCAAGCGCCTGCCGGGACTGTATGGGAACTGGATCGATCGCCATCGCTGTCGCGCCCTTGCAACGCGCATCGGAAGATCGATATCGCGCAACTGGCTCGCAGGTCGGCAGCGTGGCTGCAAAACCGCTTACGCGGCCGCGTTGCCTCGTTCCTTGCAAACAATGGCTTGGAGGAGAGAAAATGGCGCGAGTGACGGGGCTCGAACCCGCGACCTCCGGCGTGACAGGCCGGCACTCTAACCGACTGAGCTACACCCGCGCACTGGACGAATTCGGCTGGCCGCGTTCGTCGTTGGCGGCTGGATACGGGGTTCACCGGCAGGTGTCAAGCGGCGCGCCGTGGCTAATTGCAGTTCATGCGAAGGTTTTTTGACAGCATGCCGAAAAGCCGCGGAAGGACGGGTGGGGCGTCTCATCCACGCCGTCATTTGGCCTTGCGCAGCGCACGCTAACTGCTTAAAGGTCCGCCCCGGAGCGGGCGATTAGCTCAGTTGGTAGAGCGCTTCGTTTACACCGAAGATGTCGGCGGTTCGAGCCCGTCATCGCCCACCAGTTCCTTCATCAAGCCGATCCGGTCTAGCCATCGTTGAGTTGCGCGCCAACCATGCTCGGCGCGCTCGCACTTGCCCGTGGCCATGAAAAAGCCGCGCCGGAGGCCGGCACGGCTGGCAGTTGGCTCGGGAGGAGCGGCTCAGGCTTTTTTGCGCCGGTTCTGGCGTTGCTGGTCGATGACGACGGCGGCAACGATGATGATGCCCTTGATGATCTCCTGGTAGTAGGCGCCGACCTTGAGGAAGGTGAAGCCGGAGGTCAGCACGCCCAGGATGATGGTGCCGATCACCGTGCCGGAGATGCGCCCGACGCCGCCCGACAGCGAGGTGCCGCCGATGACCGCCGCCGCGATGGCGTCGAGTTCATAGGCGACGCCCATATTGGGCTGGCCGGAGGCGGCGCGCGCCGCCGTCACCACGCCGGCGAGACCGGAAAGCAGGCCGGCGATGGCATAGACCTTGACCAGGTGGTTGCCGATGTTGATGCCGGACACCCGCGCTGCCTGCTGGTTGGCGCCAATGGCGTAGGTGAACTTGCCGTAGCGCGTGTAGCCGAGCGCGATGTGGAAGATCAGCGCCACCAAAAGGAAGATGATGACCGGCAGCGGCAGCGGGAAGCCGAACACCTCGAAGCTCTTGCCGAACCAGGTGAATTTGTCGCTGAGGAGCGCCACCGGCTGGCCCATCGTGTACCATTTGGCGATGCCACGCGCCGACACCATCATGCCGAGCGTGGCGATGAAGGGCGGTATCTTGGTCTTGGCGATGATGAAGCCGTTGATCCAGCCCGCCAACAGGCCGACGCCGAGGCCGGCCAGGATGGCGAAGATCGGCGAGATGTCGGTGAGGGAAGGGTAGACGGCACGCGGATTGGCGGCCGTCTGCGCCAGGCTGGCGGCCACCATGGCGACCAGGCCGACGACCGATCCCGACGACAGGTCGACGCCACCGGTGATGATGACTTGCGTCACGCCCACCGAGATGATGCCGATGACCGACACCTGCAGGATGATGATCGACAGGCGCTGCTTGTTCATCAGGAAGCTGTCGCCGACCAGGATCCAGCCAAGGATCTCGAACACCAGCGCGATGCCGATCAGGACGGCAAGAATGGAAACCTCGGGCGGCAGGCGCTTCTTCGATCCTATGATGCTCGCAGGCCCTGCAACGTCATTCGTAGTCATGTTCGTCTCCACCCCAAACGGGCGGCGCGCTCAATGCGACGCCAGCTCCATGATCTTGACTTGGTTGGCTTCTTCCCTGTCGAGGAAGCCGGTGACCCGGCCCTCGTGCACCACCATGATGCGGTCGCTCATGCCGAGCACCTCGGGCATCTCCGACGAGATCATGATGACGGCGACGCCTTCGCCGGCGAGCTTCGAGATCAGGCGGTGAATCTCGGCCTTGGCGCCGACATCGATGCCGCGCGTCGGCTCGTCGAGGATGAGGATCTTCGGCTTGGTCAGCAGCCAGCGGCCGATCAGCACCTTCTGCTGGTTGCCGCCGGAGAGGTTGTTGATCGGCTCCGCCATATCGGGCGTCTTGACGCGCAGCGCGTTGCTGACCTCGACCGAAGCCTTGGAGAGCTGTTTCTGGCGCACGAAGCCGCCCTTGACATAGCCCGACTGCAACACCGCGATCTGGGTGTTTTCCTGGATGTCGAGCAGAAGGAAACAGCCGGTATCCTTGCGGTCCTCGGTCAGGAAGGCCATGCCGTGGCGCATGGCGGTCGCCGGGCTGTCGACGCGCACCGTCTTGCCGAACAATTCGATGGTGCCGGCATCGGCGGGCGTCACGCCAAAAATGGTCTCGGCGATGTTGGAGCGCCCCGAACCGACCAGGCCGGCGATGCCGAGAATCTCGCCGGCACGCACCTCGAAGGAGACGTCGGCGAACACGCCCTTCAGCGCCAGCCCCTTCGCCGACAGCACGACGTCGCCGATCGGCACCGTCTCCTTGGGAAACATCTGGGTGATCTCGCGGCCGACCATCATGCGGATGATGTCGTCGCGCGTCACCTCGGTGGAAAATTTGGTCGCGATGTATTTGCCGTCGCGGAACACCGAGAACTCGTCGGCGATTTCGAACAGCTCGTTCATCTTGTGGGTGATGTAGATGATGCCTTTGCCCTGCTCGCGCAGGCTGCGGATGATCTTGAACAGGTGATCCACCTCGCGCTCGGTGAGCGCGGAGGTCGGCTCGTCCATGATCAGCACGTCGGATTCGTAGGAAACCGCCTTGGCGATCTCGACCATCTGCCGGTTGGCGACGCTGAGCGAGCCGACCCTGACGTCAGGGCCGATGTCGATGTTGAGCCGCCGGAACAGTTCCATCGTCTTGCGGCGCATCTGGCCATGGTCGACGAAGCCGAAACGGTTGGTCGGTTCGCGGCGGATCCAGATGTTTTCGGCCACCGTCATCGGCGCCATCAGGTTCAGTTCCTGATGGATCATGGCGATGCCGTTCTCCAGCGCGTCCAGCGGGCCTTTCAGCCGGATGTCGCGGCCGTGGAATTTGAAGGTGCCGGAATCGGGCGTGTAGATGCCGGCGATGATCTTCATCAGCGTCGACTTTCCGGCGCCGTTCTCGCCCATCAGGGCGTGGACGCTGCCCGGGCGCAGGCGGAACTGTACATTGTCGAGTGCCAGCACGCCGGGGAATTCCTTGCGCACATTCTCGACCTCGAGAAGATAGCCGCTTGCGGGCGCAGCGCTGCTGTCGTGCGCGGCTGCCGCCGTTGCATGGCTCTGCATACCGATCAGTCCTCCCGGATCAGGTTCAGGCACTTGTCCGTCGATGGAAAAGATGCGCCGCCGCTCCTCCGGCGGCGCATCCCTGTTGCCTGCCGTCAGTTCTTGGCGGCGTACTTGTCCATGTTGGTCGGGGTCACCAGCTCGAACGGCACCCAGACCGGCGACTGCACCTTCTCGCCCTTGGCAAGCTTCATGGCCGTGCCGACGGCGCCGCTGCCCTGGGCAGCCGCGTTCTGGAAGACGGTGACGTCGAGGTCGCCGGCCTTCATATAGGCAAGCGCTTCCTGGGTGGCGTCGACGCCGCCCACGATCACGTCTTTCATGTTCCAGCCCGCCGCCTTCATGGCGTTGATGGCGCCGATGGCCATGTTGTCGTTGTTGGAGATGACGGCGTCCGGCTTGTGGCCGGCGGCGATCCAGTTGGTCATCAGGTCCTGCGCCTTGACCGGATCCCAGCCGGCGGTCTGCTCGTCGATGACCTTGATGAAGGAACAATCCGGCGTCGCGATCACATCATGCACGTCCTTGGTGCGCATGACGGCCGCCTGGTTGGCGAGGTCGCCCTGCATGACCAGGATGCCGGCCTCCTTCTTGCCGGCTTCCTTCAGCTGGCGGCAGATTTCCTTGGTCTCCAGCGTGCCGGAATCGACTTCGTTCGAACCGACGAACGCGGCCTTGTCGCCCAGCTTGTCGGTGTCGATCGGCTGGCGGTTGACATAGACGATCGGGATGCCGGCGTCGTGGGCGAGCTTGGTCATCGGCGCGGTGGCCGAGGTGTCGACCGGATTGACGATGACGGCGTCGACCTTGGCCGCGATGAAGTTCTGCACCTGGCTGAGCTGCTTGTTGACGTCGTCGTCGGCGATTTCGACCTGCACCGGCTGCTTGGCGTCGGCCGCCGCCTTCTCGATGCCCTTGCGCAGGACGGTCAGGAAGGTGTCCGAATTGGCCATCGAGACGCCGATGTCACCGGCGAATGCCGAGCCGGTCATCAGCGCGGCGAATGCCGCACCCAGAATAAAAGTCTTCATGTCTCTTCTCCTCCACGATTGGTGTCCGGTGGCACCTGAATGATCCGGATAACTGCCCCGGAAAGGGGAACTGCATGCGCCGCCGTCCGCACCGTTCACTTGCGGACTGACAGGTAAACGATGGGGAGGCTGGCCTCCCGAGTGTTAATTTCGGAATGATTGAGCCATTGATGGCTTCTTGTGAAATATTCATTCCATTTTGTCGCGCGCTCGTCAAGATGCAATTTGGGGTGGGGTCTCTGTCGGACCCGACGAGGGGATGGGTTGGCGGGTACGAAATCAGGGGCGCGGACTGGCACAGGCAGTTGCCGTTCGACGCCCTTGTCCGGCGCAGGCGCCTTGGCTAACTTCCGCTCCCGCGCGACTGGCGAACGACGGCGGGGAACCATCGGCAAGCACGGGTATCGACCGCCGCTTGCCCAAGCGATCTCAACGCCAGGAGGTGATTGCCATGTCGCCGCTCGCAGCCCTGCTAGCCATCGTTACCGCCGTACTGATCGGCGCGATCAGCCCCGGCCCGAGTTTTCTGTTTGTCACCCGCATTTCGATCGCCCAATCCCGCATGCATGGCTTGGCGACGGCGATCGGCATGGGGGCGGGCGGCACGGTTTTCGCCAGCTTGGCGCTGCTTGGCCTTGCCGCACTGCTCAACCAGGTCGCCTGGCTTTATCTCGCGCTGAAACTCGCCGGCGGCTGCTATCTGGTCTGGCTGGGGCTTCGCATCTGGCGTGGCGCCGCCGAACCCTTGCCGTCAATTGGCACCGTTCCGGTCGAAAACCGTTCGCTTTGGCGCTCGGTCCTGTTCGCCACCCTGACCCAGCTCAGCAATCCGAAGACTGCGGTCGTCTATGCCAGCATCTTCGCGGCGATGCTGCCTGCCGCGCCGCCGGCATGGCTTCTTCTGCTGCTGCCGCCGCTGGTCTTTGTTGTCGAGGCCGGCTGGTACGCGGTTGTCGCGCTGGTCTTCTCGGCGGATTATCCCCGGGCGGCCTATTCGCGCGGCAAGCTGTGGGTGGACCGGTTGGCCGGCACGGCGATGGGCCTGCTCGGGCTTCGCCTCATCATCGATGGCATCGGGCTGCGCAAGCTCTGAATTTCGCAGGCGCGCCGCGTCGGCGGCGCCTCATGAAAAGGGTCTAGAGGTACTTCTCGACCTTCTTGCCGACGCGCAGGAACCGCAGCGGGTCGATGGCTTCGCCGTCGTGGCGCACTTCGTAGTGCAGATGCGGGCCGGTCGAGCGGCCGCTGCTGCCGGTCTGGCCGATCACGTCGCCGGCCTTCAGCGTTTGGCCGACCGCCACCGAGATGCGGCCGAGATGCGCGTAACGTGTCGTGTAGCCCTGGCCGTGGTCGACCTCGACCATGCGCCCATAGCCGCCATTCCAGCCGGCCTTGGTCACCACGCCGGGCGCCGTGACGCGGGCAGCCGAACCGAGTGGAATGCGGAAATCCATGCCTGAATGCAGTGCCGCCGTGCCAAGCAGCGGGTCGGCGCGCACGCCGAACGGGCTCGTCACCGCCCGGCCGGGCGCTGGATTGGCCAGCGGCAGGCGGCGCGCTTCCTTGCGCAGGCGGTCGAGCTCGTCCAGCGCCTCGTCCAGTTCCTTGACCTTGGTGTCGAACAGCAAGGCGCTGTCGATCGGCACCAGCGGGCCGCCGACATCGCTTTCGTTCTTGCCGAAATCCTTGTCCACCGGCAGGCCGGCGGCCTGCAGTGCTTCCTTGATGGCGTCGGCATTCTCGTAGGTGGTGTCGGCAAGCTTCGTGACGCGCTGAAGTTGTTCGCTCTCGATCGCCCGCAGCGACTGGTTGATGGCCACGAACAGCTTGTCGGCACGATCGGCCGACGAGGCGTCGGGCGGCAGGTCGGCTCGGGTCGACCAGCGTGAGAACGGCTGGGCGTCGGCGCCGCTGAAGCTGGTCAGCATCGCAAGCTGCGGCGCTGCCTTGCCATCGATCAGGGCTGCGTGATCCTCGGGCTTGCTGCGGTCGCCGGGTGTGACGGCGGGGGCGGGCGCCTGCGTTTCCACGGCGGCCGGTTCGATCGCCTCTGCGCGCTCCAGGATCGGTCCCAGCCGGCCGTGGCGCTGGCTGAGCTGCGTCTGGCGCTGCAGGAGTTCGCCGACCTTGGTTTCCATCAACTGCTGGTCGAGCAATTGCCGGCTGGTGATGCGGTCGACCTGCGCGCGCAACGCGGAAATTCTGTCCTCATAGGCCTGCTGCATGCGTGCCTGGCGCGCTGTGGTGGCACCGATCAGATCGTCGCGGAAGACGAGATAGGAAGTGGCCAGAAGGTAGCCGATGATGACGGCGGCGATGGCCGAGCCGAAGCAGGCGATGAGCCACGGACGCACCGTGAAATGCCGGATTTCGTCACCACGGGCGATGATGACGGTATGCGGCTCCTTGCGCCTGCCGAAGACTGCCGACTGACCGTTTGCGTTCACCGAACCAGGCTTTCGTTTGCAACACCCGACAATGCCCATAAGACATTGTTAGGGTTAACAAAGCCTTGCGCGGCGAGCCTCCGGCCTCCATTTCCTGGAGGCGTCTCTACCGGCGCGGTCCGGGTGTTAAAGGGCGCGGACGGCCTCCAGCACCGCCTCGGCATGGCCCTTGACGCGCACCTTGCGCCAGATGCGCGCGATGCGGCCGTCGCGGCCGATCAGGAAGGTGGCGCGCTCGACGCCCATATAGGTGCGGCCGTACATCTTCTTTTCGACCCAAAGACTATAGGCCTCGATTACCTTGCGCTCCTCGTCGGAGGCGAGGTCGACGGCGAGCCCGTGCTTTGCCTTGAACTTGTCGTGTTTTTTCACGCTGTCCGGTGAAAGCCCGATGACGACGGCGCCGGTCTTTTCGAATTCGGGCCTGAGTTGCGAGAAGCTGATCGCCTCGTTGGTGCAGCTCGGCGTATCGTCTTCCGGATAGAAGTAGATAACCACCGGCTTGCCGATGAAGTCCGACAGTTTGAACGAGCCGCCGCCGTCGCGCGGCAGCGTGAAATCGGGCGCCAGATCGCCCATGTCGAGATCGGCCATAACCCTGCCTTTGTTTGAACCTATGCGCCGGCTCACGGTCCCGAAGCAGCCCAGGCCGGGACCGTGCGAGAACCTCAATAAATTGGCGCGCGCACGAACGCAAAGCGGGAATCCGCTTTTGGCGTTCGCGCCCGGCATCGGGTCGCTATAGTGTCGGCCGGGGATTCGTCCGCGAAAGAGGGCTGAAGACGGAGACTGCGTGGATCACGAGCTGCCACGGCACGAAAAGATCAGGTTCAGGCGCGAGGAGATCGCCGATCTCCACTCCTTGCCGTCTGCCAGCCCGACCCCGCCTCTGGGGCAGGCGAAGATCGGTCGCGGCGCGCGGCTCCTGATCCGTGTCGCCTTCGGCATCGGCGCGTTCTTTTTGGTCCTTGTCGCCGGCATCTACGCGATCGGCGCCTCCGGCGTCGGCTCGGAACGGCTGCGTATAGCCGCCGAACAGGCGATCGAAGGCATGGCCGGCGTCGATGTCGATGTGGCCGTCGGCCCGGCCTCGATCACGCTCGACAAGTCGAGTTTCCTCGCCCTGCAGGTTCGTGACGTCACCATGCAGACCGGCAACGGCAAGCCGATGATGGAAGCCGGCTTGATGCGTTTCGGCGTGCGGCTTTTCCCGCTTCTCACGGGCAAGGTCCAATTGACCAGCGCCAGGGTTTCGCAGGCGCGCCTGTTTGTCGACGCGCTTCCCTCGCAAGGCGGCGGCGATTGGGCCGGTTCGCTGCGCAACGCCGACGGCCTCGTCGACCCCGACAAGATCACCGATACGGTGTTCGGGGCGGTCCACCAGTCGCTGGACGCCATAAGGCTGGAATCGGTCCGCGAGATCGACCTCGACAATGTCGAGATCGTGCTGTCGAAGACTGGCGACCTGCGCCTGCTGACCATCGCCGAGGCCAATGTGGCGCAGTCGGGGCCCGGCGGCTTCACCTTCTCCTCCAGGCTCGATATCGATGGCCGCAAGCTCAGCGTCGACGCCTTGGCGGCGCGCGATCCCGCGGCACGCAAGGTCACCTCGCTGACCGCCGACATCGCGGTCGAGCCGATCGGCGCCGAACCGCAGGCGACGCCGGTCGCCGGCAGGGTGGGCGCATTGACGTTGCATCTGGAAGGATCGGAGGGCCAGGGCGACGCGCAGCCAAGGCTCGCCATTTCCGGCACGCTGGCCGGCGCGGTGCTCGACCTCGGCGCGCGCGGCATGCTGCCGCTCGACGCCAAATTGCAGGCCACGCTGCTGCGGGGCGCCAACAAGCTCGCCATCGACAAGCTCGACCTCCAGGTCGGCCGCTCGGATATCGGCATCGAGGGCTCGCTCGGTCCCAAGCCGCGCGAGGGCGTTGCCGGTGAAGACCCGTCCTACCGGTTCGATCTGGTCAGCGACAAATCGGTGCTGGCGCCGGCCGATTCCTCCGAACAGGCGCTGAGCATCGCTGCCCGCATTGCCGGCGATTACCAGACGGTCAGCCGCAAGCTTGTGGTGCCGACCATCGCGGTGCGCTCCGGCGCCGCCGGCGAGGTGCTGGGCAACGCCGCCCTCACTTTCGTGGAAGGCAAGGCGCCCGGCGTCTCGCTCGCGCTCAACGTGCACGACATGCCGGTCTCGCATGTGAAGCAGCTGTGGCCGTGGTTCTCCGCGCATGGCGCCCGCGAATGGGTGTTGCAGAACCTGTTCGGCGGCAGGGTCGTCGAGGCGAGCCTGCAATATCAGGTCGCGCCGGGTCGTGCCGGCAACGGCATTCCGCTCGACCGCAACGAGGTGTTCGGTCGCTTCCAGCTCGAAGGCTCGCGTTTCGATACGGCGGGCCAGATTCCGCCCATCCGCGACGCCAACGGCATCGTCGAATTCCACGGCAACGATGTCGACATCGCGTTGTCGTCCGGCACCGTCTATATGCCCAGCGGTCGCGTCGTCTCGGCCAGCAACGGCACGCTCACCGTCAAGAACGCCAATCTGCCGCCGGTGATCGGCGCGCTGAACATCGATGTCGTCGGCGATGCCGATGCGGTTGCTGAACTCGCCTCCTACGAGCCGATCAACGCCATGCGCCATGTCGGCCTGAAGCCGGAAGAGCTTTCGGGTACTGTCACCGGCAATGTCAGGGCCGACATCCCGTTGCAGCTCGGCATCGACACCTCCAAGCTCGGCTGGCTGGTCTCGCTGGACTATCAGAACCTGGCCATCTCCAAGCCGGTTGACGACCAGATGGTCACCGCCGCCAATGGCAGCATCGTCGTGGACCCGAAGAGCGCCACGGTGACGGCCAAGGCGCAGCTCAACGGCATCCCCGCAGACATCTCCCTGGTCGAGCCGCTCGAGCCGGACGGGCCGGCACGCGCGCGCCAGGTGTCGTTGACAGTCGACGACAAGATCCGCCAGACCATGATGCCAGGCCTGTCCGCCTTGCTTTCCGGTTCGATGAAGATCGCCCTCGACAAGAGCGACAACGACAACCAGCAGGTTGTCGCCGACCTGACCAATGCCAAGCTGAACCTGCCATGGGCGGGCTGGAGCAAGGGGCAGGGGGTGCCGGCGACCGCTTCCTTCACCATGAAGAAATCCGGCGCATCCACGAAACTTTCCGGCTTCAAGCTGGATGGCAAGACCTTTTCCGCCGCCGGGGCGGTCGAATTGTCCGACGGCAGCCTGGTGTCGGCCGACCTCAGCCATGTCCAGTTGAACCGCGGCGACGATGTCGCGGTCTCGGTCAAACGATCCGGCAAAGGTTATACCGTCAAGGTGGATGGCGATGCGCTGGACGCCCGCCCGCTGATCAAGCAATTCACCGCCGACACCGACAGCGCGACCAAGCCGGGTAGCGGCGATTCCATTTCGCTCTCCGCCGACGTCAAGGCACTGACCGGCTTCAACGACGAGACGGTGTCGAATTTCAGCCTCGACTACAGCAGCTCGGGTTCGAAGCTGAACGGGCTGAGCGTCAAGGCGCAGTCGAAGTCCGGTGCGCTGATCGATGTTTCCAACGACACGGCCAATGGCCGGCACACGCTGAACATGAAGTCGACCGATGCCGGCGCGGTGCTGCGGTTCCTCGATATCTACAAGCACATGCAGGGCGGCGCGATCACGGTGGCACTTGCCGGCGCGTCGGACGGGCCGATGCGCGGCACGGTCGACACCCGCAATTTCGTGATCGTCAACGAGCCGAAACTGGCGTCGATCGTCTCGACCAAGCCCACAGGCGACAAGCGTTCGCTCAACGATGCGGTGAAGGCCGACATCGATACCTCCCGTGCGGAGTTCGAGCGCGGTTATGCCGAGATCGACAAGGGCAATGGCTATCTGAAAGTGTCGAACGGCGTGCTGCGCGGTCCGCTGATCGGCACCACCTTCCAGGGCACGCTCTACGACCAGAACAACAATATGGACATGACCGGCACCTTCATGCCGGCCTATGGGCTGAACCGCATCTTCGGCGAACTGCCGCTGGTAGGCGCGCTGTTGGGCAATGGTCGCGACGGTGGGCTGATCGGCGTCACCTACCGCCTCAAGGGCAACGCCAACAAGCCGGACCTGCAGATCAATCCCCTGTCGGTGATCGCACCCGGCATCTTCCGCTCGATATTCGAATTCCGGTAAGCGGAGCCTGCGGGCAACCGGGCTCCGGAACCGTCGCCGGTTCCGGGTGCCGCGATCAGACCGGCTTGACCAGGATGTGTTTTTTCTTGCCGAGCGAAAGCTTTACGACGTTTTCCGGACTCAGATCCTGAAGCGTGATCGCCCGCCGCTCGTCGCTGACCGGCTGGTCGTTGACGCGCACGGCACCACCCTGGACGTGGCGGCGCGCCTCGCCATTGGAGGCGGCGAGGCCGGCCCGCACCACCAGTGCCAGAAGACCAATGCCGGCTTCAAGCTCCGCTCGCGCGATATCGATCGAGGGCAGATTGTCGGAGAGCGCGCCTTCCTCGAAGGTCTTGCGCGCCGTCTCGGCAGCTTCGTCGGCCGCCGCGCGGCCGTGCACGATGGCGGTCACTTCGGTCGCCAGGATCTTCTTCGCCTCGTTGAGCTCGGCGCCGCCGAGTGCTTCCAGCTTGGCGATTTCGGCTAGCGGCAGCCGGGTGAAGATTTTCAGGAACTTGCCGACATCGGCGTCCTCGGTGTTGCGGAAATATTGCCAGAAATCATAGGGGCTGAAGAGATCGCCATTGAGCCAGACGGCGCCGGACGCCGACTTGCCCATCTTCTCGCCGGACGATTTGGTGAGCAGCGGCGTCGTCAGCGCATAAAGCTGGGCGCCGCCCATGCGGTGGCTGAGGTCGACGCCGTTGATGATGTTGCCCCACTGGTCGGAACCGCCCATCTGCAGCACCGTGCCGTAGCGCTTGTTGAGCTCGACGAAGTCGTAGCCCTGCATGATCATGTAGTTGAACTCGAGGAACGACAGCGACTGCTCGCGATCGAGCCTCAATTTGACGCTGTCGAAGGTGAGCATGCGGTTGACCGAGAAATGCCGGCCGACATCGCGCAGGAACTCGACATAGTTGAGCTTCAGGAGCCAGTCGGCATTGTTGACCATGATGGCCGGGTTAGAGCCGTCATAGCGCAGGATGTTGCCATAGACCTTCTTGATGCTCTCGATGTTGGTCTCGATCTGCTCGATGGTGAGCAGCTTGCGCTGGTCGTCGCGGAACGAGGGGTCTCCCACCATGGAGGTGCCGCCGCCCATCAGGCTGATCGCCTTGTGGCCGGTCTCCTGCAGCCAGTACAGCATGGTGACGGAGATCAGATTGCCGATATGGATCGACGTCGCGGTGGCGTCATAGCCGACATAGCCGGTGATCGGACCTTTCAACGCCAGTGCGTCCAGCCCTTCCGGGTCGGATATCTGGTGGATGAAGCCGCGTTCATCGAGGACGCGCAGGAAATCGGACTTGAAGGCGGGCATTTTCGTGCTTTCCGAAAGATCGACGGCCGCGACCGGCCATGGCATAGGCGAATGCGCGCGTTTAGCATCTCAACAGGCGCAATCACAAGGATCGCGGTACGCTTGCCGATTTCCCGGTGTGCCCTACATCACGAATTCTTGAATTGAGGGGCTCTGCTTGCTTCGATGGCGGTGCCAGCGTATGGAAGCGCGCGCCTGTTTGGGCGCGCCGCCGTTCCAGAGCTTGCTTCGGATCGACACGCGTTGCTTCAGTTTCGAACAGATTGCCGTTTCAGATCAGTTTGATAGCCATGGCGGATGCATTGATCTCCATTGTCATTCCTGGCCGCAACGAGGCGGCCAATCTTCCTCTCCTGATCGACGAGATCGCTAGCGCGATGAGCGGGCGCGATTTCGAGATCATCATCGTCGATGACGGTTCCACCGACGACACGGCTGCCGTGCTCGCAGCCCAGGCATCGACGCAGCCTTTTCCCGTCCGTCACATCCGCCATGAAAAATCGTCCGGGCAGAGCCTTGCCGTGCGTTCCGGCATTTGGGCCGCGCGTGGCGACATCGTCGCCACCATCGACGGTGACGGCCAGAACGATCCTCAATACATCCCGGTCCTGGTCGACGCCTTGCGCAATGCCGGCCCCGATGTGGCCGCGGCACAGGGCCAGCGCCTGAAGCGGCGCGACAGCAAGGCCAAGCAGCTCGCCTCGCGCTTCGCCAACTGGCTGCGCAACGCCATCCTGCATGACGAGACCCGCGACACGGGCTGCGGGCTGAAGGCCGTGCGCACCGAGGTATTCCGCAAGATTCCGTTCTTCGACGGTACCCACCGCTTCGTCCCGGCGCTGATCATCCAGGAAGGCTATGGCGTGGTTCATTGTGACGTCGTCGACCGCTCGCGCCGTCACGGCAAATCCAATTACGGCATCTTCGACCGCGGCCTGCAGGGGACGGCCGATCTCGTCGGGGTATGGTGGCTGCGGCGCCGGCGTCGGCGAATGCCAAAGGCAAGGGAAGTGACCCATGGATAGCGTGTTGCAGGGCTTGGTTACATGGCTGCACGAGGTCTTCGTTCAGCAATTCGACGGCTGGGTGCTTCTGGGCTTCATCGCCCAGTTCTTCTTCACCATGCGCTTCGTCGTGCAATGGGTGGCTTCCGAACGCGCCAAGCGTTCCGTGGTGCCGATCGCCTTCTGGTTCTTCTCGCTCGGCGGCGGCGGGCTGCTCCTGGTCTACGCCATCCAGCGTCGCGACCCGGTCTTCATCGCCGGCCAGGGGCTCGGCTTGTTCATCTACGTCCGCAATCTTTGGCTGATTGCCAATGAGCGCAAGGCGGCGATGAGCAAGGTCGACTGACCGGATGGCCAGCGCGTCTTCGGCGGATCGCATCGAGGGGAAGGGGGCCGGACGCGTGGAGATGACTCGCAGATATCTCTTCCTGTTCCTGTTCAGCCTGGTGCTTTCGGCGTCGGGCCTGGCCAGCCTGCCGGTGGTCGACCGCGACGAGGCGCGCTTCGTCCAGGCCACCAAGCAGATGGCCGAGAGCGGCGACTATGTCGACATCCGCTTCCAGGATGCGTCCCGCTACAAGAAACCGGTCGGCATCTACTGGCTGCAGTCGGCGGCCCTGGCGCTGAGCGGCGACGGCGCCGCCGCGCCGATCTGGGTCTATCGCCTGATCTCGGCGCTGGGCATCGCGGTGGCGGTGGTGGCGATCGCCTGGACCGGCGCCAATCTGTTCGGCCCCAATGCCGGCCTTGCCGCCGGCTTCGTCGTCGCCGCCATCTTCGCCACCGCCTTCGAGGGGCGCATCGCCAAGACCGACGCGGTGCTGCTTGCCTGTTGCGTGGTCGCGCAGGGCGCGCTGGCGCAGATTTACGTCGCTTCCCGCCGCAATGAAGCTTCGCCCGACTATCTGCCCTGGCTGTTCTGGGCAGCACAAGGCATCGGCATCCTGATCAAGGGGCCGATCACCCCGCTTCTGTCCATCGTCACCATCCTCACCCTCATCGCCTTCCAGCGCGACTGGCGCTGGCTGGCGAGGCTGAAGGCTGGACGTGGCCTTTTGCTGCTGGCGCTGATCGTGCTGCCCTGGCTCGCCGCCATCACCTGGAAAAGCGGCGGCGCCTTCTGGCAGGAGGCCGTCGGCAAGGATCTCGTCGGCAAGGTCGCCGAGGGCCAGGAATCGCACGGCATGCCGCCGGGCTATTATTCGCTGACCTATTCGCTGTTCATGTGGCCATTCGGCCTGCTGGCGGTGGCGGCCGGGCTGAGGGCGCTCAACCATACGCGCGGCGACCCGCGCCTGGCCTTCTGCCTGGCCTGGTATCTGCCATACTGGCTCCTGCTGGAACTGGTGCCGACCAAGCTGCCGCATTACGTGCTGCCGGCCTATCCGGGCCTGGCGCTGCTGGTCGGCTGGCTGCTGACGCTGACGCCGCAGCAGAGTGCGGAGCCGCTGAAACGCTGGCAGACCTGGATGTATTGGGCGACCGCCTTCGGCCTGGTCGTCGTCACGCTGGGGTTGGCGGCAGTTGCCGTCGGCGCGCCGCTTTACCTCACCGGCACGTTCAATCCCTGGAGCGTGCCAGCCGCCGCCTTCGCCCTTGCCGCTGGCTATCTCGCTTTCCCGCGTAACCAGCAGATGCCGCTGAAGCGCATCGGCGCGGCCGCCGTCGCGGCTGGCGCCACCTATGCCGTGCTGATCGGCCTGATCGTGCCGGCGCTGACGCCGATCTGGCTGACGCCGCGCATCGTTGCCGCGATCAACCAGAGCCGACCATGCCCGACCTCGGTGCTGGCTTCATCGGCCTATCACGAGCCCAGCCTCGTCTTCATGGCCGGCACGAAGACTTTGCTCACCGACACGGCAGGTGCCGCGGCCCATCTCGCAGCCGATCCCGCCTGCGCGCTGGCTCTCGTGACGGTCCAGGACGATGCCGCCTTGCAGGCGGCGCTGGCCACGTCAGGCAAGACGGCGGCGCGGATCGCCGAGATCGACGGAACCAACTATTCGTCCGGCGACAAACTGGCCCTGGCGCTCTATCGCGTCGCCAAACCTTGATCGTCCGTCCGCCAGGCCTTGATGATCGGTCATGATAGCGTCACGCTTCACACATTGTGGCTTCGCCGCTCAGCGGGGCCGGGCAAAGGGCCTCGATCATGAATGACGCTGGCGATCCGCACCGGTCGCTGTTGCCGCGGATGGTGGCGCGCAGCCGCCATAATTCCAGCTTTACCTTCGCCATCATCGGCCGTCGCTTCCGCGTGCGGCCGGCGCTGTACGGCCACATTTCCTGGTGGCTGTGGGCGGGGGGCATAGCGCTTCTCGCTGCCTTCGCCGCCGCTTTCCTCGATCAGGCTTCAGTGCGGAACTGGCACGAGATCTTCGGCGCCTCGGGCGAAATCCTCACCCAGATCGGCCTCGGGCAATGGTATCTGTGGCCGGCGGCGGGCTGGCTGCTGGTCGCCAACCAGATCGACTGGACAAGCCTGCGCCGCGAGAAGCTGATGGCGGTCTATAACCGCACCTGCATCGCCATGTTCGTGCTCGTCGGCGTCGGCCTGCCGGGCCTGCTGAACATCGTGCTGAAGATAGTCTTTGGCCGCGCCCGCCCGAAATTGTTTGCCCAGGAAGGGGCGTTTTCGTTCCATCCGGGCACGGTCAACGCCGTCTACGCCTCCTTCCCGTCCGGCCACGCCACCACCATGGGCTCGGTGGCCGGCGTTCTGGTGCTTTTGTTCCCGCGCGCCAAATATCCGGTTCTGGCTCTGTGCATGGCGATCACCGCCACGCGCGTCGTCGTCGGCGCGCATTATCCGAGCGACACCATCGTCGGTTTCGGCATGGGTTTCGGCCTCGCCGTGGCGACAGGTCTGGTTTTCGCGCGGCTGGGCTTTCTGTTCCGCACCATGCCGGCGGGGCTGCCGGTGCTCAAGCGGACGGTATGGGGATCGCGCCGGAATGCAGCGCTAGCCTAGCCCTGTTCCACGCCGCCGTAGCGCCGCACCAGGCTTGCCATATCCCCCGATTGCTCCGGGTCCGTCTCGCGATCGAGGCCGTCGGCCACGCCGGCGCGGTCGGCGACCGGACGGTTCTGGCTCACCTTCCACTTGCCGTGGATGGTCTGGATGTCGATCTCCAGCCCGACAATGCCCTTGATCTGCGCCTGGATGAATGCCGGTGGGGCGTCGGTGACCGCCCAGGCCTCCTGCCGCCCATTCTCCTGCTGTCTCGTCAGGTCGCCGATCTGCGTGGCCACCCAGGCACCGTCCTCGATGATGCGCGCCGCGCCGCCCACCTGGACGATGGCGTAGTTCCAGGTCGGCACCACCTTGCCGGTCTCGCGCTTGGTCTCGTACCAGGACGGCGTGACATAGGCGTCGCTGCCCTGGAAGACGACCAGCACCTTCGCTTGCGGATTGTCGGCGATCAGCCGCCAGTGCGGGTTGGCCCTGGCCATATGGGCGCGCAGCCTGCCATTGGCGCCGACTTCCGCGTCGAGCAGGAAGGGGATGAGATCGGCCGCCGGCCCGTCCGGACCGTTGGAGACGAGCAGCCCGAGCGGATGCGCGCGCATCAGCGCGTGAAGCACCTCGGTGCGGGTTTCGATGAAATGCGGCGGCTGGTACATGGCGACACCTCGTGAGGTGCCTTATTTTGACGCCGATGCAGGCGGCCGGCAATGGACTTGCCGGCGGCCATGCCACGGTATCAAGCGATTTGGCGCAGGTGGAGCAATGGAAAGGGTTTTCCTGAACCATCGAGTTCGGAGCGCCCGACCTGGACGAAGCCGCATTTCAGGTAGAAGGCCAGCGCGCCGGGGTTCTGTTCGTTGACGTCGACGTTGAGCGGGCCCTTCAGCGCCACGGCGTGGTCGACCAGCAACCGGCCGACGCCGCGTCCATGCTGTTCGGGATCGATGAACAGCATTTCCAGATTGGCGCCGTCCAGTCCGGCAAACCCCAGCACGCGGCCGTTGTCGTCTTCGGCGACATGCACCTCCAGCGCCGCAATGTGCAGGTCGCGCAGCCGCGGCAGGAAGAACTGGATGTCGTCCTCGGTCAGGAAGTGGTGCGTGGCCCGCACCGCGGCGAGCCAGATGTCGACCAGGCGCGCAGTGTCGCGCTCGGTATAGCGTCTGATGTTCATGGTCAGTCTCGTTGCCGGGACTGGCTGGGGGAAAAACCTAGCGCAGTCGTTTCGGGCGCGGGTCGGCCAGTTCGCCGGCGAGGCGCCGGTCGAGATAGTCGGCGCATTCCTCGATCAGCAGTTCGGCGTCGTTGGAGAAGAAGTGGTTGGCGCCAGGCAGCGTCTTCTGGGTGATGGTGATGCCCTTCTGCGTATGCAGCTTGTCCACCAGTCCCTGCACGTCCTTGGCCGGCGCCACCTTGTCGGCGTCGCCATGGATGATCAGCCCGGACGACGGGCAGGGCGCCAGGAATGAGAAATCATAGGTGTTGGGCTGCGGCGCCACCGAGATGAAACCCTCGATTTCCGGACGGCGCATCAACAATTGCATGCCGATCCACGAGCCGAAGGAATAGCCGGCCACCCAGCAGTTTTTGGAATCGGGATGCAGCGACTGCACCCAGTCGAGTGCCGCGGCGGCGTCGGAAAGCTCGCCCGTGCCGTGGTCGAATTCGCCCTGGCTGCGGCCGATGCCGCGGAAGTTGAAGCGCAGCGTGGTGAAGTTGCGCTTCTGGAACATGTAAAAGAGGTCGTAGACGATCTTGTTGTTCATCGTGCCGCCGAACTGCGGGTGCGGGTGCAGAATGATGGCAATCGGCGCGCTCTTTTCCTTCGAAGGCTGATAGCGACCCTCAAGGCGGCCGGCCGGACCGGTGAAAATGACCTCTGGCATAGATGACTCCTGAAATACGCACTACTGGCGTCGTCCGAACAATCCTCACTCTGGCCTTGACGCTGAGCGAGCGTCTACCTAGAAGCTAGTTTAGAACTGTTCAAAACTGGATGACAGGGATGTAAGACCCTGCCATCGCCGCCGCAAGCCGGGTAATAGGACGGCTGGCCTTGGAATTTCAAGGAAATAACGCTTTCGCCCCAACGGGCGGGTTTTGAAGGGAAACAATCGGGCAAAAATGGCTGCCGATCGCGCCTATCTCGACCACAATGCCAGCGCGCCGCTGCTTGCCGCGGCGCGTGAGGCTATGGTCGCGGCGCTGGATGCCGCCAACCCGTCTTCGGTGCACGCCGAGGGTCGTGCCGCGCGGCGCCTGGTCGAGGATGCGCGGCGCGACGTCGCCGCTCTCGTCAGCGCCAAGCCCGAACATGTCGTTTTCACTTCCGGTGCGACGGAAGCCGCCGCCACGCTGCTGACGCCCGACTGGCGCATGGGCCGCGCCGCGCTGCGCATGGCGCGGCTTTATGTGTCGGAGGCGGACCATCCCTGCCTGCTGAATGGCGGCCGTTTCGTGCCGGAAAATATCACGCGCATCGCCGTCGACGCCGACGGCCTCGTCGATCTCAACGCGCTGGCTGCGGCGCTGGCCGTGCATGACAAGGCCGAGGGCCTGCCGCTGGTGGCGATCCATGGCGCCAACAACGAGACCGGCGTCATCCAGCCCGTTGGCGAAATTGCGGCAATCGTCAAAGCCGCCGGCGGTGTGCTGGTGGTCGACGCGGTGCAGGCCGCAGGGCGCATTCCGCTCGATATGTCAGTGCCTTATGCGGACTATGTGATTCTCTCCTCGCACAAGATCGGCGGCCCGAAGGGCGTAGGCGCCATCGTCGCCGCCTCCGACCTGATGATGCCGAAGCCGCTGGTCGCCGGCGGCGGCCAGGAGAAGGGCCATCGCGGCGGCACGGAAAACCTGCCGGGTATCGCTGGTTTCGGCGCGGCCGCGCGATCAGCACTTGCCGGTCTCGCCACCATCGATGCGGTCGGTCAGCGGCGCGACGCCATCGAGGCGATCGTGAAGGAACTGGTGCCGGACGTCGAAATCTTCGGAAAGCGCGCGCCGCGCCTTGCCAACACGACATTCTTCGCTATTGCGGGCGTCAAGGCAGAGACGGCGCAGATCGCTTTCGATCTTGCGGGCGTAGCACTTTCGGCCGGGTCCGCCTGTTCGTCCGGCAAGGTCGGGGCCAGCCACGTGCTGAAGGCCATGGGCCGCGGCGAGAGCGAGGGCGCGCTGCGCGTCTCGATCGGCGCGTCGACCACGGCCGAGGATATCGAACGCTTTCGTTCCGTGCTCGCCGGCATCGCCGCGCGCCGGACCGGACGCGAAAAAGCCGCCTGAAGGCGGCGAAAAGTTCAGGCTTCGGCCTGGTAGAGCCGTGTGTTCCGCATTGGCCGGGTGATTTCCTGGCTGGAGCGCACTATATGGAACTTACGCCGCCAGCACGGCCCTTTGGGTCGGCGGTGCCATAGTTTGAAAACGGCCGGGCCTTGACCTCGGCATGGATGGAGAACGCTTATGCCTGCCGTGCAGGAGACGATCGATCGAGTCCGAAAGATCGACGTCGACCAATACAAGTATGGATTCGAGACCCAGATCGAGACCGACAAGGCACCCAAGGGCCTTTCGGAAGACATCATCCGTTTCATCTCCGACAAGAAGAACGAGCCGGCATGGATGCTGGAATGGCGCCTGGAAGCGTATCGCCGCTGGCTGACGCTGGAAGAGCCGACCTGGGCGCGTGTCGAATATCCGAAGATCGATTTCCAGGACCTTCATTATTACGCGGCACCGAAGAACCAGTCCGGCCCGAAGTCGCTGGACGAGGTCGATCCGGAACTGCTCAAGGTCTATGAAAAGCTCGGCATCCCGTTGAGGGAGCAGGAGATTCTGGCCGGCGTGCAGAAGGAAAAGGCACCGGTCGACGGGCTGGATGGTGAAGAGCTGGACGGCGAAGCGAGCGACAATGTCTACAAGTCCGGCCGCGTCGCGGTCGACGCCGTGTTTGACTCCGTTTCGGTCGTCACCACCTTCAAGGATGAGCTGGCCAAGGCCGGCGTCATCTTCTGCTCGATCTCGGAAGCCATCCGCGAGCATCCGGAGCTGGTGAAGAAATATCTGGGCTCGGTCGTGCCGACCTCGGACAATTTCTACGCGACGTTGAATTCGGCCGTGTTCACCGACGGCTCCTTCGTCTTCGTGCCGAAGGGCGTGCGCTGCCCGATGGAGCTTTCCACCTATTTCCGCATCAACGAGAAGAACACCGGCCAGTTCGAGCGTACGCTGATCATCGCCGAGGAGGGGGCTTACGTCTCCTATCTCGAGGGCTGCACCGCACCCCAGCGCGACGAGAACCAGCTTCACGCCGCCGTGGTCGAGCTGGTTGCGCTCGACGATGCAGAGATCAAATATTCGACTGTGCAGAACTGGTATCCGGGCGACGCCGAAGGCAAGGGTGGCATCTACAACTTCGTCACCAAGCGTGGCGACTGCCGCGGCCACCGCTCGAAGATTTCGTGGACGCAAGTCGAGACCGGATCGGCCATCACTTGGAAATACCCGTCCTGCATCCTGCGCGGCGACGAGAGCCAGGGCAATTTCTATTCGATCGCGGTGTCGAACGGCTATCAGCAGATCGATAGCGGCACCAAGATGATCCACCTCGGCAAGAACACCAAGAGCCGGATCATCTCCAAGGGCATCGCGGCGGGCTTCTCGCAGAACACCTATCGCGGCCAGGTCTCGGCCCACCGTAAGGCCACCAACGCGCGCAACTTCACCAACTGCGATAGTTTGCTGATCGGCGACCAGTGCGGCGCCCACACCGTGCCCTACATGGAAGCCAAGAACTCGACCGCCAAGTTCGAGCACGAGGCGACGACCTCGAAGATTTCCGAGGACCAGAAGTTCTACGTCATGCAGCGCGGCATCCCCGAAGAGGAAGCCATCGCGCTCATCGTCAACGGCTTCGTCAAGGACGTCATCCAGGAACTGCCGATGGAGTTCGCCGTCGAGGCGCAGAAGCTCATCGGCATCAGCCTGGAGGGGAGCGTGGGGTAGTGAGTGCGAGCCCCAAACTCCCTCGAATTGCCAACGTAATACAGTGGGCAATGATCGGTGTTTTGGGCTTGTTTCTCACCGCTGCAATTGGCGGGGCCGTCCTGGTATTGATTGGTGCGATGGGCGGCTGGCCAGAACTTAAGGCACTAGGCGGTTATGCAGCCGGAATTGGTGCTGTTGGATTTTTTCTTGGGTTGTTTGTGATGCCACCGTTTTTCAGGTTTGTGTCCGAGCTCTCAAGAGTGACTGACCGCGATAGAGCGCGGTGAAGAAATTGAATTTCTGAAGGTAAGAACGATGCTTGAGATCAAGAACCTGCATGCCCGCATCGCCGATGACGGCACCGAGATCATCCGCGGGCTGAACCTGACGGTGAACAAGGGCGAAGTCGCCGCCATCATGGGCCCGAACGGCTCGGGCAAGTCGACGCTGTCCTACATCCTCGCCGGTCGCGAGGACTACGAGGTCACCGAAGGCGACATCCTCTACAACGGCGAATCCATCCTGGAGATGGACCCGGCCGAACGCGCCGCCGCCGGCATCTTCCTCGCCTTCCAGTATCCGATGGAGATACCGGGCGTGGCGACCATGGAATTCCTGAAAGTGGCCATGAACGCCCAGCGCAAGGCGCGCGGCGAGGAGCCGCTGAAGGTTCCGGAATTCCTGAAGCTGGTGAAGGAGGCCGCCGCCTCGCTCAGCATGGACATCTCCATGCTGAAGCGCCCGCTCAATGTCGGTTTCTCCGGCGGCGAGAAGAAGCGCGCCGAGATCCTGCAGATGAAGCTGCTCGCGCCGAAGCTGTGCGTGCTCGACGAGACCGATTCCGGCCTCGACATCGACGCGCTGAAGATCGTCTCCGACGGCGTCAACGCTTTGCGTTCGCCCGACCGCGCCATCATCGTCATCACCCACTACCAGCGCCTGCTCGAGCACATCGTGCCGGACAGCGTGCACGTGCTCTACAAGGGCCAGGTCATCAAGTCCGGCGACAAGTCGCTGGCGCTCGACCTCGAAGCCAATGGTTATGCCGGCGTGATCGGCGAGGCCGCGTGAGGGGGCTGTTATGAATGTACATGCTCAACCGCAGCTGACCCAGGCCGAGATGGCGCTGATCGAGGCCTTCGGCGAGCGGCAGTCGCTGCTGCCGGGCGACGGCGACGTCATGGTTCGCCGCGACAACGCCATCGAGGCGCTGAAGGGCGGCCTGCCCACCAAGCGCATCGAAAGCTGGCACTACACCAATCTGCGCACCTTGCTGACGGCGGTGCCGGGCTTCGATCCGGCGGCCAAGGCCAAGGCGCTTGCGCCGGTCGTCGAAGGCTCGGCGGTGGTCTCGGTGCTGAACGGCGCGTCCGCCGCCAAGTTCCCAGCAGTCGAAGGTGTTTCCTTCGCGCGCCTGTCCGACAAGCTGACCGACGGCAGTTTCGCGCCGGCGCTCGATCTTTATGGCAGCGATGACGCCATCGGTGCCTTGAACGTTGCCTTCGTTGCCGACGGCGTGCTGGTCGACGTCGCCGATGGCGTCGAACTGGAAAAGCCGATCGAACTGCAGAACCTGCAGGCCGGCGGCCAGAGCCATGTGCGCCTGGCCGCGCGCGTCGGCAAGGGCGCCAAGGCGGTCATCCTTGAGCGGCAGGCCGGCGAGGGCATCGCGCTCACTTCGTCCGTCAGCCAGTTGACGCTGGACGACGGGGCGGACGTCACCTGGCTGATCGTGCAGGAGCAGTCCGAGACGGCTTCGCATCTTGCGCAGTTCAAGGCCTGGATCGGCAAGGACGCCAAGCTGACCCTGTTCATCATGAACGCCGGCGGCAAGCTGGTGCGCCAGGAAATCGTCGTGGCGACCAAGGGCGAAGGCGCCGACTTCCAATTGCGCGGCATCAACCTCCTGGCCGGCGACACGCACACCGACGTCACCATGGTGCTCGACCACTCCGTGCCGCACACCACCTCGACGGAAGTGATCCGCAACGTCGTCACCGGCAAGGCGCGCGGCGTCTTCCAGGGCCGCATCAACGTGCATCAATACGCCCAGAAGACCGACGCCAAGATGGCCTGCAACACGCTTCTGTTGTCGGACGACGGCGAGTTCTCGACCAAGCCGGAGCTCGAAATCTTCGCCGACGACGTGCAGTGCGGCCACGGCGCCACCGTCACCGAGATCGACCACGGCCACCTGTTCTACCTGATGGCGCGCGGCATCGACGAGAAGACGGCGCGTGGCCTTCTGGTCAAGGCCTTCGTCGCCGAGGTCATCGAGGAACTGGACGACGAACAAATCGTCGAGGCGCTGGAAAGCAGGCTTGACGAGTGGTTTGCAACCCATGGGTAGTGAGTAGCGAATAGTGAGTAGTGAGTAGGGCAGAAATCATAGAGCCGCACTCACACTACTGACTGACCACTACTCACTGTTCGCTTCGAACGGGCAGGAAATGGACCACGTGCTGAACACTACGGCTCCCTACGATGTCGAGGCGATCCGCCGCGACTTCCCGATTCTGTCGCGCGAGGTCTACGGCAAGCCGCTGGTCTATCTCGACAACGGCGCGTCGGCGCAGAAGCCCTTGGCCGTCATCGACGCCATCGACCATGCCTACCGCAACGAATACGCCAATGTGCATCGCGGCCTGCATTTCCTGTCGAATGCCGCGACCGATGCCTATGAAAAGGCACGCGAAACGGTGCGGCGCTTCCTCAACGCGCCAAGTACAGACAACATCGTCTTCACCTCGAACACCACGGCGGCGATCAACACCGTCGCTTACGGCTTCGGCATGCCGAACATCGGCGAGGGCGATGAGATCGTGCTTTCCATCATGGAGCACCATTCCAACATCGTGCCGTGGCATTTCATCCGCGAGCGCCAGGGCGCGAAGCTCGTCTGGGTGCCGGTCGATGATCTCGGTGCCTTCCATATCGAGGATTTCGAAAAGAGCCTGACCCCGCGCACCAAGCTGGTCGCCATCACCCATATGTCGAACGCGCTGGGCACGGTGACGCCGATCAAGGAAATCTGCCGCATCGCGCATCAGCGCGGCATTCCGGTGCTGGTCGACGGCAGCCAGAGCGCCGTGCACATGCCGATCGACGTGGCTGATCTGGATTGCGATTTCTTCGTCTTCACCGGCCACAAGGTCTACGGGCCCTCCGGCATCGGCGTGCTCTACGGCAAGAAGGAACGGCTGCAAGCCATGCGCCCCTTCATGGGTGGCGGCGAGATGATCGAGGAGGTGACGGAGGACATCGTCACCTACAACGATCCGCCGCATCGCTTCGAGGCCGGCACGCCGCCGATCGTGCAGGCGATCGGGCTGGGTGCGGCGCTCGAATATATGGAAAAGGTCGGGCGCGAGCGCATCGCCGCGCACGAGGCCGATCTGAAGGCCTACGCGCATGAGCGGCTGCGCTCGATCAACTCGCTGCGCATCTTCGGCGATGCGCCTGACAAGGGCGCCATCATCTCCTTCGAACTCAAGGGCATCCACGCCCATGACGTGTCGATGGTCATCGACAGGCAGGGCGTGGCAGTACGCGCGGGCACCCATTGTGCCCAGCCGCTGTTGAAACGCTTCGGCGTCACCTCCACATGCAGGGCATCCTTCGGCATGTACAACACGCGTGCCGAGGTTGACGTGCTGGTCGAGGCACTTGAAAAAGCACGGAAATTCTTCGGGTAAACACCATGCAGGACGCCGCCATCACTGAAAAAGAGACTGAGCAGCCGGCCGCTGCCGCGTCGGCCATTCCCGCCGACGAACTGGCGCGCATCACCGACGACATCGTCTCGGCGCTGAAGACCGTCTACGATCCGGAAATTCCGGCCGACATCTATGAGCTCGGCCTCATCTACAAGATCGACATCGAGGACGATCGCGCGGTCAAGATCGACATGACGCTGACAGCACCTGGCTGCCCGGTGGCCGGCGAGATGCCGGGCTGGGTCGAGAACGCCGTCGGCGCCGTCGAAGGCGTTTCCGGCGTCGAGGTCAAGATGGTGTTCGACCCGCCATGGACGCCCGACCGCATGTCGGAAGAGGCGCAGGTCGCGGTCGGCTGGTATTAGGCCAGACGCCTGCCTCTAATAACAAAAATTGCGCCATTTTTGACATGTGCTATGATGCACTGACGCAAGGAGCCAAGTCATGAACGTTTCTCTTGGCGAGCGCTGGGAAAACTTTGTCGCGACGGCGGTCGAGGAAGGCCGTTACGGCTCCGCGAGCGAGGTTGTGCGCGAAGGTCTTCGCCTCGTGGAGGAACGGGAGGCCAAACTGGCGTCCCTTCGACAGACGATCAAGGCTGCCATCGATCGCGGCGGCAGCCATAGCGCCGAAGAGGTCGAAGCCGCGGTCAAGGCCCGGCTCGACCGGTTGAATCTCGGCGAAGCGTCGCGCTGATGAGCAGACTGCGCTTCACCAGCGAGGCGCTCGAGAATCTGGCTGACATCGCATTCTATATTGCAATGAGCACGGGCAGCCGCCCGCTTGCGGAGAACTTCGTTAAGCAGATAACGCAGAAATGCGGCCGCCTTGCATCTCTCCCTGGCACGCTTGGGCGCGACAGGTCCGAACTTCGGACCGGTCTACGCAGCATCGTATTGAAGGGCTACGTCATTTTCTTCCGCTATCGAGACGATATCGTCGAAGTGGTGACAGTTCTGGAAGGTCATAGGGATATAGATGGCTACTTTCACGACGAAGAAAGCTGACCGACTTGCCAATCGGCGCTTCATCGACCATCTATGGGGTATCCGCGGGCCTTGAACCCGCGCGAAAGTGGAGAGTGACATGGGACGCTTCGCCGTCATTTCGATGACCGACAAGGCCGCTGAGCGCGTGCGCGAGATCATGGCCACGCGCGAGAATGCGCATGGCATCCGCCTCGGCATCAAGAAGGGCGGCTGCGCCGGCATGGAATATACGGTCGACCTGGTGACCGAGCCCAATCCCAAGGACGACCATATCGAACGCGACGGCGCCCACGTCTATGTCGCGCCGGAGGCGGCACTGTTCCTGTTCGGCACCGAGATGGATTTCGAGCAGACGACGCTGCGCACCGGCTTAACCTTCCGCAATCCGAACCAGTCTTCCGCTTGTGGCTGCGGCGAATCGGTCGAGCTGAAGCCCGCCGACCTCAAGGCGCTGGCCGAAGCCCGCGCCCAAAGCGCGGCGTAAGGTTTTTGCGGCGGTGGGCGCGGAAGCCTATCGCTGGGCTTGCGCTTTTTCATGAGCGCTTCCATCTCGATCCGACCGGCCAGTGCCGCCGATCATGTGCGGCTTGCCGTTTCACGCGGCCTCGGCCGGGTCGACTGGACAGCCGATCGCAATAATTCTCGCCTGCTCGCTTTCTATGACGAAACCGGAGCTATGCGCGAGGAAGACAAGGTCTTCTTCCGCCTGAAGGGTGAAGCACTGAAGGAATTTGCCGGCGAGGACTAGCGCCTCTTTCTTCTCCCCGTTTACGGGGAGAAGGTGGCCCGAAGGGCCGGATGAGGGGCAGAGCTAGCTTCGAAAAGTCCGCGCCGCCCCTCATCTGCCTGCCGGCATCTTCTCCCCGTGAACGGGGAGAAGACAGAATCCTCATTCCACCCACATGCCGGTCCGCCGATGCCAGTCCGCGATCGATTCCTCAGGATAGAGAGCAAACACCTTGTCGCCGTCGCGGATGTTCGGCTCCGTCCAGCCGGCCTTGTATTTCAGCATCAGATGCGTGCGCTCCGGCGGCGCCGGCAGGTCGGTGTCGACGGCCGACGCGAAGGGATGCACGAGTTCGGGCCAGGTCGGATCGTAGAGCCACAGCGCCGAGCCGCAGTGCGTGCAGAAATTGCGCTCGCCGGTGGCGGTTTCGCAGACCGGCCGTTCGTCGTCCTGGATTTCGGCGCGATAGACGCCGAGCTTTTCCCCGCCGCTCACCTTCAGCGTCGCGGAGTTGGCGCCAAGATTGATCGCATAGCCGCCGCTGCCCTGCTGCTTGCGGCAGATCGAGCAATAGCAGAGCTGATAGGGCACGGGCGTGTGGCTCTCGACCTCGAAGTGGACGGCGCCGCAACGGCAGGAGCCTTGAAGAAGCATGGGCATGATCGTCTCCTCGCTGGATCGACCCTATCCTACAGCCGATCGGCTCGAAATCTGTCAGGAGAACTTGCCCGGCGTCGTGACGAGTGCGTCGGGGAGTGTCATGATCGTTTCATGGACAATGACGCTATCGCCGATCTTTTCGCCGGCCTCGGCCCGGTCGACATCCGCCGCCTGTTCGGTGGCAAGGGCATTTATTTCGACAATGTCATCATCGCCATCGATCTGCGCGGCGAATTGATGCTGAAGGGCGATGCCCAGCTGGCTTCCGAGTTCGAGGCCGCCGGCTGCAGGCAATGGAGTTATGTCGGCTCCAAGCATGGCAAGCAGGTTTCCATGCCTTACTGGACCGTGCCCGACGGTGCCGTCGACGATCCCGACGAAATGGCCGCCTGGGCGCGCAAATCCTACGAAGCGGGCCTGCGCGCCGGAAAATGAGGCGTCCGAAAATCCCTGCCGATCAACGGCAGGGATAGGCGTTCATCTTTTTCTCGAAATCGATATCGACGGACGACGTCAGCTTGCCGTTGAGCGCGTAGCCCTGAAACACGGAATAGGCGGCTGAGGCCGTAAAGCCGTGTTTTTCAAGGAATTTTACGTTCTCGGCTTCCGCCTCCTGGCTGCCCAGCTTATCGAAGCGAGCATACCATTTGCTGTAAGCCGTATAGGGCTTCTTGTTGTAGGGCGCCTTGGTCTGCAAGCCGGCGTCGATCCACTTCTTGAAGCTGGCCTCTTTCACGAATGCCCTGCCTTCCTTGATCTGCTTGGCCACCTGCTGCTCGTAAGGCGAGCATTTTGCGGCGGCCTGCGCGCCTGCCATGCCGGTTAGCAAAGCGGTGGCGCAAAAGGCAACGACGGTCAGTTTCCGCTGTATCGACATTCATCCCTCTCAACGACGGCGTTTCGTAAACTTAAGGAGTGTCCGGCAGGGCGCTCCTTTTCAGCGTCGAGACCCTACAGCGCCTTGGCAACCCGCGCCGCGACGCGGGCATTGTTTTCCACCAGCGCGATATTGGTCTTCAGGCTGCGGCCGTTGGTGAGTTCGAGGATTTTGCCGAGCAGGAACGGTGTCACCGACTTGCCGGTGACATTCTGTGCTTCCGCCGCCTTCTGCGCCGCCTCGATATAGCCGGCCATTTCGGCCGCCGGGATCTCGTCGGCGACCGGAACCGGATTGGCCACCAGCACGCCGCCATCGATGCCGAGCGCCTGGCGCGTCTTGAACAGCTTCGCGATCTTTTCGGGTGCGTCCAGCGTCAGCGGCGCGCGGAAAGGCGACTGCCTCGACCAGAAGGCCGGCATCGTCTCGCAGCCATGGCCGATCACCGGCACGCCGCGCGTCTCCAGCACTTCCAGCGTCTTTTCGATGTCGAGGATCGCCTTGGCGCCGGCCGACACCACGATCACCGGCGTGCGGGCCAGCTCGTCGAGGTCGGCGGAGATGTCAAAGCTCTTTTCGGCGCCCTTGTGTACGCCGCCGATGCCGCCGGTCGCGAACACCTTGATGCCGGCCATATGCGCGGCGATCATGGTTGCCGCCACCGTCGTGCCGCCGGTGCGGCCTTCGGCGACGGCGAAGGCGAAATCGGCGCGCGACAGCTTCATGGCATCGCCCGTCATGGCCAGCGATTCGCGCTCGCCGTCGGAAAGGCCGATCTTGATGCGGCCCTTGACCACGGCGATCGTCGCCGGAACCGCGCCTTCATCGGCAATGATCTTCTCGACATTGGCCGCCATCGCGCCATTGTCGGGATAGGGCATGCCGTGGGTGATGATGGTCGATTCCAGCGCCACCACCGGGCGCCCGGCTGCCAGTGCTTCCGCCACCGGGGCGTGGATGTCGATATAGGGGCGGGCGGTTTCAAGCGTCATTGGAAATCTCCGGTCGGCTGCCGCGCTGTCTGTGCTGCGCCGTCAACAATCTGTTCGGGCCGTCCTCATGCCACTTCCCGCGCCTGCGGCACAAGGGCCAGGGCTGCGGCAAAGGATGCCGGGGTGAAGTCGGGTATGGCGAGCGGGCTTTCGATGGCAAGCCCGGCCGCCGCCACGCCCTCGCGCAAGGCGGCGCGCAGCGGCTGGCCATGCAGCAATGCGGCGACAGTGGCGCCGGCCAGCGCATCGCCCGCGCCGGTGACGTCGACGACCGCGCGGGGCGGCGGCGGCGCGATCGAGAAGGCACCGTCCTTGTCGAAGCCGAGCGCCGGCCGGTCTCCCGCCGTCACCACGCCGCCGCGCAGGCCGATGCCGCGCAGGCCGGCCACCAGCTCGGCCTCGCCTGCGTCGCGCGCCAGGCCGGTCAGCGCCGATGCCTCGCGCCGGTTCATGAACAGCAAGGCAGGGCGCTCGAAGATCGGTGCCAGCCGCACCACCTTGGCCGGCGAGATGGCGATGACGAAGACCGGTTTTTCGCCGGCCGTCGCGGTCAGCCGCTCCAGCGCCGCCGTCGGCAAATTGGCGTCGGTGAGCACGGCGTCTGCCTGATCCACCGCCGTGCGCACGCTGGCGCGCCGCATCTGTTTGGGAAAGGCCAGCTCATAAAGCCCCATATCGGCGAAACCCACCACCAGCTCGCCGTCGCGGTCGAGGATCGCCGTGTAGCTCGGCGTGGTGCGGTCGAGGAATGTCGCGGAGAGGTCGGCGATGCCGGCCTCGGCGATGGCGCGCGCCACCGTCTCGCCGGCGCCGTCGCCGCCGCGTGTGGAGATGAGCGAGGCCGAAACGCCGCGCCGCACCACCGTGCGCAGCGCGTTGAAGACACCGCCGCCGACATCCTCGCGCATGGTGCCGGGGTTGGACGCCGCCGGCACATAGGCGCCCGCTACCTGGCCGCGCCGGTCGATATGCGCGCCGCCGGCCGCGAAAAGCTTGGGGGGCTGGTTCATGCCTGTGCCCCGATCAGGCCCGCGCGTGGCTGCGTCACGCTGCTCCTGCCGAATCGACCAGGCGTTTCCGGAGCGTTTGCCGCGATCGCATCTGGGGACAGGTTTTGCGGCTTGCTGACAAAACAAAAAAAGAACAAATACGGATAATTCATATTTTTCAACAGTTTGATGTGTCTTGCCAAAATAGAACAAAAAGGGTACATATTCACAGGAACCACCGGACGATCCGGCCTTCATTGACGACCAAGGGGTGATGTATCATGGCTCAGAATAGCTTGAGGCTTGTAGAGGACAATTCGGTGGACAAAACAAAAGCTCTGGACGCTGCGCTGTCGCAGATCGAGCGGGCATTCGGCAAGGGCTCGATCATGCGGCTCGGCGCCAATGAGCAGGTGGTCGAGATCGAGACGGTGCCGACCGGCTCGCTGGGACTCGACATCGCGCTCGGCGTCGGTGGCCTGCCACGCGGCCGCATCATTGAAATCTACGGGCCGGAAAGCTCGGGCAAGACCACGCTGGCGCTGCACACGGTGGCGGAAGCGCAAAAGAAGGGCGGCATCTGCGCCTTCGTCGATGCCGAGCACGCGCTCGACCCGGTCTATGCCCGCAAGCTGGGCGTCAATCTCGAAAATCTCCTGATCTCGCAGCCGGACACCGGCGAGCAGGCGCTGGAGATTTGCGACACGCTGGTGCGCTCGGGCGCCATCGACGTTCTGGTGGTGGACTCGGTCGCGGCGTTGACGCCGCGTGCCGAAATCGAGGGCGAGATGGGCGATTCGCTGCCTGGCCTGCAAGCCCGCCTGATGAGCCAGGCGCTGCGCAAGCTCACCGCCTCCATCTCGCGCTCCAACACCATGGTCATCTTCATCAACCAGATCCGCATGAAGATCGGCGTCATGTTCGGCTCGCCCGAAACCACCACCGGCGGCAACGCGCTGAAGTTCTACGCTTCGGTGCGCCTCGACATCCGCCGTATCGGCTCGATCAAGGACCGCGACGAGGTCGTCGGCAACCAGACCCGCGTCAAGGTGGTCAAGAACAAGCTGGCGCCGCCCTTCAAGGTCATCGAATTCGACATCATGTATGGCGAAGGCGTGTCGAAGACCGGCGAGCTGGTCGATCTCGGCGTCAAGGCCGGCATTGTCGAGAAGTCGGGCGCCTGGTTCTCCTACAATTCCCAGCGCCTCGGTCAGGGTCGCGAGAACGCCAAGCAGTTCCTGCGCGACAATCCGGATACGGCAAACGAAATCGAACTGGCGCTGCGGCAGAATGCCGGGCTGATCGCCGAGAAGCTCCTGCAGAACGGCGGCGCCGACAACGACCTAGACGACGCCGCGGAGGGGTGAGAAGCGGTCCGCGTTAGCGGACGAAAAGCCAACTGCTTGGCTTTTCGAGCTTCGAACGCCCCGAGCCTGCGAGGGGCCGGGCAGCGGCTCGCCTTGGAGCGAATTGAAAGGTCCGGTGGACCTTTCAAAGGGCTCGAACGCCCGAGGCCAAAGCCGAGGGCCGGGAAGCGTTCCGCGAAAAGCCAATTGACTGGCTTTTCGAATTTCGAGCACCCGAGGGCAGGCTTATCGCCCAACTGAGTTCACCGACCGCCGGCCCCGCGCCGGCGGTTCGCGTTTGAGCGCCTCATCCACCCGTCGAGACGGGCAGGAGCGCGCAATGCCGCGTGTTTCTGGACAGGCTGAAACGCTGCCGCTAAAAGGCCTAGTCCATTTCCGCCGCCTCGCGCGGCGGCTTCACCATAAAGGCAGTTTCGATGAGTGGCGTGAACGAAATCCGGTCGACCTTTCTCGACTATTTCCGCAAGGAAGGGCACGAGATCGTCGCCTCCAGCCCGCTGGTGCCGCGCAACGACCCGACGCTGATGTTCACCAATGCCGGCATGGTGCAGTTCAAGAACGTCTTCACGGGTCTCGAGAAGCGGCCTTATTCGCGCGCCGCGACCGCCCAGAAGAGCGTGCGCGCCGGAGGCAAGCACAATGACCTCGACAATGTCGGCTACACCGCGCGCCATCTCACCTTCTTCGAGATGCTCGGCAATTTCTCCTTCGGCGACTATTTCAAGGAACGCGCCATCGAACTTGCCTGGACGCTGATCACCAAGCATTTCGGGCTGAAGAAGGACAAGCTGCTCGTCACCGTCTACCACACCGACGACGAGGCGGCCGGCTACTGGAAGAAGATCGCCGGTTTTTCCGACGACCGCATCATCCGCATCGCCACCTCCGACAATTTTTGGGCGATGGGCGACACCGGCCCGTGCGGCCCGTGCTCGGAAATCTTCATCGACCGCGGCGAGCACATCTGGGGCGGCCCTCCCGGCAGCCCGGAAGAGGACGGCGACCGCTTCCTCGAATTCTGGAACCTGGTCTTCATGCAATATGAGCAGGTTTCGAAGGATCAGCGTGTCGACCTGCCGCGCCCCTCGATCGACACCGGTATGGGGCTGGAGCGCATGGCCTCCATCCTGCAAGGGGTGGAGAGCGTCTTCGAGACCGACCTGTTCCGCCATCTGATCGACGCGGCGTCCTCCGCCCTCGGCCATGGCCCGAATGCCGACAATGTCGGTTCCTTCCGCGTCATCGCCGATCATCTGCGCTCCTCCTCCTTCCTGGTGGCCGACGGCGTGCTGCCCTCCAACGAGGGCCGCGGCTATGTTCTGCGCCGTATCATGCGGCGCGCCATGCGCCATGCGCAGCTCTTGGGTGCTTCCGAGCCGCTGATGTGGAAGCTGGTGCCGGCGCTGGTGCGCGAGATGGGCCAGGCCTATCCGGAACTGGTGCGCGGCGAGGCGCTGATCACCGAGACGCTGAAGCTGGAGGAAACCCGCTTCCGCAAGACGCTGGTGCGTGGCCTCGGCCTGCTCGGCGAGGCAACCGACAAGCTCGGTGCCGGCGACATGCTGGACGGCGAGACCGCCTTCAAGCTCTATGACACCTACGGCTTCCCGCTGGACCTGACGCAGGACGCGCTGCGCCAGCGCTCGATCTCCGTCGATCTCGCCGGCTTCACCGACGCGATGGAGCGGCAGAAGGCGGAAGCCCGCGCCCATTGGGCGGGCTCTGGCGAGGCGGCGACCGAGACCGTCTGGTTCTCCGTGCGCGACAAGACTGGCGCCACCGAATTCCTCGGCTACGAGACCGAGAAGGCGGAAGGCATCGTCGCCACCATCGTGCGCGACGGCAAGGTGGTCGACGACGCCAAGGAAGGCGACACGGTTGCCGTCGTCGTCAACCAGACGCCGTTCTACGGCGAGTCCGGCGGCCAGATGGGCGATACCGGCACGATCACCGGCGAAGGTTTCCGCATCGACGTCACCGACACGCAAAAGAAGGCCGATGGCCTGTTCGTCCATCTCGGCAAGGTTGCCAAAGGCGCGGTGAAGACCGGCGTCGCCGTCGAACTCGAGGTCGACCATGCGCGCCGTTCGCGCCTGCGCTCCAACCATTCGGCCACGCACCTCATCCACGAGGCGCTGCGCGAGGTGCTGGGCACGCATGTCGCCCAGAAGGGCTCGCTGGTGGCGCCCGAGCGGCTGCGTTTCGACATCTCGCACAACAAGCCGATTTCGGCCGAGGAGATGGAAGTGGTCGAGCGCATGGCGAACGAGATCGTCGTGCAGAACAGCCCGGTCACCACGCGGCTGATGTCGGTCGACGATGCCATTGCCGAAGGCGCCATGGCGCTGTTCGGCGAAAAATATGGCGACGAGGTGCGGGTGGTGACAATGGGCACAGGCCTGCATGGCGCCAAGGCCAACCGGCCCTATTCGGTCGAGCTGTGCGGCGGCACCCATGTGAAGGCGACCGGCGACATCGGCCTCGTGCGCATCGTTTCCGACAGCGGTGTGGCCGCCGGCGTGCGCCGCATCGAGGCGCTGACCGGCGAGGCGGCGCGCCGTCATCTCGACGAGCAGGACCGGCGCTTGAAAACGGTGGCGGCGACGCTGAAGATTTCGCCGGCCGACGTACCCGCGCGGGTGGAAGCGCTGCTGGAAGAGCGCAAGAAGCTGGAGCGCGAACTGACCGACGCGAAGAAGAAGCTCGCCATGGGCGGCGGCGCTGCCAATGGCGCTGCCGAGACCGCGTCCGAGACGGTGGCCGGCGTCGGTTTCATGGGCAAGGCGGTGTCGGGTGTCGCGCCGAAGGACCTGAAGTCGCTGGCCGACGAAGGCAAGAAGGCGCTGGGCTCCGGCGTGGTCGTGCTGGTCGGCGAGGCCGACGGCAAGGCGAGCGTCGTCGTCGCCGTCACCGAGGATCTCACCGCGCGTTTCAGCGCGGTCGATCTGGTGCGTGTCGCCTCGGCAGCGCTCGGCGGGCAGGGCGGCGGCGGCCGGCCCGATATGGCGCAGGCCGGCGGCCCCGATGCCTCCAAGGCCGATGACGCGATCGCCGCGGTCAGGGCGACACTGGCGGCCTGAGCCACGCAAATTCCGGATGATCAATCGATGCCGGGCGTTTCGCCCGGCATTTTCTATTGTGCGGCCATCACCGCCGCGCCGATGCGCTAGCAGAACGCGTCATTCCGGCCGAGCGCAGCGAGAGCCGGAACCTATTGGCCCTACGTCGTCGAGCCCGGCCCGGTCCTCGTTCTGAACCGTTCATGGAGCAGGATCGGCGCCGCATGTTTCGCGGTTGTTTAAGCGAACCCAGGTCCCGGCCATGCTGCTCAATGGGTTCCGGGTCGGCGCTCGGCTCCGCCTCGCTTGCCCGGAATGACGAAGGTTTGGGATGCCGCTCCGTCACATCCCCTGATGGCTCGAAACAGGGTGAAGATGGCGATTACGCCTCCGTCATTCCGGCCGAGCGCAGCGAGAGCCGGAACCTATTGGCCGCAACATCGTCGAGCCCGGCCCGGTCCTCGTCTTGAATCGCTCATGCAGCAGGGCTGGCGTCGCATATTTCACGACTGTCTACGCGAACCCAAGTCCCGGCCGTGCAGCTTTATGGGTTCCGGGGCGACGCTCGGCTTCGCCTCGCTTGCCCGGAATGACGAACGCCCGGAATGATGAGCGAAAGAAGCAGCGCGGGCGCGCCTCGAAAGCCGCACCTGATGCGCCTCGAAACGCGCGCGCTATCGGGCAACCACCGCCGGGCCGATGCGGTCGACGCGGTTGGTCCAGATCGCGCCGTCGAATCGCGCCGGCAGCTTCTCCAGCGTCGCCAGATCGTCGACGCCGGTCGAATACCGCGACCCGTCATTGTCGCCCAGCACCACCAGCGTCGAACCGTGGGCGGCCAGCCGTTCGCTGAGCCGGTTCGGAAAACCCCAGGCGAATGGCGCATAGTTGGCCGGCAGCATGAACAGCGTGTTGCGGCAGTCCGCCGGCACATGGCCGCTCCAGCCCAGCGCCGCGTAACGCAACAGGCAGGGGATAACGCGGTCGGTGCCGAGCACCACCGCCTCCGGCAGCGCCGTCTTGTAGGCCTGCATCGCCTTGCCGCCGCCATAGACCAGGATCGACTTTTGCCGCTCCGCCGGCATCGCGCCGATGACCTTGGCCAGCAGGCTTCCCTCGGCGATGTCGTCGCTCTTGATGTTGATGAGGAAACGCCGGTCGGGAAACGCGGAAAACACCTCGTCGAGGCTGGGCATCAGCCCGACACCCTTGCCGCGAAACGGAAAGGTCTTGCCGCCGTCGGCGGTGTAGCCATAGCCGACATCCAGAGCCTTGAGCTCGGCCAGGCTCTTTTCGCGCGTCACGCCCTTGCCGTCGGTGCGGCAATCCACCGTCCAGTCGTGGAACACCGCGAACTGGCCGTCGGTGGTCGGGTGCACGTCGAACTCGACGATGTCGGCGCCGGCCGCGAAGGCCGCCTTGAAGCCGGCAATGGTGTTTTCCAGGTAAGCGTGCTCGGGCGGATGGATGCGGTCCGCCGTGCAGGTGTCGCGGCCGATCCCGGCAAGCGAATAGGTCTGGCCAAGGCCGCGATGGGCGATCAGCATCGGGCGCTGTTCGCTTTGACCGGCCAGCAGGCTGCTGTTGGCGGCCCAGACGGCGCCAGCGGCGGCAAAGATGCCAAGAAAAGCGATTGTGCGCTTGCGCATGATTTTCCCCCGGGGTTCGATGCGGCAACTATGCGCGCAACCGGGACGAAATCTGGACCAAGCTGTGCCGCTTTGAAGGCGGTTGTGGAAAAGGGCGACGGGCGCCTGCCTTTCGGCAAGACGCCCGTCGGTTTGTCACTGTCGGCTTATCCTACACCATCGCGAACGTGTCGGGGTCGGGGCCGATCTTGCCCTTCGCGTCGTCCAGCTTTTCGATCGCCGCGATGTCTTCCGGCGCGAGTTTGAAATCGAAAACCTGGAAGTTCTCGACGATGCGGGCCGGCGTCACCGATTTCGGGATCACGACATTGCCGATGTCGAGGTGCCAGCGCAGGATCACCTGGGCGACGGTCTTGCCGTACTTGCCGGCCAGCGCGGCCAGCGCCGGGTCGTTCAGCAATGTGCCCTGGCCGAGCGGGCTCCAGGCTTCGGTCACGATGCCTTCCTTTTCGTGATAGGCGCGCAGCGCCTTCTGCTGGAAGTGCGGGTGCAGCTCTACCTGGTTGATCGCCGGCACCACGCCGGTTTCCGCCTTCAGCCGTTCCAGATGGGCGATCTGGAAGTTGGAGACGCCGATGGAAGCGACGCGCCCTTCTTCGCGCAGCTTGATCAGCGCCTTCCAGCTGTCGACATAGCGGCCGAGCGAAGCCGCCGGCCAGTGGATGAGGTAGAGGTCGACGCTGTCGCGGCGCAGTTTCTTCAGGCTGGCGTCGAAGGCCTTGAGCGCCGCATCGTAACCCTGGTCCGAATTCCACAGTTTGGTGGTGAGGAAGATGTCCTTGGCGGGAACGCTGGAGGCGGCCAGCGCATCGCCGACGCCCTGCTCGTTGCGGTAGATCGCGGCGGTGTCGATCGAGCGATAACCAGCCTCGATGGCCGCGGTCACCGCCGCGTTGGCGCCCTCGTTCGGCACCTGCCAGACGCCGAAGCCGAGCTGCGGTATCTGCTTGCCGTCGTTGAAACGGAGTGTTGGGCTCATGGTCTCTTTCCTGAAATCGTCGTGGGATGGCGGTCGATGGGGAGACGGTGCCTGGGTTGGCCGATGGACATCGCCGGAAAGGATGGTCGCGGCCCGAACGGACCGCCACCCATAATCTGGGGCGCGCGCGTGACAACGGCAAGGAAACGACCGCCTGATTTCAGGTTCGGTACGAAAAAAGCTACTCGCACTGGAAGCCCTTAGCTGGAAGGAAGGGTCGCGAGAAAACTCTCGCGACCCTGCATCGCGTCCCACCAGGCAAGCAGCGCAGGATGCTTTTCGAACATCGGCGCCGCCACCGCAGCCTGCGCGAAATAGAAAAACATCGGTGCCGCATGCAGGTCGGCCAGCGTCAACTGCTCGCCGAGCAGGAACGGTCCGGGCTGCTTCAGCCCGGCCAATGTCGCGAGGCAGGTTTCGGCGCGCGGCACGGCAGCCGTCACCACCGCATCGTCGGGTGTCTCGCCTTGGCGCGGCTTGGAGACGGTCTCGACATAGATGTCCCACACCAGTGGCCGATAGGCATAGGCGTCGAGCAGGCCGATGATCTGGTTCATCACCGCACGCTGGCGCGGCTCATGAGGCTGCAGGGCAGGGCCGTCGAAAGCCTCGTCGACATAGCGCGCGATCGCCGTCGTCTCGAACAGCTTCAGCCCGTCATGCTCGAAGGCCGGTATCTTCGAGAAGGGATGCAGGGCGCGATACCAATCGGGCGCTCCGCCCTCGGCGAAGATGTCGACCGGCACGAGGTCGTGCTCGACATTCTTTTCCATGAGCGCGAGCCGCGCGATGCGGACATAGACGCTGTAGTCGGCGCCATAGAGGATGGGTTTCGGCTGCTGGCTCATGCTCGGCTCCGGTCGCCTCGGCTGAATATCACGAAAATGCGCCGGTCGGTCTGGCCCTGAGACCGACGCGTGGCAGGCCAGATGGGGATCGCGTGGCGCCGCTTATGGCAACCCGCAAGTCAGCAGGATTTGTCAAATGTGGCTATGGTTGTTTCCGGCCGATCGATTTGCATGAGGTTCGATATGAATGGCGAAACGGCATGGGCAGTCTACGAAGCGCGTCTGAGGCGCGTTTCGAACCACATCCACGAACACCTCGACGAGGAGCTGGATATGGAGCGCCTGGCCGAGATCGCCTGCCTGTCGTCCTATCACTGGCATCGGATCTACCGCGCCATCTACGGCGAAACGGCGGCCCAGACGGTCAAGCGTCTGAGGCTCCACCGTGCCGCCGGCGATATCGTCGAGACGGACCTGAGCGTCGGCGAAATTGCGAAACGATCTGGCTATCCCAACGTCCAGTCGTTCAATCGCATCTTCAAGGCGGCCTACGGCATGCCGCCGGCGCGCTACCGGAAAGAGGGAAGCCACACGCTGTTTGAAACCCACAAAGGAAAGGCTTCCCACATGTTCGACGTTCAGATCCGCACCATCCCGGATACCAGCCTTGTCGGCGTTGCCCATCAAGGTTCCTACCTGCAGATCGACAGGGCTTTCGAGCAGCTGTTCGGCACGCTCTATGCACGCGGCCAGGCACGGCCGGACATGCGCATGATCGGTGTCTACTTTGACGATCCCGATCTTGTCGCCGAAGACAAGCTGCGCTCGGTCGCCTGCGTCAATGCCGATGCCTCGGCACCCGTCGCGGCACCGCTCGAGCGTCGCGCGATCTCGGGCGGTGAGTATGCGGTTCTGCACCACAAGGGCCCCTATGCCGAGATGCACAAGGCCTACAAATGGCTCTATGCCGAATGGCTGCCGAAATCGGGCCGCAAGCTGCGCGATGCTCTCATGTTCGAGGAGTACCTCAACAACCCGCGTGACGTGGCTCCCTCGGAGCTCTTGACCGACATCCATCTGCCGCTGGTGTGAGAAGCGCTGCCGATATCTCGGTCAGTGGGATAGATCTGTCTGCCGTAGCGCGCGCGCCATGCGTACGGAATCGCCCCAGGTGGAAAGCCATATCAATATGTTGGTCGCGACGGAGATGGCTGCGCGAAGCGCTTTGGCGAAGTTATCCTCGCCAACCAGTTGTTGTTCGGCATGGTGCAGGTGCGCCAGTTCTTCCTCGCGGATCGAAAGGATGAGAGCATGAAGCTCCTCATCCCTGGCTGCGAGGAAATGCAACTGATCGTCGAGATGATGATGCACGGTGGCCTCCACGGCTGCCGTGCATGCCCACACGCCGCGCCGGCCTAGCAGCGCCGTGAGGAAACCGAGAAGCCAGCCGCCTCCGCTCCAAAGCTGCATTACCCGGCAGGGGCGAGATTTTCGTGACGGCATGGCTTGCCTGAAAAGCGTGCAATGCCGGATTTCGTGTTCGAGCATTTCCGAAAGCACCGGCACGCATTCGGGATAGAGCCTTCGGGCCACAGTGATCTGTGCGGAATAGATGCGGATGGCGCCGAATTCCCCCGCATGATTGACCCTGACGATACGAGCGATCGTCAGGGCATCGCGCGGAGAAAGGGGAACGACCATCGACGCTTTCCGGTTAGAAGCGTCAGGCCATCGCCTTCTGCAAATTCTCGTCGATCTTGTCGAGGAAACCGGTGGTCGACAGCCAGGGCTGGTCGGGGCCGATCAGCAGCGACAGGTCCTTGGTCATGAAGCCCGACTCGACGGTTTGGATGCAGACCTTTTCCAGCGTCTCGGCGAATTTCTTCAGCGCGGCATTGTCGTCCAGCTTGGCGCGGTGGGCGAGACCGCGCGTCCAGGCGAAGATCGAGGCGATCGAGTTGGTCGAGGTTTCCTCGCCCTTCTGGTGCTGGCGGTAGTGGCGCGTCACGGTGCCGTGCGCGGCTTCCGCTTCCACCGTCTTGCCGTCCGGCGTCATCAGCACCGAGGTCATCAGGCCGAGCGAGCCAAAGCCCTGCGCCACCGTGTCGGACTGCACGTCGCCGTCATAGTTCTTGCACGCCCAGACATAGCCGCCCGACCACTTCAGCGAAGAGGCCACCATGTCGTCGATGAGGCGGTGTTCGTACCACAGCTTGCGCGCCTTGAACTCGGCCTCGAATTCCTTCTCGTACACGTCCTGGAAGATGTCCTTGAAGCGGCCGTCATAGGCCTTGAGGATGGTGTTCTTGGTCGACAGGTAGACCGGATAGTTGCGCAGCAGGCCGTAGTTCAGCGAGGCGCGGGCGAATTCGCGGATCGACTCGTCGAGATTATACATGGCCATCGCCACGCCGGCGCCCGGCGCGTCGAACACGTCGTGCTCGATCACCTGGCCGTCGTCGCCGACGAACTTGATCGACAGCTTGCCCTTGCCGGGGAATTTGAAATCGGTCGCCTTGTACTGGTCGCCGAAAGCGTGGCGGCCGACGATGATCGGCTTGGTCCAGCCCGGCACCAGGCGCGGCACGTTCTTCATGATGATGGGTTCGCGGAAAATGGTGCCGCCCAGGATGTTGCGGATCGTGCCGTTGGGCGACTTCCACATCTTCTTCAGCTTGAATTCCTCGACGCGCTGCTCGTCAGGCGTGATGGTGGCGCATTTCACGCCCACGCCCCATTTGTTGATGGCGTTGGCCGCGTCGATCGTCACCTGGTCGTTGGTGGCGTCGCGGTGCTCGATGCCGAGGTCGTAATATTCGAGGTCGATGTCGAGATAGGGGTGGATCAGCTTGTCCTTGATGAACTGCCAGATGATGCGGGTCATCTCGTCGCCGTCGAGTTCGACGACGGGGTTAGCCACCTTGATCTTCGCCATAAAGAAAGCCTCGCTGCTGGTCGGGAAAGGGCCTCGCGCAGGGCTCGGCCGTCAGATGCGGCTCTCATAGCAAAGCGTGTTGGGGGGTGCAAACGGTGAGAAGCGGGGATGATACAAGATGGCGCCGCTTTGACGGTTCGCAAAGGCCCTTGGCTTGGAACACATCTTGAAGCTCATTTCATGCGTGGTAAGAAATCTCCATGGAACCAAATGAAGTTGAGAAATCAAAAGTGTCGGTCCGCAAGCGTGCGGATGCGATTAAGTCGTTTCGTTGCAAAAATTTGATCGCGGTCGTTGAAGACCCGTCCGACATCAAGAACATCGGGACGGTCCTGCGCAATGTAAACGCGTTGGGCGTCGAGAAAGTATACATCGTCGATCCGCGAAAGGCGCTCCCCGACGATTGGCAAGACATGCGCGAGCGGAAGTCGCTTTCCAAAACATCCGTGTCCGCCGTTAAATGGACATTCGTCAGGCGCTTCGACAGCACCGAAGCGTGTCTCGACCATTTGGAGAAGAAGGGTTTCGTTTCGATAGTCACCTCGCCGCATGTTAAGGGCAAGACGAACGTCTTTCTGCATGAGGGCGATTACACACGACCCACGAAGCTTGCGGTCTGGTTCGGCAACGAGGCACGCGGCATCAGTGCTCTTGCCGTCGAGCGCAGCGAGATGTGTGTGGCAGTTCCGATGTTCGGGATGATCGAGAGCCTCAATCTCGGTACCTGCTCAGGTATCGTTTTGTACGAAGTCGCGAAACAGCGCCGCGAGTACCAGAGCAAATATAGCCGTAGCAGACGGAAGGGGAAACGTGTTGAGCCGCTGCCCACGGTGATGCCTCGCGAAAGCGACGACCACGCTTCAGGCGAAGGCTTCGTAATAGACAAGGTGGCATCGACGGAAGATCTGACCTGACGTCGGAAGCAGCGCCTGCAAATCACCTCGAATCTGCCAACCCTTCATTTCCTCCGCCGAACATGGGGTCGCGACAACGTCGCGAATGAGCGTTCTCTGGTAGCAATGACGAATCGTCCGCTCGAGCGGATGGCCGGTTAGTCTTTGGCGAGCCACAGCTTGGCGAGAACATCGGCATGGTCGCGCCGTGGTGAATGCCAGCTTCCGTGAACTCAGGCCCCGCAGCCCGCACGCGCTCGACAGCGCAGTGTAGCCCTGCCAAGCTGCGCGTATGGAACAGCTTGGCCCGACCGAATTGAGACTGATGCAGGGCCTGGCCCAGGAGGTGACCGCGCTGCGGCCCGAGTTGCTGAACGGCGACGCCACCGTCGGCGAATTGGCCTGGGTCTGGGCCAAGGATTTCGATGCGCTCGGCCCATTCTGGCGGCATCGGTTGTGGCTCGTCGACGGCCGGCTGGCTGGCTGGGGCTGGGCGCATCTGCCTTACAAGGTTCCACGCGGCGACGGCACGTTCCGCGAGAGCGACACCGCCAATCTGATCTGGCAGGCGCATCCGGACCGGCCGGAACTGCTGGTCGACATACTGGACTGGTATGACGATGTGGCGGGCGATGTCGACCGGCTGCTGACGATACAGTCCGCCGATGTCGCGGCGCAGGCGATCGTCACCGCGCATGGCTACGCCTTCGACACGGAGGCCGGTGGAGACGACGGCTCCTGGGTGCAGTTCAACATGCGCGAGCTGACCGACGTGCCGAACCCGGCGCTGCCCGAAGGGTTCCGCTTCCTGACCGCCGCGGAAGTCCCCGCGGCGGATGCGGTCAAGGTGCATCGCGACGCATGGCATCCCTCGGCCTTCAACGAGGCGGCGTTCGAGCGGGTCCGGCAGACCTGGCCGTATCGGGCCGACCTGCATGTGCTGGTCGCCGCACCGGACGGCGCCCTGGCCGCGACCGCGATCATCCGGCTGGACGAGGCGACGCAAACCGCCGAATTCGAGCCCGTCGGCACCCATCCGGATTTCCGGCGGCGAGGGCTGGGCGCCGCGTTGCAACTGCATGGCATGCATCTGGCAAAAGCCGCCGGCGCGAAACACATGCTGGTCGCCTGTCGCGGCGCGCCGGCCCACGCGGCCGCCCGCGACATGTATTACAGCGTCGGCTTTCGCGCCTTCACCCGGGACCTGCCGCAGATCAAGGTCGCGGGGTGACGCCTGTCTTTGCCAACCCTTCATTTTCCCGGCCGAATATGGCAGGGGTCGCGACAATGTCGCAAATGAGCGTTTTCTGGTTGCAATGACGAATTCTTCACACGAAGCGGGCGGCCCCGCCATCATCCTTGTCGAGCCGCAGCTTGGCGAAAACATCGGCATGGTCGCGCGGGCCATGGCGAATTTCGGCTTGAGCGAACTCCGGCTCGTCAACCCGCGCGACGGCTGGCCGAGCGAGAAGGCGCGCGCGGCGGCGAGCCGGGCCGACCATGTTATCGACGCGGTCAAGCTTTACGATGACCTGCCTTCGGCCGTAGCCGACTTGAATTTCGTCTTCGCCACCACGGCGCGCGAGCGCGATGGCTTCAAGGAAGTTCGTGGGCCGGTGGAGGCGGGCAGGGCGCTGCGGTCGCGCCAGCGCGAGGGCTTGAAGACCGGCATCCTGTTCGGGCGCGAGCGTTTCGGCCTCTATAATGAAGAGGTCGGCCTCGCCGACGAGATCGTTACCTTCCCGGTCGATCCGGACTTTTCCTCGCTCAACATCGCCCAGGCCGTGCTTCTGATGTCTTATGAGTGGATGAAGTCCGGGCTGGAGAGCGAGACCGACACCAATTTTGCCGGCCCGGAAATGTTGCCCGCCACCAAGGAACAGCTGCACGGCCTGTTCGCGCATCTGGAGGCGGCGCTGGAGGCGCGCGGCTATTTCCGGCCCGCCGCAAAGAAGCCCAAGATGGTCGACAATCTGCGCGCCGTTCTGACCCGCGCCGGCTTCGCCCAGCCGGAATTGAAGGTGCTGCGTGGTGTGGTTGCGTCGCTCGATTATTTCTCGCCAAAGGAGCCGCGCGGCGCCGGCTATCCCGAACGCAAGGCCAAGGCCGATCGCGCCGCCCATGCGGACGATGACGCCGATACGCTGCCGCCCGAGGGCGGCAAGGGTCTCGACAACGACTGAGGACAAGCGATGAGCGAGCAGCCGATCCTGATGTTCGATTCCGGCGTCGGTGGGCTCACCGTGCTGCGCGAGGCGCGCGTCCTGATGCCCGACCGCCGCTTCATCTACATCACCGACGATGCCGCCTTTCCTTATGGCAATTGGGAAGAGCCGGCGCTGCTGGCGCATCTTCTGGCCCTGTTCGGTGAATTGCTGGAGCGTTATCGCCCGGCCATTTCCGTCATCGCCTGCAATACGGCGTCGACGCTGGTCATCGACGCGCTGCGCGAGACGTTCCCAAGCCATCTTTTCGTCGGCACCGTGCCGGCGATCAAGCCGGCGGCCGAGCGCACGCGCTCCGGCCTGGTTTCGGTGCTGGCGACGCCGGGTACGGTCAAGCGGCAATACACGCGCGACCTGATCGCGAAATGGGCGCAGAAATGTCATGTGCGCCTGGTCGGCTCGACGGCGCTGGCGGGCCTCGCCGAGGTCTATATGCGTGACGGCTTCGTCGACGAGGAAGCCGTGCGCGCCGAGATCGCGCCCTGCTTCATCGAGCAGGACGGCCGTTTCACCGACATCGTCGTTTTGGCCTGCACGCACTATCCCTTCCTGGCCAACCGCATGCGCAAGACCGCGCCCTGGCCGGTCGACTGGATCGACCCGGCGGAAGCGATCGCGCGGCGCGCGCTGTCGCTGCTGGATGGAGCGCAGGCAGGCAGCCGCAGGGACTTCGCACCGAACGGCCCCGACATCGCCGTCTTCACCTCCGGCAAGCCCGACCACGCCATCCGGCGCCTGATGCAGGGCTTTGGGCTGACCACGGTTTCCTGACTTTTCGCCCTGGCCGGCCGAAAAACCGTACCGGACAGGAAGTCCGAGGACTGACCTGTCCGGTATACGCCGTTACGGCGTTCGATGGTTCGGCTCAGTAGCCGAGCGTAAAACGCTTGCCGGTGTGCTTCGGCGTCTCGGCTTCGTCCAGCACGGCGTAGGCGAGATCTTCCACCGAGACATGGCTTTCGCCCTTGGCGTCGAGCACCGGCTCGTCGCCACCCAGGCGGAACTTGCCGGTGCGTTCGCCCGGCGCGATATGCGCGGCCGGCGACACGAGCGACCATTCCAGGCCGCTCTCCTTGCGCAGCTCGGCCAGCGCGTCGCGGGCGCCGCGGGCGCCGTCGCGGTAGGCGTCCGGGAAATGCGGCGAATCGACGAGCTGGCTGCCGTCCGGCGCGTGCAGGCTGCCGGCGCCGCCCACCACGATCAGGCGCACGCCGGCCTGCTTGGCGGCGGCCACAATGGCGCGCGAGCCGGCCATGTGTTTGTTGTAGATGTCGGGATCGCCCCAGCCGCCATTGAAGGCGGAAATGACGACGTCATGGCCGGCGATCAGCGAGGCGAGCTGCTTGACGTCGGTGACGTCGGCCTTGACCGCGGTGACGCCGGCGCCAGCCTGCACCTTGGCCGGGTTGCGCACGATGGCGGTGACGCTGTGGCCGCGCTGGGTGGCTTCCTTGGTGAGCGCGCCGCCGACGAAGCCGGAAGCGCCGATAAGGGCGATCTTCATGGATGGTCTCCTTGTCTTTCCCCTTCCCCTTGCCGGGAAAGATGGATATTTTCAGTAATCAGGTTATCACGGGTAACTACATAGCGACGACCGCTTGCCGCGAAAAGAACGCATGATTTCGTGCCCAGGTTACGTGAAAGGAACCGCATGAACGCCAGAACCAACGAAGCGGGCGTGCCGCTGCTTCACACCACGCCGGGTTTCGCCATCGACGCCGACGGCAATTGTCCGATCCGCGAGGCGCTGGACCGTTTCGGCGACACCTGGAGCATCCTGGTCATCCTCAACCTGCAGCCGGCGACCATGCGCTTCAACGCGCTGAAACGGTCGATCGAAGGCATCTCGCAGCGCATGCTGACGGTGACGCTGCGCTCATTGGAACGCGACGGCCTTGTGCGTCGCACCGTGCGGCCGACCACGCCGCCGGAGGTGGAATACGCGCTGACCGAGCTCGGCCAGTCGCTTGCCGTGCCGATCGCGGCACTCGGCGCCTGGGCCGCCGGCAACCGCGACAATCTGCGTGTCGCGCGCGCCGCCTTCGACGCCGCCGCCTGAGGCCGGAGCGCCGATATGTCGGCGCGTGCCTGAGCCAACGCACCGGACGCGGCCCGATCCCCGCGCTTGACAGAACGATGACAGCGGTCTATCGAACCCGCGCAACGCCGGGCCGTGAGGTCCGGTGCTTTGTTTTATGCCGCAAGGTCCGGGAATCATCCGATTTCAGGTTCTTGCATCACCGACGTGTCCCGTGGATCTTCTTGTCGCTTGCGCGGAAGATCCTGTCAGGCTCCGAAAACGGGGGCCAGAGGAGGGCGCGTTTCCTTCACTCGGACCATGAGGTCCGGGTATTTTGTTTTGAAAGGGAATGCGATGAGCAAACGCGAATCCGCAAAGTACAAGATCGACCGTCGCCTTGGCGAAAACATCTGGGGCCGTCCGAAGTCCCCGGTCAACAAGCGCGAATACGGTCCCGGTCAGCACGGCCAGCGCCGCAAGGGCAAGCTGTCGGACTTCGGTCTGCAGCTGCGCGCCAAGCAGAAGCTGAAGGGTCACTACGGCGACGTTTCGGAAAAGCAGTTCCGCAAGACCTACGAAGAGGCCGACCGCCGCAAGGGCGACACCTCCGAGAACCTGATCGGCCTGCTGGAATCGCGCCTGGACGCCGTCGTCTACCGCGCCAAGTTCGTGCCGACCATTTTCGCTGCCCGTCAGTTCGTCAACCACGGCCACATCAACGTCAACGGCAAGCGCACCAACATCGGTTCGTACCGTTGCAAGGTCGGCGACGTCATCGAGGTGCGCGAGAAGTCGAAGCAGCTCGTCATCGTCCTGGAATCGGTCGCGCTCGCCGAGCGTGATGTGCCGGACTACATCGAAGCCGATCACAACAAGATGGTCGCCACCTTCGCTCGCATCCCCGGCCTGTCGGACGTTCCGTACGCCGTCCAGATGGAGCCGAACCTGGTCGTCGAATATTATTCGCGCTAATCAGGCGGCGAATACAGATTGCGAAAAGGCCGCCTCCGGGCGGCCTTTTTTGTCTGGAGCGTTTGTTTGGCGGGGCGAGCGCCGCTATAAGGCGCGGCATCATCCTGCGGAACGTTACGCCATGAACGTGCAAGCCGAAACCATCCCCGATCTCGACGGCGGCTGCCATCCGCTATTTCGCGATGTGTCGTCTTCGGTCGAGTTCAACAAGCTGCGCAAGCGGCTGCTCAGGCTGGCGCGCCAGGCTATGGACGACTTTTCCATGGTCAAGCCCGGCGAACGCTGGCTGGTGGCGCTGTCGGGCGGCAAGGATTCCTACGGCCTGCTCGCGCTTTTGCTGGATCTCAAATGGCGCGGCCTTCTGCCGGTGGAGCTCGTCGCCTGCAATCTCGACCAGGGCCAGCCGAACTTCCCCAAGCACATCCTGCCGGATTATCTCACCGCCAACGGCATCGCCCACCGCATCGAATATCAGGACACCTATTCGATCGTCACCGACAAGCTGCCGCAGGGCGCCACCTATTGTTCGCTGTGCTCCAGGCTGCGGCGTGGCCATCTCTACCGCGTCGCGCGGGAGGAAGGCTGTTCGGCGCTGGTGCTTGGCCACCACCGCGAGGACATCCTCGAGACCTTCTTCATGAACCTCTTCCATGGCGGGCGGCTGGCGGCGATGCCGCCGAAGCTGCTCAACGACGAGGGCGACATGATGGTGCTGCGCCCGCTCGCCTATTGCGCCGAGGACGATCTGGAAAAATTCGCCGCCGCCATGGCCTTCCCGATCATCCCCTGCGACCTGTGCGGCAGCCAGGAAGGCCTGCAGCGCAACGCCATGAAGGCGATGCTGGACGATATCGAGAAGAAGCAGCCCGGCCGCAAGGACACCATGATCCGCGCCATGGGCAATGTAAGGCCGTCGCATCTGCTCGACCGCAAACTGTTCGATTTCGCCGCGCTGGCCACCACTATCGGGAATGACGATGCACTTTGACGACCGCGATATCGAATGGCTGACCGGCGTTCTGGCCGATGCGGCCGCACAGGAGATCATGCCGCGCTTCCGGCGCCTTGGTGCCGGCGACATCCAGCAGAAGAAGTCGGCCGCCGACCTCGTCACCCAAGCGGACATCAACGCCGAGCGTGTCATCACGCAGGCGATCGCCGCGCGTTATCCGGACGCCCTCATCGCCGGCGAAGAGGCCTGCGAGGCCGACAAGACGCTGCTGGCGAAGCTCGGCGGCAGCAAGCTGGCCTTCGTCATCGACCCGGTCGACGGAACCTACAATTTCGCCTCCGGCGTGCCGGTGTTCGGCGTCATCCTGGCGGTGGTCCAGGACGGCGAGACCGTGGCGGGCATCATCTACGATCCTGTCGGCAAGGATGCCCTGATCGGCGTTCGCGGAGCGGGAAGCCACATGGTTGGCGCACAGGGGCCGGAACGTGTCGCCGTGGCCGAACCGGTGCCGTTCTCGCTGATGACCGGTGCGCTCGGCTGGCAGGCCTTCGACGAACCCGAGCGTTCGCTGCTCGCCAGGAACCAGGCCAAGTGCCTGTCCTACATCGGCTACCGCTGCTCGGCGCATGAATATCGCGTGCTTGCCGCCGGCCACGCGCATTTCATCGTCCAGAACGTGATGATGCCGTGGGATCACCTGGCCGGCGTGCTCATCCACCAGGAGGCAGGCGGCTACGCGGCGCGCTTCGACGGCAGCGCCTACCTGCCGTCGCATCTCTCCGGTGGGCTGATTGTGGCGCCCGACAAGGCAAGCTGGGCCGAGATCAGGCGCGAACTCTGGGCCTGACAAGGACCGGCAGCGCTTGGCTGCCGGCCTTGCAATCAGTGAGCAGCCTCGGCGCTGACCGTCTGGTGCGCGCTTGGCGCGGTGAACAGCTTGCCACGCTCGGCGATCAGCACCAGGACCAGCGCCATCAGCCCGACGCCGCAGAAGCCCGCGGCCAGCGGTGTGACCGTGCCGTCGAAGGCCTGGCCAACGGCGGCGCCGATCAGGCCGCCACCCAATGTCTGGATGAAACCCTGGATCGACGCGGCAGTGCCGGCGATGTGGCCGAGCGGCTCCATGGCGATGGCGTTGAAGTTCGAGCCGATCCAGCCGAACTGGAACATGGCCGCCGCGAACAGAAGCACGAACAGCGGCAACGGCACCGGCCCGAACAGCGATATCACGAACCAGATCGTCGAGACGATGGTGAAGCCGATCAGCGCACCATGCGACAGGCGGCGCATGCCAAAGCGCATCACCAGCCGCGAATTCAGGAACGACGACACCGCCATCATGCCGGCGATGGCCGCGAACAGCACCGGAAACCAGTAGCCGAGGTGGTAGATGCCGATATAGACCTGCGGCGCCGAGTTGATGAAGCCGAACAGCGCAGCGAACACCGCGGTGGATGCCAGCGTGTAGCCGAGCGACAGCCGGTTCGACAGCACGATCCTGAAGCCCTGGAAGATCGAGCCGAGATCGACGTCGCGGCGGTCTTCGGGATGCTGCGTTTCCGGCAGGCGGATGACGGCCCACAGCGCGATCGCCGCGGCGATCAGCGCCATCACCATGAAGATCATGTGCCAGTTGGCGAAGATCATCACCACTTGTCCGATCGACGGCGCCACCACCGGGATCACCATGAACACCATGAAGATCAGCGACATCACCTCGGCCATGGCGCGGCCGCCGAAACGGTCGCGCACCATCGAAACCGCGATGACACGGGTCGAAGCGGCACCGATGCCCTGGATGAAGCGCAGCGCCAGCAAGGTCTCGAAAGTCGGTGCGAAGACCGCGCCGGCGGCGGCGCAGATGTAGATGGTCAGTCCCACCAGCAACGGCGTGCGGCGGCCGAAACGGTCCGACAGCGGCCCATAGGCCAGGAGCGCGAAGGCGAGGCCGCCGAAATAGGCGGAGATCACATATTGGCGGTGGTTCTCGCTGGCGACGCCGAGGCTGGCGCCGATCTCCTGCAGGCCCGGCAGCATGATGTCGATGGCCAGCGCGTTGAGCGCCATCAGCGCCGCGCACAGCGCGATGAATTCCCAGCGCGGGATCGGGAAGGCCATCTCTTTGGCCGGCTGTTGAACTTGCGTATCCATGAGGGCGTCCCCAATGCCAAAACGCCGATGCGCCGTTAGAGCGTCCTTTGCGCGTCCGTTCGGACGCGCAAAGGACGCTCTAACATTATGAATCCGCGCATCGTGCTTTCCGAAAACCGAACCCGATTTTCGGAAAGCACGATGCGCCGGGTGGCCGGCGCATCGGGTCTCGCGTCCTCGAACGGACGGTTGTTCAGTTGTGGGCCGGGCTCGATCGTCCGGCGGGCGTCAGGTCAGGCGGCGCCTTTGACCTTGATGCCTTTCTCGTCGAAGAAGGCCTGCAATTCGCCGGCCTGGAACATCTCGCGAATGATGTCGCAACCGCCCACGAATTCGCCCTTCACATAGAGCTGCGGGATCGTCGGCCAGTTGGAATAGTCCTTGATGCCCTGGCGCAGCTCGTTGGAGTCCAACACGTTGACGCCCTTGTAGTCGACGCCGACATAGTCGAGGATCTGCACGACCTGGCCCGAGAAACCGCACTGCGGGAAGCCCGGTGTACCCTTCATGAACAGGACGACGTCGTTGCTCTTCACTTCGCTGTCGATGTAGTCGTTGATTCCGCTCATGGGCAAAAATCCTTCTGCGCCCGTGGGAGTCGGGCTTGAAACATGAGCATCAGATAAACCCGACAGCCGTGCGAGACAAGATGTTTGCCGATTTGCACTTAGGAATGGCGCAAGCGACGGGCCGTGGCTGGGCCAATCCGCCGGCCGGCGTGAAGAGCCGATGATGCGCCGGGTCCTGTTCGGCGGGCTGGCGGCGCTTTTGGCCGGTGCCCTGGCTGCCGCATGGTTTGTCTCGCTGCCGCGCCCGTCTGGCTTGGAGATTTCACCTACAGCCCAACCCGCTACCGCGCCTCAACCCGGCCTGTCGCCGGCTCCCGCACCGGCGTCGCCATCGCCATCGCAGGTGCCATCCACGCCGCCGCAGGTGCCGCCGGCACCTCCGTTGCCGCCGGGTGGCCAAGCGCCGACCGCGCCGGACAATCAGGCGCCGAACGGGGAGGCGCCCGCCGCGCTCCCACCGGCGCCGGCGACGCCAAGCGAAGCGGCGCCCATCGCGCCGGCCGCATTGCCGGAGCCCTGTCGCGACCAGACCTTCGAGACGGTCGCCTATGTCGTATGCGAGATCGATCTTCGCCGCTACGCGGTGACGTTGCAGCGGGCGGACGCCGGCGGTGTGCCTTACGCCTCGGTGCGAAAATTCACGCAGGCCATGCGCGCCGCCGGCACGCCGGCGCTGCTCGCCATGAATGCCGGCATGTACCACAAGGATTTGACGCCGGTCGGCCTGTTCGTGGCGGCGGGCCGCGAGGAAGCGCCGCTCAACCGCGACGACGCCGACGGAAATTTTTTCCTGAAACCCAATGGCGTCTTTTATGTCGACACCGACGGCAAGGCGGGCGTGTTGGAAACCGGCGCCTATGCCGCGACAAAACCCTCGGTGGCCTATGCCACGCAATCCGGCCCGATGCTGGTCATCGACGGCGCCCTGCATCCGCGCTTCGAGCCGAATGGCTCCTCCCGCTACATCCGCAACGGGGTCGGCGTCCGTGATCCCGATACGATCGTGCTGGTCATCTCGCGCGGCGAGGTCAGCCTCGGCAGCTTCGCCCGGCTGTTCCGCGACGCACTCGGCTGCAGGAACGCGCTGTTCTTCGACGGCGCCATCTCGACGCTTTCCAACGGCACCGACACGATCGTCGGCGCCTCGTTCCCGGCGGGGCCGATCCTGGCGGTGCGAATGAAGGAGAATGGGCGCTAGACGACCTCGTTTCGCGCGAAACAGACCCATTTTGCGCGCAAACAGCGGCTTGTAGACAAATCCGACGCGATTTTCGGGGGTGTCACCGACAACCGTCTGAATCAAAAGCGCTTTTTCATTTCACTTTTGTCGGCCGCGGGCGTTCTGTCCACATCGCGCGTCAGCAGCAGGCAGGAGCGCCGGCCTGGCCGAAGCGCGGGCACGTCCGGATTTTCTTAGTAAAATCAGTCCGGTATGCTGGTCTGCAGGGCCAGCGCGTGCAAAACGCCGCCCATATTGCCCTTCAGCGCGTCATAGACCATCTGGTGCTGCTGCACCCGGCTCTTGCCGCGGAAGCTTTCCGCCACGACCTCGGCTGCATAGTGGTCGCCGTCGCCGGCGAGATCGCGAATGGTCACCCGGGCGTCCGGAATGCCTTCCTTGATCAGCCGTTCGATGTCGTGTGCGTCCATCGCCATGGGACGTTCCTTCTTCAGTTCCCGATGAGGCGAGGAAATCAGGATTCGCCAGCCTCGGTCAATTCATCGGGTCTTAGTTTCGAAAACGAACCGGCATGCGAGATTTACGCAGTTGCACGGTGGAATACCGTTTGTCGGAAAACCGCTGTCCATTCTGTGCGGGTCGAAATCTGCCCAAGCCGACAGTTGGGAAAAGGTAGATCGAAAGCGATCGCGACAGACGGGCCATTTTTTCGAAAAGCCACCAAACTACCGCTTCCCCGATACGTTGCTGGATTGCCCATAACACGAAGAGAAGCAATCTGAGGATCAGGCCGAAGAAAAACTCAACCATTTCGATTTGCCACTGCGACAGCCGCTATGTTTGACTTTCACTCGCGCATCTCAGGCTTCCATGAAGGCAGGAAACCAGGATTCGTGCGCCGTTTTCAAGTCCTTGATTGATATGGCGCGTGCCGACCCGAGTTTCAATTCGCTGCCGCCGGTGGTGCCGATCCACGGCGCGAAGATGCCGAGCGCCTTGGCTTCGTTCCACAGCGCCTGCAATTCCTGCGACTGACCGCCGAACTTCACCGTCACCAGATAGCGGCTCTGATCCTCGCCGAAGAACACCGGGATCGGGTCGGCGCCGCTCAAGCCCGGCACGGTTGCGCCGATGCCGGATGCCATCGCCATTTCGGCCAGCGCCACGGCGAGGCCGCCGTCGGAGAGGTCGTGTACGGCGGTGGTGGCGCCGCTGTGGATCAGCTTGCGCACGAAATCGCCGACCTTTTTCTCGTGAGCGAGATCGACCGGCGGCGGCGGACCGTCGCTGCGGCCATGGATGTCGCGCATATAGATCGACTGGGCGAGGTGGCTGCCCCAGCCGGCGGGACCGCCGACGAGCAGGATGACTTCGCCTTCGCTGGCAAAGCCGAGCCTGGCCATCTTCGACCAGTCGTCGATCAGGCCGACGCCGCCAATGGTCGGCGTCGGCAGGATGCCCTGGCCGTTGGTTTCGTTGTAGAGCGAGACGTTGCCCGACACGATCGGGAAGTCGAGCGCGCGGCAGGCATCGCCGATGCCGGTCACCGCCTTGGCGAACTGGCCCATGATCTCGGGCCGCTCGGGATTGCCGAAATTGAGGTTGTCGGTGGCAGCCAACGGCAGCGAGCCGGTCGCGGTGAGATTGCGCCAGCATTCGGCCACCGCCTGCTTGCCGCCTTCGTAAGGGTCGGCCTCGCAATAGCGCGGCGTCACGTCGGAGGAGAAGGCGAGCGCCTTGCTGGCATGGCCGTCGACGCGCACGACACCGGCGTCGCCGCCCGGAATCTGCAGCGAATTGCCCTGGATCAGCGTGTCGTATTGTTCCCACACCCAGCGGCGCGACGACAGGTCGGGCCCGCCGAGCATCTTCACAAGTGCTGCGGCCACATCCGCCTGCGGAATGTCGTTCGCCGCCAGCGGTGCGCGCTTGGCCGGCTCCACCCAGGGGCGGTCATATTCGGGTGCCTGGTCGCCGAGTTCCTTGATCGGCAGGTTGGCGACTTCCTCGCCCTGATGCAGGATGCGGAAGCGTAGATCGTCGGTGGTCTTGCCGACGATGGCGAAGTCGAGCCCCCATTTGACGAAGATCGCCTCGGCTTCTTCTTCCTTTTCGGGGCGCAGCACCATCAGCATGCGCTCCTGGCTCTCCGACAACATCATCTCATAGGCTGACATGCGCTCTTCGCGCACCGGCACCTTGTCGAGGTCGAGCTCGATGCCGAGGTCGCCCTTGGCGCCCATCTCGACGGCCGAACAGGTGAGGCCGGCGGCGCCCATGTCCTGGATGGCGATGACAGCGCCCGACGCCATCAGTTCGAGGCAGGCTTCGAGCAGGCACTTTTCGGTGAAGGGGTCGCCCACCTGCACGGTCGGGCGCTTCTCGTCGATCTTGTCGTCGAACTCAGCCGACGCCATTGTGGCGCCGCCGACGCCGTCGCGGCCGGTCTTGGCGCCGAGATAGACGACGGGCAGGCCGACACCCTTGGCCTGCGACAGGAAGATGCCATCGGCCTTGGCGAGGCCGGCGGCGAAGGCGTTGACCAGGATGTTGCCATTGTAGCGCGCGTCGAAATTGACCTCGCCGCCAACCGTCGGCACGCCGAAGGAATTGCCGTAGCCGCCGACGCCGCTGACCACGCCGGCCACCAGATGGCGGGTTTTCGGATGATCGGGCGAACCGAAACGCAGCGCGTTCATGGCCGCGATCGGCCTGGCGCCCATGGTGAAGACGTCGCGCAGGATGCCGCCGACCCCGGTCGCAGCGCCCTGATAGGGCTCGATGAAGGAGGGGTGGTTGTGGCTCTCCATCTTGAAGACGACGACGTCGCCGTCGCCGATGTCGACCACGCCGGCGTTCTCGCCCGGACCCTGGATGACGCGCGGGCCCTTGGTGGGCAGCGTGCGCAGCCATTTCTTGGAGGATTTGTACGAGCAGTGCTCGTTCCACATCGCCGAGAAGATGCCAAGTTCGGTGAAGGTCGGCTCACGCCCGACCAGATCCAGGATACGCTGGTATTCGTCGGGCTTCAGCCCGTGCGATGCGATCAGCTCGGGTGTGATTTTCACGGTGTTGGAGATGGTCATGGTGCGGCGGGCAGCTCCGAAAGCGTGTTGGGGCCCCTATAGCCGAACAGCCGGCGCCGCGACACTGCCGATTTCAGAAAAAAAGCCGCATGCCACAGGCAGTTTGCGCAGTCTAGAGCGCCACGCGTCCGTTCGGACCCGCAAAGGACGCTTTAGAACCTTGAATCCGCGCATTGTGCTTACCGAAAATCGGACCTGATTTTCGGGCTGATACACTAGGCGTTTGGCGCCGGCGCGAGGCGTTTCGCAAGCACCATCGTGCCGGGCCGGGCGGCCCCGCCGGGGCCGGGAAGGGCCAGCACGTCGCCGGCCTCGACCTTGCCGCCGCATGTGGCGCAGGTGATTTCGGGTTCCAGCGGGTTGCCGCATGTCTTGTGCACGAAGCGCATGGGCTGCCCCTCCCTGGGTTGCACCCAGCGGTCTCCCCAGCTCGTCAGGGCGACGATGATCGGGACCAGTTCCTCGCCGGCCTTCGTGAGGCGGTATTCGAACCGCGCCGGCCGGCTCTGATACGCCACGCGTTGCAGGATGCCGCCCTCGGCCAGGTGTCGAAGCCGGCGCGTCAGCAGATTGCGCGAAATGCCCAAATCCACTGCGATATCGTCGAAACGCGACACGCCAAGGAAGACGTCGCGGACGATGAGCGGCGACCACCAGTCACCGAACACCTCCAGCGAGCGGGCGAGCGAACAGCGCATGTCGGCGAAGCTTACCTTTTTCATGCCGCGATCCTAGTCAGTTGCTTGATTGAACTCAAGGCGATAGGTTCAATCATTGAATGGAGGCGTGCCATGTATCATGCGATCGTTCGTGCCCGCATTCGCTCCCTGTTCGAGAGCGTCAACAAGGGCGATGCCGGCCCGGTGCTTGCGGCTTTCGCGCCGCGTTTCGAACATCGCTTCCTGGGCGAGGGGCATGCGCTTTCCGGGGTCCGCACCTCCTTGTCCGCAACGAGGCTATGGTATGAGCGCCTTTATCGCCTGCTGCCGGATTTGCATTTCGACCTGGACGGGATCGCCGTCAGCGGACCGCCCTGGAATACGCTCGCCATTGTCGATTGGTTGGAAACCAACAGCGGCACCGACGGAGTGCGCACCCACAATCGCGGCATTCACGCCGTGCGCCTGGCCTGGGGCAGGATGACCTCGCTTCACATTTGCCCGGACACGGCCGGGCTGGTGGCGACGCTGGATCGCCTGGCTGCCGCGGGCAACAGTGAGGCGCACGCGCCGCCGATCACGGGCTGAAGCGCGCGCCTGCCGGCGTTTCAGCCGAAGGAATCGTAGCCGACGCGGCCTTCTTCCAGAAGCCTGCGGATGATTTCCACGCCGCGCGCGACTTCGGCGCGCTGGCCCGGAGCCGAAATGCCGAAGCGTGCGCCGTGAAGCACCTGTTCGGAGCGGCCGGCCTTGAACTCGTCCTCGTCGTCGAGCAGCAGGTCGTTTTCGAACGAGGCCTTCTTGAACGTGCCGGAGAGCCAGGGATCGGGCAGGGTGAGCCAGACGAAGGGCACGTTGTCGTGTGCCTTGAAGGTGAAGCCGGCGAGCTTCTCGCGCACGATGGCGATGCGGGCGTTGATCTCGCCGATGCTCTTGTTGCGGATGTCGTGCGCCTGGCCCGACAGCACCAGTTGCGCGCCGACCTCGGCAAGCAGGAAGGGCATGCCGCCGGTCAACATCTTGTGCGCCACCTGGATGCGGTGCCGGTAGGCCGGCGGGCACGACAGCCAGCCGCCGCGCACGCCCGCTGCCACCGATTTCGACAGGCCGCCGGCAACGATGGTGCGTTCCGGCGCCAGTTCGGCCAGAAGCGGGGTCGGATCGTTGGTGAGGCCGCCGTAAAGATCGTCCTCGATCAGGAGCACATTGTATTCGCGCGCGATGCGGGCGATCTCGCGCCGGCGGTCGGTGTCGATCGTCACCAGCGTCGGGTTTTGCACCGTCGGCATCAGAAACAGCATCTTTGGATGCTTCTGCGCGCAGACCCGTTCGAAATCCTGCGGGTCGAGGCCGCCGGAATCGGAATCGACCAACACAACACGCCGGCCGACCAGCCCGGCGCTGCGTGAAATCTGCGAATAGGTGAGATGTTCGAAGGCGATGCTGTCGCCCGGCACGGTGAGCGCGGCAATGGCGGCCATCACCGCCGGGTGGGTGCCCAGCGTCGGCACGATGGTGTCGGGCGCGGGGCGAAAGTTATTGCGGGCGAGCCAAAGGCTGCCGGCTTCGTACCAGCGCTGGGGGAAGTCGCGCGTATAGCTGGCGATTTCGTAGGGGTGTTCCTGCGCCGTCTTCGTCAACAGATCGGCGATGGCGACGCCCTGGCCGGTGTCTGGCGCGGCAGTGGTGTCGAAACGCAGCTTGCCGGACGGCGGTTCGGTCAGCTTCGTGCTCTCGGCGTAGGACGAGAGCGTTATCGCATCCGCCGGCGCGCCGTCGGAATGGCGCTTCAGCACATAGGTGCCGCGGCCGACCTCGCCGCTGACCAGTCCTCGCTCGCGCAGCAATTGGTAGGCGCGGCCGACGGTGCCGACGGTCGCGCCGATGTCATAGGCGAGGTCGCGCTGCGGCGGCAGCTTGACGCCGGCGCCGAGCACACCGCGATCGATGTCCGCTTCGATGCGGTCGGCCAGGCGCTGGTAAAGCGGGCCGGTGCCGGTCGAAAGGTCGGGGAGCCAAGTTGTCATGGTGACAATTTTCTATATTGTATCAATATCAGAGTCAATACATATGGATTGCACCGCGATTGTCGCGGCAATTGTTACAATGGTGCTATGATGGCAAGTGCAATCGAGACAATTCATCGGAACCGGTCGGCTTCGGCGGGCTTTGGCAAGCAGCCTTCCGGCCTGTCGGGCTTCGTGCGCCGCATTGTTGTGGTGATTGTCACCGCGAGCAATCGACTTGCGGATGCGCTGGAGCGCCGTCGCAGCCGCCTTCAGCTGCTCGAGATGACCGACGACCAGCTCAAGGATATCGGCATCTCCCGCGCCGACGCCCATCGCGAAGGACTGCGCCCCTTTTTCGACTGACAGTCTTGGGGGAGTGAGCATGAGCGGGGAGAAGCGCCGGATAGCGTGGCAGGGCATAGTGGCCCGCCTGCAGCCTCGCCGGATATGGCAAGTGCCTAATTTTACCGTCGCCGCGGGGCCGGAGCTCGGCGGCGGCCGATGGTTCGGTCGAGGAAGGCGGCGGCGACCCCAAGCGCGACAAACAGAGCAGCGACGCCGAGCGTGCCCAAGACAACGCCAAAAATGCCGGTCATACGCACATCGAGGAACGGATAGGGCGCCTCGCCGGTGAAATGCGCGCGCGTCAGCGCATAGACAACGTACAGGACCGGGTAGATCAGCCAGACCGGAATATCCTCCCAGCGCGAGGTGCCTTCGGCGCCCGCGGTCAGCCACCACAGCACGAACAGCGCCGGCGCCACATAGTGCAGAAGCACGTTGCAAAGCAGGAACAGGCCGTGCGGCTGCCACAGTGGCGCCAGCACGACCGCATAGACGATGGTGACGACGCAGATGGCGACCGCCACGCCGGCGCGCAGCCGAGGCGAGGCGAAGCCCGGCGCCCAGGCGTAGCCGGTGGGCGTCAGCAGCGAGACATGCACCAGCACCACTGCGATGTTGGTCAGGATGGTGAAGAAGCTGAAATAGAAGACGATTGCGCCGACAAAGCCGCGCCCCGCCGCCATCGCGGCGGGAATGGTGATGAGGAATTGCAGGACGAGGCCGATGAGCCCCGCTGCCAGTCCGACGATTTGCAGAAACCGTGCCATCGACGCCGGCCGGGTCGATCAGGCCTTGGCGCCGCAGTCGCCGTTGCCGGTCTGCCAGCGGGCGATGTCGGAACCGATGCGGCCGCCGAGCGGCTCGGCCATCAGCGGGCCGAACACCTCGACGCGGTTGGAATTGCCGCGCGCCTGCACGACCAGCAGCGGCTTGCCGCCATAATGTTTGCCCGGCACCAGCAGGAACCGTGGCGTTCCGCCGAAATTGTTGAGCTCATTGGCCATCTGGTAGGACTTGAAGGCCGGGTCCTTCGAGGCGATCCAGCATTTGTGCGCGGCGATCGCCACCTGTTCCATGGCGCGCAGCGAAGCGCTCTTGCTGCCGCCGCTGGGGGCGGAATTGTAGGACTTCGACTGGCAAGCCACCAGAACCAGGCCTGCCAGGGCGACGAAGCCGAAACGGGCGGCCATCTTTGCTGCGTTCATCGTTTCGGCTTCCCCCAGTCGAGATGAAGTTTGATTGTCGTCGAAAGAGAAGATGGCCTGCTCAGGCGGCGATGCCGAGCGCGCCTTCGAACAAAGCGCGGCCATCATTGCCGCCATGCGCCGCCTCGATCAGGTTTTCGGGATGCGGCATCAGGCCAAGCACATTGCCCTTGGTCGAAATGATGCCGGCGATGTCGTTGATCGAGCCGTTCGGATTGGTGCCGTCGGCATAGCGGAACACGACCCGGCCTTCGCCCTCGATGCGCGCAAGCGTCTCTGCGTCGGCGAAATAGTTGCCGTCGTGATGTGCGACCGGGCAGCGGATGATCTGGTTCGGCTGGTAGCCCCGGGTAAAGGCGGTGTTGGCGTTGGCGACCTGGAGCTTCACTTCGCGGCAGACGAATTTCAGCGAGGCGTTACGCATCAAGGCACCGGGCAGGAGGCCCGCTTCGACCAGGATCTGGAAGCCGTTGCACACGCCCACCACCATGACGCCCTTGGCGGCCTTCTCGGCCACCGCCCGCATCACTGGCGAACGCGCCGCGATCGCCCCGCAGCGCAGATAGTCGCCGAAGGAGAAGCCGCCGGGAATGGCGATCAGGTCGACATCGGGGATTTCCGTATCGGTCTGCCAGACGGTGGCGGGCGCGGTGCCGGAAATCTTGGTCAACGCCGCGATCATGTCGCGATCGCGATTGAGGCCGGGCAGGAGGACGACGGCGGTTTTCACGTCAGGCGATCTCCACCGCGTAGTTTTCGATCACCGTGTTGGCCAGGAGCTTGTCACACATGGCCTTGAGCTCTGCTTGAGCCTTGGTTTTGTCGGTGCCGTCGATCTCGATGTCGAACACCTTGCCCTGGCGAACGGAACCTACGCCACCGAAGCCGAGGCCGCCGAGCGCATGTTCGATCGCCTTGCCCTGGGGGTCGAGCACGCCATTCTTCAGGGTTACGGTAACGCGGGCTTTCATCATGCTGTTCCTGCATCCATTCGCGGGGTCTACGAGCTTCGCTTCGAAGCACCCCGCGCGATAACACTATTAATGCGGCTTCGAGCCTTTCGGCGGCTCGGTCGAGGCGACCAGCACCGGGCCGGTCCGCTGCGGCTCGTTCTCGTTCATGATGCCGAGGCGGCGCGCCACTTCCTGGTAAGCTTCGACCAGCCCGCCCATGTCGCGGCGGAAACGGTCCTTGTCGAGCTTGTCCTGGGTGGCGACGTCCCACAGCCGGCACGAATCGGGCGAAATCTCGTCGGCGACGACGATGCGCATCATGTCGCCTTCGAACAGACGGCCGCACTCGATCTTGAAATCGACGAGCTGGATGCCGACGCCGAGGAACAGGCCGGAGAGGAAGTCGTTGACGCGGATGGCCAGTGCCATGATGTCATCGATTTCCTGCGGGCTTGCCCAGCCAAAGGCGGTGATGTGCTCTTCCGAAACCATCGGATCGTCGAGCGCGTCGGCCTTGTAGTAGAATTCGATGATCGAGCGCGGCAGCACGGTGCCTTCCTCGATGCCCAGGCGCTTGGCCAGCGAGCCGGCGGCGACATTGCGCACCACGACTTCGAGCGGGATGATCTCGACTTCCTTGATCAGCTGCTCGCGCATGTTGAGGCGGCGAATGAAGTGGGTCGGGATGCCCATCCGGTTCAGATGGTTGAAGATGTGCTCGGAAATGCGGTTGTTGAGCACGCCCTTGCCGTCGACCACTTCATGTTTCTTCTTGTTGAACGCGGTAGCGTCGTCCTTGAAGAACTGGATCAGTGTTCCCGGCTCAGGTCCTTCATAGAGGATCTTGGCCTTGCCTTCGTAAATGCGGCGGCGTGACTTCATTGGATTTTTTCTCTGGTTGGAAGGGCAAGCGGCAACGACCGGTCCCTTTCTTTCGCAACGCTTGGCGGCGCGGTGGTCTCAGTCGCGGTCTCTACCGCAATCGCGGGCTTTGCTCAATCGGCAAATCCGTTGAATCAACCGGTTTGACCACCGAAATGCCGCATTGCAGCATGCTATTTCGCATATTGACCGCGGGCCGCCCATTTGGTTTGAGGGATCGCGACAGGCACAATTGCCAGATGACTCGGTTTCCACCCGGAGGAATTGCCGCATGAGCAGCATGAAGGATCGCGAAGAAGGTTTCGAGCGCAAGTTCGCGCATGACGAGGAACTGCGCTTCAAGGCCAATGCGCGGCGCAACCGGGCGCTCGGCATTTGGGCCGCCGGGAAGCTGGGCAAAAGCGGCGCCGACGCCGAGGCCTATGCCAAGGAAGTGGTGGTTTCAGACATCGAGGAAGCCGGCGATCACGATGTCTTCCGCAAGATCCGCAAGGATTTCGACGCCGCCGGCGTCGAGCAGTCCGACCATCAGATTCGCCGCACCATGGACGAGCTGATGGCCGAGGCCATCGCCCAGATCAACAACACCTGATCGACGGCCGGTCGCGCCGACATGGCTGGACCAACGAACCGCCCGGTATTACCGGGCGGTTTTTCTTTGCCTTTTCCGTCATTTCCGGCTGAAACTGGATTCATTGTGAGAGGAATGAGCCAATGTCCCTGAAAGCACGTCTCGAAGCCGATGAAACGCTGTGCACGGCATGGTCGGGCGTGCCGGACGCGCTGACGGTGGAGATCGTTGCCCGGCAGGGTTTCGACGCTGTGACGCTGGACATGCAGCATGGCGGCCACAATGAGGACAGCGTGCTGCGCTCGATCGTACCGATCCAGGCGGTCAACAAACCGGCGCTGGTTCGCATTCCGGTCGGCCGCTTCGACATGGCCAGCCGCGCGCTTGATTTTGGCGCCGAGGCGGTGATCGCGCCAATGGTGAATTCGGTGGCCGACGCCAGGGCTTTTGCCGCGGCGATGAAATATCCGCCGCTCGGCGAACGCTCCTGGGGCCCGACCTACGCCTTGCCGCGCCACGGCAAGGGCACGCAGGCCGACTGGCTGAAGGAGAGCAACCAGCGCACGCTGGCCTTCGCCATGGTCGAGACGCGCGCCGCGCTGGCCGCGCTCGACGGCATCCTGGAAACACCCGGCATCGATGGCATCTTCGTCGGCCCGTCCGATTTCTCCATCGCCTGGAGCAACGGCGCCAAGGTCGATTCGACGCTGGAAGACATGATGGAGACCATCGCCTCGATCGCCGAACGCACCCGCAAGGCGGGCAAGCACGCCGCGATCTATGTCATCGATCCGGCCATTTCAGGCCGCGTTGTCAAGATGGGCTACCGGCTGCTGGCCATGGGCTCAGAACAGGCGCTGATCGGGCTCGGCACCAAGACGCTGCTGGCGAGCGTGAAGGAATCGATCGGTTAGGCTTCAGTCAGACTAATCCAACACGTCTATCACAACCGCGACAGGAAATGCGCGAAGGTCATCGAGCCTTCCGGCCAGGGGCCGTGGCCGGATTCGGAGTTGAGGTGGCCCGTGTCGCCGGCATCGATGAACAGCGATCCCCAAGCGCCGGCAAGGTCTTCGGCCACGTCGAAGTCGCAGAACGGGTCGTTGCGGCTGGCGATGACCATTGAGGGGAAGGGCAGCGGGTCGCGCGGATAGGGGCCGAAGGTCATCAGGTGCTTTGGCCTGATTTTCGGATTGGCGACATCCGGCGGGGCGACGAAGAAGCCGCCGGCGATCGGCTTGTCGCACAAGGGAAGCGCCTGGATGGCGGTTGCCACGCCCAGCGAATGCGCCACCAGCACCACCGGCTTGGTCGCCTCGTTGACGGCTTCGGCAACGCGGGCCGTCCAGTCCTCGCGTACCGGCTTCGACCACTCCGCTTGCTCGACACGGCGCGCGGTCGACAGTTTCGCCTCCCAGCGGCTCTGCCAATGATCGGGCCCCGAATTGGTGTAACCCGGCACGATGAGGATATCGGTGTCCTTTACTTTCATGGCTCGGATGTAGCGTTCCGCCTTTGCTGGCGCAACATGCCACTCGAATATTCGAATTGTGAACACCTTGTTCGATTTTTGCCGCCTTGTGTGAACAATGGGATTGTTCCATTTGGTAGGCGATGCAATCACCGCCGCATGCTTTCGGAGATAGGGATTTTGCGACTGACACGGCGTACAATGATGGGTGGCGTAGGGGTGATGGCCTTGGGGGCCATGACCAGCGCAGCCCGCCCGGAGAAGATGATGAGCGATCTGCCTTTTGCCGCTACCACGCCGATCAGTGTTGCCCGTGTCGGGTTGAAGACCCGCGACGCCGATGCGCTGGCCGCCTATTATCGTGCTGTTGTCGGCCTGGAAGAGCTGGCCCGCGACGGCGAGACGATCACGTTGGGCGCGGCCAACCGGCCGTTGCTGGTCTTGGAACGCGATGCGGCTGCCAAGCCGGACGATCCGCGCAGTGCCGGCCTGTTCCACACCGCCTTTCTTCTGCCAAGCCGTGCTGATCTCGGCCGCTGGATCAACCACGCCATCGAAAACAAGATCCAGGTTGAGGGCGCGTCCGACCATCTGGTCTCGGAGGCGGCCTATCTGACAGACCCGGAAGGCAACGGCATCGAGATCTATGCCGACCGCCCGCACGAAAGCTGGAAATGGGACGGCCCGAGCGTCGAGATGGCGACACTGCGCATGGATATTCCAGGCGTTGTCGGCTCGGTGCCGGCCGGCGATGCCGGCTGGAAGGGCGCGCCGGACAACACCGTTGTCGGCCATGTCCATCTGCGGGTCGGCGATCCGAACCAGGCCGAGGCCTGGTGGAACAAGGAATTCGGCTTCGACACCGTCAAGAAATACGGCACGCAGGCGGTGTTCCTGTCGTCGGGCGGGTATCATCACCATATCGGCGCCAACACCTGGCAGAGCGCCGGCGCCGGTAAGCGCGATGCCAGCCGTTCGGGTCTCGCCTGGGTCGAGATGCGCTCGGCTGAGGCCAAGACGCCGTCCGCCTATGAAGATCCGTGGGGAACCGTCATCCGCGCCGTGCCCGGCCAGCCTGGATAACAAACTGACTTTGCCGCCCTGATGGATCGTTCAGGAAGGATCCTGACACCCCCGAGCCTCGACCGATGCTAGACATTCACAGCCGAATCCGCGTCAGGCGGATTCGGCTGTTGGCATCAAGGAACTAAGGCTCATCCATGTTGAAGGTTATCGCCCGCGATTTCATCAAGCCTGAGGCACTCGAAATCGTGCAGCCGCTTTATGCCGAACTCGTCGAGAAGACGCGGCAGGAACCGCTTTGCATCTCCTACGATCTTTTTGTCGATCAGAAGGACCCGGGGCATTTCGTTTTCATCGAGGAGTGGCCAGACCGCGCCGCACTGGACGTCCACTGCCGCACCGAGCATTTCCGCCGGCTGGTGCCGCTGATCAATCAGCACCAGACCAGGGAGGGCACCGTCGTTTTGATGGACCGGTTCGTGCCCTGAGCGACGCTTAAGTGCCGATGGCGTTAGCAGCAAAGCCGGTCGACAGCCCATGGCTCCAATTGGCAAAGCCGCTGGCTTCGGCGCGTCGGGCGGCCGAGCTCCAATCATAATCGATCGCGCGCAGGGTGAACGACCATTTGCCGTTGAGGCGCGTGGCGATTGCATAGCGGGCATGCGGGCTGCCGGTCACGGTCAGGCCGGGAAAGGCCTGCACGCCGACGCTGCCCGGATTGAGGACGGTCAGGCGGTCCGAGACATGCACGATGCGCGGTGTGTGCGTATGGCCGCACAGCACGAGCTCGGCCGGCACATCGCCGAGTTTGCGTCGGATCTGGCCCTCGCTGGAGGGGAAGAAGTGGTTGCCGCCGTCTTCCTCCAGCAGGAAAACCTCGTCGTCCGCCGGGCTGCCGTGGCAGAGGAAAATCTCCGACGTCAGGCTCGTTGTCGCAGGCAGCGATGCGAGCCAATCGCGCGAAGCCTTGGTGAGGTGCCGGTATGCGAAGGCGTCAATCGTATCCATCTCGCCTGGCGGCATCTCGGCCAGCGCGCGATCATGGTTGCCGCGCACCGTCGGCCAATTCTCGGCGATCAGATATTGCGCCGTCTCTTCCGGCCATAGCGGACCGGACAAGCAGTCGCCCAGATTGACGATCAGGTCCGGCGAGGCCGTCTTGATCTCGGCATGCACCGCCTCCAGCGCCGGCAGGTTGCCGTGGATGTCGGAGATGACCGCCAGCCGCATGGATATGCTTATCCAAACACGCGCTTGAAGATGGTGTCGACATGCTTGGTGTGGTAGCCGAGATCGAATTTTTCGCGGATTTCCGCTTCGGACAGCGCCGCCGTCACTTCCTTGTCGGCAAGCAGTTCCTCAAGGAAATCAGCGCCCTGTTCCCAGACCTTCATAGCATTGCGCTGCACCAGCCGGTAGGCGTCCTCGCGGGAAACACCCGCCTGGGTGAGCGCGAGCAACACGCGCTGCGAATGCACCAGGCCGCGGAACTTGTTGAGGTTCCGGTCCATGTTTTCCGGGTAGACCAGCAGCTTGTCGATGACGCCGGTGAGCCTGGCCAGCGCGAAATCCAGCGTCACCGTGGCGTCCGGACCGATCATGCGCTCGACCGAGGAGTGAGAGATATCGCGCTCGTGCCACAGTGCCACGTTCTCCATCGCCGGCAGCACCATGCCGCGCACCAGGCGGGCAAGACCGGTGAGGTTTTCGGTCAGCACCGGATTGCGCTTGTGCGGCATCGCCGACGAGCCCTTCTGGCCGGGCGAAAAATACTCTTCCGCTTCCAGAACCTCTGTCCGCTGCAGATGACGGATCTCGGTCGCCAGCCGCTCCACCGAGGAAGCGATGACGCCGAGCGTGGCGAAGAACATGGCATGGCGGTCGCGCGGGATGACCTGCGTCGACACCGGCTCCGGCTTCAGGCCGAGCTTTTTGGCAACGTGTTCTTCGACATAGGGCTCGATGTTGGCGAAGGTGCCGATCGCGCCGGAAATGGCGCAGGTGGCGATGTCTTCGCGCGCATGGACGAGGCGCTCGCGGCAACGGCTGAATTCGGCATAGGCCTGCGCCAGCTTGACGCCGAAAGTGGTCGGCTCGGCATGGATGCCGTGGCTGCGGCCGATGGTGACGGTGTCCTTGTGCTCCAAGGCGCGGCGCTTCAGCGCCGCCAGCAACGCGTCGATGTCGGCGAGCAGGATGTCGCTGGCGCGGGTAAGCTGCACGGCAAGGCAGGTGTCGAGCACGTCCGACGAGGTCATGCCCTGGTGGATGAAGCGCGAGTCCGGCCCGACGAATTCGGCCAGATGGGTGAGGAAGGCGATGACGTCGTGCTTGGTGACGCGCTCGATCTCGTCGATCTTGTCGACATCGAACGTCGCGGCATTGCCCTTTTCCCAGATGGTCTTCGCCGCTTCCTTCGGGATGACGCCGAGTTCGGCCAGCGCATCGCAGGCATGTGCCTCGATTTCGAACCAGATGCGGAAGCGCGTCTCGGGCGACCAGATGGCGACCATTTCCGGCCGGGAATAACGTGGGATCATCGGTCCGTCCTGATGTCTGGGGAAAACTTACGCCGCGTCCTAACAGAGCACGGCAAAATGCTCAACGCGCCAGATGCTCCCGGATGCTCAATGTCGTTGCCGGACAAACCACAGTGCAGCAGCAAAGAGAGCGACAAACCCGACCGGGAAATAGAGGCGGATGCCGAGCACGGCGAACTGATAAAGCGCGCCGGCGCTGGTGAAGGCGAACTGGAACAGCCAGCGCAGGCTGAGCGGCGGGCCATGCCATTCGGCGTAGTAGGAGCGATACTGCATCGCATAGAGCCCACCGGTGACCAGCACAGTCGCCGCAAACAGCGACACGAAGCCGGCCGCGAAAACCACGCTGCCGGGGCGGCCAAGCGAGACAAAGCGCGCGACGAACAGGCCAGTCGGAAAGGCAAGAGCGCCGCCGATGGCAAACAGCGACATGATCGCAACCACGGCAGCGGACGATTCCCAGCCTTGCAGGAAAAGATTGGTCCCGGCACTGACGGCCATCGCCGTCGCCCATGCCAACGCCCCGAAGAGTGCGATGCGCGGCGCGGGCAGGGCCAGGCGCAACCGCATCGCAATCGTGCCGCGCCCGTCGGGGCGTAAAGTCGTTGCCTGGGCGGCCGGGTCTGTCACAGCCGCCCGGTCACCGCCATCCAGCGATAATCCGGCCCTTCAAAGCCGTAGCCACGAACCCAGATCAGCACCGCATAGGCCGACAGGCTGTCGCCGCCATAAGTCTGCACCGCGCCGATGCCATAGCCGTTGGGACAGCCACGGCTCTTTGGGATCGATTTGTCCTCATGCAAAAGCTTGGTCTGGCCGCCTTCGCGGGCTTCGATGCGCAGCAGTCGGAAACCCTTGGTTTCGCCCTGGCTGGAACAGATGTCGTCGCCACTCAGGGTGAATTCGTCCAAGCGCACTTCCAGCGGCTCGTCGATCGCTGGAAACACCGGCCGCGGATTGACGACCATACGGTGCGGGTCGGCCGACAACTCGGTGACGGGATTGCCGCCAACGGTGAAGCCGGCATTGGCCTCGAGTTCCGCCTGTTTGACGATGGCTTCGCCCTGTTCGCGCGCCTTGTCGCGCACTGCCTGCAGCGTGGCCTTCTCGTCGTCGAGCCGTACGCGAATGGGTGTGCCGCTGACGAATGTGTCGGTCGCCGTGTCGATGTAATAGCGGTTTGCATAAGGGAAACCGGAACCGTCCTGCAGCCGTATTCCTCGAAGGCGAAGATGCCGCCGCCCTTGGCGAAACCGAGAATCTGCAGCCGCGCGACATCGCCTGCCCGTGCGACGACGGCGCCGGCCAGGACAAGGACAACTGTGAGTGCCAAACGCATCAGACGGTTCATCTTTTCTCCGGTGTCGGCTGGAACATACCGGTTCCTATCACAATCGTTTTAGCGCGTCGCATGGCGCGAAATGCATTTTGATGGATGCGGCCGGCCCGCTCTTTGCTAGTCTCGGCGTTCTTCACAAGGAGAACTGCCATGAGCGACACGAGCAAAATTCGCGAGCATATGGAAGTCGTCGGTGCGGACGGTACCCATGTCGGTACCGTCGACAAGGTTGAAGGAAAGCGCATCAAGCTTATCAAGACAGACAGCGGCCAGGGCTCCCACCGGGGGCATCATCACTACATCCCCTTGAGCCTTTTTGCCGAAATCCAGGACGGCAAGGTGTGGCTGTCGGCGAATTCGGATGTCGCCGTCATGTTCGAGGAAGAAAGATCCGATCCAACCTGATCGGGCTTCCAACGCCATTGTCATGGAACGGACGGGCTGGCGCCTCGTGTCAGCCCGGCAGGGCCGACCATACGGGAAACAGGTCGCCTTTCGCCGGCGTGGCGGCGAAGGCTGCTCGCGCGATCGCGCGCGCCATCGTCGCGCCGGCCGCCGCATAAAGGTCGATGGCTTCGACCGCCGACGGGGTTATGCCGCTCTTTCCCGTGCCCAGCCCGAAGACCAGATCTCCGTCGACCGGCGTGTGCGTCGGCCAGATGGCGCGGGCGAAGCCGTCATGCGCGGCGATCGCCAGGCGTTTGGCGGCCGCCTTGGTCAGCACGGCGTCGGTGGCGATGATCGCGATGGTGGTGTTGGCACCGACCGGATTGTCGCGGAATTTCAGGCGTATCTGCCTGGCATTCTCGGGCAGTGGCGAAGGATAGCCCAGTCCACCGAACTCGTTGCCGATCTCGAAGGGCGCTGCCCAGAAATGACGGCTGCGGCCGACGGTGACCGAGCCGGTCGGGTTGGCCGCGACCAGCGCGCCGATGGTGATGCCGTTGTCGAGCACGGTGGAAGCCGAGCCGAGCCCACCCTTGAGCCCGGAGGTCAGCGCGCCGATACCGGCGCCAGCGGTGCCGATCTCGAAGTCGTCGGACGCCGTGAGCGCCGCCTCATGTCCCAGTTCTCTGTATGGCGGGTAGCGGCCCCAACCCTTGTCGCCGCCATTGGCAAGATCGAACAGGATGGCCGCAGGCACGATCGGCACGCGGAACCCCGCGACCTCGAAGCCGATGCCGTTTTCCCGCAAGGCTGCCTGCACGCCCGACGCGGCGTCGAGCCCGAAGGCGGAGCCGCCCGACAGCACCAGCGCATGCACGGTTTCCACCGCATTGTGCGGCTCCAGAAGGTCGGTTTCACGCGTGCCCGGCGCGCCGCCCAGCACCTGGACGCCGGCAACCGCCGGTGTGTCGCACAGGATGGCGGTGACGCCCGATTTCAGCCTGGCGTCGCCGGCATTACCGACCCGCAGGCCGGCGACATCGGTGATCAGATTGCGCGGGCCGGTGCGAAACATCATTGTCCCTCGAGAGGCACGAAGCGCGTTCCGTCGAAGCGGAAGGCGCGATAGGGGTTCTTGGCAAGGTCACCCTTGGCATCGAAGCGGATAATGCCGGTGGCGGTCGTGAAGTCGCGGTCGGCAAGGGTTTCGATCAGCGGCTTGCCGGCGGCCTCCTTCTTGGCCTGGCCGGCGATCTCGACCGCGACAAAGGCCGGCAGCGCATAGCCTTCGGGCAGCACTTTGGCGGCGCTGAACAGATCGAGCGTTTTCTTGTCCGCGACATCCGCCCATTCGGGCATGGCGATCATCAGCGTGCCTTGCGTGTAAGGCACGTCGCTCGCCGCGCGCAGGGCTTCGCCGCCGGCAAATGCCATGTCGGCGCCGAGCTTGGCGGCATCGCGCGCCATGACGGCCAGATCGCGGCCGTCGCCGCCGACGAAGACGCTGGTGGCGCCGGCCTTGCGCAAGCGGCCGACTAGCCCGACCTGGTTGTCCATTTCTGGGCGGAACGTGTCGGTGAAGACCGGCTTGAGCGCCGCCTGCTCGACGGTGGCCCGCATCGCTTCGGCAAGTTCGCGGCCGTAGATAGTGCCGTCGTCGACGACGGCGAAAGGCTGGTCGCGCCACAGCCGGGACAGGACCCTGCCGGCTGCGTCGCGTTCGGCGTCGCCGCGCGGCCCGAGCCGGAACACCGGCCAGCCAGTCTTGGCGCGCCGGTCGGTCAGGCTGTCGGTGCGCACGCCGGGGGTGATCACCGCGATGCCCGCCTGTTTGAGGATGGGCATCGCTGCCTCGATTGCCTCGGTGCACAGGAAGCCGACGACGATATCGACCTTTTCGGCAGCGAATTGCGCGGCTGCCGCGGCACCGCCCGCCGCCGTGCAGGTGTCGTCGACAACGCTGATCGCGGCGCCGTTCGCGCCGGCGCCGAGCCTTGCGCCATATTCGATCTGCCGGCCAAGGACAGCCGACGGACCCGACAGCGGTGCCGCGACGCCAATGGTCAGCGTCGTGGCGGCTGCCGGATCGAGGAGGAAAAACCCGCCAAGCAGGCTAAGGATTGCGGACGCCAGTCGCATGCGAATGAAACGTGTCTCCCTGCAGGCTTCGGCCCAGACCTAAAGGCTGCACCGTCTTGGTGCAACAAGCCTGTCGAATCTTGGTACAGCAAGGCAGTTTCGATGAGCCGCATCAACCACTTCGCTTGTGATGCACAAGATACCGCCATATATAGCGGGAGGGGTTTGGTGTCTGGAAAATCGCCCGTGCTGAAGAAGAATGATGTCGAGCCGCAGGCCTATCGCGACGCGATGAGCCGTTTCGCCGGTCATGTCCACATTGTCACCACCGACGGTCCGTCGGGCAGACGTGGCGCGACGGTGACCGCGACCTGTTCGGTTTCGGATACGCCGCCGATGATACTGGTGTGCCTCAATCGCTCCAATCCCCGCAACGAACCCTTTGTCAGCAATGGCAATTTCGCGTTGAACACGCTGGCCGCCACGCACCGGGGGCTGGCCGACGGCTTTTCCGGCCTTACTCATCTCGCGCCCGACGAACGCTTCGGACTGGCCGAATGGGACACCATCGCCACCGGCGCGCCGACGCTGGTCGGAGCGCTCGCCGTTTTCGACTGCGAGCTGACCGACATCAAGGATCTCGCCAGCCATCGTGTGCTTTTTGGCAAGGTGACAGGCCTGCGCATCGGCGATAATTTGAAGCCGCTGATCTACCATGATCGCGGCTACCGCATTCTGCAGGACTAGGGTCCTGATTCTGGGATGCGGGTACGCACGGAGACAGAATGACCGAGCTGAAACCGCGCCCCGCGCCGGGAACGATCGACGAAACGCTCGATCTCCTGACCGGCGCGGATTACGTGGCCGACCGCTCGCTGGCGACGGTGCTGTTCCTGTCGTTGCGCATGAAACGGCCGCTGTTCCTTGAAGGCGAGGCCGGCGTCGGCAAGACCGAGATCGCCAAGGTTCTGGCATCCGCGCTTGGTCGGCGGCTGATCCGCCTGCAATGTTATGAGGGGCTGGACGTTTCCTCGGCGGTCTATGAGTGGAACTATGCCGCGCAGATGATCGAGATCCGCATGGAAGAGGCGGCCGGCAAGGTCGAGCGCTCGACCATGGAGCGCAACGTCTTTTCCGAAAAATATCTGATCCGCCGCCCGGTGCTCGACGCGCTGACCGGCAAGGAAGGTGCGGCGCCCGTCTTCCTGATCGACGAACTCGACCGCACCGACGAGGCGTTCGAAGCCTTTCTTCTGGAAATCCTCTCTGACTTCCAGGTGACGGTGCCCGAGCTTGGCACGATCAAGGCGGAGGAACCGCCGATCGTCATCATCACCACCAATCGCACCCGCGAAATCCATGACGCGCTGAAGCGCCGCTGCCTTTATCACTGGGTCGATTATCCGAACGCGGCGCGCGAATTGGAGATCGTGCGGCGTAAGGTGCCCGACGCCAACAGGCGGCTGTCGGCCGAAGTCGTCGCTTTCATCCAGAAGCTGCGGCAGATCGAATTGTTCAAGGCGCCGGGCGTGGCGGAAACCATCGACTGGGCCGGCGCATTGGCGGAATTGGACAAGGTCGCGCTCGACCCCGAAACCGTGTCTGATACGATCGGCGTGTTGTTGAAATACCAGGACGACATCGCCCGGATCGAGCAGGGCGAGGGCCGGCGCATCCTCAAGGAGGTCCAGGCGGAACTGGCCTCGGCGGCGGAGTAGCATGAGATGAAAGGCAGCCAGCCGGAGGGCCGGATCGCCGACAACATCGTCTTTTTCGCGCGTGCCCTGCGCAAGGCCGGCATGCGGGTCGGCCCGGCCTCGGTCAAGGACGCCATCGAGGCGGTGCTGACCGCCGGCATCGGCGGCCGCGACGATTTCTACTGGACGCTGCACGCCGTGCTCGTCACCCGCCATGAGGACCACGCCACTTTCGACGAGGCGTTTCGCCTCTACTGGAAGTCGCGCGAGCTGGTCGAGAAGCTGCTCGCCATGTTCTCGCCGGTGGCGGTCGACAATGCCGAGCGCCGCAAGCCGCGCGCGGCGGAAAACCGGGTCAGCCAGGCGATGTTCGAAGGCCGGCAGGATGGCCGGCCGCCGCGGGAAATACCCGAAATAGAGATCGACGCGCGTTTCACCGTGTCCGGCAGCGAAGTGTTGCGCGGCAAGGATTTCGCGCAGATGAACGCCGACGAGCTCACCGACGCGCGCAAGGCGATTTCGGAATTGCGATTGCCGTTCGATACGGTCGCGACGCGGCGCTTCAAGGCCGATGGTTCCGGCCGCCGCATCGATCCGCGCGCCATGATGCGCATGGCGGCGCGCACGGGCGGAGAGCTGATCCTGCCGAAATTCCGTTCGCCGCGCGAAATCCATCCGCCGCTGGTGGTGCTGGCCGACATTTCCGGCTCGATGAGCCAGTACACGCGGATTTTCCTGCACTTCCTGCACGCGCTGACCGAGAAACGGCGGCGTGTCCATGCATTCGTCTTCGGCACCCGATTGACCAACCTGACCCGCCAGATGCGCCATCGCGACCCGGACGCGGCGCTGGCCGATGCCTCTGCCGTCGTCAAGGACTGGTCAGGCGGCACCCGCATCGGCGAGACGTTAGGTGAGTTCAACCGGCTGTGGTCGCGCCGCGTGCTGGGGCAGGGCGCCGTGGTGCTGCTGATCACCGACGGGCTGGAGCGCGACCATATCGAGGGTCTCGCGCAGGAGATGGAGCGGCTGCACAAATCCTGCCGGCGGCTGATCTGGCTCAATCCGCTGCTGCGCTTCGACGGTTTCGAGGCGCGGGCGCGCGGCGTCAAGGCGATGCTGCCGCATGTCGATGAGTTTCGCCCGGTGCACAATCTCGAAGCGCTGGCCGATCTCTGCGCCTCGTTGGCGCGGGGCTCCGCTCGCGACGTCGATCCGCGCCGCTGGCTCGACATTGGCGCGGCCAGGGCAGCGTAGCCATATGTCTGGAGGAGGGCCCATGGAAAACAGCGCCTATCTCGACGAAGCCCGCGATCCTTTGATCATCGCGGAAGACTGGATGAAGAACGGCAAGGATGTCGCCATCGCCACCGTGGTGGAAACCTGGGGGTCGGCGCCGCGTCAGGCCGGCAGCCATCTGGTGATCGACGCCGGGGGCAATTTCCACGGGTCGGTTTCCGGCGGCTGCGTGGAAGGCGCCGTGGTGGCCGAGGCGCTCGACGTCATCGGCTCGGGCAAGGCGAAGATGCTGGAATTCGGCGTCGCCGACGAAACCGCCTGGAACGTGGGGCTGTCCTGCGGCGGCCGCATCAAGGTTTATGTGGAACGACTGGGGTAGAACGACGTGAAAACGATCTGCAACGCGCGATTTTCGCCTCGCCATGAAGCTTTTTGAAATCGGCACATCACGATGGACCCCTATGCCCTCAAGACACTGAACGCCGAACGCCGCGCACGTCGTGCAGCCGTGCTGGTCACCGATCTCGGCGACGGCCGCGACCGCGTCGTGCGCGAGGGCGATAAGGTGGCGGGCGAACTGGGCGCCGCCATCGAGACTGCCTTCCGGACCGGCCGTTCCAAGGCGGTCGAGGCCGAAGGGCGTCCCTTTTTCCTCAACGCGCATCTGCCGCAACCGCGCCTGGTGGTGATCGGCGCCGTGCATATCAGCCAGGCACTGGCGCCGATGGCCAGGATTGCCGGTTACCCGGTCGAGATTATCGACCCGCGCACCGCCTTTGCCACGGCCGACCGCTTTCCCGACATGCCGCTGCACGCCGAATGGCCACAGGATGTCTTGGCGCGCCAGCCGCTCGACGGCTACACCGCGCTCGCCGCCGTCACCCATGATCCGAAGATCGACGATTTCGCGCTGAAGGCGGCGCTCGATGCGCGCTGCTTCTATGTCGGTGCGCTGGGCAGTCGCAAGACGCACGCCAAGCGGGTCGAGCGGCTGCTGGCGCTGGGTGCGAGCGCCGACGATGTCGCGCGCATCCACTCGCCGATCGGCGTCGACATCGGCGCGGCGAACCCCGCCGAGATCGCTGTTGCCGTTCTGGCCGAGGTGATCGGCGCTTTCCGCTCGCGCGGGCTGGCGCGCCGGGGCGAAGCGGCGTGAAATTCGGTCCGGTTCCGATCGATCAGGCTGAAGGCGCGATCCTGGCCCACGCGACGAATGCCGGCGAGCGGCGTTTTCGCAAGGCGCACCGGCTCGAAGCGGCCGATATCGCCGCGCTGCAGGCGGCGGGTGTCACCGAAGTTGTGGCGGCGGTGCTCGGGGCCCGCGACCTTGGCGAGGATGCCGCCGCCGGGGCGATCGCGCGGGCGATGCGCCATCGCGACATCGAGGCGAAGGCGGCGACCACGGGTCGCGTCAATCTGCATGCGTTGGCGGCCGGCGTGTTCACCGTCGATGCGGCGATGATCGACGCAATCAATGCCGTCGATCCCGCTATCACCATCGCGACATTGGCCCACCATGCCCCGGTCGAGAGCGGCCAGATGGTGGCGACAGTGAAGATCATTCCCTTCGCGGTCGACCGCGCTCTTGTCGACGCGGTACTGGCCATCTGCGCCGGCGGCGAGGTTTTCGCGGTCAACGCCTATCGGGCGATCCGGCTCGGCGTCGTGCAGACGGTGCTGCCGGGGGTGAAACCCAGCGTGCTCGACAAGACCATGCGTGTCACCGAGGCGCGGCTGGCGCGTTCCGGCAGCCGGGTGACCACCGAGCGTCGCGTGCCGCATCAAGCGGAAGCGGTGGCCGAGGCCGCCGGTGCATTGGCCAGGGACAACGACATGGTGGTCATCTTCGGCGCTTCGGCGATGTCCGATTTCGCCGACGTCGTGCCGGCGGCGATCGAACGGGCCGGCGGCCGCGTCGAACGCGCCGGCATGCCGGTCGATCCAGGCAATCTGCTGGTACTTGGCCGGCTGAACGGCAAGCGAATCGTCGGCGCGCCGGGGTGTGCCCGCAGTCCCAAGGAAAACGGGTTCGACTGGGTACTCGACCGGCTGATTGCCGGGCTCGAAGTGACAGGACGCGACATCGCCGGCATGGGCGTCGGTGGACTGCTGATGGAAATTCCGAGCCGGCCGGAGCCGCGCGAACGTCCACCGGCGCATGCGGGCGAAAGGGTTCATGCCGTTCTCCTGGCCGCCGGTCGCTCGAGCCGCATGGGTGGACCCAACAAGCTGATGGCGCTGTTCGACGGCAAGCCGCTGGTGCGCCGCACCGCCGAACGCGTACTTGCCTCGAAGGCCGTCGGCACGGTCGTGGTCTCCGGCCATCAGCGCGACCGAGTGCGCGCTGCGCTCGCCGGGCTCGACCTTGCCTTTACCGACAACCCCGACTTCGCCGACGGCCTGTCGACCTCGCTGAAGGCGGGCATTGCGGCGCTGCCGGCCAGTGCCGCCGGCGCGTTGATCGTGCTGGGGGATATGCCGGGCGTCGCCTCCGCCGATCTCGATCGGCTGATCGAGGCCTTCGCGGGTTCCGGCGGCAAGGCGGTGGTGCGCGCCTCGCATGACGGCCGGCGCGGCAACCCGGTGCTTTTGCCGCGTTCGCTGTTTGCCGCCGTTGCCCATCTCGAAGGCGATACCGGTGCCCGCCATCTCGTCGAGACGGAGGGGGTGGAGGTGATCGACGTCGAGATCGGCGCCGGCGCCTCGGTCGATGTCGACACGCGCGAGGCACTGGAAGGCGCCGGCGGCGTGTTGCAGGATTGACAAGCAGCCGCCGAAAGCCGCAACGCTCTCCCATGATCTTTGCTGTTTCTTCCGCCGCGCCGCGCCTCGCGCGCCGCTTCCGTCTTTCGCTGATCCTCCTTTTGTCGCTGGCGCCCGCCGCGGCATTGGCCGATGCGCAGACGCTGAAGCCGCTCAAGGACGAGCTGTTCGCCTATCCGGGCATCCTGTCGGCCGAAAAGGGCGATATCTATCGCGTGGTCGACTATCGCGAGATGCGCGACATCAACGCGCGCGACACGGTGCCGGAACGGCGCGTGAAACCGCAATATACCTCGACCGGCGTGCGCGGCGTGCAGCAGGATCTGGCGCTGACGACCGACGTCGGCATCATCCGCCATGTCGCCGTCGGCAAGACCGAGGGCGCCGCCATCATCGTGCTTTACCTGCACGGGCAGGGCGGCAGCCGCAAGCAAGGGGTGGACGACTTCACCTTCGGCGGCAATTTCAACCGCATCAAGAACCTGATGGCCGACAATGGCGGTCTTTACCTGTCGCCCGACTTCAGCGATTTCGGCGACAAGGGCGCCGCGCAGGTGGCGGCATTGATCGGCCATTATGCCGAGCGGTCGCCCGGTGCGAAGATCTTCGTCGCCTGCGGTTCGATGGGCGGCGCACTATGCTGGAAACTCGCCGGCCGCGCCGATACCGGCAACCGCATCGACGGCCTGCTTTTGCTGGGTTCGTTGTGGGACGACAGCTTCTTTGCAAGCCCTGCCTTCAAGCGGCGCGTGCCGGTGTTTTTCGGCCAGGGCAGCAAGGACCCCGTTTTCCCCATCGAGAACCAGGAAGCCTTCTTCCGGTCTATTCTTGCCAAGTCAAAGGCTTACCCGACGCGTTTTGTGCGCTTCGAGACCGGCACGCATGGCACGCCGATCCGCATGACCGACTGGCGCGAAACGCTGAACTGGATGCTGTCGCGCAAATAAGGAGCCGGACGGCTCGACCGAGGCGGCTCTGAACGATCGATGGTTTTTGCTCAGGGCGCGGTGTTGTAGTCCAGCACGGTCTGCGGGTTGATCTCGCCGTCATAAGACGCGTCGACGTCATATTGCACGAGGCCGAAGACGCCGTTGCGGAACAGATAGGTGCCGGTCGAGGAAGCATCGCCGACGCCGCGCCACTTGTCGTGCGACACGATCGTGTGGGCGTTCTCGTCATAGTCGGCGTTGATCAACTGATCCGTCGTGCGGAGGCCGGTGATGCCGATATGCTCGACCTTGCCTTCGGTGTCGCCGTTCTCGTAGCGGATATCGAGTTCGGGCACGGCGAATTGCAGCTGGCTCACGCTCTGCCCGTCTTCAGAGACATAATAGACCGAGCTTTCGTTGTAGGCGGCCATCGAACAGAAGAAGCGGAACAACCGCACGGTCTTGTCCGGTTCGCTGTCGCTGGGCTTGTAGGTGATGGTGTGGTCGCTTGGTTCGCCGGTTTTCGCACCACCGCCAGGGGCTTCGGGATCGCATTGATCGCCATAGGAGGCGAGGAAGGCCTTTTTCGCCTTTTCCAGCACCGCGTCCTGTTTCGGCAGCGCCGGTCCTTCGCCGCAGCTGTCGGGCAGTGCGTTCTGGAGCTCTTTGTCGGACAGTTTCAGCGCGCCCTTCTCGATGCGGATCGGGCTGAAGGGCGGCGATTGAATCTGCGCGTTGACCTGGCGCAGCGTGTAGCAGCCGGCAAACACCTTGCCGTTGCCGGATTTGTCGACGGCGCGGATGGCGACGGGCAAGGTGTAGAAAATGCTGCCGGCCGCCCCCTCGCTTGCAGGCATACCGGTCGTCACCTCGACAGCCTCGGTGCTTTCATACCCCTTGGCGAAGGCGTCGAAATCCTTGGCGGGCTTGGTCTCGCCGAAATAGTCCCAGGCGCGCGCATATTCATGGCGGTTGATTGCATTGTAGAGCGAGCGCACCACATTGGCGGCGTCTGAACGATCGTCGAGATAGGGCGGCTCGGCGGCCATCGCGGCCTGACTGAGCGTTGCGAGGCCAAGGACTGCCGTCGCGGCGAAAAGGGGGCTTTTCATCGGGAATCTCCAGTCGACAGGGGCAGCATCCACATCGATTGAGGCAGGCGCGTGACGCCTGCGCGACACTTGAAGAATCGTGCGCGAAAGCGCTAGCTCTTTTAGCGGTCAAGAACGGAGCGGCCTATGGCGATATCCATGTACGATGCCTCGATTGCGGTGTTTTCAGCCAGGCTGAAGGCACTTGCCGGCGTGCTCAATGCCGCCGAGCAGAACGCTGTCGACCGCAAGATCGACCCGGACGTGTTCTTGCTCGCGCGCCTTGCGCCGGACATGTATCCGCTGACCCGCCAAGTGCAGATCGCGACGGATCACGCCAAGGGCGCGAGTTCCAGGCTGGCCGGGCGCGAGGCGCCGCGTTTCGAGGACGACGAGCAGAGCTTCGACGACCTGCACGCCCGCATCGGCCGCACGACCGATTACCTGGCGACTTTCTCGGCGCAGGACCTCGACGGGTCGGAGGAGAAGAATATCGAAATGAAGCTGGGTGGAAGGCAGATCGCCATGCCGGGCCTGCAATATCTGCTGCATTTCGCCATGCCCAACTTCTATTTCCACGTCACCACCGCCTACGACATCCTGCGTCACAACGGCGTGCCGCTGGGCAAGGTGACTTTCATCAGTGGCGGGCAGCGATCCTGAGGCCGACAGCCGGAATACCGGCTGCCGCATATTGGCTGACGGTGGTCAGCGAAGTGCCGGGCGGCGTGCGATGCGCGGAAAGTCGATCGGCCTGATACCGGTCTCGGCGCGATCGGTACGGCTCATCGCATAGATAAGCGCCAGCGATGCGCTGTAGCGCACCTGTTCCTGCGGCCGCGGGCGGGCGAACATCTCGGTGAAGAACCCCATGGTTCTCGGCTCCGGTTGGTCCTCCCGTCTCCTCATATAGGTGATTCATGACCGTTGTTGCAGTGCAGCATGGCCACGGAACGCTGTTTTATGTTGCATTGCACAATATGTCGCAGCGAGGAGGATAATCGGCGCGATGATGGGCTAGGATCGCCAGCGTTAAGCAACGCCAAAAAAACCCTTGCCGAAGGCATGCATTCTTAACTGGCCGGATGTATCGTCCGTGCAAAGCCCGGTTGGGCACGCATTGCTGGGAGGCTGACATCGCAACCGGGGCCAAGCGAGATTTCGCTTCGTTGCTCGACGATTTGTTCGTCGCCTCCGGCGAGGCGGAGGACGTCGCCGCGAAGCCGACCATTCCATTCGACTATCTGTCCGTTGTCGACGAGCTGCACTCCGGTCGCATCAAAGTGGCCGGCGAGGCCGCCGCCGCCGAATATCGCGAGAGCGGAGCCGATCTGGCGGCCGAGTTCGCGGCCTTGCTCGACCAGGCGCGGATCGCACTGGCCAACGAGCATCCCGAGCCGCAGGAAGTGCTGCCGCCGATCGACCCCGAGGCGATCGCCACCGAACTCGGCCTCGGCCGTGTCGCCAAGGCCGCCGACCTTGCCCGCCTGCGCCGCGAATTCGCCTTCGCCAATCATCCCGACCGGGTGGCGCCGCATCTGAGGCAACGGGCCATGATCCGCATGCAGGTGGCGAACATGCTGATCGACGACGCCCGGCAGAAGGCGCTGGCGGCGACACGCCGCCGCTAGTCCGTTCTTGCGCAAGGGTGGCGGCATGCGGGGCTTGGCCTCGACGTTTGCACCGCTTATGCTGGGTTTCCTCCCGCGCGCCTGCGCAACCAAGACCTTTCCCGATACGCTTCCTGGAGCCGATCATGCAAAAGCGCCGTCTCGGCCGGACCGATCTTCTTGTTTCGCAGATATGCCTCGGCTCGATGACCTGGGGACAGCAGAATACGGAGACGGAAGGGCACGCGCAGATGGATCTGGCCTTCGCGCGCGGCGTCAACTTCATCGATACGGCGGAGCTTTACCCGATCCCGCCAAAGGCGGAGACGCAGGGGCGCACCGAGACGATCATCGGCAATTGGATGAAGGCGCGTGGCAATCGCGACCGTGTGCTGTTGGCCACCAAGGTTGTCGGCCGCACCGCCAGCGACTGGTTTCGCGGCGGACGTCCTTCAAAACTCGTACGCGCCGACATTTTCGACGCCATCGACAAATCGCTCGCCAAGCTCGGCACCGACTATGTCGATCTCTACCAGATTCACTGGCCGGAACGCGATGTGCCCTGGGGTGCCAATCCGACCCGCGTTGGCGGCACGCCGCCACGTGCCGATTCCACCAGTGGCGACGAGACCCCGATCGTCGAGACGCTTGCCGTCTTTGACGAACTGGTGAAGGCCGGCAAGATCCGCCATTTCGGCCTGTCCAACGAGAGTTCCTGGGGGCTGATGCGTTTCATCACCGAGAGCGAAAAGGGGATAGGGCCTCGCGCCGTTTCCCTGCAGAACGCCTACAATCTCGTCAACCGCACCTTCGAGGTCAATCTCGCCGAAGCCTGTGCCCGCGAGGACGTGTCGCTGCTTGCCTATTCGCCGCTGGGGCAAGGCTATCTCACCGGCAAATACGACCATGGCGCGCGGCCGGCGGGTTCGCGCTCGCAGCTGTTCAACCGCGGCCAGCGCTATGAAACGCCGAACGCCGCCGAGGTGCTGCTCGAATACAGCGAGCTGGCGCGTTCTTTCGGCATGGAGCCGGCGCTGTTTGCCGGTGCCTATGTGGCGAGCCGGCCCTTCGTGGCGTCGAGCATCATCGGCGCCACCAGCCTGCCTCAGCTCGAGATCGCGCTTGCCGCCGCAGCCGTCGTGTGGACCGAGGACATGCAGTAGGCGGTCGATGCCGTGCATCAGCGGGTCGGCAATCCCTGTCCCTAGCCCGGTGGCCACGCGTGCTGCATCTAGGCACGGTCACAAACAGAGAGGACAGCATGGATTTTCCGATCGAGGCCGTGCGCGACGCGTTTCCGGCACTTTCCCTGACCGACAAGGGCCGCCGTCGCATCTATCTCGACAACCCGGCCGGAACCCAGGTGCCGAAATCCGTGGCGGATGCGGTGTCGCGTTGCCTTGTCGAAACCAACGCCAATCTCGGCGGCTTCTTCGAGACGACGCTGGCCGCCCAGAAGGTGGTGGATGATGCCCATGCCGCCATGGCCGATTTCGTAGGTGCTGCTTCGCCCGAGGAAATCATCATCGGCGCCAATATGACGACGCTGACCTACCATATGTCGCGCACGCTCGGCCGCGATTTCAAGCCCGGCGATGAGATCATCCTCACCCGCATGGACCACGAGGGCAACGTCTCGCCCTGGCTGCAACTGGCGGAAGACCGCGGCCTTGTCGTGCGCTGGCTGCCCTTCGACCAGCAGAGCTGGCAGGTCGAGGGAGCGGCCCTTGCAGCGCTTCTGAACGATCGCACGCGGCTGGTGGCGCTGAACTATGCCTCCAACCTCACCGGCTCGATCAACCGGGTGAAGGAACTGACGCGCATCGCCAAGCAGGCCGGCGCGCTGGTCTATGTCGATGCCGTGCAGTTCGCGCCGCATGGGCTTGTCGACGTCGCCGAAATCGGTTGCGATTTCCTGGCCTGCTCGGCCTACAAGTTCTTCGGCCCGCATATGGGCATCTTGTGGGGCAAGCGTTCGGTGATCGACGCACTGCAGCCTTATAAGTGCCGCTGCTCTTCAAACGGCCTGCCGGAGCGGTTCGAACTCGGAACGCCGCAGATCGAGCTGATGGCCGGCCTGACCGCCGCCGTCGGATATTTCGAAAAGCTGGGTGAGGCGACCGGCGAACACGGCACGCGGCGCCAGAAGATCGCCGCCGCCTTCAAGGCGGCCATTGCCTATGAGAACGTGCTGGCGCCGCGGCTGATCGACGGGCTTTCCGCCATAAAGGGTCTGACCATCCACGGCATCACCGAGCCTGCGCGGGTGAATGAGCGCGTGCCGACCGTTTCCTTCACGGTGGAAGGCATCGCGCCGGAAAGCATCGCCAGGCAAATGAACGCCGAAGGCATTTTCCTGTGGTCGGGCCACAACTACGCGTGGGAGATTGTCCACCAGCTCGGCATCCCGGCGGAGGAGGGTGTCGTGCGCATCGGCATCGCGCATTACAACACCGCCGCCGAGATCGACGAGACGCTGGAAAGCGCTGCCCGCATCATCGCCATGTTGCGGCAGCAGCGCTAACCTTCGCCATGGGCGGTTATCTTGCCGGGCGGTGGCTGTCGCCGAAGCCGGTGAGGAAGGCTGTCAGATTGGCACCGAGCGCGTCGCAGAGATAGCCTCCCTCCTGCACGATCACGGTCGGCAGGCCGAGCTTGCCGATCGCTTCGCCGATGCGCGCGAAGCCGGGTGTCGACACCGACAGTCCGCCGAATGGATCGCCCTCGAATGCGTCGAGGCCGAGCGCGACGACGAGCGCGTCCGGCGCGAAACCGCGGATGCGCCGGAACGCCGTGTTAAGCGTATCCAGAAACGCCTCGTCGCCCGATTTGCGCGGCAGTGGCAGGTTGAAATTATAGCCTAGCCCCGGACCTTCGCCGCGTTCGTCGGCGTGGCCCCAGAAGAAGGGGTAGAAGCGCACCGGGTCGGCATGGATCGAAACGGTCAGCACGTCCGGACGGGCATAGAAGATGCCTTGCGTGCCGTTGCCGTGGTGCAGATCGACATCGAGGATCGCCACGCGCGCCGCATCCCGGCGCAGCACCTGGGCGGCCACGGCCGAATTGTTGATAAAGCAGAAACCGCCGGCGACGTCGGCGAAGGCGTGATGGCCGGGCGGACGGCAAAGCGCATAGGCGGCGAGCTCGCCCGACAGGACGGCCTCGGCCGCCTCGACGGCGCTCCACGCGCTCCACAAGGCGCTGTCCCAGGTCTCGGCCGAGATCGGGCAGGCTGTGTCGGCCATGTGGTAGCCGGCCTGTCCGACCGCCGAGGCCGGATAGGAGCCGCCACGCGCGATGGGATGGATGTTGGGGATGACTTCGGCGGAAGCGCCCTCGATGCGCTGCCAGCGTTCGAAAATATGTTCGAGGAAATCGAGATATTCCGGCGTGTGCACCGCCGCCACCGGTCCAAGGCCATGGTTGCGCGGCCGCTCGATCGAACAGCCGGCGGCAATCGCGCCCGACTTCAGCCTTTCGACACGCTCCGGCTGTTCCGGATTTGGTTGTGGTGCGCCGCTGGACAGGAAGGCCTTGGGGGCGTGGCGTTTCTGCTCTGCGGCATAAAAGGCTTTCATCGCTCGTCCCCCAAATCCCCGGCTTCGGCGAAGGCGAAGAACGCATCGCCGATGATCCTGTGTACCTGATCGTCGTCCTGATGGGCGATGCCGATGCGCTCGTAGAACCGTTGCGCGCCGATATTGCCGGTGTCGACCGCCAGTTCCAGATAGACGCCACCCTCCTGCTTAACGAGCCGCGCCAGCTGCCGCAGCAGCTTTTCGCCGACCTTCATGCCGCGAAAATCCTTGCCGACAAAAAGGTCCTGAACAAAGGCGCCTGGCCGGCCTCTCCACGTGGAATAAATGGGGAAATACAGGCAGATGCCGGCGAATTCTGAATCAATTTCTGCGATCAGCACCTGGAAATGCGGCTTGGAGCCGAAACCGTCGCGGCGGATATCTTCCGGTGTCGATCGCATCTTGGGCAGCTCGCCGACCGTCTCGGCGATGCCGAGCAGCGCCGCATGGATGTTCTCAGCATCCTCGACCCGGCCGGGACGGATATGCACCCGGACATGCTTTGCGTCTTTGGTGGTCATCGCTAGAACGCCACCCGGTCACCGCCCTTGAGCGACAGCATCTGGCGCGCTTCGGCGGGGGTGGCCACTTCCAGCGACAGGCCCTCCAGGATGGCCCGGACGCGTTTGACCTGATCGGCATTGGATTTGGCCAGCGCGCGCCCGTCGTAAAGACTGTCCTCCAGCCCGACGCGGACATTGCCGCCCATCGCGGCCGCCATCGAAATCAGGGGCATCTGCTGGCGCCCGGCGGCCAGTACGGAGAATTTGTAGTCGCCGCCGAACAGTTTGTCGGCGATCCGCTTCATGTGAAGAAGGTTTTCCGGATCGGCGCCGATGCCACCGAGGATACCCAGCACGAACTGGATGAAGAGCGGACCCTGCACCAGCCCGCGATCGCGGAAATGCGCCAGCGAATAGAGGTGGCCGACATCGTAGCACTCGAACTCGAACCGCGTGCCGCAACCCTTGCCGAGTTTGTCGAGAATGGTCTCCATGTCGGCGAAGGTGTTCTTGAAAATGGTGTGGCGCGTTGCTTCCAGAAGCTTCGGCTCCCATTCGTGCTGCCAGTCGCGCGGCTTGTCCAGCATCGGGAACAGGCCGAAATTCATCGAGCCCATGTTGAGCGAGCACATTTCCGGCTCGGCCTTCAGCGGTGCCGCGAGGCGCTCGTCCAGGCTCATCAGCGAGGAGCCGCCGGTGGTGATGTTCACCACCGCGTCCGTCGCCTGCTTGATGCGCGGCAGGAACTGCGTGAACACGGCCGGATCGGCGGTCGGGCGGCCGTCCTGCGGGTCGCGGGCATGGAGGTGCAGGATCGAGGCGCCGGCCTCGGCCGCCGCTATGGCCTCGGCGGCGATCTGGTCGGGCGTCACCGGCAGATGCGGCGACATCGACGGTGTGTGCACCGAACCGGTGATGGCGCAGGTGATGATGACTTTACCGGATGCCATGACGATCCTCAGGAGTTGACGGGCAGGCCGAGTTCGCCGGCCAGTGCTTGCAGCGTATCGGCGAGCACGGCGACGATTTCGCCGATTTGCTCCGCGGTCACGATCAGCGGCGGGCAGACCATGAAATTGTCGCTCTCCGGTCCGCCGCGCACCCGGCGCGAATAGATGATCAGGCCGCGCTCGAAGGCGAGATCGATGAGACGCACATTGGCATTCCATTCGCGCGGCAGCGGCGTTTTGGCGACCGGATCGGCATAGAGTTCGGCGCCGAGAAGCAGGCCCTTGCCGCGCACGTCGGCGACGAAGGGAAAGCGTTGGGTCAGTGCTTCCAACTCGCCTTTCAAGACAGCGCCCATGGCCGTTGCATTGTCGATGAGGCCAAGCCGGTCGATCTCGCCAAGCACGGCAAGCCCCGCAGCGGTGGCGACCGGGTTGCCGCCATAGGTATGGCCGTGCAGGAAGCCGCCCATTTCGAGCACCGGGCCGACCACTTTTTCGGTCGCGGCGACCGCGCCGAGCGGCGCGTAGCCGGAAGACAGGCCCTTGGAGAGGGCGACGATGTCTGGCCGGCAATTCCAGTGATCGCCGCCCAGGAATTTTCCGGTGCGGCCGATGCCGGTCATCACCTCGTCGTGGATCAAGAGGATGCCGTGGCGGTCGCAGATCTCGCGAATGCGCGCGAAATAGCTGTCCGGAGGCACAAGCGCTGCGCTGGCCGCTCCGCCGATCGGCTCCATGATGAAAGCGAGCACGCTGTCGGCGCCTTCTTCGACGATCTTCTGCTCCAGCATGTCGGCGTAGCGCAGCCCGCGTTCCTCCAGCGAAAGGTTGTCGCGGTCGCGGTGCACGAAGGGGGCTGGCACCAGCGGCATGGCCTTGCCTATCGGCGTGAAGGCCGGCGTCAGCACCTCGTCGCCGGTGACGCCGAGCGAGCCGACTGTGATGCCGTGATAGGACGGCATGCGGCCGATGATCTTCCAGCGCTCGGGCTGACCCGTTGCCACCGCCCATTGCCTGGCGAGTTTCAGGCAGGCTTCCACCGCCTCGGAGCCGCCGGAGACGTAATAGATGCGATCCAGTCCCTCCGGCAGCCGCGCCGCCAGTTCGCGAGCCAGCGCCAGCGCCGGCTCGCTTTCGAAATGGATGGTGTAGGCGAAGGAGACACGGTCCATCTGCCGCCGCATCGCCTCGATCGCTGCGCGGTTGCCGTGGCCGATATTGACGTTCACCGCGCCGCTGGAGCCATCGATGTAGCGGCGCCCGGTCTTGTCCCACAGATAAATGCCGTCGGCGCGGTCCACCGTCGGGCGCGGCAGCCGGGTGAAATGGAAGAGATTGGGTTTTGTCACGGCGGTATCGGTCATGAAGTCTGTTTTCCGAGGAAGCGATCGAGGACATTGGCGGTAACCCGCTCGACCATGGGGTCTTGCCGCAGCAGGCCGGCGACCCACTCGCAGCTGCCGGCGTGGAAGACCTCGCCCTTGCCGCGCGGGAAGGAGACGATCATGCCGTTCGCGCGCTTGATCTTGTCGAGATTGGCGTCGCTCGCCTCGCCAAACAGGGTTTCGGCGCTGAAGCGGCCGTCCTCGTCGCCAAGGAACTGATCTTGCGCCGCGATATCCGCGCTTTCCTCGACCTGCGACGCCATGCCGACGGCGAGGATTTGCAGGCCGTCCGGCGCGCCGCTGTCAGCCACGGGGTAGGGCAGGCCTCCCCGGATTTCATGCTCCAGCCCATCCACCTCGTAGCCGAAGACATGGCTGTCGGCGCCGAGCAGGTCGCCATAATAGAGCCCGGTGCCAGCGAAGGCCCAATGTTCGGGCCGATAAATCGGAAAGCCGCGCGCGCCGCGCGGCGCGCAGCCGCCCCAGCCGGCATAAAGGCCACGCGTGGCGTTCAGCCCGAAGGTCTCGGCCCCGGGCCGGCCGATCTCGGGCGCTTCCCAGGAATTGGTGGCGCGGCGGACGTCGCCGCTCGTATAGGCCGGGTCCTCGGCGCGGGCGCGGTATTTGTAGCAGACCTGCCGCCGGCCCTCGTCTTCCAGCCGCGTCTGCCACATGAAGTTGCCGGCAAACCGCGCTGCATGACCGCCGCGCTCGACATAGGCGTCGACCGCGTCGCGCATCTCCCAGGTCCAGTACTCGTCGTGGCCGACGAAGACGGCGCAGTCATAGCCTTCGAGGATTTCGGGCGAGAAATGCAGGTCGTGCTGGCTGGCGAGGTCGATCGAATGGCCGGCGCGTTCGGTGAAACGGAAGAAATGGCTGTCGTAGCTGGCCCAGCCGGCCGAGGTGTATTTCTTCGAATGGCCGGTGGCGTAGGCCCATTCCATATGTGGATAGCGCGGCACCGTCTTTGGCGGCATCGAGACACCGTGTGGCACGCGCGGAGCTTGCGGCGGTAGCACGACGAAGCCGCGGCACCAGGGGCGTTCGGTCGACACGACAGGCGAATACTGGTTGCGGTTCGGGCCGGTGATGCCTTCGTAGTGGTTGGAGCCGCCCCAGGTGTTGTAGGCCAGCCAGGTTCCGGTCGCCGCAACCTGCAGGATGCGGCCGCTTCGATTGCCGGGCAGCGGCGCGACGATGATGAGGTGATGGTAACGGATCGGCTGGCCGTCCTTGCCTTCGGCGGTCAGCGTCAGCCGGTAGGCGCCGGAAGGCCAATCGGTGCCGGTCGTGAATTCGAACGTCGTTTCCCAGCCGCAGCCTTCCACCGAACATTGTTCCGGTGTCTCTTGCCAGCGGCAGGCGATGTTATCGCGCTCGAACACTCTGGTTTCGATGCCACCGTCGCGAACGATCTCGATCGAGAAATGCTGTGCCGTCGCGCTGACCTGCAGCCGCACGGTCTCGCCCGGTCGATAGGAAAAGCGGTCCGAATAGGCCCAGATTTCGCCGCGCGCGCCATCCATTCCGGGTTTCTCGTAATAGTGGCTGCGCACGGCGGCATGGCGTTGCTGCGCTGTCAGGCCGAAATCCGGAAATAGCGAGGATGACTGGTTCATGGGGTCCGGCGGGAAATTTCTGCGGCCATTTCGATCATCGTCTTGCCGGGCGTCAAATGGAAAGCATCAGGCCAGCCGGCTACCCTTGGCCTTGGTGCGCAAACCGACTATCCAGAAAGCACGAGGGAACGCCAAGGGAGCGGTCATGCTGCGGATACAAAAGGTCAAGGTCGACGACATCTATGTGCCGACCGCGCGGCGCAAGACGCTGCATCCCGAGACCGTCCGCCACCTTGCCGAGGATATTCTGGAGAATGGCATGAAGACGCCGATCCAGGTACGCCATGATGGCAAGCGCCATGTCCTGGTCGAGGGATTGCACCGGCTGGAAGCGGCGAAATGGCTGGGCGAGGCAACCATCGACGCCTATCTGGTTCAGGCCAAGAAGCACTAGGTCCTGACCCTGGCGCTTTCACTGGCGCCCTGAAGCCTTTGAAAAGAATCCCGTTTTCAAATTGAGGAAAAATATCCTGGCCGGCGGTGTCGGATCGACCTCGCGCGCTTCGTCCTAGGTGCGAACGTCAACATTCGCACCCATCAGGAAGGGAAACACCGTGACCACCAAACTCGACATCGCTCCGTCTTCGGAAAACGAACTGGTCCTCGCCCGCATCATCGATGCGCCGCGCGACGCTGTCTATCGCTGCTGGACCGACCCGAAGCTGGTCACCCAATGGTTCGCGCCGAAACCGTGGACGACACCGCGCGCGGAGATGGATGTCCGTCCCGGTGGCGCCTCGCTGGTCGTCATGGCCGGTCCGGACGGCGCAGAGTTTCCCAATCCGGGCCAGTATCTGGAGGTCGTTCCCGGCCGCAAGCTGGTTTTCACCGATGCCTTCACCGGCGATTGGCAGCCGTCGGCGAAGCCGTTCATGGCCGTGGTGCTGACCTTCGAGGATGAAGGCGCGGGCAAGACCCGTTACATCGCTCGCGTCCGGCACTGGAACGCGGCCGACCGCGACCAGCATGTGGAGATGGGTTTCGAGGGTGGTTGGGGCATCTGCGCCGACCAGCTCGAGGCACTCGCCAGGACGCTTTGATCGACGGCGCGAATAGACCGCATCACGGCTTTTCATTTGACGGCACGGGGCAGGGCGCTACCGTGCCGCTTCTCTTTTTCAGCGAGCCTGACATGACCATGAAATACCAGGGCGGATGCCTTTGCGGTGCCGTTCGTTATTCCGCCGAGGGCGAGCCGATCAATCAGCGGGTCTGCCATTGCCGCCTTTGCCAGAAGGCGATCGGCGCCGCCTTCAATGCGCGCCTGCTGTTTCGCATCGACGCCGTCGCGGTCGAAGGGCCGCTGGCCATGGTCAATTCCTCGTCGGAGATCAGGCGTGGTTTCTGTCCGCATTGCGGCACGACCATGTTTTCGCGGCGCGATGCCGCCGGCGTCATGGGCGTGACATCGGGGTCGCTCGACGATCCGGCGGCGTTCAAACCCGAGATGCATATCTACACCGCCTCGAAGCAGGCATGGCTGACGATTAACGACGGCCTGCCGCAATTCGAAGGCGCGCCGCCTCCTGCATAGAGCCGGCTTTCGGCGTTCAAGCGGTCGCTCGCGCAAGTGTGAAATGGATCGCTTACGCCGCCGTATTTTTCCTGCAAATTCCTCGAAATAGCCGGCGAAACATCATTGGGGTGCCATGTTTGGCGCCCTATCTATGCATGGCGGGCGGCCTTCGATGAGGCGAGACATGAGCGAGCGCAGTGAGACACTGGACGAGCTGTTGGGCGACCAGATCGTGCAACTCGTGATGGAACGGGACGGCTGGCGGCCGGAAGATGTGCGCCTGCTGTTCGAGCGAGCGCGCCAACGATCGGCGGCCACGCCGTTGGTGCTGGCGCCGCACGTAATCGCCAAGACCTGTCGGCCGCGCTGGTTGGGCGGTTGAGGTCAGACCGGCGTGCACGTCATCCCGTTGCGCTGCGCGTTGGCGACGCAGTCAGCCCGGTTTGTATATCCTTGCGAAGACGCGCCGACGATGCGGCCGTTCGATGACGTGCGGCGCCAGCGCCAGCCGTCATTGCCCATGTAGATTTCCCAGCTATCCCCGTTACGATCCGTGCAGCTCGACATGGCTCTGTCCTCTTGGTTGAGCGGACAGAGTTAGGGTGATTCCGGGTGACGCCACCACGAATTGGTTGCATCTCTAGGTTGTTGAATTGACCATCTTAAATTGTGATGGCCTCTAGTCGCGGTGGCCAAGTCTGGATTTAAACTCGGCCCCGCAGGCTTGCCGCGGGGCCGGTTTGTATCAATGGCAACTGCCGCAGCAGCTGGTAGCGACCTTCTCGTTGCCGTAGCCAGCCTTCGAGATCGCAGCCGAAATCGCGCTCTCATCGCTGGCGCCTTCCACCGAGACGATCGACGCCGCCAGATCGATCGTGACCCTGGCTTGCGGATCGACGCTTTTCACCGCCTTCTCCACCGTGCTCGCGCAGTGGCCGCAGGTCATATCCGATACTTTCAGGTTGATCATCACAACATTCCTTTCATGGTCGACAGCAGGGACGGTGAGGTTGTGGGGCTTGCCATCGTTGGAAGGTCAAGCGCAGCGCGAAGAAATTTGCCGACGATGTCGCTTTGCCCATTTTCCGATGAGGCTAGGAAGATAGTCGCTTGACCTTCCAGTTACTGGAAACCTTATCTGCTCCTGCAACGACCCAAGGAAGTTGCACGAACATGATCCTCCCCGCCCCATTCACGCCTGCCGGCAGCGGTTTTGCTCTGTCCTCAGACGGGAGGGCCAGCCGATGAACATTGGAGACGCAGCCGCCGCGTCCGGCGTGTCGGCGAAGATGATCCGCTACTATGAAGAGGTCGGCCTGATCGCCAGCCCCGAGCGTACCGGGGCCGGCTACCGGGTCTATTCGCCCGATGACATCCATATGCTCCGTTTCGTCCGCCGGGCGCGCGATCTCGGCTTTTCGGTCGAGCAGATGACCAGTCTGCTGGCGTTGTGGAGCGACCGCTCGCGTGCCAGCGGCGACGTCAAGCGTATCGCCTTGGCACATGTCTCCGAACTGGAGCGCAAGATGCGCGAACTCCGCGCCATGTCGAATGCGCTGCGCCATCTGGCCAAAACCTGCCACGGCGATACGCAAGCCAGCTGCCCGATTATCGAGGAGCTTTCGAGCGGCCATGAGGCGGCTCCACCGAAGCCGAAGCGCAGCACAATGCGACGCCGAAGCGACGCCTATTGAAGCGCTCCGGCAATCCCGCGACCAGACTGTCTACAAGACCCAACAAGGAGAAAATCATGCATCGGCGCACTTTCCTGACCGCCAGCCTTGCCGTGCTGGCCACCGGTGGCCACGCGCTCGCGCAGATGGAGGGGCATGACATGAACGCCATGCCGGGCATGGGCGGTCATGAGGGGCACAACATGGCGGCCGAACCCGCCACGCCGGCGGCGGAGCTGGCGCTGAAGGAAGGCGAGCCGCTGCGCGACCTGCCGAGGCTCGCCAACCAGGCGACGGAAGCTGGCCGTTTTCGCGCCAGCCTGACGGCGGGACTGGCGAAAGCCAACTTCGTTGAAGGTCTGGACACGCCCATCCTCGCCTACAACGGTACGAGCCCCGGTCCGCTGATCGAGGCTTTCGAGGGCGACCGCGTCGAGATCGACTTCGACAACGCCATTCCGGGCGAGGAAAGCACCATCCACTGGCATGGCATGCCGGTGCCGGCCGACCAGGACGGCAATCCGATGGACCCGGTCGCAGCGGGCGCCAAGCGCGTCTATGCATTCGACCTGCCGGCCGACAGCGCCGGCCCCTATTGGTATCACCCGCATCCGCACGGCAAGACGGCCGAGCAGGTGTATCGCGGCCTCGCCGGCGTCTTCCTGGTCAAGCCGAAAACCGATCCCGTGCCGGCCGCCTATAGCGACACCGTGCTTTTCTTCACCGATCTGCGCCTTGGCGAAGATGGCGCGATGCCCGAGAGCTCGATGGTCGACCTGATGAACGGACGCGTCGGCGACCACGTCCTGGTCAACGGCCAGAAGAGCCCCACGCTCGCCGTCGGGCTCGGCACCAAGCGGCGCTTCCGCCTGTTCAATGCCACCAATGCGCGCTTCCTGAGATTGTCCTTCGGCAATGCCGCGATGACGGTGATTGGCTCCGACGGCGGACTTCTGGAAGCGCCGGTCACCGTCGACGAGGTTCTGTTGGCGCCTGCCGAGCGTGTCGAACTGGTCGTCGCCTTCGACAAGCCGGGCGTGGTGCAACTGGCCACGCTCGACTATGACCGTGGTTGGATGGGGCCGGGCCGGCCGGACGATGCGGGGCTGACGCTGCTGACGGTCAATGTTTCGGAGACACCGGCCGAACCTGCGCCACCGCTGCCGCAGAAGCTGCGCAGCATCGCGGCGCGGGGGACGTCGGCGGTGCGTCGTCGCTTCGTCTTCACCGAGAAGATGGGCATGGGCGCCGGCGGCATGGAAATGGGGTTCTTCATCAATGACGCCGCTTTCGATATGAACCGCGTCGACGTCGTCGCCAAGGCTGGCGAGACCGAACTGTGGGAAATCGTCAACAAGGCCGACATGGATCATCCCTTCCACGTGCACGGAACCCAGTTCCAGGTGATCGAGAATGAGCGCGACGGCAAGGTAACGCCGGCTCCTCATCGGGCCTGGAAGGACACGGTCAATGTCGCCCGCGGCGAGACGGTGAGGCTGTTGCTGAAGCAGGAGCGCCCGGGCCTGCGCATGTATCATTGCCACATCCTGGAGCATGAGCAACTTGGCATGATGGGCGTGGTCGATGTGCGAGCCTAGGCCGTCGACGATGGCCGGCCGATGCCGGTAGTCCGGTAGCGCATGGAAGATCTCGTCGCCTATGGCGCGCTGTTCGCCAGCGCCTTCCTGGCCGCGACGCTCCTGCCAGCGTCGTCGGAACTGGTTCTGGTCGGGCTGCTTGCCGCCGGTCGCGGCGATCCCGCCGGTTTGCTGATCGTGGCGACGGTCGGCAACACGGCGGGCTCGGTGGTGAACTGGGCGATAGGTCGCGGCATCGAGGCATTGCGGGGCAGCCGCTGGTTTCCGGTCTCGGCGGAAAACTATGAGCAGGCCGGCCGCGTCTTTCGGCGTTATGGCTTATGGACGCTACCCTTTGCCTGGTTGCCGATCATCGGCGATGCGTTGACCGTGGTCGCGGGTGCCGCGCGCGTCGGCATCTGGCGTTTCGTTGCGCTGGTGGGGATAGGCAAGGCGGCGCGTTATGCCGCCATCGTTGCCGGCCAGTCCTGGGTGATGGGTTAGAGCGCTGCCCGGCTCGACAGGCTCGGCTTGATCTGGACGCCAGTCACGAGCTGCCGGCGAATATTTGCTCAAGGCGGGCGGGAGTGCTGCCGGTGAGGCGCCTTGTTTCGCGCACCAGATGCGCCTGGTCGGCATAACCGGCTTCGGCCGCCAGGGCCGCCGTCGAGGCACGTGAATTTTGCGACAGGCGTCGGAAGCGCTGATAGCGCAGGATGCGGTCGAGCGTCTTCGGACCGTAGCCGAAACTCTCGTCGAAACGACGCCTCAGCGTGCGCTCGCTCAATGCCAGGGCGCGTGCCAGCCAGGGGATGAGCGGCGCGCCCTCGGGCGGCCCGGCATCGATCAGCCGGTGGGCGGCCTGCATGGTGCGGTCGGCGGCCTCGCTCCGGGCATGTCCCGCAATGGCGCTTTCCAAGGAGGCGATCAGTTCGGCGAGGTTCGGCTGCTGGCGGATCGATGCGCCGAGCAGCTTTCCCTTTCGACCAAGCACGGTCTCGATCGCCAGCCGCTGCCCGAGCAGTTCGGCAGCGTCCACGCCAAGCCAGGCGGCAGCCGCGGCCGGCTGGAAGCGGAAGCCGATGACAGCGACGCCCGCAGCTATCGCTTCGGTCTGCGGCTCCTTGTCGGGTCCGGCAATGCGGAACCGCCCGTCGATCCACTGCAGGTCGATCGTGCCGTCCGGCGTCACCACTATCGGCGGCGCTCCTGCCTCCGACATCTGGTGAACCCAGACGGCGGAGAACCAGTCGCGCAGGAACGGCGCGACCGGACGCTCGTGGTAATGGCCGGTCGCCTGGGCGGGCACCGCCTGCATGATCTGTTCTCCCTGGGCAAAAACGCGTCTTGCAAACAGGGTAGGGTCGGCTGTCGGTCCGTTCAAGCCGCTCCGGCACGCGGGCTGCAACATTGGCCGAAATGTTCAAGCAATCCGAACTACGGTCAGGCAAACAGATGTCGATGTTGCCCGGCGCCGATAGCCGTAGGCAAGCGAGGACAGGAAAGGCCAAGACCATGAAACCCAGGATCAGCGTGATCACCGTCGGCGTCGACGATCTGGAGACGTCGCTGAAATTCTATCGCGATGGCCTTGGCCTGCCGACCGAAGGCATCATCGGCACCGAATTCGAACATGGCGCGGTCGCTTTCTTCGATCTGCAGCAGGGCGTGAAATTCGCCATCTTCGCGCGCGCCGACATCGCGCATGACGCCGGCATAACCAGGACCGGCCGCAGCCCGACCGAGTTTACGCTCGGTCACAACGTAGCCAGCCAGGGGGAAGTGGATGCCGTCATGCAACGGGCGATCGCCGCCGGCGCGCGGATCGTGAAGCCGGCGCAGAAAACGTTCTGGGGCGGCTATGCCGGCTATTTCCAGGACCCCGACGATCATCTGTGGGAAGTCGTCTACAATCCGGCCTTCCTGCCGCCGCAGGAATGAGACCGCTCCTGCAGCTTGCCTGCGCCAAAAAAGAGGGCCCTTCGTGGGGAAGGGCCCGAGAACAGGCATACGGGTGAATGGGCCTGTAGCCTCTGTTTTCTAGCTTGCCTCCAGGGCATCGAGCCGGTCCAGCGCCGTGGCCAGGCCCTTCAGGGAGATGGAAAGCGCGACATCCTGCTTGGTGTCGTGTGTCGCCGCGGTCACCTTGAGCGCGGTGCCGCCGCGCAGCATCGAGACGGCGGCCTCGTCGAAGTTCAACGACACCAGGCAGCCAGCCGGCAGGCAGGTCGTGAAGTTTTGCAGGGCCAGCGCCGGTTGTTCGTCGATCTGCAGCGTCACTCCACCTTGCAGCGACAATCCGAAGGGCAGGACGAGCAGGCCGGGCACCGCCTGGTCGGCTTGCTTGCGCAATTCGATGGCCAGCACGCGCTGACCGTCCTGGCGCTGCTGCTGCTGGGTGATGGTGCAGCTTCTGGTGTCGTTCACCACCCGGCAACCGACGGTCCAGTCCTGATAGGTCTCGTTGAGCGAGGTGGCGCCGCCGGGCAGTTGCGGCGCCTGCGCCAGCACCGTCGTCGACAGTGCGCCGGCGCTGATCATGGTCATCAATCTGAGCAAGGCCATGATCAGAACCTCACGCCGAGATTGGCCTTGATGCCGTGGTCCTGGGCATTGCTCGCCAATTGACCGTGATAGGCAAAGCCCAGCGTGGCCTTCGCCGTCAGGTCGAGGTCGAGCGCGGCCTCGATGATCGCGGAATCGCGGCCGAGCGGCGCGCCGTAGATGGCGAAGGGCTGCGAGCCGGCAAAAGCCTGCACCGAGGCCGGCGTGACGTCGCCGAAGGCATGACGCCATCCCAGCGTGCCGCGTGCCGTGGCACCCATGCCGGCCAGCACGAAATCGGTCGAGGCGCGCAACCCGAGCGTGGTGTAGCTGACGCTCGTCGTCTGGCTCTTCGCCGTCACCGCCGAAATGCCGCCGGTCTCAGCGAAGCTGTCCGTGCGCAGGCTGACATGGGCAAGCGCTGCGAAAGGCTCGAAGGAGGCGACCGCCGTATCGATACGGTAGCCGGCTTCGCCGAAGGCCTGGAAGGTGCCGGCGTCGTAGTCACCCTTCAGCTGCTCCGACAGGCCGCCGAAGGCGACGCGGCGCGCCGTCTCGATGTCGTGCCAGGCATAGGCGAGGCCACCGCGCAAGGCCACGCGGCCCCATTTCGCGCCGGCATAGATGCCAAGATGGGCATTGTCGCTCGAACCCGACGAAGCGCGTTCCTCGATCGAGAAGTTCGACTGGGTGTAGCCGGCCAGGACGCCAAGCCGCACCGCCTCGCTGACGAGCGCGTCGCCGCCGAACAAAACACCGCCGATCGAATGTTCGAGCTTGGCGGCATTGCCGTCGCCGTCGACATTGGCCCAGCTGCCGAAGGCATTGCCCCACACCGCGAAGCGGTCGGTGCTGGCCGCGTCGAATTGGCCGCCTTCCGGCCCATAGGACATCACCGGCATCGCCGCTGCTCCAACGCCTTCGAAAGCGGCGCGGATGCGGTCGTTGACGGCGGTGCGGACATGGATCGAATCGTCGATCAGCGCGGTCTTGGCCGAGGCATGGATCTCGCCGGAAAGGCGGTCGAAGGCGGCGCGCGCGTCGGTCTGGCTGAGCAGCGCGACATGGCCGACCAGCCGGCTGTCGCCAGCCATCCGGTCGAGCGCGGTGGCGACCGCGATCTGGTTGCGGGTCTTGCCGGCATCGGCGAATTTCACCGCGTTGCGGGTCAGTTGCAGCGTCAGGTCGTTGCCGTCGCCGCCCACATAGTTCAGCGAATGGCTGAGGAAGGCCAGCGGGTTGAGCACGCTGGCGAACTGGCCGGCGATGGCGTTCTGGCCGTTGTTCTGGATCAGCGTGTAGGGACCGGTGACGCTATTCCATTCCGACAGCGGCGCCGAGCTCATCAGAAGATCCAGCGTGGCACCGCCGATGTCGACATTGCCGCCGACGATCAGTTTGTCGGCAGTCGTAGGGGTGATGTCCACCTGCAGCGTACCACGGTTGGTGTAGTTGCCGGTCACCGTCTGGGTGCTGACGGAATTGCCGGGGCCGTGCATGGCGCCCGCCTCGACATTGGCCGTGGCCAGCGTGCCGGTGCCCGACAACCTGCCGCCGCTGCGCACCGTGGTCTGCCCGCCGAGCTTGCCGTCCACCGTGAGTTCGCCCGACGACACGCTTGTCGTGCCGTTGAAGGCCGAGCTGTCGGCGCTCAGGATGACGCGCGCATTGTTCTGCCCGGCGACGTCGAATGCGCCGCTGCCGGAAAGCACGCCCTGATAGGCGGCCGACGCGGCTTGCTGGAATTGCAGCATGCCTTCGCCACCGATCTCGACATCGCCGCGCAACTGGCCGGCCTGCGAGACGAGCACGCCTTGTCCCACCTCCCAGTCGGTCGTGCTGCCGGCGGCGAGCTTCAGCGTGCCGCTGCCGTCCTTCACGGTGCGGCCGGTGCCTTCGATGACCCCGGCGAAAGTGGCGTCCTCATGCTGGAGGAAGGTGACGCCGGCATTGTTGAGGAGGTTGTTGCGGATGCTGTCGACATCGCCGACCAGCCAGCCATTGCGCACGATGGTGTCGCCGGCATAGCTGTTGACGCCGTCGAGGACCAGCGTGCCGAGATCGTCCTTCACCAGCCCGCCGCTGCCAATGAGGTTGGAGCTGATACGGGAGGTCATCTGCGTGCCGTTCTCGGTGCCGTCGCCGACGCGGATCAGCGTCTGCGGCGCCGAAAGCGTCAGGCTGCCGCCGGTGACGGTGTAGCCGTCCGTGGCGAACTGCATGCCAGTGACGGTGACGGGCGCGCCGCTGCTGTCGACGCTGACCACGCCGCCCTCGGTCTGGAACACGGCGAAGCGGCCGCCCCAGGCGTCGTTGGCGTCGCCATTGACGCGCGTCCAGTTGGTGGTGGTGTTGTTCCAGGTGCCGGTGCCGCCGCCGATGCGGCCGTCGGCCGTGGTGCCGCCGCCGTCCCAGAACTGCGTTTCGGGAACCTCGCCGGGGCCGGGATCGTCGCCGGCCACCACGATGTTGACCTCGTTGGCGATTGCGGTCTGGACCGAGATGTTGGTGCGCGGGATGCCGGGCGGCGAGCCGACGATTTCGAGGCCGTTGTCGGTCAGCCCGCCTTCATAATCGAACAGCCGGTAGATGCCGCGGCCGAAGCCGCCGGCATCCGTGATCGTCAGCGCGCCGTCCAGCGTGAGGTTACCGCCCACGTTGAACAGGGCGCTGGTGCTGGGTGCGCCGAGCGCGACGTCGATGTAGGAATCGTCGTTTAGCATCATGTCGCCGGTTACGGTGAGGCGGTCGCCCGCGCGGCCCTTCAGCACGCCGCCGCCATCGATCGTCACGTCACCGTCAACGGTTCCGCGGCCGGTCAGCGTGGCATCGGCTTGAACGGTCACTGACTCGTTGACGCGTAAGCGCCCGTCGACCCGCAGCGTGCCGCCGTTGACCTCGACTAAGTCAACATCTGAATCCGCGCTGGTCAGGACCAACGTGCCACTGCCGGTTTTTTGGAAACCATAGTCGCCGTTGCCCGATGTAATATCCCCGCCGAGCGTGGCCGAATGATTGTTCGCGACCTCGATCTCGAAGCCGATGTCATCGATTATGATGTAGTTGTCCAGGCGAACGCCATCGGCGAGGGTGAGGCGCGTGTCTTCGTCGGTAAAAAGGGTGCTGGTACCCAGCGCGTCTGTTGCGCGCACAGAGAGGCCGCCCTGCTGCAGGTAGAAAGCGCTGTCAAATGTGCTGGCTTGCGTCAGCGTGAGCGTCCCCTGGCCGGTTTTGAAAAATCTACCGAGCCCTGTGATGTTTCCATCAAAGGTCATGCTGCTGTCGTCCATACCAACCCAGAAAGCGGCATTCGTGCCGACATCGACGGTTCCTCTCCCGGCCAGATGGCCGATGGCTTCGTCTTCTCGAACACGCAATGTCGCGAGCCGCGAAATATGAACTTCCGACATGTTGTTGATGGTGCCCGAACCTGGTTGGGCGGACCCGACTACGAGGTCGCCTTCCTCGACCAGCACCCGGCCAGAGCCAAGGTGCTGGCCTTGCAATCGGAGCCAGCCCCCGCCGACCTTGCGTATGTCGGCATCACCGCTGATGTCGCCACGCAACGTGCCGCTTACTACGACCGCTGCGCCGAGGTTAACGGGTTGTGAACTGTCCAGATACAGGTTGTTGTTGAGAATGATACCATTACTGAGCCAGAGCGAGGCGGTATTGGTGGCGGTCGACAGCATGGATATTGTGCCGGTCCCAAGCGCATTCGAGTGAGCGGCATAGACCTGCGCGCCGATGATCGACGTGCCACCGGAATAGCTGTTGTTGCCGCGCACATCAACGTAACCGCTTCCGCGGATATCCAACGCGACAACGCCGGTGTCGTCCGAAATTGTGCTTGCGAGGTTAAGCGATGGCGACCCTGCCGCTGTCATGATCGTCAATGACGCGATGGTGCCTGCGGTGCTGTTGAGGATTTTCGAGTTTCCAGTTCCGCTAAAATCGCGTACCGCGAGAGATGAACCCGATAGATCCAATGTGCCGCCAAATAAAGATAGGTTCAACCGCCCCGAGCTGAGCGCGTCTCTCGCTAATTGATTGCCAATGGAAAGAATTCCAGCATTTAAGTATAGATTTGATTTCTGGCTATCTGTTTTCAGGTCTGACGGTGAAAAAATTACCTTCCCATCCGGAATTGTCGTGTTGCCAATTATTAGTGTTTTTGGGCCTCCGGATTGAAAATCCACTGTCCCGGAAAATGTAGCCGTGACATTGCTTGTGGCCCACATGGCCTGGGCCGTATTTCCACTGTTGAGCACAATCGCATCGTTGTGGGGGCCGGGTGTGTTGTAGACGATTGGCGCAGCACCCGCCGGCGTCGCCAGCACCGTCCCGGCCGCCACCAGCGCGGTGGCCGACAGAAGCAGGCGTTTGGTCATCGGAAGCCGCCGTGCCGGCGAGGGGACCAGATGTGTCATGAAATGTGCTCTCTGTTCGAATAGGGGTGGGGGAACAGCCGTTGCGGGCCGTCATTCGGTCCGGGTCAGCACGACCTCGCGCAGGCGCCCTTCCAGCGGCCGCACCACGTCGACGAAGGGTTCGCCCTCGGCGCGCATGGCCAGCATCTTGTCGAATTCCTCGTCGAGGGAGGCGATGGCCTCTTCCTTTTGGACGTCGTTGAGCTGGCTGAGCCGCCGGATGCCGGTCTTCAGGTCGCCGAACACGCCATGGAGTTCGGCCTCGCTCACCACCGCCAGGAAGCCGCGCATCGTCTCGCCGACCGCCGCCTTCCAGCTCTCGGCGGTGAAGCCGGCCGTGGTGATCAGCCGCGAGCCCTCGGCGTCGCGCTCGAACCATTCGGCGACGATTTCCTCGTCATAGGCGAAGGGTCCGAGCTGCGGCTGCAGCGCTTCAATGAGATCGACGACGCTGGCAGCCTCGCTGCTGGTCAGCGCCGTCGCCGGGCTCGACGCCAACGTCACCCCGGCACAAAATACAGCAGCCAGAATGTGTCGCGTCGCCCGAAGCAGTTTGGTGAGGCCGCCGGTGGTGCGCTGCCAGGGGCGCACGGCCTCGGTCACCCGCAACGCCGCCTGCGTCTCGTGTGGCCTCCTCGTTGGATGGCCGCTCCCCGCCAGGAGCCGTGCACCCAGAACATCGATCCGTTTCAAAATCCGCCCCCTTCGACCGCTTCCTAGAAGTTGCGGCGACGCACCCTCGAGAACCGCTCTCTGCACCGCCGGTCGAACGTCTACGCCGGGGAAACTGGCGCCGTCTTGGGCGAGGGCGAACGACCTATGCAGGAAACGAACAAAGCGCGACGATTGTGGCCGGTGACGAAAATTGAAGCATATTCAGTCGGTTGGTCGGCGGCGGGCGTCGCCGCTCCCTCCGGTCGGGCGCGACCGGGACGAGGGCGGCGGCGCGGCCCGCGTTAGCCGGCCAGCAGCCTGGCGCGCACTTCGGACGGCGTCAGCTCGAAGCGGCGCCGAAACGCACGGTTGAAGGACGAGATGTCCGAGAAGCCGGCGTCATAGGCGATCGTGGCGATGGTGGTTGAGACGAGATCGCGTTCGTGCAGCAGCCGGTATGCCAGGTCCAGCCTGCTTCCGCGCACGAAGTCGGAAAAGGTGGTGCCCTCGCTTTCGAACAGGCGCTGGATGTAGCGCGGCGTCACGCCCTGGCGCCGCGCCACGGCATCGATGTGCAGCCCCGGATCATGCAGCCGCTCAAGAATGTCCTGCTTGATAAGCTTCAGCCGCGCCGCCGCGATGCCCTTGTCCTTGCGCTTGCCGCCGCCGCGCGCAAAGCCGTCGAGCACCAGTGCGGTGAGATCGAAGATGTGGCGCGTCATCACCTCGCGCGCCCTGTCGCTTGCCGGCGGGTCGCGCCGGCGTATGGTGGCGAATATCCGTTTCAAAAGTCCGTCCCCCTTCAACCGCATCTCGGAAATGGCGGCGGTGCGTCCTCTAGGCATGGCCTCCACACCGCCTGGCTGAACGTCTACGCTGGGGAAACCGCCGCCGTCTTGGGCGGCAGCGAACGATCTATGCTGGAAACGAACAATGCCGGCAGGTAAAGGAAAGTGAAAAAACTATAGTTTAATCAGTGGGTTGGTGGGAACGCAAAGGCGTGTCCCGGCACTGTCTGTCAGCGCGTTCCGTACACCGGCGCCCGTGCCTGGAGGTCAGTTGGCTAATATCTTGGCGCGTACTTCGGACGGCGTCGCGTCGAAGCGCTGGCGAAACGCGCGGTTGAAGGACGAGATGTCCGAGAAGCCGGCGTCATAGGCGATGGCGGCGATGGTAAATCGGGCCAGATCGCGCTTGTGCAGCAGCCGGAAAGCCAGGTCCAGCCTGGTTCCGCGCAGGAAATCGGAGAAGGTGGAGCCCTCGCTTTCGAACAGGCGCTGGATGTAGCGCGGCGTCACGCCCTGGCGTTTGGCCACTGCATTGATGTGCAGGTCCGGGTCGTGCTGCCGTTCGAGAATATCCTGCTTGATCAGTTTCAGCCGTGCGGCGGCGATGCCGCTGTCGTTGCGCTCGGCGCCGCCGCGCACGAAATCGTCCAGCGCCAGCGCGCTGAGATCGAGAACGTGCCGCGAGACGATCTCCTGCGCCTTCTCGGTCGTCGGCGGGTTCTTGAGCAGCATGGAGACATAATCCGCGAACAGCCGCGACTGCTGTGTCACGCGCGGCACGATATAGGTCGGCTCCACGTCGACACGGGGAGCGAGGCGTGCCAGCACCTGCCGGTCGAGCGAGATCGCCTGCAGGCGGGCGGACTTGCCCTTCCAGAACTTGAACGGCCGGGCCTGGTTGATGAACAAAAGGTCGCCGGCCTTGATCTTGATCGGTTCGCCGCCATCCACCTCCATTTCATGGTCTTCGCTGTGCATGGTCAGCAGGTAGTTGTCGCGGCCGTCCTGCGTCAGGTCGCGCGTGCGGGCGCCGGACATCGCCGGGTAGAGCGCATGGCCGACGGTGACGCTGCCAGGCAGCGTCATGGCCTCCAGGTCCATTGCGATATTGTCCTTGTCGACGGGGTGCAGGTGCAGCCCGCCCACCTGGCGCGCCACGAAGTCATGCACGAAGGCCATCTGGCCGGCGTGCTGCATGCCTTGCGTCGACAAGCGCTGCATCGGAAAAGATCCGACGGTCATTGAAGGGGCCTCATTGCGAAGATCAACTCAAACGAGCCCGCACGGATATTGTGCCTGCGGCCAGTCATCTGCGATGCACGAAAAACAACTCCGGCCAGGGTGGATTTGTATCCACGAACCGGAGCAATGTTTATTTCTCCGCTGTTTTTGACTATAAGATAAAAATTGGACCAGTGCCATTTGGTACCGCGCCCGGGGGTCAATGGATCAGGCAAGGCTTCTTTCGTCGGTTAATCGCATCCATGCGGCCGCGCTGGCGCCGCATGAGTGGTCGCTTGCGCTGGAAGATGTGGCTGAACTGACCGGCGGAGATCATGCCGTCCTGGTTCGATTGCCGACCAGGACCGAACCGGGCCAGCTCCTGGCCAGTACCCGTCTCGACGTCGATATCCTCGCGCGCAGTCTGAGCGCCGGCGCGGAACTCGCGGCGGCGCGGCCGTCGGTTGCTAACGCGACTGCCATAGCAAGATCGGCCGATCGCGAATTCGTCAGCTTTGCCGCCGGCGCAAGTCCGGCGTCGCCGTTGCCGGCGCTGCGCGGCACGACCATGACCCGCGCGACGCTGATTTCCGACCGCGAATTCGAGCGCAGCGGCTATTACAACGAGGTGGTCAGGCCGATGCGCGGCTTCCATGCCGCACTCGCCCGGTTCGGCGCCGGGGATGAATATGCGTTGGCCATATGCCGGGGTCGGAGCGCCGCCGATTTCGGTGCGGACGAGATGTCGGGCCTGGCCGCACTCGTTCCCCATTTCGCCACCGCCTTGCAGGTCCAGCAGCGCCTCAACCACGCGCAGGACAGTGCCAGGGGGCTGGCGCACCTGCTCGACCGCATTTCTGCGGCACTGGTGATCGTCGATGGCGAGGGCTGCGTCTGTTTCGTCAACCAGCGCGCCGCGGCGATATTGGACCGGGCCGAAGGGCTCGCCCTGCAGAAAAACAGGCTGGTGGCGACCGACCCGGGCGGCAACCGCAGCCTGCAGGAGATTTTTGGCCGGCTCGGCCGGTTGGCCATTCACGACGGTTCGGCCGAAATCAGGTTGCGGCTACCGCGCGAACACAGCCGCTCGCCGCTGCTGCTGTCGGTGCTGCCGGCGGCTTCCTTCGAGACCCAGGGGCTGTCGCATCGCCGCGCCGTTGCGGCAATCTTCATCACTGAGCCGGATGCCCAGGTCGTGGTCGACCGGGCGGCGCTGGTCGATGTTTTCCGGCTGACCAGGCGCGAGGGCGACGTGGTCGTTCTTTTGGCCAGCGGGCTGGAAATTCCTGAGATCGCTGCCACCCTGGGCCTAGGCATCGGAGCGGTGCGGAATTACCTGAAGGCCGCCTACGAAAAGACCCGCACACACAGCAAGGCCGCGCTCGTGGCATTGGCTCGCGGCTTTGTCGCACCGACCGCCTGAGACGACAGTGATAGGGCTCCTGAGGCTGCGCCCTCGCTCATTCCCTATTCAGTCCAGCAGCGGCGCGACAAGCCAGGGCCAGCATGCCTTGCGTTTTCTGGTGAACGCCCCGGCATGGCCGATCGAAGCGAGCGCCAGCTGGATGGGCCGCAACAAGGTCAGGCCAGCCTTCGCCGCCGGATAATAGCTTGCCAGTTTTCCGGCGATCGCCGGGGACACCAATGGATCGTCCTCAACGGCGACCATGGCCAGTTTGAACTTTGCTCGATCGAGGCCGGGGACGGGATATTCCGTGCCCCAGAACGCACGGTGATAATCGCGTTGCCGGCAAAGATGGCGCCATTCCCAATAGACGCCGCCCGGAATGTCGGCCCCGAAACCCAGGCGACGCCCTGGCAGATAGCCGAAGAGCGTTACCGCGAGCGGACCAAGCAGCCACCAGAACGCCAGGATGCGCGCGAACGACGATTGCGGGTGGTCGCGCCAATGGGTCGGCCCGGAGGCGACGGCCACGACACGGTCGACCTTGGCGATATCGTCATGGAAGGCCAGCCACTGGCCGCCGAGCGAATGGCCGATGACGCGCAGCGGCACCGACGGGAAACGACCGGCGAGGTAGGTCAGCGCGCCGGATTGATCGTCGATCGCCCAATGGCTGAGACATGTCGCCGAGCGGGAAAGGCTGCCGCTGCCCGAACGGCCGAAGTCGCGATAATCATAGGTCAGCACGGCCACGTCATGGGTCCGCGCAAGCCAAAGCGCGAAATCCGCGTAGAAACTCGCCGGAAAGCCGATGCCGCCATGCAGCACCACCGCGAAACGCGGCTCGGTGCCGGGCAGATGCAGGCGTCCTGCCAGGGCGCGGCCATCCTTGGCCTGGAAGCTGATCTCCTCCAATTGCCATTTCTGAAAATGGCTGGTGGCGACGCGTCGCACGCCCAACACTTCGGTCTGCTCCAAACATGCCCCCGTTCGCTTTGAAACGATGGCGACTGTCCTCGCTGCGTCGTCTCCCCATCGCTTCGCTCCCTGTCTAGGAGGCGAAGTTCGGTTTCGTCTTGGGCGGTAGCGAACGACCTATGCGCAGAGCGAACTCGCACGGGCGAATTTTCTCTTTCAAAGGCAGGGCGGAACTGGCGTTGCGGGGTCGTTACCGTTTGCCCCGCATCAATATGTGCCTAAATTCGTAAGCGGCGGCCTTCGCACTTCGCGAGATCGAGCGAATCTCTTAGTTTCGCTGCATGCGTACCTTGTTCAAACGCAGGCTGCCTTCAGCAAAGTTGCGACCGCTGCTGCCACGCTCCGCCATGTTGGCTGCAACTGGCGGGATGGTTGCGCTGCTATTGGCCGGCTGTGCCCAGCCACAGATCGCGTCGTCGACGGACACGCAGATGATGTCGGCGGAAAAGGCGTTTGCCTACCCGGGCCCGGGCGGACCGGCGATCACCGCCGTGCTGGAACGGCGCTATGCCAACGCCATCCAGCAGGAAATCGCGCTCGCCACCTCCGCGCACACATCCGGCCAGAACATGTTGCGCGTTCAGCTGTTCGGGCCGGTGGACACGAAAACCACGGGGCAGACCCGACTGCGCGACGGCTTCCTGCCGCCGAGCAACATAAGCACGGAGTTGCGGCAGCTTTTCCCCGGCATACGCATGGCGCGCTCGCCATATTACGTCCAGAACCGATATGGCCCGTTCGGCTACGCGGTCGGGCGATCCACGGCCGGCGATACCTGCATCTATGCCTGGCAGCGGCTGACCTCCACCGGCTCGACGCAAACCCTGATCGGCAACAAGGGGTCGGTCCAGATCAGATTGCGGCTTTGCGACCAGTCCTTGCCGGAACATCGTCTGCTGCAGACGATGTATGATTTTACGATCTCGTCCTATTTCCAGTCGAGCGGCTGGAATCCCTATGGCGATGCGAATCCGCCGGATCCGTTACTCGGCAAGTCCGGTGCGCCGATTTATCCGGCGGCGGCCGGTGGCCCGGCCGTGCCGGATGTGCGTCCCGCGCCGGTCGCCGCACCAGTAAGGTCGTCAGCGCGGGGCAGCCCTGCGAGGACCCAGCAGGCGCTGCCACAGCCGGTTGGCCCCGTCGTGCCGCCACCGCCGGTTTCGGGCGCGCCTGGGGCGGAAATCCCGCAGACGACGACAGGCAAACAGGTCGTTGTACCGTCGCCGAGGGCGGCAGTCATCGTGCCGCCGCCGCCATGCGATCCGACAACAACGAACTGCCGATAGGCAGGCTGATGGAAAGGAATCATTAACCATATCCGTGGTCATGGAGGAGACTAGGCCTCCCATTCGTCTTTGATGCTGAAGCGGGAGGTTCAGCGGAACACGGAGCGCTGCGAGGCAAGTCCAGAACGTCCCGTCGGGATGGCGGGGACGAGGTTCCAGATGGTGGAAAGACGGATTTGATGCGCAAACTGATCATAGTGCTGCAATGGGCCGTAGCCTCCGTTGCGGTGCTGGGTCTTGTGACGCTGCCGATCAGCCTTGAGACCCAGCTGGTCGCGGGATTGTCCGTTGTTCTCGCGATGATGATCCTGAAATTGGTGCGACCGGACGGCATGTGGCGGCTGATCGCGCTGGCTTTCGGTACGGCTGTCGTCATGCGCTATGTCTACTGGCGCTCCACCAGCACCTTGCCGCCGATCAATCAGCCCGAAAACTTCATCCCCGGCTTCCTGCTCTACCTCGCCGAAATGTACAGCGTGCTGATGCTGGCGATCAGCCTTTTCGTGGTGGCGCAGCCGCTGCCCTCGCGACCGTCGCGGGCGAAGTTCGACGGCAGGTTGCCGACGGTCGACGTCTTCATCCCGACCTACAATGAGGAGCCGGCGCTGCTCGCCAATACGGTGGCCGCGGCGATGGGCATGGACTATCCCGCCGACCGTTTCACCGTCTGGCTGCTCGACGACGGCGGCACGCTGCAGAAGCGCAATTCCGAACGGCTGACCGAGGCGGACAACGCCGCGAGGCGGCATGTCGAACTGCAGAAGCTCGCCGCCGATCTTGGCGCCCGCTATCTGACCCGCGATCGCAACGAACACGCCAAGGCCGGCAATATGAACAACGGCCTCGACCATTCGAAGGGCGAGTTGATCGCGGTTTTCGACGCCGACCACGCACCGGCTCGCGACTTCCTCAAGGAGACGGTCGGCTATTTCGACGAGGATCCACGCCTGTTCCTGGTCCAGACGCCGCATTTCTTCCTCAATCCCGATCCGATCGAGCGCAATCTGCGCACCTTCGAGAAGATGCCTTCCGAGAACGAGATGTTCTACGGCGTCATCCAGCGCGGACTGGACAAGTGGAACGCCTCGTTCTTCTGCGGCTCGGCGGCCGTGCTTCGGCGCTCGGCGCTCTTGGAAACCGACGGCTTCAGCGGTGTTTCGATCACCGAGGATTGCGAGACTGCAGTCGAACTTCACTCAAGAGGCTGGAACAGCGTCTATGTCGACCGACCGCTGATTGCCGGGCTCCAGCCCGCCACGTTCGCATCCTTCATCGGCCAGCGCAGCCGCTGGGCGCAAGGCATGATGCAGATCCTGCGGTTCCGGTTCCCGCCGCTCAAGCGTGGTCTGACGTTCCCGCAGCGCCTCTGCTACATGTCGTCGACGCTGTTCTGGCTGTTTCCCTTCGCGCGGTCGATCTTCCTGTTCGCCCCGCTCTTCTATCTGTTCTTCGACCTGCAGATATTCACGGCCTCGGGCGGCGAGTTCATGGCCTACACGCTCGCCTACATGATCGTGAACCTGATGATGCAGAACTACCTCTACGGGGCGTTCCGCTGGCCGTGGATTTCGGAACTCTACGAATATGTTCAGACTATCCACCTGCTTCCGGCGGTGGTTTCGGTGATCGCCAATCCGCGCAAGCCCACCTTCAAGGTCACGGCCAAGGACGAATCCATCGCCACGAGCCGGCTTTCCGAAATCGGCAGGCCGTTCTTCGTCATCTTTGGCGTTCTGCTGCTCGGCGTCGCCATGACCATCTACAAGGTCTATGCCGAGCCCTACAAAGCCGACGTCACCCTGGTCGTCGGCGGCTGGAACCTGCTCAATCTGATCATGGCGGGATGCGCGCTGGGCGTGGTCTCCGAGCGCGGTGAGCGCGCCGCGACACGACGCGTGAAGGTGAGCCGCCGCTGCGACTTCAACCTCAATGGACGGTGGCTGAAGGGAACGATCGAAAACGTCTCCGCCAACGGGGCCAGGGTCGTGGTCTCGGGCGCCGAACTGGAGGAGATCGCGCAGGGTGCCGAAGCGGCCTTGCGTTTCCGCACCTTTGCGACCGACACCGACGGCGTCCTGCCTGTCGCCATCCGCAATTTCGAACGCACCGCCGACGGCATCGCCATCGGCTGCCGCTATCGCCCGCAAGAGGCGGCGCATCACAAGCTGGTCGCGGATCTGATCTTCGCCAATTCCAAGCAGTGGGAGGAATTCCAACTGTCGCGCCGGGGCAATCCCGGCCTGTTGCGCGGCACCTTCTGGTTCCTGCGGCTGGCGCTCTACCAGACCTATCGCGGCGTCGTTTATCTCCTGCGCGATATTCGCGGCCGATCGGAGCATGACACGCCCGTCGCCAAGGCCGCGGAGCGGCGGCCATGAGAGCACGGCTCTACGCTGGCCTCGCAGTGCTGTTGTCGACAGTGGCCGCAGGCGCGCAATCGATACCCTTCGACATGACGCCCGAGCTCGGCCGTCCGGCGGCCAGTGGCCAACCCCAGACACAGCCGTCGCAGGGCACCAACCCGCAACCGCTTCCCACCGTTGCCGACAGGCAGCGGCGCTACCTTCTGCCGTTTCCTGAATTCGTACTGTCGGGTGAGACGGCGCGCCGCTCTTGGGCCATCTACCTCACCCAGCAGGAGGCTGCCTCGCCGGCAGGGCTTCGCATCGGCTACCAGAACGCGGTTGTCGTGGCGCCCGAGATTTCGCATCTGGTACTGTCGATCAATGGCAACAAGCTGGTCGATACACAGATCAAATCGTCCAATGGCACGGCCGAGCTTGGCGTCGACATCCCCGCCAACCTGCTTCACCAGGGCCTGAACGAGATCGTCGTCGAAGCGCAGCAGCGCCACCGCACCGACTGCACGGTCGCATCCACCTATGAATTGTGGACACGATTTGATCCGGCCAAGACCTTTCTGACCTTTCAGGACCAGGCTGCCGGCCGCTGGAAAAGCGTCGAGGACATCCGCGCCGTCGGGGTCGACGAAAAAGGCGGGACCAGTTTTCTGTTGGTGGCGCCGTCAATGACACAAACCCCGGCCACGGTTCCCGTCGTCCGGTTGGCCGAAGTGCTGGCCACATTGTCCAACATGCCGAACCAGACCTTCGCACTGCGCGAGAAGCCCGATGCGCCAGCGCGCGCCGGCCAGGCAGTGGCGGTCGTTGGCCCGGCAGCCGACATCCAGCAATACCTGCCGGCATTGCCGCCAGGCGCGACGACCGCTCCGGTCTCGGCGATGGTCGACGATCCCAATGGCGGCCCGTCCACCCTCGTGGTCACCGGGCCCAACTGGCAGGCTGTCGGCTCGGCGGTCGAGGACATCGCCAAGGTTCTGGACCGGCCTGCGACCAGCCAGCGAACGAGCCTCGCCACGCAGACATGGCACATGCCAGACGTACCGCTTTTTTTCGAGGCCGGGCTCAAGACATTTTCCGAACTGGGCGTCGCCACGCAGGAGTTCAGCGGCCGCCGGTTCAGGACGGATTTCATGATCGGCATGCCGGCTGATTTCTACGCCGATTCCTACGGCCATGTGACGCTGCTGCTCGATGCTGCCTATTCGCAGGACGTGCTTCCCGGCAGCCACATTGATGTCTATGTGAACGGCAACATCGCCGCCACCATGCCGATCACCTCGACGGGCGGCGAGATCCTGCGGCACCTGCCGATCAATGTGACGATGCGCCATTTCCGGCCGGGCGACAATTCGATTGCGATCGAGGCGGTGCTGCAGACAAAGTCGGATGCTGTGTGCGCGCCCGGTGCCACCGGCTCCGGCAGCAGCCGTTTCGTGCTGTTCGACAGTTCCGAGCTGGTGGTGCCGGCCTTTGCCCGCATCGGCCGGACGCCTAATCTCAGCGCCGTCAGCGGCAACGGATTTCCCTATGGCAGGGCAGGCGAGCCGGTACCGCTCATCGTCGACAACAGCGAGCCCAAGGCCTTGTCGGCCGCCGCCTCCCTGCTTGCCAGAATGTCGGTGGCCGCCGGCCGGCCGATACCCGTCAAGGCGGCAACGGCAAGCGGAGCGACCACGGATCGCGATGCGATCTTTGTCGGTGCGGTCTCGCAAATCCCAGCGACGGTGCTTGCTCAATTGGGCATCGCCGGTGATGTGGCGCTGACCTGGGGCGAAGCCACGAGCCCGGCCGGCACCAACACCGATGCCACCTTCGACGAATGGCGCCAGAGGCTGCGCGGCAGCGGATGGCGCGGTCAGGTCAGCATGTTCGAGGATTGGCTGAACCGGACGTTCAATTTTTCCTTCAGTTCGTTGCGGCTGATCCCACGCTCTGACCGGCCGTTCTCGCCTCCGGGCGGCACCAGCTTGCTGCTTGCCCAGCAGGCCAGCCCGGACGGCTTCGGCACCTGGACCGTTGCCACCGCGCCGAACGCCGACTTGTTGCAGGAGGGCGTCGACGCGCTGGCTCAGCAAACACAGTGGCGGCAGCTCAGCGGCCGTATCGCCGCATTGGATGTCTTGAGCCACAAGGTGACGACCGAGCCAGTGGTCAGGTTCGGGTTCGTGCAGACGCAGCCATTCTCCATTTCGAATTACCGGCTGATCGTGGCGAACTGGCTGTCGGCCAATGCGCTTGCCTATTCGGTGGCGCTTGCTGTGCTGTCCATCCTGCTTGGCCTCGCCACCGCAGGTCTGCTCGCTTCCCTGGGCAGGCGACCATGAGGGCGCGCATCCTCATTCCCGCTGGCCTGGTTGTGCTTGGCGCCCTCGCGGTCGCTAATGCGGACCGGCTTGAGCAGTTCGTGCGCGGCGGTACAGGCATGGGCGCACAGAACCTGGCCGGCGGCGACATGACGGCAACGATCGCCGACGTGCATACGATTTTGGCGCAGGCTGATGGCGGCACCGCCACGCCCCTGTCGGCCCGCCCGACCGCCCAGCCGAAGGTCGACGAGACGGCGCTTCGCTACTTTGCCGCCAGGGGCGACACCAAGCGCCTGGAAGCCGAGATCGCCAGGCTGAAGGCGCTTTACCCCAATTGGGTGCCGCCGCAGAACCCGCTCGCGGCAGCACCCGTCGGCGATCCCCAGCTCGATGCGATGTGGAAGCTTTATTCCGACGGCAAGCTCGCCGAACTCGAAAAAGCCATCGCCGCGCGGCAGCTGGCCGAGCCCGGCTGGACGCCGCCGCCTGATCTCGTCGATCGGCTGAAACTCGCCGAGGCGCGAGAACAGCTCGTCAAGGCCGCTGACCTGAAGAACTATGACGAGGTGGTGCGGCTCGGCGCCGCTAATACAGGCCTTTTGACCTGCGGCGACGTCGATGTTTTGTGGCGGGTGGCGGAGGCCTTCGCCCGCACCGACCGCAAGGATCGCGCCACCGACGCCTATCTCTATGTGCTGAGAAATTGCGACAAGCCCGAGGAGCGGCTGGGTAGCGTGCAGAAGGCTTTGCCGCTGCTGCCGCGCTCGGACATTGCCCTGCTGCTTGCGCTGGAGCGCAAGGCGCCCGACGGCAAGGGCGAGTTCGAACCGGTGCGCGCCGACATCGCCCGCCAAAGCCTGGCCGATGCCGGCAAGGATCCGAAACTCACCGTCCTGCCGGAAGACCTGGCCCTCGTCGAAAAGCTGGCGAACGACCAGAACCTGGTCTCCGACAACCTTCTGCTTGGCTGGTACCATTTGCGCCGCGACAATCCGCAGGGCGCCGAAACCTGGTTCCGCAGGGCCTATCTGAAGGAAAGCTCCGCCGAGACCGCACAAGGCCTGGCGCTCAGCCTGGTCGACACCAACCGCGCCGCCGAGGCCGAAACGGTCCTGTTCCAGTGGCGCGACAGCAGCGACGACACGAAAAAAGTCTATCTGGCCGCCGTCGCCAATCTGCTTGCCGCCAATCCACCGCCGCAGCCGACGCCGGAAGTGCTGGACCGCATGTCGCGCGCTGTGGTGGCCGCGAAGGATCCCGTGTCGGCGCAGCAGTTCGGCTGGTATGCCGACGCTTTGAACCAGTTCCAGACAGCGGGCCAATGGTTTGCGCTGGCACTCGGCTGGAAACCCGACGACGAGCCCAATGCCTATGGGCTTGCCCTGATGCGCTGGAAGCTCGGCGACAAGGCCGGCGTGCGCGAGATGCAAAGGGCCTGGGCCGGCCGTTCGGAACGGATCGCCCGGGTGGGCGAACCCGAGGCGAAACCGCGCAACGGCACGCCAACGGCACCTCTGCCGCCCCTGGCGCCAACCCAGCCCCGGGTCGAGCCGCAGGCGAGGGCGCCGGTCGCCGTATCGCCGACGCAGGAGGCCGCGCCCGAACGCCGGGCTCGGCCGCGTCGTGCTGCGGCGCAGCCGCGCAATTGCCAGGCAACGCAGGACCCCACCGGCATGGCGCCCGAACAGGCCCTGTCGCGCGGCTGGTGCCTGATGGAGATCAACCGGCCGCTCGAGGCCGCCGCCGCCTTCGAGGTCGCCCTGCGCGGCAGCGGCCGCACCCGCAGCGACGCGGCCTATGGTCAAAGCCTGGCCTATCTGCGCGCCGGCCTTGCCGACCGGGCGGCGGTGGCATCGACGAAAGCCCCGCTGAGCGGCGGCCGCGCCACCGAAATCCGCACCGCGCTTCTGGAACAGCAGGCGCTCGCCGCCTTCGAGCACGGCCGCTATCGCGAGACCCTGATGACGCTGGAGGAACGGGCCCGCATCGCGCCCGAGCGCATCAACCTGATGATCCTGCGCGGCTATGCCTATCTCAAGCTGCGCCGCTTCTCCGATGCCGAGCAGGTTTTTCGTGCCGCCGCCGCCACCGGCGACCGCGACGCCTTGAAGGCGCTCGGCGATCTCGCTCGCGCCCGCAATCCGAATTAGCAACCGGGAGGCGGCTCCGATTTCCTGGCGAGAGCCGTGCGACGCCTAGCAGATATTGCCGCGCTGGACCAACGATCGCCGCCAAGAAGATTGGCGGCCACGGTATTGGCGACCTATGTCATCAAGGGACGATCGCCTATCCTCGTGCCAACCGCGCCTCTGGAGCCCAATATGACCGACACCCCGCAATACACGCCGCCGAAAGTCTGGACCTGGGACAAGGCCAATGGCGGCGCCTTCGCTTCCATAAACCGGCCGATCGCCGGCGCCACTCACGACAAGGACCTGCCGGTCGGCAAGCACCCGCTGCAGCTTTATTCGCTGGGCACGCCTAACGGCCAGAAGGTCACCATCATGCTGGAGGAGTTGCTGGCGCTCGGCCACAAGGGCGCCGAATACGACGCCTGGCTGATCCGCATCAACGAGGGCGACCAGTTCGGCTCCGGCTTCGTCGACGTCAATCCGAACTCCAAGATCCCGGCGCTGATGGACCGGAGCGGCGACAAGCCGGTGCGTGTGTTCGAATCCGGCGCGATCCTGATGTATCTGGCCGAAAAATTCGGCGCCTTCCTGCCCACAGCACAGCCGGCGCGCGCCGAAGCTCTGTCCTGGCTGTTCTGGCAGATGGGCTCGACGCCGTTCCTCGGCGGCGGCTTCGGCCATTTCTATGCCTATGCGCCGGAAAAGATCGAATACGCCATCGATCGCTACGCGATGGAGACCAAGCGCCAGCTCGACGTGCTCGACCGCAGGCTGGCCGAGAGCGACTATGTCGCCGGTTCCGAATACACCATCGCCGACATGGCGATCTGGCCCTGGTATGGCGGCATGGTGAAGGGCTGGAACTACGGTGCGGCCGAGTTCCTGTCGGTGCACGAATACAAAAACGTGCTGCGCTGGGCCGACCAGATTTATGCTCGGGCCGCGGTCAAGCGCGGGCGCATGGTCAACCGCGTCTCGGGCGATCCGGCCGGCCAGCTGCGCGAACGCCACGATGCCAGCGATTTCGAGACGAGGACGCAGGACAAGCTGGAGACCGTCGGGTAGGGGCTTGCCGCCCTTTAGCCTGTTACTGGCTGTCAGAGGGATGTGACGAGGCGGCATCTCCCACGCGTTCGTCATTCCGGGCCAGCGAGGCGAAGCCGAGCGCCGACCCGGAACCCATTGAGCAGCACGGCCGGGTCCTGAGTTCGCACGGACAGCTGTGAAATATGCGGCGTCGGTTCGGCTGCTGGGCGGTCCAGGACGAGGACCGAGCCGTGCCCGACGACGGGCGGCCAATGGGTTCCGGCTCTCGCTGCGCTCAGCCGGAATGACGGCGGTGGCGCAGTCGCGTCGACGCGATGACGCGTTGATACACTTCTTCATCGCCACGCTGCGGAAATCCGCCCTGGCCTTTGCCAAGAAATGCTCCCTTGCGGGAGGTGGGAAGCGGGGCGCCGGGTCGGTGCCTCTTAGCAAATAGTACGTGGCGCCTTCCGGGCGCCCCGCCAGTGTTCTTGCCCCGGACCGACCTCGCCGTCATTCGCGACGGCAGACTTCGGGCCTCAAAGCCGCCATTCGCGGCGGCCGGGTTTTTCCAGGGCCCGGACTTAGGGCTCGTCACCAGACAGCGCCACCGTAGCGCTGCCAGTCCGGCACCGGCGCCCTCCCTGATACCCGGTGCGCACCAGGTTCCCGTGAGGGCGACGGGCCGATTGTGGCGTGTGTCGCGAGGGCGTGGATAAATCCGCGAACGATTTTTCGCGTGGTTTGCGGCAAGGGATTGAACGGACAAGGTTCTTTCTTTCGACCTACGCCTTCCTCCACGCATCCAATCCACATCCTGCACCGCGCGGGCGCGTCAGCGTTCCGGCATGGATTCCCGACACGCTCCGCTCGTTCCTCGCTCACGCGGTCGGGAATGACGAATGTCCTTGAGCGCTTTCGTCAATCGCCAACGGTTTTGAGAGTAGTTGTCGTTCGCGTCGGTTTCGATGACCGCCGTTGTTCACACCAACGGTTTTAGGGATCGCTGTCGTTCGCAGCGCCCCTGATGCAAAGCCGGGCACGGACAATTGGCGAGACCATCCACGCCTCTCGTCATTCCCAACCGCGTGAAGGAGCGAAGCGACTGGAGCGTGTCGGGAATCCATGCCGGAACGTTGACGGTGTCGCCCACGGTTCGGAGCCAAATGTCAGCTGCCGCCCAGAACGATCGGACATGAAGAACCTGTCGACTGGCGTCACGCCAGAGCCTAACCAACTCTTGGGAACCGGCCTCGCCGGGCTTTTCCGCTTCCGCCCCGATTGGCCGTCTCGGCTCACCCGCCCATTATTTGCGGGTTTCCACGCAGCGGTTCATTTTGTGGGGATCGCCGGAGGTGTCGCATTTATAGCCGCATTCGTAGTCGCCGCTGCCGTTTAGCTTAAGCGTGTTCATGCGTTCGATCGCTGCTTCCTTGCAGTATTCGGCGGTCTTGAAGCGCGGCGTGACGTCGAATTTCGTGCGGTCGGCGCGGTTTGGATAGACGATCGCCGACCATTCGCCCGGGCGGTCGTCGCAACCGGCCAGCAATAGAAGCATGACGATGAGCGGAGCCCGCATGATCTGGTGCCCGACTGTGCTTCACCCGGGTATTGCCCCCAGGGTTGCCGGCAGTTTAGCGCGTAAGGATCGGCTTGCACAGAACCGGCGATACGTGGCCGGCTACAGACGCCCGGCGTCCGCAAATGATCGCTGGACCGGGTCCCGCGACGGTCAGCGTTGGGCGGGGCCGCCGCCGGTCCGTGCCGTTTCCTTCTTCTGCTGCAAAATTTCCAGTCTTGTTTTCAGGGCGGCCACTTCTTCGGCCAGCCGGGCGGCCTGGGCCTTGTTGGTGGTGGCCTGGATTTCGGCTTCCTTTGCCGCAATCTGCCGCCTGAGCGCGGCTTCGGTCTGTTGCCCCGACGGCGATGCCGAGAGCGGCGGGCGGGGAGGGGTGGAGGAGATCGAGGAGACCATGGACGAGAACCCGATGACAAGGATGGCGGGTATCGTAGCCTGCCAAAGCCGGGAAACGGCTGAAGGATGGTCAACGCCCGGCGGAGGAGGGGCCGGGCGGCCAGGCGTAAGCGAGTGTGTCGCTAAGGTCGCTGCGTCGAAGTCATTCGCAGGGTTTTCCTGTGAAAATGCCCCACGAGGCTAATGCGCGCAGCAGCCGTTGTTAGCTCTGGTCGGGTGTGCGATGGTCACAGCAAGAGGGTATTCTATGTCTCATCGCTGTTTGAAACGGAAAGCTGGTCTGGCGGCAGTTGTGCTTGCCTTGGCTGCAATCGCCAGCGTTGCGAGCGCTGATGAGATTCCAAGGTTTTGGCGGAAGTCGATGGTCAATGATCCCGCACTAAACTACCCGCTGAAAAAATACACTGCCGACCTGAAAGACGCGCCATCAACGGCCTTTCGGAATTCGCTGCTGGCGCGCATGGAAGGTGCGTGGTGCAAAGGATCAACCTTCAACAAAAAGCTATTGAAAGAATATTTGTCGAATTGGTCAAATATTACTGTCAATGAAGGTAATTCTGCTGCGTTTGAAGCTGAATCTTCGTTGCGTCAGTTTTCATACTTTGATCTTGCCCACCTTTGTTCTGCGATAGAATACCAATTCGGACCAAAAGGAAAACTCATACCGGGTGCTGTGACGTTGGGAGTGGGAGTTCCGAAAACAGAGTACTCACAACAGAATTCTTACATTCGCGTGCCCAGTGTTTTCAAACAGTAGGCGGTTCTGTAGCCTATATCCGCCCTCGCTTTGACTTCTTCGCCTAGGCTTTGAACGTCTCCGAGGTGAAGTGTCGCGAAAGCCGCTCCAGCTCCGGGCCGAGCACCCTGTCCTCGTTCACCGGCGGCACGATGGAGCGTATTTCGTCGATGAAGGGGGCGAGCCGGGGCGGGGCGTTGCGCCGGGTGGCGTGGAAGGCCTGCGAGGCGACGACTGACAGCGCCGCCATGCAGGCGTCGAGGCAGCGGCCGGCCTTTTCCTCCTTCGCCCAGGCGATGAAGGCCGTGGTCGCGACATCGTCCTGGCCCGAACCCGCCGATTCCGTGCCGGGGATGAAGGTGGTCTGGGCCGCGAGCTTCGCCTGTTCGAGATAGCCCGTCGAGGCCATCGGCACATAGCCGAGTGCGCCATGCCCGTCGCTGTCGCTCGGGTGCCGGTCGACCATCAACAGATTAGGCAAATGGGAGACCGCGCCGTTGAGCAGCTTCGATCCATGGCGGTCGCAGAGCAGGCAGAGATCCGCCCAGATCGCCGCGAGATCGTCCATGGCGGGTGCGGCCATGGCGTTGTGGTAGCCGCCGGTGCTGATGCAACGGCCGTGGACATGCGTCTCGTCCGGCGGAATGAAGATCGGATTGTCGGAGGCCGAGCGCAGCGAGATCGTCGCGGCGCGCTCGGCCGCCGCCAAGGCGCGGTGCGCCTGTCCGAGCACCCGGGGCACGATGCGGAAGGAGACCGGCGCCTGGTAGTTGCGCCGCTCGCCGGCGCCGCCTTCGAGCAGATGGCGCAGGCCGCTGAGCGCCGCCGCCTCATGCTCGTCGCCCCACAGCGTTTCGAGGGCGGCGTCATAATGTTCGAGCGGCGCCCGGAACGCCTCGATGGAAAGCGCGAAAACCTGCTCGGCGCGCCGCAGGCGCCGCCGGGCGGCAAGTGCCGCGTCGGCAACGAGCGCCGCCGCGCAGGGCGAGCCGTTGATCAGCGAGCCGCGTTCCTTGACTTCCAGGTCGAGGCTTGCGGTGAGTGCTGCGAACAGGGGGTAGAGCGCGAGGATTTCGCCGGCCCCGCCCTGGCCGGACGAGGCGACGCTGGGCATCGGCCGGCCATCGAGCATTTCGGCCACGGCAAGCGCGATGCGCGGCGTGGTGGCCGCGTGGCCCTCGACGAAATTCGCCAGCCGCGCCAGCACCATCGCCCGCACGACGCGCTCGGGGAAAGGATCGCCGAAGGATGTCGCGGCGGCGAAGGCTTTTATGCGGGCGTGGCGCTCGCGTTCCTCGATCGAAAGCCGGGTGTGGGCCAACTCGCCCATTGCGGTGGTCACGCCATAGATGACGAGCGACGGGTCGGTGTCGATGAGGCTGAGGAAGGCGGCGCGGCAGCGGGCGATCTCGGCAAGGGCGGCGGCGCTCAGCGTCACCGGCTCGTTCTGCCAGGCGACACGTTGCACGGTGTCGAGATTGATGTCGTTCCTAGAGGTGATGGTGACCGTCATCGCTGCTTCCCCGGTGTGCTTGACGCAGTGATGGAAGAAGTGCGGTGGGCGCGGCGTCAAGGGTGTCGAGCGGTTGTTTTGCTAGGCGCCACGGTGGTTGTTTGGCTATGCGAGACAGGGAACATCAGCGCGGGCGAAGGGCGGCGGTGGGTAGGCGGTCAAAGATTCTAATCGCGGCGCAAGAACTAATCTCGAGCTGTCAGTTGTCGCTGAACGGTATCATCGTTTGTCTCGATGTACCGGCTGCCGCACTCTTAACATTTCCTGCCGACGGGAGATTGTGGCGGCGGCGTTCGCAATTCGAAGCGGTGCGCCAGTAATCCGGGAAAGGCTAGAGGTGTCGTGTCTGTATTGAAATGCTAAAAAAGGAGGCACCAGAAGATTCCGAGCATAAATATCTGCTTGGTCTTCAGAACTATCTAGTGAGGTCATCCCGCTAAATTCTGGCTGGTAGGACTCCAAGCTTTTATGTTTTGGGCCATCTATTTTATGATGTAGCAGCAGATGGCCGAGCTCGTGCGCCAGTATGCGCCGGGACTCACTATCGCCTTCGCATGCTGCGTCATAAATGGTTTCCCGAACATATATTCGGGGAGGATTCTCGGTTGTTATTGCGGTCTTATCGAGTTCAATATCCCTTCTGACCATCAATTTGAATTCTGGTATAAATTCCCTCACTCGAAATTCGAGAATCTCGACAATGTCAACGTAGAGGGTTTCAGCGATACCAAGATGCTCTCTAAACCGCACAGCCCGTAGAGCGATATCAAGTTCATTTTGTTTTTCAGGATTTGAGCGGTCGATGGACCTCATAATTTCCTCCGACCGCCAATCTTCAAATGCTCGATTTCAAGCGGTTCTCAACTGCCAGCGGCTTCGGGCCAAGCATAGCGTAGAGATGCTCATGAGGCACTCCAAAAAGGGCTGCGAACTGATCAATCACATGGTCATCGGGCCAAAGTTCCCCGTTTTCCACACTCGTTACGTAAGAGCTCCTCACGCCAATTAGCTTGCCCAATTGGTTCTGAGACCAACGGTGTCCGCAACGATAGCGTTCGATAAATTTCCCAAACTTTTCCGGTCCAGGCTCAATCACTTTAGCCTCCTGAAATTCGTTTCGTCTTTGGAAATGGCTTGCTCAGCTACACCCGCTCGTGGCCCCGCACGTGTCGCACTTCTCGCAGGTGCCGTTGCGCACCATGGTGAAGTTCTGGCACTCCGAGCAGGAGTTGCCGGTGTAGCCTTGCAGCAGCGACTTGGCGCGGCGATCGGCGGCGAGCTTCTTCGCGTCGGCTGCCTCCCTGGCGGCGGCGTCGGTGAACAGCGCCGAGGTGGTGTCGGACGCCTGGTCGGCGCTTTCCTCGACGGCGATGTCTTCGGCCAGTTCCTTGGCGCGCTCTTCATAGTCGCGCTTGTAGGCGGTCGATTCATCGGCCGAGGGGCGCAGAGCCGTGGCGGAAGCCGTCGCCAGCGCCAGCACGTTGGAGCCGGAGAAGGCGGTCGGTGCCGCGCGGGCAGGGGCGGCCGGGCTCTGGCCGGCAAAACCCTTGGGTTCGGCTGCACCCATGCCCGACACCAGCTTCACCGGCGAGGCGCCGCGATAGAGCCCCTTGGAGAAGGGGGTCGTCTTGCCTTCGGTGATGCCCTTGCCCAGCGAGGTCTTGTCGAGGTCCGACTGGTCGACATGGGCGAGGTCGTGCCGCGACAGATAGGAGACGGCGAGCTCGCGGAACACATAGTCGAGGATCGAGGTGGCGTTCTTGATGGCGTCGTTGCCGACGACCATGCCGGCCGGCTCGAACTTGGTGAAGGTGAAGGCCTCGACATATTCGTCCAGCGGCACGCCATATTGCAGGCCGAGCGAGATCGCGATGGCGAAGTTGTTCATCATGGCGCGGAAGGCGGCACCTTCCTTGTGCATGTCGATGAAGATCTCGCCGAGGCGGCCGTCGTCGAACTCGCCGGTGCGCAGATAGACCTTGTGGCCGCCGACGACCGCCTTCTGGGTGTAGCCCTTGCGGCGGTTCGGCAGTTTCTCGCGGTCGCGGTAGAGGCGTTCGATGACGCGCTCGACGATCTTCTCCGTCACCTGCACCGCCTTGGCAGCGGCGGGGGCGGCGATCAGCGCCTCGACGGCGTCATCCTCGTCCTCGTCGTCATCGGCAATCAGCGAGGCATTCAGCGGCTGCGACAGCTTCGAGCCGTCGCGGTAGAGCGCGTTCGCCTTCAAAGCCAGCTTCCACGACAGCATATAGGCGCTCTTGGCGTCCTCGACGGTCGCCTCGTTCGGCATGTTGATGGTCTTGGAGATGGCGCCCGAGATGAAGGGCTGGGCGGCGGCCATCATGCGGATGTGGCTTTCCACCGACAGATAGCGCTTGCCGATCTTGCCGCAGGGATTGGCGCAGTCGAACACCGCATAGTGCTCGGTCTTCAGGAAGGGCGCGCCTTCCAGCGTCATCGCACCGCAGACATGGACGTTGGCGGCCTCGATCTCCTTCCTGGAGAAGCCCAGCGCCGGCAGCATCTCGAAGGAGAAGTCGCCGAGCTGCTCGTCGGTGAAGCCGAAGGTTTCCTTCACCCAGTCGGCGCCCAGCGTCCACTGGTTGAAGACGAACTTGATGTCGAAGGCGCTCTTCAGCGCGGCATTGACGGCCTCGATCTTGGCGTCGGTGAAACCCTTGGCCTTCAGCGTCGACGGGTTGATGCCGGGCGCCTGGTTGAGGTTGCCATGGCCGACGGCATAGGCGTCGATCTCGGCGATCTGGCTTTCGGAATAGCCGAGCGTGCGCAGCGCTTCCGGAACGGCGGCGTTGATGATCTTGAAATAGCCGCCGCCGGCCAGCTTCTTGAACTTCACCAGCGCGAAGTCGGGCTCGATGCCGGTGGTGTCGCAATCCATCACCAGGCCGATCGTGCCGGTGGGCGCAATCACGGTGGCCTGCGCGTTGCGGTAGCCGTGCTCCTCGCCGAGCTCGATGGCGCGGTCCCAGGCGGCCTTGGCGTGCTGGCCGAGCTCGACCTGCTTCAGGTCGGCATGGACCAGCGGCACCGGGTCGACCGCCAGCTTCTCGTAGCCGGCCTTGTCGCCATAGGCGGCGCGGCGGTGGTTGCGCATGACGCGCAGCATGTTGACGGCGTTGCGGTCGTAGTCCGGGAAGGCGCCGAGCTCGCGGGCCATTTCGGCGGAGGTGGCATAGGCGACGCCGGTCATGATGGCGGTCAGCGCTGCGCAGATGGCGCGGCCTTCGGCCGAGTCATACGGGATGCCGGAGGTCATCAGCAGGCCGCCGATATTGGCGTAGCCAAGGCCGAGCGTGCGGTATTCGTAGGAGAGCTTGGCGATCTCCTTGGACGGGAACTGCGCCATCATCACCGAGATTTCGAGCACGATGGTCCACAGGCGGGCGGTGTGCTCATAGGCCTCAATGTCGATCGAGCTATCGGCCCTGCGGTAGGGCAAGAGGTTGATCGAGGCGAGATTGCAGGCCGTGTCGTCGAGGAACATGTATTCCGAGCACGGGTTCGAGGCGCGGATGGCGCCGGCCGAAGCGCAGGTGTGCCAGTCGTTCATCGTGGTGTTGAAGTGCAGGCCGGGATCGGCCGAAGCCCAGGCGGCGTAGCCGATCTTTTCCCACAGGTCGCGGGCCTTCAGCGTCTTCAGGACCTTGCCGTCCTTGCGGGCGGTCAGATGCCAGTCGCTGTCCTGCTCGACGGCGCGCAGGAAGTCGTCCTTCAGCGAGACGGAGTTGTTGGAGTTCTGGCCGGAGACGGTGAGGTAGGCTTCCGAATCCCAGTCGGTGTCATAGGTCTTGAAGTCGAGCGCGGTGTAGCCCTGGCGCGCGAACTGGATGACGCGCTGGATGTAGTTCTCCGGCACGGCGTTCTTCTTGGCGGCCTTGATCTCGCGCTTCAGCGCCGTGTTGACGGCGGGGTCGAAGCAGTCGTCATCCTGGCCTTCGCAGTTGACGCAGGCGCGCATGATCGCGTCGAGGTGCTTCTTGACGATCTTGGAGCCGGCGACCAGCGAGGCGACCTTCTGCTCTTCCTTGACCTTCCAGTCGATGAAGGCCTCGATATCGGGATGGTCAGCGTCGACGATGACCATCTTGGCGGCGCGGCGCGTGGTGCCGCCCGACTTGATGGCGCCGGCGGCGCGGTCGCCGATCTTGAGGAAGCTCATCAGGCCCGACGACTTGCCGCCGCCCGACAGCTTTTCGCCCTCGCCACGCAGATAGGAGAAGTTCGAGCCGGTGCCCGAGCCGTATTTGAACAGGCGCGCCTCGCGCACCCACAGGTCCATGATGCCGCCCTCGTTGACGAGGTCGTCGCCGACGGACTGGATGAAGCAGGCATGCGGCTGCGGGTGTTCGTAAGCCGACTTCGACTTGGTCAGCTTGCCGGTGAAGGGGTCGACATAATAGTGGCCCTGGCCGGGGCCATCGATGCCATAGGCCCAGTGCAGGCCGGTGTTGAACCACTGCGGCGAATTCGGCGCCACGCGCTGGGTGGCGAGCATATAGGCGAGTTCGTCACGGAAGGCGGAGGCATCTTCCTCCGAGGCGAAATAGCCGCCCTTCCAGCCCCAATAGGCCCAGGTGCCGGCAAGACGGTCGAAGACCTGGCGGGCGTCGCGCTCGGAACCGTAGCGCTCGTTTTCCGGCAGCTTTTCGAGTTCGGCCTCGTCGGCGATGGAGCGCCACAGGAAGGAAGGAACGTCGTTTTCCTCGACCTTCTTCAGGCGCGCAGGAACGCCGGCCTTGCGGAAATACTTCTGCGCCAGAATGTCGGCCGCGACCTGGGAGAACTGCGAGGGCACGTCAATGCCGTCGAGGCGGAACACCACGGAGCCGTCGGGGTTCTTGATTTCCGAAAGCGCCTTGCGGAATTCGATCTCCGCATAGGCCGATTGTCCCTGCTTGGTGAAACGCCGCTCGATGCGCATCGTCGTGGTCCCTTTTCATCTATATATAGCGCTTTTCGCGGGAGATTTCCCGGTCCCTTTCGAAAAGCGCACGTCCCAGCTCTCCGGCCGCCTCGCAACAGCCGGGGGTCCTCTCCGCGCCCTGTCGCCGCCTTGCCGCCTGAAGCCTCTTGCGAAACCCTGCTCAGCCTGTCGACGGACCCGCGCGGGTCCCTCAAATTCGAAAAAATCTCGATTCCCTCACTGGAGGGAAATTCACATTATCTAGGGCTGATCATGGCTGCAAACACTAAATATAGTGTTAACAGGTCATTTATTCCAGCCGTAAAAGTCTCCTTTTCGGTGCTTCCCGCCCGGCAAACGTCACGCCTCCGCCGGCCTGGTGGGTAAGGCGGAATACGAGCGAAAACGCACAAGATCCTGGGAAAAAGACCGGCCTCGAAACTTTCCGGCCGCGCCCGAAACACGAGCGCATGGCTTATAAAAGTCGACTCGCCCCGACCCGTCAAGGATTCGTTTTTGTAGATTTTGTGACCCCAACATATTGTGTGTCACATATGTGGATAATGGGGAGAAAACCGCCCGGCTAACGACGGGCCTTGTCAGGAATTTGTCGCTGACGGCTTGCGTGTTTCGTACGCGTGCGTAAAAGAGGCGCGGGGGAATATGGCTGAGAGTGGCAGCCGTCACACATTGGGGTGACAGTTGAAGGCCTATTTTGTCCGCAAGTCCGTCGACTGCGAAGTCGTCGGGTTTTTTGTCGCCCCATCCCTGGTGTTGCTTGCCGCGCTTGTCGACGAATGCTGCGACCCGGCGATCTGCGACTATGCGCCGGCGCCGATGGGCGGCCTGCTTGTTCCCGGCTCCACGCAGACACAATGGCCACTGGCCGAGGACGGAACGGAAACCGGCCTCGAGGACGCTGCCTTTTCCCAGCAATGGGACGACGAATTGCGCGAGGGCGGCGAACTGGAATGGAAGCCGCTGAAGCCGGCCGCGCTGAAGTTGATTCGCGAATGGTCCGGCAAAAGCGTTTCATCGCGGGATGCCGCGCCAAAGCGCGCGACGCCGGACAAGGTCGCTTAGCCCCGGTCGTAAGGTTGGCTTCAGGCGGAGTAGGAAACGCCGCGATATCGCATGCCGAGCTGCACCGCGCCCACGATGGCGCGCGACAGCATTTCCATGTCGACCGGCATGTGCGGACGCCATACGTCGAGAAGAAGCGCGACACGCGGCTTGTCCGACAGGTTCATCACCTCATGCGGATAGGTGTCGTCCCACAACATGCATTCGCCATCCGAGATGCGGTGTTCCTCGTCGTCGATCATCATGATCGTCGCCGGCCGTCCGTCGGGCAGGCTCGGGATCTGCAGGCCGAGATGGAAACGCATGATGCCGCGGAACGGGCCGCGATGGCGCGGTATGTGCTTGTGGGGCGCGAGGAACGAGATCGCCGCCGACTTCACTTCGGGGCATTCGCCGAGGATACGGGCCAGCACCGGCATGCGGGCGACATTCTCCGGCACGGCGACGTCATAGGCCTTCAGCACGAACATGCGCCAGTCGAGCCCGTCATTGGCCGAGATGTCGGCCTGTTCGGGCATGATCTCGTGGAAGCGCGGCACCTTGTCGATGCGCACCGCCAGCGCCTCGTCGCGGATCGCTTGCCATTGGGCGGTGAATTTTTGGGCGTCGGGGAATTCGGTGGCGGCGTCGAGGATGGGAGGTGCGTCGATCCGGCGTTCATAGATGCGCCGCACCAGGCCCGATGCACTGTCGTAGAAAGACACCGCCATCTCCCATCCGAGACAAGGACGACGATAAACTCCGCAGGCGTGAAGTGGTTCCCTGAGCGCGTGTGATGCCAGCCGCGATCAACGGCAGGTCGCAGGCGGCTGCCGCGATGCAATCAGGCGGCGAAGCGCTGCGGGTCGGTGCCGAAATAGGCGATGATCTGGCCGAGGTCGGGTTCGTTGACCATGCGCGTGGCCTGCGCCGGGGTGACCCATTTTCGTTCGCGCTGATGGCATTCCTTCCACTTGTCGGCGATGGTGTCGACAAGCAGCGGGAAGACCAGCACCTCGCACGGCACCTGCTGGCCAGTGGAAAGCGCCTTGGCATAAAAATAACGTCCGGCCTCGATGGTCGAGACCTTGCCGGTCAGCCCGGCTTCCTCGCCGGCCTCGCGGGCTGCCGCCTCGCAGAGCGGCTCGCGCGCTTCCGGCCAGCCCTTCGGCAGCACCCAGCGGCCGGTATCGCGGCTGGTGATCAGCATCACCTCCAGCGTCCCGTCATTCTGCCGCCAGGGCAGGGCCGCCACCTGCAGGCGCAACGGCGCCTTGCCGAACAGCTTGCGCACACGTTCGGTGATATGGTCTTGAGAGAGGGGCCTGTTCAACATTCGAAAATCGCCGCAAGAAATCGAAACTTCTTCGCTGTTTCACGAAATATGGGCGCTATTTTCCGAAACAAAAGTAAAAACTTCACAGATGTTTCCGGAAACCGCCCGAAAACTGGAAAAAGTTGTGAAATGCTGGCGGAAAAACAGATGCGGATGCCTTGCCGGCCGCTTTCGCATTGCGTTTCGACAGGCGCGCGCAAGCGCTGATTCGAGCCCGAACCCGAAACCGGACAATTTTCGAAGATCGGGGTCGTCGGTGCCGGTCAGCCGGCGTGGTCGTCGGCGATCGGCTTCTGGTAGGTGAAGCCCATGTCCCAGGGGAAATAGATCCAGGTGTCCTGGCTGACCTCGGTGACGAAAGTGTCGACCAGCGGCCGGCCTTTCGGCTTGGCATAGACGGTGGCGAAATGCGCCTTCGGCATCATGGCGCGCACCACGCCGGCGGTTTTACCGGTGTCGGTGAGGTCGTCGATGATCAGGATACCGACGCCTTCGTCGGCCAGCAGCGAGGGCTCGATGTGCTTCAGCACCTGCATCTGACCCTGCGAGGTATAGTCGTGGTAGGAGGCGACACACACCGTCTCGATGATGCGGATGCCGAGTTCGCGCGAAATGATCGCCGCGGGCACCAGCCCGCCGCGCGTGATGCAGACGATCGCCTTCCATTGGCCGTTGACGCCCGACAGGCGCCACGCAAGCGCGCGCGCGTCGCGGTGGAACTGGTCCCAGGAAACGGGAAAGGCCTTTTCGGGAAGGGACATGGCTCGCACTCCGCAGGCGCGCCGACCGCGCGCAGAAATCAAGGAATGCGGGCGGAATTAGCCGGAAAGCCGCGTGCTTGGCAAGGGCTTGCGGAATTGTCCTCCGGTCCGGGCCGAGGATATCCACCACCCACGGCCGTTCATCGTCTTCAACAACCCGCGGGGGCCAGCCGTTTCAGCGCGACAGGAAGGCGGTGACCGGGGAGGAGCGCAGCACCGTACGCGTCACGCCGCCATAAAGCAGCCGGTGCAGCCAGGAATGGCTGTAGGCGCCGACGACGATCATGTCGGCGCCGGTCTCGACCAGGCGGTTCTGCACGGCATCCTCGATCGTGCCGCCCTTGGACTGGCGGATTGCCACGGCCGCCTTGACGCCATGGCGCGACAGTGCCGCCGCGATGCCGGCGCCGCCCGCATCGTCCTCGTCGCCGTCCTCGCCGGGGTCGACCACGAAGATTTCGACCTTCTCGGCCCCGATCATGAAGGGCAGAGCGTCGAAGGCGGCGCGCGCCGCCTCGCGGCTGCCGTTCCAGGCCAGCATGACATGGCGGAAACTGGCGGCCGCCGGCCCCGCATGCGGCACCACCAGCACCGGGCGTCCGGCGTCGTAGATCAGCGAACCGATATCGGCGTTGGAATCGCCGCCGGCGTCGCGCTGCGCCGCCACCACCAGGTCGGCGGCGCGCACGCTGGACAGGCTGGACAGCGCGCTGTCGCCGGAGAAAGTCTCCTGCGCACGCCATTCGAAGGAGAGGCCGGAGGGCTGCAGGCGCTTCTGGAAGATCGCCTTCAGCTTGGCCGAGCGTTCCTTGTTGAGGTCGGCCGAGACCTGCAGGAACTCGGTGTCTGGAAAGCCCGTCGCGGATGTATACGGCATCGGCAGCGCCTCGGCGTGCACGCCGATGACATGGGCGCCGAAGCGGGAGGCAAGCGCAATGGCGCCGTCGAGCACCCGCTCGGCATCCTGTTCGTTCTGAACGATGGCGACGATGGTCTTGAACGTCATCAAACCCTCCTGCCTGCATTCTCCGTCCGCACTGTAGCCGCCACCGCGGCGGCATAACAGCGACATCTCGGATAATGATAAAACGTGGAGGATTGGGACAGGTTCCCCCTGTCAGCCCTCGGCGACGAGCCCAGCGACCATGGCTTCGACCTCGGCGCGCGCGGCTTCCAGCGCTTCGGCCGAGCGGGCGCGCACCACCAGTTCGGTCCAGAACGAACCGTCGGCATATTTCGGATAGGAGCCGATGATGGTGTCGGGATGCGCCTTCTGGATCGCCGCCAGCGGTTCGCCGATGCGGCCTTCGCCAAACGGGCATTGCACGGTGGCGGAAAGCAGCTTGGTGCCGGTCTTCAGCGTCGGCATGACATTGTCCAGCATCGCCTGGAAGATCGACGGCACGCCGGCCATGACATGGACGTTGCCAATGCGGAAGCCAGGCGCGACCGAGACGGGATTGTCGATATGCTCGGCGCCGCGCGGCATGCGGGCCATGCGCTTGCGCGCGTCGTTGAATTCGATGCCGCGCTTCTCATAGCTGGCGGCGAGCAGCGTCAGCGCCTTGGCGTCGTATTCGCAAGGCACCCCAAAAGCCTTGGAAACGGAATCGGCGGTGATGTCGTCATGGGTCGGGCCGATGCCGCCGGTGGTGAACACATAGGTGTAGCGGGCGCGCAGCGCGTTGACGGCGGCGGCGATCTCGTCCTCCTCGTCCGGCACGACGCGCACTTCCTTCAGGTCGATGCCGATCGCCGTCATCATGTCGGCCAGATGGCCGATGTTCTTGTCCTTGGTGCGGCCGGACAGGATTTCGTCGCCGATGACGATCATGGCGGCAGTGACGATATCTGGCATGGCTGGCTCCGAGGGCAGGGACGCAGTCGAATACCGCGCCGCACGGATGCGGGCAATGCTCCTGAAACAGTGAACAGTGCGTATCGGCATTGCAGTCTTCCGGTGAACGATCAGGGCCCTATTTTGCCGCGCGGCGGGACGCTTCCAGTCCCGACAATCCATCATCAAGGAGACACTGCATGGCGAAGGTCCTGGTCCTTTATTATTCGAGCTGGGGGCATATGGAGCAGATGGCGCGGGCCGCTGCCGAGGGCGCGCGCGAGGGCGGCGCCGAGGTGACGGTGAAGCGCGTGCCCGAGCTGGTGCCCGAAGACGTTGCCAAGGCCGCCTTCTACAAGCTCGACCAGGACGCGCCGGTCGCCGACCCGCTGGAACTCGCCAATTACGATGCCATCATTTTGGGCACCGCCACGCGTTATGGTACCATGGCGGCGCAGATGAAGAATTTCCTCGACCAGACCGGCCCGCTCTGGGCCCAGGGTGCGCTGCTCAACAAGGTCGGCTCGGTCATGGTCTCGACCGCGACCCAGCATGGCGGCGGCGAGCTCGCCCTGATCAACGCGCAGGTCTTCATGCAGCACCAGGGCATGGTGATCGTGCCGCTGTCCTATGCCTATCAGGGCCAGATGGGCATCGACGTGGTGCGCGGTGGCGCGCCCTACGGCATGACCACCACCTCCGACGGCGACGGTTCGCGCCAGCCTTCGGCGCAGGAACTGGAAGGTGCGCATTTCCAGGGCAAGCGCGTCGCCGAAATCGCCAACAAGCTGCACGGCTGAGCGTCTCACGGCCGGTGGCTTGCGACGGGCGGTCCGCAAGGGCCGCCCGTTCCGCTTTGAAAATACCGGAGCGGCGGGCCTTAATATACGTCATTTGCCGTATGCCCTTGAGGCGTGTCCTCCGCTAGCGTGCGGCCGCGGGCTCCGGGGCTTCGGGTGGGGTAACGAGCTTGCCGGAAATCCGGACTGGAAACGGTCCGGATTTTTGTCTTTGGGCCGCATTGGGGCATCAATCGCGCTGCCTCGCCGCGATCGGCACCGTGGCTGTATTTACCTTGTCGCCATCCATTTCCCATTCTCTTAGCCACGCAACATGGCTTGCCTTGACACGGAGCCGGCGGACACGCCGATATGCGGATCGTGTGGATTAGAGGCTGCTGATGTTGCTCACGGTTCTTCTCTGGCTGCTCGCCGCTATCATCTTGGCCGCCGTGGCCGTCGTCGGCTACTTCGTGTTCAAGACGCAGCGCATCGTTGCCTGGGTCGAACGCACCATGCCGCCGGCGGGCAAGTTCATCGAGGTGAAGGGCAACCGCATCCACTATGTCGATATGGGCGAGGGGCCGCCCATCGTGTTCCTGCACGGCCTCGGCGCCCAGCTGCACCATTTCACCGATCCGCTGTTCAAGGTGTTCGGACCTGGCTACCGGCTGATCGCGCTCGACCGGCCGGGCTCGGGCTATTCGACGCGCGCCAGGGGCTCGACCGGGCGCCTGCCGGAGCAGGCCGACATCGTCTGCGCCTTCATGGAACAGCTTGGTCTGGAGAAGCCCGTCATCGTTGGCCATTCGCTGGGCGGATCGGTGGCACTCGCCATCGCCGTCGAACATCCCGAGGCGATTTCCGGTCTCGTGCTTCTGTCAGCGCTCACCCACAAGGAGGTCGAGCTCAGGCCGGAATTCAAGGCGTTGTTCGTCTCCTCGCCGCTGAAGCGGTTTATCCTCGCGCACACCGTCTCGGCGCCCGCCGGGCTGAAATACGGCATGAAGACGATGGGGTTGATCTTCGCGCCGCATCCGGCGCCGAAGAACTACATGACCGACAATGGCGGCTATATCGGGCTGCGGCCCAGCCACTATTACGCCAGCGCCACCGATTTCGCAGTCATCGAGATGGACCTGCCGCGCCTGTCGGAGCGCTACAATGAGATCAAGGTGCCGACCGGCCTTCTGTTCGGTGGCGTCGATCCGATCATCAGGCTCGAAGTGCAGGGCACGCCGGTCAAGGAGAAGATCGCGGGGCTGGATCTGGAGATCGCCGAAGGGCTTGGCCACATGCCGCAATTCGTCGGCCCCGACCAGGTTGCTGCCTTCATTCGCCGCATTGCCGAGCGCGCATTCGCCGGTCGCGCGGCGGCCTGACCGGTCCCGGCCGGTCGATCAGGCGCATCCGTCGTCAGGCGTTGCTGTCGTCCTGCACTTCCGTCTGCGGCCGGTCACGTCCGTCGGCCAGTTCCGAATGCCATTTGCCAGTGGCATCCTCATATTCGATGCCGTCGGTCTGGCCGGCAATCTGCTGTTCCGAGGAGGCGATCTGGGCGGCCTGCAACGCGTCGGAATGGCTCGGGAACGTCTCGGAATAGGTGCCGCCAACCTTGTAGGCCCAGCCGCCGTCATGCTCGACGATCTTGTAGGTCAGCTTCGTCATGAAAACCTCCGGTCAGTTGGCCGCGATCGAAAGCCAACTTCCCGCACTTTCCAGCACTTTCGCGCGGATTTCAACCTTCGGCTGGTTTTGCCGGCGCCATGACGCCCTGTTCAATCGTCGTCCTTGAGCCAGTGTTCCATGGTGGTGACGGCGCGCGCGAGCTGCGGGGCGGGGTGGATCTTCTCGCCCAGCGTCGCCGCCGCGCGCCAGCCCCAGCGCGGATCGGCGAGGAAGGCGCGGCCGAGCGCCACGATGTCGGCCTTGCCTTGCGCCACGATGGTGTTGGCGTAGTCGGGGTCGGTGATGAGGCCTACGGTGCGGGTGGCGATGCCGGTGGCCTTGCGCACCGCTTCGCCCAGATGCACCTGGTAGCCGGCGCCGGTCGGCAGCTTCTGCAGCGGCGAGTTGCCGCCGCTCGAGCAGCACAGATAGGCGACGCCCGCTTGCTTCAGCGTCTTGGCCACCTCGATCGCCTCCGGCACGTCGAAACCTCCATCCACCCACTCCTTCACCGAAAGCCTGGCGCCCAGCATCAGCTTGGGTGCTGCCGCTTTCACCGCCTTGGCGACCTCGACCGCGAAGCGCATGCGGTTTTCCAGCGAACCGCCCCAGCGGTCGGTGCGCCGGTTGGAAAGCGGCGACAGGAACTGGAAGATCAGATAGCCATGGGCGGCGTGCAGCTCGATGAAATCGAAGCCGGCGCGCTCGGCCCGTCGCGCCGCCTCGGCGAAACGCTGGATGACGCCAAGCACCTCGTCTTCGTCCAGCGCATGCGGGACCTGCCAGCCGGTGTCATAGGCTATTGCCGAGGCCGAGACGACCGCCCACGGGTCTTGCCCCGGCATCAGCGGTCCGCCGCCTTCCCAGGGCCGCTGGCAGGACGCCTTGCGGCCGGCATGGGCAAGCTGCACGCCGAACTTGGCGCCGGGCATGGCGACGCGCCTTGCCGCATCGAGCGCCCGCTTGGCGGCGGCCTCGTTGTGGTCGGAATAAAGGCCAAGGCAATTGTGCGAGATGCGGCCGCGCCGTTCGACGTCGGTCATCTCCACCGTGATCATGCCGGCGCCGGACATGGCAAGGTTCATCCAGTGGCAGATGTGCCAGTCGGTGGCGGAGCCGTCATCGGCCGAATACTGGCACATCGGCGCGACCGCGATGCGGTTGGGCAGAACGAGGCCATCGAGCGAAATGGGCTGGAAAAGGGCGGCTGTCATGACATCTCCGGCGTTGTCGCGACCGTTTTCCCACTAAAGGCCGCCGCGCGCCGCGGATCAAGGCCGGCGTGGATTGGCCCAAACACTGCCATGATTGGCACCAAGTCCTGACCTAAGCCCGCACCCGCCATGGCGGGTCGATGCGGTTCTTTCCGGCATGATAGAGGACGATCCTGTTGCCAGCGGGATCGAAGAGTTCCGCTTCCCGCCAAAGCCAGCGCTGGTCCCGGGGCCCGGAGGTGAATGCGAAGCCCAGCGATTTGAAGCGTGCGACCTCGGCGTCGAGATCGTCCATCTCGAAGTAGACGGTCGTTCCGCTTCCCGTGCGTTCGCCCTGATCGACGGAAAATGTACTGTCGCCGTCCGGGCAGAGAAAACGGATGTAGTGCGGCCGGCTGTCGACGACGGGAATGAGCCCGAGCCTGCGGTAAAATTCCCAGGCGGCGTCGAGATCGGGGGCGGTCACGGTGACCTGATTGAGCCGCATCAAAACCTCGCACTTGCATCGCCGCCGCCCGATGAGGCCGGTAGATGTCCTGTTTCCGGCCGCCATCCTTGCGGGCCGCGTCGCCGCGCGCTATCCCAGCGCATCCCCCGAGACGAGGCAAGCATGGACGACCGTATTCGCATTCTTTCGCAGGAAATCCTTTCCGACGACTGGGCCATCCTCAAGAAGACGACCTTCGACTACCGCCGCAGCGACGGCGTGTGGGAGACGCAGGTGCGCCAGACCTACGACCGTGGCGACGGCGCCGCGATCCTGCCCTTCGACCCCGACCGCGGCACCGTGCTTCTGGTGCGCCAGTTCCGCTGGCCGGCCTATGTCACCGGCCACAAGGAACCGCTGATCGAGGCCTGCGCCGGCCTGCTCGACAAGGACGATGCCGAAACCTGCATCCGCAAGGAGGCGGAAGAGGAGCTGGGTTACAGGCTGAACGGGGTGAAGCTGTTGTTCTCCACCTATATGAGCCCCGGCAGCGTCACCGAACGGCTGTGGCTGTTCGCCGGCCGCTACAGCCCGGCCGACCGCATCTCCGCCGGCGGCGGCGCGGCCGACGAGGGCGAGGACATCGAGGTGCTGGAAATGCCGGTCGACGAGGCGATGGCGGCGGTCGCCGACGGCCGCATCATCGACGGCAAGACCATTATTCTCCTGCAGCACCTGAAGCTCAATCCGGCGCTGTTCGGCTGAGGGAAGCGCCGCTTTTCGATAGACGAAACAGCTCACTGGATACCCGGCGTGGGTTGGCGCGAATGCTACAGTTCGCCCTTGCAGCGGCGATTGCGCGCAGCCTCGATGGCCGCGCCTTGCGCCTGCAGGCGCTCGATCTCCGCCGTTCGCCTGTCCTTCAGCAGCGACACCGCCTTCTGTCCGCCCGGCAGCCACAGCGGCACATCTGCGTTCGAAATGGTGCCACGGCTGAGGGCGTTGCGGGTGACATCGGTGGCGACGACGCCGAGCGCGGCGTTGAGACCGCTGCAATCCATCGACGCATATTGCGAGGGATCGACGGATTTCATCGACCCGCAGCCCGCCAGAAGGCCGAGCAGAAAGGCGGTTGCCGGGAAACGGAGGCCGATCGCTTTCATGGCGCCAGCCTAGCAAGGCCGGCGGTGAATTGGAACCGGCGGGCGAGGCCGGCATGTTCACGCTTCCCGGGGCGGTTGGGTAGGTCGGTACCCGGTTTCGGATAGCGCGATGTGGCTTGCCTTCCGCAAGGATCAGCAGGTGCGCTACCCTGTGCACGCTATTTCTTATCAGCCCATCGTTGGCGCTCTGGCCGAATTGACCTGTTCACTTTGACCGGGAAATCCAATCCATCGGGCTGTCCACCGTTCGACGCGACCGAACGGCATGTATCCGCCGCTATAGCTTCTTCCTGGAAACCGCGGCCAAAAAAGCGTAACGGCAACATGTCGACCGGAGAGAAACGAGAATGCAGCTGACACCTTGCAATCCACGCGACGGCATCTATCCCGCGACCGATGACTACGTGCATGCCATGGAGGTGAGAAGCGCAGAGCGCTTCCTGTTCATCAGCGGTACGATGGGGCTTGATACCCAGGGCAATGCCCCGGAAAGCCTGGAGGAACAGCTCGATCTGATTTGGTCCAATCTCCGGCGTATCCTTGCAGAAGCCCATATGACGACCGACAACATCGTGCGGCTGACGAGCTATCTGCGCGATGCGTCATACGCCGAGGCAAACCAGAACGCCCGCATCAAGGCTCTGGGTGACCGGCGCATTCCAACAACCGCGATCGTGGCCCAGACGCTTGTGCCGGAATGGCTGGTCGAGATCGAGGTGGTCGCGGCCGCGTGAGATAGGCCATCATCCATCACTCAATGATGGCTGCGAGGCTGCTGGTCGAACGGCGAGCCATCTCCCAGCGTATCGAGGCGCTGCTGCATCTCGCCATTGAGCACGATCATCTGTTTCAGCGCCATCATCACGTCGCCCTTGTGGCTGGCGACGAAGCGGTCGGCGATGCGCTGCAATGCGGTTTCCCGCCGTGTGTCGAGGCGAACAATCCGGTCCATTCGAACCTCCTAGAAAACAGCACCTGTCGAACGCTGATCGCGTCGCTGGGTGCATCAACCAAGGCTGTCATGTTGTCAGGAAGAGAACGCTGCAGCGTCATCGCCTCTTCCCACGACGCGGTTAGCCAGGTCTCGGTTTCTTCCCGCATCGCGAGAGGTTCTGTGGTGTCGTGATGCATTGTCTGGATGGCCCGAAAACAGCGCGATAGTGGATGTGTATCGCCAGGCCGAGCGACGCCGCAAATAGGGATTGCAACGGGGGTAGATAAGGTTCTTTGGTCTTATCCAGCTGATTTTTATAAATATTATTTGGAAAATGGTGCGGACGACGGGAATCGAACCCGTACGATCGAGGATCGAGGGATTTTAAGTCCACTTTTTCCTACTTTTGCGACGATGCGAGCGATAGGGACTAAGCTGTATGCCTTTGAATATGTAACATTATTAAGTTTTGGACGCGCTGATTTCGCAACGCCTGCCATGTGCTTGTAGGAAATTCTTACTGATCTCCTAGAAGAAATCCTACACACTTCGGTGGTGGCATCGCCGCCGTTTGGCAAGTGCACGATGCGCCGCTAGTCAAACATTAGCCCGCCTACAAAGATACGATTGTCTCCGAGTACATCCTCAATGTCTTCGAGGTATCGAACTGCAGCTTTGACTAGGTGAAGACTTCTGAAGCCCTTTGCCCCCTTGTCAGATTTGATGAAGCAGACTGGCTCGATCTGCTTTCTTTTTGTTATCGCTTGCAAGATTGAATCAATATCATTGGTGGCGTACAAAAGGTGCTTCAGTTCGGCGTCATCCGTGACGATTAGTAGAAGCTTCGCATGGATTACGTTCCCGAGTATATCCCACGCCGAATAGCCATGGCCGGCGTCGGCCACGTCCAGATTCTCTCCTTGCCGCTTTGGAGTAAATGCACGTATTTGCTCCTGCCGCAGCATAGCCTGGGTCGCGGTTAACTCTGCCAATCGCCGAAGCGAAATGCACATCAGCATCATGTCTCGTGATGCCATTGACACGGCTCTGTCTTCATACTGTCCATGCCCAATCTTTTTCACGTAGTCGGATGTGCAGAACGTAGCTAAGCGCGCCACCGCATCGACGCTGTCGTTGTACGCCTGCGTGCAGAGAAACTTATCCAATGAGCACCCTCCGACGATTAGTGGTAGGCGAGTAGAAGTAAGCTTTGCAAATGCAGTCGAGTAGCTTAATTACGCGCCGGAATGCGGGCGTGGTGAAATTGGTATACACACCGGACTTAAAATCCGGAGGCCATAGGCCGTGCGGGTTCAAGTCCCGCCGCCCGCACCACCAAATCAAAATAGCCGACTAAATATTGTCTCCTACAAAAATCCCTACAATCCCCCAAATTACAAAATCCCGTCCCGGAAGTGAGACCTTCCTGTTCGTGCGATGATAAAATCGCGATTTTTTTCAGTTGCTTACAGGATTGCAGCCGATAATTGAAAAATTGCACAACCCCTTAGTGTAAAAAAGGGGGTGTTGAAATTCCGCTAAGCTATTGATTTATAAGAAATCCACGCAAGGGATTTTAAGTCCCTTGCGTCTACCAGTTCCGCCACGTCCGCGCGCCCTGCTTTTCGAGGCTTGAGCGGAGTTCGTCAACCGGTGTTTTGCCCGGCGAACAGGCAGTGGGCCGAACCGGACAGAAAATCCTCAGTCCGGAACGCCGCCGCGAATGCGCCGTGCAGCGTTGCCGGGGTCGATGGATCGAGCAAGGGCAGGCGGCCGAGCGATTTTGTCCGGCCCATCTCGCAGATGATGCGTTCGGTTTCGGGTTCCGCGTCGCCGATGAAAGCAATGCCGAGCACCGGCACGGCGCGGGCGCGCAGCGCTTCCAGCGACAGCAGCGTATGGTTGATGGTGCCGAGCCGGGTGCGGGCGCAGAGCACCGCCGGCACCTTCCAGCGGGCGAGGAGATCGGCGAAGGTGACGGTCCGCGTCAACGGCGCCAGTACGCCCCCGGCGCCCTCGATGACGAGAGGGCCTTGCGTGTCCGGTATCGTCAGCTTTTCGGGATCGATGGCGACGCCGTCGATGGCGGCGGCATGATGCGGCGAGGCCGGCGCGTTCAGCCGCCAGGCCTCGGGCAGGATGCGCCGGGCGGGAATGCCGCCGAGCCGCATCACGGTTTCGCTGTCGGTCTCGCCGAGCAGGCCGGCCTGCACCGGTTTCCAGTAGGACGCGCCGAGGAAACCGGTGAGCCCGGCGGCGAACACCGTCTTGCCGACATTGGTGTCGGTGCCGGTGACGACGATGCGTGTTGTCATTGGGCTTCGACCGTTGGGGCAGGCGGTGCCGATTGAGGCCTGAGGCCGACGCCTGCCGGGCTATCATCGCAGACGTCTTCATGCACAGGGCGCAACGCGGCGCGCATGCCGAGCTTTTCCAGCAGCGAAAAATCCTTGCCGCGGCCGGGATTGCCGGTGGTCAGAAGCACGTCGCCGGTGAAGATCGAATTGGCGCCGGCCAGGAAACACAGCGCCTGCAATTCGTCGCTCATCGCGTGCCGCCCGGCCGACAGCCGCACCACGCTTTTCGGCATCAGGATGCGCGCCAGCGCGACGAGCCGCACGAAGGCGATCGGTTCCACCGGCCGGCTCTTCTCCATCACCGGCGTGCCCTTGATCTCGTTCCACACGTTGATGGGAACGCTTTCGGGATGCTGTTCGAGCGTCGCCAGGATGACCAGCATGGCGATGCGGTCTTCCATCGTCTCGCCCATGCCGACGATGCCGCCCGAGCAGACCTTGATGCCGCCGGCGCGCACCAGCGCCAGCGTCTCCAGCCGGTCGTCCATGCTGCGGGTGGTGGCGATCTCGGGATAATAGGCCCGCGAGGTGTCGATGTTGTGGTTGTAGTAGTCGAGACCGGCTTCGCCGAGGCGCTCGACCTGCGGCTCCGTCAGCATGCCGAGCGTCACGCAGGTTTCCATGCCGAGCGCGCTGACGCCCTCGATCATGGCGCAGACCTGGCCCATGTCGCGGTCCTTCGGGCCGCGCCAGGCCGCTCCCATGCAGAAGCGCGTCGCGCCGCCGGCCTTGGCGCGCCTGGCTTCCTCGATCACCTGGTCCACCGCCATCAGCTTGGTCGCCTTGACGCCGGTCTTGTGATGCGCGCTCTGCGAGCAGTAACCGCAATCTTCCGGGCAGCCGCCCGTCTTGACGCTGAGCAGGCTGGCGGTCTCGACCTCGGTCGGGTCGAAATACCGGCGGTGCAGGCATTGCGCAATGAAGATGAGGTCGGGCAGGGGCAGGGCGTGGATCGCCGCCGCTTCCTCCTGCGTCCAGTCGGTGCGGAGATCGCCCGTCCCCAGCAGAGACAGGCGATCCCCCATTGCTTGGCGCGGCACGCTCACCGGCCGATCCTGCCCAAAAGGCGGGCCGGGATCATGGCGGAGCCCGCGGCAACCATGGCGATGTTGATCAGGTCGCCCAGGATGAAGGGGGTGAAGCCGAGCGCGATGACGTCCTTCATCGGAATGTAGAGGCCGAGCCAGGGCAGGCCGACGGCGTAGGTCACGGCGAGGCCGGCGAGCATGGCCATGGTGCGGCCGAACATCTGCCGGCCTTCGGCGAGTGCGCCCGTCAGCCAGCTGGCGAACAGGTAGCCGAGCAGATAGCCGCCGGTCGGGCCCATCATATAGGCAAGGCCGATGCCGCGTTCCGGCGAGCCGGAGAAGACCGGCAGGCCGGCGGCACCCACCGCCAGGAAGGAGAAGAAGGTGGCGGTGGCGATGCGCGGGCCGGTCGCCACGGCGATGCCCATCACCGCCAGCGTGTACATGGTCAGCGGCACCGGCCAGAACGGGATGCGGATCTTGGCGCACAGCGTGAGCAAGGCGACGCCGGCGACGATGACGGCGGCGGTCTTGATCGCCTCGCGCGGCTTGACGCCGCGCAGCGTGAGGGTCTGGCTCATATTTTTCCTTTCGCAGATTATAGATAATTTATGATCTATATCTACATTGAATCCACAAAAGGAAACGAGTCGCAACTAAATTATAGATATTTTTATCCGACGATCGCGAAAGCGTCGCGAACGCTACCGCTTGCCGACTTCTGCGGCCGGCGGCCGATCCACTGCACATGGCCGGCAAGCGTGCCGCAGGCGGTTTCGACCTGGCCCTTGCGCAAGGCGGCAAGAATGGCGCGGTGGTCATGGTCGGTGCGGGCTTCCCAGTCGGAACGCCAGGCGGCGAACAGAAAACGGGCGCTGGCGGCGTGCAGATCGTCGATCGCCGAAAGCAGGCGCGGCATGGCGCAGGGTTCGAGGATGACGCGGTGAAAACGCCGGTTCGCCTCTTCCCAGGAGCGCACGTCGCGGGAATTGTCGCCGGCCCTGGTGGCTTCCTCGGCCGCGTCGAGAATGGCGGGCGTGATGTGCGGCGCCGAATGGCGCAGCGCCAAAACTTCGAGCGCGGCGCGCATTTCCGCCACTTCCTTCACTTCGGCGAGGTCGAAGCTGGCGACACGCACGCCGCGGCGCGGCTCGCTCACCGCAAGCCCTTGCGCCTCGAGGCGGCGGAACGCCTCGCGCACCGGAACGTGGCTGGCGCCGAATTCCTCGGCGATATGGTCCTGTCGCAGCCGCGAGCCGGGCTCGATCTTGCCTGCGATGATGCGGTCGGCCAGCGTCCTGGAGATTCGGACCGCCAGCGTGTCTTCTTTTTGTGCGCCCATATTTCATAGATAATTTGACGCGCGACGCTTGTCGATTGGCCGGCGCGACAAGCCACAGGCGCATAGCCTGACCGGGTGACGCGGCCCGCCGGACGCGAGGGGACAAAAAGAAAGGCCCAAAAAGAAAGGCAAGGTACGGGAGGGCACCTTGCCTTGAAGACGGGCGTCGAAGCGCGGATCTGCCTCTAATGGCAGGCGGGGTTCATCCCTTCATCCGCATCGCCTCGACGCCTGTTGCCGGAAGCTAGCGCCGCGCCACCGGCGGCACGTAATGTTCGAGGTCGGGTGCCGGGAAATGCACCGTCTCGCCGGTTTCGGCGGATTTGTAGAGGCCCATCATCATCTCGACCACGCCGAGCCCGTCATGGAAGGTTTCCTGCGGCGTCTCGCCCTTGCGGAAACATTCGGTCATGTGGCGGTTCTCGTCGGTGTAGCCATAGACGCCGGCCTCATCCTCCAGCACCGGCATCAGGCCCTGTTCGGCGTTCTGCTTCTCGACCAGGTCCTCGCCTTCCGAGCCTTTGACGGCGCGCGACATGAATATTTTGAGGCCGGTGCCCAGCGAGTTGAACTCCATCGCATATTCTGGCCCGAGCAGTTCGAGCTGGATGCGCAGGCCGGCGCCGACATAGGCCCAGGAAGTGGTGGCCTCGATCATCAGCTCGTTGCCGGCCTCGTCTTCCAATGCCACCACGCCACGGGCAAAGTCCTCGGACGGATGGTTGCGGTAGTCGACGCCCGGGCCGAAGCGGCGAGCGAGGTCGTCGGCGTAATGCGGCCGCGTCCATTTGAGGTTGGCGACGGTGCCGCTGACAGACTTCACTCGCAGCGAGTTGCGCGCGGCACCTGGCGCGGTGAGCAGGTGACGGGCGACTTCGAGGCTGTGGCACATCATGTCGGACAAGACACCGCCGCCCTGCTTGTCGCCCTGCCAGAACCAGGCTTCGTGCGGGCCGGAATGCTCCTCCGCCGCACGCGCCAGATAGGGGCGGCCGGTGGTGGAGGCGGCGCGACGCCAGATGATTTCCTTGCCGCGGATGACTGGCGTCGAGAACACCTGGTTTTCGAGATAGCCGTGGTTCAGCCCGGCATCCTCGGCCAGCCGCAGCATTTCGCGCGCCTCGGCCACGGTGCGCGCCAGCGGCTTTTCGCAAGCGACGGCGAACACTTTCGAGCGACCGGCCTTCACTTCCGCATGCAATGTGCGCATCACGTCGAGGCGGGTGTAGTTGGGCGTCAGGATCCAGACGGCATCCAGCGAAGGGTCGCCAAGCAGGCTTTCGAGGCTGTCGTGGTTTTTGCAGGCGCCGAGGCCGAGCTCGTCGGCGAGCTTCACGAAATGCGCGCGCTTCTCGTTCGAGCGGCTGTAGACGCCGACGACGTCGATGTTGCGCACGCCGACCAGCGATTTCAGGTGAAACTGGGCGATGAAGCCCGTGCCCACGAATCCGACGCGCAATCTCTCCTTCGGCAACTGTGCCATGGTCGTCCTTTCCTGCTTTGAAATCTCTCAGATCGGTTTGGCGCGCGCCGTCGAGCCGCGAACCTGCAAGGCCGTCGGCATTTCCAGCGTCTCGGCTTCCGTCAGGTCGCCGGTCAGCACGCGCAAAAGCTGCCGCATCGCTTCCTGGCCGATCTCGGCGCGCGGCTGGCGCACCGTGGTCAGCGGCGGGTAGAAGGCCTGGCTCAGGAACAGGTCGTCGAAGCCGACCACTGAAACGTCACGCGGCACGTCGAGACCCAGCCGGCGCAATTCGTTGATGGTGCCGAAAGCCATTTCGTCATTGGCCACGAAGATGGCGGTCGGCCGGTCCGGCCGCTCGCACAGCGCCCGGCACAGCGTCTCGCCCGAATGCAGCAGATAGTCGCCGACCGGCTCGTAGCCGTCCGGAATAGTGAGCCCGGCGGCCGACATCGCCTGGCGATAGCCGTCGCGGCGCTTGACGCTCATGACCTCCGGCACCGGCCCGCTGATATGGGCGATGCGCTTGTGGCCGAGGTCGATGAGATGTTCGACGGCGGCGCGCGAGGCGCCGACATTGTCGATCTGCACATGCGGCAGGCCGAGGCCCTCGATGGTTTCCAGCGCCACCACGACAGGCAGGCCCTGCAGGTGAGAGCGGCTTTCCTGAACAGGCCAGGGCAATTTGCCGGTGATCAGGATCATGCCGTCGGCATGGCCGTCGCGCAGCATGTCGAAATATTCGACCTCGCGTTCGGCATTGTTTTCGGTGTTGCCCATCAGCACCGAATAGCCGGCGGCGCGCGCGGTCGCTTCGACGCCTTTCATGATCTCGAGATAGAAGGGGTTGCCGACGTCGCGCACCACCATCAGCACCGCCATGGAGCGCTGTGTGCGCAGGTTGCGGGCACTGACATTGGGCCGGTAGTTCAGCGACTGCGCCACCTCGCGGATGCGCGACAGGGTCGGCTCGGCCACCAGTCCGGTGTCGGAAAGCGCCCGCGAGACCGTCGCCGGGGAAACCCCGGCGCGCGCGGCGATGTCCTTGATCTTGGCGGGCCCGGCCATGCCGATCAGCTCCGCATCGCCTTGGCGCGGCCGTAGAACAGCATCAGCGCCACCAGCGTCGCGCCGAACACCATCTGGCGGCCGGATTCGTCGATATGCACGGTGGTCAGGATGCTTTGCAGCAGCACCAGCAGCACCGCGCCGGCCATGGTGCCGGTGTAACCGCCCTTGCCGCCGGAAAGCGGCGTGCCGCCCAGAACCACGGCGATGATGGACGGCAGCATGTATTGTTCGCCGACATTGGCGAAGGACGAGCCGGAATAGCCGAGCAGGCACATGCCGGCGATTGCCGCGAAGGCACCCGACAGCATGAACAGCGCGATGCGGATCGTCTTCACCGGCACGCCGGCCATGAAGGCGGCCTGCTCGTTGGAGCCGATGGCGTAGACCCGGTAGCCGAACACGGTGCGGCGCAGCAGCAGCGCCATGGCAAGGCCGATCAGAAGCCATAGCCAGATGATGCCGGGCAGGCCGAGCAGGAACGGCTTGACGACGAAGTCGGAGAGGCCGGGTGCGGCGCGTCCCGACGGGATGCCGTTGCGGATCACCACCAGCAGGCCCTGCAGCACGCCCAGCATGCCGAGCGTCATCACCAGCGGCGGGATGCGCAGCAGCGTGACGCCGACGCCGTTGATGAGGCCAAAGAAAGCGCCGACGACAATGCAGACCAGGATGGCCGGCAGGATGCCGCCATCGGCGCCGTTCATGACATTGCCGGCAAGGATCGCCGCCAGCGAGACGATGCCACCGACCGACAGATCGATGCCTTCGCGCCCGCCCAGGATGACGAGGTTCTGGCCGGCGGCGACGATGCCGAGCAAGGCTGCAACGATGAGCAGCCTGAGCACCTGCCCCGGCGAGGCGAAGCCCGGCGACAGCCATTCGCCGACGGCGAGCAGCAGCACGATGAGGATCAGCGCCACCACGAGCGGCTTCTTCAGGAAGGCCAGCACGGCGTTCTGCGCCGGCTTCGAGGCGAGGGCGTCGGCGCTCATGCCCGTGCTCCGCGGCTGACGAGGATGCCGGTCATCAGGGCGGCCAGGATGGCGAAGCCCTGCGCGAAGTTCTGCCATTCCGACGGCGTGCCGACGAAGAAGACCAGCGCGTTGATAAGGCCGATGATGAGGGCGCCGATCAGCGAGCCAGTGACCGTGCCGAAGCCGCCGGCCAGCGCCGAGCCGCCCAGCACCACGGCCGCGACCGAATAGAGCGTCATCTTGCCGCCGACCAGCGGGTCGCCGCTCGCCGTGTCGCCGGTGATGCAGAGTGCGGCGAGTGCCGCGAACAGGCCGCAGAAGACATAACCCTTGATGCGGATGGCGGTGACCGGCAAGCCGCTCTGGAAGGCGGCCTGCTGGTCGTCGCCGACGGCCAGCATCTGCGTGGTCAGCCGCATGCGCATCAGGAAGGCGAGCACGATCGCCACGGCAACAACCGCGTAGAGCACGAAGGGGATGCCGAAGAAGCGTCCGCCATAGGTGGTCCAGTAGGCTTCCGGCGCCGGCGTTCCGGCCACCGGCAGCACGGTGAGCGCAAGGCCGGTGAAGAAGATCGAGGTCGCGAAGGTAGCGACGATCGCCTGCAGCCTGAGGCCGGCGACGATGATGCCGTTGATGAGCCCGCAGGCGAGCCCGATCAGGGCGCCGGCAAGGCAGGCGGCGATCACGGAAAAGCCGTCGCCGCCCCATTTCTGCATCAGCACGATCACCGACACATTGACCAGCGACACGATGCTGCCGGCCGAAAGGTCGATATCGCCGGAGAACACGACATAGGTCTGCGCCACCGCCAGCATCATCAGCGCCAGATAGGTGGAAACGAGGCCGGTCATGGCGCGGAAGCCGAGGCTGCGCGGCTCGAAGATGCCGTTGAGCGCCAGCAGCGCGACAAGGATGATCAGCGCCGGCAGGAAGGGATAACGCCGGATCAGGCGACCGAGGCCGCCGGTTCTTGATTGTTGGGTCGCGTCGCTCATCAGGCGGCCTCGTAGGCGGCGTGGTAGAGATTGTAGCGGGTGCGGTCCTCGCCCTTCAGTTCGCGCGTCACCGCGCCCGAGTTGAAGACCAGGATACGGTCGGCATTGGCAAGCAGTTCGGCGTCCTCCGAGGAATAGAGCACGATGCCCATGCCGTCGGCGGCCAGCGAACGGATGAGCTGGAAAAGGTCGGACTTGGCGGCGAGGTCGATGCCCTTGGTGGGATCGTCGAGCAAAAGGATCGACGGACGGTCGACCAGCCAGCGGGCGATCACCACCTTCTGCTGGTTGCCTCCCGACAGTGAATTCACCGGCTGGCCGATGTCCTGGAACTTGGTTTTCAACGCCTTGAGCGGCCCGTCGACCAGTGCGGTCAGCGCACCCGGCCGGGCCAGATGCAGCCCGTTGCGCAGGAAATGGATCGGCGTGACGTTTTCCAGGATCGGCCGGCCGGTCAGCGTGCCGTCGCGGCCGCGGTCACCCGAGACATAGGCGATGCCGTTGCGGATCGCCTCGGCCGGCGTGCGGGCCGCGCACGGCTTGCCGCCGACATGGATGGCGCCGGAATTATGGGCCAGCGCCCCGAAGATGGCGCGCAGCACCGACGACTGGCCCTGGCCGTGCAGGCCGCCGAAACCGAGAATCTCGCCCTTGCCGACGCTGAAGGAAATGTCGCGGAAGCCCGCGCCCGATAGGTTGGCGACGGACAGTACCGCATCGCCGGCGGTGGCCGGCACCGGCGGCTTGGCATCGACAAATACCGCCTCGCGCTCGCCCACCATCTGGCGGATGACCGTATCGGCATTGGTCTCGGCGATGGCCGAAGTGGCGACGGTGGCGCCGTCGCGGATGACGGTGACGCGGTCGCCGATCGAAAAGATTTCGTCCATGCGGTGCGAGATGAACACCATGGCGCGGCCTTCCTGTTTCAGGCGGCGCAGGATTTCGAAGAAACGGTCGACCTGGGCGCGGTCGAGCGCCGATGTCGGTTCGTCGAAGATGAGGATGGGGGCTTCGGTGGCCAGCGCCTTCATGATCTCGACCAGCTGCCGCTGGTCGGCGCGCAGCCGGTCCACCGTCACGTCGGCGGCAAAACCTTCGCCGGCGACATCCTTGAACTCGGCGATCACCTTTGCCGCGCGCTCTTCCAATGCGGTGCGGTCGACAAAGACGCCGCCCTTCACCGGCATCGCCGGCAACAGGATGTTCTCGGCCACGGTGCGCCGCGCGGCCAGGCTGAGCTCCTGGTAGAAGATGCCGATGCCGAGTGCCCGCGCCGCGCGCGGTCCGTCAATCGTCACCGGCTTGCCGTCCAGCAGCACCTCGCCGGCGTCCGGCTTGACGCTGCCGGCGACGATCTTGCACAGCGTCGACTTGCCCGAGCCGTTCGAGCCGATCAGCACATGCACTTCGCCAGGCTTGAGATGCAGGTCGCCTCGGCTTAGCGCAACCGTTGCGCCATAGGCCTTGCGCGCGCCGCGAACGATGAGTTCGGACATCGATGCCGTTCCTTCGGCAGGGCAGGGGTAAAACCCCGGAAATTGCCAGATTACTTGAAATTTCGTCCCAGGTCCGCCCGGCGACCGAAGCCGCCGAACGGAGTTCCTTGGGAGGAATTACTTGAAGAGCTTTTCAGCGTCTTCGATCGAAAGCTGGCTGGTGAAGGAGTAGTAGCCGGGCTTGCCGTCCACTGCTTTCGCTGCTTCCGGAAGGTTCTTGGAATCGATGAACGGGATCGGCAGGTACATGGCGTTCTTGTACTGCCCGGCCGCCGCCGGCTCCTTCAGTTCCTTGCCCTGCAGCATCAGCACGGCGACATTGAGCGCCGAGGCCATGACGCCCGGAGGATTGACCGAAGCGCCGGAGTTCAGCTTGTCCTTGGTCCAGATGTCGATGAAGTCCTTGCGGATCTCGCCGGTGGCGGCGATCGACGACTGCTTGCCGGCATCGATGATCGACTTCCAGGCGCCGGCGGCCATGCCGTCCTGCACCCACACGCCGTTGATGTCGGGATAGGTGGCGAGCAGGTTCTGCATGGCCTGCTGGCCCTGCGCCTGGTCCCAGTTGGCGTTCACTTCGTTGACGATCTTGATGTCGGGATACTTGCCGAACACTTCCTTGTAGCCGGCAACGCGCATCTCGTTGGCCGGATGGCCGGCGACGCCGTTGATGGCCACGACATTGCCCTTGCCGCCCAGCGTCTCGGCCAGCCACTTGGCGCCGGCGGCGCCCCAGGCCTTCTGGTCGATACCGACATAGGTGGCATCCTTGGACGACACCTCGGCGTCGGTGGCGATCACCAGGATGCCGGCGTCCTTGGCCTGCTTGAAGATCGGGTCGAACGCGGTCGGGCTGTTCGGGTTGATGATGATGGCGTTGACGCCCTGGCTCATGAAATTGCGCACCTGCGCGATCTGGCCGGGCACGTCGACATTGGCGCTCTGCACCACGACCTCGACATTGACGCCCTTGTCCTTCCAGGCGGCTGCCGCGGCCTTCGCCTCGTCAATCATCTGGGTGCGCCATTCGGAACCGACCCAGCCGTTGGAAAGGCCGATCTTGAAATCTGCTGCGTAAGTGGAAAACGCCGATATGGCCAGCGCGGTGGTGGCCGTCAAAGCTAATGCGATCGCCTTTTTCATATGTTCCTCCCTGAGTGCGACGGCGCGAATGGTAACAGGAATGAAATCGATTTCAATAGCGCAAACGCAGCTTTTTGGGGGATGAGCCCGCCTCCATGCGGGCAGGGACGGGCTATCGTTGCGTCTTCACTTCTGGTCGATGAAGTCGACGACCGCCTTGGTGTATTCGTCGGGCGCCTGCAGCATGGCGAAATGACTGGCGTTGGGCAGGATGATCTCCTTGGCGCCCGGAATGGTCTTGGCCATGTAGTCGGTGTGCTCGCGCTTGATCGCCTCGTCGTGATCGCCGGCTACGATGGCCGTCGGCGTGGTGATCTTGGCGACCTGCTCCTTGCTCCAGTTCGGCTGCGTCTCCCACATCTTGCTAATCTGGGCGACGAAGGCGTCGTACTGGTCGGGCGTCTTGGAGAGTTTTTTGTAGTCGCGGCCCGAGCGCTCGATATAGGCGGCGAAAGTCTTGTTGGTGAGCACGCCGGGATCGACGCCATCGGTGGTGACGTTGGCGGCTTGCGCGAACAGGCGGGTCAGCCGTTCGGGATGCTTCATGGCGATGTCGATGCCGATGATGCCGCCATCGCTCCAGCCGACCAGCGCCGTCTTGTCGATCTTGAGATGGTCGAGCAGGGCAAGGTAGTCGGACGCCATCAGGTCGTAGCCATAGGGCTCTTCGGTGCGGGTGGAGCGGCCATGTCCGCGGCTGTCGGCCACGATCACCTTGTGCGTCTTGGCCAGTTCCGCCACCTGGCTCGACCAGATGTCGGCATGGCCGAGGCCGCCATGGATGAGCAGGACCGGATCGCCCTTGCCGTAGACGGCGTAATACATCTGGATGCCGTTGACCGGCGCATAGCCGCTTTCCTCGGCCTTCGGCATGGGCGCGGGTTCGGGCAGGGTCAGCCAGCGTTCCTCGGCGCGCGCGGCGCCCGAGACGATGAGAAGGGCGACAAAGGCCAAAGCGGTCCACAAACGCGACATCGGGCGGTCCTCCGGGATTGAACCCGGATCAACCGCCTTCCGCCGCGCAAAGTCAACATCGGGCAAAAGCGACGCCGGGGTCGGGAATGGATTCCCGACCCCGGCACGAACCTTCGCCCCTGAGACCTTACGCGTCCTCCTCGACGAACACTTCCTCGCGCTTCTTGCGCACCGCCGGCAACAGCACCACCACCAGGATCAGCGCCGCGACGGCCAGAAGGCCTGCGCTGATCGGACGGGTGACGAAGATGGACGGGTCGCCGCGCGACAGGATCATCGCCCTGCGCAGGTTCTCCTCGAACAGCGGGCCGAGCACGAAACCGAGCAGCAGCGGCGCCGGCTCGCAGCGCAATTTGGCCAGCACATAGCCGAGCAGGCCGAAGAAGGCGACCGCGTAGAGGTCGAAGGCGCTCGATTTCACCGAATAGACGCCGATGGCCGAAAACGCCATGATCGCCGGGAACAGCACGGTGTAGGGCACCGTAAGAAGCTTCACCCACAGGCCGATCAGCGGCAGGTTGAGCACGATCAGCATCAGGTTGCCGATCCACATCGACACGATCAGGCCCCAGAACAGCGCCGGCCGTTCGGCAGCCACGTCCGGGCCAGGCACGATGCCCTGGATGATCATGGCGCCGATCATCAGCGCCATCACCGGGTTGGCCGGGATGCCGAGGGTGAGCATGGGGATGAAGGAGGTCTGCGCGGCCGCGTTGTTGGCCGATTCCGGCCCGGCCACGCCCTCGATCGCGCCCTTGCCAAACTCCTCGGGATTTTTCGCGACGCGTTTTTCCAGCGTGTAGGAGGCGAAGGAGGCCAGGATGGAGCCGCCGCCAGGCAGGATGCCCAGCGCCGAGCCCAATGCCGTGCCGCGCAGCACCGGCGCCGTCATGCGCCGGAAGTCCTCGCGCGTCGGCATCAGCCCGGTCACCTTGCGGATCATCACCGAGCGGTCGTGCTCGTTTTCCAGATTGCGCAGGATCTCGGCCACGCCGAACACGCCGACCGCCACGGCCACGAAATTCAGCCCGTCGGAGAATTCGCGGATGCCGAGCGTGAAGCGCGGCGTGCCTTCGAAAATGTCGGAGCCGACCAGGCCGAGCAGCAGGCCGAGCACCACCATGGCGAGCGCCTTGACGATGGAGCCGTGCGCGAGCGCGATCGAGGAGACGAGGCCGACGACCATCAGCGAGAAATATTCGGCCGCGCCGAATTCCAGCGCGATCCTGGTCAGCGGCGGGGCGAAGATGGCGACAAGGAAGGTGGCGACGGTGCCGGCGAAGAAGGAACCGAGCGCGGCCGTTGCCAGGGCAGCGCCGGCGCGGCCGTTGCGCGCCATCTGGTAGCCGTCGATGGCGGTGACGGCGGAGGAGGATTCGCCCGGCATGTTGATGAGGATGGCGGTGGTGGAGCCGCCATACTGGGCGCCGTAATAGATGCCGGCCAGCATGATCAGCGACGACACCGGGTCGCCGATCTGGAAGGTGACGGGCAACAGCATGGCGATGGTGGCGGTGGCGCCGATGCCCGGCAGCACGCCGATCAGGGTGCCGAGCAGCACGCCGATCAGGCAGAAGCCCAGATTGGCCAGCGTCGACGCCGTCATAAAGCCGAGTGCGAGATTGCTGAAGAGATCCATCGCGTCAGGCTCCTAGCCCGGCGAGCCACGGCCCGAAACGTTGGAAGGGAAGGCCGAGCGCGTAGCTGAAGACGACGACCGAAAACAGCGTAAGCGCCGCGGCGATGATGATCGCGGTGGTGGGCCGCATGCGCTGCGAAGCGAAGGCGGCAATCAGCGCCGTGAAGAACAGCGACGGCACGAAGCCCAGCCCGCGCACGGTGAGCCCGAAGAAGATCGGGGCCGGCAGGATGAAGAACAGGCCACGCCAGGCGATCGGCCCGATCGGTTCGCCCGCCATGCGCATCGCCTGGATGGCGATGATGGCGCCGAGCAGCACGAGAACGCCCGACAGGACGAGCGGGAAATAACCCGGGCCCATGCGAAAGGCCGTTCCCATTTCCTGCCCGAGCGACTGGTAGCCGAAGAACAGGCCGGCGGCGATGAAGATCGCGCCGCACGCCGCGTTCGTTCGGTCGATGGAAAGCTTGTCCACGGTTCCCTCCCAATGCCTGGTGCGGCCATCCCTCTCACTCAGCCTCCGCATGCTGCGGCTTCGCTGCCGGACCCGGACCGACCTCTCCCCGAGGGAGAGGAGGCCGTCGGCGCCGGATGAGGGGTAGGCTCGCCTGCGATTGCCCTCGGGGTGAGGGGATGCTCGCCCTGCCGTATGCCTTAGTCGGCGTATTGGCCGGCGGCCTCGATCACCGGCTTCCAGCGGGCGATCTCGCCTTCGAGCTTGGCCTTCAGCGCCGCCGGCGTGGCGTCGGCCTCGGGCGACGGCTTGGTGCCGAGCTCGGCGAAGCGGGCGACCACGTTCTCGTCCTTGAGCGCCTTTTGCAGCGACTTGGAGAGCCGGTCGAGCTTTTCCGGCGCCGTTCCCTTGGGCGCGTAGATGCCGTGCCAGATGCCGACCTGGAAGCCGGGCAGGCCGCCTTCCTCGGCGGTGGCGACGGTGGGCAGCACGTCCAGCCGGGCCGGCGAGGTGACGGCATAGGCCTTGATGGTGCCGCCCAGGATCTGTTTGGTGGTGTTGGTGGTCTGGTCGCACATCAGGTCGACCTGGCCGCCGACCAGATCGGTCATCGCCGGTCCGGTGCCCTTATAAGGAACCGTCACGAACGGGGTCTGGATGGCGTTCATGAACATCATGCCGCACAGATGCGAGGCGGCGCCGATGCCGGCATTGGCAAGGGTGACCTTGTCCTTGTTGGCCTTCACATAGTCGATCAGGCCCTTGAGGTCGGTCGGCTCGAAATCCTTGCGTGCCACGATGGTCATCGGCACGTCGGTGACGAGGCCGACATAGTCGAAGGCGTTCAAAGTATCGTAGGCGAGCTTGCGGTAGAGCGTGGCGCTGGTGGCCATGCCGATGTGGTGGAGCAAAAGCGTATAGCCGTCCGGGTCGGCATCGGCGACGCGGGCCGCGCCCAGCGTACCGCCGGCGCCGCCGACATTCTCCACGATCACCTGCTGGCCGAGATCCTTGGACATGGCCTCGGCGACCAGCCGGGTAACGGTGTCGGTCGGGCCCCCGGCCGAGAACGGCACGATGACGGTGATGGTGCGGTCTGGATAGCTTTCGGCCATGGCCGAACCGGTCAGCATGGCAATGGCGGCAGCCGTCGCCAGCGAGGCGATGAGCGTCTTCATGGAGTCCTCCCAAATATGCGTGCCCTGCCGACGCCCTGGTTTCCTCCAGCGCAGGCAGTGGATGGCGAATAGGAGGGGCCAGAGCCGCGTTCGGCAACACGACGCAGGCGCAAAACGGCGGCATTTCCGCAAGGAGTGTCGCGCGATGGGTGGAAATCGTAACATCGCCGCTCCGGCGTGTGTGGGTTTCCACACATGCGGGCGCGGCAGTCGGAGCCGGACCTAGTCGGCGGCTTCCGAAACGCCCAGCCGCTTCTTGTCGAGCCCGTAGCGCTGCATCTTCTCATAGAGCGTCTTGCGCGAGATTCCGAGCTGTTCGTAGACCGGCTTGAGGCTGCCGCCATGGGCAAGCAGCGCCGCCACGATGACATCCTTCTCGAATTCGGCGACGCGATCGGCGAGACGCAAGTCTCCGGCGTCCGCCCCGGCCGGCTCTTCGGCGCCATGCTGCCCGAGGCCAAGGACAAAACGGTCGGCGGCATTGCGCAGTTCGCGCACATTGCCCGGCCAGTCGCGGCTGGCGACATCGGCGATGATGTGCGGTGGCACGTCGGTGTCGTCGCGGCGATAGCGGCCGGTGGCCTCGCGCACCAGTTGCAGGAAAAGCAGCGGCACGTCTTCCCGCCGCGCGGCAAGTGAAGGCATGCGCAGCGTCACCACATTGAGGCGGTAGAGCAGGTCGGCGCGGAAGCGGCCCGCCGCGACTTCTTCGTCGAGGTCGACCTTGCTGGCGGCGATGAAGCGGACGTCGAGCAGTATCGGCTCGTTGGAGCCGAGCCGGTAGATCACCCGGTCCTGGATGACGCGCAGGAGCTTCGCCTGCAGGTCGGCCGGCATCGAGCCGATCTCGTCGAGGAGCACTGTGCCGCCCCTGGCATGTTCGAACTTGCCGAAGCGCGGGCGCAGCGCGCCCGGAAAGGCGCCGGCCTCATGGCCGAACAGCTCGCTTTCGATCAGCGTGGCGGGCAGTGCCGCGCAATTGATGGCGACGAAAGGTTTGGTGGCGCGGCCGCTGATGTCGTGCAGCGCGCGTGCCGCCACTTCCTTGCCGGTTCCGGTATCGCCGATCACCAATATGTCGGCGTCGGTGGCGGCGATGGCGCGCAATTTGTAGCGCAACTCGACCATCACCTGGGTGCGCCCGGGCAGGCGGGTTTCGAGGTCGTCGTTCTTGCCGGCCGCCGCCCGCAGCTGGCGGTTTTCCAGCACCAGCTTGCGCCGGTCGATGGCGCGCATGGCCATCTCCACCAGATGCTGCGTCGCATAGGGTTTTTCGATGAAGTCGTAGGCGCCCTCGCGCATGGCGCGCACAGCAAGCTGCACGTCGCCATGACCGGTGACGAGGATGACGGGGATGTCGGCGTCGATCTCGCGGATGCGCCCGAGCAGTGTCATGCCGTCCATGCCTGGCATGCGGATGTCCGACATGACGACGCCGTGGAAACCCTGCGTGATGAAATCGAGCGCGCGCTCGGCGGAAGCGCAGTCCTGCACGGCGAGACCGGCGAGGTCGAGCGATTGGGCGGCAGCACGGCGCGGCTCCTCCTCGTCGTCGACCAGGAGCACGATGGGCGGCTTCATTCGGCCGCCTCGCGCACGCCGCTGCGCGCCGCGTCGAGCTCGATGGTGAACAGGGCGCCACCCTCGGGATGATTCAAAACAGCAAGGTCCCCGCCGAAATCCTTGACGATGTTATAAGAAATCGAAAGGCCGAGACCAAGACCCTTGCCGACGCCCTTGGTCGAGAAGAACGGGTCGAAGATGCGTTCCGCGATCGCCTCGGCGATGCCGGGACCATGATCGCGTACCGATATCGCCACCTTGCCGGCCCGCCGTTTCGCCACCAGTTCGATCCGCCGGTCCGGCAAACCTTCGACGGCATCGGCGGCGTTGGTGATGATGTTGACCAGCACCTGCTGCAGCCGCACCGAGCCGGCCTTGACCGTCAGCGGCGCGCGGCCGAGATCGACCGTGAGCGTCGCGTCCGCCGCCTTCAGCCGCCAGGCGACGATCTCCTGCGTGTCGCGGATCACTTCGGCGAGGTCGACCGGCCCGAGTTTTTCGTTCGGCTTGCGGGCGAAATTGCGCAGATGCCGGCTGATCGAGGCCATGCGGTCGGCGAGGCTGGAGATGCGCGCGACATTGTCGCGGGCCTCGGCCGCGCGCTCGCGGTCGATCAGTACGGCGGCGTTGTCGGCATAGGTTTTCACCGCCGCCAGCGGCTGGTTGAACTCATGCGACAGCGCCGCCGACATCTGGCCGAGCGCGGCGAGCTTGCCGGCCTGGATCAGGTCTGCTTGCGTTTGCCTGAGTTGCTGTTCGGTGGCGCGGCGCTCGGTGACCTCGGTCTCCAGGCGCGTGTTGACCAGCGCGAGGTCGTGGGTGCGTTCGTCGACGCGGCGTTCGAGCTCGGCCTGGGCGTTGCGTTGCAGAAGCAGCCGCTCGGCCAGCCGGGCCCGTCGCTGCAGGAAAACAAAGCCGGCCAGGGCGGCAAGGCCGAGCGCCAGCAGCGCGACGGTCACGGTGATCAAGGCCTGGGTATGCGCCGAACGTGTGTCCAGCAGCACACTGATCGTCCAGCCGGCGTCCGGCATCGCCTCCGACAGGACCAGATATTCGCTGCGCTGGCTTTCGAAATTGACGGTCATCAGCGGAAGCCGGTCACCGAAGCTGCTGCGCGTGATCGGCAGTTCACGCAGCGTGGCGGTCGCGTAACGCCGCGAGGCGGCGGTGCGGGCAAGCCGGTCCGGTGTCAGCGGCAAAAGGCTGGAATAGAGCCACTCCGGCCGTTCCGCCATGAAGATGATGCCCTCGGGGTCGGTGACGATGATCTCGTCGTCGCCGCCAAGCCATGAGGCCTCGATGGCATCGACCTCGACCTTGAACACCACGACCCCGCGGATGGCGCTGCCGACACGCACCGGGGCCGAGAAATAGTAACCGCGCTTCAGCGAGGTGGTGCCGAGCGCGAAAAAGCGGCCGCGCTTGCCTTCGATCGCGTCTTGGAAATAGGGTCGATAGGAAAAATTCTCCCCGACGAAGCTGATCGGGCGGTCGAAATTGCTGGCGATGATCGTCTCGCCGTCCGGGCCGATCACATAGATGTCGGAAGATTGCAGCAACGCGTTGATTTGCCTGAGATAGGCATTGCCCCTGGCGCGGAGTTCCGGATTGCCGGGGTCGGCCAGCAAATCCTTGATGTCGTCATTGTCGGCGATCAGCGAGGGCAGCGGTTCGAAGCGGTTGAGCTGCCCCTGCAAGGCGGCGACGGCCAGTCTCAGCGTGGTTTTGCCGCGCGATGCCGCTTGGTCGAGATAAGCGCGCGAGGCGAAGCTGCTGCCATAGAAGGCGAGCGCCACAGCCAGCGTCGCGACCGCGAGCGCAGGCCAGATCCAGCGGCGACCTTTGAGGAACTGCGGCATCGGAAGTCCATGGCAGGTCCTAAAGACCCGGAACAATTCTGTTATCGAGTATAGCCACGGTCTCAGTTCAAACAACCGAGCCGCTGTTTTCCGCGGCGGCTTTCGCTACAGTCGCGAAGAAACACGGGAATCTCCTTGCAATGCCGAAAAATTCATCCTTTTCCAAGCCGCGACCCTGGACCGAAATGGCGACGCTGCTGGTCGACGTCGCCATGGGCCGCAAGCCGGCCGACCTCGTCGTGCGCAACGGCCGCTGGGTCAATGTCCATTCCGGCGAGATTGTTTCCGGCACCGATATCGCCGTGGTCGGCGGGCGCTTCGCCTATTGCGGGCCCGATGTCTCGCACGCCATCGGCCCTGATACGCAGGTGGTCGATGCCGGCGGGCGCTATCTGGTGCCCGGCCTGTGCGACGCGCACATGCATGTCGAAAGCGGCATGGTGACGGTGACCGAGTTCAGCCGTGCCGTCATTCCGCACGGCACCACCTCCATGTTCATCGACCCGCATGAGATCGCCAATGTGCTGGGTCTGCCCGGCGTGCGGCTGATGCATGACGAGGCGCTGGCCATGCCGATCAACGTGCATGTGCAGATGCCGTCCTGCGTGCCTTCGGCGCCGGGGCTGGAAAATGCCGGTGCTCAGCTCACCGTCGAGGATGTCGTCGAGGCGATGGGCTGGGAAAACATCATTGGGCTCGGCGAGGTTATGAACTTCCCGGGCGTCGCCGCCAACAATCCGGTGATGTCGGGCGAGATCGCCGCGACCGTGCGCGCCGGCAAGACGGTGGGCGGCCACTATGCCTCGCCGGATCTCGGCCTGCCGTTCCACGGCTATGTCGCCGGCGGTCCGGAAGACGACCATGAAGGCACCCGCGCCGACGATGCGATCGCCCGCGTACGCCAGGGCATGAAGGCGATGCTGCGTCTCGGTTCGGCATGGTACGACGTCGCCGAACAGATCAAAGCCGTGACGGAACAAGGCATTGACCCGCGCAACTTCATCCTGTGCACCGACGACAGCCATTCCGGCACGCTGGTCAATGACGGCCATATGGACCGCGTCGTGCGCCATGCGATCCAACAGGGCCTGAAGCCGGTGACGGCGATCCAGATGGCGACCATCAACACCGCCCAGCATTTCAGGCTGGAGCGCGAGATCGGTTCGATCGCGCCGGGGCGGCTGGCCGATTTCCTGATCGTCTCGAACCTCGCCGAAATGGCGATCGACGAGGTCTATGGCCGTGGCGTTCGCCTCGCCGCCGCCGGCAGGCTGGAGGCCGATATCCCCGCCTACGACTATCCGGCCAGCGCCAAGAATACGGTGAAGCTCGGCAAGCGCCTTGCCGCACACGACTTCGACATCAAGGCGCCGGAAGGCGCCAACAAGGTGCGCGCCCGCGTCATCGGCGTCATCGAGAACCAGGCGCCGACCCGCGCGCTGGAGGCGGACCTCGCCGTCGAGGACGGTCTGGTCGCCATGGACCGGCGCAATGACGTCTGCCAGATCGCGCTGGTGGAGCGCCATCGCGGCACCGGCGGCGTCACCAACGCTTTCGTCTCGGGTTTCGGCTATGGCGAGGATTGCGCCATGGCCTCGTCGGTGGCGCATGACAGCCATCACATCATCGTCGTTGGTACCAACAAGGAGGATATGGCGCTGGCCGCCAACCGCCTGGCCGAGGTCGGTGGCGGCGTCGTGCTCTATTCGAAGGGCAAGGAACTGGCGCTGGTCGAAATGCCGATCGCCGGCCTGATGTCGGACGAGCGCGCCGAAATCGTTGCAGCCAAGGCCGAGAAGTTGACTGAGGCGATGCGCCAGGTGGGCTGCTCGCTGAACAACGCCTACATGCAGCACTCGCTGCTGGCGCTGGTGGTGATCCCCGAGCTGCGCATCTCGGATGTCGGGCTGGTCGATGTACGCACCTTCGAGAAGGTCGACCTGTTCGTGTGAGGTTTTATGGCGTTCTGGCTGGCAAGTGCCGTTGGATTGGTGGTCGCCTACCTGCTGGGGGCCACGCCCACCGGGTACCTGGCGGGGAAACTGCTGCGGGGCATCGATATCCGCGAGCATGGCTCCCGATCCACCGGGGCGACGAATGTACTCAGAACGCTGGGCAAGGGACCGGCGCTGGTCGTGCTTCTCGTCGATGTGCTGAAGGGTATAGCCGCCATCGTCTTCGCGCGCTGGTTTTATTCCTGGCTCGCGACGCTGCCGTCCTTCGCGCCGCCGGCGGCGATCGATCTCCAGGCCCTGGTGCCCTGGGCCGTCTGCCTGTCGGGGCTGGCGGTTCTGCTCGGGCACGGCCGCTCGATCTGGCTGAACTTCACCGGCGGGAAGTCCGCCGCCACGGGGCTCGGCGTTTTGCTGGCGATGTCCTGGCCCGTGGGACTGGGCGCGTTCGCGGTCTGGGGCGTGGCGCTCGCCGTCTCCCGCATCGTCTCGCTCAGCTCGATCCTCGCCGCGCTAACGGCGATCATACTGGTCTTCGCCTTCGAGCAGCCGCTGCCCTACCGGCTGCTGGTGATCGCCGGCGGCCTCTATGTGATCCTGCGCCATCGCGCCAACATCCAACGGCTCCTGTCCGGGTCGGAACCACGGCTGGGGCGAAGCGGCGCGTGAGGGACGCCGTGCCGGGGCGCGATGTCGACACTGGCCAAGTTGCGGACATCGCGGCCGTGTGAGGCTCAGGCTTGTTTCAGCAGTATTTCCGCGAGGGCTTCGGGTTCGAGCTGCGGCACGTTGTGTCCGCAGTTCAGGGCGTAGGTTTGCCAGTCCGGGTCATTGCTCAAGCGTTCATGGAGGTCGCGAAACGGACTGCCCTCCCACCCATGCGCGCCGACATAGACCTTGCGCGGAACGTCGCGCCATTGCCCGGTCAGGATGATCGCCTGGAGAAAAGTCGCCATCGGATGCGGGCGGCATCGCGGCTCGCGGTTGGAGGGCGGCACGCAGGTCAGCCCGTCGGCTTGCGATCCGGCGATGAAGATGTCGCGAAAATCGGGGCTGGTCAGCGACCAGACGGACTCGCCGGTTTCGGGAACATAGGCATCGACATAGACCAGGGCCCGGATTTTGGCGCGTGCCCTGTCGGCAACGCCGCTCACGACCATGCCGCCATAAGAATGACCGACCAGGATCAATTCGTCAGCGCAATCTTCCGCGACTTGAACGGCTGCCTCTATGTGACTGGAGAGATTGGCCGCCGGCGCCGGAACATCACCGAGGCCGGGGAGGGTGAGCGCGAGTACCTTGTGTCCCGATGCGGTCAACAGATCCGCGACCGGATCAAAAGTCCAGCCACCGCGCCATCCACCCGGAATGAGGATAAAAGTCGTCATTTGGCACCGATCGTTTGTCTGGCAATAGGGGATGCACCTAGGCTCAATCACGAACGGAGCAAAAGCAAGGTCGAGGCGGAGCTCGACTGGCAACGCCCCGGACGGATTGCTCTCGCCGCGAAATCTCATGAAAAATGAGCCGAGGTGTCGGGAACTGCGCCGGTCGTTCGTCCTTTGGAGGCAAAGCGCGGGAACTGGATCGCTGGCCATGGGAAGGATTGCCGCAATCATGCGCACTGGTCTCGCCAGCATCACCCCATCGCCAGGAGCGATCCAATGATCCCCACCATCACCGCTTTTGAACGGTCGCCAGACCGCGGCAGGGGACAGGCGCGCGACATGCGTGTTCGCTGGGCGCTTGAGGAAGTGGGGCAGCCTTACGACGTTCGCCTTGTTTCGTTCAGCGCGATGAGGGAAGGCGCGCATCGCGCGCTGAATCCTTTCGGGCAGATTCCGACCTATGAAGCGGGTGATCTCACTCTGTTCGAGTCAGGCGCGATCGTGTTCCATATCGCCGAGCGCCATCGCGGCCTCTTGCCCGACGAGGCAAATGCCCGGGCGCGCGCCATCACCTGGATGTTCGCCGCGCTGAGCACGATCGAGCCGCCGGTCCTGGAACGCGAGGCCGCCGTCCTCCTCGAGCGCGACGCGCCCTGGCACGCCGAGCGTCTGCCTCGGGTCGAGGACCGCATCCGCCACCGGCTGCGCGCGCTCTCCGACCACCTCGGCGACGCCGATTGGCTGGACGGCGCGTTCAGCGCCGGCGACCTGGTCATGGTCGGGGTGCTGCGCAGGTTGATCACATCGGGGATGCTGGACGAATTTCCCAACATCGCCGCCTATGTCGCCCGCGCCGAGGCGCGACCGGCCTTCAGGCGCGCCTTCGCTGCCCAGTTGGCGGTTTTCACCGCCGCGTCGGCCGGTTGATCAAGGCTGCATGATAAGGCCTACAAGCAGCACGTGCCGCCGCCGCTGGCTGTGATCTGGCGCGCCTTCTCAAAGTCGGATCGGTCGACGTGGGGACCTTCGAGGCGGCCGACCCGCTCGCGTGAGCGGGAGCCTCGATCTCGCTAGATGGCGCCGCTCGCCAGACCATGGATCACGCCCAGCAGCGAACAGCCGCCCAACACCCAAAGCATGCCAAGCTTGAAGCGGAACACGGCGAGCAGGGCGATGATGGAAAGGCCGAGCGCCGCCGGGTTCACGCTGGTCAGCACCGGGATGTCGAGGGTCGCGCCTGCCACATGGATTTCGCGCAGTTCGCCGAACAGAACATGCAGCGCGAACCAGACCGCGAGGTTGAGGATCACGCCGACGACAGCGGCGGTGATCGTGGCCAGCGCCGCCGAGAGTGCCTTGTTCGAGCGCAGCGTCTCGATGTAGGGCGCGCCGAGGAAAATCCACAGGAAGCAGGGCGTGAATGTCACCCAGGTGGTGAGCAGACCGCCCAGGGTGCCGGCCAGCAAGGGCGGCATCGCACCCGGCGAACGGAAGGCCCCCATGAAGCCGACGAACTGGGTCACCATGATGAGCGGACCGGGCGTGGTCTCGGCCATGCCCAGCCCATCCAGCATTTCGCCGGGCTTCAGCCAGCCATAGGTGCCGACGGCTTGCTGGGCGACATAGGCGAGCACGGCATAGGCGCCGCCGAAGGTGACCACGGCCATCTTCGAGAAGAACATGGCGATCTCGGCAAAGACGTTTCCCGGCCCCTTCAACAGAAGCAGGGCCGCGACAGGCGTCAGCCAGAGCACCAAAAGAATGGCCGCCATCCTGAGCGACCAGGCCGTCGCATTGCGGGCATGGGCCGGAATATCATCGCCAAGCGCGGTGTCGGCATCGGCGACTTGGTTCTTACCCATCTTGCCGTGGCCATTGGCAGCGGCGAAGGCTGCCCAGCCGGCCCGGCCACCGAAATAGCCGATCAGCGCGGCGGAGAGCACGATCAACGGAAACGGCACCCGGAAGACGAAGATGGCGACGAAGGCGGCGGCTGCCAATGCCACCATCACCTTGTTGCGCAACGCGCGCTTGCCGATGCGGGCGACCGCTTCCAGCACGATCGCCAGCACGGCCGCCTTGAGGCCGAAGAACAGCGCCTGCACGACCCCGACATTGCCGAAGATCGCATAGATCCAGCTCAGCGCCATGATGGCGACGAGGCCGGGCAGCACGAACAGGATGCCCGCCACCAGCCCGCCTTTCGTCCGGTGCAGCAGCCAGCCGATATAGATCGCCAGCTGCTGCGCTTCCGGGCCGGGCAAAAGCATGCAGTAGTTCAGGGCATGCAGGAACCGGGTCTCGCCGATCCAGCGCTTTTCCTCGACGAGGATGCGGTGCATGACGGCGATTTGCCCGGCCGGGCCGCCAAAGCTCAGCGCGGCAATCCTGGCCCATACCTTGATCGCTTCGCCGAAGCTGATGCCATGCGCTGCATGACGGTCCGGTGTGGTGGTCGCCGCGTTCGGAACTGTGACAGTCATTGCGCGGCTCCCGGCCTGACGTTCGGCCAATTGTGCGTCTCGTCGGTCGCGTCGCGGCACCAACGATAGAAGGCATCGTAAAGCGCGATGCCGGCTTCCAGTTGGGCAAGGTCGTCGGAATACATGCGCGAAAGGCCGAGCGATGCCGCAAGCAGCCCGGCTGCCTCGGGGGCGAGGTCGAGACGCGCGGTATCGGCACCGCGCACAATGGTTGCAAGCCGAAGCAAGGGATCGCTGGCGAGCCCGAATTCCTCGACCATGGTGTCGAAGCTGCATGTGTCGCCGCGATGGCTCCAGAACACGCCCTCCACGTCGAACGGCGTGGCATGGAAGCGTTCAGCCACGCCCGCCACCTCCTGCGGTGCTACGAACAGAAAGGCAGCGGCCGGATCGACAAAACGCCGGATCAGCCAGGGACAGGCGATGCGGTCGATCTTCGGCCGTGCCCGCGTCACCCAGACGGTGCGGCCTGTCGCATCGCGTGGCGGCACCTTGTTGGCGGGCACCGCCGGCAAGCCAGCGGCGAACCAGGCCTCGATACCGCCTTCGAGCGAATCGGCCGGCAGCCCGAGCTGACGCAGCCAGGCTGCGCAACCTTCGCTGAGCTTCTTGCCGCTTTGGCAAATCACCACCGCCGAAGTCTGGCTGATTGCCGAATGCCAGATTTGAACGTCCTGATATGGTCGCCTGAGCGAGCCGGGCACGAGGCGCGGGTCGAGAGCGAAGTCCTCGTCGTTGCGTACATCGATCAGCGCCGGGCAATGCGGCGTGCCGATCAGGCGGGCGAGCTTGTCGATGGATATGGTCGTTGGGGATGGCATGACGCGTCCTTCCGTTTACCGGGTTTCTGGACGCGATTCTTGGGCCGTAGCCTCGTGGGGAGATCGCAATCCCCATAATGGCGATCATTTGCCCGCCGCCGCGACAAGTCAAGCGGTGGCTTGATTGTGGCCTGCGAAAGTGCGCAACGGATCGCCTTTTCCGAGGGGCACGATCCCCGGGCGCTCTCACGAAATGGCCGGCCTCAGGACCCGGTCGAATTGCCTGGAGCGCCGAGGTTTTGCGGCTCTCCGATCTCGACCGCATGTCCGTCGGGGTCATAGAAGCGGAACACGCGTTGTCCCCAGGCTTGACGCTCGACGGGATGGATCAGCTTCACATGCGGCGTGATGGCCTCGAAAGCCGCGTCGACATCCTCATGCTCGAAATAGAGGAGCAGGTTCCGCCGCCCGTAGGGTTCCGTCGCCTGGGATACCTTGCCCCAGACAGTCTGTTCGAGGGCTTGGCCCTCGTGGATCGCGAATCCGGTCTCGAACAGCACGAAGCTTCCAAAATCCTCCACGATCTTCAGGCCAAGTGTCTTTTGGTAGAATTCCCTGGAGCGGCCGATGTCGCTGACGAAGGGGATCGGATTGATGAAGCGCATTGGGCTCCCTTCGCAGCTTCAGGTCGTCATGGCGAGCCGGCGCTGCGGCCGCGCACCACCACCTACTGCCCCCCGGTCACCACCGTCAGCACCTTGAACGGCGTGGTCACGACGATTTCCGCGACCGAGCCGACGGCGCGGCCGAGACCGCTGCCGAGGTTTTCGAGCGGCTGGTCGCCGCCGGGCTCGGCCGAGGCGAGCGCTGCCGGCGTGCGCAACTGTTTGCCCAGCAACTGCACCAGGAGCGGGTTGTCGGCGAATTTGGCGTGGTTGAGGCTGTCGCCGCTCTGGGTCTTGGTGAGGTCGGCCACCACCACGCCATACTGGGCGAGATCGGCGGCATTGCCATAGTCGCCGACGCGCGGCTTGTCGCCGGAAATGAAGGTGGAAAGCTGCAGGGCGCGATCGTCGGCCGAAAGCAGCACGGTGAAGGGCCGCTTCGGCTTGCCGTAGCGCAGCATCTGCTTCTTGAAGACGTCGACGTCGATATCGGGAGAGGCCAGAACGACGTAGCCCAGCTTGCCCGAAAGGTCGCGGTCGCCGGTGATCGCCAGCTGGCGCAACGCTTCCATCGCCACCCAGTTGCCCATGGAATGGGCGATGATGTCGATGCTCTTGGCCTTGGTCTTCGCCAGCATCCTCAGCGTCGCCTCAAGATCGTCGCGGGCGGCGTTGGCGCTTTCCTTGTCATAGATGTAGCCGGTGGTCTTGCCGGCCGAGGCCCAGGAAAACAGCACCGGCGTGCCGGGATAATTAGTGTCCTGCACGATCTGCGTCAGCCGGAAGACGCCGTCGTCGAAACCGTTGTTGTAGCCATGCACGAACACCAGCACGCGTCCGTCGGCGCGGGCGATGTCGGCGCCGACCGCCTGTTCGAATTCCTTGGCGTTGCCGTACAGCACGGCGCGCTGGGCGGTGAAATGCTTGGCGGGGTCGCTCTGCCCGCGGCCTCTTGCCCGCTCGATCTTGCCGACTTCATGGATCTTCGGCACGGAGACGTCGACGCGTGCATATTGCGTGTGCAGCGAACGGTCGCTGCTGAACACCTGCCTGGGCTCGGTCTTCGCGGGCTTGCGGGTGGTGGCGACATAGATGTCGTGCGTGGCCGCGATGGCGGAAGCCGGCGCTTCGACAGCGGTCTTGTTCAGGAGATCGTGCGTGTTCGAGCCGGCGCAGCCGGAGGCTGCAAGCGCGATGGCGACGACGAACAATGCCTTCCAGCGCATGATGCCGTTCCCGATGTCTTCACGCCGGAGCCTGGCGTCCATCCTCGAATAGTGGCTGAACCGAGCCCAGTCCAGCGCAATCCGGCTTTGTCTACATCATGCCGAGCTGGCGGATACGGTCGGTGACCTGGCGGTCGCTGGCGAAGCCGTCGTCCTCGCGCAACCGCTGTCCGAGCAGCCTGACCATCTCGGGATTGTCGGCGAACTTGTTGTGGTTGAACGCGTCGGTGCCTTGCTTGGACGACAGATCGACCACCGAAACGCCGTACTGTGCCAGGTCGTCGGCGTTCTTGTAGTCGCCGAGCCGCGGCCGCGAACCGGCCAGGATTCCCGACAGGCGCAGCGCCCGGTCGTCGTCGGACAAAAGCACGATGAACGGCTTGTCCGGCTTGCCGTAGCGGCGCATCTGGCTCTTGAACACGTCCACGTCGATGTCGGGCGAGGCCAAAACGACATCGCCCAGCTTGCCGCCGAGATTGCGGTCGCCGGTGATGGCCAGCTGCCGCAGCGTTTCCATCGTCACCCAGGTGCCCATGGAGTGGGCCACGATGTCGATGCGGCGGGCGCCGGTCTGCGCCAGCATGCGCAGCGTCACCTCCAGCTGGTCGCGGGCGACGCTGGCGCTCTCGCGGTCATAGACATAGCTGGTGGTCGAGGCGCCCGAAGCCCACGAGAACAGGACCGGCGTGCCGGGATAGTTGGAATCGTTGACGATCTGGGCGAGGCGATAGACAGCGTCGTCGAACGAGGTGTTGTAGCCGTGCACGAACACGATGACGCGGCCGCCGCGCGCGGCGATATCGGCGTTGAGCGCGGTCTGGAATTTTGGCGACGCGTCGTAGCCGACCATCTGCGAGGCCATGAAATATTTCGACGGATCGTCGGAGGTGCCGCGGCTCTTGCGCTCGATCTGGCCGACCTGGTGCTCCTTCGGCACCGTGACGTTGACGCGCGCATAGTTCAGCGAGGCCGAGCGATCGCCGTCGAAGCCCTGGTTCGGATCGTCGGCGCGCTTGCGGGTCGTGGCGATGAAGATGGCATGATTGCCGACGATGTCGGAGACCGACGCCGTGACAGCCGCACTGCCCAGCACCTCCTGCGACGACTGCGTGGCGCAGCCGGCGGCAAGGAGCGCCGCCGCAATGATCAGGAACCTTCTCAAACGCACGATACGTCCAGCCCTGCTAATGCCGGCTCCCGCCGGTTCTCGGTTAGATGGAAGCAGCCTCCGGACAAGCGAAGTGCGGCCAAAGTAAGTCCAGGGCCGCGAAAACCATGCCCACGGCGATCTGTCGAGAGCCAACTGTTGCACCAAAGCCAAAATGGCGTCAGGAACGGTTACAACAATCGCAACAAGGGCTTGTCCGATGACCAGCTTCGCCGACCGCGTCGCCAATGCCGCCGCCGCGGTACGCCAGATCTTCCCCGAGACGCCCCTGCAGGAGAACGACTACCTGTCACGCAAATTCGGCGCGCGGGTGCTCCTGAAGCGCGAGGATTTGACGCCGGTGCGCTCCTACAAGATCCGCGGCGCCTTCAACTTCTTCCGCAAGGCGCTGGCCGAGGGCAACGAGGCAGAGTTGTTCGTATGCGCGTCGGCCGGCAACCACGCCCAGGGCTTCGCCTTCGTTTGCCGCCATTTCGGCCGCAGGGGCGTGGTCTTCATGCCGGTGACGACACCGCAGCAGAAGATCGACAAGACAAGGCTGTTCGGCGCCGAATACGTCGAGATCAGGCTGGTGGGCGATTTCTTCGACGAATGCTATCGCGCCGCCTTCGAATTCACCGAGCAGAGCGGCGCCCATATGGTGCCGCCCTTCGACCACAAGGATATCATCGAGGGACAGGCCACCGTCGCTTATGAGATCGCCGACCAGATGCCCGGCGCGCGCGTGCCCGACATCGTGCTGCTGCCGGTCGGCGGCGGCGGGCTGGCCGCCGGCGTGTCGCATTATTTCGCCGAGCGGGGCAGGGTGCCGCGTTTCGTCTTCTGCGAACCGGCCGGCGCGCCGAGCCTCAAGGAAAGCCTCGCCGCCGACAAGCGCGTCAAACTCGCCAAGGTCGACAATTTCGTCGACGGCGCGGCGGTGGCCGAGATCGGCCGCGAGCCGTTCCGGCACCTGAAAGGCTTTTCGCAGGATGACGTGCGGCTGGTGCCCGAAAACCGGCTCTGCGCCACCATGATCGAGATGCTGAATGTCGAGGGTGTCGTGCTGGAACCGGCGGGAGCGCTCGCCATCGACGCGCTCAAGGATTTTCCGCGCAAGGAGATCAAGGGCAAGACCGTCGTCGCCGTCGTCTCGGGCGGCAATTTCGATTTCGAGCGCCTGCCCGACGTCAAGGAGCGGGCGCTACGCTTCGAAGGCTTGAAGAAATACTTCATCATCCGGTTTCCGCAGCGGCCGGGCGCGCTGCGCGATTTCCTCGAAATGCTGGGACCTGACGACGACATCGCCCGCTTCGAATATCTGAAGAAGTCGGCGCGCAATTTCGGCTCGGTGCTGATCGGCATCGAGACCAAGGATCGCCGCAATTTCGATCTGCTGCTCGCCAATTTCGACACACATGGCGTGCAATATCAGGACATCACCGAAAACGAGACGCTGGCGGGCTTCATCATATGAGCGAGATTGGTTTCGTCGCGCTGTTTTCCGGCATCAATGTCGGCGGCAACCGCATCGTGAAAATGGCGGAGCTGCGCGCTTTCTTCGAGGAGCTCGGCTTCACCAATGTCGCCAGCTACGTGCAAAGCGGCAATGTCGTGTTCCGCGCGGCCAAGGCGGATGCGGTGGCGCTGACCAGGACGATCGAGGCGGCGTTCGAGAAGCGCTGGGGCTTCTATTCGCGCATCATGGTGCGCGACGCCGCCTGGTTCGAGCGGCTGGTGGCGGACAATCCTTATCCGGAAGTCGCGGAGGACCCGACCAAACTGCACGCGATGGCGCTGGAGCGGGAGCCGACGGCCGAGGAAATCGGCCGGCTCGCCGAAAAATGCACGGGACCGGAGCGTTTCGCGGTTAAGGGCGACGTGCTCTACCTTCACGCGCCGGACGGGCTCGGCAGGTCGAAATTCGCCGAAATCCTGCCGCGCACGCTGAAGGTGCCCGGTACCACGCGCAACTGGCGTTCGGTGCTTGCGCTGGCCGAGATGGTTTCGCCGGCGCCGCGCTGAGGCGGCGAAGGATCAGGCAGCCTGGCGTTGCCAGGCGAAGGCCAGTTCCTCGCGGAAGGCAAAACGCTTGATGTGGTCCTCGACCACGCTCTCCAGGCGCTCCAGCGATGCCGCATCGGCGGCGGTCAGCGCGATGCGCAGCGCGGTGTCGCCGGCGTCCATCACGGTGCGGCCGATGGTCAGCTCGATCTCGCCATGGTTCGGGTCGAAAGAGACCGGAAACTTGTGCGCCCAATGTTTGCAGAGCTGCTGCAGATAGCGGCTGGCATGTTCGGTGGCGACGTCGGCATGACTGTTGGACATGGAATTCTCCGTTTTCGATTGTCCTGGCTGGCGTCACGCTGGCTGGGTGAGGCGGGCCTGACCTGAAATAGGTCGGACCCGCCGGAAGTCAGGTATCTTGTTACCAGGTACCGGTGTTCGGCATCGAGGCCCAGGGTTCGGCCTTGCCCTTGGCCGGCCCCTTCTGCAGCAACTCGATCGAGATGCCGTCGGGCGACTTGATGAAGGCCATGTTGCCGTCGCGCGGCGGGCGATTGATGGTCACGCCCTTGTCCATCAGCTGCTGGCAGGTGGCGTAGATGTCGTCGACCTCGTAGGCGAGATGGCCGAAGTTGCGGCCGCCCTTGTAGTCTTCGGGATCCCAATTGTAGGTCAGCTCGACCAATGGCGCGCGCGCCTCGACGCCGCTTGCCTCGTCTTCGGATGCCGCCAGGAAGATCAGCGTGAAGCGGCCCTGCTCGTTTTCGTAGCGGCGCACTTCCTTCAAACCCAGCTTGTTGCAGTAGAAGTCGAGGGATTGTTCGACATTGGCCACACGGACCATCGTGTGCAGATAGCGCATATTCGTCTCCAAGCTTGGGGTGTGGCGCACCATAGGGGTCGTGAGGATACCCCGCAACGTAGAAAAACAACGCGACGGCAGTCGGCAAACAACGTTTGTGGTGGAGATTGAATGAGCCGGTGAAAAAAGGCACGTCAGCTCTTGCACACCCCGGAAGCCGCAGTGTTAATCTCATGTAAAGAATCAGTTGATGCAGTTTCGGAGAAAGGGGGCGTTCTGATGGGGGAAAAAGCCTCTCTGATCGGGCGGGGTGCGCTTCTAGGCGACACCGCCGGGCTCGACGAGATCGGTGAAACGGCGGACCTTTTGGAGGTCTCCGGCGCCATCAAATGGTTCGACGTTGCCAAGGGTTATGGCTTCATTCTTCCCGACGAAGGCGATTCCGGCGATATCCTCCTGCATGTGACCTGCCTGCGCCGCGACGGTTTCCAGACCGCGCTCGAAGGCGCGCGGGTGGTCTGCCTGGTCAAGCAGGGCGATCGCGGACTGCAGGCGTTCCGCGTCCTGTCGATGGATATCTCGACGGCGGTGCATCCTGCGGAGATGCAGGAACAGCGCACCCATGTCGCGGTTACGCCCGAGAGCGGGCTGGAGCGGGCCCTGGTCAAGTGGTTCAACCGCACCAAGGGATTTGGCTTCCTGACGCGCGGCGAAGGCACCGAGGACATCTTCATCCATATGGAGACGTTGCGCCGCTACGGTGTCACCGAATTGCGGCCGGGCCAGGTGGTTCTGGTGCGCTATGGCCGGGGCGACAAGGGGCTGATGGCCGCCGAAGTCCATCCCGATGTGGGAACCCTGCCGGTAGCGCATTAAGCGCACCGCATTCCCAAAGCGATGGCCGCCGGAAGGCGGCCTTTTGTTTATCCGCCCATGTGTTTATCCGCCATGCGCCGTTTTCCCGCCGTCGATGACGAGCGAGGCACCGGTCATGTAGGGGTGGTCGTTCGAGGCAAGCACCAGCGCGAATGCCGCGATCTCGTCGGCGGTGGCCATGCGGCCAAGGCCGGGCACGTTCGACTTCGCCCATTGCGCGGCCGCGACTTTCCAGGCGGCGTCGGGAATTGCCTCCATGCCGGCGACGCGCCGCACCAGTTCGGTGTCGGTCGTGCCCGGCAGCAGCGCGTTCACCCGGATGTTGTGGGCGGCATAGTCGAGCGCGGCGGCCTGGACCAGCCCGACCAGCGCGCGCTTGCTGGCTGTGTAGGCGGCACGCTTCGCGCTGGTGGCGATGGCGTTGGACGACGAGGTCACGACGATGGTACCGCCGCCCACCGCCATCATATGCGGGAGCTGGTATTTCATGGCCAGGAACACACCGCGCAGATTGGTGTTCACCACCCGGTCCCATTCGTCGGCGCTATATTCGTGCAGCGTCTTTTCCAGCGTGATGCCGGCATTGTTGAACGCCACGTCGAGGCGGCCGTAGCGGTCGACGACCTTGGCGATGAAGGCGCTCACGTCCTCTTCCTTCAGCACGTCGGCGGGCACATAAAATGCATCGCCGCCGGCCGCCTTGATCTCGTCTTCGACCTGTTGGCCGAGATGCTGGCGCCGGCCGCAGAAGCCGACCTTGCCGCCCTCGCGCGCAAAGGCGATCGCGGCGGAGCGGCCGATGCCCGATGTGGCGCCGGTGACGACGACGACCTTGCCTTCGAAGCGCCGGCCTTCGATGCGTGGCGGAGGCGGCGGGCTGGACGATTGGCCAAGCACCACGCCGCCGGACAGGCCGAGCGCCAGCCCGGCGCCCACGCCCACTGCCGCCGTGCCCAATATGCGCCGTCGCGAGGGTTTGCCGGTGTCTTGCGTCATTGTTTTCTCCTTTTGCGGGCGCTGACGTAAGTTCGTTCAGCGCATGTGTGGCCGTTCATCGGCGGCGATCATGGTGCAATCTCCCTTCTCCCCTTGCGGGAGAAGGTGGCCGAGCGCGGCGGCGCAGCCGCCGTAAGCGAGGTCGGACGAGGGGTGCTGGACGGAGTGCGCCCGTGCCAATGCCTCCCCTGAGATCAAGGTGTCCGACCCGCATCGCGTCGTTTCTTCCAACACCCCTCATCCGGCTTGGCGCGTGATGCGGTAGACGGCGGCCGGCGGCACGTTGCGCAGGGTCCTGCCGACCCGCTCGGCCTTGAGGTTGAGCTGCTCAAGTACGGACGGCGCAACCGGGCAGCGCGGTCCGTAGGTGAACTGGTAGAAGGCCGCCTCGGGTCGTAGCCACCGGAACGAACCGGCGAGGATCGCCGTCACCTTGGGCGGCGGCATCGACAGGAGCGGCAACCCGCTTATCGCGGCGCCAGCCATCGCGGCGTCGAACAGCGGTGACTGGCCGATCGCGGCGGCATCGATTTCCAGCACCCTTGCATCTGGGAAACGCAGCCGCAGCAATCTGGCGAAATCCCCGCCGAGCTCGACGAGGGTGAGGTCGCTTTCGACCACCTGCCGCCTGATGAGTGCGCGGGTGAAGACGCCGGTGCCGGGCCCGAGTTCCAGCACCGGTCCCGTCGCGCCGGAGATCTCGCTGGTGATCAGATCGGCCAATGCCTGGCTGGACGGCGTCACCGAAGCCACCCGCAAGGGAGCCGATATCCAGGCGAGAAAGAAGGCGAGTGCGTCGGCCGACATGGCTGATCTCCGGTAGTGTGCCGGCGCCCAACGCGCGGCAAACCCGAAGGTAGGTCTCTTGAAACTGTCCGAGAATACGACATAAACTACATGTACTATGCATTCAGGCTTCATAATTACTCGCGATCAGCTGGACGGTGTGGTTGCGTTCCTGCGCGTCGCCGAATTGCGTTCCTTTCGCGCCGCCGCGCAGGAACTCAGCCTTTCGCCATCGGCGCTGAGCCAGATCGTGCGCGCGCTGGAGGCCCGCATCGGCGTAACGCTTTTGACGCGCACCACCCGCAGTGTCGGGCTCACCGAAGCAGGAGAGCGCTTCGTCGATCACGCCCGCCCGGCGCTGGACCGGCTGATGTTGGGTTTCGAGGCCGCGCAGGCGCTGGGCGCCGAAGTGACCGGCCTGCTGCGCATCACCGTGCCGCGCCCGCTATTGCCGTTGCTGGCCGACGAGTTGCTGTCGGAATTCTGCGGCCGCTATCCGGCGCTGGAAGTCGAACTGTTCGCCGAGAACGCGCTGACCGATATCGTCGGCGAGGGTTTTGATGCGGGCGTGCGGCTGGGTGAGCTTGTCGAGGCCGACATGGTGGCGATGCGGCTGACGCCTTCCTTCCGCTTCGTCGTTGTCGGCGCTCCGCACTATTTTGCCCGCCACGGCCGGCCGCAGCGACCGGCCGACCTGCAGCTTCACCGCTGCATCCGTTCGCGCCGCGCCTCGCGACGCGCGATCTATCGCTGGGAGTTCATCGAGGATGGCCGCGACATCGAGGTCTCGGTCGACGGTCCGCTGATCGTCAATGATGGGGACTTGAACATCGCCGCCGCCATCAAGGGGCTTGGACTGGCCTATGCGCCGGAGCCGCTCGTCATGCCGCTGGTGCGCAAGGGGGAGCTTGAAGTGGTCCTCGAAAAATACGCGCCCGATTCACCTGGATTGTTCCTTTATTACCCCAGCCGCTCCCAGATGCTGCCCAAGCTGCGCGCCTTCGTCGACTTTGCGCGCGAGCGCGTGCGTGCCCGTTTCGCGAGATTGATGGCATGACGGTTGCCGGCTTGGCTTTGCCTGTTCGGCATGCTCCAACAGGCGTCGTCACGATTCCGGCCGCTTTGCATGGGTCGATGGGCGAAGCTGATGTGAGGCCGCGATGGTTCGATTGAATGCCGTGAAGGAAGCCAGACCTTCGCTTGCCGCCGTTGCCATGTTGGCGGCGCTGGTCGCCATCTGCCTCAGCCTGTTCGTGCTCTCGCCGGCCACCGCCGAGAACCAGGCGATGATGCTGCCGGTCGATGCAGCGCCTTTGGTCGCGGTCACCGCCAAGGGCGACCGCGCCTTCCAGATCGAGATCGCCGACACCGAGGACGAACGCGAGGCGGGACTGATGTTCCGGCAGACCATGCCGGACGACCGCGGCATGTTGTTCGTGTTCGATCAGACCGAGGGCGTCGGTTTCTGGATGAAGAACACGCCGATGCCGCTCGACCTGATCTTCATCGGCGAGGATGGCCGCATCAGCGCCATCCGCAAGGGCGAGCCGCAGTCGGAGGCCGTCATCGCCCCTGACGCCCCCGTGCGTTTCGTGCTCGAGCTGAAAGCCGGTACCGCGGCTCGCCAAGGCATCGCCGAGGGCGACCTGATCAAGCACCCGGCCGTCCAGGCCGTTTCCGGCACCAAGTGAAGAGAGCGGGACCACGCCATGCAATCCTTCAGCCATGAAGGCTTCGACCTTGCTTTCCTCGACCGCCAGCCCGCCTCGGGCAGCGGCGACCCGGTGCTGATGATCCACGGTTTCGCCTCCAGCCATTATGTGAACTGGGTGGCGCCGGGCTGGTTCAAGACGCTCAACGATGCCGGCTACCGCGCCATCGCCTTCGATCATCGCGGCCATGGCGCGTCGACCAAGACTTATGACGGCGCCGATTACACGCCCGACAAGATGGCGTCGGACGCGGCGGCGCTGCTCGACCATCTCGGCATCGAGCGCGCCCATGTGATGGGCTATTCGATGGGCGCGCGGGTGTCAGCCTTCCTGGCGCTGTCGGAACCTGGCAAGGTGGCGACGCTGGTACTTGGCGGGCTGGGCATCGGGCTGGTCGACGGTGTCGGCGACTGGGACCCGATCGCCGAGGCGCTGCTCGCAGACGAAGCAGCAGCTATCACCCATGCGCGCGGCCGCATGTTCCGCGCCTTCGCCGACCAGACCAAAAGCGACCGTGAGGCCCTTGCCGCCTGCATCATCGGCTCGCGTGACGAATTGTCGGAGGACCAGGTGGCGCGCATCGCCCAGCCGACGCTGATCGCCGTCGGCACCACCGACGACATCGCCGGCTCGCCGGACGAACTGGCCGCACTCATGCCCAACGCCACGGCTTTCCACATCGAAGGCCGCGACCACATGCTTTCAGTCGGCGACCGCACCTTCAAGAAGCGCGTGCTGGAATTCTATTCCGAACATCCGCTCTGAGCTCTTCAGCAGCGCGATGGTCGAACTCCTCGTCACCTATCTCGACATGACGGCGCCGCCATCGGGGCCAGCGCTGGCCAGTCCTGTTGCCACGGCCACGATCGGCCGCGAAAACCTCTCGCTGGCTGCCTATCTCGATCTTTATCGCGCCGTCGGCGAACCTCTGGATTGGGACCAGCGGCTGCGCATGCCGGCCGCCGAACTCTCGGCCCTGCTTGCCCATCCGTCGACATGGCTCAATGTCCTGCGCGTCGATGGCACCGCCGCCGGCTTCTGCGAATTCAACGGCGTCGGCGAACCGGTCGTGGAGCTGGTTCACTTCGGCCTGGTCGCGGCCTTCCAGGGCAGGCGGCTCGGACCCTATCTGCTAGACAGTTCGTTGCGCGCCGTATGGGCGACGCGGCCGCAGCGCGTGTGGCTGCACACCGACACCAACGATCATCCGAAGGCGCTGTCGGTCTACCAGCGAGCGGGTTTTACCGTCCGCGAACGGCGGATGGAAAATTTCCCCGATTAGGGGCGAGGGCCAAGCCTCAACGCCTCGATCGAGCGCTTCAGATTTTCCCGCGCCTGGCGCTCGAGGCGATCGCGGAAAATCTCGGTGTGGAAGATATGGTCGCGCTCGACGAAGGTCTTCAGCACCGCGCCGCGGCCCGCCACCCAAAGCGGCTCATCCACCCAGGCATATTCGCGCCGCACCGCCGCCTCATAGGCATCGAACACGGGCGGCGCAGCTCCCAGGATCGACAGGTCCATGTCGAGCAGCAGCGCCGCGTCGCGCCGGGCGGGCGCGGGGTCGAGAGCCGGAACCGTATGGGTAGCTGTCGCCTCGATCATTGCGACGATGCGGCCGATGCGCTGCGCGTTGGTTCGCCCGTCCAGTTTCTCGGCGGCGAGCACGGCACTTTGCGCCTCGTTGTCCTTGGCGCGGCTGTCATAGATCGCGTCATGGAACCAGATCGCCGCTTCGACCGCCTCGGGATCGGAGAATGCAGCCCGGTGTTCGTCAAGCAGCCGCAGCAGCGCCTCGATATGGGCGATGCCGTGATAGTGGCGGTCGGCGGTGCGGTAGAGGGCCGAGAGCTCGGCCTTCATCTCATGCGTGAGAAGCGGCGGTTTCATTGTCCGGTGAACTCCGGCCGGCGCCGTGCCTTGAAGGCGGCGCGACCTTCGGCATAGTCGGTGCTGGCGAAGGTAAGGTCTCCGGCCGCGCGGGCGCGTTCTGCGTCCGCAAGGTCGCCGCTCAACTCGGCGTTGATCGCCAGTTTCGAGGCCTGCACGGAAAGCGGCGCGTTGGCGGCGATCGTCGTGGCAATGGCCATCGCGCGTGGTTCAAGCTCGTCGGCGGCGACGATTTCGAGCAGCAAGCCGGCCTCAAGTGCTGCGCGCGCATCGATGCGCTCGCCGGTGAAGGCAAGATAGCGGGCCATCTGCTGGCCGGCCGCGCCGACAATGTCGCGCATGGCATCCTGCGGATAGGCGAGACCGAGCTTCGCCGCCGGCACGGCGAAGAGCGCATCGGGCGCTGCTACCCTGAGATCGGCGGCCGCGGCAAGGCCGAAGCCGCCGCCGAAACACACGCCCTTGAGCGCCGCGATCACCGGCGGGCGGGCATTGCGCACCGCCGCGAAGGCGGCCGAATTGGCCGCCTCGTAGTGACGGGCATTGTCGCCGCCGCGCAGCGTGTCGAATTCGGCGATGTCGGCACCGGCGGAAAAATCAGCGCCTTCGCTGCTCAGGATAATGGCCCGCACCGATGCATCGGCCGACAGCGCCTCGAAGGTGGCGGCCAGCGCTTGCCACATGGCGAAGGTGATGGCGTTCTTCTTCCGCGGGCGGTTGATGCGCACAGAGGCCACGTTGTCGGCGACCTTCACGATCAAGGGTTCGTTTTCCATCGCCGGTTGAAAATCCGCGTGCCAAATCCAATTGAAGATGCACTAAGGAAAATTGAGTTCACCCGTGCTATGATATGGCTTATAGCAGCGGCCGGATAAGACAAGCCTGCCCTTGGAGACTATCCATGAACAGCATCAGCATCGCCCGTCCGAGCGCCTTGCAGCCTGTCGATCCGATCTGGCGGGCGATCCGCGACGAGGCCATGGAGGCTGTGAACCGCGACCCGCTGCTGGCCGCATTCCTCTATTCCACCATCCTCAACCAGGACAGCCTGGAGGATGCGGTGATCCATCGGCTGGCCGAACGGCTTGCCCATCAGGATGTCGGCGCTGACCTGATCCGCCAGACCTTCAAGGCGATGCTGACCGACGATCCCTCGTGGTCGAGCGTCGTGCGGGTCGACATCCAGGCCTATTTCGACCGCGATCCGGCCTGCGACCGCTTCATCATGCCTGTGCTTTATTTCAAGGGCTTCCACGCCATCCAGACGCACCGGCTGGCGCACTGGCTATGGAACCATGGCCGCAAGGATTTCGCGCTCTATCTGCAGAGCCGCTCCTCCTCGGTGTTCCAGACCGATATCAACCCGGCCGCCCGCATCGGCAAGGGCATCTTCCTCGACCACGCCACCGGCTTCGTCGTTGGCGAGACGGCGGTGATCGAGGACGACGTCTCGATCCTGCACGCCGTGACGCTGGGCGGCACCGGCAAGGCCGGCGGTGACCGTCACCCCAAGATCCGCCACGGCGTGCTCATCGGCGCCGGTGCCAAGATCCTCGGCAATATCGAGATCGGCCATTGCTCGAAGGTGGCGGCCGGTTCGGTCGTGCTGTCGGCGGTGCCCCACAACAAGACGGTCGCCGGCGTTCCGGCCCGTGTCGTCGGCGAGACCGGCTGCGACCAGCCTTCGCGCCAGATGGACCAGCTGCTGCCGTCGCAGTCGATGGAGCATGTCGTTTCGTTCGACATCTGAAGTGTTTTCTCCTCTCCCCGTTTACGGGGAGAGGATGCCGGCAGGCAGGTGAGGGGCGGGAACAATCGCCGAAGACTTGCGCAGCCCCTCATCCGGCCCTTCGGGCCACCTTCTCCCCGTAAACAGGGAGAAGGAAGACAGCGTCGACCCGATTGCCTTTACATCGCCATCCTTGCCATGTCAGAAGCGCTGGACGCCGTGTGCGCCGGATGGTGCCAGGCAGCCATTTCCTAGCGGAGAAAGCCGTTGAAACCCGACGAAATCAGAAAACTCGACGCCTATTTCAAGCGTGTCTTCCAGAACCCAAGGCTGGAAGTGAAGGCGCGTCCGCGCAAGGAAGATTCGGCTGAACTCTATCTCGGCGACGAGTTCCTCGGCCTCGTCTACAAGGATGAGGAAGAAGGCGACTACAATTTCTCGATGGCGATCCTCGACATCGATCTCGCCTGATCAGGGCATCGCACTATCTTTGGAGCGCCGCACGTCCAAAGGGACGCGCGGCGCTCTAAATGTTTTTGAAGCTGTGCGCCGCCACCTACTTCTTCGGCGCGACGCCCGTTTTCAGGCCATGCGCCGCAAAGGCCAGAACGGCGGCGTCCAGCGCCTGCCAGTCGGCCAGGAACTCCTTCGGAAAACGGTAGGTGAGGCTGAGCCTCTCGCCGACGAGCACGTCCCGCTCGCAAGGCGCCAGCGACTGTTCGGCGCTCGGCCCGACAAGGCAGCGCGCGACGAACGGGTCCTTGCCCGGCCGCTCGGCCACCGCCAGCATTTCATTCAGATAGCCCGATTTTTCGTTGAAGCCGTAAAGCGTGATGCCGCCCGGGCCCGGCGTTCCTGGCTTGGCGATCAGCGAACTGTAGATCGGCCCGAAGCGGCCGCTCATGTCGCGCGACATCGACTGTTCCTCGAAGGTGAGGAACAGGATGGTCCTGTTGCCGCTGGCATTGTTGAATTCGTCGCGGGCGGCGGCGCTGTAGCCGTCCATCCTGGGATAACGCACATAAAGATCGAGCCGCTCGGCCACGCCGTTGCGCCGTGCCTTGTCGAAGCGGATGACATTGTCGGGCATGGCCAGCACATTGTTGCCGATGACGATTTCGTGCACCGTCGTCGCATCGGAATAGCCACCCATGGCGATGGAGCGGCCGTACCATTTTCCAGCGACGCTGATGGTGGCCGACAACAGCGCGACAATGGCGAAGCCGTAGAGAACCTTCATCATCAGCGTCGAATCGACAACCGTGAATTCATGACTGTCGGCGACGGGCTTGCTCATGCGGGGCTCGACGATTGCGGGTTTCGGATGGTCGCGACGCGCGATTCCGGCAGGCTGAGTATCCGGTTGGACTGTGCGGAATTATGGTAAATGGACCGTAAAGGGCGGCGCCGATGCTTGTCATCGAAGCCGGCGTTCCTCTACTGTCCGCCCGATCCGAATGGAAAGCTCAGGAAGAACAATGCCGCTCTATGCACTGGACGGAAAGGCGCCGCGCTTCGTCGATGCCGACAGCAATTGGGTCGCGCCGGATGCCACGGTGATCGGCGATGTCCGCCTCGGTCGCAACGCCGGCATCTGGTTCGGCGTGGTCATCCGGGGAGACAACGAGCCGATCACGATCGGCGACGACACCAATGTGCAGGAACACACCGTCATGCACACCGATATCGGTTTTCCGCTGACCATCGGCGCCGGTTGCACCATCGGCCACCGGGCCATGCTGCATGGCTGCACGATCGGCGACAACAGCCTGATCGGCATGGGTGCCATCGTTCTCAACGGCGCCAGGATCGGCAAGAACTGCCTGGTCGGCGCCGGCGCCCTGGTGACCGAAGGCAAAGAGTTTCCAGACAATTCGCTGATCGTCGGTTCGCCCGCCCGCGTGGTGCGCAGCCTGGATGACGGCGCAGTCGCCGGGCTGCGCGGCTCGGCCGCACACTATGTCGCCAACGGCAAGCGCTTCAAGGATGGCCTGAAACAGCTTTGAGCGGGCACGTTCCCGTGCCAGCCTCAAAAAAGGCGGAGCCGGCCCGGGGACTGGGCCGGCTCCTTTACCCGGTCTTCGGGGACGGGGAGGGTAGGGACTCGACCGGGTATTCGCTGCTCCACGAAGCGATGGGAGGCCTTGTTGTGGCCTCCCTGTGCCTCAGCGGACGCTGGCGACCGCGTCGGCGCGGCCGTCGGTGATCGTCACCCAAACGCCCGAATTCACTTCGGACTGGCGCTTGAGATAGGTGTAGGGGGTCTCGCTCCACAGCTTGACCTTGGGCTGCAGATTGTCGAGCACGAAGTCGCCCATCGAGGTACGCACGGTAAGCACGGCATGGCCGTCGCCATTCGGCTGGCGGGCAACGGTGATCAAGAGGTCGCCGGCCGGCACGCCCATCGCCATCAGCTCGCGGCGCTTCTCCATCGCATAGTCCTCGCAGTCGCCGTAGCCGTTGTCCGGGTAGGACCAATATTCCTCGACACCGTAGTTCTCGAGATCGGTGCGCGGCTTGATGCGGGTGTTGACCGAATTGTTGACCTGGATGATCTCGGCCCACAGCGGACGGCTGAGCTCAATCGGCGCGCCCTTTGGCGTGCGCTCGTTGCATTCCTGTGGCAGGCGCTGGCAAAGGTCGTAGTGGCCAACCGGCTGCGTGGTACGATCGCTGGTCGGCATGAACTTGGCACCGGCCTCGGCAGTGCCCAGAGCGCCGAACAGAAGCGCCGCCGCCAGAAGCAGTTTGCCCGTCAGTCCCGTCATTTTGCAGTCTCCCCGTTTGCGAGGATAATGACAGGGTCGAATTTATTTGACGCAAAATCGGGGAGTAGATATTGAGTAAAACATAGAATGAATTGAATTCAACATTGAATTGAATAAGTATAAAATAGTTACGATTTTTGTTGGAAATTGTTAACCATGTGAAGCTCGCGGAAACCGTGCTTCCGTTGAAGGGGCGTTTGGCGCGCAATCCGCGATAATGGACGCCGTCTGCTCACCGTCGCGGGTCAGAGCCGCGATGTTGAAATCCGCCAAACGTGGCACGTCAGCCTGCCAGGCTGGGGCGACTTCATCAGCAACATTGCAAGTTTTGATTTGCCGTCGCCAAGTTTTTACCACTTGCGGTCGGTTCGACTAAGGTCGAATATTGGCAAATGAAGGACAAAGCCTAACAACGGTCTGGTTCCGGTGAGATAATGGCTGTTCTGCAAGGCGATGGCCTCCTGCGCAGTGTTTTGGACCGGGCCGCGGTCGGCATGGCGCTACTCGACGAGGCTGGACATTGCCTCTATGCCAACAGCGCTTTTGGCGCGCTTTTCGGTTTCGAAACGCAAGAAAGTATCGACCAAACGCTTGCGGCCATCACCCATCCTGATGATCGCGGCAAGCTGGGCTCGTCTGTGGAGGCGGGCGAAGGTATCGAACGGCGCTATGTTCGCAAGGACGGCACCGCTTTCCACGGCCTCACCAGCATCTCGGCCTTGGGCGAGGCGGCCGCCGGCACGCCGTTCCGTTTCGTTTTGCAGATCGTCGACATCGAAGCCCAGAAGCAGGCCGAACTGCAGCTCGCCGAAAACGAATGGCGCTGGAACAATGCGCTGCTGGGCTCCGAGCAGGCGGTTTGGGACACCGACGTCCTCACCGGACGGATATGGATATCGCCCCAGATCAGGACGATGATCGGTCTCGAGCCCGGCGACGTCGAGATCGACGAAGCCGAATGGGCGCAAAGAATATATCCCGACGATCGCGATCGCGTGCATGACGCGGTCAAGAACATCGTTACCGGCCGGTCATCCACATTCGAGGAAGTTTATCGGCTCCGGCACGAGAACGGGCAGGCGGTCTGGATTCATGCGCGCGGCAAGGTGGTGCGGCGTTCGGCCGAAGGCAAGGCGCTGCGCTTCGTCGGCACCGTCACCGACATCACGCACCAGAAGGAGATGGAGGCCCAGCTTGCGACGGCCTCCGAATTGCTGGAGGTGGCGCTTGAGGTTGGCGGCATCGGCATCTTCCATGTCGATTATCCGAGCGGCAACCGTCACTGGGACGCGCGCACCCATGAATTGCACGGGGTAACGCCGCAGACATTCGATGGGTCGGTCGAAGCGTTCAACGCGCTGCTCAGTCCCGAGGACGCCGCCAAGACCAAACGTACCCGCGAAGCGGCCTTCAAGGCGGGCAAGTCCGGCTACCAGCTCGACTACCGCATATTCCTGCCGCGAAAGAAGGCCTACAGACACATCCGCGTTTCGGTGCGGCTGATCCGTCGCTCGAATGGCACTGTCGAACGCGCGATCGGCGCGTGCTGGGATGTCACCCAGGATGTCGAGCGCAACGCGGAACTGCGCGATACGTTGGCGCAACTTGCAAGCGTGACGGAGCGGCTGCAGCTTGCCCTGGAGGCAGGTGAGGTGGGCACCTACGATGTCGACCACACCACGGGTCTGCGCAGCTGGGACGAGCGCACATTGGCGCTCCATGGCGTGACGGCCGGCGAGTTCGATGGCTCGCGGGAAGCCTATCATCGCGTCATCCACCCGGACGATCTGCAACGGCTTCGACAGAGCTTGAGCACGTTCGCGGCATCCGGGGACATGTTCCAGTGGATCGAATACCGGGTCGTTCATCCGCGCTCGGGCGAGGTTCATCACATTCGCGCCGCGACCAAGGCCATCCGCAAACCCGATGGCACCGTCCACCGCTTTGTCGGCGTCTGCTGGGATGTCACCGAGCAGGTCCAGCGCACGAAGCAGCTCCACGACACGCTGACCCTCTTGGAAACCGTCATGCGCGGTACGCCCGACCTGATCTTCGCCAAGGATCTTGATGGCCGCTACCTCGTCGCGAACAAATCGTACGAAAAGCTGGTCGGTCGGTCGGGCTCCGACCTCATCGGCAAGACGGCGCAGGACCTCTACACCGCCGAAGTCGCGCAACAGATTACCGCCAACGACCGGCAGGTGATGGAAAGCGGCGTCGCCAGCACATTCGAGGAAACGCCGATCAACGAGGGCGTCCGGCGTGTCTTCTCGACGACTAAGGCGCCGCGACGCAACGAGAAGGGCGAGATCGTCGGCATAATCGGCATCGCGCGCGACGTGACCGAAATGAAGGCCGCCGCGGCAGCCTTGCGCAGAAGCGAAATGCGCTGGCAGTTCGCCGTCGACGGCGCTGGCGACGGCATCTGGGACTGGAACCGGGAAACCGATCAGGTCTTTTTCTCGCAGCGCTGGAAGGCGATGCTGGGTTACGAGGGCGATGAAATCGGTTCGACAGTCAACGAATGGTCCGACCGCGTGCATCCGGAAGACCTGCCCGGTTGCCTCGCGATCATCGAGAAGCATTTCCGCGGCGAGACGCCGGATTTCGCGCTCGAGCATCGCATGCGCGCCAAGGATGGTTCCTGGCGCTGGATCTACGATCGCGGCAAGGTGATCGAACGTAGCGACGACGGCAAGCCGCTGCGCTGCATCGGTACGCATACCGACGTTACCGAGCGCAAGCGCGTGGAGGCGGCGATCCTAGCGCTGAACCAGCGTTTGCAATTGGCCGTCGAGGCCTCGGAGGCGGGTATTTTCGATCTCGACTTCGCCACCGGGCAGTTTACCTGGGACGAGCGCATGTACGAGCTGTACGAACTGTCGCGCGACGGATTCGACGGCACGCTCGACCATTGGATGACCTTCATCCATCCCGACGATGTGCCCGAAGTGCTTCGTCGCTACGAAGTCGGCGTCCAGGAAACGTCGGTTTTCTCAATGGATCTACGCATCAGGCAGCAGCGCTCGGGTGCCATGCGCCACATCCGCTCGCTTGCCAAGCTGACACGAGACGACAATGGCGCGCCGCTGCGCGCCGTCGGCATGAACTGGGACATCACCGATCATGTCGAGCTGACGGAGGCGCTGTTCGAGGAGAAGGAGCGGCTGCGCATCACGCTGCATTCCATCGGCGACTCGGTGATCTCGACGGACGCGCAGGCGCGCATCACCTTCATGAACCCGATCGCCGAGGAAATGACCGGCTGGCTGGCCAGCGAAGCCGCCGGCAAGCCGCTGCGCGATGTGTTCAGGATCGTCGACGAGCAGACCGGCGACGCTATCCCGGACCCGGTCGAGACCTGCCTCGACCGGATGCAGCCCTTCTATCTGAGCGACGGCGCGATCCTGATCGCCCGCAATGGCGAGCGCCGCAGCGTTCGCGATTCCGCCGCCCCCGTGCGCACGGCGACCGGCGAGGTCATCGGTGCGGTGCTGGTGTTCCAGGACGTGACCAAGGCACGCACCCTGCAGCAGGCGCTGGAGCACTCCGCCAACCACGACAGCCTGACCGGTCTGCCGAACCGCGCCGCATTCGAACGCGAATTGCGCGTTGCCAATGAAGAGGCGCGCATGCAGCGCCGCGAACATGTGTTGTGCTTCATGGACCTCGACCGCTTCAAGCTGGTGAACGACACCGCCGGGCACGCTGCTGGCGATGCGCTGCTGCGCGAAGTGGCCAATGCGTTGCGCCGTATCTGCCGCACCGACGACATCGCCGCTCGGCTCGGCGGCGACGAGTTCGGCCTGCTGCTTTATGATTGCACCGTCGAACACGGCCAGAAGATCGTCCAGCAGCTTCTGCGTCAGTTGGCGGCGCTCAAATTCGCCTGGGATGAGCGGACCTACCAGGTCGGCGCATCGGTCGGCCTGACGGCGATAGACAGCCAGGGGCTGCGCATCGACGAGTTGATGAGCCAGGCCGACATCGCCTGCTACACGGCCAAAACCGCTGGCCGCAATCAGATCGCCGTCTATGGCGGCGCCGGTAGCGAGGCGCATCGCAACCACCGCCAGGCGCAGGTCGCCGCTGGTATCCGCAACGCCATCGAGGCAAACCGCTTCCGTTTGTTCGCGCAGGAAGTGCGGCACCTGAACGGGAAGATGAACGGCGGCCGCCACTACGAGATTTTGCTCAGAATGCTGGGCGATGACGGCAGCATCGTCGAACCGGCCGCCTTTATCCCGGCGTCGGAACATTACGACCTGATGGGCAATATTGATCGCTGGGTGATCCGCACCACCTTCCAGGACTACGGTCCGCGCCTCGCCGAGGCGACCAACCTGTCCTTCGCCATCAACCTCTCGGCCAATTCGCTCAACGACCCCTTCCTGTGGCCGTTCCTGCAGGAAGAACTCGATCGCTCAGGATTGTCGCCGCGCCGGCTGCATTTCGAGATTACAGAGACGGCGGTCATCAACAACCTGACCGCCGCCAAGCAATTCCTGTCCAAGGCGCGCACGGCGGGCTGCGGCGTGATGCTGGACGATTTTGGCACGGGCCTCAGTTCCTTCACCTATCTGCGGCAGTTTCCGGTCAACGGCCTGAAGATCGACGGCGGCTTCATCCGCCAGATGACCGAGAACGATCTCGACAGGGCGATCGTGGAATCGATCAACGCCGTCGGCCACCGGCTGGGCGCCGTCACCGTGGCGGAGCAGGTCGAGGACGAAAAGACGCTGGAACTGGTGCGCGAGATGGGCATCGACCAGGCGCAGGGCTTTGCCATCGCGCTGCCGCAGCCGCTGGAAACGATCTTCTGAGCGTCGAAGATAACCAAGGCTGGCGGTCGACGCGATCCGCCAGGCAAGCCTGTGCCGAAACAGGCGAGATTTCGGCGGCGAACAGGAGAGGAGGCTAGGCCCTCGGCCGGTTGAACTCGGAATCGAGCGTTTCGGGACGCTGCACGACGGCGAACTCGATGGCGATGCCTTCCTCGAAATGGCGCACCACCTGGCCGCGCATCGTGCCCAGCACCACCTGCACGCCGATCGCCGGCTTGACGTCGATCTCGATCGCCGCACCCGAAAGCGACAGGTCGATGATGCGGCACTGATACTGGCGGCCGTCGGAAAGATGCAGCACGCTCATCGGGTTGCGCGGCGCCACGCGCTCGTGGCGGCGGTCTTCCGGCAGGTCCAGCTCATGCTTGTTGGCCAGCCACGTCAATTGCGCGGCCAGCTTGTCGCGCTTGCGCTCCGAGGCAACCACGGTCATGGCGAAACCGTCCTGCAGGCGACGCGTCATCACGCCTTCGATACGGCCGATATGGTCGAGATAGGCGATGATCTTTTCGCCGGGTTCGCCGGTGCGATCGGCGCGCAGGGCTACGTTGCCGGGCGACATGTCGATCACCTGGCAGGGATGCTCGCTGCGGTCTTCCAGCATGAAGCGGCCATAAATCTTCACGCGGACACGCTGAAAGTTGCGTCTTTCAGCTGCCGCCGGCGCGTGCTCGATCGCCGCTGACCTCATCACCACCCGTACCTCGTTGGCATTCCTACGCCGTTGCGAGGAATTTCGGGGGAACGCTACAGCATGAGAAGTTAAAAAATCAGAAAATGTTAACGTCAGCTTAGCTGCGTTTACTCTTCTTCACGCCCGCCCTCCAGCACGACGAGATGACGTACCTTACGTCCGCGTCCGAGAGGGCCGAGACCGTCGCGCCGGTCGAGGTCGGTCGGCGCCAGCGACGGTGGGGTGATCGCGGTCCGGCTGGCCAAGGCTGCCATCTCCTTGTCGGGATCGACGATGCGGATCGATTCGATCAGCGCGTCGACGATCGGATCGGAGCCGAGCCAGAATGGCCTTTCCGCCACCGAGACGATGCCCAGGCAGCGCGGGTGTTCGACGCCACCGTCGAGCGGCAGCGCCAAAAGCTCGAACTTGCAAGGCCGGCCGCTGCGGCTGATCCCTTCATAGGTGATCAGGACCACCGAGCGCTGGTCGAAGACGCCGTGAATGAGGCGCGACACCAGCCGCTGGTCCTTTTCGCGCCACAGCGAAGGAAAGGAGAAGCCTTTCAACTCGCGCCCATGCGTCGCGCACAGCCTCGTGCCCGCCAGCCGAAACACAGCCTCGCCACGCGTATCCTTCTCCAGGATAAAGGTATCGGCGAGCAGAGCCTTGATGTCGGCTGGCTCGACTTCGGTCCGCCGGGGGGCCGGGCGGCCGGCGCGCAGCCGATTCCAATATTGGAACAGTGCGATCGATCCGTTCAGGTTCATTTTCGATATGCTCCGCGCTGCCCTTTCACCGGATGTGCCATCGGGGAACAGGAGTGCGTCTTCCGATGACCTACATGGGACGCGGAGCAGGATGCGTGCCAGCTTGCCGGGCGTTTGTTAACCGGTCGGGGACGTTAAGGTTAACGAAAGGTTTAGATTGCCGCTCAAACTTGGTCGTGCAAGATTGAAATCACTCCAGTTTTCGCTGCCGCCTCGTTCCAGGCGGCGGTGCAGCAGGCAAAGACTTTCAGGGGAGCAAGGGGGCTCGACCGACCGCCCGAGGGAAACTTCGGGCGGTTTTCTTTGATTCGCAGGCCTCGATTCGGCGCCGATCTCCATTTGTGAAATAACGCGCCTTGCCTTACATGCTCGCGGACCGAAACGGGAAGAACGCGATGAACGAGGCAGGACAGGCCGAGCCAACGCAGGACGAGGCCTTGCCGCGCGAGCCCGTCTTCAACCTGCCGGCTGTCATCATCGCGATCGTCGCCGTCTGCTTCGGTGTGCATCTGGTACGCCTCTATCTGCTGACCCAGCAGCAGGATATCGAGCTTCTCATCCGCACCGCCTTCATTCCGGTTCGTTATTCCGGGCAATACGATCTTGATTTTTATGCCTTTTCGAGCCCGTTCACCTATACATTCCTGCATGGCGGCTGGGCGCATCTGATCGTCAATATGGTTTGGTTGGTGGCGTTCGGGTCGCCGCTCGCCAACCGCATCGGCGCGATGCGCTTTATCCTGTTCTTCGCGTTCACCGGTCTTGCCGCGGCATTCTTCTTCTTCGCCATCCATCCGACCATGCAGGCGCCGCTGGTCGGCGCCTCGGGCTCGATCTCGGGCATGATGGGAGCGGCCGCGCGTTTCGCCTTCAGCATCGATCGCTCCACCGGCAAGGGCGCATTTGGCGGTGCGCCATTGCCGTTCAGCGCCGTGCTGCGCTCGCGCGCCACGCTGAGCTTCCTCGCCGTCTGGATGGTCATCAACATCGTCACCGGCGTCGTCGGTTTCGTGCCGGGCAACGACAGCCAGATCGCCTGGGAAGCGCATATTGGCGGGTTTCTCGCCGGCTTCCTCTGCCTGCGCTTGTTCGATCGCCGGCAAGCCCGGCAGGCTTGATCGGAATACTTGAAAAGCGGTCGATCACGGCGCACCATGTCCCTGCTTGACGTCGTTGTCCGCCCGACTGTGAGGGGCAGGCGGATCATGCAGAGGAGGACGCCATGACTGTTAAGGCAATTCTTGAGGCAAAGGGCCATGCGGTCGTCACGCTCGGCCCCAACGCGAAACTGGCCGAAGCGATCCAACTTTTGGCCGACCGCCGCATCGGCGCTCTGGTGATCACCAATGGCGATCGCAAGATCGTTGGCATTCTCTCCGAGCGCGATGTGGTGCGGGTCGTGGCCAAGGAAGGCGCGGCGGCGCTGGAACTTCCGGTGCGCGCCGTGATGACGCCGAAGGTCAAGATCTGCAACGCCAACCACACCGTCAACGAGGTCATGGAAATCATGACCAATGGCCGCTTCCGCCATCTGCCGGTGGAAAAGGACGGCTTGCTCGACGGCATCATCTCGATCGGCGACGTGGTCAAGCGGCGCATCGAGACGGTGGAACGCGAGGCCGAGCAGATCAAGGCCTATATCGCGACGGCCTGATTTCTGTCCCTCCCCAAGAGGGACTTGGCGACTGGCGCCTCCCCACGCCGGCGACAGGCCGCGTGGGGAGGCGTTTTCGTTGGATATCAACGATTGTCGAGCTGCGCGCGAACCAGCCTCAGACCCTCACGCGTGATGCGATAAGGCCCGCCATTGCTGGATGCGACGGCACGTTTGCTTTTCAGTTTCTTGAACAGGGTGAGATCGAAGTCCGGATAGCGCCACCCTTCGCGGGTGATGCAATGTGCGAGCTCGATCTTGCCGTTGTCGTCTTTTTCGACGTCGATGCGTCCGCCCCGCGCGAGCAGGTGCAGGATGCGCTGTTCCAAGCGCGATACGTTCATTTGGAAAATTCCCGGAAAACCTGGCCGGCGCGTCGGCCCGAAACCGGAACCGGTTTCGGCAAGCGCGATGCGCAAACTCTGGACGGCCAACAACAAAAACCGCAGCCACGCGAACGCGGCACGGGGTTTCAGGTTTTCACGCCCCGCCTTCAGAGGAAGGTCGGGGCCTTAGCGGGACTCAGACGAAGTAAACATCCACACTCCATGGGATGGAGGGCATATAGGCGAAGTCCGGCAAAAAACCAAGCTGGCCGGAGCGAGCCTATCAAACGCGGACGAAATCAGCCCCGATGATCGAGCCGCGCCACCAGCCGGTCGCCCAGCCACTGAATGCCGCAGACCAGCACGATCAGCACCGCTACCACCGCGATCATGACGCTGGTCTCGAAGCGCTGGTAGCCATAGCGGATGGCAAGGTCGCCGAGCCCGCCGGCACCGATGGCGCCTGCCATGGCGGATGCGCCGACCAGCGTCACCAGCGTCACCGTGAAGCCGGCGACGATACCGGGCAGGGCCTCTGGCACCAGCACTTCGCGGATGATGGTCCAGCGGTTGCCGCCCATGGCGCGCGCCGCCTCGATCAGACCGCGGTCGACCTCACGCAGCGACACTTCAGCGATGCGGGCATAATAGGGCGTCGCCGCGATCGACAGCGGCACGATCGCCGCCCATGTGCCGATCGAGGTGCCGACGATCAGCCGCGTCACCGGGATCAGCGCGACCAGCAGGATGATGAACGGTACCGAACGGAAGCCGTTGATGATGGCACCGAGAACGCGGTTCAGGGCAAGGTTCTCGGCGATGCCGCCGCGCTCGGTGGCGATCAGCGCCAATCCGAGCGGCAGGCCGGCGACGAGCGAGATGAGGCCGGAGGCGGCCGTCATCACAATCGTCTCCCAAAGCGAGCGCAGCAGAAGCTGAAACATGATTTCAGACATAACCGAGCACCTTTGCCCGGGCGCCCCGGGCGGTCAGGAAATCGAGTGATTTGGCGACCTGGCCGTCTTTGGCGGCAATGCCGAGGAACAGGCTGCCGATGGGCTCGCCCTGGACATGGTCGATGCCGCCATGGATGAGGCGGAAGCGGCCGGGAACGGCCGCACCTAGCTCGGCCAGCAGCGGACGCCGCGCGGCATCGCCGGCTACGTCGACGCGCAGGATCGCCTCCCTGCCGGGAACGGGCGAAAGCCTTTCGGCGATCGCGGCGGGAAGCTGCGGGCGGATGCCGCCAAGCAGGCTCTGGGTGATCTCGGATTGCGGATCGGAAAAGACCGACCAGACCGGCCCTTCCTCGACAATGCGACCGGCGTCGATCACCGCGACGCGGTCGGCGATGGAGCGGATCACTTCCATCTCGTGGGTGATCAGCAGGATGGTCAGGCCGAAGCGCTGGTTGATGTCCTTGAGCAGGGCCAGGATGGAGCGCGTCGTCTCGGGGTCAAGCGCCGAGGTGGCCTCGTCCGACAACAGCAGCGCCGGCCCGGCAGCGAGCGCTCGGGCAATGCCGACGCGCTGTTTCTGGCCGCCCGACAGTGACGAAGGATAGGCTTTGGCCTTGGCGGAAAGGCCGACGAGCTCGAGCAGTTCTGCAGCGCGCGCCCGGCGCTCCGCTTTCGGCCGGCCCTCGATCTTCAGCGGCAGGGCGACATTGTCTTCCACTGTCTTGGCCGACAGGAGGTTGAAATGCTGGAAGATCATGCCGATGCGCCGCCTGAGCGGCTGCAGTTCGCCCTCGGAGAGGCGGCTGATCTCGCGGCCCTCGACATGGACCTCGCCGGAATCCGGCCGCTCCAGCCCGTTGAGGCAGCGGATCAGCGTCGACTTGCCGGCGCCGCTGCGGCCGATGATGCCGAGGATTTCGCCCTTGCGCACGGTCAGCGAAACGCCTTCCAGCGCCGGCGTCTCGCCGAAGCGGCGCTTGAGGTCGACCAGGCGCACGACCTCTTCGCCGGCTGCAGGGGCGGGCTGGGCCGGCCGGACGTCGTCGTCCGACAGCTCAGCCGGATCGGGTATTTCCGCCAGGACGTGCTGGTTCACGGGATATCCTTTCAGCTCCACGACTTCCCGCGGCGCCGCATCGAGCGGCTCCATGTCGGACAGCCCGCCACCCCAGGGGCCGCGGGCTGCATGCCGTTCCAGATAGGGGTGCATCGCGCTTAGTAGGCGCTGATGCCGGTGCCCTTGTAGACGCGGTCGAACTCGGCCTTCACGGTCGGGTTCTGGTAGGCGGCGACCAGCGTCTTCACCCATGGCGCGGTTTCATTGCCCTGCTTGACCGCGATGAAGTTGCGGTAGGGGTTGTCGGCGATCGGCTCCTGGGCGATGCGGTTTTCCGGCGTCAGCCCGCTTTTCAGTGCCCAGTCGGTGTTGACGACAGCGGCGTCGAGATCCTCCACCGAGCGGCCGACGATGCCGGCGTCGAGTTCCTTGATGGTGATGCCGCCGGGGTTTTCGGCGATGTCGGCTGTGGTGGCCAGAATGCCGGTGCCATCCTTCAGCTTGATCAGCTTGGCGCCTTCAAGCACGCGCAGGGCCCGGCCTTCATTGGAAGGATCGTTCGGCACGCCGATCACCGCGCCCTTGGCCAGATCGGCCACCTTGGCGTGTTTCTTCGAATATAGGCCGATCGGCCAGACGCCGGTATAGCCCACCCGCACAATGTGATAGCCCTGCGTCTTGATCTGGTTGTCGAGATAAGGCTGGTGCTGGAAGGCGTTGGCGTCGATCTCGCCGCGCTCCAGCGCCTCGTTCGGCTGGGTGTAGTCGTTGAAGACAACGGTCTGGATGATGAGGCCGGACTTCGCCGCCTCGGCGGTGACGACGCGCCAGACATCCTCGTCCTCGCCGGAAATGATGCCGACCTTCACCGCCTTCTTGTCTTCCGCATAGGCGGATGAAGGTGCCGCGAAAGTGACGAGGGCGACAGCCGAGGCAAGCAGCGCCGCAAGGCCGGCGCGGCGGGTGATCCTGGCAGACAGCGGGCCGGATTGGTTTTTCAAAGTGATGGTCATGGCGGTCCTCAATCGAAAAAGCCTTGGGAGGCGAAAAGGGTGGCGGCGCGGAATGCGAAGCCTGTCTTTATCGTTCACAAAGCCGGCTTTCCGTTCAAAGGACCGCTTTGCCCGGCGCATGGTATGTGCGGAATATCGTCTCAAAGATTCCGGCGATCGGAGCAGAACGAACCTCGCCTTCGCAGTTGCGAGATGACGAGGTGCAAAGTTTTTCCTACAAGAGGTGAAGCGAGGCGGAGCTTTCGGCGTCTTGCCTCATGCGGCTGGTTGCGCTAGCCCAAACCGACGATTTTCTCAGCTTCCCGAATACAGGTTCCCATGGCCCTCATCGACACCCGCACGCCCGACGCGAAACGCCTGATCCCCGGCGCCACCGGCGATTGGGAAGTGATCATCGGCATGGAGGTCCATGCCCAGGTGACTTCGGAAGCGAAACTGTTCTCCGGCGCCTCGACCGCCTTCGGTGCCGCGCCCAATGCCAATGTGTCGCTGGTCGATGCCGCCATGCCCGGCATGCTGCCGGTCATCAACGAAGAATGCGTGCGCCAGGCCATTCGCACCGGCCTCGGGCTGAAGGCCGAGATCAACCACAAGTCGGTGTTCGACCGGAAGAACTACTTCTACCCGGACCTGCCGCAGGGCTACCAGATCTCGCAGTTCAAGCAGCCGATCGTCGGCGAGGGCACGGTCATCGTCTCCGTAGGCCCGGACAAGAAGGGCGAGTTCGAGGATATCGAGGTCGGCATCGAGCGCCTGCATCTCGAACAGGACGCCGGCAAGTCGATGCACGACCAGCATCCGACCATGTCCTATGTCGATCTGAACCGCTCCGGCGTGGCGCTGATGGAGATCGTGTCGAAGCCCGACATTCGTTCCTCCGAAGAGGCCAAGGCCTACATCACCAAGCTGCGCACCATCGTGCGTTATCTCGGCACCTGCGACGGCAACATGGACGAGGGTTCGCTGCGCGCCGACGTCAACGTCTCGGTGCGCCGGCCGGGCGAGGGTTTCGGCACGCGCTGCGAGATCAAGAACATGAACTCCATCCGCTTCATCGGCCAGGCCATCGAATATGAGGCGCGCCGCCAGATCGCCATTCTGGAGGACGGCGGCAAGATCGATCAGGAAACCCGCCTGTTCGACGCGGTGAAGGGCGAGACCCGCTCCATGCGCTCCAAGGAAGAAGCGCATGACTACCGCTATTTCCCCGACCCGGACCTTTTGCCGCTGGAATTCGACCAGGCCTATGTCGATGCCTTGGCCAAGGACCTGCCAGAACTGCCGGACGACAAGAAGACGCGGCTGGTCGAGAAGCTCGGCCTCTCCGCCTATGACGCCTCGATCCTGGTCTCGGAAAAGGCGATTGCCGACTATTTCGAGCAGGTGGCGGCGGGCCGCGACGGCAAGACGGTGGCGAACTGGGTCATCAACGACCTGCTGGGCGCCTTGAACAAGTCTGGCAAAGCCATTGAAGAGACTCCGGTTTCGCCGGCTCAACTCGGCGGTGTCATCGACCTCATCAAGGAAGGCACCATTTCCGGCAAGATCGCCAAGGACCTGTTCGAGATCGTCTGGGCCGAGGGCGGCGACCCGAAGGAGATCGTCGAGAAGCGTGGCATGAAGCAGGTCACCGACACCGGCGCCATCGAAAAGGCAGTGGACGATGTGATCGCGGCCAACCCCGACAAGGTCGAGCAGGCGCGCGCCAAGCCGACCATGGCGGGCTGGTTCGTCGGACAGGTCATGAAGGCGACCGGCGGCAAGGCCAACCCGCAGGCGGTGAACGACCTGGTCAAGGCCAAGCTCGGCATCACGGAATAGTCGCCATGTTCGTGCGCACGGCGGGCGAGCGCGACCTTGAGACGATCAGGGCGCTGCTCGCCGAGACATGGCATGCCACCTACGACGCCATTTATGGCGTGGAGGGCGTGACGGCGATTTCCGAACACTGGCACTCCGTGACTTGGCTCAAACAGCTTTTGAGGCAACCGCGTTCGGAATTCATCGTTGCTGACACCGGTGCCGAGCTTGCCGGCGTGGCTCATGCGGTGATGAAGGAAGACGAACTGGTCGAAGTGACGGAACTCGACGTGCGCCCGTCAATGCAGGGCAGGGGCGTTGGTGGCCTGCTGCTGGCCGAACTGGAAGATTCTTTTCCTGAATGCAGGCTGATGCGGCTGGAGGTCGAGGAAAAGAACCAGCGCGCGCGGGACTTCTACCGGGCAAACGGCTTCGTCGAATTTGGCAGGCGCCCCGCCACTCAATGGGTCGACGCCATGATTGTGAGTATGGAAAAGCGGTTGGGGTGAAGGCGCGCCCTGCGTTTTTCTCGCGGGAGCGCGGCGCGCCTGTGGACCTGTCAGCTACAGGTGCAGGAAGGCCGACGCGGCGCCGCGGGCGCGCTGCCTGATCTTTCCCGGCTCAGGCGGTTCGGCAAGGCCGAGCAGCAGCTTCATCAACAGGTCGCCCCACAGCAACGCCAGGAACAGCTCCGTCAAATCGACAGTGTCTCCGACCAGCAGGCCGCGCGACCGCGCCTGTTCCAGGATCGCCGTCAACTCATTGCGCGCCGCCGCCCGGCCAATCGAATCCAACGCCCGCGCGATCTCCGGTGCCCGTTCGGCCTCGGCGATCGCCAGGCGAAAGACGCCCAGCACAACCGGGTCACTGATCTCGCGAAGCAGTCGCTCGCCGAATGCCGACAAAACGTCGGCGAGACTTTCGCGATCATCAAGCTCAGGCGTGCCGGCCAAAGGGCGCATGCGGCCGGCGCGCTCCGATATGCAGGCGACCAGCATGTCGTGCTTGTTGCCGACCAGCGCGTAGAGCTCGCGCTTGGAGACTTTGGCGCGGGTTGCGATCTCCAGCATGCTTGTCTGAGCATAGCCGTGCACGCCAAAGGCCGCGAAGGCGGCGTCGATGATGCGCGCCCGCGCCGGCTTCCGGTCCGCATCATCCGGCGGCGAGGTCTCGGATGCTGTTGCCACGGCGTCCTCCTTGACTTTGGTACCGATGGGTACCATCATAGCGGCCGATGTTGTCGCATTCCATCACTCATGCTGATCGGGCGGTCCCGACGGGAGATGTTTATGTCGCCGGCGACTATTTTCACAATCCAACTCGTCCTCGGCTATGTGCCATGGTTGCTGATATTAGGCACCTATGTGTTGCCGAAACTGAAGTCGATGGACCATTTCCAGGTGCAGCGCGCCATCGCCACGCTGCATAGTTTCCGCTTTTTCGGGCTGGTCTTCATCCTTCCCGGCGTCGTCGGTCCGGATTTGCCCGCAGGATTTGCGCCATCCGCTGCCTATGGCGATTTCATCACCGGGGTGCTGGCCATGGTTGCGCTGCTGGCGGTCCGGGTGCGGCCGCTGTTCTGGCTGTTCGTCGTCGCCTTCAACGTGGTGGGAACGGCCGATCTCATCATCAACTATTATCACGGCGTGCAGCTGGGGCTTCCGGATCGGGCTGGCGCACTGGCTGCTGCCTATTGGGTTCCGATCCTCTATGTACCGGCCTTGATGATCACCCACGTGCTGGCATTCTATCTGCTGGCCCGGCCGCAGCCCAAGACGGCTGAGATCATCGCCGGAGGGTTGGCGTCCTGACGCTCCGGATTGGGCAGAGCCCTCAAATCCCCGTCACCTCGATATTGTCGATGAGCCGTGTCGTGCCGAGCCAAGCCGCGGCTAAGATGCGCCCGGCGCGGTCGCGGCGCCAAGGCGCAAGCGTGTCGCTCTCGCGCGCTTCGACATAGTCGACGCGGCCGAAACCGGCCTCCAGGATATGCAGCCGGGCGGTTTCGAGCGTTTCTCCAGGATCGGCGCCCAGCTGAAGCGCCGATGCGGCGTGGCGCAGGATGGTGTTGAGCTGCCGGCCAACCGCCAGTTCCGCCGGCGAGAGGTAGGCGTTGCGCGAGGACATGGCCAACCCCTGCGCATCGCGCACGGTCGGCGCGCCGATCACTTCGACAGGGATATCGAGGTCGCGGCAGAGCTTCTTCACCACGCAGAGCTGCTGGTAGTCCTTCTCGCCGAAGATCGCGCAGTCTGGCAGCGCCTGCAGGAAGAGCTTGGCCACAACGGTGGCGACGCCGTCGAAAAAGGTCGGGCGGAAGTCCGTCTCGAGCCCGGCCGAGGGGCCGCCAATGGCAATTTTGGCGGCAAAACCGTGCGGATACATTTCCGCCGCCGTCGGCGTGAAGGCGAGTTGCACGCCGGCGTGCGCCAGCCGCTCGAGGTCGGCGGCAAGCTGGCGCGGATATTTGTCGAGGTCTTCGGTCGGCGCGAACTGCGTCGGATTGACGAAGATCGACACCACGCAGCGATCGGCACGTTCCAGCGCGATGCGCATCAGCGAGACATGGCCGTCATGCAGGGCGCCCATGGTCGGCACCATAGCGACGCTCAGGCCCTGGCTGCGCCAATCCCGCACCACGGCGCGAAGATCGGAAACAGTTTCAATGACTTGTGGCTGTTTCATGATTCTGCCTTGCCCTTGGGCTGGAAGACATGTTCGGGGCCGGGGAAGCTGCGGGCGCGCACCTCCGAGCCATAGCGTGCGGCCGCCTCGGCCACGATGTCGCGCAGCACGGCATATTCCTTGACGAATTTCGGCACGCGGTCGACGGTCAGCCCGATGGCGTCATCTATGACCAGGATCTGCCCGTTGCAGACCGCACTCGCGCCGATGCCGATGGTGGGAATGGCGGACCGGCGGGTGATTTCGGCGGCCACCGGTTCCATCGTGCCTTCGATGACCATTGAGAAGGCACCGGCGCGCTCGACCGCCTGTGCATCGGCAAGCAGCGCGGCAATGGCGTCGTCGGTGCCGCCCTTGATCTTGTAGCCGCCGTCCTTCTCCACCGACTGCGGCTGCAGCCCGATATGGCCCATCACCGGGATGCCGGCGCTGGTGATCGCGGCAATCTGCGCCTCCATGTCGACGCCGCCTTCCAGCTTGACCGCGTCGCAGCCGGTTTCGGCGATCAGCCGCCGGGCGGAGGCCAGCGCTTCGGCGGAGGAGTGCTCGTAACTGCCGGCCGGCATGTCGAGCACCACGCAGGCATGGGACGAACCACGCATCACCGCCTGGCCGTGCAGGATCATCATCTCCATGGTGGCACCGAGCGTCGTCTTGTGGCCGTGCAACACCATGGCGACGCTGTCGCCGACCAGGAGAAGATCGACATGCGGATCGAGCAGCCGGGCGATCGGATAGGTGTAGGCGGTCAGGCAAACGATGGGCGTGCCGCCCTTGCGGGCCATAAGCTCGGCAGGCGTGATGCGGGGCGTGGCCGCAGTCGCGTCGGAAGCCATCTTTCTCCTCCCTCGACGGACGGGCGGGGCCTGTCCGAGAGCCCGGCGGACCGGACCTGCTAGGGATACGGAGCGGCTAAGTTTTTTGCAAGTGCGAGATAATTATTGAGCAATTGCGAAAAGATAGACGCTTGCCTTCTCCCGCAAGGGGAGAAGGAGAAGCAGCAACCATCTAAACCCTTGCCTTCCGCCGAGTGGAGCGCCATAAGCAGGCAACCGCATACGCCCGCGAGGACCAGCATGGCAGGCTTTCTGACGCAGTTTTTCACCTGGTGGAACGGCCAGACGCTGGGCACGCGTTTCCACACCTGGCGCCACGGCAAGAAGGTCGGCCAGGACGAGTTCGGCAACGTCTATTACGAAGGCGGCATCAATTCGGACGGCCTGACCCGTCGTTGGGTGATCTATGCCGGAAAGTCGGAAGCTTCGGCGATCCCGCCCGGCTGGCACGGCTGGATCCATCACCGCGTCGACGTTGCGCCGGTCAACGAGACCTACAAGCCGCGCGAATGGCAGAAGCCGTATCAACCGAACTTGACCGGCAGCCCCGCCGCCTACCGGCCGAAGGGTTCCATTCTCGGCACGCAGCATCGTCCCCAGGTGACGGGCGACTACGACGCCTGGACGCCGGGTTCCTGAGCCGGTTTGGGCTCTCGCTATATTCGGGTTCTCGCCACATTTGCCGTTTAGCTGGTTCGCTTCGCCGGAACGCTCTACCTTTGGGCGTCGAGAATCAATTGCCCAAAGACGGGTCGTCCGTATGAAATCTTTCAGCCGCCTTTCGACCGGTGCCTTGGCAGCGATGCTGGCGGTTGCTCACCCGCTTCATGCGAATTCGCAGCAGATGCCCTGGGACCCGCCGGCGAACGAAACGCCGTCCAATGTGCCGTTCCAGGTCCAGCCGGACCCGAATCTCGGTCAGCCCATGCAGGAGCAGCCTGACCAAGGCCAGCCGGCTGAACAAGCCGCTCCGGGTCAGACAGTCAAGCCGCAACCTGCCCAGAACCAGCCCGGCCAAAACCAACCCGCCCAAAGCAAGCCTGCCCAGAACAAGGCGGCCAAGGAACAACCTTCCCACACGCCGGCGGTCGAGCGCGTCGCCAATCCGGTCGCTGAATTCTCCGGCATCGACAAGATCACCGGCCGCATCATTTCGTTCGACGTCTATATCGACGAGACGGTGCAGTTCGGCGCGCTGCAGGTCACCCCGCGCGTTTGCTATTCGCGCCCGGGCGCCGATGCGCCGAAGACCGATTCCTTCGTCGAGGTGGATGAGATCACGCTGGACCGCAAGATCCGCCGCATCTTCACCGGCTGGATGTTCGCCGAAAGCCCCGGCTTGAATGCCGTCGAGCACGCCGTTTATGACGTCTGGCTGAAGGGCTGCAAGCAGAAGTCCGACGTGCCTGCGCCGCAGGCGCCCAACACGCCGTCGTCCGGCGCTCCGGCCAAGGTCAACGCCAAGAAGTAGCTGGCGGCGGCCTGCCGCTACCGACGCGTCGCATGATCAGGTCAGCTCCGCCATGAAGCGCGCGCGGTATTCGGTCGGGCTGATGCCGACATGCCTGCGGAAATGGTGCCGAAGCGTGTAGGCGCTGCCAAAGCCGACGGCTTCGGCGACGTCGTCGATGCTGAGGGGCCGCCGGCACAACAACTGCTTTGCCCATGCGATGCGTTCTTCGACGAGCCAATCGCCGGGCGAGGTTCCGGTCGCGTCGGCGAATCGGCGCACGAAGGTTCGGGCGCTCATCCGGCATTCGGCGGCCATGGCCTCGACGGTCCAGCGCGACTGCAGATTGGCGCGAAGCGTGTCGAGCAGCGGGGCGATCTCCGAGCCCTTGCGGTGAGGCACCGGTCGTTCCAGAAACTGCGCCTGTCCGCCGGCGCGGTGCGCGGGCATTACCAGCCGCCGCGCAACCGAGTTCGCGGCGACGGCGCCAAAATCCTGCCGCACGATCTCGATCATCAGGTCTATGCCCGCCGCGCTGCCGGCGGAAGTCAGGATGCGGTCGTGCTCGCGGTAGAGCGAGGTTTCGTCGACGGTAATGCCGGGAAAACGGCGCCGAAACGGTTCGGCATAACGCCAATGCGTTGTGGCCGTGCCGCCATCCAGCAATCCTGTCGCCGCCAGCACGAAGGCGCCCGAACAGATCGACGCTAGGCGTGCGCCCCTGGAATGGGCATCGCGAAGTCGCCGGCACAACTCCTCGGGCACCGGAGCATCGGCGCCGCGCCAGCCCGGAACGACAATGATGTCCGCCTGCTCGATCAGTTCGGGCGCGCCGTCGGCCACCAGCCTGAGGCCGCCATGGGCGCGCATCGGGCCCTCATCGACCGGGCAACTCGCGAAGCGATACCAGTTCGGGCCCATTTCGGGCCGTGCCAGGCCGAAGATTTCGGCGACGATGCCGAATTCGAACGTGCACAGGCCGTCATACAACAGCGCAACGACGAGCGGTTCGGAAGGGTTTGGCATGATCTTTACGTATATTGTCATTCACGCCATTTGCAAGCCGGCGCGCAGGAGATGACAAGGGGCGGACCAAAGGAGAGACGCCATGCCGAGCTATGTAACCGCCGTGAAGCCGGCGCCAAGCGACCGCGCCCGCGCGCATTTCGTCGCCGAATTCGAGTTTGAAACCGACTGCTGGGATGTTCACGAATCGCTGTCGAAAGGTGCTGATTTCGTACTGCTCGATGTGCGCAGCCCGGCCATGTTTGCGAAGGGGCACGTTCCCGGCGCGATCAACCTGCCGCACGGCAAGATCGTAAGGTCGAAGATGGAGGCGTGGGACGAGGAGACCATCTTCGTCGCCTATTGCTCAGGGCCGCATTGCAACGGCGCTGCGCGCGGCGCCTTGCGCCTTGCCGAGCTCGGAAGGCCGGTCAAGATCATGAGCGGCGGCATCAGCGGCTGGCGGTATGAAGGTTTCGAACTGGCGGCCGGTTCGTGACGGTTCGTTGAGCCAATACGCCGCCTGTGGCAGGAGCAGGGCGCAGGTAACCAGGGGAAGATCGGCCGCGTCCCCGCGGCCGATCTTCAGCGGTCCATTCCTTAGAATGAAATCTTCAGCTGCGACCTGAACCCATTGTCGCGCGCCTTGCCGGCGAACTGGCCGCTATAGGAGACACCGAGCGTGGCAACGGGCGATACTGCAAAATCAACGCCGGCGTCGATCACCGCGGCATCTTCGGCGATCGGCGTGCCCGTTACCGTGAAGGCGCCGCCATTGGCAAAAGCAAGCCCCGACTGCGGAACGATATCGCCGAAGGCATGACGCCAGCCGATCATGCCGCGTGCCGATGCCTTGACGTCGCCCAGCGTGAAATCGGTCTCGGCGCGCAAACCAATGGTGGTGAACGTCACATCGGACGCGGCTGAGCTGGCGGTGAGTGCCGCGGCATTGCCTTTTTCGGTAAAGCCGTCGTTTCTGACGCTGACATAAGCGAGGCCGACAAAAGGTTCGAAATGGAGCGCATCCGTATCGAAGCGGTAGCCGGCCTCGCCGAAGACCTGCGCGGTTGCGGCATCGTAGTCGGCGGCAAGGGCGTCCGAGAACCCGCTAAAGTCGACGGTGCGGGCTGTTTCCAGCTTATGCCAGGTGTAGGCGCCGCCGGCGCGTAGGCCAAACGCCCCCCACTGGCCGCCGCCAAAGACGCCGAGATGGTAGTTGTCGCTATTACCGGACGATGCACGGGCATCCAAGTCGAAGCTGGTGTGGCTGAAGCCGGCAACCAGGCCGGCGCGCCAATGATCGCCGATCGCGGCATCGCCGCCCATCAGCAGCCCTCCGGTGGAGCGATCGAACCTTGCTGCATTGGCGCCGCCGTCCCATCGTCCCCAGGAACCGAAGGCGTCCGCCCAGAGGGCGAGCTTGTCGGGATCCTCAATGGCAATGTCCGTGCCACCGGGGCCGAAAGACATGATCGGCAAGGCGGTCGAGCCTGCATCGCGGGATGTTGCGCGCAGCCGGGCCAACACCGCGTCACGCATGGCGTGGCTGTCCTCCAGGAGCATGCCTTTGATCGAGGCGTGCATCTCGCCGGACAAGAGATCGAATGCGCTGCGCGCCGAACCCGCATCCAGCACCAGCAGGCGGTTGTAGAGCGCCAATGAGGCTCCCTTCTGCTCAAGCCTGTCCAGGGCGCCTGCCGTGGCGTATTGGTTCTGCGTCTGCGTCACCGTAGTGAAAAGCGGCGGCGCCTCGGGCTTGGGTTTGACGATCGGCGGCACTACCACGACAGGAGGTGTTTTCGTCGCGATCACGAGGGCCACGGCGTTGGCGGTGTGGTTGAGATCAGCCTGGAGAAACGCGGATTTCGACAGAACCGTCGGGTCGAATGTTCCGACTACGCCGCCTGCCGCGGTCAGGATCGTGTAGCTCTGGCCATTCCGGTAGCTGGCCTCGGGATCGAGCGCGGTCACGGAAACGGTGCCGCCCTGCAATATCGCCTTGCCGGTGATGCTCAACAGGTCCGCTGCGCCGCCCCCGCCGATTTCGACGGCATAGACCGATCCGCTTCCCAGCGTGAGATCGCCGGCTACGTGTAGCGTTCCGATGGAATTGCCGGGTGCCACGGTCGCGCCGCTGGTGACGATGGTGGTGCCTAGCGTGCCGTTGCCTTCCAGCAAGGCGCCGGCGCCGACGGTGGTCGCCGCGTTGAAATTGCCATTCACGGAAAGCTCGCCCGCGACGATCTTTATGCCATCGGCAAACGTTCCGCTGCCCGTCAGTTTCCAGACGCCACCGCTGGAATCGACCTCAAGCGCGGCAATGTTGAGGATATCGCTGGAAAGCGTGCTGCTGCCCGCACCGGTGAGCCGCAAGGTGTTGACGCCCGCTTCGCCGTCTATCTTGCCATTGACGATCACGCCCGTCGCGATCTCGAGTTTGGAATCGCCGGAGCCGAGCTTGATATCGCCCTGAATGTTGCTGCCCTGGCCAAGCTTGAGGTCGAATGTTCCCGAGCCGCCCTGGATGGCGGCCGCGCGGCCCGAAATCGTGGCGTTGCTGACCGTCATGGTGGTCTTGCCACTGTCTCGGAATATGACGCCGACGCCGGTGGCGTCGGTCATGCCGCCGGTGATCGAGCCGCCGCTCACGGCCACGGTGGTATCGCCCTTGGTCAGGACCGAAAGGCCGTGCCGTCCACCTTCGAGCTTGCCGGCAGTCTGCTTGAAGGAGGCGACGCCTGTCCCCGTATGCAACGCAACCGCGTGAAGCGTGGTGCCTTGTATCGTGCCGGAGTTGGTGACATCGGCGGTTCCGCCGGAAACGAACATGCCGAGATCTCGCCCCTTGATGAGGCCCGAATTGTCGGCGACGACTGCGCCGTTCACCATCATCACGGAGGAAGTCTGGCTCGTGGCGCCGACAGCGCTATAGGTGCCGGAGTTTATGAAGTTGATATCTCCGGCGCTATAGAATGTCTGGCCTACATTGGTGAATTCGATGGTTCCGGAATTGTTGGCGGAACCGCCTTTGCTCATGGTGATGCCGTACGGGTAGCCGTAGTCGTTACCATTGCCTGAGATCGAGCTCTTGTTGATAAAAGTGCCGGGCGCGTTGCCGAAGGCCACGCCGCCTACGATTGTGCCTCGATTTTCGGCGACACCTCCCGCATCGATGTAGATGGCGGCGCCTTTCTGTCCACGGATTATGCCGTCATTCTGGACATTGCCGAGGCTGCTCCGGATTTCTATTCCGGTTTGCGTGCCTTCGACCTGGCCGGTGGACGAGACGTTGACCGTTCCGCCACCGAGAAGCTGAATGGCGTTGTACGTGTCGGCGCCGGGGAGAACCTTCAGGCTGCCATCGACGTTGATTGTCCATGTGCCGAACGGAGCGACACTGCCTGTCCAGATGGCGTTGTTGTTGTTGAGAGTGATGGAACCGCTGTTTGTAACGTGGAGGGTTCCGGTCGGGCCGGACAACAGAATGGGCACCGTCCGCGGCACTGAAAGCGTGAATTGTGCTGCTGCTTGGGAAGCCCACAAGGCGGTGGAAATGGCGACAACGGACGCCGTTGCGATCAGGCCTGATCGCCCAAATGCTTTGTACTGCAAAATGCCCCCTGCCGGAATTTACGGGTCACCAGCCGGTGTATTCAATCCACCGACGCCCGAATTCCGATTGTTGTTTGAAACCCACCCAGTCCCGTGACCATAGGTAAGCATGTGCTAAAAAGATAGCCCATCCGCTTGAAATGCCCGGCTTTTTTGATTTGGTCCAACATCGGGGCATCAATCGAACCAGCCGAAATGCCAGGTGCTAGAAGTCGGCGCGACCCTGCAAGGCGGCGGCCAGCATCTTCTCGTAGCGGGCGCGTGGCACGTCGACGGCGCCGAAGCGCTTCAGGTGCTCGGTGGTGAACTGGGTGTCGAGTAAGGCAAAACCGCGCGCGTTCAGCCTTTGCACCAGATGGACAAGGCAGATTTTCGAGGCGTCGGTCTCGCGCGAAAACATGCTCTCGCCGAAGAAGACGCGTCCCAGCGACACGCCATAGAGCCCGCCGACCATTCGGTCTCCCTGCCAGGCCTCGACCGAATGGCAATGCCCCATCTCGTGCAGTTTCACATAGGCTTCGCGGATCGGCGCGTTGATCCAGGTCGATTGGCGCACCTGGCGCTGTTCGGCGCAGGCATCGATGGTCGCGGCCAGGTCGTGGTCGAAGCGGATGTCGAAGGGTGCCTTGCGTATCGTCTTGGCAAGGCTTTTCGGCACATGGAAATCGTCGAGCGGAATGATGCCGCGCGTTTCCGGCCGCACCCAGAACACCTCCGGATCGTCGGCACTCTCGGCCATCGGGAAGACGCCCGAGGCATACGCCTTGAGCAAAAGGTCGGTCGGGATGCGATAGCCGGGCGCAAAGGGGCGAGTCATGGGGCCTTTATAGCGCGCCTGGTGCATGGCCTTCGAGATGTCGAAAAGTGCGATGCCGTCAGTCTCGCCGGAAGCAAGGTGCCCTTCTCCCGTGAAGGAGAAGGGCTTGCCATTTTTTACTCGGCGGTGGCCGCCAGGTACTTTTCCAGCCAGTGGATGTCGTAGTCGCCATTGGCGATGTCGGCATTGCCGACCAGGTCGCGGAACAGCGGCAGCGTCGTCTTGATGCCGTCGACCACGAATTCGTCGAGCGCGCGCCGCAGACGCATCATGCATTCGACGCGGTTGCGGCCGTGCACGATCAGCTTGCCGATCAGGCTGTCGTAGTAGGGCGGGATCTTGTAGCCCGAATAGACGCCGGAATCGACGCGGATGCCCAGGCCGCCGGGCGTATGGAAATGCGTGATCGTGCCGGGCGACGGCGTGAAGGTGCGCGGGTCCTCGGCGTTGATGCGGCACTCGATGGCGTGGCCGTTGAACTTGATGTCCTCCTGCCGCACCGAAAGCCCGCCGCCGGAAGCGACGCGGATCTGCTCGTGCACGAGATCGATGCCGGTGATCGCTTCCGTTACCGGATGCTCCACCTGCAGGCGGGTGTTCATCTCGATGAAGTAGAATTCGCCGTTCTCGTAGAGGAATTCGATGGTGCCGGCACCCGAATAGCCGAGATCGGCGACCGCCTTGGCGCAGATGCCGCCGATGCGGGCGCGGGCTTCCTCGTTGAGGGCCGGCGAGTTCGCTTCTTCCCAGACCTTCTGGTGGCGGCGCTGCAGCGAACAGTCGCGCTCGCCGAAATGCACGCCATTGCCAAAACCGTCGCCGAACACCTGCAATTCGATATGGCGCGGCTTCTCGAGATATTTCTCGATATAGACCGCATCGTCGCCGAAGGCGGCGCCGGCTTCCGAGCGGGCCGTGGCAAGCGCCACTTCCAGATCGTCTTCCGTGCGCGCCACCTTCATGCCGCGTCCACCACCGCCGGCTGAGGCCTTGATGATGACCGGGTAGCCGATCTCGGCGGCCACGCGCTTGGCTTCCTTTTCGTCGGTGACCGCGCCTTCCGAACCTGGAACGACCGGGATGCCGAGGCGCTTGGCAGTGCGCTTGGCCTCGATCTTGTCGCCCATGATGCGGATATGGTCGCCCGAGGGGCCGATGAAGGTGATGTTGTGCGCCGCCAGGATGTCGGCGAACTTGGCGTTCTCCGACAGGAAGCCATAGCCCGGATGCACGGCATCCGCACCGGTGATCTCGCAGGCGGCGACGATCTGATGGATGTTGAGGTAGCTGTCGCGCGACGGCGGCGGGCCGATGCACACGCTCTCGTCGGCAAGGCGCACATGCATGGCGTCGGCGTCGGCAGTGGAGTGCACGACAACGGTCTGGATGCCGAGTTCCTTGCAGGCGCGCAGGACCCTCAGTGCGATTTCGCCGCGATTGGCGATCAGGATCTTCTGGATCATTCCGTCCGTCCCCGCGCCTTACTCGATCACGACGAGCGGCATTCCGTATTCGACCGGCTGCGCGTCCTCGATCAGGATCGCCGTCACCGTGCCGCCGCGCGGCGACGGGATCTGGTTCATGGTCTTCATGGCTTCGATGATCAACAGCGTCTGGCCTTCCTTCACCTTCTGGCCGATCTCGACGAAGGGCTTGGCGTCGGGCGAGGGGGCGAGATAGGCGGTGCCGACCATGGGCGAGGGGACCGCGTTCTTGGAAACATCGGCCGGGCTTGCCGCTGCCGCCGGCGCAGCGGCGGTTGCCGCGGCCTGCTGGGCAATCATGGGCGCCGGCGCCGCGATGGCGTGAACCGCCGGTGCATGGCGCGAGACGCGCAGCTTCAGATCGCCGAGCTCGACTTCGATCTCGGTTAGATTGGTGTCGTTCAGGATGCCCGCGAGATCGCGGATCAGTTGCTGATCAACACCGGTTTTCTTCGTCGTCATGTCCGACCCTTCTTTTGTCTTTCCGCTCATATGCGAGCGGCAAGCGCCTGCAGCGCCAGCGTGTAGCCAAGCGGCCCGAAGCCGCAGATCATGCCCACGGCGTGCGGGGCGATCCTGGACACATGCCGGAACGGCTCGCGCGCGTGGATGTTCGAGAGATGCACTTCCACGACGGGCAACGGGGCAACGCCCCTGATGGCGTCGTGGATGGCGATCGAGGTGTGAGTGTAGGCGCCGGCATTGATGACGACGCCGGCCGCAAGCTCGCCCGCTTCCTGGATCCAGTCGACCAGATGGCCTTCATGATTCGACTGGCGGAAGTCGACGGTCAGCCCGAGTTCGGTTCCTACCTTCACGCAATCGGCGGCGATGTCGTCCAGTGTCTTGTCGCCATAGATGGACGGCTCGCGTTTGCCGAGCATGTTGAGGTTGGGACCGTTGAGGACGAAAACCGTTTTCAAAAAAATGGCACCTTTCCCCGCGCCGAACGTAGCCGGCGCGCCGGACCTCTATAATGGGCATAACCGGCCGCGAAAAGAGCGCAAGTGCGTTCTTGCCCTGTCCACAGCGCGAACGCGCCGCTTCCGGACGGACTGGCCCGCCCGGCTACGGCGCGGAGACGCTCTACAGCGTCGGCTTGGCCGTCTTGATCTTCTGCTCCAGAACATCGGCACCGAGCGCGCCGAACACGACCTCGTTGCCGATGACATAGGAAGGCGTGCCGGTGATCGCCAGCTTGTTGGCGAGATCATAGGTCTTGGCGAAGCGCTCGATGATCGCCGGGTCCTTCATCGCTTCGCGCAGCTTGGCCTCGTCGGCGCCCAGCGAAACCGCGACCTTGATGGCGACGTCCTCGGTGGCGCGGGTCTGGCCGCCGAGCAGCTCCAAATGGAATTCGCCGGCCTTTTGCGGCATCAGCTTCTGGAAAGCCTGCGAAACGACGTGCGCCTTCTGCGAATCCGGGCCGAGGATCGGGAATTCCTTGAGCACGAAACGCAGGTCCGGATTGGTCTTGGTGAGCGCAGCCATGTCGGACATGGCGCGTTTGCAGAAGCCGCAATTGTAGTCGTAGAACTCGACGATCGTCACCTTGCCCTTCGGATTGCCGACGACGGTGTCGAAGGCCGAATTGAAGATCGCGTCCTTGTTTTCCTTGATGACGCCGAGCGCCGCGAGCTTCTGCTCGTCCTTCTGCTTGGCCTCCAGCGCGTCCTGCACTTCGAGCAGGATTTCCGGGTTCTTCAGGAGGTAGTCGCGCACGATCTCCTCGACCTGAGCCTTGTCGAGTTTGGTGTCGGCAAGGGCCGGGCGGGTGGCGCTGGCGGTGAAGCCGACGGCAAGGGCGGCGAAGGCGGCAACCGCCCCGACGGTGCCGAGCAAATGGGTCTTGTTCATGGTCGTCTTTCCTCTCGCCTGTCTTGGCTTGCGCCGGTCCTGTTCAGGATATGGTGGGCGCTTCAGTTGGAATCCTTTGGCAGCGCCTTGGCGCCGATGATGTCCTGGGCACGCACCCAGGCCGGTTCGCCGGGCTTGAGCAGCTTCTGTGCTCGCATGGCGAAGATCTTGGCGTCCTTGCTGGCGCCTTGGTAATAATAGCCTTCGGCGGTCGCCAGTTCGGCCCGGCCCACTTCGCCGAGCTCGCCATAGGCCTGCGCCAGGAAGCGGTAGCCGGCGGCGTTCTCGCGGTCGCGTTCGAGGCCGCTGGAAATCTGCGCGACGGCCTGTTTCAGGGTTTCGGGCGTGCGTTGCGCAAGCAGCGCCTGGCCGTAGGAGACCGACAGCAGGCCCGATTTAGCCGGGTCGAGGCTGACCGCCTTGGAATAGGCCGCCGCCGCTTCCTTCGCCCGGTTGGCCTTCATCAATATGTCGCCGCGCAATTCGTAGAGATACGGGTTCTTCGGCTGGCCCTTGAGCAGGGCGTCGGTCTTCGACAGAGCCGAATTCGGATTGCCGGTCAGATAGGTGGTAATGGCGTCGCCATACTGGATGGCGACCGTGTCCGGGTTCTTGCGCAGAAGCCGCGACGTTGCTGCCTGGCCCTGGGTGAAGGCGGCGATCTTGACCCGCATCATGTCATGACGCTGCTGCAGGCCCGGCGCGTCCTTCTTGTCCAGATAGGGGCTCTTGGCGACCAGTTCCTGCAGGTTGGCGATGCGTTCCTGCGGCATCGGGTGGCTGATGCGGTAAGGGTCGACGCGCGCGCCGGAGAGCGACAGCGCGCTCTGGAAGCGCTTGAAGGTCTTCAGCATGCCGGCGCCGGACTGGCCGGTGGCGTTGAGGTAGGTGATGGCGGAGCGGTCGGCGGTTATCTCCTCGCTGCGCTGATAGGCAAGCAGCGAACGCTGCGCCATCTCGGTGCCGCCGGTGGCGAGGCCCATGCCGGCGCCCGCCAGGCCGCGGCTGTCGGTGGCGGCACCGGCAACCAGCGCGCCGGCGCCGAGCAGGCCGGCGACAATCGCCATGGTCTTGGCGCGTTCGAGCTGGTCGCGCAGCCGCTGCTGGTGGCCGCCCGCGATGTGTCCAGTTTCGTGCGCCAGAACGCCGATCACCTCGTTCGGCGTCTCCGCCTGCATCAGCGTGCCGGTGTTGATGAAGACGCGGCGGCCGGCGACGAAGGCGTTGAAGCTCGGATCGTTGACCAGCACGATCTGCAGGCCGGCATTGGAGAGCCCCGCCGCCTTGAAGATCGGCTTGGCATAGTCGCGAACCAGCGCTTCGATCTCGGCGTCGCGCACCACCGGCACGTTCTGGGCGAAGGCGGAGACGGTGCCGGTCAAGGCCACCGCCGTGCCGAGCGCCAGCGTCATCAGGGCACGCGCAGTCCTGGCGATCCTCGGTCCCGGTCGTGAAAGGCTCAGCATGATGTGTACACTGGTAGACGAGGCAGTTGACGATGAAAAGGCGGCGGGCGAAAACTTACCGAACTTGTGATCCCCATCAATCGGGCAATTGTGCGGCGTACGCTCGGCCAGTCCGACGTGTACTGCAGCGACTGCCGCCGGGAGTTGTCGTTAACAATGGTAGTTTCGCTTTCGCGGCGCGGTGACGTCGAGCCTTTCCACGCCATGGACGTCCTCGCCGGTGCCAATCGGCTGATCGCGCAGGGCAAGGATGTCATCTCGATGGCTGTCGGCCAACCGTCCGATCCCGCCCCGGCAATCGTGCGCGAAGCGGCGGCCGCGGCCCTTAAAGCGGGTCGCATCGGCTATACCGACGCGCTTGGCCTCGCCGCGCTGCGCCGTGCGATCGCAGCGCATTATGGTGAGCATTACGGGCTCGACGTGGCGCCGGAACGCATTGCCGTCACCACCGGTTCCTCGGCCGCCTTCAACCTGGCATTCCTGGCGATGTTCGATGCCGGCGACCGCGTCGCCATCGCCGCGCCTGGCTATCCGGCTTATCGCAACATCATGGCGGCACTCGGCATCGAGGTGGTGGAGATCGAGCTGGAGGGCGCCGCTTATCTGCACGCCGAGCATCTGCGCGCCGCGCACGCCGACAAGCCCTTGAAAGGCGTGCTGTTCGCCAGTCCGGCCAACCCGACCGGCGCCGTCATCCCGGCCGACGCGCTGAAGGAGCTGGTCGAGACGGCCGACACGCTCGGCATCGCGGTAATTTCCGACGAGATCTATCATCGGCTTGCCTATAATGCGCCCGACACCACGGCGCTGGCATTCGGCCGCGACGTCACCGTGATCAACTCCTTTTCCAAATATTATTGCATGACCGGCTGGCGCATCGGCTGGATGGTGCTGCCGCAGCCACTGGTCAGGCCGGTCGAGCGCATCGCCCAGAGCCTCTACATCTCGGCGCCCGAACTGTCGCAGGTTGCCGCCATCGAGGCGTTCAAGGCGACGGCGGATCTGGAGGCGGTCAAGGCCCGCTATGCCTGGAACCGCGAATTGCTGATGAAGCGGCTGCCGGAACTCGGCTTTGCGCTGGCGGCGCCCATGGACGGTGCCTTCTATGCCTTCTGCGATGTCTCGCGGCTGACCAACGACAGCATGGCGTTCGCCGGGCGCATGCTGGGAGAGGCCCATGTCGCCGCAACGCCTGGCCGCGATTTCGACCTCTTGCAGGGACACCGCACCATGCGCTTTTCCTATGCGGGAAGCCATGACGAGATCGTCGAGGCGGTCAGTCGGCTAGAGCGCTGGTTGAAATAGGCAAGGGGGCTCTTCGCCGTCTTCGTTCACGATTTCGCGACTGGGCGGGAACGGCCGGTGCACTTGCGCGTTGTTATGCAGGCAACAACTCATGGAGGCACAAATGCGCGCCATGAACCTTATAACCCTCATCCTGGTCATTCTCGGCGGCCTGAACTGGCTGGCCGTGGGCGTCGTTGGCTACGACGTTCTCGGTACGCTGTTCGGAGGTAGCGGCGGCGCTGCGGCCCGTCTGGCTTACGTGATCGTAGGCCTGTCGGCCGTGTGGCAGCTGATGCCGTTCGTGCAGGCCTTCAGCGAGGGCGAGGTTTCGGCGGAGCGCCATATCCGCCATCACTGACAGTGTGCGACGACGAAAAAGGGCGACGGCATTCGTGCCGTCGCCCTTTTGCTGTTCATGTCTCAAAGCCGCGATCGACGGAAGCGGCTGGCTTCCGTCACGCTAGCCTTGCCCGGGGCTAGAAGAAACCCTTGCGCTGCCACCAGCCGCCGCGCTTCGGCTTTTCCTCGCCCGCGCCTTCGGTCTCGGTCGTGACGACCGAGGAAACCACCGGCGCGGCGGGAGCCTCGGTGGCGGCCGCCTTGCGGCGCGTCGCGCGTGGCTTCTTTTCGGCCGGAGCTTCCGGTGCTGCCGGCGCCGGCTCGACGACGATCGCGGCGGGCGCTTCGGCAGCGGCGGCCGCCTCAGCTGCTGCGGCTTCCGCCTCGGCCTTCTTCGACTTCGCGGTACGGCGCGGTTTCTTCGGCTTTTCGGCTGGTGCTTCCTCGACCACGGGCGCTGGTTCGGCGACCACCTCGGCCACGGGTGCCTCGGCGACAGCCTCGGCCTTTTCGTCGGCCGCTACGGCTTCAGCCGTCTCGTCGCCGGCCTCGCCGTCTTCCTTGCGGTTGCGCTTGCCGCCGCGCTTGCCGCGCCGGCGCTTCTTAGCCGCGCCATCGTCGTCGGCCTCGGCAGCAGCGCTTGCCTCGGCATCGGCGCTCGCAGCCTCGGCCGCAACGACCTCAACCTCGTCGTCGGCTTCGTCTTCGCCATCAGCCGAGACGGCGTTTCCGTCGTCAGCCGAAGCCGGTGCGGCGTGATCGCGATCCTTGCCGCCACGACGCCGGCGGCGACGACGACGCTTGCGGTCGCGCTGGCTGTCGCCGTCGCGGGCCTGCTGGCTCGCCTGCGGCTGTTCGCTCTCGGCCTCGGCTTCGTCCTCTTCCTCGACGACGATGTCGTCTTCCGGCTCCTCGATCTCGATCGGGATCGGCTGTTGGCGCACTTCGACGAAACCTTCCGGCTTCTCGGCCAGCGCGCCGCGCGTGATCTGGTAATGCTGTGAGCCGACCGTCTCGTCGGCCTCGACGGTGATGGTCAGGCCGAAGCGGCTTTCCAGCTCCACCAGCGTCGCGCGTTTATGGTTGAGAACATAGAGCGCGGTGGCCGCCGGGGTGCGCACGGTAATGTGGCTGCGCGAATCCTTGAGCAGGAATTCCTCGATCGCACGCACGACCAGCAGTGCCACCGACGAATCGGACCGCACATGGCCGGTGCCGCCGCAATGCGGGCACGGCTTCATGGTCGATTCCAGAACCGAGGCGCGAATGCGCTGGCGGCTCATTTCCAGAAGGCCGAAATGCGAGATGCGTCCGACCTGGATGCGCGCGCGGTCGTTCTTCAGGCAATCCTTGATCTTCTTTTCGACGGCCCGGTTGTTCCGGTTCTCTTCCATGTCGATGAAGTCGATGACGATCAGGCCGGCGAGATCGCGCAGCCTGAGCTGGCGCGCCACTTCATCGGCCGCCTCCAGATTGGTCTGGAGCGCGGTATCCTCGATGGAATGTTCGCGCGTCGAGCGGCCGGAGTTCACGTCGATGGAGACGAGAGCTTCGGTCTGGTTGATGATGATGTAGCCGCCGCTCTTCAGCGTCACCTGTGGCTGCAGCATCTTGTCGAGTTGCGCCTCGATGCCGTTGCGGGCGAAAATCGGCGATGTGTCGCGATAGGGCTGGACCATCTTGGCATGGCTGGGCATCAGCATGCGCATGAAGTCCTTGGCCTCGCGATAGCCGTCCTCGCCGGCCACAAGGATCTCGTCGATCTCCTTGTTGTAGAGGTCGCGCACCGAGCGCTTGATCAGCGAGCCTTCCTCATAGACGAGGGCAGGGGCCGTCGACTGCAGGGTCAGGTTGCGGACGTTTTCCCACAGCCGCATCAGATATTCGTAGTCGCGCTTGATCTCCGCCTTGGTGCGGCTTTCGCCGGCGGTGCGCAGGATGACGCCCATGCCCTGCGGCACTTCGAGGTCGGTGACGACTTCCTTCAGCCGCTTGCGGTCCTGGGCGTTGGTGATCTTGCGCGAGATACCGCCGCCACGCGCCGTATTCGGCATCAGCACCGAGTAGCGGCCGGCGAGCGACAGATAGGTGGTCAGCGCCGCGCCCTTGTTGCCGCGCTCTTCCTTGACGACCTGCACCAGCAGGATCTGGCGGCGCTTGATGACTTCCTGGATCTTGTACTGCTTGCGCACCGGCTTGCGGCGGTTGCGGATTTCCTCGAGTGCATCCTCGGCACCAACCGATTCGATCTCGTGTTCGTCGGAATGGGCGATCGGAACCTCTTCCAGCATGCCGCGATCCGAATCGGCGGCGGGCGCGTGGTCTTCGGTCGCGTGTTCTTCGCTGTGATGGGCCTCGTCGCCGATGGTTTCCACCACCTCGACGGTTTCCGAAATCACGTCGACTTCGACGCTGGCCGCGATCGAGCCGCCCTTGGCGCTCTCGTTCTCGCCGTCGCCATTGGTCTCGACGCCTTCATGGGCGTCATCAGAGGCCTCGGCGACGCTGTCGTCGCCGTTTTCACCGTTTTCGCCGGTCGAGGCGTCGCGCTTGCGTTCGCCGCGCTCGCGGTTGCGGCCGCGACGTCTGCCGCGACGTCCGCGGTTGCGGTCCTGGCGCTCGTCGCCGTCGCCATTCTCGTCGTCTTCCTCGTCCTCGGCCTGCTCGGCCTCGGCGCGCAGCAGCGCCTGACGGTCGGCGACCGGGATCTGGTAATAGTCGGGATGGATTTCGGAGAAGGCGAGGAAGCCGTGGCGGTTGCCGCCATATTCGACGAAAGCCGCCTGAAGCGATGGCTCTACACGCGTTACGCGGGCGAGGTAGATGTTTCCTTTGAGCTGCTTCTTGTCTTGCGATTCGAAGTCAAATTCTTCAATGCGGTTACCGCGAATGACGACGACGCGTGTTTCCTCCGGGTGGGAGGCATCGATTAGCATCTTGTTGGGCATTATTGTGTTTCCTCCCGGCAGCCGCCAGCGGCGGCGAGCGGAACGATGTCCACTGCCGTGATGCTGCGTTTGCGTGCGTGCCGGATATTTGATCGTCCGCAGTGGGCCGCTTCAGGGTGATGGCGGTGCCGCCCGCAGCCATGATGGCGCGGTTGAATGCGGACCTTTCCAATATAGTGCCTGAAACCGTCAAAACCGAACGGACCTTTTTGAACCAAAGCCCGGAAAACCGGACCAGCTTGTTTGCTCATGTCGAGCCGGCGCGGGACAACCCATGCCGTTTTCCTGCCGCAGCTGCTTCCCCCGCCTTGGGTGGGCACCTGCGAAAATCGTCGCGATCGACTGCCATCCTGTCGCTTTGAGCGAAAGAGCCATCCTGCCTGTGGATTGCAGCGGAATGCTGCGCGGCGAGGAGGCTCCGGGATTGCAGAGACCCACTGTCGCTTTTATGATTTGGAGCGGTCGAAGGCAACCCCGATTTCCATGCCGGCAAAAAGCCGGGGCGGAACGGAAAACGCCCGCGAAAAGGCTTGGTTAACCTTCTCTGGATACCAATCGTTAATCGAGTTCGCGGCCTACCTGCGTGTGTGAACAACCGCCGGCGAGCACGTCGACCCGGAAGCGACTGGAATTGAAATGGGGCTGCAGCCAATCATACACAAGGGTCTCGACCGCCTGGCTGCCTTGTTGTGCGCGCTTTTCCTCGCTGTCACCTGCCTTGCCACCCCTTCCGTTTCGCATGCCGCCGAGGCGTCTATCGCGGCCAACGGCTATAAGATGGCCGGCGATGCCACCAAGATGCGCATCGTCATCAACTTCGATCGCGAGCCGAACCCGAAATGGTTCCTGCTGCGCGGACCGCACCGCCTTGTCGTCGATCTTCCCAACACCAAGCTTTCCTTCAGCGCCAAGGATTTGAAGGCCCGCGGCCTCGTCAAAGGCGTGCGCTACGGTCTGCACGACGCAAACACCTCGCGGCTGATCCTGATCACCAAGGGGCCGTTCCACGTCGACAAGCTGGACGTGCTCAAGAACGAGGACGGCTCGGGCTATCGCATGGCGCTCGACATTTCCGCGGTTTCCGACAAGGAATTTGACGCTGCGCTGGCGGACCAGGCCTTGACCACCGCCTCGACCGTCGCGCCCGACAAGCGCGAGCGCCTGGCGAAACCTGTCCCGGTGGCGGCGAGCCACCGCTTCACGGTGGTGCTCGACCCCGGCCATGGCGGCGTCGACGGCGGCGCCGAGGGGCTGAACGGCACAATCGAAAAGGATGTCACGCTCGCTTTCGCCAAGGAATTGCGCGACAAGCTGGTCGCCGAAGGCAAGTACGATGTCTCGCTGACGCGCGACGACGACACCTATCTGCGCCTCGACGATCGCGTGCGCATCGCCCGCCAGCGCGGCGCCAACCTGTTCATTTCCATCCACGCCGACACGATCCGCCTGAAGGGCATCCGCGGCGCCACCGTCTACACGGTTTCCGACAAGGCGTCCGACCCGGAAGCCCAGGCGCTCGCCGCCCGCGAAAACCTGTCCGACCAGTTCGCCGGCATGGAGATCAAGGAAGAGAGCCAGGAAGTCACCGACATTCTGATCGACCTGATCCGCCGCGAGACGCATTCCTTCTCGATGGGCTTTGCCCAGACACTGGTTGGGCAATTGTCGACGAGCGTCGGCCTGATCAACAACCCGCATCGCTTCGCCGGTTTCCGCGTGTTGAAGGCGCCTGACGTGCCTTCCGTGCTGGTAGAGCTTGGCTACCTGTCAAACGCCAAGGACGAGGCCCAGCTCACCGACCCGGAATGGCGCGGCAAGGCCGCCGACAGCATCGCCAAGGCGGTGTCGTCCTTCGCTGCTTCCCGTGTGAACGCCGGCGGCTGATGCCGCCTAGATCGCAGCCGTGATGATGTGTGCCTGGATCTTGGCGGTAAGTTCGCCGCTGCCATATTTCTCCGCGATCGCGGTTGCAACGTAATCGGTCGCCGCTTCCAGCTTTCCCGCATCCCTGGCTTCGATTTCGCTGCGAAGAACAGTTCCCTGGCAATAAGCTACGGCCAGAAGGCGGGGCGAGGGGGCACGGCTCTGCTCGGCTTTCGTCTCGGTCGCGACGTGGGAAAAACCCACGCTCTCCAATTCGCGGCGTATCAAGGCCGTGTCGTGGTAGCCGTGCGGCGTGCGCGCCAGGAAGCGCGGCGGATCATCCGGAAAAAACCTTGCGAGCGCGTTGGTCACGTCGTTCCCGAAGGCATTCTCCTCGATGCGATCCCATACATTGAACAGAAAATGCCCTCCCGGTCTCAGCACCCGCCTTGCCTCGCGATAGGCGGCAGGGCGATCGGGAAAGAACATCGCGCCGAACTGACAGCAGACGAGGTCGAAGGTCGCATCCTCGAACGGCAGCGCCAATGCATCCGCCTGGCGCCATGTGATGCGGCTGTCGGCGGCCTGTCGCGATGCGGCGTAGTCAAGCATTGGCTGGTTGAGGTCGGTGACGACATAGCGCGCGTCGGTGGAGAGTTTCGGCGCCAATGCGCGGGTGACGGCTCCGGTGCCTGCGGCGACTTCCAGGACGGCGACGGGCGACAACGACGCTGCACGTTGAGCAAGATCCGCGGCATACGGCGCGAAAATCAATGGCACCATGTAGCGGTCGTAGTTTTCCGGGATGGAGCCAGCAAATAGCTTGTCTGCTTCCAACATGACGATCACCCACCGTCTGTCCGATGATGCGCGAGACTAGCACGGAACTGTTTGCTTCGCGCCGTTTTTGACCGCGAGGGCACAACGGCGCGGCAATTGAAGATGCGAAGGGCGCGCGCTCTTTTCCTCGGCGTTGCGTCAAGACAACACCGGATGATATTCTTTGGCCAATTGACCAGTAAGTTGGCTATTGCCGCAATTTGCCCACATCGCCGCGACAAAGGGTGGCGAGCGAGCCGGGACTGTTCCCGGGACTTGCGTGGCAAACGGTATCGTTTATGGCGTCTCGGGCAGGAACCGTCGCCGAGATTGCCGTGGTGCATAGGTGATGCGTGGGTTTGTTCGGGAAATCGATTCCGATTTCCGGGACCATGCGCTAGGGAAATCCTGAGCCACGGACTGGAGCGGGCATGATTCGTCTTATCGGCTATTTCTTCGGCATCGGCACGATGCTGGCATTGGTGGCCGCGGCGGTTGTCGCGATGTATGTCGGCAATCTGGCCAAGCAGCTGCCGGACTACGAGGTCTTGGCCAAATACGAGCCGCCGGTGACCACCCGTATCCACGCCTCCGACGGCGCGCTGATGGCGGAATATGCGCGCGAACGCCGCCTCTATCTGCCGATCCAGGCGGTGCCGGACCGCGTCAAGGCCGCGTTCCTTTCGGCGGAAGACAAGAATTTCTACAGCCACCCCGGCATCGATATCACCGGTCTCGGCCGCGCCATCATCGTCAACGTCCAGAACTGGGGCTCGCGCCGCCCGGTCGGCGCCTCGACCATCACGCAGCAGGTGGCGAAGAACTTCCTGTTGACCGCCGACCAGACGATGGACCGCAAGATCAAGGAAGCGCTTCTCGCCTTCCGCATCGAGCAGGCCTATTCCAAGGACCGCATCCTCGAGCTCTATCTGAACGAAATTTTCTTCGGCCTGGGCGCCTACGGCGTCGCCGGCGCCGCGCTGACCTATTTCGACAAGTCGGTGAACGAGCTGACCGTGTCCGAGGCCGCTTATCTCGCCGCATTGCCGCGCGGCCCGTCCAACTACCATCCGTTCCGTCACACTGAGCGCGCCATCGAGCGCCGCAACTGGGTGATCGACCAGATGGTCGAGAATGGCTACGTCACCAAGGAAGAGGGCGCCAAGGCCAAGGCCGAGCCGCTCGGCGTCAAGCCGCGCCGCAACGGCACCTATTTGTTCGCCGGCGAATACTTCACCGAGGAAGTGCGCCGCCAGATCATCTCCCGCTATGGCGAGAACGCGCTCTATGAGGGCGGCCTTTCCATCCGCACGACGCTCGATCCCAAGCTGCAGCTCATCGCCCGCAAGTCGATGCAGAACGGCCTGATGAAGTTCGACACGCTGCGCGGCTATCGCGGCCCGGTGACGAAGATCGACGTGTCCGGCGAGTGGGGCGTGCCGCTCGGTGCCGTCAAGGGCCTGAGCGACGTGCCGGAATGGTCGCTGGCCGTCGTGCTCGACAGTTCCGACAAGGGTCTCAGCATCGGCCTGCAGCCGGACCGCGCCGCCTCCGGCGATCTGGTCAAGGAGCGGGTCGAGGGAACGATCACCCGTGACGACATGAGCTGGGCCATGCGCTACAAGCAGGGCGACAAGACGCTGAAGGCAAAGTCGCCTTCGGAAGTGCTGAAGCCGGGCGACGTCATCTTCGTGCAGAAGAAGGACGACAGCGGTTCCGACTACCTGTTGCGTCAGGTTCCCGAGGTCGAGGGCGGTCTGATCGCCATGGACCCGCATACCGGCCGCGTGCTCGCCATGGTCGGCGGCTTCTCTTATGCGGCGTCGGAATTCAACCGCGCCACCCAGGCGATGCGCCAGCCGGGTTCGTCGTTCAAGCCGATCGTCTATTCGGCGGCGCTCGACAACGGTTATACGCCGGCCTCCGTCATCATGGACGGGCCGATCACCATCCAGACCGGCAACACCACCTGGACGCCGAAAAACTATGACGGTGGCTCGGCCGGCCCGGCGACGCTGCGCTCCGGCATCGAGCGGTCGCGCAACCTGATGACGGTGCGGCTTGCCAACGACATGGGCATGAAGCTGGTGGCTGAATATGCCGAGCGTTTCGGCGTCTACGATCACCTGGCGCCTTATCTGCCTATGGCGCTGGGTTCTGGCGAAACCACCGTCATGCGCATGGTCTCGGCCTATTCGATCATGGCCAATGGCGGCAAGTCGATCAAACCGTCGGTCATCGACCGTATCCAGGACCGCTACGGCAAGACCGTTTTCCGCCAGGACGAACGGACCTGCGAAAACTGCAACGCCACCGAGTGGAAGAACCAGCCCGAGCCTGATCTGGTCGACAATTCCGAGCAGGTGCTCGACCCGATGACTGCCTACCAGATCACCTCGATGATGGAAGGCGTCGTCCAGCGCGGTACGGCTGTTACCATTTCGCAGCTCGGCTATCCGATCGCCGGCAAGACCGGCACCACCAATGACGAGAAGGACGCCTGGTTCATCGGCTTCACGCCGAACCTCGTTGTCGGTCTCTACCTTGGCTACGACACGCCCAGGCAGCTGGGCAAGGGTGTCACCGGCGGCGGTCTGGCCGCGCCTGTCTTCAAGGACGTCATGCGCGAAGCGCTGGTCGGCCAGCCGAAGATCGAGTTCAAGATGCCGGACGGCATGACCCAGGTCGCTATCAACCGCAAGACCGGCATGCGTGCCGCCGAAGGCGATCCTGCCACGATCATGGAAGCCTTCAAGCCCGGCACCGGTCCGGCCGACAGCTACTGGGTCATCGGCATGGGCACCGACGGCTCGAACGGCCCCGGCACGGGATTGTCGCCGCAGGCTTCGCAAGCCATCCAGTCGGGTGGCGGCGGCCTCTACTAGTATCCTGGACAATGGCTTTGGGCCGGCCTCGCGCCGGCCCATTTCGCTTTACAGGGAGCAGGGCGATGCCTATGTATCGCGCCGACTTGGGCGTGTCGGGATTCATGCCATGGCGAGCCGCCATCTGCGGTCCGACATCGCTCTGATCTCAACAGGCCCCGAAACAGCCGGCCATCGGCTCAAGAAAACCGGAAAAGAAAAGCACCATGCGCGCGGAAACGCAGAACATCGTCGACGAGATCAGGCAGGCCGTAAGCCTGCTGAGGAGGCATCTTTGACTGGGATCAAGCGGTAAAACGGCTTGAATACCTGAACATCCGCGCCGAGGACGCCAGCCTCTGGAACGACCCGCAGGAAGCGCAGAAGCTGATGCGCGAGCGGCAGAGCCTGGAAGAAGGCATCGGCACGGTCAAGGGCGTCACCCAGGCGCTCGAGGACAATATCGGCCTCATCGAACTCGGCGAGGAAGAGGGCGACGAGAGCGTCGTCCAGGAAGCCGAGACGGCAATCCGTTCGCTGGCCGGAGAGGTCAGGGCGCGCCAGATCGAGACGATGCTGTCGGGCGAAGCCGACGGCAACGACACCTATCTGGAAGTCCACGCCGGCGCCGGCGGCACCGAAAGCCAGGACTGGGCGAACATGCTGCTGCGCATGTACACGCGCTGGGCCGAACGGCGGAAGTTCAAGGTCGAGGTGCTCGAAGTCCATGACGGCGAAGAAGCCGGCATCAAGTCGGCCACCGTGCTGATCAAGGGCCACAACGCCTATGGCTGGCTGAAGACGGAATCGGGCGTGCACCGCCTGGTGCGTATCTCGCCCTACGATTCCAACGCGCGTCGCCACACCTCGTTCTCGTCGATCTGGGTCTATCCGGTCATCGACGACAACATCCAGATCGATGTGAGCGAATCCGACGTGCGCATCGACACCTATCGTTCGTCCGGCGCCGGCGGCCAGCACGTCAATACGACAGACTCGGCCGTGCGTATCACGCACATCGCGACCGGTATCGCGGTTGCCTGCCAGGCCGGCCGGTCCCAGCACCAGAACCGCGCCAAGGCGTGGGAGATGCTGCGTTCGCGCCTTTACGAGGAAGAGCTGAAGAAGCGCGAGGCGGCTGCCAACGCCACCGAGGCGGCGAAGACCGAGATCGGCTGGGGCCACCAGATTCGCTCCTATGTTCTTCAGCCCTACCAGCTGGTGAAGGACCTGCGCACCGGGGTCGAATCGACCAGCCCGTCCGACGTGCTCGACGGCGACCTCGACGACTTCATGGAAGCGTCGCTGTCGCAGCGCATCGAGGGTGGCGTCGGCCAGGCTGTCGCCGACCTCGATTAGAGTTTAGTCGCGGGACAAACGATATCAGGCGCCGGTCGAAAGGCCGGCGCTTTTCATTATTTGGCAGAACCGTTCTTGAACCGCCTGCCGATGACCCAAACAGGCTTCGCAGAGGACTGTTGAGGAGCTGGCGTCCGGCGCAAAGCACGCTGGACATTTCGCCTGTGTCCGCAGAAGCTCCACTGCAATTCGCGCGATGGGGGACTCGGCGAAATTGGGAGCGAAATCTGTCGGACCGATCCTGGTTCCGACAGCACTGTCGCTTACGGCGAGCGTGCCCAATGGGCACCGAGGAGGCGCCAGTGCGTTACGTCTTGCTTCTCATTCCCTGCATATTGGCGGTCATTGCGCCGTTTTATAACGCGGTCGATCCGAGACTGTTCGGGTTCCCGTTCTTCTACTGGTTCCTGCTGGTCCTGATCCCGGTCTCATCACTGTTCATCTACCTCGCATCCAGGGTGGGCCGGTGATGATCGACAATCTCAACTGGCCGGCGACCATCGTTTTCGTCTTCTTCTTCGCCCTGGTCACCATCCTCGGCTTTGTCGCCTCGCGCTGGAAAGCCGGCGACCTCGACCAGTTGCACGAATGGGGTCTGGGCGGGCGCCGCTTCGGTTCCTGGATCACCTGGTTCCTGCTCGGCGGCGACCTCTACACCGCCTATACGGTGATCGCGGTGCCGGCCCTCGTCTACGCCGTCGGTGCCTACGGCTTCTTCGCCGTGCCCTACACGATCCTCATCTATCCGTTCATCTTCCTCACCATGCCGCGCTTGTGGAATGTCACCCACCGGCGCGGTTATCTGACTGGCGCCGACTACATACTCGGCCGCTACGGCAACAAATGGCTTGAGCTGGCCGTCGCTTTCACCGGCCTGCTCGCCACCATGCCCTATATCGCGCTGCAACTCGTCGGCATGGAGATCGTCATCCAGGCGCTCGGCTTCTCCGGGCAGGGGATATTGTCGCACCTGCCGCTCACCATCGCCTTCGTCATCCTCGCCCTCTACACCTACAAGAGCGGGTTGCGGGCGCCGGCGATGATCGCCGTCGTCAAGGACGTGATGATCTACGTCTTCGTCATCGCAGCCGTGATCATCATCCCGATACAGCTTGGCGGCTATGGCGCGATCTTCGACGCGGCCGCGACCGTCTTCCAGGCGAAAAACGACGCCGCCATTGCCGCAGGCAAACCGGCCGCGACAGGCCTTATCCTGCAGCCGCAACAGATCTGGCCGTTCATCACCCTTGCGCTGGGTTCGGCGATGGCGCTGTTCATGTATCCGCATTCGATGACCGGCGTGCTCTCGGCCTCCGGCCCGAAGGCGATCCGCCGCAACGCCATCGCCCTGCCGGCCTATTCGCTGATCCTCGGCCTCATCGCGCTGCTCGGGCTGATGGGCCATGCGGCAGGCATCAAGGTCGACAATGCCCAGCAGGTCGTGCCCCAGCTGTTCCTCAAGCAATTCCCGGCCTGGTTCGCCGGCTTCGTTTTCGCTGCCATCGCCATCGGTGCGCTGGTGCCGGCTGCGGTGATGTCGATCGGCGCCGCCAACACCTTCACCCGCAATGTCTGGAAGCCCTTTGTCGAGCCGGACCTGTCGGCGCGCCGCGAAGCCTTCCTTGCCAAGCTGGTGTCGCTCATCGTCAAGATCGGCGCGCTGGCGGTGATCATTTTCATGCCGACCAAATTCGCCATCGACCTGCAATTGCTCGGCGGCGTCTGGATGATCCAGATTTTCCCGGCGCTGATCTTCGGTCTCTACACGCGCTGGTTCGGCGGCTGGGCCCTTTTGATGGGCTGGATCGCCGGAATGGTGCTCGGCACCTGGATAGCGTTCTCCTACGCGCTGACTCCGCTCACCCCGCTCTGGTCGGGTTTCGCGGTCTATACCGGGCTGCTGGCGGTGCTGGTCAACATCGCGGTCAGCGCGGTGTTCTCGCTGATCCTGCCCAACGACGCGCCGGACGAGACGCGCGACGCCGACTACGAGGACGCCCGGGCGGCCTCCTGACGTTAAGTTGTCAGGAGGGCCCCTCTATGGTGTGTTGCGGCCTGGTTGCCGCGCCACGGAAGGAGAGACATGATGATCGTCAAGGGAAGCTGTCACTGCAAGGCCACGACATTCGAAGTGTCGGATGCGCCCGGGACGGTGACGCAGTGCACCTGTTCCTTCTGTTCCAAGCGCGGCGCGCTCTGGGCCTACTACACCCCGGACCAGTTCAAGCTGACCAGCGCGCCGCAGAACGTGAGCTTCTATCGCTGGGGTTCCAAGACCATCAAACACGGCTTCTGCGCCGTCTGCGGTTGCGGCACCTTCACCCAGACGCCGGACTGGTCGACCGGAGAGCCTGACTTCGACAACCCCAAGATCAGCGTCAACGCACGCCTGTTCGACGATTTCGACCTCGACGAGGTCGAGGTGGTCGTGATCGATGGCAAAAATCTCTGGTGACGGGCCGAAGATCGTTTTTTCCCCTCATCGAAAAATTGGCCGAAGCGCCGGGCAAATCCCCGGTGCTTGCCATTTGGTGTTCCGGTTTTCGCCGCAATTCGTGCTAGAAGCGCGTCTAATCAGTGGCCCGGCCGGCGAGTCGCGGCCGCAGCTTGGAGAGGGGTATCCCATGAAGAAGACAGTGCTCAGCCTGGTGGCCGTTGCCGTGCTGGCCAGCGCCTGCACCACCGATCCGTATACGGGCGAGCAGAAGGTTTCCAACACCGCGGGCGGCGCCGTTCTCGGCGGTCTCGCGGGTGCAGCACTTGGCACCTTGGCCGGCGGTAACGACCGTCGCAATGCCTTGATCGGCGCCGGCATCGGCGCGCTGGCCGGCGGTGCCATCGGCTCGGTGATGGATCAGAACGAGAATGCGCTGCGCCAGCAGCTGGAGGGCACCGGCGTCTCCGTCACCCGCGCCGGCAACCAGATCATCCTCAACATGCCGTCCGACGTGACGTTCAACACCGACCAGGACGCGGTGAAGGCGACCTTCTATCCGGTGCTGAATTCGGTGGCCCTGGTGCTCAAGAAGTACAACCAGACGACAGTCGACGTGTTCGGCCACACCGATTCCACCGGTGGCGCCCAGCACAATTTCGACCTGTCGCAGCGTCGCGCGCTTTCGGTCGCGAACTACCTGTCGGCGCAGGGTGTCGATTCCCGGCGCTTCGCCGTCACCGGTTTCGGTGCGACGCGCCCGGTTGCGCCCAACAACACCCCTGCCGGCCGCGCGCAGAACCGCCGCGTCGAAATCCAGCTCTCGCCGCTCACCTGAGGCAGGGCGATTCACGCATACAAAAACGGCCCCGTTTCGGGGCCGTTTTTGTCTGTCTCGATGGTGGGGCTTGAGCCGGTTTTCGTAGCGGCGCGATCAGACCTTCGCCACGATCTTCATGAAAGCCGGCATGTCGTCGCCGAAACCAACGGTGGCGTCGTTCTCTTCCTCGCGGCGGCGATGCGGACGCTGGTCGCGCTGCGGCCGGGGGTCGGGCCGCTGTTCCTTGCGGCCGGCGTTCTCGGTGCGGATCGCATCCTTGCGCGCGCGGCGCTCGTCATTTTCGACAGCCGGCGCATCCGCCACGGCCTGTTCTTCGGTGTTCTCGTTGGCGGCGCGCTTGTCGTCGCGCTTGCCCTTGCGGCGGTCGTCGCCATCCTTGCGGCCGGCGCGGCGCGGCGCGCCACGGCCGCGGCGCGGCGTTTCGCTATCGTCTTCCTTGACGACGAGGGTCGACATGTCGCCGTCATGCCATTCGATCTGTTTGCCGATCAGCTTCTCGATCGCGTCGACATATTTCCCGTCCGACTTGGTCACGATGGTGAAGGACTTGCCGGAACGGCCGGCACGGCCGGTGCGGCCGATGCGGTGGACGTAGTCCTCGGCATGGATCGGCACATCGTAGTTGAAGACGTGGCTGACATCGGGGATGTCGAGACCGCGCGCCGCGACGTCCGAGGCGACCAGCAGCTTCAGCTTGCCGTCGCGGAAGTTGGACAGCATGGTCATGCGGGCGCGCTGGTCCATGTCGCCATGCAGCGCACCGGCATTGAAATCGTATTTCACCAGCGAGCGGAACAGCTCCGAAACCTCGACCTTGCGGTTGCAGAAGATGATGGCGTTCTTCAAGCCGTCTTCTTCCTGCCGGATCAGATCGCGCAGCACCTCGCGTTTGTCCCACGGCTTCGAGCCGGACTTGACCAGGCGCTGGGTCACGGTGTCGGCGGTCGTGGCGGCCTTGGCAACCTCGACGCGGACCGGCGCGTGCAGGAACTTTTCCGTCAGCTTTGTGATCTCGGGCGGCATCGTCGCCGAGAAGAACAGCGTCTGGCGGGTGAACGGGATCATCTCGCAGATGCGCTCGATGTCGGGGATGAAGCCCATGTCGAGCATGCGGTCGGCCTCGTCGATGACGAGGATCTCGACACCATTCAGAAGCAGCTTCCCGCGCTCACGATGGTCAAGCAGGCGGCCAGGCGTGGCGATGAGAACGTCGGCACCGCGCTCCAGCTTCTTGTCCTGCTCGTCGAACGAGACGCCGCCGATGAGAAGCGCGATGTTGAGTTTATGGTTCTTGCCGTATTTGACGAAATTCTCTTCGACCTGCGCGGCGAGTTCGCGCGTCGGCTCCAGGATGAGCGTGCGCGGCATGCGGGCCCGGGCGCGGCCCTTTTCCAGGCGCGTCAGCATCGGCAACACGAAGGAAGCGGTCTTGCCGGTACCGGTCTGGGCGATGCCGAGCACGTCCTTGCCGGTCAGCGCGTGCGGGATCGCGCCGGCCTGGATTGGCGTCGGCTGTGTGTATCCGGCATCGGTGACGGCAGAGAGGACCTTTGGCGAGAGGCCGAGGTCGGAAAAAAGCAACGCTTCTTGAGCGGTCTGGGTGTCTGAGGACAAGTTTTGCTGTCTTTGGCTTGTATTGGGAGCGCGGCGGCTTCCGTCGCGGCAGACGCCCCGCGTCTGCGATATGCTGCACGGCGATAGGCGCAAGTCCGCGTTTTGTCAACACAAACGGGCCGGAAACCGCGCGATTGCGTGGGTCAACCTTAATGTGGGGCCGCGAAGCACGCCGTCAAGGCGGGCAGGACGCTCAATAGCGGAATTGTTCGGCGAGAATGCGCTCGTCCCAGGAATGGTTGGGATCGAACAGCAAAGTGGCGGTCGCGGTCAGCGATTCCCGCACCGTCACCGAGGTCACCGCCTTCACTTCCGTGTGGTCGGCGGCGGCGTTCACCGGACGTTTTTCCGCCTCGAGGATGTCGAAGCGCACCGTCGCCCGGTTGGAGAGCAGCGCGCCGCGCCAGCGCCGCGGCCGGAACGGGCTCACCGGCGTCAGCGCGAGCAGCGGCGCGTCGAGCGGCAGGATGGGGCCGTGGGCGGAGAGATTATAGGCGGTCGAGCCGGCCGGCGTGGCGATCATGACGCCGTCGCAGCTCAATTCCTCCAGCCTGACATGGTCGTCCACCGCGATCCGGATCTTGGCGGTCTGATAGGACTGGCGCCACAGCGCCACCTCGTTGATGGCAAGCGCCGAGACGGTCTCGCCATCGGCGCCGGTCGCCACCATTTCGAGCGGGCGGATGGTTTCGGGCACGGCCTTCGCGATGCGTTCGGGCAAGTTCTTCTCACGGAACTCGTTCATCAGGAAGCCGATCGTGCCGCGGTTCATGCCGAAGACGCGCTTGCCCGTGCTCATCGTGTCGCGCAGCGTCTGCAACAGGAAGCCGTCGCCGCCCAGCGCCACGATCGTATCGGCTTCGTCCACCGGAGCCTGGCCATAACGGGCTGACAGCCGCTCGAGCGCTGCCTTGGCGTCGTCGGTGTCGGAGGAAACGAAGGCGAGGCGGCTTGCGGTGTTCGTCATGGTCCCCGGCTGGCGATTGGTGATCCTCGGCATCGCCCGTCGCGGGGTAGCATGCGTGATGCGTGCCTGCAAAGGGTGTGACGCGGGCGGTGGTGACGATGTTGCCGCTCCCGGACCAGAACCGCGGCATCGCGACCCTGCCGAAAACATGGTTAAAACCTGTCTTAATTTTTCGGAAATTTGCTTTGGTCATGCTAAGGACAGCAATCGGGAGGCGGGGGCCACATTTTCGAGAGCTGCGCTTTGCCCTTGTCACGCCTGATGATCCTGTTCCTGATGCTCGGCTCGTTTGCCGTCATGTTCTCAATCGTCGTCAGGGCTTCGGACCAGATGAATGAACCCGTCGTCTCGAAATGCAGCGGCATCCTGATGCCGTGCCTGAACAAGCGCTGAAAAGGCAGTCGGGAAGGGTCGAAACCACGGGATTCGCGAGGGCGGTAGCCCGTCGCTCCATCGGAGCGGCAAGCGAAACAAGCTGAAGTGGGATCGGGAATGGCGCACCTCTCCGGCGCAGGATCGAACCCGCGGGATTCGCAAGGACGACTGTCCGTCGGCCCAACAGGCCGCCCCATCGGAGCGGTGAGCGAAGCGAACTCGCGTGAGATAGAGAAAATGGTGCCCCCGGACGGGATCGAACCGCCGACCTTCGGTTTACAAAACCGCTGCTCTACCAGCTGAGCTACAAGGGCACGGCGCTCCGGTTAGCATATTTGCCGTTCCAGTAAAGATATTTGTCGACGCCGCGCGTGTCGAGATTTGGGCATTTGCCGCCACCGGCATGAAATCGGCGGGCTCCATGCCTATATCCTTTGCTGGCGCTCCTCGTGGGCGTCGTTGCGCGGGGATTGGTGATGCTCCGGATCGTCTTTGTCGTCCTGATCGTGCTGGCCGTGTGGGTGCTGGTCATGAAGCTGTACAACGCCGTCAAGGGGGCGAATGTCGACTGGACCGGCGTCAGCTTCGTCATCGGTTTCATCGTCCTGGCATTCTGGCTGCGCCACGTCACCGGCATTGGCTGAGGACGACGGTCAGTCCGGCGCGCTGCCGCCGATCATCTTGGTCACCTCCGCCGCCGCGTCGCGCACCAGGGGGCCGATCTCGGCCAGGCGGTCCGGCGTGACCCGAGCGGTCGGTCCCGACACTGAAACACCGCCGACCGGCTCGCCGAACTCGTTGAAAATGGCGGCCGCGACGCAACGCATGCCGAGGTTGCGCTCTTCGTCGTCGACCGACCAGCCGCGTTCGCGGATCGTCTTCAGGTCGAGCGCCAGCGCGGGCAGGGTGGACAAGGTCTTGCCGGTGAAGGCCTCGAGCCCGGCCTTGCGGCTGATGGCGGCGACGCGGTCGCCGTCGAGATAGGCCAGCACCGCCTTGCCGATACCCGACGCATGGAACGGGCTGCGCGTGCCCGGCCTGAAGAAGGCGCGGATCGCCTGATGCGTCTCGACCTGGCTGACGAAAACCACGCAATCATCCTCGGCAAGACCGAGATTGGCGGTTTCGCCGGTCCTTTCCATCAATTCCTGCATGACGATGCGGGCGCGGTCGACCAGCTTGCGGCGACGCAGGAAGGCGGCGCCCATGCGATAGGTCTCGACCCCGATCGACCAGAGCTGGTCGCTCTTGTCGAACTCGACCATGCCATGCGCCTCCAGCGTGGTCAGCATGCGATAGGCGGTGGAGGCGGCGATACCCGACGCATTGGCGATCTCGGAGAGCGACAGGCCGCTGCCTTCCGCGACGATGGCGAGGATGCGCAGCGCGCGGTCCAGGGATTGCACCTGCGCCGCATCCGACGGGGCATTGAAGGCGCGCGGACGGCCGCGCTGGCGTTTTTCGGTCGGTTCCATGCCGGCATTGTCACCGTTATCGGCCGAACTTCAATAAAAAAGTTTTTCATATCGTGGCGAGGATAATTATCTGGAAAACGAATAATCGTTTAGAAACAATTAGTAGTCGAAGAAATTGAAAAATGAAAAAATATTCTGGAAAAATTGAAAAATAGCCTCGGCGCTGGCAGACTCCGGTCATTCGAACATCACTCGGTTTGGAGGGCTTACACATGGCCAGGATGCGCGCCGTCGATGCGGCTGTTCTCGTTCTCGAGAAGGAGGGGATCTCCTGCGGTTTCGGCGTGCCCGGCGCCGCCATCAATCCGTTCTATTCGGCGCTGAAAGCGAGGGGCACCATTCGCCATGTGCTGGCCCGCCACGTCGAGGCCGCCTCGCATATGGCGGAAGGCTACACCCGCGCCAAATCAGGCAATATCGGCCTGTGCATCGGCACCTCCGGCCCGGCCGGCACCGACATGATCACCGGCCTCTATTCGGCTTCGGCGGATTCCATTCCGATCCTTTGCATCACCGGCCAGGCGCCGCGTGCCCGCCTCACCAAGGAAGATTTCCAGGCCGTCGACATCGCGGCGATCGCAGCACCCGTCGCCAAATGGGCGGTCACCGTCATGGAGCCTTATCTGGTTCCGATGACGCTGCAGAAGGCGTTTTATTTGATGCGTACGGGCCGTCCGGGCCCGGTCCTGGTCGACTTGCCGATCGACGTTCAGCTTGCAGAGATCGAGTTCGACATCGACGCCTATGAACCGATGACGGTCGCCAAGCCGGCCCTGACCCGCGGCCAGGCCGAAAAGGCGCTGGCCATGCTGAACAAGGCCGAGAAGCCGCTGATCGTCGCCGGTGGCGGCATCATCAACGCCGACGCTTCCGACCTGCTCATCGAATTCGCCGAGATCACCGGCGTTCCGGTCGTACCCACGCTGATGGGCTGGGGCGCGATCCCGGACGATCACCGCCTGATGGCCGGCATGTGCGGCCTGCAGACCTCGCGCCGCTACGGCAACGCGACCATGCTGGAGGCCGATTTCGTCTTCGGCATCGGCAATCGCTGGGCCAATCGCCACACCGGCTCGGTCGATGTCTACACCAAGGGCAAGAAGTTCATCCACATCGACATCGAACCGACCCAGATCGGCCGCGTCTTCGCGCCGGACCTTGGCCTGGTCTCCGATGCGGGCGCGGCGCTGAAAGCGCTGCTCGACGTCGCCACCGAGTGGAAGACGGCCGGCAAGCTGCGCGACTGGTCGGGCTGGGCGAAGGAATGCCAGGCTCGCAAGAAGACCATGAAGCGCAAGACGCATTTCGACCAGGTGCCGCTGAAGCCGCAGCGCGTCTACGAGGAGATGAACAAGGCGTTCCCGCGCGACACCACCTACGTCACCACGATCGGGCTCAGCCAGATCGCTGGCGCGCAGTTCTTGCATGTCTACAAGCCGCGCAACTGGATCAATTGCGGCCAGGCCGGCCCGCTCGGCTGGACTTTGCCCGCGGCCCTTGGCGTCCGCGCTGCCAACCCCGACGCCTATATCGTCGCGCTGTCGGGCGACTACGACTTCCAGTTCATGATCGAGGAGCTGGCCGCCGGTGCCCAGCACAAGCTGCCCTACATCCACGTCGTCGTGAACAACGCCTATCTCGGCCTTATTCGCCAGGCACAGCGCGGCTTCCAGATGGACTTCGAGGTCTCGCTTGCCTTCGAAAACCAGAACAGGAAGGATGATCCGCAGGCGGGCTACGGCGTCGACCATGTCGCGGTTGCAGAGGCGATGGGCTGCAAGGCGGTTCGTGTCTCGAAACCGGAAGAATTCGCCGGCGCCTTCAAGGAGGCGGAGCGGCTGATGCAGGAACATCAGGTTCCGGTCGTGCTGGAATTCATCCTGGAGCGTGTCACCAACATCTCCATGGGCACCGAGATCAACAACATCACCGAGTTCGAGGACCTCGCCGAGAAGAACGAAGACGCCCCCACCGCGATCGTGCTGCTCGATTGAATCAGTTTCTCAACGCGTTGACTCAAATTCCAAGGAAGTTCCGCTATGCCACGGTTTTCAGCCAATCTTTCGATGCTCTTCAACGAGCACGAATTCCTCGATCGCTTCGATGCGGCGGCTCGCGCCGGCTTCAAGGGTGTCGAATACATCGCCCCTTATGACCATGCGCCGGAGGCGGTCGCCGCGCGCCTGAAGAAGAACGGCCTGACCCAGGTCCTGTTCAACCTGCCGCCGGGCGACTGGGCCAAGGGCGAGCGCGGCATCGCCGTTCTCCCCGAGCGCATCCACGAATTCCGCCAGGGCGTGGCCAAGGCCATCACCTACGCCCATGCGCTGGGCTGCGAGCAGATAAACTGCCTGGCCGGCATCGCCCCGGCTGGCGTCGCTTCCCAGGCACTGGAGAACGTTTTTGTCGAAAACCTCGGCTTCGCCGCCGAGAAGCTGGAGCAGGCCGGCATCAAGCTTTTGATCGAACCGATCAACACGCACGACATTCCGGGCTTCTTCCTGACCAACACCAGACAGGCGCTCGACATCATCGCGCGCGTCAATTCGAAGAACCTCTATCTGCAATACGACATCTACCACATGCAGGTCATGGAGGGGGATCTCGCCCGGACCATCGAGGCCAATCTCGGCCGCATCGCGCATATCCAGCTGGCGGACAATCCCGGACGCAACGAGCCGGGGACGGGCGAGATCAACTATCCCTTCCTCTACGACCACATCGACCGCATCGGCTATTCGGGCTGGATCGGCGCTGAATACAAGCCGAAGGCCGGCACCGAGGCAGGCCTCGGCTGGTTCAAGCCATTCGCCGGCAAGGGCAGCGCAGCGGCCTGACCGGGTTCACGGATATTCCCCTCGCTGGCACGGCGCGAGCCTGACAGCCGCGAGAACGACCGACATCGAAAGGAAAATGACAATGGAAAAGATCGGTTTCATCGGCCTCGGCATCATGGGCGCGCCGATGGCGGGACACCTGCTCGACGCGGGCTACGAAGTGGTCACGACCGATCACTTCGCCAAGCCGTCGGCCGAGCTTTCGGCCAAGGGCATCAAGGTCGTCACCGGCAATGACGCGGTGGCGCGCGCGGCCGACATCATCATCGTGATGGTTCCCGACACGCCGCAGGTCGAGGAGGTTCTGTTCAGCGCCAAGGGCGTCGCCGAAGGCTTGTCGAAGGGCAAGCTCGTTGTCGACATGAGCTCGATCTCGCCGATCTTCACCAAGGAATTCGCCGCCAAGGTCAAGACGACGGGTGCCGATTATCTCGATGCGCCGGTGTCGGGTGGCGAAGTCGGCGCCAAGGCTGCTTCGCTTGCCATCATGGTTGGCGGGGAGGAAGCCTCGTTCGAGCGCGCCAAGCCGATCTTCGAGCGGCTGGGCAAAAACATCACGCTGGTCGGCCCGAACGGCTCCGGTCAGACCGCCAAGGTGGCCAACCAGATCATCGTCGCGCTGACCATCGAGGCCGTCGCCGAAGCGCTGGTGTTCGCCTCCAAGGCCGGTGCCGATCCGGCCAGGGTGCGGCAGGCGCTGATGGGCGGGCTCGCCAATTCGCGCATCCTCGAAGTGCATGGCGATCGCATGGTCAAGCGCACCTTCGCGCCGGGCTTCCGCATCGAACTGCACCAGAAGGACCTGAACTTGGCGCTGGAGGGCGCGAAGTCGCTCGGCGTCGCGCTTCCGAACACATCGACCACGCAGCAGCTGTTCAATTCCTGCGCGGCCAATGGCGACGCCAGGGACGACCACTCCGGCCTCGTCAAGGCGCTGGAGCGCATGGCCGGCCACGAGGTGGCTTAGGACTAAGGGAACCTCTCCCCTGAGCGCATCCTTCTCGGGTGCGCTCCGTTTTGAGGTCCGCCGCAATACGTCTCCCTGCCTTGGGTCGTGCCTGGGGGAGACGGTGCCCCCGGCGGTGCAGGAGAGCAGGGTTCCCGATTGCGGTTCACCTTGGGAGTGGCGGACCGCCTCTTGATCCACCTCGTTTTGCCTTGCGGCGGGCGAGGTGGATCAAACCGATCTCGATGCGGTATCGGCGTGCCGCCAATCAGGCCGCCAGATGCTCGCAGCCGATTTCCGTTCAGGCGCAAGCCCTTGCCCTCGTTTCCCAACGCGAGGGCATTCTTTTTGGCGAGGCGATGTTTGCTCAGCCGAGAAAGCGCCGCACCGCGTAGAGCGCAACCGCCGCCGCGTTGGAGACATTGAGCGAGCGGATGACGCCCGGCATGTCGAGCCTGGCCAGCGCCGTCACCGTCTCGCGGGTCTTCTGGCGCAGGCCTTTTCCTTCCGCGCCCAGCACCAGCGCGATCTTCTCGCCCGAGAAAGTTTTTTCGAGCTCCGCCGCTCCGTCCGAATCGAGGCCGATCGTCTGGAAACCGGCCGCGTGCAGTTCGCCGATGGCGTCGGCCAGGTTCTTCACCTCGATATGGTCGATATGCTCCAGCGCGCCGGAGGCGGATTTGGCCAAAACGCCGCTTTCCTGCGGGCTGTGGCGCGCGGTGGTGATCAGCGCGCCGGCGCCGAAGGCCACGGCCGAGCGCAGTATAGCGCCGACATTGTGCGGGTCGGTCACCTGGTCGAGCACCAGCACCAGCCTGGTGTCGCCAAGCGCATCGAGCCGCTTCGGCTTGAGCGGCTCGGCCTCGATCAGCACGCCCTGGTGCACGGCGTCGGAGCCGGTCACCTTGTCGATCTCGCGCGGCTCGACCAGTTCGGCCTTGAAGGGCAGGGCGGCGATGTCGGCGATGCCCAGCCGCTCCAGCGCGTTGCGTGTCACCAGCATGGAGCGGATGCGGCGGCCGGGATTGTCGAGCGCGGCGCGCACCGTGTGCAGCCCGTAGAGCCTGACCAGCCCGTTGGCCGCGGCTTCACCGGGCCCGACCTTAGGACGCGGCCGGAAGGCGGGCGCGCCGCCGCTCTTTTCGTCGCGATGCGCGCGCCGCAGCTTGGCGTAGTGCGTGTCTTTGGCGGTGCCGGTTTTCTTATCGTCTGTCATGGGGCCTCTATAGCGGTAGTGGCGGCCTTTGCCCATATTTCGATGGTGTTCGGCCGGCTAACTGCACAAGACAGATGCGCAAGCCAAAACTTGCCATGAAAAACAATCACAGTGCGGTTGACACATAAGGTACCAGCCGCCATAAGGCACCCGGTTTCCGGCCCGGTATCGGGCAGGCCGGCTCCTTCAACGGAGCATGGCAACGGTTACGGGAGAATGTCCCGAGCGGCAAAGGGGGCGGACTGTAAATCCGCTGGCTACGCCTTCGTAGGTTCGAGTCCTACTTCTCCCACCACTCTTTCCTTTAAGGAATTTCGCTTGACGACCACGCCGCGCCCGACTGCGGCGCAGCGACGAAATTTCTCGCGGAACGGGCTTTTAGAACGCCGCCATCTCATCTATGGATGCGGACGCGGCGCGGGTGTAGCTCAATGGTAGAGCAGCAGCCTTCCAAGCTGAATACGAGGGTTCGATTCCCTTCACCCGCTCCAAATCTCCCATGGAAATCAGCGCTATTTTGCGATTTGGCTCGCTGAGCTGGTCACTGCCGTTTCACGGACGTACCACTGCCTGAGATTCGACCTTGCAGCCGCTGCGGCGCGATTTCCTTTAGGCTGTTGTCGTGGAGATATCGCTGCGCAATGACGGTGTTTTGAACAAATGCTGAGCGGGAGGATATGTCTCGGCGCGTGGCGCCTGGCTCTGTTTTTGCCAGGCGACGGAACGGTTCGGATCGGTCTGGCGGAAATGTCAGCCGCGGCTATCCGCAACGGCCCGCAACACCTTCTGTCCAAGGTCATTTGCCTGGGCGCAGCGTTCAATCCGGTAGACGGCCGCCGGTGGGATGTTGCGGAGGGTGCGGCCGATATGCACCGCCCTTAGATTGAGCGGTTTGAGGATGCGGTCGGGTACGGGGCAGCGCGGACCGTAGGTGAATTGATAAAAGGCACCGCCAGGCTTCAGATAGGTAAAGGCGCCGGAAAGGATGGCGATGACCTTGTGGGTGGGCATCGACAGAAGCGGCAGGCCGCTGATGACGGCGCCGACGTCGGGCCGCGAGAACAGGCCGGCCCTGCCGAGATCGGCGGCATCCATGTTCACGACGCGCGCGTCGGGGAAACGGTGCTGGAGCAGCGTGGCGAACTCCGCGCCATATTCGATGAGCGTCAGATCGCGCTGCTGCAACCCGCAGGCAATGAGGGCGCGGGTGAAAGCGCCGGTGCCCGGCCCTAATTCGATAACCGGTCCGCTCCCTGAGGTGAGTTCCTTGGTCATCAGCCTGGCCAAGGCCGGGCTGGATGGCGCGACGGCGGCGACGCGCAAGGGTGCGGTAAGCCAGGCGCGAAGAAAGGTGATGATGTCGGACTGAAACATGGTGATCGGCTCTGCGGGTCTGAGGGGGTTCCAGACCCTCGTCGCAAGCCGCTCTGGCATCTGCATTGCACGGCGACGTCATGTTGCCGCAAGGTTCAGGGCTTACGGGCCAGGAGCTTCTCGGGATGTTTTGGCGGTTTGCCCGAGCGAGCCGACGCTCCAGGCACCATCTTGCGCCGCGGTCACAAGCGCGCTGCCGGCAAGCAGTCGATCCATGATTGTTGGGGCCGCGCCTTGGCGATCGGGTCCACCAAGCGGCTTTGAGAAGGACAATCATGCGGCTGCTTTTGGTGGAGGATGAGCCGGAATTCGCCTCGGCCCTTTGCGCGGCGCTGAAGAAACACGACATGATCGTCGACCGTGCACTGACCGTCGCACAGGCGATGGACATAGCCATGGCAGGCGTTCACGGCGCCGTCCTGCTCGACAGGCGCCTGCCCGACGGCGACGGCCTCTCCCTCATTCCGTTGCTCAGGGGGCATGGCAAGACCATGCCGGTTATCGTGCTGACGGCGCGCGGCAACCTCGCCGAACGCATCGCCGGCCTGGACGGCGGCGCCGACGACTACCTGGCCAAGCCCTTCGCCCTGGAGGAATTGCTGGCCCGGTTGCGCGCCGTCCTCAGGCGACCGGGTCACGTTCAGCCCGACACGCTCGGGCTTGGGCGGCTGACGCTCGACGTCGACCAGCGCGACGTGCGCGTCGACGGCATGCCGCTGGATTTGCCGCGCCGTGAGCTTTTGGTGCTGGAGGCCCTGATGCGCCGCATGGGGCGCATGGTGCCCCGCCCGGCATTGATGGAGGCGGTATTCGGCCTGGACGACGATATCCAGGCCAACACTCTGGACACCCACATCTCCCGTCTGCGCCGCAAGCTGCTCGACGCCGAGGCGGGCGTTGTCGTCAATGGCATCCGCGGCGTCGGTTATGTGCTGCGAGAAGTTCCATGATCACTGCCGAGCGAATTCCAAGCGCCATACAAGGCATTAAGGAAAACATCTCCGGTCATATCGGGCGGCAGATCAGGCGGCAAAGCGGCCGATCCGCGAGACCGGTCCGCACGCTGAAGCGACAATTGATCGTGCGCTTGCTGACACTGCAGGCAACCATCTTGCTTGCGGTCATGGCCGTGCTTTTCTGGTCGGGCAATCTCTTCGACTTCAAATCCCCCGACAACACCATCGAAATTCTCGGCCCCGCTGTGGAACGCGCGCCCGGCGGCGCGCTGAAACTGCGGCAAACGGCCGACATCATCGCTCTGCGAACCGCGATACCCGATTTGTGGTTTGTCATTCACGACCGGCGGGGTGATCGCCTTGTCGAAGGCGTCGTTCCGCCGCAATTCAGCGCCATCGGCGATGCGCTCGACGATATCGGCCAGGCAAGGCTTGGCTGGAACATATGGGACCCGGCCGATCTGCCGACGGCACGGGTTCGCTGGATCGACACGGCCGCCGGCGAGGTCCAGATCATGACCGGCTCGGCAGCGGCGGCGCCTGCGCACATAATCGTCTTAGGCATTTCGCTGGTGTTTCTGAAGCTCGTCGTGCCGATCATGATCATCATCGCGGTCGGCGTTCTTGTTGCCACCCCGATTGTGGTGCGTGGTGCGCTTGCCGGGCTGAGCGATGCGGCAAAACAGGCTGCAAGCATCGATATCGACCGCCACGCCACGCGCCTTTCAGTGGACAACGCCCCCTCGGAGGTGCTCGCCCTGATCAAGGCCATCAACGATGCGCTGGGCAGGCTCGACGAGGGCTATGAACGCCACCAGCGTTTCCTGGCGGATGCCGCACATGAACTGCGCACGCCGGTCGCCATTTTGAGCATGCGCGTCGCGGCCCTGCCGACCGGTTCGGAAAAGGCGCGGCTGGGCGAAGATGTTGCGCGATTGGCGACCCTGACCGAACAACTCCTCGACCTGCAGCGCCTCGACAAGCAGGCCGACCGTTTCGCGCCTGTCGATCTCGTCGCTATCGGTCGGCAGGTCCTGCTCGACATGGGCCCGCTCGGCTTTTCGGCGGGCTATGAGATGGAGTTCCACACCGATATCGAACACGCCGTCGTTTCGGGCGACCAGCTTGCATTGGAACGGGCGCTGACCAACTTGCTGCAAAACGCCATCGACTATGGCGGCAGACGCGGCACCATTACAGTGCAGATATCGGCTCCAGCGACAATCGAAGTGCGTGATCAAGGCGCCGGCATTCCGTCAAACGATCGCGAGCGGGTATTCGAGCCGTTCCACAGATTGCAGCCACACGGTCAGGGGACCGGCCTGGGCCTCAACCTCGTCAAGGCGATCGTCGAACTGCATGGCGGGCGCGTGATGGTAGCCGACGCTCTGGCGAAGGGAGCCTGCCTGCGCATGATTTTCCCGCCAGTTTCCAGGTGCCCGGAACGTCAAAGCGATAGTTAGCGAGAAGCACCGGCGGAATGCCGGCTTCGCGATCCGGACGAAATACGGGCGCCGTAGCGCCCGTTTCAATGGTCAAGAATTGTCCGGCCTCAGTTGCCGAACAGAGATTCCAGCTGGTTGCGCGACGGCACCTGACCGTTCGGGGTGAGCTTGTCGACGACGCCCGGCAGGGCGGTGGACAATTGTTTCAGCAATTCCTGCTCGTCCATGCCGGTGCGGGCGGCGATCTCTTTGATGACCTGCGGCCCCAGCGCCTGGCCGAGATCATTGGCGTTGATCGACTGGTTCTGCCCGGTGCCGACCCAGGAATCGGCGGTCTGGCCGTGCCCGGCGTCCTTCAGCTTGTCGAGCAAGCCGCCAAGCCCGCCGAGCAGCCCGCCGTCGGAGGCGCCGCCCGCCGGGGCGGGGGCAGCCTGTTGCTGTGAGGAAGAGCCGCCGCCGCTGAGCATTTTCCCGACCAGCAGGGCGCCCAATGCGATCATCAGGGGCTTGGTGATATTGCCGCCCGGAACGGCGTTGTCGAACAGTCCCATCGTGGATCTCCGTTGTGAACGTTACCCGGCCCGCCCTGACAATTGCCCGTCCGCCGCCGAAATTCAAGGCCAGCTTGAGCTTTGCCGCGTCCTATGGAAATGTCTCGGTGCCTGGGGGCGAATGGAGCAACGCAATGGGAATCATCAGCTGGATTATCCTCGGCGTGGTCGCCGGTTTCATCGGCAGCAAGATCGTCAATAAGAGTGGTCAGGGCTTCCTGATGGATATCGTGCTCGGCGTTGTCGGCGCGGTCGTCGGCGGCGTCATCTTCAGCGCGTTCGGCGCGGCGGGGGTCACCGGCCTCAATATCTACAGCCTGATCGTGGCCGTGATCGGCGCTGTCGTTGTGTTGTGGGCATATCACGCCATCAGTGGCCGCAGCGCCTGACGCTGTAGCCGCCGTCAATTCCGAAGCGTTTCGGGCGCCGCGGGCATGGTCCGCGGCGCGCTTTCTCGATTTGCACCGAGCGTTTTTGGGCAATCGTCAGTTGCCCCAGATGCCCTGTCCGTAACCGGCATCCGGTATCTTAAACGGATCCCTGTCGGTCGGCGAAACGCGCGGCGTGGCATACATCTGGCTGGTGGACGCGGTCGTCGAGGTGTCGACCTGCTCGACGGCCTGCTGTTTGTGCGGACGCGGCTTCTGGTTCGCGGCGAAGGCGCTGCCGGAGGCCGCAACGACAAGGGCAGCGGCGATGAGGACGATCTTCTTCATGGGATACTCCTTTTTGCCAGACAACGGCTGCACCCGGATGGATCGCACCGTTCGGTAAGACGGAGATGGGGCGGGGTCGGCAGCGCTTCCAATCACAAGAACCTCGCGCCCGGTCACGAGATCGTTGGTTGGCTGTGAGCGTTTCGGCAGGTTTCGCAAGGGGACGACATACCCTTGCGCGCTAGGTGAAAATTCCTACATGTACGGAAATCCACAGCACTGAACCTGCCCACGTCGCTGGCGGCATCCAGACGGGGTCCGGACGCCGGCCACAAGAGGCTTGTGTTTTTGGACCTTTGTCGCTAATCGCCGCGCATCCGACTGAACGTAGGTCCAGGCCGTCCAAGGAAAGAGACTATGGCAAAAGGTAAATTCGAGCGTACGAAGCCTCATGTGAACATTGGCACGATTGGTCACGTTGACCACGGCAAGACGTCGCTGACGGCGGCGATCACGAAGTATTTTGGCGAATACCGCCCGTACGACCAGATTGACGCGGCTCCGGAAGAGAAGGCGCGCGGCATCACGATCTCGACGGCGCACGTCGAATACGAGACGCCGGCCCGCCACTACGCCCACGTCGACTGCCCCGGCCACGCCGACTATGTGAAGAACATGATCACCGGCGCTGCCCAGATGGACGGCGCGATCCTGGTCGTTTCGGCCGCCGACGGCCCGATGCCGCAGACCCGCGAGCACATCCTGCTCGCCCGTCAGGTCGGCGTTCCGGCGATCGTTGTGTTCCTGAACAAGGTCGACCAGGTCGACGACGCCGAGCTTCTCGAGCTGGTCGAGCTGGAAGTGCGCGAGCTTCTGTCGAAGTACGAGTTCCCGGGCGACGACATTCCGATCGTCAAGGGTTCGGCTCTGGCTGCTCTCGAGGACAGCAACAAGGAGATCGGCGAGAACGCGGTTCGCAAGCTGATGGAAGAGGTCGACGCCTACATCCCGACGCCTGAGCGTCCGATCGACAAGCCGTTCCTGATGCCGATCGAGGACGTGTTCTCGATCTCGGGCCGCGGCACGGTCGTGACCGGTCGCGTCGAGCGCGGCATCGTCAAGGTTGGCGAGGAGCTGGAAATCGTCGGCATCCGTCCGACCTCGAAGACGACCTGCACGGGCGTCGAGATGTTCCGCAAGCTGCTCGACCAGGGCCAGGCCGGCGACAACATCGGCGCGCTGCTGCGCGGCGTTGACCGTGAAGGCGTCGAGCGCGGCCAGGTTCTGGCCAAGCCCGGCACCGTGAAGCCGCACAAGAAGTTCAAGGCAGAAGCCTACATCCTGACCAAGGAAGAGGGCGGCCGTCATACGCCGTTCTTCACCAACTACCGTCCGCAGTTCTACTTCCGCACGACGGACGTGACCGGCATCGTGACGCTGCCGGCTGGTACGGAGATGGTTATGCCTGGCGACAACATCACCGTTGACGTCGAGCTGATCGTGCCGATCGCCATGGAAGAGAAGCTGCGCTTCGCTATCCGTGAAGGCGGCCGCACGGTTGGTGCAGGAATTGTTGCTTCGATCGTCGAGTAATCGGCGTTTCAATTGACCAATCGAAAGGGCGGCCTTCGGGTCGCCCTTTTGTTTTGGGATGGCGATTGTTCAATTGGGAATGGAGGGCTTTGCTGCCCGTCCGGCCAGCTTGCGTCCTTGTCTCCATTCCGGGACAGTCGTCGCTCGAACAATCGAGGGAAACGACGGACATGGCCGCGGATGTACCCACACTTTACGATTGGGCCGGCGGGTCCGAAAACCTCAACCGCCTGACTGCCACCTTTTATGCCAAGGTGGCGAAGGACCCTGTCGTCGGCCCGGTGTTCAAGGCGATGTCGTCGGATCACCCCGCCCATGTCGCGGCCTTCATCGGCGAGGTGTTCGGCGGGCCGAAGACCTATTCCGAACAGCATGGCGGCCATCGTGAAATGGTGATGCACCATCTCGACAGGCATCTGACCGAGGAGCAGCGCCGCCGCTGGATCAGCCTGTTGATGGACGCCGCCGACGAGGTCGGTCTGCCCGACGATCCGGAATTCCGCTCCGCCTTCGCCGCCTATATCGAGTGGGGCTCGCGCCTCGCCAGGATGAACTCCACGCTCGGCGCCACCTGCGATCCCGAGCAGGAACCGATGCCGCAATGGGGTTGGGGCGTGCCGGGTGGGCCCTACACGCCGCCCGCCAAAAGTTGAGAGCGAGGCGAAGCCGGGAGCCTTCGTGCCCGCAGCAATTGCTGCGCCGGCATCGACGCGCAATAGGCTGGCATCAACGCGCAAACGGCTCTTTACAGACGGCGCGGAAGCTTCTAGGAAGCGCCTGCCGCGCAGATGATGCGCAGCAATTTGTAGGGGTATAGCTCAGTTGGTAGAGCGGCGGTCTCCAAAACCGCAGGTCGCGGGTTCGAGCCCTGCTGCCCCTGCCAGTCTCCCGAAATTCCCGGAAGCGCAGGCCTTGAAACAGGCGTAAGCCTTGCCATATGAGCGTTTCTCGGGCATAAGGGCCCCATAGCCGGGACGGAACGACTGGATGGTTCCGATGCGGCGTTTGGTCATAAAGCGGAAGCTTGCCACTTGCGTGGATCAAGAATCGGTTTTATGTAGACATGACAGACACGCGACGCGTGGAGCTGGGAAGCCGGCTTTGCGCGTCTGATTTGCATGGATCGAAGGCCTGCTGATTCGGCTTGGAATTCGATCCGGCGGTACGTCCCGGCCGGCGGGATCATCCAGGAGATCCGGTCAACGGGTCTTGAAAGCAGAGCGGACATGGCGTCGAAGACATCCAATCCTTTCGTCTTCCTTCAGCAGGTGCGGGCGGAAACCGCCAAGGTCACTTGGCCTTCCAGGCGCGAAACGGTGATTTCGACGGTCATGGTTCTGGCCTTCGCTGCGATCGCCATGATCTTCTTCTTTGCTGCCGATCAGATCATGGGTCTGGCGGTCGAGATGATCCTCGGCATCGGCAAATAAGACCACCAGGACAGGGAATTCATAGATGACTGCGCGGTGGTACATCGTTCACGCTTATTCGAACTTCGAAAAGAAGGTCGCTGAAGACATCGAAAACAAGGCCAAGCAGAAGGGCCTGTCGGAGAGGATCGAGCAGATCGTCGTGCCGACCGAGAAGGTCGTCGAGGTTCGACGCGGCAAGAAGGTGGACGCCGAGCGCAAGTTCTTCCCGGGCTACGTGCTGATGAAGGCCGAGCTCAACGACGCGGTCATCTCGCTGGTGAAGAACACGCCGCGCGTCACGGGTTTCCTCGGTGAAGACAAGCATACGGCCAAGCCGATGCACATCACCGACAAGGAAGCCGAGCGCATTCTGCACCAGGTGCAGGAAGGCGTCGAAAGGCCGAAGCCGTCGGTTACCTTCGAGATCGGCGAGCAGGTGCGCGTTTCGGACGGGCCATTCGCCTCGTTCAACGGTTTCGTCCAGGAAGTGGACGAAGAGCGCGCCCGCCTCAAGGTGGAAGTTTCGATCTTCGGGCGCGCTGTGCCTGTCGATCTGGAATTCGGTCAGGTCGAAAAGGGCTGATCCGGATTTCCGCTCCTCGATAAGAGGGGCGGAGGGCGGTGCCATTGGCGTCGCCATGAGCGGTGGGAGGCAAGCGCGGCTTAGCCGGTCGCGTGAACCGAACCACCAGGCTGCAACCGCCGGTGTTCTCTTGTTCTGAAGAGGCCGGCATGACTGAAGGCAGGAAAGAGTATGGCTAAGAAAGTAGCGGGCCAGCTCAAGCTCCAGGTTGCCGCGGGTTCTGCGACTCCGTCGCCCCCGATCGGCCCGGCGCTTGGTCAGCGTGGCATCAACATCATGGAATTCTGCAAGGCGTTCAACGCGCAGACCCAGGAACTCGAGAAGGGATCTCCGATCCCGGTCGTCATCACCTATTACCAGGACAAGTCGTTCACCTTCGTCATGAAGACGCCGCCGGTGAGCTACTTCCTGAAGAAGGCCGCCAACCTGAAGTCGGGCTCGAAGGAGCCGGGCAAGGTCAAGGCCGGCACGATCGCCCGCGACAAGGTGCGCGAGATCGCCGAGAAGAAGATGAAGGACCTGAACGCCAACGACGTGGAAGCAGCAATGCGCATGGTCGAAGGTTCCGCCCGTTCGATGGGCCTGGAAGTGGTGGGCTAAGACGATGGCAAAGATTGCAAAGCGTGTAGCCAAGACCCGCGAAGGCATCGACCCGAACAAGGCCTATGCCCTGGGCGAGGCCCTCAAGATCCTCAAGGATCGTTCGAAGGTGAAGTTCGACGAGACCGTCGAGATCGCCATGAACCTCGGCGTCGACCCGCGCCATGCCGACCAGATGGTCCGCGGCGTGGTCAACCTGCCGAACGGCACCGGCAAGAACGTCCGCGTCGCCGTGTTCGCGCGTGGCGACAAGGCTGACGAAGCCAAGGCCGCCGGCGCCGATCTGGTTGGCGCCGAAGAACTGGTCGACATCGTCCAGAAGGGCACGATCGATTTCGATCGCTGCATCGCCACCCCGGACATGATGCCGCTCGTCGGCCGTCTGGGTAAGGTGCTCGGCCCGCGCGGCATGATGCCGAACCCGAAGGTCGGCACCGTGACCACCGATGTCGCCGCCGCCGTCAAGGCGTCGAAGGGCGGCGCGGTCGAGTTCCGCGTCGAGAAGGCTGGCATCATCCACGCCGGCATCGGCAAGGTCTCGTTCGAGGTCAAGGCTCTGGAAGAGAACATCCGCGCCTTCGCCGATGCGGTCACCAAGGCCAAGCCGACGGGCGCCAAGGGCAACTACGTCAAGAAGGTGTCGGTCACCTCGACGATGGGCCCGGGCCTCAAGCTGGACGTCGCGACGCTCGCGGCTTCCTGAGACGATTGATCGAGGATCGGCCTTTAGCGGGCTGATCCTCCTGAAGAATTCCGGGCTCCGCGCAAGCGGGTCCCGGATGCCGGAAATCGAAAGAGATCCGGCATCCTGTCCGAGATTGCAGGCGGCCTAGTCCCGAAAGGGCGGACCTTAATCATACGGCCTGCATGAGACGGGGTAGGACCAGACAACGGAGCCTCTGCTCCAATGGAAGGTTCGAACCGTGTTTGCCTTTTGTCTGCGCATCGCGCCGGGGAAACCTGTCGGGTGTGGCGAAAGGGGGCAGGATCCTCGAGCGCCGTTCGGGAGATCTGGAATTTCTGGATAGCCCGCCCGGCAAAAGGCAACCCGACTGCTTTCCCGCAAATGGGGAGGTGGTCAACTGGAGATAGGCAGTGGACAGAGCGGAAAAACGCGAACTCGTCACGGGCCTGAACGACGCCTTCAAGGGCGCCGGTTCAGTCGTCGTGGCCCACTATGCCGGTATCACCGTCGCGCAAATGAACGATCTTCGCACGAAGATGCGTCAGGCCGGCGGCACCGTCAAAGTCGCGAAGAACCGCCTCGCCAAGATCGCTCTTCAGGGCACGGAATCCGAAAGCATCATCGATCTGTTCAAGGGACAGACGCTGGTTGCCTATTCGGACGATCCGATTGCGGCGCCGAAGGTCGCGTCCGATTTCGCCAAGGGGAATGACAAGCTCGTCATTCTCGGTGGCTCGATGGGCACGACCTCGCTCAACGCCGACGGTGTGAAGGCTCTTGCCTCGCTGCCGTCGCTCGACGAGCTGCGCGCCCGCCTGGTTGGCATGATCGCCACCCCGGCAACCCGGATCGCTCAGATCGTCAATGCACCGGCGGCTTCGGTCGCGCGCGTCATTGGCGCCTATGCCCGGAAGGACGAGGCGGCGTGAGGCCGTTCCTCATCACAACAACACGTTCGAACCTTATAAAGGAATATCAAAATGGCTGATCTGGCAAAGATCGTAGACGACCTGTCGAAGCTGACCGTCCTCGAGGCGGCTGAGCTGTCGAAGCTCCTCGAAGAGAAGTGGGGCGTTTCGGCCGCCGCTCCGGTGGCTGTTGCTGCTGCTGGCGGCGGTGCTGCTGCTGCTGCTCCGGCTGAGGAAAAGACCGAATTCGACGTCATTCTGGCCGCCGCTGGCGACAAGAAGATCGAAGTCATCAAGGAAGTGCGCGCCATCACCGGCCTGGGCCTCAAGGAAGCCAAGGACCTGGTCGAGGCCGCTCCGAAGCCGGTCAAGGAAGGCGCCAACAAGGCTGACGCCGAGAAGATCAAGGCCCAGCTGGAAGCAGCCGGCGCCAAGGTCGAGCTGAAGTAATTCAGGGTTTCGGCGGACGGCATCAGCCGTCCGCCGGTCCTTGAAAGGACGCTGTGAAAACCTCTTTCCTGAGGGCCGGATGACGGCTCTCAGGAAACGGGTTTTCAACCGTTCTGGCCCGGCGCCGCAAGGCGAGGGGCAACCCGATGGGCCGCTGGCGGAAGCGGTCGAGAATTGCAAGGCAGGTCGAGGCGAAAGCCTGCCCCAAGAGAGCTAGCCAAGGAGCGACGATGGCCCAGACCCAGACTTTCAATGGCCGCAGACGCGTACGCAAGTTCTTCGGAAAGATCCCGGAAGTTGCGGAGATGCCGAACCTGATCGAGGTTCAGAAGGCATCTTATGACCAGTTCCTGATGGTGGACGAGCCCGAAGGCGGCCGTCCGGACGAGGGGCTGCAGGCCGTTTTCAAGTCGGTCTTCCCGATTTCCGACTTTTCCGGCTCTTCGATGCTGGAATTCGTCAAATACGAGTTCGAGGCACCGAAGTTCGACGTTGACGAATGCCGTCAGCGCGACCTGACCTATGCCGCGCCGCTGAAGGTGACGCTGCGCCTGATCGTGTTCGATATCGACGAGGATACCGGCTCCAAGTCCATCAAGGACATCAAGGAGCAGGACGTTTATATGGGCGACATGCCGCTCATGACCATGAACGGCACCTTCATCGTCAACGGCACCGAGCGCGTCATCGTCTCGCAGATGCACCGCTCGCCGGGCGTCTTCTTCGACCACGACAAGGGCAAGTCGCACTCGTCGGGCAAGCTTCTGTTTGCCGCGCGCGTCATCCCCTATCGCGGTTCGTGGCTCGACATCGAGTTCGATTCCAAGGACGTCGTGCACGCCCGTATCGACCGTCGCCGCAAGATCCCCGTGTCGTCGCTGTTGATGGCGCTCGGCATGGACGGCGAGGAGATCCTGTCGACCTTCTACAACAAGATCACCTACAAGCGGACCGGCGACCATTGGCGCATCCCCTTCAGCGTGGACCGTTTCCGCGGCCTGAAGGCCGTCAACGATCTGGTTGACGCCGATACCGGTGAGATTGTTGTTGAGCAGGGCAAGAAGATCACCGCCCGTCAGGCGCGCCAGCTGGCCGACAAGGGCCTGAAGGCGATCAAGGCGACCGACGAGGATCTGCTCGGCAGCTATCTGGCCGAGGACATCGTCAACTACGGCACCGGCGAAATCTTCCTCGAAGCCGGCGACGAGCTGGACGAGAAGACGCTGAAGGTGCTTCTGGGCACCGGCGAGCAGGAAATTCAGATCCTCGACATCGACCATATCAATGTCGGTGGTTACATCCGCAACACGCTGGCCGTCGACAAGAACGAAAGCCGGCAGGACGCGCTGTTCGATATCTACCGCGTCATGCGTCCGGGCGAGCCGCCGACGCTGGAAACGGCTGAAGCCATGTTCAACTCGCTGTTCTTCGACAGCGAGCGTTACGACCTGTCGGCCGTCGGCCGCGTCAAGATGAACATGCGTCTGGAACTCGACGCCGAGGATACCGTGCGCGTGCTGCGCAAGGCTGACATTCTGGCCGTGGTCAAGACGCTGGTCGAACTGCGCGACGGCAAGGGCGAGATCGACGACATCGACAATCTCGGCAACCGCCGCGTCCGTTCGGTCGGTGAATTGATGGAGAACCAGTACCGCGTCGGTCTGCTCCGCATGGAGCGCGCGATCAAGGAACGCATGTCCTCGATCGAGATCGACACGGTGATGCCGCAGGATCTGATCAACGCCAAGCCGGCGGCTGCCGCCGTGCGCGAGTTCTTCGGTTCCTCGCAGCTCTCGCAGTTCATGGACCAGACCAACCCGCTGTCGGAGATCACCCACAAGCGTCGCCTGTCGGCGCTTGGACCGGGCGGTCTGACCCGCGAGCGCGCCGGCTTCGAGGTGCGCGACGTGCACCCGACGCATTACGGCCGCATCTGCCCGATCGAAACGCCGGAAGGCCCGAATATCGGTCTGATCAACTCGCTGGCCACCTTCGCGCGCGTCAACAAGTACGGTTTCATCGAGAGCCCGTACCGCAAGATCGTCGACGGCAAGCTGACCGACGAGGTTGTCTATCTGTCGGCTATGGAAGAGGCCAAGCACTACGTTGCCCAGGCCAACGCCGAGCTCGACAAGGACGGTGGTTTCGTCGACGAATTCGTCATCTGCCGTAACGCCGGCGAAGTGATGATGGCGCCGCGCGAAAACGTCGACCTGATGGACGTTTCGCCCAAGCAGATGGTGTCGGTCGCAGCAGCGCTGATCCCGTTCCTGGAAAACGACGACGCCAACCGCGCTCTGATGGGCTCGAACATGCAGCGTCAGGCCGTGCCGCTGGTGCGCGCCGAGGCTCCGTTCGTCGGCACCGGCATGGAGCCGATCGTCGCCCGTGACTCGGGCGCCGCCATCGGCGCCCGCCGCACCGGCATCGTCGACCAGGTGGACGCGACCCGTATCGTTATCCGCGCTACCGAGGATCTCGATCCGGGCAAGTCCGGCGTCGACATCTACCGCCTGATGAAGTTCCAGCGCTCGAACCAGTCGACCTGCATCAACCAACGTCCGCTGGTGAAGGTGGGCGACCGCATCGAGAAGGGCGACATCATCGCCGACGGTCCGTCGACCGATCTCGGCGATCTGGCGCTCGGCCGCAACGTGCTCGTCGCGTTCATGCCGTGGAACGGCTACAACTACGAGGATTCCATCCTCCTGTCCGAACGCATCGTCGCCGACGACGTCTTCACCTCGATCCACATCGAGGAGTTCGAGGTCATGGCGCGCGATACCAAGCTCGGGCCGGAAGAAATCACGCGCGACATTCCGAACGTCTCGGAAGAAGCGCTGAAGAACCTCGACGAAGCCGGCATCGTCTATATCGGCGCGGAAGTGCAGCCGGGCGACATCCTAGTCGGCAAGATCACGCCGAAGGGCGAAAGCCCGATGACGCCGGAAGAGAAGCTTCTGCGCGCCATCTTTGGTGAAAAGGCTTCCGACGTCCGCGACACCTCCATGCGCATGCCTCCGGGCACCTTCGGCACGGTGGTCGAAGTGCGCGTCTTCAATCGCCACGGCGTCGAGAAGGACGAGCGCGCCATGGCGATCGAGCGCGAGGAGATCGAACGCCTCGCCAAGGACCGCGACGACGAGCAGGCCATCCTCGACCGCAACGTCTATGCCCGTCTCTCCGACGTGCTGATCGGCAAGGAGGCTATCGCCGGGCCGAAGGGCTTCAAGAAGGGCACGACGCTGGCCAAGGAGACGCTGGACGACTATCCGCGTTCGCAGTGGTGGCAGTTCGCCGTCGAGAACGAGAAGCTCCAGGGCGAGCTCGAAGCTCTGCGCGGCCAGTACGACGATTCCAAGAAGGCGCTCGAGCAGCGCTTCATGGACAAGGTCGAGAAGGTGCAGCGCGGCGACGAAATGCCTCCGGGCGTCATGAAGATGGTCAAGGTCTTCGTGGCGGTGAAGCGCAAGATGCAGCCGGGCGACAAGATGGCCGGCCGTCACGGCAACAAGGGTGTCGTGTCGCGCATCGTTCCGGTCGAGGACATGCCGTTCCTCGAGGACGGCACGCATGCCGATATCGTGCTCAACCCGCTGGGCGTGCCTTCGCGCATGAACGTCGGCCAGATCCTTGAAACGCATCTGGGCTGGGCTTGCGCCGGCATGGGCAGGAAGATCGGCGAGCTGATCGAAGCCTATAAGGGTGGTGGCGACATCAAGCCGCTGCGCCAGACGATCGAGCAGATCATCCCGGCCAACGACCGCAACGAGCCGGTCCGCGAGTATGACGACGAGTCCATCGTTCGCCTCGGCGAGCAGATGAAGCGCGGCGTCTCCATCGCGACCCCGGTGTTCGACGGCGCGCATGAGGTCAACATCAACGAGATGCTGGAGCAGGCTGGCCTGCACACTTCCGGTCAGTCTCAGTTGTATGATGGCCGTACCGGTGAGCCGTTCGACCGCAAGGTGACCATGGGCTACATCTACATGCTCAAGCTTCACCACCTGGTCGACGACAAGATCCACGCCCGTTCGATCGGCCCGTACTCGCTCGTCACCCAGCAGCCGCTGGGCGGTAAGGCGCAGTTCGGCGGTCAGCGCTTCGGCGAAATGGAGGTCTGGGCGCTGGAAGCCTACGGCGCCGCCTACACCCTGCAGGAAATGCTGACGGTGAAGTCGGACGACGTCGCCGGCCGCACCAAGGTCTACGAAGCGATCGTGCGCGGCGACGACACGTTCGAGGCGGGTATTCCGGAGAGCTTCAACGTTCTCGTCAAGGAAATGCGCTCGCTGGGCCTCAACGTCGAGCTTGAAAATACCAAGGTCGACGCCGGCCCGCAGAGCCTGCCGGACGCGGCCGAGTAACACGGCACAAAGCAGGCGCGGAGTTCATCGGCGCCTGCCACGGATTTTCCGGCTCACGCCGGCCTTCGCGAGCGGTGGCTCGCAGTCACATGCAAAGGGGTTTTCGAGGACCCCGAAAAGGAGAATGGCATGAACCAAGAGGTCATGAATCTCTTCAACCCGCAGGCGCCTGCGCAGGTGTTCGATTCCATCCGGATTTCGCTGGCGTCGCCTGACAAGATTCTGTCCTGGTCGTTCGGCGAGATCAAGAAGCCGGAGACGATCAACTACCGTACCTTCAAGCCCGAGCGCGACGGTCTGTTCTGCGCGCGCATCTTCGGTCCGATCAAGGACTACGAGTGCCTGTGCGGCAAGTACAAGCGCATGAAGTACAAGGGCGTCATCTGCGAAAAGTGCGGCGTCGAAGTCACGCTGTCGCGCGTGCGCCGCGAGCGCATGGGTCACATCGAGCTCGCCGCTCCGGTTGCCCACATCTGGTTCCTGAAGTCGCTGCCGTCGCGCATCGGCACGCTGCTCGACATGACCCTTAAGGACATCGAGCGCGTTCTCTACTTCGAGAACTACATCGTCACCGAACCCGGCCTCACCGCGCTGAAGGAGCACCAGCTGCTCAGCGAGGAAGAGTACATGATGGCCGTCGACGAATATGGCGAGGACTCGTTCACCGCCATGATCGGCGCCGAGGCCATTCATGACCTTCTGGCCGGCATGGACCTGGAAAAGATCGCGGGCGACCTGCGCTCCGAGCTTGCTTCGACCACGTCGGAACTGAAGCAGAAGAAGTATCTCAAGCGCCTCAAGGTGGTCGAGAACTTCATGGAATCCGGCAATCGTCCGGAATGGATGATCATGAAGGTCGTCCCGGTCATTCCGCCGGATCTGCGCCCGCTGGTTCCGCTGGATGGCGGCCGCTTCGCGACGTCGGATCTGAACGATCTCTATCGCCGCGTCATCAACCGTAACAACCGTCTGAAGCGCCTGATCGAGCTGCGCGCGCCCGGCATCATCGTGCGCAACGAAAAGCGCATGCTGCAGGAAGCCGTCGACGCACTGTTCGACAACGGCCGCCGCGGCCGCGTCATCACCGGCGCCAACAAGCGTCCGCTGAAGTCGCTGTCCGACATGCTGAAGGGCAAGCAGGGCCGCTTCCGCCAGAACCTGCTCGGCAAGCGCGTCGACTATTCCGGCCGTTCGGTCATCGTGACCGGTCCGGAGCTGAAGCTGCACCAGTGCGGCCTGCCGAAGAAGATGGCGCTGGAGCTGTTCAAGCCCTTCATCTACGCCCGCCTCGACGCCAAGGGTTACTCCTCGACCGTCAAGCAGGCGAAGAAGCTGGTCGAGAAGGAGCGTCCGGAAGTCTGGGATATCCTGGACGAGGTCATCCGCGAGCATCCGGTGCTGCTCAACCGCGCACCGACGCTGCACCGCTTGGGCATCCAGGCGTTCGAGCCGACCCTGATCGAAGGCAAGGCGATCCAGCTGCATCCGCTGGTCTGCACGGCCTTCAACGCCGACTTCGACGGCGACCAGATGGCGGTCCACGTTCCGCTGTCGCTGGAAGCGCAGCTCGAAGCCCGCGTGCTGATGATGTCGACCAATAACATCCTGCACCCGGCCTCCGGCGCGCCGATCATCGTGCCGTCGCAGGACATGGTTCTGGGTCTGTATTACCTCTCGATCGTCAACGAGAACGATCCGGGGCAGGGCATGGCGTTCGCCGACATGGGCGAATTGCAGCATGCGCTGGAGACCAAGGCCGTCACCCTGCACGCCAAGATCAAGGGCCGTTTCAGGACCGTCGATGCGGCAGGCAATGTCGTGTCGAAGATCTATGACACCACGCCCGGCCGCATGATCCTCGGCGAACTTCTGCCGAAGAACGTCAACGTGCCGTTCGAGACCGCCAACCAGGAGATGACCAAGAAGAACATCTCCAAGATGATCGACACCGTCTACCGCCACTGCGGTCAGAAAGAGACGGTCATCTTCTGCGATCGCATCATGGCGCTCGGTTTCGCCCATGCCTGCCGCGCCGGCATCTCGTTCGGCAAGGACGACATGCTGATCCCGGACACCAAGGAGAAGCTGGTCGCCGAGACCGAGGCTTTGGCCAAGGAATACGAGCAGCAGTACAATGACGGCCTGATCACCCAGGGCGAGAAGTACAACAAGGTCGTCGACGCCTGGGCCAAGTGCTCGGAAAAGGTCGCCGACGAAATGATGGGCCGCATCAAGGCGGTCGAGTTCGACGCCAACGGCCGTCAAAAGCCGATGAACTCGATCTACATGATGTCGCATTCGGGTGCGCGTGGTTCGCCCACCCAGATGCGTCAGCTCGCCGGCATGCGCGGCCTGATGGCGAAGCCGTCGGGTGAAATCATCGAGACGCCGATCATCTCGAACTTCAAGGAAGGCCTCACCGTTCTGGAGTACTTCAACTCCACGCACGGCGCCCGTAAGGGTCTGGCCGACACCGCTCTGAAGACCGCGAACTCGGGTTATCTGACCCGTCGTCTGGTCGACGTGGCGCAGGACTGCATCGTCAACTCGGTTGATTGCGGCACCGACAAGGGCCTCACCATGCAGCCGATCGTCGATGCCGGCCAGATCGTCGCCTCGATCGGCCAGCGCGTTCTCGGCCGTACGGCCCTGGACGACATCAACCACCCGGTCACCGGCGATACGCTGGTCAAGGCCGGCACGCTGATGGACGAACGCGATGTCGAGCTGATCGAAAAGGCCGGCGTGCAGTCGGTCCGCATCCGCTCGGCGCTGACCTGCGACGTCCGCACCGGCGTCTGCGCGGTCTGCTATGGTCGCGATCTGGCACGCGGTACTCCGGTCAACCAGGGCGAAGCTGTCGGCGTCATCGCCGCGCAGTCGATCGGCGAGCCGGGCACGCAGCTCACCATGCGTACCTTCCACATGGGCGGTACCGCCCAGGTGGTGGACTCCTCCTATCTCGAGGCGTCCTATGAAGGCACGGTGTCGGTGCGCAACCGCGCCGTGGTTCGCAACTCCGACGGCAACCTCGTCGTGATGGGCCGCAACATGGCGATCCTGATCCTCGACGAGACCGGCAAGGAACGCGCCACGCACCGCGTCACCTATGGTTCGCGTATCTTCGTGGACGATGGCGACAAGGTGAAGCGCGGCCAGCGCATCGCCGAGTGGGACCCCTACACCCGTCCGATCCTCACCGAAATCGAGGGTCGCGTGGCGTTCGAGGATCTGGTCGACGGCATTTCCGTTCAGGAAACCGCCGACGAGTCGACCGGCATCACCAAGCGCGAGGTCATCGACTGGCGGTCGACGCCGCGCGGTTCGGACCTCAAGCCGGCGATGGTCGTTCAGGACGCCAAGGGCAAGGTCGGCAAGCTGTCGAAGGGCGGCGACGCCCGCTTCCTGCTCTCGGTCGAGGCGATCCTCTCGGTCGAGCCGGGTGCACATGTGAAGCCGGGCGACGTGCTTGCCCGTATTCCGATGGAAAGCGCCAAGACCAAGGACATCACCGGTGGTCTGCCGCGCGTGGCCGAACTGTTCGAGGCTCGTCGTCCGAAGGATCACGCCATCATCGCCGAGATCGATGGTACGGTCCGCTTCGGCCGCGACTACAAGAACAAGCGCCGCATCATCATCGAGCCGCATGACTCGACGCTGGAGCCGGTCGAATACCTGATCCCGAAGGGCAAGCCGTTCCATCTCCAGGACGGCGACGTCATCGAGAAGGGCGACTACATCCTCGACGGCAATCCGGCGCCGCACGACATTCTGGCGATCAAGGGCGTGGAGGCTCTGGCTTCCTACCTCGTCAACGAGATCCAGGAAGTCTACCGGTTGCAGGGCGTGACGATCAACGACAAGCACATCGAGGTGATCGTTCGTCAGATGCTGCAGAAGGTGGAAATCACCGAGCAGGGCGACTCGACCTACATCCCGGGTGACCATGTCGACGTGATCGAGCTGGACGAGATCAACGAGCGTTTGATTGAGGAAGGCAAGAAGCCTGCGGCCGGCCAGCCGGTGCTGCTCGGCATCACCAAGGCCTCGCTGCAGACGCCGTCCTTCATCTCGGCCGCCTCCTTCCAGGAGACGACCCGCGTGCTGACGGAAGCTGCCGTTGCCGGCAAGACCGACATGCTGCAGGGCCTGAAGGAAAACGTCATCGTCGGCCGTCTGATCCCGGCCGGTACCGGTGGCCAGATGAGCCAGATCCGTCGCATTGCGACGCATCGCGACGAGCTTATCCTCGACGAGCGTCGCAAGACGTCCGGCGCGGAAGTGGCAGAACCGATGCTGACCGAAATGGTCACCGCCGCGCAGTAAGCGACGGTAAAACGACACGGAAAAGGGGCCTTTCGGCCCCTTTTTCTTTTTTGGCGGTGTGCGGCTGGCCAGTGCGCCAGACCGTGGTGTTCAAGCCTCATCTTGGTTATTGATCGGCGGTCAACAGTCGTGTGGGGCCGCCATGAGATGCACCGCATTCGCGTTCAGCATGATCTGCGCTGTTTTTGCCGCGATATTGCCGGCTTTGGCGGCTGCTTGGACGCCCTACGGCAATGCCCGCTACAATTACTGGATCGACGTGCCGCCGGGCTTCTCCGCGATCGAGGAGGCCGAAAACGGCGATGGCGGCACCGCGAAATCGCCGGATGGGCAAGCGGAACTTGCGGTCTGGGGTGGCTATCTGAGCGACCGCGATTTCCCGAACGAGGTGAAGTGGCGCGTCGGGCAGGAGCAGGCGGACGGCTGGTCCGTCACCTATGAACGGCACAAAGCCAAATGGGCGGTCTGGTCGGGCTCAAAGGACGGCCGCATCTTCTTCGAACGGGCGATCCCGGTCTGCGACGGCGCGGCGGCCTATTTCCGTCTCGAATACGACAAGGCCGCGCAGAAGGCGTTCGATCCCATCGTCGCCCGCCTGTCGAAATCGCTGCGCGCCGGCGATTGCTGAAACAACGCAAGAAACGGAATGCGGTGGCGACAGGCACTGGGTAGCCTCGGCCCCATGATGCGCGTTTCGGCTCGGTGAGCCGTCGGCGCCGCCCGAGGAACCCGCCATGGAGGCCACCGTCAAAATGCCTGAACACATGCCCAGGATTTCCGCCGAAAACCGTGTCGCCGGTTACGACTGGACAGCCATCGGCGCCGAGCTCGACAGCTATGGCTGCGCCGTGCTCGAAGGGCTGTTGTTGGGCGACGAATGCGCCGAGATCGCTCGGCTTTACCCGTACGAAGAGCATTTCCGCAGCCACGTCGTCATGGCTCGCCACGGCTTCGGCAAGGGCGAATACCGCTATTTCAGATATCCGCTGCCGGATCTGATCGGCGGCCTGCGTTCGGCGCTCTACCCGCGCCTGTCGGTGGTCGCCAATGCCTGGAATGCACGCATGGGCATCGACCAGCATTATCCCGCCGCGCATGCCGACTATCTCGATCTTTGCCGCGGCGCCGGACAGACGCGGCCGACGCCGCTTCTGCTGCAATATCAGCCCGGCGACTTCAATTGCCTGCATCAGGACCTCTATGGCGATCTGGCTTTTCCCATCCAGGTGGCGGTCCTTCTGTCGGAGCCCGGCCGAGATTTCACCGGCGGCGAGTTCGTGCTGACCGAACAGCGCCCGCGCATGCAAAGCCGCGCCGAAGTGGTGCCGCTCAGGCGCGGCGATGCCGTGGCGTTTGCCGTACACAACCGGCCGGTGCAGGGTACGAAAGGCAACTATCGCGTCAACCTGCGCCACGGCGTCAGCCGCGTCCGTTCAGGGCATCGCCACACGGTCGGCATCATCTTCCATGATGCCCGCTGAACGACATGACGGGCTTCTTTTCCTGTGATCTTCCCGACGCTCCTGACATCAATACGAGCACGGAGCCATTAAGCTGCCGCCGGTTCGGACCAGCCATTGGGGAGATCGTGCGATGACGCGCGGGAACAAGGTTCAAAGCACGCTGACCTCGGCATCGGTCGCCACGCCGATCGGAGCGCTCGTCGTGATCGAGGACGAGACGGACGCACTGTTCATGGTCGAATTCGCCGATTGCGACGACCGCATGGAGCGCTGGCTGCATCACCGGCTGGCGTCGGGCCGTTTTGCGCTGAGGGCAGGCACCGTCTCCAGACGCACGCGCGAGGCCTTCGCGGCCTATTTCGACGGTGGGGTCGGCTCGCTTCGGGACTTGCCCGTTCGGCTCGACGGCACGCCGTTCCAGAACGCGATGTGGACGGCCTTGCGCGACATCCGGCCGGGGGAAACGCTGGCCTATGGCGCTTTCGCGCTGCGGCTTGGCCGCCCGCAGGCGGCCCGCGCCGTCGGCCATGCCAACGGTTCGAACCCGATGTCGATCGTCGTTCCCTGTCATCGCCTGGTTGGCGCGAATGGCGACCTTACCAACTATGGCGGCGGCCTGGAGCGCAAACGCTGGCTCATCGACCATGAGGCGCGCCACGCTGCATCGTAGATTGAAACAGGTTCGAGCGAATGGCCGCTTGGCTACAGAATGCTCGTTACCGCGCGGTCGAGCCTCGTACCTTCCCGATAGAGCAGGCCGACGACAACGGCTGCGGCAATGCCGGTCACGGCACCGCCCGCGACATCGCTGATATAGTGGGTGCCGACATAGACCCGCGAAATGCAGACTGCGGTAGCGATGGCGAGGAAGACGGCGCCCAGCCGCTTCAGCCGGCTCATCAGGAAGCTCGCCGCGATGGCGAAGGATGCGGTTGCATGGTCCGAGGGGAAGGACCAGTCGGCGCTCGGGCTGATGATCAGGTGGCTGACGCCGGCATCATAGGGGCGCATGCGGTGCAGGAAGAGCAGGATGAGCTGGTTGACGCCGAGCCCGATCAGGAAGGCGAGGCCGGCGACGACGGCGGTATGGCGGGCATGTTGCCGCTCGCCGCTGCGCCACCATTGCAACACGACCAATAGGATCAGCGCCGGCACGCCGAATTCGGTCAGCGCCAGCATCACCGCGTCCAGCATGGCGTTTTCGCCCGCCGGTCCGTTGATCCATCCCGTAATAGCCTGGTCCATGCCAGTCCCCCCTTGCCAGCGCACACCGCGGCGAAGGTCGCCGTTCCGGTAGCCTGCTGAAAATCGCAGCCCCGAAAAATCGGGGCGCAGCCATCAAGCAATGGATTCGGGCGAGTTTGCGGCCAAGGCCCGCCTCGTAGGCTTAGTCGAAGAACGGTTCGACGACGTTGCGCTTGCCCAGCATGAAGGCGTCGGCCACGTGCTGCAGCGGCGCGAGGTCGACATCCGAGGTCCGGTCGTGCACCAGTTTGGCGAAGCGGCGGTAGAGCATCGGATATTCGGTTTCCTTCTCGTCCTTGAGAACCTTGCCCTCAACCTCGAGCCTGGTGCCGCCGCCGGACAGCACCATAAAACCCTTGTCGGTCTCCGCCAGGATGTCCCAGCTTTGCGGTCCGGTCTGGCGCCAGTCGAAATCGACGGCTACCGGGGTGCCTTCGCTGGTCCGGAACGAAACCTGGGCGGCGATCGGCGCGTCTCGGTTCTCGGGGAAATCGAGCGTCGCCTCGGTGATGAACATCGGCGGCAGGATATGGGTGGCGATGGAAAGCGCGTTGATGCCGGGATCGAAGACGCCGAAGCCGCCGGCCTGCCATATCCATTCCTGGTTCGGGTGCCAGCGCCGCACGTCTTCCTTCCAGTTGATGGCGGCTGATTTGATCCTCGCCGACGCAAGGAAGCTTCGTGCGGCCTCGACTGCCGGCGCATAACGCGAATGCCAGGAGGCGAACAGCGTCACGCCCTTTTCCGCGGCCAGCGCCTTCAGATGTTCCACCTCGCTCACCGTCGCGCCGGGCGGCTTTTCGAGGAAGACGTGCTTGCCGGCCAGGATCGCCGCGCGCGCGGCGTCGTGGCGAACCTGCGGCGGCATGCACAGCGACACCGCCTCGACCTCGGGCGAGGCCGCCAGAAGCGCCTCGATGCTCTCGAAATTGGGAACGCCGTCCACCTTCCCATGCCGGCTGGCAGCGGCGACGAGCTTGTAGTCGCCGTCTTTTGCCAGGGCCGGCAGATGCTGATCCCGGGCGATCTTGCCGACGCCGACAATGGCGATGTTGATGGGCTGCGCTTTGGTCATCGCCAGCTTTCTTCCAGTTTGAGTTCGAATGGGCCGCCGGCCAGGAAACGCTCGATCGCCGGCTCGAAAGGCGAGGGGTCGATGGCGTTCGCCATCAGCCAGTCGTCGGAATAATAGGTGTTGGCGTAACGCTCGCCCGAATCGCAGATCAGCGTCACCACCGAACCGCTTTGCTTCGCCGCGATCATGCGGGCGGCGTGAAAGCACATGGCCGCGAAATTGGTGCCGGTCGAGCCGCCGACGCGGCGTCCAAGCCGGCGCGACAAAACACGCTTGGCCGCGATCGACACCGCGTCGGGTATGCGCAGCATATGGTCGATGACACCCGGCACGAAGGACGGCTCGACGCGCGGCCGGCCGATGCCCTCGATGCGCGACGGTCGCTCGCAGGAACAGGCGGTATCGTGTGTCGAGTAGCCTTCGAAGAAGGCGGAATATTCGACGTCGGCGACCGACAGCCTCGTCGCATGGCGCTTATAGCGGATGTAGCGGCCGATGGTGGCAGATGTGCCGCCGGTGCCGGCGCCCATCACCACCCAGGAAGGCACCGGGAAGCGCTCCTCGCGCATCTGCTGGAAGATCGATTCGGCGATGTTGTTGTTGCCGCGCCAGTCCGTGGCGCGTTCGGCATGGGTGAACTGGTCCATGAAGTAGCCGCCGAGCCGTTCGGCGAGTTCCGCCGATTCGGCGTAGATGCGCCGGCCGTCGTCGATGAAGTGGCAGTTACCGCCATAATGCTCGATGGCGGCGATCTTCTCGCGCGAGGTCGAGCGCGGCATCACCGCGTAGAAGGGCGTGCCGATCATGCGCGCGAAATAGGCTTCCGAAACGGCGGTGGAGCCGGAAGAGGCCTCGACCACGGCGGTGCCTTCGCGGATCAGGCCGTTGCACAGGGCATAGAGAAAAAGCGAGCGCGCCAGCCGGTGCTTCAGGCTGCCGGTCGGATGCGTGGATTCATCCTTCAGATAAAGGTCGATGCCGGGCAGGGCGGGTACGTCGAGCTTCCACAGATGGGTATCGGCCGAGCGATGCTGGTCCGCCTCGATCGCCGCGATGGCGCGATCCGCCCAATCCCGTGACATCGTCTTGTGACCCTGCTTGCCTCCCATCGCCGGCGTCCGCTCAGATCGGCTCGTCGAAGGTGACGATCGAGACTTCGCCTTCGAGCGCGCCCTGATAGGCGGAGATATGCGGTTCGTCGTCGGGCTCGCCCTGCATCTCGCCGATCTGGTCGAGCTCCGCTTCGGCATAACCTTCGGCGGCGAGTGATTCCAATGCACGCCGCACGGCAGAATCATCGTCGGGCGCGATCAGCATGACGTGGACGCCTTCCGACTTGCCGCCTTTCTTTTTCCAGACCCTGCCGGTGATGATGATGACCGGACGCGGTTCGTCATTGTCGTTTATCGGGTCTTGCAAGGGCTGATTCCTTTGGGATAGGCGTCTCAAGCGGCGCTTTTGCCTGTTTTTGCACGAAGCCGGTCAAGGCGACAGTCGCAAGTGGGTCACTTTCTTCCTCGCGCGCCCAAAAAGGCGCAAGAATATTACATGCGCTGCATGCATGGCTGCCGCGCCCCGGCAAAGGCGGAATTTGTAGGGCTGCGGGGTTGACGGTTTGCCGTGTTGCGAGTAGAAGCCGCCCAGTCTGAACCGATGTGAGGTCAGCTTTTCCGAGGCGTCGCGCCTTGGAGTTTGCCTCAAACAGGGTTCGTTTTACGAGCGAAACGACATTTCCGGCGTGCATGAAGCGGCTTCCGCTTCCTCTGCTTATTGTTCGGGCAAGACCGTAAGCGTGCGGTTTCGGCCCGAATTTGCGTATGGAAACCGCTTGAAACGGCCCTGAACGGGTTTGCGACACGAGATTGAGAACTAGAAGGAAGGTTTAATGCCTACCGTAAACCAGCTGATCCGCAAGCCGCGCCAGGTGCCGGCAACGCGAAACAAGGTCCCTGCAATGCAGCAGAACCCGCAGAAGCGGGGCGTCTGCACGCGCGTCTACACCACCACGCCGAAGAAGCCGAACTCGGCTCTGCGTAAGGTTGCGAAGATTCGCCTGACCAACGGTTTCGAGGTGATCGGCTACATCCCGGGTGAAGGCCATAACCTTCAGGAGCACTCCGTGGTCATGATCCGCGGCGGTCGCGTCAAGGATCTGCCGGGTGTGCGCTACCACGTCATTCGTGGCGTGCTCGACACCCAGGGCGTCAAGAACCGCAAGCAGCGCCGTTCGAAGTACGGCGCCAAGCGTCCGAAGTAAGGTTTTCCGGCTTCGGCGCTTTTTGTTTGTGCGTCGGGCCTGCGAGATTGAGAGACAAGAACCATGTCCCGTCGTCACAGTGCAGATAAGCGTGAGATCAATCCGGACCCGAAGTTCGGCGATCTGGTCGTCACCAAGTTCATGAACGCCGTCATGTATGACGGCAAGAAGTCGATCGCCGAGACCATCGTCTACAGCGCGCTCGACCAGGTGCAGGCCAAGACCAAGCAGGAGCCGATCGGCGTCTTCCATCAGGCGCTCGACAACGTCGCTCCGCACGTCGAAGTGCGTTCGCGCCGCGTCGGTGGTGCTACCTACCAGGTTCCGGTCGACGTTCGTCCGGAGCGCCGTCAGGCGCTCGCCATCCGCTGGCTGATCACCGCTGCCCGCAACCGCAACGAGACGACCATGGTCGACCGCCTGTCGGGCGAGTTGATGGATGCTGCGAACAATCGCGGCACCGCCGTCAAGAAGCGTGAAGACACCCACAAGATGGCTGAAGCCAACCGCGCCTTCGCGCACTACCGCTGGTAAGGCGTGGCGAGAGACTGAGAGGCATCTATCATGGCCCGCGAATATAAAATCGAAGACTACCGTAATTTCGGTATCATGGCGCACATCGACGCCGGCAAGACGACGACGACTGAGCGCGTCCTGTATTACACGGGCAAGTCGCACAAGATCGGCGAAGTCCACGACGGCGCTGCCACCATGGACTGGATGGAGCAGGAGCAGGAACGCGGCATCACCATCACGTCGGCCGCGACCACGACCTTCTGGAAGGGCCGTGACGGCAAGCTGCGCCGCTTCAACATCATCGACACCCCCGGCCACGTCGACTTCACCATCGAAGTCGAGCGTTCGCTGCGCGTGCTCGACGGCGCCATCGCGCTGCTCGACGCCAACGCCGGTGTCGAGCCGCAGACCGAGACGGTCTGGCGCCAGGCCGACAAGTACCACGTGCCGCGCATGATCTTCTGTAACAAGATGGACAAGATCGGCGCCGACTTCTACCGCTCCTACGAGATGATCGGCTCGCGCCTCGGCGCGCAGGCTGTCGTCATGCAGCTGCCGATCGGCGCGGAGACCGAGTTCAAGGGCGTCGTCGACCTGGTCGAGATGAACGCATTGGTCTGGCGCGATGAATCCCTGGGCGCTGCCTGGGATGTCGTCGAGATCCCGGCCGACCTTAAGGAGAAGGCTGAGCAGTTCCGCGAGAAGATGATCGAAGCCGCCGTCGAAATGGACGACGACGCGATGAACAACTATCTCGAAGGCAAGCAGCCGACCAACGACGAGATCCGCGCGCTCATCCGCAAGGGCACCATCGCCGTCAAGTTCTTCCCGATGTTCTGTGGCTCGGCCTTCAAGAACAAGGGTGTGCAGCCGCTGCTCGACGCCGTTGTCGAATACCTGCCGTCGCCGATCGACGTGCCGGCCATCAAGGGCATCGACGCCAAGACCGAGAAGGAAATTGAGCGTCACGCGGACGACAACGAGCCGCTGTCCATGCTCGCCTTCAAGATCATGAACGATCCGTTCGTCGGTTCGCTCACCTTCGCCCGCATCTATTCGGGCAAGCTCTCCAAGGGTGTGTCGCTCGACAACACCGTGAAGGGCAAGAAGGAGCGCATCGGTCGCATGCTGCAGATGCACGCAAACTCGCGCGCCGACATCGACGAGGCTTTCGCCGGCGACATCGTCGCTCTGGCTGGCCTCAAGGAAACCACCACCGGCGACACGCTGTGCGACCCGCTGCACCCGGTGATCCTTGAGCGCATGGAGTTCCCGGATCCGGTCATCCAGATCGCCATCGAGCCGAAGACCAAGGGCGACCAGGAAAAGATGGGCCTCGCGCTGCATCGTCTGGCTGCTGAAGATCCGTCCTTCCGCGTCAAGACCGACGAGGAAAGCGGCCAGACCATCATCGCCGGCATGGGTGAACTTCACCTCGACATCATCGTCGACCGCATGCGCCGCGAGTTCAAGGTCGAGGCCAATGTCGGCGCTCCGCAGGTTGCCTATCGCGAGACGATCACCCGTACTCACGAGCAGGACTACACCCACAAGAAGCAGACCGGTGGTACCGGCCAGTTCGCCCGCGTCAAGCTGGTGTTCGAGCCGAACCCGGAAGGCGAAGAATACGTATTCGAGTCCAAGATCGTCGGCGGTTCGGTTCCGAAGGAATACATCCCCGGCGTCGAGAAGGGCATCGGTTCGGTCATGTCGTCCGGCCCGTTCGCTGGCTTCCCGATGATCGGCGTCAAGGCGACGCTCATCGACGGCGCCTTCCACGACGTCGACTCCTCGGTCCTGGCCTTCGAAATCGCCTCGCGCGCCGCTTTCAGGGAAGCTGCTCCGAAGCTCGGCGTCCAGCTGCTCGAGCCGATCATGAAGGTCGAGGTCGTCACGCCGGAAGACTACGTCGGCAACGTCATCGGCGACCTGAACAGCCGCCGCGGCCAGATCCAGGGTCAGGAGACCCGTGGTGTCGCCGTCGTCGTCAACGCCATGGTGCCGCTGGCCAACATGTTCAAGTACGTCGACTCGCTGCGTTCGATGTCGCAGGGCCGCGCCCAGTACACGATGCAGTTCGACCACTACGAGCCGGTGCCGACCGCGGTCGCCCAGGAAGTTCAGAAGAAGTACGCGTAATTCCTTGGAATTGCGTCCGTAACTAGGTTCAACGCCCTCACGGGCAGGCAGGAAATGGAGACCTCACATGGCAAAAGGTAAATTCGAGCGTACGAAGCCTCATGTGAACATTGGCACGATTGGTCACGTTGACCATGGCAAGACGTCGCTGACGGCGGCGATCACGAAGTATTTTGGCGAATACCGCCCGTACGACCAGATTGACGCGGCTCCGGAAGAGAAGGCGCGCGGCATCACGATCTCGACGGCGCACGTCGAATACGAGACGCCGGCCCGCCACTACGCCCACGTCGACTGCCCCGGCCACGCCGACTATGTGAAGAACATGATCACCGGCGCTGCCCAGATGGACGGCGCGATCCTGGTCGTTTCGGCCGCCGACGGCCCGATGCCGCAGACCCGCGAGCACATCCTGCTCGCCCGTCAGGTCGGCGTTCCGGCGATCGTTGTGTTCCTGAACAAGGTCGACCAGGTCGACGACGCCGAGCTTCTCGAGCTGGTCGAGCTGGAAGTGCGCGAGCTTCTGTCGAAGTACGAGTTCCCGGGCGACGACATTCCGATCGTCAAGGGTTCGGCTCTGGCTGCTCTCGAGGACAGCAACAAGGAGATCGGCGAGAACGCGGTTCGCAAGCTGATGGAAGAGGTCGACGCCTACATCCCGACGCCTGAGCGTCCGATCGACAAGCCGTTCCTGATGCCGATCGAGGACGTGTTCTCGATCTCGGGCCGCGGCACGGTCGTGACCGGTCGCGTCGAGCGCGGCATCGTCAAGGTTGGCGAGGAGCTGGAAATCGTCGGCATCCGTCCGACCTCGAAGACGACCTGCACGGGCGTCGAGATGTTCCGCAAGCTGCTCGACCAGGGCCAGGCCGGCGACAACATCGGCGCGCTGCTGCGCGGCGTTGACCGTGAAGGCGTCGAGCGCGGCCAGGTTCTGGCCAAGCCCGGCACCGTGAAGCCGCACAAGAAGTTCAAGGCAGAAGCCTACATCCTGACCAAGGAAGAGGGCGGCCGTCATACGCCGTTCTTCACCAACTACCGTCCGCAGTTCTACTTCCGCACGACGGACGTGACCGGCATCGTGACGCTGCCGGCTGGTACGGAGATGGTTATGCCTGGCGACAACATCACCGTTGACGTCGAGCTGATCGTGCCGATCGCCATGGAAGAGAAGCTGCGCTTCGCTATCCGTGAAGGCGGCCGCACCGTCGGCGCCGGCATCGTCGCTTCCATCGTCGAGTAAGAAGAACAAGAGATCTGTCGCGGGCGCGGATACGCCCGCGCCGCGCCAGAACAAGGAATAGACGCATGAACGGACAGAATATCCGCATCCGACTTAAAGCGTTCGATCACCGCGTGCTCGACGCCTCGACGCGGGAAATCGTTTCCACGGCCAAGCGCACCGGCGCCAATGTCCGCGGCCCGATCCCGCTGCCGACCAGGATCGAGAAGTTCACGGTCAACCGCTCGCCGCACGTCGACAAGAAGAGCCGCGAGCAGTTCGAAATGCGCACTCACAAGCGCCTTCTCGACATCGTGGACCCGACCCCGCAGACGGTCGATGCGCTGATGAAGCTCGATCTGGCCGCCGGCGTGGACGTCGAAATCAAGCTCTAAGAGCTGAAACATGAGCCGGTGGGGAAACCCGGCCAGCTCCTCTGAAGGAAGATGAACCTATGCGTTCAGGTGTAATTGCACAGAAGGTGGGAATGACCCGCATCTACAACGATGCCGGCGAGCATGTCCCCGTTACCGTTCTCCGCATGGAGAGCTGCCAGGTCGTGGCTCAGCGCACGCAGGAGAAGAACGGCTACACCGCCGTCCAGCTCGGCGTTGGCCTTGCCAAGGTGAAGAACACGTCGAAGGCCCTGCGCGGCCACTTCGCTGCCGCCTCCGTGGAGCCGAAGTCGAAGGTCGCGGAATTCCGCGTCTCCGCCGACAACATGCTCGACGTCGGCGCCGAGATCACGGTCGAGCATTTCGTCGCCGGCCAGAAGGTCGACGTGACGGGCACTTCGACCGGTAAGGGCTTCCAGGGCGTTATCAAGCGTCACCATTTCGGCGGCGGCCGTGCCACCCACGGTAACTCGCTGTCGCACCGCGTGCACGGTTCGACCGGTCAGCGCCAGGACCCCGGCAAGGTGTTCAAGGGCAAGAAGATGGCCGGCCACCTGGGCGACACGCGCGTCACCACCCAGAACGTCGAGGTCGTTTCGACCGACGCCGATCGCGGTCTGATCCTGATCCGCGGCGCGGTTCCCGGCACCAAGGGTGCCTGGATCCTGGTTCGCGACGCCGTCAAGTCGGCGCTGCCTGCCAACGCGCCGAAGCCGGCAGCGATCCGGGCGGCCACCAAACAGGCTCCGGCCACTGAGGGAGCGGAATAATGGACCTCAAGATCACCACCCTCGGCGGCAAGGACGCCGGCAAGGTGAAGCTCTCGGAAGAGATCTTCGGCCTGGAGCCGCGCGAAGACATCCTGCAGCGCGTCGTGCGCTGGCAGCTCGCCAAGAAGCAGCAGGGCACGCATCAGGCGAAGGGCCGCGCGGACATCGCCCGCACCGGCGCCAAGATGTACAAGCAGAAGGGTACGGGCCGCGCCCGTCACCATTCGGCTCGCGCTCCGCAGTTCCGCGGCGGCGGCAAGGCCCACGGCCCGGTTGCCCGCAGCCATGAGCATGACCTTCCCAAGAAGGTCCGTGCGCTCGGCCTCAAGCATGCGCTGTCGGCCAAGGCCAAGGCTTCCTCGATCATCGTGGTCGACGAGCTGAAGCTGGCTGAAGCCAAGACCAAGGCGCTGGTCGCGAATTTCGCGACGCTCGGCCTGACCAATGCCCTGTTCATCGGCGGTGCCGAGCTCGACCAGGGCTTCAAGCGGGCCGCTGCCAACATTCCGAACATCGACGTACTGCCGATCCAGGGCATCAACGTCTACGACATTCTGCGCCGCGGCACGCTGGTCCTTTCCAAGGCCGCCGTCGAGGCTCTCGAGGAGCGCTTCAAATGACCGACCTTCGTCATTACGATGTGATCGTCTCGCCGGCGATCACCGAAAAGTCGACCATGGCGTCCGAGCAGAACCAGGTGGTCTTCAACGTCGCCAAGAAGGCGTCGAAGCCGGAGATCAAGGCAGCCGTCGAAGCGCTGTTCGGCGTGAAGGTGATGGCTGTGAACACGCTCGTCCGCAAGGGCAAGGTGAAGCGCTTCCGCGGCACGATCGGCCGCCAGGGCGACGTCAAGCGAGCAGTTGTGACGCTGGCCGATGGCCAGTCGATCGACGTCGCGACGGGTCTCTGAGCTAGGCCGCGAGGACAACGACAATGGCACTGAAGAAATTTAACCCGGTAACGCCGAGCACCCGCCAGCTGGTCATCGTCGACCGCTCGGGCCTCTACAAGGGCAAGCCCGTCAAGGGCCTGACCGAAGGTCTGACCAAGTCGGGCGGCCGCAACAACTACGGTCGCATCACGGCCCGCTTCATCGGCGGCGGTCACAAGCGTTCGTACCGCATCATCGACTTCAAGCGTCGCAAGTTCGACGTGGTCGGCACGGTCGAGCGTCTGGAATACGACCCGAACCGCACCGCCTTCATCGCTCTCATCAAGTATGAGGACGGCGAGCTGAACTACATCATCGCCCCGCAGCGTCTGCAGGCCGGAGACAAGATCGTGGCCGGCGAAGCGGTCGATGTGAAGCCCGGCAATGCGATGCCGCTTTCGTCGATGCCGGTGGGCACCATCGTCCACAACATCGAGCTGAAGCCCGGCAAGGGCGGCCAGGTCGCCCGTTCGGCTGGCGCCTATGCCCAGCTCGTCGGTCGTGACCAGGGCATGGCGATCCTGCGCCTCAACTCGGGCGAGCAGCGCATCGTGCATGGCTCGTGCCTTGCCACCGTCGGCGCCGTGTCGAACCCCGACCACGGCAACATCAACGACGGCAAGGCCGGCCGCACCGTGTGGCGTGGCAAGCGCCCGCACAACCGCGGCGTTGCCATGAACCCGGTCGACCATCCGCACGGCGGTGGTGAAGGCCGCACCTCGGGTGGCCGTCATCCGGTTACCCCGTGGGGCAAGCCCACCAAGGGCAAGAAGACGCGGTCCAACAAGGCGACCGATAAATTCATCGTGCGCTCGCGCCATCAGCGCAAGAGCTAAGAAGAGGTAACGCCAAGTGACTCGTTCGGTTTGGAAAGGCCCCTTCATCGACGGCTACCTTCTCAAGAAGGTGGACAAGGTTCGTGAAGGTGGTCGCAGTGAGGTGATCAAGATGTGGAGCCGCCGCTCCACCATCCTGCCGCAGTTTGTCGGCCTCACCTTCGGTGTCTACAACGGCCAGAAGCACGTCCCGGTCTCGGTGAACGAGGACATGGTCGGCCACAAGTTCGGTGAATTCGCTCCGACCCGGACCTATTACGGTCACGGCGCGGATAAGAAGGCGAAGAGGAAATAACGATGGGCAAGGCCAAAGCTCCGCGCAGGCTTGCTGACAACGAGGCACGTGCCGTTCTGCGCACGATCCGCGTCAGCCCGCAGAAGCTGAACCTGGTTGCTGCGATGATCCGCGGCAAGAAGGTTGCTACAGCGCTCAACGACCTGGAATTCTCGCGCAAGCGCATTTCGGGAACCGTCAAGAAGACGCTGGAATCGGCGATCGCCAATGCGGAAAACAACCACGACCTCGACGTCGACGCCCTGATCGTGGCCGAGGCCTATGTCGGCAAGTCGATCGTCATGAAGCGTTTCCACGCTCGTGGCCGTGGTCGCGCCAGCCGCATCGAGAAGCCGTTTTCGCATCTCACGATCGTCGTTCGTGAGGTTGAAGAGAAAGGGGAGGCCGCATAATGGGCCAGAAAATCAATCCGATCGGTCTCCGTCTCGGCATCAACCGCACCTGGGACTCGCGTTGGTACGCGAACACCGGCGAATACGGCAAGCTGCTGCACGAGGACCTCAAGATCCGCGAGTATCTTGAGAAGGAACTCAAGCAGGCCGCGATCTCGAAGATCGTCATCGAGCGTCCGCACAAGAAGTGCCGCGTCACCATCCACGCCGCGCGCCCTGGCCTGATCATCGGCAAGAAGGGCGCCGACATCGAGAAGCTCCGCAAGAAGCTGACCGAGATGACGCAGTCCGAAACGCACCTCAACATCGTTGAAGTGCGCAAGCCGGAAATCGACGCGACGCTGGTCGCGCAGTCGATCGCCCAGCAGCTCGAGCGCCGCATCGCCTTCCGTCGCGCCATGAAGCGCGCCGTGCAGTCGGCCATGCGTCTCGGTGCCGAAGGCATCCGCATCAACTGCTCGGGCCGTCTCGGCGGCGCCGAAATCGCTCGCATGGAATGGTACCGTGAAGGCCGCGTGCCGCTGCATACGCTGCGCGCCGATGTCGACTACGGCACCGCCGAAGCCCAGACCGCCTATGGCATCTGCGGCGTCAAGGTGTGGGTGTTCAAGGGCGAGATTCTCGAGCACGACCCGATGGCCTCGGAACGTCGTGCCACCGAAGGCGATCATTCGCAGGGCGGTGAGCGCTCCGAGCGCAGCCGTCGTCGCGAAAACGCCTGATTGGCATAGGAATTTGGAGTTAGAACGATGCTGCAGCCAAAGCGCACAAAGTTCCGTAAGCAGTTCAAGGGCCGCATCCACGGCACCGCGAAGGGCGGCACCAACCTGGATTTCGGCGGCTTCGGTCTGAAGGCGCTGGAGCCGAACCGCGTCACCGCGCGTGAGATCGAGGCGGCCCGCCGCGCGATCACCCGCGAGATGAAGCGCGCCGGCCGGGTGTGGATCCGCGTGTTCCCGGACGTTCCGGTCACCTCGAAGCCGACCGAAGTCCGCATGGGTAAGGGTAAGGGCGCGGTCGACTACTGGGCTTGCCGCGTCAAGCCGGGTCGCGTCATGTTTGAGATCGACGGCGTGTCGGAAGAAATCGCTCGCGAGGCCCTGCGCCTCGGTGCAGCCAAGCTCTCGGTCAAGACGCGCTTCGTACAGCGCATCGCTGAATAAGAAAGGGCTGTTGCGATGAAAGCCGCCGATATCAGAATGAAGACCGTCGATGAACTCGACACCGATCTTGCCGCGCTGAAGAAGGAGCAGTTCAACCTGCGCTTCCAGAAGGCGACGGGCCAGCTCGAAAAGACCGCGCGTGTGAAGGAAGTCCGCAAGGACATCGCCCGCATCAAGACCATCGCCGCCGAGAAATCGGCCGGCAAGAAGGCTTAAGGACGAAAATCATGCCGAAGCGCATTTTGCAGGGCACCGTCGTCAGCGACAAGAACGAGAAGACGGTCGTCGTCAAGGTCGAGCGTCGCTTCACCCATCCGGTGATGAAGAAGACCGTGCGCATGTCGAAGAAGTACAAGGCGCATGACGAAAACAACGCCCACAAGGTGGGCGACCAGGTGTCCATCCAGGAATCGAAGCCGATTTCCAAGGATAAGCGCTGGGTCGTCATTACCCCTGAGCAGGCGTAATCGAACGAATTTTGGACAGACCGGGGAGGGGCTTTTCAGCCTGTCCCGTTAGAGAAGAAGAAGGCGGCCAGTCATGATTCAGATGCAAACAAACCTCGACGTCGCGGATAATTCCGGCGCCCGTCGTGTCATGTGCATCAAGGTGCTGGGCGGCTCGAAGCGGAAATACGCTTCCGTCGGCGACATCATCGTGGTGTCGATCAAGGAAGCCATTCCGCGCGGCCGCGTGAAGAAGGGTGATGTGATGAAGGCGGTCGTCGTACGCACCGCCAAGGACATCCGTCGCCCCGACGGCAGCGTGATCCGTTTCGACAAGAACGCGGCCGTTCTCGTCGACAACAAGAAAGAGCCTGTGGGCACGCGTATCTTCGGGCCGGTTCCGCGCGAGCTTCGCGCCAAGAACCACATGAAGATCATCTCGCTCGCGCCTGAAGTGCTGTAAGGAGCCGGAACAATGCAGAAGATCCGCAAAGGCGACAAGGTCGTCGTGCTTTCCGGCAAGGACAAGGGCCGCTCCGGCGAAGTCCTGTCCGTGCAGCCGAAGGAAGACACGGCCATTGTGCGCGGCATCAACATCGTGGTTCGCCACCAGCGCCAGACCCAGGCGCAGGAAGGCGGCCTGATCAGGAAAGAGGCACCGATCCACCTCTCGAACCTCGCGATCGCCGACCCCAAGGACGGCAAGCCGACCCGCGTCGGCTTCAAGCTCGAGAAGGACGGCAAGAAGGTACGAGTCGCCAAGCGCTCGGGAGAAGTCATCAATGGCTAAGGCAGCACAAACCGCGCAGAACACGCCGCGCTTGAAGCAGGTCTACAACGAGACCATCAAGAAGGCGCTGCTGGAGCAGTTCAAGTACGACAACGAGATGCAGATCCCGCGTCTCGACAAGATCGTGCTGAACATGGGTGTCGGCGAAGCCACGGGCGATTCCAAGAAGCCTTCGGTCGCCGCCGAGGACTTGGCGCTGATCGCTGGTCAGAAGCCGGTCATCACCCGCGCCCGCAAGTCGATCGCCGGCTTCAAGGTTCGCGAGAACATGCCGATCGGCACCAAGGTGACGCTTCGCAAGGAGCGCATGTATGAGTTCCTGGACCGCCTGGTCAACATCGCGCTGCCGCGCGTTCGCGACTTCCGCGGCCTGAACCCGAAGAGCTTCGATGGCCGCGGCAACTACGCCATGGGCATCAAGGAGCACATCGTGTTCCCGGAGATCAACTACGACAAGGTCGATCAGATCTGGGGCATGGACATCATCGTTTGTACGACTGCGAAGACGGACGACGAGGCCAGGGCATTGCTCAAGGCCTTCAACTTCCCCTTCCGCCAGTAACGGCAGCGAGCAAAGGAAAAATCTGAAATGGCAAAGACCAGCTCAGTCGAAAAGAACAACCGGCGCCGCAAGCTTGTGGACCAGTACGCTGCCAAGCGTAAGGCCCTCAAGGACATCGTCATGGACCAGTCCAAGCCGATGGACGAGCGCTTCCGCGCCCAGCTGAAGCTCGCGGCCCTGCCGCGCAATTCGGCCAAGATCCGCATCCGTAACCGCTGCGAAGTCACGGGCCGTCCGCGCGCCTTCTATCGCAAGCTCAAGGTCTCGCGCATCGCGCTTCGCGATCTCGGCAATACCGGCCAGATCCCGGGCCTGGTCAAGTCGAGCTGGTAAGGAGGACATACTATGTCATTGAGCGATCCTCTCGGCGATATGCTGACCCGCATCCGCAACGCCTATGGCCGTAAGAAGTCGACCGTGTCGACGCCGGCTTCGCGTCTGCGCGCCCGTGTTCTCGACGTGCTGAAGTCGGAAGGTTACATCCGCGACTACAGCCAGACCGATTTCGAGAACGGCAAGTCGGAAATCGAGATTGAGTTGAAGTACTTCGACGGCAATCCGGTCGTGCGCGAAATCTCGCGTGTTTCGAAGCCGGGCCGCCGCGTCTACGTTTCGGCCAGGTCGATCCCGCAGGTCGCCAACGGCCTCGGCATCGCCATCCTTTCGACCCCGAAGGGCGTGATGGCCGACCACGAAGCGCGCGAGCAGAACGTCGGCGGCGAAGTTCTCTGCCAGATCTTCTGATCGGCGAATTGAGATAGGAAGGACGAGCGAAAATGTCTCGTATTGGTAAGAAGCCCGTCTCGGTGCCTGCCGGTGTGACCGCTGCGGTCGACGGCAAGACTGTCACGGCGAAGGGCCCGAAGGGCGAGCTGAAGTTCGTCGTCAACGACGAAGTGCTGGTCAAGCTGGACAACGGCCAGATCGCCGTTGAACCGCGCGATCAGTCGAAGGACGCACGCTCCAAGTGGGGCATGTCGCGTACCCAGATCGTCAACATCCTGACCGGCGTGAAGGACGGCTTCGAGAAGAAGCTCGAGATCACCGGCGTTGGTTATCGCGCTGCCATGCAGGGCAAGAACCTGCAGCTGGCGCTCGGTTTCTCGCACGACGTGGTCTATGAGACCCCGCAGGGCATCACGATCACCGTGCCGAAGCCGACCGAAATCACCGTTTCGGGCATCGACAAGCAGCAGGTCGGCCAGGTCGCGGCCGAGATCCGCGAATACCGCGGCCCCGAGCCCTACAAGGGCAAGGGCGTCCGTTATGCGGGCGAGAAGATCGTCCGTAAGGAAGGCAAGAAGAAGTAACAGGCTTGGCTCCCGAAACGTCGCGGACGTTTCAGGCAAGGCTGGATTATCGCAACGCCACGGGGTGTTGCTGCGGGAGGCCAGAACCTACCGCACAAGGCAACCCCCGTTTTACAAGGCAAGGAATACGACTATGGCAACCAAGGAAGCCACGCAGCGCCGCTCGTCGCGCATTCGCCGCCAGATCAAGGCGGTTTCGAACGGCCGTCCGCGTCTTTCGGTGCACCGCACCTCCAAGAACATCTACGTCCAGGTGATCGACGACGCGAAGGGTCACACCATCGCCGCCGCCTCGACGCTTGAGAAGGACTTCAAGGCCGGCAAGAAGACCGGTGCCGACACCGCCGCCGCCGCTGCCGTTGGCAAGCTGGTCGCCGAGCGCGCCGTCAAGGCCGGCGTCAAGGAAGTCGTCTTCGATCGCGGCGCCTACATCTATCACGGCCGCGTCAAGGCGCTGGCCGAAGCCGCCCGCGAGGCTGGCCTCAGCTTCTAAGTTCGAACCATTCCGGAAGTCGGCTTCGAAAAAGGGGCTGACATTTCGGAACGGATCGTGCAGAAGGCGCAAGTTTTTCGCCGCCGGCGACCTCGAAAAGGGGCGCCGGCATTTCAGCAACCCGTGCTTCCGGAAAAGAACAAGGATTAGGATATGGCACAGGAACGTAGGGAAGGCGGCCGCGAGCGCGGTCGCGACCGCGAAGAGCGCGACGACGGCATCGTCGACAAGCTCGTACACATCAACCGCGTCGCCAAGGTGGTGAAGGGCGGCCGTCGCTTCGGCTTCGCTGCTCTCGTCGTCGTCGGCGACCAGAAGGGCCGCGTCGGCTTCGGTCATGGCAAGGCACGCGAAGTGCCGGAAGCCATCCGCAAGGCGACTGAATCGGCCAAGCGCGACATGATCTTCGTGCCGCTGCGCTCAGGCCGTACGCTGCACCACGACGTCGAAGGCCGTTGGGGCGCTGGCAAGGTTCTGCTGCGTGCCGCCAAGCAGGGTACCGGCATCATCGCCGGCGGCCCGATGCGCGCCGTCTTCGAGACGCTCGGCATGCATGACGTCGTCGCCAAGTCGATGGGCTCGTCGAACCCGTACAACATGGTTCGCGCCACCTTCGACGCGCTGAAGAGCCAGATGCATCCCAAGGATGTGGCTGCCGCTCGCGGTATCAAGTATTCGACCCTTCAGGCCCGCCGCGGCAATGCCGTAGCGGCTGATGAATAGTCGATAGCTGAGAGGACCACGAACATGGCCAAGCAAGCTACCAAGACCATCACCGTCGAGCAGATCGGCTCGCCGATCCGTCGGCCGAAGGAACAGCGCGCAACGCTGGTCGGCCTCGGCCTCAACAAGATGCACCGCAAGCGCACCCTGGAAGATACGCCTTCCGTGCGCGGTATGATCGCGGCCGTCCAGCATCTCGTCCGCGTTGTGGACGAGAAGTAAGCCGCAGGAGAAGACCAATGAAACTCACCGATCTGCGTGACAAGGACGGCGCCACCCACTCCAAGAAGCGTCTTGGCCGTGGTATCGGCTCGGGCTCGGGCAAGACCGCTGGCCGCGGCGTGAAGGGTCAGAAGGCCCGTTCCGGCGTTGCCATCAACGGCTTCGAGGGTGGCCAGATGCCGCTCTACCGCCGTCTGCCCAAGCGCGGCTTCACCAACATCTTCGCCAAGAGCTTCGTCACCGTGTCGCTCGCCCGCATCCAGGCGGCGATCGATGCCAAGAAGCTTGACGGCAAGGAAGTCGTGACCGGCGAAGCGCTCGTCAAGGCCGGCGTTCTGCGCCGCCTCAAGGACGGCGTGCGCGTCCTTTCCGACGGCGAACTCAAGGCCAAGCTCTCGTTTGACGTCGCTGGCGCCTCCAAGGCCGCCATCGAGAAGATCGAGAAGGCCGGCGGTTCCGTGAAGCTGCCTGAACAGGCCGCCGCCGAGTAAACATGTTTTGACAAGCGGCCGCGTCTCGACGCGGCCGCTTGCATCTTGGCACCGCCGAGCCTATGTCCCTTGCTCGGTGACACGCGCTGCCCGAAGCGGGCCTTTCCCGCGTCATCTAGCGGAGATATTGAATGGCTTCGGCTGCTGAACAACTAGCATCCAATCTCAATTTCGCGGCTTTCGCCAAGGCCGAGGATCTCAAGAAGCGCATCTGGTTCACGATCGGCGCTCTCCTCGTCTATCGCCTCGGCACCTACATTCCGCTTCCCGGCATCAATCCCGAAGCTTTCGCTCAGGCATTCCAGTCGCAGTCCAAGGGCGTGCTGGGCATGTTCAACATGTTCGCCGGCGGCGCCGTGCAGCGCATGGCGATCTTCGCGCTGGGCATCATGCCCTACATCTCCGCCTCCATCATCATGCAGCTGATGACCTCGGTCATCCCCTCGCTTGAAGCGCTGAAGAAGGAAGGCGAGCAGGGCCGCAAGGTCATCAACCAGTACACCCGCTACGGCACCGTGCTGCTTGCCATCGTGCAGGCCTACGGCATTTCGGCGGGTCTGGAGAACGGCAACGGCATTGTCACAGATCCCGGCATGTTCTTCCGCATTTCCACCGTCATCACACTGGTCGGCGGCACCATGTTCCTGATGTGGCTGGGCGAGCAGATCACCGCGCGCGGCATCGGTAACGGCATTTCGCTGATTATCTTCGCCGGCATCGTCGCGGGCCTTCCGCACGCCATTTCCGGCACGCTGGAACTCGGCCGCACCGGCGCGCTGTCGACGCCGCTGATCCTGGCCATCATCGTTCTGGCCATCGTCGTCATCGCGCTCATCGTCTTCTTCGAGCGCGCCCAACGCCGCCTGCTGATCCAGTATCCGAAGCGCCAGGTCGGCAACCGCATGTTCCAGGGCGACACCTCGCACCTGCCGCTGAAGCTGAACACCTCGGGCGTCATTCCGCCGATCTTCGCGTCGTCGCTGCTGCTTCTGCCGGCAACCGTCGCTGGCTTCTCGAACGCGAGCAACCTGCCGTCCTGGGCAAGCGCCGTGCTGGCCTCGCTCGGCCACGGTCAGCCGCTCTACATGGCGTTCTATGCCTCGATGATCGTGTTCTTCGCCTTCTTCTATACGGCCATCGTCTTCAATCCGAAGGACACGGCCGACCAGCTGAAGAAGCATTCGGGCTTCATCCCGGGCTATCGCCCCGGTGAGCGCACCGCCGACTATATCGACTACGTGCTTACCCGCATCACCGTGATCGGCGCCATCTACCTGGTCGTTATCTGCCTTCTGCCGGAATTCCTGATTTCGGCCACTGGCGTACCGTTCTACCTTGGTGGCACTTCGCTTCTGATCGTGGTCAGTGTAACGCTCGACACCGTTGCGCAGATTCAGGGTCACCTGATCGCGCATCAGTACGAGGGACTGATCAAGAAGTCGAAGCTGCGCGGGGGTAAGAGAGGCAGATGAAGTTGATATTGCTTGGCCCGCCTGGTGCGGGCAAGGGGACGCAAGCGCAGCGACTGGTCGAAAAACACGGCATACCGCAACTCTCCACCGGAGACATGTTGCGCGCCGCGGTCAAGAACGGCACCGAAGTTGGCAAGCGCGCCAAGGCAGTGATGGATGCGGGCGAGCTCGTCTCCGACGCCATCGTCAACGCCATCGTCGCCGAGCGGATCGACCAGCCGGACTGTGCCGGCGGTTTTATCCTCGACGGCTATCCCCGCACCCTGGCGCAGGCCGACGCGGTCGAGGCGATGCTGTCCGAGCGCAAGCTGAAGCTTGATGCGGTCATCGAACTCGTCGTCGACGACAAGGTTCTGGTCGGCCGAATCGTCAAGCGCGCCGAAGAGGCCGCCGCCGCCGGGCAGCCGGTGCGCAAGGACGACAATCCGGAAATCTTCGAAGAGCGCCTGCGCGAATATTACAAGAAGACCGCGCCGCTCATCGGCTACTATCATGCCAAGGGCCTGTTGAAGGGCGTCGACGGCATGGCCGATATCGATACCGTGACCAGGCAGATCGAGGCTATTCTGGCCACTTCTGTCCAGAAGTGAACAAATCGGCTTGACTAGGCCGGGCTGCTGGAGTATGGCGGCCCGTCTCCCTATCAGGCATGAGCTTTGCTTGTCCGTGAGGACAAGGCATCTGCTTTGAACAGGAACTCCCCGCAAGGGCCGGCCTCCACCGGACGCGGGATAACGTAAAGCGCCGTTTCGACCCTGTCGGCCGGCCCAGATGGAGAAAGAGAAGACATGGCCCGTATAGCCGGCGTCAACATTCCGACCAACAAGCGCGTCGTCATCGCGCTGCAGTACATTCACGGCATTGGCAAGAAGTTCGCCCAGGAGATCGTCGACAAGGTCGGCATCCCGGCCGAGCGCCGCGTCAACCAGCTGACCGACGCCGAAGTGCTGCAGGTCCGCGAGACGATCGACCGTGACTACCAGGTCGAAGGCGACCTGCGTCGCGAAGTCTCGATGAACATCAAGCGTCTGATGGACCTCGGCTGCTACCGCGGCCTGCGTCACCGTCGTTCGCTGCCGGTGCGCGGTCAGCGTACCCACACCAACGCCCGCACCCGCAAGGGTCCGGCGAAGGCGATCGCCGGTAAGAAGAAGTAATTGGCGGCAGTCGCCAGTAGGCAACGGGCAGTCGGGAAAACCGACTGCCGACTGCCGAAGTCCGACTGCCTTCCAGGTGGAGCCGCTGGCATTACGGCGGTGTAGAGATCAACTGAAAGGACTACCATGGCCAAGGAAGCCGCACGCGTCCGTCGTCGCGAACGCAAGAACATTTCGTCGGGTGTCGCTCACGTCAACTCGACCTTCAACAACACCATGATCACCATCTCCGACGCGCAGGGCAACGCGATTGCCTGGTCGTCGGCCGGTGCCCAGGGCTTCAAGGGGTCGCGTAAGTCGACCCCGTTCGCCGCCCAGATGGCTGCCGAGGACGTCGCCAAGAAGGCGCAGGAACACGGCATGCGCATGCTCGAGGTCGAGGTTTGCGGTCCGGGTTCGGGTCGTGAATCGGCGCTGCGCGCTCTGCAGGCAGCCGGCTTCACCATCACCTCGATCCGCGACGTGACGCCGATCCCGCACAATGGTTGCCGCCCGCGCAAGAAGCGCCGCGTCTAACATTTTTAGAATACCGACGGGAACGCTTCGTGCGTTCCCGAATGGTTTCCAGGTCGCCCACCACGATTGGATGGTGGTGGGGAAACGGAAGGACAGACAATGATCCAGAAAAACTGGCAGGAACTGATCAAGCCCAACAAGATCGACTTCTCGTCGAAGGGCAAGACGCTGACTACGCTGGTCGCCGAGCCGCTCGAGCGCGGCTTCGGTCTGACCTTGGGCAACGCGCTGCGCCGCGTGCTCTTGTCGTCGCTGCGTGGCGCGGCCGTCACCGCCGTGCAGATCGACGGCGTGCTGCATGAGTTCTCGTCCATCGCCGGCGTGCGCGAGGACGTGACCGATATCGTGCTCAACATCAAGGAAATCGCCATCAAGATGGAAGGCGATGGCCCCAAGCGCATGGTCGTGCGCAAGCAGGGTCCGGGCGCCGTTCTGGCTGGCGACATCCAGACCGTCGGCGACGTCGAGATCCTGAACCCCGACCATGTCATCTGCACCCTCGACGAGGGCGCGGAAATCCGCATGGAATTCACCGTTGACACCGGCAAGGGTTACGTTCCGGCCGAGCGCAACCGCGCCGAAGACGCGCCGATCGGCCTGATCCCGGTCGACTCGCTCTATTCGCCGGTCAAGAAGGTCTCCTACCGCGTCGAGAACACCCGCCACGGCGAGGAACTCGACAAGGACAAGCTGACCATGACGCTCGAGACCGACGGTTCGGTCACGGGTGAGGACGCGGTGGCTTTCGCCGCCCGCATCCTGCAGGACCAACTCGCTCTGTTCGTCAACTTCGACGAGCCGCAGAAGGAAGTCGCGGCCGAGGCCGTTACCGAACTCGCTTTCAACCCGTCGCTGCTGAAGAAGGTCGACGAGCTGGAGCTTTCGGTGCGTTCGGCGAACTGCCTGAAGAACGACAACATCGTCTATATCGGCGACCTCATTCAGAAGACCGAAGCCGAAATGCTTCGCACTCCGAATTTCGGCCGCAAGTCTCTGAACGAGATCAAGGAAGTTCTGGCTGCTATGGGCCTGCATCTCGGCATGGAAGTGCCGGACTGGCCGCCGGAAAACATCGAAGACCTCGCAAAGCGCTACGAAGACCAATATTGAGCATGAATTTCCAAGGGCGGGCGGCATAAGCCGTCCCGTCCGACGGTCATGCGGAAAACCATCAGAGGCCGTGGCCTCTTGAACAGATAAAGAAGGAAAAGAGCCATGCGCCACGGTTTCAAAGGCCGTCGTTTCGCCCGCAGTGTAAGCCACCGCAAGTCGATGTTCGCCAACCTCGCCGTGTCTCTGATCGAGCACGAGCAGATCGTCACCACCCTGCCGAAGGCGAAGGACCTGCGTCCGATCGTCGAGAAGCTGGTGACGCTCGGCAAGCGCGGCGACCTGCACGCCCGTCGTCAGGTCATCGCCCAGATCGGCAATGAAGGCGTCGTCAAGCGCCTGTTCGACACGCTGGCCCCGCGCTATGCCAACCGCAATGGCGGCTACCTGCGCATCATGAAGGCAGGCTTCCGCAAGGGCGACAATGCCGCGATGGCGGTCATCGAGTTCGTTGACCGCGACACCTCGGCCAAGGGCGCCGCTGACCGCGCCCGCGTCGAGGCCGAAGCCTCCGAGACCGAGGCCGCCTAAGCCTTTCGGACTTTCTTGAAAGACATTAAGGGGCCCTTGGGGTCCCTTTTTGTTTCTGGAACACCACATGAGCGACGGCTGCAAGAAAGGTCGCTGACATGTCCGCACGAGTTTTCCGCGTCTTCATATTCCTGGTAGGTCTGATGACAGGCGGCACGCTCGCCGCCGAAGCCAAGGGGACGGCACCCATGCTGATCGAAGCGACAATCGCTGGCGACATCGCGCAGATCAAGGCGGCGATCGCTTCCGGCGCCGATCTCGAACAGCGCGATGCCAAGGGCCGCACGGCGCTGCTCATCGCCACCCATGCTGACAACCCAGAGGCGGCGAAGCTGTTGATCGCTGCCGGCGCCGACGTCAACGCCAAGGACGATATCCTCGACACGCCTTTCCTCTATGCCGGCGCGGAAGGGCGCGACGATATCCTGAAAGCCATCCTCGCCACCGGCAAGGCAAATCTCAAGGACACCAACCGCTTCGGCGGCACTGCCCTGATCCCCGCCGCCGACCACGGTTTTCCAGAGACGGTGCGCATCCTGCTTGGCACTGGCATCAACATCGACCACGTCAACAATCTTGGCTGGACGGCCCTGATGGAGGCGGTGATCCTGGGCGACGGCGGCCCGGTGCAGCAGGAGATCGTTGCGCTCCTGGTCGATGCAGGGGCCAGGGATATTCCCGACCATGACGGCGTCAGTGCCTTGCAGCACGCCAGGAAGCGCGGCTACGCGGCGATCGTCGAGCGCATCACCGAAGGCCGCCGCCCGCTCTGATAATCCCGGCCGCTGCCCAGCGGCAGCCTCTGCAAAGGCAAGTGGGGAACGTCACCGACAAATCGTACACCTGTCATGCCAGGGTCATGGCTTTCCAACAAAACGACTTCAGGGCCGGTCCGCGGCTCCGCTATCATCGTTTTGAGGGATCAGGGATATGACCAAACTCGTTCGGCACTCGCTTTTGGCCACCGCGGCGCTGTCCACGCTGCTTGTTTCCGGCGCCGTCTACGGGCAGGGCGCCGCCGATGCCTTCCTCGAACGCGGGGCCAAGGGCGACATTACCCTGCATGGCGGCGCGCGCCGCCTGACCGGCGAAGTCACCGCCGAGCTGCAGAAGTTCATCAACAATGGCGAGGTGAAGAACGTCATCCTGCTGATCGGCGACGGCATGGGCGATTCCGAGATCACCGTGGCGCGCAACTATGCCGAAGGCGCCAGCGGCTTCTTCAAGGGCATCGACGCGCTGCCCGTCACCGGCCAGTACACCCACTACGCGCTGGACAAGAAGACCGGCAAGCCGGACTACGTGACCGACTCGGCCGCTTCCGGCACCGCCTGGGCCAGCGGCGTGAAGACCTATAACAACGCCGTCGGCGTCGACATTCACGAAAAGCCGCACAAGACGCTGATCGAGCTGGCCAAGACTGCCGGCATCGGCACCGGCAACGTCTCGACCGCCGAGATCCAGGATGCCACGCCGGCCGTGCAGGTCGCGCATGTCACCCAGCGCAAATGCTACGGCCCGTCGGCCACCGCCGAGAAGTGCCCCACCAACGCGCTCGAGAATGGCGGCCTCGGCTCGATCTCCGAGCAGCTTTTGAACACCCGCGCCGATGTCGTTCTGGGCGGCGGCGCCAAGAGCTTCGGCGAGACCGCCCGCGCCGGCGACTGGAAGGACAAGACGCTGTTCGATCAGGCCAAGGAGCGCGGTTTCCAGGTCGTCAGGACGGCCGACGAGCTCAACGCCCTTAGCGCCGCCGGCAACGACAAGCCGGTGCTCGGCCTGTTCTCGGAAGGCAACATGCCGGTCCGCTGGAAGGGGCCGAAGGCCGTCCATTACGGCAACATCGAAAAGGAAGCGGTGACCTGCGAGCCGAACGCCGACCGCACCGCCGCCGTGCCGACGCTCGCAGCCATGACCAAAAAGGCCATCGACCTGCTCAAGACCAATGAAAAGGGTTTTTTCCTGCAGGTGGAGGGTGCGTCGATCGACAAGCAGGATCATGAGGCCAATCCGTGCGGCCAGATCGGCGAGACGGTCGATCTCGACGAGGCCGTCCAGGCCGCGCTCGATTTCGCCAAGGCCGACGGCAAGACGCTGGTGATCGTCACCGCCGACCACGCCCATTCCAGCCAGATCATCCCGAACGACACCAAGGCGCCCGGCCTCACCCAGGCGCTGAAGACCAAGGACGGTTCGGTGATGTCGGTCAGCTACGGCAATTCGGAAGGCGATTCGCAGGAACACACCGGCGCGCAGCTGCGCGTCGCCGCCTTCGGTCCGCGCGCCGCCAATTTCGCCGGCCTTACCGACCAGACCGACATGTTCTTCACCATCCGCGATGCGCTGAAGCTCGGCAACTGACGATCCTCGACCCCCGGCGCCCCGTCCTTCCCGATCCGGAAGGGCGGGGCGTCGCCGTCTAGTGCCCGTTCATGTGGATACGGGGCAGGACAGCGAAGCTTCGGCACAGGGCAGGGCAGCGAAGCTTTCTCGCAGGGCAGGACCGTGAAGCCTCGTCATTCCCGACCGCGTGAGCGAGGCACGAGCGGAGCGTGTCGGGAATCCATACCGGAACGCTGACGCCTCGGCGCGGTGCAAGATGTGGATTGAATGCGTGGAGGAAGGCGCAGGTCGAAAGAAAGTACGTTGTCCTTTCAATCCCTTGTCGCAAACCGCACGAAAACCGCGCGCGGATTTGCCCACATGATCGAGGCACACGCCACAATCGGCCCATCGCCCTCACGGGAACCTGGTGCGCACCGGGTATCAGGGAGGGCGCCGGTGCCGGACTGGCAGCGCTAACGGTGGCGGTGTCTGGTGACGAGCCCTAAGTCCGGGCCCTGGAAAAACCCGGCCGCCGAAAATGGCGGCTTTGAGGCCCGAAGTCTGCCGTCAACAGTGACGTGCGAGGTCGGTCCGGGGCAAGAACACTGGCGGGGCGCCCGGAAGGCGCCAGCATTAGAATAGCGTGAGGCACCGACCCGGCGCCCCGCTTCCCACCTCCCGCAAGGGAGTGTTTTTTGACAATGGCCAGGGCGGATTTCCGCAGCGTGGCGATGAAGAAGTGTATCAACGCTACTATGCGTCGACGCGACTGTACCGCCGCCGTCATTCCGGCCGAGCGCAGCGAGAGCCGGAACCCATTGGCCGCAACATCGTCGAGCACGGCCCGGTCCTCGTCCTGAACCGTTCACGCAGCCGGACCGGCGCCGCGTGTTTCACGGCTGTCCGCGCGAACCCAGGTCCCGGCCGCGCTGCTCAATGGGTTCCGGGTCGGCGCTCGGCTTCGCCTCGCTGGCCCGGAATGACGAACGCTTGAGAAGCCGCCCCGTCACATCCCTCTGAAGGCCTGAAACAGGATGAAGGCGGCAACCACGCCGTCATTCCGGCCGAGCATAGCGAGAGCCGGAACCCATTGGCCGCACCGTCGTCGAGCACGGCCCGGTCCTCGTCCTGAACAGTCCGTATTGCCTGGACTGACGCGCTGAAATGGCGCCGTCAAAAAACAGCGCGTCGCGCCAACCATCGACAAATTTGGCAATTGTCGCTACGGCCTTTCAAATTGCACATTCCTCGCGACAATGGCGCGGAACTTGTTCGGAGGATTCGGTATGCGTTCTAAGCGGCTGTCTCTCATTCTGTTTTGCGCCTTTGTGGCGCTGACGGCCAATTTTGTCGCCGGTCGCGCGGTGGCGCAGGAAGCCACGCCGCCGGCCACCAAGAACGAGCCCGGCCTGTCCGACGTGCTGACCGACCTTCTCCATGGCGTCGAGGGCAACAACACCGCTGGCCCGGACAAGCGCGTGCCGTTCGGCCGCGAGGAAGTGCAGCTGTCCTTCGCGCCGCTGGTCAAGCAGACCGCGCCCGCCGTGGTCAATGTCTATGCCTCGCAGACCGCCAAGGTGACGTCGCCGTTCGACGGCGATCCCTTCTTCGAGGAGTTCTTCGGCCGCTCGATGCCGCGCGCGCAGTCGTCGCTGGGCTCCGGCGTGCTGGTCGACCCGACCGGCGTCATCGTCACCAACTACCACGTCATCAAGGGCGCCGACGAGGTCAAGGTGGCGCTGGCCGACGGGCGCGAATTCACCTCCAAGGTGATGCTCAAGGACGAATCGCTCGATCTCGCCGTGCTCAAGATCGAGGGCGACAAGCCGTTCCCGGTCATCGCCATCGGCGATTCCGACGCGCTCGAGGTCGGCGATCTGGTGCTGGCCATCGGCAACCCGTTCGGCGTTGGCCAGACCACCACCTCCGGCATCGTCTCCGCGCTTGCCCGCAGCCATATCGGCATTTCGGATTCCGGCTATTTCATCCAGACGGACGCCGCCATCAATCCCGGCAATTCCGGCGGCGCGTTGATCAACATGGGCGGCCAGCTGGTCGGCATCAACACCGCCATCTACAGCCGCAGCGGCGGCTCGATCGGCATCGGCTTCGCCATTCCCGCCAACATGGTGCGCGCCTTCGCCGAGGCCGCCAAGTCCGGCAGCGATTTCTTCGAGCGGCCCTATATCGGCGCCGAGTTCGAGGCGGTGACGCCGCAGATCGCCGAATCGCTCGGCATGCAGAAGGCGACCGGCGCTCTGGTTTCCTCCGTCGCCGACGGCGGCCCGGCCGCCAAGGCCGGCCTGAAGCCGGGCGATGTCGTACAGACGCTGAACGGCACCGTGGTCGAAGGCATCGAGGCGCTGGATTACCGCATGGCGACGCTGTCGATCGGCTCGAACGCCACCTTCGGCGTGCTCACCAAGGGCCAGCAGCAGCAGATCGCCATCGCGCTCGAACGCGCGCCCGAAGGCCTGAAGACCGCCGAGCTGATGTTGCGTGGCCGCAGCCCCTTCGCCGGCGCGCGGGTGGCCGATCTGTCGCCGCGGCTGGCGCAGCGTCTCGGCATCCGCACCGACGTCAAGGGCGTAGCTGTGGTCGATATCGAGCGCACCTCGCCGGCGGCGGATTTCGGCTTCCAGCCGGGCGACATCGTGCGCGAGGTCAACGGCGTCACCATCGACAGCGCCAAGAAGCTGGAAGAAGCAGCGCTGCAGAACACGCGCTGGTGGCGTTTCACCGTCGAGCGCGGCGGCCAGACGCTGCGCCAGGTGTTGCGTTACTGAGTGTTGCGTTCCTGACCCCAGCACTGTGAAATGGCCCCATGGCCGATCTGTTCGGAACCGCTGAACCGCAAAAGGCGCCGCCGGGCCGGCCATTGGCCGACCGGCTGCGGCCGCGATCGCTTGCCGAAGTCGTCGGTCAGGAACAGCTGACCGGGCCCGACGGCGCCCTCTCGCGCATGATCGCCTCCGGCACGCTGGGCTCGATGATCTTCTGGGGCCCGCCCGGCACCGGCAAGACCACGGTGGCGAGGCTCCTGGCCGGCGAGACCAGCCTTGCCTTCGAACAGATATCGGCGATCTTCTCCGGCGTAGCCGACCTGAAGAAGGTGTTCGAGACGGCGCGCCTGCGCCGCACCAACGGCCGCCAGACATTGCTGTTCGTCGACGAGATCCATCGCTTCAACCGCGCCCAGCAGGACAGTTTTCTGCCCGTGATGGAAGACGGCACCGTCATCCTGGTCGGCGCCACCACGGAAAACCCGTCCTTCGAGCTCAACGCCGCTCTGTTGTCGCGTTCGCGCGTGCTGGTGTTCCAATCGCTCGGGGAAGACAGCATTGCCAGGCTACTCGACCGCGCCGAGCAGACGGAAGGCAAGCCACTGCCGCTCGACGAAGAGGCGAGGTTGACCCTGGTGCGCATGGCTGACGGCGACGGTCGCGCCGCGCTGACGCTCGCCGAGGAAGTCTGGCGGGCCGCGAAGCCGGGCGAAATCTTCGATCCCACCGGCCTGCAGGAGGTGGTGCAGCGCCGCGCCCCGATCTACGACAAGGGACAGGACGGCCACTACAATCTGATCTCTGCCCTGCACAAATCCGTGCGCGGCTCCGATCCAGACGCCGCGCTCTATTATCTGGCGCGCATGTTCGACGCCGGCGAGGACCCGCTCTATCTCGGCCGTCGGCTGGTGCGCATGGCGGTGGAAGACATCGGCCTGGCCGACCCGCAGGCGCTGGTCGTCGCCAATGCCGCCAAGGATGCCTACGATTATCTCGGCTCGCCCGAGGGTGAACTGGCGTTTGCGCAGGCCTGCGTCTATCTGGCCACCGCGCCGAAATCGAACGCCGTCTACAACGCCTTCAAGGCGGCGACCCGCGCCGCCAAGGAGAACGGCTCGCTGTTACCGCCTAAGCATATCCTCAACGCGCCGACCAAGCTGATGAAGGAAGAGAGTTACGGCGCCGGCTATCGTTACGACCACGACGAGCCGGACGCCTTTTCCGGCCAGGATTATTTCCCCGAAAAGATGGGCCGCCAGACCTTCTACGACCCGCCCGAACGCGGCTTCGAGCGCGAGATCAGGAAACGGCTGGAATACTGGTCGAAGCTGAGGAAGGAGCGCGGCGGCTAGGGCCGGTTTCTCGGCATCAGCCCATATTGCTGGTGTCTTCCAAAATAATGACCTTTTTACTCCGCTTTATGTCCTCGTTCACAGGAACTGACCCGGCGTCCGTCTTGTGCGCAATCGTGAATAAGCTTATGCAGCCGACACTGGGGTAAATGCGTCGCTGCCGAGGGCGCGGCGAACTCTCAAAAAGGGTGGCGCCCGGCGCCAGGCTCGATATGACCAAAGATCAACGCAAGGCAATCCGCAAAGCCGCCATCGCCGTGGTGATTTTGGGGGTCGGCTTCTATTTCATTCCCATCATCACGCTGATCTGGCTCGTCTGCGGCCTTATCGACGTGCTGCGCAACAAGAAGAAAGACCAGCGGCTGTTCAGCCTCTATTTCACCGGCAACGGCATGTTCACCTGGCTGCTGTCGCCGTTCAACCTGCTGGTCGACCTGATTTCCTACAAGAACTGGGGCGTGTGGAAGCTGGAGCAGTTTCCGGCCGATTATCAGCGCGAAGTCAACGAGGTGCTCGACGTTTTCAAGGAGCGCCGCAACGAGATCATCGCTGACATCGACGCCAATTTCGGCACCGGCCGGCGCGGCATGTATGTCTACCAGTGGTACGGCAAGCACAAGATCGACAACGTTCCGGAGTTCAACAAGGACTTCAAATATGTGAAGACCATCGCCGTTTCGGTGTTCTCGGGACGGGAATCGACCTCCTGGCATTTCGGGCCGCTGCGGCTCTCCTTGCGCGTGCTGTACAACCTGATCCCGGTCAACGCCGAGATCTTCGTCGAATGCCAGGATGCCAGGAACTACTGGCACGACAATCCGATGTACATCTTCGACGACACGCTGCTGCACCGCTCGGTCAACGAGTATGACGGCCGCCGCTACTGCGTGTTCATGGACGTCATCCGCCCGTCCCCGGTGCCGGGCGTGGTTGCGGCGCTGCTGAAGATTGTTTCGATGAGCGTCGAGCGCATCAACTCCATGTTCTACAAGAACTGGAAGATGATCTCGTCCAACAAGGGCAAGAAGGCCGAGGCGTAAATCGCGACCGGCGACACGGAAGAGGGCGATGCTTCATCTTCTCCTCGTGGCGGTTGGCGGCGCGATCGGCGCCGGCATCCGCCATCTCTTCAATCTTGGCGCGCTCAGGCTTGTCGGCCCCAATTTTCCCTGGGGCACGATGGTCATCAACATCATCGGCTCCTTCGTCATGGGGGCCTTCATCGCCACGCTGTCGCGCCGCTACGGCGGCGCTTCCTCGGAATTGCGCCTGTTCGTCGCCACCGGCATCCTCGGCGGCTTCACCACCTTCTCCGCCTTTTCGCTGGATTTCGCCACGCTGTGGGAGCGCGGTGCGGCGTTGACGGCGCTGGGTTATGCGCTGGCCAGTGTCGTTGGCGCGATTCTGGCGCTGTTCCTCGGGCTTTGGCTCGTAAGAACGCTGCCTTAGAGCGCCGCGCGTCCAATTGGACGCGCAAAGGACGCTCTAACATGTTGAATCTGCTGCATCGGCCCGAAAATCGATTCCGATTTTCGGGCCGATGCAGTAGTGCTATTGGCGCGCTTCGAAGAATAAAGGCGGACCCATGGCAGGCGTCGAACAGATCACGGTGGAAGCCGGCGAAACAGGCATGCGCCTCGATCGCTGGTTCAAGAGCCACTATCCCGGATTGAGCTTTGTGCAGTTGCAAAAGCTGCTGCGCTCCGGCCAGGTGCGCGTCAACGGCGCCCGCGCCAAGACCGACACCCGCGTCGAGCCGGGGCAGGTGATCCGCATTCCGCCGCTGGATGTCGACAAGAAGGGTGGCGCCGACCAGCTCACCGGCTACTCGATCCGCAATCAGGACGATGCGGACGTACTCAAGAAAATGCTGCTGCACGAAGACGACAAGGTCTTCGTCTTCAACAAGCCGGCGGGTCTTGCCGTGCAGGGCGGTTCCGGCGTGACCCGCAATGTCGACGACATGCTGGAGGCCTGGCGCAACAAGAAGGGCGAGAAGCCGCGCCTGGTGCATCGGCTGGACCGTGATACGTCCGGCGTACTGGTCATTGCGCGCACGCGGCTCGCTGCCATGAAGCTGTCGGAAGCTTTTCGCGCCCGCGAGACCAAGAAGACCTATTGGGCGCTGGTGAAGGGCGTGCCGCCGAAGCGCGAGGACAAGATCTCGACCTGGCTGGTCAAGGAACCGACACCCGACGGCGACCGTGTCCGCGTCGCCAAGCATGGCGAGAAGGGCGCCGACCACGCGGTCTCTTATTACCGGGTGGTCGAGCAGGCGGCGCAATCATTGTCCTGGCTTGAGATGGAGCCTTACACCGGCCGCACCCATCAGCTGCGCGTGCACGCCGCCCATATCGGCTGTCCCATCATCGGCGATCCGAAATATTTCGAAGCCGATACCAATTGGGATTTCCCAGGCGGCATGCAAAACCGCCTGCATCTGCACGCCCGCCGCATCGTCATCCCGCATCCCGACAAGGGCTTCGTCGACGTGACCGCGCCGATGCCGCCGCATATGCGCCAGAGCTGGAACCTGCTCGGCTTTGACGAGGCAAGCGCCGAGGACTAACCGTAGGGCGGTGAACCACCGCTCCGCTTGCCTTGGATCATGCCGCGAGCACCCACGTCCTGTAGGGAACTGGCTGATTGAAGCCGGCGCGGAGGATGGGAATGAGCACTGCGAGCCATAGTCTGGACCGCCGCGACGCCATCGACACCGCCGCGGTGGTTTTCATGCTGGCGCTGACCTTCTCCTGGGGGCTGAACGGCGTCGCTGCCAAGCTCACCAACACCGGCTACAACCCGATCTTCCTGAACGTGGCGCGCTCGGCGATTGCCTGCGTGCTGGTTTTCCTGTGGTGCCGCTTCCGTGGCATCCGGCTGTTCGAGAAGGACGGCACGTTGTGGGGCGGCATCCTGGCCGGCCTGCTGTTCGGCGCCGAGTTCTGCCTCGTTTTCGTGGCGCTGGAATACACGACGGTGGCGCGGAACTCCTTGCTGGTCAACACAATGCCGTTCTGGGTGCTGGTCGGCGCGCATTTCTGGCTGGGCGAGCGCATGACCCTGCAGAAATTGCTCGGCCTCGCGCTGGCCTTCTGCGGGGTGGTGGTGATCTTTTCCGACCGGCTGGGCGCCGCCGGCCCTTCGACCATGACCGGCGATCTGCTCAGCCTCGCGGCGGGGCTGTTCTGGGCACTGACCACGCTGGTTATCAAGCGCTCGAAGCTGCAGACGGCCGGCGCCGAGAAGGTTCTGCTCTATCAGCTCGTGGTTTCCGCGTTGATGGCGATCCCGCTGGTGCCGCTGGCCGGCCCGGCGCTGCGCGACGTGACGCCGCTGGCCACCGGCGCGCTGCTGTTCCAGGCCGTTTATGTCGTTGCCATCACCTATATCGTCTGGTTCTGGCTGATGCGGCGTTATCCAGCGGCGGGGCTGTCGAGTTTCACCTTCCTGTCGCCTGCATTCAGTGTCATATGCGGCTGGCTGATCCTCGGCGAACCGCTGACCTGGAAGATCTTTCTGGCGCTCGGCCTGATCGGCGCGGGACTGAGCATCGTCAACCGGCCAAGGCGGCTGAAGACGACGTAGAAGATGGATAGGCAATGCGCGACATTCTGAGCGATCTCGAGGCTGGCAAACAGCTTTCCGACCCGGACCCGGTGCGCCGCGCCCAGATCCAGATGAAGACGCCGCTGCCGAAGCGCTTCTACACCGCCGCCTCGGTCGTGCCGGTCGAGAATGCATTCGCCGTCCATCTCGACGGCAAGTCGGTGCGCACGCCAGGCAAGGCATTGCTGGCGCTGCCGACCGAAAAGGCGGCGGCACTCGTTGCGGCGGAGTTCGAGGCACAGGCCGAGACGATCGATCCGGTGACGATGCCGGTGCTGCGGCTGGTCAACACCGCCATCGACGGCGTTGCCTCCGACCCGCAGGCGGTGCTGGAAGATGTTCTGCGCTTCGCCTCGTCCGATCTGCTGTGCTACCGCGCCGACAGCCCGCAGGGCCTGGTCGACCGCCAGAACGTGCATTGGGACCCGGTGATCGACTGGGCGCGTTCATCGCTCGGCGCCCGCTTCGAACTGGCCGAAGGCGTCATCCATGTCGAACAGCCGCGGGAATCGATCGCTGTCCTCGGTGCCCATCTTGCCCGCCGCAACGACCCGTTCCGGCTGGCAGCCATCCACGTCATGACCTCGATCACCGGATCGGCGCTGCTGGCGCTGGCGGTCGATGCCGGCGAATTGACCGGCGAGACGGCATGGACGGCAGGCCACGTCGACGAGGACTGGCAGATCGAGCATTGGGGCCAGGATTCGGAAGCGGTCGCGCGCCGCGCCTTCCGCCATCGCGACATGATGGCGGCGGTGGCCTTGCTTGAAGCGCTGGGCGGATAGCACGTTCCGCCTGTTCCTTGCGGGGCAGGGCAGCGCCAGCCGCGCATATTAGACCAAAGTCATAATCCCAATTGCTCGGTCCTCAGGACAGGCGCTTTCTGTCAGATTCCGTGCCGATAGCCGGTTTGAGTCCGTATCCGGAGGAGGGTGCGGGCGTCGATCCCCCGGCATCGAGGGCATTTGGGAGGAACACTCATGGCAATGGCACAGACCGCCGGCAGGACAGGCCGCGGCATGACGCGGGAGGAGAAGAAGGTCATCTTCGCCTCGTCGCTCGGCACCGTCTTCGAATGGTACGATTTCTATCTCTACGGATCGCTGGCCGCCTTCATCGGCGCCACCTTCTTCACGCAATATCCGGAAGCGACCCGCAACATCTTCGCGCTGCTGGCGTTTGCCGCCGGCTTCCTGGTGCGCCCGTTCGGCGCGCTGGTCTTCGGCCGCATCGGCGACCTCGTCGGCCGCAAATACACCTTCCTGGTCACCATCCTCATCATGGGCCTGTCGACTTTCCTGGTCGGTATTCTCCCTGGAGCGGCAACATGGGGCATCGCGGCGCCTGTCATCCTGATCGCACTGCGCATGCTGCAAGGCCTGGCGCTCGGCGGTGAATATGGCGGTGCCGCGACTTATGTCGCCGAGCACGCGCCCGACGATCGTCGTGGCTACTACACCTCGTGGATCCAGACCACGGCGACGCTTGGCCTGTTCCTGTCGCTGATCGTCATCCTGATCGTGCAGAGCTGGCTCGGCAAGGAAGCCTTCGCCGCTTGGGGCTGGCGCGTTCCGTTCATCCTGTCCTTCGTCCTGCTCGGCATTTCGGTGTGGATCCGGCTTTCGCTGTCGGAATCGCCGACCTTCCAGCGCATGAAGGAAGAGGGCAAGGGCTCCAAGGCGCCGCTGTCGGAAGCCTTCGGCCAGTGGAAGAACGCCAAGATCGCGCTTCTCGCTTTGTTCGGCCTCACCGCCGGCCAGGCCGTTGTCTGGTATTCCGGCCAGTTCTACGCACTGTTCTTCCTGCAGAACGTGCTCAAGGTCGACGCCTACTCGGTCAACATCATGATCGCTATCGCGCTGGCGCTGGGCTCCATCTTCTTCGTCGTGTTCGGCTGGCTGTCCGACAAGATCGGCCGCAAGCCGATCATCATGGCTGGCCTGGCGCTCGCCATCGTCACCTACTTCCCGCTGTTCAAGGCGTTGACCTGGGCCGCCAATCCGGCGCTGGCCACCGCACAGCAGAACACACGGGCGACGGTGACCGCCGCTCCGGGCGACTGCAAGTTCCAGTTCAACCCGGTGGGCACGGCAAAGTTCACGACATCCTGCGACATCGCAACCTCGTTCCTTACCAAGAACTCGGTTCCGTATGACGTCGTGACCACGGCCGCACCGGGCACCGCGGCCACGGTCAAGATCGGCAAGGAGACGGTCGAATCCTACGACGCCGTCGCCGCCGGCGATCAGGCCAAGGCCAAGGACGGCGCCTTCTCGAAGGCGGTGAACATCGCCCTGCACGACGGCGGCTATCCGCTGGTGCGTGCCGCCGCCAAGGTGGCGGACCAGAAGCTGGACGCCTTCGTGACGGCCAATCCGGAGCTGAAGCTCGACGCTGCCGCCATTCGCGGCGGCGAGAAGACCGCCGTTCCGGCCGCCCAGGCGGTGAAGGACAAGCTGATCACGCAGGAAGAGGCCGGCAGTGCCGCTGACGTCACCGTCTACAGCGTTCCTGCCGCCGGCGCCTTCTCGATGGTGGCTGACCCCGCAGCCGTGAACTGGCCGATGGTCATCGGCATCCTGTTCATCCTCGTCCTCTATGTGACGATGGTGTACGGGCCGATCGCGGCGATCCTGGTCGAGATGTTCCCGACCCGCATCCGCTACACCGGCATGTCGCTGCCTTATCACATCGGCAATGGCTGGTTCGGCGGTCTGCTTCCGGCAACCGTGTTCGCGCTCAGTGCGGCCAAGGGCGATATCTATTACGGCCTCTGGTACCCGATCGTGTTCGCGGCCATGTCGCTCATCATCGGCACGCTCTTCGTCAAGGATACGCTGGGCACCGATCTGAACGCCAAGGATTGAGCATTCGCTTCGTCAAAAGAAAGCCCGGCGCGGGAAACCGCGCCGGGCTTTCTGCTTGAATCGGACTGTCAGCCTGCTTGCCTATGAGGCTGAAATCACGGACTTCTTACGCGATGAGATCGCGCACCATCGGTATGACCTTCGAGCCGTAAAGTTCGATGGAGTGCATCATCTTCTCGTGCGGCAGCGGGCCGGACGAATATTTCATCTGGAAGCGCGAAGCCCCCAGTCCCTTCACGGTCGCCGCTATCTTGCGCGCCACCGTTTCGGGCGAGCCGACATAAAGCGAACCGAGATCGGCCTCCGAATTGAAGGAGGCCCGTGAGGTCGGCGGCCAGCCGCGTTCGCCGCCGATGCGGTCGTGCATCTTCTTGTAATGCGGCCAAAGCTCCTCGCGCGCCTGTTCGTCGGTATCGGCGACATAGCCCGGCGAATGCACGCCGATTGGCTGCTTTGCGCCGCCAAGCTGGTCGAGCGCCTGGTGATAGAGATCGACATAAGGCCGGAAGCGCTGCGGGTTGCCGCCGATGATGGCCAGCATCAAGGGCAGGTTGTAACGCGCTGCACGCACGACGGATTCCGGGCTGCCGCCGACGCCGATCCATGTCTTCAGCGTGCCGGTCTCGATCGGCGGATAGACGGACTGGTCCTTGAGCGGCGGCCGGATCGAACCCTGCCAGCTGACCGGCTCGCCCTTCAGGAGCGCCGCGAACAGGTCGAGCTTTTCGGTGAACAGCGTTTCATAGTCGCTGAGCTGGAAACCGAACAGCGGGAAGGATTCGGTGAAGGAGCCACGCCCGAGGATGACTTCGGCGCGGCCGTTGGACAGCGCATCCACGGTGGAAAACCGCTGGAAGACCCGGATCGGATCATCGGAACTCAGCACCGTCACCGCCGAGCCCAGCTTGATGCGGTTCGTGCGCGTGGCGATGCCGGCCAATACGGTCTCGGGCGTGGAAACGGCGAAGTCGTTGCGGTGGTGCTCGCCGACGCCGATGAAATCGATGCCGAGCTGATCGGCCAGCACGGCCTCATCGACGACATTGCGGATGACCTCGGCCTGCGGCAGCAGAGCGCCGTCGTCGTCAGCGGTGACGTCGCCAAACGTATCCAGCCCGAATTCGACGGTGTTCGACATGGAAACCTCTATTTCTGGTTGCCGGATAGGGGATCCGGTGGAGGGCGGGTGATGTTCGCTTCGGCAAGACGCACCATCGGCGCGGAGCGGCGAACGATCAATTCAAAGGTTCAGATAGGCGAGTGGAGGGAATATGCCCACTTGCGGCGCCGAGTACGGACCGTTCACCCTTGGTTAACGACAGCGCCGCCACGCTTGCCGCGAACTCCGCCCGTATCCAGTCCGCGAAGATGCGGGCCGGTTCGCTGAGCTTCGACAGATTGCGGGCGACGAGGAAATAACCGCCGGAATTGAGTTCGGTGGCGAATGGCCTGATCAGCGTGCCGGCGGCCAGTTCGTCCTGCATGTAGAGAAGGTCGACCAAAGCGACGCCATGGCCGAGCAAGGCCGCCTGCTTGGACAGCGCCATGTCGGCATACATCGGACCCGGAGCCCGCACGTCTGCCTCCTCTTCGCCGGCCAGGCGAAACCAGTTCTTCCAGTGTTCGCGGCTTTCCTCGTGCAAAAGCGTGAAGCGGCGCAGGTCGCCCGGCTTTTCGATCGGCGCACCGTTTGCCAGCAGAACCGGCGCCACCACCGGCGTCTCATAGGCGTAGGCGAGGCGTTCCGCTTCGCTGTTTGCCCAACTGGTGTTGTGGAAGGAGAACCGCAACGCCAGCTCGGCCTGCTCGGCGCGGAATTCGATCAGCCGAGGGTCGACGTCCAGCACCACATCGATGTCCGGATTGGCGCGCCGGAAGCGGTCCAGCCGCGGGATCAGCCAGCAGGAGGCCAGCGAGGCGTCGGAGCTCACCCTGGCCGTCTTGGTCTGGCAGCGTGCGGCGATATCGGCCAGCATTCTCTCGATGCCGTCGAAACTGGCGGTCAACTGCGTGAGCAGGGCCTTGCCCGTCTCGGTCAGCACCACCTTGCGGTGCAGGCGCTCGAACAGCGGGGTCGACAGCGTGGTTTCCAGTTCGCGGATTTGGCGGCTGATTGCCGCCTGCGAAACGTGCAGTTCCTCGGCGGCGCGGCTGAAGCTCGTGTGACGGCCGGCGACCTCGAAGGATCGCAGGGCGGTGAGGGGCAGGCGGCTGCGCTTCATTCGCATAACCTCAGGTTATTCGAAGGCAGAAATATACTCGTTTGAACATAAGCGCCAGCAGGCGTTGATTCCGGTCATGAAACCGATTTGCCAGACCGGAGTGATTGTGATGTCACAGATCATCCAGGCGCTTCTCGATGCGCTGACGCTCGCCACTTTTCAGAACTTGAAGCACCGGCCGGACGACAAGGACACCTATGTGCGCAGGCGTCCGCAGCGCCACGACAGGCTGTAGGCGCATGATTGGCCGGCATGGCGGCGATAGAGCTATCCGTTGTCCGACGACCGATCGCCGATCCAGTATCTGGGGCCGGGGCCGAGGGCTCCGGCCTTGTCATGCGGGTTCACCAGCCGGCATCGTTCGAGTGAGAGACAGCCGCAACTGATGCATTCGGCGAGACCGGTCTTCAGCCGCTGCAACTCGGCGATGCGCTCGTCGATCCGCGCCGACCACGGGCCGGATAACAGTGACCAGTCGCCTCCCTTCGGCACATGGTCGGTCGGCAGCTTGTCCAGTTCGTCATGGATTTCCGCCAGCGACATACCGAGCCGCTGCGCGAAGACGATGAAGGCGAGGCGGCGCAAGGTGGCGCGCGTGAAGCGGCGGTGGCCCTTGCCGATGCGTTCGGAGGCGATCAGGCCGCGCTCCTCGTAATAACGAAGCGCCGATGCCGCCACGCCGCTGCGGCGCGACAACTGGTTGATGGTGAGTGTCGGTTCCATCCCAACTTTGTCCCACATTTTTCGCTTGACCTCAAGTTGACTTGAACTTGTAGCACGTCGATCGAGCCGCAAATGATCGATTTAACGGCGCCGCAAGAAGGAAAACTCCCGTGGACAAGCAGGTTCCCAACACGCCCGACATCCAGAAATTCGTCGCCGATCGGGCGCGGGACTGGATGGAATGGTCCGGCACGAAGCTGGTCGACGTGCTCAACGAGGACGATGTGCCGCTCTCCAAGCTTGGCGCGATCGGCTTCGTGCGGGCACCCAAGGGCGCAACCAGCGACTTCGAGTTCGCATATGACGAGGTGCTGATCGTCACCAGAGGCCGCTGCACCGTCGCCAGCCGCGGCGAATGGCAGACTGCAGGCCCGGGCGAAGTGCTTTATCTGCCCGCCGGCACGCCCGGCTCGTTCAACGCCATCGAGGATGTGGAACTGGTCTATGTCGCCTCGTCACCCTATGGCGAGGTCAATCGGCCATCAAGGCGGTGCTGCTCGAGGCGGCTCGACCCGAGGCTGCTCAGTGAGTGCGGAGTTAGCCATGTCGCGACGCATCGTGCAGATCTCGTCCTTCGATATCCTGCCGGGCAAGCTCGAGCAGTTCAAGGACGCTATTCGCAAGGCGGTCGCCTTCGCCGAGGCGAACGGACCGCAACTCGTCGTCGAGACCTTTGTCGATGACGAGGCCATGCGCGCCCACAGCTTGCAGATCATGCCGAGTTCGGAAGCCATCCTGGAGCATTGGCGCATAGCCGATCCGCACATCCGCGATGTCATGGAAAGCTGCGTCATGCGCCGGCTCGACGTCTATGGCCAGCCGAGCGAGGAGGTGATACTCGGCCTGCTGTCCTTGATCGAACAAGGCGTGCCGGTCACCATCACGCCAGGTTTTGTCGGGTTCCGGCGCGGTTGATACCGGTGTAGCCGTTGCGAAACGCGCTGCGTCGGGCCATCTACAGCGGATGATTGGGCGAGCGCGATACCGGCGATGAACAACGACGCTGACGGGCATGGCCGCGAATGCGGGCATCAGCACGGCGAGGTTGGTGCGTCCACACCACGCGGCCGCAACTGGGCCGGGCCCTGGCGCCGGACGCCGGGCAGGCTGGCGGGCACCGCCCTGGTGCGGTTCTACCAACTGACCTTGTCCGGTTTCGTCGGCAATTCATGCCGGCACATGCCGACCTGTTCGGAATACGCCTATGAGGCGATCGCCCGCCATGGCCTGTGGGCCGGCGGCTGGATGGGGCTGTTCAGGGTCATGCGCTGCGGCCCCGGCGGCACGCATGGCATCGACAACGTGCCGGTCAAGCTCGCGCCGGATCTCCACTGGTGGGCGTTCTGGCGCTTTTGGCGTGTCGGCAAGCGGCACGCCGGCGAGCAGGGCTGAAGCGTCCCTGCGACAGCAGGGGCCATTTCATTGCCGCAAGCGCCAATCGCCAACACTCCGGCTTTACGACGCCGCTATCTGCCCCTAAAAGACCGCTCGCCGCCGGACGTTTCCGGCAATCAACCACCCGCGTTCGTTTGCGGGACTGGATAGGAGAAGAACGTTGCTGAATTCCGTTTCCCTGACATTTCCTGATGGTTCCGTCCGCGAATACGACGCGGCGATGACCGGTGCAGGCCTGGCCGAGTCGATCTCGAAGTCGCTCGCCAAGAAGGCCGTGGCCTACAGCGTCGATGGCCAGTTGTGTGATCTTTCCGATCCGCTCGGCAAGTCCGGCAAGGTCGAGATCGTCACCCGCGACGACCCGCGCGCGCTGGAATTGATCCGCCACGACACCGCCCATGTGCTGGCAGAGGCCGTGCAGGAATTGTGGCCGGGCACCCAGGTCACCATCGGTCCCGTCATCGACAACGGCTTCTACTACGATTTCGCGCGCAACGAGCCCTTCACGCCTGAGGACTTTCCGACGATCGAGAAGAAGATGCGCGAGATCATCGCGCGCAACAGGCCCTTCACCAAGGAAGTCTGGTCGCGCGACCGTGCCAAGAAGGTATTCCGCGACAAGGGCGAGAGCTACAAGCTCGAGCTGATCGATGCGATCCCCGAGGACCAGGACCTCAAGATTTATGCCCAGGGCGAGTGGTTTGACCTGTGCCGCGGTCCACATATGGCCTCGACCGGCCAGATCGGCAGCGCCTTCAAGCTGATGAAGGTTGCCGGCGCTTATTGGCGCGGCGACGCCAACAACCCGATGCTGACGCGCATCTACGGCACCGCCTGGGCAGACCAGGCGCAGCTCGACGCCTACATCCACATGCTGGAGGAGGCGGAAAAGCGCGACCATCGCAAGCTCGGTCGCGAGATGGACCTGTTCCATTTCCAGGAGGAAGGCCCCGGCGTCGTCTTCTGGCACGCCAAGGGCTGGAAGATGTTCCAGAACCTGGTTTCTTACATGCGCCGTCGGCTGGGCGAACAGGGCTATCAGGAAGTCAACGCTCCGCAGGTGCTCGACAAGAGCCTGTGGGAGACTTCCGGGCACTGGGGTTGGTATCGCGATGCCATGTTCAAGGTGACGGTGGCCGGCGACGACACCGACGACGACCGTGTTTTCGCGCTGAAGCCGATGAACTGCCCGGGTCACGTGCAGATTTTCAAGCACGGGCTGAAATCCTACCGCGATCTGCCTGTAAAGCTTGCTGAATTCGGCAATGTGCATCGCTACGAGCCGTCGGGCGCACTGCACGGGCTGATGCGCGTGCGCGGCTTCACGCAGGACGACGCCCATATCTTCTGCACCGAGGAGCAACTCGCCGCCGAGTGCCTGCGCATCAACGACCTGATCCTGTCGACCTATGCCGATTTCGGCTTCGATGAGATCAGCGTGAAGCTGTCGACCCGTCCCGACAAGCGGGTCGGTTCCGACGAGGCGTGGGATCACGCCGAGGAGATCATGTCGAAGGTGCTGGCGACGATCCAGCAGCGATCCGGCAATCGCATCAAGACGTCGATCAATCCGGGCGAGGGCGCGTTCTACGGGCCGAAGTTCGAATATGTGTTGAAGGACGCGATCGGCCGCGAATGGCAGTGCGGCACCACGCAGGTCGACTTCAACCTGCCGGAGCGCTTCGGCGCTTTCTACATCGGCTCGGACTCCGAGAAGAAGCAGCCGGTCATGGTGCATCGCGCCATCTGCGGCTCGATGGAACGCTTCCTCGGCATCCTGATCGAGAACTATTCGGGCCATTTCCCGCTCTGGTTCGCGCCGTTGCAGGTGGTGGTGGCGACGATCACCTCCGAAGCCGATGCCTATGCCGAAAAGGTGGTGGAACGGCTCAAGGCGGCCGGGCTGTCGGCCGAGGCCGATCTGCGCAACGAGAAGATCAACTACAAGGTTCGCGAGCATTCGCTGGCCAAGGTTCCGGTCATTCTCGTCTGCGGCAAGCGCGAGGCGGAAGAAGAGACCGTCAACGTGCGCCGCCTGGGCTCACGCGACCAGCAGTCGCTGACGCTGGCCGAGGCGGTGACCGCGCTAGCGGACGAGGCGACGCCTCCCGACCTGAAACGCAAGAAGCTCGCCTGACTCAATAGCTTCCAGCGAACGGCGGTGGGGATCCACCGCCGTTTTCACATCGGCGTCACGCAAGACGATTAAATGACAGGCCTATGATGAAGTTCAGATCGCGCGAAAGACCCTTTCCGGAACTGTCTTACGCCAATGCCGGACAGCCGGTTTTCACGCGCTGGTTCATCCGCTCGGTCGAAGGCCTGTCGGGGCGCGATCGTTTCGCAGCACTCTACGATCTTTGGCGCCGCAACATCGTGCCGACCGGAGACCGCGTCTTCGGCCGAATGCTCGACCTGATCGACGTGGGCATGCGCTGCGCCGACCAATGGCCACCGGTCGACCTTCCCGATGCTCCATTGGTTATCGTCGCCAACCACCCCTACGGCATCGGCGACGGCATTGCTGTCCTGTCGCTGGCCGAGAAGCTCGGACGGCCATTTCGCGTCATGATCCACAAGGATCTGTTGCGGATCCGCGAAATGGAGCCTTATTCGCTCCCCGTCGATTTTTCGGAGACCAAGGAGGCGGTGAAAGCCAACATGGCCGTGCGCCACGAAGCGATGCGGCTCCTGAAGGAAGGGGTGACCATCGTCATCTTCCCGGCTGGCGGCGTCGCGACTGCTCCCAAAGGATTTGGCCGCGCTCAGGACCTGCCGTGGAAGATGTTTCCGGCACGGCTCGTGCAAGAAGCCAAGGCGGCGGTCATTCCGATGCATTTTTCCGGGCAGAACGGGCGGCTTTTTCATCTCGTCAGCCGGCCGATGAACCTGGCCGAGCGCGAGGGGCGGTTGGCGCGTCTCGTCGGAAAGGCTTCTCTGACGCTCAGGATATCGCTGCTGATCCGCGAATTCGCGCGCCTGTCGGGTCGCGCGATCGAGGTTCGTATCGGCAAGACGTTGCCGCCCGAGGAATTCGAGCCGCTGCGCGATCGCAAGATCCTGCTGGCCAGGCTCCATCGCGCGGTCTTCGATCTGGCACCTTCGCAGCCGGAGCGACGCGCCAAGTTCCTGCCGCGCCGGTTCCGTCGCGCGGCAGCCTGAGGTCACGCTGAAATCACGATTGCCGGGATCAGTCGGCGCCTTCGGCAGGGTCGACGGCCGACGCCTCCGACGCCACGACCTCGACTTCGCCGTTCTTGCCGGCGTCGACGGTGAGGTCTTTCTGGTAGATGCGGTCGCGGTTCTTGGCGATGATGGTGTAGTTGCCTTCGGCCAGCACCATGGGTGCGAAGGCGCCGACGGCTTCCTTGATCGAATCGCCCGATTCGTTGAGCACCGACCATGACGTGTCGGCCAGCGCCTCGCCGCCGGGCTCACGCACCAGCTTCAAGGTGATCTCGGCCGCCCGGTGTTCGACCGTGGCTTCCGTCAGCTTGCCCGCCTCGACCCGGATGTCGGAGCGGATGACGGCATTGATCGAACCATAGTTGGAAACGACGTGGTAGACGCCGGCATTGAGCCGCACCACCGAATTCGGCTGCACGTTGCGGATGATCAGCGCCTTCTCGTCGTCCTTGCCCGAGCGGCTCTCATAGATCGAGAAGCGCAGCTTGTCGGAAGGGATACGGATGCCGCCGGCAAGCGTGGCATCGAGTTTGAGCCCGCCGGCATCGAGCACGAGGTTTTCGCGTTTGGGTTCGCGCCCGACCGTGATGCGCTTGGTGGCGCCGGCGCGGCCGTAGGAAGCGTGCACCAGATAGCTGCCGGGTTCCAGTTGGAAGGCCGCCGTCCCACCACGCGCAGAGGCGACCAGCGGCAGCTTGCCGTCAGTGCCGGGCTCGGGCTTGAAGACGCGCCAGACCAGGCCGCGCGTGATGTCTTCGCCCTTGTCGGTCAGTTGCGCGCTGAGCTGGATATCGCCTTCGCCGCGCGCAAGTTGGCCCTCGCCACGCGGTGCCGCATAGGTCGACATGCCGGGCAATTTGAGCTTGTCGAGCGCGTCGGCGTCCTTGGCATGGGCGGTCGCCGCCAGCGCCACGCAAAGCGTGGCCCCCAGCGCGGTCGGCAAAAGACGACGAAGCCCGAAGAACATGCCTTGCGTTGAAGCCCAAGGCGGTGGCAATTTCAAGGCTGAAGAGTCTCCGGTCGACCGGATATCGCTCTTTTGCGGCGCCGCCGGCGCCGTCGCCAAAGCTGCCGATATGCCGATCGCGCGCTTCAGCCCACAACCGAATCCAGGAGCACAGCGCCCGTGAAGCAGCCGATCCTCGACTACCTGTTGACCAGAAACTCCGCTCCCATCCCTGAACTGAAGGCGCCGGCGCCCTCGGATGCCGAAATCGCCACCATCATCGCCGCCGCCTCTCGCGTCCCGGACCATGGCAAACTGGAGCCGTGGCGCTTCATCCTCTATCGCGGTGAAACCAGGGTCGAGGTTGGCAAGCAGCTTGCCGCGCTGGCGGAAAGCCGGGAAGGGCCATTGAGCGATGTGCGGCGCGATCAGGAGCTCGCGCGGTTCTCGCGCGCGCCGCTGGTGATCGGCATCGTCTCCGTGCCCAAGGCGCACCCCAAGATCCCGGAATGGGAAAAATTCCTGTCCGGCGGCATGGCCGCGATGAACCTGATGATGGCCGCCAATGCGCTCGGCTACGGCACCAACATGATCAGCAACTGGTATTCCGATGTCCCCGAGGGCCGGGCGCTGCTCGGTCTGGCGCCCGACGAGCGGGTCATCGGCTTCGTGCATATCGGTACCTTCGCCGGCACCGCGCCGGAGCGCCCGCGACCCGATCCGGCCAAGCTCTATGCGGATTACGCCGGTCCGTGGAAGCCGACCGCCGGCTGATGCCGGGGAGGGGCGTCGCTAGACCGCGACGCCAGCGGCTTTGGCCCGCGCCAGCAGGCGTTCGGCCAGCCGCAGATGCGGCCGGTCGTACATCTTGCCGTCGATGCCGACCACGCCTGGATCGCCGGCCGCGGCAAAGGCGGCGATGATCGCCGCGGACCGTTCGACCGCCTCGCGCGACGGGGTGAAGGCCTTGTTGATGACCGGCACCTGGGCGGGATGGATGGCCATCTTGGCTGTGAAGCCGTCACGTTCGGCTTCCACGCATTCGGCCTCGAACGCGGCCATGTCGCTGAAATTGGGAAACACCGTGTCCACGGCGGCCACTTCGGCTGAGGATGCCGCCAAAAGCGTCAGCGCGCGCGCCAGCCGGAAGACATCGGTGTAGTGGCCGTTGCCGTCGCGCGCCTGGCGGGCGCCGATCGCCGCCGAAAGGTCTTCCGCGCCCCAGGTCAGCCCGGACAGCCGGCTGCCGGTGCCGGCATAGGTCGACGCGGCAAGCACGCCCGCGGCCGTCTCGGTGATGATTGGCAGGATGCGGATGGCCCCGTCGGGCAGGCCGAAGCGCGCTTCATGGACGCGCAGCTTGGCCGACAAGTGCTGGACATCCTGCCCGCTATTCGATTTCGGCAACATAATGCCGTCGGGCTGCGCGCCGACCAGCGCCGCCAGGTCGTCGTCGATCAGTCCCGACGTCAGATCGTTGACCCGTACATAGATGGCCGCTTTCGTAGCAGCGCGATGCTCGGCGATGAAGCTTGAGGCTACCGCGCGCGCCGCGGCCTTGTTCTGCGGCGCCACCGAATCCTCGAGATCGACGATGACGACGTCCGCTTGAGATGCGAATCCCTTCTCCAGCTTGCGCTCGGAATCGCCTGGAACGAACAGCAGGGAGCGCATTCAGGCCGGCCTTTTCAGCATCATCGCCTGCCGGATGCATTTGGCGACCAGCACATTGCTCTGGTTGTAGGCGCGGTGCTCGAACTCGACGATGCCGCGATCGGGCTTCGATTTCGATTCGCGAACCGAGACCACCGTCGTTTCGACGCGGATCGTGTCGCCGTGAAAGACGGGATGCGGAAAGATGGTTTCCTTCATGCCGAGATTGGCCACCGTGGTGCCGACGGTAAGGTCGTTGACGGCAATCCCGATCATCAGGCCGAGCGTGAACAGCGAGTTGACCAGCGGCCGGCCCCATTCGGTCTTGGACGCGAAGTCGAAGTCGATGTGCAACGGCTGCGGATTGAGCGTCATCACCGAAAACAGCATGTTGTCGCTTTCGGTCACGGTCTTGCGCAGCGTGTGCTGGAAAACCCGGTCGACGGTGAATTCCTCCAGATAGAGCCCGGCCATGTCGATCCTCCGTTTCCTGCTTGATAGGCTTAGCCAACAGCCCCCGCAAGCTGGTTAAGAATTATGGTGAACGCTTCGTAAACCATTTCTGCCTAACGTCTTTTCAGGGTTGCCGGATGGGGTCCGGTGCGAGTGCAAGTGGGTGGATATGGTTGTTTCTCATTTCCTCAAATGGGTTGCCACGGCGAAGGTCTCCGAGCGCGCCGCGGCCGCGAGTGCGCTGGCCCGTGCCTATGTCAACCGCGACCTGCCGTTCGAGGATCGTTGCGCCGCCGAGGCGGCACTGACATTCCTGCTCGACGATGCCTCGTCCAAGGTGCGGGCCGCGATGGCCGAGGCGCTGTCGATGAGCCATCATGCGCCGATCCAGATCATCGCGGCACTGGCCTCCGACCAGCCCGAAGTGGCCGCGGTGGTTCTGGCCCGCTCGCCATTGCTGACCGACGCCGACCTGATCGATCGTGTCGCCGCCGGCCAGAAGGCGACGCAGAAGCTCATTGCCGACCGGCCCTCCGTCTCCATGACCGTTGCTGCCGCGATCGCCGAGATCGGCGAAGCCGAGGCGTGCTTGACGCTTCTTGCGAACCACGGCGCCGTTATCGCCTCGATGAGCTACAGGCGCATCGCCGAGCGGCACGGCCATCTGCCGGCGCTTCGCGAGGCGCTGATCGCCCACGAGACCTTGCCCGCGGACTGCCGCCACATGCTGCTCGTCAAGCTGGGCGAGGCGCTCCGGGGGGCTCCGCTGGTGCTTGCCTTGATGGGAACGGCGCGGGCCGAACGCGTCATGCGCGATGCCTGCATCAAGGCCTCCGTCACCCTTATTGACGGCACCCAGGCAGTCGAACACCGCGCATTGGTCGAGCATCTGCGGCTGCGAGGCGATTTGACGGCCTCATTCATCATTCGCACCGTCGCTCACGGCAAGGTCGACTTCTTCGGCGCCGCGCTGGTGGCGCTCACCGGACAATCGGAGCAGCGGGTGAGCGCGCTTCTGGCCGGCGGCAACGACGTTGCGCTGCTAGCGCTGTTTGCGTCCGCCGGTCTTTCCAAGGCAACGCATGGCATCATCCTGCAGGCACTCAAGATCTGGCGCGAGGTTGCCAATGGCAAGCGCGTCGCCGGCGTACAGGAAGTCAGCTGGCTGATGCTGAAGGAGTTGGGTGGGCAGGGCGCCGAGGGCGACTTGGCCGCGCTGGTGAAGTCGATCCACCTCGATGCGCTGCGTCAGAACGCGCGCGGTCATGCATTGGCCATCGCCGCCGCCTAATCTTGGCTGACAGGCATCGGCTATGGATGACGCGGGACCATGCATCGACCGAATTGGATTTTTGTCACTGCAACGCTGATCCTGTGCTCTGGAACGGCAAGCTCGGCGGAAGAACTGTCCGGAGCCGCTCAGGCATTCAAGCCGCTTCCCTCCGACGCCATGGCAGACTACCAGCTTGGCGGAGCCTATGACCCTCCCGCCGGGACAAATGTCGTCGTGCGCGACAGCACCGCTACGCCGGCCCGAGGTCTGTACAACATATGCTATGTCAATGGTTTCCAGACACAGCCCGGTGTCGCGTGGCCGCTCGACCTTCTGGTCAAGAACAGCAAGGGTAAACCGCTTGTCGATCCGGAATGGCCGGATGAACATCTTCTCGACATCTCTTCGGAGAAGCGCCGAGCCGCTATCCTGGAGCGCCTTGCCGTCACCATTTCCGGTTGCGCGCGCGCAGGGTTCAATGCCGTCGAGTTCGACAATCTGGATTCCTTCACAAGGTCGAACGGTGCGCTCAAACACGAAGATGCGGTCGCATTCGCAACATTGCTGGTGAGTGCCGCTCATGGGCACGGACTGGCGGCTGGACAAAAGAATGCACCACAGCTTTCCGACCGGGAGCGGAAGCAGATAGGGTTCGATTTCTCGGTTTCCGAGGAATGCCACCGCTACGACGAATGCGCCGGGTACACACGATATTACGGCGAGCAGGTCATCAACATTGAATATGTCGATGATCTTCGCGGGCGTTTTGCCGACATCTGCGCGGCCCCGACCACGCCACGCGATACCGTTCTTCGCGATCGCGAACTCAAACCCGCACAGCGCAAGGGTTACCGTTACGATCACTGCGTCAAGCATCGGCCTGCCCGGCAATAGCCGGTGCTGGAAATCGCTCCGGCCTGGTAACACGCTCGCTAGAACGTGGCTCGTGCGGAACAGGTCCTGATCCTAGTCCTTGCGGAAGAAGTCGGGATAATCCTCGACGGCCGCCGCGATCACCCGCAGCGATGCCGCAATCCGCAGCGCCTCCGCGCCGCCGGCGGCTGCGATATCGGCGGCATCCTTGCGCATCGCGGCTATGCCGGTCTTCCAGGATTCGCGTGGCGCGCGCACCAGAAGGTCGCGCGCCAACTGTCGCAGCGACTCGGCGATGGAAACCGTCAGCGCCGGTGGAAGCGTGCCGGCCGCCTGTTCTGCGCGCAGGCGCAGCACTTCCAGCCCGACCGTCACCGAGGCGATGCTGCCTTCGAACAGCCCTTCATATTTGCGGCCTGCCTGCTGCGCCAACGGCATCAGCTGGTTGACGCGGTCATAAGCAAGGCTTTCGAAAGCCGAGCGGCGCGGAACGCGCTCATGCAGGCAGAGACGCACCAGATCCTCGCGCATGGCACCAGCGATGCGATTGACGGTGACCCTGGGGTCGACCGGCAGCACGACCAGAAAGACGCCGATGGCGATCAGCATGCCGACCAGCGCCGCGACCGGACCGATGAAGAAGCCGGCCGGATCATAGGCCATGCCCTGATGCGGGCTGAGAAAGGCGAGGAAGTTGATCGCGAAGGCCGTGGCGACGCCGACAAGGCGCGGATTGGCCATGGCTAGGGCGGCAGGAACCAGAACCGGTACGACGAACAGCGCGAACCAGCCGAAACCGGGCAGAAGCGGCAAGGCAAGCTGGCCGATGAGGAAGGCGAAGGGCAAGGCGAGCAGCGAGCCCTTGAAGAAACCCCAGGCGACCTGCGCGGGGGCGGGCCGGGACGCGAACAGGCTGGAGACGACGGCGACGAGGATGACCGTGCCCGCCGCCTCCGACCATCGCGTCGCCAGCCAAAAGGCGGCGACGAGCATAGTGGCGACCGTTGCGCGGATGGCGTTGCGCCAGGCTGCGTGGTGGTCGCGATGCACCACCAGCGCCGGCTGTCGGCGCTCGCGCATCGCCCTTTCGGTTTTCGGACGGCGCAGTGCGTCCAGTCCGCGCAGTGTCTCCCGCAACGACTGCGCGAATTCACCGGCGACGGTCAGGCGCGTGACGGTGCCGACCGGGTCCTCGCCTTCGCCGGCGAGACCGTCGGGAATGCGACGCGCTTCGCTGGCGATCGCATCGAGCCTTTCGATCCAGGGCTTCGTATCGCCAAGCGCATGCGGCGTGCTGGACAGTTCGGAAACCAGTGCCTTCAGCTGGCTGCGCACGGGCAGAAGGGCGGCATTTTGCGGCGCGGCGTGGCTGTGCAGCATGCGCGCGGCCGACAGCGCCGACAGAAGATGGCCAATGGTGCGGCGCACCGGATGAGCGCGCGTGGCGAGGCTCGGCGCTTCCAGCCGCGCATAGGCCCGCATCTCTCCCAATGTCTGGGTGTCGGCGATCAGCTTGCGGTAGGTGGCGTCGAGTTTGGCCGGATCGGCGCCGGAAAAGGCGCCCTCGGTATAGGCCGCGAGATCAAGGATGCTGCGCTGTAGCCGGGCGTTGATCGCGGAGCCGGCGAGCTTGGGCAGGATGAGCCGGCTTGTTATGGCGGCGCAGACGATGCCTAGCACGATTTCGATGCAGCGAGCGGAGGCGAGTTCGGTGACGAGATGCGGCTGGCCGAAGGCAGGCAGGCCGATGATCATCGCCGTATAGCCGGCAAGTGCGGCTCCATAGGCCTCAGGATTGCGCAGCAGCGACGAGACGAGCGTGCAGAGCCCGATCCACAGCGACAGCACGGCCACGAACAGCCAGGGACTGCCGCCGAACAGCCAGGTGACGCCGATGGCGGCAGCCGCGCCGACGATCGTGCCGACCAGCCGGTAGAACCCTTTTGCCAGCACCATGCCGGCAACGGGCTGGGCGACGATGAACACCGTCATCATCGCCCATTGCGGATGTTCGAGCTTGAGTGCGTAGGCGGCGAACAGTGCGATCAGTGCGGCCGTTGTCGTCCGCAGCGCGAAGATCCAGTCGGAACGGGTCGGCTGAAGCGATCCGGCGAAGGTCGCATCGACCCGTTCCTTAAGCGTCGCCCAATTCACGGCTTCATCTCCGGGCCAGGGCGAAAACCTCAGATGTCCAGCGCATCCGCCGCGGCGAACTCCGCCCGCTCCTGGATGAAGCGGAAGCGTGCCTCGGGTTTGGTGCCCATCAGCGCGTCAACCGCATCCTTGGTCGCCGTTTCCTCGTCCAGCACGTCGACCCGGAGCAGCGTGCGCTTCCTCGGGTCCATGGTCGTTTCCTTGAGCTGGCTGGCCATCATCTCGCCAAGGCCCTTGAAGCGGCCGATCTCGACCTTGCCGCGGCCGGTGAACTCGGTGCGCAGCAATTCGTCCTTATGGGCGTCGTCGCGGGCATAAGCGATCTTGCCGCCCTGGCGGATCGAGTAGAGCGGCGGCACCGCCATGAAGAGATGACCGCCACGGATCAGCTGCGGCATCTCCTGGTAGAAGAAGGTGATGAGCAGCGAGGCGATATGGGCGCCGTCGACGTCGGCGTCGGTCATGATGACGACGCGGTCGTAGCGCAGGTCCTCGTCGCGGTATTTGGAGCGGGTTCCGCAGCCGAGTGCCTGGACCAGATCGGAAATCTGCTGGTTGGCGGCCATTTTGTCATTGCCGGCGCTGGCGACGTTGAGGATCTTGCCGCGCAGCGGCAGCACCGCCTGCATCGCGCGATCCCGCGCCTGCTTGGCTGAGCCGCCGGCCGAATCGCCCTCGACGATGAACAGTTCCGCGCCCGCGGCTGCGTTCTGCGTGCAGTCGGCCAGCTTGCCGGGCAGCCGCAGTTTGCGCACCGCGCTCTTGCGCGAAACTTCCTTTTCCTGACGCCGCCGCACGCGCTCGTCGGCGCGGGCGATCACCCAGTCGAGCAGCTTGGAGGCTTCCTGCGGATTGTCGGCCAGCCAGTGGTCGAACGGATCGCGGAGCGCCGATTCCACGATACGTATCGCTTCGACCGTCGCCAGCTTGTCCTTGGTCTGGCCAACGAATTCGGGCTCGCGGATGAAGACCGAGAGCATGCCGGCGGCCGAGATCATCACGTCTTCGCTGGTGACGATCGAGGCGCGCTTGTTGCCGACGAGATCGGCATAGGCGCGCAGGCCGCGCGTCAGCACGTTGCGGAAGCCCATCTCATGAGTGCCGCCATCGCCGGTCGGGATGGTGTTGCAGTAGGAGTTGACGAAGCCGTCGCCGCCAAACCAGGTGACCGCCCATTCGACCGAGCCGTGGCCGCTTTGCTTGTCGCTCTTCCCGGCAAAGATTTCGCGGGTGACCTGCATCTCGTCGCCGAGCGAGGCTTTCAGATAATCGCCGAGACCGCCGGGGAAATGGAATTCGGCCTTGGCCGGCGTCGGGTCCTTGTCCTTGATCAGGGCGGGGTCGCACGACCAGCGGATGTTGACGCCGCCGAACAGATAGGCCTTCGAGCGGGCCATGCGATAGATGCGCGCTGGTTCGAAATGCGCGCCCTTGCCGAAGATGTCGGGATCGGGATGGAAGCGTGTCCTGGTGCCGCGCCGGTTCTGCACGTCGCCCAGGAACTCCAGGCCGCCTTGCGGTATGCCGCGCGAAAAACGCTGCCGGTAGAGCTTGCGACCGCGCGCCACCTCGACCTCGCAAACGTCCGACAGTGCGTTGACGACCGACACGCCGACGCCGTGCAGACCGCCCGAGGTTTCGTAGACTTTCGAGTCGAACTTACCGCCGGCGTGCAGCGTCGTCATGATCACTTCGAGCGCCGACTTGTCCTTGAACTTCGGATGCGGGTCGACCGGGATGCCGCGACCGTTGTCGGTGACGGTGAGGAAACCTTCGGCATCCAGTTCCACCTCGATGAAGGTGGCGTGGCCTGCCACCGCTTCGTCCATCGAGTTGTCGATGACTTCGGCGAAGAGGTGGTGCAGCGCCTTCTCGTCGGTGCCGCCGATATACATGCCGGGCCGGCGGCGCACCGGCTCAAGGCCTTCCAGCACCTCGATGTCGGCGGCGCTATAGCCCTCGCTGCCATCCTTGGTTGCTGGCTGGGCGCGCTTGGCTGCCTGCACGAGCGGATCGGCCGGTCGCGATGTCGCGCGCGGCTGCTGCTGGGGCTGCTTGTCCGGATTGCCGAATAGGTCGTTCATTTCGTCCATGGAAGGCCGGGAATATTGGAAAACGAATCAGGAAACAATATTGGCACGCTTTGCCGGCCGGATCACGGCGGTTCGTGTTCCGTTCATGGCGGCCGACCGTCTACCCTGAACAGAGAGGTCTCGTAAACCATCTCGTAAGTTTCTCGTGTCGGTTCATGCTAGCTTGGCCCAAGATCGGCGATCATAGGGTATGACGCCGACGGCGTTGAATATCGGGGAAGCGGGGCCATGCTGGACTTTCAGTCCTTGCTGCTTGCGGCAGCATTGTCGGGAGCATGTCTCAGCGTAACCATGCTGGTCATCTGGACAGCAACGCGCCAGAGCCGGTATTTCCTGACGGCCTCGATGGGATTGGCACTGCTTGCCATGCATGTGGTGGCGTTCTGGCGCTACGGCATTGAGCCGAGGCCCTGGCTCGGTGCGTTGACGCTTGCGCTCCTTCCGACCGGCTTCTCGCTCATCCTGATCGCCGCGGCGCAGTTCTACGGACGTTCGGAGGTCACACGCCAGGCCCCGCTGGCGGTCGGGCTGTCGATCCTCTCTACCACTTTCTTGATGGTCGTCGGGCTGGATGGCGCCGCCTTCATGGCGGAATATCTGTGGTCGACCATCCTGCTTGTGTGGATCGGCTGGATCTTCTGGCAGAACCGCGCCGAGTTCCCGGCGCTGATCGTGCTGATGTCGACGCTGTTCGGCATTTGCTCCGTCTCGTTCGCCTTGTGCGGCATCGTGTTGCTCGTCGACGGCCGCTGGGTGCTCGGCGGAGCGCCCGACAATTGGGCGGAGCGCATCAACATCATCATTTCCGTGGCGTGCCTGACAGCCCTCGGCGCGCTGCCGATGACCATGCACAATCTGCGTGCCGCGGCCCGCCACCGCTCGGAAGCCTTGACCGACGCTTTGACCGGATTGCGGAACCGTCGCGCCCTGGTCGAGGACTATCCGAAAAAGGCCTTCGGCGAGCAGATGGCCGTCGTCATGTTCGATCTCGACCATTTCAAGAACACCAACGATGTCCATGGGCATTCGACGGGCGACGATGTGTTGCGGCGCTTCGCTGAAGTGATGAGCGGGAGCCTGCGCGCCGGCGACAGCGCGTTCCGGCTGGGCGGCGAGGAGTTCGCGCTGGTGATCGCTCGTGTCGAGGGCAATTACGTCGAAGCGACGGCGCGCCGCATCCTTGTGGATTTCGCCGCGGAGGAAATCGTTACCCCCGCAGGGCCGTTGCGCTGCACCGTCAGCGCCGGCGTCGCCTTTGGCAAACCGGGCGGCGTGACGCTCAGTGACATGCTGACAAGGGCCGACCGCGCGCTCTATGAGGCAAAGCGCGCGGGCCGCAACCGCGTCGCTGTCGACGGGTGGATCGCCGGGCCGGTTCATCGCCCCGCCCGGCGTGCCTGAACGGCGCCTTATTCGGCGGCGCCGAGATATTCCGACACCGGCGGGCAGGAACAGACCAGGTTACGGTCGCCGGCGACGTTGTCGATGCGCGACACCGGCGGCCAGTATTTGGCGGCGGTGTCGGGGTCCGAAGCCGGATAGGCGGCTTCCATCCGCGAATAGGGATGGGTCCAGTCGCCTGCCAGCGTTTCGGTCGCGGTGTGCGGGGCGTTGACCAGCGGATTGTCGTCCTTCGGCCATTCGCCCTTGGCGACCTTTGCCGCTTCGTTGGCGATCGAGATCATCGCTTCGCAGAAACGGTCGAGTTCGGGCTTGGGTTCGGACTCGGTCGGCTCCACCATCAGCGTTCCAGCCACTGGCCACGACATGGTCGGTGCGTGGAAGCCGTAGTCGATCAGCCGCTTGGCGACGTCGTCGACGGTGATGCCGGCATTGTCCTTCAACACGCGGGTGTCGAGGATGCACTCATGCGCGACCCGCCCGTTGGCGCCCTTGTAGAGCACCGGATAGTGCGCCTCCAGCTTTCTCGCGATGTAGTTGGCCGACAGGATGGCCGCCTCGGTCGCCTGCTTGAGACCCTGCGCGCCCATCATGCGGATATACATCCAGGTGATCGGCAGGATCGACGCGCTGCCGTAAGGCGCCGCCGAAACCGGGTGGTCCGTACCGTGATCGATGTGACCGGGCAGGAACGGCGCCAGATGCGACTTGACGCCGATCGGGCCAACGCCCGGACCGCCGCCGCCATGCGGGATGCAGAAGGTCTTGTGCAGGTTCATATGGCAGACGTCGCCGCCGATGTCGCCCGGGCGGGCGAGGCCGACCAGGGCGTTGAGGTTGGCCCCATCAAGGTAGACCTGCCCGCCATTGTCATGGATGAGCTGGCAGAGTTCCTTCACACCCTCCTCGAACACACCGTGCGTCGAGGGATAGGTGATCATCAGCGCCGCCAGATTGGTGGCGTGGGCGGCAACCTTCGCCCGCATGTCCTCCATGTCGATATCGCCGCTCTCGGTGCAGCGCACCACCACCACTTCCATTCCGGCCATCGCGGCACTTGCCGGATTGGTGCCATGCGCGGAGGAGGGGATGAGGCAGATGTTACGATGCGTATCGCCACGCGACAGATGATAGTGGCGGATTGCCAGGAGACCGGCATATTCGCCCTGGCTGCCGGCGTTGGGCTGCAGCGACACCGCCTGGAAGCCGGTGATCTCCGCCAGCCAACGCTCGAGGTCGTCCGTCATTGCCTTGTAGCCCTTCGAATGGGCCTTCGGCGCGAAGGGATGCATGTTGGCGACACTCGGCCAGCTGACCGGGATCATCTCGGCCGCTGCGTTGAGCTTCATGGTGCAGGAGCCGAGCGGGATCATGGTGCGGTCGAGCGCCAGGTCCTTGTCCGCCAGCTTGCGCAGGAAGCGCATCATGTCGGTCTCGGAGCGGTTCTGGTGGAAGACCGGTTGCGACAGGAAGCCCTTTATCGCACGCGGCTTGCCGGGCAACCGGCGATCCGCCTTCTCGGGAACGGTCGCGCCGAACAGCGCGGCCACGGCCTGCAGATCGGCCTCGGTCGAGGTCTCGTCGAAGCAGATGCCGACGAGATCGTCGTTGACCATGCGCAGCAGGCGTCCGTCCGTCTGGGCCTCCTTGGCCTTCGCCTTGGCCTGTCCCTTCACCTCGACCGTCACTGTGTCGAAGCGGTTTTCGCCCAGAACTGTGTGCCCCTTGGCTTTCAAGGCAGCGGCCAGCCGGGCAGTCAGGCCGTGGACATGGTCGGCGATCGCCTGCAGTCCTTCCGGGCCGTGCCAGATGGCATAGGCGGTCGCCATATTGGCGAGCAGCGCCTGCGCCGTGCAGATGTTGGAGGTCGCCTTGTCGCGGCGGATGTGCTGCTCGCGCGTCTGCAAGGCGAGGCGGAAGCCGGGCCGGCCCTTGGAGTCGACCGACTGGCCGACCAGACGACCGGGCATCAGGCGCGTCAGCTTGTCGGAGACCGCGCAATATGCGGCGTGCGGGCCGCCAAAGCCGATCGGCACGCCAAAGCGCTGCATGGAGCCGACCGCGATGTCGGCGCCAAGGGTCGCCGGGGTCTCGCTGACAACAAGTGCCAGCGGATCGGCGACGAAGATGACGACCGCGCCGGCGGCCTTGGCTTCGGCGATCTTGGCCGAATGGTCGCCATAGACACCATAGGTGTCCGGCCAGGCAACCACGAGAGCGGCGGTGTCTTCATCGATCGTGTCGCCGTCGACCTCGATGCCGAGCGGTTCGGCGCGGGTAACGACGACGTCGCGGGTCTGCGGATGCAGCTTGTTGGCGAAAGCGACCTTGTTGCGCTTGTCGCGGTGATGGCGGAAGGCCATGCCGACGGCTTCGGCCAGCGCAGTGGCCTCGTCCAGCAGCGAGGCGGACGCCACCGGCAGGCCGGTGAGTTCCGTCACCAGCGTCTGGAAGTTGAACAGCATCTCCAGGCGACCCTGGCTGATCTCGGCCTGATAGGGCGTGTAAGCCGTGTACCAAGCCGGGTTCTCGAACAGGTTGCGCAGGATGACGGGCGGCGTGTGCGTGCCGTGGTAGCCGAGGCCGACGAAGCTTTTCAGCACGACGTTGGTCGACATTTTCGCGGCGAGCTCGGCCAGCGCTTCCGCTTCGGAAGCGGGTGCCGGCAGGTCGAGCGGACGGTTCAGCCGGATCGATTTCGGCACGGCCTGCGAGATCAGCGTTTCCACCGATGGCACGCCGATCGTCGCCAGCATGGTCCGGGTATCGGTCACGCTCGGCCCGATATGCCGGGTTGAGAAGGGGTAGGGTGATGCAGTCATGATATCGTGTCCTGCCTTAGCCGATATGGGCTTTGTAGCCGGCCTCGTCGAGGAGCCCGGCAAGCTGGCCTTCGTCGGCGAGCTTCATCTTCCAGAGCCAGCCGTCGCCGGTGGCGGCGGAATTGACCAGCGCGGGATCGCCGGACAGCGCGCCGTTCACTTCGGTGATTTCGCCATCGAGCGGCGCGTAGACGTCCGATGCCGCCTTGACCGACTCGACCACGACAGCGGTCTCGCCTTTGGTCAGCTTGCGGCCGATTTCCGGAAGGTCGACGAACACCAGGTCGCCAAGCTGTTCCTGTGCGTAGTCGGTAATGCCGACAGTCACGACGTTGCCGTCGACGCTCAGCCATTCATGGTCTTCGGTGAAATAGGTCTTGGCCATTTTCAAATCATCCTTTGCGGTAGCGATGAGGCGTGAAGGGAAGGGCGCTGACTTCGACCGGAATTTTGGTTCCGCGAACGTCGGCGAAGAGTTTGGTGCCGGCCTTGGCCAGCGGGGTGGAGACGTAGCCCATGGCGACCGGATGGCCGGCCGAGGGACCGAAGCCACCGGAAGTGACGGTGCCGGCCGGATTGCCGTCGGCGTCGAACAGGGCAGCGCCGCCGCGTACCGGCTGGCGGCCTTCGGGCTTCAGGCCAACGCGCTTCTGCGCCGGGCCGGTCGCCACGATGCCGCGCAGGGCTTCGGCGCCGATAAAGGTGCCGTCGGCGCGAATTTCCTTCGGCACCGCCCACATCAGGCCCGCGCTGGCGGGGTTGATATCCGGGCTGATGTCGTTGCCGTGCAGGCAAAGGCCGGCTTCGAGGCGCAGGCTGTCGCGGGCGGCAAGGCCGATCCACATGACCCGATCATCGTTGAGAAGCTTGGTGACAAGCTCGCGGGCACCGTGCTCGGGCAAGCCGATCTCGAAGCCGTCCTCGCCAGTGTAGCCGGAACGGCTGATGAAACCGCGAACCTGGCGTTGCTGGCCGGTCATGAAGGCGAGGGATTCAGTGCCTATTCCCGCCTTCGACAGCACTGCGGCTGCCTCGGGTCCCTGGATCGCGAGGAAGACAACGTCCCACGGCGTGATCTGGACATCGTGATTACTCGCGACGGCGCGCAAATGCGTCTCGTCGGTGGCGGCATTACCTGCATTGGCGACGACCATGAAACGATCGGCTGCGATGCGGGTGATAATCAGGTCATCGATGATGCCCGCATTTTCGTTCAGGAAAAACGTATATTTGGAATGCTCAATTTCCAGTTTGCCGGCGTCGATCGGGCAAGCCCGGTTGAGCACGGCTATGGCGCTTGGTCCCGCCACCTCAAGCAGCTTCATATGCGAGATGTCGAACAAGCCGACATGTTCGCGCGTGTGCAGATGTTCCTTCATGACGCCGGCCGGATAGGTCAGCGGCATGGACCAGCCGGCAAAGGCACCGAATTTGGCGCCCGCGGCTCTATGCAAATCCTCGAGTGGAAGGGTCTTGGTGGTATCGCCCGTCATATCTTCTCCAGAGCAGCACAATGACCGGCCGCAGGATGCGACCGCTCCGTGCCCCTCTGTCTGAAGCCTGAGAGACTCGCGCCCCGGAACTCTGTCGGAAGCGCTTACACCTTCGGCGCGAGGGCTTTGGCTGCCCCCGACTTTCCAGAGTGTCTTTCCTGTTTACGGTTCTTTTGCCTGAGAGATTTCGGGCGATTTCCCCTTCGGCGGCAGCGGATGCTGCTCTCTCCCGCAAACAGGTGAGGCCTCTTGCGAAGCCCCAGACGACTCATCCTTAGCCCTACCGCGACGGAATGTCACCTGTGTGCGACGTCTTTTGTCGAGGGAGACGAGCCTGCGAGCACGCTTCGCACCGGAAAGTGATTGCGGCGCACCGTCATCCACCTGGAACAAAAAACCGCCGAGACGGAACTGCGCCTCGGCGGCTGGGAGGAAAACATGACCGGGCGGCGGTTGCCGCCCGTGATCGTCAGGCGGCCAGCACGGCCTTCGGCTCGACCATCTCGTAGCCGAGCGCTTCGGCAACGGCGCGGTTGGTGATCTTGCCCCTGTGCACGTTGAGGCCGTTGCGCAGGTGATGGTCGTCGATGATGGCCTTGAGGCCCTTGTCGGCAAGCTGCAGGCCGTAATGCAGCGTGGCGTTGTTCAACGCATGCGCCGAGGTGACCGGGACGGCACCTGGCATGTTGGCGACGCAATAGTGGATAACGCCGTCAACCTCATAAGTCGGGTCTGCATGGGTGGTGGCATGCGAGGTCTCGAAGCAGCCGCCCTGGTCGATGGCGACGTCGACCAGCACCGAGCCCTTCTTCATGCCCGACAGCATTTCGCGCGTCACCAGCTTCGGAGCGGCGGCACCGGGGATCAGCACGGCGCCGACGACGATGTCGGCCGAGAAGCACTCTTCCTCCAGCGCCTCGACGGTGGAGTAGCGCGTGTGGACGCGGCCGCCGAAAATGTCGTCGAGCTGGCGCAGGCGCGGGATCGAACGGTCGATGATGGTGACGTCGGCGCCGAGGCCGGCCGCCATCTTGGCGGCATGCAGGCCGACGACGCCGCCGCCGAGAACGGTGACCTTGCCCGGCAGCACGCCCGGCACGCCGCCAAGCAGCACGCCGCGGCCGCCATTGGCCTTCTGCAGAGCGGTGGCGCCGGCCTGGATAGACAGGCGGCCGGCAACTTCCGACATCGGCGCCAGCAGCGGCAGGCCACCACGGTCGTCGGTCACCGTCTCATAGGCCACGGCCGTCACGCCGGAAGCCAGCAGGCCCTTGGTCTGTTCCGGATCGGGAGCGAGGTGGAGATAGGTGTAGAGGATCTGGCCTTCGCGCAGCTGCGCCCATTCGTTCGGCTGCGGTTCCTTGACCTTCACGATCATGTCCGACTTGGCGAACACGTCGCTGGCGGTCTTTGCAATGGTGGCGCCGGCGGCGCGGTAGGCATTGTCGTCGGCGCCAATACCGGCACCAGCGCCGGTCTCAACCAGCACTTCGTGGCCATGGGCGACATATTCGCGAACCGAGCCCGGCGTCAGTCCGACGCGATATTCGTGGTTCTTGATTTCCTTGGGGCAACCGACGCGCATTTCAGTGATCTCCTCTCGGCCTTTGCAGGCCTGTTCCCTGTAAGGGAAACAGTGAACCACCAATCGACACGCATGTGTTTGCGAATACGCTTGTCGGCAAACGTGATTATCGATAATCCTTGCGCAAATATAACACTTCTTCGCAGGAATCGCGAACAATGCCGCTCGACAAGATCGATATCGCCATACTCGACACTTTGCAGAAGGATGGCCGGATCCCCAATGCGGCCCTTGCGGAGCGGGTGGGCCTGTCTCAGTCGGCCTGCTCGCGCCGGCTCGACAATTTGGAAAAATCCGGTGCTATTCGTGGCTATCATGCGCGTCTTTCCAACGCAGCACTTGGCCACCAGATGACGGCGATCGTGCATATATCGCTGTCGGGGCAGTTCGAAAAGACGCTGTCGGATTTCGAAACGGCGATCAAGCGATGCCCGAACGTCTTGTCCTGCCACCTGATGTCGGGCGAATACGACTATATCCTGCGTATCGCCGCGCGCGATCTTGCTGACTATGAGCGCATCCACAAGGAATGGCTTTCGGCCATGCCGCATGTGACGAAGATCAACTCGTCCTTCGCCCTGCGCGAGATCGTCGACCGCACGGCGATGGGGCTGAAACCCGAGATGGCGTGACGTTACGCCAGTTGCTTGTGGGCATAGTCGCCGGGCTGCTTGAAATCGGCCTTGCGCGCCCGCATTTCTGTTGCATTGCGCAACAGGTGTTTCATGAACAGTGAATTGCATCATGTCGTCGTGGTCGGCGCCGGATTTGGCGGTCTTGAACTGGTGCGGGCCCTCGGCAAGGCGCCGGTGCGCGTCACGCTGATCGATCAGCGAAACCACCATCTTTTCCAGCCGCTGCTCTATCAGGTCGCTACCACCTCACTCGCGACCTCCGAGATCGCCTGGCCGATCCGCCACCTGGTGCGTCACGAGAAGGCGGTGACCACGCTGCTCGCCACCGTGACCGGCGTCGACAAGGCGAACAAATGTGTGGTGCTGGATGACGGCGATACCATCGCCTACGACACGCTGGTGCTGGCCACCGGCGCGCGCCATTCCTATTTCGGCCGCGACGAGTGGGAACAGTTCGCACCGGGATTGAAGACGCTGGAGGATGCGACGACGATCCGGCGCCATGTGCTGCGCGCCTTCGAACAGGCCGAGCGCGAGACCGATGCGGAAGCCCGCAATGCGTTGCTCACCTTCGTCATCATCGGCGGCGGGCCGACCGGCGTGGAACTCGCCGGCACCATCGCGGAACTGGCGCACGCCACGCTCCGCGCCGATTTTCGCAACATCGACACGCGCGACACCAAGGTCGTTCTCGTCGAGGCCGGTGACCGCATCCTGGCCGCGTTTCGGCCCGATCTCTCAGCCTACGCCAAACGGGCGCTGGAGCGCCTCGGCGTCACCGTCGAGCTTGGCCATGCCGTGTCGTCCTGCAACGCCGACGGCGTCGTCTTCGGTGGGCGACATCTGGCCGCGCGCAACATCATCTGGGCGGCCGGTGTAGCAGCTTCCCCGGCAGCGCAGTGGCTGGGGGCGGAAGCCGACCGGGCAGGCAGGGCGATCGTCGAGGATGATCTGACCGTGGCGGGCCATCCCGACATCTTCGTCATCGGCGACACGGCGCAGGTCAAGCGCGCCGACGGCCGTCCCGTGCCCGGCATCGCCCCGGCCGCCAAGCAGGCCGGTCGCCATGTCGCCGCCACGCTGAAGGCCCGTCTGGCGGGCAATGATGCAAAGCGGCCCTTCGTCTACAAGCACCAGGGCGATCTCGCCACGATCGGTAAACGAGCCGCCGTGATCGATTTCGGCCGGATTTCCTTCACCGGTTGGCCCGCCTGGTGGCTGTGGGGCATCGCCCACATCTTCTTCCTGATCGGCCTTCGCAACCGGCTCGCGGTCGCGATGAACTGGCTATGGATTTACGCAACCGGCCAGCGCAGCGCGCGGCTGATCACGCAGGGCCGGCAGCCTTCGTCTCCGTAACGACCATATCCATCGGGATATCATGCGGTTGCGGATAGATCGTGACGATGCGTTGCAACTCGTAGCCGACGCCGATGACCAGCGGCTTGCGGGGCAGTGAGGCCAGCGTGCGGTCGAAGAAACCGCCACCGTAGCCAAGCCGGTAGTTATCAGGATCGATGCCCACGATCGGCGAGATGACGACGTCGGGCAGCACGGGATCGCCTTCGGCCGGGATCGGGATGTTCCAGACGCCACGGTCCAGCCTGTCGCCGTGCCGGTAGGCGCGGAAGATCAGCGGCTGGCCTTTGTCGACGACGATGGGCAGCGCCGTTCGTCCGCCGCGCTCGTTGACCGTTTCCATCCAGCCGCGCAGATCAGGTTCGCCCCGGAAGGGCCAGTACAGGCTGACCATCTTGCCTGAAACATCACCGATAGCGGCATCGAGTCCTTCGGCGATGTTGGCGGCCATTGCCGTGCGCGCGTCCGCCGATGTGGCAAGTCGTGCCGCGATCAGCCGTTCGCGCTCGGCCTTGCGCCAGCGCCGAACATCGGCCCATTCCGAAAGCGGTGGCCGATAGGCCGGATCGAGTTCATGCATGAAACAGGGCGGCGAGGAATATTGCGCTGGCCCGGCCTCGTCATCGTTGCTCATCCCGATCTCCCTTGCGTGGATCGACACTGTACAGCCTACGCCAATTCATACGCCGAAGTTTATCGTATCACGACATATCGCTACTCGAAGAGGTCGCAATCGCCGATCTGGACCGGATGTTTTAAGCCGGTCGCGTGGATGTCACGTACCCCTGCTGGACTTGCATGGCTTTTGGCGCGAGATTTGATCGGGCGTCAGGGGCAGGAAACACGCAAGCGATGAGATCACCGACCATGCCCGAGTTGCTTCCACCGATTTCCCGCCGCGCCCTTTTGGCGGGCGTCGCCGCAACTGGAGTGCTGTCTGTGCTTCATCCCTTCTCGGCGCGTGCTGCCGCCAACCAGGCTCATCTCAGGATCATGGAGACCACGGACATCCATGTGAACGTGCTGCCTTACGATTACTACGCCGACAAGCCCAACGACACGATGGGGCTGGCACGCACGGCCTCGATCATCGACGCGGTGCGCAAGGAGGCGGTCAACTCGCTGCTCTTGGACAATGGCGACCTGCTGCAGGGCAGCCCGATGGGCGACTACGCGGCCTATGAGCGTGGCATGAAGGAGGGCGATGTTCATCCCATGATGAAGGGCATGAACCTGCTCGACTACGCTTGCTCGACGCTCGGCAATCACGAGTTCAACTACGGTCTGTCCTTCCTGGACAAGGTTCTGGCCGGCGCCAATTTTCCGTTCGTCTGCGCCAATCTCATCCGCGGCACCGAACTCGGCTCCAGCCCGCGTGCCGACAAGCTCTATCTCGAACCGTATGTCATCCTCGACCGCAAGATAAAGGACGGGTCCGGCGCGGAGCATCCAATCCGCATCGGCATCATCGGCTTCGTGCCACCGCAGATCATGGTCTGGGACGCCAAGAACCTCGAAGGCAATGTCAGAACACGCGACATCGTCGAGGCGGCCAAGGCCTGGGTGCCGCAGATGAAGGAGGAGGGGGCCGATATCGTCATCGCGCTCTCCCATTCCGGCATCGACATCAAGCAAGGCGACATGATGGAGAACGCCTCCTTCTTCGTCGCCGGGGTTGAGGGCATCGACGCCGTTTTCACCGGCCATCAGCACCTTGTCTTCCCGGGCAAGAAGGATTTCCAGAAACTCGCCGGCGTCGATGCCGACAAAGGCACCTTGCAGGGCAAGCCGGCGGTGATGGCCGGGTTCTGGGGCTCGCATATGGGCCTGGTCGACCTTTTGTTGGAGCGCGACGGCAATAAATGGCGTGTCGTGTCGGCAACCTCCGAGGCGCGGCCGATCTACGAACGCGTCGACAACAAGAACAAGGCGACCGTCGGCGACGATCAGCGCATCACCGAGGCGCTGAAGGCCGACCACGAGGCGACCCTTGCCTATGTCCGCCGCCCGGTCGGCAAGACCTCGGCGCCGCTCTATTCCTATTTTTCGCTGGTCGCCGATGACCCGTCGGTGCAGATCGTCAGCCAGGCGCAGAGCTGGTATCTGAAGGACATCCTCAAGAACACGAAATGGAAGGATGTGCCGCTGCTGTCGGCGGCGGCACCGTTCAAGGCGGGCGGCCGTGGCGGCGCCGACTACTATACCGACGTGCCGGCCGGCGATATCGCCATCAGGAATGTCGCCGACCTCTACCTCTATCCGAACACGGTGCGCGCGGTGGAGATCACAGGTGCCGAGGTGAAGGAATGGCTGGAAATGTCGGCCGGCATCTTCAAAGAGGTCGAACCGGGCAAGGCCGACCAGCCGCTGATCAACACCGATTTCCCGTCATACAATTTCGACGTCATCGACGGGGTGGCCTACAGGATTGATCTGTCCAAGCCGCCGAAATACGATGCCAAGGGCAATGTCATCAATGCCGGCTCCAGCCGCATCGTCGACTTGATGTTCGGAGGAAAGCCTATTGATCCGGCCGGGAAATTCGTGGTTGCCACCAACAACTATCGGGCGGGCGGCGGCGGCAATTTCCCCGGCATCAACGAAAGCAAGATCATCTACCAGGCGCCTGATACCAACCGCGACGTGATCGTGCGCTACATTGTGGCCGAGGGCACCATTAACCCGTCCGCCGACGGCAACTGGTCGTTTGCGCCGCTGCCGGGCACCAGCGTCATCTTCGAGACGGGGCAAAAGGCCAAGGACTTCATTGCCCAGGTGAAGACCCTGAAGATCTACTCGGCAGGTGACGGCGAAGGCGGCTTCGCCAGATACCGCATTCTGCTGTGAGGCCGGCTGTCCATCGGCCTTGAAGGGACGACCAGAGGCCGGATGGCCGCCGGTCAGGCCTTGTAGACGACCTGGCGCACGTCGATGTAGCTGGCGCGGAAACCCGCTTCGCAATAGTGGAGATAGAACTCCCAGAGCTTCTTGAAGCGGTCGTCGAAGCCCAGCGGCACGATCCGTTCCCATGAACCCCAGAAGCGCTGGCGCCATTCCGCCAGCGTGCGGGCATAGTCCTGCGCGAAGACGCGTTCGCGCAGATAAGCGAGACCGTGATCCGCACCCAGCGACTTCAGGATGGTCGGCGTCGGCAGCATGCCGCCGGGAAACACATAGCGCTGGATGAAGTCCGGCCGTTGCCGGTAGGTCGAATAAGCCGCTTCGTTGATGGTGATGATCTGGAACCCCGCCGTACCGCCGGGTTTCAGGCACTCCTTCACTTTGCCGAAGAAGGTCGCCCAGTATTTTTCGCCGACCGCCTCGAACATTTCGATCGAGGCGATGCGGTCATATTTGCCGGTCTCGTCGCGATAATCCTGCAGTTTGATATCGACCTTTTCGGCGAGGCCGGCTTTCTGGATGCGGGCCTTGGCGAAATCGTGCTGCTCGCGGCTGATCGTCAGGCCGGTGACCCGGCAGCCGATCTCGCGCGCCACGAATTCGGCGAAACCGCCCCAGCCGCAACCGATTTCGAGCACATGATCCTTGGCGCCGATACCGGTATCCTTGGCCAGCGCGCGGTACTTGGCGGCCTGCGCGCTCTCAAGATCGTTGGCGCCGGTGGAATAGAGCGCCGAGGAATAGGTCATGCTCGGGTCGAGCCATTTCTGGTAGAAGGCGTTGCCGAGATCGTAATGCGCCGAGATGTTGCGCTTGGAGCCGGTGCGTGTGTTCTCGTTCAACCAATGGCGAATGCGCTGCACGGTGTTGATGAACCAGCTGGCGCCGCCGGCGACTTTTTCGCCCGCCTCGGTGTTGACCACGAACAGTTCGAGGAAGGAGGTGACGTCCGGGCTTTCCCAGTCGCCATCCATGTAGGATTCGGCCACGCCGATGGTGCCGCCGGCGAAAGCGCGGCCGGGCAGGCGCCAGTTCTTCAGCACCAATTCCGCGTCCGGGCCGGGTGCCTTGCCGCCAACCAGCAACGCGCGGCCGTCCGGCAAGCGCACCTTGAGCGAACCGCGCGGCAAACTCATCGCGGCATTGAGCACCATGCGCGCCTTGGCCGGAAGTCCTCTGACGATATCGGCGAAATTGCGCTCGTCGAGGCGGATGGCTTCCGGCAACGCACCTCCGCTCTGTTCCTTTTGAACCATCTCATCCCCCTGGCTGTCTGCAAGCGGGCCTCTCTCCCGCTTCCGACCGGGTCCATCGGTCGTTCGGCCGCCTCTTTCATTGGGTGGCGCGGCGTATTCGCCTCGAAACGATTCGGCGGTCAGCGCAATCGCTCGCCCGCCTGCCAATGAATCCTCGGGTGATTTTCCATGCACCAGCCTTGGCTGGCAAGAGGCAAGCGATAAGCCAGACGCGACGAGCGATATGCCGGCGAAGCTTTTCGGCCAATGGAAGCTGCATGTTAGAACTGTGGTAATCCAAATATTTTAGCTTTGGCTCATGCGCCTCGTCATCGCCATAACCGCGATCGCGTTCTTCCTGATCTGGGACGGCCTCTACAATCAGGGCCGTTTCATCGATGCAGGGGTAAGAAGCGCGAAACACGCGGTCGCTTATGTGACCGGTTGAAGGGCAGCGCCCGCGCCGGTTCGCCGCGACAACCTGCCGGTTGACGCCAGTCGGCGGCTGGCCCAGAAGCTTGCTCCCAGGCATATAAGGGTATCGGCGCATCGCCGATATTTCCGCGTCGCGCCAAGGAGACTGGATTGATCCGGCACATCGTTTTCTTCAGCGCGCGGCCCGGCGAGGATGTCGAGAAGGTTCGCGACGGCCTGTTGGCGCTGAGTGGCATCCCGCATTCGAAACGGTTCGAGGTAGGGCTCAACACCAAGGTCGATCCGCTGTCGGACGAAATCGACATCGTCGTCTATGCCGAGTTCGAGGACAACGCCGCGCTTAGCGCCTTCAAGGCGCATCCGATCTACGCCGAAACGACGCGCACGGTGCGCCCGATGCGCGAATTGCGCTTCTCGGCCGATATCGTTTCGGCCGGATAATTTTCAGAACAGCTTAGAGACTCAGAGCACTTCAGAGCCTTTGCGGGGAGGAGTTGAGCCTCCGCGCCCGCCGACTGTTGACGCCGGCAGTCCGCCCCGGTGACGCATGAAATCGCCACACGCTCTGCGCTGGCGGACTACGCTACCATCTTTGGAAAAATGGCTCCCCGGGCCGGATTCGAACCAGCGACCAACCGGTTAACAGCCGGTTGCTCTACCACTGAGCTACCGGGGAACAGGGCTCTCGTGTGAACGGGGGAGGCTATAGCCGCCCTTTCCGGCTTTGCAAAGCGGCAATTCGCATTTTTTCGAAGGTTTTTGTGCGACGCTTTCTCGCAATCCCGGTCCTGCACCATCATATCAGGCGGCGACATCGGCAAAAGTGCTGCAAAACGGCCGCGAGAGGCCGGTCAGAGGAGCAAAAGTGGGTCAATCGCTGCAAAGCGTGAACGGTGCGGCCGGGACGCGCCGCAAGAAGCACAAGATATCCGCCTTCGGGCGCGAGTTCGCGCTGCCGCAATCGCGCGCGCTGCGCATCGCCATCGGTGTCGTCTTCATTGTGTTCGGCCTGTTGGGGTTCTTGCCGATTCTCGGCTTCTGGATGATCCCGGTCGGCTTGCTCGTGCTGTCTTACGAATTCGCGATGATTCGCCGCCACCGCCGCCGCTTCGTGATCTGGTGGGAACGCCGCCGTCGCCCGTCGTGAGGTAGAGAGAGAGAGCTCTCGCCAACGGGGAGAAGGCCCAAGGTTCAATGCGGGGTCGTTGGGTGGTTCGATGCGATTTCAGAGGAGCGTCTCGCTAATTCTCATTCAGAATGAAGCGAGGATATTATTCAGAATGGCCGTTCCACGCTTGACGCAAAATAACCCGCAACCTATTGAAGCGCCGTGGAACGCCGGGAGCGATGAGGCCTCGTGGCGGAGTGGTTACGCAGAGGACTGCAAATCCTTGCACCCCGGTTCGATTCCGGGCGAGGCCTCCAGCACCCGATAGCCGGCTGTTCGTGCCGGAGGGCGTTCCCGTTGACTGTAGGCGCTAAACTGGCGCCGGAAGCGGGACGGCTGGGACATGAGCGCTGATTTCTCCGAACGCCGCGTAAAGATGGTCGATGGCCAGATTCGCACCACCGACGTGACCAGCGCGCCGCTGCTCGAGGCTTTCCTCACCGTGCCGCGCGAGGCGTTCCTGCCCGCGAGCCAGAGCGATCTCGCTTATATTGATGGGGATATCCGCATCTCAGGCGTTTCCGGCGAGCCGCGCTACCTGATGGAAGCGTCGCCGCTGGCCAAGCTGCTGCAACTGGCCGAGATCGATGCCGGCGACACCGTGCTCGATATCGGCTGCGCCACCGGTTATTCCTCCGCCATCCTGTCGCGCGTCGCCAAATCCGTCATTGCCCTGGAAAGCGATTCGAGCCTTGCCGATGCGGCACGTTCGACGCTGGCATCGCTGGGCTACGACAATGTCACCGTCACCACGGGCGCAATGCGCGACGGTCATGCGCAGAAAGCGCCATACAATGTGATTCTTATCGGCGGCAGCGTCGACGACGTGCCCCAGGGGCTGCTCGACCAGCTTGCGGAAGGCGGGCGCCTTGTTGCCGTCCAGGGCCACGGCAATGCCGGCGTGGCGCGTCTGTTTTTGAAGACTACTGGAATTGCGACTGGGCGGCGTGCATTTAATGCGGCAATTAAGCCACTACCCGGATTCGAACGTGTGCAAGTTTTCGAATTCTAACGGTTTTGCTCTTGCGGCAGGCGTCCGGTCATGGTGGCTTGTGTTAACAGATCGTTGCCGCCAATCCTGATTTGGGGAGATGGATCAGTGGCATGGAACGTAGACACGCGATGACGGGTGCCGAATAAGGGGCAGGCGTCATGGCGTGGTTTCCGATGAAGAATGAGGATTTACCGTGCCGTCTGTAACCAAGAGTCTCCTCGCCGCATTGCTCGTCACCGCAACCGCGCTGACCCCCTTTCAGGCGTCCGCCGAGACGATCCTGGGAGCCTTGTCCAAGGCTTATCAGAACAACTCGACCCTGAACGCCGGCCGCGCCGGCACCCGCGCCACCGACGAAGGCGTGGCCATCGCCAAGTCCGGCTATCGCCCCACCATCAACGGTTCCGCGGGCATCAACTATTCGAACACGCGCGGCGGCACCCAGCCTGGGCGCCTGACCACCGGCAATTTCGGCGTGCAGATCAACCAGACCCTGTTTGACGGTTTCCAGACCAAGAACAACGTCGCTGCCGCCGAAGCACAGGTGCGTGCCTCCGTGGCTGGCCTCAGCAACACCGAGCAGGGCATCCTGTTCACCGCTGCCCAGGCCTATATGAACGTGATTCACGATCGGCAGGTCGCCAAGCTGACCGAGCAGAACCTGAAGGCCATCACCGAGCAGTTGCGTGCCGCCCGCTCTCGCTTCGAGGTCGGCGAGGGCACCCGGACGGATGTTGCCCAGGCCGATGCGTCGCGTGCCACCGCGCAGGCTCAGGTCAGCGCCGCCAAGGCGCAGGCGCTGGCCAGCGCCGGCATCTACCATCAGATCGTGGGCGAGGAGCCCGGCAAGCTCAAGGCGCCAGGCGCCCTGGCGAAGCTGCTGCCTTCCGGGCTCGAGTCGGCGATCGCCTCGGCGAACAACGAAAATCCGGCCATCATTGCCAATCAGCATCTGGTCGACGCCGCCGGCTTTTCGGTGAAATCCGCGCAAGGCCAGTTGCTGCCGCAGCTTTCCGCTTCCGCCGGCATCTCGCAGAATTACCGAAGCGCGTCTCCGAGTTTTGCCGGCGAGGATCCTGATTCGACCTCCGCCAGTGTCGGTGCGACGCTCACCATTCCGATCTACGAGGGCGGTCGCGTCGCCGCGACGGTGCGGCAGCAGAAGGAGAAGCTCGGCCAGGCCCGGATCGAGGTCGATGTCGCACGCGATCAGGTTCGCAACAATGTGGTTGCCGCCTGGACCTCTTACACGGCCGCCCGCCAGAACGTCGATGCGAATCGCCAGTCGGTCGCGGCAGCACAGCTGGCGCTCAACGGCGTCATCGAAGAGCGCAATGTCGGCCAGCAGACGACGCTGGACGTGTTGAATGCCCAGAACGCCGTCGTCAACGCGCAGATCAACCTCGCCGGCTCGGAGCGTGACGTGGTGATCGCCAGCTACGGCATCCTTCAGGCCATGGGCCGGCTGACGGTCGAACGCCTTGGTCTCCAGGTCACCAAGTACAAGCCTGAAGAGCATTACAAGGCTGTCAAGGACAAGTGGTACGGCTTGCGTACGCCGGACGGCCGCTGAGGCTTGGCTATCGAGCGATCTGCGTCGAGAGCGCGCTCATCTTCTAATCTGTTGAAATCGCACGAGTCCCCAGTTTGGGGATTCTCCGATGGCGGCCGGTCGGTTACGCTTACGTCATGATTCGAGTCCGGCGTCATCGCCGGATGGGAACGCACTCGGTCACAAGGGCGGCGGATGTGACAATGGCCACGGCAAGCAGCGCGCAGCGCGAACCTTCGATGGAAGAGATCCTGGCTTCCATCCGCAGGATCATCGAAGACAGCGATACCGGCCGCAAGCCGGCGCAGGATCTGTCGGAAATCCAGCTGGCGAGCGAAGCGGACGTCTCTCCGGTCGCTGTTGTCGAGACGACGTCGCCGGAAGTGGCCGCGTTCCGCTCCGAGTTGCGCGCCGAGCCGCAAGCCCCGAAGCCGATTATTACATTGGCCGATGTACAGGCGCAGCTGGTAACGGCCGTCGCTGAACCGGAACGTCCTGCCGCGCCGGTGATTACGCTTGCCGAAGTCGGCGCGCGTACCATCACCGAACGTCCGCAAGCCGACGAATCGCCAGCGGCGGAAGCCGAGGTAGCGGAAACCGTACCGGCGTCCTGGCTGCGCGAGGTCGAGCACGAACCGGTTGGTGAGCCAGCCCGTGTCGAGACGTTTGCTGTGCGAGGCGGCGAGGATGATGTCGCGCGCGAACCTGCCCGTATTGCTGCGGCGCGGCAACATGTTGAGCATCTGTCGTCGGTCGAGACCGCGCCGCTGCGCCCGTCGTTGATTTCCGAACAGGCAAGCCGCCAGGTCGCGGCCTCCTTCGAGGAATTGTCGGAGGCTTTTGCCAGCCGCGGCAAGAAATCGTTCGACGATATGGCCGCCGAAATGCTGCAGCCCATGCTTCAGGATTGGCTCGATAACAATCTGCCGATCTTGGTCGAACGTCTGGTGCGCGAGGAAATCGAGCGCATTGCGCGCGGTGCCTGACCTTCTTGGAAATTGCAGGCGATTGGACGCTTCGCGCGGTTCATGAGTCTGAAAACACAAAAGCCGCCCCGGAAGGGCGGCTTTTGTGTGTCAGGTATCGATCCTACACCCGCCGCATCAACGCCATGGCGCCGAATGGCGCGCGCACCTTGCCTTCGGTGATGAAGTAGACAAACACGTCGCGCGGTTTGACCGGCGCATCCGTGCTGGGGTCGGCGCGCGGCAGATCCTTCGGTACGCCGCCGCCCGACCAAACCTTGGCCCGTTCGGCCCATTGGTCGAGCGCTTCGGGCGTATAACAGTCAGGGTTATCGTCCTTGCCGGTCTGCAGGCGGGCATAGACGAAATCGCCCGTGACATCGGCAATGGCCGGGTAGGTCGCATGGTCGGCATAGACGATTGCCGCCTTGTATTTGCGCGCCAGCGCGACGAATTCCGGAACGACGAAGGATGGATTGCGCACTTCGAGCGCGTGCCGCAGGACGACGCCATCCTGTTTCTCCGGCAGCAATTTCAGGAAGGCCTCGAAATCGGCGGGATCGAATTTCTTGGTCGGCGCGAACTGCCACAGGAGCGGTCCGAGTTTTTCGCCGAGCGCCGCCACGCCGGATTCGATGAACCTCATCATCGATTCGCCTGCCTCGCCCAGCACCCGTCGGTTGGTCACGAACCGGTTGCCCTTCAGGGAGAAGACGAAACCGTCCGGGGCATCTCCCGCCCATTTGAGAAAGGTCGGCTCCTTGAAGCTGGAATAGTAGGTACCGTTGACCTCGATGCTCGGCACCTGGCGCGAAGCGAAATGCAGCTGCTTCGTCTTGGCGAGCTTTTCCGGATAGAACGACACGTCCCACGGTTCGAAGGTCCAGCCGCCCATGCCCGACCGGATCTTGCCTGCTGCGCTCATCGTTCGTCCTCCGTTGTATCGTTGCGGGATGTCGGCCCGTGCAACGCCATCAAGTCAAATCACGGCGGTGCCGTCCACGCCATCCGAAATCGGCGGGCGAGGGCAGGCTCCTGCCATCAACGTCCACCGCTTGATCGTTCGCCGAGCATTATGTACCAAAGTATAAGACGCTCTGCCTGTCCGGTCGGCAGCCGTCTGATCGATATTCCGGCGCGAAACCGCGGTTTTGTGCCAGTTCCCCGGAACGCGACCCGGTTGCTTCCGGTGAAACTGGGCTCTGTACCTTGGATCACGATCCGCTAAAATAAATCAGACCGTTAAGACCGTTCTCCCGGTTCTTTGGCTCGGGGGTAGCGCGTGGTGCCAACGGCCGCGTCGCTGCCAAACGCTGGGGGTGAGCAGGCGAATTTCCTATTCGTCTGCTTTTTTTTGTCCGGCGGTTAAGAAACTCCCTGCAGTCGATCGTCGGTTTCAGGGACGCAGCAGTGCCGTGACCGTTACTCTTCGCGACCGGTTGCCAGGCCCACAACCTTGCTCATGCCACCGGCTATCGCTTGAACCGCTGCATTGCTGGCGTCGCCCAAATGATGTCGCACGGCGATCCATTCGGCGGTGTTGTAGGAGAGCCATACTTTGCCGGCTTCATCTTCCCAGGCCAGCGCCTTTACCGGCAGGTCGATACCGGCGATCTGCCTGTCCTGCATGAGCGGCGTGCCGCCCTTCGGATTGCCGAAGATGAGAAGTTCCGTTGGGCGAAGCGCCATGCCAACATCGCGCGCGCCCGCCGCATGATCGATGCGGGCAAAGACGTTGAGGCCAAGCTTGGTAACGACTTCGACCAGCCGGTCGATGGTTTCCGTTACCGTCAAGCGGCTTTCGATGGTGACGATGCCATCGCCACCCGTCATTCAGCCGCCTCGCGCTTCCCCTTCGGTCGCCGCTCCAGAAGCTCCTTGAGGTATTGGCCGGTATAGGATCGCGGCTCGGCGACGACGTCTTCCGGCGTGCCCGACGCCACGAGTTCGCCGCCGCCGTCGCCACCCTCGGGGCCAAGGTCGAGCACCCAGTCGGCGGTCTTGATGACTTCCAGATTGTGCTCGATGACGATCACGGTGTTGCCCTGGTCGACCAGTTCGTGCAGCACTTCGAGCAGTTTTGCCACGTCGTGGAAATGCAGGCCGGTAGTCGGCTCGTCGAGAATATAGAGCGTCTTGCCGGTCGCCTTGCGCGACAGTTCCTTGGCCAGCTTGATGCGCTGCGCCTCACCGCCGGACAAGGTCGTCGCCTGCTGGCCGATATGGATGTAGCCGAGGCCGACCTGGTTGAGCGTGACGAGCTTGTCGCGCACGCCCGGCACTGCGGCGAAGAAGTCGACGCCTTCCTCGACCGTCATGTCGAGAACGTCGGCGATCGATTTGCCCTTGAAGGTGACGTCCAGCGTCTCGCGGTTGTAGCGCTTGCCGTGGCAGACGTCGCAGGTCACGTAGACGTCGGGCAGGAAGTGCATCTCGATCTTGATGACGCCGTCGCCCTGGCAGGCCTCGCAACGGCCACCCTTGACGTTGAACGAGAAACGGCCCGGCTGATATCCGCGCGCCTTGGCTTCCGGCAAGCCGGCGAACCAGTCCCGGATCGGGGTGAAGGCGCCCGTATAGGTGGCCGGGTTCGATCGCGGTGTGCGGCCGATCGGCGACTGGTCGATGTCAATGACCTTGTCGAGGAATTCGAGGCCCTCGATACGGTCATGCTCGGCCGGATGCTCGCGCGAACCCATGATGCGGCGGGACGCGGCCTTGAACAGCGTCTCGATCAGGAAGGTCGACTTGCCGCCGCCCGATACGCCGGTGACGGCGGTGAAGGTACCGAGCGGAAACTCGGCGGTGACATTCTTCAGATTGTTGCCACGCGCGCCGACGACCTTGATGCGCTTGCCCTTCTTGCCGGGCCGTCGCTCGGCCGGTGTCGCGATCTCGAGCTCGCCCGACAGATATTTGCCCGTAATCGAAGCCGGGTTGGCCATCACCTCGCGCGGTGTGCCCTGGGCGATGATGTGGCCGCCATGGATGCCCGCCGCCGGGCCGATGTCGACGACATAGTCGGCGGTCAGGATGGCGTCTTCGTCATGTTCGACGACAATGACGGTGTTGCCGATGTCGCGCAGATGTTTCAGCGTCTCGATCAAGCGTGCATTGTCGCGTTGATGCAGGCCGATCGACGGCTCGTCCAGCACGTAGAGCACGCCGGTAAGACCGGAGCCGATCTGCGATGCGAGGCGGATGCGCTGGCTCTCGCCACCCGACAGCGTGCCCGAATTGCGCGACAGCGTCAGATAGTCGAGGCCGACATCGTTGAGGAAGCGCAGTCTTTCGCGGATTTCCTTCAGCACACGGACGGCGATCTCGTTCTGCTTTTCGTTGAGCTGCTCCGGCAATTCGTTGAACCAGCGGTCGGCCTTGCGGATCGACTGTTCCGTCACTTCGCCGATATGCTTGCCGGCGATCTTCACCGCCAGGGCTTCCGGTTTCAGTCGGTAGCCGTTGCAGGCCGGGCAGGGGGTGGCCGACATGAAGCGCTCGATCTCCTCGCGCATCCAGGCCGATTCCGTTTCCTTCCAGCGCCGCTCGAGATTGGGGATCACGCCCTCGAAGGTCTTGGTCGTCTTGTAGGAGCGCAGGCCGTCATCATAGTTGAAGGTGATCTCGCGTTCGCCGGTGCCGCGAAGAATGGCCTGCTGGGCCTCCTCGCTCAGATCCTTGAACTTGTCGCCGAGCTTGAAGCCGTAGACCTTTCCCAGCGCTTCCAGGGTCTGCGAATAATAGGGGGAGGTGGATTTTGCCCACGGACTGACGGCGCCGTCGCGCAGTGTCGCATTGTCGTCCGGCACCACGAGGTTTTCGTCGATCGCGCGCTGGCTGCCCAGCCCGTCGCAGGTCGGGCAGGCGCCGAACGGATTGTTGAACGAGAACAGCCGGGGCTCGATCTCTGGAATGGTGAAGCCGGACACCGGGCAGGCGAACTTTTCCGAGAACAGGATGCGCTCATGCGTCTCGTTCTTGGATTTGTAGGCGGATTCTTCGGATGTTTCGCTGGCCGGCAGCGGGCGGTCGGCGAATTCTGCGACAACCAGACCTTCAGCAAGCTTGAGCGCGGTCTCCATCGAATCCGCCAGGCGCGTGGCGAGGTCGCCGCGCACGACGACGCGATCGACCACGACGTCGATGTCGTGTTTGTATTTCTTGTCCAGCGCCGGCACGTCTCCAACTTCATAGAAGACGCCGTCGACCTTGACGCGCTGAAAACCCTTCTTCTGGAGTTCCAGCAATTCCTTCTTGTATTCGCCCTTACGGCCGCGAACCATCGGCGCCATGATGTAAAGGCGCGTGCCTTCCTCGATCGCCAGAACGCGGTCGACCATCTGGCTCACCGTCTGGCTTTCGATGGGCAGGCCGGTGGCCGGCGAATAGGGTACGCCGACGCGCGCGAACAACAGCCGCATGTAGTCGTAGATTTCGGTGACGGTTCCGACCGTCGAGCGCGGGTTCTTGGAAGTCGTCTTCTGCTCGATGGAAATGGCGGGTGACAGGCCGTCGATCTGGTCGACGTCCGGCTTCTGCATCATCTCCAGGAACTGCCGGGCGTAGGCCGACAGGCTTTCCACGTATCGACGCTGGCCCTCGGCGTAGATCGTGTCGAACGCAAGCGACGATTTGCCGGAGCCCGACAGGCCCGTCATCACGACCAGGCTGTCCCGCGGCAGGTCCAGGTCGACATTTTTGAGATTGTGCTCGCGTGCGCCGCGAATGGAAATGTACTTATGGTCGGCCATGCCGGTCCGCCGCCTCGGTTTTGCAATGTCTGGGCAGGACGGATCTGCCCGGCCGCCCGTTAATGTAGGTATTGTTGCCGCAAGATCGAGTGGACCCCGCAACGTGTCGGGTTTAACCGTCTTTCGCGCGGGCGGGCAAGCAAAAAAGAACAAAGATCGAACGCGCTCCTGACAGAGCGATGTCAGGAGAACGTGACGTTCCGGATCGTTCCGATCACATTTTCCGCAATCGACTAAGCAAAGGTTGACGCATGGGGAGGGGAGGCGCACAGTCCAAGGGTCAACCGAGCCGATCGCCAAGGGGCGATCTTCGTGCCAGCAGGTGATCCGCGAGGCGCCGCGGACGAACGAATAAGTGCTCTGGGAAGACGGCAAGAGCAACCAAGAGAAGGAGCGAGGTATGACCCCACCGGACAGTATCTTCGGGCTCCATCTGTCGTTGGAGCCGCGGCGGGCATAGGTGTCAGGGCAGGCGAACGCCTGTTCGCGCAAACCGTGACCTGCCGACCCCCTTTACAACCAGAGACCACTAGTCGGGTCGACGGCTGAATGCCGCGAAGCACCCGAAACCCAAAGCCGGTGAAACGCTCCCGGTAATATCGGGTAAACCCCCAAAAGGCCCCGTCCGCTTTGCCACAGGCAGCGGCGGGGCCAATGGTTTTTAGGGGCCATTGAATCTCCAAACCGCGGGAAACATCCACCGTCGCGAAAGCCGCGACGGCAACAGCCGTCGCGTGGACGCTACCCGGGTACTCCCGTTCCCGTCGGTCAGAAGCAGGATGGCTGGCTGGTTATCGAATAGCGCAGATTGCGCGTCGCCCAGCGTGCCTGGACGAAATGGACGATGGTGTTGTTGGTGTGCGAGGTGACGACGAAGTTCTCATTGTAGCTGAACTCGACCCGCGCCACGCCCTGGCTGTCATCATAGAGCGTGAAGGCGGCCGAGCAGTTCCAGCTTCTGTTCTCCGGATTCCAGGCGGTGATGTAGAAAGTGGTGTCCTTGGTGCCGTAGCCGAACATCGGCTGGCTGAGCGCAGGAACAGGGGTAAGGGCAGCAAGGGCCGAAGCGACGTATGGAAGAAACCGCATGGCGTCCTCTCATCGTTGTGCCCCAGTCCTTGATAACGCAGCCCGGCGCTGGTCGCGATAGCACAGATGAACTGGTCGGCCGACGGCGAGTGCCTGCGGGCAGTGCCTTTCACATCGCCGTGAAACGTGAAGACATTCACGTTCCATTCACCCAGCGGTCAATACCGTCGTGCGTGCAGGGGGGCATCGCTCGGAGGAATACGTGATGTATTCTGCAAAACTTGTCGCCGCCCTGGTGCTTCTCGGCGGTCTTTTCTCGTTCGCCGCGCCTGCCTTCTCTTATCCGATCGCGCCCGCGCAATCTTCCCAGTTCTCATCGAACGCAATCGAGCAGGTCGGCTGGCGCTGCGGGCCGGGCCGTCACATGGATCGTTGGGGCCGCTGCGTTCCAAACAGGATGCGCGCTTATTGCGGCCCGGGCCGCCATTTGAACCGCTATGGCGAATGCGTCCGCAATCGGCCCGCCTACCGCGCATGCCCGCGCGGCACCCATCTGACACCGCGCGGCTATTGCGTCCGCAACTGGTAAGACGCCCAGCGATGTCCTGACGAGCGGCCGACGCAGCCGTGTCGGTCGCTTGCCGTTTGGTCTCCAGCCGAGAGATCCGTTGGTTTGATCCGGCGGCGCAGAGCCGCGACTTTGATTTTTCGGGCTGTTGTTAGCGGCGTGGTGCCGACACCGCGCCGGCGCCGACATCGACGATCACCGAGCCGGAAATGCGCACGTCCATGTCGCCGATCTTGAATTGCCGGTTCGCACCGTTGCTAGTGTCGTCGGGCTCCGGCTGCGGGGCGGCCGGCTGGACGATGCGGTAGCCGCCATCGACACCAGGCAGGCTGCCTTTTGATGGCTTTGCCGGCTCGCCGGCAACAGCGGTCGCCGCCTGCGGCAACACTGCCAGCAAGCCCAAAAACCCGATTGCGAGGGGAGCGGAAATGCGGATCATGCCCCTAACATAGGCGCATGATGCCGCCGCGACCAGTCCCTGCCATCCGACCGCGCTGTCATCGATCGCGCTGACATACCGGTCAGGCGGCGTGTTTGCGCGTATCGTAGACGTGGTCGACCAGCCCCCAGGCCTTGGCTTCCTCGGCGGTCATGAAATGGTCGCGGTCAAGCGTGCGCTCGACTTCATCGAGCGTGCGGCCGCAATGTTCCGCATAGAGGCCAATCATGCGCTTTTTGACGCGACTGATATTCTCCGCGTGACGCTGGATGTCGGATGCCTGGCCCTGGAAGCCGCCCAGCGGCTGGTGCAGGACGATGCTGCTGTTGGGCAGCGCGATGCGTCGGCCGGGCGTGCCGGCCATCAGGAGGAATGAACCCATCGAGGCGGCAAAGCCCATGCATACCGTCGAAATCGGACAACTGACGTAACGCATGGTGTCGTAGATGGCGAAACCGGCGGTCACCACGCCGCCGGGCGAATTGATGTAGAGCGATATCTCCTTGTCGGGATTGTCGGATTCCAGGGACAGCAACTGGGCGCAGACCAGGGCCGACATGGTGTCGTTGACCTCGCCGTTGACGAAGATGATGCGCTCGCGCAGCAGCCGCGAGAAGATGTCGAATGTGCGTTCGCCGCGGCTCGACTGCTCGATGACCATGGGCACAAGATTGGCAATGGCGGACATTGTCTTGTTCCTTCGTGGGTTCAGGCGATCAACCGCCATTGCGGCGCGTTGGCCGCACGGACGGTTTTGGTTGGGGATGTCGTGGCGACGTGGAGCCTCATGCTGCACGATGCCACGCCGCTCATGACGGTCGCGCCGGCGACGGCGGCGAACCCATCATGGACAATCCGCAGATGCGTACCGCCAGTCGTGGTGCGGGCGAGCACGAAGGTCACGACGCTGTCGAAACCGGCCTCGCCGGAGACGGGCCGTTCGCGCCATGAATAGCGCAACAGCTGTTCCGGTTCGGCCTCGATAACCGCGCAGTCGATATGACCTTCCTCGCCCAGCTTGAAGCGATGGCCGGCTTCCGGCTTGATGTCGTTCGGCATCAGCCAGGCAGCGACAATTTCGGGTTGCGTGATAGCGCGCCAGACCTTTTCCGGAGGCTCCGGCAGATCGCATTCGACGACGATATCCTTATGGTCCCGCGGTTCGTCGCTGGTCATTGATCCATCTCCTTGAGCACGGCTTTCAGTTTCTCGATGCGGTCGGGCCAGAAGGCGCGGTAGCGTTCGATCCAGCCGAGCAGCGGACCCAGTCCGTCCGGCGCGGCGCGGTAATAGGCGTTGCGGCCCTCGCGGCGCTCGCTCACCAGCCCGGCGCCGCGCAGCACGGAGAGATGCTGCGAGACCGCCGGCTGCGAAATCGGCGTGCCGGTCCGCAATTCGGAAACCGTCATCTCGCCTGCGGCGAGGCGTTCGAAGAGCGCGCGCCGGGTTGGATCGGCGAGTGCCCGGAAGATTTCGGATTCGATCATGCTAAAAGCATAAGTGAGTACTTATTCATTTGGCAAGGCCTGTTCCGTTCCGTTGGCCGAAAGAGGCTTGCAAGCCCCGCATTTGCTGACATTCCTTGACAAGCGTTGGCGATAAAGACTAGAACGGAAGTAGAACAAAAACCTTGTGGGAAAGGCCTGCGGAGGCAGGCACTGAAAACCCTCAGCCTATATGGTGCGGCGAGAAATTTGGTTTCGGATGAGCGCGGAGAAGTGTGATGGCGGGCAGCGTCAATAAGGTCATTCTGGTTGGTAATTTGGGCGCGGACCCGGAAGTCCGTCGGCTGAATTCGGGTGATGCGGTCGTCAACATCCGCGTCGCCACCTCGGAATCCTGGCGCGACAAGAACTCGGGCGAACGCAAGGAAAAGACCGAGTGGCATAACGTCGTCATCTTCAACGATCAGCTCGCCAAGGTCGCCGAGCAATATCTGAAGAAGGGCATGAAGGTTTATGTCGAGGGTCAGCTGCAGACCCGCAAATGGCAGGACCAGCAGGGCCAGGATCGCTACACGACCGAGATCGTGCTGCAGAAATTCCGTGGCGAATTGCAGATGCTCGACGCGCGTGGACAGGGCGAGGGCGGCCAGGTTGGTTACTCCGGCGGCGGTCGCGACAGCTTCGGCCAGTCCGGCCCTACTGACGGCGGTGGTCGCGGCGGCTCCGGCGGTGGTTTCGGTGGCGGCCGCGACAGCGGTGGCAACCGTGGCGGCGGCGGTGGTGCGTCCCGCGAACTGGATGATGAAATCCCGTTCTGATTGCTATTGGCCGGCTTTTACCGCTCCGCCGGTCGGGTAGGGCGGTTCTTCCCGCAGGAGAACTGGTGATGCGCGCTTTCGCCCGTCTCGCGGCCCTTGGTCTGCTGCTTTTGGCCATGTTCGAGCCGGCTGCCTCGGCAGCCGAGCGCCTGGACGAAAAGCAGCGCATCGCGGTCGTTTCCGCCTTTCCGCCCGAATGGGTGGCGTTGCAAGCGGATCTGTCCGACCGCGCCGAACATGAGATCAACGGGCGCAAATTCATCACCGGCAAGCTTGCCGGCAAGGACGTCGTTCTGTTCCTGAGCGGGGTCAGCATGGTCAATGCGGCGATGACCACGCAATCCGCGCTCGATCAGTTCGTCGTCACTTCAGTGGTCTTTTCGGGCATTGCCGGTGGTGTCGATCCGGCGCTGAGCATCGGCGACGTCGTCATTGCCGACCAATGGGGCCAGTATCTCGAGGCGGTGTTTGCCCGCAAGACCGACAGCGGTTTTGAGATCCCGGCCTTCCTGCCGAAGGACAAATTCGCCGGCTATGGCATGATCGTGCCGCGCTCGGTCGGCATTGCCCGCAAGGGCGGTGCTGATGAGGAGACGAAATTCTGGTTCCCTTCCGACCCGGCGCTGCTCGATGCGGCGCGCAAGGTGGCGGCGAAACTCGACCTTCTGGCCTGCGCGTCCGACAACAGCTGTCTCGCCAAGCCGCCCAAAATCGTCGTCGGCGGCAATGGCGTGTCCGGGCAGGCTTTCGTCGACAACGCCGAATTCCGCGACTATGTGCACAAGACCTTCGATGCCAAGGTGCTTGACATGGAAAGTGCCGCGGTCGCTCACGTCACCTACAGCAACGGCGTGCCGTTCCTGGCGGTCCGCAGTCTTTCCGATCTGGCTGGCGGCGGCGAAGGCGCCAATCAGATGGCGACGTTCATGGCGCTCGCCTCGACAAACTCGGCTCATGTGGTCAAGGCGCTTCTGGCCGAGATGCCCTGAGCCGCTGGCTTTCGCTGAAAAGAGGAAATGGCATGAAGGCGCGTATCAAATGGGTTGAAGGCCGCACATTCGTGGGAGAATCCCAGAGCGGCCACAAACTGGTTCTGGGCACGGCGCATGGCGAAGGCGGCAAGTCACCCGGGCCAAGCCCGATGGAACTGCTTCTGATCGGCACGGGCGGCTGTTCGGCCATCGATGTCGTGCATATCCTCGAAAAGGGCCGCGAGGCGGTCGAGGATTGTGTCGTCGAGCTGGATTCCGATCGCGCCGAAACCGATCCGAAGGTCTTCACCCGCATCCACATGCATTTCATCGTCAAGGGCAGGGGCCTGTCGCGCGACAAGGTCGAGCGGGCGGTGCAGTTGTCGGCCGAAAAATACTGCTCGGCCTCGATCATGATGGGCAAGACCGCGAAGGTGACGCACGACTTCGAAGTGGTCGATACGGCTGCCGACGTGCTCTGATCCGTTCGGGCCTGGCAACCCGACCCTCCCCACCGCGGTCGAGCGGGAAATTTGCGCTCCAACCGCGAAGTCTTCATGCTGCGACTGGCATGGCGTCGCCTGGCGTCAGGCCATGCATTGCCGGCCGGAACGGAAGCAAAGCAGTCGTGGCTTGGCCACGGCAGGCTGCCGACACTCCTCGCTTCGGTTGAAAAAGCGGGAGCGTCCCGCATGCGGGGAGGCACACGGGACGCTCCCGAGAACGCGCAACCCTCGTTGGACAGTCATGATTGCGCGAGACGGCGACAGCGTAGCTGTCGCGTCGGTTCCCGATCTGTGATCTTCTTCACATATGCCGTTTTCCGATCGAGATCGGGCCTTCCTGGGCCGGTCCGGATGCTCGCTCATGAAGGAATGACCGGCCGTGGCCGGATCGGCGTAAGGTGGGAGTTGTCAGCTTCCGGCCAGCGCCTTGATGCCGTCGGCGACGAATTGCACGGCGAGCGCGGCCAGGATGACGCCGAGCAGCCGGGTCAGGATCGAGCGCCCGGTCTGGCCGAGGATACGGTCGATGCGTTCGGCCAGAATGAACACCACATAGGTGATCAGCAGGCAGGCCAGGATGATGGCGAGCAGCGACAGTTGGCCCGCAACGCCATGGTATGAACTGGACAGCAGCACCGTCGCGGAGATGGCGCCGGGGCCAGCAATCAGCGGTATGGCCAGCGGGAAGGCGGCGATGTTGTGGATGTGGTCCTTGGTGATTGCCACGTCCGCGCTCTTTTCCTTACGGTCCTGCCGGCGCTCGAACACCATTTCGAAGGCGATGAAGAACAGGAGGAAGCCGCCGGCGACGCGAAACGCCGGAAGGGTAATGCCGAACACCGAAAGGATCGAGGCGCCGGCCACAGCGAAGAGTGCAATCACCAGGAAGCCGATGATCGAAGCGCGCACCGACACCTGCTGGCGCTGTTCGCGGTTCATGCCGCGCGTCACCGCCAGGAAGAGCGGCGCCAGGCCTGGCGGGTCGATGGTCACGAGCAGCGTCACGAAGGCGTTGAACAGGCTTTCGTAAGTGGGCATGCCGTTCCCCTTCCGCGCGTGACCGCGTCATTGGTAGCGCGAATGCGATCACCTTGTCACCGGTCGTTCGCGCAATGGCTGCGGTCGGCAACGCTTCCAGTGTCAGCTATCGCCGGCCGTTTGGATTTGCTCGTTTTTCCGGATCCTGGCGGTGGCGTTTCATGCGATTTCCGCTGCTGCTGTGACGGTATTTTCGGGTGCAAATTCACGAGCTTGCCACATTGTGGCGGCCCGTATGGAGGCGCCTTTCGGCGGCTTCTCTTATCTCGTTGAAATAACAGGGGAAATAAGCACTGGAAAACATCGGTGCGGCGACGAAAAACCGCGCTCCGGGATTGGAGAATGGCGCCGCTTTCCTATATAAGATTTGAACGATTCCCTAAAGATTGCGATCTGTTTTGACCGACCAGAAGACACCGCGCGGGCCGGACGGCCCTTCAGGCATCGAGCCGATTTCTATTATCGAGGAGATGCAGCGCTCCTATCTCGATTACGCCATGAGCGTGATCGTCAGCCGCGCGCTCCCCGATGTGCGCGACGGCATGAAGCCGGTGCACCGGCGCATCCTCTATGCCTCGCATGAGAGCGGCTATCATTGGAACCGCAAATATGTGAAGTCGGCGCGCCCGGTCGCCGACGTGATGGGTAAATATCACCCGCACGGCGACGCCTCGATCTACGATGCCTTGGTGCGCATGGCGCAGGATTGGTCGATGCGTGTGCCGCTCATCGACGGGCAGGGCAATTTCGGTTCGATCGACGGCGATCCGCCGGCAGCGATGCGCTACACGGAATCGCGCCTGACCAAGGTCGCGCACGAGCTGCTCGAGGACATCGACAAGGATACGGTCGACTTCCAGGACACCTATGACGCGTCTGGCCAGGAGCCGAAGGTTCTGCCGGCGCGCTTCCCGGCGCTGCTGGTCAATGGCGCGGGTGGCATCGCGGTGGGCATGGCCACCAACATCCCGCCGCATAACCTTGTGGAAGTCTGTAACGGCGCCATCGCCGTCATCGACAATCCGGCCATCGATCTTGCCGCGATGATGGAGATCATTCCCGGTCCGGATTTCCCGACCGGCGGTCTGATCCTTGGGCGTTCCGGTATCTACAACGCCTATTCGACCGGCCGCGGTTCGGTCGTCATGCGCGGCAAGGTGCATGTCGAGGAGATGCGCGGCGAGCGCGAGGCCATCGTCATCACCGAGGTTCCCTATCAGGTGAACAAGGCCTCGATGATCGAGAAGATGGCCGAACTGGTGCGCGAAAAGCGCATCGAGGGCATTTCCGACATTCGCGACGAAAGCGATCGTCAGGGCTACCGCGTGGTGATCGAGCTGAAGCGCGACGCCAATGCCGAGGTGATCCTCAACCAGCTCTACCGCTTCACGCCGCTGCAGACGTCGTTCGGCGCCAATATGGTGGCTTTGAACGGCGGCAAGCCGGAAGTGCTGACCCTGCTCGACATGCTGAGGGCCTTCGTCGCTTTCCGTGAGGAAGTGATCAGCCGGCGCACCAAGTTCCTGCTGCGCAAGGCGCGTGAACGCGCTCACGTCCTGGTCGGTCTGGCGATCGCGGTCGCCAACATCGACGAGGTCATCAAGCTGATCCGCAACGCGCCGGACCCGCAGACGGCGCGCGAGCAGCTGATGACGCGCCGCTGGCCGGCCGCCGATGTTGAGGCGCTGATCCGCCTGATCGACGATCCGCGCCACCGCATCAACGAGGACGGCACCTACAATCTGTCGGAAGAGCAGGCCCGCGCCATTCTCGAATTGCGCCTGCAGCGCCTGACCGCGCTCGGTCGCGACGAAATCGCCGACGAACTGAACAAGATCGGCACCGAAATTGCTGATTTCCTTGATATTCTGGCTTCCCGTGCCCGTATCCAGCAGATCGTCAAGGACGAACTGATTGCCGTGCGCGATGAGTTCGGTACGCCGCGCCGCACCGAGATCACCGATGCTGGCGCCGACATGGAAGACGAGGACCTGATCCCGCGTGAGGACATGGTCGTCACCGTCAGCCATTCCGGCTACATCAAGCGCGTGCCGCTGTCGCTCTACCGGGCGCAGCGTCGTGGCGGCAAGGGCCGCTCGGGCATGTCGACCAAGGACGAGGATTTCGTCACCCGGCTATTCGTGGTCAACACCCATACGCCGGTGTTGTTTTTCTCCTCGCGTGGCATCGTCTACAAGGAAAAGGTCTGGCGCCTGCCAATCGGCAATCCGCAGTCGCGCGGCAAGGCGCTGATCAACATGCTGCCGCTCGAACAGGGCGAACGCATCACCACGATCATGCCGCTGCCGGAGGACGAGGCAAGCTGGGGCGAACTCGACGTGATGTTCGCGACGACGCGCGGCACCGTCCGCCGCAACAAGCTCAGCGATTTCGTCCAGGTCAATCGCAACGGCAAGATCGCCATGAAGCTGGAGGAAGAAGGCGACGAGATCCTCGGCGTCGAAACCTGCACCGACAATGACGACGTGCTTCTGACCGCCAATTCGGGCCAGTGCATCCGTTTCCGTGTCGATGACGTGCGCGTGTTCCAGAGCCGCAATTCGGTCGGCGTGCGCGGTATCTCGATGGGCGAAGGCGACCGCGTCATCTCGATGGCGATCATCGAACATGTCGACGCCGATCCGGCGGAACGCGCAGCCTATCTCAAGCGCTCGGTTGCCGAGCGGCGGCTGGCCGGCGCCGGCGAAGAGGAAGATGTCGCGCTGACCAACGAGGAGGTCTCCGAGGAAGCGCAGCTTTCCGACGAGCGCTATGAACTGCTGAGGCAGCACGAGCAGTTCGTGCTCACCGTCACCGAATATGGTTACGGCAAGCGTTCCTCGTCCTATGACTTCCGCCTGACCAACCGCGGCGGCAAGGGTATTCGCGCCACCGACGTGTCGAAGGTGGGTGAAATCGGTCCGCTGGTAGCGGCCTTCCCGATCGGCAATGACGACCAGATCATGCTCGTCTCCGACGGCGGCCAGGTCATTCGCGTGCCGGTGCACGATATCCGCTTCGCCAGCCGCGCCACCAAGGGCGTCACCATCTTCAACACCGCCGAGGGCGAAAAGGTGGTGTCCGTCGAGCGCATTTCCGAGCCGGAAGGCGACGATGCGGATGGCGAGGAGACGGCCGAAGACGGTGCCGGCGAAGGCGGCGCTGATCCGGCGCAGGCCTGACGGCCGGGACGATGCTGGACGAAACGCCGGTATTTCGCCTCGCCACCGCCTCGGATGTCGAGGCGGTCACGGCGCTGACCGAGCAGGCTTATGAGCCTTATACGCAGGCGTTTGGCGCGCCGCCGATCCCTGTCACCGAGGACTACGCTCCTCGCATCGAAGCGGGGCAGGTCTGGCTGCTGGAAGTCTCAGGCGCGCTCGCCGGGCTGATCGTGCTGGAACGGCACGCCGATCACATCCTGATCTTTTCCGTTGCGGTGGCGCCGGCCTTCCAGGGCCGGAAGCTGGGCATCCGGCTGCTTGACTGGGCCGAGCAAAAAGCGCGGGCCGCTCAGTTCGATCTGGTCAAGCTCTACACCAACGCGCGAATGGAGCGGAACATCGCGCTCTATTCGGCCTATGGCTATCGCGAAACCGGCAGGCGGGCCAATCCGAAACGGCCGGGCTGGATCGTGGTGGATATGGAGAAGCGGCTGGCCGACGAGGCGTAAGCGCCTGTCGGCAGGGGTTGGTTCGGGATTGGGCCTTAGCGGCGGCGGCCGAAACGGTTGCGGCGGTCGAAATCGTCGAGGCGCACGCGCTCGGCTTCCTGGTGTAGGCCGAAAACGGTCGCAATCAACATCGCTACGGTCATTGCAGTGGCGAGCATGAGGATCATCATGGCTGGTTCTCCTGTCACCTAAACGAGCGGCGGGTGAAAAGGTTTCACTCCGCATCATCATCTATCTGTACGTGAACAGAATTTAACCGTGTCTGACTGCGCCGTTCATCTGCTGTTCATGGTTGACGAAGGGTTCACGCGCCGCGTGGCAAGGCCATTTGCGTTCCAGCCGCGCGCCCGCTAGAAGCAGCAACATGACCGAACGCATCGCGCTCTATGCCGGCTCCTTCGACCCGTTGACCAACGGTCACCTCGACGTGCTGAAGGCGTCGCTGGCGATTGCCGATACGGTGTATGCCGCGATCGGCATCCAGGCGTCGAAGACGGCGCTCTTTTCATTCGAGGAACGGGCCGAACTGATTGAGAGGGCCGCCGCCACTGAATTCGGGGCTGAAAGCCGGCGCATCCGCGTCGTTTCCTTTACCGGGCTGGTGATCGACGCCGCCCGCAAGCAAGGTGCCTCGATCATGATCCGCGGCCTCCGCGACGGTACCGATCTCGACTATGAAATGCAGATGGCGGGCATGAACGAGACCATGGCGCCCGAACTGCAGACCGTGTTCCTGCCGGCCAGCCCCTCGGTGCGCACGATTACCGCCACATTGGTCCGCCAGATAGCCTCGATGGGGGGCGATATCCGCCCGTTCGTGCCGGTGGCGGTCGCCGGTGCGCTTAAAGCCAAATTCGCGAAATAGACTTTTCGGAGATTTTTCCAATGCAGCTCAAGAAGCTCGCCGCTTTCCTCGTCGTGCTTGCCGGCCTGTTCGGCGGCGCGTCGCAGGCTTTCGCGGCAGACCCCGAGAACACCATGGTCATCACGCTGAAGGACGGTGACGTCGTCGTCGCCCTGCGCCCCGATTTGGCGCCGAAGCATGTTGCCCAGATCAAGAAGCTGGTGCGCGAAGGCGCCTATGACAATGTCGTCTTCCATCGCGTGATCGACGGCTTCATGGCCCAGACCGGAGACGTGCAGTACGGCAACGCCAAGAAGGGTTATGATGCCAGCCTCGCCGGAACCGGCGGCTCGAAGGAGCCGGACCTGCCGGCCGAATTCTCCAAGGAGAAATATGTGCGCGGCGTCGTCGGCATGGCCCGCTCCCAGAACCCGAACTCGGCGAACTCGCAGTTCTTCATCATGTTCGCCCCGGCGCCGTCGCTGAACGGCCAGTACACCATTGTCGGCACCGTCGAGAAGGGCATGGAACTCGTCGACAAGATCAAGAAGGGCGATGCCGCCGACAACGGCGCGGTCACCGATCCCGACCGCATGGTCAAGGTCCGCATCGCCGCTGACAAGAACTGATTTTTCAAGAGGATACAGAAAATGGCTGAAATCAAGGACCGCGAAAACGCGCTCATCATGGAAACGACCAAGGGTAAGGTCGTCATCGAACTGTTCCCCGATCTGGCCCCTGGCCATGTCGGCCGCATCAAGGAACTGGCCCGCGAAGGCGCTTATGACGGCGTCGTCTTCCATCGCGTCATCGACGGCTTCATGGCCCAGACCGGCGACGTCAAGTTCGGCAAGTCGGGCGGCAAGGACTTCAACCCGGGCCGCGCCGGCATGGGCGGCTCCGACAGGCCGGACCTGAAGGCCGAATTCTCCAACATGAACCACGGCCGCGGCACCTGCTCGATGGCGCGCGCGCAGAACCCGAACTCGGCCAATTCGCAGTTCTTCATCTGCTTCGAGGATGCCGGCTTCCTCAACCGCCAGTACACGGTCTGGGGCCAGGTCATCGAAGGCATGGACAATGTCGACAAGATCAAGCGCGGCGAGCCGGTGCAGGATCCCGACAAGATCGTGTCGCTGAAGGTCGCCGCGGACGTGCAGGCCTAAGCTCGATGGTCGGCGCTCTCTGGTCGCTTCTCGGCGTCCTGGCGGGCGCCTTCATCGCGATCCAGGCTCCCATCAATGCCCAACTCGCACGCGGATTGGGCGTGCCCGTGGCTGCCGCCGCGATTTCGTTCCTGGCCGGCGCTGTCGTGCTGGGCGTTGTCACCTTCTTCACCACCAGAACGCAGGGGCTCGTCATCGACTGGCGAACCCCCGCACCATGGCTGTTCGTGGCTGGCGGTGCCCTTGGTGCCGTTTATGTGACGAGCTCGGTGCTGTTGACGCCGCGGATCGGCGCCGCGGCGCTGATGGCATTCCTGGTCGCCGGCCAGCTTCTGGCCGGCATGATGGTCGATCGCGTTGGCTTTCTTGGCGTCGCGGTTCGCGAAATCTCCACCGGCCGCATCGTGGGCGCCGTGCTCTTGCTCGCCGGCGCCCTGATGATCAGGCTTTATTGAAGCGTGTCGTCCCCACCGGGGACGGCGCTTCAACGTTTCTCCAGCACGACATGCGTGGCTAGGTCCGTTGTCTCGCGGGCCGTGACCTGATAGCCGAGAGCCGGCAGGTCAAGACCGGCGAAAAGCGCTTCGCCCTTGCCGAGCAGCACCGGCGAAATCGCCAGATGCATGTCATCGATCGCCCCGGTGCGCAGATAGTGCCGCACCGTCTCGACACCGCCACCGATCTTGACGTCGAGCTTGCCCGCCGCCGCCTTTGCCCGCTTCAACGCCTCGTCGGCGCCTTCGGTGACGAAATGGAAGGTCGTTCCGCCCTCCATCTCGATCGACGGCCGCGCGTGATGCGTAAGCACGAACACCGGCGTGTGATAGGGCGGGTTGTCGCCCCACCAGCCTTTCCAGTTCTCGTCCGGCCATTCACCACGTAGCGGACCGAACATGTTGCGGCCGATAATGAAGGCGCCGAAGCCTTGCAGCGAGGCCGCCGCATAGCGGTCGTCCACGCCGGTCGAACCGCCTTGTTCGCCGATCATCGTGTTGAATGTCTTCGTTCCCATCAGCCATTGCGGCAATTCCATGCCGCCCTTGCCGAACGGGTGTTCGAGGCTCTGTTCCGGCCCGGCGCCGTAGCCGTCGAGCGAAACCGAGAAACCCAATACTCTAACCTTACTCATGACACGCGTCCTGCTTTGGGAGTGTTTTTCCAGGGTACGCGAAGATAGGTATACTGATTGCAAAATGCAATCAGTTATGAGTAGCGACTCCATCGTCGCATTGCCCTTGTGTGACCGGCCGCGAGGCGCGGTGGCGCAAAAGCAGGTGACGGCCGGGTCCAGATCAGGCTATTGCCGCAGCCATGAAAGTGGATTTGTTCGATTTCGACCTGCCCGAGGAGCGCATTGCGCTACGCCCGGCCGAACCGCGCGACGCGGCACGACTCCTGGTGGTGAGGCCCGGCGAGGGGCTGGCCGACAAGGTCGTGCGCGACCTGCCGTCATTGCTCGAACCCGGCGATGTGCTCGTCTTCAACGACACTAAGGTCATCCCGGCGCAGCTGCGCGGCATCCGCCGGCGTGGCGACGCGACCGCTCAGGTCGAGGCGACGCTGCATATGCGCACCGGGGCCGACCGCTGGCTGGCCTTCATGCGGCCCGGCAAGCGCATCGCCACCGGCGACCGCATCCATTTCGGCCATGACGGCAATTCCTGTTTTCTCGGCCAGCTCGACGCCACCGTGCTCGAAAAGCGCGAGGGCGGCGAAGTCCTGCTCGGCTTTGACCTCTCGGGTGCATTCCTCGATGAAGCGCTGCATGCCGTCGGCCACATTCCGCTGCCGCCCTATATCGCCTCCAAGCGCGACGACGACGCGCGCGATCTTTCCGACTACCAGACGATCTATGCGCGGGAAGAGGGGGCCGTGGCGGCCCCCACCGCCGGCCTGCATTTCACGCCGGACCTGTTTGCCGCACTCGATGCCAAAGGCATTGAGCGGCGGTTCGTGACGCTGCATGTCGGCGCCGGCACCTTTCTGCCGGTCAAAGCCGACGATACGGCCGACCACAAAATGCATGCCGAGACCGGTTATGTGTCACAGGAGACCGCCGATGCGCTGAATGCCGCCAAGGCGCGCGGCAACCGCATCGTTTGCGTCGGCACCACCTCGCTCAGGCTTCTGGAGAGTGCCGCGCGCCCGGACGGCACGCTCGCCGCCTGGTCAGGCGCGACCGACATCTTCATCACGCCCGGCTATCGCTTCCGCACCGCCGATGCGCTGATGACCAATTTCCACCTGCCGCGCTCGACGCTGTTCATGCTGGTGTCGGCCTTTGCCGGATTGGAAACCATGCGCTTGGCCTATGGCCATGCCATTAAGAGCGGCTATCGTTTCTATTCCTACGGCGACGGCAGTCTGCTGTTCAGGGCGTGAGGCGCGCCGGTGCATGACAGGGAATTAGGCGAATAGCGACTTCGCTGGTATTCAGAACCAGTAGTCCGCCACGCAGCGGCCATCGCGCGGCAAGTCGGTAAAAGTGTCCAGCCCGTCGAAATGGTCGATGGGCAGGGCGGCGACGACCTCCGGCTCGGCCAGCCGTACGTTCACGGCCATGCGCCGGCGGCCTTCCTTGTTCAGCCGCGTGCCGCGCCACCAGGCCACGCAGCCGCATTTCGGGCAGAAGTTGAAGGTGAGGTGGCTTTCGCTGCCGTGGCGCGCATAGGCGTGCGCCTCGCCCGACACCTCGATCTCCTCGCCCTCATGACCATAGATCCACAGGGTTCCGTGGCGGCGGCAGACCGTGCAGTTGCACGCCGTCGCGCCTTCCGGTGTTCCGTTGAAGCGCCAGCGGACCGCGCCGCAATGGCATGCACCTTCGATCGTCGTCATCGGGTCGACCCCGGTTTGCCGTCATACAGGGTAGAAGGGCCGCCTTGATCGAACAAGGTAGGTCCGGCGATTGTCATGCAGCGCGGCGGCGGCTAAAGGCAGCGCATGACCGAGAGCTTTTCCTTTTCTCTACTCGCCACCGACGGCAAGGCGCGGCGCGGCGAAATCTCCATGCCGCGCGGCAAGATCCGCACGCCGGCCTTCATGCCGGTCGGCACGGGCGGCACCGTCAAGGCCATGTATATGGACCAGGTGCGCGGCGTCGGCGCCGACATCATCCTGGGCAACACCTATCACCTGATGCTGCGCCCGGGCGCCGAGCGTGTCGCGCGATTGGGCGGCCTGCACGAATTCGCCCGCTGGCCGCATCCGATCCTGACCGATTCCGGCGGTTTCCAGGTGATGTCGCTGTCGAAGCTCAGGAAGCTGACCGAGCAGGGCGTCACCTTCCGCTCGCATATCGACGGTTCGCCCTATGAAATGTCGCCGGAGCGCTCGATCGAAATCCAGGGCCTGCTCGATTCCGACATCCAGATGCAGCTCGACGAATGCACCGCGCTGCCGGCGGACGAGAACGAAATCGAGCGGGCGATGGAGCTGTCGCTGCGCTGGGCCGAGCGCTGCAAGACGGCTTTTGGCGACCAGCCCGGCAAGGCGATGTTCGGCATCGTGCAAGGCGGCGACAATGAAAAGCTGCGCGTGCGTTCCGCGCAGGCGCTGTCCGCCATGGGGCTCAAAGGCTACGCAGTCGGCGGTCTCGCGGTCGGCGAGCCGCAGGCTGTGATGCTGGAGATGCTCGACATCACCTGTCCGGAACTGCCGGCGGAAAAGCCGCGCTACCTGATGGGCGTCGGCACGCCCGACGACATCGTGAAGTCGGTGGCGCGCGGCATCGACATGTTCGATTGCGTGATGCCGACAAGGGCGGGGCGCCACGGGCTTGCCTATACACGGCGCGGCAAGATCAACCTGCGCAACGCCCGCCACGCCGACGATCCACGCCCGTTGGACGAAGAGAGCGACTGCCCGGCCGCGCGCGACTATTCCCGCGCCTATCTGCACCACCTTGTGCGCTCGCAGGAAGCGCTCGGTGCCATGCTGCTGACCTGGAACAACCTGTCCTACTATCAGAAGCTGATGCAGGACATTCGCAATGCGATCGAGGCCGGCCAGTTTGAGACCCGAACGGCGGCGATCTCGGAAGGCTGGGCGAGGGGCGATCTACCGGCTCTGTAGCGCTTGATCCTGCGGGTCTGGATCGATCTTCGGAAAGCTCAGGCATCGGATCAAAAGTATTACAGCGCGTTGGCGATCGCCTGGAAGGCATCGATCGTCGCGTACTCCATGGCGTTGCCGCTGTTGTTGTAGTCGACATAGGCCGAGGTTTTGGCGATGACGACCTTGCGCGCCGGGTTGACGTAGATGAACTGGCCATAGATGCCGATGGCCGAGAAGTCGCCCTGCGGCTTGCCGGGTATCCACCATTGGTAGCCATAGCCGAACGGCACGCCGGCGGCTGCGTCTTCGCGGCCCGGCGTCAGATAGGGCGCGTCGGGTGTCACCGAGGCATGCACCCACACTGCCGGCACGATCTGCTCGCCCTTCCAGTTGCGCCCCTCGTTCAGATAAAGCAGCCCGAAGCGGGCATAGTCGCGCAGCACCGCATTGAGCCCGCCGGCGGCGATCGTTTCTTTCTTCTGATCGACCAGCCAGTAGGCATCGGCCTCGGGACCGAGACGCGACCACAGCCGCTCCTTGAAATAGTCGGGCAGGGGCTTTCCGGTGGCACCCTCCAGCACCATGCCCAGCACCTGCGTATCGGCCGAGACATAGCGGTTGACCGTACCTTGCGGGCGCTCGTTCTTCAGATGGGCGGTGAAATCGTCCACCGAGCCGGTCAGGATCTGGATGATGTAGCGCACGACGTCGGAGTTGAGGTCGCCATAATCCTCGTTGAATCCAACGCCGGACGCCATCTGCAGCACGTTCTTGACCTTGACGCCCTTGTAGCCGCCCTCGGCCAGCAGCGGCGCGTATTTCTCCACCGGGTCGTCCAGCTTGATGAGACCGTCGGCAACCGCGTTGCCAATCAGGAACGAGATGGTCGACTTCGAAACCGACATGGCGATCGATTGCGTTTGTGCGCTGTTGCCGCGCCGGTATTCCTCATGGACGATCACGCCGTCCTTGATGACCAGCAGGCCGGTGGTCTGGGATTGTTCGATCCAGTCGGCGATCGTACGGGTCTCGCCGCCCGACACATATGTTTCCGGAAGCGGCCGTTCGGCTTTTGGAAGGTCGCTCACCTCGGCGCCACGCTCGATGCGGACGGAAGGATAGGTCTTGTAGAACGAGCGGAAATTCTCGTCGATCACATCCGGCTTGAACAGGTTCGCATAGATATAGACCGCATGCAGTTCCTTGATCTTCTGGCGGAAGACGAAGCCACCGACGAGCGCAACGACGACAGTGAGCACAACGACGCGCAATGCCCAACGCCAGAATGTCCGCATGAAAATCCTCCCCAAAACCGCTCTGACGGCGGCTCTCATGACTATGCCGATTTTGAAGCCGTCAAAGGAAGATGTGTCAATCTCGGCGCCACTGTCGGCCCTTCCGCCTTTAAGCCGTGGTTAAGGCGCGCCAGACATGCTTTCGGCGGGAGGATTCGCGCGGATCTCGGAGTGGACGATGTTGTGTCAGCCAATCGACCGTCGTTTGTTTTTGACCGGTGCGGTCGCCGCTCTGGCGCTGCCTTGCCTGCTGGCCAATGCGGCAGCCATGCCGACCATGGATGAAGTGGCTGCCGATCCGGCCATTCCCGCGCTTGGCAACCCGCAAGGCGACGTCACCATCGCCGAATATGTCGATTTTCAATGCCCGGTCTGCAAACTGGCCTTCATCGAGCTCAAGAAACTGCTCGCGGAAGACGCAGGCATCCGTCTGGTCATGAAGGACTGGCCGATCTTTGGAGACGCGTCGCGCTACGCGGCCAAAATGGCGCTCGCCACCAGCGATAGCGGCCACTATGGGCAGGCGGTGGATGCCCTGATGACGGCCGAGGGCCGGCTGTCGGAGCGCCGCACGGATACGATCCTGGCCGATGCCGGCATCGACCTTGCCAGGACGCGTGCAAATCTGGCCGAGCGCGGTGCCGGGATCGACGCGCTGCTTGTCCGCAACGAGAGCCAGGCCAGTGCCTTCAAGCTGCGTGGCACACCGGCACTGGTGGTGGGCGGCCGCCTGTTCCGTCACGGTCTGTCGCTGGACGAACTCAGGACGGCGGTTCGTCAAGCCAGGTCCTGACCCTACCCAAGGCGGCGCTTGAAACGCCGCCGCCAGTCTGCCAGAACGACCGCATCAGCAAGGGCACCAGCGAGGCGGAGCCGTGAAGACTTTTTTCGTTCAGTTCAAATGCGAGCTCGGCAAGGCCTATGACGTGGCAAGCGCGCTGGCCGACGCCGAGATCGCTTCCGAAATCTATTCGACCGCCGGTCACTACGACCTGATGGCGAAGTTCTACATCGATGACGATCAGGATGTCGGCCATTTCGTCAACGAGAAGGTGCAGGTCATTCCCGGCATCAAGGATACGTTCACGACCGTCACCTTCCGGGCGTTCTGACGCTCGCCTTCCGGGTGACCGTTTTTTCGGCATGCGGCTGCCCATAACAGTGCTTTGCCGCCTTGCCATTGTGCAACCAGCCGACATTGTTGGCTAGGCCTGATGCAAATCACCGATTGCGCTTGATTTTCTTCCCCGACGCCAGTTCAAATGGCTTCAGAGGGGAGTACGCGATTGGCAGCTTTCGACGAGATGCTTCCGGAAACTACCGGGCTGAGAAGACCATACTCGGCTTATGATCGTTGGCTAAAAGAACAAGACCCGGCCAGACTGGCCCAGAAGATGGAGGATGCGGAGCGCGTCTTCCGGAAAACCGGCATCACCTTCGCCGTTTACGGCGAGCAGGAGGCCTCCGAGCGCCTCATCCCCTTTGACATCGTGCCCCGCATCATTGCCGGCCAGGAATGGCGCCGGCTGGCGCTCGGCATCGAGCAGCGCGTGCAGGCGTTGAACGCGTTTCTGGATGACATCTATCATCGCCAGGAAATCCTGCGCGCCGGACGCGTGCCCCGGCAGCTGATCGCCGACAACGAGGCCTTCCTGCCCGAGATGATCGGGGTTCGTCCGCCGGCAGGCGTCTACACCCACATCATCGGGGTCGACATCGTCCGCATCAGTGAGAACGAGTTCTACGTTCTGGAGGACAATGCGCGCACGCCGTCGGGCGTCTCCTACATGCTGGAGAACCGCGAGACGATGATGCAGCTCTTTCCGGAGTTGTTCCAGCAGATCAAGGTGCGGCCGGTGGAGAACTATCCGGCGCTGCTCCGGCAATCGCTGGCGGCGGTCAGGCCGAAGGGCGTCGACGGCACGCCGACCATCGCGGTGCTGACCCCGGGCATCTACAACTCCGCCTATTACGAACACGCCTTTCTTGCCGACCAGATGGGCGTGCAACTGGTGGAGGGTTCGGACCTGCGCGTCGTCGACGGCCATGTCGCGATGCGCACGACCGAAGGCTACAAGCAGATCGACGTGCTCTACCGCCGCGTCGACGATGCCTATCTGGACCCGCTGACCTTCAAGCCCGATTCAGCGCTCGGCGTGCCAGGCATCATGGACGTCTACCGCGCCGGCAACATCACCATCGCCAATGCGCCGGGCACCGGCATTTCCGACGACAAGGCGATCTATTCCTACATGCCGGAAATCGTCGAATTCTACACCGGCCGCAAGCCGATCCTCGGCAACATCCCGACCTGGCGCTGCTCGGAGCCGGACAGCCTGAAATATGTGCTGGAGCATCTGTCCGAGCTGGTCATCAAGGAGGTTCACGGGTCGGGCGGCTACGGCATGCTGGTCGGTCCGGCCGCGACCAGAAAGGAATGCGAGGAGTTCGGCAAGAAACTCGCCGCCAAGCCGTCGAACTATATCGCCCAGCCGACCCTTGCGCTCTCGACGTGCCCGATCATGACCGAAAAGGGTCTGGCGCCGAGGCACGTCGACCTCAGGCCCTATGTGCTCGTCTCCGACCGCATCCAGCTGGTGCCCGGCGGCCTGACCCGTGTCGCGCTGAAGGAAGGCTCGCTCGTGGTGAATTCGTCTCAGGGCGGCGGGACGAAGGATACGTGGGTGTTGGATGACTAGCGGCTGGTCGGCAATCGGCAGTCGGCAGTCGGTCTCAGATCACGAGCCGCCGCTCGGTTCTGAAAACAGCAAGATCGGCTCATATCGCGATCTAAGAGTGTGGAACCTGGCTATTGAATTGGCTGTCGACTGTTACGAACAGACCAGAGCTTTTCCGCAATCTGAATTGTATGGACTTACATCTCAGTTGAGACGAGCAGCCACTTCCGTGGCGGCCAATATCGCGGAAGGATATGGTCGGGAAAATACCGGTTCTTACGTCCAGTTCCTTCGCATCGCTCAAGGTTCGCTGAAGGAATTCGAGACGCACATCATAATTTCTACCCGCGTTGGCTTTCTCGAGGCGGAAGCACAACGACGCTTTTTGGCTCAGGCAAACGATATCGGTCGGATGCTTCGGGCCTTGATACGCAGTCTCCAACGGGCAAGCTGATGGCGCTGATACGCATACCCTTCCGATCTGCCGACTGCCGACTGCCGATTGCCGCCGGGAGGCCCAGCTAATGCTTCTCGGACGCACCGCCAACGGCCTTTACTGGATGAACCGCTATATCGAGCGGGCTGAGAACATGGCGCGCCTGGTCGATGCCGGTCTGCGCATGGCGCTGACACGTACGCAGGATGCTTCCGAGGAATGGCACTCCGTTGTCATCAGTGCCGGTTCCGATGTCGCCTTCGCGCAGAAATATTCCGAGTTCACCGCTGCCAATGTCGCAGATTTCCTGCTGCGCGACACGTCGAACCCGTCCAGCGTGATGTCGTCCATCGAAACCGCGCGCAACAACGCCCGCATGGTGCGCACGGCGCTGACACGCGAGACGTGGGAAAGCACCAACGAGGCCTGGATGGCCCTGAAGCGCATTCTGGCCAAGCCGATCGACCAGCGCGAACTGCCGACCGTGCTCGACGCCGTCAAACGCGAGACGGCGCTGATCCGCGGCGCCTTCTACGGCACCATGCTGCGCAACGAGATCTTCGATTTCTCGCAGCTCGGCACCTATCTCGAACGCGCCGACAACACGGCGCGCATCCTCGACGTGAAGTATTACGTGCTTCTGCCGTCGATTTCCTGGGTCGGTTCGACGCTCGACAACTACCAGTGGGAATCGATCCTGCGCTCGGTGTCGGCGCACCGCTCCTACCGCTGGGTGTATGAGGCCGAATACAAACCGACGAACATCGCCGACTATCTGATCGTCAATGCGCGCATGCCGCGCTCGCTGACGTTCTGCTACCGCTTCATCCTCGAACATCTGAATTTCCTTGGCAGCGACTATGGCGCGCGCCATGCCTGTCACACCACCGCCGAGCGTATCCACGCAATGCTGAAAGTCGGCTCGATCAAGGACGTCTTCGACGCCGGCTTGCACGAATTCCTCGGCAATTTCATCGCCGAGAACACGCGGCTCGGCGACGAGATCGCCGAGGACTACCGGTTCTACTAGGATCACCATGCGCCTCAGGATCACGCACCGGACCGAATACAGTTACGACGCGCCGGTCAGCTATGCGCTGCAGCGCATAAGGCTGGTGCCAAGCTCCGGCCCGACCCAGACGGTGCGTTCATGGGCGCTGCGGATCGAGGGCGCCAGGGAAGAAGTCCATTTCAGCGACCAGTTCGCCAACGATACGCGGCTGGTCAGCGTCGAAGGCGCGCCGCAGATGATCGCGATCGAGGCCAGCGGCGAGGTCGAGACGCTCGACAAGGCCGGTGTCTACGGCAAGCATTATGGTTTCGCGCCGCTCTGGCTGTTCCTGCGCGAAACGCCGCTGACGGCGCCGGGCGAGGGCATCCGCGCGCTGATCCGGACGCTCGGCGAGGGAACCGAGATCGAGCGGCTGCACAGATTGATGGAAACGGTGCGTGACAGGATCGACTACCGGCCGGGCTCCACCAGCGCCGAAACGGTTGCCGAGGAGGCGCTGAGCTTGGGCACCGGCGTCTGCCAGGACCACAGCCACGTCTTCATCGCGGCGTCCAGGCTGCTGGGGCTGCCGGCGCGTTATGTCAGTGGCTATCTGATGATGGACGGCGTCTCCGAGCAGGCCGCGAGCCACGCCTGGGCGGAGGCGCATGTCGCGGGCCTGGGCTGGGTGTCGTTCGACGCCGCCAACGGCATTTCCCCGGATGAGCGCTACGTGCGGGTGGCGACCGGCCGCGACTATCGCGATGCCATGCCGGTCTCCGGAATTCGTGTGGGGCAGGGGCAGGAACAGCTCGCCGTTTCCATTACCGTGACACAACAATAGGATCGCGCGGTGCGAAGGGTAGCCTGCGAGGCTTGCCTTTTGCGGTTCTGCAATATAATACACATGTTAATTAATTAAACGATTGCCGAGGGAAGAGGCGTGATGGACAGCAATGAGTTTCGCGATTGGTCGCGGCGCGCGGCGGACTGGGGCGCCGACTACCGGGACACCGTGCGCGACCGGCCGGTGCGCCCGCGGGTGACGCCGGGCTCCATCCAGCACAGCGTCGAGGCATCGCCGCCCGAACAGGCGGAGCCGATGGAGGCGATCTTCGCCGATTTCGAGGCCAAGATCATGCCCGGCATGACCCATTGGCAGCATCCGCGGTTCTTTGCCTATTTCCCCGCCAATGCCGCGCGCGTGTCGGTGATCGCCGAATATCTGGTCACTGCGGTCGCCGCCCAATGCATGCTGTGGCAGACCTCTCCGGCCGCCACTGAACTCGAAACCAAGATGATCGACTGGCTGCGCCAGGCGCTCGGCCTGCCGGAAGGTTTTTCGGGCGTGATCCAGGATTCGGCGTCCTCGGCGACCTTGGCGGCGGTGCTGACTATGCGCGAGCGCGCGCTCGGCTGGGAAGGCAACAGCAAGGGCCTGTCCGGCCAGAAGCGGCTGCGCGTCTACTGCTCGAACCAGGTCCACACCTCCATCGACCGTGCCATCTGGGTGGCCGGCATCGGCGACGAGAACCTCGTGCGCATCCCGACGGCAGGCGCGTTGCGCAGCATGGACATGGCCGCGCTCGAAGCCGCCATCCGCGCCGACAAGGAAGCGGGCATGCAGCCGGCCGGTATCATCGCCTGCGTCGGCGGCACCAGCACCGGTGGCACCGACGACATCGCCGCCGTCGCCGACATCGCGCGCCGTCACGGCCTTTACCTGCATGTCGACGCGGCCTGGGCCGGTTCGGCGATGATTTGCCCGGAGTACCGGCACTTCTGGGCCGGGATCGAAAAGGCCGATTCCATCGTCTTCAACCCGCACAAATGGCTGGGCGCCAGTTTCGACTGCTCGATCCAGTTCGTGCGCGATCCCGAGAGCCATGTGCGGACCCTGGCGATCAAGCCGGAATATCTGAAGACGCACGGCCATGACGGCATCATCAACTACTCCGAATGGACGGTGACGCTGGGCCGGCGGTTCCGGGCGCTCAAATTGTGGTTCCTGATGCGCGCGCACGGGCTCGAAGGGCTGCGCACGATGATCCGCAACCACGTTGCCTGGAGTGTTGCCCTTGCCGAGCGCCTGCGCAACGAGCCGGACTTCGAGATCGTCACCGAGCCGATGCTGTCGCTGTTTTCCTTCCGCCATCGCGCGCCGCAGGGCGTCGATGCCGACGAGCACAATCTGAGGCTGGTCAACGCCATCAACGACGATGGTTTCATCTACTTGACCCAGACGCGCGTCGAGGACCGCGTGGCGATCCGCTTCCAGGTCGGTCAGTTCGACGCCACCAGGGAAGACGTCGAGGCGGCATTCGACGCGATCGTGCAGACGGCCCGCCGCCTGGCTTAGCGCGGACATCGATAGCCGGCGAAATGCAGTGGCGCCTCCGGCGCCGCTTTCCTGTTGCATGCTGGCGGCTTTCCCGTGCTTTCGTTTTCGGCTATGGGTAAGAAAAACGAAAATGGGAAGGGCCGCCATGTATCTGTCGCCGCGTCACGCCGAGATCATCCAGATGGCGAAGGAGGCGGGGCGCGTGCTGGTCGACGACCTCGCCGCGCATTTCGAAGTGACGCCGCAGACCATCCGCAAGGATCTCAACGACTTGTGCGATCAGCGGCTGCTGACGCGCATCCACGGCGGCGCGCTGTTTCCATCCGGCATCGAAAACATGGAGTATGAGGCGCGGCGCAAGATCGCCGCTGACGAGAAGGAAGCGATCGGCCGCGCCGCCGCCCGCCTCATCCCCGACAACGCCTCCCTCTTCATCAATATCGGCACCACGACGGAATCCGTCAGCAAGGCGCTTCTGGATCACACCGGTTTGATGGTGATCACCAATAACATCAATGTTGCCAACAGGATGCGCGTCTATCCTTCGATAGAGGTGGTGATTGCCGGCGGCGTCGTGCGCGGATCGGACGGCGGTATCGTCGGCGAAGCGGCGGTCGATTTCATCAAGCAGTTCAAGGTCGACTACGCGGTGATCGGTGCCTCGGCCATCGACCATGATGGCGCGCTGCTCGATTTCGATTTTCGCGAAGTGAAAGTGGCGCAGGCCATCATCGCCAACACGCGCCACGTCATCCTGGTTTCGGATCGCACCAAATTCGAACGCACGGCACCCGTGCGCATCGGTCATCTCTCGCAGGTCAACACCTTCATTACGGACCGCTGCGATATTCCTTCTATCCGCAGGATCTGCGAGGAATCCGAGGTGCAGCTCATCGAAACATCGCGCCCCTGACGTGCGGAGGTTGTGGGCGGTAACAAGTCCGTGAATTTCGTTTGACATTCGTTCTGTTTTCGAAATAATCCTAATCTGCTTTCGGAATGTGGCTCTGCATGCTGCAACGCGAAAAGGCGGGAGGGCATTTTGGACGCAGCTCCGGTCCACGACATTTTCGTCATTGGCGGCGGCATCAATGGCTGCGGCATCGCGCGTGACGCGGTCGGTCGCGGTTATTCCGTGTTCCTGGCCGAAATGAACGATCTGGCCAGCGGCACGTCCTCCGGCTCGACCAAGCTGATCCATGGCGGCCTGCGCTACCTCGAATTCTACGAGTTTCGGCTTGTCCGCGAGGCGCTGATGGAGCGCGAGGTGCTGTGGCGCAACGCGCCCCACATCATCTGGCCGATGCGCTTCGTGCTGCCTTATTTCGCCGGCGGCCCGCGCCCGGCCTGGATGTTGCGCCTCGGCCTGTTCCTCTACGATCATATCGGCGGCCGCAAGGCGCTGCCGGCAACCCGTACGCTCGACATGAAGCGCGACGTCGCCGGCAAGCCGTTGAAGCCGATCTTCTCCAAGGCGTTCGAATATTCAGACGGCTGGGTCAACGATGCCCGTCTCGTCGTGCTCAACGCCCGCGATGCCGCCGACCGTGGCGCCGTTATCCGCACGCGCACCCGGGTGGTGGCCGCGCGGCGCGACAACGATATATGGACGATCACCATCGAGGATTTGCGCAGCCGCGCCATCGAAACCGTGCAAGCGAGGCTGCTCGTCAATGCGGCCGGCCCGTGGGTTGACCATGTCCTGTCCGAAACCGTCGGCAAGAACGATGTCCACAATGTACGTCTCGTGCAGGGCAGCCATATCGTCGTGCGCAAGAAGTTCGACGATCCGCGCGCCTATTTCTTCCAGAACAAGGATGGCCGCATCATCTTCGCCATCCCCTACGAGGACGAATTCACGCTGATCGGCACCACGGATCGCGACTTTACCGGCGATCCCCACGATGTGAAGATCAGCGACGGCGAGATCGACTATCTTTGCGATGCGGCAAGCGAATATTTTGCCCAGCCGGTGCTGCGCGACGACATCGTCTGGACCTATTCCGCCGTGCGCCCGCTCTATGACGACGGCGCCTCCAAGGCCCAGGAAGCGACGCGCGACTATGTGCTGAAGGCCGAGGGCGGTGCAGGGCTCGCGCCGCTCGTCAACGCCTTTGGCGGCAAGATCACCACCTACCGCCGGCTGGCTGAATCCATGATCGAGAAGATCGAGGAGTTCCTTGGCAAGCGCGGCCCTTCCTGGACGGTTAGTGCCCCGCTTCCCGGCGGCGATTTCCCGGCCACCGGCTACGAGGCCGAGGTGACCAGACTGAAACAGGCCTACGCCTTCCTCGATCCGCGCCTGGCGCGGCGCCTTGTGCGCCTCTACGGCACGCGGGCGCATGCCTTGCTCGGCCCAGCCAGGTCCATCGCCGATCTCGGCCAGGATTTCGGCGGCGATCTGTACGAGGCCGAGGTTCGCTATCTGGTCGAGCACGAGTGGGCTGAGACCGCGCAGGACATCCTTTGGCGCAGGACCAAGCGAGGCCTGCATTTCGACCGTAAACAGACCGCGGAACTGGAGGCATTCCTGCGCCGCATCTGCGGGCCGCACATAGCCGCGGCCGAATAAGCGCAGCAGAGGGGGGAGGAACCGGATGCTGGAACTTAGAAACGTCGCGAAGGTCGTTGGCGGCCTGTCGCACATCAACGACGTGTCGTTGACGCTGCAGCACGGCTCGCTGAACGTGCTTCTGGGGCCGACGCTGTCGGGTAAAACCAGCCTGATGCGGCTGATGGCCGGGCTCGACCGGCCGACCTCGGGTTCGATCTGGTTCGACGGCGCTGACGTCACCGGTATGCCGGTGCAGAAGCGCAACGTCGCCATGGTCTACCAGCAGTTCATCAATTATCCGGCGATGACCGTCTATGAGAACATCGCCTCGCCGCTGCGCGTCGCCGGCGTCGATCGTGCCACCATCGATCGCGAGGTGCGGCAGGCCGCTGAACTCCTGAAGCTCACACCTTATCTGCAGCGCACGCCGCTCAACCTGTCCGGTGGCCAACAGCAGCGCACCGCCTTGGCGCGCGCCATCGTCAAGAATGCCAGGCTGGTCCTGCTCGACGAGCCGCTCGCCAATCTGGATTACAAGCTGCGCGAGGAACTGCGCGCCGAACTGCCGAAGATATTTGCCGAGGCCGGCACCATCTTCGTCTACGCCACGACCGAACCGCATGAGGCGTTGCTGCTCGGCGGCAACACCGCCACCCTGTCCGAGGGCAGGATCACCCAGTTCGGGCCGACCATCGATGTCTTCCGCAAGCCGGACGACTTGATCACCGCGCGAACCTTCGCCGATCCGCCGCTCAATGCCATCGTGCTGCGCAAGGCGGGCGCGAAGTTCCTGCTCGACGGCGGCGCCGGCATTCCGGTTCCGGCCGATCTCAGGGACATCGCCGATGCCAGCTACACGATCGGCTTCCAGCCGCACCATCTGTCGCTGCAGCGGCCGAATGAGCAGGCCGTGCCGGTGCGCGCCAAGGTGTCGATCACCGAAATCACCGGCTCGGAAAGTTTCGTCCATCTCGATTTCGCCGATGTCCGCTGGGTGATGCTCAGCCACGGCATTCTCGATCTCAAGGCCGACGAGGAGGTCGAGGTGTTCATCGATCCGCGCCACATCATGGTGTTCGACGCTTCAGGCCGCTCGGTCGGCGCGCGCCGGCTGGCGGCATAGGAGCGCGATATGGCACGCATCGACCTCAACCACATTCGCCACTCCTACCTGCCAAACCCGCAGAAAGAGAGCGATTTCGCGCTGAAGGAGGTGCACCACACCTTCCAGGATGGCGGTGCCTACGCGCTGCTCGGACCGTCCGGCTGCGGCAAGACCACGCTGCTCAACATCATCTCCGGCCTGCTGCACCCTTCGCATGGCGAGCTTTTGTTCAACGGCCGCGATGTCACCCACCTGTCGACGCAGGAGCGCAACATCGCCCAGGTGTTCCAATTCCCGGTCATCTACGACACCATGACCGTCTACGACAATCTGGCCTTCCCGCTGCGCAACCGCGCCGTGCCGGAAGCCGATGTCGACCGCAAGGTCCGCGAGACGCTCGACATGATCGGCCTCGCCGACTGGGCCAAGCGCAAGGCGAGGGGGCTGACCGCCGACCAGAAGCAGAAGATTTCGCTCGGTCGCGGCCTGGTGCGCTCCGATGTCAACGCAATCCTGTTCGACGAGCCGCTGACCGTCATCGACCCGCACATGAAGTGGGTCCTGCGCTCGCAGCTCAAGCAACTCCATCGCCGCTTCGGCTACACCATGGTCTACGTCACCCACGACCAGACCGAGGCACTGACCTTCGCTGACCAGGTCGTCGTCATGTATGACGGCGGCATCGTCCAGATCGGCACGCCGGCGGAGTTGTTCGAACGCCCCAGCCATACCTTCGTTGGCTATTTCATCGGCTCGCCCGGCATGAACGTGCTGCCGGTGGAGATCGACGGCAAGACGGCCAAATTCGGTTCGCTGGCCGTGGTGCTGCCGGGTGCACCCGAGAAGACGGGCGGCACGATGGAACTCGGCATCCGGCCCGAACATGTGCGGCTCGGCCGCGTCGGCATCGCCGTGTCGATTACCAAGGTCGAGGATGTCGGCCGCCACAAGGTGGTGCGCGCCAGGCTTGAGGGCCACGAGATCGCGGCCATTATCGGCGAGGACGAGGAAATCCCCGCCGAGCCGAAACTGCGCTTCGACCCCGCCGGCATCAATGTCTACGCCAACTCCTGGCGCGTCGAGATGGGGGCCTGACCGTGGAAAAGACCTGGAACAACAAGGCCTGGTTCCTCGTCCTGCCGGTGCTGGTGCTGGTGGCGTTCTCGGCGGTGATCCCGCTGATGACGGTCGTCAACTATTCGGTGCAGGACACGTTCGGCAACAACCAGTTCTTCTGGGCCGGCACCGAGTGGTTCCAGGAACTGCTCACTTCCTCGCGCTTCTGGCAGTCGATGGGCCGCAATCTGGTCTTTTCGGGCATCATCCTGGCAATCGAAGTGCCGCTCGGCATCCTGATCGCGCTCAACATGCCGAAAAAGGGCTGGGGCGTGCCGGTCTGCCTGGTGCTGATGGCCTTGCCGCTGCTCATTCCGTGGAACGTCGTCGGCACCATCTGGCAGGTGTTCGGCCGCAACGACATCGGCCTGTTCGGCTATTACCTCAACCAGATCGGCATCGACTACAACTACGTCCAGGATCCCTTCGATGCCTGGATCACCGTCATCATCATGGACATCTGGCATTGGACGAGCCTCGTCGTTCTCCTGTGTTATGCCGGCCTCGTCTCCATTCCGGACGCCTTCTACCAGGCCGCCAAGATCGACGGCGCCTCGCGCTGGGCGGTGTTCCGCTACATCCAGCTGCCGAAGATGCAGCGCGTGCTCCTGATCGCCGTGCTGTTGCGCTTCATGGACTCATTCATGATCTACACCGAGCCCTTCGTCGTCACCGGCGGCGGCCCCGGTAATTCCACCACCTTCCTCTCCATCGATCTCGTCAAGATGGCGCTCGGCCAGTTCGATCTCGGCCCGGCGGCGGCGATGTCGCTGGTCTACTTCCTCATCATCCTGTTGCTGTCGTGGGTGTTCTACACCGTCATGACCAACTACGACGCGGAGCGCTGACATGACGGGCGCCAACGAACGTTTGTCTGGCCCGCTGGATGCGGCCGTTGCCGCCGGCGCGCTGGCCAGTGGCCTGTCGCAGGAGGATCTGGCGCGGCGCATGCGCAAGCGCGGTGAGGAATCGCGGTTCTGGTGGATGGTGCCCACGCTCTACATCGTCTTCCTGCTCCTGCCGATCTACTGGCTCGTCAATATGAGCTTCAAGACCAACACGGAGATCATTTCCGGGCTGACGCTCTATCCGCACGAGCCGACGCTCAGGAACTACGCCATCATCTTCACCGATCCGTCCTGGTATCGCGGTTACATCAATTCCATCACCTATGTCGTTATGAACATGGTGATTTCCATCGCAGTCGCCTTGCCGGCCGCCTATGCTTTCTCGCGCTACCGCTTCCTTGGCGACAAGCATCTGTTCTTCTGGCTGCTCACCAACCGCATGGCGCCGCCGGCGGTGTTCGCGCTGCCCTTCTTCCAGCTCTATTCGGCCTTCGGCCTCATCGACACGCACATCGCCGTAGCGCTCGCCCACTGCCTGTTCAACGTGCCGCTGGCGGTGTGGATCCTGGAAGGTTTCATGTCCGGCGTGCCGAAGGAGATCGACGAGACGGCCTATATCGACGGCTACTCGTTCCCGCGCTTCTTCTTCAAGATCTTCATGCCGCTGATCGCCTCGGGCATCGGCGTCGCCGCCTTCTTCTGCTTCATGTTCTCCTGGGTCGAATTGCTGATCGCCCGCACGCTGACCACCACCGACGCCAAGCCGATCGCCGCCGTCATGACGCGCACGGTTTCGGCCGCCGGCATGGACTGGGGGCTGCTGGCGGCGGCAGGCGTGCTGACGCTGGTCCCGGGCGCGGTGGTGATCTGGTTCGTGCGCAACTACATCGCCAAGGGTTTCGCGCTGGGGAGGGTGTGACATGAACATCGATTTTTCATGGATGGCATGGACCTGGCAGACCGCCACCTTCTTCGCCACCATCGCGCTTCTGCTCTTCGGCATGGCGGCGTGGGAATATGTCTCGCCGGGTGGAAACCCGCGTGTCGGCGTGCTGCGCTTCGAGACGACGCGCGGCGACCGCCTCTTCATTTCGCTGCTCGGCAGCGCCTTCATCCATCTCGCTTGGCTGGGTCTTGTCGGACCCAGCCTGTGGTGGGCTCTCGCTCTCTCCGTGGTCTACGCCATCGCGGTGTTCCGCTACGCATAGAGGGAGAAAAGGCTGGAGCGGCCGCGTGCCGGCGACCGCTCCAAATCGCACCTGTAACCTTGCAACTGGAGGAAACGAAATGCGACGGCAAATATTAGCATCGACGAGTGCGCTTGCACTTCTCTTCTGCGTGAACCAGGCCTTTGCGGGCATGGACGAGGCCAAGGCGTTCCTGGACAAGGAGATCGGCGATGTTTCGACGCTCTCTCGCGCCGACCAGGAAAAGGAAATGCAGTGGTTCATCGACGCCGCCAAGCCGTTCGCCGGCATGGAAATCAAGGTCGTGTCGGAAACCATCACCACGCACAGCTACGAATCGCAGGTTCTGGCACCCGCTTTCACCGCCATCACCGGCATCAAGCTGACGCACGACACCATCCAGGAAGGTGACGTGGTCGAGAAGATCCAGACCCAGATGCAGACCGGGCAGAACCTCTATGACGGCTGGGTCAACGATTCCGACCTGATCGGCACGCACTGGCGCTACAAGCAGGTGCGCAACCTCAGCGACTGGATGGCCAACGAAGGCAAGGACGTCACCAATCCGAACCTCGACCTCGCCGATTTCATCGGCACCTCGTTCACCTCGGCGCCCGACAAGAAGCTTTACCAACTCCCCGACCAGCAGTTCGCGAACCTCTACTGGTTCCGCTACGACTGGTTCAACGACGAGAAGAACAAGGCCGAATTCAAGGCCAAATACGGCTACGACCTCGGCGTTCCGGTCAATTGGTCGGCTTATGAGGACATCGCCGCCTTCTTCACCGGCCGCGAGATCGAAGGCAAGAAGGTCTTCGGCCACATGGACTACGGCAAGAAGGACCCGTCGCTGGGCTGGCGCTTCACCGATGCCTGGCTGTCGATGGCCGGCAATGGCGACAAGGGCATTCCGAACGGCAAGCCGGTCGACGAATGGGGCATCAGGGTCGATGCCGGCGATCGTCCTGTCGGTTCCTGCGTGGCGCGCGGCGGCGACACCAACGGCCCGGCTTCGGTCTATGCCATCCAGAAATATCTCGACTGGCTGAAGGCCTATGCACCGGCAGAGGCGCAAGGCATGACCTTCTCCGAATCCGGTCCGGTTCCGGCGCAGGGCGGCGTGGCGCAGCAGATGTTCTGGTACACCGCCTTCACCGCCGACATGGTCAAGGACGGCCTGCCGGTGATGAATGCCGACGGCACGCCGAAGTGGCGCATGGCGCCGAGCCCGCATGGCGTCTACTGGAAGGACGGCATGAAGCTCGGCTACCAGGATGTCGGTTCCTGGACGCTGATGAAGTCGACGCCGGACGACCGCGCCAAGGCCGCCTGGCTCTACGCGCAGTTCGTCACGTCGAAGACGATCGACGTCAAGAAAAGCCATGTCGGACTGACCTTCATCCGCGAGAGCACGATCCACCACAAGAGCTTCACCGACCGTGCGCCGAAGCTCGGCGGCCTGATCGAGTTCTACCGCTCGCCGGCCCGCGTGCAGTGGTCGCCGACCGGCACCAACGTGCCGGACTATCCGAAGCTCGCACAGCTCTGGTGGCAGAATGTCGGCGATGCATCCTCCGGCGCCAAGACGGCTCAGGAGGCGATGGATTCGCTCTGCGCCGAACAGGAAAAGGTGCTTGGCCGCCTCGAGAAGGCAGGCGTGCAGGGCGAGATCGGCCCGAAGCTCGCCGAGGAGCACGATCTTGAGTATTGGAACAAGGAAGCCGTCGCCAGCGGCAACATCGCGCCTCAGCTCAAGATCGAGCCCGAGAAGGACAAGCCGATCACCATCAACTATGACGAGCTGGTGAAGAGCTGGCAGAAGTAAGAACGTTCCGGCGTTCTGTCTGTTGAAATCGAGGGGAGGCGGTTTGCACCGGCTCCCTTCTTCATATCGCAGCCGAGGGAGGCATCATGTCCGGTTATGTTTTGGCCATCGATCAGGGCACCACGTCGTCGCGGGCCATCGTGTTCGACGGCGCGATGAAGCCGGTCGGGACCGGGCAGCAGGAATTCACCCAGCATTTTCCGGCCTCCGGCTGGGTAGAGCATGACCCCGAGGAAATCTGGGCAAGCGTTGTCGCCACGGTCAAGACGGCGCTGAAGAAGGCCGGCCGCCAGGCCGCCGAGATTGCCGCCATCGGCATCACCAACCAGCGCGAGACGGTCGTCATCTGGGACAAGGCGACGGGCAAGCCCATCCACAACGCCATCGTCTGGCAGGACCGCCGCACCGCGCCGCTCTGCGCCAGGCTGCGCAAGCGGGGGCTGGAACCCAAATTCACCAAGAAGACCGGCCTGCTGCTCGATCCCTATTTCTCGGGCACCAAGATTGCCTGGATGCTGGACAAGGTGAAGGGTGCCAGAAAACGCGCCGAACGCGGCGAACTCCTCGCCGGCACCATCGACAGTTTCCTGATCTGGCGCCTGACCGGCGGCAAGGTCCACGCGACCGACGCCACCAACGCCTCGCGCACGCTGGTCTACAACATCGCCACCAATGAATGGGACGCGGAATTGCTCGGCATCCTCGGCATCCCGGCGCGTATGCTTCCCGAGGTTAAGAACTGCGCCGATGATTTTGGAGCAACCGACAAAAACCTCTTCGGCGCCGAAATCCGCATTCTCGGCGTTGCCGGCGACCAGCAGGCCGCGACCATTGGCCAGGCCTGTTTCGAACCCGGCATGATGAAGTCGACTTATGGCACCGGCTGCTTCGCGCTGCTCAACACCGGCACCGACATGGTGCGGTCGAAGAACCGGCTGTTGACGACCATTGCCTACCGGCTTGGCGGCAAGACCACCTACGCGCTGGAGGGCTCGATCTTTGTCGCCGGTGCCGCCGTGCAGTGGCTGCGCGATGGCATCAAGGTGATCGGCAAGGCCGAGCACAGCGGCGAACTCGCCGCCCAGGCCGACGAGGCGCAAAGCGTCTATCTGGTGCCGGCCTTTGTCGGGCTTGGCGCGCCGCATTGGGACGCCGATGCGCGTGGCGCCATCTATGGGCTGACGCGCAATTCGGGGCCGGCGGAATTCGCCCGCGCGGCTTTGGAATCGGTCGCCTTCCAGACGCGCGACCTGCTCGATGCGATGAAGAAGGACTGGAAGACCAACAATGGCAAGACGGTGCTGCGCGTCGATGGCGGCATGGTGGCATCGACCTGGACGATGCAGCGCCTGGCCGACATCCTCGATGCGCCCGTCGACCGGCCCACCATCCTCGAGACGACCGCGCTCGGTGCTGCCTGGCTGGCCGGTTCGCGGGCAGGGGTATGGCCGAAGATGAAGGATTTTGCCAAGGCCTGGGCGCTCGACCGCCGCTTTGCCCCGCAGATGGACGACAAGGTCCGCGCGGCCAAGCTCAAGGGCTGGCGCGATGCGGTCAGGCGCACATTGACGACCTGACGCGCCGGACGGCCGTCTTTATGGCACTAGGTTCTGCCGCTTTCACGCCTCAGTAGGGGCCGTAGCATTGCCGGCGCGGACCGTAGTTCGGCTGGAACGTGTTGTCCCAGGCGCGATACGACCGGTAGTGGGCATAACACCACTGCGTGTGCGCATCGGCGCTGCGATAGACGCGATAGGCTGGCGGTGCGTAGTACCGGTACATGGGTGGTCCGTAGTAGTCGTAGTTGGGCGCATAATAATCGTCAGCGAACGCGCCGCCGAGCAGGGCGCCGGCCGCAAAGGCCCCGAACGGAACCCAGCCGCCATGATGGCCGCCCCAATGATGGCCGCCATGCCAGTGACCGCCGCCCCAGCGCACGAAGTGGCCGCCGCCGCCATGCCAATGACCGCCGCCGCCCCAGCGCGCAAAGTGGCCACCGCCACCGTGCCAGTGACCGCCGCCATGCGGCCATTGCCGGAAAGCAATGTCCTGCACCTTGGCGTCGGTGGCTTGCTTGATCGGAACGTAGATCGGTTGGGCGATGGCAGCCGTCGGCACTGCGAATGCCGCGGCGAGGGCGGTTGCCAGAGCGCCCGAAATGAGCTTGTTCATGGTCGTCTCCTTCGAAGGACAGACCCCTCTACAAACAAACGAATGGACGCTTGCCATTGTTCCGGCGGCCGTGTCGGTTGCGAAAATGTGATCGAAGGTTTTCGGTGGGATCCGGCCTTCCGTTACGTCGCGTGAAGGCAGCCTCGGTCGCCGGTGTCATCCCATCGCGGCGCCATCGATTCCATGGCCGAAGACTATGCTTTCAAAAGGCGTTTTTTCCGGTTGACCGGCTGGGGCACTCTCCCTATGTTCCGCCCACTTTCGGGGCGGGCCGACTTGTCGGAAACGCCTTCGCCTGTGCCGGGCACTGTCCGGCGCCATGGCCACGTCAGGATGGGCCGGTAGCTCAGCGGTAGAGCACGTGACTTTTAATCATGTGGTCGAGGGTTCGATCCCCTCCCGGCTCACCATCCTGACCGTCTGCAAGATGTGATTCCGGCAGATACCGTCGTCCCTGATCCGGCTCCGCGAAGCCGGGTCACAAACCCGCCATTGTCGACGAACTAAATTAGGCGGCGCGCAGGCTGTGCATAACATGCTTGGCCCAATTGCCTGTTTTCAAACGCTCTTCACAGATGAGACATGGCGGCGGAGTTGGATACGGTCCTGTTCGATATGGCGGTGCGCACCGCCAGTGCGCTGCCGTCCGGATTTTCGGAGAAAGTCGTCGACGTCGCCCGCCGCACCGCGGGCCAGATCGTCTTCGATGTCCGGGTCGAGGGCGACTATCGCTTTCAGCGGCTGGCCGGCATTCGCTACCCGACCGGCGAGGTCGGCATCCTGGCGCTGACCAAGAACGGCCAGTCGCTGGAGACCTGCCGGGTCAACGGCACATTGGCCAGTTTCATCGAGCCGCTGGAGACCTGGAGCTATCTGCCGCTGCAGACGCAAGCTTCCGTCGACATTCTGGGGCATACCAGCCTGCTGGTCGCCGCCCTCAGGAACGCCGGCAGTTTTTCCCGCTAGGCGGCGCGACCGAGGCCGACGCCGCCGCTTGCCTCCGCTCTGGCCCTCAAGCCGACGCCGCTGCCGCAAGCCCGGCGGTCAGGTCCGCCTTGATGTCGGCGACATCCTCGAGGCCGATCTGCAGGCGGATCAGCGGGCCTTCATAGCGGGTGGAAACGGTGCGGTCGCCAAGGAAGACCGGAACCGCCAGGCTCTCGAAGCCGCCCCAGGAATAGCCAAGGCCGAAAATCTTCAGCGCGTCGAGGAAGGCATGCGCCTGTTTCTGGCCGCCGCCGGCCAGCACGATCGAGAAGACACCGCTCGAACCGGAAAAATCCCGCTTCCACAGCGCATGGTCAGGGTGGCTGGGTAGCGCCGGGTGCAGCACGCGCGCAACGCCGGGCTGACCTTCCAGCCATCGTGCGATATCGAGCGCGCTCTTGCTGTGATGTTCCAGCCGCACGCCCATCGTACGCAGGCCGCGCAGCACCTGATAGACATCGTCTGGCGCGGCGCAGCAGCCCAGCGCGTCGAATGCTTCGCGCAAGCGCGGCCAGCAGGCCTCGTTGGCGGAAACCGTACCCAACAGCACGTCGGAATGGCCGGCCGGATATTTGGTGGCGGCATGGATCGAGATGTCGACGCCGTGGTCGAGCGGCTTGAAGTAGAGCGGGGTCGCCCAGGTGTTGTCCATCATCACGACGGCGCCGGCGGCGCGCGCCACCTTGGCGATGGCGGGAATGTCCTGCATCTCGAACGTGTTCGAGGCCGGCGATTCGGTGAAGACGATCTTGGTGTTGGGGCGCAGCAGCGCCTTGATGCCGGCGCCGACATGCGGGGCGTAATATTCGACATCGATGCCCAGTCGCTTCAGCATATTATCGGCGAAATGGCGGGTCGGGTGATAGACGCTGTCGACGATCAGCACATGGTCGCCCGCCGAGGCGAAAGCCAGCAGCGGCACGGTCACCGCGGCGAGGCCCGACGGCACCAGGATGGTGCCGGCCGATCCCTCGAGTTCGTCGATGGCGGCTTCCAGTGCGTCCGTCGTCGGCGTGCCACGCGTGCCATAGGTGTATTTCTGGCCGCGCGCCGCCATGGTGCCGGCGTCCGGGTAGAGCACGGTCGAGCCGTGCACCACGGGCGGGTTCACGAAACCGAAGAAGTCGCGCGGGTTGTTGCCGCTATGGGCAAGCCGCGTGTTGATGCCCCACTTGTCGTTCTTCTTCGTCATGATCCTGCCGCCAGTTGAAGTCCCGAAGGGATAGTTCGCCAGCGACGGCTGCGCAACTGCCTGGACACCGCCAGTTTCACGCTTCGGATGGACCAAGCACGGTCAGGTCTTTGCTGTGATTTTGCACAGTTTTCGACCCGGAATTTCATCAAGCTGCCGAACTGTTCGGCGGTGCGACAGCATCTGTGCCGGACGCCCGATCTTATTTGCTTGCCGACCGCCACCTTTCGGTCATTTTCCTTGACCTCACGGGAATTATCGCCTTCGATGCCTTTCGTGAACGGGAGCAGCTCGTGCGCCGGCTTTTGAAGCCGCGTTCCTGAAGTGGGCTGGAACGGCCGGCTGTGTTCGCACAAACAATCGGGGAATGCGCCCGATCAACAGAAAAGGGTCTGTGGGTCATGAAACATATTGCAATCGGCATTCTGGCAGCAGCGACCGTCGGTCTGATGGCTTCCGCGGCTTCTGCTGCCACCACGCTGGAAGCCGTCAAGGCGAAGGGCTTTCTGCAATGCGGCGTCTCGACCGGCCTGGCCGGTTTCTCGGCGCCGGACGACAAGGGCGAATGGAAGGGGCTCGATGCCGATTTCTGCCGCGCCGTGGCGGCCGCTGTCTTCGGTGACGGCACCAAGGTCAAGTTCACGCCGCTGTCGGCCAAGGAGCGTTTCACCGCGCTGCAGTCGGGCGAAATCGACCTCCTGTCGCGCAACACCACATGGACGATCAACCGCGACACCGCGCTCGGCCTGAATTTCGTCGGCGCCACCTATTATGACGGCCAGGGCTTCATGGTGAACGCCAAGAAGCTGCCGGGCGTCAATTCCGCGCTGCAGCTGTCGGGCGCCGCGGTGTGCGTGCAGTCCGGCACCACCACGGAGCTCAACCTCGCCGACTACTTCAAGGCGAACAAGATGGAGTACAACCCGGTCGTCTTCGAGAAGCTCGAAGAGGTCAACGCCGCCTATGATGCCGGCCGCTGCGACGCTTACACGACCGACCAGTCCGGCCTCTACGGCATTCGCCTGACGCTGTCGTCGCCGGCCGACCACGTCGTGCTGCCGGAGATCATCTCCAAGGAGCCGCTCGGCCCGGCCGTTCGCCAGGGCGACGACCAGTGGTACCACATCGTCAAGTGGACCTATTTCGCCATGTTGCAGGCCGAGGAACTCGGCATCACCCAGGCCAATGTCGAGGAGATGAAGGCCTCGGGCGGTCCGGAAATCAAGCGCGTGCTCGGCCAGGAAGCCGACACCAAGCTGGGTACCGACCTTGGCGTGACCAACGACTGGGTCGTCAACATCGTCAAGGCTGTCGGCAATTACGGCGAAATGTTCGACCGCAATGTCGGCGCCGGCAGCCCGCTCAAGATCGCGCGCGGCCTGAATGCGCTGTGGACCAAGGGTGGCCTGCAATACGCACCGCCGATCCGCTGATCGTGAATCCCGTCCGGAAGGTGGCTCGTCCACCTTCCGGTAATTCACCCAGAGGATGATCCAATGGCATCGCAGGAAGTCCTTAGCGAGGCGCCCAGCCGGGGCTCCTTGATCAATGACCCGAAGGTTCGCGCCATCTTCGTCCAGGTCGTCGTCGCCCTGGCGCTGATACTTGGGGTCTGGTGGATCGTCGGCAACATGATCGACAATCTCCAGCGTCTGCGCATTGCGTCGGGCTTCGCCTTTCTCAACGGGCGCGCCGGTTTCGACATTTCCGACAGTGCCATCGCCTATACGTCGGATTCGACCTATGGCCGCGCCATCATCGTTGGCCTGATCAACACGGCCATCGTCGCCGCGGCCGGCATCGTCACCGCGACCCTCATCGGTTTCATCGTCGGCATTGGCCGGCTCTCGAAAAACTGGCTGATCGCCAAGATCTGCACGGTCTATGTCGAGCTGTTCCGCAACATCCCGCCGCTGCTGGTCATCTTCTTCTGGTATTTCGGCGTCTTGTCGGTACTGCCGCTGCCGCGCGACAGCATCGGATTGCCGTTCGGATCGTTCCTCAACAGTCGCGGCTTCTATTTCCCGCGCGCCGTATGGGGCGAGGGCTCGTGGCTGATCCTGCTCGCCTTGGTGCTGGGCATCGCCATGTCCTGGTTCGTGGCGCACCGCGCCCGCCAGCGCCAGATGGTGACCGGCCAGCAGTTCCCGGTGTTCTGGACATCCGTTGCGCTGATTGTCGGCCTGCCCTTGCTCGCCTTTGTCGCCAGCGGTTTCCCGCTGTCGTTCGACATGCCGAAGAAGTCGACCTTCAACCTGACGGGTGGCTTCCAGGTGAAGCCGGAGTTCCTGTCGCTCTATCTGGCGCTGTCCTTCTATACGGCGGCCTTCATCGCCGAGATCGTGCGCGCCGGCATCAAGGGTGTCAGCCGCGGCCAGACGGAAGCGGCCGGCGCGCTGGGATTGCGGTCGGGGCCGATCCTGCGGCTGGTCGTCGTTCCACAGGCCATGCGCATCGTCATCCCGCCGCTGACCAGCCAGTACCTCAACCTGACCAAGAATTCGTCGCTGGCCATCGCCATCGGTTATCCGGACCTGACGGCAACGACCGGCACGGTGCTCAACCAGACCGGCCAGGCGGTCGAATGCGTGCTCATCATGATGGCGGTCTATCTCGGCCTCAGCCTGATCACCTCCGCGGTGATGAACTGGGTCAACGCCAAGATGGCGCTGGTGGAGAGGTAGGCCCATGGCACAGAGCGATCTTTCCTGGGTTCGCACCGAGATGGCGCAGCCAATGCCGGCGCCGGCCGGCGAATATGGTCTCGGCGCCTGGGTGCGCAAGAACCTGTTCGCCTCGGTCGGCGATTCGATCCTGACCGTGATCGGCCTTTTTCTGGTCGCCATGATCCTGCCGCCGCTCATCAATTGGGCCTTCATCCACGCGGTCTGGTCCGGCGCCGACCGCACGGCCTGCGCCACGGTCGCGCAAGGCGGCGTGCAGCCGGACGGCTGGTCCGGCGCCTGCTGGGCGTTCGTCAACGCCAAATTCGGCCAGTTCATGTTCGGCCGCTATCCGTTCGAGGAGCGCTGGCGTCCCATCCTTGCCGCCGTTCTGTTCGTGGCGCTTTTGGTGCCGCTGCTGATCCCGCGCGTGCCACGCAAGGGCCTGAACGCGGTTCTGCTCTTCTTCGTGCTGCCGATCGTCGCCTTCGTCCTTCTGGTCGGCAACATGTTCGGCCTGCCGCATGTCGAGACGCCGCTGTGGGGCGGTCTGCTGGTCACGCTGACGCTGTCTTTCGTCGGCATCGCCGTTTCGCTGCCGATCGGCATTCTTCTGGCGCTCGGGCGGCGCTCGAAGATGCCGGTGGTCAAGATGCTGTGCGTGATCTTCATCGAGACGATCCGCGGCGTGCCGCTCATCACCGTGCTGTTCATGGCCAGCGTTATGCTGCCCCTGTTCCTGCCGGCGGGCGTCACCTTCGACAAGTTCCTGAGAGCCTTGATCGGCGTGTCGCTGTTTGCCGCCGCCTATATGGCGGAAGTGGTGCGCGGTGGCCTCCAGGCCATCCCCAAGGGACAATACGAGGGCGCCGATTCGCTCGGGCTGCGCTACTGGCAGAAGATGTACTTCATCGTCCTGCCGCAGGCGCTGAAGCTGGTCATTCCCGGCATCGTCAACACCTTCATCGGCATGTTCAAGGACACCAGCCTGGTCTACATCATCTCGATGTTCGACCTGCTCGGCGTCGTGCGCCAGAACTTCTCCGACGCCAACTGGGCCACGCCGCAGACGCCGGCTTCCGGCCTAATTTTCGCGGCGGCGGTATTCTGGCTGTTCTGCTTTGGCATGTCCCGCTATTCTATCTTCATGGAACGCCGGCTCGATACCGGTTACAAACGCTGACCGCCTGCCGGTCACCGTCAGGAATCAATCAAGGGGAACTCGGCTTATGGCCACAGAAAATACAGTCAGCGCGGAAGAGCTGAAGGTCAACACCAACAAGATGCATATCTCCGACACCGATGTCGCCATCGAGATCGTCGGCATGCACAAATGGTATGGCGAGTTCCATGTGCTGAAGGACATCAATCTAAAGGTGATGCGCGGCGAGCGCATCGTCATCTGCGGTCCGTCGGGCTCGGGCAAGTCGACCATGATCCGCTGCATCAACCGGCTGGAGGAACACCAGAAGGGCAAGATCATCGTCGACGGCAAGGAGCTGACCAACGATCTGAAGAAGATCGACGAGGTGCGCCGCGAGGTCGGCATGGTGTTCCAGCACTTCAACCTGTTCCCGCATCTGACGATTTTGGAGAACTGCACGCTGGCGCCGATCTGGGTGCGCAAGATCCCGAAGAAGCAGGCGGAAGAGACCGCCATGCATTTCTTGAAGCGCGTCAAGATCCCGGAGCAGGCGCACAAATATCCGGGCCAGCTGTCGGGCGGCCAGCAGCAGCGTGTGGCGATCGCGCGCTCGCTGTGCATGAACCCGCGCATCATGCTGTTCGACGAGCCGACCTCGGCGCTCGATCCCGAAATGATCAAGGAAGTGCTGGAGACGATGGTCGGTCTTGCCGAGGAAGGCATGACGATGCTGTGCGTGACCCACGAGATGGGTTTTGCGCGCAAGGTCGCGAACCGTGTGATCTTCATGGACCAGGGCCAGATCGTCGAACAGAACACGCCGGTCGAGTTCTTCGACCACCCGCGCCACGAGCGCACCAAGCTCTTCCTCAGCCAGATCCTGCACTGATCGCCTTGGTGCTTTTCAGATCGGGCCCCGCCGCTTGCCGGCGGGGCCTTTTTGTTGGCCGCCGGTCGGCCGAGCCGTCATGTCGGACAGGATCATGATGAAGGTGCAACGGTGAGAACGGCTGTTCGCTGGATCGTCCGGCTTCTGGCGCTGGTTGCCGTTGCAGCCGCGCTCGGCACGCTGCTCCCGCGCCCGCTTTGGCGTACCGACGACGGCGGTGGCCAGGCGACGCGCCGCATTTATGTCCTCTCAAATCCGATCCACACCGACATCGCCATCCCGGTCGATGCCGCGCTGCTGGAGCGGTTTCGGTTCTTGTCCGGGGACGGCATTCCGATAGGCGGCGAGGGCGTCCGCTATCTGGTCTTCGGCTGGGGCGGTCGTGCCTTTTATCTGGAAACGCCAACCTGGTCGCAGCTGAAACCAGCGCCGGTCCTGAAAGCTCTGACCATGGATGCCTCGGTCATGCATGTCGACGTCGCCGGCACCATTCCCGAACCGCATCCGGCCGTCGCCGGCTACGATATCTCCGAGCCGCGTTTTTCCGCTCTGCTCGATTTCATCGAGGCGAGTTTCGCGCGCGGACAGGGTGGCCCGGTTTTCATTCCGGGTGCTGGCTATGCGGCCACGGATGGGTTTTATGAAGCCAATGGCGCCTTCAACGCGCTTGTCGGCTGCAACACCTGGACCGCCAAAGCGTTGCGCATCGCCGGTCTCAGGACCGGCTGGTGGAACCCGCTGCCATGGTCGCTTGGTCTCTCGATGCAGCTCTACAACCACGATCAGGCCCGGACAGCACGCCCATAGGGCAGTTTCCGCGTGTGGATACCTGACTTACGGCGCCTGCCAGCCATAGAGCCAGTCGAGATCGGCGGCCAGGCGCTCGCCCGAGCGCAATTTGAGCACCATATTGCGCGCCAGCGCGACCGGCCCCGCCGCGTTCCAGGCCATATGGTTGAGCGCGCCGCGCCGGGTCACCTTGGCGACGCGCGGCTTGCGCTGCAGTTCCCAGCGGGCCAGCGCCTCGCCCATCGCACCTGGCGTTTCGGCAACGCTCGCGGCCAGCGTCGCTGCGTCCTCGATCGCCATGCCGGCGCCTTGCGCGGCGAAGGGCGTCATCGCATGCGCGGCGTCGCCGATCAGCGCGATCCCGGCCGGGTCGGTCCAGGCGGCGCGCTGGTCGACCGCATGGAGCGGCCAGGCGAGCCACGGCCCGGCGGCGTCGATGAGTTGCCTCAAGCCGGGCGCCGCGCCGTTCATCGCTTTCGCCAGGATCGACGGATCGCCTCGACCCGACCAGCCTTCGGCTATCCTCTCGCCTTTGGTGAAGGCGACGAGATTGATCGCCGCACCGGCGCTGACCGGATAGGCGATCAGATGGAAATGCGGATTGAGGAAGGCGTTGACGCAGCCGTCGGTGCTGAGTGTCGCAAACAACCGGCCGGCCGCGCTCTCCACCTTCACGGTGGTGCGCCAGGCAAGCTCACCGGTGAAGCGGCTGTTGCCGGCAAGGCCGTCGCGCCGGCGCATCGCCGACCAGACGCCGTCGGCACCGACCGCGAGGTCTGCCTGCGCCGTGTCCGTTTTGCCATCGCGCTCGATCCGCGCGGTCACGCCATCATTGCCGGTCTCGACCGAGGTGATGCGCGCGCCGGTCACCAGCCGGATGCCGGCGGTAGCGCCGGCTTGGGCGACTAGCGCGTCTTGCAGGTCGGCGCGATGGGCGGTCAGGTAAGGCGCCTGCCAGCGTTGTTCGGCGGAGGAGCCAAGCGGCACGCGCGCCAGTTCCTTCAACGCGGCGGCATCCCTGAGCACCACAGCCTCTGGCCGCACCGCCGACGGCAGCAGGCGCTCGAGCACGCCGAGCCTGACCAGGATGCGGGTGGCATTGGGGGAGAGCTGGAGGCCGGCGCCGACCGCCTCGATGCGTTCGGCCTGTTCGAATATGTCGACCGCGAAACCGCGCTGCGCGAAAGCCAGAGCGGCCGTCAGCCCGGCAATGCCGCCGCCGGCGATCACGATGCGGCGGCGTGCCTCCATCATCGGGCTCGGGCTGGAAGCCGCCTCAGGCGGCGCGGTCGATATAGAGGCAGCCGGCCGGAACGGTTTCGGTTGCCTTCAGCTTGGCCGAATAGCGATAGAGCGTCGAGCAGTAGGGGCAGACCTTCTCGTCGTCGCTGCCGAGGTCGAGGAAAACGTGCGGATGGTCGAAGGGCGGGTTGGCGCCGACGCACATGAATTCCCGCACGCCGATCTCGATTGCCGCGTGCCCCGCGTCGTTCTGGAAGTGGGGGATGGAACCGCCGGCCATTTTCGTCTCCTTCAGCGCGTACGACATGCGTTTGAAGCATATCCGTGCTCTTTGCAAGTTCGATGAAATGAAACTGTCGCAAAAGGATGGCACACGCTAAATTGAGCCGGTTAAGCGGCGCGCGCCTCGGGAGAGAACAAGAGACATGAACGAACTCAAGCCGGTCCAGGCCGACTTCATCAACGTCGAGACGGTAAGCGTCGAGGGTGGCAATCCCGACCGCTTCGTCAACCGGGAGTTCTCCTGGCTGCAGTTCAACCGCCGCGTTCTGGAAGAATCGTTCAATCCGCATCACCCGCTGCTGGAGCGGGTCCGCTTCCTGTCGATCTCGGCCGCCAACCTCGACGAGTTCTTCATGGTGCGCGTCGCCGGCCTCGCCGGCCAAGTGCGCGAGGGCATCGTGCTGAAAAGCCCAGACGGACGCACGCCCGAGCAGCAGCTGGAGCAATTGCTGCGCGAAGTGGAGCGGTTGCAGGAAGACCAGCAGAAGAGCCTTTCGGCGCTGATGGAGCTGCTCAACAAGCAGGGCATCGAGACGATCGCCGGCGACGCGCTGACCAAGGACGAGCGGATCTGGCTGGAAGACCATTTCCAGGAGCAGGTGTTTCCGGTGCTGACGCCGCTGTCGATCGACCCGGCGCACCCGTTCCCGTTCATTCCCAATCTCGGCTTCTCCATCGCGCTGCAGCTCAGGCACCGCAAGAACGGCGAGGCGATGAGCGCGCTTTTGCGTCTGCCGCAGGCGCTGCGGCGTTATGTTCGCCTGCCGGACCGCAAGGGCCATGTCCGCTTCATTTCGCTGGAGCAGGTGGTCGGCCTCTATATCGGCAAGCTTTTCCCGGGCTACGAGGTCAAGGGATCGGGCACCTTCCGCATCATCCGCGATAGCGATATCGAGGTCGAGGAAGAGTCCGAGGATCTGGTGCGCCTGTTCGAGACAGCGCTGAAGCGCCGGCGCCGGGGCTCCGTCATCCGCATCGAATTCGACAATTCCATGCCCGAGGAATTGCGCGATTTCGTCGCCGGCGAACTCGGCGTCTCGTCCGGCCGCATCAGCGTGCTGACCGGCCCGCTGGCGCTCAGCCAGATTTCAGAAATCGTCTCTGTGGCGCGCGACGATCTGAAATTCGTGCCCTACAATCCGCGTTTTCCCGAGCGCATTCGCGAGCATGGCGGCGATTGCTTCGCGGCGATCCGCGAGAAGGACATCGTCGTCCATCACCCTTACGAATCCTTCGACGTGGTCGTGCAGTTCCTGCGCCAGGCGACGGCCGACCCTGAAGTGGTGGCGATCAAGCAGACGCTTTACCGCACCTCCAACGACAGCCCGATCGTGCGAGCCCTGGTCGATGCCGCCGAGGCCGGCAAGTCTGTCACCGCGCTGGTCGAATTGAAGGCGCGTTTCGACGAGGAGGCCAACATCCGCTGGGCGCGCGACCTTGAGCGCGCCGGCGTGCAGGTGGTGTTCGGCTTCCTGGAACTGAAGACACACGCCAAGATGTCGCTGGTGGTGCGGCGCGAGGACGGGCGGTTGCGCAACTATGTGCATCTCGGCACCGGCAACTATCACCCGATCACCGCGCGCATCTATACGGACCTGTCCTTCTTCACCACCGATCCAGGCATCGCGCGCGACGTGGCGCAGATCTTCAATTTCATCACCGGTTATGCCGAGCCGACTGGCGAAATGCGCCTTGCCTTGTCGCCCTACACGCTGCGCAGCCGCATCCTCGGCCATATCGGCGAGGAGATCGAACATGCCCGCAACGGCCACCCGGCGCGCATCTGGATGAAGATGAACGCATTGGTCGATCCGACCATCATCGACGCGCTCTACGATGCCAGCCGTGCTGGCGTCGAGATCGACCTGGTCGTGCGCGGCATCTGCTGCCTGCGGCCACAGGTGCCGGGGCTTTCGGAGAACATCCGTGTCAAATCGATCATCGGCCGCTTCCTCGAACACAGCCGCATCTACTGCTTCGGCAACGGCCACGGGCTACCGTCCGACGACGCCATCGTCTACATTTCCTCCGCTGACCTGATGCCGCGCAATCTCGACCGGCGCGTCGAATGCATGGTGCCGATCACCAATCCAACTGTGCATGAACAGATCCTCGGCCAGATCATGCTGGGCAACATCATGGACAACCAGCAAAGTTTCGAAGTATTGGCCGATGGTACCTCGCGGCGCGTCGTGCCCGACGAGGGCGAGGAACCGTTCAACGCGCAGGAATATTTCATGACGAATCCGAGCCTGTCGGGACGCGGTGATGCCTTGAAATCGCACGCGCCCAAGCGAATCGCGCAGTTCAAGCGCCGCAAGAAGGACATGGCCGGCTGATGATGGCCGTGTCCCAGGGACGGCTGCAGGACCGCCGCCCGCTGTCGATCATCGATATCGGTTCCAACTCGATCCGCCTCGTCGTCTATGAGGGGCTGGCGCGCTCGCCGACCGTGCTGTTCAACGAGAAGATGCTGGCCGGCCTCGGTCGCGGCATCGTCTCTACCGGCAAGCTGGACCCGGAGGCGGTCACCCGCTCGATGGAGGAATTCCGCCGCTTCCGCGCGCTGTCAGAGCAGGCCGGCGCCGAGCGCATGTATGTGCTGGCAACAGCCGCCGCGCGCGAGGCCGTCAACGGGCCGGACTTCATCCACCGCGCCGAACAGGTGCTGGGCACCGAGGTCCATGTGCTGAGTGGCCGCCAGGAGGCCTATTATTCGGCGCTCGGCGTCATTTCCGGCTTCCATCCCGCCAACGGCATCGCTGGCGACCTTGGCGGCGGCAGCCTGGAACTGGTCGACATCGATGGCGAGGTGATCGGCGAGGGCATCACGCTGCCGCTCGGCGGCCTGCGCCTCCAGGACATGGCCAAGAATTCGCTCGCCCAGGCGGCCCGCATCGCCAAGATCGAACTGGCCAAGGCGAAGCTTCTGAAGGGCGGACAGGGCAGGGCTTTCTACGCCGTTGGCGGCACCTGGCGAAATCTGGCGCGCCTCCACATGGAGATGAACAACTATCCGCTCGGCGTGATGCATCACTACGAGATCGAGATCGACAGCGCCATCGCCTTCCTCAAGCAGGTCGCCCGGGGCGATGTCGAGAAGGTCAAGGGCATCGAGGGCGTGTCGAAGAACCGCCGTTCGCTGCTGCCCTATGGCGCCGTCGTGCTGCAGGAAATCCTCACCGACATGCAGCCGTCGAAGATTATCGTTTCAGCGATCGGCGTGCGCGAAGGCTATCTCTATTCGCTGCTCGACGAGACCGAGCGCAAGGCCGACCCGTTGATTTCGGCGGCCGAGGAACTGGCCAAGCTGCGCTCGCGTTCGGTCACCCACGCGCATGAACTGGTCGACTGGACCTGCAAGGCCTTCGAGACCTTTGGCATTGACGAGACGGCGGACGAGGCACGCTACCGGCGCGCGGCCTGCCTGCTTGCCGATATCGGCTGGCGTGCGCATCCCGAATATCGCGGGCGGCAATCGCTCAACATCATCGCGCATGCCTCCTTCATCGGCGTCGACCACCCCGGCCGCGCCTTCCTGGCGCTGGCCAATGCCTATCGCCATGAAGGTGTCTTCAACGAAAACATCGCGCCTGAGATCAAGGCGCTGGCGACGCCGCGCTATCTGGAGCGGGCGCGCATCCTGGCGGCGATGATGCGGGTGGTCTATCTGCTCACCGCTTCGATGCCGGGCGTCATGCCCCGGTTGCGTTGGGAAAGTCGTGGCAACGGTGCCTTGGCGCTGATCATCCCGGCCGATCTTGCCGACCTTTACGGCGAACGCCCGGCCGGGCGTCTCGCCCAACTCGCCAAGATCACCAACCGCCGCCTTATCCTCGCCGTCGAGGGCGGCCCCAGCGTGGTGGCCAAGTAGCGCTGCTTCAGCCGCGCCTGCCGTCAATCGAGAATGCACCGGCACCGACCGCCGCCAGGGCGAGGAAGCCGCCGGCAATGGCGATATCCTTCATCAGCATCTGCGTGTGCAGGAAGGTGAGCGTCGGGTCGCCGTCGCCATGGCCGTAGTGGCCGAGAAAACCGGCAACGATGCAGAACACCGAAAACAGCGCCGCAGCAAACCGCGTTTGCAGGCCGAGAAGGATGGCGAGCCCGCCAATCAGTTCGAACAGGCCGACACCCCAAGCGGCGAGCGCCGGCATCGGCAGGCCAAGCCCGGCGAAATAGCCGGTCGAACCCGGGATGTTGGTGAGCGTCTGCAGTCCGGCGGGAACGAAGAGGGCGGCCAGAAGCAGCCTGGATAACAAAAGCGGAATAGCGCTGGGCATTTCGTCCTCCCTTCGGTGCGGCCTTCCCGATGCCGGCCATGGTCCGAATGTAGCATCGGCTGCGAAGGCATGGATAAAGCGACAACGAAAAAGGGCGCGGAAATCATCCGCGCCCTTCGTCTCGTCAGGTCTGGGAGGACCGTTTGGTTCAGCCGCGACGACCGTCGATCGAGTAGGCGCCGGCGCCGAGGATGGCGAGCAGCAGGAAGCCGCCGGTGATCGCGAGGTTCTTCTGCAGCATCAGCGGGTTGAGCGCCTGCGAGAAGTCGAGATGGGCGACAGCGGTGGCGCCCAGCGTGAACAGCGCCAGCACGATCGCGGCGATGCGGGTCTTGAAGCCGACCAGGATCGACAGGCCGCCGAGCAGCTCGATGAGACCGACGATAACAGCGGTGACCGTCGGTGCCGGCAGGCCGAGGCTGCCGAAGAAGCCGGCGGTGCCGGCAATGGCGGTCAGCTTGCCGAAGCCGGCGAGGATGAACAGGATGGACAGGAGAATGCGGCCGACGAGGATGACGCCGGAAGCATTCGAGGCTACGCCGGAAGCGGCGGAAGTGTTGACGGACAAGGTACTACCCTCCATGGCAAGCGTTCGTCAGGAACGCGATGATGGAAAGATAGCGAAACTTCAGCGTTCACTGAAGAGGGCTGACCGGCAACACATCGTTCACAGATGCGCTACACCGCCCATCATCCGGGATGCGTCATGTCCTCCGGCTTCACCAGGCGGTCGAAATCGGCGTCGCTGACATAGCCGCCGCCGACGGCTTCCTGGCGCAGCGTGGTGCCGTTCTTGTGCGCGGTCTTGGCGATCTTGGCGGCGTTGTCGTAGCCGATCGTCGGCGCCAGCGCCGTCACCAGCATCAGTGAGCGATTCAGCGCGTCCTTGATGTTGTCCTCGCGGGCTTCGATGCCGACCACGCAATTGTCGGTGAAGGAGATAGCCGCATCCGACAGCAACTGCACCGATTGCAGGAAGTTATAGGCCATCAGCGGGTTGTAGACGTTGAGCTCGAAATGGCCCTGACTGCCGGCGAAGGTCAGCGCGGCATTGTTGCCGAACACCTGCACGCAAACCTGGGTCAGCGCCTCGCACTGCGTCGGATTGACCTTGCCTGGCATGATCGAGGAGCCCGGCTCGTTTTCCGGCAGCGACAGTTCACCGAGGCCCGAGCGCGGGCCGGAGCCGAGGAAGCGGATGTCGTTGGCGATCTTGAACAGGGCGGCGGCGGCGGCGTTGATGGCGCCGTGCGAGAACACCATGGAATCATGCGCGGCCAGCGCCTCGAATTTGTTCGGCGCCGAGGTGAAGGCGATGCCGGTGATCCTGGCGATGTTCTCGGCGACCTTTTCGGCGAAGCCAATCGGCGCGTTCAGCCCGGTGCCGACGGCGGTGCCGCCCTGCGCCAGTTCCTGCAGGCCCGGCAGCGTCAGTTCGATGCGCTTGATCGAGGAGGCGACCTGCGCGGCATAACCGCCGAATTCCTGGCCGAGCGTCAGCGGCGTTGCATCCTGCGTGTGGGTGCGGCCGATCTTGACGATGTGGTCGAAGGCCTTCGCCTTGGCATCGAGCGCGGCATGGAGATGCTTCAGTGCCGGCAAAAGGTCGTGCACGATGCGCTCGGCGCAGGCGATGTGCATGGCCGTCGGATAGGTGTCGTTCGAAGACTGGCTCATATTGACGTGGTCGTTCGGATGCACCGGCTTCTTGGAGCCCATGACACCGCCGAGCATTTCGATCGCCCGGTTGGAGATCACTTCGTTGGCGTTCATATTGGATTGCGTGCCCGAACCGGTCTGCCACACCACCAGCGGGAAATGTTCGTTCAGCTTGCCGTCGATGACTTCCTGGGCGGCCTCGACGATGACCTTGCCGAGCGCCGGGTCGAGGCGGCCGAGCGCCATATTGGTTTCCGCCGCCGCGCGCTTGACGATGCCGAGCGCCCGCACCACCGAAAGCGGCTGCTTTTCCCAGCCGATCTTGAAATTGCCCAGCGAACGCTGCGCCTGCGCACCCCAATAGCGATCGGCGGCAACCTCGATCGGGCCGAACGTATCGGTTTCGGTTCTGGTCTTCTGCGCGCTCACTGCTTCTCTCCGGTTTGCTGAGATGGCAAGGGCGTATCGCGTTGCACAATGGGCTTCAAGCGAAGAATGCGCGGTGCGGCAAACCAAATCGGTTGAAGCCGCAAGGGGCGTCGAAGCCCTATTCCGGGCGCCCGCCGCATGCGTCAGCGCAGAAGCGACCGAGACGTAGGCGTCAGCCGCAAATGCTCTGCCGGCTTCGTTTCGTATGGTTGAACAGAGCCAAGGAAATCCCGCCATGACGGCGCGGCTGCTGCGCGCGCGTGGGCGTCGATGCTCTCGAAGCGGCTGAGATGCACGAAGACGGTTTCGCCGATGCGCACCGGCAGGCGCGGGAAACTGTTCTCGGCCGGCTCGATGACAAAAGCGGCGAGGGGCGTTGCACCCTGTTCCGCGAGGAGGGATGCGGCCTCATTCCTGAAGCGCGCAACGAACGCGGCTACGCTTTCAGGGTTCAAATAATGAATCGTCGCCGCAACGAGCGGGGATATCTCGTTGTTTCTGTTCGATTTCAACGAAGTCTCAAGCGGATACAACGCTGCTCGTTCGCAGAAGGCCGGGGCGAAACCGGCGCCCGGCCAGGCCGGCCGCAGCAGCAGCACATTGTCGGAATCGATCATTGTCGCATTGGCGGCATCGCGGTGCGCCGCCCACACCGGGCCGTCATAGAAAGCGGCCAGCGCCTGTCTGCGCCTGTCCATCGACGCGAAACCGCGCAGCCACACGAACATGTCCGGACGGTCGAGATCACGGAACTGGCCGATGACGGTCATGCCGGCCGCGTCCTGCGGCTCGACGAAATTGCCGTCGAAAATATCGATCAGCGTTTCGCGCTGGCCGGGCACCAGCGTGTACTGCCGCAACTCGATGACAGGCAGAAGGTCGGCCGGTACGGCGCTGGTCGCTGAATGGCTGGTGTTCACGATATTCCTCCGGAATTGCAAAACAGGGCGGTTGCCCTGTTTGATAAACAAACCGGTTGCCCTGTTTTGTCAACATGGTAGTTTCCTCGCGAGGATGCCTGCTGACATTCGGCCTGAGATGGCCGCCAATGCGTCCCTGGGCCTCGACCGATTCTCGAAAGCAACGCCGACGATGCCGACAGCCCGCCAGAAACGCACCAATGACCCGGAAGGCATGCGCCGGCGCATGCTCGACATGGCCGAGGAATCCTTCCAGGCGCGCGGTTTCCACGCCACCAGCCTTGGCGACGTGATGGCAGCGGCAGGCGTGACCGGCGGTGCGCTGCACCATCATTTCCCGACCAAGAAGGCGCTTGCGCTGGCGGTGATCGAGGAGCGTGTCGCCGCGGCCGTGCGGGTCACCTGGATCGAGCCGGTCGGTTCCGCCGTCTCCGCGCGCTCGGGTGTGCAGCAGGTCTTCGTGGCAATCGCGGATGAGCTGGAACGCCAGGGTTTCGTGCGCGGTTGCCCGCTGAACAATCTCGCCCACGAATTGTCATTGGCCGATCCGGATTTCCGCGCCGCGCTGGCAACGGTGTTTGACGACTGGCGCAAGGCGATCGCCGACAAGGTTCGCGCCGATCAGCGGGCGGGCTTGGAGAGTGGGACAGACCCGGAGCGTTTCGCGGCGGCTGCGGTGGCGCTTTACTCCGGCGCCATGTCCATGGCCAAAACGGCGCAGGATTCCAGCCTGTTGCGGCTCTGCGCCAAGGAACTGGACGAGGCCGGCGGTGGTATGCAGAAGTAAGCCGGCATGACCAAGATTTTCACTTCCAAACTTTCCCGCCGTCGCCTGCTCTCCGGCATGGCAATGGCTGCCGCCGGCGCGACCCTGCCTCGACCTGCTTTCGCCCAGGCCGCCAAGGCGCCGCCCGTCGATGCCACCTTCCTGTTCATTGCCGATATCCATGCCTGCCGCATGGCCTCGGGCCTCAGCCCGAATTGCCAGGCGGAGGGCAAGACCGACATGGCATTGTTGCGTCACGTCACCGCGCTGAACGGCATAACCGACAAGGTCTGGCCAGCCGAGATCAATGGTGCCGCCACCGGCCTGCGCTCGGCCGGCAAACCGGTCGGCGCGCCGCTCGGCATCGTCGCCGGCGGCGACATCACCGACGATGGTGGCGGCCAGACGACATCGCCCAGCGAAGGCACGCAGCTTCTCCAGTTCAGCCAGCGCTACCAGCAGGGGCTCGGGCCGGACCGGGTGCATTTTCCCGTCTATGTCGGCCTCGGCAATCACGATCTCGACCAGAGCGGTCCGCCGCCCCATGCCGACTGGTACCGGCGCGAGATGCGCGACTACGTCGAACTCAACCATCGCGCCGGCGTCTTCTTCAAACCGCTTGTTCCGGCGAATGACTACGACGTCGATTCCGACTGCTATTCGTGGGATTGGGGTGGGCTGCATCTCGTCCAGACGCACCGTTTCGCCGGCGATGCCGCCTTTGGCGCCGACGGCAGCCTGGAATGGCTGAAACAAAACCTTGCCGCCAATGCTGCCGACGGCCGGCCAGTGGTCCTGTTCCAGCACTATGGCTGGGACAGCTTCTCGCTGGAACGCTGGGACCCGGCCAGATCCATCTTCGACGACGAAGGCGCCGGCGCGCCGCACTGGTGGAGCGACACCGAGCGGCAGGCGCTGCTTGCCGTGCTCAAGGGCTACAACGTCGTCGGCGTCTTCCACGGCCATCAGCACGAGACGCCGATGATCTATCATCGCGACGGGCTCGATATCATCAAGCCGAAGGCCGCCTTCATGGGCGGTTTCGCGCTGGTGCGGGTGATGGACGACGCCATGGACGTGGTGTTGGGCGAGGCTTCAGGTGACAATGGCGAAGTCGTCTTCACCAACGCGCTGGCGCGCGACTGGAAAAGCTGAGCGCGGACCTGTCAGGACAGCGGCCGGGCCTTACATTGCGTCTGGGTTGGGCAGGCGAGTTTCAGGAGAACACGACATGACGACTTCCGTTTCCCGTCCTCTCGCCGGCAAGGTGGCACTCGTCACCGGGGCGTCATCCGGCATCGGCGAGGCGACAGCCTATGCATTGGCCGAGGCCGGCGCGGAAGTGGCTGTCGTCGCCCGCCGCGCCGACAGGCTGCAGGCATTGGCGGCGCGCATCGAAAAAGCCGGCGGCAAGGTGTTTGTCATCGAGGCCGACGTCGCCCGGCCGGACGGTTCGCTGGGCCTGATCAACGAGGTGCTGGCACGCGGCAAGCGGCTGGACATTCTCGTCAACAATGCAGGCGTGATGCTTTTGTCGCCGGTTGCCGAAGCGCGCTCGGAAGACTGGCGGCAGATGGTCGAGGTCAATCTGGTGGCGCTGATGGAACTGACGCGGGCAGCGCTGCCGCATCTCAAGGCCAGCAAGGGCCATATCGTCAACGTCTCCTCGGTCGCGGGCCGGGTCGCAAATCCGGGTTCCGCCGGTTATGCGGCAACCAAATTCGGCGTCGTCGGTTTTTCCGAGGCGCTGCGGCGCGAAGTCTATGCCGACAGGATCAGGGTGACGGTGATCGAGCCCGGCATGGTCGAAACCGAGCTCGGCGACCACATCACCAATCCCGGCATGAAGGCTGGTCTCGAACAGCGCCGGGCGGCGATGGAGCCGATGCAGTCGGAGGATATCGCCGCCGCCGTGCTCTATGCGGTGACACAGCACCCGCGCGTCAACGTCAACGAGATCCTGATCCGGCCGACCGACCAGGAACGCTGATCTTTTCCTCAGCCGGCTTGCCATCCCCGCAAACCTTACCGATCCGTATGATGACGGACAGGTGGCGGTGAGTTGCCGTTGCTACTGATCCCGCGACGGTGGGCGAATGAACGCCTTGCCGCAGATGGCCAGGCCGGCCTTCGCCGGCCTCAGAAACGGGGTCTACCTGATGAAGAAGCTCGTCTTGATCGCCGCGCTTGGCGCGGCAGCGGTCGCCAGCGCCCAGTTCGCCGCTCGCGCCGCCGAAACGCCATGCGAGGACAGCCTGAAGGCGCTGCGCGCCGCCGAAGCTGCAACCAAGGTCAAGGCCGATGTGAAGCCGAAGCTGGACGAGCTGGAGACCAAGGGCATCGAACGCTGTAAGGCCGACGATGACAAGCGCGCCAACGACTTCTTCGGTCAGGCGATGAAGCTGCTCGGCAAGTAGCCGCCAGCGGCGGCGAATATCCCCACAGGCTCAGGCACAAGGATGCAGGCCATGCTTGCACTGCAGGACAGGACCAATTCGCAACAAGTCAATCGGGTTCCGGACGTCACCGTCGAGTTCTGGCTGATCAAGCTGATGGCGGTGACGATGGGAGAAACGGCGGCCGATTATCTGGCCATCAATCTCGGGCTTGGGCTCAGCGCCACCTCGGCCATCATGACCGCGGTGCTGGCCGTGGCCCTGTTCCTGCAGTTCGCGCAGAAGCGCTACGTGCCTTGGGCCTATTGGCTGGCCGTCGTCATGATCAGCGTGGTCGGCACGCTGGTCTCCGACAATCTGGTCGACAATTTCGGTGTCCGGCTGGAAACCACGACCATCCTGTTCAGCGTCTTGCTGGCCGCCACCTTCGCCGTCTGGCAGGCCAGCGAGCGTACCTTGTCGATCCACACCATCTTCACCACCAGGCGCGAGATCTTCTACTGGCTGGCGATCCTGTTCACCTTCGCGCTCGGCACCTCGGCCGGCGATCTGGTCGCCGAGAGCTTCCAGCTCGGCTATCTGACCACGGGCTTGCTGTTCGGTGCCGTCATCGCGGCGGTGGCCTTCGCCTATTACAAGCTGAAGCTGAACGGCATCCTGGCATTCTGGCTGGCCTACATCTTCACGCGGCCGCTCGGCGCCTCCTTCGGTGATCTGCTGTCGCAGCCCACCGACTATGGCGGGCTGGGTTTCGGCACCACCGTGACCAGCTTCCTGTTCCTGGCCGCGATCGTCGCCATCGTCGTCTACATGACGCTGATGAAGAGGGGCGATGACGCGCTGGCGGCGACCGAAGCCGACTAGTATCCGGCATAGGACAGCAAGGGCGCCTTCTCGGTGCCCTTGCTTTGCCATGTCTTGCTCTAGAATAATGTGGTAGCCGGCCACGGCACCGCAATCGCGCGAAGCGCAACGAGGGCCGGCGCCGCAGGCTGGTGAACTCGAACCGGATTGGACTTGATGCGCATCCTGGTCCTGGAGGACGATAAGAAGACGGCGGCTTTCGTGGTCAAGGGGTTGACCGAGGCCGGCCATGTCTGCGACCAGCTTGCCGATGGGCGCGACGCGCTGTTCCAGGCCACGCGCGAAGCCTATGACGTCTTCGTTGTCGACCGTATGACACCCGGCCTCGACGGGCTCTCCGTGGTGAAATCGCTGCGTGTCGCCGGCGTGATGACGCCGGTCATCTTCCTCACCTCCGTCGGCGGTGTCGACGACCGTGTCGAAGGCCTGGAAGCCGGCGCGGACGACTATCTGGTCAAGCCGTTTGCCTTTTCCGAACTGATGGCGCGGCTGAACGCGCTGGGGCGTCGTCCACCAGTGCAGGAACAGAAAACCCTGCTCAAGGTGGCCGACCTGGAGATGGACCTGATCAAGCGTCAGGTGGTGCGACAGGGCCAGTCGATCGAATTACAGCCGCGCGAATTCCGCCTGCTGGAAGTGCTGATGCGCAGCGAGGGAAGGGTGATCACCCGTACCATGCTTCTGGAGCGCGTCTGGGATTTCCACTTCGATCCCAAGACCAGCGTGGTCGAGACCCATGTCAGCCGCCTGCGCGCCAAGATCGATAGGCCGTTTGCGGTCCCGCTGCTGCATACCGTGCGCAACACCGGCTACAGCCTTTATGCGCCGCGTTGAAAACCTGCTGCGCTCGACGCCGTTCAGGCTGGCGCTGTCTTTCGCGGGGCTCGTCATTCTTGCCTTTTTGCTGTCGGGCGGCATCGTCTACCAGACGATGAGCGCGAACCTGAATAGGCGCCTCGACGAAGCCGTCAGGCAGACCTATTCGACCATTGCCGCGACCTATGGGGAAAGCGATGTCGAGGACCTGATCACGGCGGTGAATGCCCATGCCGGCCGCAATTCAGGCAACGACCAGCTGATCTCGCTGACCGGCGCGCAGGGTGAGAGTCTCGCCGGCAATCTTTCGGCGGTCGACCTGCCGACTGGTTTCTCCACCGTGCCGGAGGGCACGCCGGGCTTTCCCGACACGGCACCCTACCGCGCCTATTCCGCCAGGGTCGGTTCCACCAATCTGACGGTCGCCCAAAGCTATTCCGAGACCGAGGAACTGGAACACCTGCTGCTGGCAAGTTTCGCCTGGGCAGCCGTCATCGTCGCCGGTCTGGCGGTTGCCGGTGGCGCCTTCCTGGCATCGCGCGTCCAGCGGCGGCTGGACGTGATCGGCGAGACCATGGTGGCCGTTTCGCAGGGCAAGCTCGAGGCGCGTATTCCGCAGCTTGGCCGCGACGACGACATCGACGCGGTTTCCAATCGCATCAACGCGGCACTCGATCAGCTTTCCTCGTTGGTCGAAGGCATGAAGCAGGTGAGCAGCGACATCGCCCATGATTTGAAGACGCCGCTCAACCGTCTGCACATGATCCTGGACGGTGCAGCGGAGAAGGCGGGGTTACGTGAGGACGTTTCGGCCGATCTGGCCGAGGCGAGGGCCGAAAGCAGCCAGATCAACGAGACCTTCGACGCGCTGCTGCGCATCGCGCAGATCGAGGCAGGAGCGCGCAAGGCGCGTTTCGTGCGGCTGGATCTTGCCGAGATCGTCGCCTCGATCGCCGAGATTTACGCCGATGTGGCGGAGGATGACGGCAAGATGCTCGTTTTGACGGGCACCGACAGCACGGGCTGGGTCACCGGCGACAGGGAGCTGTTGACGCAGCTTTTCGCCAATCTGGTCGAAAACGCCATTCGGCACACGCCGCCCGGCACCCGCATCGAGGTTTCGCTGTCCGGCCAGGCCGGCGGAAAGCTCGCGGCGACGGTCGTCGACGATGGCCCCGGCATCCCGCCGCATGAGCATGACAAGGTGTTCCAGCGTCTCTACCGCTTGGACAAAAGCCGCTCGACCCCGGGGACCGGGGTCGGGCTCAGTCTGGTCAAGGCTATCGCCGATCTGCACGGTGCGTCCGTTTCCATGCAGGAACGCAATCCCGGTCTCGCCGCGGTGGTGACGTTCCCCGGCTGATCGCCATCAGCGCTTCCACGTGCGATTTTCGCGCTTCAACAGGCCTCGCGTCGGTAATCGTCGAGAACGGTTTCGATGATGCGTGCCGAGATCGCGATCTCCTCGGCGCTGCGCGCGATCTGGCCTGAAACGGTGATCATCGCCTTCCACAGCGCCCAGGCGCGACCGCGTGCCCAGGTGCCGGCGTCGAGGGGCAGGGCGGTGCGGAAGGCACGCCTGCTGTCGCGGTCAAATTGCGACCAGGCGATCGCCAGGTCGCAGGCCGGATCGCCGACAGTCGAACTGCCGAAGTCGATAACGGCCGCGAGCTTGCCGTCCTTGACCAGCAAATTGCCCCAGGCGATGTCGCCATGCACCCAGACGGGCGGGTGCTGCCATTGCGTCGACAGCGCTTCGTCCCACACGGCGCGCGCGGTTTTTGTGTCGATCCTGCCGTCGAGCAGGCGAATTGCCTCGCGGGTCTGGTCGTCATAGACGGCGAGCGCACCGCCTCGGAAAAAGTTCTGCGGCCCGGCAGGCGGGCCGCCGGTGGCATCGGCGCGGTGCAGAGCGCCGAGGAAACCGGCCAGGTCGACCGCGAATTCGGCGGGATCGCCGATGCGCCCGTCCGTCGCGGTCTCGCCCTCCAACCAGCCATAGATGGACCAGTGCCAGGGATAACCTTCGCCAGGCCTGCCTTCGGCCAACGGCACCGGGATCGGCAGGGGCAGTTGCGGCGCTAGTCTCGGCAGCCAGTGCTGTTCGTTGGTGACCTGCGCGGCATAACCCGCCGCACTCGGCAGCCTGGCGCTCATCGCCTCTCCGAGCAGGAAGGTGCGGTTGTCCCAGCCACCGGGTTCGACCTTGCGGATCGGCAGATGCGCCCACTGCGGAAACTGCGTGTCGATCAGCCGCCGCACCAGCGCCGTGTCGATCTCGACCGTGATTTCAGCTTTGTTCGACATGCATTTTCCCGGGCGCCTGCCGCGCTTTGGAAATGAAGAAAGGGCGGCATTTCTGCCGCCCTTTCCCATACGTTGCCTGAGATGTGAAGCCGTAGAGGGATTTCGTTAAAAATCTATCCAACGGCAGGCCTCACCGCCGCGCCAGAGTCAATTTTTTCAACCTGGCCCGTTCGCCAAGGCATCCTAAGCCTCTCAGCCGCAGAATACGAAAAAAGGGCGGCATCGCTGCCGCCCTTTTCCCAAACAGTTCAGCCGGTTGGCCGGACTTCTTAGAAGTCCATGCCGCCACTCAAGCCCGCTTGCGGGCTTGAGCATCATAAGCTCATGGGCGAGCTTTATGGACTTCTTAGAAGTCCATGCCGCCCATGCCGCCCATGCCGCCGCCAGGCATACCGCCCGGCATGCCGCCGGCGGTGTCCTTCTTCGGGGCTTCGGCGATCATGGCCTCGGTGGTGACCAGCAGGCCGGCAACCGAAGCAGCGTCCTGGAGAGCCGTGCGCACGACCTTGACCGGGTCGACGATACCCATGGCGATCATGTCGCCATATTCGCCGGTCTGGGCGTTGTAGCCGTAGGTCGCGCCCTTGTTGTCGAGGATCTTGCCCGCGACGATCGAGGCTTCAGCACCTGCGTTCGAGGCGATCTGGCGGGCCGGAGCCTGCAGAGCGCGACGGACGATGGCGATGCCGGCGGCCTGGTCGGCGTTGACGCCGGCAGCCTTGATCGCCTGGGTGGCGCGCAGCAGGGCAACGCCGCCGCCAGCCACGATGCCTTCTTCGACGGCAGCGCGGGTTGCGTTCAGCGCGTCGTCAACGCGGTCCTTCTTTTCCTTGACTTCGATCTCGGTCGCACCGCCGACGCGGATGACGGCAACGCCGCCAGCCAGCTTCGCCAGACGCTCCTGGAGCTTCTCGCGGTCGTAGTCCGAAGTGGTCTCTTCGATCTGCTGCTTGATCTGGGCAACGCGGCCCTGGATCTCGGCCTTCTTGCCGGCGCCGTCGACGATGGTGGTGTTTTCCTTCTCGATGCGGACCTTCTTGGCCCGGCCGAGCATGGCCAGCGTCACGCTTTCTAGCTTGATGCCGAGGTCTTCCGAGATGACCTGGCCACCGGTGAGGATGGCGATGTCTTCCAGCATGGCCTTGCGGCGGTCGCCGAAGCCCGGAGCCTTGACGGCGGCGATCTTCAGGCCACCACGCAGCTTGTTGACGACCAGCGTGGCCAGAGCCTCGCCTTCGACGTCTTCCGAGATGATGAGGAGCGGCTTGGAGGTCTGCACGACGGCCTCGAGGACCGGCAGCATCGCCTGCAGGTTGGACAGCTTCTTCTCGTGCAGGAGGATGTAGGCATCCTCGAGCTCGGCGATCATCTTGTCCGGGTTGGTGATGAAGTAGGGCGACAGGTAGCCGCGGTCGAACTGCATGCCTTCGACGACTTCCAGCTCGGTCTCGGCGGTCTTGGCTTCTTCAACCGTGATGACGCCTTCGTTGCCGACCTTCTGCATCGCTTCCGCGATCATCTTGCCGACCGACTCGTCGCCATTGGCCGAGATGGTGCCAACCTGGGCGACTTCGTCCGACGACTTGATCTTCTTGGCGGCCTTGCCGAGATGAGCGACGACTTCAGCAACGGCCAGATCGATGCCGCGCTTCAGATCCATCGGGTTCATGCCGGCGGCAACCGACTTGTGGCCTTCCTGGACGATCGCCTGGGCGAGAACCGTCGCGGTCGTGGTGCCGTCGCCGGCGATGTCGTTGGTCTTCGAAGCAACTTCGCGGACCAGCTGCGCGCCCATGTTCTCGAACTTGTCTTCCAGTTCGATTTCCTTGGCGACGGTGACGCCGTCCTTGGTGATGCGCGGGGCGCCGAACGACTTGTCGATGACGACGTTACGGCCCTTCGGGCCCAGCGTCACCTTCACCGCGTCGGCGAGGATGTTGACGCCGCGCAGCATGCGCTCGCGGGCATCACGGGAGAATTTTACGTCTTTAGCAGCCATTTTTTACTCCTGGGCGTTGCGCCCGAAATCAAGATTGGATGGTGCGGATGAGCCGGCCGATCAGCCGATGATGCCCATGATGTCGGATTCCTTCATGATCAGAAGGTCTTCGCCATTGAGCTTCACTTCGGTGCCCGACCACTTACCGAACAGGACGCGGTCGCCAGACTTGACATCCAGCGGGACCAGCTTGCCAGCCTCGTCGCGGGCGCCGGAGCCGACGGCGATGACTTCGCCTTCCTGCGGCTTTTCCTTGGCGGTGTCGGGGATGATGATCCCGCCAGCCGTCTTTTCTTCGGATTCAACCCGGCGAACGACCACGCGGTCATGAAGCGGGCGGAACTTCGACTTTGCCATTTGATTTCCTCGGTGCGAAAGGTGAGAAAGAATTTCCTCCGTCCGGTCTAGCCGGACCTTCGGTTAGCACTCGCCTTGAGTGAGTGCTAACGTGGCGCTGAAATAATCCTGCCCCAGGGGAGAGTCAAGAAGCGGCGCGGCATCTGGCCGCACGAAATCCGCGTTTCGCTGCCGAGGCCGGCGTTGGATCGATAATCTCCTGCATCCGGCCGCCGCCGCGAATGATTGCTCAGGCGTAGGGCGTGCCGGCCATCGCCGCCTTCAGGCCGGCGGCTCCCTTGTCGACAACGGTGAGGAAGGCGGCTTTCGCTTCCTCCGTGTCTTGCCTTAGTCGAAAGGTGCGGTGGGCTTCGAGGAAAGCCACGGTCCACGTCGCCAGGAGCAGGGCGGCTGCCAGGCGGGCACCGGCATCGGTCGCCTCCTGTCCGGTACATTCGGACAGCGCCGCCGCCACGACATGTTCGAGCTCGTCGCGGATCGCCCTGGCCCGCGCCTTGAGGGTTTCGCTGCCTTCGACCGTCTCTATGAAGCGCTGGCTCCTGGCGGAAAACTCCACATATGGAGCCCCGTCGGCGATCAGCTGGTGCGCGAGCCGGCGCAGCGTCTCGATCGGCGAAACACCCGGATCGCGCTGTCGCAAGGCTTCGCGGACGGTCTCGCGGCCCTCTTCGTCGCGATCGAAGAACATGTCTTCCTTGCGCGGGAAGTGGTTGAACACAGTCATCCGCCCGACATCGGCCGCCGCCGCGATCTCGTCCACTGTCACATTGTCAAAGCCCCGTTCCCAAAAGAGACGGTCGGCAACGAGCGAGATGGCGCGTCGCGTGGCGAGGCGCTTGCGGGATCGAAGGTCGGTTGGGGTTGACATGAAACTCCAGTCGGCATAATTGAAAGTATACTGAGTACATATTTATATCCAGTATATGAAACGCCGACTTGGCTGGCAAGTCGCTATTGCGGCGGTTGGCCCGCCGGACCCGTGGCCGTCATCCCAAACCCTCACAGCCTCCAGCACGCGGGACCCGTCGGTCCGCTCCCCTGAGACCAGTCATGAACAGATCCCTTACCGTTATCTTTGCCGCGATCGTCCTCGACGCCATCGGCATAGGCCTCATCTTCCCCATTCTACCGCGCCTTCTCGAGGAGGTGACGCACAGCCAGGACATCGCACCCTATATCGGCATCATGACCGCGCTCTATGCGCTCATGCAGTTCATCTTCGCGCCGGTGCTCGGCGCTCTGAGCGACACGCTGGGCCGGCGCCCCGTGCTGCTCATGTCGCTCGGCGGTGCGGCAATAGACTATCTCATCATGGCCTTCGCGCCGCATCTCTGGATGTTGCTTTTGGGCCGCGCCATCGCCGGCCTGACCAGCGCCAATGTCTCCGTGGCCATGGCCTACATCACCGATATTTCGCCGGAGGACGAGCGAGCCCGCCGCTTCGGCCTGTTCAACGCCATGTTCGGCATCGGCTTCATCGTCGGGCCGGTTCTCGGCGGTTTGCTTGGCGACCATTGGCTGCGACTGCCGTTCATCGCCGCCGCCGTGCTGAACGCCTGCAATCTTCTGCTGGCACTGTTCGTTCTGCCGGAGTCGCGCACGCCGACCCGTGCCAGGATCGATCTCGCCGCGCTCAACCCGCTCAAGCCGCTACGCGGCGTCTTCGCGATGACCGGGCTTGCGCCCATCGTCGCGGTGTTTTTCATCCTGAGCGCGACGGGAGAAGCCTACGGCACCTGCTGGGCGCTGTGGGGGAGCGATACGTTCGGCTGGAACGGCCTCTGGATCGGCCTGTCGCTGGGCGCATTCGGTATCTGCCAGACGTTGGCGCAGGCATTCTTGCCCGGCCCGGCAACCAGACTGCTCGGCGAGCGCTGGGCCGTCGTCGTCGGCATCGCCTGCACGTGCATCGCCCTTGTTGCCATGGCCTTCGCGGGACAGGGCTGGATCGTGTTCGCCATCATGCCGGTCTTCGCCCTCGGCGGCATCGGCGCGCCGGCGTTTCAGGCACTGGCCACCCGGCAGGTCGACCCGGCGAGCCAGGGCCAATTGCAAGGCGTGCTGGCCTCGGCCGTCAGCCTGGGCTCCGTCATCAGCCCGCTGGCATTCTCCACGCTCTATTTCGCGGTCCAGAAGACCTGGCCCGGGGCCATCTGGCTGTCGGCGGTCGTCATCTATGCAATCGCGGTCCCGCTGGTTTTTCTTGGCACCCGTTCAGCTTGTCCGGTGCAGCCCGCGCACGCATAGCTTTCGGAGGAAGACGCAAACCGGTGGCCGGTCGCGCGGAGGCAACTGTGTTTCGCCAGCCGAACCTAGTCGAAAAACCCGCGCAACTGGCAGTGGATGATCGATTTGTAGTCGTCGAGCATGCGTTGTCCCTCGGCCTTGTCCTGCGTCAGCGCCAGCCGCACCACACCGCCGGCGAGTTGGAAGAACAGGAACACCATGCGCCGGAACTCGTCCTGCCGTTCGGGTTTCAACAGCCGGATGATCTGATCGCAGAAAACGCTGGCCTGGTGATGCGTCTCGGCGATGTCGAGGTTCTTCAGCGCCTTGTCGGCCTGGATGGCGTTCTGCAGGTCCTGGATGGCGGGATCGCCGGCGACGCGCTCGAAATAGTCGTCGAGCATGCGGTCGGAAGCCGCGATCATGCTCTCCAGCCCATCGATGCCGGCGACGATCTCCTGTTGCCGCGCCCGCGTCACCTCCGAGAAGCGCTCGTAGAGCGTGGCCAGGATCGCCGACTTGTTGGGGAAGTAGTGGTAGACCGTGGCGATCGGCCCGCCGGCCAGCGCGCCGACCTCTTTCATGGTGACGGCGTCGATGCCCTTTTCGCCGATCAGCCGCATGGCGGTCGCCAGGATCGCGTCGATGCGCTCGCGGCTGCGCTCCTGCTTGGGGCGTCGCCTGAGCTGAGAACCGGTCTCTGCACGCTTGGCCTGTTTCATATGCCGGCTGTCCACATCCTGCTTGGCGAATTCGCATTGACAACAAAGATGATAAAGTATCAGTTTTCAAGATACTGATTGATTATCAGCTTTTGACGCATCCGCCTGAAAGCACGATGCGCGACGACAGAATGAGGCAACGGACGTTGGGAGGCGCCTGTGGACTCGAAGAATTCCGCGCATTCGCAAGGGGACTGGCTGGTCGGCAATCCAACGCGCGGGCAGCTTGCCGCGGCGCTCTGGATCGGTTCCGTCGGCCTGCTCATCCTCGGCCTGCAGCCGGTGCTGCTCGGTGCTCTTTTCACGCAAGGCCATGTCACCGGCGATGAACTGGCGCTGGTCGCCACCGCCGAGCTGATCACCATCGGCCTCGGCTCGGCCACGGTGGCAATGGCGCTTTCGGCGCGCAACATGCGCTGGAAAAGTGCGGTCCTTCTGCTGCTTTTGGCGCTGGCCAATCTGTGGACCGCCTATGCGGCGGGCGCCAACATGCTGATCGCCGCCCGCGCTGTCGCCGGCTTCGCCGAGGGTGGCCTTGTCGCCGTCGCAACCGAATTGATCGCGCGATCGCGCCGCGCCGAGCGCATCGGCGGCTATTTCGTCTCGCTGCAGACGCTGGCGCAATGCGTTCTGGCGCTGCTGCTCGCACTCGTCGTCATTCCCGCCTATGGCGCCGGCGGCGGTTTCGTCACGCTGGCGGTCGTTTGCCTGCTTTCGCTCGCCGTCGCCCGCAACGTGGCGGACGACTATGCGGACCTGCCCAAGGAAGAGCATTTTGCCAATGTGCTGACGCCCGGCGCGATCACCGCGCTGCTGTCGATCTTCTGTTACTTCATGTTCTTCGGTTCGGTCTGGGCGTTTCTCGAGCCGCTCGGCGCGCAATATGGCATCGACGGCCGCACGGTCGGACTGATCGTTTCGGCGAGCCTCGCCGCTCAGATCCTTGGCGCCATGACGGCCACCGTGTTCGAGGCGCGCATCGACTATCGCCTCGCCATAACCGGTGTCGGCATCGTTGCCGTGATCGCCTGCCTGGTGCTGGCCGGCGGGCCGGCACTCACCACTTTCTGGATCGCCGCTCTGGCGATGGGCTTCATCCTGCTCTTCGTCGTTCCCTACCAGATCAGGCTGGCGATCACCGCGGACGAGACACGCACGACTGCGCTCCTGGTGCCGGCAGCGCAATTGTTCGGCCTGGCGTTCGGGCCGGTCGCCGCCTCGCTGCTGATCAGGGAAGGGGATTTCCGCGGCGTGCCGCAATTCGCCGCCGCCAGCGTCGTCGCTTCGGTGGCGCTGCTTGGCCTGTTCGTCGCCCTGTCGCGCCGCCGCGTCGTCGCCTGAAACCGGGGGCCATCATGACCAACAGTTGGACGAACTGGTCGGGCTTTGTCGCGGCCTCGCCGCAGCAGATTTTGAGCCCAGACAATCTCGGTGGCATCGTCGAGGCGGTGAAGACGGCGCTCGGGCCGCTGCGTGTCGTCGGGGCAGGGCATTCCTTCACGCCGCTGGCCGCAACCGACGGCACCTTGCTGTCGCTGGAGAAGTTCGAAGGGCTGGTCTCGCACGATCCCGCCGCCAGCCTGGCGCGCATCCGCGCCGGCACCCGGCTTGGCCCGTTGATGAAGCTGTTGCAGGAGATCGGCCAGGGCCTGCCCAATATGGGCGACATCGACCGGCAGGCGATTGGCGGCGCGCTCGGCACCGCCACGCATGGTTCGGGCCGCACGCTCGGTGCCTATCACACCCAGCTTGAAGCGATGCAGTTCGTCGACGGGCAGGGCGCGGTGCGCGAACTGACGCTGGCGAAGGATCGCGACCTGATCCACGCCACCGGTGTGGCTTTGGGCGCCTTCGGCATCTTGACCGAGGTGACGCTGAAGAACGTCGCCACTTATCGCCTGCACCGGCGCAAATGGGTGCTGCCGATCAAGGATATGTTGGCGCAGTTCCAGCCGATGATGGGCGCGCACCGTTCGGCCGAATTCTACTATGTCCCGTTCTCCGGCCATGCGCAGTTCATCGCCAGCGACCTGTCCGACAAACCGGTCAGCCCAAGCCGCCGGAGGAGGATGAGGAGGGGCTGGCGACACTGCGCAAGCTGCGCACGGTGCTCGCCTGGGCGCCATGGCTGCGCGGCCTCATCATCCGCTCGGTGATGGCCAGGCTGCCGGCCGAGGACTACGTGCAGGATTGGCTGAACGTCTACGCCAGCGACCGCCGCACTCGTTTCAACGAGATGGAATATCATCTGCCCTTCGAGGAGGGGCCGAAGGCGCTGGCCGAGATCATCGAGCTGACCGAAAAGCGCTTTCCGGAAGTCTATTTTCCGATGGAGGTGCGGTCCGTCGCCGCCGACGAGTTCTGGCTCAGCCCCTTCTACAAGCGGCCGACCTGCTCGATCGCCATCCACCACGATGCCGCCAGCAACCCGTTGCCCTTCATGCGCGCGGCCGAGCCGATCTTCCGCAAATATGGCGGGCGGCCGCATTGGGGCAAGATGCACAGCCTGACCGCGAGGGATTTCGCCGCGCTCTATCCGCGTTGGAAGGACGCGATGGAGGTTCGCCGCGACATCGACCCGCAAGGCCGCTTCGTCTCGCCCTATCTGGCGAGCCTGTTCGGGCTAGCGTGATGGAAGCGTATTTTTCGAGCATGACAGCGGCATTGCGCGAGGCCGGGCTTTTCAAGCCCTGCCTGGTGCTCGACCGCGACCGGCTGGACGCCAACATCGCTCTGACCCGGCAGAGGCTGGCGCCGGGCCTTGCACTGCGGTTGGTCGACAAGTCGCTGGCCTGCCTGCCATTGCTGTCACGCATCGCCAGCGCCCTCGGCGCCGAGCGCTTCATGACCTTTCACCTGCCGATCACCGAGGCGGTGCTGAAGGCTTTCCCGACGGCGGATTTGTTGCTCGGCAAGCCGATGCCGGTGGAGGCGGCACGGCAAGCGCTGTCGCTTCGCGACGATGACTGGAGCCGCGTCTGCTGGCTGGTCGATACCGAAGCACGGCTTGAACAATACATGGCCATGGCGGAAGCGCTGGGCTCAGACCTGCGCATCGCCTTCGAGGTCGATATCGGCCTGCATCGCGGCGGTTTTTCCGAGCCGGCGGCGCTGTCGCGGGCGTTGCAGCGCTTGCGCGCGCATCCCCTGCTCCACTGCGAAGGCATCATGGGTTACGAGGCGCACGCGCCGCATATTCCAAACCTGTTCGGCGGCCCCGAACAGGCGCTAACGAAATCGGTCGCCGCGTTCCAGGCCTTCGTCGCCTGTCTGGCGCCGAACGAGAGGCAGATCCTCAACATCGGCGGCTCCAAGACGGCGCTGCTGCACCGCACTGACACGCTGGCCAACGAGGTGTCGGTCGGCTCCGCCTTCATGCTGCCGACCGATTTCGACACACCTAGCCTTGCCGGCTTCCAGCCAGCCGCCTTCATCGCCACACCGGTTCTGAAAGTGGTCGACGCCGAATTGCCCGGCCCGGCCTTCGTCGGCCGCGCCTTGCAGGCGCTTGGCCGCTTCCCGCGCCGCGGTTGCTACATCTATGGCGGCAAGTGGATGGCAAAGCCGGTGTTTCCCGAGGGCGCTGCCGAAAACGCCATGCTCGGCCTTTCCTCCAACCAGCAGTTCATGGCGCTGCCGGACGGCGCGACGATCCAGCCGGACGATTTTTTCTACCTGCGCCCAACCCAGTCCGAGTTCGTGCTGCAGCAGTTCGGAACCATCGCAGTCTTTTCCGAGGGGCGGGTGATCGAGCACTGGCCGGCGCTGCCGTTGGGCTGATGAACATCCCCGCTCCTTTGCAATAGATCTCGACGCCGAACGTCATCGCTTGATTGTTGTTTCCGACAATCATATATTTGACTGAGTCAACAATATCGTTGGCGCCGTCCTGTGATGCTAGACTCCACCGAGGTTGCCATGCTTGCCCTTTCGAACCCGAGCCAAGACCAGATCGACTGCATGCGGGCCTTCAACCGCTTCTACACGCGCCAGATCGGCCTGCTGGAGGAAGTGCTGCTGAAAAGCCCGTTCTCGCTCACCGAGGCGCGGGTGCTGTTCGATCTTGCGCAGCGAAACGGCCAGACAGCCGCCGAACTCGGCCGCGAGCTTGGTCTCGACGCCGGCTACCTCAGCCGCATGCTGAAGAAATTCGAGGAGCGCGGGCTGGTGCTGCGCGAGGCGCAGGCCGACGACGCCCGGCAATCGGCCATCGCGCTGACCGAGGCCGGTAGGAGCGCCTTCGCCGAATTGGATAGCGCCTCGAACAAGGAAATCGGCGCCTTGCTCGAGCGCCTGCCGCCGGAACGGCGACAGACGCTGGTGACGGCGATGGCGACGATCATGCGCGTGCTGGGCGGCGGCGGCGAACCGAAGGTGCCCTACATATTGCGGCCGCTGCAGACCGGCGACCTCGGCTGGATCACGCGCCGGCAGGGTATGCTCTACGCGCAGGAATATGGCTGGGACGAAACCTACGAGGCGCTTGTCGCCGAAATCCTCGCCGCCTTCGTGAAGTCCTACGATCCGAAGACGGAACGCTCCTGGGTGGCGGAGCGCGACGGCGAGGTGGTCGGCTCGGTCTTCGTGGTGCATCAGTCCGACGAGGTGGCGAAGCTCAGGCTTCTTTACGTCGAGCCGTCGGCACGCGGCCTCGGCATCGGCAAGCGGTTGACCGACGAATGCATCGCCTTTGCCCGGTCCCGCGGCTACAAGACGCTGACCTTATGGACCAACGATATTCTCATCGCGGCGCGGCGCATCTATCAGGCCGCCGGCTTCAAGCTGGTCAAGGAAGAACGCCACACATCCTTCGGCAAGGATCTGGTCGGGCAGACCTGGGAGCTGACGCTGTAGGCGCGTAAGGGCAGGCGCACGGCTTATTGGCACTGAGGGCATGCCTATTGGCACTGAGGGCACGGCGAGACGCCTCTCGTCCGTCATTCCCGACCTCGTCAGCGACCGCAGGGAGCGGAGAGTGTCGGGAATCCATGCCGTGACCGATATGCTGTGAAAACGGTGCAGCTACTGAAAGAACACCGCGCTCTTCGACCTCCTATCGTGGAAGGCTCTATAGTTGAGATGTTCTGGCATGGATTCCCGACACTCTCCGGTCGCTTCACTCCCTCACGAGGTCGGGAATGACGGACCTTAGCTGGCTGCGCCCAAGCCCATCCATCTGGAGTTCGTTGTCAGGGTCGAACCTCCAGGTTCGGCCCTTTTCTCATGCTGCGACCGCATGTTCCCTTGTCAGGACGCTCCCGCGCCAGCGCATGGCTGTCATGCAGATTTGCCAGTTCACGTTTTTCGTGATCGGCTTGAATAGTAAGCATGCTTATTATATGTCATGCTTATGTCTTCGAACACGGAACATACGATCGGCTTCCTGGTCCACACGGTGGGCCGGCTTTTGCGCAAGCGTTTGGAACAGATGGCGATCAACACGCATCTTTCCGCCGCTCAATGGCGGTTGCTGTTCTGGGTGGCCAAGGAAGAAGGCACGACGCAGGCCCGCCTCGCTGAATATCTGGAAATCGAGCCGATCAGCGTTTCCCGCATGCTCGACCGCATGGAGCAGGGCGGCTGGGTCGAACGCCGGGCCGATGCCAATGACCGCCGCGTGCGCGCGCTGTTCCTCACCGAACAGGGCCGCGAAGCCTTCCTCTACGTGAAGAGTTTCGTCGGCACGGTCACCGAAGAGGCATTCGCTGGAATATCGAAGGCCGATCAGCAGACAATCATGCAGGGGCTCGAGAAGGTCATCGAGAACCTCAACACCACCATCACGTCCTCCCAAGACGCTGACAATGGCACTGAAGCCAAGACGTTAGAGAGTGCAGACCAATGAACGCCGTGTCCAAGATCGACGAGAGTGAAGTGACCAAGCTCGAGATCGAGCAGCCCGCGCCGCCGGCGCAGCCGGTGATCGCTGCGCCGCCGATCGAGCCGGCGCCCGTGCCGCAGAAGAAGAAGTCGCGCGGCCTGCGCTTCATCCTGATGGTGTCGGTGCCGCTCGTGCTCGTCGCCGCCGGCGGCTACTACTGGGTGACCGGCGGTCGCTACGAAGAGACCGAAAACGCCAATCTGCAGCAGGCGACGCTGTCGATCGCGGCCAATGTTCCCGGCCGCATCGTTCAGGTGAACGTCGCCGACAATATGGGCGTCAGGAAGGGCGACGTGCTGTTCGCCGTCGATCCCGAGCCGTACCGGATCGCGCTGGCCCAGGCTGATGCTGCGGTTGCCAATGCACGCCTCGGCGTCGAGCAGCTGCGCGCCGCTTACAACCAGGCACAGGCGCAGGCCAGGTCCGCCTCCAGCGAGGTCGACTACGCCCAGTCGCAATATGACCGCGCCGCCGATCTGGTGAAGAAGGGCATCAACCCGCAGTCGACGCTCGACCAGACCCGCAACGATCTGGACAAGGCCAAGCAGCAGCTTTCCGTCGCCCAGCAGGGCATCGACAGTGCCAAGGCCGCGCTGGACGGCAATCCCGACATCGCCACCGACAAGCACCCGACCGTGTTGGCGGCACTCGCCGCCCGCGACAAGGCCGCTTTCGACCTGACCCAGGCGACGGTGCGCGCGCCTGACGACGGCGTCGTCTACAAGGCTGCGTCCTTCAAGGTCGGCCAGTATGTGGGCGTCGGCACGCCGCTGTTTGCGCTGGTCGAGACCGGCGACACCTGGGTCGACGCGAACTTCAAGGAAACCCAGCTCACCCGCTTGAAGCCCGGCCAGAAGGCCGACATCGTGCTCGACACCTATCCGGACAAGACCTTCAAGGCCACCGTGCAGGCAATCGGCGCCGGCACCGGCGCGCAGTTCTCGCTGCTTCCGGCCCAGAACGCCACCGGCAACTGGGTCAAGGTCACGCAGCGCATCCCTGTGCGCCTGCAACTGGACGACAGCGACGCCAAGCTGGCTCTGCGTGCCGGCATGAGTGCCTCCGTCACCGTCGACACCGGCGCATCGCGCGGTTTCGGCAGCCTGTTTGGCCACGCCTTCGCCGGTGAGGCCAAGTAAAGCGGCTTAAGCGAGCCGCACCACAGTTTGACGAGGAGGATCGGTTTGCCGGCGGGCCGGCGCGGCGTGTGATTGTGGTGACGCTTATGCGTCCCGATCCCTCGACCGCCGGCACCACCAAGAGTTTCCGGGCGGCAGGCGCGCGAAAGCAGGCGCTGGCCGTTAAACCCCCAAAATGGCTGGCAATCCCCTGACGAGGTTGCCTTGCCGCCCGGAAAGCCCTTCAGGCGCCGACCGCTCCGGACTGGATCGAAATTGCCATGAGTGCAGATCAAGGTTATCGCGAAGTCCCGAACCGTGGGCTGGCCACCGTGGCGATCATGGCGGCGACGGTGATGCAGGTGCTGGACACCACCATTGCCAATGTCGCGCTGCCGTCGATGTCGGGCGACCTCGGCGCGTCGCCTGACACCATCAACTGGGTGCTGACGTCCTACATCGTCGCGGCCGCCATCGTCACGCCGATGACCGGCTGGCTGTCCGACAAGTTCGGCCGCAAGGAGCTGTTCCTGGGCTCGGTCGTCGGCTTCGTCTTCTTTTCGCTTTTGTGCGGGCTCGCCTGGAGCCTGGAAACGATGGTGCTGTTCCGCCTCATGCAGGGCGTGTTCGGCGCATCGATCGTGCCGCTGTCGCAGCTTTTCCTGATGGACATCAATCCCAAGGAACGCCGGGGTCAGGCCATGGCGATCTGGGGCGCCGGCATCATGGTCGGGCCCGTGGTCGGGCCGACGCTGGGCGGCTGGCTGACCGACAGCTACAACTGGCGCTGGGTGTTCCTGATCAACCTGCCGGTCGGCATCGTCGCCTTCCTCGGCATGGCCGCCTTCCTGCCCAGCATCCCCAAGCGCATCCGCGGCTTCGACTTCTTCGGCTTCGCCATGCTGTCGCTGGGCGTCGGCGCGCTGCAATTGATGCTCGACCGCGGTGCCGATGCCGACTGGTTCTCCTCGACCGAGATCTGGATCGAGACCGGCCTCGCCGTCATCGGCATCTGGGTCTTTGTTGTGCACACCATGTCCGCCGACCGCCCGTTCATCGACGCCAAGATCTTCCTCGACCGCAATTTCGCGGCGGCGCTGGTGTTCATCTTCATCATCGGCGTCATTCTCCTGGCCGGCATGGCGCTGATGCCGCCCATGCTCTCGGCGATCTTCGGCTATCCCACGGTGACGACGGGCATGGTGATGGCGCCGCGCGGTGTCGGCACGATGATCTCGATGCTGGCGGTCGGACGCCTGATGCGCATCGTCGATCCGAGGAAGCTGATCTTCGTCGGCATGCTGCTCACAGCCTATTCGTTCAACATGATGGCCGGTTTCACGCCGCAGATGGATGCCTGGCCGATCGTGTCGTCCGGCATCGTGCAGGGTCTGGGACTAGGGCTGGTCTTCGTGCCGATTTCAACGATGGCCTTCTCGACGCTAAACCCCTCGGGTCTGCCGGATGCGACGGCGCTGTTCACGCTGGTGCGCAACATCGGTTCCTCCATCGGCATCTCGGCCTTTGCGGTGATGCTGACGCAGAACACGCAGATCAACCACTCGGAGCTGTCGGCCTTCATCAACCCGTTCAACCCGAACCTATGGATCGCTAACCCGTCGGCGGCGATGGGCGACCGCACCGCGCTGTCGCAGGTGGACGGTCTCGTCAACATCCAGGCCCAGATGGTTTCTTACGTCTCCGACTTCAAACTGATGATGCTGGTGACGCTCAGCGCCATTCCGCTCATCTTCCTGCTCAAATCGCCGAAGAAGTCTGCAGGCGGCGCGGCCGCGCCGGCGGTGCATATGGATTGAGGCAATCGGCAGTCGGCAGTCGGCAGTCGGAACTTACTGGTGAGAAATTGGCTAGGCATGGTCGAAATCAGCCATTATTTTCCGACTGCCGACTGCCGACTGCCGACTGCCGACTGCCGACTGCCGACTGCCGACTGCCGACTGCCCTACTTCCCCAAAACCAACGCCCAATACCGCCAACCAGGCCGTGACGCATCGCCGACATAGGCGAGGCCGAAGCGCGTGAAACGCGGATCGAGCATGTTGCGGCGATGCGGCGGCGAGTTCATCCACATGTCGAACAGGCGCGTCAGGTCCATGCGGCCTTGGGCGATGTTTTCGGCGGCCGCGCCCTTGATGCCGTTGTCGGAGACGCGCGCGGCGAAATCCTTGCCCCAGCCGGTCGTGTGCTCCATTCGCCCCGCGCTGGCCATATAGCGCGCTTGCTGCAGCGCGGCCTGTTCAAGCTGCGCGTCGGGGCTGAGCGCCGTCAGGCCGGCACCCGAGCGGATGCCGGAAACGATGCCGCTTGCCGCCGCCGAGGAGCCGCCACTTTCGCCGGTCGGGCGCATCGTGCCGCAGCCGGCGAGCAAGGCGAGCGCGCCGAAGCCGCCAAACCTCAGCAGGGCGCGCCGGTCCATCGAGAGGAGCGGGGTGGGCGATCGGGCGGTCGAATCTGAAAGTGTCATCGTCTCTTCCATACCCGCGAAAATGGCTTTTGGCAGGCGTCTCAAGAAACTGTGATGCCGCCCGGACGACAGTCGTGGACGAAGCTGTTATGGTGAGACGTTCAGACAGTGGCAGCCACGGGCGGCCATCAAGGGTTTCGACCCTCGGCGGTGACCGCTCTCCAACCCGACAGGAGGATGGTAATGGCCGGTTTTCATGTCATGGCAGGGGCGCACGGACTTGAGTTGCCGACGGTGCGCCGGATTTCCATTTCAGACCTGTTCGACGCCCTGAAGCGCGGTGCCGAGGATTTTTGGGCGAAACCTTCGCACTACGTCTTCCTCGGGCTGATCTATCCGATCGTCGGGCTGATCCTGACGGAGTGGACGTCGGGCTCCAACGCCATCCAGCTGGTCTACCCGCTGATGACCGGTTTTGCACTCGTCGGCCCCTTTGCAGCCATTGGTCTTTACGAGATGTCGCGGCGGCGCGAGCGCGGCATGGACACGTCCTGGAAGCGTGCGCTCGATGTGCGCCATTCGCCGGCGCTGCCGTCCATCGCCGTCATCGGCATCATGCTGATGGCGTTCTTCCTCTTGTGGCTGTTCACGGCGCAATCGATCTATGCATCGTCCTTTGGCGACCAGCCTCCGGCAGCGCTTGGAACCTTCGTTCGGGACCTGTTCACCACCAACCAGGGCTGGCGGCTCATCCTCCTCGGCAATTTGACCGGTTTTGTCTTTGCGCTGATCGTGCTGGCAACGACCGTCATCGCCTTCCCGCTGCTGCTTGATCGTGACGTCGGCGTGGTGTCGGCGATCGAGACTTCGGTGCGCGCCGTCGCCATGAACCCCGTGCCGATGCTGGCCTGGGGTCTGATCGTGGCGGTGTTACTGGTGATCGGCTCGATCCCGCTGTTTGCCGGCCTTGCCATCGTCATGCCGATCCTCGGCCACGCCACCTGGCACCTCTACCGCAAGGTGGTGGTACCGGAAGGCAAGGCCGACCGGCGGCCGATGTAGGCCTGTCGGGTTACCTTGATCAGCGCTGGCTTTCGGTCGCCATCCGCACGGCCAGCGCCGCCAGCACGGTTCCCATCAGCCAACGCTGGATCAGCATCCATAGCGGTCGCCCGGCCAGGAACACCGCTATGGAACCCGCCGTGACCGCGATGACGGCGTTGACGCTCAGGCTGATGGTGATCTGCGTTACGCCCAGCACCAGAAGCTGCGACAGCACGTGGCCCTTTTCGGGCTCGATGAACTGCGGCAGCAGCGACAGATAGAGCACTGCGACCTTCGGATTGAGCAGATTGGTCATCAACCCCATCATAAACAGCTTGCGCGGCCGGTCGCGCGGCAGCTCCTTCACCTGGAAGGGCGAGCGCCCGCCGGGGCGCAGCGCCTGCCAGGCGAGGTAGAGCAGGTAGAGCGCGCCGCCGAACCGCAGCACGTCATAGGCATAGGGCACGGCAAGCAGCAGCGCCGTGATGCCGAAGGCCGCGCACAGCACATAGAACAGGAAGCCGACGGCAACGCCGCCGAGCGAGATCAGCCCGGCTTTCGGTCCTTGCGAGAGCGAGCGCGAGATCAGGTAGATCATGTTCGGGCCTGGCGTCAGCACCATGCCGAGGCAGATCAGGGCGAAGGCGATGTGATTGGCGGTATCGGGCACGGCAGTCCCCCAGATGTGGCGCATCCAAGCGCGCTGGCGCGAAACTGCATCTTTGCCGCGCAACCCGCAAGATCATGACCCGTCGGCTGATTGCGCCAGATCGGGCTTCGCCTTTTGGCCCATCGCCCGTCACGGCAAAAGCTGGTGACAGCCGCCCGGGCTTCGGCTAATCCGGGGCCGTCCCGGCATGGCCGGTAGCACTCGAACGCGGCCTGTTTTTCTGGGATGCCATGACGGATCTGCTTGAAACGATCGATACGCTGACTGCCGTCTCCGGCCGCTATGACACGCTCTTGTGCGACGTCTGGGGCGTGGTCCACAATGGCGAGACGCATTTTCCGGCTGCGGCCGCAGCCCTTGCGCAGGCTCGCAAGGCCGGGCTGGCGGTGGTGCTCATCACCAATTCGCCGCGTCGAAACGCCGACGTGATCGCCCAGTTGCGGGTGATCGGCGTGCCCGACGACGCGTTCGACCGCGTGGTGACGTCCGGCGACGTGACGCGCGATCTGATCGCCGAAGGCCCGCGCAAGGTATTCCACCTCGGGCCGGACCGCGACGTCACCATCTATGACGGGCTCGATGTCGAACTGGTCGAGGAATTCGAGGCGCAGGCCGTGGTCTGCACTGGCCTGTTCGACGACGAGGCCGAAACGCCGGAAGACTATGCCGAGATGCTGGCGCGGCTGCGGGCGCGCAACCTGCCGTTCATCTGCGCCAATCCCGATATCATCGTCGAGCGCGGCGACAGGCTGATCTGGTGCGCCGGCGCGCTTGCCCGCGACTACGCCCAGCTCGGCGGCCGCACGCTGATCGCCGGCAAGCCGCATGCGCCGATCTATGCGGCGGCGATGAAGGCGGCTTGCGAGGCTCTCGGCCGTGACCTGACGCGCAACCAGGCGCTGGCCATCGGCGACGGCATGATGACCGACGTCAAGGGCGGCGCCGACAACGGCTTCGACGTGCTCTATATTTCCGGCGGCATTCATGCCCGCGACTATGGCGACCCGTTGCGGCCCGATCCGGCGCGGTTGGCGGCTTTCCTCGAAAAGCACGGCTACCGGCCCGTTGCCGTCATGCCGCGGCTGAAATAAGGGAGCGGCATGGACAAGCCGTTCGAACGCATTTCCGGCGACACGGTGCTGCCGTCCCGTCTGCGCGGCGGCGTGGTGGCGATCGGCAATTTCGACGGCGTACATCGCGGCCATCAGGCCGTGTTGCAGCGGGCATTGGACGAGGCGCATCGGCGCGGCGTCCCGGCGCTGGTGCTGACCTTCGAACCGCATCCCCGCACCGTTTTCAGGCCGGACGTGCCGCTGTTCGTGCTCACCCCGCCGCCGGTGAAGGCGAGGCTCCTGTCCTATTTCGGCTTCGACGCCGTTATCGAGCAGGAATTCACCCGCGAATTTTCCGAGCGGTCGGCGGAATCCTTCATCACCGATATCCTGGAAAAGAACCTCGGCATTTCCTGCGCGGTCACCGGTTTCGACTTCCATTTCGGCAAGGACCGCCAGGGCGGCCCGGCCTATCTGGCGGAAGCTGGCAGGCGCCACGGTTTTGGCGTCGCCCAGGTCGAGGCTTTTTGCGACGAGGGCACGGACGTCGTCTCCTCCAGCCGCATCAGGGCGCTGCTCACCGAGGGCGAGCCGGCCGAAGCGGCAGGCCTGTTGGGCTATCGTTTCACGGTCGAAAGCGAGATCATCGGCGGCCAGCAGCTCGGCCGCACGCTGGGTTTCCCCACCGCCAATATGAGGCTTTCGCCGCAAACCACGCTGAAGGAAGGCATTTACGCCGTCCGCTTCCGGCGCCAGGACGGCACCTTGCACGATGGCGTTGCCAGTTTCGGGCGGCGCCCGACGGTGGACGACAACGGTGCGCCGCTGCTCGAGACGTTTCTCTTCGACTTCTCCGACAGCCTTTACGGCGAGGTCTGCGAGGTATCGTTCTTCGCCTATCTGCGCGGCGAGGTGAAGTTCGAGGGGCTTGACCCGCTGGTCGCCCAGATGAAGCGCGACGAGGCGGAGGCGAGGGCGGTGCTGGCCGGCGTGCGGCCACTTTCCGCCCTCGACGGGAAGATCACTTTTTAGCGTCCGCGGGCGCGCTGGCCCTCAAGCCCAGACCGAAAGCGATGTAGGTCCAGCCCTGGAAGATCAGGTCGATCGCCAGGAACAGGCCGAGCACCCACAGGCTGTTGACCGGCCAGCGCAGCGCGATGATCAGGCCCGCCAGCACGGTGATGATGCCGGCGGCAATGATCCAGCCTGAACCCTTTTCGGCGCGGTGCTGGAAGCCGACGGTGGTGCGGATCAGGCCCGACGCCACCAGCGCGATAGCCAAAAGCAGGGTGAGTACCGCCGAGGCCAGCAGCGGATTGTAGAAGGCGAAGAAGCCGGCCACCGCATAAAGCAGGCCGTTGAGCAGCCAGTAGAAGAACCGTCCCCAGGTCTTGACGCCGAAGGCATGCACGATCTCGATGGCGCCGGCGATCAGCATCAGCCATCCGACGAAATAGACCGACACGACCGTGGCGATGAACAGATTGCCGAAGGCGATGCCGCCCAGGATCAACATCAAAACGCCAAGGGCAACGAACCATCCCCATTTGGAACGGGCTTGCCCGATTACATTCTTCAATTCGTCCGTTGGCAGGGTCATGGCCATCCTCTCCAAGGTTGTGCCTGTCACAGGGCGGACGATAACGCCGTGCCAATATGGCGTCCAGTGATGGCGCCGAAACGGAATTTGTTTGGAAATCGCGGATTTAAGTCAAATTTTACCAAACGGCCGTCATAGACAACGCAACGGTGAGTTGTGCATGGTGTTGTAATGAGTCCTGCAAGGTTCCTCCCGGCGGCACTGGCTGCTCTTGTCGTTGCTGCCCCGTCCGGCGCCCGCGCCGGGGACGGCTTTTTCGACTGGATTCACGGCGACTGGTATCTGGAGGTCGGCGTCACCGGCCTGGTCGCGCCGAATTTCGAAGGCGGCAAGAAATACCTGCTCGGCGCCGAGCCGATCATTTCGCTGGGCAAGGCTGGCAACGACACCCGCTTTTCCTCGCGCAACGACAATATCTCGCTGGGCCTCTACGACACCGGCAATTTCCGCGCCGGCCTGAACGGCAAGCTGCTGTTGCGCCGCAGCAGCGACACGCAGGGCCTGGAAGGGCTGGACCCGGTGCCATGGGGTGGCGAGCTCGGCGGTTTCGCCGAATTCTATCCCGTGGACTGGGTGCGCGTGCGCGGCGAGGTGCGCCAGGGCGTCCGCGCCCATCACGGTGTCGTCGCCGATTTCGCGGCCGACGCCTTCTATGACGTCACGCCGGAAGTCCGCATCTCCGGCGGTCCACGCATGTCGCTGGCCTCGTCGCGCTATTTCGACGCCTATTACGGCGTCAACGCCGCCGAAGCGGCGACCACCAGCCTTGCCGAATATCATCCGGGCGGCGGCGTCAAATCGGTGGGTGTCGGCGGCGCCGTCACGTGGAAAGTCAGCGACCCGATCACCGCGAGCCTGTTCGGCGAATACAGCCGTCTGACCGGTCCGGCTGCTTCGTCCAGCCTGGTCAAGCAGAACGGTTCGAAGGACCAGTTCACCATCGGCATCTCGACCAGCTACCGCTTCGATTTCAAGATGTAGCCGAATGCGGCGGCGAGGCGCTTTATTCCTGCCGCCTTATCGGCTAAAAGCGCGGCCATGACGGCTTTCTCGCGCCCACGCGGCATCGCGATACGAATTATTGGCCCGGTGTTCCGGACGGCTTAAGGTCGTCGGAGCCGCCGGGACTTTTTGCGTGGGGCACCCTCGCGCTTTTTCCAGAACATGCTAGTTCAACGCCCGAGGCTCGCCGCCGCCGGGCAACGCATATGGCAGATCGATGAACGACAAAGCTGAAACCCTCGACTATTCCAAGACCCTTTATTTGCCGCAGACGGAATTCCCGATGCGCGCCGGCCTGCCGGAAAAGGAACCGGCGCTGGTCAAGCGCTGGCAGGACATGGACCTCTACAAGCGCCTGCGCGAAACCGCCGCCGGGCGTCCAAAATACGTGCTGCATGACGGCCCGCCCTACGCCAACGGCAACATCCATATCGGCCATGCGCTGAACAAGATCCTCAAGGACATCATCGTCCGTTCCTTCCAGATGCGTGGTTTCGACTCGAACTATGTGCCCGGTTGGGATTGCCACGGCCTGCCGATCGAGTGGAAGATCGAGGAAGAGAATTATCGCTCCAAGGGCAAGTCGAAGCCCGACCTTTCGCAGCCGGCCGCCATGGTGGCGTTCCGCCAGGAATGCCGCGCCTATGCCGAAAAGTGGATCAAGGTGCAGGGCGACGAGTTCCAGCGCCTCGGCGTCGTCGGCGATTTCGACAACCCCTACACCACCATGGCCTATCACGCGGAAGCGCGCATCGCCGGCGAACTGCTGAAATTCGCGGCGACCGACCAGCTTTACCGTGGCTCCAAGCCGGTGATGTGGTCGGTGGTCGAGCGCACCGCGCTGGCCGAAGCCGAGATCGAGTATCAGGACTACGAAAGCGACGCGATCTGGGTGAAGTTCCCGGTGAACGACGCGACCAGCGCGTTTGCTGGCAGCCATGTGGTCATCTGGACGACCACGCCCTGGACGATCCCCGGCAACCGCGCCGTCGCTTATTCGCCACGCGTCGCCTACGGGCTGTACGAGATAACCGCAGCTGAGAACGACTTCGGCCCGCAGCCGGGCGAGAAGCTGATCTTTGCCGACGCGCTTGCGGAAGAATCGTCCGCAAAGGCGAAGGTTGTTATGAAGCGCCTCCGCGATATCTCGGCGGAGCAGCTTGCCGGCCTGACGCTTTCGCACCCGCTGCATGGCCTCGGCGGTGGCTATGAATTCCCCGTTCCGCTTGTCGCCGGCGACCATGTCACCGACGATGCCGGCACCGGTTTCGTGCACACCGCGCCCAGCCACGGCCGCGAGGACTTCGAGGCCTGGGTGGATGCCGCGCCGGAACTGCGCAAGCGTGGCATCGACACGGCGATCCCGTTCCCGGTCGACGATGCCGGCTTCTATACCAAGGACGCGCCGGGCTTCGGGCCGGACCGCGAGGGCGGCGCCGCGCGCGTCATCGACGACAACGGCAAGAAGGGCGACGCCAACAAGGCCGTCATCGAGGCGCTGATCGCCGTCAACGCGCTGTTCGCGCGCGGCCGGCTGAAGCACCAGTATCCGCATTCGTGGCGTTCGAAGAAGCCGATCATCTTCCGCAACACGCCGCAGTGGTTCGTCTATATGGACAAGGAACTGGCCGACGGCACCACGCTGCGCGGCCGCGCGCTGAATGCCATCGACGCCACGCGTTTCGTGCCGGCCGCCGGCCAGACGCGCCTGCGCTCGATGATCGAGGAGCGCCCCGACTGGGTGCTGTCGCGCCAGCGCGCCTGGGGCGTGCCGATCGCCGTCTTCGCCGACGAGGACGGCAATGTGCTGAAGGACGATGCGGTCAACGCCCGCATCCTTGAGGCTTTCGAGAAGGAAGGGGCGGACGCTTGGTTCGCCGAGGGCGCGCGCGAGCGCTTCCTGGGTGCTAAGGCCAACGAACCGTGGAAGCAGGTCACCGACATTCTCGATGTCTGGTTCGATTCCGGCTCCACCCACACCTTTACGCTCGAAGACCGTCCCGACCTCAAATGGCCGGCCGACGTCTATCTGGAAGGTTCGGACCAGCACCGCGGCTGGTTCCACTCCTCGCTTTTGGAAAGCTGCGGCACCAGGGGCAGGGCGCCTTACGACACCGTCGTCACCCATGGTTTCACCATGGACGAGGAAGGCCGCAAGATGTCGAAGTCGCTCGGCAACACGGTGGTGCCGCAGGACGTCATCAAGCAGTCGGGCGCCGATATCCTGCGGCTCTGGGTGGCGACGACCGACTATTGGGAAGACCAGCGGCTCGGCAAAACCATCCTGCAGACCAACATCGACGCCTATCGCAAGCTGCGCAACACCATCCGCTGGATGCTGGGCACGCTGGCGCATGACGACGGCGCCGAAGTGGCGCTTGCCGAAATGCCCGAGCTGGAGCGGCTGATGCTGCACCGGCTGGCGGAACTGGACGAGGTGGTGCGTTCCGGCTTCGATGCCTTCGAGTTCAAGCGCATCACGCGAACCTTGCTCGATTTCATGGTCGTCGAATTGTCGGCCTTCTATTTCGACATCCGCAAGGACGCGCTCTATTGCGACGCGCCGTCGAGCGTGAAGCGCAAGGCCTCGGTCAAGGTGGTGCGCCATCTGTTCGACTGCCTGGTGAAATGGCTGGCGCCGCTTCTGCCCTTCACCACGGAAGAGGCGTGGCTGGATCGTAACCCGAAGGCCGAATCGCTGCATCTGGAACAGATGCCGGCGGTGCCCGCCGAATGGCGCGACGATGCGTTGGCCGAAAAATGGCGCAAGATCCGCCAGGTGCGCAGCGTCGTCACCGGCGCGCTGGAACTGGAGCGCGCCAAGAAGACCATCGGCTCTTCCCTCGAGGCGGTGCCGGTCGTCTATCTGAACGACGCCGGACTGGAAGCCGCACTCTCCGGAAACGATCTGGCCGAGATCAGCATCACGTCCGATCTCGTTATCTCGCACGCTGCCGCCCCCGCCGACGCCTTTGCGTTGCGCGAGGTTCCGGGCGTTGCCGTGGTTGTCGGCAAGGCCGAGGACCGTGGTCTGGTCAAGTGCGCGCGCTCCTGGCGCTACACCGCCGATGTCGGCTCGGACGCCGCTTTCCCGGGCGTTTCGGCGCGCGATGCGGCCGCTCTTCACGAGCTGAAGGCACTCGGCCGGCTCTGATTGCCGGCTGGGTACGATGCCGGTGGCTTGTTGGCCGCCGGCGTTGCCCTTAACGGACCGTTGAGGTAAAGACGCGAAATTCCGGTGACAAGAAAGACAAACTATCGCCGGATTCCCGTCGGATGAGCGCATGGGTTCATTGCCGGGCCATCGGGGCTGGCCAGAGGTCGAGAGTGAAATATTTCAGCATGACCGAAAGACGCTGCGCACGCGCGCTGGTTCTCGTGCCGCTCATGGCGTCAGGTCTGGCGCTTGCCGGTTGCGTCGGATCGCCCACCTACGGCACCGACAAGCCCGCCGACCAACAATTGCTTGGCGACCTTTCCAACGCCATTTCGCTGCGTCCGCCGAAGAAGGACGCCATCGACTACAAGCCGCGCGCCGTGCTGGTGAAGCCGAAGGCCGGCACCAAGGAGGCGCTGCCCGCGCCGCAGGATTCGATCACCCAGACCGCTGGCGGCGAATGGCCGGAATCGCCGGAGCAGCGCCGTGCGCGCCTGCGCGCCGAAGCGACCGCCAACGAGAACAACCCCAACTACCAGACCCAGATCGTCGGCGACGACGTGCAGTCCGATCCGGCAGCCGTCCGGAAGGCGATGGCCGAATCGGGCTCCAGCCACCCACCGGCTCCCGATACCGGCCAGGCCGTATCCAAGCGCGCCGAGGTGGCACGCCGCATCGCCGCCAGCGAGAAGGGCACGCCGACCTCCAGAAAATTCCTGACCGATCCGCCGACGGCCTATCGCACCGCCGCCGACACCGCGCCGCAGAACGATGTCGGCGAGGACGAATACAAGAAGGAACGGCGCCTGAAGAAGGAAGCCCTGGCCAAGAGCGGCAAGTCGGGCTGGTTCGACTGGTGGAATTGACCGGCTGCTGACGAGCGTCAGCGGCGATCCTTGAAAAAATCCTTGAGAATGGCGGCGGCCTCGGTCTCCGCGATGCCGGCATAGATGTCCGGCGCATGGTGGCAGGTCGGGGTGGCGAAGAAGCGTGCCCCGTTGACGACCGCGCCGCCCTTTTCGTCGGCCGCCCCGAAATAGAGGCGCCGCAGCCGGGCGAAGGAAATCGCACCCGCGCACATCGCGCACGGTTCCAGCGTCACATAGAGGTCGTGCCCGGTCAGCCGTTCGCTGCCCAGTTTGCCGCAGGCCTCGCGGATCGCCAGCATTTCGGCATGGGCCGTCGGGTCGTTCAATTCGCGCGTGCGGTTGCCGGCCGAAGCGACGATTTCGGCGCCGCGCACGATCACCGCGCCGACCGGCACTTCGCCCCGCGCCGCGGCAGCTTCCGCCTCCTTGAGCGCGGCGGCCATGAAATCCGGTCGTTTCAAGCTGTTTCTGTCCCGAATAAGCCCTCGCCACCCGGTGGCGATCCTGTTATCTAGCGCACGACTTCGAAAACCGGTATCGGTTTTCGAACCGGATCACGCGCACAACAGAAGTGTTACAGCGTCTTGAGGCGTCCTTTCCGACGTCCGGCGCCGTGGCCGCGCCAGAGCATGACCTTGCCCGAAAAGTTGCAGACTTTTCGGGCAAGGTCATGCGACAAAATAGGAAGATAGAGCGGAAGGCCGATGGCATTCCGTTCGGGTGAGCAAGGTAATATGGACGACAGAGACAACAAGCCGCCGCGTTCGCGTGGCCCCAAAACGGGCGGACCGCGCGGCCGCGATGCCGGCGCAGGCAAGGGCGGCAAGCCCGGCTTCGGTAAGAAGCCGTTCGCCAAGCGTTTCGACGGCGACAAGCCGGCCGGCGACCGGCCCCGCGGCGATTTCAAGCCCGGCGGCGGCAAGCCCTGGCAGAAGCGCGAGGATGGCGGCAAGCGGCCTTATGAAAAGAGCGCGCGCGGCGAGGGCAAGCCCTTCGTCAAGCGCGACGGACCGCGCAAGCCCTATACGCCGCGCCAGGATAGTGCTGCCGACGGCGAGCGGCCGAGACGCGACTTCGGCGATCGTCCCCGCACACCCCGCCCGGAAGGCGAATTCCGGCAGGAGCGCAAGCCTTACGAGAAGCGGGAAGGCGGCGGCTCCTTCGGCAAGCGGCCCTACGAAAAGGGTGCACGCACCGAAGGCAAGCCCTTCGTCAAGCGCGACGGGCCGCGCAAGCCCTATACGCCGCGCGAGGATCGCGCAGCCGACGGCGAGCGGCCGAAGCGCGATTTTGGCGGCGACCGTCCGCGCGGCCCGCGGCCCGAAGGCGGCTTCCGCCCGGACCGCAAACCTTATGAGAAGCGGGACGACGCGGGCAGCCAGCGCCCCGGCCGCTACGAGCGCGGCGAACGCAGCGAACGGCGCTTCGACAGCGGTGAACGTCGTTTCGAGCGCCCGAAGCGCGAATTCGATGGCGAACGCAAGCCGTTCCGTCCGCGCGAGGATGGCGAGCGCAAGCCGTTCCAGAAACGCGAAGGCGGCGCACCGAAGCCTTTCGGCGACAAGGGTCCGCGCCGCGAGGGCGGTTTCCGCCCGCAGGCTTCGGAAGAAGCCATGGAGACAGGCGAGCGTATCGCCAAGCGCCTGGCCCGCGCCGGCATCGCCTCGCGCCGTGACGCCGAGGAGCTGATCGCCGCCGGTCGCGTCAAGGTCAATGGCAAGGTGCTTCCATCGCCAGCCTTCAACGTCTTGCCAACCGACGTCATCCATCTCGACGACACCGAAATCCCGGCGATCGAGCGGACACGCCTGTTCCTGTTCCACAAGCCGGCCGGCCTGGTGACCACCAACCGCGACCCCGAGGGCCGCAAGACGGTGTTCGACGTGCTGCCGGCCGAACTGCCGCGCCTGATGACGGTCGGGCGGCTGGACATCAACACCGAAGGCCTGCTCCTGCTCACCAATGATGGCGGGCTGTCGCGCGTGCTGGAACTGCCGGCCACCGGCTGGTTGCGGCGCTATCGCGTCCGCGTCCACGGCAAGGTCGAGGAACAGGCGCTGGCCGACCTCAGGGACGGCATCGCCGTCGACGGCATCTTCTACGGCGCCATCGAGGCATCGCTGGAGCGCACGCAAGGCAGCAATGCCTGGCTGGTCATCGGCCTGCGCGAAGGCAAGAACCGCGAGGTGAAGAACATTCTCGGTGCGCTCGGGCTCGAAGTGACGCGGCTGATCCGCATCTCCTACGGTCCGTTCCAGCTCGGCGAATTGCCGGAAGGCCATGTTCTGGAGATCAAGGGCCGCACGCTGCGCGAGCAGCTCGGCGAAACGCTGATCGAGGAATCGGGCGCCAATTTCGAGGCTGACATCGCCACGCCCTTCTCCAACAAGCCGGTGCGGCGCACCGAGCCGCGCGTGGAAGACAGGCCGCGTCTGCCGCCCCAGCGCGAGGGTGATCATCGCCCGATCGGCGAGGGCGGCCTGATCAAGGCGCGCAAGCGGCGCGAGGGCAGCCGCGACGAGGCGCTCGGCAAGCTTTCGACCCGGCCGGAGCGCGGCGGGTTCAGCAAGCCTGGCGGTTCCGGCAAACCAGGTGGCTTTGGCAAACCAGGCGGCTTTGGCGAACGCGGTCCCCGCAAGGGCGAGCGCGAACAGCGGCCGATCGAGCCGCCGGGTCAGCGCCGGGCCAATGTCTGGATGGCGCCGGGCGCGCGGCCGCAGGGCGCCAAGATCGAGCGGCCGGAACGTTCCGGCACCGGTGGCGATCGCCCGCGCGGCCGTCCTAGCGAAGGCAAGGGCGGCGCGCCGCGCGGCAAGGGACCGGGCAAAGGCCCGAGGCAGCGCTGATGCGGATCGTCGGGGGCGAATTTCGCGGCAGGCCGTTGGCCACGCCGCGCGATCACTCCATCCGCCCGACCACCGACCGCACGCGCGAGGCCGTCTTCAACGTGCTCGCGCATCGTTTTCCCGACAGGCTGGAAGGCGTGCGCGTGCTCGACCTCTTCGCCGGCACCGGCGCGCTCGGCCTGGAAGCGCTGTCGCGCGGCGCCTCCTACGCCGTCTTCATCGAGGAATCGGCCGAGGGACGCGGCCTGATCCGCTCCAATGTCGAAGCCTACGGCCTCACCGGCCGCACCAAGATATTCCGCCGTGACGCCACCCAGCTTGGCGAGGCCGGCACGATCGCGCCATTTACCCTGCTGTTTGCCGATCCGCCCTATGGCAAGGGCCTTGGCGAGCGGGCGCTTCAGTCGGCGCGGGCCGGCGGCTGGCTGGCGCCCGGCGCGCTCTGCGTGGTCGAGGAGACCGCCTCCGTCCCGTTCCAGCCAGGACCGGGTTTTTCGGTCGTCGATGAGCGCAACTATGGCGAAACCGTCATCCGTTTCATCGAGACGGCCTGACTTCGGCCTTGTTTTGCGGCAAGACGGGCTGAAACGCGTATTCGGGCAAACGGCAAGACAGGTGGTGCTGCATTGAGGCGGAACGGGTCGATGAAAGCACTTGGAAACTGGCCGCGCCGCGCGCTTTTGGCCGCATCCTTCACCGTCCTTCTTGCCATGCCGACGTTTGCCGAACAGGCACCTGTGCCGACGTCCCCGGTTTCCGAGTTCACGCTTGGCAATGGCATGCAGGTCGTGGTCGTTCCCGACCACCGCTCGCCGATCGTCACCCATATGGTCTGGTACAAGGTCGGCAGCGCCGATGAGCCGCCCGGCAAATCCGGCATCGCCCATTTCTTCGAACACCTGATGTTCAAGGCGACCGGCAATCATGCCGCCGGCGAACTCGACAAGGCGGTGGCCGATATCGGCGGCAACGACAACGCCTTCACCTCCTACGACTATACAGCTTTCCACGAGACCGTGCCGCCGCAGGCGCTCAGTCAGATGATGGCCTTCGAGGCCGACCGCATGCGCAATCTGGTGCTGAGCGACGAGGTCGTCGCCACCGAGCGCGACGTGGTGCTGGAAGAGCGCCGCATGCGCATCGACAACGACCCGCAGGCCCAGCTTGACGAAGCCGTGCTGGCCACCCTGTTCATGAACCAGCCTTACCGTATCCCGGTCATTGGCTGGATGCAGGAGATGCAGCAGCTCAACCGCGTAGATGCCAAGGCCTTCTACGACCGCTATTACGCGCCCAACAACGCCGTCCTGATCGTCGCCGGCGACGTCGAGGCCGAGGCGGTGCGCAAGCTGGCCGAGGAGAGTTTCGGCAAGATCCCGCGCGGTCCCGATCTGCCGCCGCGCATTCGCCCGAAGGAACCGCAGAAAACCACGCGGCGAACGGTGACGTTGAGCGACGCCCGCGTCAGCGTGCCGAGCTTCTCCATGCAGTGGGTGGTGCCGTCCTACAACACCGCCAAGCCCGGCGAGGCGGAGGCGATCGACCTGCTTGGCGAGATTCTCGGCGGCGGCACGCGCAGCCGGCTCTATCAGGAGCTGATCGTCAAGAAGGGCATCGCCGCCAGCGTCAATGCCGGCTTCCAGGGCCGGGCGCTCGACGATTCGGTCTTCGCCGTCTACGCCACGCCGCGCGGCGAGGCCAAGCTCGCCGACGTCGAAGCCGCTGTCGGCGCCGAGATCGAGCGGATCGCCCGCGATGGCATCAGCGCTGAGGAACTGGACCGGGCAAAAGCGCGGTATGTGCGCTCGATGATCTTCGCGCGCGATCGTCAGGATTCGATGGCCAACATCTACGGCAGCACGCTGACCACCGGCGGCACGGTTACCGACATCAACGAATGGCCGGACCGCGTCCGCAAGGTCACCGCCGAGGAAGTGAAGGCAGCCGCGGCGCGCTATCTCGTGCTCGACCGGGTGGTGACGGGTTATCTGTTGCCGAAGACGCAGGCGGAGAACTGAGCGATGCCGGCCATGAGAATTTTGCAGCAATCGTCGCACCCCGCCATTTCCGGCCTCGCGGGCGACCGCGCGTTGTCGATCAAAACCACCCCGGTCCGCGCCGCCGTCCTGACCCTGCTGCTCGGCCTGGTCTTCCTGGTTCTTCCGGTGTTCACGGCGTCCGCCATGACCATCCAGGAGGTGAAGTCCGAAAAGGGCATCACCGCGTGGCTGGTCGAAGACTACACCGTGCCCATCGTCTCACTGCGTTTCGCCTTCCAGGGCGGCTCCAGCCAGGACCCCGCCGGCAAGGAGGGCACCGCCAATCTGATGTCTGGCCTGTTCGACGAGGGCGCGGGCGATCTCGACAGCGACACCTTCCAGACCCGCCTCGACACGGCCGGCGCCGAAATGCGTTTCGAGGCGACCCGCGACGGCGTCTACGGGTCGATGCGCTTGCTGGCCGAAAAGCGCGACGATGCGCTGGGCCTGCTCAAGTTGGCGATCACCAGTCCGCGCTTCGACGCTGCGCCGATCGAGCGCATCCGCGCGCAGGTCCTCTCCGGCCTGCTCGCCGGCGAGCGCGACCCGGAAACCATTGCCCAGACCAAGTGGCGCCGCTCCATCTATGGCAGCCATCCTTACGCCAATGCCGACGACGGCACCAAGGAAACGGTGCCGGCCATCACCGCCGACGATCTGCGCGCCTTCCACAAGGCGACCTTCGCGCGCGACGGCCTGCGTGTCGCGGTCGTCGGCGCGATCGATGCCGAAACGCTGAAGCGCAAGCTGGACGAGTTGTTCGGCGACCTGCCTGAAAAGCAGGCGCTGAAACCGGTGGCCGACGTCGATCTCAAATTCGGGCAGAAGGTGGAGGTCAATTACGACCTGCCGCAGACATCGCTGCAACTGGCCTTCCCGGGCGTGCGCCGCGACGCGCCGGATTTTTATGCCGCGGCCGTCATGAACGACATGCTCGGCGGCTCGGCATACACTTCGCGCCTCTATCAGGAAGTGCGCGAAAAGCGCGGCCTGGCCTATGGCGTGTCGTCGTCGCTGGTCAACCGGCGCTACGCCGCCTTGCTCACGGTCGGTACCGCGACGCGCTCCGACCGCGCCGCCGAGACGCTTGGCGTCGTGCGCGACGTCATCCGGCGCATGGCGACGGAAGGGCCGACCGAGCAGGAACTGGCGGCGACCAAAAAATACCTGATCGGCGCCTATGCCATCAACAATCTCGACTCTTCCGACGCAATCGCCAACACTCTGGTCGAACTGCAGGTCGGCGAGCTGGGCATCGACTACATCCAGCGCCGTGCGTCCTATATCAACGCCGTGACACTGGACGAGGTGAAGGCCGTGGCCAGGAAGTTGCTCTCCGTCGAACCTTCCGTGCTGATTGTCGGCCCGCCGCTGGCCGGGGACGGCAAGGGTTGAGCCCGACCTTCGGCATCGCCTTTGGCGGCGGCGGCGCGCGCGGCCTCGCGCACATCCACGTCGTCGAGGCGCTTGACGAACTGGGCATCAAGCCGGTGGCTTTGGCCGGCTCGTCGATCGGCTCGCTGATCGGGGCCGGTGTTGCCTCCGGCATGAGCGGCCGCGACATCCACGCCTATGCGCGCTCCATCCTCGGCACCCGCGCCCAGGTGGCCAGCCGCATGTGGCGTGCCCGGCCGGGCACTTTTGCCGAAGCCATGGAGGGCGGCCTGCGTGTCGGCCAGTTCAATGTCGAGCGCATCCTCAAAGCCTTCCTGCCGGAGATCGTGCCGGCCAGCTTCGAGGAGTTGAAAATCCCGCTGAAGGTCACGGCGACCGACTATTTCGGCCACAAGCTCGCGGTCTTCGACGCAGGCGACCTGCATTCGGCGCTGGCCGCGTCGGCGGCGATCCCGGCGGTATTCCGGCCGGTGGTGCGCGACGGCGTCACCCTGATCGACGGCGGCATCTACAACCCGGTGCCCTTCGACCTGATCGCCAACGAGGCCGACATCACCATCGCCGTCGACGTCGTTGGCGGTCCCGAGACCGGCAGCCGCAAGCGGCCGACCTCGATCGACTTGATGTTCGGTGCCACCCAGCTGATGATGCAGTCCATCATCGCCAACAAGCTGACGCAGGGCCGTCCCGACATCCTCATCCGTCCGCCGGTCTCGCGTTTTCGCGTGCTCGACTTCATGAAGATCGACGCCGTGATGGCCGAGACGGTGGCGGTGAAGGACGAGGTCAAGCGCGCCGTCGAGGCCGCGCTTGAGGCGCGGCGGGTCAAACTCCTGCGATAATTCGGGTTGAGAAGCGGGGTCGTGACCTCGTTCTCCACCGTTCCGGCATGGATTCCCGACACTCTCCGGTCGCTTCGCTCCCTCACGAGGTCGGGAATGACGGACTGGATTTGCGGTCTGCGCCAACTGTCAAAGTGGACGTTACCATGCTCCTCGCGGGGCGGACCGTGGCCCACCGCAACCCAGGTGGGTTTCCACTGTCGGAGCAAGCGCTGGAGACTAGCGAAGACGGAAAGGAAACTCCGTCATTCCCGACCTCGTGAGGGAGCGAAGCGACTGGAGAGTGTCGGGAATCCATGCCGGAACGTGGACGAAGGTAACGCGGTTCAATCCCGAAGAAGTGCCCGTATCGCGCCCATCAATGCGCGAACACCTGTTCCAGCGAACGAAATCCCTTGAACTCCAGCGCGTTGCCGGACGGGTCGCGGATGAACAGCGTTGCCTGTTCGCCGGGCTGGCCCTTGAAGCGCACCATCGGCCGCTCCAGCCAGTCGATGTCCTGGCGCGCTTCCAGCCGGGCGGCGAGCTTTTCCCACTCGTCCATCAAAAGCACCGCGCCGAAATGCGGGATCGGCACGGCAATTCCGTCGACGGCGCCGTCGCGTTGGGCAGCGGCCGCGTTGGGCCGCAGATGCGCCGACATCTGGTGGCCGTAGAGGTCGAAATCGACCCAGCTGTCGGACGAGCGGCCGATGCGGCAGCCCAGCACCTCGCCATAGAAGGCACGCGTCTCGTCGAGGTCGCGCACGGGGAAGGCGAGGTGGAAGGGTGTCATGACGGGCCTTTCGTCGTTCGAAGTCGGGTTTGCGGACACAACCGCACTACTCGCGAGAGTGCCGCAAACATCGACCTCTTGGCAATTTCGAAAACGCTCGAAACGCCGGTGCCACCTAGGTTCAGGACGGGGCTGCGGCCTGGCGTACTTCTGGCCTGGCCAATGGTCCGAAAAAGCCGATGATGCGTGTTATGCGCGTCTGGTCGGCGTTGAGGAACGCAATGTCCAGGCCCTCGGGAAAGGACGAACCGTCCGCAAGCACGAATGTCCAGGCGAAGCGCGCAATGCCGTGGTGAACGTCCACGTCGCTCGTTCGAGCAATGCGGGCACCGGGATATCGCGCCTGGATACCCTTGATGTGGGCTAGCAACGCTTCCGCGCCGTCCGCATGGGCGGTGGGGTCCGTATAGGTCGCGCCATCGCCCCACACCGACAACAGCAAGGCCCGTCGCCGTTCCGCATCCTGGTCCGACCAGGATGCGCAATATGTGTCGATCAGCTGTGTCAGGGACATTCTATTTGCCGGCCCTTCCCATAAATTGCGACAGCGCCGCGAAATCGTCGTGCAGATGGCCGGCGGCGATCGCTTGCTGAAAGATTCCATCATAGCCGTCGACCACCGTGCGGTCGATCTTGCTCACGTCCATCAGTTCGACGAGGTGCTGGAATGCGCTGTAATGCGGCGAGATCGACGACAGCGTCTCGTCGTCCGCCGCGAACCGTTCCGCTTCGGTGCGTTTGATCAGGTCCGTCACCAGCCCCTCGATTACCGGGGCGGTCGCGGTCCATTGCTTGGCCAGTTCGCCAAGCTCGATCTTTTCGGCCTTGCTCACGGCAATGGAATGGAGCGCGCCGAATAAGGCTCCCCACATCAGCGCAAGCAGGGCGCTGTCCAGCGCATTGGCCCGCCCCAGATCCTCGCCGACATGCTGAACATTGCCGCCCAGCGCCGCGAACATGTCCGTGCCCGCGTCGAAAGCCTGTTTTGATCCCGAAACCAGGATCGTGCCGTGCTCGGTACCGATGTAGTCCGGCGTCGCCATGATCGCGCCGTCGAGATAGGTGACGCCGTGGCGCGCGGCCCATTCCCCGGCCTCGCGCGCGCCATGCGGCGTGCCCGATGCGAGTTCCACGATCACCTTGCCGCGAAGAGCGGCGAGGTCGTCGCCATGCAGCAGCGCCGCCGTTGCCGCATAGTCGGTCAGGTTGGCGATAACGATATCCGCGGCCTCGATTGCCTCCCGCACCGATGGCGCCACGATGGCGCCGACTGCAGCCAGCGGCGCGGTCTTTTCGATCGTTCTGTTCCACACAGTTGTCCGGTGCCCCGCCGTCAAAAGCGCGCGGGCGAGCGCCGATCCCATCCGTCCGGTTCCCAAAACAGTGATTGCAGGCTTCATTGCGACACTCCATATCGGCTGAACACACGGCTTGCTTGCCGTGAGCCGGGAGCTAAGACGCCGAAGGGGCGGGGCCAATACGCACGCAAACGTAAGTGGTTACCTCACGGTAAGGGAAATGGGCCGGTAAGGAGAACGGGATGAACAAGCCTATGGAAAACGGCTTTTCGGTCGCGATGAAACTGGTCGCGGGCAAGTGGAAGATCGATATCCTGTGCGCGCTTTCCGGCGCGCCGCGTAGGTTCGGCCGGCTCAGGCACTCCATTCCCGACATCAGCGAAAAGATGCTGGCGCAGCAATTGCGCGAGATGGAGACCGACGGGTTGGTGAAAAGGCAGGCCTATCCCGGATTGCCGGCCAAGGTTGTCTATTCGCTGACGGAAGCAGGTGCAGCACTCTGCGCCGGGGCAGAAGGGCTGTGCCGGTGGAGCGAACGGTTCCAGGTCCGCGCCGAGGCTTGAGAGATATTCCTTCTCCGGCAAGGGGAGAAGGCAACACCAGACTGCGGCGGATTGGCTTTCAGCCATTGCATAGGCTGGTTGAGGACAATAGATGGAGCGGCGACCCGCGTTCAAACACGCGCCCCGCTATCAGCAGGACAGCAGACATGGCCGACACGCTCGACACGACAAGACTGACCGATCGCGTTGCCGCGCTGGTCGATGCCGCTAAAAAGGCCGGCGCCGACGCCGCCGACGCGGTTGTGGTGCGCGGCCGCTCGACCAGCGTGTCGGTGCGCCTCGGCAAGGTGGAGAACACCAACGCGTCGGAGAGCGAGGATGTCTCGCTGCGCGTCTTCATCGGCAATCGTGTCGCCAGCGTTTCGGCGACCGCCGCCTCCGAACCGAAGATGCTGGCAGAACGTGCCGTGGCCATGGCGAAAGTCTCGCCGGAAGATCCCTATCAGGGCCTCGCCGACCCGGCGCTGCTGGCCAGCGGCGCCAACGATCTCGACCTGTTCGACGCAACCGAAGTTTCCGCCGACCGTCTGCGCGAGGATGCGCTTGCGGCGGAAGAGGCCGCGCTTGCCGTCAAGGGTGTGACCAATTCCGGCGGCGCCGGCGCAGGCGCCGGCATGGGCGGCCTGGTACTCGCCACCTCGCACGGCTTCCTAGGCCAGTATGTCGGCACCCGCTTCTCGCTCTCGGCCAGCGTCATCGCCGGCGAGGGCACCGGCATGGAGCGTGACTACGACTATTCCTCGCGCCTGCATTTCGCCGACCTCGACGGGCCGGAAACAATCGGCCGCAGCGCCGGCGAACGTGCGGTGAAGCGTTTGGGCGCACGCAAGATGCCGACCGGCACGGTCGACGTCATCTTCGATCCGCGTGTCGCGCGCGGCATTGCCGGCCATCTTGCCGGTGCCATCAACGGTGCCTCGGTTGCGCGGAAGACGTCGTTCCTGCGCGACATGATGGGCAAGCAGGTGGCTTCCGCCGCCATCACCGTCACCGATGAGCCGCTGCGCCGGCGCGGGCAGGCGTCCCGGCCGTTCGACGGCGAAGGCGTTGGCGCCAGCAAGCTCTTGATGATCGAGAAGGGCGTGCTCAATCACTGGTTCCTGTCGACTTCGGCGGCGCGCGAACTCGGCCTCACCACCAATGGGCGCGGCGCGCGCGGCGGCTCGCAGGTGTCGCCATCCTCCACCAATCTCGCCATCGAGCCCGGCGAACGGTCGCCAGAAGAGTTGATAGGTTCGCTGAAGAGCGGCTTCTACGTCACCGAAGTGTTCGGCCAGGGCGTCAACATGATCACCGGCGAATACAGCCGCGGCGCTTCCGGTTTCTGGATCGAGAACGGCGAACTGACCTTCCCCGTCTCCGAGGTGACGATCGCCTCGAACCTGAAGACCATGTTCCTCGGCCTGGTCCCCGCCAACGATCTCGACCGCGACTATGGCACCGCGGCGCCGACGCTTTTGATCGAAGGGATGACCCTTGCCGGAAGTTGACGCAGCCACGGATGCGGGCGGATCGGCCGGGTTCGACGAAGACCTGGCCCTGCTGCGCGCCGCCGCGCGCGAGGCGGGCGCCATTGCCCTGCGCTATTTCGGCAAGAACCCGGAAGTCTGGATGAAGGGCGGCACTTCGCCGGTCAGCGAGGCCGACTACGCCGCCGACGCCTATCTGCGCGAGACATTGATGGCGGCGCGGCCCGATTATGGCTGGCTGTCCGAGGAGACGGCCGACGGCCCCGAGAGGCTGAAGGCACGCCGCGTCTTCGTTGTCGATCCCATCGACGGCACGCGCGGCTTCCTCGATGGCCAGAAGAGCTGGTGTGTCAGCGTCGCGGTGGTCGAACAGGGCAGGGCGATTGCTGGCGTGCTCGAATGTCCGGCGGCGCACGAGACCTATTGGGCGGTGCCCGGTGGCGGCGCGTTCCTGAACGGAGCCCCGATCCGCGCGCGCGAAACGCCGCCCATCGCCGAAATGGCCGGACCGAAGCCGATGCTCGATCTGGTGCCGCAGGCCTGGCAGGGCCGCATGCACCGCGCGGCCTACATCCCCTCGCTGGCCTACCGCCTTGCGATGATCGCCGCCGGCAGGCTGGACGCCACCTTCGTCAAGCCGAACGCGCATGACTGGGACATCGCCGCCGCCGAACTCATCCTGCGCGAGGCGGGTGGCCGGTTGATCGACAGCCACGGGCAGACGCCTGCCTTCGGCAAGGAAAAGGTCAGCCACGGCGCCTTGGCCGCCGGCAGCGGCGAACTCCTGGCCATGATGGCCGTCGTCATCGGCAGCCAGCACGGCTAACGGCGTATCAAAGGTTTCAAAATAGGCGGCTTTGGTCTAGACCAAGCACCAAATCACGCGATGTGAAGGACGGACATGACCGGGGAAGACGGAAAGAAGCAGCTTTTGCACCTGGTGTTCGGCGGCGAATTGAAGAGCGTCGGCAGCACTGAGTTCCGCAATCTCGACGCGCTGGACATTGTCGGCGTTTATCCCGACTACCAGTCGGCTCTGACGGCCTGGAAGTCCAAGGCCCAGGGCAGCGTTGACAATGCGCATATGCGCTATTTCGTCGTGCATCTGCACCGCCTGCTCGATCCGGAAGGCAAGGCCGGCGCGTGACGATGGAAGAACGAGTGGCGAAACCGCGGGCCGACGAGCCGGCGGCCGGCAGGCAACGCAGCGGCAGCGCGTTGAAGCCGCTGTGGAAGAAGGTGCGTGAGCCGCTGGCGCAGTCGCGTTTCGTCAAGAGCCTGATCGTCAGCCTGTTCACGCTCACCATGCGGTTCATTCGCCTGACCAATCCCCGGGTTGCCGCTTCGGCGACCTTCGGCGACAGGGAATTTGAGGGCATCGAGCCGGGCATCATCGCGCTCTGGCACGGCCAGCACATCCTGATGCCCGCCTTCTACCCTTCCAAGCGCGGTCTCGTCGCCATGGTGTCGCGCAGCGCCGACGCCGAGATCAACGCGCAGGTGATCGAGCGTTTCGGTATCGAGACCGTACGCGGTTCCGGCGGCCGCGCCGATGCGCGCCACATCGACAAGGGCGGTGCCAAGGCACTGATCGCACTGAAGAAATCCCTCATGGCAGGCAAGAATGTCTGCATGATCGCCGATATCCCGCATGGCACGCCGCGTGACGCGGGTCTCGGCGTCATCCTTCTGGCCAAGCTTTCGGGCCGTCCCATCGTGCCGGCGGCGCTCGCCACCAGCCGCCGCAAGGTGCTGGAAAAGAGCTGGGACAAGACGACGATCAATCTGCCTTTCGGTCGTTCGGCAATCGCCGCCGGCGAACCGATCTTCGTGGCGTCGGATGCCAACGAGGAGGAGATGGAGCGCGTGCGTCTCCAGCTCACCGAGGCGCTGAACCTCACCACGGCGAAGGCCTACAGCCTGGTGGACCAGCCACGATGAGCGAGCGGCTGGCCCGCATGATGCTGTCCATGTATCGGGTCGCCGGTTCGGCGGCCTATCCGCTGGCTGGCCCCTATGTCGCCTGGCGTGCCTCCAAGGGTAAGGAAGACCGCACCCGCAGCCGCGAGCGCTACGGCATCGCCAGCCAGGAGCGGCCGGACGGGCCGCTGATCTGGGTGCATGCCGCCAGCGTCGGCGAAACCAATGCCGTCGTGCCCCTGGTCCGCTGCATCCTCGAATATGGCGTCACCGTCGTGCTCACCACCGGCACGGTCACCTCGGCCAAGCTGGTCGCGGAACGGCTTGGCGACCACGTCATCCACCAATATGTGCCGCTCGACCTGAAGCCGGCGGTCAGCCGCTTCCTCAATCACTGGCATCCCGATCTCGCCATCATCGCCGAATCGGAAATCTGGCCGAACACCATCCTGGAACTCGGCGCGCGCAGCGTGCCGCAGGTTCTGGTCAATGGCCGCATGTCCGACCGTTCCTTCGCCTCCTGGAAGAAACGGTCCAACATCGCCGAGGCTTTGTTCGAGAATCTCGCCCATGTGGTGGCGCAGTCCGAGGTCGACGGAGAGCGTTTCCGGGTGCTCGGCGCCCGTCCGGTCACTGTATCCGGCAATCTCAAGGTGGACACGCCGCCGCCGCCGGTCGACGAGACCGAACTTCTCACGCTGCGCCGGCAGATCGGCCAGCGGCCGACCTGGGCCGCCATCTCGACCCATGACGGCGAGGAGGCGATTGCCGCCGAGGTGCACAAGACGCTGCAGGCCCGCCATGCCGGACTGTTCACCGTCGTGGTGCCACGCCATCCCGAGCGCGCCGACCTCCTTGTCAATGAAATCGAGGCCATGGGCCTCAAGGTGGCGCGGCGTTCGATCGGCGACCAGATCACGCCGGACACCGACATCCTGCTTGGCGACACGATCGGCGAGATGGGACTTTACCTGCGCTTGACCGAGATCGCCTTCGTCGGCCGTTCGCTGACCGCCGAGGGCGGCCAGAACCCGCTCGAGCCGGCGATGCTGGACACCGCCGTTCTTGCCGGCCGCAATGTGCAGAACTTCCGCGAATCCTATCAACGCCTGCTCGATGCCGGCGGCGCCAAGCTGGTGCGGGACCGCTCGATGCTGGCCGGCGCGGTGAATTTCCTGCTCACCAACGAACCGGCGCGCCGCCAGATGATGGCTGCTGGCGCCACCACCGTCGACGAGATGCGCGGTGCGCTCGCCCGCACGCTCAAGGCGCTTGAGCCCTATATCCAGCCGCTTGTGGTCAAGGCTCGCCTGAGGGCGGCGGGAGGCCGCTGAGATGGCGAGCGAAGCGCCGCCCTTCTGGTGGGAAAAACCGGACTGGCGCGCTTATGCGCTCTCACCGCTCTCCTGGGCCTACGGGCAGATCGCCGCCCGGCGCATGCGCCAGGCACGGCGCGAAAAGGTCGAGGCACCGGTGCTTTGCGTCGGCAATTTCACGGTCGGCGGTTCCGGCAAGACGCCGGTTGCGATCGCGCTCGCCGAACAGGCCAAGGCCATGCAGCTGAAGCCGGGCTTCCTGTCGCGCGGGCATGGCGGCTCTTTCGCCGAGCCGCATATCGTCGATCCGGGTCATGACGTCGCCAAGCATGTCGGCGACGAACCCTTGCTTCTGGCCGAACACGCGCCGGTGGCGGTGTCGCCGAACCGGGCGGCGGGCGCCCGGCTGCTGATCGAAAAATATGGCTGCGATTTCCTGATCATGGACGACGGCTTCCAGAGCGCGCGTGTCCATATCGATTACGCGCTGGTGGTGGTCGATGCCCGCTATGGCCTTGGCAACGGCCGGGTCATCCCGGGCGGACCGCTGCGCGCGCCGGTTCTGGACCAGCTTCTTTACGCCGACGCGCTGTTGAAGATGGGCGACGGACTGGCGGCGGACGCCGTCGTGCGCCAGGCCGCGCGCGCCGGCAAGCCGATCTTCGAGGCGCGCGCGCGACCGCGTGAGGCCAAGGCGCTGGCTGGTCAGCGCCTGCTGGCCTTCGCCGGCATCGGCCATCCCGAAAAATTCTACGACACGGTGGCCGAGGCCGGCGGCGTCGTTGCACTCAGCCGCTCGTTTCCCGACCACCATGTCTACGCCGAGGACGAGCTGGCCGAACTGGCATCGACCGCGAAAGCGGCGGATCTCGGGCTGGTCACCACCGCCAAGGACGCCGCGCGGCTGCGTCACGGCCCGATGCCCGAAGGTCTGCTCGAACGGCTGAACGTGCTTGAAATCGAGACCGTGTTCGAGCCGCGCCACTCGCCGCAGCGTATCGTGGAAGAGACGATCGAAGCGTCGAGACGCCGGAGGATTGCGCGGTAGGTGGCACCATTCCCTTCTCCCCTTGTGGGAGAAGGCAAGGGCCTCACCGCTTGCGCAAATCCGGATTGGCCTCGATCTCGCGGCGCAGCGAGGCGGCGGCATTGATGTAGGGTTCCTGGCGCGCCACGCTCCAGTATTTCAGCTCGTCCAGGGTGATGTTCTCGCCCGTCACCGCGCAGCGCACGAAAGCGCCCGGGCTGGTGACCTGGAAGTCGCCGTCGAGATAGCGGATGCGGGCTTCCCGGCCGCCGGGACCTTCGAAACGGTTCATGAGTGTGAGAGACCTGCCGTCATGCAGCGTTTCCGCCATAAATCGCGAGCGAGGTCAAGCGTATCGCCAGTTTCAGGCAACGCAACCGCGTTATCTTGCCGGGAAACGTCGCCGGTTACCCATGGTCGCAGCAATTTCCCGTCTGGCTTCCCTGCTCAAGCAGGCCACCTCCGGTGAAGGCCGATTGCCCGTGGCCAAGCCGAACCCGTCCGAGGCCGAACTGATCAGGACATTGGTCAAGCCGGCTGTTGCGCTGCGCGGCAACAGCCGGCCGGTGCCCTTCGCGGCGCCGTCATTGCCCATGTCGGCCGGGATCGTGCCCGCACAGAAACCGGCCATGCCGCAGGCCATCGAGGCCTACCGCGCGATGATCGAGCTGGAGGAACCCGTGACGGCCGCAAGCCGGGAAGCGGCGCGGGCGAGGGGGACCACCGAGCCGGAAGCCGGCTTGCGACCAGTTCCTGGCCAGGCGCCCACGCGTGACGAGGCCATTTCCGGCCCGCGCGCCCAGATCCTCCCCGCGCACGGGCTGGTGGTGCCGCTGCAGGCCGCGCCGGGCCGGCCAGCGGTGGACGAGGTCGAAAACCGCACTGCATCGCGCAAGCGGGCGACGGCCTGGGCCGGCAGCCCTACGGGCAATTCGACGGAAATAGCGGTCAGCGCCCGCGCGCTGGCGTTCGGCCTGGCCGCCTTCGCGCTCCTCTTTCTGGTGATGCTTTTGGTGTTCTAGGCCGTCGGGTCATGCCCGGTTCGGGCTTTGGTCCTCGCGAGCTTCCCAATCGCTGCGCAGCAACGTCGTCACATGTTCGATCGTCTGCCTTCCGTCCGCCATGCAGCGGCTCTGAACCTCGGCGACGCGCCGGTATCCCAATTTGCGCTGCATCGCCCAGGAATTTTCGTTGCCGTCGAAGTAGCCGTTGACCAGTTTCGTCAGGCCGAGTTCCTGAAAAGCGAACCGGATCTTCGCCTCGAACGCTTCGCATCCATAGCCGCGTCCTTGATAGGCGCTGGCGATCCAGATGCCGCCGCCAGCGGTGCCGGCTTCGCGATCGACCTTGTTGAGACTGACCCCGCCGATCGCTGTTCGCTCAGGTTTGAGTTCAACCGCGAATTCGTAGGCAACCGGCCGCGTGCTTGCGTTTGAAATCTCGCGGCATCTGTCGACCCAGCTTTGAGCGTGCGCCGTCGTATAGGGGTGAGGTACGAAAGCCAGCCACTTCGCGGTCCCGATGTCGTTCAGCCCCAGCGTCAGCTGTTCGATGTCCTGCTCGCCCCAGGGCCGCAGCGTAAGGCGCGCCGTTTCGATCCTGATATTGTCCACGATGGTGCGGTCTCTTGTGCGTCGAAATCACCGGCAAACGATTTGGCTGGAGGATGATCGAAGGGCATTTCCGTCCGCCGCCAGCGGATAAGGGGAGCCTAACGCTCCGCGTCCAGAAAACTCTGCAAGCGGTCGTCCGGCACATTCGCCGAGATAGCGATGCGCCTGGCGAGTTCGATGGCGGCGGCACGCGGCTTTCCGGCCGGTCGGTCGAGCCAGTAGCAGACCGGATTGAGCGCGGTTCGCCGGTCGACCGCCACGACGCGGCCGGCGGTCACCTGTCCTTCGGCCAGAGGCGGCCGCGCCAGCGCGATGCCCAGCCCGTAGGCGGCGGCGTCCAGCACGAGGTTATAATCCTCGAAGCGACGGTCCTGCGGGCGCGGCCGGTAGTCCACGCCCTGTTCGCCAAACCAGGCGCGCCAGCCGGAGGCGTCCGAATCATGGATCAGCGGATATTTGAGCAGCCGCGCGGCATTGCCCGGGCCGATCTCCCGCGCCAGCTGCGGCGAGGCGATGGGGAACATGTGTTCCTCGAACAACTGCATGGCGATGCGTTCGGGAATGCGTCCGCGCCCGCAGCGGATGGAAAGATCGATGCCCTCGTCGGCGAGATCGATCTGGCGGTTGTCGACATCGAGCACGATCCTGATCTTCGGATCGCCGCTTTCGAGCATCGCCATGCGCGGCATCAGCCACAGGCCACTGATCGAGGGAATGGTGGCCAGCCGCACCACCGCCGTGCCGCGCGGCTCCACCCAGCGGTCGGAATTGGAGGCGATCAGCGCGAAAGCTTCGCTGGTGCGCAGATGCAGCCGGTTGCCCTCGATGGTCAGCGAAACGCCGCGCGCCCGGCGCTCGAACAGTTTCAATCCGAACCAGTCCTCCAGCCGGGCGATCTGCCGGCTGACGGCGCCATGGGTCAGGTTGAGCTTTTCGGCCGCCGCCGAAAAGGAACCTGTCTTGGCCGCGGCATCGAAGGCTCGCAAGGTGTCGAGCGGCGGCAGAGTGTCCAAGCTGTGATCCATGCTCACAGCTCATCCTCGATTTCGTCGTTTGTCAACAAGCTCGGAAAGGCGTTTTGTGGCACCGCGAACCTGCTGCATCGGCCAGAAAATCGGAATCGATTTTCGGCAGGCACGATGCAGCAGGTTCAAAGTGTTAGAGCGTCCTTTGCGCGTCCAACAGGACGCGCGGCGCTCTAGACGGGGTGGAGAAGGACAATGAGCGCACAAATGAGCATGGCGAATTCGGAACAGCGGACGGATATGACGGCGGTACTGGCGGTTGCGCTCACCGTGGTCGGCTGGGCTTCGGCCTTCCCGGCGATCCGCGCCGGTCTCGCCGCCTTCGGGCCGCTGGAACTGGGCGCGCTGCGCTTCGCCATCGCCGCCGTGCCGGCGGCGATCTTTCTCGCCATCAAGCGTCCGGCATTGCCCAAACTCAACGAGCTGTGGCGCTTCGGCGTCGGCGGCGCCATCTTCGTCGCGCTCTACACGGCCATGCTCAACATCGGCGAAACCACGGTCTCGGCCGGCGCCGCCGCCTTCATCATCAATGTCAGCCCGATCTTCACCGCCATCATGGCGATGATTTTGCTGGGCGAGCGGTTTCCAACCTTGGCCTGGGTCGGAACCTTCGTCTCCTTCGCCGGCATAGGCGTCATCGCCATGGGCGAAGGCAACGGTCTCACCTTCAACACCGGCGCATTGCTGATCCTGGGTTCGGCGCTGTGTTCCTCGGTCAACACCATCGTGCAGAAGCCGCTGTTCAAGAACCACCACCCGCTGACGGTCGCTGCCTGGAACATGGTGCTCGGCGCGCTGTGCCTGTCGCCGTTCCTGCCGCAAAGCCTCGTCGAAGCCGCCCATGCCAGTTCCGCCGGCCTTGGCGCGGTCATCTATCTCGGCATCGTGCCCAGCTTCATCTCCTACGCCGCCTGGGCGACCGCCCTGTCGCGCCTGCCGGCTGCCCGCGCCTCGAACTTCCTCTATCTGGTTTCGCCGATGGCGGTGTTGATCGGCTTCTTCTGGCTCGCGGAGGTGCCCTCGACGCTCGGCATCGTCGGTGGCGTGCTGGCGCTCGGCGGCGTGATCGTGGTCAACATGAAACGATAAGTCTGGCTTATCCGAAAAGCGATCGAAGCGACCCGCCGCGCCGCTTTCCTGGCGCGGCGGTTCTTGTTTGGGATTTCGGAGTGGAACGGGCTTCGCGTGAACGAGTTTGGGGCCATTTTGACCGAAAAGGAGGGCGCGCGGATAAAAATTCTGCAACCTATCCGGGAAATTCGCGCAGGATTTTGAAAAGAAATGGCTTTTCTGTTTCACAATTCGGGATCGGCTGCTGTTCCGTTCACATCCTGACGTCTGGTGACAGGGCAAACGCGGACGTTGTCCGAGCGCCGATCCTGCTTCTAGCGCCGGCCGAACAGCCGCTCGATATCGCCGAGCTTCAGCTCGATATAGGTCGGCCGGCCGTGGTTGCAGGTGCCGGATCCCGGCGTCGCTTCCATCTGGCGCAGCAGCGCGTTCATCTCGTCGGGCTTGAGCAGCCGGCCTGACCGCACCGAGCCGTGGCAGGCCATGGTGGCAGCGATGTGGTGCAGGCGCTCCGTCAGCGTCTCGATCGTGTCGTTGTCGGCGATCTCGTCGGCCAGATCGCGCACCAATTGCTGTACGTCGGTTTCGCCCAGCATCGACGGCGTCTCGCGCACGGCGATCGCGCCCGGGCCGAAGCGTTCGAGGCCAAGCCCGAAGCGCCGAAGCGTTTCGGCGTGTTGCGCCAGCCGCTCGGCGTCTTCTTCCGGAAGGTCGATGATTTCCGGCAAAAGCAGCATCTGCGCCGGCACCGGACGCGAATGCAGCGCGTTCTTCAACGCTTCGTAGACCAGGCGCTCATGCGCGGCATGCTGGTCGACGATCACCAGCGAATCCCTTGTCTGGGCGACGATGTAATTCTCGTGCACCTGTGCCCGCGCCGCACCCAAAACCATGCCGAGCAAGGTTTCGTTCGCCTCGGTCTGGCTGGCGCGGGCATCGGCGCTCATCGACGGTCCGGTCTCGAAGGCCGGTTGATCGCTCTCGCCGAACCCCATGTCGAGCGGGCGCTGCGGCGAGCGGGCGGGATCGTAGCCGGAGCCCGAGGCCCGGTAGGCTGCCTCGTAGCTGCGATGATTGTTGGCGGGGCCGCCATGTCCAAACGAGGTAGCGCCGGGCCGGAAAGCGGCCATCATGCCGGCGGCTCCCGTGGTTGCCGCGCGGATGCCGGCATCGGTCAGCGCCTGGCGGATGGCGCCGACGATCAGCCCGCGCACCAGGCCGGGGTCGCGGAAACGGACATCGGCCTTGGCGGGGTGGACGTTAACGTCGACCGTCGCCGGATCGAGGGTCAGGAACAGCGCTACCACCGCATGCCGGTCGCGCGGCAGCACGTCCATGTAGGCGCCGCGAATAGCGCCGGCGATCAGCTTGTCGCGCACCGGGCGGCCGTTGACATAGGCGTATTGCTGCAGCGCATTGGCGCGCGTGAAGGAAGGGATCGAGACATGGCCGGTCAGCCGCACACCCTCGCGTCCGGCATCGATGGCTATTGAATTTTCAGGGAAATCGGCGCCCATCACCTGCGCCAGCCGGCGCAACTGCCCCTCCGGTGTGTCGTCGGTCGCCGGCAATTCCAGCGTCGAGCGGTCGGAGCCGGCCAGCGTGAAACGCACCGCCGGGAAAGCGATGGCGATGCGTTTGATCACGTCGCTGGTGGCCGAGCTCTCGGCGCGCTCGCCCTTCATGAATTTCAATCGCGCCGGCGTGGCGAAGAACAGGTCGCGTACCTCGACCGTCGTGCCTCGATTGGCCGCTGCCGGCCGCACTGGGGCGATACGGCCGCCCTCGATGCTGATTTCGGCGGCGCTGTCGCCCGCCGCCGTGCGGGAGCGGATCGACAGCCTTGCCACCGAGCCGATCGACGGCAGTGCTTCACCGCGAAAGCCGAGCGAACGGATGTCATTGATGTCGGTGGAGAGTTTGGAGGTGCAATGGCGCGCCACGGCAAGCTCCAGCTCCTGTTCGGGAATGCCGCCGCCGTCGTCGGTGACGCGAATGAGGTTCAAGCCGCCGCCTGCCGTGACGATCTCGACGCGGCCGGCGCCGGCGTCGAGCGCATTCTCGACCAGTTCCTTGACCACGCTGGCCGGCCGCTCGATGACCTCGCCGGCGGCGATCTGGTTGATCATCGTTTCGGAAAGCTGGCGGATGGGCATGGCGCGATCCTAGCCGGATTCGAGCGCAGGGTGAAAGCGCGTCAGGCCTGTTCGACCAGCCAATCCCGAACCTTTTGCGCATTCTCCGAAAGCGGCCGGTTTTTCGGCCACACGACATGGAAGCTGTCGCCGGTCTTCATGGCATGGTCGGTGACCCTCACCAGCAGCCCGCTTGCCACCAGCGGGTCGGTCAGATGCCGCCAGCCGAGCGCGATGCCTTGCCCCTCCATCACGGCCTGGATGACGAGGACATAGTCGTTGATCAGCAACCCACGGTTGGTGGTGCCGGTATTGACGCCGGCGGATCGAAACCACTCGCTCCATGTCGCCGCCGCCCGGAACGGTTCCTCGAGGTGAATGAGCTGATGTGATGCAATCTCTGCGGGCGTGGCAGGCAAGCCGGCGCGGGCGACATAGGCAGGCCCGGCAACGGCGTAGATCTCTTCGCCGGCGATCGGCAGCGCGTCGTAGTCCGGCCAATCCCGCGCCGCGCCACCCCGGACGCCAAGCGGGATGCCTTCGGCGATGAGATCGAGATCGCGGTCGGCGGTCTGTATGCGCAGGTCGACGCCGGGAAGATCGTCGCGGAATTTCCGCAACCTCGGCATCATCCAGAACGAGGCAAATGCGGTGGATGCGGACAAGGTGACGTGCACGCCGCCGGCCTGAGCCCGCAGCTCTTCGGCCGATCTGCGAATGTGGGAGAGGCCGAGCGTCACGTCGGCGAAGAAGCGGCTGCCCGCCTCGGTCAACAACACCTGCCGATGACGCCGTTGGAACAGGCTGACACCGAGCTGCTGCTCCAGTCCCCGCACGGCATAGGATACGGCGGCTTGCGTCATGCCGAGTTCGCGCCCGGCAGCCGTAAAGCTCGAAAGCCTTCCCGCCGCCTCGAAAACGATGAGGCGGTCGGCCGACGGCAAGAGATGGCGCAAGCTTTGCATGAATCCAGCTTATGCTGGAGATCAATATTTTCAAGCATTACAGCCATATTCGAATGAACTAGCTTCATGTCACAGGGAGCGAAGTCGAACATGATGGTTGCGGAAACGCTGGAACAGGCGGCTGGGAAACGCGAGCGCGCCGGTCGCAGCGCGCGGCGCGAACAACGCAGCCACGGGGCGGAAGGCCTTGGCCGGCCCTACATTCTTCGCAATATCCCGACCTACGACATCCTTTCGGAAGAAAACCTGATCCGCATCGAGACGACCGCGGATCGAATCCTGGCCGAGATCGGCATCGAGTTCCGCGACGATCCCGTTGCACTCGACCTCTGGAAGCGGGCCGGGGCCGATGTGACCGGCCTGTTGGTGAAATTCGAACCGGGCATGCTGCGCGAAATCCTGAAGACCGCGCCGGCGGAGTTCGTGCAGCATGCGCGCAACCCGGCGAAGTCGGTTCTGATCGGCGGCAAAAGCGTTGTTTTCTCGCCGGCTTACGGTTCTCCCTTCGTGATGGATCTCGACCGTGGTCGCCGCTACGGCACCATCGAGGATTTCCGCAATTTCGTGAAGCTGGCGCAATCCTCGCCCTGGCTGCATCACTCCGGCGGCACGATCTGCGAACCGGTCGACGTGCCGGTCAACAAGCGCCACCTTGATATGGTCCACGCCCATATCAAATATTCCGACCGTCCCTTCATGGGCTCGGTCACGACCGAAAGCCGCGCCGAGGATTCCATCGACATGGCGCGCATCGTCTTCGGGCGGGACTTTGTCGATCGGAACTGCGTCATCCTCGGCAATGTCAATGTCAACTCGCCGCTGGTGTGGGACGGCACCATGACCCTGGCGCTGCGCGCCTATGCCCGCGCCAACCAGGCGGCCGTCGTCGTGCCCTTCATCCTTGGCGGTGCCATGGGGCCGGTGACGAATGCCGGCGCAATCGCCCAGTCCTTGGCGGAAACCATGGTCGGCTGCGCGCTGACGCAACTGGAAAGGCCTGGCGCGCCGGTGATCTTCGGCAATTTCCTGTCGTCGATGTCGTTGCGTTCCGGTTCGCCCACCTTCGGCACGCCTGAGCCGGCGATCGGCTCGATGGTGATCGGACAGTTGGCCCGGCGGCTGAATCTGCCACTGCGCTGTTCCGGCAACTTCACCACCTCGAAACTGCCGGACGCGCAGGCGATGAACGAAGGCACGATGTCGATGCTGGCGGCCGTGCATTGCGGCGCCAATTTCATCCTGCATTCAGCCGGGTTTCTCGATGGGCTGCTGTCCATGTCCTACGAAAAATTCGTCATGGACGCAGACTTCTGCGGCGCGCTGCATTCCTATCTCGACGGGGTGAAGATCGACGACAACCAATTGGCGCTGGACGCTTTCCGCGAGGTCGGGCCGGGCAGTCATTTCTTCGGCTGCGCTCATACCATGGCGAACTATCAGACGGCCTTCTGGGACACCGAAATTGCCGACAATGAGCCATTCGAGAAGTGGCAGGCGGCCGGCTCGCGGGATGCCGCATTGCGCGCCAACCAGCGCTGGAAGAAGATGCTGGCCGAATATCAGGCGCCACCCCTGGACGAAGCCGTCGACGAGGCCCTGCTCGATTTTATCGACCGTAAAAAAGCCGGGATGGCGGATGCGTGGTATTAAGCGGACTGCGCAACCGTTTCATCGGGGGAATACCATGAAGCCAGGAGTTCTGCTTGCACTGTGCATCTGTGCCTTTTCCGGCCCTGCGTTGGCTGGCCCGGCATCGGATGCCGTCATGTTCTTTTATTCGCCGGTCAAGTTCGCCGCCGACGCGCAATATCGCGATCGCTTCACCGAACCGGTCACCAAGCTGTTCGAGCTGAACGACGCCGCGCTCAAGAAGAACCCGGACGAAGTCGCCTGCATCGACTTCGAGCCGGCGCTCGATGCGCAGGACTATGACGACAAGGCGGTGGCCGACAGCCTGAAACTGAGCGAGGCCGTCAACGGCGACACCGCGACGGTGACAGTAAATTTCAATCTGTTCACCGAAGGCGATGATTCCAAACGTGAAATGGTGTGGGATCTGAAGAAGGTCAACGGCGGTTGGAAGATCGCCGATATCAGCTCGAAGAGCAACAGCTGGAAACTCAGCGAGTTGGGATGCTCGGGTGAGGACAGCGCGGATTGAGCCGGTGAACAGGATCGGTCGCTTGCTGGCCTGCATCGCGGTTGGAGCCTTCGCTGCCGGCCCGGGCGGCGCCGGCGCTGAAGGCTTGCTCGGCGCCAAGCCGCAGGCAGCGCCAGCTGCTCCGGCCCCGGACCAGCCGCCTGTCGCGTCCGGCCTGGCGACACCTGCCGCGGTCGGTTCGCCCTCTGCCGTGGTAAGGCCGTTTTATGCCGAGGGCGGTACCGATCTTGCCGTCGCCGACCGCAGCCGCTTCGTCGATCCGGCCAAAACCGTACTCGAAAAGAACGAGGCGCTGAAGAAATCCGGGCAGGGTGACTGCCTCGACCAGAACATGCCGCTCGACGAAGTTCCCTACGACAAGGCGGCGCTCGACAAGAGCTTCAAGTCGCTGGAATCGATCAACGGCGACGATGCTCGCGTCGTCGTGGCGTTTGTCGCGGGCAGTGACTCGCACAGGCTCGAGTGGAAGCTGAAAAAGGTCGGCGGCGAGTGGAAAATCACCGACCTTCTCTCCGTGACCGGAGAGTGGGCGCTCAGCCAGTATCAATGCGAATGATACGCAGATTCAAAGAGTTGGAGCGTCCTTTGCAAGTCCGAGCTAACGCGCGATGCTCTAACCGCGACCGCGATAGGGCGCCACGCCTGTATCGGGCAGCCATGCGCCTTTCGGCGGCTCGCCGGTCTGCCAGAAGACATCGATGGGGATGCCGCCGCGCGGATACCAATAACCGCCAATGCGCAGCCATAACGGGCTGGTTGCCTGCACAACGCGCCGCGCGATCATGACCGTGCAATCCTCGTGGAACGCACCGTGATTGCGGAAGGATGTCAGGAAAAGCTTCAGCGACTTGGATTCGACCAAAAGTGCATCAGGCGCATAGTCGATCACGATATGCGCGAAATCGGGCTGGCCGGTGACGGGGCACAGCGACGTGAATTCCGGACAGGTGAAGCGCACGATAGCCGGCGGGCCATCGCCACGGGTGAAGGGTACCGTTTCCAGGACCGCATGGTCGGGGCTGTCTGGCGTCTCGACCTTGGTGCCAAGCTGAGTCAGGCTTTCCGTCATCATGGGCAGTCTCCTTGGGGGCAGGCTCATCCACAGCCAGCATCGGTATAGAACAGGACAACGATGGCCAGCAACGATCCGCTCCTCCAGCCCTACCAGCTCAAACATCTGACGCTGAAGAATCGGGTGATGTCGACCAGCCATGAGCCGGCCTATTCCGAGGACGGCATGCCGAAGGAGCGCTACCGGCTCTACCATGCCGAAAAGGCCAGGGGCGGCATGGCGCTGACCATGACCGCGGGCTCGGCCATCGTTTCCCGCGACAGTCCGGCCGCATTCGGCAATTTGCATCTTTACGACGATGCCATCGTGCCCTGGCTCTCGGAGCTCGCCGAGGCCTGCCACGAGCACGACTGCAAGGTGATGATCCAGATCACCCATCTCGGCCGCCGCACCGGCTGGAACAAGGCCGACTGGCTGCCGGTGCTGTCCGCTTCGCCGGTGCGCGAGCCGGCGCACCGCGCCTTTCCCAAGGCCGCCGAGGACTGGGACATCGAGCGTATCGTCAAGGATTACGCGTCGGCGGCGCAGCGCTGTCACGCGGCCGGCCTCGACGGCATCGAATTCGAGGCCTACGGCCATCTGATCGACGGTTTCTGGTCGCCGGCAACCAACCATCGCGACGACGAATTCGGCGGCTCGCTCGACAACAGGCTGCGCTTCACCAACATGGTGCTCGACGCCGTGCGCGCGGCTGTCGGCGAGAAATTCGTCGTCGGCATCCGCATGGTGGCGGATGAGGATTTTGCCGCCGGTCTGTCGAAAGAGGAGGGCGTGGAGATCGCGCGGCGGCTGGCGAAATCCGGCAAGGTAGATTTCCTCAATATCATTCGCGGCTCAATCGAGACAGACGCCGCGCTCACCAAGGTCATCCCGGTGACCGGCATGCGGTCCTCGCCGCATCTTGATTTCGCCGGCGAGGTGCGGGCGGCGACCAAGTTCCCGACCTTCCACGCCGCGCGCATCCAGGATGTCGCGACAGCCCGCCACGCGATTGCCAGCGGCAAGCTGGACATGGTCGGCATGACCCGCGCCCATATCGCCGACCCGCATATCATGCGGAAGGTCATGGAAGGGCGTGAGCACGAGATCCGCCCCTGTGTCGGCGCCACATATTGCCTGGACCGCATCTATGAAGGCGGCGAGGCCCTGTGCGTCCACAATGCGGCGACGGGGCGCGAAGCGACGATCCCGCATGTCGTCGGCAATTCCGGTGGGCCCGAGAAACATGTCGTGGTCGTCGGCGCCGGTCCGGCGGGGCTTGAAGCGGCGCGTGTGGCGGGGGAGCGCGGCTACAGGGTAACCATGCTCGAAGCCGCCTCGCAGGCCGGCGGGCAGATTCGGTTGGCGGCACAGAACCCGCGCCGCAAGGAATTGATCGGCATCGTCGACTGGCGGCTTTCACAGTTGGAGCGGCTGGGTGTCGATATCCGCTACGATGCCTGGGCCGAAAAGGACGATGTTCTGGCGCTCGAACCGGACGTGGTCGTGGTCGCGACCGGCGGCATCCCGCAGAACCCGCCATTGGAGGCGGGCGACGCGTTGGTCACATCGAGCTGGGATATTCTTTCGGGGGCGGTCAAACCGGCGGAAAACGTCCTGCTTTACGACGACAATGGCGGTCATCAGGGCATGGGTGCGGCGGAGCTGATCGCCAATGCCGGTTCGAAGCTGGAACTCGTATCGCCCGAGCGGTTCTTCGCGCCGGAAATGGGTGGCCTCAACCATGTGCCCTATATGCGCGTCTTCCACGAGAAGGGTGTGACGGTGACCATAAACACCCGCGTTCGTGCGATACGGCGTGAAGGAAATCAACTGGTTGCGGAATTTCGCTCAGATTTTGCCGAAGGCTGGAAGGTTCAGCGTTTCGTCGACCAGGTCATTGTCGAGCATGGCACGGCGCCGCTCGACGAGCTCTATTGGGCACTGAAGCCGCTGTCGCGGAACGCCGGCGCCGTCGACTATGAAAGCCTGGTCGGCGGCGGCGACATTTTCCCGACACGCAACCCGAACGGTGCCTTCATTCTCTATCGGATCGGCGATGCCGTGGCTTCCCGCAACATCCACGCCGCCATCTATGACGGCATCCGCTTCGGTCTGCGCGTCTGAACCGCGTCGGGGTCAGCAGCGAAACAGTGGTTCGCCGAAGATCGTGGGGTCGACGTCGACGCCGAGCCCCGGGCGCCGCGGCGGCGACATCGCTCCGTCTGCGATAACGAAATCGGCCTTGCCATTGGCGACCGTCACCCAGTTGTGGAAGTCGACGGTATGCTGGCGCAGCAGTTGCGGCGTTGACAGCAGCAGGCCGCAATAAGCGGCCGTGTCGATCTGCGCGCCGCCGGTGTCCTCGATGGTGATCTTGAGATTGCGGGCGATGGCGATGTCGCGCAGCAGCTTGGCCTTGGTTAGCCCGCCGACACGGGCGAGCTTGATCGTGATGCCGTCCACGAGCCCGTCGCCGATGGCGCGCAGCAAGGCATCCGTGCCGTCGATGGTCTCGTCCAGCACCAGCGCCCGGTCACAGGCCGGGCGGATCGCGAGGTTCTCCTCATAGCTCGCGCAGGGCTGCTCCAGTGTGTAGTCGAGCGAGCGCGTCGCCTGCAGAAAGCGCCGGGTCTCGGCGGTGCCCCAGCTGCCATTGGCGTCGCAGAACAGCACCGTGCCGGAGGGGACTGCCGCACGCACCGCCTCCAGTCGCGCAATGTCGTCGTTGACGTCCAGCCCGACCTTCACCTGCAGCCGGCGATAACCTTCGACGATGTATTTCTTTGCCCGTGCCGCCATGACGTCCGGGCTTTCCTGTGCCAGCGAGCGATAGAGCGGCACGGTGGTGCCTTCCGCGCCACCCGTCATCGCGGCCAGCGAAAGGCCGCTGCGTTTGCCGGCAAGGTCCCACAGCGCCATGTCGATGGCCGCCTTGGCATAGGGGTGACCTTTCAGCAAAAGGTCCATGCGCCGGTTGATCGCCTCGATGCCGGCCGCGTCCTCGCCGATCAGGCGCGGCGTCAGTTCCCGCATCGCGGCGCGCGCGCCTTCGGCGAAAGCTGGATCGTAGAAGGAACCGAGCGGCGCCATCTCGCCATAGCCGCTGACACCATCCCGCGAGGCGATCTCGACGATGGTCGAATCGAAACCCTCGGCGCTGCGCCCGCCCGAACAACGATAGGTGCCGTCGCGAAATGGCTGCCATTGCTGGTAGACCGTGATGCTGGCAATGGTCATGGCGGCTCCTCGGGCGATTTTCGAAATGGTCTGTTCGAGTTGATGCTAGCGGCGGTAGGACACGTGCGCCGCGAGGGAAACGGCAGGTGCGCTGGTCGCTTTTGTGCTAGCTTCTCGGCGGCCGATCGCAGTATCCCTTGCCGCCTTAAAGGAGCCCACCGTTCATGAGCCAAAGCTTCCTCGCCCATCTCGACACGGAACTCACCGGCCTCAAGGCAACAGGCCTTTACAAGTCCGAGCGGGTGATTTCGTCGATGCAGTCGGCCGAGATCGAGGTGGGCGGCAACAAGGTGCTCAATTTCTGCGCCAACAACTATCTCGGCCTCGCCGACAGCGAGGAGTTGCGCGACGCGGCGGCCAAGGCGCTCGATCGCTACGGTTACGGCATGGCCTCGGTGCGCTTCATTTGCGGCACGCAGGAAGAACACAAGCAGCTCGAGGCAAGGATTTCCTCCTTCCTCGGGCTGGAGGACACCATCCTCTACGGATCCTGCTTCGACGCCAATGGCGGGCTGTTCGAAACGCTGCTTGGCGAAGAGGACGCGGTGATCTCGGACGCCTTGAACCATGCCTCGATCATCGATGGCGTGCGGCTCTCGAAGGCCAAGCGGTTTCGCTATGCAAACAATGACATGGCAGCACTTGAAGAAGAGTTGAAGAAAGCGGAGGGCAGTCGTTTCAAGCTGATCGCCACCGACGGCGTCTTCTCTATGGATGGCATCATCGCCAATTTGAAAGGCGTCTGCGATCTGGCGGAAAAATACGGCGCGATGGTGATGGTGGACGACAGCCATGCCGTCGGCTTCGTCGGCAAGCATGGCCGCGGCTCGGCCGAGCATTGCGGCGTCGAGGGCCGGGTGGACATCATCACCGGAACGCTCGGCAAGGCGCTGGGCGGCGCTTCCGGCGGCTATACGTCGGGCAAGCGGCAAGTGGTCGACTGGCTGCGCCAGCGCTCGCGGCCTTATCTCTTCTCCAACACTTTGATGCCGGCGATTGCGGCGGCTTCGCTCAAGGTGTTCGACCTTGTGGCGAATGGCGACGAACTGCGCGGAAAACTCTACGACAACGCCGCCCGGTTCCGCTCCGGCATGAGCAAGCTCGGCTTCACGCTTGCCGGCGCCGACCATCCCATCATTCCGGTGATGCTGGGCGACGCGGCGCTGGCGCAGCAGATGGCGGCCAAGATGCTGGAACGCGGTATCTACGTCATCGGCTTTGCGTTCCCGGTCGTACCCAAGGGCCAGGCACGTATCCGCACCCAGATGTCGGCCGCGCATTCCACCGCTGACATTGACCGCGCGGTTGCTGCGTTCGGGGAAGTGGGTAAGGAACTCGGCGTCATTTCCTGAGGAAGAACAGAATGTCCAACATGATGCGCGCGCTGGTGAAGGCCAAGGCCGAGCCTGGAATCTGGATGGAGCGCGTTCCAGTCCCCGAGATCGGCCCGAACGACGTGCTGATCAAGGTCAAGAAATCGGCCATCTGCGGCACGGACGTGCATATCTACAACTGGGATCAGTGGGCGCAGAAAACCGTGCCGGTGCCGATGGTGACCGGGCATGAATTCGTCGGCACGATCGCCGATGTCGGTTCGGCCGTGACCGAATATAAGGTCGGCCAGCGTGTGTCGGGCGAGGGGCATATCGTTTGCGGCCATTGCCGCAATTGTCGCGCGGGCCGGGGGCATCTGTGCCGCAACACGCTTGGCGTCGGCGTGAACCGGCCGGGTTCGTTCGGCGAATATGTCGCCATTCCGCAGCACAATGTCGTGCCGATCCCCGACGATATCCCGGACGAGATCGCGGCGATCTTCGATCCGCTGGGCAACGCGGTTCACACCGCGCTGTCCTTCGATCTGGTCGGCGAGGACGTGCTGGTTACCGGCGCCGGGCCGATCGGCATCATGGGCGCGCTGGTGGCGCAATGCGTCGGCGCGCGCAAGGTGGTCATCACCGACATCAACCCGGTGCGCCTGGCGCTGGCCAGGAAACTTGGCGTTCGCCACGTCGTCGACGCCTCGAAGGAAAAGCTGCGCGACGTGATGCGCGACGAGGGCATGACTGAAGGCTTCGATGTCGGGCTCGAAATGTCAGGCTCGGCGGTCGCCTTCCGCGACATGATCGACACGATGAACAATGGTGGCAAGATCGCTATTCTCGGCATTGCGCCGACCGGCTTCGAGATCGACTGGAACAAGGTCATCTTCAAGATGCTGCATCTCAAGGGCATCTACGGCCGCGAGATGTTCGAGACATGGTACAAGATGATCGCGCTGGTGCAGGGACCGCTGGATGTGAGTGGTCTGATCACCCACCGCATTGGCATTGATGACTACCAGGCCGGCTTCGATGCGATGCGCAGCGGCAATTCCGGCAAGGTGGTGATGGACTGGTAGGAAAAATATTTTCCTGCTGGTTGAATTTTTCGAATATTGTTTGTTGCCATGTCGCTGGCGGATTTGCTAATGCGAGCGACTTTTTGTGCAAGCGCTTAGCCTCGAGAACCAGAACCGGTTTTCGAGGCGGTGGTCAAGAGCCGGAATTCCGCAATGCGCCGCCATATCCGCTCCTTCACCGCGCGCCATGAGCCGTCCGGGCAGGTTCTTTCGCATGCCAAGTCGGGGCTTGGCGCGGTTGTCGGCATCGGAGCGGTCGGTGGTCTCGCGGCGCTGACAAACATGCCGCTGCTGTTGGCGCCGCTCGGCGCTTCGGCCGTGCTGATCTTCGGTCAACCGGCGGGTCCGCTGGCGCAGCCAGCCAATGTTTTCGGCGGCTATCTCCTGGCGACGATTGTCGGCGTGGCGGCAGCGCTGACCTTTCCGGGCATGTGGCAGGTTGCGGCGCTGGCCGTTGGCCTTGCAATAGCGCTCATGCTGATGTTTCGCGTCACGCATCCGCCCGCCGGCGCGGTGCCGCTGGTGGCGCTCGCCGCGCCTCTGCAGAGCGGCTCGCTGTTTTTCACGATCCTGATCGGCTCGATCAGCCTGGTTGGCCTCGGCGTCGTGCACCACCGGCTACCACCGCGCTTCCACTATCCACGCCGGTTGGACTGACGGCGAACGCCGCCTCGATGGCATCCAGCGCCGTCTCCAGCGCTACGCGATCCTGATTTGCGATCCGTTCCAGCAACTCCCGTTCGAACGCCTTCGCCAACGGCACCATGTCGCGATAAGCGGCCAATCCCGCCTTGGTCAGTGTCAGATGCTCGATGCGCCGGTCCTTTTCGTCCGGCGTGCGGGTAAGCCAGCGACGTTTCTCCAGTTCAGCAACGGCGCGCGACACCTTGGTCTTGTGCATCGACGACTGCTCGCCAAGCGCTGTCGCCGTCATCGAGCCGTGTTGGCCGAGCCCGGCTAGCGTGCGCCATTCGGGACGGGTGAGGCCAAGCCGGTCCTTGTAGACCCTGGCGAACTCGCGGCTGACCAGATCGGCCAGATGGTAAAGCCGGTAGGGCAGGAAGCTTTCCAGCTCGAGAGTGTTTTCCGGTGTTGCCATGATGCCCGTTCCGGTCGAGCTTGGATGCTGGGAGATGTCGTTGATAGTTACATTTTCGATGGTTACAGATGTAACCAGTTTGGTCAATCCGGGGAGGATGCGATGGCCTTTTCCTACATGCCGGGCTTCGGCAACGATTTCGAGACCGAGACGCTTCCGGGCTCGCTGCCCCAAGGTCGAAATTCGCCGCAGCGGCCAGCCTACGGGCTTTATGCCGAGCAGCTCTCGGGTTCGCCCTTCACAGCGCCGCGTGGCACCAACGAGCGTTCCTGGCTCTACCGCATCCGGCCGAGCGTCAAGCACACCGGCCGCTTCAAGGGCGTGAACTACCCGCTCTGGAAGACGGCGCCGAATGTCGGCGATCACGAACTGGCGCTTGGCCAGTATCGCTGGAACCCGACGCCGATGCCGAAGGAGCCGACCGATTTCATCGCCGGCATGCACACCATGACGACGGCGGGCGACGCGTTGGGCCAGAGCGGCATGGCCGCCCATGTCTACGTCGCCAACAAATCCATGGTGGACGACCATTTCTTCAACGCCGATGCCGAGATGCTGATCGTACCGCAGGTCGGCCGGCTGAACTTTGTCACCGAAATGGGCGTTATCGAAATGCGGCCGGGCGAAATCTGCGTCCTGCCGCGCGGCCTCGTCTTCAAGGTCGAACTGATCGATGCCGAGGTGCGTGGTTATGTCTGCGAGAACTACGGCGCCAAGTTCACCATGCCCGATCGTGGGCCGATCGGCGCCAACTGCCTGGCCAATCCGCGCGACTTCAAGACGCCTTGCGCCTGGTTCGAGGAGAAGGAGACGCCATGCCGGCTGATCGTGAAATGGTGCGGCTCCTTCCACATCACCGAGCTCGATCATTCGCCGCTCGACGTGGTCGCGTGGCATGGTAACTACGCACCGTATAAATATGATCTGGCTACGTTTTCTCCAGTCGGCGCTATTCTTTTCGATCATCCCGACCCGTCGATTTTCACCGTGCTGACCGCCCCGTCCGGCGAGGAAGGCACGGCCAATGTTGACTTCGTCATCTTCCCGCCGCGCTGGCTGGTGGCCGAAAACACCTTCCGTCCCCCATGGTACCATCGCAACATCATGAGCGAATTCATGGGCCTCATCCACGGCCAGTACGACGCCAAGGAAGAAGGTTTCGTGCCGGGCGGCATGAGCCTGCACAACATGATGTTGGCGCATGGGCCTGACGCGCCGGGTTTCGAAAAGGCTTCGAAAGTGGAACTGAAGCCGGTGAAGCTCGACAACACCATGGCCTTCATGTTCGAGACGCGCTTCCCGCAGATGCTCACCCGCCACGGTGCCGAGCTGCCGACCCTGCAGCAGGACTATATCGACTGCTGGAAGGATCTGAAAAAACGCTTCAACGGCACGCCGGAGGGCGACTGGTCTTGAACGTGGGGCAGCGGAAAGGCCGGCTGGTCCTCCTCGGGTCCAAGGGCGGGCCGGCATTGCGACCCGGCGGCCCGTGGCCGACATCGTCTTTGCTTGAATTGGGCGGTCGCTCGATCGTCGTCGATTGCGGGCTGGGCGTGGCACGCGGCCTGACCGATGCGGGCCTTGGTCTCAAGACGCTCGATCTCATTTTCATCACCCATTTGCATTCCGATCACTATCTGGAACTCGGGCCGCTTTTGCACACCGCATGGACGGCCGGTCTCGCCACGCCGGTCACGGTCTTCGGTCCGGTCGGCATCGGACGCTACTGGCGGCTGTTTTGCGACGCGATGGCCTTCGACATCGATATCCGTATCGAGGATGAAGGCAGGCCCGATCTGCGCGCGCTCGTGTGCGTCGAGGAATTTGCCGAGGGGCGTGTTTTCGAAACGGACGGATTGCTGGTTACGGCCATGCGCGTCGACCACCCGCCACTGGTCGATTGCTTTGCGCTGCGCTTCGAAGGCGAGGGGCGCGGCATCGTCTTCTCCGCCGACACTGCCTGTTTCCCGCCGCTCGCCGATTTCGCAAGGGGCGCCGATATTCTCGTGCATGAAGCGATGCTGGAGGCCGGCGTCGACCGCCTCGTGGCGCGCACGGGCAATGGTGCGAGGCTGAAGCAGCATCTTCTGGCCAGCCACACATTCGCCGAGGACGCAGGCCGCATTGCTACAGCGGCAAATGTCGGTCGCCTCGTGGTCAACCACCTGATCCCGGCCGACGATCCCGCCATTGGCGAGGCCGACTGGGTGGCCGCCGTCAGGAAAACATGGGCGGGCGACTTGACGATCGCGCGTGACGGGCTTGTTGTGGGGTTGGGCGCCGGAAGTGCGTCGGGAGAGGAGATTGCATGAAGCTTGCCACATTGAAGGACGGGTCGCGCAACGGAAAACTGGTTGTCGTGTCCCGCAACCTGACGCGTTTCACCGATGCCTCGTTTCTCGCGCCGACCCTGCAGGCCGCACTCGACGACTGGCGTCGCATCGCGCCGCATCTGTCGGCACTGGCGGAAACGCTGGAACACGGCTCCGTCCCATCCGAGCGCTTTCACGAGCATGACGCGCATTCGCCGCTGCCGCGTGCCTATCAATGGGCGGACGGCTCGGCCTATGTCAATCATGTCGAGCTTGTGCGCAAGGCACGTAATGCCGAGATGCCGGCCAGCTTCTGGACCGACCCGCTGATGTATCAGGGCGGCTCGGACACCTTCATCGCGCCGCGCGATCCGATCCGCATTGCCGACGAGGCCTGGGGCATCGACCTCGAGGCCGAAGTCGCCGTCATGGTGGATGACGTCCCGATGGGGGCAAGCAAGGACGAGGCGCGCAACGCGATCCGCCTCATCATGCTGGTCAATGACGTGACGCTGCGTGGGCTCACCGCCCCGGAACTCGCCAAGGGGTTCGGTTTCTTCCAGTCGAAGCCTTCGTCGGCCTTTTCGCCGGTGGCGGTCACCCCCGACGAACTCGGTGGAGCGTGGGACGGCGGCAAGTTGCATCTGCCGCTGTGCGTCGATCTCAACGGCAAGCCGTTCGGCCGCGCCGATGCCGGCGTCGACATGACCTTCGATTTCCCGGCACTGATCGCGCACGCAGCCAAGACCCGCCCGCTTTCGGCGGGCACCATCATCGGCTCGGGCACAGTTTCCAACAAGAAGGATGGCGGCCCGGGCAGGCCCGTTGCTGACGGCGGCGCCGGCTATTCCTGCATTGCCGAGCAGCGTATGATCGAAACCATCGAGAGCGGCGAGCCCAAAACCCCGTTCCTGCGTTTCGGCGACACGGTGCGCATCGAGATGAAGGACAAGGCCGGACATTCGATCTTCGGCGCGATCGAGCAGAAGGTGGAAAAATACGAGAATTGACGGGGGCGGTGAATTGGTAGAATCCGAGGACGATTCCGCAAGAACCTACCTGGCTACAACCGCCTTCCTGAATGTCTTTTGTGTCGTCTTCATCCCGGCGGGGCTGTTTTTTGCGCACGCCGGGCTCGTGGCGAGGTGCGTCTCCTTCTTGGCTTTTGCAGCCTTTTCTACATTCAGCCTTTTTGTGCTTGTACGCAATTTCCTCAAGGAGGGGCGCCGCCGGCTCTCGGTATTTGCCGCTGCCAGTTTTATCGCCATGGTCATCATTGGTTGGCTTTGTATTTGGCCAAGCGTGCCCAGAACGTGGGCGGTAATCCAAGCCTATAACTTCATCGAACCGGCGTTGAGTTTTGTAGCCAAACAGCACAACCGAGCGTTGGATAGGCTTGTGGGGTACTTATTCCTGACTTCCGCTGTCATTGGCTATTTGCTCTTGTTTCTTCCCATAATGCTTGCCGCCATCGCCAACCAGCAATGGTCAGAGACGAAATCTACCCTCTCAGCGCGCTTGAAGATCATTGGTGTGGTTTTGGGTAACTCAACCAAGCGTGGTGGGATGTAGCGGAACGTGGCAATGAATCTACTCGACCATTTCCGTCGCATGGCCGCCAACAATCTCTGGTCCAATGACCGGCTCTACCGAGCGGTGACGGCGCTGAAGCCGGGAGAATTCGACGCCATGCGCGCCGGCTTCTTCCCGTCGATCAAGGCGACGCTCAACCACATTCTTTCGGTCGATCTCTATTATCTCGATATGGTCGAGGAGGGCGGTGTTGGCTTGGCCGTCTTCGATGCCTGGACGGATTTCGAGGACCCCGCTAAGTTGGCGGCTGTACAGGCCGAGGCCGACCGACGGCTGATCGTCTTTTGCAACGAGTTGAACAAGTCTGGCCTTGAACGCCGCGTGCCGACCGACCGTGGCGATGACGGCATCATCCCGGAGCGCATCGGCGACCTGCTGGCGCATCTGTTCCTGCACCAGATCCACCATCGCGGGCAGGTGCATGCCATGCTGTCGAGCACTTCGGTCAAGCCGCCGCAGCTCGATGAGTTCCTGCTCGACTTCGATATCAAGCTCAGGAAAAGGGAGGTCGAGCGCTTGAAACTCTGATCCGCTCGACCTCGTTGTTTCGGACTATTCGGCCGCCTGAACCTTCAGCACGCCGCGCTTGATCTGGTCCTGCTCGATCGATTCGAACAACGCGCGGAAATTGCCCTCGCCGAAACCTTCATCGCCCTTCCTCTGGATGAATTCGAAGAAGATCGGGCCGATCACGGTCTTGGAAAAGATCTGCAGCAGGATCTTGGTCATGCCGCCGTTCACCACGCCTTCGCCGTCGATCAGGATGCCGTGTTTCTTCATGCGCTCGATCGGCTCGTCATGGCCGTTCACGCGCGCATGAGACATGTCGTAATAGGTCTCCGGCGGACCGGGCATGAACTTCAGCCCGTTGGCGGCCAGCTTGTCGGTGCCGGCATAGATGTCGTCGGTGCCGACCGCGATGTGCTGGATGCCTTCGCCGTTGTACTTCTTGAGATATTCGGCGATCTGGCTGGTGTCGTCCTTAGATTCATTCAGCGGGATGCGGATCTTGCCGCAGGGCGAGGTGATCGCACGGCTGACCAGGCCGGTGATGCGGCCGTCAATGTCGAAGAAATGGATCTGCGTGAAGCCGAACAGGTCGCGGTAGAAATCCCACCACTTGTCCATGTTGCCGCGGTAGACGTTGTGGGTGAGGTGGTCGAGGAAATAGAAGCCGACGCCAGCCGGCTTCGGGTCCTTCTCGCCAAGCCAGTCGAATTCCGCATCATAGGTCGAGCCCTTGGCGCCATATTTTTCGACAAAATAGAGCATGGAACCGCCGATGCCGACGATGGCCGGCACGTTGAGCGTCTTGTCGTTGCCTTCATAAGGCGTGGCGCCTTTGGAAAGGGCGTGCTCGAAGGCATGCTTGGCATCGACTACGCGCCACGCCATCGACGGCGCGCATGGGCCGTGTTGGTCGACGAAGCGCATGGCGTGCGAGCCGGGCTCCGCATTGAGGATGTAGTTGATGTCGCCCTGGCGCCAGACCGAGATCTTCTTGGTCTTGTGCCTGGCGACTTCGCTGTAGCCCATGCGGGTGAACAGCTCGACGAGCTTTTCGGGCTCCGGATGGGCGAATTCGACGAATTCGAAACCGTCGGTACCGGCGGGATTGGCTTCGCTGATGGTGGCGGGTGGGGCGTCGTGCGGGAAGGGACCCATGGCATATCCTCCGGTTCGTCTCGACCCCTTTGGGGTCAGCTGCACCAATTATAGTGCCGGCGGCCCGCACGGTGCTTGCATTCACGCGCTTCAGGCGCGCATTATGTGCGCACTTCGTGCATGATGGTGGCAAAAATGGCGTCAGATACGCGCATCGATCAATTTGACCGCAAGATATTGGCTCTTTTGCAAGCCGACGCGCGGCTCACTAACAACGACCTGTCGGAGCGGGTGAATCTTTCGGCGTCGCAATGTTCGCGTCGTCGCCAGCGGTTGGAAGAGGAGGGTTACATCCGTAACTACCGGGCCGTGCTCGACCGCGACAGGCTGGGTTTTTCACTGGTCAATGTGATCACGGTGACGCTGGCCACGCACAATCGCGACAATGCCCGTCGCTTCGCCGAACTGATCATGCGTTTGCCGGAAGTGCAGGAAGCGCACGCGCTGACCGGCGAGATGGATTATATCCTCAAGGTGGTCACGCCCGACCTGAAATCGCTATCGGAATTCGTCAACAACGAACTGCTGCCGCACGAATCCGTGCAGCATGTAAAGACGGCGATTGTGCTGGAAACACTGAAGGAGAACGGCGCTCTGCCGATCTAGGAGAGTGCCGGGTCAGCCCTTCATCTGTTGTATCGCTGCGTAGAGATTGGTGCAGCGGGTGCCGGAGCGACAATAGGCGAAGACCGGGCGGGGCAGGGCGTCCAGCGCCTCGGCCTGCTCCTCCACATTCTGCATGGTCATCTGGCCGCTGACAACCGGCACCCAGCGGAACTCCAGTCCGGCGGCCTCGACCGCCGTCTTGATCGTGTCGGCGCTCGGCTGGCCAGGATCTTCATTGTCGGGTCGGTTGCAGATCACGCTCTTGAAACCGGCTGCCTTGATGGCCGCCACGTCTTCGACGCTGATCTGCGGCGAGACGGCATAGTTGTCAGCGATCTGGCGGATGTTCATGGGACTGCTCCGGGGAGGAATGGCATGTTTGCCCTGTCATGCCATTCCGCGCGGGCGGTCGCAAGCTTGGCCCGTTATGATAGCGACCGACGTCCCGCAGGGCATCGGTGCCTGGTTCGGATCGGAACAGCTCAGGCCGCGCGTTCGCTGTCCAATGACGCCATCTGAAGTTCGTTGTAGCGCGAGCCGGCCGCGGCGCCCTTGGGGGCTGCCTGTTCGATCGCCGCGATATCGGCCGCCGTGAGTGTGAAATCGAGCGCGCCAAGTGCCTCGGTCAACCGGTCGCGACGGCGCGCGCCGATCAATGGCACGATGTCGTCGCCTTTTGCCAACACCCAGGCGATGGCGATCTGCGCCACGCTGGCGTTCCTGCTTTCGGCGACCTGGCGCAGCGCCTCGACAAGGACGAGATTGCGGTCGAGATTGTCGCCCTGGAAGCGCGGACTGCGGTTGCGGAAGTCGGCGCCGGTCATGGTTTTCGTCTTGTCCCAATGGCCGCTAATCAACCCGCGCGACAGCACTCCATAGGCGGTGACGCCGATGCCAAGTTCGCGGCAGGTGTCGAGGATGCCGTCCTCGATGCCACGTGACAGCAGCGAATATTCGATCTGCAGATCGACGATGGGATGCACCGCCGCCGCGCGGCGGATCGTTTCCGAGCCGACTTCCGACAGGCCGATATGCTTGACGTAGCCGTCCTTCACCAGGTCGGCGATGGCGCCAATCGTTTCCTCGATCGGCACATTCGGGTCCAGCCGCGCCGGGCGGTAGATATCGATCGCCTCGACGCCGAGCCGCTTCAGACTATAGGCGGCGGCCGTCTTCACCGCTTGGGGGCGGGCATCGTAGCCCAACCAGTTTCCATCTGGACCGCGCTGCGCGCCGAACTTGACGCTGACCCTCACGGGGCCGGCGCTGCGTGTGGCGAGCGCTTCGCCGATCAGCATTTCATTGTGGCCCATGCCGTAGAAGTCGCCGGTGTCGAGCAAGGTGATGCCGGCGTCCAGCGCTGCATGCAACGTTGCCAGGCTCTCGGTGCGATCGGCCGGACCATACATGTCGGACATACCCATGCAGCCGAGCCCAAGGCTCGATACGACAAGTCCGTTCTTTCCCAGTGTGCGTTCGCGCATGGTGTCTTCCTTTCGCGGTTGATGGCTTTCGATTGAGCCTTGTCCGCAAAGATGGCACATGCTGAACTGTGCGATAAGATGGGCTTTTCAAAACGGACTATGCGGAAATTCGTACAATGCCTGTTGATATGAATCTGCTTGCGGCCTTTGCCGCGGTTGCCCGCCGCCGCAGCTTCCGTGCTGCAGCCGTGGAACGCGGCGTGTCGCCCTCAACGCTCAGCCAGCAGGTGCGTGACCTCGAGGCTGCGCTCGATTTGCGCTTGCTGAACCGCACGACGCGCAGCGTTGCGCCAACCGAGGCGGGCATGCGTCTGCTTGAAAGGCTGACGCCGGCGCTTGCCGACATCGCTTCCGTCGTGGATCATTTGCAGGCTGAAGGCGACACGCCAAGCGGCACTTTGCGCATCAACGCACCGCAGCCGGCGATCGACCTGGTGCTGGCGCCGCTCATCGGTCCGTTTCTCGCCGCGTGCCCGCGCGTGCGGCTGGAGATCATAGCCGAGACGGCTTTTATCGATATCGTGGCGGCCGGTTTCGACGCAGGCGTACGCTGGGGAGAAAGCCTTGCCCAGGATATGATCGCCGTGCCGCTCGGCCCGCAGCAGCGCTATGTCGTCGTGGCTGCTCCCTCTGTCGTTGCGGCCGGTTCGCCGATCCTGCAGCCGCGCGACCTGTTGGGCCGCCCTTGCATTCGCACGCAGTTTCCGAGCGGCATGAAGGTGGCCTGGGAATTCGAGCGCGACGGCGTTTTCGAAAAGATCGATCCGGACGGGTCGCTCGTTTCCACCAACATCGTCGCGCAGCTGCGCGCCTGCCTCGACGGTGTCGGCTTCTGCGCGACGTTCGAGGACTATGTGCGGGAGGACATCGCCGCCGGGCGGCTGGTCAGTGTGCTGGACGACTGGCTGCCACCATTTCCGGGGCCGTATCTTTATTATCCCGGTCGGCGTCACGTGCCGGCGCCGCTGCGCGCCTTCGTCGATTTCGTCAGGCGGCAGCGGCGCGGTGGCTAGCCTTGGGAGGCTATTCGGTGGCGTGCGCTTCGCCGGAACCGCCGACCGCCACAATATTGAAGGGCTTGCCGGCGAGCGGGATGTCGCCTGTCCTGGCAAAACTCGTCGCGTCGACCAGATGGAGCAGGCCTTTCAACGGATCGGTGACGACGATGCGGTCGCCGGCAACGGCGATGCGTGGGCGCGGGTCGCTCCAGTGGCCGTCCATCGAATAGGGGTCGGTTACCTTCACCGATTGCGCGATCTTACCGGCGATGATGTCGACCTGGTGCAACTGACCGTCCTCGGTGAACACGTGAGCAAAGCGCGGTCTTAAGGGATCGACCGCGAAATGCACGCGGCGGGTCGGCAGGTCGATCAGGCGGAACGCGTCCTTCGCGGAAGGGTCGACGAGCAACAGCCTGTCGGCGCCATAATTGCCGAGGAAATATTGCAGTCCCTTGCCGCCGAGCAGCGTCGTCGCTTTGCCGGCGGGGAGGCCGGCTGGATAAGGCACATGCTCGATGCCGGGGCCGCTTTCGCCATCGCGGACGAGTAACAGGCCGGTGGCGCAGGCAAAGGCCATCAGTTTGCCGGATGTCGCTTCGCCATGCAGGTCGGGGCAGGCGTGCACGTCGCCGACCTGCTTGCCCTCGGCATCGACCGCCCGGATGCCGACCGGCAGTTCGTCCGGTTTTTCCTTGTTGGGCTGCGATAGAAGCGCAAAGTCACCATAAGTGGCGGCAACGCCATGATGCGGGGCATCGGTCTTTACCGCCCGAAGCGGCGTCCCATCTTGGAGCGCTGCTTTCTCGTCGAGGATGCGAGCCGTGCCTTCGCCGTCGAAGAACAGAGTGAATTCGCCACGGTGTTCGACGAAGTGCGACGGCTTCGGCCCCTTGATTTCGACACCGGTCAACTTGGGCGCGGTGACCTCGATATCGCCGTGGTCGCCATGGTCGTCAAAGGTGACGCCGGTGGAAACGACCGAGACTGTGTCAGCCTTGCCTTGGACCGCGAAGACCGTCCGGCCGCTGGCGCTGCGATAGAGCGAGGCCGGCCCCTTGAGCGGTAGCGTGTCGAGTTTATTGCCGCTGATGGCATCGATGATGGTGATGATCGGTTCGGCGTGGTCCGAGACGAACAGGCGCCAGACGGTCTTTTCAGCAGCAAGGGAGGGGAGTGTAGCAACGCTGGCGAGAAGGGCGGCGATCGCAGTCGCCACGGCAAAGCGCTTCATAAAGCTCTCCATGTAACGTTATCTAATTACAAATGATTGAGTAAAAAAGGCGGAGAAATTGCCCTCCGCCTCGGGATGGTGCCGTGGCCGCTCGAAGCGACCACCTGGACGCCGATAATCTGGCGGACAGCTCAGCTGCCGAGAATGGCGCCTTTGATCTGCTTGATGTTGTTACGCATCAAATCGACGTAAGTCGCTGCAGGAGCATCCGTTTTCGACAGCGCGTCGGAATACAGCGTTCCACCGACCTTGATGCCTGTTTCGGACGAGATCTGTTCGATCAGGCGCGGATTGGTGATGTTTTCGACGAAGATCGCCGCCGCCTTGTCCTGTTTAACCTGCGTGACCAGCTTGGCGACATCTGCCGCCGACGGTTCTGCTTCGGTCGAAAGCCCTTGCGGGGCGAGGAAGGTCAACCCGTATTCATGTTCGAAATAGCCGAAGGCGTCGTGGGAGGTGATGACGACGCGCTTTTCCGACGGGATGGCGTTGATCGCCTCGCGCACTTCCTTGTCCAGCGCCTCGAGTTTCTCGGTATAGGCGGCGGCATTGGCCTTGTAGCTGTCGCAACCGGCACTGTCGGCGGCGCAGAACGCGTCCGCGATATTTTTCACGTAGATCTTGGCGTTGGGAACCGACTGGAAAGCGTGTGGATCGGTGGAGCCGTGGTCGTGGCCTTCGTGGCTGTTACCGCCTTCGGTGCTCTCGGCCTCGGCGAATTCCGGCTTGAACTCGATCGGCGTGACGCCCTTGGTCAATTCGACGATGGCGGCCTTGCTGGCGCTGGCCTCCACCAGACGCTGCAGGAAACCCTCGAAATGCAGGCCATTCACCAGCACCACCTTGGCCGAGGCCATCGAAACGGCATCGGCCGGGCTTGGCTCATAGACATGCGCGTCGCCATCCGGCCCGACGAGCGTCGTCACCGCAACCCGATCGCCACCGACGTTCTTGGCGAAGTCGCCGATGATCGAGAAACTGGCCACGACCTTCAGCGGTTCGGCAAAGGCAGTCGACGCAGTGATGGACATTAATGTTATAACGATCAATGTCAGCGCGCGACGGATCGATTTCAGCATTGCTGAATTCCTTTCAATGGTTAGGCGGTTCTGTGGCGGTGATGGACGAGGCGCGAACGCAGCACGCCGCGCGATCCGGCCAGGATGGAAAGCATGTAGGCTGCCCCGGCCGACAGGATGATGGCCGGACCGGACGGCAGCGCCGCGTGGTAGGACAGAAGCAGGCCGGCGACACAGGACGCGAAGCCGATCATCACGGCAAGCACGCACATCGGCCCGACGCGCTGGCTCCAGAAACGGGCGGCGGCCGCGGGCAGGATCATCAGTCCGACCGAGAGCAGGGTACCCAGAGCCTGGAAACCGCCTACGAGATTAAGCACGACCAGCCCCAGAAAGATGAAATGCACGGGGCTACCAAGCCGGCTCACGGAGCGCAGGAACAGCGGGTCGAGGCATTCGGCGACCAATGCACGCCACAAGACGGTTAGCGCCGCGAGCGTGACGACGGCAATGCCGCCGATCAACACCAGTGCCTCGTTGTTGAGCGCAAGCACCGTGCCGAACAGCACATGCATGAGGTCGACACTGGAACCGCGGATCGAAACCATCAGCACGCCGATCGCCAGCGAGATCAGGTAAAAGGCGGCCATCGAGGCGTCTTCACGCTGGATGGAAAAGCGCGAGACAGCGCCGGCGCCGAGGGCAACGACGACACCGGCGATCAGGCCGCCGATCGTCATCGGCAGAATTTCCAGCCCATAGAACAGGAAGCCGGCGGCTGCGCCCGGCAGAATGGCGTGGGCCATCGCGTCGCCGGAAAGGCTCATGCGCCGCAACATCAGGAAGACGCCGACCGGGCAGGCGCCGAGCGACAGCATCAACGAACCGGCCAGCGCCCTTTGCATGAAGGCGAAATCGGCGAACGGAGCGACGAAGAAAGCATACAGCGCGCTCACGATGCCGCCCTCTGCCTGGCCGTATGTGCGTGATGGTCGTGCCCATGATGGTCGTGTCCGTGCTCATGATCGTCATGCGCATGGTCATGGCGGTGATCGTGGATCTGGCCATCCGGCTCGCACCAGGGCGCGTCGTCCTCCCAGGCCTCGTGGAAACGGCGGGCGCGCAGCATATTCTCGGCGTTGAGAGCCGTGGCAGTCGCGCCCCAGGCCACGGTACGGCGGGCCAGCAGCAGCGTCTCGGGAAAATTCTGGCGCACCAGTTCAAGGTCGTGCGCAACGACCATCACCGTTCTATCCTCGCCGTGCCAGCGCTTGATCAGCGCGATCAGGTCGCCGACGGTCTTGGCGTCGATGGCGTTAAATGGCTCGTCGAGCAGGATCAGGTCGGCATCCTGCACCAGCACGCGGGCGAACAGGGTGCGCTGCAACTGGCCCCCGGAAAGCGTGTCGAGCGCGCGCTTTTCAAAGCCTTCGAGCCCGACGGCCATCAACGCCTCGCTGACGGTGGCGCGGTCCTGCGCCGTAAGCCGGCCAAGCAGCCCGCGTCGTGGCCACAGGCCGAGCGAGACCAGGTCAACCACCCGCGCCGGAAAGCTGCGGTCGAGTTCCGATTGCTGTGGCAGATAGGCGATGCGCATGCCGGGCATCTTGACGACACCGCCCGCCATCGGCCGCAGCACCCCGACAATGCCCTTCATGAGCGTGGATTTGCCGGAGCCATTGGCACCGACGATCGCAGTCAGCGAACCCTTCTCGACCGTGCCATTCAGATGATGGATGGCCGGGTGGCTGCCATAGCCCAGGGTAAGGTCGCGGAAGGAAAGGGCGGCTCGGCTCATGGCAGTCGGTGACTCACTGTGTGTGAAGGTCGTATGTTATGTTATTACATGTGTCAACACAGCTGGCGAGAAAAGACGTCCTGTCCCGCGAAACTTTCATGAACCCGTGCGCGGGAATGCCCATCGGCTCTGGCGCTATGGCAGCGGCGGGCGACCGATTGCACCTGTGGCGGGATTCGGCGGCCACGACCTTGTCGGCAAGCAAGACGCTCTCTAAAGAGGCCTTTCCACTCACGAAAGGATATGTCCATGAGCGTTCGTCGCATCGATGTCGGCCCCCGCATGAGCCAGGTGGTCATCCACGGCAACACCGCCTATCTCGCCGGTCAGGTCGGCGAGGGCAAGACCGTCGGCGAGCAGACCAAGGACATTCTGGCGACGGTCGATGCGCTGCTTGCCAAGGCCGGCACCGACAAGACCAAGATCTTGCAGGCGATCATCTGGCTCTCCGACATGAGCACCTTCGCCGAAATGAACAAGGAATGGGACGTCTGGGTGCCGCAGGGCCACACTCCGGCACGCGCCACCGGCGAGGCCAAGCTGGCCGGTCCGGAATATCTCGTCGAGATCATCATCACCGCCGCCATCTGAGGCAGCGATCGAGATCTAGCTTTTTGGAGCGCCGGTCGTCGCCGGCGCTCCATTTTTATGTGCCGCGGTTGGCGTGTCGGCGGTCAGCGCTCTGACCCAGACCACGATACGCTGCGCCAGGAAGTTCGTGGTCGAAGGCGAAAGCGCATCGCCGGCAATGACGTGATTGTCGGGATCGCCGGAGCCGTCCACCGGCACCTCCTCGTGCGGGCCGCCCCAGCGGGCGGCGATTTCCTTGGTGCGATCGGGGCGCACGACCTTGTCGTCGTTGGAAAAGATGAACAGAGCCGGGATGGTGGCCTTTTCGACCGGTGCCTCATAGGCAAGCTTGGCCAATGCCGCCATCGGCAGGGTCGCTGCCATCGGATATCGCCAGGTCCAGAACTTTTCCTGCAGCGCGCCGCGCGGCTTGAATGAGCGCTCCTTGCCGGCAATCAGTTCGGCAAGCTGCTTGCCCCACGGCCAGGTAAGGATCTGCGCGCCCGATGCCTGCACGCCGTAGTTCGGCGAGATCATCGCAATCGCCTCGACATCTTTCGAGGCGTTCGGCTGCGTTGCCGCCCATGTCGCCAGCGATCCGCCCGTTGAGGTGGCGATGACGATCACCTTGTCGCCAATGGCACGGCCTATGGCGAGCGCCTCCTCATAATCGTTGATCCATGCGTTGACGCTGCCGTCGGCCATCGCCGCGCCGTCCTGACCGTGGCCGGTCAGCCGCGTATAGAAGAGATTGGCGTCGAGTTCTTCCGCGACCTTGTCGGCGAGTGGTCGTGTCTCGCCCTTCGAGGCCGAGAAGCCGTGAATATAGACGATGGCGACCGGCGTTTTGGCGTGGATCATCGGGTCGGCCCAGACGATCTCCTTTTCGAGCCCGTCGCGAATGTTGGGCACCTTGGCTTCCTCGCGGGCGAGGTAGCCCAGCGGATCGTCGCCGATCTTCGATGCGTCGAAATGCATGGTGGTGTCGACGGGAACGCGCGGTCCTAGCAAAGCCATCAGGGCGATCAGGACCACCAGACCGAGGAACATCACCGCAATACATCGCCCCATGCCGAACTCCAGACAGATCAACGCAAAGTATTGCGGCGGCTTGCAACAGGCAACGGGTCGGCTTCTTTGGGTACGGGGTCGCTTGCCGTATGGCTGGCGCTAGATCGGCTGCCTTGGCTTGCGGCCGAAGCTGAGTGGCCTGTCGCCCCATCCGGTCATGCGGTTGAGGAACCAGTGGCGAAGCGGGTGCGGCAGCATGCCGAGCACCTTCAACCACAAGGTAAAGCGGCGAGGGAAGGTGATTTCGAAACCGCCGTTCTGGATGCCACGCATCATCTTGTCCGCAGCGCAGGCCGAAGAAATCAGCGCCGGCAGCCGCACCCCGTTCTTCTGGGTCATCGGCGTGTCGATGAAGCCGGGGTTCATCACCTGGATACGGATGTTCAGCTTGTCGAGATCGAATTTCAGCGACTGCGCCATGATGTTGATGGCCGCCTTGGTGGCGCCATAGGCGGCGGTCGTCGGCCAGCCGAAATAGGCGCTGATCGAACCCACCATCACGATGTGTCCGCGGCCGTGCCTGCGCATGAATTTTACCACGGGAACCAGCCCGTGAACGATGCCCATCACGTTCACATCGTAAGTGCGGCGGAATTTCCGGACCGACAGGTTGTCGCCCGCCACCTGCGTGTAGCTGCCTGCATTGAAGATCGCGAGCGCTATCGGTCCGATTTCGGCTTCGATGGTGGCCACCGTGTCGGCCATGCCCAATTCGTCGGTAACATCGCAGGGATAAGCGACGATCCGGCCGGGCAGGCTGGCCACCTCGGCGATCAACAGGTCAATGGGATCTTCCTCGCGCGCGGTGATCGCCACGGTGAAGCCCTTTGCCGCCAACTCCTTGGCAAGTTCCCTGCCAATGCCGGAACTACCACCGGTGATCCAGGCAACGCCGTCTTTCGGGCTGGCCCGATAGAGTGTCATACAGTGTCTCGAAAGCTCCCTCGTCTCGTGATCTAACGGGGCGGAAGTCGAAAGAAAAGCCTGTTCTTGGATCCTCACCATATTAGTCTCGGCTGACATTGCACTCCATGCGACGGCGTCGCTTGCCGCGAATGCGACTGGTCCAGGTTAAATCCAGCCTTGAAAGGGCGAGCCGGCATTTCTAGGGTCTGCCTGCAGACACGAGAAGGATTCCTCATGCACCGTTCGGTGATCGACGCCATCGGCAACACGCCACTGATCCGGCTCAAGCGCGCCTCGGAAGAAACGGGCTGCGAGATTCTGGGCAAGGCCGAGTTCATGAATCCCGGCCAGTCGGTCAAGGACAGGGCTGGTCTGTTCATCATTCGCGATGCAGAGCAGCGTGGTCTGTTGAAACCGGGTGGCGTGATCGTCGAGGGCACCGCCGGCAATACGGGCATCGGCCTGACCCTGGTTGCGAAGGCGCTTGGCTACCGTACGGTCATTGTCATTCCGGACACCCAGAGCCAGGAGAAGAAGGACACGATCCGGCTACTGGGCGCCGAGTTGATCGAAGTTCCGGCGGTTCCCTACAAAAACCCCAACAACTATGTGAAACTGTCCGGGCGTCTGGCCGAACAGATGGCGCGGAGCGAAGCGAACGGTGCCATCTGGGCCAACCAGTTCGACAATGTCGCCAACCGCGACGGCCATATCCGCACGACGGCAGAGGAGATCTGGGCGCAGACTGGCGGCAAGGTTGACGGTTTCGTATCGGCTGTCGGCTCGGGTGGCACGCTGGCCGGTGTCGCGGCCGGATTGAAAGCCAAGAGCCGGGACGTCAAGATCGCGCTCGCCGATCCGCTCGGCGCCGCACTGCACTCCTTCTACACCAGCGGTGAATTGAAGGCTGATGGAAGCTCGATCACGGAAGGCATCGGCCAGGGACGCATCACCGCCAATCTTGACGGCTTCGCTCCGGACTTTTCCTTCCAGGTGCCCGACGAGGAAGCGCTTCCGATCGTTTTCGACTTGATCCAGGAAGAGGGTCTGTGCCTTGGCGGCTCGACCGGCATCAACATTGCCGGCGCCATCCGCCTTGCCCGCGAATTGGGGCCCGGCCACACCATTGTGACGATCCTGTGCGATTACGGCACGCGCTATCAGTCGAAATTGTTCAATCCGGCCTTCTTGCGCACCAAGAACCTGCCGGTGCCGGGCTGGATGGAAGGCACAAGCACCATTTCGGTGCCGTTCGAGAAGGTGGCGTGATGGCCGGCAAGACCGAAACGCTGTTTCGCGACGATTCCTACCTGAAAACGACGGAAGCGACGGTCGTCGCCATCAACGAGCGGGGCGGGATCATCCTCGACCGTACCGTGTTCTACGCGACCTCCGGCGGCCAGCCGGGCGATACCGGCCATATCGAGCTGGCCAATGGCGACCGCATCGAAGTCGCGGCGACGGTGACGGGCGAGACCAAGGACGAGATTATTCACGTTCCGGGGGCAGGGCAGCCAGTACCCTCAGTGGGTGAGAAGGTGAAAGCCTCGATCGACTGGCAGCGCCGCTACCTTTTGATGCGCATGCACACCGCCTGCCATCTGCTGAGCGTCGTTTGCCCGTTTCCTATTACCGGAGCTTCGGTCGCCGAAGACGATTCCCGCGTCGATTTCGATCTCCCCGATACCGGTTACTCCAAGGAGGAAGTGACGGCGCGGCTGATGGAACTCGTGCGGGCCGATCATCCTGTCTCCATCGAGTGGATCACCGACGAGGATTTGGCCGCCAATCCCAGTCTCGTCAAATCGAAGAATGTGCGTCCGCCGACCGGTACCGGGCGCATCCGTCTGGTTCTGATCGGCGAAAACGCGTCCGTGGACAGTCAGCCTTGCGGTGGCACCCACGTCGCCCGCACCGGCGAGGTTGGCGAGATCCATATCGGCAAGATCGAGAAGAAGGGGCGCGAGAACCGCCGCTTCCGTATCCGTTTCGGAGCGATGCCCGCGGCCTGACGGCGCGGCGACAGCGAAAGATCAGGGAGAACAGCATGGCCGAGGACAGTCCTTTCACCGTCGATGCCGACTGGCTTGAGCAGCGGCTCGGCCAGCCCGGCCTGTCGATCGTCGACGCCTCCTGGTATCTGCCGGCGCAGAAGCGTGATGCGCGCAAGGAATACGATGCCGCGCACATTCCCGGCGCCGTATTCCTTGACCATGACGCTGTTTCCGACCGGAATTCGCCGTTGCCGCACACGCTGGCTGCGCCGCGCGACTTCGCCCAATATGTCGGCAGCATGGGCATCTCCGCCGACGACACCATCGTCGTCTATGACGGGCCTGGTTTCTTCTCGGCGCCGCGCGCCTGGTGGATGTTTCGCGTCATGGGCGTGTTCCAGACCTATATTCTGGACGGCGGTTTCGATCACTGGAAGGCTGCCGGGCGCCCTGTGACCGCGGAGCCGACCAAGACCGCGCCGGGTATTTTCCATGCTGACTTCGATGCCGCCCGGGTAGCGTCCCTGGCTGACATGCGCCGCATGGTGGCAAGCGGAGAGAGCCAGATCGCGGACGCCCGTTCGCCCGGTCGTTTTGCCGGCGCCGAGCCGGAGCCGCGCGCTGGCGTGCGCGCTGGCCATATGCCGGGCGCCCACAACGTTCCCTACAATCGCCTGTCGGAGAACGGCATGCTGTTGCCGAAGTCCACGCTGCGCGAAGTCATCGAGGATGCTGGCATTGACCTCTCGAAGCCGGTTGTTACATCCTGCGGCTCCGGTATTACCGCGGCCGTGATAACGCTGGCACTGGAGACGCTCGGCCACACCGACAACCGGCTCTATGACGGTTCCTGGACCGAATGGGGCGGGCTGGCGGACACGCCGGTGGTCACGGGCAAGGAGCGCTGATTGTAATGAGCGCCGATGCGCTGGAGCGGATAGACGTCACGGTAACGTTCCTCGAGATGGATACGCCGCCGGCATATTATCCATCCTTGCCCTACAACCGGCAGATCGCGCTGCTGAAGACACGGGCCATCCCGCTGCATTTCTATCGCTATCTGCAGGATCGCGTCGGCCGCAAATGGCAGTGGGTCAATGTGCTGAGGCTGAATGACGAGGAACTCTCGGCCGGACTTCATCGCGAAGATCGCGACATCCGCGTGCTTTATGTCGACGGTGCGCCGGCGGGCTTCTTCGACATCAAGCCGCATCTGCCCGACGAAGTCGAATTGGCCTATTTCGGCATGATGGAACACGCGACGGGGCAGGGCATCGGCCGCTGGTTTCTCGGGGCGGCGATCGAGGCTTGCTGGTCGCACAAGCCGAGGCGGGTCACCGTGCAGACCTGCACGCTCGACCATCCCGCCGCGCTGTCGCTCTATCAGAAACTCGGCTTCCGGCCGGTCGCGCAGAAAAAAGAGGTTGTTGTCCCGCTGTCTTTTGCCGATCGCTCGGCCAGCGTCATGCGTTAGGCACTCCTGAACGATCCATTCATGCCGGCTTCAGCTTGGCTCCGCCATGGTGCGGTCGACATCAATCCGATCGCGCCGAAATGAGGAGCCAATATATGATTTCCCGCCGTACTGTCGCCGCAGCACTCGTCGCCGCCATCGCGCTTCCCGGTCTTGCCCTTGCGCAGGCGCAAACGCCGTCGGCAGCCCAGATCGAGCGTACGCTGGAGGCTACGCCCCGCATGAAGCTGCGGCCCAGCGAACGCGTCACCATTCGCGAATTCAAGCGCCGGCCGGATCTGCGCCGCATGGCGCCGTCCATCGACATCCAGTCGATCAACTTCGCCTTCGGTTCGGCTGCCATCGCGCCGTCGCAATATGGGAAGGTCGAGAACATTGCCGACGGGCTCCATCGTCTGCTGCGACGTGACCGCCACGCCCGTGTTTTGATCGAAGGCCATACCGACGCGGTCGGTTCCTTCGCCTCCAACCAGGCATTGTCCGAGCAACGGGCAGCCTCGCTGAAGCGGACGCTGGTACGCGAATTCGGCGTGCCCGGCTACGCGCTGGAAACGGTCGGTTATGGCGAGGAATTCCTGCTCGTGCCGACGCAGAACGAGAATTGGCGCAATCGGCGCGTCACATTGCGCCGCTTCGACGACTTCATTCGATAACGTCGAACCGCCCGGTCGTTTCTTGCATGGCCGATTGCTATGCAGGAAACGGGTGGGAGGCGCCGGTTGACGATCATAGCTTGTGGTTCACGGAAATCGGAGAACCACAGCCATGTCCATCCTGTTCAAAGCCTTGCCGACCGATGCGGTGCGCGCGCTGCAATCCGGCGGCGCCGATGCCTATGGCCACGTGCCGGAGCGCGCGATCTCGGACGGCGATGGTGTACCGTGCCGGCATTGTCTCAAGAATGTCGCCGCCGGCGAAGCCTACCTCATCCTCGCCTACCGGCCGTTCGCAGAATTGCAGCCTTATGCGGAGACCGGCCCGATCTTCCTGCACGCCGAAGAATGTCCGCGCGCGGAGGAGGCGGCCGCTATCCCGGAGCTGTTTTTGAAGACAAAGGACTACATCGTGCGCGGTTACAGCGCCGATGACCGTATAGTCTATGGCAGCGGCGCGGTGGTGCCCACGCCGGATATTGCCGCGCGGGCAGCGGAGCTTCTGGAACGCGAGGAAATCGCCTATCTGCACATGCGCTCGGCTCGCAACAATTGCTACCAGTGCCGGATCGAGCGCGCCTGATGATGGCGGTAACGTGTGGTTAACCAAAATCGGTGGAAGATCATCCCAGCCTGTCATCTGGTCGTCGTATCGAGTGGCTATGAGGTGGGTGTCGAACGATTTCATCGACCGCGGATGAACCGGCGGTGAAACTCGACGGACGAGGAAGCGGGGTGCTAACCCCGCTTTTTTGTTTTCCAAGGTGCTTCAGGCGGGCGGCGGGTCAGATGCCGCCATACCAGTCATAGCCGTTGTCTTCCCAATAGCCGCCGCGACCACGCCCGAAAGCGCCGAAGGAATCGACCAGTTCGATGCCGCGCAGATATTTGGGCATCTTGTAGCCGAGCTGCCGTTCGACGCGAACGCGCAGCGGCGCCCCGTTTTCCACCGGAAGCGGTTTACCGTTCAATCCATAGGCCAGGATTGTTTGCGGATGGCGCGCGTCGATCAGGTCGATCGAGCCGTAATATTTGATGTCGCCGGACAGGTCGCGGTCGATCGTGTCGAGACAATGGAACATGACATACCGTGCTTGCGGCTTGACCACGGCCTGGTCGAGCACGAGCGACAGCGGCGTTCCCGTCCATTTGGCGATGCAGCTCCAGCCTTCCACGCAGTCGTGGCGGGTGATCTGGGTGCGGCTCGGCATGGCGATGAGCTGTTCGCGTGTCAGCGACAACGGCTTCTCCACCAGCCCGGTGACTTCGAGCCGCCAATCGACGAAATCGTTGGCAAGCAAGGCTTGGTAGGCATCGTCGTCCGGTGTGGTAACGCCGTTCGGACGCATTGGTTGGCGGATGTCGGCTTCGCCGAATTCCGGCGCCAGGGCATTGCGCCCGGCAAGCAGCCGCTGCGCCCGATAGGTCAGACCGTTAGCCCCCTCGAGGAAATTGCGCAGGCCCTGGCCCATGCCGAGTTGGTTATCGAAAGCATCGCAGCCCGAGAGCGCGATGCCGGACGCGCCAAGGCCGGCGGCGGTCAGGAACTTGCGGCGGCTGATCTGAAACTTGGCCATATCAGTTGCTCCGCTCGGCAGAAGAGGTTCCGTTTTCGGGCGGATCGGTCCGGTACCAGCCGGTGATGATGGAGCGCAGCTCGTTGATCGGGCCTGCGGCGAGGATCATCAGCATGTGGATGAGGAAGAACAGGACAAGCAGCACCATCACGGTGAAATGGATGGTGCGCGCCGTCTGCCGTCCGCCGAAGAGCTCGTTGAGGAAAGGCAGCACCGAATTCATCGATGGCGACATGGCGAGGCCGGTCAGGATCATCAGCGGCAAAGCCACGAACAACACCCCGCCATAAGCGAGCTTCTGCAGCGTGTTGTAACGACCGGTGTGATGGAAACGCAGGCGAGCATGGTCGAAGACATCGCGCGGAAGATTGCGGATATCGGCCAGGCGAGGGGCAAGGTCACGGCGAATGTGACCGTTGAACAGGCCGGCAATCAGCCACACCAGCAGCGTCGCGCTCAATGTCCAGGCAAAGAAGAAATGCACGACACGGGCGGTGCCAAGATCGTAGTAGGAGGGGATTGTCGCCCAGGACGGGAAGGCGCGGGCCGTCTCGTTGCCGGGCGGGCCCGACCAGCCGAGCACGCCGGTGGTGTCAAAGCGTCGACCGAAGATTTCGAGATAGCCGCGTGAGCCTTCATCGGCCTCGTCGGCGCCGATCTTCAGGATCGTGTTGTCGTAGCCGAAGCCGGATTCCTTGCCGATATAGAGCTGCGGCCGCGCATTGAAGATCTGCAGGCCGCTCAGCAGCAGGAAAAACAAGGCGAAGGCCCACACCCAATGCGTGAGCCGCGTCCATCGTGATTGCCGGTAGATGAGCGGGCCTTTTTGTGGCCGCCCGGTCTCGGCTTCTGCATTGCTGGTCTCGGCGGTTGCGTCCATCTTGCACCCCTTCAACCGCATTCCGCGGTGCGATTGGTCTCGCATCGTAATACGGACCATCGCCTCGTGATGTTTCACTCCATCACGATTTTGTGCTTCGTGCCTCGCTGCCTTGCATCAGCTTCCGCCGAGCGTAACGGCGAGATTGACCGCCGCCGCGACGATAATCGTGTTGAAGAAGAACGCGACCACCGAATGCACGATGACCAGACGGCGCATGCGTGTGGTGGTGACTTCGACATCGGCGGTCTGCGCCGTCATTCCGATGACAATCGCGAAATAGAGAAAGTCCCATCCTTGCGGCGGCGTGTCGCCACCCGGGAAGGAGAGACCACCGACCGGTTGGCGGACTGGCCTGCCTCTGGCGTCGCGCACTTCGTCGTCGCGCCAGTAGACATGGGCGTAGTGCAGCGCGGCCATCATGTGGATGGTGATCCAGCCAAGCGGCAACGACAGCAATGCCGCCAAGAGCTCCAGCGGGGGATGCTTGTGGTTGGCGTTGATGATGAGGAACAGGGAACCGATCGCCACGGCGATGACGACGGCGACCACAGCGAAGATAATGAAGATCGGCAGGTCGTCGCTGCGTGCCTTGAGCCGCAGATGTTCCGCCGTTAGGCCCGGCATTCGCCGCAGGATCATGACGATATACATCACGAAGAAGACGTCGGCGCCGATCGAGAAGGCGATGGCGATCTGGAAATAGCGCGCGACCAGGAATGTCGCGAGCCCTGTCGCAGCCGCGACCAGGAAAGGCAGGAGGCGGATCGCCGTGTTCTTGGTGAATGTCGTTTTCATGTTGGGCCGATGTCCTCAGCCGATTGCGGCTGATTTGAGAGCACGACGTAGGATGCGGTCCAGTTCGCCGAGGAAGCGCGAACGGTCCTGCGGCGTGAAGCCAGCATTGTAGCCTTTGCTTTCGCCGGTTTCGCGCAAATGCTGTTTCAGGTCGCGCATGGCAACCGCCATGCCGATGGTTTCAGGCGTGAAGGGCCGGCCGGTCGGGCCAAGCACATGGGCGTTGAGCGCCACCGCCCGCGCCGCCAGCGGAATATCGGCCGTAACTACGACATCGTTGGCTTTGGTGTTTTCGACGATCCAGTCATCGGCGGCGTCCGCGCCCTTGCTGACGACGACATTGCGGATCATCGGATCGCGCGAGGGCCTGAGCCCGCCATTCGAAACGAAGACGACCCCGACCCCGTGTCGCTCGGCGACCTTGATGACCTCCTCCTTCACCGGGCAGGCATCGGCATCGACATAGATGGCGGGGGCGGGTGGGGTCATCGTTTGCATCATGTTCCGGCAAGCGACTTCTTTGACTAAGGTCGATTCCGGCAGAAGGGAGTGAGGCAAGCATGGCACATGTGATCGAGCGCGAGCAATGGGCCGAGAAGCCGGATGTTTGGCATGGGGAGTTCCAGGGTGGGCCATACGGAGCGGAAGTTTCGGTGGTGTTCTACTCTTCCGACAGGATCGGCGGCGGTCCCAAGCTGCATAAACACCCCTATCCGGAGGTCTTTATCGTCAGGCAAGGCAGGGCGCTGTTCATCATCGGCGACAAGACGATAGAGGCCAGCGCTGGCCAAATCCTGGTTGCGCCGGCAAACACGCCGCACAAATTCTCCAATCTGGGTCCCGGACGGCTTGAAAGTACCGATCTGCATGTCGCCGGCGCCTTTGCAACCGACTGGCTGGAGTAATCGGGGATCATTTCTCGGCTTTCCTGTACATCGTTCGCGCCTGCAAGATTGCGCGGCTGGGCAGGCAAACCCGATTTGCATCCAACGAATGCCGGCACGGTGCATGCCGTAGCTTGAGCCCGGTCGTGGAAGTCCATAAAAGGTAAGGACTTACCGGAGGAAGCGGCGTCCATGTTCAACAAGATATTGATCGCCAATCGTGGCGAGATCGCCTGTCGCGTCATCAAGACGGCACGCAAGATGGGCATTTCCACGGTAGCGGTCTATTCGGACGCCGATCGCGACGCCGTGCATGTCGAGATGGCTGACGAAGCGATCCATATCGGCCCGGCCCCCGCCGCCCAGAGTTATCTCGTCGCCGACAGGATTATCGAGGCTTGCAAGGCATCCGGGGCCGAGGCCGTTCATCCCGGTTACGGTTTCCTGTCCGAACGTGCGTCATTCTGCGAAGCGCTTGAGGCGCAGGGGATCGCCTTCATCGGTCCGAAGCCCAAGGCGATCAAGGCCATGGGCGACAAGATCGAATCCAAGAAATTCGCCAACGCTGCCAAGGTGAGCACCGTCCCTGGTTGGCTGGGCGTCATCGAGAACGCCGACCACGCGGAAAAGATCGCCGGCGAGATCGGCTATCCGGTCATGATCAAGGCGTCGGCCGGGGGCGGCGGCAAGGGCATGCGCATCGCCTGGTCGCAGGCGGAAGTTCGCGACGGCTTCGACCGTGCTCGTTCCGAGGCGAAAAGTTCCTTTGGCGACGACCGTGTCTTCATCGAGAAGTTCGTTGTTGATCCGCGTCACATCGAGATCCAGGTTCTTGCCGACGCGCATGGCAACGCCGTCTATCTGGGCGAACGCGAATGTTCGATCCAGCGCCGCAACCAGAAGGTTGTCGAGGAAGCACCGTCGCCCTTCCTTGACGAGAAGACCAGAAAGGCCATGGGCGAACAGGCGGTGGCGTTGGCGAAAGCGGTCGACTACCAGAGCGCCGGCACCGTCGAGTTCATCGTCGACAAGGACAAAAACTTCTACTTCCTTGAAATGAATACGCGATTGCAGGTCGAGCATCCGGTGACCGAGCTCATCACCGGCATCGATCTTGTAGAGCAAATGATCCGCGTCGCCGCCGGCGAGGAACTGGCTTTCGGCCAGGGCGACGTGAAGCTCGACGGTTGGGCGGTCGAGAGCCGGCTTTACGCGGAGGATCCCTATCGCAACTTCCTGCCGTCGATTGGCCGGCTGACGCGTTACCAGCCGCCCGAGGAAGGCCGCTTCGGCGATATCGTCGTGCGCAACGACACCGGTGTCACCGAAGGTTCCGAAATCTCGATGTTCTACGATCCGATGATCGCCAAGCTGTGCACCTGGGCGCCGACGCGAGGGCAGGCGATCGATGCCATGTCGGAGGCGCTGGACGAATTCGTCGTGGATGGCATCGAGCACAACATCCCCTTCCTGTCGGCCTTGATGCAGCATCCGCGCTGGCGCGAGGGACGGCTTTCGACGGGTTTCATCGCCGAGGAATATCCGGACGGATTCGCGCCGATCGCGCCGGATGCGAAGGACAGGGCCGTTCTGGCGGCGATCGCCGCTTCGGTGGAATTGCTGCGCCGCGACCGGCTGGACCGGCTGAGCGGTCGGCTTGCCCCGCATTCGGGGGCATTGAAGCGTGATTGGGTGGTGAAGCTCGGCAAGGATTACCTGTCGGCGACGGTTCTTGAGGGCATGATCTCGATACCGATGGAACTCGATCTCTCGATCGAAGGCGGCAAGGCACTCACGGTGGCTTCCGACTGGCGGCCGGGCGAACCGGTCTGGCGTGGCACGGTTGGCAAGCACAGGGTCTCGGCCCAATTGCGGTCGCTGCCCAATGGCACGCGCATCGCCTGGAAGGGCATGTCGGTGACGGCGCTTGCCATGCTGCCGCAGACGGCGGCGATGGAACGGATAATGCCCGTGAAGCTGCCGCCGGACACTTCCAGGTTGCTGCTGTGTCCGATGCCGGGTTTGGTGGTCTCGATCGCCGTCGCCGAAGGGCAGGAGGTCAAGGCGGGCGACACCTTGGCCGTGGTTGAGGCGATGAAGATGGAAAATGTGTTGCGCGCCGAGCGCGATCTCAGGGTTACGAAACTGAATGCCAAGCCGGGCGACAGTCTGGCGGTCGATGCCGTGATCATGGAGTTTGCCTGAGGTCTGGCAAGTCATCCGGGGCGAGCCATTCGCCGCCCCGGATTTTGTCGTTAGGCCGAGACTTCCTCGACGCGCTGGTCGGTGACGACATAGATGCAGGCCCGGCAGGCCTCGCCGCCGCGTTGTGAATACCAGCGGCAACTGCCGCGGATGGCGCAGCGCGGCAAGTTGGCGGCCGGATCGATCTTCTGGTCGGCCATGCCCGCAAGCACCCGTTCGATGACGCCGCAGGAATTGCCCGTCCATTGCCGGCATTTTCCTTCCACGCACTTTCCAGCAAACCGAAAGCGCGCTTCCGGGGCACCGGTTTTGCCTGCCAGCGTTATGAAATCAGCGTCGATTTCCAGGCGTGTCGGGACAGGCTGCACGATGCCGTCGTCTCCGACGATGCCGATCAGAAGCGCGCCCGGTTCGGCAGGCGCGCTCGGGCACGATCTTTGACCGTCGTCCGAGCGCGGCGGTCTCGTTTGGCGTTGACCGGAAGGCTGCGCTGGAATGGGCATGGCATCAGCGCATCAGACCGCCGATTTCCTTTTCGATAGCGGGAAGCTGGCGCTGGTCCAGATGCAGGATCAGCCCCAGCCATTCCTTTGGAAAGCGCAGCACCATTTCAGGTTGAGTATGTGTTTCGGCCAGCCCGGTGAGGACCGCCTGCTGGATATTCCTGGCCAGTTTCTCTTCCATACCCTTGGCGAGCTTGACGCCTGACAGATCGACGACGAAACGATTGCTCATGATGATATCCTCCGTGAAGGTATTCTCGCAGGACTATCGTGCCGGCTTCGCGGTACAGGTGCTATGAAGCGCTTCACACAGGTTGAAGCGGACAGTTGTGCGCGGCGCGGGAGCTGTTTCTTGTGATCGAAGAGCGCGCGGTGACGACGAAGCTGGCAGGCAGCGGTGTGGCTGACTAGATTGATGGCAGCCGGATCGAGATTCGTTCACCAGATCGGAAATAGCCGTGACTAACGACGTCAGGACGCGAGATCCTCTCAAACGCGAGGCGATGATCGCAAGGAAGGGAGAAGCGCCGGCGCGCCCCTTCGTGCATTTGCGCGTGCATTCCGCCTATTCGCTGTTGGAAGGGGCCTTGCAGCTTGGCGCGATTGTCGGCCACGCGGTCAAGGACCAGGCACCGGCCGTTGCGATCAGCGACACCAACAATCTGTTCGGTGCGCTCGAATTCGCGCAGAAGGCCGTGAAGGACGGTATCCAGCCGATCATCGGTTGTCAGGTCGATCTGGCGTTCGTCGGCGAAACCAATGACGGCCAGCGGGATCGGCGCAGGCAGGGGCCGGACCTGAGGCCGGTCGTTTTCCTGGCGGCCAGCGAGGCAGGCTATGCCAATCTCGTTCGCCTCATAAGCCGCGCCTATCTGGAAACGCCCGCCGGTGAGCCGGTGCATGTCTCAACCGATATGGTTGGCGACTGCGCCGGCGATGTCATTTGTCTGACAGGCGGCCCTCGTGGGCCGATTGGCACCGCACTGTTTGACGATCGCAACGATCTGGCCGAGACACGTCTGCTTGCCCTGAAAACATTGTTCGGCAACCGCCTCTATGTCGAGCTGGAACGGGTGACCAACTACGATCGCGAGGTCGAACAAGCCACGATCGAATTGGCCTACCGCCACGAGCTCCCGCTTGTCGCCACCAATGAAGCCTTCTTCTCCTCACGCGAGGATTTCGAGGCACATGACGCGCTCATCGCGATTGCCGAGGGCTCGGTCGTTGCCGCCGATGAACGCCGACGCCTGACGCCGGACAATCACCTCAAGAGCCAGGCCGAAATGGCGCGCCTGTTCGAGGATTTGCCGGAAGCGGTGGACAACACGATCGAGATCGCCCGGCGTTGTTCCTACTACCCGAAGAACCGCAAGCCGATCCTGCCGCGCTTTACCGGTGCCGACGTTTCCGATGCCGAGGCGGCCGAGAGCGCTGAAGCGGAAGAACTTGCGCGCCAGGCCCGCGAAGGACTGAACGTGCGCTTCGCCACTCGCGGCCTCCACTCGGGTTTCACCGAGGAACAGTATCGCGAAAGGCTGGAGTTCGAGATCGGCATCATCCAGCGCATGAAGTTCCCCGGCTATTTCCTGATCGTGTCGGACTTCATCAAATGGGCCAAGCAACATGACATTCCTGTCGGCCCGGGCCGTGGCTCGGGTGCGGGTTCGCTGGTTGCCTACGCGCTTCTCATCACCGATGTCGATCCGCTGCGCTTCTCGCTGCTGTTCGAGCGCTTCCTTAATCCCGACCGCGTCTCGATGCCCGACTTCGACATCGACTTCTGCCAGGATCGCCGCGAAGAGGTGATCCGCTACGTACAGGCCAAATACGGCCGCGACCAGGTCGGACAGATCATCACCTTCGGTACGCTGCAGGCGCGTGCCGTTTTGCGCGACGTCGGTCGCGTTCTGCAGATGCCCTACGGCCAGGTCGATCGGCTCTGCAAGATGGTGCCGCAGAACCCTGCCAATCCTGTCAAGCTCGCCGAAGCAATCGCCAACGAGCCGCGCTTTGCCGAGGAGGCGGAAAAGGAGCCGATCGTCCAGACGCTGCTCGACATGGCGCAGAAGCTGGAAGGCCTCTATCGCCATGCCTCGACGCACGCCGCCGGCATCGTCATCGGTGACCGACCCTTGTCGGAACTGGTGCCGATGTATCGCGATCCGCGCTCGGATATGCCGGTCACGCAGTTCAACATGAAGAAGGTGGAGGATGCCGGGCTGGTGAAGTTCGACTTCCTCGGCCTGAAAACGCTGACCGTGCTGGAGAAGGCGGTAAAGCTCATCCGTCGCCGCGGCATCGACATCGACCTTGCCACTATTCCGCTGGACGACCCGCAGACCTACGCCATGCTGTCGCGCGGCGAGGTTGTCGGCGTGTTCCAGGTTGAAAGTGCCGGCATGCGCAAGGCGCTCATCGGCATGCGTCCCGACCGCATCGAGGACATCATCGCACTGGTCGCCCTCTATCGGCCGGGGCCGATGGAGAACATCCCGACTTACAACGCCAGAAAACATGGCGAAGAGGAAATCGCCTCGATCCATCCCAAGATCGACCATCTGGTGAAGGAGACGCAGGGCGTTATCGTCTACCAGGAACAGGTGATGCAGATCGCGCAAGAGCTTGCGGGCTACACGCTCGGTCAGGCCGACTTGTTGCGCCGCGCCATGGGCAAGAAGATCCGCGCCGAAATGGACCAGCAGCGCGGCATCTTCGTGTCCGGCGCCGTGGAACGTGGCGTCGCCAAGCCGCAGGCCGATTTCATCTTCGACCTTCTGGCGAAGTTCGCCGACTACGGCTTCAACAAGTCGCACGCCGCCGCCTACGCCATCGTCTCTTATCAAACCGCCTATCTGAAGGCGCATTATCCGGTGGAGTTCCTGGCCGCGTCGATGACGCTCGATATGTCGAACACCGACAAGCTGGCGGATTTCCGCCAGGATGCGATGCGGCTCGGTATCGAGGTCGTCGCGCCCTCGGTGATGACCAGCTTCCGCGATTTCGAAGTTGGCGAGAACAAGATCTTCTATTCCATGGCGGCGCTGAAGGGCGTCGGCGACGCGGCCGTCGAACACATTGTCGAAAGGCGTGGGGACGGTCCGTTCAAGAGCCTGGCAGATTTCTGCGAGCGGATCGACCCGAAAGTCGTTGGCAAGCGTGTCTTCGAAAGCCTGATCATGGCTGGCGCGCTTGATTGTTTCGGGCACGACCGCGCGCAGATGATGGGCGGTGTCGAGCGGATGATGGGGCTGGCGGCGCTGGCGCAGCAGAATGCCACTTCCGGCCAGGCCGACATTTTCGGCGCTTCGCTGGGAGCGCAGTCGCAAGCGCTCAACCTGCCGTTGAGCGAACCGTGGCTGGCTGCCGACCGCTTGTACCGCGAATTCCAGGTGGTCGGGTTTTATCTCTCCGCGCACCCGCTCGATGAATACAAGGTCGCGCTGCAGAAGATGCGCGTGCAGAACTGGGCGGAGTTTTCCGCGGCGGTGAAACGTGGCGCCTCGGCCGGACGCCTTGCCGGTACAGTGACCGCCAAGCAGGAACGCAAGACGCGAACTGGCAACAAGATGGGTATCGTGAACTTCTCGGACATGACCGGCCAATATGAAGCGGTGATGTTTTCGGAGACGCTGGCGCAATATCGCGACATGCTGGAAGCCGGCAAATCGGTCGTCATCACCGTCGCGGCGGAGGACAGGCCGGAAGGGGTCAATCTTCGCATCCAGACAGTGCAGTCGCTGGAGGATGAGGCAAGCCGCATCCAGAAAGCCCTGCGCATCTTCGTGAGGGATGCCGCCCCGCTCAATGCACTTGCTGGGCAGCTTGGCGTGAAGGGCGAGGGGCAGGTGTCCTTCGTGCTGATCAAGGACGGCGGGCAGGGGGAGGTCGAGATCGAGCTTCCCAATCGCTACCGCATCTCGCCGCAAGTGGCGTCGGCGATGCGGGCAGTGCCCGGAGTGATCGAAGTCGAGCTGGTTTAGGCAATCGGAACTCGTCCTGAAAACGCTGGACGAGCGGCATGGCTGACGCTACCCGATAGGCATGGCGTCTGAAGCGAAGCCCGAGAACGGTACCTCCCTGGCGACATTGCGTGATCGCTTGCGCCGGCTCTATCACGGGCGCACACCCGAGGCCGTTCGTTTTCAGGCGGCGGTGGTGCTTGTCGACATCGTCATCATCGCCTTCTTCATCGCCACGCCCTTGCTGCAGGGTACGGCTTCCTTCCTGTGGCTGGACTATGCGGTGGCGATCCTCGTCGCCGCCGACCTGCTTGCGCGCCTGCTTGCATCCACCGACATGGTTCGGCTCATGCGGCAACCGACATCCTGGGTCGATCTGTTCATCCTGCTGACGCTGCTGTTTCCGACGGCACTGGCCAATCTGAGCTTCCTGCGCATCCTGCGCCTGTGGTCGCTGTCGCGAAGCGGGGTTCTGTGGCGGCATCTCGGCGGAGGTCGGTTTCTGGCCTGGCGCGACACCACCCACGCTGTGGTCAATCTCCTGACATTCCTGTTCGTGGTAACGGGCTTCGTCTACACCTTCTTCTTCCGGCAGGCTTCTGGGCTCGTTGGCTATGTCGATGCGCTCTATTTCACCGTGGCAACCGTCACGACCACCGGCTTCGGCGACATCGTCTTGCCGGGCGTTGCCGGCAAACTCACCTCGATCGTCACCATGATCATCGGCATTTCACTGTTCGTGCGTCTCGCCCAGGCGATCTTTCGCCCGACCAAGGTCCTCTTTCCTTGCCCGCAATGCGGGCTCCAGCGCCACGAGCCGGACGCCGTGCATTGCAAGGCTTGCGGCCATGTCCTCAACATACCGGACGAGGGTAGCTGACCGTTTCGGAACGAAACTGGCGAGCGAACCGCAAGAAGTGACGTTAAAGTTCGTGCTTTGGAGAGAACAGAACGAATGTTGGTCCGCCTCTACCTGGGTGCAGTTCTCGTCGCCCTTTCCCTTGCGCAACCAGCTCATGCCGCGGAGCCGGGGTTCTTTGTCTCGATGGCCGGCAAATGGAGCGGCAAGGGCAGCTTCCGCATCAACACAAAGGCATCACCGGTCAGCGTTTCCTGCTCCTTCACCGCGAAATCCGGTGACGCGTTTCTAACGCTCGACGGCAATTGTCGCGGCTTGATACTGATTTCGCGCAGCATCGGGGTGCGGCTGAAGACCGATGGGCAACGCTATAGCGGGACCTATGTCGGTTCGCGAACCGGACCTGCGGCACTGTCTGGACGTCGCAAGGGGCAGGCGCTCAACCTCGCCATCCGCTGGGCGAAGCTGGTGAATGGCGACCGGGATGCAGAGATGCGCGTCGAGAAGATCGGCGCGGATGCCATGCGCATCGTCACCATCGACAAGGACCTGCCGAGCGGCAAATCGGTCGTCACCGCCCAGATCGACCTGAAGCGCAACTAGCGCGTCAGAACGAGAATCGACATCGGTTTCAGACAATCGGAGGGCGTAGTCGAAGCGCTGGACGCGTCAACTCGCCGCCACTTCGGCGGGTTTTGCCGGTCGCTTTTGCAGGTTGAGCAGGTTGCCCATCAAAATCAGCGCAGCGCCACCGGCGGTGAAGGCATCGATCTGCTCGTGATAGACCAGCCAGCCCAGCAGCGCCGACAAAGGCACGCGCAGGAAATCCATCGGCGAAATCAGCGTGGCGTCAGCATAGGTCAGGGCCCTCGCCATGCAGAAATGCGAGGACATGCCGGTGAATGCGATGGTGAAAATCCACGGCCACAGTGAGAGCGACGGATTGCGCCATTCGAGCAGAGCCGGAACGAGGCCGAGCACCGATTGCACGACGAGCATCCAGAAGATGATGCGCACCACGCTGTCGGTGCGCGTCAACGCCTTCACCATGACCACCGAGGCGCCAAAACAGGCGGCCGCGCCGAGAACAATCAGGTGGCCGGTATCAACCGAGCCGGTGCTCGGACGCACGATGATGACGACGCCGATAAGACCAAGCACGATCGAGGCGATGCGGAACTTGTTGAGGCGTTCGCCGAGGAACAAAACGGCAAGCAGGGCGGTCCAGATCGGGGTGGTGAATTCGATGGAGATCAGCACGCCGAGCGGGATCAATGTCAGCGCATAAAGCCAGGCACCCTGGCCGACATAGTGGATCACGTTGCGCGCGATATGCAGCGGCAGCCGTGGCGAGGCCATGGCGGCGAAACCACCCTGGCTGATGACCAGAGGCAGCAGGATGAACCAGCCGATCACCGAGCGCATCTCCAGAACCTGGAAGACGCTGAGCGCGCTTGTCGTCGCTCGCCCCGCGACCGACATCAGCAGGAAGGACGCGATCGACAACGCCATCCAGAACGCCGCTTTGGGGATCGAGGGAGCCGGTGCCATGAACGCTGTTTCGCAAGCCGACCGTTGTCCGGCAATCCATAGACCCGCCAATCTTCTGGGCCAGAGGATGCGGCGTCAGTCGTCGAGATGTTCCGGCGGATGGGCATTGCGCCCCTTGCCGAACGTATAGCCGGTTTCCACCGCCTTGCGTCCGAACTTGTCGCGCAACGTGTCGATTGCGCCCTCCGCCAGCGCCCGCTTGCGCGATTGCAGATCGACAAGATCAGGCGGATCGGCCTTCTCGTCGTCGGAAAGGTCGCTGACGCCGATGCCCAGAAGGCGATATCTGGTGCCGTCCGCCTCGCGGCGCAACAGATCGAGCCCGGTTGAAAAGATGCGGTCGGCGAGGCGGGTCGGATCGGCAAGCTGGCGGTTGCGGGTGCGTGTCTTGAAATCCTGGCTCTTGAGCTTGAGCACCACCGTGCGGCCGGCTATGCCGGCCTTCTTCAGTCGCGCCGATACTTTCTCGGACAAGGCCCGCAGTACCGGAACGAGGTCGTCCATCTTGGCGATGTCGGTATCGAACGTCGTTTCGGCGGATACGCTTTTTGCGTCATGGTCTGGATGAACGCGTCGATCGTCCTCGCCGCGCGACAGGCGGTAGAGCCGATCCCCCATCACCCCATAGCGGCCCATCAGGTCGCTGCGTTCCATCTTCTGCAATTGGCCGATCATGCGGATGCCGTCGCGGGCCAGCACTTCGGCGAAGGCCTTGCCGACTCCCCAGATCATCGTCACCGGCTGCTCGGCGAGGAACGACATCGCTTCCTTCTCGCCGATCACCGCGTAGCCGCGCGGCTTGCGAAAGTCCGATGCGATCTTGGCCAGGAACTTGCAGTAGGAAAGCCCGGCCGAAACAGTGATGCCGATCTCTTTCTCGACCGTCTGCGCGAAACGCGCCAGCACCAGCGCGGGCGGCAGGCCATGCAGCTTCTCCGTTCCGGCAAGGTCCAGGAACGCCTCGTCGATCGAGATCGGTTCGACCAGAGGTGTCAGCGCTAGCATCATGGCGCGCACCTCGCGTCCCACCCGCACATACTTCTCCATGTCCGGTTTGACGACGATGGCCTCGGGGCATGCCTCGAGCGCCTTGAACATCGGCATCGCCGAGCGTACGCCATGGATGCGGGCAATGTAGCATGCGGTCGAGACCACGCCGCGCTTGCCGCCGCCGACAATGACCGGCTTGTCGCGCAGCGCCGGATTGTCGCGTTTCTCGACCGCCGCATAGAAAGCGTCGCAGTCGATATGGGCAAGGTGCAGGCTGTAAAGTTCGGCATGGCGAACGATGCGCGGGCTGCCGCATCGTTCACAGCGCATCGCTCTGCTGCGCTGTGGCGTCAGGCAGTCGCGACAAAAACCATGCTCGGGATCGTTGACAGGTGCCGCCATCACTGCGAACATAAAGAGAACATTGTCAATGTAGTCTACACGGCCGGTCCATGCAAGGCGACTGGAGGGACGCGTCATGAGCATCGAAATCCACCATTTGACCCCGGATCTATGGCCGCAATTCGAAGATTTGTTCGGCAAGCAGGGCGCCTGCTATGGCTGTTGGTGCACGCATTTCCGGCTGCCTCCGGCGGAACGGCGGTCGGGCAGTCGCCAGAGCAACAAGGATCATATCAGGACACGCATCGAGGCTGGGCCGCCGCCGGGCCTGCTGGTGTTGGAAGATGGCGTGGCGAATGGCTGGATGCAGATCGGTCCGCGCGCCGACGTGCCCGAGTGGAACAACAAGGGCAGGGGATCGGCGCCGGTCGATGCAACCGATGCGGACGATCCAGCTGTGTGGGCAATCTCGTGTTTTTTCATCCGCACCAAGGCTCGTGGTCAGGGACTGACCCACCGGCTGGTGGCCGGCGGCATCGATTTTGCCCGTAGCAGCGGAGCCCGGATGATCGAAGCGTGCCCGATCGACCTGTCGCGCGATTCGCGTTCCGTCGGGCTGTTCGTTGGCTCTTCGCGCGTTTTCGAGCAGGCAGGCTTCCAGCGTCTTGTCGAACGCAAGGCGGGGCGACCGCTGATGCGGCTGATTCTGTAGTCCGTCGGCGCACCTGCAGCGCCATCGGCCTTCAAGCCACGCCGGCTGCGTTGGCCTTGTCATGTCGCCTTGTGATTGAGGCTGTAATTTCCTACGAAGGGTCCGATCGGATTGGGCTTTTCGTCCTTGAACAAAAGTGGAGACCATAAGTGCGCCGTGTTTTGACGACTGTTTCGGCTTTGGCGATCTGCGCCCCGGCCTTCGCACAGGGCATCGATGCCCAGGGTGCCGCCCAAGTCCAGAAGGACATTGCCCGCTATCTCGGAAATCAGGCTTTCGAGAAGGGCGTTGTAAAAGTGGAGCCTAAGGGTGACGCCTACCAGCTCACCGTCGATTTCAAGGCGCTCGTCAAGGCGATGCCAGAGCAGGATTTCGTCAAATTCGACCTGCCGCCCTATGTGCTGAATGTCAAACCGCGCCCCGACGGCACCTGGGATGTCGGCAGCACCTTCTCGTCGAAGGGAACGTTCGAGGTAAAGGGCCCCGAGGGACAACAGACCACCGAGTTCGATCTGAAGGACGGCAAGATGGCCGGCGTCTACGACCCGGCCCTCGCTGCCTTCACCAATCTGACGTCCTCGATGGCCGACATGACCATGGCTTCGAAGGATGCGAAGTCGAGCGTCGAGGCACGCGCCGGGGCGACAACGATGACCGGCACCGCGACCAAGGCGGCGGACGGTGGCGTCGATTTCGCCATGTCGCAGACGCTGGCCGACTTCAGCGAGACGGTGACGATCGACGATGGCGAAAGCGGTCTGAAGGTGCCGTTGACCTTCCATTCGCCGAGCCTTGCGGTGGATGCGACGGCCAAGGGGTTGCGCAGCCGCGCGATACTCGATCTCGTCGGTTTCGGCGTTGCCAATGAGGACGAAGCCAAGCTCAAGGCCAATCAGGCGGAGCTGAAGACGTTGCTTCTGGCGGCGTTGCCGGTCTGGCAGCGCTTTGACGGCACCTATAAGTTCAAGGATTTCAAGGTCGGCACGCCACTCGGCGAGTTCAACACGACCGAACTTGTGGCCAAGTTCGGTGCCGATGGCGTCAGCAAGAACGGTACGGTGAGCTACGGGCTGAAGGCCAGCGGCCTGACTGTGCCGGCAATAGCGGCGCAAATGCTGCCGACCTGGAGCGCTTCGCTGTTGCCCACCGATATCGAGCTCAATTTCGGCGGCGCCAATCTCGATCTCGATACCATGGCGCGCAAGTCCATCGACGCCTTCGACCTGACCAAGGAGCCGCCGCTGCCCGCCGAATTCGGCGACCAGATCGGAGCCGAGTTCCTGGCCAAGTCGCCCAAGGTACTGATCGAGCCCAGCGTCATCAAGAACAAGGACACCGAGATCGCGTTCAAGGGCGAGGTCCGTTTCCCGTATGACAAGCCGGACCCGACCAAGAAGCCGGACGTCGACATGACGGTGACCGTCTCTGGCTACGACAAGATCGTGGAGACGCTGCAGGAAGCTTCCAAGACCACACCGGATGCAAGCAATGCCGTTGCCGCCGCGCTGGCAATGAAGGGTTTTGCCAAGACCCTGCCGGACGGCCGCATCGAATGGGTGGTGAACGGCAAGTCGGACGGATCCGTCATCGTCAACGGCGTCACGGTCAAGGCAGCCGACCCGGTCGTGCAACCCGGCGAGGAAGGCGTGACGGACGACAACGCGACGGACGATCAGGCCACCGATCCGGCGCAGGACCCCGACCAGAGCGAGGAGGCGCCGCAGGATTCCGAACAGGAGCAGCCGGCGCCACAGCAATAGAGGCCACGCGGCTGCCGGTTCGACCGCGATAAAAAATGGAAAAGCCCCGCCCAGAGATCATGAGCGGGGCTTTTCTTTTGTGGGATATCCGCGCGTTAAGCGGTCTTTCTAAACGCCCAGCGCCTGGGCGATCTTTGGAGCGGCTTCGTGCCAATCCTGTACCACGATCAGGTCGTCCGGCAGCGGCGGCAGGAACGCACGCAGCGAATTGTCGGCCATCAGGTGGAAAAGATGCGCATCGGCAACCGAACCACGCGCCGAGATCAGATTGTTGGGCTGATCGTCGACGAAAGCGATCGGTCGCCCCTTGTCGCCGCGAAGTTTTGCCACCGCCGGGCCCTTGGCCATTTCGGTGGTGAGCAGCGGGTAACGGAGGCCGAGCTGGTCGAGATGGGCGCGCCGCGCGGAGCGATGCTTGTGCGGCATCGCCGTCAGCAACACGATTTCGGCCCGGTCCTCCAGTGATTTCAAGGTCTCAGCAGCGCCTTCAGCAACATACTGCCACTCAGCCTGGCCGGCGAAGAAGTCGTCCAGCAGCGTGTGCACTTCATGCTGCTCGGCCACCCGGCCTGTGCCACGCTCGGAGACATTGCCGGTCAGCCTGAACGAGGCGAAGGTCAGATCGTAGCCGCGCTGTTCGAGAAAGCGCGGAAACGGGCGGATGAATTCGAGGATCACGTCGTCGACGTCGAGCACCAGCAGCGGACGGTGGTCGCTGGCCAGTTCGGCGATCTGGCGGGCTGTCTCTGGATCGTCACTCATGTCGAACGCTCATAATCGTCTTGGTTTCCGAGCGGCAAGGCGTGCAACGCCTTGCCGACCGCTGCCGGCGGGGTGCCGGTCTCCTCGCAGAAGCGCATCAAGGTCGGTTCATGCGCCAGGATGAATTGCAATACTCCGGCCAGGAAGCCAGGTTCCGCCGCCGCGCGCCGGATCGAACTGGCTTCGATGCCGGTAATCGCAAGGAAGCGGGGCAGCAATTCTGCGTCGCTGGCAACAAAGGCCAACGCGCCGACGGCGAGGGCCTCTGCCTGCTCACGCATTGACGCTGCGTCTGCCATCGCTACCTTTGATTCCGACAATGGTGATGAGTCTGCATCTGGAAGTAGTCACAAGCGTCGCCAAGGGCAAGGCTTGTGTGATGTTGCTGTTGTCTTGTTGTGTGCAGACTGGTCGGATTTCACACCGCCGGTTTGCGTTTCGTCAATCATCTCGCGCTAATGTGGAGCCGGGTTTGGGCGCTTCGGGATGGAGTGCATCACGACGGTTTCCGCGCGGGAATGTCGTCGGAGCGGGAAAGAATGCCGAAGAAGGTAATGATCGTCGAAGACAATGAGCTCAATATGAAGCTCTTTCGCGACCTCATCGAGGCCAGCGGCTATGAAACCGTGCGCACCCGTAACGGTCTCGAAGCGCTCGATCTTGCGCGCAAACATCGGCCCGACTTGATCCTCATGGATATCCAACTGCCGGAAGTGTCAGGGCTGGAAGTGACCAAGTGGCTGAAGGAAGACGACGAATTGCACGTCATTCCGGTCATCGCGGTCACCGCCTTCGCCATGAAGGGGGATGAGGAGCGCATTCGCCAGGGTGGTTGCGAAGCCTATATTTCGAAGCCGATATCGGTGCCGCGCTTCATCGAGACCGTGAAATCCTATCTGGGTGACGCCTGATGGTTGTTCGCCACCAGCCCGGAGCCGCATGAAATGACTGCCCGCATCCTTGTCGTCGACGACGTGCCGGCCAACGTCAAGCTACTGGAAGTTCGGCTCCTAGCTGAATATTTCGACGTGCTGACGGCGACGAACGGCCCCGATGCGATCGAGACCTGCGAGAACGGCAAGGTCGATGTGGTGCTGCTCGACGTCATGATGCCGGACATGGATGGTTTCGAAGTCTGCCGCCGCTTGAAGAGCGATCCGGCCACGGCCCATATCCCGGTGGTGATGGTCACCGCTCTCGATCAGGTGACCGACCGCGTGCGGGGGCTTGAGGCTGGCGCGGACGACTTCCTCACCAAGCCCGTCAACGATCTTCAGTTGATGACCCGGGTGAAAAGCCTGGTGCGCCTCAAGATGCTGACCGACGAGCTGCGCCTTCGCGCTTCGACTACACGCAACATCGGCATCGAGGAATTGCTGGCGCGCAACATCGCCGACGACGATACCTTGCCGCGCGTGCTTCTTGTCGATGAGCGCGAAGCCTCTTCGGAACGCATTCGCAAGGCCTTGCGGGATCGGGTCGCGCTTGACACGGCGAAGGATCCGCATGCCGGCTTCTTCCAGGCAGCCGAGACGCCTTACGAATGTGTCCTCGTGTCGACCGATTTCGCCGACTTCGATCCGCTGCGGCTTTGCTCGCAATTGCGCTCGCTCGACCGCACCCGCTTCGTGCCGATCATATTGCTGGCCAACCAGGGTGAAGAGGACAGGGTCATTCGCGGCCTGGAACTCGGCATCAACGACTATCTGACCAGGCCGATCGATCCGCATGAGTTGATCGCGCGGTTGCGCACGCAGGTTCGCCGCAAGCGCTACAATGACCAGCTGCGCGCTTCCGTGACCCAGACCATCGAGATGGCGGTGACGGACGGGCTGACCGGCCTGCACAACCGTCGCTACCTGGATAGCCATCTGCAAACCTTGTTCGACCGGGCTGTGGCGCGGCGCCGGCCGTTGGCGGTGATGATAACCGACCTCGATCGCTTCAAGACCATCAACGACACTTTTGGCCATGACGGTGGCGATGACGTGCTGCGCGAGTTTGCCTATCGCCTGCGCAAGAACGTTCGCGGCATCGACCTTGCCTGTCGTTTCGGCGGCGAGGAGTTCGTCGTGGTCATGCCGGATACGGAAGGCGCGATCGCCGAAAAGGTTGCCGAGCGCATTCGCGCCGAAATCGCGAAGGTGCCGTTTGCAATCGGGCGAGACGGACAGACCGCGGAGATTACGATCAGCGTCGGCGTTTCCTCGCTGCTGCACGGGCGCGATACGGTCGAGGCCTTGATGAAGCGGGCTGATCTGGCCCTCTACGAAGCCAAGAACAGCGGCCGCAACAGGGTGGTGGCCAACGCAGCCTGACGGCAAGCAGCCGCTCCGTGCTCGCCGATAACGCTGACTGTTTACCTTAACCCCGGCGATTCGCGGTCCGTGGTTAAGAAAGTGTTGATTTTTGAATAAGCTTGGGCAAATGTGCTCGCGCAAATGAGGGACGGTCGGTGCGGGGGCAAATCCGGCAGTTCCACTGATACCCCATGATGCTCAGGTCCGCCGCATCTCCTGGGTCCGTGGGGTCGGCCGGCCGGCGCTGGCATATAGTGGCCTCCTCGTACCGCTGCCATCACGCCGACCGGCCCCCTTATTCTTCACTCTCGACATCAACAAAATGTCCTAGAGGGTGGAGAATGCCGGTTTTCCGTCCGCGCAAACAAAAACGCCGCCCAGAGGGCGGCGTTTTGCATTTCATGACGGAAACCAGATTACTTGATCTTGGTTTCCTTGAATTCGACATGCTTCTTGGCGACCGGGTCGTACTTGCGGAACGACAGCTTGTCGGTCTTGGTGCGGCTGTTCTTGCTCGTCACATAGAAGAAGCCGGTGTCGGCGGTCGAAAGAAGCTTGATCTTGATGTTCGCGGCTTTGGCCATGATGTTCGTCCGTTGATTTCGTGGAGTTCGAGCCGCTGGGACACGGGAAGAAAACCCCGGACGCGGAAAACTTGGCCGGACACATAAAGAAAGCGCTCGGAAAGTCAAGTCCGGCCAAGGGCTAGGCCGGATTTTCATGCGTCTGCCGGCGTCCGTCAGCTCGTATGCGCGACGAGTTTGTTCACCGTTTCCGGGAAGAAGTCGGGCGCGGACCAGCGCTTGCCGAACATCATGTCGTACTGCAGGTAGCGATAGTCGCGGATGAGCGGGGCGATCTCCTTCTGCCTCGCCCAGTCGGCCGTGGCGGCGCCGTCGGTGGCAAGCAGCAGGTTGCGGTCGACAACGTTGTATCGTTCGCTGATCTGGCCGAGGAAGTCCGTGTAGTAGGGGTGCGTGATGCCTGCGGCCTTGAGCAGATGATAGGGCAGGAAGGCCGGGCTGATCGAGCCGACGTCCTTCGCCGGCCCCGTCCGGTTGGACCAGACGACCAGCGGCGTTTCGCGGTGCAGGCGCATCTGATCGGGCGCTTCCTTGCGTGGCGCCACATTGTCCTTCAGGAACCCGGTCTCGACATAGACCGGACCGAGCGGCGGCAGATGATCGCCGAAGAACACGATGACAGTCGGCCGCTCACGCTTCTGAGCCCAGTCCATCAGCCGCTTGAGATTGATATCCGCGTCAGCCGCACCCTCGGCATAAGAAGCCAGCGAATCCCGTGCCCATTGGCTGATCGGCGCCTGCACGACACGCGTGGTGTCGGAGTAGCGGGTGGGTTCGTAGGGGCCGTGATTCTGCAGGCTGACCGCGAAGTAGAAGAACGGCTCCTCCGAAGCGTCCGCCGCGCTGATGAGCTGGTCGGTCATCGCTTCGTCGGAGGCGAGCGGCCCGCGCTTTGCCATGTAAGGCATGGTCTCTTCCGACTGGAAGTCGTCGAAGCCGAAATCGGCATAGACCGCGGTGCGGTTCCAGAACCAGTTGGTGCCCGGATGGAAGGCCCGTGCCGAATAGCCTTCGCTCTTCAGAAATGTTGCCAACGAAGGAACCGGCGCGCGCACATATTGCTGGTAGGGAATGGAGCCGGCCGGCAGGAAGGCATTCGAGAAACCGGTCAGTGCTTCGAATTCGACATTGGCCGTCATGCCACCGAACTCGGGCGAAAACACCGAGCCAGCGCGGGCCGCACGTACCGTCGGGATGGGGTCAGGCGTGACGGAGACGTTCGGCAGCGTCATCGGATCCCAGAAGGATTCGCTCATCACCATGATGATGTCGGGCTTGTCCTCGGGCACAACCGCGCCCACCTCGGGTCTGGCGATCGTCTCGATTGCCTTGTCTGAATAGCCCAGGGGAGCCACGACATGGGCCATAGGCACGTTGAGTGCGAAGGCCAGCGCGAAGCCGTTCGAATTGTAGTTTTCCTTCTGGTCCCACATCATCGGGATGATCTGCAGACGATCGCGCGTCCACGAGAAAGCGGCGTAGTCCATGATCGAAACGAAGAACGCCAACAGGGGAATAGCCACGGTGAGGCGGGCGAGACGGGCCTTGTAGCGCAATGTCGAGGTGCGGCGGCGCCAGCCGAGCCACAATGCGATGAGCAAGGCAATCGTCGCCAGGATGCCTGCGCCGAGCGCAACGCCTGTCCAAGGGCGTTCGCGCACCAGGAGCGGCATCAGTTCCACAATCTGCCGCGCGTAAAGAAAGTCCGTGGGATAGAGCGGATCGCCGAGATAGCGCGATTTCTGGTGGCCGATGAAAGCGAGCGCCAGCGTCACCGGCGCGAAGATCATCACGCCCTGGTAATTGCGTCCAAGCAGGGCATCGAGGCCGATGAGGATGAGGGTGAACAGAACGACCGTCGTCCAGCCGGGCTTGAATGGCTGCACGAAGAAGCCGAGTGTGCTGACGATGTCGCCGCGGAAGATGAGCTCAATGGCGAAAACCAGCACGGCCGACGCCACCAGGGTGACCAGGCAATACCGCATGGCACGCCTTTCTTCTCCCGGCTCGAAGCCGGGGAAGGCGCTGTCATACTTATGCTTCGGCGCAGTCATACCGCTCCCCGACAAACCTTTCGCCAATTCGTAGATCCCCACCTGCATTATGAATGCGTCATCAAACTGTCATTCAAATGTCACGGAAAGCTAGCGCCTGTGGCAAAATTTAGAAGAGCCAGCAAACGAATCGTGTTCGGTTTTTATCATGATTGATCGCTGCAAAACTGGCTGGCGCCGCTCCGCGTGTCTCGCCCGGCGGGCACGCTGGGCTCTTGACTTGTGGGCTGGGCTTGCGCACAGGCAGGCGTGATTAACCAGTTGGAGCTCTCTATGGCGGTGGCATTCACCTTTCCGGGGCAGGGCAGCCAGGCGGTCGGCATGGGCAAGGACCTTGCCGATGCATTCCCCGAAGCCCGGCGCGTCTTCGAAGAGGTCGATGAGGCCCTCGGTGAAAAACTGTCCTCCCTGATCTGGGAAGGACCCGAGGAGACACTGACTTTGACGGCCAATGCCCAGCCGGCCCTGATGGCCGTATCGCTTGCTGCCGTGCGCGCGCTGGAAGCCCGTGGCTTTTCGCTGAAAGATAAGGTCGCCTATGTCGCGGGTCATTCGCTGGGCGAATATTCCGCACTCGCCGCCGCTGGCTTTGTCTCTGTAGCCGATGCCGCCCGCCTGCTGCGCATTCGCGGCAACGCGATGCAGTCGGCCGTTCCGGTGGGCGAGGGCGCCATGGCTGCCATCATCGGCCTTGAACAGCCCGATGTCGAAGCTGCCTGTGCCGAGGCTGCAAAAGGATCGGTATGCCAGGTGGCGAACGACAATGGCGGCGGCCAGCTGGTGATTTCCGGCGCCAAGGCGGCAGTGGAACTGGCGGCCAGGCTTTGCACGGAAAAGGGCGCCAAGCGCGCGCTGATGCTCCAGGTGTCGGCTCCTTTCCATTCCGCGTTGATGGCACCTGCCGCCGAAGCCATGCGCGTGGCGCTGGCGGGAGTGGCAAAGAACGCCCCGGTCGTTCCCGTTGTCTCCAACGTCTCGGTGTCGCCGACGACGGACCCGGATACGATCGCCGCCCGTCTGGTCGAGCAGGTCACCGGCCGGGTGCGCTGGCGCGAAACGGTCGAATGGTTCGGCGCCAATGGCGTGACCACGCTTTATGAAGTTGGTGCCGGCAAGGTATTGTCCGGTCTGGCGCGGCGCATCAATCGCGATATCGCGACCGTTTCCGTTGGAACTCCGGCCGATATCGATGCCGCGCTCGCGGCGCTAGCTTAGAAAGCCTGATGACCCCACCCATATTAAGGGTGCGCTTGAGAGGGGACGAAACATGTTCGATCTGACTGGCCGCAAGGCGCTCGTCACCGGAGCCACAGGTGGCATTGGCGAGGCCATTGCGCGCCTGCTGCATAAGCAGGGCGCGGTTGTCGGCCTGCACGGCACGCGCGTCGAGAAATTGGAGGCACTCGCCGCCGAATTGGGTGACCGGGTGAAGATCTTTCCGGCAAACTTGTCCGACCGCGACGAAGTGAAGGCGCTGGGCCAGAAGGCGGAAGCCGATCTGGAGGGCGTCGATATCCTCGTCAACAATGCCGGCATCACCAAAGATGGCCTGTTCGTGCGCATGTCCGATGCCGACTGGGACAGCGTCATCGAGGTCAATCTGACCGCCGTCTTCCGGCTGACGCGCGAACTTACCCACCCGATGATGCGTCGCCGCTATGGCCGCATCATCAACATCACCTCCGTCGTCGGCGTTACCGGCAATCCCGGCCAGGCCAATTATTGCGCCTCGAAGGCCGGCATGATCGGCTTCTCCAAGTCGCTGGCACAGGAGATCGCTACCCGCAACGTGACCGTCAATTGCGTCGCCCCCGGCTTTATCGAATCGGCTATGACCGACAAGCTGAACGATAAGCAGAAGGAAATGATCATGGCCGCCATTCCGGCCAAGCGCATGGGCACGGGCGAGGAGGTTGCGTCGGCGGTCGCTTATCTTGCTTCGACGGAAGCTTCCTACGTCACCGGCCAGACGCTCCACGTCAATGGCGGCATGGCGATGATCTGACGTTCCGACGCGACCCGTGATCGCGTTGGAAAAACACCCTTACCGCCTTGGATGCCAGGCCGTTTTCGTGTAATGCGGCCCGCAACCCGGCGGTTCGGGCAAAAGCCGGCCAGTTATTGTTGTATTCAGCCCGGCCTATCTTTCAGCTTGATTAGCGGCATTGTGCCCGCTAACGAAGACAAGACAATAGAACGAAGGATGCCAAAATGAGTGACACCGCAGAGCGCGTCAAAAAGATCGTTATCGAGCATCTGGGCGTCGATGCCGACAAGGTGACTGAGCAGGCCTCCTTCATCGACGATCTCGGCGCGGACAGCCTCGACACGGTTGAGCTTGTCATGGCGTTCGAGGAAGAGTTCGGCGTTGAAATCCCGGACGACGCGGCAGAGACCATCCTCACGGTCGGCGACGCCGTGAAGTACATCGACAAGGCCTCGGCCTGATTTTTCCGGCTTACGTCTTCGGAGAGGGCATGCAATGAGGCGCGTCGTCGTTACGGGCCTCGGCCTGCTTTCACCATTCGGCGTTGGGGTCGAGCACGGCTGGCGAGAATTGCTCACCGGCCGTAGCGCCGCGCGGCGCGTCACCGAGTTCGAGGTCGAAGATCTTGCCTGCAAGATCGCGCACGTGATTCCACGTGGTAACGGCGAGGACGCCACCTTCAACCCGGAAGCCTTCCTGGAACCCAAGGAACTGCGCAAGATCGGCGACTTCATCCTGTACGGGATTGCGGCCGCCGATGAAGCGCTGAGGGATTCCGGCTGGCAGCCGAAGACGCATGAAGAACAGTGCGCGACCGGCGTGATGATCGGTTCGGGCATTGGCGGCATCGAAGGCATCGCTGAGAATGCGCTGATCCTTCAGGAAAAAGGGCCGCGCCGTATCAGCCCCTTCTTCATTCCTGGGCAGATCATCAATCTGGTCTCTGGCCAGGTGTCGATTAGGCACGGTCTGAAGGGACCGAACCATGCCGTGGTGACGGCTTGCTCGACCGGCGCGCATGCGATCGGCGACGCAGCCAGGCTGATCCAGTTCGGCGATGCCGATGTCATGGTTGCGGGCGGTGCCGAAGCGCCGGTCACTCGCCTTTCGCTGGCTGGTTTCGCGGCTTGCCGCGCGCTTTCGACCGAGCGCAACGATACACCTGAAAAGGCTTCGCGCCCCTATGATCGCGACCGCGACGGTTTCGTCATGGGCGAGGGCGCCGGTGTGGTGGTTCTGGAAGAACTGGAACACGCCAAGGCGCGTGGCGCCAAGATTTACGCCGAGGTCACCGGTTACGGTCTCACCGGCGATGCCTATCACATCACCGCGCCGGCGGAAGACGGCGACGGTGCTTTCCGCTGCATGACGGCGGCGTTGAAGCGTGCCAAGCTGACGCCTGCCGACGTCGACTACATCAATGCCCATGGCACCTCGACCATGGCCGACACGATCGAGCTCGGCGCCGTCGAGCGCCTGGTCGGCAATGCAGCTTCGAAAGTTTCGATGTCGTCCACCAAATCGTCGATCGGCCATCTTCTGGGCGCCGCGGGCGCCGCGGAAGCGATCTTCTCGATTCTGGCCATTCGCGACAACATCGCACCGGCTACCATCAATCTCGACAATCCTGAACGCGAGACGGCAATCGACCTCGTGCCGAATAAGCCGCGCGAGCGTCAGATCGATGTGGCGCTGTCCAATTCCTTCGGATTTGGCGGCACCAACGCATCGCTGGTTTTCCAGCGCTACAATGGCTGATTGACCGGCTCCCAACGGTCTTTCGACAGCTCCAGGGCGGACAAGTCCGTCATTTTTGCCACAATCCCCTCTACTGTCCCGAGGGGATTCGTCGATAGAACCTATGGCAGGGCGTTATGAACACCACACCGGCGAACAACGAAGACGGCGGCCAGGTCACCACGCAGCCGACGACGATCATACCGAAGACCGCAAGCGAGGCCTTGCGCCCGGAAGCCGGTACGCCGCCGCCGTCCAAGCGTTCGCGCGCTTCGCGCGGCCAGATCGTGGTTTTCATGAACTTCTTGGTATCCTGCGTCATGCTCGCCGTTCTGGCGACCGGCGCCGCCGTCTATTTCGGTCGGCAGGAGTTCTTTGAGGCAGGCCCGTCGGCCAATGGCGACACCTTCCTGGTCAAGCCAGCCACCGGTGTCCAGGACATTGCCGATCAGCTCGAGCGGCGCGGCTTCATCAGCGATGCGCGCATCTTCCGGCTCGGTGTGCGGGCCTATGGCAACGACCAGGCGCTCAAGGCCGGCGAGTATGAGATCAAGCCGCATGCGTCGATGCGCGAGATCATGAATCTTCTGAAAAGCGGCAAGTCGGTGATGTATTCACTGACCATTCCGGAAGGTCTGACGGTCGAGCAGGCGTTTGCACGCGTCGCCGCGGAGGATGCCCTGACGGGCAACATGCCGACGCAACTGCCTGCTGAAGGCAGCCTGGCCACTGACACGCTGCGTTTCACGCGCGGTGCCACCCGCCAGCAGATGGTCGACAAGCTGCTTGCCGATCAGAAAGAGCTGGTCGATGAAATCTGGAAGCGTCGTTCGCCCGATCTGCCGTTGGCCAATGCCGACGAATTCGTCACCCTGGCTTCGATTGTCGAAAAGGAAACGGGCCGTAGCGACGAGCGCTCGCGCGTTGCAGCGGTCTTCCTCAATCGCCTCAACAAGGGTATGCGCCTGCAGTCGGATCCGACGATCATCTACGGATTGTTCGGCGGCAAGGGCAAACCCGGCGACCGGCCGATCTATCAGTCGGACATCGACAAGCAGACACCCTATAACACCTATCAGATCAACGGTTTGCCGCCGACGCCGATCGCCAATCCCGGTCGCGCTTCGCTTGAGGCCGTGGCCAATCCATCCAAGACCAAGGATCTCTATTTTGTCGCCGACGGCAATGGCGGGCATGTGTTTGCCGAAACGCTCGACGACCACAATCAGAATGTCGCCCGCTATCGCGCACTCGTGAAGAAGCAGGCGGAGGACGCGGCGAAGTCCGGCAATTCCGAGCAACCTGCTGACAACGGCGACAATGCCGGCACCGGGGCCAACGCGGCCCAATAATATGCGCTTGGGGGCGCCTGGCATGAATCTGCAAAGTATGACGGGCTTCGCACGCGCGGTTGCCGACCATCAGGGAACTGCGATTGCCTGGGAAGTGAAATCGGTCAACGGCAAAAGCGTTGAAGTTCGCTTGCGCCTGCCGCAGGGTTTCGACCGGCTGGAGCCTCTCGTCCGGCAGGTCGTGCAGAAGCGTTTCGCGCGCGGCAATTTCCAGGCGACACTGACGGTCGGTCGTCCGAGTGGCTCATCCGCTCAGCCCGTAGTCAACGAGGCTTTCCTCAAGGACATTGCAGGTCTCGCCAAGCGATTGCAGGAACAGTTTGGCGTATCGCCCGCATCGGCCGACGGACTGCTTGCGTTGCGAGGTGTTCTCGAAGTTCCGGAAGCACTCGAGACGGAAGAAATGCGCGGCGCGCTTGATGCCGTCATTGAACATGCGCTCGATGAAGCACTGACAGGTCTTGCATCCGCGCGCCGGAATGAAGGCGAGGCGCTGCGCATCGTGTTGTCCGGCCATCTGGATGCGATCGAGGCGCTGACCCTGCGCGCCGAGGCCGATCCTTCGCGCCAGCCCGGCGTCATTCGCGAGAAGATCGCAGAGCAGGTACGATTGCTGATGGACACTGGTGCCGCGCTGGACGAAGCGCGCCTCAACATGGAGGCTGCCTTCCTTGCGACCAAGGCGGATATCCGCGAGGAGATCGACCGGCTGAAGACCCATGTGGCATCGGGCCGGACATTGCTGGCCGGCGGCGGCGCGGTCGGCCGCAAGCTCGATTTTCTGGCGCAGGAATTCAACCGCGAATCGAATACGCTGTGCTCGAAGTCGAACGCCGCAGCAGTCACCGCGATCGGATTGGAACTGAAGGCCGTCGTCGACCAGTTTCGCGAACAAGTTCAGAATCTGGAGTAGCAGATGGCCATCAAGGACACCGGTTCCCGCATCCGTCGCCGGGGCCTGATGCTCGTTCTGTCGTCGCCATCCGGTGCCGGCAAGTCCACCATCGCGCGCAATCTCCTGGAAGCCGACCATGGCTTCGAGCTGTCTGTCAGCGTGACCACCCGCCCGCGCCGCGGCAGCGAGATCGACGGTCGTCACTACCATTTCCGCACTAGGCGCGAATTCGAGATCCTGCGCGACAATGACGAACTGCTCGAATGGGCGGAGGTGCACGGCAATTTTTACGCGACCCCGCGGGAGCCGGCGGAACGAGCCATGGCCGAAGGCCGCGACATGTTGTTCGACATCGATTGGCAAGGTGCCAAGCAGCTGCGTGAGAAGATGCGCGGTGACATCGTGTCGGTCTTCATCTTGCCGCCGTCCATGGCTGAATTGAAGGCGCGACTGAAGCGGCGCGCCGAAGATCAGGAAGCCGTGATCGAAACCCGGCTGAAGAATGCTCGCGACGAGATCGAGCATTGGACCGAATACGACTTCGTTGTCATCAATGATGATCTGGATCGGGCTTTTACCGAAGTGAAGGCGATCATAAGCGCCGAACGGCTGCGGCGGGACCGCCGTCCCGGCCTGTTCGATTTTGTTTCCGGTCTGCTCGACGAGGCGCTCTGAGCCCCACGTCTTGCGATAGATCGCTAAAGCGAATTCGCCAGGCGCACAAATTCTTCGACACTGAGCGTTTCGGCACGGCGGGTCGGGTCGATACCGACACGATCCAGCAGTGCTTCACCGCCAAGGCTTTTCAGGCTTTGTCGCAGCATTTTTCGGCGTTGGCCGAAGGCCGCCTCGGTGACACGACCGAGCAATTTCACATTGACGGGCGAAGGCGCCGGTCGCGGCGTCAAATGCACCACCGACGACGTTACTTTCGGCGGCGGCGTGAAAGCCTGCGGCGGGACGTCGAAGGCGATCCTGGCTTCGGTGCGCCAGCCGGTGAGAACCCCAAGCCTGCCATAGGCATCGCCATTGGCCTTGGCCACGATCCGTTCCGCCACTTCGCGCTGGAACATCAGCGTCAGCGATTCGTAATAAGGCGGCCAAGTGTCGACGGTTAGCCAGCGAACGAGCAATTCCGTACCGATATTATAGGGCAGGTTGGCGACGATCTTGACGGGACCGTCTGGGACCAACGTTTCGAAATCGGTCTTCAGCGCATCGCCTGCAATCACTTCCAATCGACCCGGATAGTGGTTCGACACTTCCGCCAATGCGTCGAGGCAACGCTCGTCCCGCTCGATGGCGACGACGCGGCGGGCACCATTGAGCAACAATGCGCGCGTCAATCCACCAGGGCCGGGACCCACTTCGATAACCGTTGCTTGCGACAGATCGCCAGCGGTCCGTGCCACCTTGCTGGTCAGATTGAGGTCGAGCAGGAAGTTTTGACCCAGCGCCTTCTTTGCCTGAAGTCCGTGGCGCTCAATGACCTCGCGCAGTGGTGGCAGACCGTCAATGCTCATATCGTCACCGGCGCTCGGACATTATCGGCAAGTTTTCCAGCCAATGTCAGTGCAGCGATCAGGCTATCGGGGCGTGCGATACCCTTTCCCGCGATGTCGAAAGCCGTGCCATGGTCGGGCGAGGTACGAATGAACGGCAGGCCTAGCGTAACATTGACGGCTTCATCGAAGGCCAGCGTCTTGGCCGGGATCAGCGCCTGGTCATGATACATGCACAGTGCGACGTCGTAGCCGGAACGAGCCCGCGCGTGAAAAAGCGTGTCGGCCGGCAGCGGACCGCGCGCATCGATACCTTCGGCCCGTAAAATCTCAACAGCCGGGCGGACGATCTCCAGATCCTCCTTGCCCATGGAGCCATCCTCGCCAGCGTGCGGGTTGAGGCCCGCGACAGCTAGGCGCGGGTTCTTGATGCCGAAACGCGCCCTGAGATCCTGCGCCACGACCCGCGCGGTTGTCGTGATCAGATCGGTGGTGAGCACCTCCGGCACAGTTGCCAGCGCTATATGAATGGTGATCGGGACTGTGCGCAACTCAGGTCCAGCCAGCAACATGACTGGCGTCACCGTCTCGCCGGTGCGCCTGGTGGCGAGGTGCGCCAGGTATTCAGTATGGCCGGGGAAGCCGAAACCGGCGTCGTAGAGCGGCTTCTTGGCGATCGGGCAGGTGACCACGGCCGCTGCCTTGCCATCGAAAGTGTCGCTGACTGCCCGATCGATCGCCTCGATCACACCTTGCGCATTGGCAGGATCAGGCTGGCCCGGTGTGTCGACAAAACGGGCCGCCAGCGGCACGACAGGCAGGCTGTGCTCGAAGGCACGCGACGCTTCCTCCTGCGCAACTTCCTCGACCTTGACCCCGATGCCAACGCTACGCGCACGTGCAGCGACCAGTGCAGGATCACCAAGCAGATAAAACGGCCGAATGGAATGACGATGGCGGTTTTGCCAGGCAGCAAGGGCAATCTCGGGACCAACACCTGAGGGGTCGCCGATACTCAACGCGAGCGGTAGTTCGGTTGCGCCCACGGCCGATCAGCGCTGTACGATGACGGCCTTGGCCTTCAGCTCGGAAACGTATTTTTTGCTCAGTGCGTCGGCTGCGTCGTCCTTCTTGCCGCCGCCAAAGCCTTCGGTCTGCAGCACCATCTGGGCGACTTTGTCGTCCGAGACTTCGCGCGCCGAACACACGCCAATGAATTCGATGCCGCGATCGGTTTCGCGCACGCTGGTCGCGCCACCGGCCTTGGTTGCCTTGACCTGGTCGGCCCAATCCGCGGGCAGCTGCGGCGCCAACACGCGACCGAGATCACGTACTGTGACGTCGATCAGTCCCTTGGCGAATTCGCGCGTGGTGTTGCAACCATTGAACCGGGCGCGCATCGCTTCCGCTTCGCGCTTGCGTTTGGCCATCGACGAACCGCGTTCTGCAGGGGGTACGACGAAGATGATCTGCTGCAACAGATACTCGGTGGCGGAGGGCTTGCTGCCGCCTTTCTGCAGCATCTTGCGCACGGCATCCTGCTCGCTCAGCCCGCCTTGCTCGGAGCGGTTGCGCATGGTGAGCGCCTGATTCCAAGCCATCTGCGCGCGAATGAATTCCTTGAAATGCTGCTTGGTGACGCCGGACTTGTCCATGATCCCGTCGAGCTGGGCAAGTTGCATCTTGTTGGTCGAGGCAAAGCGCGCATAAGCGTCCTCCACCTGCTTGTCCGAGATGCGGATGCCCAACCGCCTGGCTTCGGCAAGACGCAGGGTCTGGTCGATCATCTCCTGGGAGGCGTCACCCTTGCGCTTCTGCAGGCGCAGGAAAGCGGCGCGATGCTGAATGTCGCCACTGGTGATGGCAAGGTTGTTGACGACATATTTGATTTCACTGGCGAAGACCGATTGCGTCGACAATGTCAGCGATATGCCGGCCGTTGCCACTAGGAGCGCCAAGCTCGCGGAAAAGAGCTGTTTCCTCATCGTCCGTTCCAAATCCAATCCGATTCCGGCTCAAATCTTAGCCAGATTTGTCGTTTGCATGCCTGTCCTATGCGGCGAAACCGTGTCCTGCAAGGGCTGGCTATTGGAAACTGCTGGTGGTCGAGCCGAAATCGCCGATCGTGCGGAACGAGATGTTGAAGCCGAAATTGCGAGTCACTTCCTTGGTCACGCGGTCACGGCTTTCCGAAACGGTCATCAGGTAGGTGAAGCACTCGTCGTCATAGGCAAAACCAAGACCATCGCTGGTCAGCACTTCGGCCTTGATGTCGTATGTGCTCGATCCGAAGATGCGCCAATTCTGGTTGAGGCGTGTCGAAGCACCGAATGTCACCTCATGGCGATCGACCGGGAAGCCATAGTCCGGCTGAGCCTGGATGAAGGCGTATTGCGCCGAGACCGAAATCGGCGACGAGCCGCTATAGGCCGTCCGCAGTTCTGTCCGACGGACTTCGAAAGTGCTGGCGTCGAAGCGCCCGCTGACTGACGCCGACAAACCACCGGGGCTAGTGAAGCCAGCCAGGCCGACGAAATCGGATGTGTCGGTCTGCAGGCCGGAATAGGCGCCGACATTGACGAGATCCGGCTGAGCGAAGGAATTCGTGCCCGACAGCTGATAAGATTGGCCAAACAGCGCGTTCGTCGTCCAGCCATTAGCGTAGCTGCCGGAATAACGCACACCCACATTGGCGCGGGTACCACCCTCGATCCGATCATAACCTGAGAATTTGTCGCGCTCGAACAGGGTCGTGGCGTCGAACACCATGCTCTGTGCGTCCTCATTGGGAACGCGCAGGCCACCGACATAAGGCTCGTTGGGGCGCAGGAACAGCTGAGCCATCGGCTCGACAACATGCGAGCCACCGGTCAGGCTGGAAAACAAAACCGGCCAGCGCATTTCAAGACCAGCCGTCGCCATGGTCCTTGCGAAGGACGAGCGCATGTCGGTAGCCACACCCTGTGCAACTGCCATCTGATTGATGGCGTTGATCGAACCCGAGGAGGCATTCAAGTAGTTTGCGTCCGCTTGGAAAGCGAGCAGCGGGGTGAGCACCAAACCGCCGTCGGTGACGAAACTACGCTTCCATTCGGCTTCTGCTGTCAGACGCCCGGATTCACCCTCGATGCCACGAACGCGCTGAACAGCCGACAGCGTATCGTAGGGCGTGACGAAGGCCTGATCGAGACGGTCGCGCCTGATAACGCGTGCATTCAGATTGACCGACAATTGGCCGCCAGCCAGCGGTGCGTCGGGGATGTAGGCATAGTCCAGCGACGGCAGTACCCACGGCTGGAATTCGTCGCGCGCACCGGTCTGATAGCGTGCGCCAGAGGTCTGCGGCAACGTCTTTTCTTGCACTTGGAAGTGCATCGCGCGCAAGTCGAAATAGTTCCTGTCGTTCAGGCCGGTCAAATAGACTTCCGACCGATGTACGGAGTCATTGTAGCCCTGAATATGATAAGTGCTCGAAAAGTTTTTATCCGTCTGTACCAGAATGTTCCAACCGAAATTCCAACGCGAATTGATCGCAAACTGGCCTTTGGTGCCCATCATGCCGCGGAGTTTGTTCGGGTCGCCATCTGGTCCGGAGTCGACGGTGTTCGCATCGAATTTTCCGGGTTGTTTCTGGTTGATGCCGGCAATGCGCAAGCTGTACTGGCCGTTGTCGAAACGCTGGCGCCACTCAGCCTCGCCCAGAAAGCCCTGATTCGTATAGTACGTGCCGCGCGCAGTGACGTCGTAGGTCGGTGACAGCGCCAAGTAGTACGGAATACTGATTCCCGTGCCAAGTTTGCTGTTGATAGAGATGCCTGGCATCAGGAAGCCGGTCTTGCGCTTTACGGTCGGGTCGGCGATTTCGAAAGCCGGCAGGAAGGCGAGGGGGAAGCCGAAGAACTCGAAATTGGAGTTCTCGAACCGCACCGTCTTCTTCTGGCCGTTCCAGATGATCTTGCGCGCCTTCACACGCCAAATCGGCGCCTTGTCCGGCTTGTCCTCACATGGCTCGCAGGCCGTATAGACACCATTGTGGAATGTGGTCAGGACGCCACCGATACGTTCGGCGCTTTCAGCGCCGAAATAGGTTTTGTCCGGGGTCTCGACACGCAGGGCGTTAACGAATCCGTCGGCGAAATCGTCGGTAAGATCGATGTGCTCGGAATTGATCTTGGTGCCATCGCTCTGCACCAACTGAGCGTTACCTGAGGCAACAAGGCGTTTCGTTTTGCGATCGTAGTCGACGCGCTGAGCGACAAGTTTGTTGCCGCCATATTCGATCTGGACGCCGCCGACCGCGGTCACCGTCTGCTTGTCGTTGTCGTAGACCAGCGTGTCTGATTCCAGGAGCATCTGGGAACCAGCCGGAACAGTGGGTGTCTCCACCTTTTGGGCCGCCGCCGGGGTGACAAAAACGCTGCCTGCAACAAGGCATGCCAAGACGCTCACGCCGCACAGCAACGCAGCGCGCATTGAATTACGGCCGTGCAAAACCGCCCTCACCACTAGCCGTCTTCCCTGTAAAGCAGGAACGTTACCCCAAAGAACATCGCCACGACCACCGGAAACCATGCAGCTACGATGGTCGGGACGAATCCCGCCACTCCAAACGCTTTGACCAAAACAGATACGACATAAAGCAGAAACCCCGCAACGACGCCACCCAGAATCATCGTTGCCGATTGTCCCATTCGTGCAAATCTCATCGAGACGGTTGCCGCAATAAGCGTCATCGCAATCAGAAGGAAGGGCATCGCGACCAACGAATCGAATTGCATGGCGAACGCATTTGCCTTCAGACCGAAAGATCGAGCAACTTCAATCTTCTGCGGCAGATCGTAAAATGGGATTGTCTCCGGCCGAGCCAACCGCTCTTGAACGAATTCCGGCCTGAGGTCGGTCGGCAGCCGGTCGGAATCCCGCTTGCTGGCGTTGCCGTCTTTCAGGATGGTTACGTCTTGCAGATCCCAATAGCCGTCGCGGAGGAATACCTTTTTGGCGTCCTTGCGTTCGATGATGTTGCCCTGGGGATCGAGCAGGAAGAACGACGCGTCCGCCATCTCCAATCCCTGGTTCAGGATGGCGCGAGCACCGATGATTGTGTCGCCTGCCGATGTTTTCTGCCGGATCCACGGGGCTGCGCTTGCCGAGACATCGTTGGATGAACCCGATCGAAGATCGCTTTCGATCTGCTCGGATTGAGAAAATCCATAAGCAGCCAGCGGGTTGAGCACGCCTACCGCGACGGCTCCGAACATCAGTGCGCCGATGCAGCAGGGGAGCAGGAACTGCCAGGCGGAAATGCCGGCGGAACGCGCGATCACCAATTCATATTTGCGGTTGAGCGACACGAGCGTGGCCATCGCCGAGAACAGACCGACGAACGGTACGGTCTGCAGCATGATCATCGGCACGCGCAGCGCCGAGATCGCGAAGCCGAGTTGATATGAAAAACCGGGCAGGCCGGCAATTCGGCCGGTCAATTCGGTAAAATCGATCAGGAAAACGAGCGCGAATAGCCCGAGGAAAATCCAGATGGTGATCCCGAGGTAACGGAAGAAGAAATAACGACCGAGCGTCCAACCCATCACGCTCTCCCTTGTCGGGAAGCGACCCGATTGGCCCACCAAAGTCGCAGGCGCGGACCGAAGTCACCCATTCGGGAAAACATGTTCGTCAGCCAGTCAGCCCAGCTTACCGGTAGCTCCATGCGATGATTGGAATAGATCACCCAGCCGGCCACGACCGACGCGGCAAAAGGCACGGCCAGCACAACATAGTTGTAAAATGGATTGGTGCTCGCTTTGCCGGCGGCGAAGAAACCCAGCCAACGCACGAACAATGCAATGCAAACGGCAGTGATCAGTGGATGGATGCGCGCCTCGCGATGCGATCGGGCATCGCCGGCGACGGCAAGGGCGATCATCGCGAAGGCCAGCGTATAAGCCCATTCCGAGAACCGCAGCGCCAGTTCGGCCCGGTACGTGTCCGGCGATTGCTGGTAGATCTTGTCGTTCGGGTTCGGATTGAGCAGGTACTGAGTCGTCTGGTCTTTTGGATAAAGCGTGGTTTGTGCCGCAGTCGCGAAGGCCGACAGGTCGAAGGCGTAGGATGTGAAACGAATGACCGAAACGTCGCCGGCTGGTGCCTTACGATGGACGACGCCATCGTTCATCAGCAGCACCTTTTCCTTGCCCTTGTCGATTACCGCCCCGGTCTTGGCGTAATACACCAGATCAGTCCCGGGCTGGCGGGAGTCCGCGACGAAGATGCTGCCCAGCCCGCCATCGGCAAAACGTTCGCCGATCTGCACGAACAGCCCATCTTCGATTTTCCGGAAGGTGCCTTCCTGAATGATCAGCGACAGGAAATCAGCGCGGGCGCTGGCGATGAGTTCCCGGTTCTTTTGACGGGCATAGGGCTCGACGCCATTATCGACGATGAAGGAAAATACGCCTGCCGCCAGCGCCAGGATCAGGATCGGCTTGATGACGGTCATACGCGACGAGCCGGCGGCGCTGATGACCACCAGTTCCGAATCGGAATTCATCACGCTCAGCGTCTGCGCGACCGCCACGATGAGGGCAAAGGGGACCACGATCGGTATGATCGTGGGCAAAATGAGAGCGGCGACCTGAAAAAAGGTAGCAGCCGACTGTCCGTTATCCGTGACCAGATTGATGCGCGTGAGGACCTGCGTCGTCCAGACAATTGCCAGCGTCCACGCCAACGCCGCGAGAAAGAGCGAGAGCGCACGCCGGAATATGTAGAGCTCGGCGACCTTCATTCAGGGCAGTTCTTCTCGATTGATCTCGACGTGTGTCGCTGGTTTGAAGTTATCTTTCCGGTGACACCCACACAACCGGCCTGATTTGGTTCCGTTTCAAGTCATCGTATCCCGTGAGCCGAGTCTGGTCGGCAATGGATAAGAAAAGGCGAAGAGGCATGGTTAACGACAAGCTCAGCCAGACATTTGTGCAATGCACAGTCGAACGTCAAGTGTCCGGTGCGGTCAAATCGTCTCGTCGGCATTGATGGTCCCCGCAGCCAACAGCTGTTGACCTATGGGCTCTCTTCATTACGCCAACCTTGCGCTGGCCAGTCTTGCCAAACGTCCCAAAAGCGCGAAATGTCGCAACTCGCTTCGAACAGAAAATCACGCAGGATCTCATGGCCGCCAGATACTCCATCGCCTTTTCCAAATTTGCTGCCGTGAAAAAAGGTGCGGTCTTCGTCCTGTCGGCGGAGGACGCCGGAATTTCGGAAACCGGCAAAGCACACGATCCTGCCAACACGCTTGCGCGGGCGCTGCCAATTGCCGACTTCTCCGGTAAATTTGGCTCTGTCGCCGAGGTGCTGGCACCTGAAGGTGCAGAAATCGGTCGATTGGCAGTGATCGGCGTCGGCAAGATATCGGCGCTGGACGAATATGCCTGGATGAAGCTTGGCGGGCAGATAGCGGCCTCGCTGCGCAAGGCGGAAGAAGTGGCGATCATACTCGATCTGCCCGGCGTGGAAGTTGGCGCAGCCGAAGCGGCCGGCCTGGCTGCCGGCATTCTTCTGCGCGGCTACTCCTTTGACAAATACAAGACGAAGAAGGGGGACGACGCCAAGGACGATAGCAAGGCTCCGGTGAAGATCACCATCCAGCTCTCGCATCCGAGTGCCGCCAAGAAGGCGTTTGCGGAAATCGAAGCCGTCGTGGACGGCGTGTGCCTGGCGCGCGACCTGGTCAACGAGCCGGCCAATATTCTGGGGCCGGTGGAATTCGCTGACCGGGCCAAGGAGCTGGAAGCGCTCGGCGTCAAGGTCGAAATCCTGGCCGAGAAGGAGATGAAAAAGCTCGGTATGGGATCCTTGCTCGGCGTCGCGCAGGGGTCGCCACGTGGCGCACGCCTGGCTGTGCTGCAATGGAATGGCGGCAAAGCCAAGGACAAGCCGGTGGCATTTGTCGGCAAGGGCGTGACCTTCGATACGGGTGGCAACTCGATGAAGCCGGCCTCCGGAATGGAGGAGATGAAGGGCGACATGGGCGGTGCCGCTGCCGTGACCGGCCTTATGCATGCACTGGCCGCCCGCAAAGCCAAGGCCAATGTGGTCGGCATTCTCGGCCTGGTGGAAAACAGCGTGGATGGCCATGCCCAGCGGCCGGGCGATATCGTCACCTCGATGTCGGGCCAGACCATCGAAGTGCTCAACACCGACGCGGAAGGCCGTCTCGTTCTGGCCGACGCGCTCTGGTATTGCAATGATCGCTTTCATCCCAAGCTGATCGTCGACCTCGCGACACTCACCGGAGCGATCATGGTGGCGCTTGGCCAGCATCATGCCGGGCTCTTCGCCAATGATGATGAACTTGCCAACCGGTTGCTGCAGGCGGGCACGGTCACGCAGGAAAAGCTCTGGCGCATGCCGCTCGGTTCCGAATACGACAAGCTGCTGGACTCAAAAAATGCCGATATGAAGAACATCGGCGGACGCTATGGCGGCGCCATTACGGCCGCGCAGTTTCTCCAGCGTTTCATCAAGGAGACCCCTTGGGCTCATCTGGACATTGCCGGTACGGCCATGGGGGCACCCTCCAGCGAGATCAATCAGTCCTGGGGATCGGGGTTCGGCGTCAGGCTTCTCGACCGGTTCGTGCGCGATAACTACGAAGGCTGAGTTCTTGGCCGAGGTTCTCTTTTATCACCTGACGGAATCGACGCTGGAGGAGGCGCTGCCAGGCCTGCTGGAGCGAAGTGTCGACCGCGGCTGGCGCGTCGTCGTGCAAACAGGCAGCGAAGAGCGTCGCGACGCGTTGGATCAGCACCTGTGGACTTTCCGCGACGACGCCTTCCTTGCGCATGCGACGGACCATGAAGCCCATCCCGCGGAGCAGCCGATCTTGCTAACTACCGGAGGGGCAAATCCAAACGGCGCGCAAATCCGTTTCCTGGTCGATGGTGCCTTGCCGCCTGATCTGTCGGGTTATGACCGAGCGGTCTTCCTGTTTGACGGGCACGATGCAGGGCAGGTGGAAGCCGCTCGCATGCATTGGAAAGACATGAAGGCGGCTGAGCATACCGTGACTTACTGGCAGCAGACCGCCGACCGGCGCTGGGAGCGAAAGGCGTGACCCGTTGAGTGGGTGAGTGCCTGCCTAGGCGCTTCCAGCAGCTCACCAAACGCTCTAAGGACACTCCATGCGCGCGTTCTTTCTGTTGATCATCGCTGTCGGTATTGCTCTCGGCCTTATTTATCCGTGGGCGGTCCGGAATTTTTCCGGGGACGCGATCGGTACCTGGAGTGTCTATGAAAATGGCCGCTTCAAGCCGGTTTCGGTGCCCCTGAAAGCCGACAACGGACCGGTGCGGATGTTGGTCGACCTGACAACCAATGCCGATCGCATCAATGCTTTTGACCGCACTGTGTTGACCCTTACAGCTGCTGTCGGAGGTCGCACGGTGCTCGCCAAGACGTTGCATTTCAGCGGCAACCCGACGCCACGTGAGCAGAGCCCGCAACTCACGGACAAGATCTTTCGCGAAGAGGTCGGACCATTCGATGTCGAGAAGCCCGGTGTCTACGTGTTCACCATCGGACCAGGCGACGCCGACAATATCCAGATCAAATCGGTCAGTCTCAATCTGCGCGCCGGCGCTGCGGTTCCGGATGAGAGAGGCAGCCAGATCGGATTCGGCATGATCGGAGTTGGTATCGTTGGCTTGATGCTGGCGATCCGCCTGGGCGGTCCGCGACGACCCAACGACCCGGACATGCCACCCAAGCCGCGCTGGGGCAGGGCGGGAAGCTCCGCTTGAGGTCATGAACTGAAGCCATGAACTATCGCCACGTCTATCATGCCGGAAATTTCGCTGACGTCGTCAAGCATGTCGTGCTGACGCGCCTGATCGAATATCTGAAACGCAAGGACAAAGCCTTCCGTGTCATGGATACGCATGCAGGCATCGGGCTCTACGATCTCTCGTCGACGGAAGCGCAGAAGACCGGCGAGTGGCGGGACGGCATTGGACGGCTGGCCGGCATCGATGCCGGTGCGGAGGTGGTGGCGTCGCTCGCGCCGTATCTCGACGCGGTGCGTGCCTGCAATCCCCAGGCAGGCCTGCAGTTCTATCCCGGTTCGCCATTGATCGCGCGGCACCTTTTGCGCAAGCAGGATCGCCTGACGGCCATCGAATTGCACCCGCAAGACGCGGTTCGCCTGAAGAGCCGTTTCGAAGGCGATTTTCAAACGCGCATTATCGAACTGGACGGTTGGCTGGCACTCGGCGCGCGTCTGCCGCCCAAGGAAAAACGGGGCCTGGTGCTGATTGACCCGCCTTTCGAGCAGGAGGGTGAGTTCGATCGTCTCTCGGACGGGGTAATCAAGGCCTACGGGCGCTGGCCGGGTGGCGTCTACGCGCTCTGGTATCCGATCAAGGATCGGCGCTCGATCGCGGATTTCCGCCAGCGTCTGGCAGAGTCCGGCATGGCCAGGGTGCTCGACGTCGTTTTCGAGGCCCGGCCGGATTCCAACGGCGAGAGGCTGGACGGCACCGGGCTTGTGGTGGTGAACCCGCCATTCACGCTGGAAGCGGAGTTGCGTTTGCTGCTGCCGGTCCTAACAGCGGCCATGGCGGAGCCGCGAGCGGCCGGCTGGCGGCTCGACTGGTTAGCGCGCGACGACGGCTAGATCGCCGATTTGATCGAAGTCGGTTCACTCCCAGCTTGACCGCCTCGCGGCAAATTCGCACAGTGCCGCCGATCATGAAGAGAGGCGTCCCATGACTCGCTCCATCAAACTTCTTCTCGCAAGCCTGATTGGTCTGAGTTCTGTCTCCGTCGGGGCGCCCGTGGCGCAAGCGGCGGATCTTTCGCATTACTCCGGCGATCCAGGCGTTTGCGGCGAGGCGTGGGTGCTCAATAAGATCACCAGCCGCTTCGCTTATCAGGTGCGCCACGTTCCGCATCTGCCCAATGTCCAGATCACCGATTTCCGCCGCATCAATGAGCGGCGCTATCTGCCGGCGGAAGAAGAGTGGCCGATCGGCCGTCGCTATTGCAACGCCAAGGTCGCGCTTTCCGACGGGCGCGAACGGACCATCTGGTATCTGATCGAAGAAGGGCAGGGCTTCGCGGGCATTGGCGACAATGTCGAATTCTGCGTTTCGGGCTTCGACCGCTGGATGGTCTATAACGGCGCCTGCCGCGTCCTTCGTTAGGCCGTCCGGCTTCTTGCGCTGGGTTGCAATCTTGATTGTCACCTGAACTGGTCTTGTTTATCCACGAGGCCTGTTCATCTTCCATGCCAGTAGGCGCCAGGCTGAAACAGCATGTGTGCCGCGACGAGGAAATCATGCCCAGTCTGCTCTATGCCTCAGCCTCGCCCTACAGCGCCAAGGTGCGCATGGCCGCGCTCTATGCCGGCATCGCCATCGACCTGAAACCGACCAAAACCGACGAGCAGCCCGCCGACCTTCTTGTCGCCAACCCGCTCGGCAAGATCCCGGTTCTGGTGCTGGATGATGGCAAGGCCGTCCATGACAGCCGCGTCATCACCCAATATCTCAACAGGTTGTCGAAAAACGCGCTGTTCCCGCGCAATGCCGAAAAGCGCACGGAGGCGGAAGCCTTGGAAGCGCTTGCTGACGGCATTTGCGATTCGGCCCTGTCGATGGTCTATGAGCGCCGTTTCCGGCCCGAAGACCAGATTTCGCAACCTTGGCTCGACAAGCAGTGGGCAAAGATCACGCGGGCGCTGGATCTGCTCAATGCAAATCCACCCAAGCTGCCGACGAAGATCACCGTCGGCCAGATGGCCCTTCGCGCAACGCTGGGTTATCTCGCGCTGCGTTTCGCCGGCAAATGGGAGAAGGGGCGTGGGAGGTTGGTGCGCTGGGCGTCGCGCTTCGACGAGAAGTTTCCCGAACTGAAGGGCTGCGTGCCGTCCTGATCCGAGACAGAGCGGCATCGCTCTGCCTGACTGAGGGCATTTGCTCCGCTCAATTCGCCTTTGGACACCAGATACAAAAAAGCCGGGCGAAACGCCCGGCTTTTTGCAGTTTCGATCGGAAGCCGATCAGAACTTCATACCGACACCGAACTGGATGCGGTTGTCGCTGTCCTTGACCTTGCCGATGTTGTCGAAGGTCTTGGAGCCGTAGTCGGTGTAGCGATACTCGACGCGACCGAAGACGTTGTCGGTCAGCTTGATGTCAGTGCCGACGCCGGCAGTCCAGCCGAGCATCGCCTTGCTGTCGCTGACACCGGCGAGCTGGTCGGTGACCTTCAGCTTCTCAGCCGCGCCACCTGCCGTACCGTAGAGCAGGATGTTCGGGCTGACCGAATAGCCGAGACGGGCGCGCAGCGAGCCTTCGAGACCCGACTTCGCCTTGAAGTCATTGCTGGAGCCCTTGGTGCCGTTGTAGCCGAGGTCGCCCTCGACGCCGTACACGAAGTTGTCCTGCTGCCAGTTGTAGCCGGCGAAAGCGCCGCCAACGAAGCCGTTCTTGTTGATGCGGGTGTCCTGGTCCTCAAGGCGGGTGCGGCCCGAGAAGCCGTAGCCGAGATTCACACCGGCATAGGCGCCGGCCCAGGAAGCGACGGGCAGTTCGGCGACAGGTGCCGGAGCCGGCGGCTCTTCCGAAACGACGTCCGCGGCGAAGGCGGGAACGGTGCCGACGAGAGCCAGCAACCCGAGTGCTGCAACGGCCGGCCGCGCGAATTTGTGGTTGATATGCATAGTTCTTACTCCATAAAGCCACAGACGCTGGCTTGTTCGTCGTGATACGTGATCCGCCGGGGGGATAAACGGATCAGGCGTTCAACGGTTCCGGAATTTGGTCGGCAAATGCGGCGGAAGCGAACCTGAAACTGGGTCATTCCCCGGCGCCAATGAGGCTGAACCGTGACGTTGCACTAGTGCAACAAAGTTGTCAGGAGCGTTGTGCCCAAGCACCGCTGTCCGGCTTGGTGCAAGGGGTTGCGGTCCCTATATTGGCCGTTCCATGAACTGCCCGGGTCCGAGTCGAGACCCCCAACGGGAGCGACTTGACACAATGCTGCCACATGAACGAACGGCATTTTACCTTTTTTGCCGGCTGTATCGGGCGCAAGCCGCTTACAGCAAGGAGGCCCGATGACAACCGCGGCCATTGGAACGGCTCTCGTCACCGGCGGAGCGAAGCGGATCGGCAGGGCGATCGTCGAAGACCTGGCTGCGAACGGATTCGCTGTCGCCATTCATTGCAACCGCTCGCGCGCGGACGCGGAAACCCTCGCTGCCGATATCGTTGCCAGTGGCGGTCGCGCCGCTGTCGTTTCAGCCGACTTGACCGATATGGATGCGGTGGGCGGTCTGATCGATGCGGCAGCCGAAAAGCTCGGACCGGTCGACCTTCTGGTCAACAATGCATCTCTATTCGAAGAAGACACGATCGAGAATTTCGACTGGGCAGGTTGGGACAGGCATTTTGCCGTCCACGTAAAGGCGCCCGCGCTTCTTGCGCAGCGATTCGCCAGTGCTTTGCCGGCGGGTCGCGAAGGGTTGGTCGTCAACGTGATCGACCAGCGTGTCTGGCGGCCAACGCCGCGCTATTTTTCCTACGCGCTATCGAAGTCAGCATTGTGGGCGGCCACCCAGACATTGGCGCAGGCCCTCGCGCCGCGCATCCGCGTCAACGCGATTGGGCCGGGGCCGACGCTGAAGGGCGCGCGTCAGAACGACCGTGATTTCCAGACGCAGCTCGATGGGGTGTTGTTGAAGCGTGGCCCGACGCTTGGCGAATTTGGCGCGACGATACGATATCTGTGGGGTGTGCGCTCGGTGACCGGGCAGATGATCGCATTGGATGGCGGCCAGCATCTGGCCTGGCAGACACCTGATGTGGCAGGCGTGGTGGAATGAGTTCCGGCAAACAAAAAAACGGACATGCGGCGGGCGAGGACCTGCCCGACGTCGATCTGGACGATGAAGACAGCGGCGAACTGGAGGTAACGCCGTCCGGTCCCGAGCTTGCATTCACGACAGTCGACTGGACGCAGCATGCCGGCGACACCGAAGGCATGGTGGGTGCCGAGGTCATCCAGACGCTCGTAAAGCGCCTGCCAAACGCGCCGGGCGTCTACCGGATGATGAACACCGCCGGCGACGTGCTCTATGTCGGCAAGGCGCGCAGCCTGAAGAAGCGCGTCACCCAATATGCGCAAGGCCGCTTTCACACCAACCGCATCGGCCGGATGGTGCGCGAGACGGCGACGATGGAATTCGTCGTCACCCGCACCGAAATCGAAGCGCTGTTGTTGGAAGCCAATCTTATCAAGAGATTGCGGCCGCGCTTTAACGTCCTTTTGCGCGACGACAAATCGTTTCCGTATATCTTGCTCACCGGCGACCATGCATCGCCCGGCATCTACAAGCATCGCGGCGCGCGCTCGCGCAAGGGCGACTATTTCGGCCCGTTCGCCTCGGCGCAGGCGGTGGGGCGCACCATCAATTCGCTGCAGCGAGCTTTTTTGCTCAGGAGCTGCACCGATTCTTTCTACGAGAACCGCACGCGGCCCTGCCTGCTCTATCAGATCAAGCGCTGCGCCGGGCCGTGCACCGGCGAGATATCGCAAACCGGTTATGCCGAGCTGGTCGATGAGGCGAAGGGTTTCCTGTCCGGTCGCAGCCAGAAGGTGAAGACCGAGATTTCCGCCGCCATGCAGGTGGCCGCCGAAAATCTCGATTTCGAGCATGCCGCGATCTACCGCGATAGGCTGGCGGCGCTGGCCCATGTGCAGAGCCATCAAGGCATCAATCCGCAATCGGTGGAAGAAGCCGACGTCTTCGCCATCCATCAGGAGGGCGGTCAGGTCTGCATCCAGGTTTTCTTCTTCCGCACCGGCCAGAACTGGGGCAACCGCGCCTATTTCCCAAAGGCCGATCCTGCCATGGAAGCCGCCGAAGTGCTGGGCTCTTTCCTCGCCCAGTTCTATGACGACAAGCCGACGCCGCGCACGGTGCTGCTTTCGCATGCTGTGGACGAGCAGGAATTGCTCGCCGAGGCACTTTCCACCCGCGCCGGCCGCAAGGTGTCGATCTCAGTGCCGCAACGCGGCGAGAAGAAGGATCTGACCGACCACGCCTTGCAGAATGCGCGCGAGGCGCTGGGCCGTCGCCTCGCCGAAACCTCGACGCAGGCAAGGCTACTGGCCGGTTTCGCCGAGACGTTCGGGCTCGAGAAGCCACCCGTGCGCATCGAGGTCTACGACAACTCGCACATCATGGGCACCAACGCCGTCGGCGCCATGGTCGTCGCCGGTCCGGAAGGTTTTGTCAAAAACCAGTATCGCAAGTTCAACATCCGCTCGACCGAGATCACCCCCGGCGACGATTTCGGCATGATGCGCGAGGTGATGGAGCGCCGCTTCTCGCGCCTGATCAAGGAACATGGCGACGAGCCGGCGGGCGAAGGGGATGCCGAGCCGGACGACATCGTCTCCGCCAGTTTCCCGGCCTGGCCGGATGTAATCCTGATCGACGGTGGCCAAGGCCAGATGTCGGCCGTGCGCAAGATTCTCGCCGATCTCGGCATACAGGATCGTGTCGTGGCCATCGGCGTTGCCAAGGGCCAGGACCGCGAGGCCGGCCGCGAACGGTTTTTTGCCGAGGGCAAGCCATCCTTCACGCTGCCGGTGCGCGATCCCGTGCTCTATTTCATCCAGCGCCTGCGCGACGAGGCGCACCGTTTCGCCATCGGCTCGCATCGCGCCCGCCGCAAGAAGGAGATGGTGAAGAGCCCGCTCGACGAGATCGCCGGCATCGGCCCTGGCCGCAAGCGCGCGCTGCTGCTGCATTTCGGTACTGCCAAGGCGGTCAGCCGCGCCGCAATCGAGGACCTGATGACCGTCGACGGTATCTCGGAACAGGTCGCACGACTTGTTTACAATCATTTTCACGAGAATTGACTGGCCCAGCGCGCTTTTGCGCTGGCCATACGATTTTCGGCGGTTGACCCCTGATATCGGCTTCTGATTTGAGTACGCAGGCAAAAAGGAAAACCTGGGCCGCATGGCAAGACGCGCATTCAACCTCCCGAATATGCTCACTTATGCCCGCATCGTCGCGGTGCCGATGGTCGTGGTGTGCTTTTTCCTCGAAGGCCATCTGAAATCGAGCGATTTCGCCCGTTGGCTGGCTCTGGCGATCTTCCTTGCCGCCTCCATCACCGATTATTTCGACGGCTATCTGGCGCGCGCCTGGCAACAGACTTCCAACATCGGCAAGATGCTGGACCCGATTGCCGACAAACTTCTGGTCTCGACCTGTCTGCTTCTGCTCGCCGCCGACGATGAGGGCATCGCCGGCTGGTCGCTTTGGGCAGCGATCATCATCCTGTGCCGCGAGATTCTCGTCTCGGGCCTGCGCGAATATCTGGCCGCGCTGAAGGTTTCCGTGCCGGTCACGCAGCTCGCCAAGTGGAAGACGGCGATCCAGATGGTGGCGATCGCCTTCCTTTTGGCCGGGCCTGCCGGCGACAAGATTTTCCCCTTCACCACCCAGACCGGGCTGGTGCTGCTCTGGATCGCGGCCGTGGTGACGCTCTATACTGGCTACGATTATTTCCGCGCCGGCTTGAAGCATATCGTCGACGAATAGCGGGAAGGGCGATGAAGCTCATCTATTTCGCCTGGGTGCGCGAGCGCATCGGCAAGTCCGAGGAAGACGTCGATCTGCCGGGCGACGTGACGACGGTGGCCGAACTGCTGACCTGGCTGAAATCGCGCGGCGAGGAATATGAAAACGCCTTGCGGCATCCGCGCTCCATCCGCGTCGCCATCAATCAGGAACATGTCGAGCACGGCGAGAGAATCGCGGGGGCACGAGAGATCGCGCTGTTCCCGCCGATGACCGGGGGGTGAGGCCGTGGCCGATCCCGTCCAACCGAAAATCAAAATCCAGGCGCAGGACTTCGATATCGCCGCCGAGATCGGGGAACTGACCGCGGGGCGTGCTGACATTGGCGCGGTCGTCACTTTTTCGGGCCTCTGCCGCGATGAGGCTGGCGCGCTGGTTGCCCTGGAACTCGAGCACTATCCTGGCATGGCGGAAGCCGAGATCGGCCGCATCGCGGTCGAGGCCATCGGCCGGTGGCCACTGCAGGGGCTCACCGTCATTCATCGCCACGGCAGGATCCGGCCGGGTGAGAACATCGTCCTGGTGGTGACGGCGTCGGCGCATCGGCTGGCTGCCTTCGAGGCCGCCAATTTCCTGATGGACTATTTGAAATCGCGCGCGCCCTTCTGGAAGAAGGAACATCGCGCTGACGGCTCCGACGGCGGCTGGGTCGAAGCCAAGGACAGTGACGAGGCGGCGGCTGCGCGCTGGCGTTGACTGACTGCTGGGCGCTCGGTTGCCTGGATCAATCGACCAAGGGCGGCGATCAGGGCTGGGCAATGGAAAAATGAAAAAGCCGGGCAGGGTGCCCGGCTTTTTCGTCGAGAGGCAAGCCTCGTGTCCGAGGCCTATCGGTATCAGCCGACGATTTCGGTGCCCGAGAACCAGTAGGCGATCTCTTCGGCAGCAGTTTCCGGCGCGTCCGAGCCGTGCACCGAGTTCTCGCCGATCGACAGTGCGTGTACCTTGCGGATGGTGCCTTCGGCGGCGTTGGCCGGGTTGGTGGCGCCCATCACTTCGCGGTTCTTGGCGATGGCGTTGTCGCCTTCCAGAACCTGCACGATCGTCGGGCCCGACGACATGAATTCGGTCAGTTCGCCAAAGAAGGGGCGGTCCTTGTGGACGGCGTAGAAGCCCTGGGCTTCGCGCAGGCTCATCCAGACGCGGCGCGATGCGACGACGCGCAGGCCGGCGTCCTCGAGCATCTTGGTGATGGCGCCCGTGAGGTTACGCTTGGTGGCATCCGGCTTGATCATCGAGAAGGTGCGTTCGATCGCCATGGGTCGTCCTTTGGTGATGGGGATTGAGGTGTGGCGGGCTCTATACAGGCCGTCCGACGCATTGCCAAGGGGAAGAGAGGCAGTCAGGCCGCCGCGGGAACGCCGGCACCCAACCCGCCGAACAGACCGAGGCAACGGCGGAACCATTCGTCGATCGGATCGTCGTGGTCGAGCAGCGAATAGGGCGAACTCACGCGCGCCCATTGCAGCGCGCCAAAGACGATATAGTCGGCAAACAAAGGCGAGTGCCCACCAAGATAGGGCTGGTAGGAAAGCGTGCTGCGCAGGGGTTCCAGGGAGGCCCTGAACGCGCCGAGGCCTGCGTCGCGCGCAGCGGAAACATCTTCGAGCCGCTTGCCCAGTCGTGCTTCGCGGCTGCTGCGGAAATAGGGCACATTGCGCTCATCCTGCATCTGGAAGATGTCGAACACGATGGCGGTGGTGATGAACGGGTGCATGGTGATCTGTGTCCAGCGCTCGACGAAGCGAGCCATCGCCTTGCCGCCTTCGCCGCCGAAAAGCGTCGGCCTGTCCGGATAGGCCCCTTCGAGGTGGAGAGCGATTGCGAAGGAATCCGCCACAGCCCGGTCACCGTCGCGGATAACCGGAACGGTCTTGGACAGTCCATTTTCGACCTGGGCGATATCGAGGAAGCGGGTCGGAAGCGTTTCGAACGCCAGTCCCTTGTGGGCGAGCGCCATTTTCGCCTTCCAGCAATGCGGGCTGTAGGGGAGCTTTTCGTCCCGGCCGACGAGATCGTAGAGCAAAATGGTCATGGCCTTGGCCTTTCGGACGTTCTAGAGCAGTTCCCGCATTCAGGCATTCCGTTGGCGGGAACCGAGGGTAGGGATGAAAAGGCATTTCATGATGTTCGCCGCCTATAATCAATGGGCCAACAACCGCCTCTACAACGCCGCCGCCGACCTGACCGACGAAGAATTCAACCGCAACACCGGCGCTTTCTTCGGTTCGATGATGGGCACGTTGAATCACCTGCTTGTCACGGACCGCATCTGGATGAAGCGTTTCACCGGTGAAGGCGACGCGCCGTCGGCACTCGATGCCATCATTCAAAAAGCCCTGCCGGCTCTGTGGGTGGCCCGCGAAACCGAAGACAAGCGTATTGTCGACTGGGTTGAACGACTGGGCGATGCGGATATCGCCGGCCGCTTTTCCTATCTGACGGCGGATATGCGGACAATCTCGCAGAGGCTGGCGCCGGCACTCGATCACGTTTTCAACCACCAGACGCACCACCGTGGGCAGGCTCACATGATCCTGACAGTTCTCGGACGCCCTTCCTTGTCTTTGGATCTCATGTATTTCCAGCGCGCAGAAGAAGGGCGCGCCTACGCGTAATCTTTACGCATGTTCTAATTTTCATATATAATAAAATTCGACGGCAATTGACCCGAAGTGGCAAACGCGTCGAAAGCTATAAATATTGAAACGTCAGCGTGTATTGTAGGTTCTGATATTCTCCTATCGTTTTGATTTCGTGCCGGCCATGAAGGCCATGCTGTCGACGAAGCGCGAAACCATAAGGAGGATGTTATGGCTAGTTTCGTAAAGAGTCTCGCCGGAACATTGGCGAGTGGTGCCGTAGTTGTTTGTCTGGCATTTCCGGCGAATGCCGCAAGTCTTGGCGTATCCGTCGGAGGATCTGGCGGTATTAACGCCGGTGTTGGCGCCTCTATCGGTGGGTCGGGCGGTGTGAACGCCGGACTTGGCGCTTCGGTTGGCGGTTCAAACGGTGTGAACGCCGGCGCCGGTGCCTCGGTCGGTGGAACCAGCGGTGTCAATGCGGGCGCGACGGCTTCCATCGGTGGTTCCAATGGCGTGAATGCCGGCGCTGGCGCCTCGGTCGGCGGCACGAATGGTGTCACTGCCGGTCTTGGTGCCTCCGTTGGCGGTACGAGTGGCGTGAACGCCGGTCTCGGCGCTTCGGTTGGCGGCACGAACGGTGTCACTGCCGGTCTGGGGGCTTCTGTCGGCGGAACTGGCGGCCTGGGCGTCGGAGTTGGCGTAGGGGCCGGTGGCGGCACGAGTACTCCTTCGAACCCGTCTGGACCGAGTTCTCCGCGCAACCCGCTGAGCCCGGTCGCGCCGAGCGGACCGATTGTCAGCAATCCGAGCAATCCGAGCACCGTCAATCCCAACAATCCGGCCGTGCCGCGGGCTATTGCCCAATTGTCCGGCACGCAATTGGCCAAGCTCAAGATCCGCTGCGCCGAGGTGTTGAGAAGCGGAAGCTATGACAGCGACCTGCATGCCTTGTGCCTGCTTCTGGGTAAGGTCAATCGCTGAACCATCGCATTTTCCTGTAACGGACGGCCCGCTTCGGCGGGCCGTTTCGTTGCCGGTCACAGCATTCGAGTTGGGCGGGACGACAAGTTGTCTGGCCTAAATGTTCCCTTCATGTTCTCCCTTGCGGATATCTGCGACCAATGCGAAGCGATGCGCAGTCGAGTTATTTTTCGGGCGATTTTTTCGGGGCATTGGGCATTCATGAACAGCTATTCCGAACAGACAGGCCGCCTGGTTGCCCTTTTGCTCATCGCCGGCTCAGGCATCGTCGCCATCGCCAAGGGCATGAGCCTTTCGTTTCTGGCGATCAGGTTGCAGCGTGATTTCGGATTGGGACCCGCCGGCATCGGTGCGCTGATCGGGATCGGACCGTTGCTTGGCGCGATGGTCAGTCCGCTCGCCGGCACGGTTTCGGATCGGCTGGGGCGCCGTATGGTGCTCGCCATCGCCATCTCCTTTGCCGGTCTCGGCATGATCGGGCTTGGCCTCGCCCAGTCCGTTGCGGCGTTCGCGCTCTCGCACATTGCCGCCTCGATCGCCGGTGCGGTCTACGAGCCGGTGTCGCGAGCGATGATGAGTGACGCGGCGCCCGAAAAATTGCGCCTCAAGGTCTTCTCGTGGCGATATCTCGCCATCAATGCCGGTTGGGCGATCGGCCCGATGATCGGGCTGGCGTTCGGCGCGACGTCCGATGTGCTTTTCGTCGTCGCAGGTGTCGTCCATCTGGGTTTTGGGGCGGTCATCTTTCTGTTCGTGCCGGAAATCGCAGCGAACACGGAAACCGCCGCTGAGCAGCGCGTTGGCGGCCTACGACGCCTGATTGGCGCGTTTCGCGACCAGCGGCTCATGTTTTTCGCCGGTGGCGGCACCTTGCTGGTCGCTGTCTACGGGCAGTGGTCGGTGCCGCTGTCGCAATACATCACCAAGGATTTCGCCAGGGGCGTTGAGATTTTCGCGTTGCTGGTCAGCACGAACGCCGCTGCCGTGCTCGTCACCAGCACGCCGGCGCGCCTCGTCATCGAGCGCATCGGAGCGCTGCGCGCACTCGTGCTCGGTTGCCTGATGTTCCTCATCGGAAATCTGGGCTTTGCAATGTCTTCCAGCGTCGAGATGCTCGTCGTTTCAATGATTGTCTTTACGATCGGCGAAGTTCTGGTCGTGCCGGCCGAGTATATGCTGGTCGACGGCATTTCCACGGCCGCCAATCGCGGCACCTATTTCGGCGCGCACTCGTTTTCTTCGATCGGCAATTTCTTTGGACCGCTGCTGGCTGGAATGGCGCTCGGCGCCTATGGCGGAACCGGTATGTTCCTGTTGTTCGCGCTGTTTTCGGCCGGCAGCGCATTGCTTTTCGCCATCGGCCACTCGCTGCCCCCGCCGCGCCCATTGGGTGCGGGCGTTACTGCCAAGAACCCTGACGCCGTCCTCGGTGACCTGTTGCGGGCCGGCCGCTTGGTCGGAACTTGAGCCGGTCGTTGCCCGCCAGGCCAACTGGCACTGCCTCGGATTTAACGGTGTCGACTGGACGCCCTTGCCATTGTGGTCTGTCCGGGCCAAATACGCGCCGCTATGCTTATCATCAATGATCTCTCGCTCCGCATCGCCGGCCGCCTGCTTCTCGACCATGCCTCGCTGACGTTGCCGGCGGGCACGAAGGCCGGGCTCGTCGGACGCAACGGCACCGGCAAGACCACGCTGTTCAAGGCCATCACCGGCGATCTCAGCTCCGAGACCGGGTCAGTCAGCGTGCCGAAGAACACGCGCATCGGCCAGGTCGCGCAGGAAGCGCCCGGCACCGAGGATTCGCTGCTCGAGATCGTGCTTGCCGCCGACAAGGAGCGTGCGGCTCTCCTCGAAGAGGAAAAGACCGCGACCGATCCGCATCGCATCGCCGAAATCCATATCCGGCTAGCTGACATTGATGCGCATACCGCCGAATCCCGCGCCGCCACCATTCTGGCCGGCCTTGGCTTCGACGAAGTGGCGCAGCAGCGTCCGGCTTCGTCCTTTTCGGGCGGCTGGCGCATGCGTGTGGCGCTGGCCGCGGTGCTGTTCTCGCAGCCCGACCTTCTGCTCCTCGACGAGCCGACCAACTATCTCGACCTGGAAGGCACGCTCTGGCTGGAGAACTATGTTTCGAAGTACCCGCATACGGTGCTTCTGATCAGCCACGATCGCGATCTTCTGAACCGCGCGGTCAATTCGATCGTGCATCTAGACCAGCAGAAGCTGAGCTTCTGGCGCGGCGGGTACGACCAGTTCGAGCGGCAATTGTCCGAGCAGCAGGAGCTGCAGGAAAAGGGCCGGGTAAAACAGGAAGCGCAGCGCAAGCATCTGCAATCCTTCGTCGATCGCTTCCGCGCCAAGGCCTCGAAGGCGAGGCAGGCGCAGTCGCGCATCAAGGCGCTGGAGCGCATGAAGCCGATCGCCGCGCTGGTCAACGATAGCGTCAAGCCGTTCTCCTTCCCGGAGCCGGTCAAGACGGTGGCCTCGCCGATCGTTGCGCTCTCCGGTGTCAACGTCGGCTACGCGCCGGGCCAGCCGATCCTGAAGAAGATGACGCTGCGCATCGACGCCGACGATCGCATCGCGCTGCTCGGCGCCAACGGCAACGGCAAGTCGACCTTCGCCAAGTTGCTCGCCGGCAGGCTGAAGGCCGAGACCGGCACGATGACGATTGCGCCGGGGTTGAAGGTGGCGATCTTCGCCCAGCATCAGCTCGACGATCTGCGCCCCGACGAGAATGCCTATGAGCATGTGCGCCGGCTGATGCCGGAGGCGCCCGAATCGAAGGTTAGGGCGCGTGTCGCGCAATTCGGTCTGGCGACCGAGAAGATGAACACCCCCGCCAAGGATTTGTCCGGTGGCGAAAAAGCGCGCCTTCTCATGGGGTTGGCGGCTTTTGATGGACCGAACCTGTTCATCCTCGACGAGCCGACCAACCATCTCGACATCGATTCCCGCGAATCGTTGATCCATGCGCTCAACGATTTTCCGGGCGCCGTGATCCTGGTTTCCCACGACCGCCACCTGCTCGAAGCGACGGCCGACCGGCTGTGGCTAGTCAAGGACGGCGTGGTCAACCCGTATGATGGCGACCTCGACGACTACAAGACCTTGGTGACCGGCGTGTCGGGCGACCGTCGCGAGAAGCGCGAAGCCGACAAGGCCTCGAAGGCCGACCGCCGCCGCGAGGCCGCCGCAAGACGTGCAGCGCTGGAGCCTCTGGCCAAGGAAATCCGGGCGACAGAAGGACTTATGGACCGTCTGCGCAAGCGAATCGATCTGATCGAGGACGAGCTCGCCAATCCGGCGCTCTACGAAAAGGACCCGATCAAGGCGACGAGGCTGGCCAAGGAGCGTTCCGAGCTTTCCGGCCAGCTCAACGGCCATGAGGAGCGCTGGCTGACGATGTCAGCCGAATATGAGGAAGGCGTCGCGGAATAGGCGGATCAGCCGCTCGCGGTCGAAAAGTGGATATCCGCGCCGAACGGCAGCCGGAGTCAAAAAACTTCGCTTTTTCTTTTCAAGCGCTTGCGCGGATTTTGAAAGGAACGGCGATGCTTTTTGTTCACATGGGCGAAATCTGTCCGAAAATGCCCGTGTTTCCTTCGCTCGAAGGCTTATTGGCCGCGCAAATTACGAAATGACCGTGTCACCCGACCTCCGTCGAGTCGCAGCGGCGTCGAAACGAGAATCAGGATCATGAATCTGGTTCGATGAACGACCGTCCCTCCGCGTAACGGACGGACGGCCGCGCCCGATCTCAATGCAGCTTGCCGAGCACTGTGTCGCGAAGCTCGCGCGGTGCGACTTCGTATTTGGCCTTGAAGGCTCGTGAGAAGTGCGCGCTCGAATTGAAGCCGCAGGCAAAGGCGATTTCGGAAATCGAGACGTCGGCCGAGGCCAGCAGGGCCTCGCGGCTGCGCTCCAGTCGCCGGTCCCAGACGAAACGCTCCAGCGTCATGCCTTCGCCCTCGAAGGCGCGATGCAGGTAGCGGCGCGAGCAGCCCATATGGCGGGCGATCTCGTCGGTCGACAGGTTGGAGCGGGCCAGATTGGCGTCGATATAGGCGACGATGCGCTCGCGCAGCGCTTCCAGCGGGGCGCGACGCGCTTCGACCGGCTGCGGCTTGCCGCGGATCAGGCCGTTGACGAGCTGGATAAGGCTTTCGCCGACACGCCGGCAGCCGATCTCGTCGAGACGGCGTGCCTCGCCGATCGCCATCTGCATGAGGCCGGAGACGATGTGGGTCAGGCTGTCGTCTTCGCCCGGCAGCGGCAGCGGCGCGGCAAGCCGGGCCAGCGTGTCGTCGGTGAAGGTCGAACGCGGCACCTGCAGGATGAGCTGGTTGACGCCGCTGAGGTTCTGCAGCGTGTAGGCGCGCACCGGGTCGTAGATGATCGTGGATCGCGGATTGAGGTCGACGGCGATCGATTGCTGTTCGAATCGGCTGCGACCGTTGAGCTGCACGAGGATCTTGATGGCATCGGGGTCGAAGCTGCGCCAATAGGCGCGGTCATTGACCACCAGATGCGACTTGGCCCTGATTTCCGACAACCGGCAGGGCCCCAGATTGACCGAGACCAGCTTGGGGATGGATTCGGCCGACCCGCGCGCGAACCGCTGCGTGATCGGGCCGAACAACATGCGCGACGTGGACAGGAAGGCCTCGCCGTCGGCAACGCTCAGATGATGGGCGGCAGCTTGCATGTCGTTCCTCCTAGAAGCAGCCTCCCGTCTTGGCGCGGGATGGTGCTGCAGCCTAGCGCAAATGCGAGCGCGGCGCAGCCATCAAGGAACTTAACACGCTAATCATCTTCGGGGCAACGGGGCGAAGACGCGGCCGATGTCCATGTCAGACGGGGTCGCCGGCCAGCCTTGCCGAGATCTGGCGCGCCGCCCGCATCGCCGCTTCGCCCTGGCTGGCCGCAACCGCGTCGCTGGCCCGCGACATGGGGCAGGCGACGGCCATCGTGCCGATCGGCGCGTTGTCCGAACCCAGTATCGCCACAGCAACGCTGTGCACGCCTTCCTCGTAACCCTGGGCGCTGCGCGAATAGCCGTGCCTGGCGGCGAGGCGTATGGCCTCGATCAATTGGTCGCGGTCGGTGACGGTGTGCGGGGTAAAGCGATCGAGCGGCCTGTCGACATGGGTTTGCAAGATGTCGGCTCGCGAGGCGGACAGGAAGGCGATGCCCGACGCGGTGCCATGGAGCGGCAGCACCTGGCCGACATCGACATTGACGCGATTGGCCTTGGTCGACAGTTCCACATGCACGGTCAGCAGCGCGCCGGCGCTGAATTCCGAAAGGTGGACGGTCTCGCCCGTCTCGACAGACAGATCGCGTACGATGGGGGCGGCGACCCGCACATAGGGAAAATGCGCGTCGCGGATGCGGCCGAGCCGAGACAGGCCGGCGCCGAGCCGATAGCGCCGGCTATGCGGCTCTTGTTCGATCAGGCGATGGCCGGCGAGCGCGACGAGCAGTCGCCGCGCCGTCGCCTTGTCGAGCCCCGCCTTGCGGGCAATGTCCGACAGGCCGATTTCGGGCTCGGCCAGGGTGAACAGTTCCAGCAGTGAGATGGCTTTGTGAACGGTGCTCATCGAGCAGGTCTCTCCGAGATAATTAGCGTGTGAATTAACTTGACAGCACGCGATTCAACCGACAGTCTGTCTACAACATATAAAACGTCGGTTCAAATAATGAACCGAAGCGAGTTGGAACGTGTTGCGGCGACGCAGGTCCGGGCAACGCCAAGGGAGACGATGATTGTGACGGCAGCCGCCCGAACCGATTCACATGCCGCGACGATCGACACGCTGCTGGACCGCGAGCAGGAACGCTTCCTGCGTCTTCATCCTCGCTCCGCCCAGGACTGGGAAGCTGGCAAGCAACATTTCCTCTATGGCGGACCGTCGCACTGGATGCGCCGCTGGGCCGGCGGCTTTCCCGTCTATGCCGCCGAAGCCAAGGGTGCCCATATCCGCGATGTCGACGGCAACGACTATGTCGACTTCGCGCTTGGCGACACCGGCGGCATGTGCGGCCATGCCCCGGAGGCGGTAACGCGCGCGGCCGTTCGGCAATTGCAGAACGGCACCACCATGATGTTGCCGACCGAGGACAGCCTCTGGGTCGGCGCCGAACTGACGCGCCGCTTCGGCATGCCTTACTGGACGCTGACCACCTCGGCCACCGACGCCAATCGCGGCGCCATCCGCATCGCCCGCATGATCACGGGCCGGCCGAAGGTGCTGGTCTTCTCCGGCTGCTATCACGGCGGCGTCGAGGAAGCGCATGTCGAAATCCGCGACGGGCGCGTCGGCCTGCGCAACATGATCCATCCGAACGGCGTCGATCATTCCACCGTCTCGCGCGTGGTCGAGTTCAACGATGTCGCGGCCCTTGAGCAGGCGCTGTCGGCCGGCGACGTCGCCTGCGTGCTGACCGAGCCGCTGATGACCAATTTCGGCATGATCCCGGTGGCCGACGGTTTCCACGAAGCGCTGCGCGAAATCACCCGGCGCACCGGCACGGTGCTGATCATTGACGAGACCCACACCATTTCCAGCGGGCCGGGCGGCTACACCAGCCAGCACGGCCTGGAGCCGGACATTCTCGTAGCGGGCAAGGCGATCGCCGGTGGCATTCCGGCCGGCGTGTTCGGCGTTTCCCAGGAGATTGCGGAACGGCTGTGGGCGATCGTGCCGATGGTCAACCCGCGCGTGCGGCAGTCAGCCCATCTCGGCATCGGCGGCACGCTGGCCGGCAATGCGCTGACGGTGGCCACCATGCGCGCGGTGCTGGAAGAGGTGCTGACGCCGGCGAACTTCGAACGGATGATCGCCAATGCCACACGCCTTGCCGACGGCGCGCGCGGCATCATCGAGGCGCGCAAATTGCCCTGGCACGTCACCCAGATCGGTGCGCGCGCCGAGATCATGTTCATGCCGAAGCCGCCGCGCAACGGCGCCGACGTGATCGCCGGCCGGCGCGGCGACCTCGAGACGCTGCTGCACGCCTATTACATGAACGAAGGCATATTGGTGACGCCGTTCCACACAATGTTCCTGATGTGCCCGGCGACGACGGCCGCTCAAGTCGACCGTCATACCGAGGTTTTCGGACGCTTCGTCGATCTTTTGGCCGACGCGGGAGTGTCCTGACCGATGAGCGCGCCCGCCTTCGATCTGAGCGGACGGGTCGCCCTGGTGACGGGCGGCGGACGCGGCATCGGCGCCGCGATCGCGACGCGTTTGGCCGAGGCCGGAGCTTCCGTCGTCATCGCCAACCGCACGCTCGATGTCGCGGAAGCGCTCGCCGCCGACCTCACCGCTCGCAACCTTTCGGCGCGGACCGCGCCGTTGCCGGGTCTCGGAAGGGCGGAGTTGCATGATCTCGTCGGCAGCGCGGCGGCAGGGGCGGGACGGCTCGACATCGTCGTGCACAATGCCGGCGGCTGTCCCTGGGCGTCGATCGACGAGCTGGACGAAGAGAAGCTCGAACAGGCGCTGTCGCTGAACCTCAAGGCCTGTTTCTGGCTGGCGCAGGCGGCGGCGCCGATCATGCGCAGGCAGAATTTCGGCCGCATCCTGGTGACGTCGTCGGTCTCGGCGCGTGTCGCCATGGCCGGCGGCGCGCATTATTCGGCGGCCAAGGCCGGCGTGAACGCCTTTATCCGGGGCGCCGCCTTCGAATATGCCCGCGACGGCATCACGGTGAACGGCGTCGAGCCGGGCTTCATCGCCAAGGATCGCGGCTCGATGAGCAAGCCTGAGGTGGCGGACAGGCTCGGCCAGTTCATCCCGGTCGGCCACTATGGCGAGGCCGACGATATCGCCTTCGCCATGCTCTATCTGGCGTCTGAGCAAGCCAAATACACCACCGGCCAGACCATCGTCGTCGACGGCGGCTCGACCCTGCCGGAAACCGGATACGCGGTCGAAAAGCATTGGGGGCTGTCGTGAGCGGGCGTTTGCAGGGGCGCAGGGCGCTGATCACCGGTGCCGCCACCGGCATGGGGCGGGCGACCGCCGAATTGTTCAGCAGGCAGGGCGCCGAGATCGTGCTGTTCGGCCTCGGTGGTGAGGCATTGGACGATGCGGCGAAGGCAAGCGGCGGCAGGGCCGTGCATGGCGACATCACCGAGAAAGCCGACGTCAACCGCGCCATCGATGCCTGCGATGGCCAGCTCGACATCGTCGTCAATGCCGCCGGGTTGATGATCCTCGACGAACCGGAAACGCTGACCGACGAGACCTGGGAGAAAAGCTTCGCCGTCAATGTCACCGGTTCGATGATGGTGTGCCGGGCGGCGCTGCCATTGCTGAAGAAAAAGGGCGGCGCGGTCGTCAACATCGCCTCGGTCGGCGCCTTCAACGCCAGCGCCCAGAACGCCGCATATTCGGCGAGCAAGGCGGCGCTCGTCTCCTACACACGCTCGCTCGCCTATGCGCACGGGCCGGACGGCATCCGCGCCAACGCGCTGGCGCCGGGCTGGGTGCGCACGCCGATGAGCGAGGAGGAGATGGAGGCCGCCGCTGCCCTGAGCGGCGCGACGCCGGAACAGGAATTCGCGGCGCTGACCGGACGCATCGCGCTGAGGCGCATCGCCGACCCCGCCGAGATCGCGTCCTGCTGCCTTTTTCTCGCGTCCGACGAGGCGTCGTTCGTGACGGGCGCGGTGCTGGTTGCCGACGGCGGAGGACGGGCGCCGACCCACAACAGGGCGGTGTGAGGAGAACACGGTCGGCAAACGGCCGAATGCATTGGGTGGAGGAAATTGAGAATGCCTGACAAAAGTGCCGACCTGGTTCTTGGGCAGGGCCGCATCTACACGATGAACCGCAGGCAGCCCTGGGCATCGCATGTTGCGGTGAAGGGCGGCCGCATCGTCGCGGTCGGCGACGCGGCGAGCGTCGCGCCTTTTACCGGCAAGAATACGCGTTCGGTCGATCTCAAGGGCACGATGCTGATGCCGGGCGTCGTCGACGTGCACGCCCATTTGATGATGGGCGGCCAGGCGGAACTGTTCGAGCTGCGTTATGCCTCGACCTCCAGCTTCGAGACCATTGTCGAGAAGGTGCGCGAGAAGGCGGCCTCGACCAAGCCCGGCAGCTGGATCATCGGCGGCCAGTGGGGCAGCGACCTGCATGCGAAGCTGAACAGCCTCGAAGCGCTGGCCAGGCTGGATGATGCCGCGCAAGGCCGTCCGGTGATGCTGCGCGACGACAGCTATCACAACCGCTGGGTGAATTCCGAAGCGATGCGGCTGGCCGGCATCACCCGGGAGACGCCGGACCCCGACAAGGGCTCGATCGGCCGCGACCCGGCAACCGGCGCGCCGACCGGCCTGATGATCGAATCCGCCTCGGGCCTGGTCGAAAGCGTGATCGCCAATTCCGGCTACTACACGCAGGAAATGGACCGGGCGGCGATGGCGCAATCCATCTCGACGCTGAATTCCTACGGCGTGACGGCCTTTCTGGACGCCGCCGCCATGCAGCCGATCCTGGCCGCGTTGAAGGGCCTCGACGATCGCGGCGAACTGACCGCCTGGTCGGTGTCGGCGATGCCGGCGGTGGAACCGTCCTTCATGTTCGGCATCGCCGGCGACGAGTTGATCGCGCTGAAGGAGCAGTATCGCAGCGCCCATGCCAAGCCGGACTTCGTGAAGGTCTTCCTCGACGGCGTGCCGGGCGCCAAGACCGCCGCCTTCCACGAGCCCTATGTCGCCGACCCGATCCTGGGCTGCTGTTTCCGCGGCTCGACCATCGTCACCGTGCCGGACCTGATCCGCTGGGTCGGCAAATGCGAAAAGCTCGGGCTGGCGGTGAAGATCCACTGCGCCGGCGATGCGGCGGTGACCCAGGCACTCGACGCCATCGATGTCGTGCGCTCCTTCAATGGCCCGACCAGGCTGATCCACCACATCGCCCATGCCAGCTATATCGCGCCCGCCGACATTGCGCGCTTCGCCGAACTCGGCGTCGCCGCCGATTTGTCGCCGTTCCTCTGGTATCCGACCAGCTTCCTCGAGGGTCACAAGCAGGCGATGGGCGTGGAGCGGGCGCTGCGCTTCTGGCCGAACAAGCAATTGTTGGCGGCCGGCGCGCTGCTGGCCGGCGGTTCCGACTGGCCGGTGATGCCCAATCCCGACCCGTGGAACGGCATCGAGGGCCTGGTGACGCGCCAGAACCCGAGCGGCGAGTTCGCCGGCGAAGCGCTCTGGCCGGAAGAGGCGATCGACGTCGCCACAGCACTCGAGATCTTCACCATCAACTCGGCCCGCGCCATCGGGCTCGGCGAGACGATCGGCTCGATCGAGGTCGGCAAGTCGGCCGACTTCATCGAACTCGACCGCAACGTGCTCGACATTCCGGCCGACGAGATCGCCGACATCAAGGTGATGACCACCTGGTTCGAGGGGAGGGTGGTGTATGAACGAAGCTGACGCTGGGCTCATCCCGGTCACCATCCTCACCGGCTTCCTCGGCTCCGGCAAGACGACGCTGCTCAACCGGCTGCTGAAAGAGCCCTCGCTGGCGGGTGCGGCCGTCATCGTCAACGAGTTCGGCGCGGTCGGGCTCGACCATCTGCTGATCGAGGCCAGCGAGGAGCAGTTCCAGTTGCTCGACAATGGCTGCGTGTGCTGCACGGTGCGTGGCGATCTGGTCGAGACGCTGAAGGCGCTGCACCGCCGCACCGCCGAGGGCGAGCTGCCGCAACTCAGCCGCGTCGTCATCGAGACGACGGGTCTGGCCGATCCCGCGCCGATCCTGCACACGCTGATCGCCGAACCGGAGCTCGCCAGCCGCTACCGCATCGCCGGTGTGGTCACCACGGTCGACGCCGTCAACGGTCCGGCGACGCTGGAGCGCCATGCCGAGGCGGCGAAGCAGGTGGCGGTGGCCGACCGCCTGATCATCACCAAGGCCGATCTTGCCGACGGCTGGACGGTGGAAGCGCTGGAGCGCCGGCTTGCGGCGCTGGCGCCGGCGGCGGAGCGGAGCCTCGTCGCGGATGTCGAGCTGGAGACCCTGCTCGACGCCGAGACGCTTGCGGGCGAGGCGCGGGCGGACAGGATCGCGGCATGGTTCGACAAGGCCGAGCAGTCGGTTCACGACCACGCGCATGAATGCGGCGCCGGTTGCGATCACCATGACCATGACCACCATCATGATCATGGCCGCCACCACGGCATCCAGTCCTACAGCTTCGTCATCGACGAGCCGGTCGAGTGGTCGGCCTTCGCCACCTGGCTCGACTACGTCGCGGCGTTGAAGGGGGAGGACCTTCTGCGCCTGAAGGGGCTGGTCTGCGTCGCCGACGATCCGGAACGTCCGCTGGTGCTGCACGGCGTGCAGCATGTGTTCCATCCGCCGGTCCGGCTCGACGCTTGGCCGTCTGAGGATCGGCGCACCAGGCTCGTCTTTATCGTCCGCGATATCGCGCGGGAGGTGATCGAACGGACGCTCGTGAAATTCGCCGGGGTTCGCCCGGCGGGACCGCAGGCGCCCGAAAGACATGCGGCATGACAACCAACAATCAAGGGGAGTGAGACACATGCATTGGAAATCAGCTTTGCTTTCTGGCGTCTTTGCCGCGATCGGCATCGGCGCCCTGACGGGAGGTGCCGCGGCCGCCGGTCCGACCTGCGCCAACGGCACGATCAAGGTCGGCGCGGTCTCGACCATCACCGGCCCCGCCGATTTCAGCGAAGTGCCGAAGGCGACGCAGGCTGCGTTCGATGCCGTCAACGCCGCCGGCGGCATCAATGGCTGCAAGATCGAATACACGATCGCCGACGACAAGGCCGATCCCGCCGTTGCCGCCCAGGCCGCGCGCGACCTGATCGACAACAAGGAAGCGGTCGCCCTCGTCGGTTCGGGCAGCCTGCTCGACTGCGCCGTCAACGCCGTCAACTACAGCCGCAAGAAGGTCCTGTCGGTGCAGGGGCTGGGTGTCGACGCCGCCTGTTTCTCCTCGCCCAGCGTCGCACCCGTCAATGTCGGCCCGTTCACGCTGTCGACCGCCATGGGCTACTACGCAACCAATGTGCTGAAGAGCCAGAAGTTCTGCGCTTTCTTCATCATCATCGGCGGCACCCAGGAAGCCTATAAGAAGGGTATCGAGGATTGGGAGAAGATCACCGGCCAGAAGGTGCATCTGCTCGATCTGACGCTGCCGTTCCAGGGCGACCTGACGCCCTACGTCATCAAGGCGCGCGATGCCGGCTGCGACACGGTGCTGACCAACCAGGTCGAGCCGCAGGTGGTGCAACTGATCAAGACGGTGGATGCGCAGAAGATCACCGGCATCAACTGGCTGTTCCTGGCGCCGGGCTACACGGTGCAGGTGGCGAAGGCGCTCGCCGACACCAAGCAGCCGATCTATGCCGGCACCGAATGGGAGCCCTTCACCGAAACCGGGTCGGCCGCCAACGCTCAATGGATCGCCGACATGAACAAAGCCGGCCGGCCGCTCACCGCCTTCTCGCAGGGTGGCTATCTGGCCGCCAAGATGTTCCTCAAGGTGATCGAGGGCATCGATGGCGAAGTGACGCGCGAAAGCGTGAGCAAGGCGCTTCTGCAAATGAAGCCGATCTCCGATCCGCTCGCCGGCTCGCCCTACGTATTCGGTGAAGCAAAGACCCATTCGCCGATGCGCGCTACCAAGGTCATGAAGCTCGAAATGGGGGCCTGGAAGGTGGAGACACCGGAATGGGTCGTGCTTCCTGACGCAAAGTAGCCGCTGGCTGGGGGGCGGCGGACAGGTTCCGCCGTCCTCTTTTTTCATTCGGGATCATCAATGAATTCGTTTCTCACACCCGCAATCGCGGGGCTGGCGGCAGGCGGCACCTATGCGCTGCTCGGCGTCTGCGCCGTCTTCACCTACCGGCTCGTCGCCGTGGTCAATTTCACCGGTGCCGCGATCGGCTCGGCCGGCACCTTCGCGCTGATCGCGCTGACCGAGACTGGTTATCCGACATTTCCGTCGGTCATCGCCGGCATCCTGGTCGGCGCCGCGGTCGGTGTCGCGATCGGTTTCATCATGACCCGCTGGTTCGCGGAAGCGAGCCCGTCGACCAAGGCGGCGGTGACGGCGGCCATGCTGGTCGGCCTGATCGCCATCGGGTTGCGACTGACCGGCGGCCAGCATCCGCGCGTCATGCCGGACCTGTTTCCGGGCTCGGCCTTCCGCATGGCTGGCGTCGAGGTGACGATCGCCTCCGTTCTCACCATCGGCCTTGCCGTGCTTTTCACCGTGCTGTCCGACCTGTTCCTTAACCGCACCCGCATTGGCCTGCATCTTCGCGCGCTGTCGGAGCGGCCGCTTGCCGCCGAACTCTTGGGCGTCAAGGTCAGGCTTTTGTCTCTCCTGGTATGGGGTGCGACCGGCGCCTTCACCACCTTCGCGCTGATGATCATCGCGCCGCAGCGCTCGCCGAACTTCATGACACTGAGCCTGCTGGTTGTTCCGGCGCTGGCGGCTGCCCTTGTCGGGCTGTTCCGCAGCTTCTGGCTGACGCTTGCCGGCGGCATTCTGCTCGGCGTCGCCGAGGGCCTGGCGAGCTCGGTCGATTCGATCAGCCAATACCGCAGCGCCATTCCGTTCCTGGTCATCTTGGCCGTGCTTCTGTGGTCGCAGAGGGAGGCCCGCTGGGATGAAGCGCGCTAGTATCCGGGCCTCGCTCGTCATTCTTGCCGCCGCCATCGTGCTGGGCGGTGTCATCGTCGGGCTTTTGCCGTCCTATTGGGTGTTCCTGGCGACATCGGTGCTGATCACCGGCGTCGCGCTGCAGAGCCTCGGTCTCGTCGCCGGTCGCACCGGCATGATCGCGCTGTGCCAGATGTCCTTCGCCGGTGTCGGCGCATGGACGGTGGGTTATCTCAACCTCGCCGAAGCGCCGGGCGGACTGGCGACATGGATCCTGCTCGGCGGGTTTGCCGCCGTGCCGCTGGGCGTCGCCATCGGCCTGCCGGCGCTGCGCCTGCGCGGCATCAACCTTGCCATCGTCACTCTGTCCTTCGCCGCCGCCTTCGACGTCATCCTGGCGACCATGACCTTTCCCGGCCAGACCGCCTTCATCCAGGTGCCGCGACCGGCATTGTTCGACAGCGACGAGGGCTATTTCATCTTCGCGCTGATCTTCTATGTCGCGATTGCCGTCGTGCTGGAATTCCTGGCGCGTTCGCGGCTGGGAGCTTCCTGGCTGGCGGTGCGCCATTCCGAGCGCGCCGCCGCCGCCCACGGCGTCAGCGTCGCCAAGGCTAAATTGTCCGCCTTCGCCATCAGCGCCTTCATTGCCGGTATCTCCGGCGGCTTGCTGGCCGGTTATCTCGGCACGCTGGTCGCCGAGAATTTCTCGATGATGCAGTCGCTCAGCCTCTATGCGGTGGCGGTGATGACCGGCGCGCATTTTGCCGAAGGCGCCATCATCGGCGGCATTCTGGTGGTCATGTTCCCCGAACTGCTGCGTCGCTTCAACCTGCCGCAGGATCTCGGCAACGTGCTGTTCGCGGTCGGCGCGGTGCAGGCACTGTCGACCGGCGAGACGATGAGCGAGACCTTCCGCCGCCTGTTTCGCAAGCTGGCGCGCCGGCCGGGTCGGGTCGGCGGCGCGAAGGGCGATGACGGCGGCCTGCCGGCGCGCGTGTCGCATCCGGCGGGTGCTGCCCTGCAGGTGGACAAGCTGACCGTGCGCTATGGCAGCGTGGTTGCTCTCGATGGTGTCGACCTGACCGTTCCGGCCGGCATCGTCGCGGGCCTGATCGGCCCGAACGGCGCCGGCAAATCGACTTTCATCGACGCGGTGTCGGGGTTCCTTCGTTCCTATGAAGGATCCGTGCGATTGGGCGGCGTTGCACTCGAGGGACGGTCCGCGCATGAGCGCGCCCGTGCCGGCGTGCGCCGCACCTGGCAGACCAACCGCATCGCGCCGGAACTGACCGTCGGCGGCTATCTGCGGCTGGCGGCGGGAAACCTGACGGAGACCGAGGTGCGCGCGATGCTGGACTGGCTGGATTGCCCGGACCCGGAAACACCTGTCGTTGCCGTCGATGCCGGCACGCGCCGTCTGCTCGATGTCGCCGGCGTGGTGGCGGCGAGGCCCGCCGTCATCCTGCTGGACGAACCCGCCGCCGGCCAGTCGCACGAAGAGACGTTGAGGCTTGGCAGGCGCATCGCCGAAATTCCGGCGCGCTTCGGCTCCTCCGTGCTGCTCGTCGAGCACGACATGGATCTGGTGCGCAGCGCCTGCAGCCAGGTGACCGTGCTCGATTTCGGCCGTGTCATCGCGTCCGGCCCGCCGGCTGTTGTGCTCGACCAGAGCGCGGTCAAGCGCGCCTATCTCGGCATTGAGGAGAGTGTCGCGGCATGAGCGAACTTGTCATTTCTTCGCTGTCGATCAGCCGGGCCGAACTGCCGGTTGTCACGGGCCTCGACGCGCGCGTCGAAAGCGGCTCGATCAGTGTCGTTTTGGGCGCCAACGGTGCCGGCAAGACGACCTTGCTGGAAGGATTGTCCGGCGTCATCCCGGTCAGCGGCGGCGTGGTTTCGATCGACGGCCGCGAAATCCAGAAGGCGAGGCCCGGCCAGCGCTCGCGCGAGGGGCTGGCGCATGTCGAACAGGGCCGCACCATTTTCAGCCAGCTGACCACCGAGGAGAATTTGCGCGTGGCGCTGCGCGACGGCAGCGGTCTTTCCGAAGCCTATGCGCTGTTTCCGGAACTTCTGCAGCGCCGTTCCGTGCGGGCCGGCCTGTTGTCGGGCGGCGAGCAGCAGATGCTGGTGATTGCGCGTGCGCTGCTGACCCGGCCGAAGGTTTTGATGATCGACGAGATGTCGGCGGGGCTGGCGCCGGTGATCGTGTCCAGGCTGATGGCGGCGGTGCGCCGGCTGGCCGACACCGGCCTCGCGGTCCTTCTGGTCGAGCAGTTCGCAGCGCTCGCTCTGTCGATCGGCGACCGCGCCTATGTCATGCGCCGCGGCCGCGTCGTCTATGACGGCGACTGCCCGAGCCTGCTGCGCGCGCCGGACGAATTGCACCGGCTTTATCTCGGAGGGTAGGGCGGTCCGCCGCACCCACTTCGCCGCCCGATTTTTGCACACGCAAGCCGGACGGCGTCTGGTGTAATGGGGCTAAGTCCCGGATGTTTTAGCCGCTTCGCAAAAACGACACGTGCACAAGCGATCCTTGTTAAGGATTTGTTAAATGCGCGGTCTTGCTATTGGCGGCCATGGACGACGTGTTTCTGAAACTGTCGGAAATTCAGGAGCGTTCCGGCGCGTTCATTGCGCTTTACGACGGTTCCGACTGCTTGCGCTTCGCCAACCGGGCCTTTCGGGAAGCCTATTTCATCGAACCGGACGAAACGCCGCTCTGGGCGGATCTGATGCGCCGCAACTTCGCCGCCGCGCGCGGCACGGTGATCCGCACCCATGCCTTCGAGGAATGGCTGGTCTCGACGCAATCCCGGCGCGGCAAGGTCGGCTTCAGGGCGTTCGAGACCGATCTCGCCGACGGCCGCTGGCTCTGGATGACCGAAACCGTCGACGACAATGGCTGGATGCTGTGCATCGCCTCCGACATCACCTCGATCCGGGCGGCCGAACGCAAAGTGCGGCAGGACCGCGACTTTGCCATGAAAGTTGCCCAGACCGATGAACTGACCGGCGTCGCCAACCGCCGTTTCGTCCTGGCCCGCGCCGAGGACGTCATCGCCAAGGCCGCCGCCTTGTCCAAGAGCGTCGGCTGCCTGGCGATCCTCGACCTCGACAATTTCAAATACATCAACGACCGTTTCGGCCATGCAGCGGGCGACATCGTGCTGCGCGACTTCGCCAGGAAGATCCACGGACAGGTACGCCGGCTGGACAGTTTTGGCCGGATCGGCGGCGAGGAGTTCGCCCTCGTCCTGCCGGCGACCCGGCTGGAAGAGGCCGAACTGATTGTCGGCCGCATGCTGCTTCAGGTCAGGCAATCGCGCCCGCTCAGGGGCAATGCGGAATTCACCTACACATTCTCCGCCGGGATTTCCGAAGTCCGCGGCAACGATACGCTCGACACGCTCTATGAGCGCGCCGACAAGGCGCTTTATTGCGCCAAGCTCGGCGGCCGCGACCGCATCCAGGTGGAAAAGCCGACCGAAGGCGAGCCCGCGGCGGTCGGTTGACGCGGGGAGGGGGCTGGCGCGCATCCCTGGGGAAAAAGATGTAGCCGGTTTCCGAGCCTTTTTGCCGCGCAAACCGGCGGATTTGCGGGCTTTTCGACCTTGTGTTGCGCTCCCGTCAGTACCGGGTCGCGGAAAAAAATCACAAAGACGGCAAAACTATCCACATCGGCTGTTGACAGTTCGAAGCACCCCCGACTATATACGCCTCAACAACGAGGGCGGTGCGCCGCTGGCGACCCCGGAGTTCGCTTCTAAGGAAGCCGCTTCGAGCCCTGGTTGAACGAATTCAAGAGAGCCGCGTAAGCGACACTCGATTGG